>Ga0222422_100004_pt1:0-900000 | contig 1094660 bp, 1040 predicted proteins | sample 3A1ome_FD_182469 | JGI IMG/M metagenome (GOLD analysis project Ga0222422, IMG submission 182469) | Enriched microbial communities from leaf-cutter ant dump, University of Wisconsin, Madison, United States - 3A110A (version 2) | ecosystem: Environmental > Terrestrial > Nest > Insects...
CAGCAAAACGCTCGAATCCTTGCCGATCGAATACAGCATCACAGGACGCTCGAAACTCCCCGCAACCTCCCGCAAAACCTCAATGCTCTCGCTCTCAAGCAATCGTAAATGCGATAGGCCGCCCGACCTCATTGCAACGCCTCCCCGGCCCCTGCTTTTCCGCCCCCTGCTTAGCCTCCTCCCCGATGCGCGCGATATGCGGCTTCGGGGAAAAAACCCCCATAGCCGCGCCCGCTCCTAGAAAAACAAACGCCGCCCGCGCCCCCGGCCCGGTGCCGCCTAAAGTCTGCCCCGTTCGGGCCGGCCGCTGCTGGCTCCCCTCTCTCACCTGTGCTAGGGGAAGCCGAGCCTTCCCGGAGACGCCCGTGCCCAGCCCGTCCGTTGACCGCATCTGTTTTGTGACCAACGGCACGCCCCAGGCCGATGAGGCCGCGTCCCGTTTCCGCGCCCGCCATGGCGATCACCCGCTCGAAGAGGCCGATGTGGTGGTGGCCCTGGGCGGCGACGGGCTGATGCTCCAGACCCTGCACCGCGTCATGGCGCTGTCCATTCCGGTCTATGGCATGAATTTCGGCTCGGTCGGGTTCATGATGAACACCTTTTCCGAGGACGAGCTGGCCGAGCGCCTCGCCTCGGTGCAGCGCACGCGCATCTATCCGCTCTCCATGCAGGTGCTCGACAGCGCCGGGCGCACACAGACCGCCCTGGCGCTCAACGAGGTGTCCTTGTTCCGCTCCACCTACCAGGCGGCCAAGATCCAGATCGTGGTCGATAGCGCGGTGCGCCTCGACGAGCTCATCTGCGACGGCGCCCTGCTGGCCACCCCGGCCGGCTCGACCGCCTACAACCTCTCGGCCCACGGCCCCATCCTGCCCATCGAGGCGCCGCTCCTGGCCCTGACGCCGATTTCCCCCTTCCGCCCCCGCCGCTGGCGGGGCGCCATCCTCTCCAACAATGCCGTGGTGCGCTTCATCACCCGCGAGGCCGCCAAGCGCCCGGTCAGCGCCGTGGCCGACAATGTCGAATTCCAGAACGTGCTGGAAGTCACCGTCCACGAGGACCGCTCCCACGGCGTCACCCTGCTCTTCGACCCCGGCACCAGCCTGGAAGAGCGCGTGCTGAGCGAACAGTTCCGGTTTTAACGCCTCTCCCCATCCACCGGCCCACCCCTCTCCCCGTGCAGGACTTCGAGCCGTCCCGCAGGGCAAATCGCCCCAATGGAGCGATTTGAGGCGAGAAGGCCATGAGAGCTACGCTCGAATGGCGCGAGGTCGCCCATGCTTTGATGCTTGCGAAAAGGCCCCCTCATCCGCCCTTCGGGCACCTTCTCCCACGAGGGGAGAAGGGAGTGTTGTGGCTGTGGAGAGAATGTGCCCCACAATCACCCCCTCCCACCCTCCCCCATCAAGGGGGAGGTGACCGCCCGGTGGATGAGGCGCGATCGTGCCAAAAACGCTGAGTCACACCTCCCCCTTGATGGGGGAGGCCGGGAGGGGGTGGAGCCCCGGAAACCAGATCGCGACCAGCCCCCTAAGCCGCCGGCAGCGCCAGCCGCTCATCCATGCCCGGCAGCGCCATGGGGCCCGTCGCTTCCTGCGCGAAGGCGGCCATCACGCCGCGCGCGGCCTTGCGGGCCAGCAGGATATTCTGCTCGCTGAGATAGGCGAAGGCCTCTTCCAGCTCGGCGGGGATGACCCCGTCATGCTCCACGATCAGTTCCTCGGTCAGCGCCGTCACCACATAGTGCCGCGCCGCCGCGTCGTCGGCCAGGTCGCTGGCCCGCGCATGCAGCACCAGCCGCGCCAGGAGGTTCCGCACCCCCGGCCCCAGCCCGCACCGCGCCAGCAGCGCATTGAGCGCCGGCCGCCCGCCGCTTTCGAGCAGGGCAAACACCTTGTCGCGCGGCGCCTGCGCCAGCTCGGCCAGGCATTCGGCGAAAAACATCACATGGCCGGTCACCACCGCATGCAGCAGCACGCGGGTATTGATCTGCTGGCCGGCCACCAGCTCGCGCACATAAGGGGCATCCGTCCGGCCCGCCTGGCTTTCCCCGATGGCGGCCAGCGCCGTGTCAGTGCCGTCGCGCAGAAGCCGCCCCAGCCGGTCGGCCGCCAGCGCCCCCTTGACGATGCGCGCGCCCGCCAGCGCCTCGGTGGCCTTGCGCACCAGCAGCAGCCGCGCGCCCGCGGGCAGGTCGGGCCGCGCCAGCAGCGCCCCGCGCAGGCTCGCCACGCCCCCAAGGGCCTCGCTCAATTGGGTGAGCAGCGCCGCGCCCAATTCGACATCGTGCCGCCGCACCAGCCGCAGGGTCAGTCCCTGATCGCCCCGCGCGATCAGCGCCGCCGCCAGCCGCGGGCTGATGCGGGCGCGCTGGCTGATCGAAACCAGCATGGAAACGTCCAGCGTCTTGATGAGCCCGATGAGATCGGCATCGATCAGCACCGGCGAATATTGCAGCACTGCCCGGGCGATGACCGCGCTGTCATGCAGCAGCGCCAGCATGATCGGGCGCGGGGCCGCGCTCGAATGCAGCAGCCCATAGGCCAGCGCCGCCCGCACCTTCACCGACGGATCGTCGAGAAACCCGATCAGCGCCGCATAGAGCGCCGCCTGCTCGTCGGCAGGCCCGACATGATTGAGATAGGCCAGGGCGGAAAGATGCGCCGCACTGCCGCGTTCCTCGCTGTCCAGCGATTGGGAAAGCGACACGAACTCCTGATACGCAACCATTCCACACTCCGCACCTGGGCGCGGATCACCCTAGGCGGGAAGGCTTAAGGAACGGTTCACCATAAAGCCGCCGTCACCAGCGCGAAGATCTGCGTCAGGCCGGCCCACAGCGCCGCCATCACCAGCCAGCTTGCCAGCGCCGCGCCCAGCACCGTCCAGCCGCGCGGCAGGGCGAGGGCGGAAGTGTCGGAGGCGGAGAGCGGCATACGGCGCATCGGTAATCTCCTGAGCGATGGCGGGGCCAGGCACTGAGCCCCACTAGAGCACCTGTGTCTTAACGCACGGAAAAGAAGATACGATGACAGTTGTTTAAAATTGGCTTTATTCCGCGATCGTCTGTCGATCCCCGCCCCTTCCGAAGTGTCCCGGGAAGGATTTTCAGCAAAAACGGCGCTCACCTCTGCGGCTTGAAAACGCAGCCACGCAAAAATTCGGGGACGATTCTAACGCGCGTATAATTGGGTGAAGAACGCCCCGCCCGCCTCCGGTGCCTCCTCTTCCGGCTCGGTACGGAAAAGCCCGGTGAACGACATGTTCTCGGGCGAAAAACGCGAGGGAATGGGCGGCGGCGCCTCGGGCTGGGCCGCCATCTGCTGGGCGGCGAAGGGGGCCTGGGTCGTCCCGCCTTCGTGCCGGGCCACCAGCACGCGATAGACCTCGCGGATGGTGCGCGGCTGGCCGTTGGCATAGAAAATGGCCTTGTTGGCCGCCGCCTGCTTGGGAAAGAGGTTGGCCGCGATCTGGTCGGGATTGCTCAGCCCTGCCGTGAACATGCGCTCGGCGCCCTGCGCGCCCAGGAAATGGGCGATATAGAGCTCGCCCGCGCTGGGGCGCCGTCCGAAGCGGCTGGTGAGATAATCCCCGTTGGAGCGGGTGAAGGCCGCCGCCAGGTCAGCGGCGATCTTGGGGTCCTCGCGCAGCTTGAGGATTTCGGCGCGCCGGTCGGGGTCGCGCACCACGTAATCCCCGTCGCTGGTGCGTTCGATAGAATTGGCCATCTGCCCGTAGCCCAGGCGCGGCCCCTCTTCCTTCATCACCTGCAGCCAGGTGCCTTCGAGGAACTGGAACAGCCCCACCGCCGACGAGGTCTGGGCCTTCGCCTGCGGATTGAGGCTGCTCTCGCGCAGCGCCGTCTGCAGCAGATAGTCGAAATCCACCCCGTTGCGGTCTCCCGCCGAGGTCAGCACGTAAGCCAGGCTTTGTGGCACGGATATCGGCTGCACGCCCATGGGGGAAGAATCGTCAAAAAACGCTACTGGGATGTGCCATTAGGGGACAGGTAGGGTTAACAGTCCGTTAACCAATTCCCCCTTCGCGCTACGCCCAGCGGCTGACGATATCGTCGAGCCGGGGCCGGTCCCGGTCCTCGATCACGGCGGTGGGCGTGCCGATCTGCACGAAGCCCACGAACCGCTCTCCCTCCCGCGCGCCCAGCATCGCGGCCGCCTCGGGATCGAACGCATACCAGCGCGTCACCCAGGAGGCCGCAAAGCCCAGCGCATGGGCGGCATGGACCAGGTTGAAGGCCACGTTGCCGGCCGAAAGCAGCTGCTCGATCTCGGGTATCTTGGGATTCGGCTTGGGCGCGGAAATCACCCCGATGGTCAGCGGCGCCGGCAAGAAGCGCCCGCGCTCCATCTCGATGCTCGCCGCGTCCGCATCGGGATTTTTCCGTGCCGCGATCTCGGCCAGCCTGTCACCGGCCTTCTGCCGCGCATCCCCCTCGATCACCACCAGCCGCCACGGCGTCAGCTTGCCATGATCGGGCACGCGGGTGGCGATGGTCAGCATCTGCTCCAGCTCGGCCGCGTCGGGCCCGGGTTCCTTGAGAAAGGCGCTGCCCACCGAGCGGCGGGTCAGCAGGTAATCACGAACGGCGATATTGGCGGACATGGCGATCTCCTTGGCTCCGGAGCCATAGCGGCAAGTGCCGTCACATGCCAGAACCGCATGCAAAAAACACCTCTCCCCGCTCTGCGGTGTTTTCTTGGCCGCCGCTCTGTGACACAGCTTCTCCCCAATCGCCCCCTATGAGGACACGCGATTCAACCGGCACCGGCACAAGGAAGCCCTGATGCGCCAGCGACCATTCCTCGCCCTCCTGCTTGCCCTGATGCTGGCGGCGCCCGCCGCCCCGGGGCTCATGGCCGTGGCCACGGCGCAGGAAAGCGCGGCGGAAATGCCGCCCATGCCGCGCCCGCGCCCCAATCCCGATGCGCCGGCCCCTGCCCCTGCCCCGACGCCCGCCACGCGGACCCCAGCGACCGAGGCCGTCAACGCGCTCGCCAGCACGCCCCAGCCGGTCGCGCTCAATGCCCGCATCACCAGCGAGGGCGCACTTATCCCCGATGGCCTGGTTTGGCGTATATTCGACACCCGTCCGGACGCAAATGGCGAGCTGGCGCTGGTGGCCAAATCCGATCTGGCCGCGCCGCGTCTCGAACTTTCTCCGGGCGACTATGTGGTTCACCTCGCTTATGGCCGCGCCCAGGTCAGCGAGCCTCTCGGCGTGTCCGCCGGCACCAATGAGAAGACCTTTATCCTCGATGCCGGCGCCCTGCGGCTCAATTCCGCCATCACAGGCGACATCCCCATTCCGGGGGGCCTGCTCAAATTCGACATCTACACCGCCGGCGAGGAGACCGACCGGGCCCTGGTGGCCCAGGGAGTGCTCCCCAACGAGATCGTCACCCTCAATACCGGCATCTATCACATCGTCTCCCATTTCGGCGCCGTCAACGCCCTGGTGCGCGCCGATCTGCGGGTCGAGCCGGGCCAGTTGACCGACGCCACGCTCTATCACCATGCCGGGGAAATCTCTTTCAAGCTGGTCTCCGAAACGGGTGGCGAGGCCATCGCCGACGTCGAATGGACGGTCAAGACCGCCGATGGCACAACGGTTTTTTCCGATCTGGGGGCCTTTCCCTCCACCGTGCTGGCCGAGGGGGATTATCTGGTTTTCGCCAAGCTCGGAACTCAGGTCTATAATCGGGATTTCCAGGTCCAGCCGGGTCCCGCCCGCGAGATCGAGGTGCTGACGGCGGTCTATTGACCGCCACCGTCGCCCATAGCCACACTAAGCCGTCGATGCAGGAGTTTCGCCATGCTGTCTCACCCCACGTCCCGACGCCGCCTCGCCACCCTTGCCGCCGCCTGTCTCGTGGGCACCGCGCTCAGCCTCGCCCCCACCGCCGCGCAGGCGCTGACCCCCAAGGAACAGGCCAAGGCCGACCGCGCCGCCGCCCTGGCCCAGTCCGAAGCCGCCCCCGAGCTGGAACCCCAGACCGATGTCCTGCTCTCCATTCCGGGCATCGAAACCGTCGGGTCCAATGTCGATGACGCGACCCTGATGGACATTCTCAACGGCGCCATAGCCGAGAATGCCGAAGCCCTTGCGGGCCTCACCGCCCAGAGCATCACCATACCCGAAATCAGCGTGGAAACCCTCACCACCATTGGAGAGACCACGCGCAAGACCGTGACGACGCTCAACAATCTGGTGCTGACCGATATTCGCGACGGCATCGCCGCCAGCCTCTCGCTCGACGGCATCACCCTCGATGCGGAAGAGCGTGGCCATGCCGAATTCGGCGCGCTTTCGGCCACCGAGATCAACATTCGCGCCATGCTCGGCGTCTATGGCCTGGTCGAGACCGGCCAGACCGGGTTCCAGACCCTCACCGGCCAATACAGCTTTGCCGGCGGGCACCTCTTTGCCGAAAATATCAGCTGCGAGATCGGCGCGCTCTCGGTGGGCGAAGTCCGCATGCGCCCGCTCGAAACCCCGTTCCTCGAGCTGATCGCCCTGGGCGAGGCCATGGAGGCGCGGGGGGACGATCCCTCCCCTGCCCTCATGGGCAAGGCCATGCGCGCCATCGCCGACATCCTCACCGCCTTCGAGACCGCCCCCGCCACCTATGACGGCATAAGCTGCTCGGGCCAGGACAAGCAGAACCGCGCCATGAGCTTCACCATCGACGGCATCGAGATGGGCGCCTCCACGCCGGGCCATTCCCCCGTCGTCAGCATGGCCGGCTTCGACATCACCGTCGAAGATGACGGCCAGGTGCGCATGGGCAATGCCACAATGAAATCAATCGATTATTCGCATATGATCGAGACGATTGCCTCCGCGCCCGAGCAGATCGACGAGGCCTGGCTCGAAGCCCACGCCGAACAGCTCATGCCCTCCATATCCGGCTTTTCCTTCAGCGACATGGCAATCGACATTCCCGACCCCGATGACGAGGAAAGCCGCATCAAGGCCAGCATCGGCAGCTTCGATCTGTCGCTGGGCGCCTATATCAACGCTATTCCCAGCGACGTTTCCACCCGCGCCACCAATATCGTCGTCGACCTGCCGGCCGGGAGTGACGAGGAGTTCATCACCCAGCTCCGCGCCGCCGGCATCACCACCATCGATGCGGGTTTTGCCCTCGGCGCCACCTGGGACAGCACCGAAAACATCATCGATATCAAGGAGTTTTCGGTTACCGGTGTCAATCTGGGCACGGTCACGATTGCCGCCCGGCTCACCAATGCCACCGAGGCGCTGTTCAATATCGATCCCGATATCGCCCTCATGGCCTCGATGGGCCTGGGCATCAGCGCGCTCAATCTCGATATCGCCGATTCGGGGCTGATGGACATCGCCCTGACCCGGATGGCCGCCGAGCAGAATTCCGACGCCGCCACCCTGCGCACCGTCTATGGCGGCATTGCCCAGGGCCTGGTCATCAGCACGCTCGCCGGCGTTGCCGAGGCCCAGAATATCGGCGCCGCCATCCATGACTTCATTTCAGGCAAGGCCAGCCGGCTCAATATCGACCTCAAGGCCAAGGATCCTGCCGGTCTGGGCATAACAGACTTCATGGAAGCCGAAGACAACCCCGCAAGCCTGGTCGGCAAGGTCGATCTCAAGGCGAGCGCGGAATAGACGGCGCCTCTCCGGCCTGCGCCGGAATGACCCGGCGGGTTAATCTTCGCCCGGCCGCCCGCGCATCTGCTTGACTTGGGATCGGACCGTCTTGGCCTCCAGCCGCCGGCGCTTGGAGGCCAGGGTCGGGCGCGTCGCCACGCGCGGCTTGGGCACATGCGCTCCGGCCGCCAGCAGCGCCACCAGCCGCTCCAGCGCCTCGGCGCGATTGAGCGGCTGGTCCCGATGGCTGTTCGCGGTAATGACCAGCACGCCCTGCTTGGTGAGCCGCCTGCCAGCCAACGCCGCCACGCGCCGCTTCATCGCTTCCGGGATATTGGGGGAATTGGCGAGGTCGAAGCGCAGTTGCACCGCGCTCGACACCTTGTTGACGTTCTGTCCGCCCGGCCCCGCCGCGCGCACGAAACTTTCCTCGATTTCGGCCGGATCGATGGAAATGGAGCGGGTGATGACGATGGGGTCAGCCATTTCCCGCTCCTTTCCTTACCGCCTCAGGCGCCCGGCGAAGATAATCTCGCCTTCATGGATGGTGAGGCCCTTGATCGTCGCCCGGTATTTTCCCGGCAGGCCGTCGGCCGGCACGATCCAGCCCTTCTTGAGCATGCCGGCGAACACCTTTTCGCCGATATCCTTGAAGTCGTCCGGGCCCAGGGCATTGTCCTCGCCCAGATGAGTCAGCGCCTTGATCTCCCGGTTCGATGGCCGCAGCGGCATCAGGCGGCCGCCTTGTCCCGCAGGTCCGGCGGGGTCGCCTCGGCCATCAGACCCACCAGCGCGTCCATGAAGGGCTCGACCTTCTGCCCTTCGGTGCCCAGCCGGCGCACCGAAACGGTGCCCTCCTCGGCCTCGCGCTTGCCCACCACGAACATCAGCGGCACCTTGCCGACCGAATGCTCGCGCACCTTGTAGTTGATCTTTTCGTTGCGGGTGTCGATCTCGGCGCGGATGCCGGCGGCCTTGAGCTGACGCACCAGCTTTTCGGCATAGTCGTCAGCCTCCGAAACGATGGTCGCCACCACCACCTGCGTCGGGGCCAGCCACATCGGCATCTTGCCGGCATAATTCTCGATCATCATGCCGATGAAGCGCTCGAGCGAGCCCAATATGGCCCGGTGCAGCATCACCGCATATTGCCGGCTGCCGTCCTCGGCCACATAGGTCGCGTCCAGCCGTTCGGGCAGCACGTAGTCGAGCTGCAGCGTGCCCACCTGCCAGCTCCGGCCGATGGCGTCCTTGAGATGGAATTCGAGCTTGGGCGCGTAGAACGCCCCCTCGCCCTCAGCGATCTCGAAATCATAGCCGGTGGCGCGCAGCGCATCGCCCAAAGCCTTCTCGGCCGCATCCCAGCGCTCGATGGTGCCGCCAAATTTCTCCGGGCGGGTGGCCAGCTTGATGACCACATTGTCGAAGCCCATATGGGCATAGACCGAATAGAGCAGATGCACGAAATGCTCGGTTTCGCTCTGGATCTGGTCCTCGCGGCAGAAGATATGGGCATCGTCCTGCGTCATCTGGCGCACGCGCATCAGCCCGTGCAGCGCCCCATGCGCCTCGTTACGGTGGCAGCAGCCGAATTCGGCCATGCGCAGCGGCAGGTCGCGATAGGACTTGATGCCCTGGTTGAAGATCTGCACATGCGCCGGGCAGTTCATCGGCTTGAGCGCCATGAGTTCGCTCTTGCCGCTCAGCACCGGCGCATCGTCCTCCGTGCCGGGCACCTCGTCGGGCACCACGAACATGTTCTCGCGGTATTTGCCCCAGTGCCCGGAGAGTTCCCAGAATTTCGAGCTCATCAATTGCGGGGTCTTGACCTCGACATAGCCGGCGCCGTTGAGCCGGCGGCGGATATAGGTCTCCATCTGGTTGTAAAGCACATAGCCCTTGGGGTGCCAGAAGACACTCCCCTGCGCCTCGGGCTGGAAGTGGTAGAGGTCCATTTCCTGGCCGATCTTGCGGTGGTCGCGCTTTTCGGCCTCCTCCATCATGTGCAGATAGGCGTCCAGTTCCTCGCGCGTGGCGAAGGCCGTGCCATAGATGCGGCTCAGCACCGGGCGATTGCTGTCGCCGCGCCAATAGGCCCCGGCCACCTTGGTCAGCTTGAAGGCCTGCCCCACATCCTTGACCGAGCGCATATGCGGGCCGCGGCAGAGGTCCATCCACTGGCCCTGCTTGTACATCTTGATGCTCTGGTCGGCCGGGATGGCATCGACCAGCTCGACCTTGAAGGCTTCGCCCTTGGCCTCGAACCAGTCCTTGGCCTGGTCGCGCGTCCACACTTCCTTGGTGAAGGCGGCGCCGCGCTCGATGATCTCGCTCATCTTCTTCTCGATCTGGCGCAGCTCGTCCTCGGAGAACGGGCCGGCCTGCCGATAGAAGTCGTAGTAAAAGCCGTTTTCGATCACCGGCCCGATGGTCACCTGCGTGTCGGGCCACAATTCCTGCACCGCCTCGGCCAGAACGTGGGCGGCATCATGCCGGATCAGCTCCAACACGTCCTTGGAGCCGCTGTCGCGGGTGACGAACTCGATGCGGCCATCTTCGCCCAGCGCGTCGGAAAGGTCGCTCAGCACGCCGTTCCAGCGCATGGCGACGGTCTTCTTGGCCAGGGACTTGGAAATGCCCTCCACGATCTCGGTGCCGGTAGTGCCGCGCGAATATTCGCGTGCAGCACCATCGGGGAACGTCACCTTGATCGACATTTCGTGTCTCCAGAAATCGGGTTGGGATGTAACAAAAAGTGTTACGGGAGCGCCTCTCTAGCACGATTGCGCATTATTTCCAGCGCCCATAGGTCCATGGGCGATACCAGCGCGCCGCCTCCGGCAGGCTTTCGGGCACCGGATCATAGCCATGCGTGCCCCCCGGCCGGCAGCGCCAAAGGCGCGAAAGCCCCATCCACCCACCCGGCCAGAAGCCGAATTTCCAGATGGCAACGCCGGTATATTCCGAGCAGGTGGGCAGATGCCGGCAACTCCGCCCCATAAAGGCCGAGAGCGTATAGCGATAAAACGTGATGAGCAGCACCGCGACAGCCCGAAAGGGCAGGTCGAGCAGCCAGAGCAGGCGCGCGATGACTCTTTTCATCATGCTTTGGCTGCAACCGATTCTGCCGACTCGGCTTTTTCGATTGCTTCGACCACTGCATCAAAGACGAGGAGCGTGGACATATGGCGCGCACGATAGTCGCGGACCGGCTCGAGATAGGCCAGGTCGCTCCATTTTCCCTGCGGCGGCGGCCCTTCCTGCTCGAGCATGGCATGCATCGCCTCGCGCAAGCGGCGGAATTCGGCGACCGGCGTGCCGACGATCTCCCGCGCCACCACCGCCGCCGAGGTCTGCCCCAGCGCGCAGGCGGAAATCTCGTGGCCATAGCCGGCAATGACGCCGTCACGCAGCGCCACATCCACTTCGATCATCGAGCCGCAGACGCGACTCACCTTGCGGGCGCTGCCGTCCGGGTTGGCCAGCCGGCCCGGCTGAATGGCGTTTGCTGCCAGATCCAGTATTTTTTCGGAATAGAGATCGCTCAAATCCATTCTGCGTACAATTCTGTTTCTTGTGACCAGCGGCGCCAGTTTCTATATAGGACGCCGCAGACAGGCTGTCAGGGTCGCCCCGAACCGACGCGCGCGAATTCCCCCGCGACCGGCAAAAGACCCGCGTAAAGGAGCCGCTTCATGGAAGCTCATGCCCGGCCGATCAGCGCCGCCCCCCTTCGCCCGACGCAGGAGGAGGCGGAAGCCGCCGTGCGCACCCTCATCGCCTGGGCGGGCGACGACCCCCGCCGCGAGGGCCTGATGGAAACGCCTGGCCGGGTGGCGCGCGCCTATGGCGAATTCTTCGCCGGCTATGGCCAGGATCCCGCCGAGGTGCTGGCCCGCACCTTCAACGATGTCGGCGGCTACGAGGATGTGGTGCTGGTGCGCGACATCCCCTTCAGCTCCCATTGCGAGCACCACATGGTGCCCTTCGTGGGCAAGGCCCATATCGCCTATCTGCCCAAGGATGGCGTGGTGGGCCTGTCCAAGCTCGCCCGGCTGGTGGACGTCTTCGCGCGGCGCCTGCAGACGCAGGAGAACCTCACCGCGCAGATCATCGACGCCATAGACGAGCACCTGACCCCGCGCGGCGCCGCCGTGGTGCTGGAGGCCGAGCATATGTGCATGTCCATCCGCGGCGTCCGCGCCCACGGCGCCACCACGGTCACCCATCGCTTCAGCGGCATTTTCGCCGAGGATCACCAGCAACAGGATCGCTTCTTCGCCATGATCGGCAGGCGGTGAAAGCGGCGGCTGCGCCGCCGCCTCGCCTTACTTGAAGCGGAAGTTCACGCCCACCATGAAAGTGTCCGACGAGGGCGCCGAACGGGTTTCCCAGAGCTTGCCGGAATGGAAATTGGCGCCGCTCAGATTGGTGCGCAGATACTGGCCCTTGACCGACCAGTTGTCGTCGAGCGCGACCTCGAGGCCCACGCCATAGGCGACGCCGCCGAACATGCCGTCGGCGTTGGCGCCCGAAACGGTGGTGCTATAGGCATGCGCCACGGCCAGGCCCGCCGTCAGATAGGGCAGCACATTGCCCACCCCGATACCGGCCCGGCCGAGCAGCAGGGCCTGGAAATCGGACCCTGTGGTCACATCGTCGACCATGCCGGTGGGATTGGCGAAGGTTGCCGACACGCCGCCGATCGCCGCCGTCGCCTCGGCGCCGAGCACGACGACACCGGTCTGGAAATTGGCACCAATCGAAACGCCCCCAACGGCGCCCTGCTGCGTCGACGGAATGGTAAAGGCCGTCAGCGGAGCATTCACATAGGCCGACTGGGAATCGGTGGAATTATAGCCGGCCATCACGCCGACATAAAAACCGCTCCAGTCCATCTCCTCGGCCCCGGCAGGCATGGACGAGGCAAGCATCAGGGCGCCGAGAGCGGCGCAGGAAAAATAACGATTCACGGAAACCCCCATAAAGACCGATTGAGCATGCGCATTTGCATGAAACGGTCAATCCGCGAACGCCCGCCAATATTCCGGTTGTGAACAGCTATTCGCCGCGCAACGCCGGAAATTCCCTTGGTTTTCAGCCCGAAAACGCTATGCATAACCCATCATGAGCACCCCTTTCACCGACCCCGCCAGCCTCTCCCACGCCGAGATCGAGGAGGGCACGCGTCTCGCACCGCGATTCGACGCACAGGGGCTGATTACCGCCATTGCCCAGGAGGCCGGCACCGGCACGGTGCTGATGGTCGCATTCATGAATGCCGAAGCCCTGCGCCTGACCCTGGAAACCGGTGAGGTCCACTATTTCTCGCGCTCCCGTGGGAAGCTCTGGAAGAAGGGCGAAACCTCCGGCGAGGTGCAGAAGCTGGTGGAGCTGCGCACCGATTGCGACCAGGATGCGGTATTGCTGAGCGTGGAACAGACCGGGCGCGGCGCCGCCTGCCATACCGGCCGCAAGACCTGTTTCTATCGCCGCGCCGTGGTTGCCGACGGGCAGATGCGCCTGGAAGATACCGGCCTGCCCCGGCTGTTCGACCCCGCCAGGGTCTATCAGGGCCACTAACGGGCGTCGCGCTCGAAAAGCCCGACCAGCAGCAAACCGGCGACGAAGCCGCCCAGATGGGCCTGCCAGGCGATTCCGAGGTCACCCCCCGTCAACAGCGGCAGAAGCGGCACGGCGGCGTTGGCCACCATCCAGATGAGAATGAAGTAGCGGGGGCGATTGTCGGCCCAAAGGTCCTTGAGGCCGGCCAGCCGCCGCCCCAGGATCATCCGTTCGCCGGTTTCCGGGTGCTGCGCCACCAGGATCGGCTGGAAGATGAAGCGCACCGCCGCCCCGGTCAGCCCGGCCACCCCGCCCGAGGCACCGATGAGATAGGCATATTGGTCCGAATAAAGCGAGGTCGCGGCGAAGAACGCCGCGCCGGCGGCGGCTGAAACGAAGAAGATCGCCAGCATGGGCCCGGCTCCGTAGCGCCGGGCGACGGGCGTGGCGAAAATGGCCAGCCAGGCCGAATTGACCAGCAAATGCTCCCACCCGCCATGCAGCAGGGCATGGCTGAACGGGGTCCAGATCAGCGGCACGGCCAGCGACAGGTCCTCCATGCCGGCGAGAATCCGCCCCGGCTGGAAGGCGAACCAGAAGTAGAGCTGGTACAGGGCGGCCTGGTTAAGCACCATGCTTGACGCAAGGTGAATCGCAACCAGCACGCCGATGACCGCCGTCACCGCGCCCGGCAGCAGGAAAATCGGCTCGCGCCCCTGCTGTCCGGCCTTTGCCGGCTCCCCACCCTGCTCGCTCATTGCTTCACTCCGACTCGCCGACGCCGCGCGCCTTGTACCGTTCTTTTCCACATTGGCGCCGCCGCGTTAACCTTAACCTTTCTTTAAGAGCGATTTTGGCCGCCGCTTTTGCCAATGTCGGGGCTGCGGCGGAGGCGTTCCGGATGAGGAAGGCCAGCAACGATATTCGGCGGCGGGACCATGCAGAAGACGAGCACCAGGATACTCTACGACTACTGGAATTCCATTCGCGGCTCCCGCAGCGCGCCCGACCGCAAGGACATCGACCCGACTCGCATCCGCGAGGCGCTGGCCAATACCTTCATTCTCGAGCTGGCCGACAATGACAAGTTCTCGTTCCGCCTGGCCGGCTCGCACCTGTGCACAAGCTATTGCCGCGAGCTCAAGGGCCGCTCCTTCTCCAGCCTCTGGCATGAACGCGACACCGACGCCATCGAGACCCTCACCCGCGCCGTGACCGAAGATCATGCCGTGGCGCTGGTGACCTTCCAGGGCACCACCGCCTTGCATACCAAGGTGAGCTTCGAGACCATCCTGATGCCGCTGCGCCACAATGGCTCGACTCATACGCGCCTGCTCGGCGCCATGACGGCGCTGGAAGAACCCTATTGGCTGGGCGTACAGCCGATCCTGGAGCAGCGCATCACCGGCCTGCGCCTCATCTGGCCCGACGATATCGCCGCCGACGAGGGCGTCCGGGACGTGGCCGCCAATATCGGTGGTGACGTGGGCTTCGCACCGGCGGCAACGCCCGTCGCCATGCCCGCCACCGTCTATGGCCGTAGCGCCCGCCGCTATGCCCATCTGGCGGTGATCGACGGGGGCCGTCGCTAGGCCCTCATAGCGGTAAAAAGCTTCAATTTTCAAAGATTCCGCCTGCGCAAATTCCCGGATCGCAACACCTTGCGTTAACCAAGAGCCGATAGCTTGGGCTTGAAACCTCAGGCTTTACGGTCCGGCGAATGCTCAGCGACGACCTTCACTCCCCCCAATTTTCCGCGCCGGCCGCCCGGCAGCGCGCGGAGGATATGCGGTTCCAGCGCGTGAAAGTGTCGATCCTGGGGCGCTACATGCTCGCTGATCGCCGTGAATTCCCCTGCCAGATCCTGGAAATGTCGCCCGGCGACGCCATGGTCATCGCCCCCGTCGCCGGCATCGTCGGGGAGAAGGTGGTCGCCTATATCGACCATATCGGTCGCGTCGAAGGCAGCGTGCAGGCCATCATCGATGGCGGTTTCTCCATGGATATCGCCGCTTCGCCGCGCAAGCGCGACAAGATGGCGGCACAACTCACCTGGCTGGCCAACAAGGACGTGCTCAACCTGCCCGAAGACCGGCGGCATGAGCGCGTGGTGCCCGACATCCGCCACTCCACCGTCGTGCTCGACGACGGGCGGCGCTATAATTGCAAGATCATCGACATCTCGCTGTCCGGCGCCGCCATCGAACTCGACGTGCGCCCCGCCATGGGCACGCCTGTCACTCTGGGCCGCATGCGCGCCCGCGTGGTGCGCCATTTCCAGAACGGGGTCGCGGTCGAATTCGCCTCCGCCCAGGAAATGCTCACCGTCATCCAGCAGAACCTGCGGATGAACTAAGCCGGCGCCTGCCGGATTCCTTACAGCATCGATCCGCGCCAAGCCCCTGGAAGGGCATGGTTAATCCTTCCCGAAAGACATCGATAAAACACGCATAAAAACTGCGTTGTAGTTTTCGGGCCGGCGCAAGTCGCGGCCCCTAGCGTGGTCTCCATCAAGGAGATCCACGATGTCGATCCACACCAAGGAACTGCGAATTGCCCTGCTCGGCGCCCTCATGGCGCTGCTGGCCGCAATCCCGGCCCAGGCCGTGGACTTCACCAATGTCGCCTTCGTGCAGACCGCCATGGGCACCACCAGCATTCCGGTGGGCCATGCCCAATTCTGCCAGACCCATGCCGATGAATGCCGCCCCCACGCCAACCCGGTTGCCGCCGTGACGCTGACCGGCGCCCTCTGGCAGCAGCTCCAGGCCGTCAACAGCCATTACAACCAGGCCATCGTGCCGGTGACCGACCGCGACCTCTACCAGGTCGAGGAATTCTGGACCTATCCCAACGGCTATGGCGATTGCGAGGACTATGTGCTGGCCAAGCGCCGCGAGCTGATGAATGCCGGCTGGCCGGCCAGCGCCCTGCTCATCACCGTGGTCAAGCAGGCCAATGGCGAAGGCCATGCCGTGCTGCTGGTGCGCACCGACCGCGGCGACCTCGTGCTCGACAACCAGATCGGCACCATCGATCTGTGGAACGCCACGCCCTACAAATACATCAAGCGTCAGTCGCAGGCCGATGCCGGCCAGTGGGTCGACATGATCGACGAGCGCACCACCATCGTGGCCACCACCGCCGCCATTCGCTAAGGCCGGAAGTCTCTAGAAGCGGATCGCCACATAGGCGCCCATGAACAAAAGGCCCGTGACGAAGGCCCAGCCGAAGGCGACCACCGAGGCCACCAGCATGGACGTCATCGACAAGGTGCCGTCGTCCTCATGCCGCCAGCCCATCTGCAGCATGATATAGGGCCCGCATATGAAGCTCATCGCCAGATGGCCGAACGAGGCCAGCAGGGTCTTGCCGTCATAGCGCAGCATGGCCTGCTGGCGCGCGAGCCATTGATAAAGATGCGTCCCCGCCCCCGCGAGACACAGCCCCACGCCGATCAGAAAGGCCGCCAGCAGCAATTCCTTGGTCATGTCCCCATCGCTCCTGCCTGAGCGTCTCGTTAACCCTTCATTAATCATATTGACCCCTCTATTCGCTGTCACCCTCCCTTGGCCAAAAGTGGTTAATGCCGAAGATGAGCCCGCATGACGCGCCGGGCGCGCCCGCTTCAGCCCACTCGCCCCTCGCCTACAATCTGGCCGGAATCACCGTTCTGGTGCTGCTGGTCGCCATTGGCGCCGCCTATCTGCTCGACGCGATGGGCGAGAGACGGAGTGGCGTCTCCCCCGACCTGGCCGAGACCGGGCGGGTGATCCAGACCCTTTCGGGGCGCGAACTCTCGATCCCCCCTTCCCTCTTCCGCCATGGCGAGCAGATTCGGGAGGGCTTCACCAACCAGATCGATCTGCGGGTGGATTTTTCCGGCGAAGACGGCGCGGTCCTGCCGGTCGACATCACCCTCATGCCGCGCAGCGGCGCGCGCACCAGCGCCAGCCTGCTCGACCGGGTCTATCTGCACCAGTTCACCGAGGACGTCCTCGGCGGCGTTCCGGGGCTGGTGGGCAAGCCGCTGAAATCGGGCGAGGGCTATGAGGGGGAAAGCGTCTGGTATGACGCGCTATCGGCCAATCCGTTTGCCGCCAAATGCATGGCGCCGGTGGCCGAGGGGCTCGGGGCGCAATGCGTGCGCACCGTCTATCTGCCCAGCGGCATTGCCGCCATCTACACTTTCGACGCCACGATCCTGCAATCGTGGCGTCGGTTCGACGCCGAAATGGAGCGCTGGCTGGCTCCCATCGGCGCCTGGTAAGGCTTAGCTGACCTCGTCCAGGTCGATGTCGAGGATCGACATGTTGAAGATGTAGGACTTGTCGCCGTCCTCGTCGTCCACATGGATCAACCCGATCGACTCATCGCCAATGAACACCTCGACCGAATCATCGAGCTTGGCGCGCGGCCGCACATCGATATTCCTGTTGTTGAACTTCATTTGCAGGAATTTCTGCAGCTTGATGATTTCGGGATGCTTCACTGTCGTGGTCCTGCTGGTTGCGTTGCGCGGCAATCTAGTGGCTCGCATCGGGCTGACAACCCCCGACAAGGGGCCATTCAACCACGAAGGCTGTTGACACCGCGAAGGCCCGCTCAGGCGCCGATGTCGTGAACCAGCACCATCTGGTCCATCACCAGCGCCGGCTGGGCACAGCCGGCCTCGCCGATCACCTTGGCCGGAACCCCAGCCACGGTGACGCGCGGCGGCACTTCCTTGAGCACCACCGAGCCGGCTCCGATGCGCGAGCAATCCCCAATGCGGATATTGCCCAATACCTTGGCGCCCGCCCCGATCAGCACGCCGTTGCCGATCTTGGGGTGGCGGTCCTGATCCGACTTGCCGGTGCCGCCCAGCGTCACATTCTGCAAGAGCGAGACATTGTCACCCACCACAGCCGTCTCCCCGATGACGAGGCCGGTGCCGTGGTCGAGCATGATGCCCCGGCCCATGGGCACGGCGGGGTTGATGTCCACCTGGAACACCTGGCTGGCCCGGCTTTGCAGATAAAGCGCGAAATCCCGCCGCCCGGCCTTGTGCATGGCATGGGCGAAGCGGTGGGTCTGGATGGCCTGGTAACCCTTGAAATAGAGCAGCGGCTCGATGGCCCGGTGGCAGGCCGGATCGCGCTCCAACGTGGCGGCGAGGTCGGCCCGGGCGTAATCGCCGATTTCGGGCGCATCCTCCAGCGTTTCGGCGAAAGCCTGGCGGATGAGGTCGGCCGAGACATCGTCATGGTCGAGCCGCGCGGCAAGCCGATGCGCCAGCGCCCGCTCGAAGCTGTCATGATTGAGAATGGCGGAAACCGCCATATTGGCCAACGACGGCTCGGAAGCGACAATCTCGCGCGCGCCGGCCCGCACGGCTTCCCACACGGGATCGACCGAAGCGATCTCGGCGCTCTTGCGGCTTGTGCTGGTCATTGCGGGCTCCGTTTCATCGAAGAACACCGATATAGGTCAAACGAGACTACAAAACAAAGCCCCGACGAGGCAAATGGTTCACATCTGCCTCGGCACGGAGAAATTCCTGCCCAGGAAATCCAGCGCCGCCGCCTTGAACGCCTTGTCGCCGGTGGCGCGCATGTGATCGCGCTTGGGAATGACGAAGGCCTCGGCATGGGGCATCATTTCCGCCAGCGGCCCGGGGGCGCCTGCCATGGCGTCCGCCTCGCCCACCGCCACCAGAACCGGCACGGCAATGCGCCGCACATCGGCCCGCGCCATGGGCTGGCGCGATGTTTCCATGCAGGCCGCAAGCGCCTCGCGGTCCGAACCGGTATGGTCGGCGAAAATGCGGAACTGCCGCGCCGTGGGGTGGGTAAGCCCTTCGAGCGAAGGCGCGCGCAGGCCGGAAATGATGTCGTTGCCATCGCTCAGCCCATTGATGAGGTTGAGCCCCATGCCCCCGAAAATGGCGCAGGCCACCCGCTCCTCATGGCTGAAGGCCATGAAGGCGGCAATGCGCGCGCCCATGGAATAGCCCAGAATAGCCGCCCGCCCGATGCCGAGATGGTCGAGCAGGGCCACGGCGTCGTCGGCCATGTCCTGCGGATAATAGCGCTCCGGATCATGCGGCTTGTCCGAGGCGCCATGGCCGCGATTGTCGAGCGTGAGGGCGCGATAGCCGGCTCCAACCAGCGTTTCCACCCAGCCGGTGTCGATCCAGTTGACCTTGCCGCTGGAGGCAAAGCCATGGATGCAGAGCACGGGCGGCCCCTCCCCGAACGACTCATAGGCGAGGGTCAGGCCCGAAAACTGGAAATTCGCCATGGTTTCCCTTCCACTTTTCCGGCGCCGGATCCCCCGCCGCTTCCGCCTTCGCTTTTGCGGGAATGGCGGTGTAAATCAATAGCCCTTGCGACACCGCCGAGCCTTCCCTTGCCGATTGGCTTGCACTAATGTCCGGCCAAATCCAAAGCACCCCTCAGGTTATCTCCATGGCACACGGTACAACGCCGCATTTCCACAACACCGAAGGCCTCTCCCAGATCGAGATCGGCTCCAAGGAATTCAAATGCGTCGGCGCCCTGCCCCCGTTCGACCATCCCCATGTCTATCTGGACATGGGCAAGGACAACGACATCGTCTGTCCCTATTGCTCGACCCACTATATCTTCAAGCCGGCCTTGGGCACCGGTAAGGCCAATCCCGCCTCGGCCCTTTTCGTCTCCGACGCAGCCTGACCCCGGCCATGCCCGGCACGGGCCAGTCCTATATCATCGCCGGCGCCGGCATCACCGGGCTGACGCTGGCCCTGGCGCTGGCCAAGTTCGGCGCCTCGGTGACGGTGCTGGAACGCAGCCCCGCCCTCTCCGAATTCGGCGCCGGCCTGCAGGTCAGCCCCAATGCCCGCCGCATTCTCGACCGGCTGGGGCTGGACGAGGCGCTGCGCGCCAATAGCCTCGAGCCCACCGGCATCGACATCTACCCCTTTCACAACCCCGCCCCGCTGGTGACGCTGGAACTGGGCGCCATCATGCGCGAGCGGTTCGGCGCGCCCTATGTGGTCATGCATCGGGCCGATCTGGCCGAGGTGCTGCACAAGGCTACGCGGCGCTTCGCCAATATCGATATCCGCTTCGGCGCCGGCGACTGGACGGTGACTCAGGACGAGGACGGCGTGGCGGTCGATCTGGCGGGGCAAATCCTGCGCGCCCGCGCCTTCATTGGCGCCGATGGCGTGCGCTCGCGCACCCGCACCGTTCTTCTCGAGGAGCCGGAGGCGCAATATCGCGGCCGCGTGGCCTGGCGGGCGCTGGCTCCTTTTTCGGCGGCGGAAAACCGGATCGCGCTCGATCGCGTCTCGGTTCTGTTCGGCCCGGGCTATCATCTGGTCTGCTATCCCATGCCCCACCGCGAACAGGTCAATTTCGCCCTTTTCGCCCAGGCCCCGCAGACGCTTTCCGATGCGAGCCAGCCTCCCATTCACCGGCGCAGCCCGCGGATCGAGGCCCTGCTCGCGGCCATCGGCGAAAGCTGGACGCCCTGGCCGCTTTACGGCGTCGAGACCGCCCGCTGGCATCAGGGCCGCATCGGCATCATCGGCGACGCCGCCCATGGCATGGTGCCTTTCCAGGCCCAGGGCGCCGCCATGGGCATAGAGGATGCGGCCGTGCTCGCCCCGCTTCTCATTCACGAGGCGGACGCCGCCACCGCCTTTGCGAAATATGCCGACATCCGGCAACCGCGTGTGCGGCGCGTGGCCGACATCTCGACCATGAATGGCCGGATTTTCCACATGGGCTGGCCGCTGAGCCTGGGCCGCAATCTCGTCATCGGCCTTCAGGGCCCGCGCGGCCATATCGGACGCCTCGCCTGGCTTTATGGCCACGACGCCCAGCCGCCGGGTCTTCCGGCCCTGGCGGACAGCCATGAGAATTGATTACATCCGGCCCGCGCCGGCGGGCACGAAAGCCCTTCGGACTTGCCTAGCGGTGCCTGCCTGTGTCAACTGCGCGACGCAAGCAAATCCGTTCCGCATCGAAAGTTAGCCCTCCAGCATGCAAGCAGCGACACGCTCACGCCTGACACTCGCCTGCATCCTGGTGACCGTGCTGCTCGACATGATCGGGGTGGGGATCATCGTTCCGGTCCTGCCCGAGCTGCTGGAAGATCTGACCGGCGGCAGCGTGGCCGAAGCCGCCGTCATCGGCGGCTATCTGGTCTTTGCCTATGCCTTCATGCAATTCGTCTTTTCCCCGGTGCTGGGCAATCTTTCCGACCGTTTCGGCCGCCGCCCGGTGCTGCTGCTCTCGCTTTTGGGGCTTACTTTCGACTACGTGATGATGTCGATCGCCCCTTTCGTCTGGTATCTCTTCATCGGCCGCATCATCGCCGGCATTGCCGGCGCCGCCCTGGCCACGGCCACCGCCTATATGGCCGACATCACCCCTCCGCATAAGCGCACCCACCGCTTCGGCCTCATCGGTGCCGCCTTCGGACTGGGCTTCATCATCGGCCCGGTGGTGGGGGGCGAGCTGGGTGAAATCGGCCCGCGCGTGCCCTTTTACGCAGCAGCGGCGCTGGCCTTTGCCAATTTCCTCTTCGGCCTCCTGGTCCTGCCCGAAAGCCTGCCCAAATCGTCCCGCCGCAAATTCGACATCCGCCGCGCCAATCCCTTCGGGGCGGTCATGGCGCTGCGCAAATATCCCTCGGTGCTCTGGCTTCTGGCGGTGCTGTTCTTCTTCCAGCTCGCCGCGCAGGCCCTGCCCACGGTGTTCAGCTATTTCACCGTCGAAGTGTTCAACTTCAGCTCGTCCAATATCGGCCGCACCCTGGGGGCCTTCGGCCTCGGCTTCGCCATCAGCCAGGCGGTGCTGGTCGGCCCGCTCTCGCGCGGGCTGGGCGAACCGGCCGTGGCCATGATCGGGCTTCTCGCCGCCATCGCAGCCTTTGCCGGCGTCGCCTTTTCCACCGAGGTCTATCAGCTCTATCTCTTCATCATGGTCGGCACGGTCAGCGGGCTGGCGCCCCCGGCCATCAATGGCGTGCTCTCCCGCCAGGTGCCGGACAATGGACAGGGCGAGTTGCAGGGCGCGGTCAACGCCGCCAGTTCCCTGGCCACCATTATCGGCCCGCTCGCGGCCACGCAGATTTTTTCCTATTACACCACCACGCCCGGCGCGGCCGACTATTTCCCCGGCGCCCCGTTCATCGCCGCCAGCTTCAGCGTCGCGGCGGCGCTGCTGATCTTCGCCGTGGCCGCCTGGCGGTTCGACCTGGGCAACCGCCCCAGCATCGCCGACCATCCCCAGGTACCCGAAGTGCCGCCTCCCGGCCAGGTCCGCATAGCCCCGCTCGACAATGACAGCTCCGATCAGAATCCGCCCCGCAACTGAGGCCGATCGCGCCGCCGTTCTTGCCATCGTCCGGCCGGTGCTGGCGGCGGGCGAGACCTATGCCATCGACCCCGGCCTCGATGACGAGGCCATGCTGGCCTATTGGTTCATGCCGGCCCATGAGGTGTTCGTGGCCGAGCAGGATGGCGCCATCCTGGGCACCTATTATCTCATGGCCAACCAGCGGGGCGGCGGGGCCCATGTGGCCAATTGCGGCTACATGACCGCCAGGGCGGCCCAGGGCAAGGGCATTGCCCGCGCCATGTGCAGCCATTCCCTGGAACAGGCGCGCGAACGCGGCTTCCGCGCCATGCAGTTCAACCACGTGGTTTCGACCAATACGCGCGCCGTGGCGCTGTGGCAGAGCCTGGGCTTCGCCATTGTCGGCACCCTGCCCCAGGCCTTCCGCCACCCCGTTCATGGCTATGTGGACAGCTATGTAATGTTCCGGGCCCTCTGACGAAAAAAGGCCCCGCTCACGCGGGGCCTTTTCGATGACGTCCGCCGGCTTACTTGCCCAGCGTGCTCGGCCAGGTGCCGTGCAGATCGGTGCCGCGGCCGACGATCTCGAAGCCATGGGCGCCGAAGAAGTCGCGCTGCCCCTGGATGAGATTGGCCGTGCCCTGCGCCTGGCGATAGCTGTCGAAATAGCTCAGCGCCGCCGACAGGCAGATCATGGGGAATTCACCCACGGCGGCAGCGGCCACCACCTTGCGCAGGCTGGGATGGGCATCCTTCATCAGCGCCACGAAATCGGGCACGACCAGCAGGTTGACATTGCCGCCCTTGGCATAGGCCGCCGACATCTGATCGAGGAAGCGCGAGCGGATGATGCAACCGGCGCGCCAGATCTTGGCGATGGTGGCCAGAGGCAGGTTCCAGCCATTCTCCTCGGAGGCCTTGGCGATGACGGCGAAGCCCTGCGCATAGGAAACGATCTTGCCGGCAAGCAGCGCCTTTTCGAGATCGGCCAGCGACACCTCGGTCTTGGCGCGATCGGGCTTGCCATAGATCGCCTCGGCCGCCACGCGCTCATCCTTGCGCGCCGAAATCGAGCGGGCGGCCACGGCGCCCTCGATGGCGGTGGCCGGAACGCCCATTTGCTGGGCGGCGATGGCCGACCACACCCCGGTGCCCTTCTGGCCGGCCTTGTCGAGGATCAGCTCGACCAGCGGCTTGCCGGTCTGCTCGTCCACCGCGTCCAGCACATGGCCGGTGATCTCGATCAGATAGGAATTGAGCGGGCCCTTGTTCCATTCCTTGAACACTTCGGCGCAGGCCTTGGGGGTCATGCCCAGCCCGTCGCGCATCACGCCATAGACCTCGGCGATCATCTGCATGTCGCCATATTCGATGCCGTTATGGATGGTCTTGACGAAGTGGCCCGCCCCGCCTTCGCCCAGATAGGCGCAGCAGCTTTCGCCGTTGAACTTGGCGGCGATGGCGGTCAGCACCGCCTCGGCATTGTGCCACTGTTCCTTGGAGCCGCCGACCATGATGGAGGGACCATGGCGCGCGCCTTCCTCGCCACCCGAAACGCCGACGCCGAGATAGCCGATGCCCTTGGGCGTCAGGTAGTCGAAGCGGCGCTGGGTGTCGGTGTAGAGCGAATTGCCGCATTCGATGATGGCGTCGCCCTTGTCCAGATGCGGCAGAAGCTGTTCGATCATGTCGTCCACCGGCTTGCCGGCCTTGACCATGATGATGATGGAGCGCGGCGCCTTCACGGCCTGCACGAATTCGGCCAGGTCGTATTTGGCGATGGTTTTGCCATCGAGCCCCTGGGCCTTGGCCTCGGTCACGAATTCGTCGATTCGACTCGCCGAGCGGTTGTGAACGGCAACGGTGTAGCCCTTTTCGGCGATGTTGAGCGCCAGGTTGGAGCCCATGACCGCCAGCCCGATCAAGCCAATATCCGCAGTCGACATACAAACGTCCTTCCGAAATCTCTTTGCCAGCCCATGCGCGTGGGGCATGGCTCGTGGCGGCGACCTGACCACAATCCCGCCTGCGACGGAAGTCGTATTTGGGGAAATTCTGGTCGAAACCCTTGCCTTGTATGGTACGACGGCTTGCCCGGGCAAGCCCATCCGCTACGCTTGGGTCCATCAAAAAGACTCTTACGGCATTGCGTAATCGTTCAGGCAAAACGGGCAAGGCCCTTCCCGCCCCAGCTCAGGTTTCATCATGGCCCTTACCCCTTCCCGCATCATCATCGCCATGGGCGTCAGTTCCTCGGGCAAGTCCACCGTCGGCCAGGAGATCGCCCGGCAATTGCACGCGCCGTTTCTCGATGGCGACGGCTATCATCCGCCGGCCAATGTCGAGAAAATGCGCTCGGGCATTCCGCTGGTGGATGAAGACCGCTGGCCCTGGCTGGAGCGGCTGGCCGTGGCCCTGAGCGAAGCGGCCGAAAAGAAGGGCGCCGCCGTGGGCGCCTGCTCGGCGCTCAAGCGCAGCTACCGCGAATATCTCGCCGAAAAGGCGGGCGAGCCCATCCTTTTCGTCTATCTGGATGGCTCCAAGGAGGTGATCGGGGAGCGCATCGCCCGGCGCCAGCATGAATTCATGCCGGCCAGCCTGCTCGACAGCCAGTTCGCCACCCTGGAAGTGCCGGACCCGGCGGTGGAAAACGTGCTCGTCGTCCCGGTGACCGACGGCGTCGGCAAGATCGCCCGCACCACGCTCAAGGCGCTCGACCACCTCAAGAGCTTCAAGCGCTGGCAATGAGGAAGGCGGCCCGAAGGCCGCCTTTCATGACTATTGGGCGATATAGCCGCCATCCACCACATGGTAGGAGCCGGTGATGTTGGAGGCGGCGTCCGAAAGCAGGAACAGCGTCAGCGCCGCCACCTCGTCGGCCGTGCCCAGCCGCCCGATGGGATGGGCCGAAGCCAGCGCGTCGTAAGCCTCCTTGGGCAGCGTCGCCAGCAGGGGCGTGTCGATGAAGCCCGGTCCCACGGCGGTGACGCGGATGCCCTTCCTGGCATAGTCCACCGCCGCCGACTTGGTCATGCCGACCACGCCATGCTTGGCCGTGACATAGGCGGGGGCGTTGGGAAAGGTCACCGAGCCCAGAATGGAGGCCATGTTGACGATGGCGCCGCCGCCGGCCTTCAGCATCGCCGCGATCTCGTATTTCATCGAATAGAAGACGCTGTTGAGGTTGACGTCGATCACCTTGTGCCAATCCTCGAAGCTGTAGTCGCCCAACGGCGCGGCGGCTCCGCCGATGCCAGCATTGTTGACCGCCACATGCAGCGCTCCATAGGTGTCGAGGACGAACTGCACCGCCTTCTCCACCTCCTCGATCCGCCCGACATCCACCGCCACCGCGGCGGCTTCCCCGCCCGCTGCCTTGATGGCATCCACCACTTTCCGGGCCGCGTCGAGCTTGAGGTCGGCGACCACAACCTTGGCGCCCCGCGCCGCCAATTGCAGGGCAATCGCCTCGCCGATCCCGGAGGCGCCGCCCGTCACAAAGCCAACTTTGCCGGCAAAATCCTTGGTCATCTTCTGCTCCTGTGCTTGTTGCCCCATGATAGGAGGCGCCCGGGCAAGAACCATGACCTGGGTCAAACCCCGCCCCGATTGGGCAGCAATTGCCAGAATAAGCGCGCGCTGCCGTCCGTGGTTCCGGCTTCTATGCCGAAGCGTCGGGAATGGCGGCGTCACGGGCGAGGGAAGCATTGTTGTAGCGGTCGTCCGCGCTCACCTCGGCCCCCACCCAGTCCGGCAGGGCAACGGCCTGATCTTCCCGGTCCAGCTCCACTTCCGCCAATACCAGCCCCACGTGATGGCCCGAAAACACGTCGACCTCCCAAACCAGGCCGCCATGGGGAACCAGATGCCGGATTTTGGCGACGACATGCGGCTCGGCCAGCGCCATCAGTTCCCGGGCATCGGTCAGCGGGATCTCATATTCGAATTCCGGCCGGGCCAACCCTTCGGGCCGCCCCTTGAGCGTGAGCAGGCCCCGCTTGTCGTCCTCGATGCGCACGCGGACCGTCACCTTGGCGTGGCTCGACAAATATCCCTGCCTGAGGCTCCGCTGCGCCGTCACGTGATCCTTCCAGCCATCGGAGCGGACCAGGAACTTGCGTTCGATTTCCGTGCCCATGGCTAGAACCCGAAGCTCATCTGTCCGGGCGGCGTGCCCACTTCCACCCCTTCCAGAGCCAGCATCCTGAGCTTGGAGACCGCGCCGCCGGGCGCCGAGAAGCCTCCGGGGCGGCCGTCGCTGGCCAGGACACGGTGGCAGGGAATGACGAGGGGAATGGGATTGGCGCCCATCGCTGCCCCCACGGCACGCGACAGGCCCACGTCGCCCAATTGCCGCGCCAGAGCACCATAGGTGGTGGTCTCGCCCCAGCCGACCTGAAGCAGCAGATCATAGGCGCGGCGATGGAAGTCCGTCAGGCCGGCGAGATCGAGCCGCGTATCCGCGAAATCGACGCGCTGGCCCTCGGCATAATCCTCGATGCGGTTCATCAGGGCAGAAATGGCACGGTCGGGTTCGCCCCGGCGGGCGTGGTCCCTGGCCAGTTTTTCGCGTAGAATATCCGGATCATCGCCCGGCAGCAGCACGCGCGCAAGGCCGCGCTCGGTCCAGCCGATGCCGAAATGACCCAGAGCGGTGTCGAAGATCGCCGTTTCCATGACGGAACCATAAGACGCGGGCCGGGCCGATGCCAGCCGCGATACGGCCATGCTGACATTATGTGTCGCGGCGCGGCGCGAGCAAACCGGCTGAACAGGGGGAACGCGCATGGCCAGAATTCTCGGATATATCGCCACGAGCCTCGACGGCTTCATCGCCGACGCCGATGACAAGCTCGACTGGCTGTTCAAATACAACGACATGGATTTGGGCGAGCACGATTATCGCACCTTCATCAAGCGCATCCGCACCGTGGTGATGGGGCGCGCGACCTATGACTGGCTCACCACCGATTCCAGCCCCTGGGCCTATGGCGAGCAGCGCTGCTTCGTGGTGACGCGGCACCCGATCGACAAGCCGAAGGGAGCGCTGGAAACCCGCTCGGATATCGACGCCCTGATCGCCGAATTGCGGGCGCTGGATGATGGCGACGTCTGGATGCTGGGCGGCGGGAAGCTCCAGATGGCGTTCCTGGAGCGCGGCGCGCTGGACGAGCTGGAAATCTACGTGATGCCGGAAATTCTGGGTGGCGGCGCGCCGCTGTTTCCGGCCACCGGCTTCAGGGCCTCGCCGCACCTCATTTCGGCCCGGCCGATGAGCATGGGCTGCGTGCGCCTGCACTACCGCTTCGCCTAAAAGAAGGGCCCCTCGCGGGGCCCTGCTTGCTAGTGCTTCAGCGCTTTGCTGGCGGCGTCCTTGGCTTCGCCTACCTTCTGCTGGACCTTGCCGGTCGCCTTGTCCAGCTTGCCTTCGGCCTGCATCTTCGTATTGCCGGTAAGGCCGCCGACGGCGTCCTTGACCGCGCCCTTGGCCTGCTTGCCCATGCCTTTGATTTCGTCCTTGTGCATGACCATCTCCTTTGTTCGATGTCATTGCACAAACGGTTGGCGCGCCGCCGCGTTCCATTGCGCTGGCGTGGTCAAATTGATTTCCCTCTGCTACACGGCGCCATGCCCGGACCCATGCCCACCCTGACCGACTATTTTCCCCCACTCGACCCCTATCTCAACGTCCTCTATGTCGATGACGACATTCTGGTGGTCGACAAGCAGAGCGGGCTGTTGAGCGTGCCGGGCAAGGACCCCGCGCTCTGGGACTGCATCGAATATCGCGCGCGGCAAAAATGGCCCAGCGCCGGCATGTGCCACCGGCTCGACAAGGACACTTCGGGCGTATTGGTGCTGGCGCTCAACAAGCGGGCGCATGGCCGCATCGGCAGCCAGTTCGAGCACCGCAAGACCACCAAATCCTATATCGCCCGGGTCGCCGGCGTGGTTGCCGAGGATTCCGGGCTGGTCGACCTGCCCCTGGCCACCGATTGGGAAAACAAGCCGCGCCAGAAGGTGGATTACGACAATGGCCGGCCGGCCCAGACCGAATGGCAGGTGCTTGAACGCGAAGCCAACGCAACCCGCCTGCGATTGACCCCCCTCACCGGGCGCACCCACCAGTTGCGGGTTCACATGAAGGCCATCGGCCATGTGATTCTGGGCGATGCCTTTTATGCCGATCCCGAAAGCTTCGCGGCAGCGGACCGCCTGCAGCTCCACGCCGCCGAGTTGGGGTTCACCCACCCCACCACGGGCGCGTTCATGACCTTCGTGGCCCCGACGCCGTTTTAGGGCTCGTCGGCAAAGCGCACTTCGATGCGCTGGAACAGGCTGCCTTGCTTCATGGTGTCGAGCCAGCGGCGGAAATCGGCCACGTCCCGAAAGCCGGCGCGGCGCGCATCCGCCTCGCCCACATCCTCGGGGCGCATATCGGTGATGGCGCCGATGGAGAGCAGGCCCAGCTTGGTCTTGAGCGTGCCGCCAGCCTTCACCGTCTGCCGGCTCCAGCGGCGGAAGACCAGGTCCACCTTCCCCGCCTTGATCTCTTCGAGCAGTTCGCGCTTGAGCAACATCAGTCCAGCACCGCCATGGCCGTCATCTCGATCCGCAATCCCCTGGCCAGCAATTCCTTGACCACCACGGTGGCCCGCACCGGATAGGGTTGGCGGGTGAAATATTCCCGATAGACCGCATTCATGCCGGCGGCATCGGCGCTGTCGATGAGGAAAATCTGCACCATCGCCAGATTGGCCAGCGTGCCGCCCGCCGCCGACAGGGCGATTTGCAGGTTCTCGATGCAGCGCCGCGCCTGCACCTCGATGCCGCCCTCGACGATCTCGCCGGTTATCGGGTCCTCGGCGATGGCCACCAGCCACACATGCTTGCCGGCCCGCACCGCATCGTTGATGGGCGCGGAGGACGGCGCAATGCCGGTATCGATCCGTTCAATCATGTGCGATCCTCAAAATGGTGCGGGCGGCGGGACTTGAACCCGCACGGGGATACCCCCTCCGGATTTTAAGTCCGGTGTGTCTACCATTCCACCACGCCCGCCGAAGACGGTCAGTCCGTGCCGCCCGAGATCGGCGCCACATAGGCCACATCGAGGTCCCAGGGGAAGAAGATCCAGGTGTCCTGGCTCACCTCGGTGATGAAGGTATCGACCATTTCACGGCCCTTGGGCTTGGCATAGACCGTGGCGAAATGGGCGCCGGGCAGCATGTCGCGCACCACGCGCGCCGTGGCGCCGGTATCGACCAGATCATCCACGATGAGAACCTTGCCGCCATTGCGCGCCATCTCTAGAATCGGCGGGCTGATCTGCTTGAGAACGGCGATACCGCCCTGATTCTGGTGGTCGTAGCTCTTCACCGCCACCGTTTCGACGGTTCGGATATTGAGCTCGCGCGCCACGATGGCGGCGGGCACCAGCCCGCCCCGGGCGATGGCGACGACCGCGTCGAACCCGCCCAGCCCGGTCAAACGCCACGCCAAGGCGCGGCTGTCGCGGTGGAACTGGTCCCAGGTAACCGGAAACGACTTCTGGTTGGCAGTGCTCAAATCATTTCTCCTGCGCCGGCACGGCATGGTCCGGTGGCTGTTTCAAAGAGGGACGTGCTTAGCAAAAGCGCGCCGCCACGCCAATCGCCCTCGCGCGGGTTCCTCCCGGTCAATACGCATCGTCCGGCATGGCGATACCGGCCTTGCGATGCGCCTCGGTCACCATTTCGCGCACCTTGCCCGCCGCCTCTTCCAGCCGCGCCGGATCGGTGGCGCGCAGCACCAGCTCGGTCATCACCCGGGCATTGCCCATCTGCGGATAGCTGCCCATGCGGACATCGGGATATTGCTCCTGCAACGCCGCCAGGGGCGCGCCGAGCGTCCCCTCGCCCACCGCCGCCTTGACCGCGACCGACAACACCTTGCGCCCGCCCTTGAGCTTGGGCGCCAGCGCCTCGAGCATGGCCCGCATGATGACCGGCACCCCGGCCATGACATGCACATTACCAATGCGGAACCCCGGGGCGGCGCTCACCGAATTGACGATCAGTTCCGCCCCTTCGGGAATGCGCGCCATGCGTAGCCGCGCTTCGTTGACCTCGGTGCCCGTCTGCTTCCAGCGCGCCTCCAGCATGGCGCGCGCCTCGGCATTGATCGGCAGGGCGACGCCGAACGCCTTGGCGATGGCGTCGGCTGTGATGTCGTCATGGGTCGGGCCGATGCCGCCGGTGGTGAACACATAGGTGTACCGCTCGCGCAGGGCGTTGACGGCGGCGACGATATCGTCGGTTTCGTCGCTCACCACCCGCACTTCCCTGAGCTCTATGCCCAGATCGGTGCAGAAATCGGCAGTGGCGCCGATATTGACGTCCTTGGTGCGGCCCGAAAGGATTTCGTCACCGATGACGACGAGGCCGGCAGTGACAACATCTGGTGTGGACATGGGAAATTCCGTGATTTAACGCCACCACCAATGCCCCCGCCCGCCATTGCCGTCAAGCGAGCCCCGGCCTTCCAATCGGCCCACCGAGCGACTACCTTGGCCTCACCCTTGGAGTCCCGCATGATTACCTTCGTCGAAGCCCCCGCCAAAGCCCGCCGCTCGCCCGGCGTCATTCCCCTGCATGGCAGCGCCGGATTCGAGGGCATGCGCAAGGCCGGCGCCCTCACCGCACAGGCGCTCGATATCCTGACCGAATATGTCGAGCCGGGCGTGCCCACCGCGACGCTGGACAAGGTGGCCTATGAATTCGCCCGCGACCATGGCGCCGTGCCAGCCACCATTTTCTACAAAGGTTTTCGTCATTCGGTCTGCACCTCGATCAATCACGTGGTCTGCCACGGCATTCCCGACGAAAGGCCGCTGCGCGAGGGCGATATCGTCAATATCGACCTGACGCTGGTGGTGGATGGCTGGCATGGCGATTCCAGCCGCATGTATCCGGTTGGCGAAATTCCGCGAAAGGCCGAGCGGCTGATCGAGATCACCTATGCATGCCTGGAAGCCGGCATCGCCGCCGCCCGTCCGGGCAACACCACCGGCGATATCGGCGCCGCCATCCAGGCCCTGGCCGAAGGCGAGCGCATGAGCGTGGTGCGCGATTTCGTCGGCCACGGGCTGGGCCAGTTGTTCCACGACGAGCCCAATATCCTGCATTTCGGCACGCCCGGCACCGGCGTGCCGCTCAAGCCCGGCATGATCTTCACCATCGAGCCGATGATTAACCTGGGCAAGCCGCATGTGAAAATCCTTTCCGACGGCTGGACCGCGGTGACCCGCGACCGCAGCCTGTCGGCCCAGTGCGAACATTCGATCGGCATCACCGAAAGCGGCTGCGAGATCTTCACCCTCTCTCCGGGTGGCCTGTTCAACCCCCTGGCGGCACGGGCGGCCGGATGAGCAAGGGGGCTGACGGGTCCGGCGGCACCTTCGAGGAAGGCGCCTTTTCGCTGCGTCCGGAGGAAGGCGACGACCGCTCCGGCCACCGCCAGCGGGTGCGCGAGCGCTTCCTGCGCGTCGGCGGCGATGCGCTAGAGGATTACGAGCTTCTCGAGCTGGCGCTGCAACTGGCCATCCCCCGCCGCGACACCAAGGCACTCGCCAAGTCGCTGCTGCGCGAGTTCGGCTCCTTCTCGGCGGTCTTCAATGCCAGCCAGTCTCGGCTGGAGAAGGTGGACGGGCTGGGGCCGACCTCGGTGGCCCATATCAAGGTAATCCAGGCGGTGGCGGCCCGCTTCGGGCGGGACCGCATCGACAGCGAAAAGCCGATCCTGTCATCCTGGAGCCAGCTCATCGACTATTGCCGCAGCCAGATGGCGTTCGAGGCCATCGAGCAGTTCCGCATCCTGTTCCTCGACAAGAAGAACCGCCTCATCGCCGACGAAGTGCAGCAGACCGGCACGGTGGACCACACGCCGGTCTATCCGCGCGAAGTGATCCGGCGGACGCTGGAGCTCTCCGCCACGGCCATCATCCTGGTGCACAACCACCCCTCGGGAGACCCCTCCCCCTCATCGGCGGATGTGCGCATGACCCGGGAAATCGCCGACATCGCCAAACCGCTGGGCATCGTCCTGCACGATCACATCATCATCGGCCGCTCGGGCCACGCCTCGCTGCGCGGGCTGAAGCTAATCTGAACGCCCGGCCAGCCGGCCGGTGGCGAGGCTGAGGCCGCGAATGGCCGCCTTGAGCCGGCTATTGGCCTTGATGGCGGCGCGCAGGCGCTGGAACAGGCGGTGGCAGTCGCTGATGACCCATCCGCGCGCATTGAGCCCGATATAATGGTGGCGCAACGGGATCTGGACATTGCACCAATGCCGCTTCTCGTCGGTGAAGCCGCAGCCCATGTCGAAGAGGGTGACGCCGCCGTCGAACACGGCCTGCATTACCCGCAAGAGGCATTGCTTGCCCGGCGAGCCGCCCTGGATGGCGCGGTCGTCGCTCATGGAGGAGATGAGGCAGAACATGCGCTGGCCGAAAACGACATTGTAGCGCACGGCCACGATCGCCTCGTCCAGCCGCAGCACGTGAAGCCGCACGTCGAGCCCGGAGCCCGGCAGGGCGGCGGCGCGGTAGAAGCCGGTCAGCCCGTCCAGCACGAAAAGATCGCGGATGCCCATGGCCCGGAACCGCGCCGAGCGCTGGCGGAACATGGTGTCGATGGCTGCTTCCATATCGTCGCCGACCCGCAATTCCTCGAACCGCACCGTGCCCAGGGCGGCAAGGCGCTCGCCCTGCTGGCGATCGTGCTTGCGGCGCGAGCGGCTGCGCTGCAGCCCGTCGCATTCCGCCCAGCTCGCATAGCGGGAGCGGTACAGCGTCTCGACGGGAAGGTGTTCCCCCAGCTCGTCGAAGAGGCTGCCATAGCCATCGATTTCGGCCGGAATGGAGCGCAGATAGATCGCGTCGGCACGCTTGCCGAGCGCTTCCAGCATGTCCTGCCAGAGCGCCGCGCGCCCCTCGGCGCCCAGCGCCGCCAGCCGGGCGGGATCGGCGATGGGGGCATAACAATTGGCATGGGCGCCGGGAAACCAGGTGAAAACGGAAAAGCCCCAGACGCGGCGGCGATGCAGCGGCAGCAGCGCCACCGGCTCGCCCCCGATGCGGCCCACGACATAAATCTGATCGGCGGGCGCTATGGCGCGGTCGGCCACCCAGAGGCGAATGAAATCATAGCTCTGGCCCGGCGATTCGACGCCGCGCAGGCTGAGCTGCCGCCACACCGCCTCGACCTCCTCGATGCAATGGGTCACCGTGATTTCAGCGGCGCGCAGGCTCTCCGCCCGCTCGCCGGCCTGACCCAGAGCGAACGGGGAAAACCCCGGTTCCCTTGCATTGGCTGTAAGCATGATCCCTCGCACGGAGACGATCTTTGCCTGCGGGAAGTAAAGCACTTCTGAATTCTGTGCCTAGAAGCTTCCCTAAAAACCCATCGGCGCGCCAGTATCAGCCGAAATTTGCAAGAACGGGGAAGGTTTCGAGGAACCAATAGGAGATGCGGGTGAAGTTGCCGGTGAGGAACAGAAGCCCCGTGACCACCAAAAGCGCGCCCATGACCCGCTCCACCGTGCGCAAATGCTTGCGGAACCCCTGGAAGAAGGTCATGAACGGCCCGATGGCGATGCCGGCGAGGAAGAAGGGCACGCCCAGGCCGAGCGAATAGAGCGCCAGCAGCCCCGCGCCTTCCCAGGCCGTGTCGCGGCTGGCCGCCACCGACAGCACCGCCGCCAGCACCGGCCCGATGCACGGCGTCCAGCCAATGGCGAAGGCCAGCCCGAGCAGGAACCCGCCCAGCGGCCCCGAGGCCACGCCCGGCCCCTGATGTCGCAATTGCCGGTCGAGAATACCGATGCGATAGACCCCGAGAAAATGCAGGCCCATGGCGATGATGACGACGCCGGCAATGGGCGTGAGCACCGGCAGCGCCTGGCGAAAAACCTGGCCGAAGGCCGTGGCGGTGGCCCCCAGGGTGATGAACACCACCGAAAAGCCGAGAATGAAGAAGAGCGAGGTGACGGCCACGCGCAATTGCAGGCGGTTGGGCGTGCCGGCCGCATCGCGCAGCTGATCGAAGCTCGCCCCGCTCATATAGGTGAGATAAGGCGGCACCAGCGGCAGCACGCAGGGGCTGAGAAAGCTCAGCACGCCGGCTCCAATGACCAGAGGCAGGGAAAATTCCACGGCAAGACGCTCCTTGTCCTTTGCCCTGTGTAGCGCGGCGGTGGCCGAAAGCAATGAGCCGCCTTGCCGCATCGCCCAGACGTGAAGGGGGGATTGGTTTGGCTGGTCTCGATTCGACTCCGCGCTTTCCTCGCCACCATGTCATTCCGGCGCAGGCCGGAATCCATATCCGCATGTTTCCCCTGCCCTAATGCCGGGGAGAGTCTTCAGCATGGATTCCGGCCTGCGCCGGAATGACCCGGTGGGTGGGGGATCAGGCCAGCCCGAAACGCCGCCCGGCCTTGCGGCTTGCGGTTGCACGGTGGAGAAGCGGCCTTCACCCCGAGGGAACTAAATAGAAGAGGCGAAAGCCGCTTCCCACGATCGGGACTTCTCGCTCATGCCTCGCGGCTCCCGGATGATCCGGTAAGCCGGTCGTTGGCAGTCTTGCCCCCGCCCAGGCGACCCCGAGCGGCCCGTCTCCCCGCCCAGCACTTCGTCGGTGCCACGTGTCGTTGGCGGGAACGGGAGAATGATGGCATGACAGGCGGAAGGCGGGGATAAGTTCTTTTCCGGGCAGGTTGAGGTCTGGCCCGGCAATGGCTATCTGGTGCAGCCTTCACTCCCCGCGAACCCCGAACACAAGGCAAGCCCGGCATGACCCCAGATTTCCTCGTCACCCATTCCGGGGGCTTCCATGCCGACGAACTGCTCTCCAGCGTGGTGCTGACGCGGCTTTTTCCCCAGGCCAGGATCGTCCGCAGCCGCGCATCGGACTGGATCACGCCGGCGCCGGACCGCATCATCTATGATGTTGGCGGCGCCTATGATGCGGAAAAGCGGATTTTCGACCATCACCAGCGCGGCGCGCCGCAGCGGGACGATGGCCGGCCCTACAGCTCCTTCGGGCTGGTGTGGAAGCATTATGGCCGCGACTATCTCGCCGCGCTCGGCCTGCCCCAAGCCTATATCGAGGCCATCCATGCCGATTTCGACGCCGATTTCGTGCTGCCGGTGGATTTGATGGACAATGGCGCGCTGGAGCCCTCGGTGGCCGGCCCGCTGGCCGGGCTGACGCTGCCGGTGCTGCTGGAAACCCTCAAGCCCGAATTCGATAATCCCGACCCCGAGGCGGGCGAGCAGGCCTTCATGGCCGCGCTGGCCATCGCCCGCAGCTTCGTCGAGGCGGCCCTCGGCAAGAAGGCCGCCAAGCGGCGCGCCGAAGCCATCGTGCAAAAGGCCATCGCCGAGACCGGCGCGGGGCGCGTGCTGGAGCTGCCCATGGGCATGCCCTTCCGCGCCGCCATTGTCGCGGCGGGCGCCGATCACCTGCTCTTCGTGGTGCATCCGCGCGAAAAGGACTGGTGCATCACCGGCATCCGCCGCGCCGAGGACGGGTTCGAGCTGCGCGCCGACCTGCCGGCAGGCTGGGCGGGCCTGAGCAACGAGGCGCTGGAAGCGGCCAGCGGCGTCAAGGGGGCCAGCTTCTGCCACAATGGCCGCTTCATCGCCGCCGCCGCGACGCGCGAAGCCGCGCTGGAAATGGCCGACCTGGCGGTGGCGGAAGCGCTGGGATAGGGCATCCATCCGGCCTCGCCTCAACCTCGATGTCATCCCGGCCTGCGCCGGGGCGACAGCGGTGGGGCATGGCAGGGATTGCTTGCCCCCTGAACCGGGCGGCCCTATAGCAGCCACAGACCCCGCACAACGAGGTGCCACCATGTCCAGCCGCCCCATCCGCATCGCCCCCTCGATCCTGTCGGCCGATTTCTCCCGGCTGGGCAGCGAGGTGGAAGCTCTCGACAAAGCCGGCGCGGACTATTTCCACATCGACATCATGGACGGGCATTTCGTGCCCAATATCAGCTTCGGCCCCATGGTCATGCAATCCATCCGCAAGCTGACGAGCAAGCCGTTCGACGTCCACCTGATGATCGCTCCGGTCGACCCCTATATCGCCGCCTTCGCCAGGGCCGGCGCCGACAGCATCACGGTTCACGCCGAGGCCGGCCCGCATCTGCATCGCTCCTTGCAGGCGATCCGCGCCGAGGGCAAGCGCACGGGCGTCGCCATCAACCCGGCGACCCCCCTGGCGGCTGTCGAGAATATCCTCGACGATATCGACATGCTGCTGGTGATGAGCATCAATCCCGGCTTCGGCGGCCAGGCCTTCATTCCCCATGCGATGGACAAGATCCGGCAGGCCAATCTGCTGATCGGCAACCGGCCGATCGAGTTGGAAGTCGATGGCGGGGTGACCGCCGACAATGCACGCGAACTGGCCGATGCCGGAATCAACGTGTTCGTGGCCGGCACCGCCATCCTGGGCGGCAACGATCCGGCCAGCTATGCCGGCCGCATCAAGGCCATCCGCGACGCGGCGACGCTGCGCACCGCCTGAATCGAATTCTGAAACAGCAAGGCTAAGTCCATGATTCCGCGCTATTCCCGCCCCGAAATGGTCGCCAACTGGTCGGCCGAGACCCGGTTCGCCATCTGGTTCGAAATCGAGGCCCATGCCACCACCAAGCTGGCCGAGCTGGGGGTGGTGCCGGCGGAATCGGCCCGGAAAATCTGGGACGTGATGAATGCCCGCAAGGCCGAGCTGGGCAGCTATGGGTTCGACGTGGAGCGGATCGACGAGATCGAGCGCACCACCAAGCACGACGTCATCGCCTTTCTGACCCATCTTTCCGAAATCGTCGGGCCCGATGCGCGCTTCGTGCACCAAGGCATGACCTCCTCGGACATTCTGGACACCACGCTCTCGGTGCAGCTCAAGCGCGCCGCCGATATTCTTCTGGCCGATATCGACGCGCTGCTGGCCGCGCTGAAGAAGCGGGCGCTGGAGCACAAGCACACCATCACCATCGGGCGCAGCCACGGCATCCATGCCGAGCCGACCACCTTCGGGGTGAAGCTGGCCGAGGCCTATGCCGAATTTGCCCGCAACCGGGCGCGGCTGGTGGCGGCGCGCGATGAGATCGCCACCTGCGCCATTTCCGGGGCCATCGGCACCTTCGCCAATATCGACCCACAGGTGGAAGACTATGTCGCCGAAAAGCTCGGCCTCTCCATCGAGCCGGTATCGACGCAGGTGATCCCGCGCGACCGCCACGCCATGTTCTTCGCCACGCTGGGCGTCATCGCCTCGTCCATCGAGCGCGTCGCCATCGAAATCCGCCATTTGCAGCGCACCGAGGTGCTGGAGGCCGAGGAATATTTCTCGCCCGGCCAGAAGGGCTCTTCGGCCATGCCGCACAAGCGTAACCCGGTGCTGACCGAAAACCTCACCGGGCTGGCGCGGCTGGTGCGCGGCATGGTGACCCCGGCGCTGGAAAACGTGGCGCTCTGGCACGAGCGCGACATCTCCCACTCCTCGGTGGAGCGCATGATCGGCCCCGACGCCACGGTGACGCTCGACTTTGCCCTCGCTCGCCTCACCGGCGTCATCGACAGGCTGGTGGTCTATCCCGAGAACATGCGCAGGAATCTCGACCTGCTGGGGGGCCTGCACAATTCCCAGCGCGTGCTGCTGGCGCTGACCCAGGCCGGCTACAGCCGCGAGGACAGCTATGCCGCCGTGCAGCGCAACGCCATGAAGGTGTGGGAGCATCGCGGCGACCGCACCGGCCTCTTCGCGCAAAACCTCAAGGACGACCCGGAGGTGACCCTGAGCGACGCGCAAATCGACGCCATGTTCGACGACGCCTACCACCTCAAGCATGTCGAGACGATCTTTACGCGGGTGTTCGGCGCATGAGGATCGCCGAGGCGGATATCCTCATCCTGCCCGGGCTCGGCAATTCCGGGCCGGGCCACTGGCAGCTGCGCTGGGCCGAAAAGATGCGCACCGCCGCCCTGGTCGAACAGGCCGACTGGCACGAGCCCGACCCCGCGGACTGGGCCGACACCATCGTCAAGGCGGTGGAGCTGGCCGAAAACCCCGTGGTGCTGATCGCCCATTCGCTGGCCTGCATCGCCGTGGCCCATGCCGCCCCCGGCCTGCCCGAGGACAAGGTGCGCGGGGCGCTGCTGGTGGCCCCGCCCGACATAAAGCGCAAGGACGCCTCGCAGGCGGTGCGCGATTTCGGCCCGGTGCCGCGCGCGCCCCTGCCCTTCCCCTCGCTGCTCGTCGCCTCCAGCACCGACCCCTATTGCACGCTGGAAGAGGCGGCGGACCTGGCCGGCGCCTGGGGCTCGGATTTCCACCAGGCGGGCGACGCCGGCCACATCAATGTCGCCTCCGGCCACGGCCCCTGGCCGGAAGGATTGCTGATGTTCACGCGGCTGATGCAGAGGCTGTGACGGCAGCTCCCAGAATTTGCCGCGATTCCGCCCAACTCCCTGAAATCATGGCGATTTCGCCGCAATTGCTGTGAAATTAGTTTGATTTGAAAGCCGGCTTTTCCGGGCCTAGACCAGTCGCCGTCGGTTTGGAGCCGCCGGCGGGAAACACCTTATCCCGCGACGCGACGACCCCCGAAAACCGGCTTTGCGGGCCCCCTGAAAACGGCCCGCCGTCTCATGGAGATCAACCATGCGCAAATATGTCATTCCCGCCCTCGTCGCCCTCACCGTCGCCCTGCCCGGGGCAGCCTTCGCGGCATCGACCACCGCGACACCCGCGCCGGCCGCCGCCGCCACCCAGGCCGACCAGATGATTTCGGGCACGGTCAAATCCTTCGACCTCAAGGCCCGCACCCTGGTGCTCGCCGATGGCAAGAGCTACGAATTGCCGGTGAACTTCAAGGACCCCGGCCTCAAGATCGGCGAGAAGGTGACGGTGCACTGGAAGCAGAGCGGCGCCATGAACGAGGTGACCAGCCTCACCATTGGCTGACCGCCTTCATCCAAAACAAAAAGGGCGCCGGGAAAACCGGCGCCCTTTTTTATATTCGAATGGAAAGCCGATCAGCCTTCGTCGGCGATCTGCTGGTTGGCGATGGCCACCAGCGTCGCCATCTTCTGGCGAATCACGTCGTCGGCCACGGCCACGCCCTTGGCCTTGAGATCGCCAGAAACCTTGCGGAACACGTCCTCGTCGCCGGCTTCCTCGAAATCGGCGGCCACCACTTCGGCGGCATAGGCATTGGCGGCATCGCCCGAGAGGCTCATCAGCTCGGCGGCCCAGATGCCCAGGAGCTTGTTGCGGCGCGCTTCCGCCTTGAACTTCTTCTCGGCATCGAAAGCGAACTTGGCTTCCTGGCCCTTCTGCCGATCCTCAAACTGGCTCATGCAACTCTCCCGCTGGCATGTGTCGTTCCGCCTCTGCGGCGTCTCTTCCCCGACATAAGAGGTTCGCCGGGGCAAATCAACGGGCCGCCCCGGACTGCGACCATATGGGCTTTGCGCGCCCCGCTTCGCCCCGCCGTGCGAAAGGGCTTGCATCTTCGCCCCGTTCTGGCGCATGAAGCGGCCAAATTCTCCCCTCCTTTTCAACGGTTGGATGTGCCAATGAACCGTCGTCGCAAAATCTACGAGGGCAAGGCCAAGATCCTGTTCGAGGGTCCCGAGCCCGGCACGCTGGTGCAGTATTTCAAGGACGATGCCACCGCCGGCAACGGCGCCAAGCACGAGGTCATCGAGGGCAAGGGGGTCCTGAACAACCGGATTTCCGAATTCGTGTTCAGCAAGCTCAACGGCCTGGGCATCCCCACCCATTTCGTGCGGCGCATCAACATGCGCGAGCAGCTCATCAAGGAAGTCGAGATCATCCCGCTCGAAGTGGTGGTGCGCAACTATGCCGCCGGCTCGCTGGTCAAGCGCCTCGGCCTCGAACAGGGCACCCAGCTTCCCCGCTCGATCATCGAATTCTACTACAAGGACGACGCCCTCAACGACCCCATGGTCAGCGAAGAGCACGTGACCGCCTTCGGCTGGGCCACCCCGGCCGAACTCGACGACATCATGAGCCTGGCCATCCGCGTCAATGATTTCCTCACCGGCCTGTTCATGGGCGTGGGCATCCAGCTCATCGACTTCAAGATCGAATGTGGCCGGCTCTATGAGGGCGACCACATGCGCATCGTGCTCGCCGACGAGATCAGCCCCGACAATTGCCGACTCTGGGACGTCAAGACCCGCAACAAGCTGGACAAGGACCGCTTCCGCGAGGATCTGGGCGGGCTGGTCGAAAGCTACCGCGAAGTGGCCCAGCGCCTGGGCATTCTGGTCGAAACCGACAATGCGCTGACCACCGGTCCGCGTCTCGTCCAATAGCGAATCGTCAGGGCATATCGATGAAAGCGCGTGTCACCGTCACCCTCAAGGCCGGCGTCCTCGACCCCCAGGGGCAGGCGATCGAAGGCTCGCTGCGGAGCCTGGGCTTTTCCGGCGTCAGCGGCGTCCGCCAGGGAAAGGTCTTCGACCTGAGCCTGGACGGAACCGACGAGGCCGCCGCGCGTTCAGCGCTTACCAGCATGTGCGAGAAGCTGCTGGCCAATACGGTTATCGAAAACTACGCCATCGAAATCTCCAATTAACGCCTTTTGGCGATACTCCGCGTCGCGCCTGAGTTTGGCGCAGGACCATACTGTCATGTTCAAAACACTCTCCCTCTCGGTCATGTTCATCGCCACGCTCGGCCTGCTGTTCGCGGCCTATGCCTCGGTGCCCGTCTGAACCGACGCGGTTGCGGAAAAGGGCAAGTCCCCAACCCGCAAGTCATTGAAATGACCATTTGTTAAGCCGTCGCAGGCTAGATTCGGAAAACACTTCCGTTTCTCGACCAGCAACCCGGCGGCTCTTTTGGTTTCTTTCGCGCGATACCTTTTGACTGCCGGCGCGGCGACCTGCGCGGACGTGGCCATCGTCCAGGGCCTGCTCTCGCTCGACCTCACCCATTGGCCGGCTTTCTTCCCGCTCATCGTCCTGTGCGGCGGGCTGGCGGGGCTCGTGGTCAACTTCACCCTGTCGCGGCGCTTCGTCTTTGCCAGCGACAATCGCAGCGCCCCCCGGCAATTGCTGACCTTCTCGCTGGTGGCGCTCACCACCATCGGGCTGCGCCTGGGGGTCGCCTACGCGCTGATGGCGCTGCTCACCCTGCCCCTTTTCGCCCCCATCGGCCTCCTGCCGATCGCGGCGCCCTTCGAGCGCATCGCCCATCTGGGGGCGGTGGGGCTGGTGACCATCTATTCCTTCCTTGCCCACAAGCACGTGACCTTTGCGGGCGGTTTTCTCAAGCGGCTTCCCAGCCGCGCTGCTCCCATGGTGCACTGATGCATGTTGAAACCCTGATTATAGGCGCGGGCCCGGCCGGGCTGACCACCGCCTACGAGCTGACCAAGGCCGGGCGCAGCGTCGCCATCGTCGAGCGCGACCCGACCCATGTGGGCGGCATTTCGCGCACGGTGAACTACAAGGGCTATCGCTTCGATATCGGCGGGCACCGCTTCTTTTCCAAAAGCGCCGAGGTGGAAGCCTGGTGGACCGAGATCATGGGCGACGAAATGCTGCAGCGCCCGCGCTCGAGCCGCATCTTCTACAATGGCAAATTGTTCGACTATCCCCTGCGCGCCGGCGACGCCCTCTCCAAGCTGGGGCCCATCGAGGCGGCGCGCTGCGTGCTCTCTTATAGCTGGGCCAAGCTGCGGCCCTACCCGGAAGTGAAGAGCTTCGAGCAATGGGTGGTCAACAATTTCGGCCGGCGGCTGTTCGAAATCTTCTTCAAGACCTATACCGAGAAGGTCTGGGGCATGGATTGCGCCGATATTTCGGCCGATTGGGCGGCCCAGCGCATCAAGGGGCTCAACCTCTACCAGGCCATCATCCAGAGCTTCGGGCTCGGCAAATCCAGTGGCGACAAGGGCGAGGTCATCAAGACCCTCATCAATTCCTTCCGCTATCCGCGCCTCGGGCCCGGCCAGATGTGGGAACGGGCCCGCGACAGGATCGTGGCCCAGGGCGGCAGGATGATGATGGGCTCGACCATCACCGCCCTCTCCCAGCATGAAGGCATCTGGGTCGCCATCGTCACCGACGCCAGCGGCAGGCAGACCAAGGTGACGGCCGATCACCTGGTGTCCACCGCCGCCATCAACGAGCTGGTGCGCATGCTGGGCGCCGACAGCGACCCGGCCATCGCCCAGGCCAATGCGGGCCTGCGCTACCGCGATTTCCTCATCATCGGCCTCATCGCCCGGGGCCGCGACAGCTTCGAGGACAACTGGGTCTATATCCACGACCCCAAGGTCAAGGTGGGCCGCATCCAGAATTTCAAATCCTGGTCGCCCGACATGGTGCCCGACCCGGACACCGCCTGCTACGGCATGGAATATTTCTGCAATGACGGGGACGAGACCTGGTCCATGGCCGATGCCGACCTGATCGCCCGCGCCAAGGCCGAAATCGGCCAGCTCGGCCTTGCCCGGCCGCAGGACATCATCGACGGCGCCGTGGTGCGTCAGCCCAAGGCCTATCCGGTCTATGACGACACCTACAAGTTCAACGTCGACACCATCACCGAAGGCCTGGGCGCGCGCTTCGCCAACCTGCACCTGGCCGGCCGCAACGGCATGCACAAATACAACAATCAGGACCATGCCATGATGACCGGCATGCTCACCGCCCGCAACATCATCGCTGGCGGGCGCCCGTTCGACGTCTGGACGGTCAACGAAGACGCCGAATATCACGAAGGCGGTCCCGCCGGCGCCGAGCGCATCGAGGAGCGCCTTGTCCCCCGCCGCATCGCCTGAGGCCCCGCGGGCGGGGCCGATCCCCGCGCTGGTCGTGGTGCTGGCCTATATGGCCTTGCAGATCGCGCTCTTTGCCGGCCACAGCCCGTGGCGCGACGAGGGGCAGGCCTGGCTGCTGGTCGAGCGCCTCGCCTGGCCGGGCGATTTCCTCGTCATTCCCGGCGAAGGCCACCCCCCGCTCTGGTATTGGCTGCTCGCGGCCCTGCACGCCGTGACCGGCTTCGACCAGGCGCGATATGTCACCCTGTTGGTGGCGCTGGTGAACGCAGTGTTGTTGCTGCGGCTGTTGCGGGACGACCTGCTGCTGCTGACGCTGCTGCTTTTCGGCATCGTCGTCGCCCAATATTGGGGCCTGAACTTCCGCCCCTACGGGCTTGTCCTGACCCTGGCTCTGGGCGCGCTGCTGCTGGACCGCAAGGGGAGGCCGCTGGCCGGCACCTGGCTGCTGGCGCTGGCCTGCGGGTTGCATTTCTTTTCCGGCTTCCTGTTCGCCTTCTGGCTGCTGGCGCAATTGCGGCGCGGCATGGACTGGCGGGCCTTGCTGGCGCCGTCGCTGCTGGCGGCCCTTTTCGGCGTCAGCGCCATCCTTTCGGCCGCCGGCAATCCGGCCGGCACGCCCTCCACCGATCATTTCATCGCCGAGATCAGCTATGCGCTGGCCTGGCCGCTGACCTGGCCGCCCCTGCGCACCTGGCCGCTGGCCCTTGCCAGCCTTGCGCTCATCGCCATCGGCCTCTGGCGCGACAAGCTGCTGCTGACCGCCCTGCTGGCGCTGATGCTGGCCTTCGCCATCGGCACCAGCGTGCTCTACGGCCAGTCGGCCTGGCATTCCGCCTTCATGATGGTGATGACCCTCATGGCCTTCCTCCTGGCCGGCGGGAAGGCGCGGCGCTGGGCCCTCCTGATCCTGCTGGCGCCGCAGGCCCTTGTCGGCATCGCCATAACCAGCAATCGCCTGCAGGAGCCGGCCTGGGCCAAGCCTGATGTCTATGCCGCCATCATGGCCGATGCCGGGCCCGATTTCGATCCCGCGCGGCAGCTGATCGCCTGGCAGGACTTCATGCTCACCGCCACCGCCGCCTCACGGGGAATCACCTATATCAGCGGCAATAATGGCGAGTTGCTGGGCCCGATCGACTGGCGCCGCCGCCGCGAAAACCAGATCGCCCCCATCGTCCTCGCCAATCCCGGGCCCTACTGGCTGGTCTGCGGCGAATGCAATCGGGTGCTGGAGGCGCTGGCCCGGGCGGGACGCCAAACCACGCTGCTGGTCGAAACCGACAATTTCGACGACGGCCCCGTTTCCGCCTATCGCGTCGATTGATGGCATTTTGTCAAAATCTTAAGGTTAAGCATTCGTGTTAAACCTGCCGACAGATCCCTGACCCGAGGCGCCGCCGGAGAGGGTATGATGCCGCCTTTATCGGGAGTGCGGCAGATGGCGGACACAAAGCGTCTCGACTGGGTGGACATGGCCAAGGGCATTTCCATCCTTCTCGTGGTGATGATGTATGCGGCCTCCAGCGTCGGCGAGGACACCGGCGGGGTCGGCCTGCTGCATTGGGCCATCGCCTTCGCCACCCCCTTCCGCATGCCCGAATTCTTCCTGATTTCCGGCCTGTTCCTCAGCCAGGTGATCGACCGGCCCTGGCGGGCTTATGCCGACCGGCGCGTGGTGCATTACCTCTATTTCTACGCGCTCTGGGCCGTCATCCACATCGCTTTCAAGGTCGGCCTGGTCTCAATGAACCCGGCGGGCGCGGCCGAGTATCTGGCCTGGGCGGTGATCCAGCCCTATGGCGTGCTGTGGTTTATCTACCTGCTGGCGGCGGTCAGCGCCGCGGCAAAGCTGCTGCACGGGCTGCGCGTTCCCATCTGGGCCGGGCTGGCGGCGGGCGCGGCGCTCCAGATCGCCCCGCTGCATACCGGCAGCTACCTCCTCGACCAGTTCGCCGAATATTTCGTCTATTTCTATGCCGGCTACGGCTTGGCCCCGCTGCTCTTCCGCCTCGCCGCCTGGGCCATGACGCATATCGGGCTGGCGCTGGCCGGGCTCGCCGCCTGGGCGCTGGTCAATGGCGCACTGGTGTTCTCGCCGGGCTTTGCCATGAACCCCACCCACCCAGTCATAGGCTATGCCGGCCTGCCGGGGCTGCACCTGCTGCTGGCGCTGGCGGGCGCGGCGGCGCTGTGCAGCCTCGCCGCCATGCTGACGCGCCTGCCCGCGATGGACTGGCTGCGCTGGCTGGGGGCACATTCGCTGGTCATCTATGTCGCCTTCGTGCTGCCCATGGGGATTGCCCGCACCGTGCTGATCCGGCTGGGCGTGGTGGAGCCGACCGTGCTGAGCCTGGCCATCTTCACCATCGCCATCCTCGCCCCATTGGCGCTGTTCTGGCTGGTGGAGCGCACCGGCAAGGGCAAATTCCTCTTCGAGCGGCCGGCATGGGCGCATATGGGCCCGGCCCCATCGGCAAAGGCGAGGATCGCGCCGGCCGAGTGAGCCGGCACAGCCCCCTTGCCTTTTGCCGCGAGAGGCAGCACAAGGGCCTCGCTTATTCCTGACATTGCGAGGACCAGCCGATGAAAGCCGCCGTCATCGTCTTCCCCGGGCTCAACCGCGACCGCGACATGATCGCGGCGCTGACCAAGATTTCCGGTTCCGCACCCCAAACGGTGTGGCACCAGGACGCCGACCTGCCCCAGACCGACCTGATCGTCATTCCGGGCGGGTTTTCCTATGGCGATTACCTGCGCTGCGGCGCCATCGCCGCCCGCTCGCCCATCATGGACAAGGTGCGCGAGCGCGCCGCCCAGGGCGTTCGCGTGCTCGGCGTCTGCAACGGCTTCCAGATTCTGATCGAGGCGGGGCTGCTGCCCGGCGCGCTGATGCGCAACCAGAGCCTCAAATTCGTCTGCCGCGAGGTCAAGCTCGAAGTGGTCAATGCCGAGACCGATTTCACCCGGCATTACACCCGGGGCCAGATCCTGCGCTGCCCCGTGGCCCATCACGACGGCAATTATTTCGCCGACGCCGAAACGCTGGCCCGGCTCGAAGGCGAGGGGCGCGTGGCCTTCCGCTATGCCGAGGGCACCAATCCCAACGGCTCGATCAACGACATCGCCGGCATCCTCAACGAGGGCAAGAACGTGCTCGGGCTGATGCCGCACCCGGAAAACCTCATCGAAGCCGCCCATGGCGGCACCGATGGGCGCGGGCTCTTCAGCAGCCTGCTGGGCCACGCCGCCTGATGAATCTGCGCGCTCCCGTTCCGCCACGCCTGCTGGCCCAGGGGCTGGGACTTGGGCTGGGCGCCGCGGCGCTGGCGATCCAGCTCTGGCTGTCGCTATCGCTGCAACTGGGCCAGGGCCGCGACCTGCCCGGCGCGCTGGGGCATTTCTTTTCCTATTATACCATCCTCACCAATATCGCCCTGGTGCTGATCTACCTCTCCGAAACGCTGCCGCTGGCCGGGCTGGCGCTCTTCCGCCATCCGGTGGTGCGCGGGCTCATGGCGGCCAATATCACGCTGGTCACGCTGTTCGTGTATTTCGTCCTGCGCTTCCAGTACGAGTTGGACGGCCTGTGGCAGACGGTGGACAACATGCTCCACTATCTCTGCCCGGCGCTCTACCTCATCTGGTGGCTGCTCGGCCCGCATGGCGCGCTGCGCTGGCGCGACCTGCCGGTCATGATCGCCCCGACCTTCGTCTATTTCCTCTATATCCTGGCGCGCGGCCTCTGGGTCGTGGAATACCCCTATCCGGTGATCGACGTCGCCCGCTACGGCTATGGTCAGGTGCTGCTCAACGCCGCCGGCATGACGCTTTTCCTCGCCGTGCTCTGCGCCCTGGTGGTGGCGATCGACCGCGCCCTGGCCCGTCCGCGCCTCTCCGCCGATGCCTGAACCCCTCGTCCTCCTTCCATACGGACCTGCCGCCCGATGACCCTTCGCAACGACATCGCCATCACCCCCGAGCTGGTCGCCAGCCACGGCCTCAAGCCGGACGAATACCAGAAGATCCTCGACCTCATCGGGCGGGAGCCGACCTATACCGAATTGGGCATCTTCTCGGCGATGTGGAACGAGCACTGTTCCTACAAGAGCTCGAAGAAGTGGCTGCGCACCCTGCCCACCAGCGGGCCGCGCGTCATCCAGGGGCCGGGGGAAAATGCCGGCGTGGTCGATATCGGGGACGGGCAGGCCATCATCTTCAAGATGGAATCGCACAACCACCCCAGCTTCATCGAACCCTATCAGGGTGCGGCGACCGGCGTGGGCGGCATCCTGCGCGACGTCTTCACCATGGGCGCGCGGCCGGTGGCGGCGATGAACGCGCTGCGCTTCGGCGCGCCGGACCATGAAAAGACCCGCCATCTGGTCAGCGGCGTCGTCGCCGGCGTCGGCGGCTATGGCAATGCCTTCGGCGTGCCCACGGTGGGCGGCGAGGTGGAGTTCGACGCCCGCTACAACGGCAACAACCTCGTCAACGCCTTCGCGGCGGGCCTGGCCGACACCGACAAGATCTTCTACTCCAAGGCCGAAGGCGTCGGCCTGCCGGTGGTGTATCTGGGCGCCAAGACCGGGCGCGACGGCGTCGGCGGGGCCACCATGGCCTCAGCCGAATTCGGCGACGACATCGAGGAAAAACGCCCCACCGTGCAGGTGGGCGACCCCTTCACCGAAAAGCGGCTGCTCGAAGCGTGCCTCGAACTGATGGCCACCGGCGCGGTGATCGCCATCCAGGACATGGGCGCGGCGGGCCTCACCTGTTCGGCGGTGGAAATGGGCGCCAAGGGCGACCTGGGCATCGAGCTCGACCTCGACAAGGTGCCGGTGCGCGAGGAGCGCATGACCGCCTATGAAATGATGCTCTCCGAATCCCAGGAGCGCATGCTGATGGTGCTGCATCCCGACAAGGAAGCGGTGGCTCGCAAGGTATTCGAAAAGTGGGAGCTGGATTTCGCCACGGTGGGCAAGACCACCGACGATCTGCGCTTCCGCGTGCTCTGGCAGGGCGACGAGGTCGCCAACCTGCCGATCAAGGAGCTGGGCGACGAGGCCCCCGAATATGACCGCCCCTGGACCAAGCCGGTGCCCCCCGCCCCGCTCGCCGCCACCGACGTGCCGCAAATGGACGTTGCCGACGCGCTGCTCGGATTGGTGGGCGGCCACCAGGTAGCCTCGCGCCGCTGGGTCTATGAGCAATATGACACGCTGATCCAGGGCAATTCGCTGCAATTGCCGGGCGGCGACGCCGGCGTCATCCGCGTCGAGGGCCATGACGGCAAGGCGCTGGCCTTTTCCTCGGACGTCACCCCGCGCTATTGCGAAGCCGACCCCTATGAGGGCGGCAAGCAGGCCGTGGCCGAATGCTGGCGCAATCTCACCGCGACCGGGGCCGAGCCGCTGGCCGCCACCGACAATCTCAATTTCGGCAATCCCGAGCGCCCCGAAATCATGGGCCAGCTGGTCTTTGCCATCAAGGGCATCGGGGAAGCCTGCAAGGCGCTGGATTTCCCCATCGTCTCGGGCAATGTCTCGCTCTACAACGAAACCAATGGCCGCGGCATCCTGCCCACGCCCACCATTGGCGGGGTTGGCCTCTTGCCCGACTGGAGCCGCATGGCGCGCATCGGCTTTGCCGGCGCGGGCGAGGTCATCCTGTTGGTGGGCGCGCCGGAAAACTGGGGCGGCCATCTGGGCCAGTCCATCTATATGCGCGACCTGCACGAACGCCGCGACGGCCCGCCGCCGCCGGTCGACCTGGCCCATGAGCGCCGCGTCGGCGATTTCGTGCGCGGCCTCATCCGCGCCGGCATCGCCACCGCCGTCCACGACCTGTCCGATGGCGGGCTGGGCGTGGGGCTGGCCGAAATGGCCATTGGCGGCGGCATCGGCGCCAAGGTGGGCCAACCCGAAAACCACGATCCCATCGCCACCTTCTTCGGCGAGGATCAGGGCCGGTATCTGGTGACGCTGCGCCCGGACGATGTCGAAAAGACGCTGGCCGAGGCCACAAGCCTGGGCATTTCCGCCCCGCGGATCGGGGAAACGGGCGGGGACAGCCTGCAACTGGGCGCCGCCCGTGCGGTGCCGGTGGCGACGCTGGAAAGCGCCTTTGAAAGCTGGTTCCCCAACTTTATGCAGGGCAAGGCTGCCTGATCGGCCGTCCTGCCTTATGATCGCCGCTCTTTGGAGTGCTTTGGCACGCCAGAGGGCGGCGTCGTTTTGGAGACTGTGATGAAACTGGGATCGGCAGCGGGTTCTCTTCTGGCCATCGGCATCGGCTTGCTGCCGGCGGCGGCCATGGCGCAGTCACTGGTGCTCAGCGGCTCGCCCCTGCCCGACCAGCCCTATACGCTGATCTATCCCGACATCATGGTGGAAAGCGGCGAGCCGGGCGGCCCGGTGACCATCAACCATCCCGGCGCGCCGCTGCAATGCATGCTGAGCGTGGTGCCGGTGGACGACACCGGCTGGAGCGCCGAGGCGGCGCTGGCCAATCTGGACGAAGCCGCCGTGGTGCGCAGCTGGAGCGCCACCTTCCCCGGCTTCGTGCTCGGCAACCGCACCATCACCGCCTATCAGAGCGGGCCGGCGCTGTTCTACGAGGGCGCCAGCACCGGCGCGGAAGGCAGCGCCGCGATCAGCCTGGTGCACACCGAAACGGTGAGCGGCGAGAACGGCTATACGCTCGATTGCTACTACGCGACCGAATTTGCCGAGCAGGCGCGGCCGCTGGTGGATTTCATCATCGCCAATTTCTCCACCGAGCAGGACGCCCAGCCCATCGCCCCCTGATATTGAAGGCGGGGGACCCCCATGCCATATCTCACTATGGTCGAACCGAATCGACAGGCAGCAGGGAGTTGAGCCATGCCGATGGATGCGAGCGAAATCGAACGCCGGATCAAGGCGGCCATTCCCGATGCCGAAATCGCCATCCGCGATCTGGCGGGTGATGGCGACCACTACGCCGCCACCGTGATCTCCGAGCAGTTCCGCGGCAAGTCCCGCGTGCAGCAGCACCAGATCGTCTATGCCGCCTTGCAGGGGGACATGGGCGGGGCCCTGCACGCGCTGGCCTTGCAGACGAGCGCCCCGGACTAGCCTTCATGGCGCTGCGCGACTCGCTCGAGCTGATCGCCATGGTGCGGCCCGAGGCCGGCGCCGCGGCGCTGGAGCATGAGATCGCCGCCGAGCGCGCCGCCTCGCTGGGCGCGGCGGAACGCCGCGTCATCGATGCCCTGGCCGCCCTTGCCGGCGCGGATGAGGCGGCATTAGCCGAGGCCCGCGACGCCGTCTGGGCCTATTTCGTGCAGCGCGAACTGATCGGCTTCCGCCGCCACACCGACGTGATTCAGGAGCTGAACATTCCGGCCCAAGTGCTTGCCGGGCTTGGCGCAATGCCGGCAAGGGCGAGCCGGGCATGACCCATTCGCCAAAGGACTGCCGTTTCTGCCTCGACAATGGGCTGCTGACGGACGCGCCGATCCTGTTCACCGAGCATTTCTACATGCTGGGCAGCACCGACCCGCTTCTGCCCATTGCCGGCATGATCGTTCCCAGGCGCCACAGCCCCGATCCCTTCGCAATGAGCATCGAGGAATGGGCCGATTTCGGCAGCGCCCTGGCCGCGGCGCGATTCCATTTCGCCCATCACGACCCCGATGGCTATACGCTGGGCTGGAATGTCGGCGCCGCCGCCGGGCAGCATGTCTTTCACACCCACCTGCATATCATCCCGCGTTTCGCCAATGCCCCGAATGCGGGCGTGGGCATCCGCCGCATCCTCAAGCCCTTGCAGGACGACGCCGCGCCCTGACCGCCCGGGGACCATGACGGCGCGGCCCACAGCCACCTCGACAGCGCCCCAATCCTGACCTATCTAAAGGCCCGGACAGCCGGCCCTTGAAACCGGCCAAGCGAAAGGTTCCCCAAATGAGCGACATCAACGCCTTCATCGACGACAAGGTGAAGAATAACGACGTATTCCTTTTCATGAAGGGATCGCCCGATTTCCCCCAATGCGGTTTTTCCGGGCAGGTCGTGCAGATCCTGGGCTATCTGGGCGTTGAATACGGCAGCGCCAACGTGCTCGAAAGCGACGAATTGCGCGACGGCATCAAGGCCTACACCAACTGGCCGACCATTCCCCAGCTCTATGTGAAGGGCGAATTCGTCGGCGGTTGCGATATTGTGCGCGAGATGTTCCAGTCGGGCGAACTCCAGAAGCAGCTCGAAGCGGCGGGTATCGCCGTCAAACAGAGCGCCTAAGACGCCCTCGATGCAGCCCCGGTCTTACGCCGGGACTCATCCTCAGAATGTGGGTGGGGAGCCGCCGGCACCCTTCCCCAATTTCCCCTTTTACCCCGGGTCATTCCGGCGCAGGCCGGAATCCATGTCCGCATGCCTCCCCCGGCATTGAAGCCGTGGTGGGTCTTCAGCATGGATTCCGGCCTGCGCCGGAATGACTCGGTGGTTTGGCACTCCCCTTCGAAGAGCCATCACCAAAGCTGATGGCGGTCATTCAGCATTGTCGCTTTGCCTGAAGGCCGGCGGCAGCTAGATTGGCCGCCGCTTTCGAGGTGCCCCATGTCCGCAACGTCCCGCCCCGCCGTACCGCTGCTGGTGCTGATTATCGCCGGCTGCATCATTGCCGCCGTGGGCAATGGCATCCGCAGCAGCTTCGGCCTGTTCACCCTGCCGATGACCGGCGACCTGGGGCTGACGCGCGAAAGCTGGGGCATGGCCATGGCCATCCAGAACCTGCTCTGGGGCATCGCCCAGCCCTTCGCCGGCGCCTGGGCCGACCGTGTCGGCACCGGCCGCACCATTGCCGTGGGCCTGGCCGTCTATGCGCTGGGCGTCATCACCATGGCCTTTGCGCCCGATGCCGGCTGGCTGACGCTGACGGCAGGCGTGATCGCCGGCGTCGGCATCGCCGTCAGTTCCTTCTCAGTGGTCATGGTGGCCTTCGGCCGCTCCGTGCCGATGGAAAAGCGCTCGCTGATCTTCGGGGTGGCCACGGCCGCATCCTCCTTCGGCCAGTTCGCCTTCGCCCCCATCAGCCAGGGCTTCATCAATGCCTTCGGCTGGCAATCGGCCCTGATCTATCTGGGCATCGCGCTACTGATGATTATCCCGCTGAGCTATGCCCTGCGCGGCCGCACCGAAAACCCGGCCGGACAAGCCGACCTGCCCTTCATGCAGGCGCTGTCGCGCGCCTGGGGCCACGGCTCCTACCGGCTGCTGGTCATCGGTTTCTTCGTCTGCGGCTTCCACCTCGCCTTCATCAACGTGCACATGCCGGCCTATCTGGTGCAATGCGGCCTCTCCCCGGAAGTGGGAAGCTGGACCATCGCCGTCATCGGCCTGTTCAACATCGCCGGATCGCTGCTCTCGGGCTGGCTGGGCAGCCGCCTGCCCAAGCAGATGCTGCTGGCGACCATCTATTTCCTGCGCGCCGTGGCCATCGGGCTCTTCCTGCTGTTCCCGGTCAGCGAAATCACCGCCTATGCCTTCGCCGCCGCCATGGGCCTGCTCTGGCTCTCCACCGTGCCGCTGACCGCCGGGCTGGTAACGCTGTTCTTCGGCGCCCGCTACATGGGGATGCTCTATGGCATCGCCTTCCTGAGCCACCAGATCGGCTCCTTCGTCGGGGTGTGGCTGGGCGGCTACGTCTATGACCAGACCGGCTCCTACAGCCTGGTGTGGTATATGGGCATCCTGCTCGGGCTGGCCTCAGCGGCGGTACACCTGCCCATCAACGAGCGCAGCGCACCCCATTTCATCCCCCGCCCGGCCTGAACGGAACCATCACCGGCAAGCATCGTTTTTTGCCGATAGAGTCTTGCAAATCTCGCAGTCCGGGTTCATGGTCCCGGCCGTCTTTTCGTCTGCGCCCCTCCGCGGCAGCGTCACCCCAGGTAAAATCGATGTCCGACCACTTCACGCGAGTGCTCTCGCGCCCTGAATTCATCGCCCTTGTGGCCGCGCTGATGGCGCTCAACGCCCTGGCCATCGACGTCATGCTGCCCGCCCTGCCCTATATGGGCGAGTCGCTGGGCGTCGCCAGCGAGAACGAGCGGCAATATGTCATCGCCGCCTACATGATCGGCATGGGCATCGCCCAGCTGGCCTTCGGACCGCTGACCGACCGCTATGGGCGGCGCGCGCCGCTGCTGGCGGGCATGAGCATCTATGTGGTGGCCGCCTTCGCGGCGGTGTTCGCACCCAGCTTCGGCGTGCTCCTGGCGCTGCGGGCCGTCCAGGGCATGGGCGCCGCCAGCGTGCGCGTCATCGCCACGGCGCTGGTGCGCGACCAGTACAAGGGCCGCGAAATGGCCGAGGTCATGTCGCTGACCTTCATGGTGTTCATGGCCATCCCCATCATCGCCCCCGGCATCGGCCAGGTGCTGCTGATGACCGGGCCCTGGCAGACCATTTTCATCTTCATGGGCGGACTGGCCGCCATTTTCGGGCTGTGGACCTATTTCCGCCTGCCCGAGACGCTGCCGCTCAGCGCCCGCCGCCCGCTGAGCCTCAAGGGTATTTTCGACGGGTTCCGCCTCGTCTTCACCAACCGCGTGGCCATTTCCTACGGCATGGCCGGCACGTTCCTGTTCGGGGCGCTGTTCGGCTTCATCAGCTCCTCCCAGCAGATCTATGTCGATATCTACGGGCTGGGAGTCTATTTCCCCGTGGCCTTCGCCGCCATGGCGGGGCTGATGTCGATCTCGTCCTTCACCAATTCCCGCGTGGTGCGCCGCTTCGGCATGCGCCGGCTCTCGCATGGGGCCATGCTGGTCTTTACCGGCTTCAGCGGCGTCTGGCTGGTTTTCGCGCTGACCGGGCTGCTGCCGCTCTGGCTGTTCTTCGCGCTGCTGGCCATCATCATGTTCAGCTTCGGCTGGGCCGCCTCGAACATGAATTCGCTTTCCATGGAGCCGCTGGGCGCCGTGGCCGGCACCGCCTCGGCGGTGTTCGGCTTCATCCAGACCGTGGGGGGCGCGCTGATCGGCGGCTTCACCGGACAGATGTTCGACGGCACCACCATTCCCACCGCACTGGGCTATTTCTGCATGGGCATCCTGGCGCTGATCTGCATCCTCATCGCCGAAAAGGGGCGCCTGTTCGGCGTGGGCGAGGAATATGCGCGCGCCGACGCCGGCGGCGCGCACTGACGAAAGGCCCCGGCCAAGGCCTGGGCGAGCCTAGAGCGTGAACACTTCCCGCCGCAGATCCTGCCAATTGGCTTCGTCGGGGGCGATGATGAGACCGCCGGCGAGATCGGCGGGGCGGTAGGGGCTGCCGTCGAACTTGGCGACATGGGCGCCGGCCTCGCGCATCATCAACGCGCCGGCGACATGGTCCCAGGGCATGAGCTTGTTATACATGAGGAAATGCACATGGCCGCCGGCGGCCATGCGGTATTCATGGCCGGCGCAACGATAGCTGGCGAACATGCGCACCTTGGCCAGGTTGGACAGCACCCTGCCCCGGCTTTCCGCCGGCAGGTATGAGGTGGAGGCCAGCCCGCCCATTTCATCCAGCGGCAACGGCGCATGGAATTTCTGCCGGACGCGGCGGCCGTCGGGGAAAACCTGCCAGGTGCCGCAGCCGCGCTCGGCCATGAAGAAATCATCGCCCATGGGATCGTAGATCACGCCGGCGACCGGCTCGCCATCCTGCACCACGGCGGCCATGACGGCGAAGAGCGGCAGGCCAGCGGCAAAATTAGCTGTTCCATCAATGGGATCGACGTAGATGACGATTCGATCCTCGAAGTGCCCGTTGAGCAGGGCCGGATTGGCCGCCACCGCCTCCTCGCCGATTACCACGGTGTTGGGCGAATGGGCATTGATGGCCGCGGTGATGGCGCGCTCGGCCGCTTCGTCGGCTTCCGTCACCAGATCGAAGGCATGCGCCTTGGTGTGAACCATGCCCTCGTCCAGACGGCGGAAGCGGGGCAGGATCTCGTCCTGGGCGGCCTGGCGGAGAATGCCGGCGAGGCGATCGATATTCATGAAATGTCCTTCTTGTTGGTCAGCCGGCCAGCGGCCCCAGGATGCGGTGGCGGATTTCGGTCCAGCTCTCGCGGTCGGGCGCGTTGAGCAGCCCGCCCTCGATCTGGCCGGGACGATAGGGCGTCCCATCGAAATGGGCGCTGTGGCCTCCCGCCTCGGCATGGATGAGCACGCCGGCCAGATGGTCCCAGGGCATCATGCGATGGGCGCCGTTGAAATGGGCGCGGCCGCTGGCGATCATCCAGTAGTCATAGGCCGAGCAGCCATAGGCCATGGCCACGCGCACTTGCGCCAGATTGGCCGCCACCTCGCGGCGCAGCGGCGCGGGCAGATTGCTCGCCGAGAGCACCGAAACCATCTCCTCGAGCGCCACCGGCGCCGCCACACGCAGCGCCCGCGCACGGCCATCGGCCCGCACCAGCCGCGCCCCGGCGCCGCGCTCGGCCAGGATGACGTCGCCCAGCATGGGATCGGCAATGACGCCGGCCACGGTCTCACCCCGGCGCATGACGGCAAGGATGGAGCCGAAAAGCCCGTTGCCGGCAGCAAAGTTGAAGGTGCCGTCGACCGGGTCGATGACGAAGGCCAGCTCGGCCTCGACCAGCCCCGCCATGACGGCGGCATCGGCGGCATAGGCCTCCTCCCCGAAGATCATGGCGTCGGGGAAGCGCGCCCGCAGCGCGGCGGTGATGACGCGCTCGGCGCCCAGATCGGCCTGGGTCACCAGATCGTAGGTGGAGGATTTGCTCTCGACGTCGCCATCGCCCAGATTGCGGAAACGCGGGGCGATTTCCTGCCGGCTGGCGGCGCGCAGCACCTCGGCCAGTTCCATCACATCGATATTCATGCCGTTATCCTCCTGTCGAGAAGCCCGGCAAAGTCGAAGAGGCGGGTATCGAGCATATGGCTGGGATTGATATTGCCCAGGGCGCGGATCATCACGTCCTTGCGGCCGGGCATGCGCTTTTCGATATCGGCCAGCATGGCCTTCATGGCATTGCGCTCCAGCCCGTCCTGGCTGCCGCACAGATCGCAGGGAATGATGGGAAAGGCCATGGAATCGGAAAAACGCTGCAAATCTTCCTCGGCACAATAAATGAGGGGGCGCAGCACTTCGATGTCGCCTTCGTCATTGAGCAGACGCGGCGGCATGGCGGCGAGCTTGCCGCCATGGAAAAGATTCATGAAGAAGGTCTCCAGGCTGTCGTCGCGGTGGTGGCCCAGCACCAGCGCCGAGCATCCCTCCTCGCGCGCGATGCGATAAAGATTGCCGCGCCGCAGGCGCGAGCAGAGCGAGCAATAGGTCGCCCCCGCCGGCAGCTTGTCGGTGACGATGGAATAGGTGTCCTGGTATTCGATGCGATGGGGGATGCCCAGGCCCTGGAGATATTCGGGCAGGATGTGCTTGGGGAAATTGGGCTGGCCCTGGTCGAGATTGCAGGCGAGCAGCTCCACCGGCAGCAGGCCGCGCCATTTGAGGTCGAGCAGCAGCGCCAGCATGCCATAGCTGTCCTTGCCGCCGGACAGGGCCACCAGCCATTTTTCGCCCGGCCGCACCATGGCGAATTTCTCGATGGCCTCGCGCGTATTGCGGATGAGGCGCTTGCGCAGCTTGTTGAACTCGACGCTGCGCGGCGCCTGCGCATAGACGGGATGCGCGCCGGTTTCGCTATCTTCGGACGTTTGCTCGGCAAGGAGGGCGGCGTCGGTCATCATCGGCCTGAAACAAAGAAGGGGACTTGCGTCCCCCTCTTAATCCACTCGGCCGGCCGACACCACAACCTCGTGCCGCCCGGACAGGAAAACCGCCCGGTCAGTTCGAGACCGGCTGGGTTTCGGGCATGGCCACGTCATGACCGGTATTGTAGCGGTCCAGATTGGCCTCGAATTCGTGCAGGCGCTTCCAGATCGAGCGCAGCTCGGTGATGATGGTCCAGCGATCGAGAATGACGCGGAAGGCGCTGTCCACCCGGTCATAGGCATTGCTGGCCTGGTTGAGCACGCCGAAGGTCACCGCACCGGTGAACACGCCCGGGCCCATCATCAGCAACGGCAGGATGGTGGTGAACTGGCCATAGAGGTTCGACCAGGCATCGAAATAGCCGTAATGCAGATAGAGCCGGTGATAGTTGATGCGGATGCCGGTAAACAGCGAGAACAGCGTTTCAGGCCTGGCGTGGTCGAGCTTGTTGTCCTCGCCCAGCACCAGCTCCTTGCGGAAGGCCGCCTCCACCTTCTGGTTGTTGTATTCGAGGCCGGGCAGGAAATAGCCCACGAACCACGAAATGGCCATGCCGCCCACTGTCACCAGCAGCGCCGCCCAGACCAGCGAGCCGGGAATGTCGCGGATGACCGGCAGGTCGACATCGGCGCTGATGGTCCAGAGCACCGGAATGAAGGCGATGAGGGTGAGCACCGAGCGCACCACCGCCAGCCCCAGGCTTTCCACGATGGTGGCGAAACGCATCGTATCTTCCTGAATACGCTGGGACGCGCCTTCGATTTCATGCTCCACGCTGCGCCAGCGGGGAATGTAGTCCTCGGTGATCGCCTGGCGCCAGCGGAAGGCATAGAGCCGGGTGATGTAGAGGGTAATCACCTGCAGCGCCATATAAGGCATGGCGATCCAGGTGAAGGAATTGGGCGAGGGCAGCGTAATCACGCCGAAAAAGGTGAAGGGCTCCAGTTGCGGCGAGAACAGCAGCGACCAGAACTCGGATATGTCGTGGCCGGCCGGGGCCTGCAACATGTCGTAGAACACCCGGTACCAGCTGTTGATGAGCACCGTGAACTGCACCTGGATGAAGATCGAAACGATCAGGAACAGGCCGCCTCCATAGGCCCAGGCAGCCCAGCGGCGGTTTTGGAAGAAGGCTTTTAGCATGTGACACCCTAGTCCCGAATGGCTCGCCAATCGGTCACAGAATTGCGGCAAGCACAAGCAGGCTTTGTCACGTGAACAAAATTTAAGGGCCGCTCCAATGGAGCGGCCCTCGAAAAGAGTGGAAAAATCCAGCCCGGCTTAGCGCGAATAGAATTCGACGACCAGGTTCGGCTCCATCTGCACCGGATAGGGCACATCGCCCAGGGCCGGAACGCGGGCATAGGTGGCGACCATCTTGTTGTGGTCGACTTCGACATAGTCGGGCACGTCACGCTCGGCGAGCTGGACGGCTTCCAGCACGACGGTGAGCTGCTTGGAGCGCTCGCGCACCTCGACCTTGTCGCCGATCTTGACCTGGTAGGAGGGGATGTTGACGCGCTTGCCGTTGACCAGCACGTGGCCGTGGCTGACAAACTGGCGGGCAGCGAACACGGTCGGCACGAACTTGGCGCGATAGACGATGGCGTCCAGGCGCGATTCGAGCAGGCCGATCAGGTTCTCGCCGGTGTCGCCCTTGCGGCGGGCGGCTTCGTCATAGAGCTTGCGGAAGCTCTTTTCGGTGATCGAGCCGTAATAGCCCTTGAGCTTCTGCTTGGCGCGCAGCTGCAGGCCATAGTCGCTCAGCTTGCCCTTGCGGCGCTGGCCATGCTGGCCGGGACCATAGGCACGGGCATTGAGCGGGGACTTCGGGCGGCCCCAGATGTTTTCGCCAAGGCGGCGGTCAATCTTGTACTTTACGGAATGACGCTTCGACATCGCGTATCCTTCTTCAAACGTTGAATGGATCGCGCCCTCCTCTGCCCTGCTTTCGCAGGGCCGACAGACTCCCAACAGAGAATCCCGGGTGCGCCTATGGGCCGATTGGCCGGAATAGGTGGGCGGGTCTTATAAGCCGCCCGGCCCGGAGTCAAGGGCAGCCGGGCTATTCGGCCATGCGCCTGTCCAGGGTGCGCTGGTCGCGCAGTTGCGGGAAAATCCGGCTCCAGGTGAAGGCGACGGCCATGGCCCCCACCCCGCCGATGACCACCGCCGCCACCGGCCCGAGGAAATGCGCCACCGTGCCGGCGCGGAATTCGCCCAGTTCGTTGGAGGCGCCGATGAACACCGAATTGACCGCGTTGACGCGCCCGCGCACCTCTTCGGGCGTCCAGAGCTGCATGATGGTTTCGCGGATGGTGACGCTGACCATGTCGGCCGCGCCCACCAGCGCCAGCGCCGGAATGGAGAGCCAGGCGGTGGTGGAGAGCCCGAAAACCACGGTGAAGAGCCCGAATAGGCCCACGAAGAGGAACAGCACCTTGCCGGCATGGTCGCGCACCGGAAAGCGGGTGAGCCAGAGCGACATGGCGATGGCCCCGATGCCCGGCGCGGCGCGCAGCAGGCCCAGTTCCTCGGGGCCGGCATGCAGGATATCCTTGGTATAGACGGGCAGCAGCGCCACCGCCCCGCCCATCAGCACGGCGAACATGTCCAGCGAAATGGCGCCCAGCACCACCTTGTTGGAAAAGATGTAGCGAAAGCCGCCGAAAATGGTTTCCAGGCTCTTTGCCTGCCCGACGCTGCGCTGGGCCGGCTTGGGGATCAGCACCACGCAGACCATGGCGAGAAGCAGCAGCACCGCCCCGGTGCCGAAGGCCACTTCCGCCCCCAGGCCATAGAGCAGCCCGCCCGCCGCCGGCCCCATGATGGCGGCGAACTGCCAGGCCGAGGCATTGATGGTGATGGCATTGCTCAACGCCTCGGGCGGCACCAGATTGGGCGCCAGCGACTGCGCCGCCGGTCCCCAGAAGGCCCGCGCCGTGCCCAGCACCACCAGAATGGCGAAAATCGGCCAGACCTCATGCGCATGGGCATGGGCGAAGGCCAGGAACCCCACCGCGCAGCCGAACTCCACCGCCAGGCACACCGCCATGATGGCGCGGCGGTTGAAGCGGTCCGCGGTGAGCCCGGTGACCAGGATCAGCACCAGCGCCGGCAGGAAAAGGCTGAGCCCGACCAGCCCGAGCAGGAACACATTGCCGGTGACGTCGTAGATCTGCCAGGCAATGGACACCGACATGACCTGGACGGCAAAGCCGACCAGAAGCGTGGTGAGCCAGAAAAAGCGGAAACCGCGATAGCGAAAGGCCAGGCGGGACGTCTCGGTGGGGGCGGCGCTTGTCATCTTTCTGAGATGCCATGCCCCGCAGGCGCCGTCAAAGGCGCAAAACGTACTATTCGTCGGTTTCCGGCCTGCGCGCGCGATTGGGGTTGGGCCGCAGGTGGCGCCGGTCGATGGAGGAGATGACCCCGCGCAATGTGCGGATCTCCTGGCTCGAGAAATTGCCCCGCGTCAGCGCCGTGCGCAGGTTGTTGACCATGCTGGGGCGCTTGTCGGGCGTGGTGAAGAAGCCGGTCTGGTCGAGAACGCCTTCGAGATGCTCGAAAAGCCCCACCAGCTCGCTGCGCGGCGCCACCTCGGACAGCCCGCTGCCGAAGGGCAGTTGCTCCCCGTCCCTGCCGCCATGGCGGCGCCACTCATAGGCGAGGATCAGCACTGCCTGCGCGATGTTGAGCGAGGCGAAGGCCGGCTCGACCGGCAGGGTGACGATGGTGTCAGCCATGGCCACCTCCTCATTGAGCAGTCCCCAGCGCTCGCGCCCGAACAGCAATCCCACGCCCTGCCCGGCGGCGATGCGCGCCGCCATGCGCTCGGCGGCCACATCGGGCCCAATGACCTCTTTCTGCATGTCGCGCGAGCGGGCGGTGGTGGCCAGCACCAGATGGCAATCGGCAATGGCATCTTCCAGCGTCTCGAAGACGCGCACCCGCTCGATGACGTGATCGGCGCGCGAGGCGGCAGCCACCGCCCGCTCATTGGGCCAGCCGTCGCGCGGGCGCACCAGGCGGAGGTCCCAGAGGCCAAAATTGGCCATCGCCCGCGCCGCCGCGCCGATATTCTCGCCCAGCTGCGGCTCGCACAGGATGACCGCCGGCGCGGGCAGAAGCTCTATCTTGAGGGAAGTGTCGGTGCCGGCCATGTCGCCCCATCCTTTGAAAAGGTGGGGCGCTCATAGCCGGTTTTACCCCGATTGGGCAATTCAGGCAACGCGATGGCGCGGTGGCAGGTCGTGCACCTTGCCCGAGCGCCGCCATTCCCGGTCGAGAATGGCAAAATGCAATTCCTCGTCCCATTCCCCCTGGAACAGCGCATGCTCGCGGAAATGCGCCTCGAGCCGCATGCCCAATTGCTGGAGCAGGCGAATGGAATGCCGGCTGCGCCCGTCGCAGCGCGCCGAAAGCCGGTGAATCCCGAATTGGGTAAAGGCCAGATCGAAGAGCGCTTCGAGAGCCTCGGCCATATAGCCCTGCCCCGATTTCGCCGGGTCGATGCAGAAGAACACCTCCCCCTGACCCGCCGTCGCATCGGCCCAGAGCAGGGACACCTGCCCCACCAGCGCCCCATCGCGCTTGCACACCATCGCCAGGGTCAGCATGTCGCCGGGCCGTTGCAGGCTGACATTATGGCGCATGATGTCCAGCGCCATGGCCGCTTCCTCCGCGTCGCGGCTGCGCTTGACCACGTAGCGCTGCACCGAGGGCAGGTTGTGATAGGCGCAAAGCGCGGCAAGGTCGCCGCGCTCGAAACTGCGCAGGAAAAGTTTGTCGGTTTCGATGGGAAAATTCTGTGTCGTCATGATGCTGCGCTCCCGCCCGATTGCTGCATTGGCCCAAAGACGCAACGCCGGATCGAGTCGGGGGTTCCGCGCGACGCGCGGGCGCATGTTCACATTCTCATGGGGCCCGCACTTCCGCCGGAATCCGGACCGCCCGCCATTCGCGCTGGAGGATGGCGTAGTAGAATTCCTCGTCCCAGCCGCCCTTGAAGCGGGCATGCTCGCGGAAATGGGCCTCGCGGCGCATGCCCAGCCGCTGCATCAGCCGCCAGGAGGGAACATTGCGCGCGTCGCACCGGGCATAGACACGGTGAAGGTCCGCCTCCCCGAAGGCCAGATCGAGCATGGCCGCGGCCGCCTCGGTGGCATAGCCCCGGCCCTGGTGCAGGGGATCGAAAATCCAGCCCAGCTCCGCCTGTCCTGCATCCAGATCGCGCAGGATGAGGGAGATTTCCCCGATCAGCGCGTCTTCCTCGGCCAGGTCCACCGCCAGCACGATCCGGTCGCCATCATCGCGCAGCGCCACTTCGCCGATGCGCTGCTGCACCGCCATGGCGCACTCGTCCCGGCTCAACGGGCCATCGAGCAGATAGCGCGCCACATCCTCGCGGCTGCGATAGGCGTGGACGGCATCCACGTCGCCCCGGATGAAGGGGCGCAGGAACAGCCTGTCTGTGCGCAATGGATATTCGGGTAAAAGCGGCATGCCACCCCCATTTTCAGCGGCGCACTCTTTCCTCTCCCGCCGGCAAATTCAAGAGAACTCTGCCTTGCCCGCCGTGGGGCGCCGTGCCAGCCTCCCCTCATGTCCAGCCACGGCCGCCCCAGCATAGATCTCGCCACCACCTGCGATTGCGGGGCGACCCGCCTCGCCGCCCGGGGCGAGGTGCTCTCGATGTTCCTCTGCTCCTGCACCAATTGCCAAACCAGCACCGGCACGGGCCATTCCAGCGTCGTGCTGTTTCCCCTGGCGGGGATAGCGGTGGAAGGAAAGCCGAAAACCCATGCCCGCCCAGCCGAGTCGGGCGCGCTCTTCACACGGCACTTCTGCCCCGATTGCGGCACGACGCTTTATGCGCAGACCTCGCGGGCCCCGGCGCTGTGCCTGCTGCCGGCGGGACTTTTCGCCGGGCAGAACGACTGGTTCCGGCCCGGCCAGCTTCTTTTCGCGCGCAGCCATCCCGCCTGGGATCTGGTGGCCGACCACCTGCCCCGCCACCAGACCTATCGGGAAGCGCTATAGCCTCAAGATATTGGCAAGCCCCCATGCCGAGCCGCTCTTTGCGCTTTTCGTCACCGATGCTATAGGGCACAACGAAACCGGCGCGCGCGCCAGAATGCGGATTCCATGGAGAATTTTCCAATGAGCAAGATCAAGGTCGCCAACCCGGTCGTGGACCTCGACGGCGATGAAATGACCCGGATCATCTGGCAGGCGATCAAGGACAAGCTCATCCATCCCTATCTCGACCTGCCGATCGAATATTACGACCTGTCCGTGGAAAACCGCGACGCCACCAACGACCAGGTGACGGTGGATTCGGCCAATGCCATCAAGAAGCACGGCGTCGGCATCAAATGCGCCACCATCACCCCCGATGAAGCGCGCGTCGAGGAATTCGGCCTCAAGAAGATGTGGAAGTCGCCCAACGGCACCATCCGCAACATCCTAGGCGGCGTGATCTTCCGCGAGCCGATCATCTGCAAGAACGTGCCGCGCCTTGTGCCCGGCTGGACCCAGCCGATCATCGTGGGCCGCCATGCCTTCGGCGACCAGTACAAGGCCACCGATTTCCGCTTCCCCGGCAAGGGCAAGCTGACCATCAAGTTCGCCGGCGAAGACGGCACCGTGATCGAGCACGACGTGTTCGACGCGCCCTCCTCGGGCGTCGCCATGGGCATGTACAACCTCGACGATTCCATCGCCGACTTCGCCCGCGCTTCGATGAACTATGCGCTGGGCCGCGGCGTGCCCTGCTATCTTTCCACCAAGAACACCATCCTCAAGGCCTATGACGGGCGCTTCAAGGACATCTTCCAGGAAATCTACGAAGCCGAGTTCAAGGAGCAGTTCGAGGCCAAGAAGATCTGGTACGAACACCGCCTGATCGACGACATGGTGGCCTCGGCCCTCAAGTGGAGCGGCGGCTATGTCTGGGCCTGCAAGAACTATGACGGCGACGTGCAGTCCGATACCGTGGCGCAGGGCTTCGGCTCGCTGGGCCTGATGACCTCGGTGCTGATGACCCCCGATGGCAAGATCGTCGAGGCCGAGGCCGCCCACGGCACCGTGACCCGTCACTATCGCCAGCACCAGCAGGGCAAGGAAACCTCGACCAATTCCACCGCCTCGATCTTCGCCTGGACCCGTGGCCTCGCCCACCGCGCCAAGCTCGACAACAATGCCGAGCTGGCCAAGTTCGCCGCCACGCTGGAAAAGGTCACCGTCGACACCATCGAAGAAGGCAAGATGACCAAGGACCTCAGCCTGCTCGTCGGTCCCGACCAGCCCTGGCTCTCCACCATCGGCTTCCTCGACGCCATCGACCAGAACCTGCAAAAGGCCATGGCGTAAGCCGCTGGCGCGACGTAATATTCAGATAGAAAAGGCCGGGGCATCGCCCCGGCCTTTTCTTTGAAGCCGCCCTCTAGCCGCCCGAGGCAACCGTCAGTTCCAGCCGTTCGCCGGCGGTGACCGTGAAGGGCTTTTCGACCTCGCTGCCATCCTTGAACTTGACCAGAACGACATAGTCTCCCGCCGCCAGCGTGGTCTGCCATTCGGCGTCAAAATTATAGGCGAACTCGGGGCGCGAGCCGTCTATGGCTTTCTTGGCCCCATAGATGCGGGCGATGTCGATATTGGGCGTGGAAAAGGCGACGACGCCGGCGTCGAGCACACCGACCACCTCGACGCGCTCTCCCGCCTTGACGGAGAAAGGCACTTCGATCGTGGTCGCCTGCATCTCGATCTTCGCCACGTAATCGCCCGGCGGCAGATCGTGCTTGGTGGCCGGACCGAAGCCGTAGCCGAAATCCTGCCGCGAGCCGTCAATGGCCTTTTTCGCCCCGTAAAGGCGCACGGAAAGATCGTTGCTGGTGACCGGCATGCCCTCGACATAGACGGCATCGATCACCGCAAGGCCGGTGCCCATCACCACATCCTTGCTGAGGACGTCGCCCGGATGCAGCGTGATCGCCTCTTCATGCACGCCCTGCCCCAGCGTCACCTGTAGCGTGGCTTCGCCGGCGGGAACGCGGAACGTATAGGTCTCGTAGCCGGTATCCTCGCCGCCCGGATAGCGCAGGCTGATCCGGGCGTCCCGATGCGGCTCCTCGCCCTCGGCCGCCATGGCCCGCACCGAGAGGATGGCGGCATTGAGCACGAAATGAGGCTCGAGCAATTCGCCGGCCACCACGGTGACGGGCTGCTCCTGCCGCGCCCGGCCGAAGCTGGCGCGCAGGATGTAATTGCCCGGCGCCACATCGAACTTGGCCCCCGAATTATATTCGGTGCGCACCACATCGCCGGCGCTGCCATCGGCTTTGACCGCGTGCAGCGACCAGACCAGATCGGCCCGATCGTCCTCCAGATCCGGCCCGCCTTCGGCGAGCGAGGCGGTGGGCAGGATATTGTAATCCAGCGCCACCGGCTCGGGCTCCGGTTCCGGCTCGGCCTGCGCCACTTCCGCCACGGTGGCGGTCAGGGCATCGACCAGCGCCGCGCCATCGGCGGCGGAGAGATAGCGGCCGCCGGTATTTTCAGCCAGGCACGCCACCTGCTGGCCCTCCTCGTCGGACAGCCCGAAGCCGAGGACATGGGTGGTGAAATCAATGCCCTGCGCCTCGAGTTCGCTGGCCAATGCGCAAGGATCGACCTCGCAGGTTTCCAGCCCGTCGGTGATGAGGATCACCGTGGCCTTCTGCTCGGTATAGCGCAAGTCTTCCGCCGCCAGCCGCACCGCGTCGGAAAGCGGCGTCATGCCCTTGGGATTGATCTTATCGGCCGCCGCCGCAATGGCCGGCCCGGTGCCGGGGCCGGGCTCGACCAGCATTTCGATGTCGCCGCAATTGCCCTTTTCCCGATGGCCATAGCTCATCAGGCCCAGCTCGATATCCCCGGGCAGGTTGGAGAGCACCGCCGCCAGCGTCTCGCGGGCAATGGTGATGCGCGCCTTGCCATCGATCTGCGCCCACATGGAGCCCGATCCGTCGAGCACGATGACGGCGCGCTCGGCCGCCACGGCCGGCAGCGCCAGCCCCAGCGCCGCAATCGCACCCAGCACGAAGTTCCTCACTCTCTTCATCAAGACAGTCCTCCCGATAACTGCCGTCGCCCGGACGCGGCTCATCCGCCGGCACGCGCACCATTCACCGCCGCATCTGCTGCCTGTATGAAGAAGGAATCAAGTCCGGTTCGTAGGGCCGGCCACCGATTCCAGCGCAAAGGCGGGAGCAACGATCATGGGATGGCGGCGCAGGATCGGCCTGGGCATCGTGGTGGGCATCGGCGCCATCCTCGCCTTCAATGCCGGCTGGCGCGTCGCGCCGCCCGCAAATGCCCATCCGGGGCTGATCGCCCATCGCGGCGTACACCAGAATTTCGAGCGCGCCGGCCTTACCAATGATAGCTGCACCGCCCAGCGCATCGCCGCGCCCACCCATGGCTATATCGAAAACACCATCGCCTCGATGCAGGCCGCCTTCGCCGCCGGCGCCGACATCGTCGAGCTCGATGTCCACCCCACCACCGATGGGCAATTCGCCGTGCTGCATGACTGGACGCTGGATTGCCGCACCGAGGGAAGCGGGGAAACCCGCAGCCATTCCATGGCCTATCTGCGCACGCTCGATATCGGCTACGGCTACACCGCCGACAATGGCGCCAGCTTTCCGCTGCGCGGCAGCGGCATCGGCCTGATGCCGGAGCTCAAGGAGGTGCTGGCGGCCATGCCCAACCGGCGTTTCCTCGTCAATTTCAAGAGCCGGGAAGCCCGCGAGGGCGACATGCTGGCGGCCGTGGTGGCCGACCATCCCGAATGGCGCCCGGCCATCTGGGGCGCCTATGGCGGGGACGAGCCCAGCTATCGCGCCGCCGAACTGATCGAGGGGCTGACCGTGTGGTCGCGCCGGAGCATGGTGGATTGCCTGCTGCAATACGAGGCGCTGGGCTGGAGCGGCTATATGCCCGAGGCCTGCCGCAACACCATGGTGCTGGTGCCGATCAATGTCGCGCCCTTCGTCTGGGGCTGGCCCCATCTCTTCACCGAGCGCCTGCGCGCCGCCGGCAGCCAGGTCATCCTGCTTGGCCCCTATGAAGCGGGCGATCCGGGCACGGCCGGCATCGACACGCCGGAGCTCCTGGCCCAGGTGCCGGCGGGATTCGACGGCTATCTCTGGACCAACCGCATCGAAACCATCGGCCCGGCGCTGGCGGGCCGCTAGCGTCATCTTGCCCATCGACGGCCATCGCGCCACCCACTAGGTTCAGGGCGCTGCCTCCCCTCCTGATTTGGACATGCCATGCCGGTCGGCGTCATTTATGCAATCGTCGCCTACTCGGTCTATTCCTGTGGCGACGCGCTCATCAAGGGCTTCGGGCAAAGCCTCTCGGTGTTCGAGATCGGCTTTTTCGTCGCCCTGTTCGGGCTGATGCCGGCCCTGTTCGTCAAGCCCAGGGGAGAGCGCTGGCGCGACACCTTCCGGCTGGAACGCCCACTTCTGGTGCATCTGCGCTCGTTTACCGGCCTCAGCTCGGCAACGCTGGTCACCTACGCCTTCGTCACCATTCCCTTTGCCGAAGCCTATTCGCTGGTGTTCATGATGCCGCTTTTCATCACCGTTCTGTCGGTGGTGGTGCTGCGCGAGCGGGTCGACGCCATGCGCTGGGGCATGCTGGCGCTCAGCTTTGCCGGCGTGATGCTGGTGGTGCGCCCCGGCTTCCGCGAGCTGCAACTGGGGCACCTTGCCGCCCTGTGCTGCGCCTTTTTCGGCGCCACTACCACCACCGTGCTCCGCATCATCGCGCCTATCGAGCGCCGGGTGAGCCTCATCGCCCTGCCCGCGCTCTATCTGCTGGTGGTCAACGCTGTGCTGATGCTGCCCGGCTTCATCATGCCCACGCCGCTGCAATTCGCCCTGCTCGCCGCCGCCGGCACCATGGTGGGGCTGGGCCATATCCTGCTCATCGCCGCCACCCGCAATGCGCCCGCCAGCCAGGTGGCGCCCACCCAATATATCCAGATCGTCTGGGCCATCGTGCTCGGCGCCATCTTCTTTGCCGAATATCCCGATCTCTGGGTCTATGTCGGCCTGGCCGTGGTGGTGGGCGCCGGCCTCGTCAACGTGGCGCGCGACGGCAGCCGCACCCGCATCGCCGGGCGCTTCGCCGAGTATCGCGCCCGCCGCCGCGCCTCGCCCACCGATATTTCCGAGGTGCAGGGGCCGGAAATATAATCCGCCACAAGGTGACGGAAGCGCCCGCCCCTTGTATGGTAGGCTAAAATCCTGAGTCTTCCGCGCTTTTCCGATAGGTCATAGCGATGCCGGTCGGCGTTCTCCTGGCTTTTCTGGCCTATCTCGCCTTCTCGATGTCCGACGCGCTCATCAAGGCGACCGGGCCGGTGATGTCGGTGTTCGAGATCGCCTTTTTCACCACCAGCTTTTCCATCCTCCCGGCCATGGTGAGCAAGCGCGGCGAGCGCTGGCGCGACCTCTACAAGCTGCGCCACCCGGTGCTGGTGCATCTGCGCTGCGCCACCGCCATTTCCGGCACGGCCTGCGTCATGTACGCCTTCACCCATATCCCCTTCGCCGAAGTCTATGCCATCGGCTTCCTCGCCCCCATCATGGTGACGGCGCTGGGCGTCTTCGTGCTCAAGGAAGATGTGGGCCTGCACCGCTGGCTGCTGCTGGTGGTCAGCTTTCTCGGCGTGCTGCTGGTGATCCGGCCGGGCCTGCGCGAAGTGATGCCGGGGCACCTGGCCATGCTCGCCGCCGTGTTTTTCAGCGGCATCACCACCACGGTGCTGCGCTATGTCGCCCCCCGCGAGAGGCGCGTCAGCCTCATCGGCATCCAGGTGATCTACTCGGCCATCCTCAACGGCCTCGTCATGCTGCCGTTCTTCGTCATGCCGACGCTGGAGCAACTGGCCGTCTTCCTCGGCATCGGCATCATGGGCGGCACCGGCGCCCTGCTGCTGATCGCAGCGGCCAAGCGCACGCCGGCCAACCTGCTGGCGCCGGTACATTACAGCCAGCTCATCTGGGCCATCGTTTTCGGCGCCGCTTTTTTCGGCGAATATCCCGATTGGGTCGCCATTGCCGGCATGCTGGTGGTTCTGGCGGCAGGGCTGGCCAACGTGCTGACCGAAAGGCTCAAAATCGTCTGGAAGCCGCGCCTCTTCTTCTTCCGGACGGGCCTTTGAGGGGGCGAGCCCCCTCATCCCCTCAGAGCAGCGCCCGGATAGCGGCCAGCGCCTCTTCGGCCTTGGCCCCGTCGGGCCCGCCGGCCTGCGCCATGTCGGGGCGGCCACCACCGCCCTGCCCGCCCAGGGCGGCCGAGCCGGCGCGCACCAGGTCGGCGGCGGAATATTTGCCGGTGAGATCGGCGGTGACGCCCACCACCAGCCCCGCCTTGCCGTCATCGGCGCGCCCTATAATGGCAACCACGCCCGAGCCGACCTGCTGCTTGGCCTGATCGGCCAGACCCCGCAGGTCCTTGGGGGCAAGGCCATCGACGATGCGGCCGATAAAGGCGACGCCATTGATGGTTTCCGGCCCAGCGGCCGCGCCGCCGGCGCCCCCGCCCATGGCCAGCTTCTGCTTGGCATCGCTCAGGGCGCGCTCGGAGCGCTTGAGCTGGTCCTGGAGGGCCGCGATGCGGTCGAGCACCTCATGGCTGCCGGCCCGCAGCAGGCCCGCCGCCGCATTGACGATGGCGACATTGGTGTTGCCGCGATGGCGGGCGGCCTTGCCGGTCAGCGCCTCGATGCGGCGCACCCCGGCGCCAACGGCGCTCTCGGCGACGATGGAGACCAGGCCGATATCGCCGGTGCGGCGCACATGCGTGCCCCCGCACAATTCCACCGACCAGCCCAACCCGTTTCCGGTGGGTTCGCCCATGGAGACCACGCGCACCTCATCGCCGTATTTTTCGCCGAACAGGGCCCGCGCACCCGATTCCTTGGCTTCCTCGACGCCCATCAGCCGGGTTTCGACCGGCGTGTTCTGCAGCACGATGGTATTGGCGATGTCTTCCACCTCGGCCATTTCCTGCTCGGTCATCGGCTTGGTGTGCACGAAGTCGAAACGCAGCCGCTCGGGCGACACCAGCGACCCCTTCTGGGCGACATGGTCGCCCAGCACCAGGCGCAGCGCCTCGTGCAGAAGATGGGTGGCGGAGTGATTGGCGCGGATGGCCGAGCGGCGGGCGTGATCGACCGCCAGCGTCAGCGCCTGCCCCACCTTCACCTCGCCCTCGACGACCGCGACCTTGTGGGCGAAAACGCCGTGATGCTTCTGCGTGTCAGTGACAGTGGCAAGGAAGCCATCGCCCCTTATGGTGCCGCAATCGCCCACCTGGCCGCCGCTTTCGCCATAGAACGGCGTCTGGTTGACCACCACCACGCCATCCTGGCCGGCCGCAAGGCTGGGAACCTCCACGCCATCGCGCAGCAGCGCCTTGACCTCGGCCTCGGCGGTCTCGGTCTCATAGCCGAGGAATTCGGTGGGGCCGAGCCGGTCGGCCAGGCCGAACCAGACCATGTCGGTGGCCGCCTCGCCCGAACCGGACCAGCTCTTGCGGGCCTCGGCCTTCTGGGCCGCCATGGCGGCATCGAACCCGGCCTGGTCGACGCTGATGCCGCGCAGGCGCAGCGCATCCTCGGTCAGATCGAGCGGGAAGCCATAGGTGTCGTAAAGCTTGAAGGCGGTGGCGCCGGCCAGCACCGCGCCCTCGCCCATGTCGCTGGTTTCATCGGCCAGGATTTGCAGGCCCCGGCCCAAGGTCTTGAGGAAACGGCCCTCTTCGAGCCGCACGGTCTCGGCGATCAGCGCCTCGCCCCGGCTTAATTCGGGATAGGCCTGACCCATTTCGCGCACCAGCGCCGGCACCAGTTTGTATATGACCGGCTCGTTGGCGCCCAGCAGCGTGGCATGGCGCATGGCGCGGCGCATGATGCGGCGCAGCACATAGCCGCGCCCTTCATTGGAGGGCAGCACGCCCTCGGCGATGAGGAAACTCATTGAGCGTAAGTGGTCGGCAATGACGCGCAGGCTGCGGTTGCCCTCGCCCGCCGGATCGACGCCGGTCGCGGCCGCCGCCGCGCCGATCAGCGCCTTGAACAGGTCGATGTCGTAATTGTCGTGCACGCCCTGCATCACCGCGGCGATGCGCTCGAGACCCATGCCGGTGTCGATGGAGGGATGCGGCAGGCCGGTGCGGGAGCCGTCGCCATGCTGTTCGTACTGCATGAAGACGAGGTTCCAGATTTCGATCCAGCGATCGCCATCTTCCTCTGGCGAGCCCGGAGGGCCGCCCCAGATATGCTCGCCATGGTCATAGAAGATTTCCGAGCAGGGCCCGCAGGGACCGGTATCGCCCATCTGCCAGAAATTGGACTTGGCCCCGAGCCGCACGATGCGGTCCTCGGAGAGGCCGGCGATCTTCTTCCACAGGTTCAGCGCCTCGTCATCGTCCTGATAGACGGTGACCATGAGCTTTTCTCGGGGCAGTTCCCAATCCTTGGTCAGCAGCGTCCAGGCCAGTTCGATGGCGCGATCCTTGAAATAATCGCCAAAGGAGAAATTGCCCAGCATCTCGAAGAAGGTGTGGTGGCGGGCGGTGAAGCCGACATTGTCGAGATCGTTGTGCTTGCCGCCGGCGCGCACGCATTTCTGCGCCGTGGTGGCGCGCGAATAGGGGCGCTTCTCGACGCCGGTAAAGGTGTTCTTGAACTGCACCATGCCCGAATTGGTGAACATCAGCGTCGGATCGTTCCGCGGCACCAGCGGGCTGGATGCGACCGCCTCGTGACCGTTGCGGGCAAAGTAATCGACAAAGCTCGAACGAAGGTCGTTTACGCTGGTCATCTAGAGGCTTTCATTGCGGAAATCGGCGCGATCGCGCCAGAGACGGAAAACGCGGCTTTTTATCGTGGCGGCGTCGCCCCTGTCCAGCGCCAGCGCGGGGAAATCAGCGGAATGGGCAGGGGTGCGACGCTGGCGGCGCGTGGGAAGGGACGCCTTGCACACGCAGCCGGTCCAGCCTGGAGCGGAAGCCGGGCTGGCGGCACGTTGCGGACTCCGCTGGCGGGGCGAGATGCGGACATGGATTCCGGCCTGCGCCGGAATGACCCGGTGGGTGGGGGGATATCGGGGGAAGTTTCTGATGCCGGGGCTCCCAACACCCCTCCCATCAAGGGGGAGGTGCTGCGTGGCGGATGTGGAGGGACTGTGCTGCCCCGCCTGTTCCAGGAAAGGGAGGCATCGCACCTTTGTTCATCCCATCCGCTGTCGCCCGGCCCCGAGCCGGGGCCCATCCTGAAATCATGCGGCTCTGTCCCTCTCAAGATGGACCCCGGCTCAGGGCCGGGATGACATCGGGGGTGAGGAGAGCAAAGTGCCTTCCAGCCCTCTAACCCACCCTTCGGGGCATACTCCCGCCTCACCTCCCCCGTCATTGTCGGGCTCGTCCCAGCAATCCATGCCTCCACTTACGCTGAACCTGCCCATGGATCACCGAGACCAGCCCGGTGATGACGATAGGGAGGCATTGGGCCTTTGCCATCCCATGCGCTGTCGCCCCGGCCCCGAGCCGGGGCCCATCCTGAAATCGTGCGGTTCCGTCCCGCTCAGGATGGATCCTGGCTCAGGGCCGGGATGACATCGGGGTGGGGAGAGCGAAGTGCCTTGCAGCCCCCAAAAGAAAAACCCCCGCCGGAGCGGGGGTGAGACATGCATGGGATGGAAACGGATTATTCGTCGTTGCCGCTGTCGTCCTCGCCGCCGGCAACCAGCAGCACCTCGCCCAGGAGGCCCGAGCTTTCGCGCACGCCCTGTTCGATGGCGGCGGCGGCCTGCGGATTGTCCTTGAGGAACTGGCGGGCATTCTCACGCCCCTGGCCCAAGCGCTGGCTATCCCAGGAGAACCAGGCGCCGGACTTTTCCACGATCCCCGACTTGACGCCCAGATCGAGCAATTCGCCGGTCTTGGAAATGCCTTCGCCATACATGATGTCGAATTCGACCTGGCGGAAGGGCGGGGCCAGCTTGTTCTTGACCACCTTGACGCGGGTCTGGTTGCCCACGATCTCCTCGCGGTCCTTGATGGCGCCGATACGGCGGATGTCGAGGCGCACCGAAGCGTAGAACTTGAGCGCATTGCCGCCGGTGGTGGTTTCGGGCGAGCCATACATGACGCCGATCTTCATGCGGATCTGGTTGATGAAGATGACCAGGCATTTGGACTTGGAAATCGAGGAGGTGAGCTTGCGCATGGCCTGGCTCATCAGGCGCGCCTGCTGGCCCGGCAGGCTGTCGCCCATTTCCCCTTCCAGCTCGGCGCGCGGGGTGAGCGCGGCCACCGAATCGACCACCAGAACGTCGATGGCGCCCGAGCGCACCAGCGTATCGGTGATTTCCAGCGCCTGCTCGCCGGCATCGGGCTGGGAGATTAGCAGATCATCGACATTGACGCCCAGCTTGCGGGCATAGACCGGATCGAGCGCATGCTCGGCATCGACAAAGGCGCAGATGCCGCCCTTGCGCTGCGCCTCGGCGATGACATGGAGCGCCAGCGTGGTCTTGCCCGAGCTTTCCGGCCCGAAGATCTCGACGATGCGGCCCTTGGGCAGCCCGCCAATACCCAGGGCGATGTCGAGCCCCAGCGAGCCGGTGGAGATAGCTTCGACCTCGATGGCGGCGTTCTCGCCCAGCCGCATGATCGAGCCCTTGCCGAAATTGCGCTCGATCTGGCTGAGTGCGGCGGCAAGCGCCTTGTCCTTATCCATCGATCCACCTTCAACAACACGCAGCGGCGCGTTAGCCATTTATTCCCTCCTTATTCCACGCTCCGGGAGACTGCGCAACGCGCGGGCACCACGGCGGGTCATGCCTTGAATGTGCGCTATTTGTTCTCATCTTGTTCCCATTCTGTCAAGGGACAAAATAAGAACATCGTCCTGATCGGCGAGAATCGCCCGACCTCGGAGGAGCCCCGGCACCATAAGTATGATTTTTAACTTGCGCCGCCCTGCCCTATGGGCTTTATGCGATGCCATCATCGCGCCACGGGGCGCAGACGAGGAGCCGCGCCATGAACCTGATCCAGTATATCGACGCCAGCGGGGAGCGCGCCGTGGGCGCGGTGGAGAACGGAACGGCCCAGACGGTAAAGGGCGCCGCGAGCGTTTATGCGCTGGCCCAGGAGGCGCTCTCGCGCAGGCTGCGCCTGGGCGCGCTCATCGCCGAAAAGGGCCTGGGGGAAACCCTCGACCGCGCGGCGATCCTGGCCGAGGGACGCATGCTTTCGCCCATCGATCATCCCGATCCGGCCCATCTCTATCTCACCGGCACCGGGCTCACCCATCTGGGCTCGGCCGCCACGCGCGACGCCATGCACACGGCCAATAGCGGCGCGGCCGAAACCGGGCTCACCGACACCATGAAGATGTTCCGCATGGGCCTGGAAGGCGGCAAGCCGGCCGCCGGCGAAAAGGGTGTGCAGCCGGAATGGTTCTACAAGGGCAACGGCCATTCGGTGGTCAATCCCGGCCACCCCATCCCCTCGCCCGGCTTCGCGCTCGACGCCGGCGAGGAGCCGGAAATCGCCGGCATCTATCTCATCGACGCCAATGGCCAGCCGCGCCGGCTGGGCTTTGCCCTGGCCAACGAGTTTTCCGACCACGTGACCGAGCGCATCAACTATCTCTATCTCGCCCATTCCAAGCTGCGCGCCGCTTCGTTCGGGCCCGAATTGCGGCTGGGCGATCTGCCCGCCCATATCGAGGGCACTTCGCGCATCTGGCGCGACGGCAAGGTGCTGTGGGAAAAGCCCTTCCTCTCCGGCGAGGATAATATGAGCCACACCATCGCCAATCTGGAATATCACCATTTCAAATATGACCTGTTCTGCCAGCCCGGCGACGTGCACGTGCATATGTTCGGCACCGCGACGCTGAGCTTTGCCGACGGCGTCAAGACCGGGCCGGGCGACATCTTCGAAATCGAGGAAGCCCAGTTCGGCGCCCCCCTGCGCAATCCCGTGCGCATGGACCAGGAGCGCCCGGTCATCATCGGCACGCTCTATTGAGCTTGATGCGGCGCCACTAACATGTCAGTTATCCCTCCCGCTGCGGGAGGGATATCATGACGGGCAGAACATTCGAAACGCGCCGGGTCGGCCGGACCGATCTTTGCGTGACCACCCTGGGCCTGGGCGGGGCCTCCCTTGCCGGGAACTACACGCCCGTGCCCGCCGATCAGGCGCGCGCCACGATCGCCCACGCGCTCGACGCCGGCATCACGCTTTTCGATACCGCCCCCCATTACGGCTTCGGCCGCTCCGAGCATCTGTTCGGGGACGTGCTGCGCGAGCGGCGCGAGGGTGCGGTGCTCTCGACCAAGGTTGGCCGGCTGCTGCGGCCGGTCCACGGCCAGCCCTGGCCGCGCGACGAATGGATCGATCCCCTGCCCTTCCGGGAGGTTTATGACTATTCCTATGAGGGCATCATGCGGTCCTTCGAGGACAGCCTGCAACGGCTCGGCCTCGAGGCCATCGACATCCTCTATGTCCACGATATCGGCACGCTCACCCATGGCGTGGAGGGCAACAGGCCGCTCTGGGCCCAGCTCGCCGGCGGCGGCTATCGGGCGCTGCGCGAATTGCGCGACGCCGGCACCGTCAAGGCCATCGGCCTCGGCGTCAACGAATGGCCGGTGCTGATGGACGCCATGGACCTCGGGCAGTGGGACGTTTTCCTGCTTGCCGGGCGCTACACACTGCTCGAACAGACCGCGCTAGATCCGTTCCTCACCGCCTGCCTCAGGCATGGCGCCTCGGTGGTGGCCGGCGGACCGTTCAATTCGGGCATCCTGGTGGGCGGCAGCCGGTTCGACTATGCCCGCGCGCCCGAAGCGATCGTCGAAAAGGTACGGGCCATCGAGGCGGTGTGCCGCGATTTCGACGTGCCCCTGCCCGCCGCCGCGCTGCATTTCCCCCTCACCCATCCGGCGGTCTGCAACGTGCTCCCCGGCCCCCGCTCGCCGCAGGAGCTGGACGGCATTCTGGAGTGGTGGGACACCGAAATTCCGGACGGGCTATGGACGGCGTTGGTGGAGAAGGGCCTGCTGGCGGAAGGAACGCCGGTGCCGGACGGGACGGCTTAGGGCCTAGTCACCCCTTCCTTCTCCCTCATGGCCTCCCCGAACACTGAGCATGCGGCTTCGCGCCATTCGAGCGTAGCTCTCATGGCCTTCTCGCCTCAAATCGCCCCACTGGGGCGATTTGCCCTGCGGGACGGCTCGAAGCCCCTCACCCTGACCTTCCGCTGAACGCGTCAGGTCTGTCCCCCTTCCACAAGGGGAGAGGGAGGGGCCGGAGGGTGGAGCGGATGAGGAGTCCCATGGTGGTGGACACAATGCCTCCCCCATCGTCATCACCGGGCTTGTCCCGGTGATGACGATGGGCGGCTCCACGCGGCCGAAGGAGTGGATTGCCGGGACAAGCCCGGCAATGACAGTGGCGCGGAATATGAGAGCGCCACCTACACCGGCCCTTGCTTCTCCCCTCGCGGGAGAGAAAGAAAGCCCCCTACTCCCGCGGGCCGTCCAGCCTTTGCAGGACTTCCTTGACCTTGGAATTGATCTGGTCGAGCGAATAAGGCTTGGGCAGGAATTCGACGCTTTGGTCGTCCTCAATGTCGCGGCGTACGCTTTCCTCGGCATAGCCGGACACGAAGATGACCTTGAGCTCGGGCATGCGCTCGCGGATATGCTTGAGCAGCGTCGGCCCGTCCATTTCCGGCATCACCACGTCGGAAATCATCAAATCGATCCTGAATTCGATGTCCTCGAGCACCTCCAGCGCCTCCTCGCCGCCATCGGCCTCGAACACTTCATATCCGGTGGCGCGCAGGGCGCGGGCCGAGAAGGCGCGCACGCTTTCCTCGTCCTCGACCAGAAGGATGCGCTCCTGCCCGGTGAGGTCGCGCGCCGGGGCGCTGGCCGCGGCCGCCTTGGCCGCAACCTCGCTGGCCGAAGGCACGTGGCGCGGCAGGAAAATCTTGAAGATGGTGCCCACGCCCACGGTCGAGACCGGGTAGATATAGCCTTCGGTCTGCTTGACGATGCCATAGACGGTGGACAGGCCCAGCCCCGTACCCTTGCCCAGATCCTTGGTGGTGAAGAAGGGCTCGAAGATCTTGGCCAGCACTTCCGGGCTCATGCCCGTGCCGGTGTCTTCCACCTCGATCAGCACGTAATCGGCCGGCACCATGCCCTCGAAATGCAACCGTTCGGCCTCCGCCTGCTCGATATTGGCCGTGCGCACGGTGATGGAGCCGCCATCGGGCATAGCGTCCCGGGCATTGACCACCAGGTTGATGATGACCTGTTCGAGCTGCACCACATCGGCGCGCACTGGCCAGATATTGCGGCCATGCTCGACCCTGAGCGTATTCTTCTCCCCGATCATGCGCTTGAGCAGCACGGCGAGGTCATCCACGATCAGCGGCAACTCCAGCACCTGCGGACGCAGGGTCTGCCGGCGGGAGAAGGCCAGCAACTGGCGGGTGAGGCCGGCGGCGCGATTGGCATTCTGCTTGATCTGCATCAGCTCGTCGAACGAGGGATCACCCGGTTTGTGCTTCAAAAGCAGAAGATCGGAAAAGCCGATGATCGCGGTGAGCAGATTGTTGAAGTCGTGCGCCACCCCGCCGGCCAGTTGCCCCACCGCCTGCATCTTCTGGCTCTGGGCGAACTGGGCCTCGAGCTTGCGCTGGTCGGTCATGTCCAGGGCATAGACATTGACCTGCTCGGGCGAGCCGGCACTCATCTCCGAGGCGGAGAGATAAAGCCGTACGGCATGGTCGCCCTCGGCGCTGAGCAGCGCGTCCACCGGCTCCACCTCGGAGCGATGGGCGGCGGCATCGGCCATGGCACGGGCGAATTTCTCCCGGCTGGCCTCGCCGATCAGCGCGCTCAGCGGCTGCATTTCCAGCGTCTTTTCCTCGCCCGACCAATGGAAGATGCGCCCGAAGGGCGCGTTGGTGCGCACGATGCGCCCTTCCCCGTCCAGCGTGGCGATGGCAAAGGGCGTGTCATTGAAGAAGCGCGAAAACCGCACTTCGGCGGCGCGCAGCTCTTCCTCGTTGTCGGGGGCGTTGGATTTGTCGAGCACCAGCGTGCGCGTCTCGCCCAATTCGCCATCGGCAAGGCGCGCGGCGCGGTGCAGCAGCCGTACCGGAAAGCTGGTGCCATTGCGCCGCACCAGGTCGATATCGATGATTTCCGTACGGATTTCCCCGTCGCCAGGGCCGCGCATCAGCAGCGTGGCGCCATCGCCCCGCACCAGGTCGGAAAGGCTCAACTGCCCCGAGTTGAACTCGGCCAAATCATGGCCCAGCCAGTCGGCCAGGGTGGAATTGAGATATTGGATACGCCCCTGCGCATCGGCGGAGAAAAAACCGGCGGGGGAATGATCGAGATAATCGATGGCGCGCTGCAGGTCGCGGAAGGCGCTCTCGTTATTATCGCGGTCGCGGGTGATGTCCTCCACCGACCAGACCACCAGCGGGCGGGTGGCGCCATCGGACTTGGGCAGCGGCCTGACGGCGATGCGATACCAGAACGGCTTGCTGGCTTCGACCTCCGTGCCGCCCAGCCCACCCAATATGCGCACTTCCTCCATGGCGGCGCGGCCGTCCTTGGCGGCGCGCGACAGGCGGTAGATGGCTTCGCTGGCATCGGCCTGGCCGGCAAAGAGCCGGGGCACGCTCACCGGCACGCCATTGGTCAGCGCCCCGTGGAAATGGCCGTAATGGGCGTTCACATAGGCGATCTTGCCCTCGCGGTCCGACACCACGGCGCCGAAAGGCAGGCTGTCGACCAGCGCGCCTGAAATGGTGCGCTGCTCTTCCCCGCCCGAAAAGCGGAACAGCCCCGCCGCCAGCCCGAACAGGCAGAAGACGCCCACCACCGCCAGGATGCCGACAAAACCCAGGGTCAGGTCGGGCGGAATGGCGTCTCCGAAAAACACGAAGCCCACCGCGATGGCGACCAGAACCAGCCCCAGCAGCACCACCCGCCACAACCCGCCATCGCCACGCCCCGCCGCCATGAGCGGGTCGGGATAATTGTCCTCGCCGAGCGGGGCTGCTGCCATGGGTCTGGATGCTCCGTTGCCGGTGGATGCGCCGAATCAGGCACGTTTTCAATCTCTAGCAAATGGCCCCCGGCAAAGGGAGGGTTAACCCCGTTTTCACCACATGCAATGGGGCTTCGAGCCTTCTCGCCTCAAATCGCTCCGGTGGAGCGATTTGAGGCGAGAAGGCCATGAGAGCTAGGCTCGAATGGCACGGAGGCTCCATGAACACTGAGTTTGCGGAGAGAACCCCTCACCCTGCTTTTCCTCTGGATGAGGAAAAGCTGTCCCTCTCCCACGAGGGGCGAGGGAAGGATCCGGCGGGTGGGGCAACTCGTTCCCCCTACCCCGCCTTCCAGCCCGCGCCTTTCTTGAGGCGCATGACGAAGCCGATGACTTCGGCCACTGCCTGGAAATGCTGGCCGGGAATGGCCTCGTCCACATCGACGCTGGCAAAGAGCGCGCGCGCCAGCGGCGGGTTCTCGACGATGGGCACGTCGTGTTCCCTGGCCAGCTCGCGGATGCGCAAGGCCACCGCGTCGGCCCCCTTGGCCACGCATTGCGGAGCCTTCATGCCCTTGTCGTATTTGAGCGCCACGGCGAAGTGGGTGGGGTTGGTGATGACCACGGTGGCGTCCGGGACCGCCGCCATCATGCGCTTGCGCGAACGCTCCTGGCGCAGTTGGCGCAGCTTGCCCTTGATATGGGGGTCGCCTTCCATCTGCTTGTATTCGTCGCGCGTCTCCTGCAGCGTCATCATCTGCTTCTTCCACCATTTCTGGCGGACATAGAGATAGTCGGCGCCGGCGATGACGGTGACGATGGCCAGCACCGCCATGAAGATGCGGATGCCGATCTCCTGGAAATTGGCCAGGATCAGCAGGGGATCGGCCGTCATCATCATGTCGAGCCGGTCGCGCTCGGGCCAGACCACCATGATCACCACCACGCCCACAATGGTGATCTTGGCCAGCCCCTTGAGGAAATTGACCAGCGATTCGCCCGAAAACAGGCGCTTGGCGCCTGAAAGCGGGGAAATCTTGGAGAGCTTGGGCGTGATCGGCTCGATCGAGAGCAGCGGCTGGTGCTGGATAAGGTTGGCCAGCACCGCGCATGCCGACAGCACCACCAGCGGAATGAGCACGATGCCCAGCAGCGTGATCGCCAGATTGTTGAAGAAGGTGCCGAAGCTCGCCCCGCCCAGCTCGAACCGGTCGGCATTGGCGATGACCAGCTTGAGCGAGTCGGCCAGGTTGGCGGCGGTGCCGGGGGCCAGCATGGCGAAGATGGCGGCCGAGCCGAGCAGCATGAACCAGGTGACCACTTCCTGGCTCTTGGCTACGTCGCCCTTCTTGCGGGCATCCTCCAGCTTTTTCTGGGAGGGGTCTTCTGTCTTGCTGTCCTGTTCGGGGGCGTCGCTGCTCACCTAACCCCTCCACATCGCCAGATGGTTCTCGAAAGAGGTGAGATACCATCCCATGGTCATGGCCAGCAGCATGGCGAACAGCACCAGCCCCAGGATGATATTGGCCGGCATCAGCACGAAGAACACCTGCATGGCTGGCATCAGCCGGGCGAGGATCCCCGCCCCCAGATTGAACACCAGCCCGAAGACGATGAAGGGCGCCGCCATCTGCACGCCGACGGAGAACGCACCGGCCACGGTGCGGATGGCCAGTTGCGCGGCATCGTCGAACATCAGCGGCGCATCGAGCGGGAACACCGCATAGCTGTCATAGGTCGCCGCCAGCGCCACGTGATGAAGGTCGGTGGCGAAGATCAGCGTCATGCCCAGGAAGCTCAGGAAGCTGCCGAACACCGCCCCCTGCACGCCCACCTGCGTCGGGTCCGCCGCCATGGCCGCCGACAGCCCGGCCTGGAAGGCGATGATGGCCCCGGCCACCGTCGTCGCCATCACGGTGATGCGCACGATGGCGCCCAGCATCAGCCCCACCGCCAGCTCGTGAAAGATGAACCCGGCAATGGCCATCATATCGTCGGGCATGGCAGGCAATTGCGGGCTCAGCAGCGGATAGACCACCAGCGTGAAGGCCAGCGCGAAACCCAGCCGCAGCCGCGCCGGGATCATGTCCTCGCCCAGGGCCGGCATCAACATGAGGATGGCGCCGATGCGCACGAAGAGCAGCATGAAGAGATAGGCCGTGCTGGGCAGCCAATCCAGCCCGACGGTCACCTCAGAACCCCACGATAATCATGTCGACCACCCGGCTCATATAGCCGCCCATGGTGGCGCCCAGGAAAGGCAGGGTCAGCAGCATGGTGAGGAAGATGGCGATGATCTTGGGCACGAAGACCAGCGTCTGTTCCTGAATCTGGGTCAGGGCCTGGAAAAGCGCGATGATGACGCCCACGAGCAGTCCCACGATCATCATCGGCGACGCCACGATGATGAGGGTCCATATGCCCGCGCTGGCGATATCGAGGACTTCGGCGCCCGTCATGCAGGTTCCCGTGAAAGCGAATCGTGGGGTGAGTGTACGCCCTAAGGCGAGATTGCGAGAGGGGATGGTGGCAGCATCCCGTCCCGGCCACTTACCGCTGTCGCCCCGGCATCGAGGAAGGGACAGCCTAGATCGGCATGCGCATGATTTCTTCGTAGGCCGAGATCACCCGGTCGCGGATGGTGACCATGCTTTCGATGGCCAGTTCGGTCTCGCTGATGGCGGTGACCATGTCCACCACATTGGCTTTGCCGTTGACCATGTCGATGGCCATCTTGTCGCTGGCGGCGCCGGCATCGACCACGCCCTGCACCTGCTGGGCCAGCATGTCGGCGAAATTGCTCCCCTTGGCGGGCGCGGCCAGCGCCGTGAGGTCGGTCTGCGGCCGGGCGGCAGTGTTGATGAGCCGGCTGGCATTGCCATAGGCGGCGGTCGCGGCGTTGAACGGCGTGGTGACGGCCATGAAAATCCCTCCCCTCAACCGCGCAGGATGTCGAGCGTGCGCCCGAGCATCTGCCGCGTCACGGTGACCACGTTGAGATTGGCCTCATAGGTGCGCTGGGCCTCGCGCATGTCCACCGTCTCGATCAGCGTGTTGACGTTGGGATATTGCACATAGCCGGAGGCATCGGCGGCCGGATGGCCCGGCTCGTAGCGGCTGGTGAAGTCGCTCATGTCATAGGCCAGCCTGCCCACCTCGACGATGCGCCCGCCCACTTCGGGGCTGTAATTGGTCTCGAAAGTGGGGATGCGGCGGCGATAGGGCTCCTCGCCCGGGGCCTTACCGGCCGAATCGGCATTGGCGATGTTTTCCGCGATGACGCGCATGCGCGCGGTCTGGGCATGAAGGCCCGTGGCGGCGATGCGAAGCGAGGAATTGAAATCCATGGCGAGCTATCCTTCTAGGCCGAGCGGCCCAGCGCGGTTTTGATGATCTTGAGCGATTTCTGATAGACGCTGGTGGCGGCCTGGTAGTCGATCATATTGGTCGTCACCTTCATCATCTCGTCCTCGAGCGTGATGCCGTTGCCTTCCGGGGTGACTTCGAAATTGGCCATGCGCTGCGCGCCGAAGGCGGCTTCCCCGCTGCTGGTCACCGAGATATGCAAAGGCTGGGTGACCGTGGTGGAGAGCGTCGCGCTCGAGCTGGCGCTGGCGCGTTCGGCGAAGTTATATTGCGCCAGGTCCCGCCCCCGGTAGCCGGGAGTCTCGGCATTGGCGACATTCTCGGCCAGAAGCCCCTGGCGGGTCTGATGCCAGCGCATCTTGTCGGTGATCGCCGCAAAGACCGGCAAATTCATGAGGCCCATCGGCCAACGCCCCCAGCACAACACCTGATAGGCAAATCTTGCCGCCTCTATGGTTAAGCAAGTGTTAACTTGAGGTCGTCCAGCCATCGGAAGCGTCGCATTCTGCACGTTTTGAGAATGTGCTAGGCAAGATGTGCCGGCCAGATTCGCGGTCCGAACATCCCGGGAGCCCCCATGCAGTTCATCACCAGCCTTTTCGGCGGTTCCGACATCAATATCCTCGCCACCGTCTTCGCGCTCGGCGCGGTTATCGTGGGCATCGTGCTGCTGGCCTGGCTGCTCAAGATCATCTTCAACGCTTCGGGCACGGTGGTGCGCGGGCGCAACCGGCGCCTGTCGCTGGTCGAGGCACTGGCGGTCGACCCCAAGCGGCAATTGATGATCGTGCGCCGCGACGGGGTGGAACACCTCATTCTCATTGGCGGGCCGCAGGACCTGGTGGTGGAAACCGGCATCGTGCCCGCCGAAGCCCCGGCCGCCGCCCAGCAGCCGCGCCGCCCGGCCGTTTCCGCGCCCCAGCGCCGCACCGCGCCCGCGCCCGCGCCCAAGGCCGAGCCGGCCCCGAGGCCCGATCCCGCCGCCACGCTTGTCGAGCATCTGCGCGAACGCGGCCAGCCCACCGACAGGCGCACCCATCTCTCGCTGCGCCATACCGGCCTGCTGCGCCCCGTCGACGAGACGGAAATGCCGCTTTCCCCCGAAAACGCGGCCCCCGCGACCCCCGACGCGCCCGACTCAGCTAAAGAAGACGGGACCCAGGCAGAAGGCGGCGGCGGTGACGGCGGCAATCCGGAAAAAAGGGACTGAGGCCGTGCCGCATCTGCGGCGGTTGATGCCGTTCGCCCCGCTTCTGGGGCTGGCGCTGCTGATGCTCACCCCCAGCCTGGCGCTGGGGCAGGACATTTCCATCGATTTCGGCGACGACACCACCATCACCGAGCGGGCCATCCAGCTCATCGGGCTCATCACCCTGCTCTCGCTGGCGCCTTCCATCCTGGTCATGGTCACCAGCTTCACCCGCATCGTGGTGGTGCTTTCGCTGCTGCGCACCGCCATCGGGCTGCAAACCGCGCCGCCCAATTCGGTCATGGTGTCGCTGGCCCTGTTCCTCACCCTTTTCGTCATGCAGCCCACCCTGCAGCAGACCTATGACCAGGGCATCGCGCCGCTCCTGGCCGGGGAGATCGAGTTTACCGAGGCCTTCGAGGCCGGCAGCGCGCCCCTGCACGAATTCATGCGCGCCAATGTGCGCCAGCAGGACCTGTCCCTCTTTTATGACCTGACCGACGCCGAGCCCCCCGACGGGCCGGAAGCCATTCCGTTGCAGCTCCTGATTCCCGCCTTCATGATCTCCGAGCTGCGCCGCGCCTTCGAAATCGGGTTCCTGCTGTTCCTGCCCTTCGTGGTCATCGACATGGTGGTGGCTTCGGTGCTGATGAGCATGGGCATGATGATGCTGCCGCCGGTGGTGATTTCCCTGCCGTTCAAGCTGATCTTCTTCGTTCTGGTGGACGGCTGGTATCTGGTGGCCGGCTCACTGGTGCGCAGTTTCGTCAGCGGATAGCCGGCCCGCATCGGCCATCAGCCCCTCCGGCTGCGAAACCTCCAGCGGCGCCAGCGCGCCGCGCCCGCCATAGGTCTCCCGATAGGAGGCGAGGAAGGCATTGATGCCGTCCAGCCCGGAAACCTGCGCCGCCACCGCCTTGAATTCGAGGCTAGTGATTTCCATCGTGCCGGTGACGAGGTCGAACATCGGCCATTCGGGGGCGGTCACCATGGCATCCCCGAACTTGGCCCGCAGTCGCGACTGCCCGAAGGTGTCGTTGGCGAAGGCAAAGCCCACCGCCGCCTTGACCAGCCCCATGCGCGCCGTCTGGCTGAGCGGCACGCCCGGTTGCAGGTCCGAGAACATGGCTTCGAGCATTTCGGCGGCCCGCGCATAGCGCTTGGCCTTCCAATGCGCATCGATCTGCATCAACTGCACGTCGCGCCCGCTCATGTCGCGCAGCAGGTCCATGGCCATCTGGTCGCGGCCGCTGTCGATCAGCGCCCGCGCCTCCAGGATCTTGCGCTGGCGCGTCAGCGTCTCGGGCAGGCCCGGCATGCGCGTGGCGTTGAGCACCCGAATGGCGTCCTGCGGTTTGCGGTCGGCCAGGTAGATGACCGCCAGGTCGGCCGCCACCTGGGTCTTGGCCACGCCGCGCAGGCGGTTGTCGAGCTGATATTGCAGCAGTTCGGCCGCCTGCGCCAACAGATCGACCCGCACCAGCCGCCGCGCCAGGTTGCGGATCATCTCGTCGCCGCGCACGCCAGCTGGCGTCAACTGGCGGAAGTCGTAGTAAAGGCTCAGCGCCTCCACCGGCCCCAGCGTTTCGGCCATGCCATCGAGGAACAATTGCCCGAACATGGCCTGCGCCTCGTCGCGCAGGGCATTGATCGGCGCGCTGTCGGGATAATGCGCCACGGCCTGCTGCACCGCCTCGAAGCCAAGCCGGTACTTGCCGTCGCGGAAATAGAAATCGGCGAGCAGGGTGAGCATATCCGCTTCCAGCCCGTCGCCGCGCCACAGCATGGCTTCGGCCGACAGCGTCTGGGTGGCCTTGGCCAGGTTCAGCGTCCCCTGCCGGTCGAGGAGCTTGAGCGTGCGGTAGATGGCTTCGGCGCGCGTGGGGCGGATATCGGCGGCGATCACCTGCCCATAGGTGTCGATGGCCTCGACCAGCCGGCCCCGCCCTTCATCGATGCGTCCGGCGAGCAGGTGATAGAGGCTGGCGTCTTCCGCGCCCAGCCCCTTGGTCTGCACCAGATCGAGGAAGCGCTCGGCCAGCGGCAGGTCGTCCGCTTCCACGGCGGCGCGCACGGCCGAGAAATAGAATTTGTTGCGGGCCCAGAGGGGATAGGCCTCCACCACGCTGGCGGCCTCGATGGCATCATGCCGCGCGCCCTTGAAATCGCCACTGTCGGTGCGCGCCATGGTGCGCCAGAAGAGGGCGTCGACATCCTGCCCGATGCCAGGGGAATCGAGGATGGCCAGGGCCTCGGCGGGCCGCGCCGCCAGCGTATCGGCGATGGCGCGGGTGATGCGCAGCCGCCGCGTCAGGTCTTCGGCCTTGAGCTCGCTCTCCATCACGTCGAGCACGCCCAGCGCCTCATGGGCGAAGCGGTTGGCGACATAATATTGCGCCAGGTCCAGCCGCGCCGCGTCGCGCGCCTTGCCCTCGCCCGCAGCCGCCAGGGCCACCAGTTCGTCCAGGTGGTGGGTATAGGCGCCATAGCCTTCCTGCTGGAGCCGCGCCAGGTCGACAAAGCTGCCGCGCAGCGCCTCGGTGATGTTGCGCTCCACCGAGCGCGGCGCATCCACCGCCGAAACCGTGAGCCCGCCAGTGGCCGACATCACCGCCAGCTCGCTGTCGAGCGCGATATCCAGCTCGGGGCTCTTGGGCTTGACCACCAGACCATGCACGCTGCGCAGCGCCGAGAATTCGACGAAATCCAGGGTCCGCGTCACGCCCCGCGCCGGCGGATAGGCGGTGATGACCTTGAGCGTGTCTCCCACCACCGGGTCGCGGAAGTCATGCACCCGCGCCGGGCGCAGGACATTGGCGACAACCTCGAAATCGCCTTCCACATCGCGCCGGCGGCGCAATTCGATCGGCTCGGTCGGCGTCAGCATGATGTCGCCCAGCGAGAGCACCCAGGCCATGCCTTCCGACCCCAGGGTCGCCAGCCGGTCCTGCGACAGATCCACCCGCACCACCTGGGTGTCGCCCGAGGGCACCACGGTGAAGTCGCGCGCCAGCGCATCCAGTTCCTCCGAATGGGCCGGCGGCTGGATGCCCGCAACGGTATCGAACATCATCCACACCGTGTCCCCGCGCCGGAACACCGCCGCCGGCGTATCCTGGTCGAAGGGGAACACCACGCGCACGGTCGAGCCGAGAACGCTCACGAAGGGCTTGATGGTCCTGGCGGCATTTTCGGGGAAAAGCTTGTCCACCTGCGCCGCTTCCGGGCCGGTGGGGCCTTCGGGCGGCGCGGTTTCGGCCGCGGCGACATCCTCGGCCGGAACCTCGGGGGAAAAGCTGGGCAGCGCGATCCCGGCAATGTCGATATCGATCACATATTGGCTGGGCGAGGTCTCATAGAAGCGCGGCGTCACCCCTTCGGCCATATGCAGCGTCACCAGCGATCCGTCCGGGCTGACCGAGCTGTCCACGCTGGCGATCTCGGGCGGCAGGTCGAGCGAGAGATCGCGCATGTCCACCTCCACCGGCCACTCGAAAGCGACATGGGCGGCATCGCCCTCGCTGACGAAATCGGCCCTAGTGGGCACGGTCCAGTCGAACTGGATGCGCATGAAGGTGGGGTTGCGCCCCACCCGCACGCTGGCCTGGGGTTCCAGGCGCGCGGCTTCCCGCGCCTTGCGGTCGCGCTCCGCATCGATGGCCGCCAGCCGCGCCCGCTCGGCAAGCTCGTCGATCACCTCCTGCGGCAGCGGCGGGGGCATGCCCTGCCAGTCCTGGGGCAGAAGATCGATGAAGAGCTTTTCGCCCGCCTCGATGCGGTTGAAATTGAAGGCCTTGCGCAGGCCCATGCGCAATCCCCGCCCGTCGGGATCGACCCGCGCGATGGAGAGATAGGGCGACATGGTCAGCCCCACATCGGGCAGCACGATGGAAACCGGCTCGCCGAATTCGAGCGACAGCACGCCGTTTTCGATGCGCATGGAATATTCGGGAAGGGAATCGCGGCCCGGAAAGCTCAGGATGAGGCGACCATAGCCCTCTTCCTGGGTGGCGAAGAGTTGCCCCTGCTCCACCGCCAGGACGGGCGTGACCAGTCCCGGCGCCAGCATCGCGGCGCCCAGGGCGATGGCCCGACAGGCCCGCCGCAAACCAGCCATGATCGCGGTCTTCACCGGCTTCTGCCCGCCCGACGCTCTGATGCGCCGCCCCGGAACCTTTCAGGTTCCGTCCACTGGCCGCGCATGGGTTACACGATACTCTCGTGCTGACCCTATCGCCGCGGGCTTAACGTCCCCTTACCCCGTTCGGTTGGATTATTGCCCGACGATCTGCGGCAGCGCCGCCAGATCTTCCGGCGTCAGCTCCGCAGGGGGCAGCTCGGCCAGCGCCGCCATGCGCACGGTCAGCTCCTGGGCGCGCTTGGCTTCCATCTGCGCCATGATCGGGGCCATCTTGCGCGGGCTCATGGTCTTGGCCACCTGCAACAACACTTCCATGTCGAGATTGTTGAAGATATTGGCCGCGTCCTTGGGGCGCATGGTCTCGTACATGGCCACGATGCCGGCGAAATTGCCGCTTTCCATCTGCTGGCGCTGGTCGACCAGCGCCGAAATCTGGCTTTCCAGCGCTTCCAGCGTCGCGGCGCGCTCCTCGATGCGCTTTTCGGCGGCATCGACGATGGAGCTGCGCAGCGCCAGCTCCTCCTCGTATTTCTGCAATTCAGCCCGGCGGGCGGCAAGCCGCGCCAGCACCTGCTGCTCGGCCGAGGACGCACCTTCCGGCCCGATCAGCGGCACCATCCGGCCATCAGGGGTGATCCGCATGGGCACCGCGTCGCCCGAGGGCAGGCAATCGGTGGTCATGGCGGTGGCAAAGCTCGCCTCGGGCGCGGGCGCCGCCGCTTCCGCGCTCTCTCCATGTCCCTCGCCCCCGGCGCTCGCCGCCTGCAAGACCAGCGCTTCCCCGCTGTCGGTGAGGGTGGCGTCGGCATCCACGCAATAGACGCCCTGGCTCGGGGTAGGAGCAGCGCTTTCGGGCGCGGCCTCCGCTACCGCCTGCGGCAGGGTCGGCGCCTTGTCGGCGAGCGTGGGGGACGTATCGGTCAGGGTCGGCTCGGTCACGAGCCCCCCCGCCCCGCTCGAGGCGGTCTCGCTCTCGGCCGCCCGCGCCAGGCTCGTGCCCGCCAGCACATAGCCGCCATTGGTCACAAGACCCAGGGTCTTGAGAACCAGGAGCGCGGCGATGGCGACGACGACAACCGGCAGCAGGCGGATTTTGGTCACGCGGCGGCTCCCCGGCGGCGCACATGCGCCTGCAATTGCTCGAGCGCCGTCTGCGCCTTCTTGGGCGGCTCCACCGGCTCGATGGCCTGGCTATGGCGCGCCACGCTGGTGATCTTGACGATGCGCTCCATCAGCACCGTGCCGGCATTGACGTGATTGGCCAGCTCGATCCCGAAGCGCTCGGCCTCTTCGAGGCGCGAGTTGAGCGCCAGGTCGGCCTCCACCGCGGTCTGCTTGAGCTCCTTGATCGCCTGGTTGGCGAGGTTTGTCGCGCCCACCAGGTCCGCCACCATCTGGCGCATGGCGTCCTTGTCGGCATGAAGGCTCTTGAGCCGCTGGTTGAGGACGACGCAATAGCCGATTGTCAGCGCCAGCAGAATGGCGACGGCACCTTCCACGAAAAGGCCTAGGGGCAAGCCGAACATCATCGTCCTTCCAGTTTCTCGTCGATGGCCTCGAAGGCCGCCATGGTGACCTTGGGTGGGTTGAGCGGGCGCGTCACCCGCACCGATACATTGTTGCCGATATGACCCATGATGGCCTCGGTCAGTTCCACATCGCCGCAGCGCAGCCGGATCGGATCGCTGGGCGCGCGCTCGAACATCACCAGGTCCCCCGGCTTCATGTTGAGCATGCGCGAAAGCGGCAGTTCCTGCTCGTGCAGCACCGCCTCGATTTCCACGTCCGCCGCATAGATTTCGGTGGCCAGATGCCCTTCCCAGATGGGGTCGCGGCCGAATTTCTCGCCCATGAACATCTGCAGGAGCTGTTCGCGGATCGGCTCGATGGTGGCATAGGGCAGCAGGATTTCGATCTTGCCGCCGCGATCGTCCATCTCGATGCGCAATTCGATCAGGATGGCGGCATTGCCGGGGCGCGAAATGGCGGCGAAGCGCGGATTGGTCTCCATGCGCTCGAGCTTGAAATTGACCTGCGTCACCGGCTCGAAGGCGCGGTGGGTATCCTCGAGGATGACCTCGATCATCCGCCGTGCCAGCGCCATTTCGATGGTGGTGTAGGGCCGCCCCTCGACGCGGATATTGCCCCCGATGCGGCGGCCGCCCAGCAGCACGTCGATCATCGAATAGATGAGGCTCGAATCCACCGTCAGCAGGCCGTAATTCTCCCATTCCTCGGCCTTGATGACCGAAAGGATGGCGGGCAGCGGAATGGAATTGAGATAGTCCCCGAAGCGCACCGAGGAGATGGAATCCATCGTCACTTCGACATTGTCGCTCGTGAAATTGCGCAATGACGTCGTGGCCAGCCGCACCAACCGGTCGAAGACGATTTCGAGCATCGGCAGGCGTTCATAGGAAACCAGCGCCGAATTTATCAGCGCCTGCACCCCGGTCAGTTCGACATTGCTGCCCACGCTGGCATCGAACCCCAGGAGCGAGTCGATCTCGTCCTGGTTGAGCACCCGGTCGGCCCCGCCCTCGCCATCGGCATCCGTGCCTTCCAGCATGGCGGCCCATTCGGCGGCGGCGGCGGCGGCCTTTTCTTCCTCGGTCATTTCCTCTTCAGGCACGGCCCCGCCCGAGAGGTCGACATCGTCGAGCCCCCAGTTCTCCGCGAGTTTGTCCTGTTCGGTGGGCCCCGCCATCACTGCACCAGGATTTCCTTGAACAGGATGGATTCCACCTGGCTGGGATAGATGGCGACGTTGACGCGCCGCAGCAGCTCTTCCTTGAGGCGGTAGATGCCGGCCGAGCCTTCGAGGTCGGACTTGCGCAATTCGCGCAGATAGACCTGGAAGGCATCCGCCACCTTGGCAAGGCGCGGCTGGATTTCGGTCATCATCTCTTCATTGGCCACTTCCAGCGCCACGGTGAGCTTCATGAAGCTGCCGGCCTGGCCGTCATTGTTGAGATTCACGATCATCGGCGGCAGGTTGAAGATGAAGGTATTGGCCGCCGCGACGGGCGCTGCCGTCCCCTCTTCGGGGGCCGCCGTCTGCGAGGAGGACAGGAAGAAGAACAGCCCCGCTCCGCCCAGCAGCACGACGATGGCCGCCGCCCCGATGATGATGAAGAGCTTGGGGATGCCTTTCTTGGCTTCCGCGCCGTCTTCGGCTCCTGCTTCCACCGCCATGCAACCTGCCCCATTCATGCCTTGCGGGCGATTCCGCCCCTGAGCTTGAGCTAAGCGCCCGATGGTTAACGATTGGTTACATTTGCCCTGAAGCCGGCAAATATTGCCGGGCAGTTTTTACCCGATGCGGAAAGGCTGCGCCGGCAAAACTAACCGACCGGAACGCATATCCATTTGATTTTATTAAATTTTCCAAACTGGCATGGTTTCTGCAAAGTAAACGGCGAGGCAGCGGCTTGGGGAAGCGCGCCGCCTCGGGGACGTTAACTTCCGGGGATCAGCAATGATCGAAAATGCGCAACTTATCAGCCTGAGCCGGCAGATGGCGCTGCAGCGGCAGATGGATGTGGTGGCCAACAACATGGCCAACCTGAACACCACCGGCTTCAAGGCCGAGCAGCTGCTGTTCGAGGAATACATCATGCCGGTGGCGCGCGATAAGGATTTCCCGCGCCTCGACCAGCCTCTTTCCTATGTGCAGGACTGGGCCACCATCCACGACATGTCCTCGGGCGCGCTGGTGCAGACCGGCAATGCGCTCGATGTCGGGCTCAATGGCGAAGGGTTCTTCGCCGTGCAGACCCCGGCGGGCGAGCGCTGGACGCGCTCGGGCGCCTTCCAGCTCAGCGCCACCGGCCAGCTCGTCGATCTCAACGGCAATCCGGTGCTGGGCGAAGGCGGCCCCATCCAGTTCGGCCCGCAGGAAAGCGACATCACCATCGCCGCCGACGGCTCGATCAGCAGCAGCGCCGGCGTCAAGGGCCGGCTGCGCATGGTCGAATTCGCCAATGTCGAGGAGCTGACCCGCCAGGGCAGCAATCTCTGGGCCGGCGGCACCCCGCTTCCCGCCACCGCCACCCGCGCCATGCAGGGCTTCATCGAGCGCTCCAACGTCTCGGGCGTGGCGGAGATGAGCGAAATGATCCGCGTCACCCGCGCCTATGAATCGCTCGCCTCCCTCACCCAGAGGCAGGACGACCTGCGCCGCACCGCCATCCAGCGTCTTGGCGACGCCAACGCCTGATCCGAGGACAAGCCATGAAAGCTCTCTACATCGCCTCCACCGGCATGGGCGCCCAGGAACGCAACGTCGAAGTCATTTCCAACAACATCGCCAACATGCGCACCACTGGCTACAAGCGCCAGCGCGCCGAATTCGAAGACCTGCTCTACCACCAGATCACCCGCGCCGGCGCCACCACCTCGGACACCGGCACCATGGTGCCGGCCGGCCTCGAGATCGGCTCGGGCGTGCGCACCGTCTCCACCCCGCGCGTCATGAGCCAGGGCGGCGTCAACGTCACCGAGCGCGAGCTGGACGTGGCCATCCGCGGCGAGGGCTTCTTCATGGTGAAGCTGCCCGATGGCCGCACCGCCTATACCCGCGACGGCTCCTTCGAGCGGTCGGCGGAAGGCGAGCTGGTCACCTCGGCCGGCTATGCCATCGACCCGGGCATCGTCGTCCCCGGCACCGCCGCCTCCATCTCCATTTCGCCCGACGGCATCGTCAGCGCCTATCTCGACAATGAAAGCGTGCCCACCCAGGTCGGCCAACTCCAGCTCGCCCGCTTCGTCAACAAGTCGGGCCTGGAATCGATGGGCGACAATCTGTTCCTGGAAACCGCCGCCAGCGGCCCGGCGCAGGTCAGCGTGCCCAATGTCGATGGCTACGGCAACCTGATGCAGAACTACCTCGAAATGTCGAACGTCAATTCCGTCACCGAGATCGCCGACCTCATCGCCGCCCAGCGCGCCTACGAGATGAACGCCCGCGTCATCTCCGGCGCCGACGAGATGATGCAGGCAACCAGCCAGCTGCGTTGATGGGAGGATTGAAGATGATGCTGCGTTCCACGCTTTCCGGCCTTGCCTTCCTGCTCCTCTCCGGCGCCGCCCTGGCCGCCCCCGTGCTGCGCGCCGACGTGGTGGTCACCAATGCCATCGTCACCATGGGCGACATGTTCGACGACGCCGGCGTCCAGGCCGAGACCCCGCTCTTCCGCGCCCCCCTGCCCGGCACCACCGGCACGGTCGGCATCGGCGACATCGACGCCGCGCTCCGCCGCGCCGGCCTGGGGTCCCTCGCCACCAACGGGCTCACCGCCGTGCGCGTCAGCCGCGCCGCCGCCATCATCGACGAAGCGCTGCTGAGCGCGCTCATCGCCGACGACCTGCGCGCCCGCGGCATCATCGGGGACGGCATGAGCATCAACACGCTCTTTTCCACGCCCCTCGCGCCCATCAATGCAGAGGCGGTGGACCAGCCCGCCACCATCGTCAGCCTGCGCTACCTGCCCGGCAGCGGCGCCTTCACCGCCCGCTTCGCCATTGCCGGGCGCGAGCAGGCGCTCGACCTGGCCGGCTCGATCGAGGTGATGGTGCAGACGCCCCACATCACCGCCAACCTACCGGCCGGCACCCTGCTCATGCCCGAGAATATCGAGATGCGCGCCGTGCCGCTCAAATTCGTCGAAACCACCGGCGTCCTGCGCCTCGAGGACGTGCTGGGCAAGACCCTGGTGCGCCAGAGCCGCGAGGGCATGATGCTCAAGCCCGCCGACGTCACCACGCCCCTGGCCGTTCTGAAGAACGACCCCGTGACCATCTATTTCCGCAACGGCCCCATGACCCTCACCGTCAAGGGTCAGGCCGTTTCCAGCGCCGCCGCCGGCCAACCGGTGCAGGTGCTCAACCTCATGTCGAAGCGCGTCATCAATGCCACGGCCATCGCCAGCGGCACCGTCGAAGTCAGCGCCCGCCCGCTCACCATTGCCGGCCTTTAAGGGTCAGGAGAAACCACAATGAATATCGCCAAGATCGCCACGCTCCTGACGCTCCCGGTCCTGCTGGCCGGCTGCAACACCATGGATCAGCTCGCCAGCGTCGGCAAGGCGCCCCCGCTGACCGCCATCAGCGACCCCACCACGGTCGCCGGCTACCAGCCGGTCAACATGCCCATGCCCGCCGCCATCGCCGACACCTACCAGCCCAATTCGCTCTATCGCACTTCGGCGAAGGGCTTCTTCAAGGACGAGCGCGCCCATCGCATCGGCGACATCCTCACGGTCATGGTCACCATCGACGACAGCGCCAAGATCGCCAACACCACCCAGTCGAGCCGCTCCAGCACCAATTCGGCCGGCATGGGCGGTATTTTCGGCAAGGTGGTGGACGATGTGAGCAATGGCGCCATCAATCCTGCGGACATGATCTCGCTCGATTCCGGCCTCAACAATCGCGGCAACGGCTCGGTGAACCGCTCGGAAAGCCTCACCACCTCGGTCGCCGCCGTGGTCACCCAGGTGCTGCCCAATGGCAATCTGGTCATCGAGGGGCGCCAGGAAGTGCGCGTCAATTTCGAGGTGCGCGACCTCATCGTCGCCGGCATCGTCCGCCCCTCCGACATCCAGGCCAACAACACCGTGCCCTCGTCCAAGATCGCGGAGGCCCGCATCTCCTATGGAGGGCGCGGACAGATCACCAATATGCAGCAGCCCCGCTACGGCCAGCAGGCCATGGACGCCATCCTGCCCTTCTAGGTCTTCCTCTTCCCGTCGCGCACATTCCCCCAATGGTGCGCGACGGGCTCCCCGCGGCGCCCGGAAGCGCCGCGCGGGCCGCGACCCAGAACAGGCCCGGCCCTTTCCCCAGAGGCGCAGTCTCCCCGGCTGCGCCTCTCCCCATTCTGGCCGGAGTGTCGTGCTTGACAGGGACATCGCACCTGCAAGGAGACCTGCCATGACCCTGGGAACCCTCGTCGCCATCGGCCTTGCGCTGGGCGTGGCCATCGGCGCGGCCACGGACAATCTGGGCGCCGGCATCGGCGTCGGCCTCGCCCTGGGCCTTGCCTTCGGCCTCGTCTTTCGCGGCCCCGGAGACCGCAACGACGGCTGACCGGCGCCATCCGCCCTTGCTCCATGGCCCCGGTTGTGGAACATCGCAGTCCGTTGCGATTGGAGCCTTTCATGTCTTTCCAGAAACTCGACACTCTCGGCCGCAAGCTGGAAGCGCTTGAGCATGCCCTGTCCATCCTGGGCGCCGACGAAGCCACCCACATGGCCGCGGGCGGCGGCGAAAAGCGTGCCGAAGCCATGGCCGCGCTGGCCGGCATGTATCATGCCCAGGCCACCGCACCCGAAATCGCCGACTGGATCGCGGCAGCAAGGGACGAGGCGTTGAGCGCGGATCAGGCGCTGGCGCTGGGCGAGTTCGAGCGCAGCTATGTCAACGCCACGTGCCTGCCCACCGAATTCGTCGAGCGGCGCACCGCGGCCACCATGCGTTCGGAACAGCTCTGGCGCGATCTGCGCGCCAAGGGCGACTGGGACAGCTTCGTGCCGGCGCTGGAAGGCGTGGTGGCGCTGGTGCGCGAGGAAGCGCAATTGCGCGCCGAGGCGCTGAACCTGGCCCCCTATGACGCGCTGATGGAACAATACGATCCCGGCAACCGCACCGCCGATCTCGATCTCGTCTTTGCCGACCTCAAGGCCTTCCTCAAGGATTTCGTGCCCGAGGCGCTGGCGGCGCAGGAAGAACGCCTCGCCCGCAGCCCGCGCAAGCCGCTCAACGGCCCCTACCCGATCGAGAGGCAGCGCGAGCTGGGCCTGGCCGCCATGCGCGCCGTCGGCTTCGACTTCACCCATGGCTCGCTGGCCGTCTCCCACCACCCCTTCTGCGGCGGCGTACCGAGCGACGTGCGCATGACCACGCGCTACCGCACCGACGAATTCCTCTCCTCGCTGATGGGCGTGCTGCACGAAACCGGCCACGCGCTTTACGAGCAGGGCCTGCCCAAGGACTGGTCGCATTGGCCGCTGGGCAAGGCGCGCGGCATGGGCATGCATGAAAGCCAGAGCCTGTTCGTGGAAATGCAGCTCGCCCGCAGCCCCGAATTCTGGGAATTCGCCCTGCCGCTGGTGCATCTGCATTTGGGCGAGGACGCCATTCCCGGCTGGGACATCGCCGACATTCTCGCCGAAGTGAACCATGTGGAACGCGGCTATATCCGGGTCGATGCCGACGAGGTGACCTATCCGCTGCACGTCATCCTGCGCTACGAGCTGGAGCAGGAGCTGGTCTCGGGCAGGCTCGAAGCCAGCCAGATTCCCGAGGCCTGGGACGCCAAGATGGTCGAATATCTGGGCATTTCCACCATCAACGACCCCAAGGACGGCCCGATGCAGGACGTGCATTGGCCGGGCGGCGCCTTCGGCTATTTCCCCAGCTACACGCTGGGCGCCATGGTCGCCGCCCAGCAATGGGCCGCGCTGGAAAAATCCCTGCCCCAGGCGCGCGAGGATATGCGCAAGGGCGATTTTTCCGCCCTCAACCAGTGGCGCGCCGACCAGATCTGGTCGCAGGGCTCGCGCTGGTCCACCCCCGACCTCATCACCCGCGCCACCGGCGAACCGCTCAACGCCGACTATTTCAAGGCCCATCTGCGCCAGCGCTATTTGGGGTAAGGGGGTCGCTCCGTCCTCCAACACCGGCGCTGCCCACCCACCGCGATGTCAGCTCTTGCGCCTCCCTCCCCCTTGAGGGGAGGGATCGAGGGTGGGGGTTCGGGGCGCTCCGCGGGTCAGATGCAGCCGATCAATCCGCTGATGCTGCGGAACCCCCACCCCGGCCCTCCCCTCAAGGGGGAGGGTGCGAAAGAGCCGGGCCATCGAGACAGGGCCAAACCTTGACATCGCCGGCCCCGCCCCTATCTTCCCACCATCCGCAGCACTAACCGGACGGTACACCATGGATTTCCAGACGAACGACTGCCTTTCCCGCATCGCTCATCTGGATTCTGCCCATGCCTGCCTCCGTCACCCTGCACCAGCTTTCCTGGTCCACCCCCGATAATCGCCCGCTCTTTTCCGGCCTCGATCTCAGCTTCGGTCCGGGCCGCACCGGCCTGATCGGCCGCAATGGCACGGGCAAATCCACGCTTTTACGCCTCATCGCCGGCGACATCGCCCCCCAATCGGGCAGCGTCAGCGTCACCGGCACGCTGGGCCGGCTCGCCCAGTCGGTGCAAGTGGACGGCAAGCAGACCATTGCCGACCAGTTGGGCGTGGCCGAGGACCTGGCCCGCCTCGACCGGCTCGAACAGGGCATGGGCACGCTGGAAGACGCCGAAAAAGCCGACTGGACCCTGCCCGGCCGCATCGAGACCGCGCTCGAAGACATGGGCCTTCCCGCCTGGGAGCTCGGCCGTCCCCTCGCCACCCTCAGCGGCGGCCAGCGCACCCGCGTCGCGCTGGCCGCGCTCGTCCTGGCCCAGCCCGATCTCATCCTGCTCGACGAACCCACCAACAATCTCGATGCCGAGGGGCGCGCTTCCGTCATCGGGCTGCTGCGGCGCTGGCGCGGCGGCGCCATCGTCGTCAGCCATGACCGCGCCCTGCTGCGCGAGATGGATGCCATCGTCGAGCTGACCACGCTGGGCGCAACCCTTTATGGCGGCAATTGGGATCATTACGCCGAGCGCAAGGCGCAGGATCTGGCCAGCGCCGAGCACGAGCTGGCCGTGGCCGAACGCCGGGTCGGCGAGGCCGAACGCAAGATCCAGCAAACGCGCGAGCGCCAGGCCCGCGCCGACAATGCCGGACGGCGCAAGGCCGCCAAGGGCGACATGCCCAAGATCCTGCTCGGCGGCCGCAAGGAAAACGCCGAAAACACCTCCGGCGGCCAATCCCGCCTGGCCGAGCGCCTGCGCGGGGAAGCCGGCAGCGCCGCCAGCCAGGCCCGCGCCCGCATCGAGGTGCTGACGCCCCTCACCGTCAAGCTCACCCCCACCGGCCTGCCGGCAGGGCGCACCGTGCTCGAAGCAAGCGGTCTTACCGGCGGCCCCGAAACCCAACCGGACCTGATCCGCGACTTTTCGCTCACCCTCACCGGCCCGGACCGCGTCGCCCTAACCGGCCCCAATGGCAGCGGCAAGACCACGCTGCTGCGCCTGCTGACCGGGGCGCTGCCGCCGACAAAGGGAGTGGCGCGCATCGCCGTGCCCTTCGCCATGCTCGACCAGACCGTGAGCCTGCTCGACCCATCCCTGTCCATCCGCGACAATTTTCTGGCCCTCAATCCCGGCGCCGACGAACTAGCCTGCCGGGCGGCGCTGGCCCGCTTCATGTTCCGCGCCGATGCGGCGCTGCAGATCGTGGGGACGCTGAGCGGCGGGCAGATGCTGCGCGCCGGCCTCGCCACCACCATTGGCGGCGACCAGCCACCGCAATTGCTCATTCTCGACGAGCCCACCAACCATCTCGACATCCACGCCATTGCCGAGGTGGAAGCCGGCCTGAGGAGCTATGACGGCGCGCTTCTGGTGGTCAGCCACGACGCCGATTTCCTGGCCGCCATCGGCATGGAGAGAACCATCGTGCTGGAGGACGGCAGGGTAAAGCATCAATGAACGCTGGCTGAACCGGCGTTTCAGGCCCGGTTCGGGCACGCCTCTTTATCCATTGGGTCATCACCACAAGGCGCCCCGAGGAGCGCCGCCCAAACGAGGAGAGACCAAATGATCCGCAAGTTCGCCATCGTCGCCATCGCCGCTTCCGCCATCGCCGCCGCCGCGTCCCCCGCGCTGGCCAATGACATCTTCATCCACCAGTTCGGCTGGGGCAATGCGGTGGGCGGCGGCCAGAGCGGCTGGAACAACGTCTTCGGCGCCCACCAGACCGGCAATGGCAATACCGGCATTTCCAACCAGTCCGGCGGCAACAATGTCAGCGCCATCGGCCAGCAGGGCAACAACAATTACGGCGATGTCTGGCAGAACGGCTGGAACAATGCCGGCGGCGTCGGCCAGTTCGGCTCCAACCACACCACCATCCTCACCCAGGACGGTTATGGCAACACCGCCGCCGGCGTGCAGGTAGGCAATGGCTGCAACGCCAATATCGTGCAGAACGGCGCCGGCAACGTCTCCGCCTTCGTGCAGGCCTGCCCGTGAGCCGCCAGCGCCGGAAGGTCCCGCCTTCCGGCCGCTCTTGCCTTATGGAGAGGAGGATGAAATGAACCCGGCATCCAAAATCATCGGCATCGCCGCCCTCGGCCTGTTGGCCACCGCCGTCGCCGCCCAGGCCGGCATTGGCGGGCCGGAAGACAGGGGCTTCGCCTGCGGCATCGCCACCACCACGCAGAAGGGCATGCTGACACTGGAAGGCACGGTGCTGAGCCCGATGGCGCTGGAGGGCAGCTATCGCTTCGCCCTGCGCAGCGCCGGGGCCGGCGGCAGCTCCAATATCAGCCAGGGCGGCGCCTTCACCGCCCAGCCCAACGAGCCTGCCCTTCTGGGCCGCATGACGATCAACGCCGGAGCGCGTTACGAAGCGACGCTGGAACTGGAAACCAGCGGCCAGCGCATCGCCTGCACCGACGAGATCACCCGGCTTTGACCGCTCCGCACAAACGACAAGGGCCCCGGACCACCGGGGCCTTTCTTTTTGATCCGAACCCTTCCCTTGCACCGTGTCATTCCGGCCTGCGCCGGAATGACACGGTGGTTGGGGTTAGAGCCCCGACTTCACGGTGAACGAAATCTGAATGTCCCGCTCCCGAACGGTTCAGCCAGCCCCTGCCATTGTCTGGTCATCGACTGGAACACCAGCACCACAGAGGAGACCCCAGATGTTCGCCAAGACCCTTGCCGCCGCCGTCACCGCCCTCGTCATCGGCGCCGCCGGCCTCACTGCCCCCGCCATGGCAGGCGGGCAGATTTCGCTGAGCTTCGCCCCTTCCGATCCCGACCAGCAGCAGGCCCTGGGCATGGGGCTGCGGATCTTCTCCGTTGTGCAGGGGCTTTCCGCCAATGGCGCCAACGGCATCCAGAATGGCAATTTCAACGCCGCCGGCTTCAACCAGGCCGGCTCGAACAATCACGGCCTCATCATTCAGGACGGCAATGGCCATCAGGGCACCATCAGCCAGACCGGCAACAACAATAGCTGCGGCCTCTTCCAGTTCGGGCAGAACACCAACGCCCAATGCAGCCAATATGGCAACGGCCAGTCGGGCATCACCACCGTGTTCGGGTTCTGAACGCAGCTCCATCGCGCTGAAATTTCGGCGCTTTCTCCTCCCTCCCCTCTGAGGGGAGGGATTGAGGGTAGGGGTCCGTCGAAGACCCGCAAAACGCCCCCGCATATCAATTGCGCGCCTAGTCCAGAAACACCCGGACGCTGTCGCCCTGCCCCTCGGCATCCACCACCGAAAGCGTCACATAGCCCGGCCCGTCGGGCGTCCACAGGCTCTGGCGGGCAAATTCGGGCCGGCCGAACGGGGCGCCATTGGCAAAGAAGGTGAAGGGCGGCACGCCATTGCGCACCTTGACCATCAGCGGCGCGCCGCTGCCCGAGGCCAGCCCCAGATCGACGTCGACGCCATCGCCGGGATAGGCGATCTGCGGCGCCGCCTGCCGGGCCACCATGGAGTCGTTGGGGTGGCGGAAACGGCGCAGCGGCGCCGGCAATTCCGGATTGGAGGCGATGATCGCCCCCGGCGGCGCCCGCCGCAGCGGCGCCTTGCGATTGCCGATGCGGTCGAACGCCTCGAACAGCACCGGCGCTGCCCCGACAATGCCCGAAAGCCCGGGCACCGGCGCGCCGTCGGGCCGGCCCACCCACACCCCGATCACCGTGCGCCCGTCGAAGCCGATGGCCCAGGCGTCCCGATAGCCATAGGACGTGCCGGTCTTGTAGGCGATGCGCCCGGGCGAGCCGTTGAGCGGGGGCGGCACGTCGGCGAGGATATTGGCGACATACCAGGCCGAAACCGGGTCGAGCACGGGCGCGGCCGCCTCCGCCTCGGGCCGCGGCCCCACCCCGTCGTAAAGCCGCACCGGCGCGCCGCCATTGGCGATGGCGGCATAGCTCGAAACCAGCTCGCGCAGCGTGATCCCCACCCCGCCCAGCCCCATGGCGAGGCTCGGCGCCGCCCCCACGGGCAGGCGCGGATCGGCATGGGCGCGGCGCAGGCGCGACACCAGCCGCGCCGGCCCCACCGCATCGAGCACCACCACGGCGGGGATATTGAGCGACTCGGTCAGCGCGTCGTGAATGGTGACGGTGCCACGATTGAAGCCGTCGAAATTGACCGGCAGATAGGCCCCGAAGGCGGTGGGGCGGTCTTCGATGAGACTTTGCGGATGCGCCAGTCCCAATTCGAAAGCCAGCCCATAGATCAGCGGTTTCAGCGTCGAGCCGGGCGAGCGGACGGCTTTGGTCATGTCGACGAACCCGGCGCTTTCGCTGGCAAAGAGCCCCGCCGAGCCCACCGAGGCGAGAATATCGCCGCTGCCGATATCGGCGGCAACGATGGCCACCGAAACCTTGGGATCGATCAGCCGGGCCCGCGCCGATGCCAGCCGCTCCAGCGCCTCCTGCAAACGGCGGTCGAGGGTGAGCGGCACCTGCCGGGCGCCGGGCTGGGCCCGCACCGCCTGCTCGGCCAGATGCGCGGCCAGCATGGGAAAATCGCGCCGCGCCGTCGGCACCGGCTCGCGCCGGGCATAATCGGCTTCTTCCGCGCCCAGCGCCCCCATCTGCACCAGCCGCTCGAGCACCATGTCGCGGCTGCGCTGCGCCGCCGCCGGGTCGCGGTCCGGCCGCCGCGCCTCGGGCGATTGCGGCAGCGCCACCAGCAGCGCCGCCTCCGCCGTGGTCAGCCGCGCCGGCTCCTTGCCGAAATAGGCCAGGCTCGCCGCCCGCACGCCCTCGATATTGCCGCCATAGGGCGCAAGGGTCAGGTAGAGATCGAGAATATCACCCTTGCCCAGCTCCCGCTCCAGCCGGTCGGCATGCACCATCTGGCGCAGCTTGCCGGCGAAATTGCGCGTCGGCTCGCCCTCGATCAGCCGCGCCACCTGCATGGTCAGCGTCGAGCCGCCCGAAACGATCCGTCCCCCTGCCCCGAGGAATTGCAGCCCCGCCCGCAGCATGGACGACCAGGCGATGCCGCCATGTTCGGCAAAGCCGCGATCCTCATAGGCAATCAGCATGTCGATAAAGCGCGGGTCGACATCGGCGCGGCTGGTCGGCAGCCGCCAGCGGCCATCGGCGGTGGTGAAGGGGCGCAGCAATTGCCCGTCGCGGTCCGTCACCGACGCCGAAACCGGCATGGTCGCCAGTTCCGGCGTCGGCGGCAGATTACGCACCAGATCGGCCAGCGTCGCATTGACCTGGATGATCCCGGCCATCACCAGCGCAAAGAAGACAAGGCCCGCCAGCGCCGGCCGCCACGCCTTGCGGCGCGGCGGTGGCGAAACGGGAGGAACCGGCGGGTTGGTCATGGTCCGGTCGCGGCGACCTCGATGCTGCCGCCGGCCAGATTGGCGCGGAATTCGGGACGATACATGTCCTCCACCGTCGCGCCCGGCAGGGCGAAGACGCCGGGCGACACCGCCCGCACCAGATAGGCCGTGGTGATGGTCTCGGTCGCCGAATAATAGCGGAAGGCCGCCACATACTGGTCGGTGCGCGATTCCACATGCACCGGCCCGTCGAGCAGCAGCCAATCGAAATCATTGGCCCCGCCGCCCGCCGACAGATCGGGGTTTTCGATCTCGAAGCCCGCCGGCAGCGGATCGGCCACGATATATTGGCCGGACCCGAGCTGATCCGGCCGCAGGGTGAGCACCACCACCAGCCGGTCATTCTGGCGCAGCGGCTCGCTTTCGATATCGAAAGCGCTGCCGTCGAGCCGGTAATAATCGCGGCTGAGGGTGAAGCCGTGATGGCTCGCCTCCGGCGGCACCAGCGGATAGCCGGTCACGCTGACGGTGGCTTCGCTGTCGGTCTTGCCGGTATTGGCAATTTCGACCGGGGCAAAGCCCGCCTGCTCATAGGCAGAGTAGAGCTGCCCCGACAATGGCGCGCCATCGAGGGTGATGGAGCCATCCATGCTGGCATTGCCCAGGGAGGCGGCGGCGAGCAGGGTCCAGCTGTTCTCCTGCGTCGAGGCATAGCGCACCCCATCGCGGAGCTTGGCCAACTCCTGGGTCAGCGCCGACAGATCGACGCCCGCCGGCTTGAACTCGGCCGCCAGCGCCAGCACGCCCGCCGTGTCGCGCAGGCGCGTGCCGTAGTCGCCGCGATAGCCGCTGCGGCTGTCGCCGAGGCTTTCCACGGCGGCGGCGAAGGCCGAATTGGCCCGCGTCGGATCGCCGTAAAGCGCCAGCGCCGCGCCCAGTTGCGCCTTGGCCAAAGGCGAGCCGAAGGCAGAGAGGCGCGCCTCGTGGTAGTAACGCAGATCGCCCATGGCGACGCGACCGGCGCGGGCCAGGTCGTAAAGCGCATAGGCCACGTCTTCGCCGCCATCGCTGAAATCGCTGGCATAGGCCAACTGGTTGGAGAGATTGTCCAGCGCCTGGCTCAGCGCCCGCTCGGGCACCTCATAGCCGGCCGCGTCGGCGCGCAACAGGAAGTCGGTGACGAAGCCGTCGAGCCACATGTCGCCGCTGTCGAACGGCCCCCACAGCCCGAAACCGCCCGCCGAATTCTGCTTGGCGAGCAGGTTGGTGATGGCGCCCTTGACCGTCTGGTTGAGCTTTTCGTCTCCCGCCGTGCCGATCAGCTTGGCCACGTCGTTGAGATAGAGCAGCGGCAGCGCCCGGCTGGAAACCTGCTCGGCGCAACCATAGGGATAGCGGTCCAGCGCCAGCAGCAGACCGGGCACGTCGAGCCGCGACAGCGGGCCGATGGCCAGGGTCATGGAGCCGGTATTGGCCATGAAGCCGTCGAAGAAGTCTTCGCCCACGCTGACCGTTTCCCCGGCGGGGAGCGACAGCACCGTGCTGGTGGTGACCGGGGCGCTGGCCGGGCGCACGCCCAGGGTCAGTTCCTTGGTCTGCACGCTGCCGTCCGGCGCGGTGATCGACAGCGCCAGCGTCCAGTCGCCGATGGAAACGCCGGTGAGCGGCAGCGACAGGGCCTGCCGCTCGCCTTCGCCCAGGCTCACCACATTGTCCTCGCCTTGCGTGCCGATGCCGGCGCCGCTGGAAAGGGCCAGGGTGTAGTCGCCCGCCTCGCCGCCGACATTGTTGACCTCGACCAGAAGCCGCGAGGCGTCATCGACGCGCAGGAACCGCGGCGGGCTCAATGTCACCACCACCGGATCGCGCACGATCACGTCGGCCGAGGCATGGCCCACGGCGCTGGCGGTCCAGGCCATGGCCATGACCCGCACCGTGCCCGAAAAGTCCGGCATGTCGAATTCGATTGTCGCCTTGCCATCCGCGCCCACGGTGACGATGCCCGAATGCAGCGCCACCAGAACCGACGTGGCCGGAGGCGTGCCGGTGCGCGCCGCCCCGCCATCGCCGCCCGAGCGCAAGGCGCCGGCCAGCCCCTGGGTGGGGTCGATCAGATTGCCGTAGAGATCGCGGATTTCCATGCCGAGCTGCCGCTGGCCGAAATACCAGCCATCGGGGTCGGGCACCTTGAAATTGGTGAGGTTGAGAATGCCCAGATCCACGGCCGCAACCGCGACATAGGCCTTTTCACCGGCAGCCAGATTGCCCAGCTCCACCTCTGTGGTGAAGCTCTGGCGCGGCAGGGTTTCGGCCGGGGTATCGAGCTTGACGTCGAGCTTGCGCTCGCCCGGATCGACATCGGCGAAAGCCAGGCCCAGCGCCCGCGAGGGCATGCGCTTTTCGGCCTGGCTGGCCGGCCGGTAGAGGATGGCCGTCACATAGGCGCCCGGCCCCCACGCCTCGGTCACCTCCAGCGGCACGGTGGTGCCGCCTTCAGGCACCTCGACCGCCTGCATGGCGATGATGCGGTTGTCGATCACCATCACCAGCGCCGTGCCGGCAAATTGCGGATCGAGCTTGAGCTGGGCGGTTTCCCCGACCCGATAGGCCGGCTTGTCCAGCGCCACCCGCAGGGTATCGGGAGTGTCCGAGCCGGCATCGGCATAATAATAGCCGGCATAGAATTCATAGCTGGACGAGGTGGCGTCGGCGCCGCGGCTGTTCACCTCGACGCGATAGAGCCCCCAGTCGACATTGGCGCCGATGGTCGCCGGCCCGCCCTCGGGGGTATCGACGACACCGCTGGCAACATCACGCGTGGTGGTGATGGCTTCCCAGCGCCAGGAACTGCCGTCCCGATACCACTGGTAATGGGTGTCGACGCGCGAAATGGTCCAGTCGAGCCCCTCATGAGCCACCGCCTTGCCCTCGGGCGACACGGTGACGATGTTGAACTGTGCCTGCTGGCCTTCATCGAGCCCGGAGGCATCGGCAAAGACCGGCTTGATGCCGATGCGCTCGCCGCTGGCCAGAACCGGCCGGCTGACGCTGCGCTCGATGGTGCGGCCATTGCTGTCGACCAGGCGCAGGAGGATTTGCGCCTCCTGCGGCCGCGTCGTCGCTCCGGTTTCGGGCAGCACGATTTCGGCGACGCCCTTGCCCGCTTCGTCGGTGACCCCGACCGAGCCCAGCGGCTCGCGGCTGGTTTCCGCCGTGTCGTCCCGCCGCCCGAAGCTGTAGCCGGGGAAGCCGGCAAGGCTCCAGCTGGGGCGGATGATGGCATCGGCCTCGATGGAGAGATCGGGCGCCGTGGCGCCATAGAGATAGCGCGCCACCACGTCGATGGGCGTCACCGCCCCCATCTCCATCGGCCCTTCCGGGGCGGTGACGTCGAAGGCCAGCCGCTCGGGTTCGAAGTCTTCCACAAGGAAGGTCGTGCTGGAGAGCGCCGCCGCCTTGGGGTCGGCATAAAGCCGGGCGGTCCACGAGCCACGCATGGCTTCTTCCGCCAGCGGCTGCACCACGAAATAGCTGCCCGCGCCCTGGTCATCCAGCACCTGCCGGGTCGAAATGACCCCGTCCGGCCGCTCGATTTCCAGCGTCAGCTTGAGCCCGCTCACCGCTTCGGCGCGTTCATTGCGCAACAGGGCGGTGAGATAGACCGTTTCGCCCGGCCGATAGACGCCGCGCTCGGTGGTGGCGAAGACGTCCAGCGGGCCCGGCGAGGGCCGGCCTTCGACGCCGCGATCGGTCAGGTCGAAGGCGGGACGCGACAGGTCGAGGAAGGCATAGTCGCCCCCGGCGGTTTCCGCCGTCAGCAATTGCGCCGAGCGCCCGCCCACGCCACGGGCCAGGCCGGGCGCAAAGACCGCGCGGCCATCCGCGTCGCTCACCGCCTCGCCCAATATGTCATTGTTGCGCGCGACCAGCCGCACCGTGGCGCCGGCCACGGGCTGGCCGTCATTGAGCCCGCGCACGAAGGCATGCACGCCGTCGTCGCCGGCAAGAGTGGTCAGCCCCAGATCGGTGACGATGAACCACTGCGTCGCCAGGTCCTGCCAGTATTCGAGATCGCTGCCCTTGATCCGGGCGGTGATGACATAGGCGCCGGCCGGCTTGTCGCCCAGCACCTCGGCCACCGGAATGGCGGTGGTGGCCATCTCATTGGGCTGGCTGCGGGCCAGGTCGACCTCGCCGCTCCAGATTTGCTCGCCGACGCGGTCGGCAATGTCCTCGGCGCCATATTCGCTGAGATCACCCTGGAAAATGCCGTCGCGGATGGCGCTGGCCATGCCCCGGTCGCCGATGCGATAGACCATGATCTCGGCGGTTTCGGCATTGACCGAGGTGATCGGCAACCCGCCGCCCAGCCCGGCCGGCATGACATAGGCATTGTTGGCGAAACCGACAAAGGGGGCGCGGTCGGGCACATAGACGTCGAGCGCCACATCCTTGAGCAATTCCTCGCCATCGGCGGAGGGCAGGCCGGCGCGCAGGCGGATGGCATAGCGCTGGCCATGGCTGAGGCCTTCCACGCAAATCTGCTCGCGCCCGGTTTCCACCGAAGCCTGGGGCATGTCGGCCACCACCACATAGCTGGAGAGATCGGCGCCATTGCCCGGCAGCGGATCGGAGAACACGGCGCAGATGCGCGGCGAGGCGCCATCGGCATCCACTATATGGTCGGTGACGCGGAAGCCGTGCTCGGCGGCGATCTTTTCCAGATGCGCCGCCACCGCCGCGTTGTCGGCAAGGCTGAGGCTGAGCCGATAGCCGGCGATCACTTCGCGCCATTTGCCGCGATATTCCAGGGCATTGGCCAAAGCCGCCATCGCATTGGCCCGGTCGACGGGTTCGGTCGAGCGCAGGAAGGCGTTCATCGCCGCCGCGCTGGCGGTGAGGCCAAGATTGTAGCTGTCGTTATTGCCGTTATCGAGCAGCTCCTCCCCCCGCTCCAGCGCCGTCTGGGCCAGGGCCTGCCACAAGGCGGGATCGTTGGGGTTGATGGCCAGCGCCTGGCGATAGGCCAGGATGGCGCCGGCGCGATTATCCGCATCCAGCGCCGTGTTACCGGCCTCGACCAGTTCGCCATAGGTGGCCTTGGGCGGCGGCGCGTCGGTCTTGGGCAGTTCGCGGGCAAGGCGCTTGGCCGCATCGATCAGGTCGTCGGGAAAGAAGGGCAGCTCGGCCCGGCGCTCCGCCTCGATCTCGTCCGGGGTCTGGGCGCGGGTGACGAGCCCGGACACGGCGCCGGTGAATTCGGTCCTCTCCCCCGCCTCGGCCTTGAGGAAGCACCATTTCGACTTGCTGTTATAGGTGAAGGCCCGGCAGATATTGTCGTCCACGCAGGCGGCGGAACAGGCATCCAGGCTCGTATCCTTGACCACATCATAGTCAAAGCCCGGCAGGTCCATGTTCTTGAGCAGGTCCACGCCGGGGTCCGCCCCCAGGGCGGGCGCACCCAGCGTCAGCATGGCGAGAAGACCCAACCACCCCAGTTTCGAGCCGATCTGCGCCATCCTGTCCTCCCAGCATGATGAAACCCTATTGTGATCCCGAAGTCGGGGCCGAAACAAGGCGGCAATTTTTATGCAGAAAGGCCCGCCGGTGGGCGGGCCTTTCAAAAGTCATATGGCGGCGGGGTTTATTCGTCCCGATAGACCTTTTCGCGCCGCTCGTGCATTTCCTGGGCTTCCAGGCTCAGCGTGGCGATGGGCCGTGCGTCCAGCCGGGCAATGCCGATGGGGTCGCCCGTTTCCTCGCAGAAGCCATAGGTGCCGTCGTCGATCCGCTTGAGCGCCGCGTCGATCTTGGCGATCAGCTTGCGCTGGCGGTCACGGGTGCGCAGTTCCAGCGAGCGGTCGCTTTCCGAGCTGGCGCGATCGGCCATGTCCGGATGGTTCTGGCTTTCTTCCTGCAGGCTTTCCAGGGTCTCGCGGCTCTCGCGCAGGATGTCGTCCTTCCACGCATTGAGCTTGGCGCGAAAATACTCCCGCTGCCGCGAGTTCATGAACGGCTCGTCGTCACTGGGCCGGTATTCCGATAGTGCTACTCCCGAAGACATCAGCAGACTCAACTCCAATGCACCTCTGTGGCGGCCTATATAGGCGTCTGGCCCCCCTCGGGCAAGCACACAAAATTAGGGGTGCTTAACGCCCGAAAGGCGCTGCGCATCAGGCCTCTAGCGCGGAATTGACAACAAATTGATGACCCCGCCTCAGATCGCGGGGAAGCGCCCGAACTTGGCCAGCTCCACGCGCACCCGCAGCTCGATGTCGTCGAGCAGCCCGTCGAGCTCGGGCAGCGAGCGTTCGCGCGCCTCCGCCAGGATCGCCATCATCCCGTCCAGCCGCTCCGGGCTCACCCGCCCCACCAGCAGATCGGCCCGCATGTCGTCCAGCAGATCGAGCAGGCTCCGCCCCCGCCTGACCGCCTTGCGCCGCGCGGTGACGGCGCCATCCACCGCTTGCAAGGCCAGGATCGCCTCGATCCCCGCCATGGCCTGCACCGGCACCTGCCCGGCAACGCGCGCGGGTGCCGCCCCGCCCGCCGGCACGAAATCCACCCCCGAGCCGGCGCGGCTGGCGGCCGAACCCTTCGAGACGGCGGAAGATCGATTGACGGTGTCGATGCGCAAGGTCGGACTCGGATCGGTTCACTGGCGGCATGGGCAAAATCTGCCGCCAGTCGTTAACAAGCCCTTAATGCGCCCGGCAAGAATTGCTCACCCCGTCGCAGCACCGCCTTTCGCCAAGAAAATTCGCCTTGAAAAACAAGATCATCGTGACTTGGCACACTTTTCGCAATGAGAGGGCGAATGCCGGCCATGGGGATGGCGGGCCCGACGACGGGGATAGAAGGATGACCAAATCGATGCTGCGCAAGCTGATCGCCGGCGCACTCGTCATGACGATGGGGGTGATGCCGGCCCTGGATGCCTTTGCCGCGCCCGCGCGCATCAAGGACATCGTCGACATGGAAGGCATCCGCGAGAACCAGCTCGTCGGCTATGGCCTGGTGGTCGGCCTCAACGGCACCGGCGACAGCCTCAACAATTCCCCCTTCACCAAGCAGTCGCTGCAATCCATGCTGGAGCGGCTGGGCGTCAATACCGCCGGCGAGAACGTGCGCACGGCCAATGTCGCCGCCGTCATGGTCACGGCCAATTTGCCGCCCTTCGCCACCCAGGGCTCGCGCATGGATGTTTCGGTGGCCGCGCTGGGCGATGCCGACAGCCTGCAGGGCGGCACGCTGCTGGTAACGCCGCTGGTCGGCGCCGATGGCGAAGTCTATGCCATCGCCCAGGGCCCGGTCTCCATCAATGGCTTCAAGGCCCAGGGCGACGCCGCCACCATCATTTCGGGCGTGCCCACCACCGGCCGCATTTCCTCGGGCGCGCTCATCGAACGCGAGATCGACTTCCATCTGGGCAGCCAGACCTCGCTGCGCCTGGCCCTGCGCAATCCCGACCTGACCACGGCGCGGCGCATCGCGCTGGCGGTCAACGACTTCATCGGCGCGCCCACCGCCACGCCGGAGGACCCGGCCACGGTGCGCCTCACCCTGCCCCGCAATTTCAACGGCAATATCGTCGACCTGCTCACCGACATCGAGCAGCTCATCATCCAGACCGACCAGACCGCCCGCATCGTCATCGACGAGAATTCCGGCATCATCGTCATGGGCAAGGATGTGCGGGTGTCGAGCGTTGCGGTGGCCCAGTCCAACCTCACCGTCACCATCGCCGAAAACCCCACGGTGGTGCAGCCCAACCCCTTGAGCAATGGCGTCACCGCCATCGAGGACAACACCACGCTCAATGCCAACCTCTCCGAGACCGCGCTCAACGTGGTGCCGGAATCGGTGACGCTGCAACAGCTCGTGGACGGGCTCAACGCGCTGGGCATCTCGCCGCGCGACCTCATCGCCATCCTCCAGGCCATCAAGGCCACCGGCGCCCTGCAAGCCGAAATCGAGGTGCTGTGATGCCCCAGTCCATCCAGCCGCCCGGCTCCAGCCTCACGCCCGGCCAGATCGCCCGCGTGCGCCAGCAGGCCGAGGAATTCGAGGGCGTCTTTCTCAACACCCTCACCAAGGAACTGTTTTCCTCCATCAAGACCGACCAGGCCGCCATGGGTGGCGGCTTCGGCGAGGAAACCTGGCGCTCCATGCAGGCCGAAATCCTCGCCGACACCATGGCCCGCAATGGCGGGCTGGGCATAGCCGAACAGATGCTGCCAGACCTGCTTGCCTTGCAGGAAGCCGCCAACAACCAGAACCGACTGCCGGGAGCCTTCTAGATGACCGCCGCTTCACGCCTCGCCGCCCTCGATTCCCTGCCCGCCGAGGAGCTGTGCTCCATGGCCGAGACCACGCTGTCCGCGCTGGTCGACGTCATGAACCAGGAAACCACGCTCCTGCGCGCCGGCCACATCCGCGAAGCGGGGACCCTCACCCCCGACAAGACCCGGCTGGCCCAGGATTATGTGAGCTTCGCCCGCTCGGTGCAGCGCCAGGGCGAACGCCTCAAGGACCAGGCCCCCGCCGCGCTCGAGCGCCTGCGCCAGGGCCACGATCGCCTCGCCACCCAGATGGCCGAGAATTTGCGCGTGCTGGCCACCGCCCGCATGGTCACCGAGGACATCCTCACCGATGTCGCCAAGGTGGTGGGCCAGCAGGACAAGGCCAGGACCTATGGCCGCGCCGGCACCATCGCCGCCGATCCGGCCAGCATGGCGCGGGGCATTGCAGTCAATCGCGCGCTTTGACTTGATTGCAATTTGCATCAATTGCCAGCAAGGAAAGTAACCGCCGGGATAAGGAAATGAACTAGGGCTGCCAGATGGTATTTCATTGATGCAAGGACAGCGTCATGATTACGGCAGTCATTTCCGAAGCGCCTCTGCCCGGCGGCACCTATATGAGCGAGTTTCGCAATCGCCCGACCACGGGCGAGCGGACCGTGCTGCCCAACAGCGCCCCGGCGGCGCCCAAGCCGCAGGCTCCGGGCAATGACAGTCGCCACGCTTCCGACAGGGAGAAGCCCGCCAGCGAGCCGCGCGATCATTCCGCCATGTTCGCCGCCGCCGTCATCGCCGGCCAGCTCCCGCCCACCCCGCAAACCATGGAAGAGCTGATCCGCCGCATCGGCTCCAGCGAAATTCCCGAGGAGTCCCAGGCCCGCCTCAAGGACCTCCTGGCCTAAGCTGGCGTCCTGGTTAATGAAATCGCTGGCCCGTCCGCAGGATGGAACCCGAAAGGCCCCGGAATAGGGGCCTTTTTCATGCCCGCCGCGCAAGTTGGGCGCGCAATTTGCCCAAAATTTCGGCACCCGTTTAACGGTTCCTTATGACCTCGTGAGCAAAGTCGACCAGACCTCAGGAAGAGGCTTCGTAGTATCGCATACTCCTAGAAAGGGAATGGACAATGTCCGATATTTCGCTCTCGAAAGCCGTTCGCTCGAACCTGCTTTCCCTCCAGAACACCGCGTCCATGATGGCCAAGACGCAGGAGCGTCTCGCCACCGGTAACAAGGTGAACTCCGCCCTCGACAACCCCACCAACTTCTTCACCGCCTCGGCCCTGAACAGCCGCGCCGGCGACTTGAACCAGTTGCTGGACTCGATGGCAAACGGCATCCAGACCCTGGAAGCGGCCGACAATGGCCTCACCGCCATCACCAAGACCCTTGAATCGATGCAGTCCACCCTGCGTCAGGCTCGCCAGGACAAATCCTTCCAGACCCAGTCCTACGAAGTCGGCGGCGGCACGGGCAATATCAGCTTCTCGGGTGGTGCCGTCGGCGCCTCGACCCGTTCGATCGCCCTGCAGAACACCGCTCTGACCGCTTCGGCCATCGGCCTGAGCACTGGCACGACTGCCGGCACCGCTGGCGTCACTCCCGCCGCCGGTGGCCCGACCCCCGCAACCAGCGGTTCGGCGGCCTTCACCTTCGGTGCAACGGCCCCCGGTACGCTCGACAGCTCCGCCACCATGAACTTCACCGTCACCGTCGATGGTGGTTCGGCTCAGAACGTCAGCTTCACACAGGCGGAATGGGGCACCGCTACCGCGGGCGCCGACGCGACCGCCCGGGCTGCCGCCTTCGCTACTGCCCTTAACGCCAAGGTGACCGGCGCAACCGTGACCGCCGACAATGGTGTGGTTACCATCACCTCGGATTCCGATGGCACGTCTTCGAATGTGAACATCGGCGCCGCGACCGTCGGCGGCACCGTCGGCACCTCGACGGCTGCCGGCTCGGACATCGGTCTGGGCTCGGCAGTCAGCGGCACCCCCGGTCAGGCCGCTGGCACGTCTCCCGCCGTTGCGGGCGTCAAGGCCACGAGCACCTTCACCTGGGGCGGCGATGCCCTGGAGATGAACAAGGACGCGAAGATTTCCTTCACGGCCAAGATCGGCGGCGTGGATCAGAAGATCGAGATCTCGCGCAAGGACGTGCTCAAGGCCGGTAACGGCGATGGCACCATCGACGATGCGGAAGAGTTTGCCGCCATCCTGAGCAGCAAGATCGAAGGCGCCACCTTCTCGGCAACCGGCGACGTCATCACCATGACCTCGGATACCGAGCGTGCGGATGCCACCTTCGGCCTGGGTGCTGCCACCGTCACCGGCATCAACTACGATGCCGACGAACTGGTGCGGGCCATCAACTCGTCCGACTCCAACCTGTCGGGCCTGATCCGCGCCTCCAACGACAATGGCAAGCTGCGCATCGAGAACCAGTCCACTCAGGAACTGAATGTCGATGGCGTTGACTCCAAGGGCACCATCGTCGGCGGCACCACCGCCAACGTGGCCAAGATCGATGGCAACACCGTTCGCGCCGACCTGAAGAACCAGTTCAACGAACTGCGCGATCAGCTCGACAAGCTGGCCGACGACGCTTCGTTCAACGGTATCAACCTGCTGCGCGGCGACAAGCTCACCATCACCTTCAACGAAACCGGCACCTCGTCCATCGATATCGAGACCAAGGGTCAGCAGCAGGTCAATGCTTCTAACCTCAACATCTTCAATATCAATGCCGAGGACCTCGACAGCGACACCAACATCGACTCGCTGCTCGGTGATCTCAAGACGGCCCTCAACTCGGTCCGCTCGCAGTCTTCGGCCTTCGGCTCGAACCTGTCGATCGTCCAGAACCGTCAGGACTTCACCAAGAACATGATTAACACGCTTCAGACTGGCGGCGCCAATCTGACGCTGGCTGACATGAACGAGGAAGCCGCCAACCTGCTGGCCCTGCAGACCCGCCAGTCGCTGTCCTCCAACTCGCTGTCGCTGGCGAGCCAGGCCGACCAGTCGGTTCTCCAGCTCATCCGTTAATCGGATCGGCACTCCAAATTCTGGAAAAGGCGGGCCATTCGGCCCGCCTTTTTCGTTTTCCCCTCCCCCGGAGGCCAAAAAGTCACCTATCTCTTAATGCGGATGGTTAATCAGAGGTTAGAGTTAACGGCTCGTTAGGATTCATTGATTAACGCTTTCTCCATATCCCGGCACGGAATCGCTCCGGTTTTCAGCGCCGTCATCTGAGAGAAGCACAATGTCCGATATCTCACTTTCGAAAGCCGTCCGGTCAAACCTGCTTTCGCTGCAAAACACAGCGACCCTGATGGAAAAGACCCAGAACCGGCTGGCAACCGGCAACAAGGTCAATTCGGCGCTGGATAATCCGACCAATTTCTTCACCGCCTCGGCGTTGAATTCCCGCGCGGGGGACCTTGGCTCCCTGCTCGATTCCATGGCCAACGGCATCCAGACGCTGGAGGCGGCCGATAACGGCCTTTCCGCCATCACCAAGACGCTGGAATCGATGCAGTCCGTGCTGCGCCAGGCGCGCCAGGACAAGACCTTCCTCACCGATTCCTACGAGATTTCGCCCTCCGCCAGCGGCAATATCGGCTTCCAGAGCGGCTCGGTGGGCGCCACCACGCGCTATATCCCGCTCCGCAACGAGGCGCTGACCAACACCGCGCTGGGCATGGCCGCCGCCAGCACCAACACCCCTGGCGTCGCCGGCACGGCGCTGGTGCAGGGCTATTCCGAATTCACCCTGTCCTCCGCCACGCCGGGGAACCTGGAAGGCGCGGACACCATCGCCTTCGACGTCACCATCGACGGCACCCTCCATAACATCGTCTTCGACTCCGTCGACATCGCCAGCGTCGGCGGCGGCGGCAGCAATGTGACCGCCGGCAAGCTGCGCACCCTGCTCCAGAACGAGTTGGGCAGCGCCGCCGTCATCGGCGGCACCGGCGACGCCATCCGCATCACGTCCAACAATGCCGCCGGCGGCGGCGGCGGCTCCGCCGTTGCCATCACGGCCGCAACGGTCGGCAGCGCCGACACCAACACCACCGTGACCAACACCACCCTTGGCCTTGCCACCGCGCCCGCTGCAACCGCCGGCAGCGGCACCGCCGCGGCGGCCGGCTATGCCACGCTGACCTGGCCGGGCACGCCCATCGACGTCAACAACGACGCCCGCATCACCTTCACCGCCACGGTGAACGGCCAGCCGCAAAAGGTCGAGATCAACCGCAAGGATGTTCTCAAGGTCGGTAATGGCGATGCGACCATCGATACCGCCGACGAGTTCGCGGCCATCCTCGCCGCCAAGATCGACGGCGTCAGCGCGACTGCCTCCGGCAACACCATCACCGTCACCTCCGACACCACCGGCGCCTCCTCCTCCGTGGCCCTGGGCATCGCCACCGTCGCCGGTACCAATTACGATTCGGACGAGCTGGTCCGGCTCATCAACACCAATCCGCACCTCAAGGACCGCATCCGCGCCTCCAATGACGACGGCAAGCTGCGCATCGAGAACCAGTCCACCCAGGAGCTGGAGATCCATGGCATCAATTCCGCCGGCACCATCGTGGGCGGCACCACCACCGGCGAGAAGATCGGCGGCAACACCGTCCGCTCCGACCTGGCCAAGCAGTTCAATGAATTGCGCGACCAGCTCGACAAGCTCAGCGACGATGCCTCCTTCAACGGTATCAACCTGTTGCGCGGCGACCTGCTGACCATCGTCTTCAACGAGACCGGCACCTCCTCCATCGACGTCCAGACCAAGGACCAGCTGGCGCTCAATTCCGCCAAGCTCAACCTGTTCGATCTGGAAGCCAAGGAGCTCGACCTCGACAGCGACATCGACGAGTTCCTGACCACGGTCAAGGAAGCGCTCTCCCATGTGCGCACCCAGGCCTCCAGCTTCGGCCAGAACCTGTCCATGGTGGAAAATCGCCAGGCCTTCACCAAGAGCATGATTAACACGCTCGAGACCGGCGCCGCCAACCTGACCCTGGCCGACATGAACGAGGAAGCCGCCAATCTCCTGGCCCTCCAGACGCGCCAGCAGCTCTCGTCCAACTCGCTGTCTCTGGCCAGCCAGGCCGACCAGTCGGTGCTCCAGCTCCTGCGCTAGACGCACGGGCGGGCCCTTATCCAGCCCTGAAGGCGGGTCATCGGCCCGCCTTTATTGTTCGGGCGCGATTCCCGGCTTAAGCTGCCCCACCCCCCGACGTCCCAAGAGGCGACACAATGGCTCTAAAGGTGGAACTGAAGCCCGGCGAGAAGCTGCTCATCGGCAATTGCATCATCACCAATTCCGATCAGCGCACCCGGCTTTTCGTCGATGGCCGCGCCCCGATCCTGCGGGAGAAGGACATCCTGACCGCGGAAACCGCCAATAGTCCGGCCAAGCGCATCTATCTGGCCGTGCAGCTCATGTATATCAACGACGATATCGAGAGCACGCGCGACACTTATTTTGCATTGGTCAATGATTTTATCGAAGCTGCGCCCTCATCTGTCGAGCTAGTTAACCAAATTAACAACGAGATATTAACCGGCCAGCTATACAAGGCTCTGAAGGCCTCCCAAAGGCTCATCGAGTACGAACAGGACCTGATTTCTCATGCATCAGCAGGGCGCACTGGCCTATCAGCAGACGACGAAGGTCGTTGAGTCACCTCGCGAGCGCGAATCGGCGCTGCTCATGAAGGCGGCAGCGGGCTTGCAGAAGGTCAAGGACGAGTGGCCGAACAGCTTCGACGATCTCCAGCCGGCGCTGAATTTCAACCGCAAGTTGTGGACCATCTTCATGACCGCGGTCACCAAGGAAGATAGCCCCCTGCCCGTCGAACTGCGCCAGAACATCGCCAATCTCGGCCTGTTCGTGATGAATCAGACCCGTGAGATGCTGATGGAGCCGCGCCCGCAAAAGCTGGACGTCCTGGTCCGTCTCAACCGCCAGATCGCCGCCGGCCTGCGCGGCACCTAATTCTTTTCAGGCTGTAGCTGAACCCTGCCCTTGCACCATGTCATTCCGGCGCAGGCCGGAATCCATGCTGAGGGCTAACCACCTTCCCTGAGGTGCGTGGAAGCATGCGGGGCTGGATTCCGGCCTGCGCCGGAATGACCCAGTGGTTTTGTCGGCCGCTTCAACTCCAGGGCAAACCGCCCTAGAGGAAGTTGACGATGCTGAGCTTGCTCACCATCGCGGTGGCCTGGTAGCTCGCCTGCAACCGGGTTTGCAGGGCCAGGATCTCCATGGCCACGTCTTCCTTGCTCACCGTCTCGATGTCGCTCAGCAGGTTGTCGAGCTGCGCCTTGTAGTTGGTGTGGCGCGTGCTGGCGCTGTCCAGCGCGCTCAGCGCCACGCTCAGCTCCATGGTGACGATTTCGATCGAGCCGCGCTCGGGATTGTGCGCTTCCGACATTTCCGCCTGCTGGCGGGTGGCCATGGCGTCGAACCGGCCGGTGGCTTCGCGCATATCGGCCAGCACCGCCGCTTCATAATCGGCCAGCGCCGCGTCGCGCGTGCTGCCCTCGGGCAGTTGCATGGCCGCCAGCCGCATCGGCTCGCGCGAGGCCCGCACATTCTCCTCGGTGGGATAGGTCTCGATGGACATCGAGGCCATGGTGCGCACCAGGCGCAGGAAGCCCGATTCATTGGCTTGCAGGCCGTAATTGACCCGCGTGGTGTCGTCCACCTGGGCGGTGACGCTGTGGCGCGGATTGCCTTCGGCAATGATGGCCGCCTCAGTAACCGAGGTGTTGAGCGCCTGCGAGAAGTTCCGCGCCGTTTCCGCCGCATCGGCGCCGATGGAGAACTGCCCGTTGCGCGCCGGCCCGTTCACCGCCGTCAGCGTAACCTTGCGCTGCACGCCATCGGGATCGGTGAGGGTGATCTCCACCGTTTCGTCCGCCGCCGGCACGGCGGTGAATTCCACCGCGACCGAAGACGGCGGGCCGCTGACCGCGTTCACGTTGATGCTGGGGGAACCCCCAATATTGGCCGAAACCGCGAAACCATGCTTGCCCGAAACCGGCTCCTTCTGCGCCAGGGTCACCGTATTGGTGGCCGTGTCGGTGGAAATGCCCAGCCGGCCCAGATTGCTGGCCACCACGGACGGCGTCTGCCCGCTATACCACATCACCGTGTCGGCCTCGGTGCCCACGCGCAGCGTCGTCGCGGTGGCCGGGTCGCCATCCACCCGCAGCACCGGCTCGCCCGGGCCGTTGAAATAATTCGCCGCCGCCGTGAAGGTCGAGGCGCCGGCCAGCTCGGTCTTGGTCACCTGCTTGAGCCGCCCTTCGAGCGCGGTCTGGAAATTGGCGGCGGTGGCGTCCGCATCGGCCCCGATGATGAATTCGTTGGCGGCGCCGCTGGCATTGTCCGCCGTCACCGCCTTCATCACCACCTGGGTCTGGGTGCCGTCCGGCATGGTCAGGCCGATGGAGATGGTGCCGCCTTCCTGGATCTGGTCGCCGCTATTGTCGAAGGTGACGCTGATCTGCTGGCCCAGCGTGCCCGTGCCCGGCGCCGGCTGGGACACCGAGACGGCGCCGCTGGTGCTGGAAACGGTGGAGACCTTGAACCCGAAGGGGTGGATGCCGTCCTCGCTGAGCGTGACCATATTGGGCGTCAGCGCGTCGATGCCGGTTTGCAGCCGCCCCATCCCGCTCAGACCCGCATCGGCCAGCTTGCGCTCGCTGGCCACCGCCTTGAAGCCGGCCTTGCCCGCCTGTCCGTTCATCAGCACGTCGGTGGTCGGCAGCGGCGATTTGTCGGTATTGGAGCCACCGAACAGATACCGGCCGGCAATGTCGCCATTGAGCAGCGTTACGATCTCGTCCAGCCGCGCATAGCTCAGGTCCGGCAGCGTGGCCATGTTGATATTGTTGGTGCCGTATTGGCCCTGCACCGCCGAATTGCGCGCCTCCGCCTCCAGCTTGTCGAAGCGCGACAGCGTCTTGTCGAGAAAGCTCAGGCGCAGATTGACCGTGTCGATATTGGCCGAAAACCCCTCGATGCGCCCCAGCCGCGACCGCACCGACAGCGACATGGGCAGGTCGCGCGCCATTTCCGAGAGTTTTGAGGCTTTTTCGCCGGTGCCGAGCTGCATTTGCAGCGTGGCGAAGCGATCCTGCATCTTGGAGATGACGCCGAACCCGGTCTGGAGCGGGAACATCGATTTATTGACGAGCATCTGGCGTTACTCCTTCACGTGGCCCGGAACAGGGTGTCGAGCAGTTCCTTGACCACCGAGACGACGCGGGCATTGGCCGCATAGGCGTTCTGCAATTCCAGCAGGCGCGCCATTTCCTCGTCGACATTGACGCCATAGTCGGATTCCATCTGGTCGATGATGGTGTCCAGCGTCAGCTGCCGGTCGTCGCGCTTGGTCAGCGCCGCGTCGATGCTGGCGCCCTGGAATCCCACGATCTGGGAGATGACCTCGCCCAGATTGCCGGCCAGTTGGAAGCGCCCGGAATTGGCCTGGGGGCTGGTGCCGGAAACGAAGTTCATCGTCTCGAGCTGGTTGATGACGTAGTTGGCCCGGTCGGCATCGCCCAGCGTGCCGCCCACTTCATGCTGCACCAGCAGGCGGTTATCGGCGAGAATGGCCGGGTTGATGGCGATACGGGCCGCAAAGCCCTGCTTCTGCGGCGGGTCGGTGTCCAGATTATTGGTGAAGGCGGCGCTGCCCTGGTCCACGAACAGGTTGAAGGCCAGCCCGAAGCCCTGCAAGCCGGTCGAGGTTGAATGCGCCACGGCGGTCTTGACGTCGGTCGTGCCCGCCGCGCCATCGTCCAGGATCCGCAGATAGCCGCTGCCGCCGCTGATATTGAGGCCGGGGAACATCGCGTCCAGCGAATTGCCCAGGTCGCCCCCGCCCATGGAGAAATCCATGCCGATGACGCGCTGCCCGGTGGCGTCGATATAATCGAACGGCTCCAGCGTGTTGACCACGCGCACGCGCTTGTCGATCCCGTTCTGCGAATAGGTGAACTGGATGTCGTTGCCCGGCGCCATATTGGTGATGTCGAGCGTCAGCCCTCGCGCCGCGCCCACTTCGGTCACTTCGCCCTGCTTGCTGACCGTGGAGAAGGCCTGCGCCAGCCCCGCCGCGATTTCGTCGAGCTGGGCCTGCGCCTCCACCAGCGTCTTGTCGCGCAGGGTCACCAGCCCCGCCAGTTCCCCGCCCTGCAACACGCCCTGGGTCACCAGGTCGATCTGCAGGCCCGAGGGCGTAGTCAGGATCAGCCGCCCGACCTTGCTCGCCTCGTTATTGTAGTCGAACACCGAATTGGGCGAGAGATTGCCCGCGCTTTCGAAGCTGAACTGGGAAACGCCATTGTCCAGCAGCCCCACGCCCGAGCGCGTCATCAGCGCCACGGTGCCATTGGGGCGGTAGTCGGCCTGCACGTCGATGATCTCGGCGATGGAGGAAACCAGCCGGTCGCGCTGGTCATGCAGCGCCGCGCGGGCGCTGTCGGTCATGCCCAGGTCGAGCAGGCGCTGGTTCACCTCCGAAAGCGAATTCAGCATCCCGTTGATGTTGTAGATGTTCGAGGCGATCTGGCCTTCGGTTTCCTGCCGCATCCCCTGGATGGTGGAGGAAAGCCGGTTGAGCGTCTCCACCATGGTCTGGGCCGTGGACACCATGGTGGCGCGGCTGGTGTAGTCGTCCGGGCTGGTGGCGATGCCCTGGAGGGCGTTCTTGAGCTGGCTGTAGATGGTGTCGAGCGAGCCGGCCTGCCCCGGCTTGCCCAAAAAGCCTTGCAGCCGGTCGAGATAGCCCGCCTGCACGCTGGAATTGGCCGCGTCCGACACCTGCCGCGTATAATAGGTCTGCAGGCTGGTGTTGAAGGCGCGCGTCACGCCCACCGAACGGGCATAGGTGCTGTTCTGCGCGTTGTAGTCGACGACGTTCAGCGCCTGCCGGTGATAGCCGGGGGTTCCGGCATTGGCGATATTGCGGCTCAGGACATCGAGCGAATCCTGGTTGATCCGCAGCCCGGTCACCGAATTGTTGAGCGACGTCATCAGGCCCATTCTTGGGTCTCCTCACGCGAAAGCCGCGCCCGGGGCAGGACTGCCCCGGGGCCGTTACCGAGGCGCGCCTCAGCGCACCATGTTCAGCGCTTCCTGCAACATCTCATTGGCGGTGCTGACGATGCGCGTGCCGGCCGCATAGGCCTGCTGGGTCACGATCAGCTTGGTGAACTCGTCCGAGATATCGGTGTTGGAGGCTTCCAGCGCCCCCCCGATCACGCCCGAGCCGGAAAGGTCGAGAATGGCTTCCCCCGATTCCGATGTGGACGAGAACACACCGCCATCGAGGCGCTTGAGCTTGTTGATGGCGTTGAACTCGGCCGTCACCACCTGCGCCATGTCGATGCGCTCACCATTGGAATAGGTGGCGACCACCCGGCCATTGTCGTTGATGGCCACCGAGACGAACTCGCCGGCGCCATAGCCGTTCTGGTTGAGCGTGGACACGTTCACCGTGCCGTTGACGTCGGCGAACTGGGAAATGCCGTTGGTGTCGTGCTTGAGCTCCACCGGGCCGATGGCGACGCCATTGACCACCAGGTTCGGGATCTGCACCGTCGGCATGCCCGGAGGGGCGATGGAGCCGTCGGCGGAGAACACATAGTCCTGCCCGATATTGGTCCACATCGGCTCGGCGCCTTCCGCCATGCTGTCGGACATGTAGAAGAGGTTCCAGGTGTCCACCCCGCCCGAGGCCACGCTGTCGACCTTGGCCCAGCGCATCTGCACATTGGCCGGGGCGCCGTTCTCGGCATAGACGGTAATGGCGCCGCCGGCGATGGAATTGGCCTTGAACTGGGCGTCGTTGGCCGCGGCGACCGTAGCCAGGCGCGGCACCGGCGCCACGTTGTTATAGGTGTTGGCGATGCCCAGCCCCGTGGCTGCGCTGCCCCCGATCACCAGTTGCGAGCGCTTGAACTGGCCCATGTCGACCTGGATGTTGTTGCTGCCATCGGCAGCCACCGTCACCGTGGAGAACGCGCCGCCATTGGAGCGCAGCGCCTGCTGCATGGCGCCCAGCACCTGGTTGACCGAGACGCCGCCCCCGATATTGATGCCGATATTGGGTGGGGTCACCGAAGCGGCGTCGTCATTGTGGAATTGCAGCGTATGGGTCACCCCGCCGGCGGTGAAGGTCAGCGTCTGGCCGGGCACGAAGCCGTTGTTCAGCGCCGGATGGGTGGTGCCGGTGGAGGGCGAAACCTCACTGGTCGGGAAGCCCAGCGGCGCCGTGCCGCCGATCTCGAACGTCGAGACCAGGTCCGAACCCAGCGACGCCTCGACATTGCCGCTGCCGTTGAGCCCGAAGGTCAGCGAGGTCGAGCCGGTCTCAGTACGCAATGCGCTCTGCATGCCCGCGAAGACACCTGCTATATCGAGACCATTGAGGTCGATACCGACATTGGCGCCCGCATAAGGCGCCACGGAGCTGTCGTAGAATTCCAGCGTATGAGTAGTGCCGCCGGTGGTGAAGGTCATCGTCTGGCCCACTGCGAAAGTGGGCTGCGCCGGATCGGTGCCAGTAAAGGTCGAGCCATATGCCGTTGCCGGCAGGCTCAGCGTCGAGCCGGTGGCGCGCGCCGCCACGCCGCTATAGCGCGCGGTGTCCAACAGCTCGCTATTGGGCGTATTGGCGTTGTAGCCGGCATTCTTGGGCAGCTGCGGCAGGTTGGCCTGGTAATTGATGCGGTTGGTGCGCTGGGCCGGCAGGAAGCTGTTGGAAAGCTGGATCACCTCCGGCACCGAGCCCGAGATATTGCCGGTCTGGGTGTCGATGGGCAGGCCCTTGAGATAGTAGCCGGCGCCATTGACCAGATAGCCGTCCTTGTCGATCTCGAAATCACCGCGGCGGGTATAGAAATTTGTGCCCGCGAACACCGAGTTGCCGTCCGACTGGCCGATCTTGGGCTCGACCACGAAGAAGCCGTTGGAATTGAGCGCGATGAAGGTCTCGTTGGAGACCGTCTTGATATCGCCCTGGATGGAATTGGTGCCGCGCGACTGCGCCAGCACCGCGCCCGGCACCTGACGGGAAATCGGCGCATCGGGAATGAGATCGAGGAAGTCGGTCTCGATGCGCTTGTAACCGGTGGTCTGCGAGTTGGCGATATTGCCCGAGATGTTCTCCAGCGCATGCGCCTGGGCCCGCAGGCCGGTCACCGCACTGGAAAGAGCGCCATAAATACCCATCTGTTACTCCGTAAGCCCGCATTGCGCCCCAGGCGCGTTTCCTCCCAACAGATGCAAGCATGATGCCAACTGCCGCGACCCTTGATTCCATTGAGATTCTTCCGTTCGCCTCCCAGGGCATCGCGGTCATCTCGGCAGAAGAGTCCGGGTCGGCGGCAGAATTTGCCGCCCGCTTGTGAATACCCCCCCGTTGCAGTAATGCAGGGGGCGCTAAAGCCGGGGCCGTCCATGCTGTTTTCCAGTGCCGATGAATTCGTCAATGCGCCGCGCCGCGCCGTGACCGTGTTCGGCATGGCCGGCGTGGGCAAGACGCGCCTCAGCGCAATGCTGCGCTCCAGCAACTGGTTTCATTATTCGGCCGATTACCGCATCGGCACGCGCTATATGGGCGAGGCCATCGTCGACAATTTCAAGCGCGAGGCCATGCGGGTGCCGTTCCTGGCCCAGCTTCTGCGCTCGGATTCGATCTACATCTCGTCCAACATCACCTTCGACAATCTCGACCCGCTTTCGAGCTATCTCGGCACGCCCGGCAACCCCGACAAGGGTGGCCTACCGCTGGCCGAATATCAGCGCCGCCAGGAGCAGCACCGCATCGCCGAAATCGCCGCGCTTCTCGACGTGCCGCACTTCATCGAGCGGGCCAAGGCGCTCTATGGCTATGACGATTTCATCGCCGACACCGGCGGCTCGCTGATCGAGGTCATCGACCCCACCGATCCCGAGGATCCGGTGGTCAGGACCCTGGCCGCCTCCACCGCCCTTCTCTATATCCGCGGCACCGACAAGGACGCCGCCGAGCTGGTGCGACGCTTCCGCCAGAGCCCCAAGCCCATGTACTACCGCCCGCATTTCCTGGTGGAGAAATGGGCCGAATACAAGCTCATCAACGGCATCATCGAGGATTGCGACGTCGACCCGCTGGGCTTCGGGGCCTGGGGGTTCGAGGCGCTGCTGCATGACCGTCTGCCGCGCTATCAGGCGCTGGCCGACAATTTCGGTTACGTCGTCGAAGCGTCGGACCTGGCCACCGTGCGCGACGGCGACGAATTCGTCGATCTGGTGGCCGCCGCGATCGAGAAGCGAATGCGCTAGCGCATTCCCAGGAAAAGTGGCTACCGCTTTTCCGGTTCGGGAATGCGCCACCAAAAGGCGCGCGCTCCCCGGGGAGACGCGCCATGCCTGCACCGCTTTTTGATCGAACCTGCTTAAGAGGCTGATATGCCTATCCGAATTCCTGACAATTTACCTGCCCGCAAGACGCTCGAGGACGAGGGCGTCTATGTGATGGATTCCACCCGCGCCGCGCGCCAGGACATCCGTCCCCTCGAGATCGGCCTGCTCAACCTGATGCCCAACAAGGAGCGCACCGAAACCCAGTTCACCCGCCTCATCGGCTCGACACCCCTGCAGGTGAACCTGTCGCTGGTCCGCATCACCGACCATCACTCCAAGCATACCCCGGAGGAATATCTCAACACCTTCTACCAGACCTGGGAGGAGGTGCGCGAAAAGCGCTTCGACGGCTTCATCGTCACCGGCGCGCCCATCGCCAACATCCCCTTCGAGGAGGTGCGCTACTGGCCCGAAATGATCGAGATCATGGATTGGACGCAGACCAACGTCCACCACACCATGTTCATCTGCTGGGGCGCCCAGGCCGCCCTGCACCATTTCCATGGCGTCCGGCGCTACCGCATGCCCGCCAAGGCCTTCGGGGTCTATCGCCACCGCGTGCTCAACCTGCGCTCGCCCTTCCTGCGCGGCTTTTCCGACAGCCCGATGATCCCGGTGTCGCGCTACAACGACATCGACCGGGAAACGCTCACCCCCGACCTCGAAATCCTCATCGACAATCCCGAGATCGGCATTTCCATGCTGGGCGACGAAAAGCACCGCGCCGTGCATTTCCTCAACCATCTCGAATATGACAACCGCTCGCTGGCCGACGAATATGAGCGCGACTTGAAGGCTGGACTGGACACACCCCTGCCTGCCAACCTTTTCCCCGGCGACGACCCCGCCGCCACCCCGGAAAACCGCTGGCGCAGCCATGGGCATCTGCTGTTCCAGAACTGGATCAACGAGATCTACCAGACCACGCCCTATGAACTGGGGAAGATCGGGGGGTAGCACCGGAGCACCCCCTCCCAACCTCCCCCATCAAGGGGGAGGTGCCATCCGGTGGATGGGATAAGATAGTGCCAAATACGCGGAGCCACACCTCCCCCTTGATGGGGGAGGCCGGGAGGGGGTGGAACCACGAACCCACGCTTGAACCGCCGCCGCAAATCCCTATCTTGCCAAAAGCATAGAGAGACCCGCGCGTGCCCAAGCCTCCCACGACCATCGTTGACGAGTTGGGCATTGCCCTGGCCAATCTGGGAGATGCCGCCAGCGGCGCCTTCACGCCCACCCTGCGGCTGGGCGTCACCGGCCTCAGCCGCGCCGGCAAGACCATCTTCATCACCGCCCTGGTGCATAATCTGCTCACCGGCGGACGCCTGCCCGGCTTCGCGCCGCTGGCCGAGGGGCGCTTCATCGGCGCAAAGCTCGCCGAATATCCCGACGCCACCATTCCCCGCTTTGCCTATGAGCAGCATATGGAGGCGCTGACCGGCGCCGATCCGGTCTGGCCGGAAAGCACCCGCCGCATTTCGCAATTGCGGCTGGTGCTGAAATTCCAGTCCGGGAAATTCCTCGCCGGCCTGCGCGGCGCCTCCACGCTCAATCTCGACATCGTCGATTATCCCGGCGAATGGCTGCTCGACCTGCCTCTGCTGGGCCTGAGCTTCGCCGAATGGAGCGCCGAGGCGCTGGACCGCACCGACCGGCCCGGCTCCGGCGATGAGGCCGGCCCCTTCCTCGATGCCCTCGCCGCCATCGATCCGCTGCGCGACGCCAGCGATGCCGACGCGGAAAAACTCGCCGCCGCCTTCACCGATTATCTGCGCCGCAGCCGCGAGCATGGCGCGCTCTCCACCCTGCCGCCCGGCCGCTTCCTGCTGCCCGGCGATCTGGAAGGCTCCCCCGCCCTCACCTTCGCGCCCCTGCCGCCGCAGCGCCAGGCCATCCGCAGCACCAGCCTCTATGCCATGCTGGAGGCGCGCTACGAGGCCTATAAGGACCGCATCGTGCGCCCCTTCTTCCGCGATCATTTCGCCCGGCTCGACCGCCAGATCGTGCTGGTGGACACGCTGCGCGCCCTCAATGCCGGCCCCGCCGCCGTGGCCGATCTCGAAACCGCGCTCACCGCCGTGCTCGCCTGCTTCCGCCAGGGCGAGACCAATCCCCTGCTGCGCCCCTTCGTGCGCCGCATCGACCGCATCCTCTTCGCCGCCACCAAGGCCGACCATCTCCACCACACCAGCCATGACCGGCTGGAGGCCATTCTCAACCGCCTCGTCGCCAATGCCGCCCGCAAGGCTCGTTTCGCCGGGGCCGAGACCCGCTCGCTGGCCCTGGCCGGCATTCGCGCCACCAGCGAGGGCAGCATCCGCGAGGCCGACGAGACCCTGCCCACCATCATCGGCACGCCCATGCGCGGGGAAAGCCTCGATGGCGTTACCTATGACGGCAAAACCGAAATCGCCTTGTTTCCCGGTGACTTGCCGGAAAAACCGGATTCTCTTTTTGTCGATGGGGAAAAAGTGGAGCTCAACTTCCTCCGCTTCACCCCGCCCCGCGCCCTCGAGCGCAATGCCAATGGCGACGTGGTGCTGCCCCATATCCGTTTCGACCGGGCGCTGGATTATCTCATCGGAGACTGGCTGGCATGAAACGCCCTATCGCCCGCCCCACGACGCCCGAAACCGCGCCCGCCGCCCCGCCGCGTAGCCCCCGCGCCTTTGCCCCGGCCCGCGTGGACATGGCCGAGCCCGATTTCGACACTACGCCCGACGATAGTCTCGTGGCCCCGCCGCCGCGCCGCATGGGCTGGGCGGCGCGGCTGGCCTGGGGCGCGGGCAGCGTCCTGGTCTCCGCCGCGCTGGGCCTCGCCGCCGACCGGCTGATCCGCGATCTTTTCGCCACCAATGATTATCTGGGCTGGCTGGGCCTTGCTGTGCTCGCCGCCTTCCTTGTCGCCGTGCTTGCCCTTGCGGGGCGCGAAATCTTCGCCTTGCGGCGCCTGCGCGTGCTCGACGACTTGCGCCGCCGCGCCGCCGAGGCCGTCGCCCATGACGACGCCAACAAGGCCCGCGCGGTGCTCGACAGCCTCGAAACCATTTATGCCGGCCGCGCCGACCTCGCCCGCGCCCGCCAGAGCGTGGCCGAGCACGCCCCCCATCTGTTCGACGGCCATGAAATGGTGGCGCTGGCCGAGCGCAACCTGATGATCCCGCTCGACGCCCGCGCCCGCGCGCTCACCGCTGCTTCGTCCCGCCGCGTGGCGCTGGTCACCACCGTCTCGCCGCGCGCGCTGATCGACATCGCCTTCGTCATCTATGAGAGCATCCGCCTCGCCGGCGCCATTGCCGCGCTTTACGGCGCCCGGCCCGGCCTTTTCGGCTTCTGGCGGCTGACCGGCGCCATATTGGCCCATCTCGCCGTCACCGGCGGGCTGGTGCTCACCGATGGCGTGGTGGAGCAATTGGTGGGCCAGGGCCTTGCCGCCAAGCTCTCGGCGCGGCTGGGCGAAGGCGTGGTCAATGGCCTGATGACCGTGCGCGTCGGCATCGCCGCCATGCGCGTCGTGCGCCCCCTGCCCTTCGAAATCGCCAGCCAGCCCATGGTCCGCGATTTCCTGCCGGAGCTGGTCAAGGTGACGAGCGAAACGGGCAAGGCGGGGTGAGGATAGCCGATCCATCCCGTTCCCCGGCGCTGCCCACGGGCTCGACCCGTGGGCCATTCTCAGTCCGGTACAAGCGGCAAGAGGCCCCCGGATCAAGTCCGGGGGCAGCGCTGGTGAGTTGGCATAGCTTGGGGATTCCCGCGCTCAATCCTTCGCCGCGCTCGGCGCGAGGGTCAGCCTGAGCCCGTCCAGCGCCTCCGAGCACAGGATCTGGCAGGAGAGCCGCGAGTTGGAGCGCACGTCCCCGACGCTGTCGAGCATGTCCTCTTCCTCGTCATTGGGAGTGCCGACACTGTCGAGCCATTCGGGGTCGACATAGACGTGGCAGGTGGCGCAGGCGCAGGCGCCGCCACATTCGGCCTTGATGTTGAGGCCCCAGTCGCGGATGACCTCCATCACCCGCCAGCCGTCCAGCCCTTCCAGTTCATGCACCTCGCCGGCCTGGTCGGTCACGGTAATCTTCATCTGTCGCGCTCCTCAACAAGCGGGGCGTGATTAGCCTTATGTGGCCGGCAGGGCAAGGCGGGCCGGATCAGACGACGCCCAGCTTCTTCTGCAGCTTGGTGGAACTGGTGGTGTATTGGAACACCACGCGCTCGCCGGGCGAGACGATGGCCTTGGCCGCCTGCGCCATCAGCGCCGCCTCGTGGAAGCCGCTGAGGATCAGCTTGAGCTTGCCCGGATACCAGTTGATGTCGCCGATGGCGAAGACGCCCGGCACCGAGGTCTCGAACTTTTCCGTATCGACCACGATGGTGTTGTCGTTGAGCTCCAGACCCCAGTCGGCCACCGGCCCCAGCTTCATGGTCAGCCCGAAAAACGGCAGCAGCCGGGTCGCGGGAATGGAGAGGTCGCCCGCATCGGTGCTCAGATGCACATGGTCGAGCTGGCCATCCCTGCCTTCGAGCCGGGCGATCTGGCCGAGCTGGAAATTGACCTTACCCTCGGCCACCAGCTCCTTCATCTTGTTGACCGATGCCGGGGCCGCCTTGAAGGCGTCGCGCCGGTGCACCAGCGTCAGCGTGCGCACGATGGGCTCCAGGCTCAGCGTCCAGTCCAGCGCCGAGTCGCCCCCGCCCACGATCACCACGTCCTGGTCGCGGAAATCTTCCATTTTCCGCACGGCGTAGAAGACCGATTTGTTCTCATAGGCCTCGATGCCGTCCACCGGAGGCCGCTTAGGCTGGAACGAGCCGCCCCCGGCGGCGATCACCACCACCTTGGTCAGGAACACCTCGTCGGCGTCGGTGGTCAGCTTGAAGCGGCCATCCTCCTGCTTCTCGATGGAATTGACCATGCGCGAGAAATGGAATTCGGGCCCGAAGGGCGCGATCTGCGCCATCAGGTTATCCGTCAGCTGCTGGCCGGTGATGGTGGGAAAGCCGGGAATGTCATAGATCGGCTTTTCCGGATAAAGCTCGGCGCATTGCCCGCCCGGCCGGTCCAGTATGTCGATGAAATGACATTTGATGTCGAGCAGTCCGAGTTCGAAGGCCGCGAACAGCCCGCAGGGGCCGGCGCCAATGACAACGACATCGGTGGTGATCTCAGTGCTCATCTTTTTTCTTCAGGTCCAAACGGAAGCCGGGGCGTCTTGCCCCGTCTCATAACGATGGGAGCCGCCGCTGTCACCCGCGGCCCCGGCACATCTCAAAGCTGACGATTGCGCTCCACTTACATCAGGAGGCGCGGCGAAGAAAGGGGCGCGTGCCCACGGGAATTTCCGTGGTGCCCACCGGCTGGTAGAACAGCGCCACTTCCGGCAGGCGGTTTTCGATCAGCGCCTGCCGCGTCGGCTCGTGGGTCACCACGAAGGCATTGATGCCGCAGCGCCGCATCAGCGGAATCTGGTCCTGCAACACATCGCCCACCGCGCGGATTTCTCCGCCATAGCCGAAGCGTTCCCCCAACAGCCGCGCCGTGGAATAGCCGCGCCCATCGCCGAAGGCCGGAAAGGATATGGCCACCGAGGCAAACCGCCCCAGATCGTCGGCCACGTCCTCCACCTGCTCGCCCGGCGCCACCAGCAGCCCCAGCGGATGCGGGTTGGCGAGAAAGGCATCGCGGTGTTCGAGGAACACCGCCAGCGGCACATGCACATAGCGCGCCTCGGCAGGCGCGATCTCGTCGGCCCAGGGCTTGAACGGATCGGCAATGAAAGCCCCGTCTTTCCAAAGGGTGTGGCGAATGGCCTGCATGGGCGAGGCGATGGCGCCGTTGAAATCGAAATGAATGCCGCATTCCTTCTTGTTGCGCCCGCGCCAGCGGCCGGCGCGTGGGTCCTCACCCTCACCCACCACCGAGGTGCAGGGGGCGCAGCCGATGGATTTGTAGCCCCTGGCGTAAAGCGGATGCTCGGGCAGGTCGTGCGCCCGGCGATAGGCGGCCACGTCGGCATCGGTGAAATAGGCCAGCGGATTGACCTTGATGCGCGCGTCGCTGGTCAATTCGAAATGCGGCAGCACGCCGCGCTCCTGCGTCTGGTAGCGCTTGCGCCCGGTCACCCAGCCGCCATAGCGCAGCGTCACCGGCTCCAAAGGTTCGGTCTTGCGGATATGGCAGCACGAATCCGGGTCGGTTTCCCACAGCGTTCCCTGCGGATCGAACCGGGCGATATCGGCCGGATCGGGGTGGATGGCCTCGACATGGGTCAACCCGAACCGGCTTTTCAGCGTTTCCACATAGGCCAGCGTTTCGGGGAAGTGCTTGCCCGTTTCCAGGAAATAGACCGGCATGGCCGGGTTCACCTGCGAGACCATATGCAGCAGCACCGCCGAATCCGCCCCGAAGGACGAGACGATGGCCAGGTCCCCATGCAGCACCTCGTCGGCCGCATAGCGCAGCACGCCCACCGCGTCCATTTCGTCGAACATGCCATTGAGCGCCACGATGCCCAGCGCACGCAGCCGGTCATGGGAGGCGGGATGGGTCGGTTCAGGCGTGGTCATGAAAAACCTCAGCGTACCTGGGCGCGCCAGCGCCACCTCTCCCTTGGGGGAGAGGTCGACCCTCTTGGGGCGGGTGAGGGGGCCTTCCCCACATGCCGGGCCCGGAAAAGGCCCCCTCACCCGGCGCTGCGCGCCGACCTCTCCCCCAAAGGGAGAGGTGAAGAGGGTCATGCATTCCCATAGAGCGCCTCCTTGAATGGCGCCTCGCCCAGCCGGCGATAGGCCTCGATGAAGCTCTCGCCCGCGCTTTCGCGCCGCGCGATATAGGTGTCCACCAGCGTTTCGATGGCCTGCGGCACGTCCTCGGCGGCAAAGCCCGGCCCGATGATCCTGCCCACCGCCGCGTCCTCGGTGGCGTCGCCCCCCAGAGTGATCTGGTAGAGCTCGCCCCCCTTCTTCTCGACCCCCAGAATGCCGATATGGCCGACATGATGGTGGCCGCAGGCATTGATGCAGCCCGAAATCTTGATCTTGAGCGGCCCGATCTCGGCTTGCCTTGCGGGCTCCGCGAAGCGGGTCGAGATCGCCTGCGCCAGCGGGATGGAGCGGGCATTGGCCAGGGCGCAGAAATCCAGCCCCGGGCAGCAGATGGTGTCGGCTATGGTGCCGGCATTGCCCTCGGCCAGCCCCGCCGCCACCAGCCCGTCATAAACCGCGCGCAGATCGGCAATGGCGACATGGGGCAGCACTAGGTTCTGCTCGTGGCTCACCCGCAATTCGTCGAAGCTGTAGCGCTCGGCAAGGTCCGCCACCGCGTCCATCTGCGCGTCGGTGGCGTCGCCCGGCGCCCCGCCCACGGGTTTCAGGGAAATCGTCACCGAGGCATAGCCGGGCTGGCGGTGCGAATGGATATTGTTGTCCAGCCAGCGGCCATAGGCAGGGTCGAGGATGGATTGGTAGGCCACGTCGATCCGCGTGGCGCCCTGTTCGGGAAAATCGGGCGGGGCGAAATAGGTGGTGATGCGCGCCACCTCTTCCTCGGGCAGCGTCAGCACGCCGCCGCGCAATTGCGCGAATTCGCTTTCGACCTGCCCCTTGATGGTTTCCAGCCCCGCCTCGTGCACGAGAATCTTGATGCGCGCCTTGAACTTGTTGTCGCGCCGCCCGTAGCGGTTATAGACGCGCATGATCGATTCCAGATAAGCGAGCAGATGCGCGTTGGGCACGAAGCTGTTGATGAGCTTGGCCACGATCGGCGTGCGCCCCAGCCCGCCGCCGACCCAGACCGCCCAGCCGATTTCGCCCTTGGCGTTGCTCGCCGCCTGCAACCCGATATCGTGGAAACGGATGGCCGCCCGGTCATTGGGCGCGCCGGTGATGGCGATCTTGAACTTGCGCGGCAGATAGGAAAATTCCGGGTGCAGGCTCGACCATTGCCGGATGATTTCGGCCACCGGCCTGGGGTCGATGATCTCGTCGGCCGCCGCGCCCGCGAACTGGTCGGTGGTGACATTGCGGATGCAATTGCCCGAGGTCTGGATCGAGTGCATCTCCACCGAGCCCAGCTCGCGCAGGATTTCCGGCACGTCCTTGAGCTTGGGCCAGTTGAACTGGATGTTCTGGCGGGTGGTGAAGTGCCCGTAGCCCCGGTCATAGGTGCGCGCGATATGGGCCAGCTTGCGCAATTGCCGGCTGGACAGCGTGCCATAGGGCACGGCGATGCGCAGCATATAGGCGTGCAATTGCAGATAGAGCCCGTTCATCAGCCGCAGCGGCCGGAACTGGTCTTCGCTCATCTCGCCCGCAATGCGGCGCTTCACCTGGTCGGCGAATTGCGCCGTGCGGCCGGCGACGAACGCCGCGTCGAATTCGTCATATCGATACATGGCCGTCTTCACCCAATTGCTGGCGGCTGAACCCCTGCCCGTTGCGCAGCGGCGCGGTCGGCCCCGCCGCGCGGATGCGCTCGCGCAGGCGCCGGGGCACGATGCGCCCCTCGATCAGTTCCACGTCCTCGACATCGGGGCCGACGATGCGGCCCGTCGCCTTGCTGGCCGCCAGCGCCGCGTCGCGCGCCTCGGCCTCGTCCTTGGAAAAGAGCCGCGCCGCCTGCAAATCCTCGACCCATCGCCCCTGGGCGTCGAGATAGACCGTGCCACCCGAAATCAGCTCGTTGCCGGTGAGAATGTCCATGCTCACGCCACCTTCACATGGCTGGTGCCCAAGGGGGCGCCGACCCCGGGCACGATCTGATAATCCACCCCCGCCCGGCGCAGCGCCGCGATGTCTTCGCCACGAAGACCCAGAAGTGAGGGATCGCCGGCCTTGAGCCAGGCCACGTGCCGGCCCTGCCGCGCCAGCCGCGCCGCCAGCGCGGCGGCCTGCGCCCCGCTCGCGGCGATGCGTTCGGCGTCACGCCGCCCCATTTCGACCACGGCAAGGGGAACGAAACGGTCGTGGACGACCACATCGGCCTCCTGGAGCAGACGCTGCGCCCGCAGCGTCAGCAGATCCTCTTCCCCCGGCCCGGCCCCGATCAGCCACACCGCGCCCGCGCTTTGCCCGCCGGCATGGCGCGCCAGCAGCTTTTCACCCGCCGCCTGCCCTTCGCCCCGCGCCACGGCATCGGCAATGGCGGGCGAGGTGACCAGCGCCTCATAGAAGCGCCGCCGCTGCGCCCCGTCGTGAATCAGGCTCTCAGCCGCCGGCCGCAAGCTCCCGGCGAGACTGGCTATTTTGCCCAGCCCGGGGGCCAGCATAGCCTCGATGCGCGCCCGCACCAGCCGCGCCAGCACCGGCGCGTCGCCCTCGGTGGAAATCGCCACTGTCAGCGGCGCCCGCTCGACGATGGAAGGGGTGTAGAAATCACATTCGGCCGGCACGTCGACCACGTTGAGCGGAATGTTGCGCCGCCGCGTCTCGGCCTTGGCCAGCGCCGCATCCGGCCCCGCCTCGGCCACGAACACCAGCGCCGCGCCGTCGAGATCGGCCGGCGCGAAGGGCCTGGCTTCGAGGCGCACCGCAAGTTCGGAAAAATCGGCTTCGAACCGGCGCGACACCACCACCACCGCCGCGCTGGTCTTGGCCAGCAGCCGCGCCTTGTTGAGCGCCTCGGCCCCGCCGCCGACGATGACGACGCGCCGGCCCTTGACCTTGTAGCTCACCGGAAATGTGTTGAGGTAACCCATGCGAACCTCGACCGTGACAGGCGGTAAAAATACCGCACAGCCAACACGGCTCACAAGCCATTGAAATTCAATAGCTTTTATATTTCCCTCGAAGCGCCTTCAGTGGAACGCGCCGCCCCGGCTTTCTGCCGCCGCCGCCAAATCAATCCACCGCCGCGCCCCAAGCCGAAAAATTCGCTTCGGGAGAGTCCTCCGCGCTATCCCTGCCGCGTCGGCACATGGACGACCAGCCCGTCCAGCTCGTCCTTCACCCGGATCTGGCAGGAGAGCCGGCTGTTGTCCCGCACGTCAAAGGCGAAATCGAGCATGTCCTCCTCCATCGAGGAGGGCCCGCCCACCGTGTCCGCCCAGGCGTCGTCGACATAGACGTGGCAGGTGGCGCAGGTGCAGGCGCCGCCGCATTCGGCCACGATGCCGGGAATGGCGTTCATGATGGCGGTTTCCATAACGGTGGCGCCGTTTTCTCCCTCGGTCTCGATGGAGGAGCCATCCGGCTGGACGAAGGTGATCTTGGTCATGGGGCTTTCTGGGCTTGCTGTTCGCACCCGATATAGTCGCTCGCTTGCCGCTTAGAAAGCCCGGCGCCGCGACTCAAAGTCCCAGCAGGCCTTCGAGGTAATGCCGCTCGATGCCGAACAGCGCTTTGACCTCGGCGATGCGCGCCAGCGCCGCCTCACGCGGCCCGGCGCCGCCGCGCTGGGCAACGATCAGATTGTTCTTGGGCGTGTGCGCATCGGAAACGAATTCAAACACCTTGGTGCGATAGCCGCTCGCTTCCAGCAGCAGGGCGCGTAACCCGTCGGTTACCATTTCCGCCTGCTTTTCCATGAAGGTGCCGTGACGCAGGAGGAAATCGAGCCGCCCGTCGGCGCTGCCCGCCTCCATCTGCCGGCGCACCTGCTTGTGGCAGCAGGGCGCCACCGCGATCAATTGCGCCCCGGCCTTGATGCCCTGATAGATGGCGTCGTCCGTCGCCGTGTCGCAGGCATGCAGCGCAATCACCGCATCGGCGCCGCTGGCGTCGAAATCGAGAATGGTGCCTTCGGCAAAGCGCAGCCCCGAAAAGCCGGAAGCCGCCGCGATGCGGTTGCCCTCCTCCACCAGCCCCTTGCGCATCTCGACCCCGACAATATCGACAGGCCGTTGCGCCTCGGTGCTCAGGTAATCATAGAGCGCGAAATCGAGATAACCCTTGCCCGCGCCCATATCGAGAATATGCGGATTCTTCTCTTTAAGCGCTTGAATCAGGGGCGCGAAGATTTCCACCATCTTGTTGATTTGACGGAACTTATCCTGCGCGTCATTGCGCACCGCGCCATCCTTGCCGACCAGGCCCAGCGCCTGGAGCCAGGGCTTGTCGCTCCCCGCCAGCGGGCGGTTCTTGGCCCGGTCGTGCCCGGTCGGGGGCGCCTGCCGCCCCTCGGCCTCGACGCGCTTGAGCCGCACCTTCTCGCCATTGCGCTCGAAACTGAGGTCGAACCCGGTGGCTTCCAGCCTGGCGCTGCGGAACTCATCGGCCAGCCCCTTGCGCAACAGGCCGATGGCTTCGGGCTGGATGAAGTTCTTGATGATGTCGCGCGTCTTGTAGCGATAGGTGAAGGAGAACTTCTCCCCGCCCTTGACCGTGATCTTCTTGATCTCGACGCCGCGCAGGTCGACCTCGGCGCCATGATAGCCGCCCAGCTTGAGCCGGATCAGCGCGCCCTCGGCAAAGGCGGTCTTCACCGCCCCGAGGAACTCCTCGATGCGCGCGGCGGAGGTCAATGCCGCTCCTTGGTGGTCAGGAACCGGATCTTGGGGAAATCCTGCTTGGCCCGGTCGGCCCACCAGGCGTTCTGCGCCAGGAACACCGGTGCGCCGCTGCGGTCCTCGGCCATGTTCATCTTCTGGGCGGCGATGAAGCGCGCCAGCTCCGCCGGCTCGTCGCTTTCCACCCAGCGCGCCACTTCATAATTGAGGCTCTCGAAGGTGATGGGCACGCCATATTCCTTGGCCACCCGCGCCGAGAGCACTTCGAGCTGAAGCTGGCCGACCACGCCCACGATCCAGTCGGCGCCCACCATGCGGCGGAACACCTGCGTCACCCCCTCTTCGGAAAGGTCGGTCAGCGCCTTGGCCATCTGCTTGGTCTTGAGGTGATCGGTCAGCCGCACGCGGCGGATGATTTCGGGGGCGAAATTGGGAATGCCCGTCACATTGATATTGGCCCCCTCGGTCAGCGTGTCGCCCACCGACAGCGTGCCGTGATTGGGAATGCCGACAATGTCGCCCGCCACCGCTTCCTCGGCCAGCTCGCGGTTATTGCCGAAGAAGAACATCGGGTTGGAAACCGCCATGTCCTTGCCCGAACGCACATTCTTGAGGCGCATGCCGCGGGTGAACCTGCCCGAGCAGAGCCGCACGAAGGCGATGCGGTCGCGGTGGTTGGCGTCCATATTGGCCTGCACCTTGAACACGAACCCGCTGACCTTCTTTTCCGCCGGATCGATCGGGGCAGGAATGGCCGGCTGCGGACGTGGCTCCGGCCCCCATTCGCCCAGGGTGCGCAACAGCTCGGCCACGCTGATGCCCTTGAGCGCCGAGCCGAACAGCACCGGGCTCAGATGCCCGGCATGGAAGGTGGAAAGATCGAACTCCGGCAGCATGGCCCGCGCCAGCTCCAGCGTTTCGAGCGCGGTGAGGAACACCGGGTCGTCCACCAGGCTCTCGACATCGAGCAGATCCTCGATGGCCTCGAATTCGGCGATGGGCTTGCCCTGCGGGTTGAGCACGCGCTTTTCGAAAAGGTCGATATAGCCGTGGAAATCCACCCCCTGCCCGATGGGCCAGAGCACCGGGGTCAGGTCCAGCGCCAGCTTGTCCTGGATTTCGTCGATCAGCTCGAGCGGGCTCTGCCCCTCGCGGTCGATCTTGTTGATGAAGGTGATGATGGGGATGTCGCGCAGCCGGCACACCTCGAACAGCTTCAGCGTCTGCGCCTCGATGCCCTTGGCCGCGTCGATCACCATGATGGCCGCGTCCACCGCCGTCAGCGTGCGATAGGTGTCTTCCGAGAAGTCCGAGTGGCCGGGTGTGTCGAGCAGGTTCAGCGTCAGCCCGTCATAATCGAAGGTCATCACCGAGGAAGTGATGGAAATGCCGCGCTGCTGCTCCATTTCCATCCAGTCCGAGCGCGTCGAGCGCTGCCCGGCCTTGCCGCGCACCGCCCCGGCCGACTGGATGGCGCCGGCCGCCGCCAGCAGGCGCTCGGTCAGCGTGGTCTTGCCCGCGTCCGGGTGCGAGATGATCGCGAAGGTGCGGCGGGTGCGGAACGGTTCGGCGGAAGCCCGGGTCGAAACCGCGGCGGCAGGGGAGAGGGTCATGAAATCTGCTGCATGCTGGGGCCGCAGGCAGGAGCGAACGGCGCGTCGTCTTTGCGCGCTATATAAGAGCTGCCCCGATACGGGTCAAATGCGCCTATTCGGCCGCTTCCGCCAGGAACCGGGCGATGAAGCCGCGCACTTCCTCCACCGCCATGCCCAGGTCGTGGATATGCTCGGCCTTGAGCGGCCGCCCGGCGCGCAATTCGGCTTCCATGCCCTGGGCCAGCTCGGCCACGCTCACCGCGCCCACCCCGGCCGAGGCGCCCTTGATGGCATGCAGGTTCGCCGCAAGGTCGTCGAAGCTCTCGGCCAGCTGGAGCCGGCCGAAATAGGTGGCGATGGTGGTGTCGAACAGGCGCAGGATTTCTTCTTCCAGATGCGCGTCGCCCAGGCATTGGCGGGCCAGGTGCACCCTGTCTATGGGCCGCTGCCGGCTGGGCTGGGAAAGCTGAACCTGCGGTTCGACCGCCATTGACCGCTGCGCCATCCTGGCCGCTCCTTCGCGCTGATTGGCGGGCGCCTTGGGCCCTCCCGCCATGGTTTCACCCTAAAATGGGCGGGTGAACAGCTCCTTAAGCCACATCTTTGCCTTTGTTGGCGGGCTTATCGGTTAACGCTTCTCCCCAAAAAATTAACCTTTGGGTAAGAAAGCACTCGGTTTGCATCAAATTGAATGTATTAATGGGCTTTGAACCAGCGCGCGGCGGCGAGGGTTGGGGGACGATGCGGGGCAATTGCATCGAATTGTTTCCATTTGGCATGCGGCCCGGAAAGGGGCGCCATGGCATGACGACTCTCATTAGGCCGCCTTGTTGCTGTTAAGCCGACGCAAGAGTTGTAAAGAGTATGGCGAAGAACCCGACCCCCCAAAATGATCCTGCCGCGCTGGCCTTCTCGGCCGTCGAGGACGCTCTCAAGGAATCGGTTTTCAGCCTCGACAGCGCTGCTGCCCAACCGCAGGAGAAGAAGCCGCAGGAGCATGCCCGCTCCGAGCGTCTGCGCGCCGCCGACAAGATTGCCCAGCAGGCCGGCCCCGTCGCCAATGACGACCGCTTCCCCTCCTCGCGCATTCTCTACAATCTGCAGAACCGCTCCTCTTCCGCGCCCACCTGGATCGCCCTGCTCGCCTCGCTCGCCTGGCTCGCCGCCGCCGGCTCCGTGGCCTGGCTGCGCTTCGGCCCGCAACTGGCCAATTTCGGCCAGTTCGTCGGCACGCTCGATTTCGTCGGCCTCGTCGCCGTCCTCTTCCTGCCCGTGCTCGGCTTTTTCGCCGTCGCCACCCTCATTCGCCGCGCCCAGGATCTGCGCAACGCCGCCTCCTCCATCACCCAGGCCGCCATGCGCCTGGCCGAGCCCGAAGTCACCGCCGCCGACAAGGTGGCTTCCGTGGGGCAGGCCGTGCGCCGCGAGGTCAATGCCCTGGGCGACGGGCTCGAACGCGCCCTCAGCCGCGCGGGCGAACTGGAAGTGATGATCCACAACGAGGTCACCGCGCTCGAGCGCACCTATTCGGACAATGAATCGCGCATGCGCGCCCTCATTGCCGAACTGGCCAGCCAGCGCGAAAGCGTGCTCACCAATACCGAGCGCGTGCGCGAGGCCATCACCGAGAGCCATACGGGCCTGGTCTTCGATCTCGACATGATTAGCCAGCGCATCGCCGGCACCATCGTGGAAAGCGGCGGCAATCTCACCCGCGCGCTCGAAACCGCCGGCAACACGCTCACCAATTCCTTCGGCGAGCGCACCGAGAATTTCGTCTCGCTGGTCGACAACCGCACCGTGGACCTCATCGCCGCGCTGGACGACAGCGCCGGCCGCCTCTCGCTCGGCTTCGAGGATCATGCCGGCGCCATTGCCCGCACCCTGGACGAGCGCAGCAACCAGCTCAATGCCGGCGTCGAGAGCCGCATCGCCGCGCTCACCGACGCGCTCGACACCCATGCACAGTCCATTGCCGACGCCATCGACACGCGCACCGGCCTCATCGAGGAGCGCACCGCCGCCCTTGCCGGCTCGTTCGACGAGCGCACCCAGTCCATCGCCGGCCTCATCGCCTCGCGCGGCGAGGAACTGACCCAGGCGCTGGACGAGCGCACCACCGCCCTTTCGGGCCTGCTCACCGATGGCGGCGCCAGCCTGCTCGAGCAATTGCGCGAGCGCGGCCACGAGGTGACCGGCGGGCTCGACATGATCGGCCAGCGCATTGCCGAGGATATTTCCGCCCGCTCGCGCGAGGCCGAGGTTCTCCTCAGCGCCCTGGGTCGGCAGCTCGATGAATCGGTGTCCATCCAGCTCAACGCCATGGACAGCCGCCTGCAATCGGCCGTTATCGAGATCAATGGCGCGCTGGACGAAACCACCGAGCGCGCCCGCGTCACCCTGGCCGGCGCCGGTCAGGATTCGCTCAGCCAGTTCGACACCCGCCTCACCGAGATCGCCGCCATCCTGGATTCGCGCCTGCATGCGCTCGACGATGTCGTCGGCGACAAGGGCGACGCGCTCATTTCCCGCCTCGAGGCGCACGGCACCAGCTTTGCCGCCCGAGCCAACGTGCTGGAAATGGCGCTCAACGAGGAATCGGGCCGCTTCAATGACGTGGTGGCCGAACGCACCCGCGAGCTGGGCGAAGTGCTCGGCGCGCGCACCAAGGCCATCACCGAGAGCCTCACTAACCGCACCCGCGAGATTTCCGAGTCGCTCGAAGGCCATGCTGGCGTCATCGCCGAGGCGCTGGACGAGCGCACCCGCGCCCTGGACGACACCATCCGCCAGCGCGGCGCGGAGCTGAACGAGTCGCTCGCCACCACCAGCGCCGGCTTCGACACCGTGCTCGAAACCCGCACCCGCCAGCTTGCCGACACGCTTTCGGAAAAGACCGCCGCCCTCTCGCTGGAGATCGACGCGCGCACCGGTACGCTGGCCAGCCAGCTCGACGAGCGCACCGACACCCTGTCGAGCCGCATCGACGAGCGCACCACCGCCCTCACCAGCCAGCTCGCGGAACGCACCGATATGCTCGCCAGCGAGCTTTCCGGCCGCACCGACGCGCTCACCAGCCAGATCGAGGAACACCGCATCGGCCTGCGCACCGCGCTGGACGAGGGCACCCAGCATCTGGCCCAGGCCGTGGGCACCCGCACCCAGCAGCTTTCCGAGGCCCTGGGCAACCGCACCCAGGCGCTGGCCGACACGCTGGCCACCCATACCAGCTCGATGAGCGAGACCATCGAGCTGCGCACCACCCAGTTGGCCGACACCATCACCCAGCAGGGCGAGGAAGCCCGCGCCCGCATCGACGGCGCCCTGACCAACGCCACCTCCTCCATGAGCGAGCGTGTCTCGGCCATGTCCGAGCTGGTCACCGACAAGGTCAACCAGCTCAATTCCAGCCTCGGCCAGGGCCTCGACAGCGCCATTGCCCGCCTGTCCGACGCCGAGACCGGCATCACCGCGCGCATCGACGCCGCCAGCGCCACCGTGGGCGACAGCGCCCGCCAGGCCGCCGAGCTCATCGAGGCCGGCGTCAATTCGGCGCGCACTGCCATTACCGATCTGGTCGACCAGCGTCTGGGCACCCTGCCCGAGGCCATCACCGCCCGCGCCGACATCACCGCCGACCGGCTGGCCGCGCTCAACGCCTCGATCAATACCTCGATCACCCAGTCCATGGCCGATCTCGAAGCCGGGGCCGACCGCATCGAGGAGACCATCGCCACCCGCATCACCGCGGCGACGCAGAACATCGCCACCGACATCACCACCACCGCCAATCGCATGGACGAAGCCGTGCGCACCGCGCTGGAGCATGTCCGCAGCGCCGCCGGCGACATCGACCAGCTGCTGACGGTCAAGGCCGTGGGCGCGGTGGATTCCATCGAAACGCGCCTGGCCGACATCAACCGCTCGGTGGAAGAGCACACCTCCAGCTTCGCCTCCCTCGTCAACGAGAAGACCGAGCAGTTGCAGGGCGCGCTGGCCGGCCATGGCAATCTGCTGCGCGAGGCGCTGGGCGAGAATGCCCGCGAGGCCGAGGCCATCATGGCCGTCTCCACCTCGCGCATTCTCACCGACGTCACCGCCGCCCTGGGCAAGCTCAACGACTCCAACCTGCTGCTCCAGCGCGTGCTCGACGCCTCCACCGCCAATCTGGCCAATCTGGAAACCAGCGTCGCCCAGCAGACCGCCACCTATTCGAACGCGGTGCGCGACGCCATCGGCCAGACCGAGCAGGCCGGCACCATGGTCAGCCAGCACGTTTCGGCGCTGCAAGGCACCATTCGCGGCATGGTGGAGGAATTCTCCTCCGTGCTCGGCAAGCTCGACGCCGAAGCGCTCAACATGGCCCAGGCCTCCAACAATCTGGCCGTCACCAGCGACGATGCCCTCCAGACGCTCGAAGAGCGCCGGGGCGCCATGGATGCGCTGGCGCAGAGCTTTGCAGCCCGCGCCGACGACATCGACGGGCGCATGCGCATCTTCGCCCAGTCCATCGCCGATACGGTCAACGACACCGAGCGCCGCCTCATCGGCGCCCGCCGCGCCATGGACGATGCGCTCCAGGCCACCACCGGCACCATCACCCAGGCCATCGATACCTCGACCACCAGCGTCACCGACGCGCTCTATGCCACCAATGAGCGCTTCACCGCCGCCCTTTCCGACAATATCGGCCAGGTCGACAGCGCCGTGCGCCGGGCCGCCGATGCCGCCGCCGCCGCCCTCAACCAGACCGCCGCCAGCGTCCGGGTCAACCTCAACGACCAGGTCAGCCAGGTCGGCAACCTGCTCGAGGACAATGCGGCCAAGGTCAGCGATGCCCTGGCGACCAACAGCTTCCAGCTCCGCCGCACGCTCGAGGAAACCAGCGGCGAGGTCACCGATCGTCTCGGCGAATTCCGCGGCACCGCCGATGCCGAGGGCCGGCGCGCCCATGCCGCCCTTCAGCAGGCCCAGCAGCAGATGGTCGCCGAGATGCAGCGCGCCATGGAGGAAGCCACCCAGCGCTTCGCCGACACGGCCCGCGCCATGCGCGAGACCGCCCGCGAAGTGGGCAGCGAACTCGAAGCCACCCGCGCCGAGCTGGCCCGCGGCGTCAACGAGCTGCCCGAGGAGACCCGCGCCAGCGCCGCCGCCATGCGCCGGGTCGTCGCCGAGCAGATCGAGGCGCTGAGCGAGCTCAACGCCATCGTGCGCAGCCAGCCGGCCACGCTGGACGTCGCCGACCGCCGCGCCGCCCGTCCCGCGCCACGCCAGGAAGCCCCGGCCTATCAGCCGCCGCGCCAGCCCGAGCCGGCCCGCGAGACCTATGAGGCCGAGCCGGCCCAGGCCGTTCTCGCCGATCCCATCCGTCCCGCCCCTGCCCCGGTCCGCCGCCCCGAGCCGCAGCCCGAGCCGGCGCCGGCCCCCGCCGCCCAGCAGCCCGCCGAAAATGGCGGCTGGCTGCGCGACGTACTGCGCAACGCTTCGGCCAAGCAGCAGGTCAGCCAGGGCCAGCCGGGTCTCTCCGGCCTCACCGACGACATCGCCCGCTCCATCGACGATGGGGCGCTGGCCGAGGCCTGGGCCCGCTATCAGGCCGGCGAATCCAACGTCTTCACCCGCCGCATCTATACGTTGGGCGGCCAGGGCACCTATGACGAGGTTCGCCGCAAGCTCCAGCGCGACCCCGAATTCGCCCGCACCGCCCAGGCCTATATGGGCGAGTTCGAGCAATTGCTGAAACGCGCCGCCGGCGGCGCCAATCCCGCCGCCGAAACCCGCGAATACCTGCTCTCCGACCGCGGCAAGGTCTATACCACCCTCGCCCACGCCAGCGGCCGCCTCAGCTAAGGCAGCACCCAAACAAAAACGGCCCCTTCGCGGGGCCGTTTTTTTTGCGCGTCCGCACCAGGGGCAACCTGCCTCCGCCGTCCTAACCTCCCCCTTTATGGGGAACAGCGTTTACCTCGAACGCTTTCGGCTCCATCGCCCCCTCCCCCTTGAGGGGAGGGCCGGGGTGGGGGTTCTCTTGCGGGTTACTGATGGCCCTCATCCAGCACCTGCGCCGAAAGCCCGCCGGCTCCCCACGCCTCTCCGACCTCAGGCGATTGCGCTCATCTCGCTCCAGTCGATTTCCCCCGGGCGGCCGAGGAAGAAGCCCTGGGCTTCGTTGCAGCCTTCGAGCCGCAGCACGTCCAGTTGCGCCCGCGTCTCCACGCCCTCGGCCAGCACCGGCACCGACAGGCTGCGCCCCAGCGCCAGGATGGCGCGGACGATGGCCTTGGACTGCTCGTTATTCTCCACTTCCATCATGAAGGAGCGGTCGATCTTGATCTTGTCGAAGGGGAAGCTGCGCAGCGTGTCGAGCGAGGAATAGCCGGTGCCGAAATCGTCGATGGCGATGGAAACGCCCATGGCCCGCAATTGCCGCAGGATATGCAGCGCCCGCTGCTTGTCGGCGATGATGGCGGTTTCCGTCACCTCCAGCTCCAGCCGCTCCGGGGAGAGCCCGGACAGGAACAGCACGTTGCGGACCATGTCGATCAGCTCCACCTGCGAGAGCTGCACGCCCGAAATATTGACGGCGATCTTGTAGGGCTCGGGCCAGGACGCGGCCTCGAGGCACGCCATTTTCAACACCCAGTTGCCGATGGCGCCGATGGCCCCGCATTCCTCGGCCACCGGGATGAAATCGGCCGGCGACACATTGCCATGGCCCGGCCGGTCCCAGCGCAGCAGCACCTCGTAGCCGGTCACCTCGCCGGTCTGCACCGATTTCTGCACCTGATAGGCGAGATAGAAGCTGTCGGTTTCCAGCGCCGTCCAGATGTCGCGCGCCAGGTCGCGCCGCTGGCGCGCCGTCTCGTCCATTTCCCGCTCATAATAGCAGATATGGCGGTCGAACTCGGCCTTGGCGCGATACATGGCCAGGTCCGCATTGTTGAGCAGGCGCGAGCGGTCCGTCTCGTCGTCGGGATAGATGGCGACGCCGATGCTGCCCCCGGTATTGACCGCCCCGCCCTCCACGTCCACGCGGCTGAACAGCGCCGTCTCGATGCGCTGCAGGAAGTCGCGCAGCGCCTCCATGCTGGCAAAGCTCTTGAGCGCGGCGAATTCGTCCCCGCCCAGCCGCGCGATCATCTCGCCCTTGTGCAGCCCCTCGCTCAGCCGCCCGGCCAGGATTTTCAGCACCGTGTCGCCGGTGGCGTGGCCATGGCTGTCGTTGATTTCCTTGAAGCGGTCGAGATCGATGGCGATCACCGCCAGCTTCTCCCCGCTGGTGCGCACCTCCTCCAGCGCCGCCTCGAACCGTTCGCCGAACAGCGCCCGATTGGGCAGGTTGGTCAGCCCGTCATGGCGGGCCAGATGGGCGATGGCCCGCTCCGAGCGCTCGCGCTCGGTGATGTCCTCGATGGTGGAGACCCACGATCCGTCCCCCACCGGGCTGTGGGAAACGCGCAGCGTGCGTTCCTCGGAAAATTGGTGCACCACCTCCCCGCCCTTGGCCAGCAGCGGCGTGTGCTGGGCCACCAGCCGGTCGGTGACCTCCTCGATTTCATCGGGGTTCTGCCCCGCATGCAGCGCCGAAAGCCGGCACACCTCGCGAAAGCTCATGCCGGTCAGGTCGCGCGAGCCGTCCAGCCCCAGCATCTGCACCATGCGGCCGTTGTAAAGCTGTAGCCTGCCCTCGCGGTCATAGAGCCCGATGCCCTGCGCCATATGGGTGAGGGCCAGCTCCAGCCGGCCCGACACTTCGGTGATGCGCTGGGCGTCGCGCTCCTGCCGCGCCGCTTCGCGCGCCGTGCGCCGCCGGTCGGCCTCGTCGAGCAGGGCGCTGCCCACCGCCAGGCCCAGGATCAGCAGCGCGCTGCCGGTCACCGCCGCCGCCATCCAGCCGGCATGCAGCTCCCCTTCGCCTTCCACCGCGAAGCACAGCGAAAAATCGGCCGAAGCCATGGCCGTGAAGTGCATGGCGCAGATGGCCAGGGTCAGAAGCCCGGCGCCCGCCAGCCGCCGGCGCCACCCGCCCTGGCTCAGCGCCACCCGCAGCGCCAGCCCGCCGAGCCCGATTCCCGCCAGGATCGACACCGACACCCCGCCGGCGTTCCAGCCCGGCGTGCCGCCCATCACCAGCGCGAAAATGCCGGTATAATGCATGCTCGAAATGGCCACGCCCACCACGGCCCCGCCCAGCATCCGGTCCCAGCCGCCGCGCCCGCGAACGGCCATGGCGATGCCCGCCCCGCAAACCAGGATGGCGATGGCCAGCGACGCCCCGGTCAGCGCCAGGTCATAGGCCGGGGTGAAGCCGGGCTGGAACGCCAGCATGGCCACGAAATGCGTCGCCCAGATGCCCGATCCCACCGCCAGCGCCGCGATGGCCGTCCACACCCACCGCATCCGCCCGCTGGCGCGATAGGCGTGGTTCACCAGGCTCACACAGGCATAGGACGAGGCCAGGCAGATCAGCGCCGCCAGGCCGACCAGGCCAAATTCATGGTCACGAAGAAAGAAGTCGAGGACGCCAGACACGCGAGAACCCGGGAATAAGGAATTTCCCTCACCCTTGCCGTCTCCGGCTTAAACCGGCGTTACAGCCGGTGGTTTAGATTGCGTCAACGCCGCCCTCGCCGCCGGGTGAAAATCGGTCAGCCTTTCCCGGCAAAAGGTGACGATGCGTCATGCAGGATGATAACAATGCGTTAGCCGCAAAGCCCCATATGCTAAGGCGCGCCCGGCCTTATCCCCGCGCCGGTCCGCTTTATCCCCGTTCGCCGAACTGGGCCCGATGCAGCGCCGCATAGGCGCCGTCGCGGGCCAGCAGCGCCGCGTGGCTGCCCTCTTCCACGATGCCGGTTTCGTCCACCACCACGATGCGGTCGGCATTCTGGATGGTGGCGAGGCGATGGGCGATCACCAGCGTCGTGCGCCCCTGCGACAGCTCGGTCAGCGAGCGCTGGATGGCCACTTCCGTGGCCGTGTCCAGTGCCGAGGTCGCCTCGTCCAGGATCAGGATCGGCGGGTTCTTCAGGAAGATGCGGGCTATGGCCACGCGCTGCTTCTGCCCGCCCGAAAGCTTGACGCCGCGCTCGCCCACCACCGTGTCCAGTCCTTCGGGCATGCGGGCGATCACCGTGTCGAACCGCGCCCGCCGCGCCGCCTCCATGATGGCTTCGTCGCTGGCGCCGAGCTGGCCATAGGCGATGTTCTCGCGGATGGTGCCGCCGAACAGGAACACGTCCTGCTGCACGATGCCGATCTGGCTGCGCAGCGAGGCCTGCGTCATGTCGCGGATATCGATGCCGTCAATGCTGATCGCGCCGCTATCGAGCTCGTAAAAGCGCGGCAGCAGCGAGCAGAGCGTAGTCTTGCCGGCGCCCGAAGGGCCCACGATGGCCAGGGTTTCCCCCGCCCGCACGCTCAAATTGAGCCCGTCGATGACCTTGCGCCCCGCCTCATAGGAGAAGCTGGCGTCCTTGAAGACGATGTCGCCCTTGAGATGGTGCACCACCTTCGCCCCCGGCCGGTCGGCGATGTCGGGCTCGGTGTCGATCAGCGTGGTGAAGCGGCGGAAGCCGGCAATGCCCTTGGGATAGCTCTCCAGCACGCTGGTGATCTTGTCCACCGGCCGCATGAACACATTGACCAGCAACAGGAAACTGACGAAACCGCCATTGCTCAGATCGCCATTGACCACCAGCCACGCCCCCACCAGCATGACGACGAGCTGCACCAGCCGCGTGCTGAGATAGGTGATGGTGATGCTGGCCGTCATATAGGCATAGGCCTGCAATTTGGTCTGGCGATAGGCGTTGTTGTTGCCGGCGAAAAGGCGGGTCTCGTGGGGCTCGTTGGCGAAGGCCTTGACCACGCGGATGCCCCCGATCGCGTCCTCGATGCGGGTGTTGAAATCGCCCACCTGCCGGAACAGCGTGCGCCAGTTCTGCGTCATCCTGGCGCCGTAGCGGCTCACCAGCCAGGTCATCACCGGCACGATCAGCGTGGTGATGAGCGCCAGTTGCCAGTTGACCGTGAACATCAGGATGAACGCGCCGATGAAGGTCATGATGGCCAGGAACAGGTCCTCGGGCCCATGATGGGCCACCTCGCCCACATCCTCGAGATCCTTGGTCACATGGGTGATGAGGTGCCCGGTCTTGTTGTTGTCGAAGAAGCGGAAGCTGAGCTTCTGCAAATGATCGAACACCTGCCGGCGCATATCGGTCTCGATGCCGATGCCCAGCATGTGGCCGAAATAATTCACCACGCCCATCAGCATGGCGTTGAACACATAGACCGCCAGCAGCATCGCCCCGGCGATGAGGATGAAGCCGAATTCCGAGCGCGGCAAAAGCTGGTCGATGAAATAGGCCACCGCCATGGGAAAGGCGAGCTCGAGCAGGCCCGCAACGATGGCGCAGCCGAAATCGAGCACGAACAGGCCCCTATAGGGCGCATAATAGGAAAAGAACCGCTTTATCATCGATTGGCTTTGGGCAGAAAAGGTGGGCAACAAGCGGCCGCTCCCCTGCCGCGCGGCCATTAAAAAAACTGACTAGCATAATCAGCTTAAGATGCAAGCCGGCGGGCCGGCCCCACGCGCCTCAATAGGTCGTGCGTCCGCCCGAAAGGTCGAACACGCTGGCGGTGGTGAAGCTGTTTTCCCGGCTCACCAGCCAGGCCACCATGGCGGCGGCTTCGTCCACTTCCAGGAAGCGCCCGCGCGGAATGCGCGCCAGCATATAGTCGATGAAGCTGCTGGTCAGCGTGTCCAGGATTCGCGTCCGGGCCGTGGCCGGGGTGATGGCGTTGACGGCGATGTCGTATTTGGCCAGTTCCTTGCCCAGCGACTTGGTCAGCCCGATCACGCCCGCCTTGGCCGCCGAATAGGCCGAGAGATTGGGGTTTCCCTCCTTGCCGGCCACCGAGGCGATATTGACGATGCGCCCGTAATTGCGCGCCTTCATTGCCGGCACCACCACCTTGTTGACGTAGAAGGTGCCGTTGAGGTTGATCTCCACCACCCGCCGCCATTCCTCCGGGTCATATTCGTCCAGCGTCGCATTGGGCCCGGCTACCCCGGCCGAATTGACCAGGATCGAGACCGGCCCCCATTCCGCCTCGGTCTGCGCGTGCGTCCGGGCGAGGCCATCGAGATCGGTGATGTCGACCCGCCGGCCCTCCGCCGCCGGGCCCAGCTCCGCCAGCGCCTGGGCCAGCGCCGCCTCGTCGCGGTCCCACAGGCTCACCCTGGCGCCCGAGGCAAGCAGCCGCCGGGTTATCGCCAGTCCGATCCCCTGCGCCCCGCCGGTCACCACGGCAATCTGGTTGTCAAGATCGATCCGGTTCATCGCTGCGCCGCCTTTCCTCTGCCCGCCATGATAGCCGGGTCCGCCCGCTTATGCCCGCCCCTGCCCGATTTATCCACGGCCACGCGCACCCATGATAAAATTCCCCTCCACAGGCAAAAAATCATGGATCGCAAAGACCCGACGGCCCGCCTCAAGACCTTCCGCTCCTCCCCGCGCGGCGATTTGACAGCGTCCGGGGCCGATGCTAGCGATACCCCGTGTGTCAGCGATGACACATGCCATTTCCGGGACGATGGCGGGCACGGAACAGACTTGGGGGAGTCGGCGGTGCATATGAATATTCTCTCTGGCCGGCGCCACGCGTGCCGCCGACCATGAAATTTTCCGCATGTATCGAATGGCTTTTCGCCGACGCCACCGACGATGTGGCCGAGCGCGTCCGCCTCGCCCATGTGGCCGGTCTCGACGCGGTCGAATTCTGGCTCTGGACCAACAAAGATATCCCCGCCCTCAAGGCGGCGCTGGATGAAACCGGCCTGTCGCTCAGCGGCTTCGTCGCCGAGCCGATGGTGGCGCTCACCGATCCGGCCAATCACGCCGCTTTCCTCGAAGGGCTGGAACGCTCCATCACCACGGCGCGCTGGCTGGGCGCGCGCGTCCTCATCGCCCAGGCGGGCCACGATATCCCCGGCAGGAGCCGGGCCGCGCAGCGCGCCGCCCTCGTCGATTGCCTGGGGGCCGCCGCCGACCGGCTTTCCGGCACCGGCATCCGCCTCGGCGTCGAGCCGCTCAACACCCATATCGATCATCCGGGCTATTATCTGGCCTCCACCAGCGAGGCGCTCGACATCGTCGAGGCCGTCGCCCGCGACGAAATTGGCATCACCTACGATCTCTATCATTCCTATGTGATGGGCGAGCGCATCGAGGCGGTGCTGGCGGGGCGGGTGCAACACGTCGTCCACGCCCATGTGGCCGATCACCCCGGCCGCAACGATCCGGGCAGCGGCGAAATCGACCTCGGCCCGCGCCTGGCCTGGCTTTATGCCCAGGGTTATGCCGGTCCGGTGGGCCTGGAATATCGCCCCATCGGCGCCACCGCCCCTGCCCTGCCCCTCATCCGCAACCGCCTGTCCGGCGGGGCTTCCTGACGCGGGCGAAGCGGGGCGCCCTATTCGGGCCGCATCAGCTCCCGCACGTCGATATCCAGGGCAAGCGCGATCTTTTCCACCACCTCCAGGGAGGGGTTACGCTTGCCGCTTTCGATTTCACTCAGATAGGCGCGCTTGATCCCCGCTTCAAAAGCCAGTTGCTCCTGTGTCCACCCCTTCGTCTTACGGGTTGCACGAACGTTTCTGCCGAAGACCTGGACCAAGCTCATGCCCGCAAACTCGATTGTGGGCCCAGGGTTCACTATCCCCTATAGGGGACATTTCTCTTGCCACCTCCAGCACGATCCACTAATGTCCTCTATAGAGGACAAAATGGGTGGAGCATGACGATGCATATTGGAGCGATGTCGGGCCTAGCCCTGCTTTTCATGGCCACAGCGCAGGCCGGCCCCGCGGAGGAACTGCTGCTGGGCTACCCGCGCTCGCAGGTGGAGGCTGTCTTTCCCCATCTGCCGGCGGACCAGCTCGATCTTCTGGTCTATCGCATCCCCACTTTCAGCCAGATCATGCGGAATTCGGGCGCGCACCCGTAGCCAACTCCCCCGAAAGGAGCCGGCCGGGTTCTGGTGCAAGCCCGGCCGGAAGGTCGCACCAGGCCCCGCAAGCACAGGTTTGCGGGGCCATTTCTCACAGCCGGAGGGCCGCCGCACCCATCCTATTAGGTGCATAATGCCCGATTTTTGTCCTCCTCCTTGCAGCTTCACGCTAGAATGGGCTTGGCGATGCTGGCCAGTGACGCCATCTTTGCGAAAAGACTGAAATCTGCTGGGGGCGTGTTTAGCCGCATGAGCCGGAATTTCCTGGTCGTCGATCCCGAGGAACGGCCCGATGTGCTGCGTGGCCTGGCCTCGCCGGTGCGCGTCAAGATCCTCAAATCACTGCATCAGCGCGGCGGCCTCAATGTCAACGACATCGCCGATCTGCTGGCGCTGCCGCAATCGACGGTCTCGACCAATCTGCAGATCCTGGAGGAAGCCGGCCTCATCCGCACCGAGACGCAGAAGGCGCGCAAGGGCAATCAGAAGATCTGCCACGCCGTCTATGAGGAAGTGCTGGTGATGTTCAAGGAGGAGGTCTCCGCCACCCGCGCCAATATCATCGAAGTGGCCATGCCGGTGGGACTTTACACCAGTTGCGAAGTCAGCGGCCCCTGCGGGCTGTGCTCGACCGACGGCATAATCGGGCTGCTCGACGTGCCCGACGCCTTCCTCGATCCCGCGCGCATGCGCGCCGGGCTCATGTGGTTCACCCGCGGTTTCGTCGAATACCAGTTTCCCAACAATGCCCGCCTCTCCAAGACCAATATCGAGGCGCTGGAATTTTCCCTCGAGCTGTCTTCGGAAGTGCCGGGCACGGCGACCGACTGGCCCAGCGACATCACCATCTGGGTCAACCAGCAGGATGTCGGCACCTGGACCAGCCCCGGCGATTTCGGCGACCAGCGCGGCGTCTATACCCCCGATTGGTGGACGCTGCGCGGCAGCCAGTATGGCATGCTCAAGACCTGGCGCGTGGCCCGCGACGGCACCTATGTCGATGGCGTCAAGATTTCTCCGGTGGCCCTCAAGGACCTGGACGTGCCCAACCACCACTCCATCCGCCTGCGCATCGGCATGAAGGAAAACGCCCGAAACCCCGGCGGCATCAACATCTTCGGACGCGGCTTCGGCAATTACGACCAGGACATCGTCCTCCGCATCCACACGGAGGCCTAGGCTGGATCGACATTCGCCGCATCCAGAGCATGGCTGCGGCGAGTTACAGGACGGCAAGGGAGTATGCGGCCCTGCCGGGAACCATACATCAGCAAAAATCGAATCCTGGATGGAGATTGGACCTAGCTCTCGCTCCAACCCAGCTTTCGGCCCAGCAGCATATCGAGTTGCCTGTTCGGCTCCCGGTAGCGGTCGGACAGGGTCCGATAAATTTCCGGATCGATCCTCGACCCATAAGTGCCGATATTCTGAGCCTCCACCACGGGCGGCACATAATCATCGAGACGCAGGAAACCGAAGACCTGCCGGGTCACTCCGACGGGATCGGCAAAGAATCTGTCACTGGTCTCCACGAAGACATTCTCGCGGCCGAAACCGTCGAACCAGCGCTGAAGCTGCTCGGCATAAAGCCCGCGCGTATAATAGCTGAAGGCGGAAAACTGCGTCCGGCCTTCCAGGGGATGGCCGACAAGCCTGTGTCCCTGCGGACCGATGCGTTCGGCTTCGCACTCCAGCGCCTCGGCCAGACCGAGCGGTTCGTAGCCCAGCCTTCTGGCATGAAAATAGTGGGAAACCAGCCTGTCGACCGGATTGCGCAGCAGGACGATGAAGCGGGTTCTCTGCGGCAGATGGCGCTGGATGCGCGCAAAGGCCTCCGGATCGACGAGGTAGTCGGGGGTCGCCTCGCCGGTGATCTGGCCGTTTGCCGGGAAATTGCATTTATACCAGTTGATCCCCAGCCCGTAATGGCGGTCGAAAAAGGCGATTTCCTTGGTTCGCGCCGTCTCGATGCGGGGATGCTGCACCAGAAGATCGTAAAGGGACGTCGTCCCCGCCTTCTGCGCCCCCAGGATGAGGAAGTCGGGGAGACGACCCCGCCGGCCCAACCCCAGGCGGAGAAAGACGCGCATGCGGTCGGCGGCATCGGTCATCGGCCGCAACTGGTTCCTGAGATCCTGCGGCAAGGCCCTTTTCACACGGGCGGCGAGCACATGCCTGGTCATTCTGTCCTCGCGCCCCCAACAGCCCTGCGATAGATGTCGACCATCCTCTGGCAGACGATGCGAGCCTCATAAACCTGCCAGGCAAATGTCCTTATGCGATCGGAAAAAGCGGAAGCCGCGGCGGGATCGGCCGCAAGCCGCTCGGCCTCTGCGACCATCAGTTCGGGCGCGGACGAGGCCAGCGCAATGCCGTACTCCCCATCACCTATGGCCTCGATCGTTCCACCGGCCCGGGTCACCATGGGGATTTCCCCGCTGCCCATCGCCTCGAGCAGCGCATTGGGCATGCCCTCGGGATGCTCGGTGGGCATGAGGAAGACATTGCATTGCTCGAGCAGGCGATATTTGTCCTCGCCTGAAACATAGCCGGCGAACCGCACCCGCTCCTTGCCGTGCCGCAGCGAGGCATGGATGGCCTTCAGGTTTTCCATGTCGGGTCCGTCCCCGGCCATGACCAGCGTGGCGTCGGGATGGGATGCTGCAATCTCCTCAAAAGCCCGCAAGGCATTGTCACCGCGCTTGGCCGGCAGGAAGCGGGACATGAAGAGAAATCTCAGGCTGGCGAAATCCTTGGAGGCATTGGAGGAAAGATGCCTTCCCTCGAACATGGTCGTCTGAATGTCGACCCGGGAGACGTCCATCACGCCGGCCAGGGCTTCCTGGAAATCGCGGGAGAGCACCACGACCCGCTCGGCGCCCCGCAATATCTCCTGGCAGAACCGGGCGCGCCGGTCCGTTCCGGCAAGATAGCGGTCGAAGGCCGGCCACTCCCATCCACGGATGAAGATGATATAGCGGCGGCGGAACAGGCGGGCGATCCGCATCATCAGCAGTTCGCGCATGAAGGATTTGTGATCGAGCGAAGGATTGGCGTGAACCAGCGACCAGGGCTTGCGCATCGCCCAGGCGAAGCGGACGTAATCCCCCGCGAGGCGCCACAGCTTCTGAAGCCTGGTCCGCTCATCGAGGCGATGCCCGTTCACGAACAGTTCCATCTCCACGTCGGGCGGAAGATTGTCCTGCATCGAACGCAGGAAATTGCCCACGCCCCCGAGATTGCCCCGGGCATGCCCCAGAACAAGGACCCGAAGCCGGCCGGTTGGCGGATCGGTACGATTTTCCCGGAGGTTGGGCGTCATGGGTATCTCCATTCGGAGGTGGCGGACTGGGCGGGCCGAGCCGGGTGCCCTGTCCGGGAAACGGTTTTTTGGCCGGAGCCGGCCGGAGGCGCGAGAGCCAGATATCTCATGCGATACCCAAGCTGCACGGCGGCAATGGCGTAGAGAAGCAGGGGCGTTGGACGCAGGGTGAGGCCGTTTCCGATGGCGGCCGACATGATGACGGCGCCGAGAAAGCCCCCGGCCGCGGCGCCGAATTTGCGCCAGATGAGCCAGAAGGCGCCGATAAAGCAGGCGAGGCCAACCAGGCCATATTCGACCGTATAGGTGATGAAGGTATTGTGCGCCCAGGTCGTCTTGTCCCAGCTCGGCGTATACATCATGTCGCTGCCGGGCCCGGTTCCGAACAGGATTTGCCAGATGTCCCGGTCGAGGATCAGCGCCACCCGGTCCGCCCAGGTCCCGAAACGGCCGGAACCGACCAGGCGCCAGTTGAAATTGGCTCCCTGCAATTCCAGCGTGTAGAAAATCTTGTCATAGGCGACGTAGCCGAAGATGGCCGCCGCGACGGGAATGGAGAGCAGCTTCCAGAAACGGGGAATGCTGGGCATGACAACCATGGCGCCGGCAACGAAGCCCACGAAGGTGACGATGGCCTGCGAGGAGCGATAGCCATAGAGCAGCGACAGGCCCGCCGCCAGGCCGGCCAGCGTCACCATGCGAGCCAGCAGGCCCGCTTTTCCCAGGGGGCGGGTGAAAAAGGTAATGAGGACGAGCGGACCCACGACATAGCCGCTCGAATGCGGGCTCATCTCGAAAAAGGGCCAGAATCGCGGACGCCGGTCGACGGCATGGGCGAAAAATTCGCTTTCATGATAATAGGTCGGCTGGAGCAGGCTCCACAGCAGCAGGGCGATGAGCCCCCAGGCGAGCAGATAATGGATCCGGCCCAGCCATAGCCCCTCGCGTTTTGAGAACAGCACCATGGCCACCAGGATGGGCAGGAGCCGCGTCACGGCATTTTCGAAGTCGAATCGGCTCGTGCTGATGACCGGGATGCAGCTCAGGATGACCAGCAGCGTGAAAACCAGCAGCGTCTCGGGAGAGCGGGAGAACTGGGACCTGCTCAGCATGGCCAGAATGGCCCAGGCTCCCATCAGGACCAGCGCCATATCCTTGAGCACCCAGGCCCGGTAATCGACGGCCCAGAGGAAGCTGACGGGCAACAGCACCACGCAAGCGATGAGAAGCCAGAGAAAATTGACCCGGATCTTCATGATCGGGAGGGCTCCAGCAACTGGGTGACGGACTGGCGCAGATTGGCGACGAAGTCGTCGCGTTTGCGCTGGAGATTTTCGTCGCGCGCCGGGGCGGGCAGGTCGGATCGGATCAGGCTGGCCAGCTGGGCTTCGTCATGGGCCACCGCGAGGCCGGGGCGCAGGGTCAGTTGCGCGCAGGTGGCGAGCTGGTGGTCGTTGCGGTGCTCGCCATAGCGCGCCTGGCGCGGAAAGAGAATGAGGGGCTTGCCGTATTTCTCAGCGGTGAGGATGGTGCCGATGCCGGCATGGGAAACGACCAGCCGGGCGCTGCGGAATTTCTGGTCGAAATCCCGCGGCGCCAGGGTCTCCACCCATTCGAAATGCTCCGGCTGGTAGGTGGAGCGGCCGATCTGGCCGAAGACCGGCTCGGAAAGTTCGGACGCCAGCGCGTCGATCATCTGGACGAGCCGCTCGAACGGAAGCTGGGTGCCGATGGTCAGCAGGATCACAGCAGGCTCCCCAGGAAACGGGTCTTCTGCCGCTCGCCGGCGGGAACCAGATGCTGCCACTGCGTCACATGCAGATGCGCGAAGACACGGGCCACGCGCCCGCTCATCGAAATCTTCTCCGAATTGGCGACGCTGTCGATCCACACCGTCCGGGCGCCGAAAAGCCGGCCAATCATCAGGGCGATGAGGCCGGGAGCCGCGCCGGTGGTGATGACCAACCCGGGCCTGTTCTTGATGATGAGGCCCGTCACGTCGCGCGCGCAGCGCAGCAGCGCCGCCATCTGGTTGCGGTTGCAGTCGGAAATCACATGGCCCGCCGCGATGCCGGATTTTTCCGCCAGCCCGGGAATGGTATTGGCGAAAACCACGTCATGGCCATCCAGCGCACCCTTGAGCAGCATGAGCTGCTCCCAATGCCCGCCCCCGGACGATACCGCCAGAATCCTCGCCATGACATGCCTGCCTTCCACGGTTGAATCGAACCGGCCGCGGCCGCTCACGACCCGGCGCGATAGCCCCGGTACCAGTCCACAAATTGCCCGATGGTCACCTCGAGCGGGGTGTCCGGCACGAAGCCGGTCAAAGCCCGCAGCAGGGCGGGATCGGCGGCGGTGGCCACCACATCGCCCTGCTGCATCGGCTTCATGATCTTTTCGGCGGTCTTGCCCAGGGCTGCCTCGATGGTGGAGATGAAATCCATCAGCGCCACCGGCTGGCCGCCGGCGATGTTGACCACCCGCCAGGGCGCCACGGGCGAGAGCGAATCCACCACCCCTTCGGCGACGACCGGCCGGCCCCTTTCGGGCACGGCCGCGCCCAGCCGCACGATCGCTTCCACCAGGTCGGCCACGCTGGTGGCGTCGCGCTGCATCCGCCCCTCGCCATAGACCTCGATGGGCCTGCCCGCCTCTATGGCGTCGACGAATTTATAAAGCGCCATGTCGGGGCGCCCGGCGGCGCCATAGACGGTGAAGAAGCGGAAGCAGGTCGTGGGGATGTCGAACAGATGCGCGTAGGAATGGCTGAGCGCCTCGCCCGCCTTCTTGGTGGCGGCATAGAGCGAGACCGGAAAATCGGTGCGCTGCGCCTCGAAGAACGGCATTTCCTCATTGCCCCCATAGACCGAGGAGGTGGAGGCCAGCAACAGGTGCCGGGGCCTTTGCGCCCGCAGGCATTCGAGCAGGTTGAAGGTGCCCTCGATATTGGAGGAGATATAGGTGTCGGGCGCCTCCAGGCTGTAGCGCACGCCGGCCTGCGCGGCCAGATGCACGACGATCTCGGGGGCGAAATCGGCAATCGCGCGGCCAAGCCTCTCCCGATCCTCCAGCATGGCCTCGATGAAGCGGTAATTGCCGTTTTCGAGCAGGACGGCGTTGCGGCTCTGCTTGAGCGCGACGTCGTAATAGGGCGTCATGCCGTCATAGCCCAGGACCGCGTGGCCATCCGCCAGCAGGCGCCGGGCCAGATGAAAGCCGATGAATCCCGCCGATCCGGTAACGAGTATCTTCATTCCGCGGCCACGGCGCTCTCGGCGGCGTCCCGCCCGGTCACCGGCCGCCCGACGCTGTGATAGACGAGGCCCGCCGCCTCGACCTCGCGGGGGCGATAGACATTGCGCAGGTCGACGAAGACCGGCGTCTTCATGGCCGCCCGGATCCGCGCCAGGTCGAGCGAGCGGAAGGCGTTCCACTCGGTCACCAGCACCAGGCAATCGGCGCCGGCGGCCACCTCATAGGCATCCCCGGCATAGTCGATCCCCTCGATGACGCTGCGCGCCATCTCGATGCCTTCGGGATCGAAGGCGCGCACCCGGGCGCCGGCATCCTGCAAGGCCTGGATGATGGCGATGGAGGGCGCGTCGCGCATGTCGTCGGTGTTGGGCTTGAAGGTCAGCCCCAGAATACCCACCGTCCTGCCGCGCACGTCCCCGCCCATGGCGGCGATGACCTTGCGGCCCATGGCGCGCTTGCGCCTGTCGTTGATGCCGACCGTGGCCTCGACCAGATGCAGGGGGCTGTCATAATCCTGCCCGGTCTTGACCAGGGCCAGCGTGTCCTTGGGAAAGCAGGACCCGCCATAGCCCGGCCCGGCATTGAGGAACTTGGCCCCGATGCGGTTGTCGAGCCCGATGCCGCGGGCGACGTCCTGCACATTGGCCCCGGTCTTCTCGCACAGATCGGCGATCTCGTTGATGAAGGTGATCTTCATGGCCAGGAACGCATTGCCGGCATATTTGGTCAGCTCGGCGGTGCGGCGGCTGACGAAGAGCAGCGGGGCCTGGTTGAGATAGAGCGGGCGATAGACTTCCGTCATCACCGGGCGTGCACGCTCGTCCTCGAGGCCGACCACGATGCGGTCGGGGCGCTTGAAATCGTCGATGGCGGCGCCTTCGCGCAGGAATTCGGGATTGGACACCACCGAGACGTCGGCCTGCGGATTGGTCTCGCGGATGATGCGTTCCACCTCGTCGCCCGTACCCACCGGCACCGTGGACTTGGTGACGATGACGGTGTGGCCGCTGACCGCGCGGGCGATCTCGGCGGCGGCGGCGTGGACATAGGAGAGGTCGGCATGACCATCGCCCCGGCGCGACGGGGTGCCCACGGCGATGAACACCACCTCGGCCCCGGCCACCGAGCCGGCCAGGTCGGTGGTGAAGGTCAGCCGGCCCGCCTTGCTGTTTTCCGAAACCAGCACGTCCAGCCCCGGCTCGAAGATGGGGATGCGGCCCTGCCGGAGCGCTTCGATCTTGTCCGCATTGAGATCGACGCAGATGACATCATGGCCGAAGTCGGCAAAGCATGCGCCGCTGACAAGACCTACATATCCGCTGCCGATCATTGTAATGCGCATAATATTGCTCCGGTTTATCCGACAAGATTACTACACCCGATGCCGGATGATCGGTATAGATTTGTAAGGTGAATTGCGGAAAAGGGTTACTGCCGCAAGCCCGTCTCCGGGCAAATTCTCCTACATTGGCCGCGGGACCGCCGAAAGCCGGCCCGGCCCGCGCTTGGCCTGGGCGATCCTTCCCCGGGGCGGCCTAGTCGCCCTGGGAGAGATAGCCGCCATATTTGCGGTAATAGGCCGAGCGGGATTCGTTCTGCTGGTTGAGCACGGCGACGATTTCGGTGCCGGGAGCCTTGGTCTGGCGCAGATTTTCCAGCGCCCGCCGGGCATCGGCCTGGGCGGTGCTGCCCCATTTGACCACGAAGAGGATGGAATCGGCAAAGGGCGCGACATAGAGCGCGTCCACCACCGGCCCCACCGGCGGCGTATCCAGGATCAGCACGTCGAAGCTGCGCCGAGCCGCCTCGATCAGCATTTCGAACTGGCGGCTGGCCAGCAGCTGGTCGGTGGCCATGGTGCTGCGGCGCGCGCCCACGATGGCGGTGAGGTCCGACAGCGGGTCGTTTGTGAGGGTGGAGATGAGGTCGTTCGATCCGGCGCGGATATTTTCCAGATATTCGGTGAAGCCCACCGATTTCTCCACGTCCAGATGGCGGTGGATGGAGGGCTTGCGCAAGTCGCAATCGATGATGAGCGTGTTGAGGCCCGAAAGCGCGAAGGAACGCGCCAGCGCCAGCGCCACGGTGGTCTTGCCCTCGTTGGGCGCGGTGGACGATACCATGATGACCCGGCTGGAATGGCCCTGCTCGTCGGTGACCGGCCGGGGCGAGCCGGGGCGGTCTATGGCCACGCGGATGCGCCGCACCGCCTCGGAAAACAGCGAGAGCGGCTCGTTAATCATGAAATCGGCCAGGCTCCCATTGGCCACGCGCGCGCTCTGGCGGGGAATGGCGGCGGCCACCGGCACCTTGAGCACCGATTCCACCTGCTCCTCGGAATGGAAGCCCCCGATGAGGTTTTCATAGAGAAAGCCCAGGGCCACGCCCAGGCCGATGCCCAGCAGCCCCGCCACCAGCACGATCAGGGTGCGGTTGGGAAAGCTGGGCGATTGCGGCGCCAGGGCGGGCGAGACGATGCGGCTGTCGGCGACCTGCAAGCCGGCCTGGATATCCAGGTTCTGAAGGCGCGAGAGCAATTGCTGATACTGGGCCCGCGCCGAGGTCGTGCTCTGCTGCACCCCGAGAAGCTGCGTCGTCGTGTCGGCCGAGAGCGCGCCGGCAAAGACGCGCTGGCGCAGGGTTTCGCGCAGGTCCTTTTCCTGCTCGGCATTCTGGTTGAGCGTGGCCTGCAAGGCCTCGACATCGCTTCGGCCCTGGTCGGCCAGGCGCGATTCGATCCGGGCCAGTTGCGCCCGCAAATCGATCGCGGCGGGCGTTTCGGGCGCGGCCGCGCTGAGCGAGGCGGCCAGTTCCTGGCGCTGGGTTTCCAGCGCCGCCAGCGCATCCGATTGCAGCGAGCGGACCAGTCCCGACCAGTTGGCGCTATCCAGGCTCGCCTGGGCCGCGGCCAGCAGGCCGTTCTCGCTGTCGCGGGCCGCCTCGAGGGTCTTGATCTGCTCCTGCAGGCGCGCCAGGTCGGAATTGGCCGGATCGGCGATGATGCGGGCGATATTGCTCTGGATGGCCTCGTCCAGGGCGTTTTCCTGCCGCACCAGCGCCTCCTGCGCGATGTCGGCATTCGTTTTCAGCGTATCGCGCGCGGCCAGCACGGCGTTGACCTTGGCGGCCACCTGCTCGCTGATATAGGCCTGCGTGATGGCATTGGCGATGGTGGCCGACTTCTCCGGGTCGGTCGAGCGCACCTGCACCGCGATCAGATAGGTGTTGTTGCGGCGCTGCACGGTGACGGCGCTGCGCAGGCTCGACAGGGTATTGTTGAGCGCCTCCTGGCCGGTGGGCAATTGCGGGTCGGCCAGGCGCAGAAAGGCCATCAGCCGGGCGCGCCAGCCCAGCGAGGGGCCGAATTCGGCGTCCCGCACCAGGTCCTGCGAGGCGATCGCCTGCAATAGCACGCTGTCGGAGCGCAGGATTTCCACTTCGCTGTCGATGCGGGCGCTGTCGGCGCCGCTATTGCCCATGGACATCTCGGGATTGAGCAGGTCCTTGCTGCGCGGATCGACCAGAACCAGCGCCGAGGCGGAGAAGATCGGCGTCAGCGCAAAGGCCCCGATCGTGGCGATGCCCACCACCGCCACCATGGTGATGAGGATGATCCGCAATTGCCGGCGCAACAGGCCCGCAATGCTGCGAAGATCGATTTCGGTCTCATCCATGGCGGGGGTCCCAATTTATCTGATGTCCGTTTAGGGGCAAACGGCGCGGTCTCCAAGGCAATTACGGCGCTAAAGTTACTTTGCCGCCGGCTTTGACATCAACAAAACGTGGCGCCCCGGCTTCGCTCAGGCAAAGGGCGGTGAGGATGCCGGTGGCATAGGCGCCGGTATCGACGCAGATCCGGCCCGGCGCCACCACCGGCTCGGCGGCCGGCGTATGGCCATGCACCACCAGGCGTCCCGGCTCGGCCGGGGCGTTGAAAAAGGCGTCGCGGATCCACAGAAGATCGTCCGGGCTTTGCCGCTCCAGCGGCAGGCCGGGGCGCAGCCCGGCATGGACGAAGACCACGCCCGGGGCGCTCAGCGTCAGCGCCAGCCCCGCGAGGAACTCCAGATGCTCCTCGGGAATATGGGCCCGCAGGCGCTCGATGCGCTGCCGCTCGGGCAGCGCGAGCAGGTCGCGCGCGTCGATGCCGTAGGAGGCCAGGGTTTCCACCCCACCGAAGCGCAGCCAGCCATGCTCCCGATGCGGGTTGGCCAGGAAGTCGAGCATCATGATTTCGTGATTGCCCGCCAGGCACACGCGCCGCCACCCCGCCGCCGGGGCCGTCATCAGCCGGTCCAGCACCGCGGCGCTGTCCGGCCCGCGATCGACGTGGTCGCCCAGATGGATGAGCAGCTTTTCGCCCTCGATCTTGCGCCCATCCTCGAGGATGCGCGCTTCCAGCGCCGCCAGCGCCGCGGCGCAGCCATGAATGTCGCCCATGGCGTAGATGGCGGCGGGCCAGGCCTCGACCCGCAGATGCGGGCGCACGACAACCGGGCTTTCCGCCTGGCGCGCGCCGAAAAGGGAGCGCAGCAGCCTCACCGGTCCGCTCCCGCCGGCGGCGCGGTGAAGGCCGAAGCGGCCCCTGCCGCCAGCAGGGCCAGGAAGATCAGCGTGTTGGCGGGGATTTCGAGGCTGAAATCCACCAGCGAATGCAGCGCGCAGGCGACCAGGCTGCCCAGGGCGATGGCCTGGGCCTCGAGATTGCCCTGGCGCCGGATGACGGCGTGGCCGATGCGGGCCGCCACCAGCCCCACCGACAGGATCACCAGCGATCCCGCCACCAGCCCCAGCTCGGACCACAGCGCCAGATAGGTGTTGTGCGCCAGGTTCCACACCCGGTCGGTGCTGACCGGCAGGGCATGGACGAGGGGGAAGGCCAGCTCGAAACTGCCCCCGCCGAAGCCGGTCAGGGGGCGCAGCAGGATCAGCTCCCAGATCTGCCGGTAGAAATCGCCCCGCACCTGCGCGCTGGTCTCGACCCCGCCCAGGCGCTCGAACAGCCCCACGCCGAAGAACACCATGGCCACGGCGATGGCGGCAAGGATGACGGGGACCAGCGCCAGCAGCATGCCCTTGCCCCGCACCCCCTGGAGCAGAACGGCCAGGGCCACGATGGTGCCCACCACCGTGACGAACAGCCCCATGCGCGAGGCGGTGGAGAGGATGACCGTCACCAGGAAGACATAGGCCACCGCGTAGATGACCAGGCTGCTCCAGAAATGGGGCGGGCGGCCGTCGTCGCGGTGATGGGCGAAGCCCCGCGCCAGCACATGGCCGAACCGCCCGGCGGCGATGATGCTGCCCATGGCCAGGAAGGTGGCATAGGAATTGCGGTTGACGAAGGTGCCGGTGGCATAGCCGTTATAGGCCCATTTCTCCAGGCCCAGAATGGTGTCGCCCGAGCGCAGGCTAATCATGCCATAGACGCCATGGGCGATGATGATGCACAGCAGCACGTCGAACAGCAGCCTGCGCCTGCGTCCATTGGCCAGGGTTTGCAGCATCAGGAAGAAAAACAGGCCATAGCCGAGCTGGCGCGCCAGCATCAGCAGGGTCATGCCCGGCGCGATGCTGATGGTGCCGGCGTCGAGCGTCGTGCCGTCCGGCAGGGGAATGGGCAGGCCACCCAGCGGCAGCACCTGCACCACCAGCCAGGCGCAGACGGCGACCCAGAGGACCGCCTGCGGCCAGAGGGCGGCGGGCGCGATGCGCGGGGCCTGCCGCATCCAGACGAGGAGCGCGCAATAGACCATGCCGACAAGGCCGATGGCCGCGGCCAGCGCCCCCCAATAGATGGCCCGGGCGCTGCCGAAGGGAATGGGCGCGATCGCCAGCAGCGCGACCAGCAGCCAGAAGACCAGCGTGTTGAGGCGGGTCAGCCCCTCGCCCGAGGCGCGCCGGCCGAGAGGAGCCTTGGCCAGCCGGATATGGCCGATATCGGTATTGCTCATGCGTTCGGATCCAGAAGTTCGCGGGCCGCGCGCCTGACGCTGGTGACGAAGCGCCCCTGGTCGGCGGCGGGCAGGCGCTCGACGATCGCGGTGATGCGCTCGCGGAAGGAGACGTCGTTGACATAGCGCAGCGCGATCCGGCTGATGCCGCGGCCGCTGCGCACCAGCATGTCGAGATCGGCGTCATTGGTCCGCCGCGCCGCTTCGTCCAGGACCGCGTAATTGTCCTCGGCCAGTTGCACGCGCTGCTCGCCGATCCATTGCTCGCTCGGCCCGGTGCGCTCGGACAGAGCCAGCCGCCGGGACATTTCGGGCCAGTCCTCTTCAGCCGCCGCGGCCAGCGCCCCCACGAACCAGGCATAGGAATGGCTGGGCGAGCCGCTGAGGACGAAATCGGCCATGGCCAGGCATTTCGGCGCGATGGCCTCCCGCTGCGCCGGGTCCAGATAGCGCGCCATCAGCGAATTGCGGGCATTGATGGCATTGGCGCAATCGAGCAGGCCCTTGGTCTGGGTGAGCACGGAAACGCCCGGCAGCGTCGCCGGGTCGGACATGGCGACGACGCGATCGAGGCTGGTATAGCCCAGCTCGAGCGGGCGGCTTTCGGCGGCCATCGCCCAAAGGCCGACCGCCAGCGTCAGGGCGCCGGCCAGGGAGGTTGCGACAAGGGCGGGGACTGGGGACATGACAGGCACAGCGGAAACGGCTTTGGCACCGGATGAGGTCGGGGGTGCTGAAATTAGACGTTCCCCGCCAAAAAGCCAGAGAGCATGCATCGATCCGCCCCGGCCGTCCCGGAGACGCCAAAGCCGCGCCGATTCGCCCCCGGCGGTTGATCCCCGCCGCTTTCCTCCACATAGTGCCGCCAGGCAAAAATGGGGGATGACATGCGCGCCTTCCGACTCCTGGCACCCGTCCTTGCAATATCCCTGGGGCTCTCCGCCCCGCCCGGCATCGCCCTGGCGCAGGATGCGGCGCCCGGCGCGGTCGAGCCGGCGGATGCTGCCCCCGCCAAGCCCCCTTCCCCTCGCAGCCTGCGCGACGCGGCCCGGCGGGCGCCGGACGAAGCGGCGGCCAGGGCCGCGCTCGACCAGCTCGAAGCCCTGGCGGGCAGCGACCCGGAAGCCGCCTATATTCTGGGGCAGCTCTATGACGCGGGCGTGCCCGCCCTGCCCCCCGATCCGGCCCGGGCCGTGCCCTTCCTCGAAACGGCCGCCGCCGCCGGCGACGCGCGGGCCTATAAGCGGCTGGGCGATCTCTATCGCGCCACCGAAGGCCTGAAGAATCCGCTCGAGGCCTATCGCAACTACCGGCAGGCGGCCGATCTGGGTGATGCCGCCAGCGCCCAGCGCACCGGCGACTATCTGCGCGCCGGCCAGGTGGTGCCGCGCGACCTCCGGGCCGCCATCGCCTATTACGAAATCGCCGCCAAGGCCGGCTCCGCCGCCAGCGCCCTGCGCCTGGGCGATCTCTATAGGACCGGCGCCGCCGATGGCCTCGACCCCGCCCGGGCCTTGCCCTGGTACGAGCAGGCGGCGGAGGCGGGTAACGCCCAGGCCTATTACCGGCTCGGCGAATTCCACCGCACCGGCGCCGGGGGCGCGCCCCGCCCCGATCTCGCCCTCGAGAACTACCAGCTTGGCGCCGAGGCCGGCAATGCCAATGCCCTGATGCGCATGGCCAGGGGGCTGCTCGATGGCAGCCTCGCCTCCGGGCGCGCCGAGGACGGTTTCGCGCTTCTGGCCTCGGCCGCCGACAAGGGCGTCACCGGCGCCCGGCTTGCCCTGGGCCGGGCGCAACTGGACGGAACCGGCACCGCCAAGGATGTTGCGGCGGGGCTGGCCACGCTGAACGCGGCCCTTGAGGAGGGCGACGTCGCGGCGGGGCGCTACCTCATCCAGCTCCATACCGGCGGGCGCGCGGGGGTGAGTCGCGACCTCACGGCCGCCCGCGCCGCCCTGGACAGGCTGCGCGCCCTCGCCGCGCCGGAAGTGGCCCGCTACGAGGCGGTCATCCTGGCCGCCGCCGAACCCGGTGGCGCCGCGCGGTTCGCCGCCATGGGCGAAGATTTCGACAGCCTCGACGCCGATGCCCGGCAGCGCCTGCTGGGCCGGGTCTATGCCCTCGACCGCAATGCCTATGTCTATCTGATCCAGCGCCGCCTCGCCGCGCTGGATCTTTATGCGGGACCGCTGAACGGGCTGCTCACCGGTTCGACCATCGGCGCGGTAAACGCGCTGTGCCGGACCCGCGACATTGCCGAGGCCTGCCGCATGGGTCCGCTCAGCGGTCCGGCGCGCCGTGGCATCGCCGAGGTCATCTTCCGCTGACCCGGCTGGCGTTAGCATGGTGTTAACCGCGGCGGCGCAAACCGGGCGTCTGAAATCGGCCCCGGTCAAAATGCCGCCGCGATTGGTCCGCAATTGATGCAAATGCACATCAGATGTGGCGGCATTTGACATCTTGGTAACCATGTCGGGCACAGAGTTGGCGGGGCAACTTCTCTCCCACGGCACCTTCGAGACAAAGGAAGATTTAGCGATGACGACGAAAACCGGTGGCCTTGCAATCGGGCTCGCGGTCGGCGCGATCATGGCTCTGGCCCCTGCCGCGCAGGCGCAGCAGGCCACGGAGCTGGGAACCTTCAACGCCTGGACGGCCTGGCAGGCGGCCGATGCCACCGGCACGATCTGCTATATCTCGTCCACCCCGCAGAAGACCGAGCCGGCCGGGGTCAACCGCGATCCCATCCACTTCATGATTATCCACCGCAAGCAGATGGGCGTGAAGAACGAGGTGCAGACCATCGTCGGCTATCCGCTCAACACCACCAATGCCAATGCCAGCGCCAGCGTGGACGGCAAGTCCTATCCCATGGTGGCCGAGGGCTCGGCGGCCTGGCTGGCCTCCACCGGCGACGAGGGCGGCTTCGTTTCCGCCTTCAAGGCCGGCAATTCCCTGGTGGTGCGCGGCACCAGCCAGCGCGGCACCAATACGGTGGACACCTATTCCCTTTCGGGCGCGACGGCGGCGATGAACGCCATCGATGCCGCCTGCAAGTGATTTTTGGGTTGCCCCGACCCCATCCGAAGCCATAACTGGGCGGAAGCCTTCCGGCTTCCCGCCCCTTGCCCCCTGATGAGGCCCCGATGTCCAAACCCGTTCTGGCGCTCGCCCTTCTCGCCGGCCTGATGCTGACCACCGGCGCCAGCGCCCAGCAGGTGCGCCAGCTGGGCGAACATCGCGCCTGGTCGAGCTATGCCGCCAATGACGCGACGGGGGCGGTGTGCTTCGCCATGGTCAAGCCGGAATCGGTCACCCCCATGCCCGACGGCTACACCCAGGCCTATATCTACATCACCAACCGCCCGGCCGAAGGCGTCGTCAACGAGTTCAATCTCGTCGCCGGCTTCACCTTCCAGCCCGACAGCCGCGCCACCATCAGCGTCGGCTCGCAGGCCTTCAACCTTTTCACCCAGAACGACGCCGCCTGGCTCGACGACGCCAGCCAGGCCTCCGCCCTGGCCAGCGCCATCCGCGCCGGCGTCAACATGGTGGTGGAGGGCACCAGCGCCGCCGGCATCAAGATCACCCAGACCTATTCCCTTTCCGGCGCGACCGCGGCGCAGCAATCGATCAATTCGAACTGCTGATTTCGGCGCTCGCCGCGCCCCGTCCCTGCGCTCCGCGCATCCCCCTCCCGCGCCCGTGACTTTGCGTCGAGCGCGCTTCCATGCTATTGGCGCGCACGATCCCCGCTTTCCGAGCCCCTTGTAGCCTGCCATGAGCATCGCGCTGAACCTTGACCATTCGACCGCCCCGCGCCCGGCGGTGGCGAGCCGCCCGTCGCTGATCGGCCTCAGTAAGCCGCAACTGGCCCAGGCGCTGGTGGGCGCCGGCATTGCCGGGGAAAAGGAAGCGCGCATGCGCGCCAGCCAGTTGTGGAACTGGCTCTATGTCAACGGCGTCACCGATTTTGAGCGCATGACCAATGTGGCCAAGCCGGTGCGCCAGCGCCTGGGCGACGCCTTCATCCTCGACCGCCCCGAAATCGTCTCCGAACAGGTCTCCAGCGACGGCACGCGCAAATGGCTGTTCCGCTTCCGCGATCCGGCCAATCCCGCTTTTCCGCCGGTCGAGGTGGAAACCGTCTATATCCCCGAAAGCGATCGCGGCACGCTTTGCGTCTCCAGCCAGGTCGGCTGCACCCTCACCTGCTCCTTCTGCCACACCGGCACGCAGAAGCTGGTGCGCAATCTCACCGCCGGCGAAATCCTCGGCCAGGTGCTCATGGCGCGCGAGCGCCTGGGCGATTTTCCCGGCGGCCAGCGCCCCGACGATGGCGGCCTCGTGCCCGGCGGGGAGACCCGCGCCATCACCAATATCGTCATGATGGGCATGGGCGAGCCGCTCTATAATTACGAGAACGTCAAGCAGGCCCTGCTCATCGCCTCGGCCGGCGACGGCATGAGCCTGTCCAAGCGCCGCATTACCCTCTCCACCTCCGGGGTCGTGCCCTATATCGAGCCCACCGGCCGCGAGATCGACGTCATGCTGGCCATTTCCCTGCATGCCACCAATAACGACCTGCGCGACGTGCTGGTGCCGATCAACAAGAAGTGGCCCCTCGAGGACCTGCTCGAGGCTTGCCGCAATTATCCCGGCCTTTCCAACGCCCGCCGCATCACCTTCGAATATGTGATGCTCGATGGCATCAATGACAGCGACGCCGAGGCGCGCGAACTGGTGCGGCTGCTCGCCGGCATTCCGGCCAAGATCAACCTCATCCCCTTCAATCCCTGGCCCGGCTCCAATTACGGCACCTCGCCCTCTTCCCGCATCGAGCGCTTCGCCGACATCGTCAACCGCGCCGGCTATGCCAGCCCCGTCCGCACCCCCCGCGGCCGCGACATCTTCGCCGCCTGCGGGCAATTGAAGAGCGAAAGCGAGCGGCTGAGCAAAAAGGACCGCGAGGCGCTGGCGGGGGTCTAATACAACCGCCGGGCTTCGGCCATACGCATGCCGCCCCAAATACCACCGGGTCATTCCGGCGCAGGCCGGAATCCAGGCTGAAGGCCAACCGCAAATGCGGTGCTGGAGGAGCATGCGGACATGGATTCCGGCCTGCGCCGGAATGACGTCGGGCAGGTTACGCTTTTAGCGCTATTCCCCCGCCACCCATTCGATTCCCCACCGTCCGCGCCCTTCGTCGCTCAAAAGCGCCGCCAACGCCGGCAGCACGATGCGCATTTCCTCTTCCAGCACGAAGGGCGGATTGACGACGATCATGCCGGTACCATGCAGCCTTGGCGGGGTTGAGGGATTGCGCAGGCTCAATTCCAGCCGCAGGATTTTCGGTATCCCCGTGGCCTTGAGCGCCTTCACATAGGCCTCCACCGCTTCCGGCTCCTTGAGCGGATACCAGAAGGCGTAGATGCCGCCGGGCCAGCGTTTATGGGCCTTTTCCAGCCCCCGCGCCATGCGCGCGAATTCGCCCTTTTCCTCGAAGGGCGGATCGACCAGCACGAGGCCTCGTTTTTCCTTGGGCGGCAGATGCGTGCCCAGCGCCGCCCAGCCGTCCAGATGCGTGACGCGGGTCTGGATGTCGCCGGCAAAATTCTCTTTCAGCGCCTCGGCGTCCTCGGGATGCAGCTCCAGCGCCATCAGCCGGTCCTGGCTGCGCAGCATGTGGCGGGCGATGAAGGGCGAGCCGGGATAAAAGCGCAGATTGCCATCCGCGTTCCGCGCCCGCACCGCGTCGAGATAAGGCGCGATCAGCTCGGAAATCTCCGCCGGCGGCGCGGCGCCGAGCAGCCGGCCGATGCCATCCTGCCATTCCCCGGTCCGCTCGGCCTCGCCTCCGAAAAGATCGTAGAGCCCCACCCCCGCATGGGTATCGATGACGCGGAAAGGGGCATCCTTGCGCATGAGATAGGCAAGGATGCGGGTGAGGATGACGTGCTTGACCACGTCGGCGAAATTGCCGGCGTGAAAGGCATGGCGATAGTTCATCGTCCTATCTCCGCCCCTCGGCCAGCAATATGGTTGCGGCAAAGGCCATGAACACGGCGGCGAAGCTCCAGTTGAGCGCCTTGCCCACCCAGGCCTTTTCCCGGAGCGTGCGCGTCAGCCATTCGGCGAACAGCACCACCGCGATCACCACCGGCAGCGAGACGAGGACGAATTCGATCCCGAGGAAGATCAGCTTGCCCGGCGCCTGCGGATCGGCGGCCGAGACGAATTGGGGCAGGAAGGTCACGAAGAACAGCGCCACCTTGGGATTGGTGAGGTTGATGCCCAGCCCGGTGAGATAGGACTGCCCCCAGCGCGGCTGCTGCCCCCCTGCCTTGGCCACCAGGATGCCCCCGCCATTGCGGATGGCCTGGATGGCGAGCCAGATGAGGTATAGCGCGCCCACGATCTTGAGCGCCCAGAAAGCCGCCGGCGCGGCGACGATGAGCAGGGAGACGCCGAACGCCACCAGCATTGTGTGCACGGCGATGCCGCTGATCGCCCCCAGCACCGTGGCAAAGCCATGGCCGCGCCCCCAGTTCATGGTGCGCGACACGAACAGCGCCATGTCGGGTCCCGGCGTGACCGCCAGGGCCAGCGAGGCCAGGGCGAAGGCGAGGATCACGGAAAGGTCGGGGATGAAGGGGGGCATGGTGCGCTCAAGAATCTTGCGCGCAGACAATTGCACCAAAGCGCCGTCCTGACTAGGGTGCGCCCGATTTCCGGGCCGTTCCGGCCGATCTTACCGAGACACACAATGGCGAATGACATCAAGAAAGTCGTGCTGGCCTATTCGGGCGGGCTCGACACCTCCATCATCCTCAAATGGCTCAAGGAAACCTATGATTGCGAGGTGGTGACCTTCACCGCCGATCTGGGCCAGGGCGAGGAGCTGGAGCCGGCGCGCAAGAAGGCCGAGATGTTCGGCATCAAGGACATCTATATCGAGGACCTGCGCGAGGAATTCGTGCGCGACTTCGTCTTCCCCATGTTCCGCGCCAATGCCATGTATGAGGGGCTCTATCTGCTGGGCACCTCCATCGCCCGCCCGCTCATCGCCAAGCGCCTGGTGGAAATCGCCCACGAGACCGGGGCCGACGCCATTTCCCACGGCGCCACCGGCAAGGGCAACGACCAGGTGCGGTTCGAGTTGACCGCCAATGCGCTCGACCCCTCCATCAAGGTCATCGCTCCCTGGCGCGAATGGGATTTGCGCAGCCGCACCAAGCTGCTCGAATATGCCGAGGCCAACCAGATCCCCATCGCCAAGGACAAGCGCGGCGAGGCCCCCTTCTCGGTCGACGCCAATCTGCTGCATACCTCCTCGGAAGGCCGCGTACTCGAGGACCCGGCGGTGGAAGCGCCCGACTATGTCTATCAGCGCACCACCGACCCCGAGAAAGCCCCCGACACCCCCGAATATGTCAGGATCGGCTTCGAGAAGGGCGACGCCGTCTCGGTCAATGGCGAAAATCTGTCGCCGGCCAACCTGCTGGCAAAGCTCAACGCGCTGGGCGGCAAGCATGGCGTGGGCCGGCTCGACCTGGTGGAAAACCGCTTCGTGGGCATGAAGTCGCGCGGCGTTTACGAGACCCCCGGCGGCACCGTGCTCTGGCATGCCCATCGCGGCATCGAATCGATCACCCTCGATCGCGGCGCGGCGCATCTGAAAGACGAGCTGATGCCCAAATATGCCGAGCTCATCTATAATGGCTTCTGGTATTCGCCCGAGCGCGAGATGCTGCAGGCCCTGATCGACAAGAGCCAGGAATTCGTCGCCGGCGAAGTCACCGTCAAGCTCTACAAGGGCTCGGCCAATGTCGTGGCCCGCACCTCGCCCTTCTCACTCTATTCGGAAGACCTCGTCACCTTCGAGGAGGGCGCGGTGGCCTATGACCACAAGGATGCCGAAGGCTTCATCCGCCTCAACGGCCTCCGGCTCAAGACCTGGGCGGCGCGCAACGCCAAGGCCCGGCGCTGAATTGGCAAGCCCCGGCGCCTGGCGCCGGGGCCGCTTTTTCCGCCTCAAATATTTTCAAATTCCGCACTTAATCCCTCATTAACAGGAACGCCCTAGCTTGGCCGCGGCCGTCCTATACGGCGCGCGAAAGGAGAGGTCAGGTGCAGGCCGAGGGGGCGGGCAGCTTGAGCGAGATGGCCGAGGCGTTGCTGCTCGATGCTGCGCTCGAGAACATCCCCTATGGCTTCTGCGTCTGGTCCCCGCAGTTCCGCCTGGTCATGTGGAACAAGCGCTATCGCGACATGTACGGTTTTTCCCGCGATGCCATCCATCGCGGCATGAGCCTGGAGGACGTGGTGCAGCTCTCCCTGAGCCTGGGCAACCACGAAGGCCAGAGCGTCACCGATTTCTACGAATCCTACACCGCCCATTTGCTCTCCAACCGCAGCGGCACGCGCACGCGGAGCCGCGAGGTGGTCAATGGCGGGCGCACCATCGAGACCGGCCATATCTATTCGGAGGGGCTGGGCTGGGTCATCACCCACGAGGACATCACCGACGAGATCGCCCGCGCCGAAACCATGCAGAAGCGCAAGCTGGAGCTGGAGCGGCAGAATATCCGGCTCGACGCGGCGGTGAACAACATCTCCCAGGGCCTGTGCATGATGGATGCCAGGGGCCGCCTGGTCATCTGCAACGAGCCCTATGCCCGCATCTACAATCTTCCCGTCGAGCTGCTCAAGCCCGGCACCCAGCTCGAGGACATACTGAGCCACCTCTTCGACATGGGCATGAGCGCCGGCGGCACGCGCGAGGACTATATCGCCTGGCGGCGCGACGTCATCGCGCGGCGGGAATATGGCAAGAACATCCACGAGCTCAATGGCCGCACCATCATGATGCAGCACCATCCGATGAAGGATGGGGGCTGGGTCTCGACCCATGAGGACATCACCGAACAGCGCCAGAACGAGGCGCGCATCCGCCACCTCGCCCGCCACGACGCGCTGACCGACCTGCCCAACCGCATCGAGTTCCTCGAGCAGATGGCCAAGACCGAGGCGGGGCTCAGCCGCGGCGAGATGGCGGCGGTGCTCTATATCGACCTCGACCACTTCAAGGCGGTCAACGACACGCTGGGCCATGCGGTGGGCGACGAGGTCATCAAGCAGGCTTCGGCCCGGCTCTGGGGCACGACGCGGGAAACCGACGTGCTGGCGCGGCTGGGCGGGGACGAATTCGCGCTGCTCATGCGCCCCATCGACAGCGCCGCCGACGCCGCCCGGGTGGCCGACCGCATCATCAAGTCCATCGGCACCCCCATGCTTATCGGCGGCCAGCAGGTCGAGATCGGCGCCAGCGTCGGCATCGCCATCGGCCCCGGCGACGGGGTCAAGACCGACGCGCTGGTCAAGAATGCCGACCTGGCGCTTTACCGGGCCAAGAGCGAGGGGCGCTCGACCTATCATTTCTTCGAGGCCGGCATGGATGCCGAGCTGCAGATGCGCCGCTCCATCGAGGCCGGGCTGCGCATGGCGTTGCAACGGGGCGAATTACGCCTGGTGTTCCAGCCGCTGCTGGGGCTGCGGGAAAACCGGGTCACCTGCGTCGAGGCGCTGCTGCGCTGGGATCACGAGGGACGCACCGTCTCCCCGGTCGAATTCATCCCCATCGCCGAGGAGACCGGGCTGATCGTGGCCATCGGCGAATGGGTGCTGCGCGAGGCCTGCCGCACGGCTGCCGGCTGGCCGGGCGACGTGCGGGTGGCGGTCAATCTCTCGCCCATCCAGTTCAAGAGCCGCGACCTGCTCAATGTGGTGCTGGCCGCGCTCAAGGAGGCCCGGCTTCCCCCCACGCGCCTGGAGCTCGAAATCACCGAATCCCTGCTGCTGGCCGAGAACGAGACCAATCTCAAGGTGCTGCACGATTTGCGCGCCATGGGCGTGCGCATCTCCATGGACGATTTCGGCACCGGCTATTCCTCGCTCTCCTATCTGCGCTCCTTCCCCTTCGACAAGATCAAGATCGACCGCTCCTTCATGCGCGACCTGACCAGTCGCGGCGACAGCCAGGCCATCATCAAGGCGGTGATCGGGCTGGGCCAGTCGCTGGGTATGTCCACCACCGCCGAGGGCGTGGAAACCGAGGAACAGCTCGACCTGGTGCGGGCGCAGGGCGTTTCCGAGGTGCAGGGGTTCCTCTTCTCCCCGCCTTTGCCGCCCGCCGCCCTGGCCAGCCTTCTGCATTCGGACGCCGCCAAGCATGCCGGCCGCAAACGCGCCTCCTGAGCGCCTGGGACCGCGCCGGACCGGCCGTTCCGGGGAGAGGCATGGGGACGGAAAGTCCGGAAAATGCGGCCTCCCTCTGCCTGCAACCCCCCTTTGCACGAGATGAACCTTGTGAAATCCGGCCTCTTGCGCTAAGCAGCGCCCGACACTGCCGGGCCCTTGTGTTGCTCCGGCGCATCCATACCGCATGGTTTGCTTTTCTCAACCCACCCGAGCGCGCTCCCGTGGGGCAGTTTTGTGGATCATGCACGAGAAGGCGGACCCTTTCATGTCTATGCGCAATATCGCCATCATCGCCCACGTCGACCACGGCAAGACCACGCTGATCGACGTGCTGCTCAAGCAGTCCGGCTCCTTCCGCGAAAACGAGCGCGTCGAGGAACGCGCCATGGATTCCAACGATATCGAGCGCGAGCGCGGCATCACCATCCTGGCCAAGGTGACTTCGCTTTTGTGGAAGGACACCCGCATCAATATCGTGGACACGCCCGGCCACGCCGATTTCGGCGGCGAGGTGGAGCGCATCCTGTCCATGGTCGACGGCGTGGTGCTGCTGGTGGACGCGGCCGAAGGCCCGATGCCCCAGACCAAGTTCGTGCTGTCCAAGGCGCTGGCCCAGGGGCTGCGGCCCATCGTGGCCATCAACAAGATCGACAAGGCCGACGAGCGGCACCTGGAAGTGCTCGAGGAGATCTTCGATCTCTTCATCGCGCTCGACGCCACCCCCGAGCAGCTCGATTTCCCCGTGCTCTACGGCGCCGCCAAGCTGGGCTGGATGGCCAATGAGCCCAATGGCGCCCGCGAGAGCCTGGGCCCGCTGCTCGACAAGGTCATCGAGCACGTGCCCGAGCCGCAGGTGGAGGAAGGCCCCTTCCGCATGCTGGTCACCACCATCGAGCGCAATCCGTTCTTGGGGCGCATCCTCACCGGCCGCATCCAGTCGGGCAGCATCAAGGCGGGCGACGCCATCCATGCCCTGAGCCGTGACGGCAAGGTCGTCGAAAAGGGCCGCGTCTCCAAGGTCCTGGCCTTTCGCGGGCTCGACCGCAACCCGATCGAGGAAGGCGTGGCCGGCGACATCGTCGCCATTGCCGGGCTCGAAACCGCCACCGTGGCCGACACCATCGCCGTGCCGTCGGTGACCACGCCCCTGGCCGCCAAGCCCATCGACCCGCCCACCCTCAGCGTCACCTTCCGCATCAATGACGGTCCCCTGGCCGGCCGCGAGGGCGACAAGGTGCAGTCCCGCGTCATCCGCGAGCGGCTGATGCGCGAGGCCGAGGGCAATGTCGCCATCCGCGTCACCCCCGGCGAGGACAATGACAGCTTCGACGTTGCCGGCCGTGGCGAACTCCAGCTCGCCGTCCTCATCGAGAACATGCGCCGCGAAGGGTTCGAATTGACCATCGGCCGCCCCAAGGTCCTGTTCAAGGAAGAGAACGGGGTGCGCATGGAGCCGGTCGAGGAAGTCATCATCGACGTCGATGACGAGCATACCGGCGCCGTGGTGCAGAAGCTCACCGAGCGCAAGGGCGAATTGACCGACATGCGCCCCTCCGGCATCGGCCGCACCCGCATCCGGCTGCTGGTGCCCACCCGCTCGCTCATCGGCTATCAGGCCGAGCTTTTGAGCGACACCCGCGGCACCGCCATCTTCAACCGGCTCTTCCACTCCTTCGTGCCCTATAAGGGCGAGCTCTCGGGCCGCCGCACCGGGGTGATGATCTCCAACGGCACCGGCCAGTCCGTGGCCTTCGCGCTGTGGAACCTGGAGGATCGCGGCCCCATCATGATCGATGCCGGCGTCGACATCTACGAGGGCATGATTATCGGCGAGCATTCCCGCGACAACGACCTCGAGGTCAACGCGCTCAAGGGCAAGCAGCTCACCAATATCCGCACCACCTCCAAGGACGAGGCGGTGCGCCTCACCCCGCCCAAGAAGCTGACGCTGGAGCAGTCCCTGGGCTATATCGCCGACGACGAATATGTCGAGGTGACGCCCAAATCCATCCGCCTGCGCAAGATCTGGCTCGACCCCAACGAGCGCAAGAAGCAGAGCCGCGCCGCCAAATCGGCCTAAGCTGCTGTTAGAGCGTTTCCAGCAAAAGTGGCAACGGTTTTGCGGTTCGGAAACGCCACAAAACAAAGCTGCTGTTAGGGTCTGGCTGTTAATTTCCACGACGTCATTGCCGGGCTCGTCCCGGCAATCCATTTTTTCGGCCACCGCATCGACCACCCGGACTTGCCCGGTGGTGACGATGGACGAACGATGAGGAGCATGACCCCATGACCGACTGGATCATCCAGACCATTTCCGAGCTTGGCTATCTCGGCATCTTCTTGGTCATGCTGGCCGAATCGATCTTCCCCCCGATTCCGTCCGAGCTCATCATTCCCTTTGCCGGCTTTGCCGCCGCCAATGGCGATCTCAATTTCCTCGGCGTGCTGGCCGCCGCCACCGTGGGCGCGGTCACCGGCATGCTGCCCTGGTATTTCGCCGGGCGCCTGTTCGGGCTCGAGCGGGTGCGGCTGCTGGCCGACCGCTTCGGGCGGCTGATGGCGATGAATTCCGACGAGATCGACATTGCCGTGGCCTGGTTCGGGCGCTTCGGCCCGGTCATCGTGCTGTTCGGCCGGCTGATCCCGCTCATCCGCACGCTCATCTCCATCCCCGCCGGCCTGTCCCGCATGCCCCTGCCGGTCTTCCTGCTCGCCTCCGGCGCCGGCGCCTTCGCCTGGAACCTCTTCCTCACCAGCGCCGGCTACCTGCTGCACGAGCATTACGAGATCATCGAGGTCGTGCTCGATCCGCTGAGCTATCTGGTGCTGGCCCTGGTGGTGCTGATCTATCTCTACCGCGTCGTCACCTGGAAGCCGGCCCGCCGCCCCGCCTGAGCTCTTGCAGAATGCGAGGCTCTTGCATTCTGCAAGGCAGGAGCGGCCGCGAAATGCGAATATTCACAAGGCCTTAATCTTTGCCCCAGCAATTGCGGGGCCGCCCGGACTGGCATGCTTCCTGCAAGGAAGCCAGCGTCCGGGTTCTGATGTATTGCGTACCGGATGTCAGTCATTGGGGCCCCGTTCCGTGCGACCCGGAGCGGGGCCTCGACTATTGTGCGCCGGGGCCTTGTTGCCGTATGCAACGGCCCTTAAATAGGGACGCTGACAGCCACAAGGACCAAGGCCGCCATGATCGCCATCCTGCAGACCCTTTCCATCATTCTCAACCTGGTCTGGTGGGTGTTCCTCATCATGATTATCATGAGCTGGTTGATCGCCTTCAACGTCATCAACACGCGCAACGCCTTCGTCGACACGGTCTGGCGCGCGGTCAATTCCATCACCGAGCCGATCCTGCGGCCCATCCGCCGCGTCATCCCCCCCATGGGCGGCATGGACCTCTCGCCCATCATCGTCTTCATCATCATCTTCTTCCTGCAGTCCTTCATCGCCAACGACCTGCCGCGCATGCTGCGGCTCTACTGAGCCGTGGCGGCCTGCTACCGGCCCGGCCCCGAGGGGCTGAGCCTTCATCTGCGCGTCACCCCCAATGCCGGGCGCGACGGCATAGAGGGCGTGGAAATCCGCGACGATGGCAGCGCGGTGCTGCGGGTGCGGGTCCGCGCCGTGCCCGATGACGGCAAGGCCAATGCCGCCGTGCTGGCGCTGCTCTCGAAAGCCCTGGACGTGCCCCGCTCCGCCATGGCGGTGACCGCCGGCAGGACCGCCCGCTTCAAGACCCTGGCCATCGCCGGCGACGCCGCCGTGCTGGCGCGCCGCATCGACGCCCTGGGCTGACCGGGGAAACGATTTCGCCCGGCGCCGGGCCGGCGCATTTTCCATTGCTTAACCAGTCAATCCCGTTAAGCTCGCCTGCGGAGGGCTTGAGCGAGGCCGCCGGCGAGAGGGGCCGGCCGGCCCGGCATTGAGTCCCCGGAGGAAACCGAGAGGGACTAAGAATGACTTTGGCACTATGGCTGATCGTCCTGTGCGGCGGTCTGTCTATCGTCTATGGCGTAATCACTACCCAACAATTGCTCGCGGCCGATGCCGGCACGGCCCGCATGCAGGAGATTTCGGCGGCTGTGCGCGAGGGGGCCTCGGCCTATCTCAAGCGCCAATACACCACCATTTCCATCGTCGGCGCCGTCATTCTGGTCGCCGCCTTCCTGCTTCTGGGCGCCTATGCGGCCATCGGCTTCCTGATCGGCGCGGTGCTCTCGGGCGTCGCCGGCTTCATCGGCATGAACGTGTCGGTGCGCGCCAATGTGCGCGTGGCCCAGGCCGCCGTGGGTTCGCTCGGCAAGGGGCTCGACCTGGCCTTCAAGTCCGGCGCGGTCACCGGCATGCTGGTGGCTGGGCTGGGCCTTCTGGGCGTGGCGCTCTATTTCATCGTCCTCACCCAGTTCCTCGGTTTCGCCCCCACCAGCCGCGTGGTCATCGATGCGCTGGTGGCGCTCGGCTTCGGCGCCTCGCTCATCTCCATCTTCGCCCGCCTGGGCGGCGGCATCTTCACCAAGGGCGCCGATGTGGGCGGCGACATGGTGGGCAAGGTCGAAGCCGGCATTCCCGAGGACGACCCGCGCAATCCCGCCACCATCGCCGACAATGTGGGCGACAATGTCGGGGACTGCGCCGGCATGGCGGCGGACCTGTTCGAAACCTATGTGGTCACCATCGTCGCCACCATGGTTCTGGCCGCCATCATCCTGCCCGAGGCCTACAAGCTCATCGGCATGGTGCTGCCGCTCGCCATTGGCGGGGCGTGCGTGGTCACCTCGATCATCGGCACCTATTTCGTCAAGCTGGGCGCCGACAACAACATCATGGGCGCGCTCTACAAGGGCATCATCGCCACCGGCGTGCTGTCGCTGATCGCGCTGCTGCCCGTGCTCTGGCTGATCTTCGGCGACATGGGCGTGGCGATCGAGGCCAGCGACAAGACCTTCACCCCCTGGAGCCTGTTCTGGTGCGGCGTGGCCGGTCTGGTCATCACCGGGCTCATCATCATCATCACCGAATATTACACCGGCACCAACCGGCGCCCGGTCAATTCCATCGCCGAGGCCTCGGTCACCGGCCACGGCACCAATGTCATCCAGGGCCTGGCGGTGTCGCTCGAATCCACCGCCCTGCCGGCCATCGTCATCATCGCCGGCATCATCGTCACCTATAACCTTGCCGGGCTGTTCGGCATCGCCTTCGCCGTGGCCACCATGCTGGCGCTCGCCGGCATCGTGGTGGCGCTCGACGCCTTCGGTCCCGTCACCGACAATGCCGGCGGCATCGCCGAAATGGCCGGGCTCGACGCCTCGGTGCGCCACAATACCGACGCGCTCGACGCGGTGGGCAACACCACCAAGGCCGTGACCAAGGGCTATGCCATCGGCTCGGCAGGCCTGGGGGCGCTGGTGCTCTTCGCCGCCTATACGCAGGACCTGATCTACTTCTCCAACCTGCCCGACGCTCCCGCCATCTTCTCGGGCATGGGTGCGCTCACCTTCTCGCTGGCCGATCCCTATGTCGTGGTCGGCCTGCTCTTCGGCGGGCTCCTGCCCTTCCTCTTCGGCGGCATGAGCATGACCGCCGTGGGCCGCGCCGCCCAGGCGGTGGTGGTGGAAGTGCGCCGCCAGTTCAAGGAGAAGCCGGGCATCATGGCCGGCACCGAGAAGCCCGATTACGGCCGGGCCGTGGACATGCTGACCCGCGCCGCGATCAAGGAGATGATCGTGCCGAGCCTGCTGCCGGTGCTCAGCCCCATCGTGGTCTTCTTCGTCATCACCTGGATCGCCGGCCCCGCCGCCGGCTTCTCGGCCCTGGGCGCCATGCTCATGGGCGTCATCGTCACCGGCCTCTTCGTCGCCATCTCCATGACCGCCGGCGGCGGCGCCTGGGACAATGCCAAGAAGAGCTTCGAGGACGGCTTCACCGACAGCCATGGGGTGAAACACCTCAAGGGCTCGGACGCCCACAAGGCCTCCGTCACCGGCGACACCGTCGGCGATCCCTACAAGGACACGGCGGGCCCCGCCGTCAATCCGATGATTAAGATCACCAACATCGTCGCCCTGCTGCTGCTGGCCGTGCTGGCCCATCTCGGCTGAGGCGATTCGGCGATCAAACCGAAAGGCCCGGGGGAAATCCCCGGGCCTTTTGCCTTGGCTGCTAGCCCCGTTCAGCCGCCAAGCCTCACCCTCGATATCGCCCCGGCCTCGAGCCGGGCCCATTCTGATATCATGCCGGCACATTCATCGACGCCCCGTCATTGCCGGGCCTGTCCCGGTAACCCGCACTTCCACTTGCGCTGCCCCTAAAAAACTTATCCCCGGCACTCTTTGCTGCGCCTATCCTTGCCCCATCCCCGCCGGCAACACGCGGTGCCGACGAAGCATCGGGCGGGGGGAACGGGGAGTTCGGGGTCGCCTGGGCCAATGCGTGGATGTCGACAACCGGCCAGAGCCGGACCGGTCCCCGCGGGAATGGCTTGCATTTCCGCCGGCACGGGTTCCGAAGCGTCAAACCCCAAAAGGGGGCCGCTCGAGGCATGCGCAGAAAACCCGATCGTGGGAAGCGGCTTTCGCCTCTTCTGTTGTCTACCCCATCGGGGCGAAAGCCGCTGCCCACCGTGAAACCGCGACGCCTTCGGGCCGGGCGGCCCTTGCGCACGCCTGGGCCCAAAATCCTTCGCAAAAAAGCCGAACCCTCGGCGCGCTTTGCCGTTATGCTCGTGGCCGGAAATTATTCCGGGCAGCAGGGAGACACGAATGCGCAAGCTGATCGCGGGCCTGTTTTATTCCATCGACGGGGTGGCCGAAGCCCCCAACCTCTTCCAGTTCGACAGTTTCGATGCGGAATTGGGCCAGATGCTCGGCAAGACCATGGCCGAGGTCGACACCGTGCTAATGGGCCGGGTGGGCTACCAGGAATGGGCCGGCTATTGGCCCCATGCCAGCCAGGACCTCGACTTCACCGGCTTCATCAACGCCGTGCCCAAATTCGTCGCCTCCGACACCCTGTCCGGGCCGCTGGACTGGAACAATTCGCGGCTCATCGAGGGGCGGCTGGAGGATTTCGTGCGCGCGCTCAAGGCCCAGCCCGGCGGCACCATCGCCGCCATGGGCGGCATGTCGCTGGTGCGCCAGTTGCTGCTGGCCGGGCTGATGGACGAGATGACGCTCATCATCCATCCCGTCGTCAGCGGCAAGGGGCGCCACCTCTTCGGCAGCGACGACCCCACCACCCGCCTGCTGCTCAAATCCTGCCAGCAAACCTCCAGGGGCAACGTAGTGGTCACCTACGCCCGGCGGGAGGAGGACTAGACTGGATCGACAGTCGACGCATCCATGCTGGCAATCAATTGGCAAAGAGCGTTGGAGCCATGGGCCTTGTCAGCCAGCACGCGGCGCGGCGGAAGGCCTTCGAGCAAGGCCGGAGCGAGTGGTGCATCGCCGCGCGGGGCCGGATTTCGGCTCAAGGCTGGAATGGAGAAAGAGTGATCGCGAACGGTATGGACCGATCCGTCCGCCCTCAGATCACCTTCTCATCCGGCCCGAACAGGTGCGACTGCGTCGCGTCCAGCGTCAGGCTCACCGCCTGCCCCGGCTTGACGTCCAGATTGCCCTCGCCTTCGACGATGAGCTGGCCGGCGGGTGTCTCGACATAGAGCAGGGTCGAATTGCCCAATTGCTCGACAATGCCCACCGTCCCCTCGAAGGACGCATCGCCCGCGCCCGCCGCGCCGAGCTTGATATGCTCGGGCCGCACGCCGACCTCGACGCTTTCGGAAGCCGGCGCCGTCCCGCCCCGCGAAACGATGGTGACCCTGTGCCCGCCCGGCAGGTCCAGCGTATAGGCGTCGCCATCGCGCGAGACGATCCGGGCGGTGAAGAAATTCATTGCCGGCGAGCCGATGAAGGCGGCGACGAATTTGTTGGCCGGCCGGTTGTAAAGCTCGAGCGGCGAGCCGACCTGGGAAATATTGCCTTTGTCGAGCACCACGATCTTGTCGGCCAGCGTCATGGCCTCCACCTGGTCATGGGTCACATAGATCATGGTGGTCTTGACGTCCTGGTGGAGCTTGGCCAGCTCCAGCCGCATCTGCACGCGCAGCATGGCGTCGAGATTGGAGAGCGGCTCGTCGAACAGGAACACCTTGGGCTCGCGCACCAGGGCCCGGCCGATGGCGACGCGCTGGCGCTGCCCGCCCGAAAGCTGGGCGGGGCGGCGGTCGAGCAGCGGTTCGAGCTGGAGCATGCGCGCCACCGTCGCCACCTTCTCCTCCTGCACCGCCTTGGGCGCCCGCGCCAGCGACAGCGAGAAGGCGATGTTCTGCCGCACGGTCAGGTGCGGATAGAGCGCGTAGGACTGGAACACCATGGCCGTGCCGCGCTTGGCCGGGGGCACGTCGGTCACGTCCTCGCCATCGATAAAGCAGGCTCCCTCGGTAATCTCCTCGAGCCCGGCGATCATGCGCAGCAGGGTGGACTTGCCGCAACCGGAGGGTCCGAGCAGGGCGGTGAAGGATCCCTCCTCGATGCGCAGCGACAGATCGTTGATGACCTGAACGCTGCCATATCGCTTGGTGACGTGCTGAAGATCGACGGTGCCCATGAAAAGTCCCGATTCTCTTTGAGTAAAGTCAGCCCTTGATGCCGGCCGTCAACATGATGGCCTGCGTCACACGGCGCTGGAAGATGAGATAGACGACGGCCACCGGCAGCGCCGCCAGCATGGCGGTGGCCAGGTCGCGGGCGTATTTGACGCCGAACGCATCATAGACCTGGGTGATGCCGACGGTGATGTTCATCATCTGCTCATTGGTGACGGCCAGGAACGGCCAGAGGAAATTGTTCCAGGCACCGATGAAGGTGATGATGGCCAGCGCCGTGGTGATGCCCCAGTTCATCGGCAGATAGAGCCGGAAGAACAGTTGCAGCTCGGTGGCGCCATCGATCTTGGCGGCCTCGCGAAACTCCTTGGGCACGCTGTCGAAAAACTGCTTGTAGATGATGACCGTAACCGGGGCGATGAGCTGGGGCAGGATGACGCCCATCCAGCTATTGATGAGCTTGAACTGCGCCATCAGCAGGTAATGGTTCACGATCAGCGCCGGAATGGGCACCATGAAGCTGGCCAGGATCAGCCACCACAACACCCGCCGGCCCGGGAAGTCGAGCTGGCTGATGGCGTAGCCCGCCGCCGCGCTCATGAACACCACCAGGACGGTGGTGCCCAGCGAGGTGACGAGGGAGTTGATGTACCACGAGCCGATCTTGGTGTTGAACAGCACATGGGAATAGGCGTCGAGCGTGAACCGGCGCGGCCAGAGCTCGATGCCGGGCTGCACGATGTCGTTCTCGACCTTGAAGGTGGTGGCCAGCGTCCAATAGAGCGGGAAGGCCCAGATGATGGCGCCCAAGACCGTCGCCAGGGTGGCCAACAACCCGATGATGTTGAGCGTCTTGAGAGTGCGGTGGCCCATGGCTCGGCGCCTCGCCGTTTCGTCGGCGGTTGTAACGGTCATTTCTCACCTCGCGCGCGCAGGAGCTGATATTGCAGCACCGAGAAGATGACGATGATGGCGAACAGCACCACCGCCACCGTGGCGCCGTAGCCGCCCTGATTCTTCTGGAAGGCGGTGCGGAAGATGAACTGCACCATGGTCAGGGTGGCGTCGGTTCGCCCGCCCTGTGCGAACAGATAGACCTGGTCGAAAATCTTGAACTGCAAAATGAGCTGGATGGTCAGCACCAGCACCGTCACCGGCCAGATCAGCGGCCAGGTGATGCGGGTGAACTGCTGCCAGGGCGTCGCGCCATCGAGCTGGGCGGCCTCATAGATTTCCGAGGAAATATTGCGCAATCCGGCGATGAACAGCAGGATATTGAACCCGATGCCCCACCAGATGGTGATGAACGCCACGGTCGGCATGAACAGGGGCACGTTGCGGAACACCGAGACATTGCTGCCGAAGATCGCGGAGATCGGATATTGGAGGATCCCGAACTGGCTGTCGAACATCCAGCCCCAGATGCGGTACACCACCGACACGGGCAGAATATGCGGAATGAAGAAGCAGGCCAGCAGCAGCGACTGCGTCCACCCGTTCAGCCGGTTGATTCCCAGGGCGATGAGCAGGCCCAGAAGCGTCATGGGAATGACGCTGAGCAGCACGAAATAGGCGGTGTTCCAGAAGGCGGTGGCGAAGAGCCGGTCGCCGAACAGGCGGATATAATTGTCGATGCCGACCCAGGTGCCGGCGCCGATCAGCGGCGCCTTGTGCAGGCTGAGCCAGATCATCTGCATGGTGGGCCAGACAAAGATCAGGCCATAGACAGCCACGAAGGGAAGAACGAACAGCCAGGCCACGCCGGCCTGGGACCAATTGTAACGCCTCTGCCTGCGAGCGGTGCCGCCGTGTTCTGCATTAGCCACTTATTGCCTCCTCCCGATGGCGCCGCGGACAGCCGGCGCCGAAGCGCCGGCCGGATGTTTGCCCAGCTTAGCGCTGGTTGTTGAGATCGTCGCGCATCTCCTCGGTGGCGGTCTGCACATCCAGCTCGCCATTGACGGCGGGCACCAGGTAGTTGCCGACGGCGTCATAGACGGGGGAGGCAACGCCGGCGAGAGGCGAAACCGGATCGAACACGGCGGTTTCAGCCAGCGAGGAATAGACCGCATTGGGCTGCATGTTGCGGAACTCGTCATTGTCGCGAGCAGGGCGATAGGCCGGGATGTGGCCGGCGGTGGCCCAGAAGGTCGAGTTCTCGTTCATCCAGTGGATGACCTTGAGCACGGCCGCGCGCTTTTCGGGCGTCAGCTCGTTGCCGACGCGGTTGGGAATGACGAAGGCGTGCGAATCCGCCCAGGTCGCGGGCTGGTCGAAGAGGGTGGGAAGCTGGATGGCGCCCCACTCGAAGCCCAGCTCGCCCTTGGCTGCAAGGTCGGTGAAGGTGGGCACTTCCCACACGCCATTGATATGCATGGCCGCATTGCCGCCGGTGAACAGGGCAATGGAGGCGGCATATTCGGTCTGCGTCGGGGCCAGCCCGCTGGCCACCCAATCGGCCACCACGGCCGTGGCATTCACGGCCTTGTCGAGATTGTCGCCGGAGAGGAATTCGCCGTTTTCGTCAATGAATTGACCGGCCTGCTGACCAAACAGCGAATAGAGGATGCGCCACTGGCTGTCGCTGGCCGCCGAGTGGATCGACACACCATATTCGGAGCCGCCCTCCTTGAGCTTTTCCAGCGCCGCCTTGAAATTGTCCGCTCCATCGAGGCCAGTGGGCAGGCCATCCGGGCCGATCAGGCCAGCGGCGGCAAGCTTGTCCTTATTGTAATAGAGGACGATGGAATGGATATCGAAGGGGACGCCATACTGATCGCCGTCAGACTGGGCCGCCTTGAAGTTGGCGTCCTCGAAATCGGAGGCCTTGATGCCCGCCGCCTCAAGCTCCTCAGGAGTGATCGGGCTGAGCGTGCCGGTCTCCACGCCCAGCGGGACGCGCGAGAGGTGATAGGTGGAAATATCGGGCCCTTCCCCGATCGCGGCCGAGGTCTGGAGCTTGGTGTAGAAGGGCGTGCCCCACTCCAGCGTGGTCGCCTCGATCTTGATATCGGGATTTTCCGCGGCGAACTTGTCGAGCAGCGCCTTCATGCGGACGCCGTCGCCGCCGCTGAGAAAATCCCACCAGACAACGGTTTCCTGCGCCAGCGCGCCCCCGATTGTCGAACCCAGCAGCGCCGTGCTCATCAGCGCGGCTGCAACGAATTTACGGATCACCATGAATATCCTCCCAATGAAACCTACCGGCGGCATGCCTGGCTTCTCGCTCCTGGCCGCTCGGTTCCTCCAACCTACGGACCAACCATAGCAAATCAATAAGTACGATCAATACCGGAGTTCAAGATCAGGTAGGCTGGTGGATAACCCGTCTGCTTCAGTTCCGCGGATACGAAGATTTCCACAGGACGACCCCACAGGGACTTAGCCGAAGAAAGGTCAGGAAAGGCGACGTTTTCCAGGGATTTTATCCTATCACCTTCCCAGAGTGGCAACCTGTCCCGCCGTGGTGTGGGGCGGAGGAAAGCGGGGATGGCACTCAGAATGCCGCTTGACGCCAAGCGGGGATTTCGGCTCCAATATGCAAAATTTCTGATATAAATCCGAAAATCGGGTTCACTAGGAGGATTCCAGAATGCGTGCGAGCGTCACAGCGCACCGCGACTTCACCATTTCGGACATTGATGACCGCCTTTACAGCGCTTTTCTCGAGCATCTGGGGCGTGCCATCTACACCGGCATCTACGAACCCGATCACCCGACCGCCGACGGCAACGGCATGCGCGGGGACGTCGCCCAGCTCGTGCGCGAGTTGAACGTGCCCTATGTCCGCTATCCGGGCGGCAATTTCGTTTCCGCCTATAATTGGGAAGACGGCGTCGGCCCGCGCGAGCAGCGCCCGACGCGGCTGGACCTGGCCTGGCACACCTCGGACAACAATGCCGTGGGCGTGCACGAATTCTACGACTGGTGCCAGACCGTCGGCACCAAGCCCATGCTGGCCATCAATCTGGGCTCGCGCGGGCTCGATGACGCCCGCAATTTCGTCGAATATGTCAACGGCCCCACCGGTTCCTATTGGGGCGACATGCGCAAGAAGAACGGCCGCGCCGACCCCTTCGACGTCCGGCTCTGGTGCCTGGGCAACGAGATGGACGGCCCCTGGCAGGTCGGCCACAAGACCGCCGACGAATATGGGCGGCTGGCCGCCGAAACCGCCAAGACCCTGCGCGCCTTCGACAAATCGCTAGAACTCGTGGTCTGCGGCTCGTCCAATGCCGACATGCCCACCTATCCCGAATGGGAGCGCGTGGTGCTGGAGCACACCTATGATTCGGTGGACCACATCTCGCTGCACATGTATTTCGCCAACCGCAACAACGATACCGCCAACTACCTGGCGCTGAGCGAGAAGCTGGACGCCTATATCGGCGCGGTCGCCTCGACCATCGATTTCGTCAAGGCCAAGAAGCGCTCGAAGAAGCGCGTCACCATCTCCTTCGACGAATGGAACGTCTGGTATCATTCCAACGCCGCCGACCGGGCCGTTCTCGAGGGCAATAGCGGCTGGCCGCATGCGCCGCGCCTGCTCGAGGACGCCTATAATTTCGAGGACGTGCTGCAGGTGGGCTGCATCCTCAACACCTTCATCCGCCGCTCGGATGTGGTGCGCATCGCCTGCATCGCCCAGCTGGTCAACGTCATCGCCCCGATCATGACCGAGCCGGGCGGGCCGGCCTGGAAGCAGACCATCTATTACCCCTATTATTTCGCATCCATCTTCGGGCGCGGCACCGCGCTCAACCTGGGCGTCGACTGCCCCGGCTACGATGCCGATGTGGCCGACAACGTGCCCTATCTCGACATTTCCGGCGTCCATGACAGGCAAGCCAACACGCTGACCTTCTTCGCCATCAACCGCCACGCCAGCGAGGAGCTGGAGCTATCCGTCGATCTCAAGGGCTTTGGCGGCGCGGCGCGGGTCATCGACCATCAGGTCGTCACCCATGCCGACCTCAAGATCGCCAACACGCTGGGCAATCCCAACGCCGTCGCGCCCCGCGCCGGCAGCGGCATCGCCGTCGATGGTGGCACGTTGACCGGCAAGCTGCCGGCCTATTCGTACCAGATGATCCGGGTTCGGCTCGGCTGAGCCTGGAAGGACCCCGGGCGACCGGGGCCGGCGGGACCGGATGGGACGCCTCCCCGCGCATCCGGTCCCAATCTCGTTTCTGGCGCAATTCGGATGCGCCGATGGAGGATTGAATGACAGAGAACGGCAATGGGCTGCACCCGCGCCCGCGCGTCACGCGCGAAACCTGGATCGATCTCAACGGGCAGTGGCAATTCGCCTATGACGATGCCGACACGGGGCTGGACCAGCGCTGGCAGGACGATGCAGCGCGCTTCGACAAAACCATCACCGTGCCCTTCCCGCCCGAAAGCGAAATGTCGGGCATTGGCGATACCGGCTATCATCCGGTGCTGTGGTATCGGCGCAGCTTCTCCGCCTCGGCGCCCGCCGGCACCCGGCTCCTGCTGCATTTCGGCGCCGTCGACTATCGCGCCAGCGTCTGGGTCAATGGCCATCTCGTCGCCACCCATGAAGGCGGCCACACGCCCTTTTATGCCGACATCACCGCCAGCCTTGCCGCCGATGGCGAGCAGGTCGTCGTCCTGCGCGCCGAGGATCAGCCGCTCGACGTCACCCAGCCGCGTGGCAAGCAGGACTGGAAGCTAAAACCCCACGACATCTGGTATGACCGCACCTCCGGCATCTGGCAGGCCGTGTGGCTCGAGCCGGTGCCCGATATCTATATCGACGATTTCCAGCTCACGCCCGACATCGTCACCGGCAGCGTCAAGGTCGAGGCCATCCTCAACCGCAAGCTCGATGGCTTTTTCGACATCACGCTCACCCTCAAGGGCGAACATCTCGCCCAGCAGCGCGTCGCCGTCTCCGGCCCGTCCTTCGAAACCGTGGTGACCATTCCCGCCGCCCAGAACGGGGTGCATCGCAACCATCTCTATTGGGTGCCGGACAATCCCAACCTCATCGACGTCTCCGCCAGCCTGCTCGACGAGCAGGGCAAGCCGGTGGACACGATAGCGAGCTATTTCGGCCTGCGCAGCGCCAGCGTCGCCAATGGGCGGTTCCTGCTCAACGACAAGCCGATCTTCGTGCGCTCGGTGCTCGAACAGGGCTTTTATCCCAAGTCGCATCTGGCCGCCCCCAGCCCCGACGCGCTCAGGCACGAGGTCGAGCTCATCAAGGCGCTCGGCTTCAACGCCGTGCGCATCCACCAGAAGATCGAGGATCCACGCTTTCTCTATTGGGCCGACCATCTGGGCCTGATGGTCTGGGGCGAGATCGCCAATGCCTATGAATACAACGCGCTGGCCGCCGACCGGCTCACCCGCGAATGGCTGAGCGCGGTCAAGCGCGACCGCAGCCATCCCTCCATCGTCACCTGGGTGCCGATCAATGAAAGCTGGGGCGTCACCGACATCGCCCAGCGCAAGGACCAGCAGGATTTCGCCACATCGCTCTATCACCTCACCAAGGCGATCGACCCCACCCGTCCGGTCATTTCCAATGACGGCTGGGAACACACGATTTCCGACATCATCGGCGTCCACGATTACACCCAGCACAAGGAACAGCTCGTGGACCGCTATGGCACGCTCGATGCCATAGACGTTTCGCTCGGCGAAATGCGCCCGGCCCGCCGGCGCCTGCTGCTGCGCCCCGAGGACCAGCGCGACCAGCCCTTCATGCTCACCGAATTCGGCGGTCTCTCGCACCATCCCGAAACCGGCGAAGCCTGGTATGGTTACGCCACCGCGCAGAGCGACGAGGAATATCTGGCCATGATGAAGGCGCTGTTCGACGCCATCTACGACAGCCCCGACATCGCCGGCTATTGTTATACCCAGCTCACCGACACCCAGCAGGAAACCAACGGGCTCTATGACGAGAACCGCAAGCCCAAGCTGCCGGTGGAGGCCATACGCGACATCATCATGCGCCCCAGCAAGGCGGTGCCCACCGAAGCGCTCGACATCGCCCGCCAGAAGGCGCTGCGGGTCGATTTCGGCCAGGTGACGTGAGCGGCGAGGCGCCCTCTCCCATCCCTCAGGTCGGCGCCCCCGCCCGGGCCGCCGATCTAGACCTGTTCAAGACCCTGCTGGTCTGCGGCATGATCGCCGCCCATTGCATCCAGCTCCTGGTCTTCCGGCCCGCCCTGCCGGCGGCGATCGTCAGCGAGACGGTCAACTTCATCACCTTTTCCGGTTTCCTCTTCGCCTTCGGCCTCGGCCTGGGCCTTTCGCGCGGCAAATCCAAGAGCTGGGGGCTGCGACTCAGGCCGGTCGCCATGCTGGTGCTGGCCACCTGGGCCTCCGAGATCGCCTTCATCCTGCTGGTCGACAAAAAGCCGCTCCGGCCCGAGCTCTGGAACCTGCTGACGCTGAGTCGTCTCTATGGCTGGAGCGAATTTCTGGCGAGCTTCGCCGTGCTCTATGCCCTCATCGCCGTCGCCCGGCCCGCGCTGATCGCCATGGGCAGGCGCTGGTACCTGCTGGTGCCGGCCGTTCTCCTGTGCCTTCTGGCCACCAATTTCGTCGTCAGCCTCGATGTTCCGCTGCTGGCCACGCTGGTGGGCACGGAGAATTTTGCCAGCTTCCCGCTCCTGCCCTATCTGCCCTGGTTCCTGATCGGCATTTTTTGCGCCCGCAACCGGACCTATCCGGCGCTGATCGACTGGACCCTCGCCTGCGCCGCCACCGGCGCCTGCGTATTTTTCCTGGTCCAGACCGGCAATTGGCCCGAACGCTTTCCACCGGCCGCGCTCTGGATCGCCGGGCCGGCGCTGGTCTTGCTGGTCTATTTCAGCCTTGCCCGCTGGCTGGCGCGGCGCGTGTCCCTGCCGCCCCTGCTGCTTGCCCCCGGGCGACATGTGCTGGCCGCGCTGCTGGTCTCCAACTTCATCATTTTCAGCCTGCGTCATCTCTTCGGTTTCAGCCTCGGACAAGGCTGGGAGCCGCTGGCCGTCATCATCGCCATCATCGCGGCAACCACGCTCTGGGCCGCCCTGCTCGAGCGGCCCCCGGTCATGAGGCGGGCTGCGCCCTGAGGCTCGCCACAGCCTCGTGCTGGCTGAGGAAGATGCGGCCATTGAGGTGCCTGAGGAAGTCCGTGTCCTTGAGCCGATCCATCACCGGCCCCTTCACCTCGGAAAGATGGAACCCGATGCCGATATCGACGAGGCGCCGGTTGATTTCCTCCAGGCTTTCCAGCGCCGAGGCGTCGATGGCGTTGACGGCCGAGCACATCAGCACAACGTGTTTGAGTGCCGGCCGCTCGGCCACCTGCGCGGCAATGGTGTCCTCGAGGAAACGCGAATTGGCGAAATAAAGGCTCTCATCGATGCGGATGGAGACGATCTCGGGATGGGTCAGCACCGCATGGCGGTCGATATTGCGGTAATGCTCGGTGCCCGGCACCTGGCCGACAATGGCGACATGGGGCTTGCTGGTGCGATAAAGATGCAGCAGCAGCGACAGCACCACCCCGCAGACGATGCCCAGTTCCACTCCCCAGCCCAGCGTCACCACGATCGTGGCGGCCATGGCGGCGAAGTCCGACCGCGAATAGGCGAAGACCCGGCGGATGGCGGCAAAATCCACTAATGTCAGCACCGCCACGATGATCGTAGCCGCTAGCGTCGCCTGCGGCAGGTTCACCAGAAGGGGCGTGAGGAAAAGGGCGGCAAGGCCAATGCCCACCGCGGTGAACACCCCCGCCGCCGGGGTCTGCGCCCCGGCGTCGAAATTGACCACGGAGCGCGCAAACCCGCCGGTGACCGGATAGCCGGACGACAGCCCCGCAGCGATATTGGCGACGCCCAGCCCGATCAGTTCCTGGTCCGGCTCGATCCTTTGGCGCCGCTTGGCGGCCAGGGTCTGCCCCACCGAGACCGATTCGACGAACCCCACCACCGAGATGAGGAAGGCCGGCGCCAGCAGCGCCGTGACCAGATCGAGCGACAGGGCCGGAACGCCCAGCCGGGGCAGGCCCTGCGGAATGGCGCCGACAAGGGCGACGCCCCGCGCGCCCAGGTCGAGGCCGACAGCCAGCGCGATGGTCGCGGCGACCGCGAGGATGGGCGCGGCCTTGGTCATCATGTCGGCCGGACGGGCCGGAACGCGCAGCCCGATCAGCAGGCGCTTGAGATATTTGCGGGCAAAGACCAGAAAGGCCAGCGCGCCCAGCCCGATCGCCAACGTCACCGGGTTGATCGCCCCCATCTGCCCGGCCAGCGAGCGGGCGATTTCCGGCAGCGTGTTGCCGCCGCCCGATACGCCCAGCACATGCCGCAACTGCCCGGCGGCGATCAGCAGCCCCGATGCGGTGATGAATCCCGAGATCACCGGATGGGAGAGGAAATTGGCGAGAAAGCCGAGCCGGAAAATGCCCATCACCGCAAGCATGCCGCCCGAGAGCAGCGCCAGGCCGGCGGCGGCCGTCAGATAATCCAGCGTTCCCTCGCCCGCGATCTGACCCACCGCCGAGGCGGTCATCAGCGAGACCACGGCCACCGGCCCCACCGCCAGCGTGCGGCTGGTGCCGAACAGCGCATAGGCGACCAGCGGCAGGATCGAGGCATAGAGCCCCACCTCCGCCGGCAGGCCGGCCAGCATGGCATAGGCCAGCGATTGCGGAATCAGCATGATGGTGACGATCACCGCTGCCAGCAGGTCGCTGCCGAGCGTGGCGCCGTCATAGGTCCTGGCCCAGCCCAGGAAGGGAAAGAAACGGGCGAGTTTGGCCATGGCGTCGAACCTTTCCGGCACCATGGCCTAGGCCATGGCCCGCTTGGCCAGGGATTGGCGCGCCAGCCGGGCCAACGCGATGCCTCCGATCATCGAGCCCACGAACAGCCAGGCCGCGCCGTGGCCGAGCCCCAGGGCGGGAATGGCCCCGCCCGGGCAGAAGCCGGTGACGCCCCATCCGATGCCGAACACGGCCGAGCCGGCGATGAGCGGCATGTCGATGCGCCGGCTCGTGGGCAGGTGGAACTGACGGTCGAAAACCGGCCCCGGCCGCTTGAGCACCAGGGCATAGCCCAGCGCCGTGACGGCCAGCGCCCCACCCATGACGAAAGCCAGGGACGGATCCCAGGTGCCGGCAAAATCGAAGAAATTAAGCACCTTGGCGGGGTTGGCCATGCCGGAAAGCGCGATGCCCGCGCCGAAGACGAGGCCGATGAACAGGGCGGAAAACAGGCGGATCATCAAAAGCCTCCCAACAGATGGCGGACAACGAAGACGGTGGCGGCGGTGGACGCCATGAAGGTCAGCGTGGCGACAAGGGACCGCGGCGACAGCCGCGCCAGCCCGCAAACGCCGTGGCCGGAAGTGCAGCCCGAGCCGAAATAGACCCCCACCCCGACGATCAGCCCGCCGGGCACCAGCCACGCCGAAGGCGCCGGGCTGTTGAAGGGGATGGGATAGCCCGCAAGCGTGACGATCAGCGCCGGCGCGGCGATCGCGCCGAGCAGGAAGGCCGCCCGCCAGCCCCAATCGTGGGAAAAGGGTGGCACGAGGCCGGAGAGTATGCCGGTCATGCCGGCGATGCGGCCATGAAACGCCATCAGCAATACGGCGGAGAGGCCGATCAGGCCGCCGCCCAGCAGCGACAGCCACGGGGTGAATTCAGTCATTGTTCGGGGGTCCGGGGTTGGGAGTGAAAATCCTGGGGGAGGCGAAATGGCAAGGGATGGGCGTTCCTCGATGTCCTTCATACCCATGGGGGGACACCTCCCTTGGCGGGGGAGACCGGGAGGGGGTGCCGAGTGCCCGAATATCGGGACCAAACATTCCCCACGCCCGCTCTCTCCCCGCAAGGGGAAGGGTATCGGCTGCAACATCGGAGCACTTCCCCGGCGGCAAGCCAAGAGTGCTGCTCCGCCTACTTGCAGAACAACCCGTGCAGGGTGTGGATGAAGCTTTCGATGCGGGGATCGGCCAGCCGGTAGAACACCTGCTTGCCATCCTTGCGGCCCTCGATCAGCCCCGCCTCGCGCAATTCGGCGAGCTGCTGGGAAAGGCCGGGCTGGCGGATGCCCAGGGCATCCTCCAGCTCGCGCACCGATCGTTCGCCTTCCACCAGCGCGCAGACCACCAGCAGGCGGTCCGGATTGGAGAGCTTCTTGAGAAAGGCGGTCGCCTCGCCCACCTTGCCCCTCAGCGCATGGGCCTCATCGGAAAGCGGCATGGTTTCCATCACTCGTCCCACGCCGCCCCTTCGAGCAGGTTCAGCGGGATCTTGAGATAGCGCCGGCCATTGTCCTCGGGTTCGGGCAGCCGGCCGGCATTGGTGTTGATCTGCAGGGCATGCAGGATCAGCTTGGGCATGGGCAGAGTCTTGTCCCGCGCCTCGCGCGCCGCCACGAACTCGGCTTCGCTTCTGTGCACCGCCATGTGAATATTGCGGGCCTTCTGCTCGGCCACGCTCGATTCCCACTGCGGCGCCCGGCCGCCCGGCTGATAGTCATGGCCGGTGAAAATGCGCGTCTCATCGGGCAGCGCCAGGATGTCCTGGATCGACGCCCACAATATCTTGGCGCTGCCACCGGGGAAATCGGCCCGCGCCGTGCCGCTGTCTGGCATGAACAGCGTGTCGTGGACGAAAGCCGCATCGCCGATGACATAGGTGATCGAGGCCAACGTATGGCCGGGCGAGAACATCACCCGCCCCTCAATATCCCCCACCTTGAACCGCTCGCCCTCGGCAAAGAGCTTGTCCCATTGCGAGCCGTCGGCGGGGAAATCGGGCCAGTTGTAATAGCCCTTCCAGAGCTTTTGCACCTCGGTCACCTTCTCGCCGATGGCCGTGGGCGCGCCCGTCCTGTCCTTGAGATAGGCGGCGGCGGAGAAATGATCGGCATGAGGATGGGTGTCGAGAATCCATTCCACCTCATAGCCCTTGTCGGCAATGAAGGTCAGGATGACGTCGGCATGCGTGGTCGCGGTCGCTGCCGACTTTTCGTCATAGTCCAGCACCGGGTCGATGATCGCGCATCTCCCGGTCGCCGGGTCGGCGACGACATATTGGATCGACCCCGTGCGGGCGTCGTAAAAACCGGTGACTTCGGGCTTGGCTGCCATGGGGTTTCCTTTGCTCTTGTCCATGGGCCGCGGGGCGGCGTCACCGTCAGATAATAACGCTTGCATTTTTATGCAAGCGTTATTTTTAGATTATTTGGTTGGAGGCGTTGGCGGCTGGCCGGGAAAATTGCCGGGCGGCGGCGCCATCATCGTGGCACGGTCCGCTTCGAAATCGATGGGAATGGTCACCGTCCCCGTGTAGCCGCTGCTGGCGTCGCCCGCCAATGCCAGCGTCTGCTGGGCGATTTCGGCCTCGCTATTGTCGCCGAACACATTGTCGCTGGCGATGCTGATCCGCCCCAGATTGCGCGTGCCATTGGCATAGCGGCCATCCGCGGCATAGACGGCGGCGGCCTCCGCCTCGGGCAGCGCGATCTGCGCGGTGAGCACCGAGGCCTCCCCGCTCACCGCCGCCTCCACAGTCTTGAAAACCTCGAAATGGATATGCGGCCAGCGCCCGTCATAGCAGCCTGGAAAAATCGTGGTGAAACGCACCTTGCCCAACGCATCGGCCACGCCCACACCGCGCAGGTAATTGGCCTCGGGCGTGTCGTAGAGCGAATAGAGCCCCGTGGTGTCGCAATGCCAGATATAGATGGCGTATCCGGCCAGCGGCGTGCAGCCATCGGCCGCCACCAGCGTCAGCTCCAGATCGAGCGGCAAACCGTCCGCCACCGGCGTCAGCGCCCCGAAGGAGGGGCGCAGATCCTGCCGGATCACCCCTTCCTCGATCAACGCATTGACCACCTGCCCGGCTTTGACATTGGTGCCGTCGGCCGGATAGGGGCCATTGGTTTCCCAGGGCAGCGCCACGCACTCGAGCGCCGCCGCCGGCCCGCCGGCGGCGAAGGCCAGCCCCGCGCCGCCCATAAGCGCCAGCATCCGCCGGCGCCCGATCATCCGTGGCAGATCATGGGCAAATCCCAAATCGTGCTGGTCGTCATGTTCATGGGGAGAAAACATTGGCCTGTCCTTGTCCGAGGGGTTCACTTGCCTCCTCATAAGGGCCCCCACCTTTCGCCACCCCGTGCATCCCATGACAATTTGGCAAGGATGAAAACGTCCGGGCCTCCGCGACGTTCGGGCGGGAGACGTCCGGCCGGCTTTTCCGGCGGCGAGCCGGCCCATGGCGCGGAACGCTCACCCCCTCCCCGCATTCTCCTGCTAGAACCATCCGGGCAAACAGCGGGAGAAGACCATGGAACAAACGATCACCCTCAATGACGGCCACCCCATGCCGCGCCTGGGCTATGGCGTCTGGCAGGTCAGCGACGAACAGGTCGAGCCCCTGGTGCGGACCGCCATCGAATCGGGTTTCCGCCATATCGATACCGCCCAGGGCTATTCCAACGAACGGGGCGTGGGCCGCGCGCTTCGCAGCGTCGACACGCCGCGGGAAAACCTCTTCATCACCTCCAAGCTGCGGGGCGGGGATATGGGGCACGACCAGGCCCTGCGCTCCTTCGAAGGCTCGCTGGACAGGCTGGGCCTGGACTATCTCGATCTTTTCCTCATCCACTGGCCGCTGCCGGCGCAGGACCGCTATGTGGACACCTGGAAAGCCTTCATCGAATTGCGCGACTCGGGGCGGGTGCGCTCCATCGGCGTCTCCAACTTCACCCCCGCCCATCTCGACCGGCTGATCGCGGAAACCGGCGTCGTCCCCGCCGTCAACCAGATCGAGCTGCACCCCTTCTTCCAGCAGCGGGATGTCCGCGACCACCACCGGCGCCACGATATCGTCATCGAGAGCTATAGCCCCCTGGGGGGAAGCGGCGGCAATCTGCTCGAAGACGAAACCATTCTCGCCATCGCCGCCAGGCACAAGCGCAAGCCGGCCCAGATCGTCATCCGCTGGCATCTCCAGCAGGGCCTTGTCACGCTCCCCAAGACGGCCACGGCCAGCCGCATCCCGGAAAATCTGGCGGTGTGGGATTTTGAGCTGGATGAAGGCGACATGGCGCATATGGCCGAGCTCGACCGCGCCGAAGGCAAGACTCTGCCGCCGCCCGACAAGATGAACAACGCCTTCTGAAGCGCTTTCGGCGCCGCGCAGCGGAAAAGGAACTGCCGCCACCCCCTGGCGTTCCCCTTTGGAGGGCCGACAGATCAGGAGGCGCCAATGGCAGGCAAGCTTATATGGGGAATTCTGGGCGGCGCGGTTGTGGGCGCCGCCTTCGGCGCCATCGCCGGCAATACCGCAATCGGCATTGCCATTTGCATCGCGGCGGGCGCCATCGCCGCCGGCATCTGGCACTATATGGAAACCTCACGGAGCAGGATGTGAGCGCAGCCCCGCCGGGCCGCCTCACCTGCGCAGGATTTTCTCCATCGCCCTGCCCCGCGCCAGCTCGTCGACCAGCTTGTCGAGAGTGCGGATTTCCCGCATCAGCGGTTCCTCGATATCCTCGATCCGCTTGCCGCAAATGACCCCGGTGATCTGCCTGCGCGCCGGGTTCATTCCGGGCGCATGGGCAAAGAAAGCCTCGAAGCTGACCTTCTCCGCCAACTGCTTCTCCAACCCCGCCTGCGTATAGCCGGTGAGCCAGCGGATAATCTCATCCACCTCCGCCCGGCTGCGCCCCTTCTTTTCCGCCTTGGCGACATAAAGCGGGTAAACGCTGGCCAGGCTCATGGAATAGATGCGATGGCTCATTGGCCCGGAGTTCCCGCCGCGCCGGGCCAATAATGAGAATCGGGGGTGGCGCGGGGCCCGAAGATCGCCTGCCCCACCCGGACGATCGTCGCCCCTTCCTCGATGGCGATTTCGAAATCGCCCGACATGCCCATGGACAGCGCGTCGAAAGCCAGCTCCGGCGGCCCATCCTGGCGCAGGCGCTCGCGCGTGGCGCGCAGCAGGCGGAAACAGTTTCGCACCCGTTCCTCATCGGCCGAAAAGATGGCCAGCGTCATCAGCCCGCCCACCCGCAATCGCGGAAAGGCCGGCAATTCCCGCGCAAAACCCAGCACATCCTCGGGCGCCAGGCCGAACTTGCTGGCCTCGCCGGAGGTATTGACCTGGACGAGAACCTCGAGCGTCCGGTCCTCCACCTCGAGCCGACGCTCCAGCGCCTCGGCGACGCGCAGGCTGTCGAGCGCCTGGAAGGCGCTGGCGAAGCGCGCCACATCCTTGGCCTTGTTAGTTTGCAGATGCCCCACAATGCTCCAGGAAACCGGCAGGTCGTCCATGGCCTCGGCCTTCAGTCGGGCCTCCTGCACCTTGTTTTCGCCCAGGCAGGACAGCCCCGCCTCCACGGCCACGCGGAGCCGCTCCACCGGCACGGTCTTGCTGATCGGCAGCAGCCGCACCGAATCCACCGCCCGGTTCGCGCGCCGGCAGGCGGCATCCATCCGCGCCCGCACGGCGGCAAGCCTTTGCGCCAGAAGCTGCGCCTCTTGCCCCTCAGTCATCCGCGCGGCCCTCCGCCATCAACAGGGCAATCTCCGCCCCGATCTTGAGATCGTCCTCGGCGCCGAAGGCGTGTCGGCGAATGATGCCGGCCCGGTCGATCAGCACCAGGCTGGGCGTGCCGCGCATGCCATACGCTGCCATGGTGTGCGGAAGCGGCCCGTCGCCGCCCGGCCGGTCCACCCCGATGGGAAAGCCCAGGCGATATTCATGAATGAAGGCGGCCAGCGAAACCGGCGTCATCGCCTCGTGATGCTCAAACACGGTATGGAGCCCGATCACGACCACCTCGCTGCGGGGAAACACCGATGCGATCTTCTTGGCCTGCGGCAGGCCCGCGCTGACGCAGCCCGGACACAGCATCTGGAAGGCATGCAGCACAACCACCCTGCCCCGCAACCCCGCCAGCGTCAGCTTCTCCTCGCTGTTGAACCACTGCACCACATCCAGCTCAGGGGCGACCCCACCAGTCATCTCATCCTCTCCTGCGCTTCAACGGCCTCATGGTCAGGGCAAGCCAAGCGCGGCAACGGATTGGGTGCAAGGTTTGCGGAAGCGACAAATGAGGCATAGGCGCTGCGACGCAGGCAAGTCAAATGCCCGCCCGCGGCTCCGCCGGCCAAGGAGTGGGTTCATGTCGTCGAAATCAGGAGACTGGCTGGGGCGCCAGGATTCGAACCTGGGAATGTCGGTACCAAAAACCGATGCCTTACCACTTGGCGACGCCCCAACAGGGGCGGTTCCTACACGGTTTGCAGGGGCTGCGCAACACGGGCCTTCGCACCGTAAAAACCCTGCGCGGGGAGCTTGAACCCCGGCCCAAGCGCAGCTATAACCCGCCCCATTGCGACAGGCGCCGCACCAGCGTGCAGGCACCATTCTTTCCCGAGTCGCAAGCCTGACGGAGTATAGCGCAGCCTGGTAGCGCACCTGCTTCGGGAGCAGGGGGTCGCGTGTTCGAATCACGCTACTCCGACCAATCGACCCCGGCGTTTGCGGACGCCGGGGTTTTCTACACCGACAGGGTTACCAACAGAGTTGCGGCATTGTGTGGCGGGCCAATGCGATCTGCTACCCTTCGAGTGGCACCCAGCCGTCAGCATCCCAGTTGGGGCTAGGTAGCCCATCCCTGGCGAACATCGCCGCTATGGCTCCCTTCACAGGGTCTTCCCGAGTAGAGGGATGCGAGACGCTACTGGACAGCAACTTCTGCAATTGATCTGCGTCAGTGCTGGTATCGCCCATCGGCCATAGCGCCGATTCAGCTAGGTTTCGCTTCTTCTGCATTAGGCTGTGCAGAAGACAGTCGAATGAGCTCTCCCGATAGCCCGTATGCACGGCCATTGGCAGATGAACCGTGACATCGCGCGTTTGGCCAATCCGGTGAACGCGATCGTTGCACTGCTCCTCGACCGCAGGATTCCACCACCGGGAAAGATGAATCACGTGGGTCGCTGCCGTGAGCGTCAGACCCGTTCCGGCGGCTTTCGGACCAAGCACTAGCAGATCGAAGCCCGGCGCCGTCCCGTAAAGCTGAAAACGATCGACGATCTGCTGCCGACTTTTTATCGGCGTATCGCCGTTGATCAGATCGATCCGCTCAAGCCCCAGTTCGGCCTTAGCGAGCTCGATAAAGCGAAATTGCATCCGCCGATGCTCGATAAATACAAGCCCCCGCTCTTCTCGCTGCTGGATCTTGCGGATCAACTGGAAGCAGGCCGCCAGCCGTGCCGAAGCGTCGATGAAGGCATCGTTGCCGCCGCGCGCCTCGAGATCAGGATGCACCGACACCGCACGGATATGGTGCAGCATCTTGAGTGCTGCGCCAGGGCCACCCTGGGCAAGCTTTAGACGAGCGTCTTCATAGGCCAGTTGCTGCTCGCGCGGCATGGCGCGCGGATAGAGGCGCCGGCGCTTTAGCGGCAGGTCGGAAGCAACTTCTGACTTGAGGCGCCTCATCCCCACCGGCGGCACTTCGTCATGCGGCTTGAACAGTCGTCCGTGTAATTCCGTCATGTTCGTCGCGTCCGGGATACGATACCTGGTGAGGAAGTTCTCCTCGGTGTCCAACCGGCCCGGTGCGACCTGATCCATTACCGCCCAAAGATCCAGCACCGTATTCTCAATCGGCGTGCCCGTGAGACCGATGGTGAAGCCGGCTTTGATCGAACGTCCAGCCTCGGAGCGCATGCTGCGGGCATTCTTGAGGGTCTGGATTTCGTCAAATACCGCCGCAGCAAAGGGGATTTTCGCAAGTGAATGCTGGTAGTTGGTGAGCGTTGTGTAAGTGGTCAGCACCCAGAACCGCTGCGCGCGGCCCTCCTCAATCGCTTCCTCAAGCGTGCTGAGATCGAGCTTGGCGCTGCCATCATCAATATCGCGCCCCTGCGCACCGAAATGCTTCCTTGTGCCAATGCCGCTGCCATATAGGCGGATCACATGGCCGAGCCCGGGCGCCTCAAGGTGCCGTTCGACTTCCTGCTCCCAGTTCAAGAGAAGCGACGTCGGCGCGACAACCAATAGTGGCAGGCGCTGAGACGGGGACTTCATCTCTGATTGCAACCACGACAGAAACGCGATGGTCTGTAGCGTCTTACCCAAGCCCTGCTCGTCGGCGTTGAGCACGCCTGGCAGGCCGGCTTCCCAAGCCGCCTGCTGCCATTCGAAACTCGTCACTTGGTGTGGCTTCAACGGTGTTCGGACCAAGGCTGGGGGCGCTCGATTGACGACACGGCGTGGCTTGAGGGCAGCAAACCACTGCAGCTCCCGCAGATTGCTCTTAGGATCGAGCACGATTGGACCAGGTTTATCGGCCGGTTCTGGTTCATCGCGGACGTCAACCTCAGCCATGCGCTCCAGCCGGGCCGAGATGGTTGTCAGAGTTTCTGGACGAGCGGGAATTTCAATCCCATCGCGCTCAACGGATGCCTCGCCGGCCTCGATCGCCGCACTCACGTCGCGGTGCAATTTTTCGAGGGCGTCTCCGCTCTGCTCATCGAGATAGTCGGCAAACCTGCGGGCGAAGTCCTCCGGCATCCAGGTGGTGCCGTCGCCGCTCGGCCCCGCATTATCCTTCTCGAACAGCTTGGTGCCTAGGACCCGGCTGGAATATTGCGCTGTTTCGACAAGCACGGGCCCAGCGAAGACCTCGACCGATTCCTCGAACCCGGCTGCGTCGAGATCATCCAGCATGCCGCGCGCTTCAAGATCGGCGACAATGGCCGCGGTCAGAGCCGGACGAGGATTGGCTACAAATGCCTGGCGTTCCTCCCGAGGCGCATGTTGCTTCTCCGCCATGACCTTCAGCGCGGGCATGGCGCTGCTGTCGATGATCAGATAGCTGCCGGGACGGACCCGATAGGCCGGCAGGGCGCCGCGGTCGCGCACGCGACGCTGGAAAGCCATGAGGGCCTCCCCAGACAATTCGCCTTGCGCCTCATCGATTTCGCCGTCGCGCACGTCGCCTCCGCCGGCGAGGCGATCTCGGGAAAACGGCACGATCTCAAAGTCTGCGCCGTCATCAGCCGGAGAAAGCGAGAACGCATCTGAAAGCCGCACCTCGAGGCCGGAGAGGAAATCCGTCATTGACATGCGGGCCGATACGTCATCGCGGTTCATCTGCAAGCCGGGTTCGAGCGCTTGCCGGAAGCGGGCGAGTGCCTCCCAGTCGGATACATCAGCGCCGCCACTGTGGGCGCCATCAGCGATCTCAATGGCGTCGACCATCCAGTGGGGGATCAGCCGCCTGCCCTGCCCGGTTTCGAGGATGGCGCCCACGCGCTTAGGCAACTGGCGTTGGCCGGACCTAGTCCATTGGTAAACCAGCTTGAAGTCGCGCGAACCGACAACCCCCTCGACATCGGTGCTGAAAGTCAGGTCAACATGCCTGGGCAGGCCTAGTGCCTTGGCGCCGCCGGCGTCCAGCTTCGACGCCAGCCGATGCGACAGCCAGATGCGGTCATCCGATATCTGCAGCTCGCGTGCGTCGTCATTGCTGATGGAACGAAGATCGGCGATAGAGAGGATTAGGTCACGCTCGGTGGAGGGCAGCTTCCTCAGGTCAGCGACAGCGGGGCGCGAAAAGAAGCGCGTAAGCCCGGATTTCTGCGAAGGACGCAAGGTGATACCGGCGTCGTCATAGTCGAAGGTCAGTTCCATCATCAAATGTGCTCCCTCACCCAACCCTGCCAGTCTCCAAGGTGCGGTTTGGCCTTGGCCCCCTTGATCAAGCGGATAGCTTCACAGTTATATGAGGACCGATGCAGTTTAGGTGTCGCCTCGGCAGCTTCATCGAAAATATGCACCTTGTAGCTGTGAGACCCTTCGACCACTATCTTGCGACCTATCTTGAGGATCAGCAGGCAGGTCGAGGCGCGATTTGCGCCGGCTGTCTGGTGGCCAAAGGCGAGGCCAGGCCGGCCGGCTGCCCGGCGCCGGGCGATTGAAGCACCATGATCGCTCAGTGCCACCCAGGCATCATCAATTCGGCCTTCCTGGTGGAGCTGCATCCAGAACTTTCGGCGAGGCGGAAACATCGGATCGGGATCAGCTTCAGACACGACGTCCATAAAGAACTGAATATTCTGACCCGTTAGCCATCGTGCCAGCATGGCTACCAAGGGTTCTGGCATCGAAGCAGAATTCCAGGGGTGCTCCGCATTAGTGCCGCGCGGGTCGCCGTAGAGACCAACTAAACGCGTCGTCAGTTCGGCCTTCAGTTCTGCAGGTGGATCCCCGCCGAGCCAGGGATTTAGGAGCGCCGCAACGGCCTGAGCAGCCCCCTCCGACTTCGCGGTCTGGGTCCCCTCCGGCTTCAGCCAATCCAGCAGCTTGTTGATCGACAGTTCCGATTTAAGCGAAGGAGCCATTCCCTTGACGAAGCTGAGGTGTGCGTGAGTCATTAGTCCCCCATCATGCGGCTTGCGCATGCCGATGGACTTGAGGTCAGACCAAGGTGAGGGCATTCCGACCATGAGTTGCCCAAGTTGCTCGTGGGCCGAATTGCCGTCGAGCAACCGAGGCACAGCCCGCAACAGCGGCTGCCAGCGATCACTCAGACCGCCGGATACCTGGCTCAGAGCGCGGCCGAGCTGGACGGTGTGGGCGGCCCCCGGGTGATACGATCCCAGATAAACTGCCAGCATACCGCTACGGAACAACTTACTCTCATTGGCAACTATCTCTTCGAAATAAAATTGTCGCAGCGGCCCCAGGTTCTCGCGCTCGCGACGCTGCGTATCGAACAAGGCAACCGCCGCCGAGGTGACGAACGAAGTGTAGAGGTCGCGCCAGTCGCTCTCGTCAAGCCGCCGCTTCATCTCCACCACGATGCGCTCGCGATCGCTTTCCGGCGGCTCGTTAACCACATCTGGCCATCTGGCCAGGACACGCTCGACAGCGGCTGCGACCGGCGACATGGATGGTAAGGCAGGGGGCTTGTAGGGCTGCAAGCGGGCGAGGACGTCGGCCAGACTCATGGTGACGTCTCACCGCTCGGCACGGCATCGAGGCGCCTACCTATTTCATCGATCTCGGCCGAGATAGTCGGCGTATACATAATGATCCGCAAGTCGATGCGGCGGTTTGTTGAGCGTCCGGCGACGGTGTCATTGTCGGCAATTGGTCGCATTTCGCCATAGCCGGCCACGGAAAGCACTGGCTGATCCCGGAAGTTGAGATGGTTATTCAAGTTCGGCTCGCGGTCCAACATCGCCCAGAAGGTCTCATTCGCCCGCTTCGTCGACAGGTCGAGATTCAGCCGGTCCTCGCCGGTGGAGTCGGTGTGTCCCTCGATCTGCACCGCTTCGATGATCGCCGCACTGTCATTGCACTCAAATGACCATCGGGCGCTGGTGCCGAGCGTGTAGCAGGGTAGAATCTCCTCAAGTCGGGAAGCAATGGTCTCAACAATCTGGCGCTTGTCCGCCGCCAGAACTGACTGCCCGCTTGCGAACAGGCCATCTCCCTGGAAGCGCAATGCGTCCTGCTCCTGGCTGATCTCAATGAGCAAGTCGGGAAAATCGACGCGCAACTGATCGCGTAACTGCTCGAGAATCCGCTGGCGCACCACGGCCGTGCGCTTGAGATATTCTTCGACAGGATCCTTTTGCGCCAGTTCAACTTTCAGCCGTTCGATCTCGGCCTCAAGCTCTTCAATCCTGGCCTGCAGGTTAGCGACCTGCTGTTTGGCGGCGGCAAGCTCATCCCGAAGGCTATTCCGCTCTGCTATGACGCTGTCGAATTCGGCACGGGTTACGCTATCTTCGGGATTGAACTGGCTGGCAAAAAAAGCCAGCATGATCATCAGGATGAACAGAAAGCTGACCGTCATATCGGTCATCGAGACGAAAACCGACTCCTCCTCATCCTCACTGTTGCGGCGTCGAAAGGCGGCGCGCATTTATCGGGTCCGGCTCTTGGGGATGAACTCCTCGGCCGTCTCGACAACAGTCTTGAGGGTATCGATGCCAGGCTGCAGCTTCTCCTGCAGTTGCTGAACATGTTGGCGCATACCATCCACCGCGCCGGACACCTGTTGCGTGTAAATCTCGAAAGCACGACCAAGTTTGCCATCGATGTCATCGATCCGGTTGCCCTGGTCACGCAGTCGCTCCAGCGCGATCTGGATACCTTCGAGCGCGTTCTCGATCGCCTGCTGCTCGCTACCGAGCACTGCCTGAGCGGACGAGAGCGCATCTGCTGCAGACCTGGCCGTAGACTCGGCCGATCGGGCTATGGTTGTCGCGACGTTCTGGGTAGCGTCTGCGAGGGCGGAAACCGACGTCTCGACGCTGCCGATCGACGATCGGATCGGCGCTGCCGCCGAAATCAGCTCCTGGCTGGCCGACCGGAAGGCGCTCGACGCAGCCGCTGAGGCATCCGCGCCAGATTTCACGCCATCGGCGAATAGCCGCATGTCGTTACCGGCGGCGGCCACCTGGCGGGTTACCGCTTCCATCTTTTCCGCGATGGCACCGAGCGGCGCCAACACCTCGCTCGCGGCCTTGTCGGCGGCATCTGCTGCGACTCGGCCAAGTTCGCGGCTGGCCGCCTCTGCACCGACGCGGCCGGCATCCTCGATCTGCTTTCCGAATCCCTCCCCAGCCTGACGCAGACTGGAAGCAGCAGCACTCAACGCCTCGGCGCCCTGAGACGTGTTGTCACGAATGCCTTCGAGCGTCTGGTTCATGACACCGAGCAACTTTTCGGCGCCGGCATTGAATGCCCCACCCGTGTCGCGGGCCGCGTCACCCAGCGTTTCACGAATGCCGGCCACTGCCTCCGAGACGCGAGTAAGCGCTATATTCAGTTCGTCGCCAACTTTGGAAGAACTCTGGTCCATTCGGTCAGAAAGCTTGGCAATGCGGTCACCGGCCTCGGAGATGCTGTCGCTGGCCCGACTCAAGGCACTCCCGACGTCGTCGGCTATCCGGCCACTGAGATCCTGCACCAGTGTGCCGACGCCGTCAGTGCCGGCCTTGCCGACTTGGTCCAGTAGGGGCTTGAGATTCTCCCCGATGCTCTCCGAGATCACCGCTGGCATCTCCTTGAGGGGCCTTCCCAGTTCAGTCACAAGTTCGTAGCCCAGGGTCCGCATAAACTCGCGCTGCTCGGTTATTGCGGCAAGCTGCCTGGCGACGAGACCTTCAAGACTGAGGAAGGGCAGCCGCTCCTCCAGACCATCGGCGAGCCGGTGGGCAGCAACCTCCGCGTCATGCAAGCCAAAACGCAAGGCGATCGTGAAGATGATCGAGCAAAGCAATCCCGTGAGCGACATGATGAACTTGGCCGAGGCGACGGTCAGCAGGTCGTTCATCTGATCTGGGCCAATAGCGCCACCACCCTCGGGCGCAATCGAACTCAGCGCGGACACGAGGCCGAGGAAGGTGAGGAACAGACCCACGGACACGAACAGTCCTGGAACGTGGCGCCAGAAGCCGGCGCCAAAACCGAGATCTTCCAGGTTAAAGAATGCTGAAGGGCGCACTGAGTTATGGTAGATCGGCACGCCGGCCTCGTCCTGGACGATGAGCGTTTCATAAAATTCGTGCCAGGTATTGGCGATCTTGAGCTTCGAGCCCGAGCGGCCACCCGCGGAGATCTCGCTAGTGAGCGTCGCGGCGCCGGCGCTGAATTCGATATTATCTCTGCGTTTTCGGACCGCCCGATCGAGCCAACGCATAGCACGGACACGAGCTCGGACACGGATGAAGAAGAGCATCAACGCGATGGCTAGAAGAAGCACAAGCGCCAAGCTGGCCAGACCGGGCGAATATTCCTCGCGCAATACTCCCGCAAAATTCAGCACCCAGGATCGGACGATCAGTCCGATCTCCTGTAGAAATTCCATAAACGCCCCCAATCAACTGGATATGGTTATAGCGCTTAGTTGGCAGGCGGCAATGTCTGGGCGACCTTTTGGGAGGGCTCTGACTTTAGCTCCTCCGCTTCCCCATGGCCGCCGCAGCACCACGCAGATGATCGGGGTGATGATGCCCATAGACCTCCATCAATGTTTTTACGCTCATGCCGAAATAGCCGGAGGCGTCCCATAGCTCGACCCCGTTCTGCATCGCCCAGGTCACGCCAGTGTGGCGCAGAGCATGCGGAATTACCGCAGCGTCCAGCCCACATTCCGCGACGAGGGCTCTGAACGCCTTGCTGATATTGCCCACGCGCTGCCCGTTGTATTCGACGGCAAAAGTCTGACCGGCACGGTGCCAGCGCTTAAGATGGGCGAGAAGCCCTAGCGGCAGGGGAATCGTCGTCTGACGCTTCCTGGTCGCTGCCTTCGAAGGCGGCTTCCTTGTCCATACCCCATGTTCGAGATCAATGAATCCACGATCTGGGTGTCGAACAAAGGAGGCGTTCAGCACGTCCTGTTTACGGGATCCGGTATAAACCGCCAAGAGGATGAACCGTGCCAGATGCCGGCGCATGTGCCAGCTATCCCCCTTCCCCGACCGACCATTGCTTGTCCGTCCGCCTCGCCAGGCTGTCCAGACAAGTCTCGCAACCTCAGACCTGGTGAGCCAACGCTCGCGAGGGGGAGACTTGGGCGGCAAAGTAACCTTGACGACGTTATCCAGGATACGTTGCTCATGCGCATGGCGAAGGGCGGCCCGAAGAATCTCGAGATCCCGGCTGGCCGACCTGGTTGCACCAACGAAAGTCACATAGGCATTGCAGTTGGCTGCGTTGATATCGCTGACGAAGCCGGTCAGCATAGGCGCCGCCCCCAAGGCCTTACGTCTCGCCGCAATCGGCTCGCCCCACCATGACGCGAGCCGCGCAATCCTGGATGCGGTTTCCTCGGGACGGTTGTGCCGCGGAGCGATATCGCGGGCGTATATATTAAGCACGTCCAAGATCAGCACATGAGAAGGCTGTCCGACATTGCGGCAAGGATCGTGCTTATGGGCGATATATTCCACTAATGCTTTTTCAGCGCCTGCAACGTCACCTGGAGAGCATCCTGTGCTGCGCTTGACGCTTCCGTCGCGGATGACCCACCGGGCCCCCTCGACGCTGCCATTTCTGTTCGTCCGCTCCGGCTGGAGATAGAGCCGGGGTCCCTTTCCTGCGGGTCCAACTGACACTTATTGAGCATGTCCTTGATGCCACCGTGCGTGACGAATTGCTTCCGGCCAACCTTGATGATCACCAGCCTGCCGCGTCCATGTTCGACCCTCAGAGTCGCGGGCGTAATGGCACCGCCAAAGACCGTATCGCAGGCCTGCTGCAGGGTCATTGGCAGATCATCGGCAGGCTGAAGAGCATCGAGCATCGGCACGTCCACGCACGACCAGACACACGTCTGGCCTTCATGTTCGATTTTATAGCGGTTGGCTCGACGGAGTGCAGAAGATCGAATCTGAACGGTCTATGCGCATCGAAATAGCGCCCTTACTGCGCTACCGGAATGCGGCTTCGATTCCTCGCCACGCAAATTCATGGCCCCCTTCGAAATTGGCCATGCCGGGTCTCGTCAAACAGCCTTTTGGCATGACGTAGCTGTCGATCCGCTTTTTAGGGCTCTCGTTCCAGGTAATATTGAAGGCCCAATAGGTCGGGAAGAAGTAGAGACCTGAATACGGCAAATGATCGTGGATCCACCACGCCAGCTTCGTCCAGTCGCCCTCCCCGCAGAACGCATCCCAGAACGCCGGCACCACGATGCAGGCCGTCGCCCCCAATATTGCCATCGGCATCCCGCTCATCCCAGATATGACCGGCATAATTGCTTTCGTTGGACGCACAATTGCAGCCGCCCTTGGCCAAGAACTTTGACGCACAGCTTGATCACACCAACTTCAAATCGGACCTAAGCAGAGTTCCCGCTATCAGTGTCCTGTCGAGGCGATTATTCCTGCCTTCGCATGACGTCTCCGGAACCAACAGGCAAGCGTGGCAAGCCGCACCATGCAATGGCCTCTCATCGAGAGGGCTTCCGATCTTGTGCTGTGAGCAGACAGGGTCGTTGGAACAAAGTTCAACACGCCGCAGCGCCCTATCCAGTATCATTGGCAGGCGATAAGCCGTTTCGCTCAGGCCGCCTAAAGTTCCCTGTGCCCCTGCAGTCGAAGTGTAGATAAGCAGGCCAAAGCGACCAAATTGCCCGGCTGCGCTGGAGTAGATGCGCTCTTTGATCGAGGACAGTGGATACCCGCCCTCCATCGCCACTTCTGACATCAACGCGTGCGAAAGGCTGTGTATGGCCCAATAGGCAGGCCCCATGTGCTTCTCCTGGCGGCCGAAGCGCGCAGCATCGAGAGTTTCGGCCTCATACATCTGCTTGGACGCTTCTTGAACGGCGGGTTTCCCCAGCCATTGCTGGAGCTGTGCCTCATCAATGTGAACGAAGATGCCTTCTCCAAACTGTTCAATTGCCGGCAGCCACTGAATATGTCGGGTGAGTGGGGCGCCATCAACATTGAGCTGAATCTCGTCAAGCTCGCTCTCGGCGGGGCTGGGCGGTGGCTCAAGGCGGGTGAACCCATAGAGGCAGGTGACCTCGCGTAGACGGTTCACCTTCACAACCGACTGCACGATGGGCTGTAGTTCGCCGACCAGACTTGCTCGAGGCAACGTTTCAGCGAACAATACCGAGTCGGCCGTGCCGTAACCTATGGTTTCTGCGCCCGACGCCAGTGTGTCGAACTCAGCAATCCTTGGATTCTGCGCGGACGCTGTCGCCGAATTCACGTCAAGGCTATCAACGGCCTTCGCGATCTCGTCGTCCGAAAACTCAGCAAAATCGTCCTTAGTCTGCGGACCAGCCCGAAGAATACTGATGAAGCCAGGAAGGGCGCGGAAAGCGTCAATAGTTGATCTATGCTGTGCGATGACCTGTAGCAGTCGATCGCTTGATGCGGTCAGCGAGATAACTGTGATCGTCTGTGAGAAGTATGTGTTCGTCGCAGAACGAGGGAGCAGGCGAAGATCCTCCGCACATGCATCTGTTGCTTCTCGCGTGGGCCGTAGCCAGAGGCTGTTGGCATGGCACGTGCCGATGAACTTTGGCTTATAGAGATCCGCCATGATAACGCGCGATCCACAGCTGCACCGAACCGAGATATCGGACGGGTCAGAACTCACCCCGCGTTCGACCCAGAACATGGGCCGCTTGCAAGTGCGGTCGCCGCCACGATGCACCAACCAGCGCCACTCAATATCCTCGAGATGCCCCTTGGGGCATGCAGCCACGAAGCGGATTGGGTTAGCCGGATCGATCTTCAGCGCGTCGGCGAGCGCAGGAACGCGATCGATAGGCAAGCGCGTGGCACCCGACTTTATCATACTCATCATGTTGAAATTGGCGAAGCCGGCCTCACTGGCGATCTCCGCCTGTGTCTTGATGGGGCGCAGGTCAAGAACGCGCCTCTCGACGAACTGGGGAAGGCGTGTGTCTGCATAGGGTTTTCTGGGCGGCACTAGCGGTTCTCAGGCATATCATTGTGTTGATCTTGCTTGATTTATAGCGCGTGCGACGTCGGGACTTCTCACATGTTTCCTGAACCACCCCCTGCGAAATCCAATGCATAGTCAATTTGAGATAACGTCTGCTTTTATGTCGGAATCACGGCTACTACTGGAGAGAAGCTTGATTGTTTCGATTTATTTTCGACCTATATGGCGATTTTAAGATGAATTTCGATTCTGACGATGGCTTTTCGACTCGCCTAAGCCTATGGTAATTTTCGATATGGAAGGCCAATTCGGCTCATAATTCGATATTCGCGAAAGGTCTTCGATATGCGCCTCGATGTCAGCCAGGTCACTTACTTCCAAGATCAACTCATCCCAGCAGGCGCTGAATTGGCCGGCTGGGCCGCGCTCGTGCAGGCTCTGAAGCTTGCTGCGCCGGTGCGGGACCCGAGTTGCATCTCCAAGCGACATGTCGGAGGCAGTCAGCGCAGGGAAGGATCATGGCGCATCTTCGACAAGCGCTACAAGGCAGGTAGCGGTGTCGTCGATCACCTAACCTTTGCGCTCCGGCACGAGGCTATGGACCTTCTGGTTCTCAAGCGCGCGCTTGAAGCGGTGCCGGCCAGCATCATCGAGGACTTCGTTAGGCAGACTCCTACAGGCGCTGTAGCTCGCCGCTTATGGTTCTTCTACGAGCTATTGACGGGTAGCAGATTGGACCTTGATGATGCCCAGAACGTCGCCGCCATAGATGCCTTGGATCCCGGCCTCTATTTCACATCCAGCCCCAGACTGTCACAGCGGCACCGCGTTCGAGACAATCTGCTTGGCACCGCGGGGTTCTGTCCTGTCATCCGCAAGAGTGAAAAGCTCCTAGCTTTCGTGGAGCTCAATCTGGCACAGAAGGCCCAGGACACCATTGTCAAAACCGGCGCCAAGCTCATCACCCGTGCTGCTAGCTTCATGCTTCTTGCCGATAGCCGAGCCAGCTTCGAGATCGAAGGTGAGCGGCCACCACAGAACCGCATAGAACGATGGGGGCGGGCGGTTCTCGAAGCTGGCAGAAAGCCGCTCAACCAGACCGAGATCTACCGATTGCACCGGATCCTGATCGGTGACGACCGATTTACCGAAATCGGCTACCGGACCGCAGGCGTCTTCCTGGGTGAGCGCGATTACACCAATGACCCAATCCCGGAATTTATCGGTGCGCGCCAAGATGACCTTCCAGAGATCATGACGGCGCTCAACGAGTGCAACAACCGTATGCGGCCTACCGACCTTGACGCCGTGCTCCAAGCCACAGCAATTGCCTTTGGCTTTGTCTACATTCATCCTCTGGCGGATGGAAACGGCCGGCTGCATCGCTGCCTCATCCACCACGTCCTCGCCGAGCGCAAATTCACGCCTCCTGGCCTGGTGTTCCCTGTCTCTTCGGTGATGCTCGACCGTATCGAGGACTACCGAGACACCTTGCAGGCGCACTCAGCACCGCTAATGCCTTTCATTGAGTGGAAGGTCACCGGCGACCAGAATGTCGAAGTCACCAACGACACCGCGGACCTCTATCGCTACTTCGACTGCACCGCCGAAGCGGAGTTCCTTTACGCCTGCGTCCAGCGCACGATAGAGCACGACCTGCCCAGCGAGATCGACTACCTGAGGCGTCAAGACGCCGCCCTACAACGTATCATGAATATGGTCGAGATGCCCGATCGACTAGCCCAAACCCTCATCCTGCTCATCCGCCAGAATAACAACCGGTTGAGCCGCCGCCGGCGCGAGAATGAGTTCGAGAAACTGACCGATGCAGAGGTGACGGCAATCGAAGCGATTGTGACCGAGGAGTTCGATGGCTATGGGGAAGGCGCTCGCTAAGGAACAAAGATAGCGCTCCGGCAGTTTGGTGGCATCGATCCCTACAACCGTCAAGTTCGCCAATGGTTCTGGGGAAGCTTACGTTTACGGGGCTTTTGAAACTGGCGGTTGATGAGGTGCCCCGATACGATAACGAAAGTAAACGCGACCGGCATCCAGAGCCACAGAAACAGGTTTGCGTCCATTTTCGTCCTCAATATCGAAAGGGATCGACAAACTTCCCCATCGAGAGAATTCTAGGCCGATTGGGGAAGCCCGAGCAAGGTTCGGCAAGTTGGACGCATATATCGGGAACGGGATTGCACCGACAGACCACCGACAGGGTTAGCGGAACAAAAGCGGATTATTGGCCGTTTTACAGAACCAACAAGCCCGGTTTTCCGGGCTTTTTACTTTCGGCACCTGCTTCGGGAGCAGGGGGTCGCGTGTTCGAATCACGCTACTCCGACCAATAGAACAAGGGTTCGGCTAAAAATGCCGGGCCCTTGTTTTTTGTCCCGACCAGGCCTTCCGGCAGCGGACCGCTCCAGTCGATCGCAAAGGAAAAGGGCCGGCGCGAAGCCGACCCTTTGGAGAAATCCGGAACAACCCGGCTCAGCGCTTAACGAAAAGGTTCCAGGCGCCGGTCACCGTCAGCGCCGCCAAGGCCATCTTGAGCACATCCCAGAGCAGGAAGGGCTGCACGGCGCGGGCAAAGGCCGAGCCGACGACGTCGGCCTGGTCGATCCAGCCGGCCTGGCCGGAAAGCGCCAACAGCCAGAAGAAGCCAATGACGAAAAGCGCGGCGTCGCCCGCCAGCATGGCGGCGAAAAGCGCCAGCGGGCGCCCGGAGGCGCCGCGATCGGCGGCATAACCGATCATGGCGGCCATGAGCAGGAACCCGATGAGGAAGCCGCCCGAGGGGCCCACGAGATAGACCAGGCCCCCGCCGGTGGCGAAAACGGGCAGGCCCATGGCGCCTTCGAGGAGGTACAGCGCCACGGTGGCGACCCCGATGCGCAGGCCGAATGCGGCCGCGAGCGCCGCCACGGCGAAGGTTTGCAGCGTCACAGGAACGGGCCAGACGGGCACGTTGATCTTGGCGCAGAGGGTGATGAGCAGCGTGCCGAGCACGATCGTTGCAAGATTGGACGCCAGTTTGGCAACATCGCCCTTGGGCTGGAAAACCCCGAGCAGCGTATTGGGCGTGGTCAAAGTCACGGCCATTTCATACCTTCCATGCTTGGCTGAACCGGCAGCCCCGATCGGGCCGCGCCGTCGTTCAGGTCCCGCATTGTTTAGTCTCTCGATAAAGTGAGTGCAATGGCGCCGCCCCCTCCCGCCCTTTCCTTCGACAGGAGCTTCGATCCCCGGATCGGCGAAGCGGTGGCGGTTGCCCCCGGCATCGCCCGCATCACCGCGCCCAATGCCGGCCCCTATACCTTCACCGGCACCAACACCTTTCTTCTGGGCACTGAACGGCTTGCCGTGCTCGATCCCGGCCCGGACGAGCCGGCCCATCTCGATGCGCTGATGGCGGCCATCGCAGGCCGACCGGTGGATGCCATTCTGCTCACCCATACCCACCGCGACCACAGCGCCCTCGCGGCGCGGCTGGCGGCGGCGCTCGGCGCTCCCCTCTGGTTTGGCGGCCCCCATCGCCTCTCCCGCCCCCTGCGCCGATTCGAGCGCAATCGCCTCGCCGATTCCTGCGATTGGGCCCTGCGGCCGGAACGCAGCCTTGCCGATGGCGAAACCATCCTGGCGGGCGATCTGGCTCTCAGCGTTCACGCCACACCCGGCCATTGCGCCAACCACCTGGCTTTCGGAGCGGGGGATGTCCTGCTCTGCGGCGACCACGTGATGGGTTGGAATTCCACCCTGGTCGCGGTTCCCGATGGCTCCATGGCCGATTACCTGGCCTCCTTGGACAAGGTCATCGCTCTGCCCTTCGAGCGCTACCTGCCCGCCCATGGCGGCGCCATCGACGACGGTCCCGCCTATGCCAAGGCCTTGAAGGCGCATCGGCAATTGCGCAACGAGCAGGTGCTGGAGGCCCTGGGCCGGGGCGCGCGGACCATTGGCGATCTGGTTTCGGCCATCTACCCGGCCCAGCCGCTGCCGGTGCGCATGGCGGCGCGCATGACCATCGCCGCCCATGTCGAATATCTCGAGGCCCTGGGCCGGCTCCGGCTGTGGCGGCACCCGTTCGGGATGCGCATCACGCTCAGTTCGTAGGCACGTCCGGCGTTTCCTCGGTATCGGCCTCGTCCGTCGCCTCGCTGTCGGGGCTGTCGCGCAGGAACACCGTCACCGCCTCGTCCAGCGCCGCTAGGAACGCCTCGATGCGCTTTCCATTGGCGCCGAAATCGTGCAGGGCATTGAGCGAGGCCGAGCGCATGTCCACTCGCGTCCCTTCCGGGTCGGGCGACACCAGGATGACCGCCTCCTCGCGCCAACCGGGCCAGGTCACGATCTGGGCATTGATCTGGCCGCTGCCATCGTCCTGCGGCGCGCGAAGAAGCGTTACCATCCAACCGTTGTCGCTAACGATACGCTGCGCCAATGCGAACGTAATGCTAACGTCAAGCGGGTAGATGCGAGCCTCCACATTGGGGAAAACCCGCGCCCTTTCCGCCGGCTCCAGCATGCGGGGCGGCGGCATGGTGGCCATGGCCGGATCGAATGTCAGCGGCATCAGGTCCCGGCTGGCCGTGGCGATATCGGTGACCGGCGGATAGCGCAGCATCAGGCTGCCGTAATAGCCGAAGGGGACGAGGCAGACGGCCCCAAGGAACAGCCCGGCAAAGCCCAGCCCCCAGCCCCGATCGCCGCTATACCAGAGGCGCAGCAGCGCCCCGATGGCCACCAGAACCGCCAGGGCCGCCACCAGCCCGGCGCCCAGGATAGCCACCAGGAACACCGTGCCGCCGATCAGCCGCAGATGATGCAGCCCCACCGCAAGGACCACGAGCGGCACCGCCAGCGCGCCCAGCCGGCGTGCCGCGATCGCCCATTTCGATGTCCGGATCAATATGCGCAACGCTGCCCCTCATCTGCGCCGGAGCTTAACCGCAAGGTCTTGCTTGAATTTGAAGATTTCAGCCCGGCCCGCACATGGTGCGGATGGCCCGCCATTCGGCGGGACTGAAAGGCGGCTCCAGCCCGCTGGGCCGCTCGCGGCTCAGGGCCTCGAGCGCCCGTTTGCGGTCATCGGTCAGCGGATGGGTGTTGAAAAGCGCCAGCGCCCGGGCCAGGTCGTCGTCCGCGCCCACCCGGTTGAGCAGATCGGCCATCCCGGCAGGGTTGAAGTCGAGGCGGTGGGCTACCTGCGCGGCGAAGGCATCGGCCTGCCGTTCGGCCTCGCGCGAAAACCGCGCATCGATCAGCGTCGCGCCCAGCCCGGCCGCCACCGAAATCCCGGTCATGTCCCCGAGGATGAAGCCGATCAGCAGGCCGGTGCCGGCGGTGGAAATCAGCTGTTCCATGCCGTGCCGGTGCACCACATGGCCCAGTTCATGCGCCAGCACCCCGGCGAATTCGTCCTGGGTCTCGGCCTGCTCGAGCAGGGCCGAAAAGAAGTAAACCTGCCCGCCCGGCAGCGCGAAGGCGTTGGGCACGGAAGAACGGACCACCTTGATATCGAGATCGAACGGCGAGCCGGAACCTTCCATCACCGCATCGGCAAAGCGGGCAATGGCGCGGTTGGCAAGGCTCTGCGGATCGGTATCGCAGAGCGGAGCCGGACCGGCCTCGCCCATCTGCGCCTCCATCTGCCGCCCCACCGTCTCGCCCAGGCGCTCCTCCCAGGCCGGCGGCACCAGCCCCACCGCTCGGCTGGCCAGCAGGGGGACGCCGTAGAGATAGGCCAGGATGACGGAGGCCAGCGCCAGGGTCGCCAGCGCGGCGAGCCGCAATTGATGCCCGGCCTCGCGGCGGCGCTTTTCGGCCAGAACCGGCAGGGTGGCGAGGACGCGGGCGCCATCATGGGCATCCGCGATGACGATGCGCGCGCCATCGGGTTGCCCGGCCGCCCCCAGGCGCAACTCATGGCGGCGCCCCGGCACCGTATAAAGATCGGCGGCGGCCCAGCGCGCCAGCACGCGGCTGTCGCCAGCATGGCGGATCAGAAGCGCCGCCCCGGCCGGATCATATTCCAGCGCCACCGGCCATACATCGGCAACCAGGCCATCGTGATAACGCGCCGCGATACCCATCAATAGCCCCCGACATTGAGGGCATCGGCCAGCCCCTCGCCGGCCAGGGCCTTGTCTTCGCCCCGGGCGCGCACCGTGCGCAGGCTGTCGAGATCGGTGACGATCGCGCCGCTCGCCACCAGCTTCCAGAAGCCCAGCCCGAGAAAAAGCTCGGCCGAGGCGCTGAAAGCGCCCAGCAAGAGCAGGTAGCCGAAGACGATGGCCAGCAACGTCACCACGCTGCCCTGCATGTGCCGCATCAGCAGCGCAAGGTCGATCTCGCCATTGACGAAGGCCCCGCTCGCCACCGCCCCAAGCACCACGACCCCGCCAATGGCCAGCACCACATAGCTCAATGCCAGCCCGATGCCGAACTGCAGATACATCCCCAAAAGGCCGCGCATCCTTATGGTGACGCTCAGCGTCGCCGCGCCAAGCCGCACGGAGGAGAACATGCGCGTCAATTCCCGCGACTGGTAGAAGAGGATCGCCAGCCCCGCCACCGCCCCGCCGATCACCAGGGGCAGAAAATCCTGAAAATCGGGCCCGCCGGCAAAGATGAAGGCGCCATTGCCAGCGGCCATGCCGAGGCCGGTGCCGCCGGCCACGGCAACCACGGCATAGCTGAGATAATAGGGCGCGGCCAATTGCTTCCAATTGCCGACGAAGCCGAACCGCCTGTCTCCATACCAGCTATGGCGATAGCGATAGGTCCAGAGATTGGCGGCCATGAAGGGATAGGCCAGGCCGGCGCTGGCCAGCATCAGCAGCGACCAGCCGAAGCGGCGCAGGGCATAGGCCCAGGCATTGCCGGTCTGATCGCAGCGTATGCCGCGCCACAGCGTGCGCGACAGGCGAAAATCGCGGGCGCGGTAGATGGCGTAGCCCATGAGAAACCAGATCAGCCCCGCCACCATTCCATAGCCGGTCAGCGCCGTTTCCATCGACTGGGTGGAGAGATAGAAGAAGACGCCATAAAGCGGCACGAACACCGCCAGCGCCATCAGGAAGCCCAGCAGCAACTGCAGGGCGTTGCCGGTATATTCCAGCGCGTCCCCGCCGATTTCGGTATTGGCCCAGTAAAAGCGCCGCTTCCTTGTGGTCAGCCAGAAGCGGTAGAGCCCGATGGTGGGAACGAGCAGCAGATAGCCGCCCAGCAGCAGCCGCGCCAGGTCGTGGCGTTTTCCGGTGAACGCCACCGGCACTGGGCCCTGCTGCATATTCGCCTCTGCCATGCCGTTTCCTCAAGCATCATGGCCTTGTAGGCGAGGCCGCCCCGATTGGAAAGGCAGGTCCATTACGGGTCTGTCGGCACCGCGCTTTCCTTGGGCTGCATCAGCCGCAGGGACAGCCAGATGAAGAAGGCGCCCACAAGCGCCGCGCCGGCGGCGAAGAAATAGGCCTGGGCCCCGAAAATCCCGGTCAGCCATCCGAAGGCCACCAGGCCGCAGACGGCCATCACCTGCTGGGTGACCACGAAAAGGCTCTGCGTTTCGGCGGCAATGTCCTCGCTGGTCCAGTTGGCGATGAAATGCACGCAGCCCAGATACCCCAGCGCGAACGTCACCGACTGGCCGAGCTGGAGGAAAACCAGCACCCAGACCGGCGGAGACAGCGCCATGCCCGTCCAGCGCACCACGGAAACCAGCGCCGAAACCAGGATCAGCTTGCGCGCCGAGATGCGGCCGCCGAACCGCTTCCAGGCAAACATCATCGTCGCTTCCGCCGCCGAACCCAAGGCGATCAGCGGCCCGATGATCTCCTCGGAAATGCCCTGCTCCTTCCAGATCAGCGAGCCGAAGGCATTGAGGATGATATGGGTGCCATAGACGATGGCGAAGCCGAGCAGCGGCAACACGAACCAAGGCCGTGTGATGATCTCGCCCAGCCGCGCCGCGGAATTTCCCGTGCTGGCGGCCACGGTCGGCTGCCCCGGCGGCGCGCGGAAAGCCGGCAATTGCAGCGCCGCGCCGGCGCGCAACAGCGCCAGGCCGACGAAAAGCGGCACGAAGACACCGGACCCGAACCAGACCACCAGAAAGCCGGTCAGGCCATTGAAGAGCATGTAGCCCACCGTGCCCCAGGCGCGGATCGTGCCGAAATCGCTGCCATTGCGCCGCGTCATGCGCATGGTGGCCGCCTCGAGCACCGGCCCCACCGCACCGCCCGGAAGGCTCGACAGCGTCCAGAACAGCAGAATGCCCCAGAATTCATTGACGAAGAGCAGGCCGACCGGAACGATGCCGGCGATGAGAGCGCCGATGACGATGACCTGCCGCCAGTCCTTCGCCCGGTCGGCTACCCGCCCGATGATGAGGTTGAACGCCAGGATCGCAAAGACCGGCACGGCATTGATGATGCCGATCTGCTCGGTGGTGATGCCCTTTTCGCTCAGCCAGATCGGCAGGAACATAACGGCCGCGCCCGGCCCCATGTAATAGGTGAAATAGAATGCCGTGGTGCGGAATTCGGACGTCAGGCGGGCCGCGCCGGAAGGTTTGAGCGGGCTGGTCACTGCGCATCCTTCGGCGGGCGCAGTTTGAGCGAAACCAGTACGCAGGCGACCGCCGCCAGGCCGGTGAGCGTGCAGAAGAAGAACGCATGGGCGCCCAGGTGCTCCATCAGCACGCCGAAGATCACCAGCGCCAGCATGGAGATGCCCTGCTGCAGCGTATTGGCGAAGCCTTGCGCCTCGGCGGCATTGGCCTCGTCGGTCCAGTTGGCGATGAAGTGCACCATGCCGAAATAGCCCAGCCCGAAGCTCAGCGCGTGCAATGTCTGCACGACGAACAGGACTTCCACCGAGGGGCTGAAGGCCATGACGGTGAAGCGCACCACGCCCGCGATTGCCGCGATGAGGATCATGTTGCGCGCCGTGACCCGGCCGCCGAACCGGCGCCAGGCGAACATCAGGATGGCCTCGGCCAACGCCGCGATGGCCAGGAGCGGCCCAATGAAATAAACGGCCACCCCGTTCTGGTGCCAGAGCAACGCGGCAAAGCTGCCGATTATCGCATTGCTGGAATTGACCAGGCCGAACGCCAGGAGCGGCAGCACGAACCAGGGCTGAAGGGAATCGCGCAGCCGGGCGCGCGGCTTGGTCTCGGCCAGGGTCTGCTGGCGCTCCGGCGCCCGAAAGCGCGGCAGCCAGAAGCCGATGACAGCGCGCAGCACCGACATGCCCAGATAAAGCGGCACGAAGGCCGCCGCTCCATAGACGGTAATGAGTAGGCCCAGCCCTCCGGTGCCCGCTACATAGCCTACGGTCGCCCAGGCGCGCACGATGCCGAAATCGGTGCCGTTGCGCCGCGTCATGCGCACGGTGGCGGCATCGATCAGCGGCGGCACCAGCCCGTTCGTGGTGGTGCAGAGCACCCAGACCAGCATGATTCCCCAGAACTCGTTGACGAAGAACATGCCGATCGGCGCCGCCGCGGCGAGTAGCGAGATGATGAGGATGACCGTGCGCCAGTCCCGGGCGCGGTCGGCCAGCCGCCCCACCACCATGTTGACGGCCAGCAGGCACAGCATGGGGATGGAATTGACCACGCCGATCTGGTCGGCGGGAAGGCCGTGCTCGCTCAGCCAGATGGCAAGGAAAACGGAGCTGACAGCTCCCGGAAGATAGACCGTGAACTGATACAGCGAGGCGCGTGTCTCGGGACTGACCGAGCGCGAGATTGCCGATGGCATGGAAACGACTCCGGGCAAATCAGTGCCCGGCTCACTTGGTGCCCTGCAACGATACACAAGGCAAGAGCGATTTATCGCGGAGGCGTTTTCGCCCCGCTCAGGCGCTGCGCCGCAGGCGGAATTTGCGCTTTTCCCCGCTCGTCATGTCGGTCCACTGGATGAGCTCGAAAGCGCCGTCATGGTTCTCCACGATGGCCGTGCAGCTTTCCACCCAGTCGCCGGTATTGATGTAGTGAATGCCCAGCCGGTCATGCATGGCGGCGAAGTGGATATGGCCGCAGATCACGCCGTCCACCCCGGTTTCGCGGGCCTCGTGCACCAGGGCTTCCTCGAAGCGCCCGATGACCGACACCGCGTTCTTGACCTTCTGCTTGGCCCAGGCACTGAGCGACCAGTATTGCAGCCCCAGGCGCCGGCGCACCCAGTTGATGGCGATATTGATCCGCAGGGCGAGATTGTAGGCCCAGTCGCCCACATGGGCGAGCCATTTGGCATGCATCACCACCACGTCGAACTGGTCGCCATGGATGACCAGATAGGTCTGGCCGGACGCCGAGGTATGGATGGTGCGGTCGACGAATTCCACCTCGCCGAAATAGGTGCCCAGATATTCGCGCAGGAACTCGTCGTGATTGCCCGGCAGGTAGATGACGCGGGCGCCGGCATTGGCCTTGTCGAGCAGCAATTGCACCAGAACGTTGTATTCGGTGGGCCAGCGCCAGGACTTGGCCAGCCGCCAGCCATCCACGATATCGCCGACCAGATAGATGGTTTCCGCATCATGGACGCGCAGGAACTCGATGAGTTGCGCGACCCGGATGGGCTTCATGCCCAGATGCACATCCGAGATGAACAGCGCCCGAACCCGTCGGACTTCGCGGTCATCTGCCATCAAGCAACCACTCCTGCTTCGTGGGCGCGCACCTTATCCGTGCTTGGCCCGCGAGGAAACCTTTGCCGATGAGAAAACAGGGGAAGCCGCCTAGGAAGCCGGCGCGCGCAGGCGCTGCTTGAGGGTCATGATGCGCTCATAGCTCTGGGCGATCCGCGCTGCAAAATCGGGATCGGCCTCGGCTGTTTTTACCAAAATCCCGAGGATTTCCGCGTTGAGGTCCGCATGATATTTCGCCGTGTTGGAAAAGAGCAGGACGTCCACCCCGGCCCGCACCGCCTTGGTGACCGTCTCTTCGAGGGTGAAATGGTCGCGGATGGCGCCCATTTCCAGATCGTCGCTGATGACGACGCCGGAAAAGCCCAACTCGTCCCGCAATACCCCATCGATCCAGCGCGCCGAAAGCGAGGACGGCGTCTCGCCATCCCCATTGACGTAGGCGGCATGGTAGAGATGGCCCACCATCACCATGTCGACCAGACCCTGCCCGATCAGCTCCCTATAGGGCTCGAGCTCGCTCTCCTGCCAGCTCTGGGTGATATCGACGAAGCCCTCATGGCTGTCGGCGGTGGACGAGCCATGGCCGGGAAAATGCTTGAGCGCCGTCAGCAGGCCCGCCTGGTGATGGGCGCGGATGAAAGCCGCGTCATATTCGGCAACCACTGCCGCATCGCTGCTGAAGGCGCGGCCATAGCGCGCGATAACCTGGTTTTCGGGGTTGAGGTCGACATCGGCAACCGGACCAAAATTGACAGTAAAGCCCAGCGCAGCCACGTCGCCGGCCATGCCGGCATAAATTTTCTCGGCCTCTTCGGGGCTGTAGCCGGCAGCGATGGATTTGGCATTGGGCAGCTCGGCAAAGCCGATGGCCTGGGTCAGCCTTTCCACCGCCCCACCCTCCTGATCGAGCGTAATGAAAGGCGGCACCTCCGCCGCCTCGCGAAACAGCGCGTTCATGGCGCGCACCTCGGCAAGGCTGGTCACGTTCTTGCGCAGATACATGACGCCGCCCAGCCGCCCCTCGGCCAGCTCCCGCGCCAGCGCCACCACGCTCGCGTCGTCCGCGCTGGTCCCCTCGAAGCCGACGACGATCATCTGCCCGGCCATCTCCTCCAGGCTGGCCGCGGCGGCAAGGGAAGGGGACATCAGGGCAAAAAGCAGCAGGAGGCGCGAAAACAGCGTCACGGGGCCATCTCGTTCAGAATCAACGCCTCACCCTGCCCGCCAAAAGCCGTCGAAACAATGGCGCTTTGCTCAGGCAGGCGCGAAAGCCGGGCACCCCAATTCAGGGGGTGATTACGCGGCCAAGCTGGTTCTTCATGTTCCATGGCAATCCGCAAGGCCGGGTGTTTTTCAACCTTTCGTCCGGTCGATTGCCCTTCTCGGGCGAAGATCCCCATATCTTCGTCCGAGTTTTTTCCTCCCCGAAAACACGTCACCCCCGCCTTCGGAAAGGCGGGGGCGAATGATGTCGAATGGCGGAAAACCTAGCGGTTGAGCCGGTTCTCGATGAGGTCGGCCACCACGGAAGGATCGGCCAGCGTCGAGATATCGCCCAGCGCGTTATAGTCGTTCTCGGCCACCTTGCGCAGGATGCGGCGCATGATCTTGCCCGAACGCGTCTTGGGCAGGCCCGGGGCCCACTGGATATAGTCGGGCGAGGCGATGGGGCCGATTTCCTTGCGGACCCAGTTGCGCAATTCGCCCCGCAGCTCTTCGTTATAGTCCTCGCCCGCCATCAACGTGACATAGCAATAAATGCCCTGCCCCTTGATGTCGTGCGGGAAGCCGACCACAGCCGCCTCGGACACCTTGGGATGGGCGACGAGCGCGCTTTCCACCTCGGCGGTGCCCAGGCGGTGGCCGGAAACGTTGAGCACATCGTCGACGCGCCCCGTGATCCAGTAATAGCCGTCATCGTCGCGCCGGCAGCCGTCGCCGGTGAAGTAAAGGCCCTTGTAGGTCTCGAAATAGGTCGAGACGAACCGGCCATGATCGCCCCAGATGGTGCGGGCCTGGGCCGGCCAGCTATCCTTGATGGCCAGCACGCCTTCGGCCTTGGTGGCTTCCTGCACCTGGCCTTCGGGCGAAAGCACCACAGGCTGGATGCCGAAGAAGGGCCGCGTGGCCGAACCGGGCTTGGTGGGAATCGCGCCGGGGAACGGCGCGATCATGTTGCCGCCCGTCTCGGTCTGCCACCAGGTGTCGACGATCTCGCAGCGTCCCTTACCAACATTCTTGTGATACCAGAGCCAGGCTTCCGGATTGATCGGCTCGCCGACCGATCCGATCAGGCGCAGGCTGGGCATATCGTATTTCTCGACATATTCGGCGCCCGCGCCCATGAGCGCCCGGATGGCAGTCGGCGCGGTGTGGAAGATGTTGACCTTGTGGCGCTCGATCACCTGCCAGAAGCGGCTGGCATCGGGCCATGAGGGAATGCCCTCGAACATCACCGAGGTCGCGCCATTGGCCAGCGGGCCATAGACGATATAGCTGTGCCCGGTGACCCAGCCCACATCGGCGGTGCACCAGAACACGTCGCCCCGCCGGTAGTCGAAATTGAGCTCGTGGGTGAGCGAGGTATAGGTGAGATAGCCGCCCTGGGTGTGCAGCACGCCCTTGGGCTTGCCGGTGGAGCCGGAAGTGTAGAGGATGAACAGCGGATCTTCCGCGTTCATCGGCTCGGGCTCGTTGAACGGCTCGACGCCGGCGGCAGCCTCGTGCCACCAGATGTCGCGCGATCCCTTCATGGCCACGTCGGCGCCGGTATTGTGAACCACCAGCACCTTGCGCACGCCGGGGCAGTCTTCCAGCGCCTTGTCGACATTGGCCTTGAGCGGCACCGTCTTGCCGCCACGGCGAGCCTCGTCGGCGGTGATGACCACTTCCGAATCGCAGTCATTGATGCGGCCGGCCAGCGAGTCGGGCGAAAAACCGCCGAACACCACGGAATGCACCGCACCGATGCGGGCGCAGGCGAGCATGGCATAGGCCGCCTGGGGGATCATCGGCAGGTAGATGGTGACACGGTCGCCCTTGCGCACGCCCAGCGACTTCAGGACATTAGCGCAGCGGCAGACCTTTTCGTGCAGGGTGCGATAGCTGATATATTCAGCCTCGTCTTCCGGATTGTCCGGCTCCCAGATGATGGCGATGTCGTCGCCATGCTCGGCTAGATGCCGGTCGATGCAATTGGCCGCGACATTGAGAATGCCGTCTTCGTACCATTTGATGGAGACATCGGGGTAAGCGAAGCTGGTGTTCTTGATCTTGGTGGGAAATTTGATCCAGTCCAGACGCTTGGCCTGCTCCGCCCAGAACCCGTCGGGGTCGCTGAGGGAGCGAGCATACATCTCGTCGTACTGAGCGCCGGTGGTATGGGTGCGTGCGATTGCTGCCGCGCTTGGCTGAAATACGAGCTGGTCGCTCATACAGTCCTCCCTTGTCTCTCCCGAGACCCGTTCTAGTGTCCGCCATCGCGCCGGGCAAGGGCTTGGCAGTGCGACTTGATGAACATTGCCCCTAAAGGTCTGCCCATACCCCATTAACCGCAGAAGGCAAGAGCGCTTCGGGCCGGGGACGGCCTTTGCTATCATCCTGGCGTCGAGGGAGGTGCATCATGGCCGAAATGACGATCCGGGCCGCCACCGTGGCGGATATCAATCTCGTCCACAATGAGCTGATGGACGTGATCGCCACTTCGCCTTTCTATTCAGAGCGCTTCAAGGCGCACGAAATGGGCCGGCTCAACAAGACCTTCCTGCGCAACCTGCTGGCCATCGATCCCTGGCACATCATGCTCATGTGCGCCGATGGCGTGCCGGGCGGCGCCATGGTCTCGGGCCCCGAATGCGGCGCCGTCTTCCGCTATTGGAGCTGGGTCTTCCCCTCGCACCGCCAGACCAAGCTGGGCATGTTCGGCATGCGCGCCTTCGACGAGCACTGGGACAATACGCGCTTCCACAAGGCCTTCACCTTCGTGCGGCCGGAGAACGAAGTCGCCCGCATGCTGCTGCGCCGCTACGGCTACAAGGAAACCTGCCTGCTCGAAAAGCACATCTTCGGCCAGGACTACCTGTTGATCGAAAAGCCCTACACCAAGCTGTCGGAAGACTATGACAGCGGCGTCAATATCGGCCGGCTGGGCCGGTTGAAGCAGCGGCTGGGGTTGGTCGGCGCCTGAGCCTCATTCGGCCGGCAGCGCGGCCGCGCCGCGATTGCGGAACCATTGCAGGATGGAGACATCCATGCCCGCCGTGCGCAAGGCCACCCACCAAAGCCCGATCGACCAGGCGGAAATGGCGATGATCGCCGCCAGCGCCGCCCCCATGAGGCCGAAAGGCGGAACAAGCAGCCAATTGCCGATGGCGAGCGTGACGATGCCCATGCCCACCGAGGGCAGGCTGGCATAGGGCCGGTCGTGGATGGAAAGCACCATCGAGGCCGGGCCCATGACCGAGCGGATCACCAGCGCCAGGCACAGGATTGCCAGAGGCGCCGTGCCCGCGACGAAGTCGGGGCCGAACAGCAACAGCGCCAGCGGCGCGAACACCATGACCAGCACGAACAGCACCAGCGAGATGAGGCTGGCCACGAAATTGGCCTCGCCCACCTTGCGCTTGAAGGCCGCCCGGTCCGCCCTGGCCTCGCTTTCGAACATATCGGGCAGGGTAACGGCATAAACAGCGCCCACGCCGAAGGAGGCAAGCGAGAAGATCCGCGTACAGACGCCGAAGATCGCCAGTTCCTCGCGCGTCAGGGAATGGCTGAGCAGCAGCAGGTCGATATCGAAGAAGAAATCCGTCGCCAGCGCGATCAGCACCCAGGGCAAGGCGAAACGCCACCAGCGGCGGGCTTCCAGCGGGCGCAGCGGCGCCGTATCGGGAATGCGCCCGAGCGTGGCGAGGACGAAGCCGAAATGCACCAGGGCAATGACGACATAGCCGATGCCCACGGCCCAGAGCATGGCGGAGAACCCCTCCGCCGGGACCGCGAAGCCCATGAAGACCAGGAACGAGGCCATCACGACCAGCGGGCGGAACAGGGTGTCGGCGAAAAACCCCGCCAGAGGCCGCTTGAGGCCCACCAGCAAGGCGCCGTTGACATAGACAAGCGCCGTACCCAGCGCCAGCAGCGCCACCGGCACGAAATGCTCGGCCCAGACGCTACCCCCCTGCCCCACGAGCTCCAGCACCGGCAGGCCCAGCACCAGCAGCAGAATGAAGAGCCCGAGGACGTGGCCATAGCTGCGCGTCAGGAAGACGATGAGCTGCCGCCTCTCGCCCCGGGCGCGATATTCGGCGGCGAAATAGGTGCCGATGGTCTGGAAGCCCAGCGGCATCACCACCGCGATCAGGTTGACCGTGGCGATGACCAGCAGATATTCGCCCAGCACCTGCGCGCCCCATATGCGGGCAATCAGGGCCTGGGCCAGGAAGACCATGCCGGCTCCCCCGAGGCGGGCGCCGAAGATCAACGTGGATTGGGACGCAAGGCGCCGCTGCAGGCTCATCGAGTTGCCTCGCCCGAGGCCTCCCGCGCCTGCGTGGGGCGCGTCCTGGGGTTGAGCCAGTTTCCGATAATGCGCCGCGCATGCTGGGCGAGATCGCGCCCGGCAAAGGCGCCCGCGCCCATCATATAGGCCAGGGGCCGGCTGGCATAATTGGCAACGGGCGGCACCGGCCGGATGACGCCGGCCTCTCCCACCATGCCCTTCTTGAACTGATGCAGGCCGTGGAAGCCGTCGGTTCCACCCAAATCGTACCAGCGGGCCCGCGTATTGTCGCGCAGCCAGCGGATGACATGCCAATGCAGGAAATAGCCGGCGCGCAGCGGCAGCGCCCTGTCATTGGTGGCGCCGTAGAGATAGACGGCCCGCTCGCCGCCCTTGAAGATCAGCGCCCCCGCCACCAGCTCGCCCTCATGGCGCACGAAGAAGAGTTCGGGCCGCAATTGCGGATCCTGGATGGCCATCAGATCGGGCACGGTTTCATAGGCGGAATGATCGGCAAACTGCTTGCGCTCGCTCATCGCCGCATAAAGCGCCTCGAAAGCCCCAATGGCCTCGGGAGCGGCATGCTCGAATTCCAGTCCCGCCTTTTCCGCCTTGTTGAGCTGGCGCCGCCAGGCCTGGTCGAAGCTGCTCCTCTGCTCGGCATCCGACAGGCGCAGATTGACCATGTAGCGATTGGGGAAAAGCAGCCGCGAGCCGCGCCGGAAGCCACGCGAAATCAACCGCTCATAGGCGGCATTGACCGGCGTCACCTCCGCCCAGGGCAGGATGGACAGCATCTGGCCGCGCCTGTCGGCATATTCGGCCACCATCGCCTCGACCATGCCCGCGTGAATGGCATCGGCATCGGGCCGGCCGGCATCCTTGAGCATGGGCGCCCATTTGGAAACGGCGATCTCGCCCAAGCGCAGCGGTAGCGGCTGCACCATCACCATCGCTCCGCCCACGATCTCGCCGCCGAGCAGGAACAGGCGCGGCTCCTGCGCCGCTCCCGGCCAGCGCCGCCGGGCGAAAGCATGCATCTGCTCCTGGCAGACATCGTCGAAACCGGCGATGACCCGGTCCCATTCCGGGCCGTCGACAAGCCGGCTTTCGAGCCGCAGGCCGGCAACGCCCCTGCGGCGGGAAAGGGTGGAAGGCGCCTTGTCGGCAGCCACATGGTCAGCGATCACAGACATCGGGCTCGTTCCGCTCGGAATGAATTGAGCGGAACGCTAGCCCCTCGAGGTGAGCAAATCCCTATTGGCGCCCGGCAAATGCCGCAAAACTGGCCCGGTGGTTACCAAAGACTAATGCGCGCCAGGACCCGAATAGAACAGCGGAATATGGGGCAGAGTGTGCTCCAGCAGGGCATCCGCACCTTCATAAATCATCTTGGCGGCGACATAGAAGATAAGCAGCAGGCCAATCCAGGCAATCCAGCGGAAGCGGTGCAGCAGGCCGGCGATGAAGGTGGCGGCAACGCCCATCATCACCACCGAAAGTGCGAGACCGAAAATCAGCGCCTCGAAATGGTGCTGGGCGGCGCCCGCCACGGCCAGAACATTGTCCAGCGACATCGACACGTCGGCGATGACGATCTGGATGACCGCCTGGCGCAGCGTCTTGCGCGGGGCCTTGCCGGCAACGGCGCCATCCCCATCGGTGTCGGTATCTTCCAGCGCCTCATGCGCCTCGTGCGCATGCTCCTCCGGCGTGGTCAGCTCGCGATACATCTTCCAGCAGACATAAAGCAGCAGGATGCCGCCAGCGATCAGCAGACCGCCGCCCAGGGAAAGCAACTGGGTGGTGATGAGCGCGAAGAAGATGCGCAGGAGCGTCGCGGCAAGGATGCCGATCAGAATGGCCTTGCGCCGGACATCGGAGGCAAGCCCGGCGGCGGCAAGGCCGATCACCACGGCATTGTCGCCGGCAAGGACGAGATCGATGAGGATGACCTGCAGGAGTGAACTGAAGAAGCTCGGATCAAAACTGAACATTGCGGACCATCCCATGAAGACTATGCCGCCCTATAGCGCTCCACCCTGCCACTGGAAAGGGAAACCCACCCCTTCTACGACGAAAATATAGGATATCCGGGCCATTAAGGCCCTTCCTGACAGCTTGGCGACAGATTGGGTTCACGCCGACACACGCTTCGGGGCACGTGCCAGGAAAGCGGGAGGAAGGATAAAAGATGTCAGGAGAAGACTTTGGTGGGTGCACAAGGACTCGAACCTTGGACCCGCTGATTAAGAGTCAGCTGCTCTACCATCTGAGCTATGCACCCGTCGGCCATTGCGGCCCGGCACCAAAGTGGCGCCTCTCTAGCAAAGGGATTCCACGCTGTCTAGCGTCTGATCTCAATTTCCTGAGGTTGTTTTCAGCAGGGTGACGGCACCGGCGTCGGGACGACGCCGGCGTCGAATCGTCACCTGGTCAGTCGATATTGCCGCGCGCCTGTCGGAACGCGGCAAAATCCAGCACATTGCTGGCTCTTGGGGGCACGTCTTGCCGGATGTCGTCCATCAGGCTGATGGTGCGTTCGATGATGTACCGCAATTGACGCGAACGGCTATCGGCACCCTGAAGGATCGTCACGGCACGCTGCAGGTGGTCTCGAGCGAGCACATAGGTAGGCGGCATGGCACGGAAGCTCCTTTAAACGCATGGTCACATGGGAACGCCGGGGGAGTGTGGCGCGAGCGCAAAGGTGCGCCCCCATGCCTTCCTGAACCTTGCCGGGATGAGCGGGATTTAAGTCAAATTGCATCCATGAATTGATCCTCCCCAAAGCCCCGAAATCCGGTGCCCGGCCAGGACCGGCTCCCCAGGCACCCTGTGTAAAACCAGATGGACCGGCCCTCATTTCATCCAAAGAGCCGCTCGCACCCCGAATCATGCGAGTCTCGACGCGCTCGAAACCCGGAGCTGCTCGCGTGCCCTACCCTGCCCTTTCGCCGATCGCCGAAACCCTGGATGAAACCGTTCCCTTCGTCGGCCCCGAAGCCATTGCCCGGCGCAGCGGCGTGGCCCTGCGGGCCCGCATAGGAGCCAATGAGAGCCCGTTCGGCCCCGCCCCCTCGGTGCTCGAGGCAATGGCGGCAGCGGCGCGGGAAAGCTGGCATTATGGCGATCCGGAAAACCACGACCTGCGCGCCGCGATCGCCGATCATCTCGGCATTCCCTTCGCCAATGTCATGCCCGGCGAAGGGGTCGACGCCATTCTGGGCATGGCCGTGCGGCTCTTTGCGGCGCCCGGCAGCACGGTCGTGACCTCGCTGGGCGGCTATCCCACCTTCAACTATCACATCGCCGGCTATGGCGCGGCGATGCACACCGTGCCCTATATCGGGGACCGCGAGGACATCGACGCTTTGAGCCACGCCGCGCGGGAAACCGGCGCCGCGATGGTCTATCTGGCCAATCCCGACAATCCCATGGGCAGTTGGTGGGACGCGGCCTCGGTCGAGCGCTTCATCGCTTCGGTGCCGGAAACCACCATGATCGTGCTCGACGAGGCCTATGGCGAATTCGCCCCGCCCGGCACTCTGCCGCCCCTGGATATGACCCGGCCGAACCTGCTGCGCATGCGCACCTTCTCCAAGGCCTACGGCTTGGCGGGCGCGCGCGTCGGCTATGTGCTGGGCGACGCGCGCAACATCTCGGCCTTCAACCGCATCCGCAATCATTTCGGCATCAGCAATGTGGCCCAGGCCGCCGGCATCGCCGCCCTGGCCGACCAGGCCCATCTCGCCGCCTCACTGGCCCAGGTGCGCGACGCGCTGGCCGATACCGCCGCCATAGCCCGGCGGCATGGGCTCACGCCCCTCCCCACCGCGACCAATTTCGTCGCTCTCGATTGCGGCCGCGACGGCGCCTATGCACAGGCCATTCTCGACGGACTGGCGCAGCACGGCGTTTTCGTTCGCAAGCCGGTGGTGGCCGGGCTCAACCGCTGCATCCGCGTCAGCGCCGGCACCGCCGCCGACCGCGCCTTGCTCGATGAAGCCTTGGGCGCGGTTCTCGCCGCACTGGAAAAATAAAAAAGCCCCGGCGTCACGCCGGGGCCTCTTCAGAAAATCAGATCGTCTCAGCCCGCCATGGCGCCCTGCGCCGAAGCGCCGCGATCGATGAGCAGGCGGTTATAGGCATTGAGATAGGCGCGGGCCGAAGCGACCAGCGTATCGGGCTCGGCCGCATTGCCCGAGGCGATCTTGCCGTTCATCTCCAGCCGCACATGGGCCGAAGCCTGCGCATCGGTGCCGCCGGTCACGCCATCGACGGCGTAGAGCACCAGATGCGGCTGCTGGCCGACACCCTGCTTGATGGCGTTGAAGATCGCATCCACGGAGCCCGTGCCTTCATAGGACACGCTGCTCTCCTCGCCATCTATGGTGAGGGTCAGGTTGCATTTGTGAATGCCGCCGGTCTTGCTGACCACTTCCATGTCGACCAGGCGGATACGGTCGCCGGCGGAGCCGACCTCGTCATCCACCAGCGCGATGATGTCCGCGTCATAGACATGCTTCTTGCGGTCGGCCAGGTCCTTGAAGCGCACAAAGGCTTCCTGGAAGGCATTGTCGCCCAGCTCGTACCCCAGTTCGCGCAGCTTGTCCTTGAAGGCGGCGCGGCCCGAATGCTTGCCCATCACCAGGGTGGTTTCCTTGATGCCGACGCTCGCCGGCGTCATGATCTCATAGGTCTCGGCATTTTTCAGCATGCCGTCCTGGTGGATGCCGCTTTCATGGGCAAAGGCGTTCTTGCCCACGATGGCTTTGTTGTACTGCACCGGGAAATTGGCCGCCGCCGCCACCATCTTGCTGGCGCGGGCGATCTGGGTGGTTTCGATTTCGGTATGGTAGGGCATGATGTCGGCGCGGGTGCGCAGCGCCATCACCACCTCCTCGAGCGCGGCATTGCCGGCGCGCTCGCCCAGCCCGTTGATGGTGCATTCCACCTGCCGGGCGCCGCCCCGCACGGCGGCCAGCGAATTGGCCACGGCCAGGCCCAGATCGTTATGGCAATGTGCCGAAAAGATCACCTTGTCCGCCCCGGGCACCGAAGTGATGATGTCCCGGAACATCTTCTCGTGCTCGTCGGGCACGGCATAGCCCACCGTATCGGGCAGGTTGATCGTGGTGGCGCCCGCCTTGATGGCGGTTTCCACGCACCGCTTGAGATATTCGATGGGCGTGCGCGTCGCGTCCATGCCGGACCATTCCACATCGTCGATCAGGTTCCGCGCCTGCGTCACGGTACGGTGGATGATTTCCAGCACTTCCTCTTCCGTCTTGCGCATCTGATGGGCCAGATGAATGGGCGAGGTGGAAACGAAGGTATGGATGCGGCCGCGTTTCGCGTGGCGCACGGCTTCGCCGGCCCGGTCGATATCGGCGGGGATGGCGCGGGCCAGGCCCGCCACGGTGGCGCGCTTGATCTGCTTGGCGACGGCGACTACCGACTCGAAGTCACCATTGGACGCGATGGGGAAGCCGGCCTCGATGATATCGACGCCCATCTCGTCCAGCGCCTCGGCCACCTGCAGCTTTTCTTCGAGCGTCATGGTGGCGCCGGGCGACTGTTCGCCGTCGCGCAGCGTGGTGTCGAAGATGAAGACGCGATCTTTATTGGAGGTATCGGCAGACATTTAATTCATTTTCCTATCATCGGCCGCAAGCCACAGGCCCGCCGGCCACACATTTCTGGTGTTCAGCTGATGGCGCAATCCCCTGACGACCCGCTCGCTAAGCCGAGCTGCCGGTAATCAGGGGCTGATAAGAAGGAGGAGAAGCGCCGGAAGCAGCAGCAGGCCAGCAGCAAGCACCAGGCCCGAATAACGGGCCTGACGGTCAGCCTTGGCGATGGCAATGGCGCGCTTGCGCTGCATGGGCATAGTCCAGATTTGGCGGGAAGAATGCGCGAAACATAAACGGGACGCAAGCCCGCGCGCTCCTTCCATGTGATTTTTTTGTCGATCCTGGGCTTCAGTCGCCCAGATCGAGCACGCCCTCGCCGACGATCACGGCATCCCCGCCAATGGCGCCATGGGTGAGAACATCGTTCTCCTTGCGCAATTGCAGGGTGATGCGGCAGGGCCGGCCCATTTCATGCCCCTGGCGCAGAATGAAATCCGTCTGTCCGCTGGCAAGCGGCGCCTGCTCGGCCAGAAGGCCGATCAGCGCGGCGGCGGCCGATCCCGTCCCCGGATCTTCCCCCACCCCCATGCCGAACATGCGGGCGGCCAGGTCATTGTCCTTTTCGTCCGGCGTCAGCGTGAACACATAGGCGGATTGATGATCGTGGTGGAAAACCTCGTTCCAGCACAACCGGTTGACCGAGATGCGCCGCAGGACCGACGCATCGCGCACCGGCACCAGATGGAAGGTGACCCCAGCGGAAAACACCGCCGGCTGATAGACATCACATCCGATGTCGTCCACCTCGATCCCCAGCGCCTGCGCCAGCCCCAGCCGATCATCGAGCGCGGCAAGGCGCGCCGGCAGGCGCGGCAGCGAGAAGCGCGCCTCCCCCGAGCGCTTGTCGTGCTTCTCGAACAGCGCCGTCACCACGCCCACCTTTTCCTCCAGCCGCACCGCGCTGGCCCGGCTCGACAGCCCCAGCGCCACGGCGGCCCCCACGGTGGGGTGCCCGGCAAAAGGCAACTCCTCATAGGGGGTGAAAATGCGGATGGCGGCGGTATTGCGCTCCATCTGCGGCTTGAGGATGAAGACGGTTTCGCTGAGGTTGAATTCGCGGGCAATGGCCTGCATCTCGTCGTCGAGCAACCCATCGGCGCGCGGAATCACGGCAAGCTGGTTGCCGGTCAGCCGCTTGCGCGTGAACACGTCGAGCAGCAGATAATCGAGCTTCACGGAGAGACCTCCAGCAGGGCGTAGTCGACGCGGTTCCGGCCCAGATGATCGCAAAGCGCATCCACCGCCACGCCATGGTCCTTGCGGCCGGGCAGGCCGGAAATGGTGAGGCTCCCGACAATGCCCGCACCCGGCACGCGAAGGGGAAAACCGCCCCCGGCAATGACGTAATCGGCGGGATCGGCGCCCGATTGCACGCTGAACGGCCCCTCGCCCCGCTCCAGCACCAACCGATAGCTGGCGCGCTGGAAACGGCGCACGGAATTGATCTTGCGGCGCACCCATTCGGCATTGTCGGCGCTGGTGCCGGGCGTGGCCGAAAAGAACAGCTGACGGTCCCAGCTGCGGATATCGACCACCAGCGACAACCCCTCGGCCAGCGCGCGGGCGCGGATGGACGAGCCGATCTCGAAAGCCACCGCCTCATCGAAGACCGGCAGCACCAGTTCCGTTTCCTGGCGCTTGACCAGCGCGATATCCGTCTCCGCGGCCATGCCGACCCTCCTGCGACTCGAATTTGCGCCGCGAGCCTAGAGCAGCGCCGCGCCGCTGAGTAGTGGCGGCGGGCCAGCTTATCCCCGCCGCTGCACCCGATGCGAGAATGTTCACATCAAACAGCGGAGGCGGGCACCATGCCGACCACCAAACAATCCACCCTCGCCTTGCTCTGGCGCTTTGCGGCGCTGCATGTCGCCGTCAAACTCGCCCGCCTCGACCACGCCGTCCGTAAGGCCGGCTTCAACCCCAGCCAGCCCCGTGCGCCGGCGGGCTCGCCGATTGGCGGACAGTGGGTCGCGGCGGGAACGAGCGATGACCGCATTCACGTTGCCGTTTCGGCCTTCGACAATCCGGGACTTTACTCCGTTGATTTAGCCAAGGAGGAACTCAAGGGCGGCCATGGCTTCAGCAAGCATGTGACCCGGAGCGACACCCAGCTCATTGCCTATCAATGGCAACAACGGCTTGAGCGTCCCGACTCGCGGCATCCTGCGGAGGGATCGTTCAACTCGCTTGGTGAAGCAAACAATCTGGTTTCACAGGTATTGCGCCTCAACGCAGAAACGGTCCATCAGGTTATCAATGGAAGATTACCCGGCGCTACATTGCTGCATCGCTTCGGGTTCCCAACAGGTCGGGAGGCATTCAGTCCTGACGACATTTCTCCTTTTGTCATTCGTCCGACTTTCTGGGTACAGGTCCTTATTCGTCGACATCAATCGCCACCAGGCTATGTCGTTCTCACTGCCTATCCAATGAATGAGACCCCCAACGAGGAGTTCATTAAATGAACAGACTACGTGTCTCAAAGATTTTCTTTAAATTCGCGGACAGCGCTATCGATCCAGGACCTGACTATAATGCGCCAGACGCCGAACGCATTAGCTGGGGCTTGGCCGCTTTTCATGACCCGGGGCGCCTAGGCGAACTGTCTGAACTTGCCACTTGCCTACGTGAAATGCTCGATGGCCGGTTCACGGATGTTGAGCTCAATCAGTTCTGGTCGGCGAGCAATGCCAACATTAAGCATGTCGATCCGAGGCTGACACGCGCTTTACTGGAAGAAGCCCTGGCGACCGTCGAAAGCGCGCTTGAAAAATAGTGGTGCCCGAGTTGGCCAACAGCGCCCCGTAAAACAAAACGGGGGCTTTCGCCCCCGTTTCCAAAACCTTAGTTCTTGGCCTTGTCGACCAGCGCGCCAGCCTTGATCCAGGGCATCATGTCGCGCAGCTTGGCACCGACTTCCTCGATCGGATGCTCGTCGGCGAGGCGCCGGGTCGCCATGCCGACCACCAAACAATCCACCCTCGCCTTGCTCTGGCGCTTTGCGGCGCTGCATGTCGCCGTCAAACTCGCCCGCCTCGACCACGCCGTCCGTAAGGCCGGCTTCAACCCCAGCCAGCCCCGTGCGCCGGCGGGCTCACCGATTGGCGGACAGTGGGTTGCGGCGGGAACGAGCGACGGCCGCATTCACGTTGCTGTTTCGGCCTTCGACAATCCGGGGTTATATTATGTCGATCTGGCAGAGGAAGACCGCAAAGGCGGGCATGGCTTCAGCAAGCATGTCGGCAAAAGCGCCGGTTATCTGAAAGCCTATGTGATCGCCTGGAACATGAACCCAGCCAACGGACAACACCCTGCCGAGGGGTCGTTTCACTCTCTGGGCGAGGCCAATAATCTGGTTTCAGCCGTACTCCGAGCCCATCCCGAGACCGTGGCGGCAGTGATAGATGGCGCGAAGAATGTGCCAATACTTCATCGGTTTGGCTATGACACTGGTTACGAAGCCTATCAAGCAAATGCAGACACGCCACCAGTGGTCAGGACAACATATTGGGTTGAGGCCTATATCACCCACGATCCGCGTCCTGGTGGGAAAGGGTATCGCGTTGTGACAGCATATCCGATGAAAGAAATCCCCGATGAAATAGCCCGAAAGCATTCAGAGTTCTGGGAGAATTTAGATGTCCGTGCCAAAATTTCCTAATGTATTCTACAAATTCGCGCGCGGCATGGTTGATCTGACGCGGGATTATAATTCAGCCAATAAAGAAATTGTCCTTGTCGCGCTCGACAATCTCCCGGCAGGAGATCGGATAGCAATGCTGCATGAATTGCGAGGCGTCTTCGTTGAACTAGGGAGTGGCCGCTATTCCAACAAGACGTTGGTCGACATGCTGTGGACCACCGGGGCGCGAGTCATCCCACGACGCCCTAAAGATTTTTTCAAGGAAGCCCTGCCCATCCTCGACCGCTATATCGCCAAGGGCGGCGCGCCCCGGCGCTGGAACGAGGAAGAATAGCTACGGCCCAAAAACAAAAACGGGGGCTTTCGCCCCCGTTCCCGGAACTTTTAGTTCTTGGCTTTGTCGACCAGCGCGCCAGCCTTGATCCAGGGCATCATGTCGCGCAGCTTGGCGCCGACTTCCTCGATGGGGTGCTCGTCGGCCAGGCGACGGGTCGCCTTGAAACGGGCGCCGCCGCCGGACTTGATTTCCTGCATCCACTCGGAGGTGAACTTGCCCGACTGGATGTCGTGCAGCACGCGCTTCATCTCGGCCTTGGTTTCCGAGGTGATGATACGCGGGCCGGTGACATATTCGCCCCATTCGGCGGTACCGGCGTCTCGAAGCCGGCGCGGATCAGTTCCACCAGGCCGCCGCAGAGCACGGCCTGCTCGCCGAACAGGTCGGTTTCGCATTCTTCGCGGAAATTGGTCTCGATGACGCCCGAACGGCCCCCTCCCACGCCCGAGACATAGGCCCAGGATATGTGGTGCTTACAGCTTATCCACGAAATGAAACGCCCAACGAGGAGTTTGCCAGATGATCCGGTCCCGCGTTCCAAAAATCTTCTATAAATTTGCCGACAATGTCAGGGATGCCACGCCCAACTACGATTCACCCAACGATGAAATGATACTTTGGGGGTTGTCCAAATTTTATGGGCCGGATCGCGAGGTAGAGTTAATGGAACTGGCGATTTGCCTAAGGGAAATGCTAGGCGGAAAATTTACAGACGCGGAGCTTAATCAATTCTATTCAGCTAGCGACGCCAATATAAAATATAACGATCCAAAACTCCTACGCGCCTTGCTGGAGGAAGCCCTGGCGACCGTCGAAAGCGCGCTTGAAAAATAGTGGTGCCCGAGTTGGCCAACGGCGCCCCGTAAAACAAAAACGGGGACTTTCGCCCCCGTTCCCGTAATTTTTAGTTCTTGGCCTTGTCCACCAGCGCGCCAGCCTTGATCCAGGGCATCATGTCGCGCAGCTTGGCACCGACTTCCTCGATCGGATGCTCGTCGGCGAGGCGCCGGGTCGCCTTGAAACGCGAGGCGCCGCCTTTGTATTCCTGCATCCATTCGCTGGTGAACCTGCCCGACTGGATGTCCTGGAGCACGCGCTTCATCTCGGCCTTGGTTTCCGAGGTGATGATGCGCGGGCCGGTGACATATTCGCCCCATTCGGCGGTATTCGAGATCGAGTAGTTCATGTTGGCGATGCCGCCCTGGTAGATCAGGTCGACGATCAGCTTCACTTCATGCAGGCACTCGAAATAGGCCATTTCCGGGGCATAACCGGCTTCCACCAGCGTCTCGAAACCCGCGCGGATCAGTTCCACCAGGCCTCCGCAGAGCACGGCCTGCTCGCCGAACAGGTCGGTTTCGCATTCTTCGCGGAAATTGGTCTCGATGATGCCCGAACGGCCCCCGCCCACGCCCGAGGCATAGGCCAGCGCGATGTCATGGGCATTGCCCGAGGCGTCCTGATGCACGGCGATGAGGCAGGGCACGCCGCCGCCCTTCTGATATTCGCCGCGCACGGTATGACCGGGGCCCTTGGGGGCGATCATGATGACGTCGACGGTGGACTTGGGCTCGATCAGGTTGAAATGCACATTGAGGCCGTGGGCGAAGGCCAGCGCGGCGCCGTCACGGATATTGGCCTCGATATCCTTCTTGTAGATATCGGCCTGCAATTCATCGGGGGTCAGCATCATGATGACATCGGCCCAGGCGGCCGCTTCGGCCACCGACATGACCTTGAGGCCTTCGCCTTCCGCCTTCTTGGCCGAGGGCGAGCCCGGACGCAGGGCGACCGCGACATCGGTGACGCCCGAATCGCGCAGGTTCAGCACATGGGCGTGGCCCTGGCTGCCATAGCCAACAATGGCGATCTTCTTGGATTTGATGATATTGAGATCGGCATCCCGATCGTAATAGACGCGCATGGGTCTCTCCCTGAAATTGCGATGCTATTGGTCTGCTTTCACCCCGTAGAGGGCGAAGAACTGGTCAGTCGCGGCCTTCACATCGGCTTCGATATTGTCCGCGACATTGGATTGGGTGAGCGCGCTGTCGCCCAGCAAAAGCCGGATCTGCACATCGCGCACCACAAGCCCGAAAAAGGTGCGGTAGGCATCCTCGCTGGAGGGAAAGCGCAGGAGGCGCGCATCGCGCCCGGCCTCCAGAATGGGCTTGAGGCGGCGGCGAATGGCCAGCGGGCCGTTTTCCAGCACGATATTGCCCAGACGGTCCTTTTCCTGCGCCGCATGGGTGATGGCCGTGCGGTTGAGGGTGATGGACACTTCCCCGATGATGACGGTGAGCAGGTCGCGCGCGAACTGCTCGATGCTGAGCCGCAGCATCCTGGCATTGAGATGGGAACGATCAACCTGCGGCATGCGCACCTTCGCCGCCTGCCACTGCACCGTGGCGGTCAGCAGCCCGTCGCGGTCGCCGAACCACTTGTAGAGCGTTTCCTTCGAGCACGAGGCCCGCCGCGCCACCGCCGTCATGGTCAGCCCGTCGCCGTTTTCCACGAGCAGGTCCAGCGCCGCCGTCAGCACAGCCTGCTGGCGGGGGGTGAACGTCTCCTCATTGACCTTGATGGTCATCGACACGGCGGCAACTTCCTGGCACATCGCCGGAGGCTTGCGTCCGGCTTCGATCGAAGGCGTACCGTACGGTACGGTTCGATTCAAGCCCTATTTATTCGTGCCCCGCAAAGTTTCGGTCTTTGCTCATGCCGGCTAGGAGAGCCCGCGGAGGCTATTGGCGCCCACCAGGCGTGCCGCGGCGCGGATTTCGTCGACAAAACCGGCCTGGGCCCGCGTCGGCGCCCAGCCGCTGCGCGTGCTCAGACCGATGGGGCGGGCCGTCTCATGCAGATCGATCGGCAGGCGGACCAGGCTCCCCAGCCGTACATCGGAAATCACCTGCCCCGCCGAGATGAAGCCGAGGTGATCCGTGATGGCCAGCGTTTCGCGCATCAGGATGACCGAGCTGGTTTCGATGATGCTGGCTGGGGTCCTCTCGCCTCCGAAGATGCGGTCGAACATGCCCCGGGCCGGCGTGCCCGCCGGCGCCACCATCCAAGGATATTGAACCAGCCGGTCCAGCCCCACCCCTTTCTCGGCCAGCACGGGATGGTTGGGCCCACACACCACAACCAATTCGTCGACGAACAGCAATTCCTGGTCCACGTCCTCGGCCGGCGGCGGATTGCGCAGGGCGCCGATCAGGAAATCCAGTTGCCCCCGGCGCAGCCCGTCGAGCAGATCTCGATAGGGCCCCTCGACGGCGCGGATGGGCAGGGTCGGCCAGGTCCTGCGAAAACCCGCAATGGCCATGGGCAGGATCGAGGCGCGCGACAGCGGCATGGCCCCGACCACGATGCGCCCCACTTCGCGGCCGGCCAATTCGCCCATGGCGGCATCGGCCTGCTCGATTTCGGCAAAGGCCAGCTCGGCCGCATGGGCGAGGTTCGCGGCCGCCCGCGAGGCCAGCATGCCGCGCGAGGTGCGCTCGAACAGCTCCCGTCCGGCCTCCTGCTCCAATTCGGCAATGGCGCGATGAACGGTGGGTTGCGCCAGCCCCAGCCGGCGCGCCGCCAGGGTGAAATTCTCCGCCTCCACCGCCGCGATGAGCGCCGTCAGTTGCGAACTGGTCGCCGTCAGCGGTAGCCGGGGCGCGAGGTTCTGCAACACGGTATCGAGCCGGAACAAGGCCCGCTGCGTGCGTTCGGCCAGGACCTTGCCGGCCTCGGTGGCGAAAAGCCCGCGCGGCGTGCGCTCGAAAAGCGCCATGCCGAAGCGCTGCTCCAGCTTGCGGATCGCCTGCGTCACCGCCGGTTGGGAGACGTTGTTCAGCTCCGCCGCGCGCGTGATCGAGCCGGTTTCCACCGTCGAGAGAAACGTCCGCAAATGGCGCAGATTGGCCTTCATTCCAGCTCGGCCAACACGGCGTCGAGCTGAGCGGCAAGCTCGGGATAATGTGCGCCCCCGCCGATATCGCCGATCTGGTCCTGCCAGAGGGCGGTGGCGGCGGCCATGCGGCTGGGAATGGCGAGTTCCTCCAGGGTAGCGACCACCTCGCGCAATTCGGCGGCGCGGCGATGGCCGTGTCGGGCCATGCGTTCCAGATTATAGGCGGCGCGCGCCTGCCAATCCAGGTTCGGGTCCGACCGGCGCAGGGAGGACAGAACCGCCTCTTCCACCCCAGCCCGGCGCGCAGCGAGGAAACACTCCGCCGTCACCGCCTCCATGCCCTTGACCAGAATGGAGCGCACCATCTTGATCGCCGAGGCCTGCCCCACTTCGGGGCCGGCCAGCTCGGCCACCATGCCCAGCCCTGCCAGCTCAGGCTGCACCAGCGCCGCCGCTTCGCCCGACAACAGGACCGGGGTGCGATGCAGCCCCGGATGCACCGGCGCCATGATGGCCATGTCGACATAATGTCCGCCGGCCCCGGCAATGACAGCAGCGGCCTGCCGCTTGCGTCCCGGGGAACTGGACGAACCGTCCAGCCATATCGCCTCGCGCAGCAGATGGGGAGCGGCTTCCTGTGCCGCATCAAGGGTTTGATCGGTCGGCACCAGCGCGAAAACCAGCCCGGCCTTGTCGAGAGCGCCCTGCGCCGTCTCCTCTAGTCCGACGCCCAATTCGCCGGCCACCGCACGCAGGGGAGCCTCCGCCGCGATGTCGAAGGCCCGCACCCGGCCGGAGGGCAGCGCCCAGCCTCGTGCCATGGCCTGGCCCGCCTCCCCGAAGCCGATAACGGCAATGATCTCGTTCTGCATCACGCCGCCCGTCCTCTAGAAAACGACGCCATCCATCAGCTTACGCGCCGTGCGCATCACGCCCGTGCGGACAGGATTGCCCGCCTCGTCCAGATGCGCGATCACGGTGAACTCCCCCGTGGGATGCTCGACCGAGATCAGCCTTTCGCGTCCGGACGTCGGCGCAGCATGGCGCGCCGCCGGCCCTTCGGGCAAGAGGCAGGCGCTCGCCACGGTCACGGCGGCAAACACCCCGATGGCATCGTGGCAACGATGGGGAATGAAGCTGCGGGTGGAGATGTTGCCCCCCTTATTGGGCGGGCTGACCAGCGCCATCTTGGGCACGGAGCTCCTCGCCACGTCGCCCAGGTTCATCAGCGGCCCGGCCGCCAGGCGAATTTCCTCCAGACGCGCCCGCAGACTGGCATTTTCCTCCAGCTCGAGCGGCTCTTCATGGCCGGAAAGACCGAAATCCGCCGCATCGAGAATGACGCAGGGCATGCCGTTGTCGATCAGGGTGACATCGACCCCGCAAACCCGATCCACGACATTGCCGGTCGGCAGCAGCGCACCACAGCTCGAACCGGCAATGTCTTCAAAAACAAGGGGAATCGGCGCTGCCGTGCCGGGGACGCCATCGATATGGGTCTGGCCGGCATAGCTCACCCGGCCATCGGGCGTGGAGACGGTGGCGACCGCAACCTGCCCGGTGTTTTCCATGTAGATTCGGACGTTTGCGTTAACAGACTGTGAACGTTTCAAGCCACGTTCTATAGCGAATGGGCCCACTCCTGCTAACATATTGCCGCAGTTTTGCGCGTCGCTGACCAGCGCCTTGTCGACGAAGACCTGCAGGAAGAGATAATCGACATCGACACCGGGGCGTTCCGATTTCTTGACCACCGCCACCTTGGAGGTGAGCGGATTGGCCCCGCCCATGCCATCGATCTGGCGGGCGTCGGGCGAGCCCATGATGCGCAGCAGCAGCGCATCGCGCGCGGCAGGATCGGCGGGCAGGTCTTCGGCGAGGAAAAAGCCGCCCTTGGAGGTGCCGCCCCGCATCCACATGACGCGCGTCCCGGTGTCAGACATATTTGAGGCCCTTCTCGGCCAGGCGCTCGCGCATCTTGTAGATGTCGAGGCCGAGCTCGCCGGCGGCCAGGCGCCTGCGCTTGTCCTCCTCGGCGGCGACGCGCGCCTCGGCCTTGTCGGCCACGGCGGCGGCCTCCTCGCGGCGCACGACGCACACCCCGTCGTCATCGGCGATGATGACGTCGCCCGGATTGACCAGCGCCCCGGCGCAGACCACCGGCACATTGACCGAGCCCACCGTCTCCTTGACCGTGCCCTGGGCGGAGATGGCCCTGGACCAGACCGGGAATTTCATCGCCGTCAGGTCGGCGACGTCGCGCACGCCGGCATCGATGACAAGCCCCCGGCCCCCGCGCGCCAGCGCCGAAGTGGCGAGCAAATCGCCGAAATAGCCGTCCTCGCTGGGACTGGTGGACGCCAGCACCAGAATGTCGCCTTCGCGCAACTGCTCGATGGCAACATGCACCATCCAGTTGTCGCCCGGCGGGGCGGAAATGGTGACGGCGCTGGCCGCCAGCCGCGCGCCCGGATAGATGGGCCGCATGTAGGAGGCCAGAAGCCCCTTTCGCCCCTGCGCCTCATGCACGGTGGCAACGCCGCAGGCGGCCAGCCGGGCGATGACGGCGGGATCGGCGCGCTCGATCGTCTGGACCACGACGCCGCCCATTACAGTTCATCCACGGTGCGCGGATAGATCGACTGGAAGCCCTCGGCATATTTGGCCGGACGCCCGCCCGACTGCCCGCCGGAATTGCGGGTGAAATGATTGGCGCGGTTCTCGGCGACGTTCCTGTAGTAGTGCCAGAGGTGCTCCTGGCCCTCCATGGCCTGGATGGCGGCCCATTTCCTGTCCCAGACATCGGTGATGTCGAGGAAGACATCGGGCTTCCACTCCATCTGCTCGGTCTGGTGCGGCTCGAACAGGTAAACCTGCGGCGCGCCAAGGATCTTCTGCCCCGGATTGTGCCCCCAGGCCTGGGCAATGGCGCGGCACTCCAGCGTCCACTGCGACACATACATGTGGTCGGTGTTGTAGGGGTCGTATTTGGAATGGCTCATGATGAAAGAGGGCTGCACCGCCCGCATCACGTCGACCAGCCGGTCCTTGGCCGCGCGCGTCATCTCCAGCGGATAATCGCCCAGATCGAAGAACTGGATGTCATGCACGCCCAGCGCACTTGCGGCGTTCTCGGCTTCGCGGCGGCGCTCGGTCTTGACCGTCTCGAGGGTCATGCCGGGCTGCTTCCACAGCTTGGCGCTCTCCCCGCGCTCGCCATAGGAAAGGCACACCACGGTCACGTCATACCCCTTGGCGGCATGCAGGGCGATGGCCCCGCCGCAACGCCAGACGAAGTCGGCCGAATGGGCGCTGACGATAAGGGCGGTCTTGTTGGTCATGGTCTTATTCCTTGCTGAAGCCGTGCCTAACGCGCCGACGGCACCGGCGGCGTTCCGTGGGTATGGAAACTTTCGATGGTCTTGAGGCCCCAGGCCTGGCCCTTCCTGCGGTCGGCCTCGGTCCACACCACCGGCTGCCAGTCGGGCGCCAGCACCAGCCGCGCCCCGGCATTGGCCACCTCGACGCGATTGCCGGCCGGCTCATAGACATAGAGGAAGAAGGTGCCCTGCACGGCGTGCTTGTGCGGGCCGGTTTCGATATGGACGCCGTTTTCGAGGAAGATGTCGGCGGCGCGCAGCACGTCCTCGCGCTGGTCCACCGCATAGGTCACGTGGTGGAAACGCCCGGTGTGGCCGGTGTGGTCCTCGGTATAGGCGACGTCATAGCTCTTGTTGTTGACCGTGAACCAGCAGCCGCCCAGCCGTCCATTGTCGAGCTGGATATATTCGGTGACGCGGCTGCCCAGCGCCTTGGGCATCCAGTCGCGGATGACCGAAACGTCTTTAGCCAGCAGGTTGAGATGGTCGATGCGGCGCACGCAGACGCCGCGCCCGTGATAGCGGCTGGCGATATTCTTGAGTGCCGCCTTCTCGCCCTCGCCCGGCTCGGCGCGGCGCGTGTCATAATAAATCTCGAAGACATGGCCATCGGGATCCTGGAAGCGATAGGCGCGGCCATGGCCTTCGTCGCCATCGACCCAGCCAATGCCGCCGCCCAGCTTTTCGATGGCCGCCACCCGCCGCTCCAGCGCCTCGGGCGAGGACGCGCGATAGGCCACATGGCCGATGCCGGTGGTGTCGGATGCGGTGAGCTTGAGGCTATGGAATTCGTAGTCGTCGAAGCCCCGCAGATAGGCGACCCCGGCCGATTGCGCGCTGACGGAAAGCCCATAGACGCGGGTAAAGAAATCGAGGCTGTCCTCGAAGCGATCCGTCAACAGCTCCACATGCGCCAGATGCGCGATGTCGTGGCAGGGCTCAACCATATCAGTGTCCTCATCCTGTGGCCGCGATTGGCCTTCGCCCAACCATCAGCCTTGTCCGACGCTTACGCAGCAAAATCCGCAAAGAAAAATTCGAAGCGCCGCCCGCGTCATAAGTTTGTGCTATTCCTGCCCGCAGGCAGCAGGCGCATCGCTCCCGCTGGCCACCAATGGACCCTGCCCCCGCCGGGCGCGCTTTGCCTTGCATGAAAGAGCGCCGGGCGCCGCGCCAGGGGCAAAAGGGGACCGCTGCCGAAAACCGGAAACATCCTTGCCAAACAGCAGCTTCGCAGATCGGGAAAGCCGGATGCCGCGCGCAGGATCATCATCTGACAATAGCATAAACTAATGCCGGTCTTGCCAATTTGCATTGGCGAAATCCCGCAATGGCGCATTACCTGCCGGCCATACCAGTTTCAGCCGCACCATATATCGGGAGGATTTTTTATGCGTCTGACGTCTCTTCTGGCCGGCGCCATCGCCAGCCTTGCCATCACCGCCGCTCATGCCGACGAGCTGAGCTTCGCCAATTACATGGCGCCAACCCACCCCTATGTGGCCGGCGCCTTCCAGCCCTTTGCCGACCTCGTCGCCGAAAAGACCGGCAACGCCCTGACCGTTCATCTCTATAACGGCGGCGAACTGGGCGCCGGCCCCGACGCGCAATATGACCGCGTGGTCGAGGGCGTGGCGGACCTGGCGGTGAGCCTGCCCGGCTATACCGCCTCGAATTTTCCGCTCACCCTGCTCACCGAATTGCCCGGGGTGATCGACGAGCAGACCGGCACCGGCGTCATCTGGAAGAATATCGACCTGTTCCAGCCCGAATATCAGCGCGTCAAGCTGATCGCGCTCTGGTCCAGCGCCGCCAACCTGCTCTACACCAAGAAGCCCGTGCGCACCCCGGCCGACCTGGCCGGCCTCAATATCCGCGTGCCTTCGCGCAATGCCGGCCTGCTGGTCGAAGCCTGGGGCGGCAGCCCGGTCTCCATGCCGGTTTCCGAAATCTATACCGCGCTCCAGACCGGGGTGATCGACGGGGCCATGATCGACGGCACCGCCACCACCGCCTTCCGCCTCACCGAGGTGACCGACTACCTGACCGTGGGCATCGAATCCACCATCTCGCCCTTCTTCATCGTCATGAACCGCGACCAGTTCAACGCCCTGCCCGCCGACCAGCAGGCGGCGCTCGAAGAGGCGGGCGTCCAGGCTTCGGTGCTGGGCAACCAGACCCAGCTCAACGTCGCCGCCGCCGGCATCCAGGCCTTCGCCAACGCGCCCGGCAAGGAGGTCATCACCCTCACCGAGGATGAAGCCCGCGCCTTCCACGATCTCAACGCTCCCGTGGTTGCCCGCATCGTCGCCGAAACCGGCGGCAATGCCCAGGCCGTCATCGACGCCCTCACCGCGCGCTGAACCATGTCGCCCCGTATCGTCACCGCCTGGCCGAGATTCATCGGCCAGGCAACCCTGGGCCTGACCTGGGCCGCAGGCGCCGCCATGGTGCTCATGATCGTGCTGATCGTCGTCAGCGTCGTCATGCGCTATCTGATGCGCCAGCCGCTGCTGGGCAGCAACGAACTGATCCAGCTCGCCTCGGTGGTGCTGGTGATGGCCGCCCTGCCCTATTGCACCGAAAAGGAAGCCCATATCCGCGTCGACATCCTCGACAATCTGCTGGGCTCCCGGGGCCGGCTGGCCGGCGACCTGCTCTTTCGGCTGACCTCGATCTTCGTGCTGTCCCTGCTGACCTGGCGCGCCGTCCTCAAGGCCGCCGACGCCTTCAAATGGGGCGACACGACCAACATGCTCTCGCTGCCGATCTGGCCGGGCTATGCCATCCTCGCCATGGGCTCCGCGCTCTGCGTCCTGGTGTTCGTCGGCCAATCCATCCTGATCGTAGCCGAAAGAGACCAGAAATGAGCCCCACTCTGATCGGCCTACTGGGCATTGCCGCCCTGTTCGGCCTCATGCTGTTCCGCACGCCCATCGCCTTCGCCATGCTGATCGTCGGCTTTTTCGGCTATGCCATATTGCGCGACTTCAACAGCGCCACGGCGCTCCTGCTGACCGAAAGCTATTCCACCGTCTCCAGCTTCACGCTGATCGTGGTGCCCATGTTCATCCTTTTGGGCAACATCTCCTCGGCGGCCGGCTTCAGCCGGGGCCTGTACGACGCCGCGAATGCCTGGATCGGCCGGCTGCCCGGCGGGCTGGCCTCGGCCTCCGTGCTCGGCTGCGCCGCTTTTTCGGCCGTTTCCGGCTCGTCGGTGGCCACCGCCCTCACCATCGGCAAGGTCGCCATGCCCGAAATGCGGCGCCTGGGCTATGCCGATGGCCTCGCGGCGGGCTCGGTGGCGGCCGGGGGCACGCTGGGCTTCCTCATCCCGCCCTCAACCGCCTTCATCCTCTATGCCATCCTCACCGAGGAATCGATCGGCCGGCTGTTCATGGCCGGCATATTGCCCGGCCTGCTGATGACCTTCCTCTTCGTCGTCGCCGTGTGGCTGGTGGTGCTGTTCCGCCCCGAATCCGGGCCGCGCGGGCAGGCCATGCCCTTGAAGCAGAAGCTGCTGACGCTGGTCGATTCCGTGCCCCTGGTGGCCATCATCGTGGTCTCCATCGGCGGCATCTATATCGGCGCCTTCACCCCGGTGGAGGCTTCCGGGATCGGGGCGGGCCTGGTCATCGTGCTTTCGGTGCTGCGCGGCAAGCTGAGCTGGGACGGGTTCAGGACGGCATCGCTGGAAACGCTCAAATCCTCGGCGATGCTCTATTTCATCGTCATCAGCGCCAATGTGCTCAACCCCTTCTTCGCCATGACGCAGATCCCCGAACTGCTCGGGAACGGGCTCACCTCCTTCGGGCTGGGCGCCTATGCGACGCTGTTCGTCATCATCCTGTTCTACATCCTCCTGGGCATGTTCATGGACGAGCTGGCGATGATCGTTTTGACCATCCCGATCGTCTATCCGATCGTCATCGCGCTGGGGTTCGACCCGATCTGGTTCGGCGTCATCCTGGTGATCGTGGTGCAGATGGGGCTGATCGCCCCGCCGGTGGGGCTCAATGTCTTCGTGGTGCGCAGCGTGGTGCCCGAAGTGCCCCTGCTCACCATCTATCGCGGCGTCATGCCGTTCCTGCTGGCCATGGTGGTGGCGCTGCTGCTCATCATCGCCTTCCCCCAGATCGCGCTGATGATCCCCAACTCCATGTTCGGCAACTGATGCCATCCCGCCTATCCGGCCCCGGCCGGGTGGGCATCATAGTCAAAGCTTATGCCCGGCGCCCCAGAGCGAATTTCTCATGGCATTTCAAGGGCCCTAGCCTCTTCCCCGACGGCACGAAACCACCCGTCCCCATTCGAGGAGGAAACCCCATGAACCCCTTCACTCCCCCGTCCGCCAGGCGCCAATGGCTGGGCCTGCTGACCGCCCTCGCCCTGGGGGCGAGCTCGATGCCGGCCCTTGCCGGCAGCGCGTTCGACGACAGCCTGGCCTTCGATCCGCAAGCCTATTCGACGCTGAACGTCACGCTGGACGGCAACGCGGTCCAGGTGCGGCGCTATGAAATGGTCTATGTCGCCCGGCCCATCGCGATGGCGGCCATCCAGCCCTCGCGCGGCGTACCGCCCAATGGCGCGCCCGACACCGGCGAAGGCCGGCCGCTGGCCGATCCCCTCGCCTTCCACAAGATGATCGTCTATGTGCCCGAAAATGCGGTCGAAAATGACGACACCGCCATCATCCTGCATGTGAGCAATAGCGGCTGGTTCTCCAGCCCCGTGGCCGACCGCATCGAGGAGGGCGGCAGCTATTCGAGCAGCAGCGACACCGACGCCATCGGGGCGGCGCTGGGCGCCGGCTACGTCATCGTCAGCGCCGGCACGCGCAGCCGCAGCGCCCTGGCCGCCGACGACAGCTATGCCGGCAAGGCGCCGGCGCCGGTGGTCGACGCCAAGGCAGCCATCCGCTATCTGCGGCTCAACGACGCCGTCATGCCCGGCTCGGCCGAGCGCATCGTCATCACCGGCACCAGCGGCGGCGGCGGGCTTTCGGCGGCGGTGGCGGCCAGCGGCAACAGCGCCGACTATTTCCCCTATCTCGCCGCAATCGGCGCGGCGGGCATGGATGCGGATGGCGCCAGCCATTTGCGCGATGATGTGTTCGCCACCATCGCCTATTGCCCGATCACCGATTTGGGCAATGCCGATATCGCCTATGAATGGCAATATAACGGGGTGCGCAGCGCCGCGAACACGACGCAGAACCACTATCCCGAAGCCGCGCAGGCCGCCTCCGCCCAGCTCGCCGCCGCCTATCCGGCCTATCTCGAAAGCCTCGGCCTCAAGACCGAGGACGGCACGGCGCTCACCGCCGACACCATGCGCCAAGCCATTCTGGCCGCGGTGAAACGCGAGACCGAGGAAGTGCTGGCCGAGGGGATCGCGGTGCCCGCCATCGGCGAGGATTTCGTGCTCCAGCGCGGCAATGAGAGCACGACGCTCCCCAATGACTGGCTGACCGTGACGGACGGCAAGGTCACCGATATCGACTACGAGAACTATCTCGCCTTCGTCACCAAGGCTTCCGCCCTCAAGATCGTGCCGGCGTTCGACGCCACCGCCAATACGGGCAATGAGGGCCTGCGCGGCGAGAACTCGCTGTTCGGCGGCCCCGATGTGCCCTATGCCAGCTTCACCGAATATGGCTGGAACAACAACCAGGTGGCGGGCGACGGCTCGGGCCCGGACGATACCGGCCTCGCCTGGGCGGACCTGGCCGGCAAGGACGACATCCCCATCCACGAGCAACTCAGGCTCATCAATCCGCTGGCCTATCTGGGCACGGAGGCCGACACCGCGCCCTATTGGTATCTGCGCCACGGCATGGTGGACCGCGACACCGCCTTTGCCGTCGAGCTGGCCCTCTATTACGCCGTGCTCAACGACGCTTCGGTCAAGGATGTCGATTTCGAGCTGGCCTGGATGCGGCCCCATAGCGGCAATTATGACGTGCAGGAGGCCTATGCCTGGCTCGCCCGGCATCTGGAAGCCGCCGGCAAGCCATAAAGGCACGCCCATGAGAAAAAGAAAGGGGGCGCCATGCGCCCCCTTTTTGCGTGGTTCTGTCGTTGAGCCTTTAGAACTCGTCCCAATCGGCGGCAACCGCCGCGCTGCCTTGCGTGCGCAGCTTGGGGGCAGCAGCGCGCAGAGCCTGCTGCTGGGCGCGAACGCCCGGCTCCGCCGCCTGCGCCCGCTGCTCGCCGCCGTCGACGGCGAAGATGTCAACGATCCGGTCGAGCTCGCTGGCCTGGGCCTCGGTCTGCTCGATGGCGGCATTGGTCTCTTCCACCAGAGCGGCATTGTGCTGGGTCATCTCGTCCATGGTGCGCACCGCCCCGCTCACCTCCTCGATGGAGGTCGCCTGTTCGGCGCTGTCGCGGGCAATGGCTTCGAGCGCGGCGGTATTGCCGCGAATGGCCTCGAGCATGGTGGCGAGCTTGCCGGCGGCTTCGCCCACCAGCTTGGAGCCATGCGTCACCTCGGCGCCCGACTGCTCGATCAGCGCCTTGACGTCGGACGAAGCGCTGGCCGCGCTCTGGGCCAGACGGCGCACTTCCACCGCCACCACGGCAAAGCCCTTGCCGGCGTCGCCCGCGCGCGCCGCTTCCACCGAAGCGTTGAGGGCGAGGAGATTGGTCTGGAAGGCGATGTCGTCGATCATGCCGATGATGTTGGAGATCTTGGCCGAGGATTGCGTGATGCGCTCCATGGCCTCATTGGCCGCATCCATCACCTTGCCGCCCTCTTCGGCGGTCTGGGTGACCTTGGAAGCGTTGACGCTGGCCTCGCGCGCCCGGCCGGCATTGGCCATGACGGTGGAGGCGAGCTGCTCCATGGCCGCCGAGGTTTCCTCGATGGTGGCCGCCTGCTTGGTGGTGCGCTCGGAAAGGTCGTTGGCGCCCGAAAGGATTTCCCCGGTCGCGGTCTTGAGCGACCCCGAGGTCTTGCGCAGTTGCAGCACCACTTCGGTCAGGCGATCGGCCACGGCATTGGTATCGGTCTTGAGCTTGGCGAAGGCGCCTTCGTAATGGCCCTGCATGCGCCGGGTGAGGTCGGTATTGGCCATGGCGCCGAGCACCTCGCCCACTTCCGAAATCCCCCGGTCGACGGTTTCGACCAGATTGTTGACGCTGCCGGCCAGGGCGTTGAGCTCCTCGTCGGGGAACTGGGTGGCGACGCGCTGGGTGAAATCGCCGGCAATGGCGGCATCGACCACCTCGCCGAACGCGCTCTGGAGCTGGCTCATCATCTGGCGGCGGTTTTCTTCGTCGGCAACGATGCGCGCCGCTTCCGCCTCGGTCATCTGGCTGACGCGCAACCCGTTTTCGCGGAACACTTCCACGGCGCGGGCCATGGCGCCCACTTCATTGCCCATGGTGGTGAAGGGCACCTCGATGTCGTAATTGCCCTGGGAAATCACATCCATGGCGCCAGCCAGCTTGGGAATGGGGCGGGTGATGAGGCGCGAGGCGATGAAGCCCAGAAGGCCGAAGCCGACAATGGCGGCCCCGCCCACCATGGCGATCAGGCCCAGAACGGCATTGGCCGAGGATTCGACTTCGACCATGGGCGTGCCGACCAGGATGGCGCCCATGACCTCGCCGCTGTTCTTCTGGATGGGCTGGAGAGCCGCAAAATAATTGACGCCATCGATGGAGATCGCCCCCAGGGCGGGCTCGGCCGTCATCACCTGCTGCACCAGCGGATTGTCGGCGGCGAGGGTGCCGCCCACGGCGCGGGTGCCGTCGGGCAATTCCATGCTGGTGGTCTTGGCCACCATGTCGCCGGTCTCGGTGCTCAGCACATAGATGGCCGCATCCTGCTTGGTGACGCGGGTCACCGAGTCGATCACCTCGGTGTCGTAGAATGGCGGAATGGCCCAGCTCTGGAAGGCGGCGATGGTGCCGTCCTCCTTCCAGCTCAGCACCGAGCCGGAAATGCGCCGCTCCAGAACCGTGGCGGCAACGCCCAGATTGGTCTCCTGCTGCACGCGGCTGTCCTGCATGGCCTGCGCGTGAAGCGAGAAATAGATGGATGCGGACACAGCCGCGATCGAGCCGATGATGGAGGCGAGAACCAGCACCAGAATGGTGGTGGTCATCCGCACATTGCCCAAAAGGCGCGCCAGGAATTTCATCTTGTCTGTCCCCCGAACTGGCCCGATTCGCCCATGCGAAAACATCCCTGTCACAGAGCCGTTGGCGCGCATGCTAGGAGAAAGCGGTTACCGAAAGTTGTACGGATTTTCACGGAAACGTTTGCACAAGTCTAATTGCCGGCCCGCGCGGGAAAAATTCTTCCCCTCCCCCGGGGAAGGCCCGGCGCGGGCAGTATTGAACGAGTCGGCGCAATAAAGCGGAGCCCGGCTGGCCTGCGATCGACCAGCCGGGCTCTGCGATGTCGTGGTTCTTCCGGACCCGGTTCACCAAAAACAGTCCGATGGATCCTCGTCTTGTTGGGTTTGCCCCCCGCGACAGCGTTCCCTAGTGGCTGACGAGATTGGGCAGCCAGAGCACCAGCGCGGGGAAGACGATAATCATCGCCAGGCGCACCGCATCCGCGAAAAGGAACGGCACGATGCCCTTGAAGATCTGGATCACCGGCACCTTGGGCAGCATGGCCTTGAGGATGAAGACGTTGAGCCCCACCGGCGGCGTAATCATGCTGATCTCGACCACCAGCACCGTGACGATGCCCCACCAGACCAGGTCGAAACCGAGCCCGGCCACGATGGGCGCGACGACCGGCACGGTGAGGAAGATCATGGCGAAGCCGTCCATGAGGCACCCCAGCACCAGGTAGAAGGCCACGAGGCACAGGATGACCATCATCGGGCTCAGATCGAGCGAATCGATGAAGCGCACCGTATTGCCGGGAATGCCGGAGAGATTGATGAACTGGTTGAGCACCAGCGCTCCCGCCGCCACCACGAAGATCATGCCGGAAATGCGGGCCGCTTCGTTGAGGCTGTCGATGAAGACGCGCCAGGTGAGCTTGCGGCGGAAGAGCACGAAGAGGAAGGCCCCGCCCGCCCCGATGCCGCCCGCCTCGGTGGCGGTGAACCAGCCGGCGGTGAGCCCGACCATGATGATGGCGAAGAGCAGCAGGATACCCCACAGGCTTTTGAGCGAATCCAGCTTTTCGGCCAGGCTGAAGCGCGGCCCCCGGGGAGCCCATTTCGGCGCCACCATGGCGACGACCGCCATGACCGCGACATAGGCCAGCACCTGGATGACGCCGGGCAGCATGCCGGCCACGAAGAGCTTGCTGATGCTCTCCTGGGTGAGCAGGGCATAGATGATGAGCGCGCCCGAGGGCGGGATGAGAATGCCCATCGTGCCGCCGGCAGCCACGGAGCCGGCCGAAAAGCCGGGATCGTACTGCGCCTTCTCCATTTCGGGCAGGGCGATCTTGGCCATGGTGGCTGCGGCTGCCGAGGACGAGGCGCACATGGCGGAAAACCCGCCGCAGGCCACGATGGTCGCCATGCCCAGCCCGCCGCTATGGTGGCCGAGCCAGCGCCTTGCCGCCTCGAACATCTCGTGGGCGAGCCCGGCCTTGACCACGAACACCCCCATGAGGATGAAGAGCGGCAGCACCGAGAACTGGTAGTTGAGCGCCAGATCCATGACCTGCTGCTCGGAAATGGCCAGGGCCGCGCCCAGGCCGCGCGGATGCAGCGCCGCGATGCCGGCGGCGCCGGTGAACATCATCACGAAGCCCAGGGGCACGCGCGTGAAGGCGATGAGAGCCAGCAGGCTCCCGAAAACGAGAACAGAGACCAGCATCATTCGGCCTTGTCGTGATGAGAGGGGGATTGGACTTCCCGGCCGCGCAGGATGGTCGCGGAGACCTGCGCCATGAACCAGGTGGCGACCGCCGTGAAGAGGGCGGCAACGAGTACCCAGGGCGCCATGGGCAGCAGGAAGTGGACGGAGAGCGTTCCGAAGCGGGCCAGCCGGTCCGCCTGATCGAAGATCATGTAGGTGAGCACGCCCAGCGAAAGAAGCTCGACCACGGCGGTGAAATATTTCTCGATCCGGGTCGCCAGCGACCCATAGAGATCGGAGAGCAACCCCACCCGGATATGGCTGTCGTCGCGCACCACCAGGGGAAGCGCGGCGAAGAAGAACACCAGCAGCATGAGGCTGACATATTCCTCGGCGCCATCGAGCGGATGGTTGAGCTTGCGCCCGATGACGTCGACAAAGGCGACGACCGTCATCAGCACGATGGCGACGCCGGCGACGAGCGAAGACAGCCTGGCGAGCCAGAGATTGATTTTGTCGATCATGGAACTCTCCAATGAAACGCCCCGCGCGAGCGCGTCGCGCGGGGATGGCGCCGGGCCGGCTTAATGGGCGCCGAGCTCGCGCTCGAGAACGCTGCGATAGAAGCGCAGGACCTCGTCGGGATTCTGCAGGCCCTTCTCGGCCGCGCGCGTCTTCCAATTGGCGATGGTCGCGCCCAGGGCACCCTCGAAGGAGGCAAGGGCGTCGCCCTGCGGCACGAAGGTCTCGATGGCGGAGACTTTCTCGTCCAGCTCGGCCTCGGCCTCGTCGGCTGCCGCGCCGGTGCGCCCCGGCAGGCCCTCGGCGGCGCGCAGGACGGCCGCCTGCTGGTCGGCATCCAGGGCATCCCAGCGCTCATTGGAAATGAAGACCGCGAAGGAGAGCGAGCCCAGGCCGCCCGGCACCTGCGTATAGCTGGTGACGCGGTCGAGGACGCGGGCGCCATCGGCGGAGCCGGGCGTCATGATGATGGCGTCGACATTGCCCTTGGTGACGTATTCCTGCAGGGCCGTGAACTCGGTGTTGATGGCCACGGCCCCCAGCGCCTTGGCGGTTTCGAACAGCGCGCCGGGCGGCGACCACAGCTTGACGCCGGCAAGATCGCCCGCGCTCTGGATCTTGACGCCCGTGACCGACAGCAATTGCCGGCCCGGCAGCACATTGGTGGAGAGAACCTTCACGCCCTTGAACTCGTCGAAGGGCACGAAATACTTGTTATAGGTTTCCCAGAGCGCGATGGATGCGGCGCGCGCCGAGGGCGAATTGAACGGCAGGTCGGCAATGCGGTTGAACAGCACCAGCTGCGGCACAGCGCCCGACGAGACCAGCGCCATGTCGGCGATGCCGTCGCGCACCATTTCATATTGCCGATCCGAAGGGGCCAGCGTGCTGTCGGGGATGATGATCTTGATGGTGCCGCCCGATTCCGCCTCGATCGCCTGGGCAAAGCCCTTGATGGCGACCTGGTACATCTCGTCATAGGGCTGGAGATAGCTGTTGAAGATCAGTTCAGTCTGGGCGCTGGCGACGCTGGGCGAAAGCACCAGCAGCGAGGCCGCGAGAAGCGTGCGAATGGACATTTATTCCTCCCATACAGTCCTCGGCGCGGGGCGGCCGATAAGACGAAATTCATAGTGGGAAGCGGGCAAAATCCCCGCAACTCCGCACCGCCGAAAGTTTCACAATGCGAACACCAGCCGGGCCGGACCCATTCATGCGGCCTTGGCGCGATGCACGAGATTGCGCGAGATTTCCTGCGCGGCGGCCCGCAGCATCGGCACGATCTGCGGCAGCCGCCCCTCGGGCAGCCGGCTTTGCGGCGCGATGACGCTGATCGCCGCCAGGGGCGCGCCGGCCATGTTGAGCACCGGCACGGCAATCGCCCGCCGGTCGCGCGCGGTGATGCTGTCGGCGCAGAGATAACCCTGCCGCCGCGCGGTCTGGATGCTGCCCAGAATGGTTTCGGAGGTGACGTTGTAGGGCGCGAAGCGCGGGCCGTTATCGCTCAGCAGGGTCTCGATCTTGCGCTCGGCCATATAGGCCATCATCGCCCGGCCGGCGACGCTGACGCCCAGCGGCCGGCGCGCGCCCACGGCCAGCGTCGTCACCTGCACCGGATAGGTGCCGAAGCGCCTGTCGGCATAAACGGAGTCGTTGACGCTGGGCACGGCGAGGAAAACCGAATCCCTTATGCTGGCCGACAAGGCGTCGAGCACCGGCGCGGCCACGGCGGTAATGGGGAAGCGCTCGGCGGCGGCGAGGCCGAGCCAGGCCGCCTCGGCGCCGATGGTATAGCGGCGCGTGCCCTGCACCCGCTCGACCACCCCTTCCATCTCCAGGGCGTGCAGGATGCGGTGGGCGGTGGGATGGGACAGGTCCAGCGCGGCGGCGATATCGACCAGCTTGAGCCCCTGGCGGGAGCTGCCGGCCAAAAGCCGCAGGACGCCCAGGGAGCGCTGGATGCTCTGCGTCCCGGTTTCCTCGCGGCGCGTGCGGGGCCGGTTATCGGTATCGGTCATGTCAAATCTCCTCCCTCTTTTCCTGCCTCAGGCCTGCGATTGGATGTCGAGCCGGTCGCCGCCCGAGGACAGCAGCAGCTTCGCCGTCAGATTGAGATGCGCGCTCAGCGCCGCACAGGCCCGGTCCGCATCCCGCGCCAGGGCAAGATCGAGGATTTCACGGTGCTCGGCATTGACGTCGCGCGCACCCCGCGCATAGGGCAGGATCATGCGGCGATAGCGCTCGGCCTGCATGTAAAGCTGCTCGCGCAACCGCAGCCACCAGACCGAGTCGCAGGCCGCGATCAGGTCGTCGTGGAACTGGCCGTGGAGCCGGGTCCATTCGGGGTTAGACAGATCCCCCACCTCCTGGTCGGTGCGCGAAAGCTGGTGCCAGGTGCTGAGCAGCCGCCCCTCCCATTCCAGCGTGCCCAATTCGATGGCGCGGCGCAGGCAGCGGGTTTCGATGTCGGTGCGCACCGCCGTCAGGTCGAGCAGGTCGGCGGCGGAAACGGCGGCGACGAGAAAGCCCTTCTGCGGCTGCGCAGCCACCAGGCGATCCGAGGTCAGGCGCGACAGCGCCTCCCGCACCGCGCCGGCATTGACGCCGAACCGGTCGGCCAACTGGTCGATGGCCAGCTTGCTGCCCGGCCTGTGGACCCCGTCCAGCAGCTCGGTCTTGAGCGTTTCATAAACTCTGGCGGTCTTGCTTTGGCTCACCGGCGCGGTCCTCCTTGCCTTTAGATTTCTTCATAATCTCAAAACTGGCAAGTCAAAAATATTTTCATTCACAAAATCGATTTTTTGGGGAGGTTATGAAAATGCCCCGTTCGAGCGGGGAAACGGATGAGGTGGGGCAGCAAATTATCCTCAAACACCATGTCATTCCGGCGCAGGCCGGAATCCATGCTGAAGGCCAACCCCGAACACCAGCGCGCGGGGAGACATGCGGATATGGATTCCGGCCTGCGCCGGAATGACACGGGGGATGGGAGGGGCTGAGGGGAAAAGGCTCCGGGCGAGCAGGATCAGCCGTAGGGATCCTTGGCGGTGGCGGAAGCGGTTGGGCCTCCGGCCTTGAAATCGGCCAGCAGCCTGGAGGCGGCGTTGGCGAACAGGGTTACGTCATTGCCGATGGCGACAAAGGTCGCACCCAGATCCAGATAGCGCCGCGCCAGCGCCTGGTCGCCGATAAGGATGCCGGCCGGCTTGCCATGGGCGATGATGCGGGCAATCGCCTCTTCCACCGCCGCCTGCACCTCGGGCGCGCCGGGATGGCCGAGATGGCCCATATCCGCAGCCAGGTCCGAGGGGCCGATGAACACCCCATCCACCCCCTCGGTGGTGGCGATCTCGTCCAGGGCCTCGAGCCCCTTGCGGCTCTCCACCTGCACCAGCAGGCACACCTGGTCATTGGCGGTGGGGAGATAATCGGGGATACGATTGAAATTGGACGCGCGCGCCAGGGCCGCGCCGACGCCGCGAATACCCTGGGGCGGATAGCGCATGGCGCGCGCGATGTCCCGCGCCTGCGCGCCGCTTTCCACCATGGGCACCAGCAGGGTCTGCGCGCCGATGTCGAGAAGCTGCTTGATTATCCAGGTTTCCCCGACGGGCGCCCGCACGATCGGATGGCTGGGGGACGTGGCCAGCGCCTGCAATTGCCGCATCAGCAGCGGCACGTCATTGGGCGCATGCTCGCCATCGAGCAGGAGCCAGTCATAGCCCGCCCCGCCCAGGATCTCGGCGGTATAGGGATTGGCCAGCGCCGCCCACAAGCCGATCTGCGCCCGCCCCTCCAGAAGCGCCTGCTTGAAGCGGTTTACCGGTGCGGGCATGACTTTTCCTTTATGCGAAATGGCAACTCACGGTGCCATGGGGCCCGAAATCGCTGGTGATGGTGTCGCCGTGCCGCGCTTCGACCGGGCGGATGAAGGAACCGGCAAGCACGATCTGGCCGGCCGAAATCCTATCGCCATAGGCGTGCAGGCGTCCAGCCAGCCAGGCAATGCCGCGGGCGGGATGGTTGAGCACCCCTGCCCCCAGCCCGGTCTCCTCCACCTCGGCATTGCGCGAGACGATGGCCCCCATCCAGCGCATGTCCACCGCATCGGGCCGCATCGCCCGCCCGCCGATGACGATGCCGGCATTGGCCGCATTGTCCGAGACGGTATCGACGATGCTGCGGGCCTTCTTGGTTTCCGGATCGACGCGCAGGATGCGCGTATCGAGGATTTCCAGCGCCGGGGTGACGTAGTCGGTGGCGTTGAGCACGTCGAAAACGCTGACATCGGGCCCCGCCAGGTCGGCCTTCATCACGAAGGCGATTTCCGCTTCGATGCGCGGCTGGATGAAACGATCCTTGGGGATGACCGCGCCATCGGCGAACAGCATGTCATCGAACAGCACGCCGGAATCGGGGATGTCGATATTGAGCGCATATTGCATGGCCTTGGAGGTGAGGCCGATCTTCCAGCCGATGATCCGGCGCCCGGCGGCGCGCTTGCGCTTCACCCATTCGGCCTGCACCGCATAGGCATCGTCCAGGCTCATGCCGGGATAGGCCAGCGACAAAAGCCCGATCTGGGTGCGATTGCGCTCGGCATCGTCGAGCCGGGCTGCCGCCTCGGCGGCCTCATGGGCAGTCAGCATCACATCACCTCGTCGGCCACGATATTGCGCAGGACGCCGATCCCCTCGGCCTCCACTTCCACCACGTCGCCGGGCTTGAGCCAAAGCGGCGGATCGAACCGCGCACCTGCCCCGGTGGGGGTGCCGGTGACGATGATGTCGCCGGGCCTGAGCGTGGTGAAGGTCGAGACATAGGCGATGATGCGGCGGAAGGAAAAAACCATGCGGCTGGTGCGGTCGGACTGGCGCACTTCGCCATTGACGCGCGTGATGAGGGCGATGTCGGCGATCTGGATCTCATCCGTGAAGGGGATAAGCCAGGGGCCCATGGCGCCGGAACGGTCGAAATTCTTGCCCTGGGTGACGTTGAACTTGGCGTGGCGCATCCAGTCGCGCACCGAGCCTTCATTGCACAGGGTCAGCGCCGCGACATGGTCCAGCGCCTCGGCCTCGGCAATGCGCCGGCCGGCCTTGCCGATGACCAGGGCGATTTCGCCTTCATAATCAAACTGCTCGCTTTCGGGCGGGCGGATCATATCCTGCCCATGGCCGACAAAGGAGCCGGGGAAGCGCACGAAGAGCGAGGGATAAGCCGGGGCTGCCTGACCGTCTTTATACTCGGCATTGCGGTTGGGGAAATTGACCCCGACGCAGATGATCTTTTCGGGCGCCGCAAGGGGGATATCGAAGGTGATGGCATCGAGCGGGAGGTCGAGCGGCATGCCCTCCAACTCGCCGGCGAGACGGGAAAGAGCCCCCGCCTCGATGACCGCCTTGAGGTCCGGCCATTCGGGGCGACGGCGGCGCAGATCGATAACGCCATCGGCGTTGACGATACCAAAGGAGTCACCCTCAGGCCCTCGAAAGCTAACGAATCCCGCCCCCATTTTCCCCCGAACCTTCACGCAATGCCGCCCAGGCAGACATATTTGATCTCGACGAAATCCTCGATGCCGTAGCGCGAGCCCTCGCGCCCCAGCCCCGACGACTTCATGCCCCCGAACGGGGCTTCGGCGGTGGAGACCAGACCGGTATTGACCCCGACCATGCCGTATTCGAGCGCCTCGGCCACGCGCCAGACGCGCGACAGATCGCGGGCGTAGAAATAGGAGGCGAGGCCGAATTCGGTGTCGTTGGCCTGGGCGATGACATCGGCCTCGTCGGTGAAGCGGAAGAGCGGGGCCAGCGGCCCGAACGTCTCCTCGCGCGCCACCGCCATGTCGGGCGTGACGTCGGCGAGGACGGTCGCCTCGTAGAAGGTGCCGCCCAAGGCGTGCGGCTTGCCGCCGCGCAGGATTTTGGCGCCCTTGCCCAGCGCGTCGGCCACGTGGTCCTCGACCTTTTCCAGCGCCGCTTCGTCGATCAGCGGCCCCAGGATCACGCCTTCGTCGAAGCCATTGCCAGTCTTGAGCCCGCCCACGGCGGCGGCGAGCTTTTCGGCAAAGGCGTCGTAAACGCCATCCTGCACATAGATGCGGTTGGCGCAGACGCAGGTTTGGCCGTTATTGCGGAACTTGGCGATCAGCGCGCCGTCCACGGCGGCGTCGAGATCGGCATCGTCAAAGACGATGAAGGGGGCATTGCCGCCCAGCTCCAGCCCCAGCTTCTTGATGGTGGGCGCGCTCTGCGCGTAGAGCGCGGCCCCCACTTCGGTCGAGCCGGTGAAGGTGAGCTTGCGCACGATGGGGTTGGCGGTCATCTCCGCCCCGATTTCGCGGGCCGAGCCGGTGACGACGCTAAACAGCCCCTTGGGCAGACCGGCCCGCTCGGCCAGCACCGCCAGCGCAATGGCCGAGAACGGCGTTTGCGAGGCGGGTTTGAGCACCATGGCGCAGCCGGCGGCCAGCGCCGGTCCGGCCTTGCGGGTAATCATGGCATTGGGAAAATTCCACGGCGTGATCGCCGCCACGACGCCGATGGGTTGCTTGAGCACCATGATGCGCGCATCGCTGCGATGGCCGGGGATGAGGTCGCCATAGACGCGGCGCGCCTCTTCGGCGAACCATTCGATGAAGCTGGCGCCATAAACGATCTCGCCGGTCGCCTCGGCCAGCGGCTTGCCCTGCTCCAGCGTCAGGATGCGCCCCAGATCGTCCTTGTTCTGGATCATCAGCTCGAACCAGCGCCGCAGGATATTGGCGCGCTCCCTGGCGGTGCGCGCCGCCCAGGCTTTCTGCGCCTTTTCAGCAATAGCGATGGCCTCGCGCGTCTCGGCGGCGCCCAGGGCGGGCACATGGCCGATGATCTCCCCGGTCGCCGGATTGGTGACCCCGATGCCGGTTTTCGCGTCGGCATCGACCCAGCGTTCGCCCACAAGCGCGGACTGGCGGAAAAGTGTCGGATCCTTGAGCTGCATGGCTCCACTCCTTTGGGGGGTTGAAAGCGTTTCCAAAGGAAAACGTCCATCCGGCGCCCATCCGTTCCGGGCGCCGGATCGTATTCCGCCTCAGATGCCGAAAAGCTTGGCCGCGTTGCCGCCCAGGATCTTGGTCTTGGCCTCGTCCGAGATATCGAGCGCCTGCACCGTCGGCACGCCATCGAAGAACCAGTCCTTGCGGATCGGATAGGAGGCGCCATAGAGGATATTGTCCTCGCCCAGCACCTCGATGGCACATTCGAGCTGCTTCTTGCCCCATTGCGGGGGCCCGGAAATGTCGAAGAACAGGTTCTTGCGCAACTGGTCGCGCAGGCTGGACTTGCCGGTATCGAACCGGTCCACCGTATCGCCATAGCTGTGCTTGGGCTGGGGCACCAGCATGTCGACAAAGGCGAAGAACCCGCCGCCCAGCATGGAATGGCTGAGGCGCAGCTCGGGGAAGCGGTCGAAAAGCCCCGAGAACAGCTCGCGCCCCACCGCCGTGCCCTGGGCGATGCAGCGGCCATATTGGCGGCGCTGGTTGTTGTAGTCGAGGATGGAGCCATGATCGACCGGCAGCGGGGTGTGGTGCACCACGGCCGGCAGCCTGCGGTCGTTCAGGAACTCGAAATAGGGGAAGAAGGCTTCGTCATCGAGATAGATGTCGCCATATTTGCAGGCGAGCTGCACCCCCTTGAAGCCCAGATCGTCGATGCAGCGCTCCACCTCGCGCAGCGTCGCCCTGTCGCCCCAGGGCGGGGCCACGGCCAGCGCGGTGAAGCGCCCATTGGAGCGCGACACATATTCGGCCAGCCCGTCATTGATGCGCTTGGAGGTTTCCAGGTTCAGCCATTCCTGCCAGACGGGAATACGGAACACCGCCTGGTCGATGCCGGCCTTGTCCATGTCGGCAAGCTGGCTCTCGATATTGTACTGGCCCTCGGCATAGTTGATGTTCACATAGCCCTTGGGCTCTTCGATGATGATCTGGTTGAGGTTCTTGCCCTCGATCGGCTCCATGCGGATATGGATGCCGTGCTGGCGCGGGATGCAGTCCATCATCGCTTCGCGCAGGGTTTCGTCGGTAAACAGCGTATCGGGCAGCCAATGCATATTGGCGTCGATCACCTTGGTCATTCTCGGTCCTTTCTGGAAATTCGGGAAACGGCGGACCCCCTAGCCCGCCGTTCGTGCCGCGCCCTTGGCGCCGGCGATATCGGTGCCGACATTGGCCTTCTGCGCCCGGCTTTCATCGAAGAAGCTCTCGCGGAAGCCCAGCGGCCCGGCATCGTCCGGGCGCTGCATGCCGGCCATGCGGTGATATTCGAGGAAGATCTTCTCACATTCGGCGATGGGGAAGATGGTCTCGATGTCATCGAACGGCTTGCCGCCCGAACGCTCCTCGACGATGCGCCGCACCACCTCCGGCCCTTCGCCGCGATTGGCGATGACGAGGCGATTGGCGAATTCCCGGCGCGCGCCTTCATAGGCGGCAAGCGCGGCGACGGGATTGGTCATTTCGGCCAGCTTTTCGGCCAGCACCCGCGCATCCACCAGCGCCTGGCACAGGCCATTGCCGCCGCGCGGATACATGGCATGGGCGGCATCGCCCACCAGCGAGACGCGGCCGAAGGACCACTGATCGAGCGGGTCGCGGTCGATCAGGGGATAGAGATAGACCTCGCGCGCATTGCGGATGATCTCGCCGGGATCGACGAAGTCGAGTTTGCACTCGTCGAAATTGTGGGCGATCTCGTCCGGGCTGACCCGCTGGTTCCAGTCTTCGAGCGACTTGGGCTGGCCGTTCTGTTCCACCACCCAGTTGATGAGCTGGCTGCCCTCGCCATCGATATTGTTGGCGATCGGATAGACGATCATGCTGCCCTGCGCGATCGGATCGCCCAGATGCAGGATGGTGCCGCCATTGCGATAGGGCTTCATCACCGTGACGCCGCGCCACATGGCGATGCCCGAATAATGGCTGCCCCTGGACCCCGGGATGAGCTGGTTGCGCACCACCGACTTGATGCCGTCGGCGCCGATCAGCAGGTCGTGCCGGGCGCTCGAAGGCACGCCGTCGGCGGCCTCGAAATGCGCGGTGACGCCGTTTTCGTCCTGCTCGAAGCCGGCGCAGCGCGCCCCCAGCTTCACCGCATCCGGGCCGAGGCGCTTGAGCACCGCGTCATAGAGCATCATCTGCAGCGTGCCGCGATGCACGAACCGCTGCTCATGCGGATAGCCCATATGCTTGCCGCACTTCTCGCCATAGATCATCTGGCCGTAGCGGGTGAAGAACAGGGAATCGATGGCCTCCACCGAAATGGCGCGGAACTCGTCGAGGAGCCCCATCTCGGTGATTTCCCTGGTGCCATAGACCTTGATGTCGACACCCACGCCCAGCGGCTTCAGCTCGGGGGCGGATTCGTAGATTATGGGCCGGAAGCCCTTCTGATGCAGGCGCAGCGCCAAGGCGAGACCACCCGGCCCCGCGCCAATGATTGCGATATTCAACATTCTTGCTTCTCCTCTGCGCCGCTCATGCCCGTTCCGCCGCCTTGCGGGCCAGGAACCGCTCCAGCGTCGGCAATTCCACATGCTCGGGCGGAATTTGCGGATCGATGCCGGCAAATCGGGTGGCCTCGGCAAACCACTGCTCCTGCGCCGGCAGGCCCCATTGGTCGGCGCGGCGCGGATCTTCCAAATCCCAGGCCAGGGGCGGCTCGATATCGATATTCTGGTAGTGGGTATTGAAAAGCTCGATCCGGTGGCCGTCCGGATCGCGGAAATAGATGAACATGGCGCCGCTGATGCCGTGCCGGCCCGGGCCGCGCTCCAGCCGCTGGCCGATGCCCAGCGCGCCGGCCACGTCGCAGGCGCGGATCATGTCGCTGGCGTCGCGCAGCGTATAGGCGAAATGGTGGATGCGCGGCCCCGGCCCATGGGTGAACACCAGATCGTGCGGATTGCCCTTGCGCTGCATCCACACGCCCCAGAGCTTTTCCGAGCCGTCCTCGCGGCGCGAGAAGGTGTATTCGCTGGTGCGGAACCCCAGCGGCCGATAGAAGCCATAGGAAGCGCCGACATCGCTCGACTGGAGCTGGTAGTGGTCGATGCGCTGGGCACTGGCGCCGCGATACTGGTCGTAGGCCATCATCAGGCGCGGGCGGAATTCCATGCTGGCGCAGAATTCGAGCGGCACGCCCAGACTGTCGCGCACATGCAGCGTCAGCCCCTGATAGGGCACCTCGACCAGGGCCGAGGGAATGCCCGCGCCATCGAAATAGGCCTTGGCGGCGTGGATGTCCGCATCGGTCTGCACGCGGAAGCCGATGCGCTGGCACACCGGGTCGCTGCCCTTGCGCAGCACCAGGCTGTGATGGCAGCTCTCTTCCATGCCGCGCAGGTAAACCGCCTCGCTGTCGGCGTCGCTGACCACCAGGCCCACCAGGTCGGTATAGAAGGCCCGGCTGGCATCGAGGTCGGCCACGTTCAGCACCACATGGCTGGCCCGCGTCACGTTGAACGGCGGATGCAGGACGAATTCATCCATGCTCATGCAATTTCCTCCCGGCTGGCGCGGACATCGAAGGCCCGCCCTGTCTGCTCTCAAACTGGCGCGCCCCATCGGCACAAGACAAGCACGCAAAGCGCTTTTGTTCACATAGCGAAACTTCCCCTCCCATCAGAAAAACCTATTGGCCGGCGGAGCAGCCGGATTCCGCAATGTGAAAATTTGCGCCGTTTTGCCTTGAGCCTTCGGGGCCGCTCATTGCTTGCTTCAGCTAGCGGAGGCGTCTTGTGCCTCTGGGAAATTCGCAGCAGCACGAAGAGGTTAGCCGGATGGCGCAGAAACGGTCCAGCATCTATGTGGAAGGGTTCGCCCACCGCAATCCGGTCCCGGCGGCCTGCCGTATCGGCAATCTGGTCTATTCGGGCGGCATCCACGGCCTCGACCCCGAGACCGGCAAGACCGCCGAGGGCATGGAGCGGCAATGCGAATTGATGTTCGCCCATGTGCGCGCCATCGTCACCGCCGCCGGCGCCTCGCCCGATGACATCGTCAAGATGACGCTGTGGATGAAGGACCGCTCGCAGCGCGAGCTGGTCAACCCGCATTGGGAGGCGCTGTTCCCCGACCCCAACAACCGCCCCACCCGCCACGCCATCAAGGCCGAGCTGGAAAACGGCATGCTGATCCAGTGCGATTTCATCGCCGTATTGGACAATTGAAAAAGGGGCCCGAAGGCCCCTTTCCCCTTACGCCTCTTCGGCGATGACCCGGTTCTCTATGGTCCCGAGCCCGCCGATCTCGGCGCGCACCACGTCACCGGGCTTGAGGAAGCGCCCGGTGGGGGCGCCGATGCCCGAAGGCGTGCCGGTGGCGAGGATATCGCCGGGCTCCAGCGTCATCACCGTCGTGAGATATTCGATCTGCGCCCAGATGTCGTAGATCATGTCGTCGGTGGGATGGTCCTGGCGCAATTCGCCATTGACCCAGAGTTTCATCTCCAGGGCCAGCGGATCGGCCACCTCGTCATCGGTGGTGATCCAGGGGCCGGTGGGCCCGAAGCTGTCGAAGCTCTTGCCCAGGGTGAATGTGGGCGAGCGCTTGAGCCAATCGCGCGCCGACACATCGTTGACCACCATATAGCCGGCAATGACCGAGCGGGCCTCGGCGGCCTTGACATGGCGGCAGCGCTTGCCGATGACCACGCCCAGCTCCACCTCGTAATCCACCGCCTCGGCGGCGTTCCATTTGACGATCGGGTCGAACGGCCCGTTGATGCAGCTCACCTGCTTGTTGAACCAGAGCTGGGAAGACGGCACCGGAATACCGGCCTGGCGCGCCTCCTCGGCATGCTTGGCATAATTCATGCCGATGCCGAGGAATTTCGACGCATCGGGAAGCGGCGCTTCCAGCCGCACATCGGAGAGCGGAAATGCCGGACCATCCGCCGCTTCCAGCGCCGGGCGCAATTCTGGGAGGTCGGCGATCAGCGCCCGCATGGAGGGGGTGACGCCCGGCACCGCCGAGACGTCGACGACGCGATCCCCCACCAGCTTGCCGATGCGCGTTTGCCCCGAATGGGTGAAGCGGAGAAGTTTCATTGCTGTGGTTCCGTCTATGAGGCCCGCCGGGCCAGGGTGATCTGGGAGAGCAGCACCTGCCAGCCCGCCGGGCCGCGCCTGGCCACCACCGTGCCCATGCCCTCGAGCGTGGCGATCTCGCCGGTTTCGATGCGGCGGACACGGTTGATGGTCGGGCCGGTGATGAGAGCCGTCCGCCCGTCCGAATATAGGGAAACCGCGCCGCGCTCGATGGACAGGAACCCGCCCATGCGCCGCACATGGGCGATGAAATCGGCCTTGCCATGCACGAGGCCGGAGGAGTGGATATGCTGGAGATCGTCGCAAAGAAGGCGCTCCAGCGCCTCGGCATCGGCGGCGATCAGCGCCGCCTGGCGGGCCTCCTCGAAGGCCAGCAGTTCCACGCCCAGCGGCGATGCCGGATCGATTCTTTCCATCAGATCAGCCCCTCATAGCTGCCACCGTCGAGTTGCAGGTTCTGCCCCGAAATGAAGCCCGCCTGCGCCGAACAGAGATAGGCGCAGGCATCGCCGAATTCCTCCGGGCGGCCATAGCGCTTTGCCGCAATGGTGCTGGCGGCGCGGCTGCGGGCTTCCTCATAGGTGATGCCGGCTTGCTGCATCAGGCGCCTGGCCATGAATTCCTGCCGGGGCGTGTCGATGCGCTCGGGCAGGATATTGTTGATGGTCACGTTGTCGGCCACCACCTCGCGGCTGATCGCCTTGGACATGGCCGTCAGCGCCGCCCGCGCTGAGGTGGACAGGCCCATCATGTAATGGGGCGATTTGACCATGGCCGAGGTGATGTTGACGATGCGCCCGAAGCGGCGCGCCCGCATGCCCGGCAAAAAGGCGCGGATCAACTGCACCGCCGGCACGAAATTGGCGTTCATGGCGCCTTCCAGCGCCGCCTCGTCCCAATCCTCCAGCGCGCCGGGCGGCGGGCCGGCATTGTTGGTGACCAGGATATCCACCTCGGGCAAGGCCGAAACGATGGCGGCGCGCCCCTCGGCGCTATTGAGATCGGCGGCGATGCCTTCGACCGCCGCGGCCGGTATTTCGGAGCGCAGCGCCGCGACCGCCTTTGCCAGCTTGTCCGCGTCACGGCCATTGAGCCAGACCGCGACGCCTTCGCGCGCCAGGGCCCGCGCGCAGGCCAGCCCCAGGCCCTGCGACGATCCGCAGACAAAGGCGCGGCGATTTCCGATACCCAGATCCATCAGCCCGCCCGCCTATGCCAGAACATGTTGGAAGAATTCGCCCATGCTGGCCCAGGACCGGCGATCGGCCCGCGCGTCATAACCCGCGAAAGGCGGCCGGCCGGGCCGGTCGGGCTCGGTGAAGGCGTGCCGGACACCACCATAAAGGCCCGTCTCCCATTCGACCCCGGCCGCCGACAGGTCGGCCTCGATGCGGGCCAGATCCTCCAGCCGCGCCATCGGATCGGCGGCCCCGGTGCAGATCAGCACGCTTGCGCCGGCCCCCGCGCTCCAGTCATCGGCCACCATGTCCAGCCCGCCATGAAAGCTGACGACGCCCCGGACCCTGCCGCCGCTGCGGGCAAATTCGAGAACGCTGGTGCCGCCGAAGCAATAGCCCAGCGCGCCGATGCGGCTGCCATCCACGCCCTGCTGGCCGGCAAGCGCCGCGCGCGCCGCCTCGATGCGGCCCATCCACATGGCCCTGTTGCCGGCAAAAGCGCCCAGCCGGGGGCCGATGGCGGCGGGATCGGCGATGCGTTCCCGGCCGCCCCAGAGGTCGACCGCCAGGACCGCATGGCCCAGCCCAGCCAGCCGCTCGGCGCGAGACAGGATGAAATCATCCAGCCCATGGGCGCCATGCACCACCAGAATGCCCGGCCGGTCCCCCGGCCCCGCGGGCACGAACACGCGCCCCAGCATCTCCGTTTCGCCGTCGCTATAGGCCAAATCCCTTGCGGCGATCCCCACCATCGGATCGTCTCCTCACTTCAGTCCTGTCGGAGACAACCGCCTGCCTCGAGCCCCGTCCAGCGCAGCGGGCCATTTCTTTCACATTGCGAAAACTCCCGCGAAAAGACGCAGCGCCCGCCGCGCCCCTTTCGTGCATCGAGTTTCCGCCATATGAACATTTCGCGGCCTCGGGCTTGCCCCAAGGCGGATCGGGCGCCCAAACTCCGCCCAAGCATGCGGAGACCCCTGATGACCAGCCCCGATTACCGCAACTATATCTGGCCCGAATCCTATGATCGCGTCGGCAAATCGCGCGGGCTCGACCCCATCACCTATTCTCAGCCCGTGCTGTCCACGCCCAAGGCCATCGCCCTCAAGGCGGAATGGAAACGCCTCTCCAAAGAGCCCTATCGCGGCATCACCCATGACGGGGTGGTGGAAGAAGGGCTCTATAGGCTGGCCGACGAGGGCTTTCCCGTCGAGGCGGCGGTCGCGGCCGCCGAGGCGCTGCTGGCCACGCTGAGCGCCGAGCAGCACGCGGCCGCCTGCTACCCCATCGACGCCACCGAATGGCGCGGCTGGTACAATCCCGAGCTGGTGTTCAACACCAACGGCATCAGGCTGGAGACGGTTTCGGACGCCGCCCGCGAGGCGTTCCTGGGCCTGCTGGCCGCCTGCACCTCGACGCGCGGCTTCGAAAAGATCCGGCAGTTGATGAAGGCCAATCTGTTCCTGGGCGAGCTCTACGACCTGCGCCGCATCATGAGCGAATGGACCTATCATTTCCTCATGTTCGGGACGCCCTCGCCCACCGAGCCCTGGGGCTGGAACCTTTACGGCCACCATATCGGCTTCAACGTGCTCATCATCGGCCGGCAGATGGTGATCTCGCCCACCTTCATGGGCACCGAGCCCAATGACATCGCCCTGCAAAGCGGCGAGCGCTTCACCCTGTTCAAGAGCGAGGAGGAGCAGGGCCTCAGGCTGATGCAGTCGCTGGCCCCCGAGCTGCGCGAGCGCGCCACGCTCTACAGGATCATGGAAGACCCGGCCATGCCGGCCTGGCGCTTCAACTTCGCCGACCAGCGGCACCTGGGCGGGGCCTTCCAGGACAATCGCATCGTGCCCATAGAGGGCGTGCCCGTTTCCGAATTCACCCCCGAGCAGCAGGCCGCCCTGCTCCGGCTGGCCGAAACCTTCTACGAGCACTGGCCCGACGGCCCGCGCGCCGCGCGCATGGCCCAGATCGAAGCCCATCTGGACCGCACGCTCTTCAGCTGGATCGGCGGCCATGGCGAGGACGACCCGTTCTATTTCCACATCCATTCGCCGGTGGTGATGCTCGAGTTCGACCATCATTCGGGCATGTGGCTGAGCAATACCGAGCCTGCGAAATTCCATATCCACGTCATCACGCGCCTGCCCAACGGCAATGACTACGGCAAGGCGCTGCTGCGCCTGCACGCGCGGACGCGCGGCTGAACCATCCACAATTTTCTTCTATCGGCACTTGCCGATAGAAGCGGAACGCTCCATCTATGGCGCAGTTTTTCCAGCCTTCCGCGAGACGCGCCTTCATGTCCAAGCTGTTTTCCTCCACCACCCTGCGCGGCCTGGCCCTGCGCAACCGCACCGTGGTCGCCCCCATGTGCCAATATTCGTCGCAGGACGGCTTCGCCAATGACTGGCACTTCGTGCATCTGGGGCGCTTCGCCCTGGGCGGGTTCGGCCTGGTGATGGTGGAAGCCACCGGCGTCGTGCCCGAGGGCCGCATCACCTATGGCGATCTGGGCCTGTGGAAGGACGAGCATATCGCGCCCCTGGCGCGCATCGTCGACTTCCTGCACAGCCAGGGCACCGCCGCCGGCATCCAGCTCGCCCATGCCGGGCGTAAGGCCTCGACGCCCCTGCCCTGGCGCAACGGCTTCGACGAGACCGAGGCCGAAAAGGCGGCGCTGCATTTCGAAAGCTGGACCCCGGTCGCCCCCAGCGCCGAAATCCATGCGGAAAACAAGAATTTCACCACCCCCACCGCGCTGGACAAGGCCGGTATCCGCGCGCTGGTTGACGCCTTCGTGGCGGCCGCCATCCGCGCCGAAAAAGCCGGCTTCGACACGGTCGAAATCCACGCCGCCCACGGGTATCTGCTCAACCAGTTCCTCTCCCCGCTGGCCAACAAGCGCACCGACGAATATGGCGGCAGCCGCGAAAACCGCATGCGCCTCGTGCTGGAAGTGACCGAGGCGGTGCGCGCCGTCTGGCCGGCGCACAAGCCGCTGCTCGTGCGTCTCTCGGCCAGCGACTGGCACCCCGAGGGCTGGCAGATCGAGGACAGCGTCGTTTTGGCGCGTGAGCTCAAGGCGCGCGGGGTCGATGCCATCGACGCCTCCAGCGGCGGCTTCGAGGGCGCGACCATCCCGCTCGGCGCCGGCTACCAGGTGCCGCTGGCCCAGGCGATCCGCGAGGGCGCCGACATCCCCACCATGGCGGTCGGCCTTCTGGGCGACGCCCATGAGGCCGAATCCATCGTCGCCAGCGGCAAGGCCGATTTCATCGCCCTGGCCCGCGGCGCCCTGGACGACCCCAACTGGCCGCTGCATGCCCGCCACGAACTGGGCGCCACCGATTACGACCTCTGGCCGGTGCAGACCAATCGCGTGCGCGAACGCGACCGCTCGCTGGGCCTGCGCGCCTTCGCCAAATAGGCGGGTTTCCCGAAACGGTCATCGCGGCATCGCAAATCCGCCGCGATTGCCGCGCCAGACTGGCGGCCGTCATGCAACCGGGAGCCGAACCATGGACACCAAGGCCGCCATTCTCGCGCTGATGAGCATCTGGGGCGTCGGCGCCTGCCTCACCCTGCCCGCCAGCGCCGAGGACAGGCCCGAAAGCCCCGGGGCGGCGGACACGCGGGACAATCCCCTCGTCGACAAGGTCTGGGTGCGCACCGACGCCGATCCGGCCCTGCCCGGTCCCATGCAGATCTTCCTCGCCGACGGCACGCTGGTCAGCGACAGCTGCTGGGAAACCTACCGGCTCTCGAAGTGGCAGCGGGTCTCCGACATGGAAATAAGCTGGGAGGAGGACGACATGACCATCAATGCCGACATCGCCACGCTGACCGATGACGAGCTGGTGCTCTCCCTCAAGCTGGGCAGCGAAGTGCAGGAGCAGCATTTCGCCCCCGCCCAGGCGCCCTATGTCTGCCCGGACATGCCGCGCTAGAACCCTCGCTCGATGTCATTCCGGCGCAGGCCGGAATGACCCGGTGGGTTTGGCGGTGTCTCGGCGCCGTTGTGAACTGCCCTAAAGCACCACCTGGGTGCCGATCTCGACCACGCGGCCGGTGGGGATATGGAAATATTCCGTGGCGTCGCTGGCATTGCGCGCCAGCCGGGCAAAGAGCCGATCCTGCCAGTACCGCAGCAGATGGCTGGTCTTGGGACCGGATTTGAGCGAGCGGCGCGAGAGGAAGAACGAGGTCGACATGATGTCGAATTTCCAGCCCAGCTTGCGCGCCAGCATCAGCGCCTTGGGCAGGTTCGGGCTTTCCATGTAGCCGAAGGTCACCATCACGCGGCTGAACAGCTCGTTATAGGCGTCGATGGTGATCTTCTCGTCGTCCGGCACGCGCGGGGACGCCGAGGTGCGCACGGTGAGGATGACGTTCTTTTCGTGCAGCACCTTGTAGTGCTTGAGGCTGTGCAGAAGCGCGGTGGGCGCGCCCTCGATGTCGCTGGTGAGGAACACCGCCGTGCCCGGCACCAAAGTCGGCTGCTTCTTGGCGAGATTGTCGACGAGAAACTGCAAGGGCACCTCGTCGCGCCGCGTCTTGTCCGACAGGCGCTTGCGCCCGGCCATCCAGCTCCACATGATGACGCCCACCAGCAGCGCCACCACCGCCGGCACCCAGCCCCCCTGCACCAGCTTGGCGGCATTGGCGGCGAAAAAGCCGCCATCGATCAGCGCAAAGGCGACGCCGAAGGCGATGACCGCCAGCGGATGCCACTTCCAGTTGCGCCACATGACCACCACCAGCAGCGCCAGCGTCATCACCATGACGCCGGAAACGGCGATGCCATAGGCATGCGAGAGCGCGCTGGAGCTGCCGAAGCCCAGCACCAGCATCAGGACGCCCACCATCAGCATGGAATTGATCTGCGGCATGTAGATCTGCCCGCTCTGGGTGGCCGAGGTGTGCAGCACCACCATGCGCGGCAGCATGTTGAGGGCGATGGCCTGCTGGGTGAGGCTGAACGTGCCCGAAATCACCGCCTGGCTGGCGATGATCGTGGCCGCCGTCGCCAGCCCCACGAAGGGGCCGATGGCCCATTCCGGCTGCATCTCGAAGAACGGGCTCGACACATTCTCGATGCCCACCGCCAGAACGAACGCCCCCTGCCCGAAATAGTTGAGCAGCAGGCATGGAAACACCAGCGCGAACCAGACGATGACGATGGGCTTGCGCCCGAAATGCCCCAGGTCGACATAAAGCGCTTCCGCGCCGGTGACGGCCAGGAACACCGCGCCCATGACCACGAAGGCCAGGCCGAAATGGGTGAAGAGGAATTGCAGGCCCAGGACCGGATTGAGCGCCCAGAGCACGGCGGGATAGTCGATGATGTGGACCAGCCCCGAAAAGCCCAGCACCAGAAACCACAGCCCGGTCACCGGCCCGAAGACCACCGATACCCGGGCCGAGCCGAAGCGCTGCACGGCGAAGATGCCGATGATGATGACCAGGGTGATGGGCACCACCCAGCGCTCCATGCCCGGGGCCACCAGCTTCACCCCCTCGATGGCCGAGAGCACCGACATGGCCGGGGTGATGATGGCGTCGCCGAAGAACATGGCCGCGCCCATGACGCCCATCACCGTGATCCACACCGGGGGATTGGCGAAGGTCTTGCGCGCCAGCGCCATCAGGCTCAGCGTGCCCCCCTCGCCATTATTGTCGGCCCGGGTGACGAAGAACACGTATTTGACCGTCACGGTCAGCGTCAGCGCCCAGATAATCAGCGAGAGCAGCCCCAGGATTTCGCTGTCGGCGGTCGAGGCGCCCGGCTGCACGCGCATGGCCTCGCGGAAGGCATAGATGGGGCTGGTGCCGATATCGCCGAACACCACGCCGAGCGCGCCCATCATCAACATGGGCAGGTGCTTGTTTTCGGGAAGATGGCTGGGGAGGTCGCTCGCATCGACGCCGGCGCCATTGCCACCGGCTGCATTCGTCTGCGTCATGAACCTTGTGCTCTCTGGTCAAAGGCGGGCGCCGCTATACACCCCTCTCGGGCCATAGACAACTCCCTCCCCTGCAACGCCGGGAAAAGCAAAGGGTTCAAACAGCCGGGGCCGCCCCTCTCGGAGCGGCCCCGGGCCGGTAAACGAAGCGAGAGGCTTCGATGGATTATTCGGCGGCCTGGGCGGCAGCCGCGTCGTTGGCGCGGGCGGCCTTGGCGGCATTGCCCCACCAGATGAGCTGGTCGAGCATGTCCTTGGCGGACGGGCCGATCGAGCCCTCGATGTCAGCCATCGGCTTGTTCTGCTGGCCCAGCGGGTGCACGGCGAAGAAGTCGCCGCCGCCGATATGGACGGCCGAACGGGTGGAGACCATCTGCAACTCGACGCCGATGGTGCGCAGGTTCTCGATGGCGCGGGCGGCGCCGACCGTGCCATAGCCCACGGCGCCGAAGACCTTCTTGTTCCAGTTGGTATAGGCCTGGTCGATAGCGTTCTTGAGGGCGCCGGTGATGGCGCGGTTATATTCGGCCACCACGAAGATGTAGCCGTCGAATTCGCTGATCTTGTTCTGCCACTTCACGGCATTGGCGTCCTGGCTCGGCACCCAGGCATTGGAGGCCACTTCGTCGAAGAAGGGCAGGTTGAAATCGCGCAGATCGACGAGCTCGGCCTCGATCTCGGGGCGTTCATTGGCCTTGTCGAGAATCCACTGCGCCGGCTTGTCGCCGAAGCGGCTGGCACGGGTGGACGAAATGATGACGCCGATCTTGAGTTTGGACACGGGTGGCCCTCCTTGGTAACAAAAAATAACTGAGGCGATATATGTGCCCTTTGGCGCGGGCCACAAGAAGGCACCTTCATGTTGTGCAGGGACAGCGACCTGCCTTGGTTACATTGCTGTAAGCATCGGAAAACAAGGGATTTCCGCCGATTGCGGGCGCCGGGGGGAGCGGACCTGGCCCAGAGTTAGGCGGCCTTTGACGCTATGTTCGCTGCACGGCAACAATTCCGCCCGCCCCCCATGAATCCGGGTTGGCGCGGCCGGCGAAAAGGCGTTGCTTTCAGCATGGGGCATCGTCACCATGAGGGATATCATGAACAAGTTTTCAGCCGCCTTGGCGCTGGCCATCCTGGCCATGAGCGCCACCGGGGCCGCGGCAGTGGATCGCCGCGTGCGCATCGTCAACGACACGTCTTACGACATCATCAGCTTCTATGCGTCCAACAAGGGATCGCGCTCCTGGGAAGAGGACATTCTGGGGCGGCGGATCCTGCCGGCCGGCCATAGCGTCGTCATCAACATCGACGACGGCACCGGCTATTGCAAATACGACTTCCTCGCCGTGTTCGAAGACGGCGACGAGCTGGAAAAATACAATATAAACGTCTGCGAAGTCAGCGAGTTCACCTACTACTGACCGCCCAGCACGGCCCGGTATTGCCGCACCGCTTCGGCAAAACCGAAAAGCAGGGCATCCGCCGTCAGGCCGTGGCCGATGGACACTTCGGCCACGCCCGGCACCGCCGCCTGGAAGGCCGGGAGATTGGCCAGCGTCAGGTCGTGCCCGGCATTGACGCCCAGCCCGGCGTCCTGCGCCGCCCTGGCGGTATGCGCCAGCGCGGCCAGTTCGCGCACGGCGCGCTCGGGCTGGTCATAGCAGCCCCCATAGGGGCCGGTATATAGCTCGATGCGGTCGGCGCCCACGCGTTTTGCGGCGGCGGCTGCGTCCACCCCGCCATCGGGATCGCAGAACAGCGAAATCCGCCGCCCCGGCGCCTTGAGCCGCCCGATCACCCGGGTAAGGACATCGCCCTGCCCCGCAAAATCCCAGCCATGGTCCGAGGTCGCCTGCGCCGGATCGTCCGGCACCAGGGTCACCTGCTGCGGGTTCACCGCCTCGACCAGCGCGAAGAAATCCTCGCTGGGATAGCCCTCGATGTTGAATTCGGCGCCCGGATAATCCTCGCGCAGCATTTCGGCCAGATCGAAGACGTCGCTGCGCCTGATATGGCGCTCGTCGGGGCGCGGATGCACGGTGATGCCGCTAGCCCCGGCATCGAGCACCACCCGGGCAATGCCGGTGACGCTGGGCCAGGGCAGGTTGCGCCGGTTGCGCAACTGGGCGACGGCATTGAGATTGACGGAAAGCAGGGTCATGGCGCTCCCTCGGGAAAAGGCTTTCCTCTCCTATACCGGATCGCCGCCCTCGCCCAATGGAACCTTGTGATGACACCCATCAAGGAAAAGGGAGGCAATTGCGCCTCCCCCCAAATCACATGCTCTGCGGACCGCGCGAGATGGCAGCCAGGCCCGTGCGCACCACTTCCACCAGCCCCAGCGGCTGCATCAGCCCGATGAAGCTGTCGATCTTGCCCGGCTTGCCGGTCACCTCGAAGACGAAGCTCTCCACCGTCGCATCGACGATCTGGGCGCGGAAGGCATCGGCCAGGCGCAGCGTCTCGGCGCGATGCTCGCCCGAGCCGGCCACCTTGATGAGCGCCAGCTCGCGCTCGAGCGAGCTGCCCTCGGCGGTGAGGTCGTGCACCTTGTGCACCGGCACCAGCCGCTCCAATTGCAGCTTGATCTGCACCAGCACGCGGGGCGTGGCGATCACGACAACGGTGATGCGACTAAGTCGACGGCCGTGTTCGGTCTCGCTGACGGTCAGGCTTTCGATATTGTAGCCGCGCGCCGAAAACAGGCCCACCACGCGGGCGAGAATGCCCGGCTCGTTGTCGACCAGGACCGAGAGCGTATGGCGCTCGGTTTCCTGGGTGTCCTTGGTCATGAAATAGGCCGAGCCGGTGGGCTGCAGATGTGCGTTCATGTCTCTTCTCCTCTCCGGCGCCCTAGACGAGCTGCCGCCCCTTTTCATCGATGATGTCGCCGATATTGGCGGTGTCGGGCAGGATGATTTCGTTATGCGGCTTGCCCGACGGGATCATCGGCAGGCAGTTCTCGTCCTTTTCCACGATGACGTCGAAAAGCACCGGGCCGTCATAGTCGAGCATTTCGGCGATGGCCGCATCAAGCTCGGCGGGGTTGTCGCAGCGAATGCCCTTGCCGCCATAGGCCTCGGCCAGCTTGACGAAATCGGGCAGCGATTCCGAATAGGAATGGGCGTAGCGCGAACCGTGGAGAAGGTCCTGCCACTGGCGGACCATGCCCATACGCTCATTGTTGAGGATGAAGATCTTGATCGGCAGGCGATATTGCACCGCCGTCGAAAGCTCCTGCATGGTCATCTGCACGCTGGCCTCACCGGCGATGTCGATGACCAGCGCGTCGGGATGGGCCACCTGCACACCGACGGAGGCCGGCAGGCCATAGCCCATCGTACCCAGGCCCCCGGAGGTCATCCAGCGGTTGGGCTTGTCGAAATGGAAATGCTGGGCGGCCCACATCTGGTGCTGGCCGACCTCGGTGGTGATGAACACCTCCCTGGACTGCTTCCTGGTCGCCTCGTAGAGCCGCTGGATGGCGTATTGCGGCTTGATCGAAGTGTCGGAGTTCTTGTAGGCGAGCGAATTGACCGCGCGCCATTTCTCGATCTGCTTCCACCACGGCGCCAGGGCCTCGCTGCGCGGCTGGTTGGTCTTGCTGCGCCAGATGCGGACCATTTCCGCCAGCACCCGCTCGCAATCGCCGATGACGGGAATGTCGACGCGCACCACCTTGTTGATCGAGGAAGGGTCGATATCGACATGAATCTTGCGGCTGTTGGGCGAGAAGGCATCCACCCGCCCGGTGATGCGGTCGTCGAACCGGGCGCCGATATTAATCATGACGTCGCAGTCATGCATGGCCAGGTTGGCTTCGTAGGTGCCGTGCATGCCCAGCATGCCCAGCCACTGCGGATTGGAGGCGGGGAAGGCCCCCAGCCCCATCAGCGTCGAGGTGACAGGGAAACCGGTGAGCTCGGCCAGTTCGCACAAGTGCTCGGAGGCTTCCGGCCCGGCATTGATGACGCCACCGCCGGTATAGAAGACGGGGCGCTCGGCCTTGAGCATCAGATCGACCGCCGCCTCGATGGCCGCCGCGTCCCCATCGACCTGCGGGCGATAGGACTGGTGGCGCAGCGTCTCCAGGTCCGGCATGTAATAGTCGCCCAGGGCGAACTGCACGTCCTTGGGAATATCGATGACCACCGGGCCCGGCCGGCCGGTGGTGGCGATGTGAAAGGCCTCGTGCATGATGCGCGGCAGGTCCTCGACGCGCTTCACCAGGTAATTATATTTGGTGCAGGAGCGGGTGATGCCGACCGTGTCGCATTCCTGGAAGGCGTCCGAGCCGATCAGCGTCGTGGGCACCTGCGCGGTGATGCAGACCAGCGGAATGGAATCGAGCAACGCGTCGGTGAGGCCGGTGACCGCATTGGTGACGCCGGGGCCGGACGTGACCAGGACAACGCCGGGCTTGCCGGTGGAGCGCGCATAGCCTTCGGCCATGTGGGTGGCGCCCTGCTCGTGGCGCACCAGGATATGCTGCACGAAATCCTGCTGGAACATCGCGTCATAGATCGGCAGGGCCGCACCGCCCGGATAACCGAAAATATGCCTCACACCCTGGTCGGTCAGCGCCTGGATAACCATTTCCGCGCCGGTCATTTTCTCGGCCATTCGTTTCGTCCTTCCCTTCTGATTTGGGGAGCCCGATCTCGTAGCGGCAAAAACCGGGCAATAAAAAAGGCCCCATTCGGGACCTGTTTTCGGCGCACCAGCCATTGCGCGGGATGCCTATCCCACGTTGCCGATGCGCCTGCCTACTACGAGAATGAGTGCCCGCACGGGACCGCTCCTTGAAATTACGCGGGCATTGATAGGAGCATCCGCGCGCCCGAGTCAAGGCTTGTCGCGCTTTTCCGCATATTCGGCGCGCCATTCCATCCCTTTGCATCGCGCGGGGGCTGGCAAGCCGCGCCGGGAATGCTAAAGCCCCTGCCAGAAACTTTCATGACAGTTCGATGACATGGCAAAAAGCGCGCTCGACAAGGATCTGCAGCGAGTAACCGGGCTCGAGACCGCCGCGCACGATCTCGCCCGCAAGCTCGCCGCGCCCGGCATCGCCCTCATCTTCCTCATGCTGGCCACGCTCTGGGCCGGCCATGCCGTGACCGACACGCAATCGGGCTATCTCATCGTCATTGCCGCGCTGATCGCCGGCTACATGGCGCTCAATGTCGGCGCCAATGACGTGGCCAACAATATGGGCCCGGCGGTCGGCTCCAAGGCCGTCACCATGCTCGGCGCGCTGGTCATCGCCGCCGTGTTCGAGGCGGCGGGCGCCCTGCTCGCCGGCGGCGACGTCGTCAACACCCTGGCGCGCGACATCGTCACCCCCGGCACGCATCTGGACGACATGACCTTCGTCATGCTGATGATGTCCGCGCTGCTGGCCTCGGCCCTGTGGATCAACATCGCCACCTATGTCGGCGCGCCGGTCTCGACCACCCATGCCGTGGTCGGGGGCATCGTCGGGGCGGCCATCGCCGCCGCCGGCATGAACGCGGTCAATTGGGGCAGCATCGCCGCCATCGCCTCGAGCTGGGTGATCTCGCCCATTCTGGGCGGCATCTTCGCAGCCCTGACGCTGCTGCTCATCCACGTCACCATCACCGGGCGGCTGGACAAGATCTCCTCGGCACGCCTCTGGGTGCCCATCTTCATCGCCGCCATGGCGGCGATCTTCTCGGCTTATCTGGCCACCAAGGGGCTGAGCCGCATCTGGAAACCGGCGCCCTGGCAGACGCTGCTCATCGGCCTGGGGGCCGGCGCGCTGGCCTGGGTCATCGCCATGCCGCTCATCCGCCAACGCTCGCTCACCATCGAGAACCGCACTAAGCATGTCGCCAGCCTGTTCCGCGCCCCCCTGGTGGTCGCGGCGGCGCTGATGTCCTTCGCCCATGGCGCCAACGACGTCTCCAACGCCATCGGGCCGCTGGCCGCCATCGTCGACCGGCTGGGCCAGCACCAGGACGGGGCGAATGTCGCCCTGCCCTTCTGGGTCATGTTCATCGGCGCCTCCGGCATCGCGCTGGGCCTGGCCCTGTTCGGCCCCCGCCTCATCAAGACGGTGGGCGAGCAGATCACAAAGCTCAACGAAATCCGCGCCTTCTGCGTGGCCCTCTCGGCCGCGGCAACGGTGCTGGCCGCCTCGGCGCTCGGCATGCCGGTCTCGTCCACCCATATCGCCATCGGCGGCATTTTCGGCGTCGGGTTCCTGCGCGAATACTGGCAGCGCCTCGCCATGGAAGTGGTGTCCGTGCCCCGCCACGCCCGCCATGTCGACCCCGGCGCGCTCAATGCCACGCCCGAAGAGGCCCTGACCCGCTCGCGCCAGCGCGACGGGCGGCAACTGGTCCGCCGCCAGCAGGTGCTGGGCATCGCCGCCGCCTGGGTCGTCACCGTTCCCGCCTGCGGCGCGCTTTCGGCGCTGGTCTATGTGCTGGTGGATTTTTTCCTGCGCTGAGCCGGGGTTCAGCCGACCAGCTGCCGGTGCAGATCGACCGCCAGCCGCGCCAGGGTCGGATCGGAAAGCAGCCGCTTAGCTTCGGAAAGCACCACCCAGTGGCGCAGGCGCTGGCCCATTTCCCGGTAGGTCTCGTGCTGGGTCTCGACCCGCAGCGGATAGATATCGATGTCGACCAGCACCGATTCGTCGGAGCCGGCGCTGCCCCGATAGCTGCCGATGGGTCGCGTGGCGATCTCGCCGCTGACGCCGGCTTCCTCGAAAGCCTCCTGCGCCGCGCTCTCCCACGGGGTCATGTCGGGCTCGATGACGCCCTTGGGAAACATCCAGCGGCCATTGCGGCGCGAGGTGATGAGCAGGAACGCCACCCGCCCCTCGACCATGGCATAGGGCAGCGCGCCGGCCTGGCGCAGCCCTTCGGGCGTTTCCACCCTGGGGCTCCAGAGCTTGAGAAGATCGCGCACCATTTTCCCGTCCCCGCGCTCACGTCCCGCGCTCTCTCGCACGGGCCCGTTGCTGTGTCCACCAAACAAAAAAGGGCCCCGAAGGGCCCTTTCGAAAACGCTGTCGTCGATCAGTCGAGCAGGGTCAGGTTGGTGGCCGAAACCTTGCCGTCGCGGCCGGTCTCGAGCTCGTAGGTGACCTTGTCGCCTTCATAAAGGCCCTGCAGGCCCGAACGCTGAACGGCGGAAATGTGCACGAACGCATCCTTTTCGCCATTGTCGGGCGAAATGAAGCCGTAGCCCTTGGTGGTGTTGAAGAATTTGACGGTACCGTTGATGGCAGCCATGGAACTTAGTCCTCACAAGTGATCGCCGCGGAAAGAGCGGCTGAGGGTTGAAAACGGGCCAAAATGGCCCGGCCTAAACGATTCACAGATCAGGAGGTAGCCAAGTTCCCGGCTTCTGCCGGTCGATCAGATAGCGCAAGTTCGGTGTCGTGGCGCCGAATATGCCAATATCTGCGTAAAATTCAAGGCGTTTCGCTGGTCGATGAAAAAGCCCCCGACCCGAAACTGGCGTTTCGGTTCGAGGGCCCGAGCGCTTGGGAAAGCGCCAGTGCAGCATGGGGGCGATGCTGCAACTTCTATCAGCCACGCGGGCAGTAGTCGCGGTAGCGGCTGCCGTCGCGGCGTTCGTAGATGCAGATGTCGCGGTTGCTGGACGAGCGGCCGACAATTTCGCCGGTAGCCGCACCCACCACGGTGCCGACGCCGGCGCCGACCGCCGTGCCAAGAACCGTACCGGTAGTGGCCGCACCCACGATTGCCCCGCCGGCAGCACCGATGGCGGCGCCCTGTTGGGTGGTGGTGCAGGCTGCCAGCGACAGCACGGCAGCGGCGACGATCAGTAACTTGTGCATGAAAGACCCTCCTGGAACAATCCGGTGAGAAGAATGCGCGAGCGCATCCGATGGTTCCAGCGGCTCTTGAGTTAATTTTTAACCAGCCGGCTCGCCCAGGCGCCCAGCACCACGCCCAGCCAGCCCAGGATCATCGCCAGGCCGCCGAGCGGCGCAGCGCCGGCAAAGAGCCCCTGCCCCTGCCATTCGCGCAGGCCGAGATCGGCGATGAACACCAGCGTTCCCCCCGCCAGAAGCAGCCCGGCAAAAAGGAAAAGCCGGCCCCGCCCCGCAAGGATGGCCAGAGCCAGCAGCGCCGGGCCATGGGCGAGGCAGATGCTGGCGATGGCCCCCAGATTGCGGCTTTCCCCGCCATGGGAGCCGCCCGCCGCGGCGGCGACGCCGATGGCGCCGATCAGGCCGGCCGCCGCCAGCAGCAGACGCATCGCCATTTTGCCGCCTTCGGTCATGGCCCCTTCCTCCCCTCCGCGCTTTCCTCTAGAGCAGTCGTTTGCGAATAGGATGTTTGAGATGAGCGAGCAAGTGAGCCCCAGCCGGTCGATCGGCTGGGCGGAGGAATTACGGGCCACATTCGCCCTGGCCTGGCCGCTCGTCATCGCGCAACTGGCCCAGAACGCCCTGCACACCACCGACGTGGTGCTGCTCGGCTGGCTGGGCTCGTCCTACCTGGCCGCCGGCACGCTGGCCACAACCTTCCTCATGCCCTTTCTGGTGGGCGGGGTGGGCGTCATCGGCGCGGTGGCCCCGCTGGTGGCGCAGGCGCGCGGCGCGCGCGACATCAAGGCGGTGCGCCGCGTGGTGCGCCAGGGCTGCTGGGCCGCGCTGGCGCTGGCCGCCGTGCTGGTGCCCATCGTGCTGCAGATCAAGCCGGTTTACCAGTTCCTGGGACAGGACCCGGCCACCACCGAAATGTCGGCGCAGTTCATCCACATCGCGGCCTGGTCGCTGTTCCCCGCCCTCGGCATCATCGCCTTCCGCTCCATGCTCTCGGCCTATGACGCCACCCGCGCCATCCTGGTCATCACCGTCATCGGCGTCGTCTTCAACGCCGGGGTCGCCTATGTGCTGATCTTCGGCCATTTCGGCTTTCCCCGTATGGAGCTGCGCGGCGCCGCCACCGCCACGCTCATCACCAATTTCCTGATGTGCGCCATGATGGCGGGCTATGTGGTGACCCATCCGCGCCTGCGGCGCTTCCACGTCTTCCTGCGCTTCTTCAAGCCCGACTGGCCGCGCTTCCGCGAAATCTTTCGCATCGGCACGCCGATCGGGCTGACCGTGGTGGCCGAAGTGGGCCTGTTCACCGCCGCAGCCCTGCTGATGGGCCGGCTGGGCACCGACGAGGTGGCGGCCCATGCCGTGGCGCTGCAATGCGCCTCCATGGCCTTCATGGTGCCGCTGGGGCTGGGCATCGCCGCGACGGTGCGCGTCGGGCGGGCCTATGGCCGGGGCGACAGCGAAGGCGTGCGCAAGGCCGGCTGGACCGCCTTTGCCCTCAGCACCGCCTTCATGACCCTGTCCTGCGTCCTCTTCCTCACCATGGGGCCGGTCATCGTCACCCTGTTCCTCGATCCCAACGTGCCGGGCAACGCCAATGCGCTGGGGCTGGCGGCGACCTTCCTCATCGTGGCCGGCATTTTCCAGCTCGCCGATGGCACGCAGGTGGTGGCCGCCCATTCGCTGCGCGGGCTCAGCGACACCAAGGTGCCCATGCTGATCGCCATTTTCGGCTATTGGGCCATCGGCCTGCCGGTGGCCTATCTTCTCGGCCTCGTCGCCGGCTGGCGCGGCATCGGCATCTGGATCGGCCTGGCGGCAGGCCTGTCCTCGGTGGCGGTGGTGCTGCTGATCCGCTTCGCCCTGCGCGAGCGGCTGGGCCTCATGCGCTAGCAGGCACGCGCCGGGGCCAGTCCCCGAAGCGATTGCGAAACCAGGTGCGCTGGCGCTTGGCATATTGCCTCGTGGCGATGACGGCGCGGGCGATGGCTTCGTCCGCCCCGATCCGGCCCGCGAGGAAATCCCCGATTTCCCGCACGCCGATGGCCTTCATCACCGGCAGGCCGGGATCGAGTCCCATCGCCAGCAGCGCCTCGACCTCGGCCACCGCCCCGGTCTCGAACATAATTTCGAATCGCCGGGCGATGCGGGCGCGCAGAACATCGCGCGCCGGGTCCAGCACCATGCGCTCCACGGCGAAATCATCGAGCAGCCCGGCCTGCGGCGCGTCCTGGAAGCTGGACAGCACCCGCCCGGTCGCCCGCTTCACCGCCAGGGCGCGAATGAGCCGCTGCGGGTCGGCCACCTTGAGGCGCTCGGCCGTCACCGGATCTTCGCGCCGGAGCAGGGCCAGCCGCTCCGCCCCGTCCAGCGCCGCGATCTCCTCCTGCACCGCAAGGGTCACCTCGTCGGGAATTTCGGGGACGTCGGCGAAGCCGTTGAGCAGCGCGTCGAAGTAAAGCCCGGTGCCGCCCACGAAGATCAGCGGCTTTTCTTCCTCCGCGGCGATGACGCCCCGCACCGCCTCCAGCCACTGGCCGGTGGAAAACCGCCGCGCGGCCGGCACCGTTCCATAGAGCCTGTGGGGAGCCAGCGCCATGTCGGCGCTGTCGGGCCGGGCCGTCACCACCGCCAGGGTGTCATAGACCTGCATGGCATCGGCATTGACGATGACGCCGTCCATCTCCCGCACCATGGCAAGGGCCAGCGCCGACTTGCCGCTGGCAGTCGGACCCGCTATCAGAACGGCGCGCCTGCGGCCCCTCATCGCTCACTCCACAAAGAAAACCTCATGCCGGTTCTTTGCCTCATCGCCAATCCCGCCGATTCCGAACTCGACCCGGCGCTGGCCGCCGCCGTCATCAAGGAGACCGGGGGAGAGCTCAACTGGCTCAACCACGCCATTGCCTGCGAGATCATCGAGCCGAAGTCAACCGACGCCCTGGCCCTGGCCCGCGACGTCATCGGCGCGCGCAAGGTCGACGCGGCGCTGGTGCCCAGCGAAAACCGCCGCAAGCAGATCCTCATCGCCGACATGGATTCCACCATGATTAACGAGGAATGCATCGACGAGCTGGCCGATGCGCTGGGCATAAAGGACGAGGTGGCCGCCATCACCGACCGCGCCATGCGCGGCGAGCTCGATTTCGCCGCCGCGCTGGACACCCGCGTCGCCCTGCTCAAGGGGCTGGAGCGCAGGGTGATCGAGGAAGTGCGCCGCGAGCGCATCACCCTGGCCCCCGGCGGGCGGGCCCTGGTGCACACCATGCGCGAATATGGCGCCTATACCGCGCTGGTGTCCGGCGGCTTCACCTATTTCGCCGACTTCTTCGCCAAGCGCATCGGGTTCGATGAAGCGGTGGCCAATGTGCTCGAATTCGACGGCGAAAGCCTGACCGGGACGGTGGCCAAGCCCATCGTCGACAAGAGCACCAAGCACGACCGCCTCGTCGCCCTCGCCGCCGAGCGCAACCTCCCGCTGAGCCAGACCATCGCCGTGGGCGACGGGGCCAACGACCTCGACATGATCCGCATCGCCGGCTTCGGCGTGGCGCTGCACGCCAAGCCCGCCGTCGCCGCCCAGGCCGATATCCGCATCGACCATGGCGACCTCACGGCCCTGCTCTATCTGCAAGGCTATAGCGAGGAAGAATTCGTCCGATGACATACTCAGAAAAAAGCCGGCGCTGAGCGCCGGCTTTTTTTGTGCGGAAGATATCCCTTACTGCGCCGCCGGCTGCTCGGCGGGCTCGGGGATTTCGGTGCCCACGGTGGGGCTGAGCTCCGAGCCGTCATCCAGCGTCAGGCTGGGCACGGTGGTTTCCTCGATGCCCAGGCCGTCCAGGGCCGGCTCGCTGCTCGGCGCCGGAGTGATCGGCGCCGCGGTGGGCTGGATCGGCGGGGCCAGATTGGTGCTGGCGGCCGGGATCGCGCCGTTGGAGCCGAAATAGCGGAAGAACTCGCTATCGGGCGAAAGCACCATGGTGGTGCCGGTGCCAGCCAGGGCCGAGCGGTAGGACTGCATCGAGCGGTAGAACTCGAAGAATTCCTGATCCTGGCCATAAGCCGCCGCGAACAGCCGGTTGCGCTCGGCATCGCCCGTACCACGGATGATTTCCGCGTCGCGCGTCGCCGCCGCGACGATTTCCACCGCCTGGCGGTCGGCAATGGCGCGCAGGCTCTGCGCCTGTTCCTGACCACGGGCGCGCAGCAGCGCGGCTTCCGCCAGACGCTCGGCGCGCATGCGCTCGAAAGTGGTCGCCGAGACATCGGCTTCCAGATCGGTGCGCAGGATGCGCACATCCACCACGTCGATGCCGATATTGGCAAGGTCGGGACGGATAAGGTCGCGCGTCTCGGCCATCATCTGGCCGCGCTGGTCGGAAAGGGCGGCGTTGAACTCGCGCAGGCCATAGACCTGGCGCAGCGCCGCATCGAGGCTGGCCCCGATCCGCGCTTCGGCAACCGACAGCTCGCCGGCGGCGCGCTCGCGGAAGAGGCGCGGATTGTCGATATGGTAGGTGAGGAAGGCGTCGACCTGATAGAAGGCGTTGCCCGAAACCTGCACGCGCATATTGGCGATATCGTAGCGCAGCAGGCGGTCTTCCACGATCTGCACGCTGTCCACGATGTCGGTCGGGATCTTGAAATAGATGCCCGGCTCGGTGCGCACGTCGGTGATCTGGCCGAAGCGCATGACGATGGCCTGCTCGCGCTCGTTCACGACATAGATGGTGGAAAAGAAGACGTAGAGGGCGCCAAGGACAACGGCGCCGATGATGATGAGGCGATTGCTCATGGCTTAGTTCCCCGTCGAATTGGTGCGGGCGCCGGGGCGCAGTTCAGGCAGCGGCAGATAGGGGATGACCCCCTGCCCGCCATCCGTGGACTCGATCAGCACTTTTTCCGAACCGCCCAGCACCTCTTCCATGGTTTCCAGGAACAGGCGCTTGCGCGTCACTTCGGGGGCATTCACATATTCGGCATAGATGGCGTTGAAGCGCTCGGCCTCACCGGTCGCTTCCTGCACCACGCGGTTGGTATAGGCGGCCGCGTCTTCGCGCAGCGCCGCCGCCCGGCCACGGGCATCGCCCAGAAGCGTATTGGCATAGGAGCGCGCTTCTTCCTGCAGGCGCGTCTCGTCCTGGCGGGCGCGCTGCACCTCGTTGAAGGCGTCGATCACTTCCGCGGGCGGACCGGCATTCTCGATCAGCACCTGGGTGACGTTCACGCCCAGCCCATAGCTGTCGAGCGTGGTGCGGATGATCTGGAGCACCTCTTCGGAGATGCCGCTGCGGTCATCGCTATAGATATCCTGGGCGGGACGGCGGCCGACCACTTCGCGCATGGCGCTTTCGGCGGCGTATCGCACCATGGATTCCTGGTCGCGGACGTTGAAGAGATACTGCTGCGGATTGTCGATGGCCCAGAACACCGAGAACTGCACGTTGACGATATTCTGGTCGCCCGACAGCATCAGCCCGTCGGTGGCGGCCTGCGAAGAGCGCGAACCGGCGGCATTGGCCGTGCCGATCTGGGTCTGGTTGAGCGTGGTGGTGACCTTTTCCACCGTGTCGATCGGCCAGATGAGGAAATGCAGCCCCGGCAGGGACAATTCTTCCTTGGGCTTGCCGAAGCGCAGCTCGACGCCCACTTCCTGGGGATCGACGGTGTAGATGGAATTGAGCGCCCAGAAGGCGACCAGCGCCAGAACGCCGCCCACCAGCGCCCAGCGCCCGCCCGGAATGCCGCCCTTGAACTGGTCGCGGCCGCGATTGAGAATATCTTCCAGGTTGGGCGTGTTGCCGCCCCCCGGCCGGCGCGGGCCGCCCCCGGGGGCCTGCCCCCATGGACCGCCATTATTGTTGCGGCCACCCCCGCCTCCGTTATTCTCCCACGGCATCGCGTCCCTTTCGGCAATCTGGTTTCGTTGTCGACTTATATAGGCAAGCCCGTGGCGCGATCAATGCGCGCTGCGCGCGCGCCGCTCGTACACTTTGACGCAATAGGCCGCTTCGTCCCGCGGCGAGGGCTCCACCACAGGGGTCTCGACCACCTTCCAGTCGGCCTCATCGATGGGCGGGAAGCGCACGTCCCCGGACGGCGCCAGCGCGATATGGCTGACATAGAGCCGGTCGGCGCGACCCATCATCTGCGCGTAGAGCTCGCCCCCGCCGATAATCATGATCTCGTCCACGCCATCGGCTGCGGCGATTTCGCGCGCCTTTTCCAGCGCCGCCTCGACGTCATGCACCACCACCACGCCTTCGGGCCGGTAGCCAACCTGCCGCGTCACCACGATATTGGTGCGCCCCGGCAAGGGCTTGCCCACGGTTTCATATTGCTTGCGCCCCATGATGACCGGCTTGCCCATGGTGGTGCGCTTGAAGAAGGCCATGTCGGACGGCAGGCGCCAGGGAATGGTCTGGTTGCTGCCGATGACGCCGTTCTCGGCCACGCCCACGATCATGGCGATGCGCATGCTCATGCCCCCAGCCTTGCCAGCGCCGCGCCTTCGAGGCGCACCTTGGTCCATTCGTCCTGCATGATGCCGCCCTGGGCCTTGTAGAAGTCGATGGATGGCTGGTTCCAGTCCAGCACCCACCATTCGAACCGCCCCAACCCCTCGGCCACGCAGCGTTGCGCCAGATGGGCCAGCAGGGCCTTGCCAATGCCCCGGCCACGCTGGGCGGGATCGACGTAAAGGTCTTCGAGCCAGATGCCGTGCCGGCCCTGGAAGGTGGAATAGGTGTAGAACCAGAGCGCGAACCCCACCGGCGCGCCCGCCCATTCTGCAATCTCGCAAAAGACCTTGGGATCGGGCCCGAACAGGTCGCGCGCGATATCGGCCGGCGTGGCCTTGGCCTCATGGGCCAGCTTTTCATAATCGGCCAGCGCCTTGATGAAATCGACGATCAGGGCGGCGTCATCGGCGGTGGCGGGCCGGATGACGAGGGAATCGGAAACGGTCATGGACACTCGGGAATCGGGGGATTGCGCGGTTCAGAAATCCTCATGCCGCTCCAGGATCAGGATTTCCAGCTCCTTTTCGGGCCAGAAATCCTCCTCGACCATTTCGAAGGTGGTCGGCCCGATCTTCCGGACATTCTGGCCGCAGAAGGACACCAGGTTCTGCGGGCTGCCCTTGTCCACCACCAGCCGGAAGCGGTCGATGCTGCCGCCCCAATTGCCGCCGGTGGTCAGGATATAGGAGATCCAATGCTCGTAGAACGGCGCCGTCCACGGCTCGTCGGGGCTCTTGAGCGTCTTGCGCACGGCGGAGAGGAAGGCTTCGTCCGTGCAGTATTTGCGCCTGTAGTCCGCCGCCGGATCGTAATCCTCATAGGGCTCGCTGAGGAAGGAGACGCCCACCGTGCCGCCGACGCTGGGCTTGTAGCGGTGCTCCACCGTCACGGTTTGCCCGGCGGGGAAATTGCCCTCCCAGGTATAGGTGGCGCGATAGGTCCAGGCCGGCCAGTAATGGGTTTCCCAACCCTCGCCGGCGTCGAACTCGTCGGGCGTCACCAGGCCCAGATGCAGCAATTGCGCAATGGTTTCTTTGTCCAGCGCGTCGGTCGCATCGCTTGCCGTCTCGGAAATCGGCACCAGCGGCAGGCCCAGATCGCGCAGCATGTCGGTGCGGTCGACGCCTACGGCAAAGGCATATTCATGCAGGGTTGCTTTAACGGGCTTGCCGTTGAACCTGGTCTCGAACTGGAAAAGATTGTCGTCCGGCCCATCGGGAAAAGCCACCGGCGAGAAGAAATCCGGCACGATGTCGGGCATGGGGAAGGCGACAAGGATATTGTGGTCGGTGTCGCTGGTATTGCGGAACTGATAGACAACGCGGATTTCCTCGCGCGAGATGAAAAGCTCCTCGCTTTCCATCTTGATGTCGAGGTTGGCGACGAATTCCAGCCCGCCGGTGGTGAGGACCGCCGAGGTGTCGTTGGCCAGCGCCGGCGCGGAAGCGAGCAGCAAGCCGGCAATGCAGAAAAACCTCATCACGTCCTCCCTTCGCCGGCCCCGCTCCGGGTCAGCCGCTCACACCGACACCGCCGCCTTGATATGGGGGTGCGGATCATAGCCCTCGAAGGAAAAATCCTCGAAGGTGAAATCCTCGAGCCGCGTCACCTCCGGGTTGATCCGCAGCGTGGGCAGCGGCCTTGGCTCGCGCGTCAATTGCAGGCGGGCCTGCTCGAAATGATTGGCGTAAAGATGCACGTCGCCGAAGGAGTGGACGAAATCGCCCACGCCCAGCCCGCTCACCTGCGCCACCATATGGGTGAGCAGCGCATAGGAGGCGATGTTGAACGGCACGCCCAGAAAGGTGTCGGCGGAGCGCTGATAGAGCTGGCAGCTCAGCTTGCCGTCGGCGACATAGAACTGGAACAGGCAATGGCAGGGCGGCAGCGCCATCTCGTCCACCTCGGCCGGGTTCCAGGCCGAAACGATGTGGCGGCGGCTGTCGGGCTTGTTGCGGATGGAGTCGAGAACATTGGCGATCTGGTCGATATGGCGCCCGTCCGGCGCCGGCCAGCTGCGCCACTGGCTGCCATAGACCGGGCCGAGATCGCCGTTTTCGTCGGCCCATTCGTCCCAGATCTTGACGCCATGCTCCTGCAGCCAGCGCACATTGGTCTCCCCGCGCAGGAACCAGAGCAGCTCGTAGACGATGGATTTCAGATGCAGCTTCTTGGTGGTGAGCAGGGGAAAGCCCCGGCTCAGGTCGAACCGCATCTGATAGCCGAAAAGGCTGCGCGTGCCGGTGCCTGTGCGGTCGGCCTTGTCGGTCCCGTGCTCGAGAATATCGGCAAGAAGCTTGAGATAGGGCTGCATGGGCCCAGTCTATTTCGATTCGGCCCTGGCCGTCGCATGGCTTGTCGCCCCCCGCACAGGTAATAGAATACCTCAAATCCTGTTGGCACACCGTGTCAGCAGCCCCCTGTCAGGGTAAGCTGGCCAATGCAAGGAAGGAGCCCCGCCATGTCCATCGAACATCTCAACCCCGAAGGCATGCACAAGAGCCCGGTGTTTTCCCAGGGCATCATCATTCCCGCCGGCTGCCGCGTGCTGCTGATCGGCGGACAGAACGGGGTGGACGAGCACGGCCAGGTGATCGCCAGGGACGACATCGCCGCCCAGACCGCCCAGGCGCTGAACAATATGGTCAAGGTGCTCGAAGCCGCCGGCGCCGGCATAGAGGACCTGGTCAGCACCGCGATCTATATCCGCCAGGGCCAGGACATCCGCCCCGCCTTCGCGGCCTGGATGGCGCTGTGGGGCAACCGCGCCAACCCGCCGGTGGTCAAGGCGATCAACGTCGCCGGCTTTCCCAACCCCGACGTGCTGATCGAGATCGAAGCGCAGGCCGTGTTCAAATGAGCCCGGTGCTGCGCCCGCTCCGCCCGCGCGAAACCATGCCCGATTTCGTGGAGCAGGCCCTGGCCGAGACCGGCCTGCGCGCCCTTTACGACGCGCGCCCGCCCTATCAGCGCAACGACTACCTGCTCTGGATCAACAAGGCCAAGGGCGAGGACACCAAGCGCAGGCGCCTGGCCCAGATGCTGAGCGAACTGGAAAGCGGCGGGGTCTATATGAAAATGCGCTGGAACGGGAAGATCTGACCCCTTCCATTGCATCCCCGCGCGGCCATGCCTATATTGCACCTGCCCGCAAGGGCTATGGCGATAAATGGCCATCGTAATAAACCTTTCGGACCCGGGGGCAGTACCCGGCGCCTCCACCATGAGGGGGCGAAACAGGATCGACGAGGGCGTAAAGGGTGTGTTTTCGCTCGGTGAGGTACCACCGTTATCGGTCCGAAAACTTATAGTTGCCAATGACAACCATAAGGCTCCGGTCGCTCTCGCTGCGTAATGCGGTGCTAGCACTGGGAATTTAAGTCCTCCGCCCCTAGCCGGGCGACAGGCGGGGTCCGCAGGCACCTGGCAACAGAAGCCTGCACCTTCCTCTCCTCGCTAAAGCGCATCTCCTCCCGCCTTTGTTCTTGAAATCTGCGGGAACGTGAGGCTGATATGGGCCGTTCTGGATTCGCCCCCCGCGCCGAGGAAACAGGTATGGCCGAAGATCACATGCGTTACGACATTCTCGCCCAGGAAGCCCTGCGCGGCGTCGTGCGCAAGGTTCTGGCCGAAGTGGCCAAGACCGGCCTGCCCGGCGAGCATCATTTCTTCATCTCCTTTGCCACCCGCGCCCCCGGCGTGCGGCTGAGCGAGAAGCTTCTCGGTCAGTATGACAAGGAAATGACCATCGTCATCCAGAACCAGTATTGGGACCTCAAGGTCACCGAAACCGCCTTCGAGGTGGGTCTGTCCTTCGATGGCGTGCCCGAAACGCTGGTGGTGCCCTTCACCGCCGTGAAGGGCTTCTTCGACCCCTCGGTGCAGTTCGGCCTGCAATTCGACCCCGCCACGGCGCCCGGCGCCGAGGAGATCGAAAGCGGCGCCGATGCCGCGGTGGAAACCGCCGCCACCGACGCCCCGCCGGCCGAAACCGCGCCGGGCGAAAAGGTCGTCAGCCTCGACGCTTTCCGCAAGAAGCCCTGACGGGCAAGGATGGACAAGCGTTCCCTGTCCATCGCCGGCCACCGCACCTCCATTGCCCTGGAGCCCGAATTCTGGGCCGCCATCGAGGCCATGGCCGCCGAAAAGCAGCTTTCCCTCGCCGCCCTGATCCGCGACATCGACGACACAAGGCAAACCGCCAATTTATCATCGGCGGTGCGGCTGGCGGTATTGGCCTGGTATCAGGAGAAGGCGGGGAGCGGGGCGCGATAGCCGGGCAGGATATTGCCCTCCCCCCCAGGGTCATTCCGGCCTGCGCCGGCATGACCCTGGGGTGGGACTAGCCTCACATCCCGGGATTGAGCGGGAACTGGAAGCCCGGCGTCAGCGGACCGGGCAGGAGCGGGGCGGGTTCGTCCGGCTCGGGCGCCTCCAACTGGAGGGCTTCCTCCTCGGCCCGTTTCGCCTCTTCCTCGGCGGCGCGGCGCGCGGCGTCCTCGGCGGCCCGCTGGCGCTCCTCGCGGATGAGCCGGTTACGCTCCTCGGCGGCGGCGCGCTGGCGCGCTTCCTCCTCGAGCCGCAGGGCTTCGAGCCGGTCCACCTCGATCTCATTGGCGCGCACCATGACGGCGGCGATCATCTCCTCCAGGTCGAGCCGGGTTTCCGGCCGGATGAGCGTTCCGCCCAGATGCAGGACAATGCGTGAAATATCGCTGCTGACCAGCCCGTTGGGATCGGTGAAGTCGCGCGGCGCCAGCACCAGGCTGCCATTGAGCCCGAGCGTGGAGAGGGCCAGGTTGAAACCGCCGCTCAACTGCCCGCCCTCGCCCTCGATGATGAGATTGGCGATGCGCGCCACCCCGCCGGCAATGGTGAAGGCGCCGGTGGCGCTGGGGGCGGTGAAGTCCCCTTGCTGCAAGGCCAGCCCCATCACCGTGCCCAGATCCTCCCCCGCCATGTCGAGCACGCCTTCGAGCCGGGCCACGGCCGGAAAGACATTGGGCGAAAGCCCGGTGGCGGCCAGATCGGCAAGGGTGAAATTGCCCTCGCCGGCCAGTTGCGCCAGCGCTTCGGCAAGGCTGGCCCCGCTGCCCTCGAAGCGCACGCCGCCCGAAACCCGCCCATCCAGCGCTTCGGCCAGGGCCGGCGGCGCAAGACTGGCCAGCGGCATGTCGAGCAGGCTCACCCGGCCGCTGACGGTGCGCCCGGCAAGGGGGCCTGCGCAGCACAGGGTCACGTCCAGCCCCAGAAGGGCCTCGCCGCTGCGCGCCTCGAACCGGGCGAGGCGCGTTCGCGTCTCGTCCCAGCCGAGCTCGAACCCGGTGCGGCCCAGCCGCTCCACCCCGCCCGCTTCCAGGCTTTGCGCCACAACGGCAATGCTGCCGCGGCTGTTGCGGGCCCGATCCTCGCCGGCCAGCGGCCCCTCGGGCCAGAGCCCGTCGCCCTCTACCAGCGCGGCAGGACCGAAGAGAGCCGCCGCCAGCCCTTCGGCCGAGACACGGTCCACCTCCAGCGCCCCGGACACGGCGGCCAGATTGCCGGTGCGCGAAAGGGAGATTTCGCCGGAAAAGCCGGTATCGTCCGAAACACCCTCGATGGCAGTGGCGCGCAGCAGCCGCAGGCCCTCGAAATGCACGTCCGCCTTGCCGCTGGCCGGCGGCAGGCCCAGAACGTCAAAGCCGGCGAGGCGGGCAAGCCCCCCCGCATCGTCGAGCCGCAGGGTGAGCGTGCCGGTACCCTGCACCTCGCCGCCATCGCGCCCCGCCAGATGGCCGGAAAAGCTGAGGCTCTCCTCGCCCAGGCTGAGCGTGAGATGGCTTTCCAGACTATTGGCCGGCGCGCCGTCGAGGCTGAAGCTGGCCAGCATGGAGCCGTCGCCGGAAAAGAGCGGCGTCTCCCCCAGGCCAAGCTGGCGCGTCAGCCCGGCGACATCGCTCGATTCGAGCCCCCCGGCCAGCCGCAGCGAGCCGGTGGTCAATTGCGCCAGCCCGCCCCCCAGATCGGCGCGGAAATTGAGCTCCCCCACCCCCAGCCTGCCGGCGACCGTGGCCAGTTGCGCCCCATTGTCGTCGGGCGCGCCAAGATCGACCAGCACCTCGGCGGGAAGCGAAGGGGCCAGCGCCGCGCGCCAGCCCGCCGGAACCCCCAGCCGGTCGTAAAGCGCCAGCAGGGCGGGGGCATCGGCTTTTTCCGCCCGCACCCGGCCCGAGCCGGAGAGTTCCGGCGCAGCCAATGTGCCGCCGGCCACCAGCCGCGCGTCGAACCCCAGCCCACCCCAATCGCCGGCGGAGAGGCGGGAAAAATCGATCCGGCCCGCGCTCCATTGGCCCTCGGCCACCAATTGCTCGCCGGCAATGCCGAAGACGTCCATGGCCTTGCCGGTCAGCGAGAAGCTGCCCTGCGGGAAGCTGACGGCAAAGGCGGGATCGGTATTGAAAGGGGGCAGGAGTGCGGCCAGCATGCGGCTGCCCTCGGCGCCCAGCGCGTCGAAAGTGCCGACCAGATCGAGCCGCTTTTCCTCCCCGAAGCCGAGTCGGATCTCCACGCCATGGCTGCGCCCGGCCAGCGTGAGGGCGCCATTGCTCAGCCCCAGCGCATCCCCGCCCAGCATCAGCGTGCCCTTGAGGGCGCCGGGCTGGTTGAAGAGCGGGTTGTTTTCACTCCCCTTGCGCCAGAGCGCGGCCAGCCCGTCCAGGCGCCGGCTCTCCAGCGCCATCCGGCCCCGGAAGGTGGGATGCCCGCCCTCGCCGGCCAATTGGCCGCTGGCGCGGATTTCGGTGTCGCCGGGCAGGCCGGCGATGAACTGCTCGATCTCCCAGGCGCTGCCATCGGTGGTGGCGTCGAGCCGCACATTGCGCAGCGCGAAGCCGCGCAGGCCCATTTCGGCAAGATCGACCCCTACCCGCCCCGGCAGGGGCGGCAGCGGCGGGGGCGGCAATTCGGACAAGAGCCGCACGATTTCATAGGGCAAGGCGCTGGCGTCCTCGGTGGCGTCGCGCGGCGGCAGGGAGAACACCCCGCCCGAAATCACCGCATCGAACCCCAGCCGCTCGCCGAGCTGGATGCTGGCCGCACCGGTGAGCCGCGTGCCGGCCCGGTTTTCATCGGGTTGCAGGGTGTAGCCGGACAGCACCAGCCGGTCGGTGGAGCCGCTCAGCTTGCTCTCGAACACCAGATCGCCCCGGATATCGGCCGCCGCCTCGGCGGCGGGCGGCTTTTGCCGGAAGATGAGGCCGCCATCGAATTTGGGCGCCATGCCGGCGGTGAACAGCCCTTCGACCGACAGCGAGAACGCGCCCGAGCGCGGCTGGAGGAAGGCCGAAACGCGGGAATTGCCGGCGGCATCGGCGGCGCCGGAATTGAAGCGCAGCGCGTAATCGTCCTGCTTGTAGCGGCCCGAGCCCTGGAAAGAGAACGGCCCGCCAAAGCTGGAAAGGCGCAACTCCCCGCTCACCCCGTCGAGCGCATGGAATTCGCCGCGCCGCTTGTCGGCCAGCCGGAAGGTGCCGTTCTCGATGCTGGTCTGGCCCAGCGCCACCCCGCCATTGCCTTCGGCCAGGGTCACCCCGCTGCCGAAGAAGCCGCTTTCGTCCACGGTGAAATCGACCACCGGCCCGCGCAGCACCAGCCGGGTCATGGTGTAGTTGTCGCGCAGGAAATCCATCAGCGAGAATTCGGCTTCGACGCTGTCCACCGTCGCCGCCGGCTCCTCGGGCGAACCCACCAGCACATTGGAAAAGGCCAGGCGCGGCTGCGGCAACAGGCTGAATTCGATATCGCCGCGCACGGTGACCGGCGTGCCCAGCACATTGGTCGCCAGCTCTTCCATGCGCAGGCGATAATCGCTCCAACGCACGAAATGGGGGGCGATGAAGGCCCCGCCCAGAACGATGATCGCCAGCATTCCGACGATGATATAGATGCGGTTGAGCACGGCGAAGCATATCCGGTTTGCGCGCCAGAGTGTAGGCATGCGCGCCGCCCGCGCAAGCCCGGCCGCGCCGGCCCCGGCGTTCTATACAGCGCGGCACCCGCGCCCTATATTGACGATGAGAACAAAATAAGATTCGTCAATCCCCGCGCGAGCGCAGCCGGCCCCGGCGCGCCGCGATGGAAAGGCCCATGAATGCCCGGTGAAAACCCCGATCTCGCCCGCCCCGCCGCCGGGCCGATTACCAGCCAGTTCCGCCGCCCGGCCGCGCCCGATTACCTGGAAGGGCTCAACCCCGAGCAGCGCGAGGCCGTGCTGACCACGGAGGGTCCGCTGCTGGTGCTGGCCGGCGCCGGCACCGGCAAGACGCGGGTGCTGACCACCCGCATCGCCCATATCCTGCGCTCCCAGCTTGCCTGGCCGTCCGAAATCCTCTCGGTCACCTTCACCAACAAGGCCGCGCGCGAGATGAAGGAGCGGATCGCCCATCTGGTCGGCTCGGGCGTCGAGGCCATGCCGTGGCTGGGCACGTTCCACTCCATCGGCGCGCGCATATTGCGCCGCCATGCCGAGCTGGCGGGGTTGCGATCCGACTTCACCATCCTCGACACCGACGACCAGATCCGGCTCATCAAGCAGCTTCTCGAGGTCGAGAACATCGACGAAAAGCGCTGGCCGGCCAAGCAGTTCGCCGCCATCATGGATGGCTGGAAGAACCGCGGCCTCTTGCCCAGGGACATTACCCCGGCCGAAAGCGGCGGCTATGCCAATGGCAAGGGCGCCAAGCTCTACGCCGATTACCAGGCGCGGCTCAAAGTGCTCAACGCCGCCGATTTCGGCGATCTCCTGCTCGAAAACATCCGCCTCTTCCGCGAGCATCCGGACGTCCTGGCCGAATATCACAGGCGTTTCAAATATATGCTGGTGGACGAGTATCAGGACAGCAACACCGCTCAATATCTCTGGCTGCGCCTCTTGGCTCAGGGCAAGCCGGCCAGCGCGGCCAATATCTGCGTGGTGGGGGACGACGACCAGTCCATCTATGGCTGGCGCGGGGCCGAGGTCGACAACATCCTGCGCTTCGAAAAGGATTTCCCGGGCGCCAAGGTCATCAAGCTCGAGCGCAATTACCGCTCGACCTCCAATATCCTCAAGGCCGCCTCGACGCTGATCGCCTTCAACGAGAGCCGGCTGGGCAAGACCCTGCAAACCGATGTGGGCGAGCCCGGCGAGCTGCTCTCGGTGACCTCGGTCTGGGACAGCGAGGAGGAAGCCCGCACCATCGGCGAGGAAATCGAGCAATATCAACGCGCTGGCGAAAAGCTCAACTCCATGGCCATCCTGGTGCGCGCCAGCTTCCAGATGCGCGAATTCGAGGAACGCTTCATCACGCTGGGGCTCAATTACCGCGTCATCGGCGGCCCGCGCTTCTACGAGCGCAAGGAAATCCGCGACGCCATCGCCTATCTGCGCGTGGTGGCCAACCCCAATGACGCGCTGAGCTTCGAGCGCATCGTCAACACCCCCAAGCGCGGGCTGGGCGACAGCACCGTGCAATTGCTGCACAATGCCGCCCGCGCCACCAATACCAGCCTCGTCACCGCCACCCGCATGCTGCTCGAGACCGAGGAGCTGAAACCCAAGCAGCGCAGCACCCTGCGCGAGCTGATCGGCCAGTTCGACGACTGGTCGGCCCGCGCCCAGACCCTGCCGCCCTTCGAGCTGGCCGAGCAAATCCTGGACGAAAGCGGCTACACGGCCATGTGGCAGGCCGACAAGGCCCCCGATTCCCCAGGCCGGCTGGAAAACCTCAAGGAATTGAGCCGGTCCATGGAGGAATTCGAGACGCTGGGGGGCTTCCTCGAACACATCTCGCTGGTCATGGACCGCGACAGCGGCGACGCCGACGACGCAGTGTCCATCATGACGCTGCATTCGGCCAAGGGACTGGAATTCAACACGGTTTTCCTGCCGGGTTGGGAGGAGGGCCTGTTCCCCAGCCAGCGCACGCTGGATGAATCGGGCCGCGCCGGACTGGAAGAGGAACGGCGGCTGGCTTATGTCGGCATCACCCGCGGCCGCAAGCGCGTGCGCCTGTCGCTGGCGCAGAACCGGCGCATCCACGGGCTCTGGCAGGCGGCCATTCCCTCACGCTTCGTCGACGAACTGCCCGCCGAGGTGGTGGAGGTGAAGGACACCGGCTCGGGCTATGGCGGCTACAGCTATGGCGGAGGCGCCGCCAGCCGCTTCAACAAGGCCGATCCCTTTGAAAGCCTTTACGAAACTCCCGGCTGGCAGCGCGCCCGCGCCAACCAGGCCAGCCGCAAGGGCGGCGGCCCGCTGACCATAGAGGGCGAACTGGTGGCCCGTTCGGTCAATGTCGGCAGCGACCGTTCCAGCTACGGCGTCGGCGAGCGCGTCTTCCACCTCAAATTCGGCTACGGCACGGTGACGGCGGTGGAGGGCAACAAGCTCAGCATCGACTTCGAAAAGGCCGGGGCCAAGAAGGTGCTGGAGAGCTTCGTCAGCAAGGGGTAGCTCATTGGTTTTGCTTCATATTTCATGAACCACCGCCCTGTCGCCCCGGGCTTGATCCGGGGCCCATCCTGACTAGGTGTAGGGGTGCGCGATCTCAGGATGGATCCCGGCTCAAGGCCGGGATGACATCGCGGGTGGGGAGGGTTTCGGGAGCAAGAACCGGGTCTTAAGTCATTGATTTTTCACGATGTCATCCCGGCGCAGGCCGGGATCCATGCTGAAGGCGGATCGCGGTCTCAATGTTTGGGGAAACATGCGGACATGGATTCCGGCCGGAGCCTGTCCTCGGGCGCGAAGCGTCCCGGGGGCCGGAATGACCCGGTGGGTGGGGCACCTCTGGCGCGGATTGAGGGCCCCCACATCCGCGTTGCCCGTCATTGCCGGGTTTGTCCCGGCAATCCATCCTCCCGCTGGCGGTGAACTTTCCATGGATCACCGGCACAAGGCCGGTGATGACGGGGTGGAGGGCGCGGTGCTTCACCCCATCCATCGCCCCTACATCCCAATCCCTCCCAGCGGCTCGGTTTCAAACCTTTCGCCGAAGCCGGCGATAAGGGGTCTTGCGCGGGCGATCGTGGCCTGCACCGCCGGCAATTGCAGCGAGGCGCCGTGGCTTTCCCTGTCGTCCCACACCTCGGTGATCCACAGGCTGTCGGGGCCGGCCGGGTCGCGGGCGACGATATAGGAGCGGCAGCCGGGCATAGGCACCTGCCCCTCGAGCAGGATGGCCAGCAGCTCCTCGCGTTTTCCCGGCTGGGCCAGCATTTTTCCGATCAGACCGTACATTGGCGTTGAACTCCCATTCTATCGCGCCGCTTGCTTTCGGGGATAAGCCAGATTGACCTCGGCGCCGCTTTCGCGCAACTAGGCGCAAACAAGGGATTTCCGCCATGGCCGTCGACCAGCTCTCCGCCCCGCTCACCAAGGAACAGGCCTATGCGCTGGTCGATGCGGTGATGGAGCGCGACGACCTGGCGCTGACCGCCTCGGCCCATGAAAACGAGGAAACCGGCGAATGGGTCTTCGAGGCCACCTGCGACAGCCCCCCGGACCTGGAAGCCTTTGCCGAACTGACGCGGCAAACCCTTGGCGGCGCCGTGCAGTTTTCGGTGGACCCCGTCGACCCCGAGATCAATTGGGTCGCCCGCTCGCTGGAAGGCCTCGCCCCGGTGACCGCCGGTGGCTTCTACGTCTATGGCAGCCATGAGACCGGGCCCGTTCCTGAGGGGCTAACGCCGATGAAGATCGACGCCGCCCAGGCCTTCGGCACCGGCCACCACGAAACCACCACGGGGTGCCTGGAAGCCATCGAAATGCTGCTCGCCAGCCGCCGCCCGCATGCAGTCATCGATGTCGGCACCGGCACCGGGGTGCTGGCCATCGCGCTGGCCAAGCGCCTGGGCGGGAGCATATTGGCCACCGATATCGACCCCATCGCGGTGACCACCACGATTGAAAATGCACGCGAAAACGGCGTCGAGGCCCATATCGAGGCCATCGAGGCGACCGGGCTCGACCATGCCGAAATCGCCGCGCGCGCGCCTTACGACCTGCTGGTCGCCAATATCCTGGCCGGCCCGCTGACGGCGCTGGCCCCCGACATGGCCAGGCTCGCTCAGCCCGGCGCGGCGGTGATCCTCTCGGGCATTCTCAACACCCAGGCCGACGGCGTGATCGCCGCCTATGAAGCGGCGGGCTTTGCGCTGGTGGATCACCTCAAGCGCAAGGACTGGACCACGCTGGTGCTGGAAAAGCGGTAGCTGAGGGCTGGCGGCCTGCCGCAGGGCGGGCTCCGGCAATGACGGTGGGTTTTTCTTCCGATGTCATCCTGGGATGGATGGATCAAAACGATATCAGGATGGGCCCCGGATCATGTCCGGGGCGATATGGTGGGTTGGGGCATGAGGCTGCCCTATCCACCATCCCCCTTCTCCCCTCGTGGGAGAAGGTGCCCCGAAGGGGCGGATGAGGGGGTCTTCTGCCAGGAGGCATGGGGATAAATTTGCGGCGGGGAGACTCACCTCACTCCGCCCCCTTCGCACCGACGCCGTTACGGTTAACGGACTGTTAGCATCTGGCGTCACCGATCATCGCATTTGAGGCGCATCTGGCGTCGCAGTTTCCGCCTGTTCGGCGCAAAACAAAATCCCCGAAGCGGGCTCCGGGGATTGTTCAGATCGTCGGCAGATGCGCAGCGCTTAGGGGCGCTTGGTCACCGCGCCGATCAGCTGGTGCTGCATGCGGTAGCTGACCTGGCGACAAGCTTCGCGGCCGCGGGCGTCGATGAGGCCACCCAATGCGTTGCGGAAACCATTCTTGCTCTCAGTCATCTTCTACTCCATGCGACGGCGGTCTATTGCCTGCCGTCGAGCCTTTTCTAGTCTATGCGCCGCGCCGGGGTTAGGGGATAAAGGTCAACCCAGCCCTGCAAGCGGCGCAAGGCGGATTAACGCTTGGTTACCGGACCGCCGAACTTGCCGTACTGGCGCTCGAAGCGCTCGACATAGTGGCGGGCTTCGTTCTCGCGGGCCTCGATCAGCGCATTCATGACCCGGTTCAGCAAATTCTTCTTCTGTGCCATCTTCGCTCTCCTTTGTTCTGGCTCTAAGGTAAGACAAAGACTGGGTTTTTCCAGACCGCTTTCCAGCAGCCCAGCCATGCCCACAGCGCAACCCGGCGCAAGGATTCCGCCTGACCATGACCTCGCAAACCTTCCCCCCTGCCCGCTTCCAGAGCTTTGAGGAAAAATCGGACCCCGGCCACGTCGCCCCGCGCCTGGCCGCCCTGCGCGCCGCCATGGCCGAGGCCGGCGTGGACGGCTTCCTCATTCCCCGCGCCGACGCCCATCGCGGCGAATCCGTGCCCGCCAGCGAGGCGCGGCTGGCCTATGTGACCGGCTTCACCGGCTCGGCGGGGCTGGCCATTGTCGGCCGGGAAAAGGCGGGGCTGTTCGTGGACAGCCGCTATACCCTGCAGGCCCCGGCCCAGACCGACACCGGCCTGGTGGACGTCGTCGAATATCTGCTGGGCGGCATCGCCCCGGCCGTGGCCGACTACGTGCCCGAGGGCGGCACCATCGCCTACGACCCCTGGCTGCACACGCCAGGCGAAATCCGCGCCCTGGCCGCCAGATTGGGCAAGCGCGCCAAGCTGGTGCCCCACGCCAATCTGGTCGACGCCATCTGGGCCGACCGCCCGGCCCCGCCCGCCGGGGCGATCGAGTTTCTCGGTCCGAACCGCACCGGGCGCGACACCGCCGGCAAGATCGCCGAAATCCAGGCCGCCCTGGCCGATGCGGGCGCCGATGCCGGCGTGCTGACCCTGCCCGAATCCATCTGCTGGCTGTTCAACATGCGCGGGCGCGACGTGCCCAACACCCCCGTCGTGCTGGGCTTCGCCCTCGTGCCGGCCAGCGGCAGGCCGACGCTGTTTCTCGACCCCGCCAAGCAGACCGAGACGGTGCGCGCCGCGCTGGCCGGAACCGCCGATCTGGCCGATAGCGGCGAATTGATCGCCCGGCTCGAAGCGCTGGGCAGGGAGGGACGCGCGGTCCTCGTCGATCCGGCCAGCGCCCCCGAGGCGGTGGTGGCGGCGCTGCGCGCGGCGGGGGCACAACTGGTGGAGGAGCGCGACCCGGTGCTGCTGCCCAAATCGCGCAAGAACGACGCCGAGCTGGCCGGCATGAGCGAGGCGCATCTGCTCGACGGGGTGGCGCTGGCTAAATTCCTCTACTGGTTCGACACCGCCGCGCCGCGGGGCGGGCTCACCGAGATCGGCATCGTCACCGCGCTCGAGGCGTTCCGCCGCGAGGAGCCGAGCTGCGTCGACGCCAGCTTCGACACCATTGCCGGGGCCGGGCCCAACGGCGCCATCGTGCATTACCGGGTGACGCAAAGCACCGACCGCGCCCTGGCCCCGGGCGAATTGATGCTGGTGGATTCGGGGGCGCAATATCTCTCGGGCACCACCGACATCACCCGCACCCTTTCCACCGGCCCGACCACGCCCGAGCAGCGCGACCGCTATACGCGCGTGCTCAAGGGCATGATCGCCATTTCCATGGCGCGCTTTCCCAAGGGCACGACCGGGGCGCAGATCGACATCCTCGCCCGGCAATATCTCTGGCAGGCGGGCCTCACCTATAATCACGGCACCGGACACGGCGTGGGCGCCTATCTGGGCGTCCATGAGGGCCCGGTGGGCATCGCCCCGCGCTACACCTTGCCGCTGGCGGCGGGCAATGTGCTCTCCAACGAGCCGGGCTTCTACCAGGCCGGCGCCTATGGCATCCGCATCGAAAACCTCATCGTGGTGCGGGAGGCGGACGGATTTCCGGGCTATTTCGACTTCGCCACGCTGACCCTGGCGCCCATCGACACGCGGCTGATCGAAACGGCGATGCTGAGCGAGGCAGAACGGAGCTGGCTCAACGCCTACCACGCCCGCGTGCGGCGCGAGATCGGCCCGAGGCTGGAGGGCGCAGTGAAGGCCTGGCTGGAGCAGGCGACGGCGGCGATCTAGGGGGTGTCGGGACACGCCGCACCTGCCCCAACCCCGATGTCATCCCGGCCCTGAGCCGGGATCCATCCTGATGGGGATGGCCAGCACGATCTCAGGATGGGCCCCGGCTCGGGGCCGGGGCGACAGGGGGAGAATGCATGGGCACTCCCCGGCGCGAGGTCCTCTCACCGGGTCATTCCGGCGCTGGCCGGAATCCAGGTCCGCATACCGCCCGGGCATGGAAGTCGCGGCTGGTCTTCAGCATGGATTCCGGCCTGCGCCGGAATGACATCGGGGGTGGGAGGCGATTGGGGCGAGGTCACCGGCATGCACCACACTTGTCCCAACCCCGATGTCATCCCGGCCTTGAGCCGGGATCCATCCTGATGGGGATGGAACGGCGCGATCTCAGGATAGGCCCCGGCTCAAGGCCGGGGCGACAGGGGGAGAATGCATGGGCACTCCCCGGCGTGGGGTCCTCCCACCGGGTCATTCCGGCGCAGGCCGGAATCCATGTCCGCATGCTGCCCCGGGCATGGAAGTCGCGGTTGGCCTTCAGCATGGATTCCGGCCTGCGCCGGAATGACATTGGGGGTGGGAGGCGATTGGGCGAGCCTTACTCCCCCCAGGACTCGGCGAAAATCTCGCTGAGGCGGTATTCGTTGTCGGGGGTGGTGGAGACGACGTCGTCGATCTTCCAGCCGCCCTCCTCGCGCACCAGCTCGTAAACCAGGCGGCGGGGCTGGCCGAAATTGGTGAAGCTGACCGGAACATTGGCGCGGTCGCCGGCGATTTCGGGGGTGCCGATGGCGAAATCGGCCAGCTCGTAATCCTGCCCGTCGATATAGGGGTCGAAGCTCAGCGCCCCCAGTTCCCCCTCGGGCGTCGCCGCCACGTCCTCGTCATAGAGCGCCTGCAAAGCCGCCGAGCGGAAGCGGGTCTCGTCCTCGTAGAAATCGTCGGTAAAATAGGGCTCGTAAAACGCCGTCAGCAGGTCCTGCGGCGTTTCATAGGGCTGGGCGGCGGCAAGCCCGGAAAGGGCGAGGAAAAGGCCGGCGGCAAGAAGGGCAAGGCGCATGGGAAACTCCGCGTGTGGGGCCGGACGTCAATTGAACCAGAGGGCGAAGACCGGCCAGTCGTCGCCGAAGACGGCATTGGCGGCAGCGAAGCTGTCGGCATCGGCAATGGGGCCATCGGCAAGGAAGGGCAGCGCCCCCTGCCCGGCCAGCAGCATGACGATGTCGGTTTCGGTGGCGGTTTCGAAATAGGCGCGCAGGTCGAACCCCTGCGTGAAGCGCCAATGGGGCAGCAGCAACCTGCCGTCCAGCATCTCGTCAATGGTGTCGAGCGCGGCGTGCCAGGCCTCCACCACGGCCTCGGTCACCGGCGCGTCGGGCATCAGCGAGGTCTGGCGCGGCGAGGGCACCAGTTCGCGGTTGTCGTCGGTTTCGGCCAGGATGGCCTGCCAGTTGCTGCGCGAAAGCCGGGTGATGGCCTTGAGCCGGTCGCGCACGCCGGCAAGGCGCGCCGGATCGATTACCGGGAAATCGGCGGTGTGGAGGGCGGCGATGACATCGGCGATGAAGGCATCGCTGTCCGCATCCATGAACAGCGCGCCGCCCCGGACATGGTCCTGCATGGGCAGGCCGGCGCGCGGGAAGACGCGGTGCATCACCGCCTCGAAGAAAGCCGAGAAATCATGGGCGAGGAGAAAATCCACCGGGGCGGCGACGATCTGGGTGTAGCCGGCGAACCAATAGGCGTCGGCCCGGTCGAAGCCGATGCTGGTATCGGCGTCTTCGGCCGGGATTTCATCGAAATCGAGCAGCGCGGTGAAGAAGAAGGCCAGGGTTTCCCCGTCATCCACCCGGCCGTCGCCATTGATGTCGAAGCGCACCGCCATGGGATCGATGGACAGGACATAATCGCCCTTCTCGGCGGCCATTTCGAAATGGCCGCGGGCGGTGTCGAGCGTGGCGACGAAATCCTCGAGCAGGGCGCGCAGGCCGGCATAATCGAGCGGTTCGGGGGCCGGATTGGGCGGGGCCGAAACCATTTCAGGATCGATGCCCAGCATCATGGCGGCGGCGGGCATGCTGGGGGCCATGGCGCCGTGGCGATAAAGCCCCCGGGAAAACCGCTCCACCCCGCCCACCAGGCCGGTGAGGCCGGCGGCAAAACACGCCTCGGGCGCATCGGGCGCGCAGGCGGTGGCGAATGCGGCGGCGCTGGCGCCCGCCTCCCCACTCTCCAGCGCAGAGACCAGCCGCGCGCCGATATCGTCAGCAGCGGCCGGGGCGGCGAGGGCGAAAAGGGCGAGGGTCAGGGGAATGAAACGCATGGGGCCTCTCTTTGGGGAATGGGGCTAAGGGTGGCACGCTCTCGTTCCGTCCACCGGGTCATTTCGGCCCCCGGGACGCTTCGCGCCCGAGGGCAGGCTCCGGCCGGAATCCAGGCTGAAGGCTGACCGTGGCCACGGTATCGGGGGCGACATGCGGACATGGATTCCGGCCTGCGCCGGAATGACACCGCGATGAAACGGACCGCCTGCTCTCACACATCCTCCCATCACCGCCCGATGCGCGCGAACCACTCGTCTTCGGTGAGCACCTCGACGCCCAGCTCCTGCGCAGTCTTGAGCTTGGAGCCGGCGCCGGGGCCGGCGACCAGGATGTCGGTCTTGGCCGAAACCGAGCCGGCGACCTTGGCGCCCAGCCGCTCGGCCATAGCCTTGGCTTCCGATCGTGTCATTTTTTCGAGCGTACCGGTGAAGACGATGGTCTTGCCGGCCACCTGGCTGTCGGCGGAAACGTCCAGCACATAGGGCTTGGGATGAACCCACCTCAGCAGCGCGTCAAGCACATCGTCATTGCGCGGGTTGCCGAAGAAATCGACCAGCGCCTCCACCACCGTGGAGCCGATGCCGTCTATGGAGGGGAAGGCGGCGAGCGGATCGGGGGCGGCGGCCACCTCCTTGCCCACCCTCATCAGCTCTTCCATGGTGCCGAAATTGCGCGCCAGCAGCGCGGCGGTGGTTTCGCCAATGTGGCGGATGCCCAGGGCGAAGATGAAGCGGTCGAGCTCGGGATCGCGCCGCGCGTCGATGGCGGCGAACAGCTTGTCGAGCCCGTCGAAATTGCGCTGCTCGACGCTGCGCACATTCTTGCGCGCCTTGCCCGACAGCGCCTCGCGCGCCCGCGCCTGCGCCTCGCGCTTTTCGGCCAGCACCTGCTGCACCTCGGCGCGGCGCTCATGCAGGGTGAAGATGTCGGCGGCGGTGCGCACCAGCCCGGCATTGAAGAAAAGCTCGATATTTTCCGCGCCCAGCCCCTCGATATCGAGGGCGCCGCGCGAAACGAAATGGCGCAGGCCCTCGACCGCCTGGGCCGGGCAGATCATCTCGCCGGTGCAGCGGCGGCGCGAATCCTCCTTGCCGGTCTTTTCATTGCGCTCGCGCGTCGCCGGCGAGCCGCAGACCGGGCAGGTCTGGGGGAATTCATAGGGCACGGCATCGGCGGGGCGCTGCTCCAGCACCACGCTGACGATCTGCGGAATGACGTCGCCGGCGCGCTGGATGACGACAGAATCGCCGATGCGGATATCGACGCCCTCGCGGATGGGCTCGCCCTTGCTGTCGAGGCCCTTGATATAATCCTCGTTGTGCAGGGTAACGTTCTCGACCACGACGCCGCCCACCGTCACCGGCTCGAGCCGCGCCACCGGGGCCAATGTGCCGGTGCGGCCCACCTGGATGTCGATGGCGCGCACGATGGTGGTGGCGCGCTCGGCGGGGAATTTATGGGCGATGGCCCAGCGCGGCTCGCCGGTGACGAACCCCCAGCGGCGTTGCAGATCGAGCTGGTCGACCTTGTAGACCACCCCGTCGATATCGTAGCCCAGCGTAGCGCGCTGCGCCTCGATGGTGCGGTAATGGGCGATCAGCTCGTCGGCCGAACGGGCGCGCACCATCAGCGGGCTGATGCGGAAGCCCCATTCGGCGAATTTCCGCACCGCCTCATATTGGGTGGGGGCCGGATCGGCGCTGGCGGCGCCCCAGGCATAGGCGAAGAAGCGCAGATTGCGGCTGGCGGTAACGGCAGGGTCCTTCTGGCGCAGCGAGCCGGCGGCGGTGTTGCGCGGATTGACATAATCCTGCCCGCCGCTGGCGGCGGAGCGCGCCTTGAGCGCCTGGAACTCGGCATAGGTCATATAGACCTCGCCACGGATTTCGATGCTGTCGGGCCAGCCGGAGCCGGCGAGCCGTTCGGGAATATCGGCGATGGTGCGCAGATTGGCGGTGATGTCCTCGCCCACCAGCCCGTCGCCGCGCGTCGCCCCCTGCACGAAGACGCCGTTTTCATAGCGCAGCGAGGCGGAGAGCCCGTCGATCTTGGGCTCGGCGGTGAAGGCGATGTCGAGGTCCTTGTCGCGCTCGAAAAAGCGCCTTCCCCGCTCGATGAAATCGAGCACGTCCGCGTCGCTATAGGCCTTGGCGAGACTGAGCATGGGCTCGCCATGGCGCACCTTGGCAAAGCCTTCCGCCGGCGGCGCGCCGACCATGCCGGTGGGGGTGTCGGGGCGCACCAGCGTGGGGAACGCCGCCTCGATGGCGGCATTGCGCAGGCGCAGCGCGTCATATTCGGCGTCGGTGATCTCGGGCGCGTCGTTCTGGTGATAGGCGATATCGGCGGCGGCAATGGCCTCGGCCAGCCGCGCCAGCTCGGATTCGGCCTCGTCAGGAGTGAGATCGGAGACGGGTTTATCGGTCAAATCGGTCATGGGATATTTATACCCGGCTGGCACGGCGGTTTCGGTTCTATCGCACCCTCCCCCTTGAGGGGAGGGCCGGGGTGGGGGTTCCGCAGCCATAGCAAATCCGTCGGCTGCATTCGACTCGTGAAACCACCCGAACCCCCACCCTCGTTCCCTCCCCTCAAGGGGGAGGGAGGCGAAAGAGCCGGGAGAGCCCCCTACCCCACCGCGCCGAGCAGCTTGCTGGCGGCGGCGCGGGCTTCGTCGGTGATTTCGGCGCCGGCGAGCATGCGGGCGACTTCCTCCTGGCGGGCGGCGGTGTCGAGGGGGCGGACATGGGTGCGCATGAAGGCGCCCTCCTCCACCATCTGCTTTTCGATGAGCAGATGCCGGTTGGCGCGCGCCGCCACCTGCGGCGCGTGGGTGACGGCCAGAACCTGCACCGTGCCGGCGAGCCGCGCCAGCCGCCGGCCGATGGCATCGGCCACCGCGCCGCCGACGCCGGTGTCAATCTCGTCGAAGATGAGCACCGGAGCCGAGCCACGATCGGCCAGCACCACCTTGAGGGCCAGCAGGAACCGGCTCAATTCGCCGCCCGAGGCCACCTTGAGCAGAGGGCCGGGCGCGGTGCCGGGATTGGTCTGCACGTGAAAGGCGATCTGGTCGAAGCCAGTGGCGGAAAGCCGGCTTTCATCGCGCTGATGATCGACGATGAAGCGGGCGGCGCCCAGCTTGAGATCGGGCAGTTCGGCCTCGACCGCCTTGCCCAGCGCGGCGGCGGCGGCTGTGCGCCCGGCGCTGAGGCGGGTGGCGGCGGCGCGATAGGCGGCAAGGGCCTCGGCCAGCCCCGCTTCGAGCGCGGCGAGGCGCGTTTCCCCGCTTTGCAGGGTTTCCAGGTCCGCGCTGTATTTTTCCAGCACCGCCGGCAATTCGTCGCAACTGACCTGATGCTTGCGGGCGGCGGCGCGCAGGGCGAAAAGCCGCTCCTCGGTGGCTTCAAGCTCGGCGGGATCGTAATCCATCGCGCGCTTGAGCTCTTCCAGCGCCTCCCCGGTGCGGTCCAGCGCCACAAGGGACGCATCGAGACTGTCGACCAGCGGCTGGAACAGCGTCTGGCCGCCATCGATCTTGCGCATCAGCCGGCGCATCAGGCTGGAGAGCGAAGGCGCCGGCGCCCCGGGGCCGTTGAGCATGTCGTCGATCTCGACCACATCGGAGGCGGAGCGCTCAGCCTGCTGCAAATGCTGGCGGCGCGCGGCCAGTTCCTCCTCCTCACCGGCAAGGGGGGCGAGCCTGGACAGCTCGTCCACCGTATGGCGGGCATAGTCCTCGGCGGCCAGCGCCTGCTCGACCAGCGCCTTCTGGACGGCCACCGCATCCTGCGCGGCGCTCAGGGCCTGGAAGGCGGCGCGGGTTTCGGCGGCAAGGGGGTCGAGCTCGCCGAAGGCGTCGAGCGCGGCGCGGTGGGTGGCGACATCGACCAGCGCCCTATCGTCATGCTGGCCGTGGATCTCGACGATCTGGCTGCCCACCTTCTGCAGCAAGGCGGCCGAGACCGGCTGGTCGTTGATGAAGGCGCGGGTGCGCCCGTCGGCCAGCTGCACGCGGCGCAGGATGACGTCCTCGTCATCGGCAATGGCGTTGTCGCGCAGCACGGCGCGGGCCGGATGGGCGGCGGGCAATTGCAGCACGGCCACCACCTGGCCGCTCTCCTGCCCGCTGCGCACCAGCGAGGCATCGCCCCGCCCGCCCAGCGCCAGGGTGAGCGCATCGAGCAGGATGGACTTGCCGGCGCCGGTCTCGCCGGTCAGCACCGTCATGCCCTTGTCGAGCGCCAGATCGAGCTGGTCGATCAGAACAATATTGCGAACCGAAAGCGCGTTCAGCATGCGCGGATCATCCCAGATTTGGCCGGGGCATCGAAACAGAACGGGGCGCATTGTAGCGCCCCGGAACAAACTGGCAACAGATTTAGTGCAAACCGCTGGGTGCCTATGCACAGGGTCATTCCGGCGCAGGCCGGAATCCAAGTCCGGATCTTTCCCCCAGCACCGGGTACGCGACTGGCCTTCAGCATGGATTCCGGCCTGCGCCGGAATGACCCGGTGGAAAACAACGCCTAGCGGCGCAGCGAGGCCATCCAGCTGCCGGAATTGACGGCGGGGGCGAGGCCCTGCTTGGCCAGAAGGTCGTAGCCGCGCTTGTACCAGGCGCTGGAGGGGTAATTGTGCCCCAGAACGGCGGTGGCGGTGGCCGCCTCATTGGTGAGGCCGAGCGAGAGATAGGCTTCGGTGAGGCGATAAAGCGCTTCCTCGATATGGGTCGAGGTCTGCCAGCTCTCCACCACCACGCGGAAGCGGTTGATGGCGGCGGTATATTGCCCCTGGCCGAGATAATAGCGGCCCACCGACATTTCCTTGCCCGCCAGCTGGTCATAGGCGACGAGCAGCTTTTCCTTGGCGTCCTTGGCATATTCGGACTTGGGATAGGTGGAGATCACCAGCTGATAGGTGGCGATGGCGTCGGCCGAAAGCTGCTGGTCGCGCGTGATGTCCTTGATCTGGGCGAAATAGGCATTGCCCTTGAGATAGAGGACATAGGCGGCGTCCTTGCCATTGGGGTAGAGCGCCAGATAGCGGTCCGCCGCCAGAATCGCCTCGGCCAGCTTGCCGCCGCGATAATTGGCATAGACCTGCATCAGCTTGGACTTTTCCACCAGCGGATCGCGCGGATGCTGGCGATCAAGCTGCTCCAGCGACTTGATGGCCGTGGCGTAATATTGCCGGTCCATGTCGTTGAGCGCCTTCTGGTAAAGCGTCGTCGCCGGAATGATCGGCTCTTCCTTGAGCTTTACGGGACCAAAAAGGCTGCACCCGGCCAGCACCGCGGCCACCAGGGCCACGACCATGAACCGGGCGGACCGGCTGGCAAAACCAGCAAAAGCGTCAACTGTCACGAACTGGCCCGTCCTTATACGCAAACCGCCCCAAAGGGCGGGGGTAAATAGCAAATGGATCAAAACTGTGGCGCCCTGCGCCGCCCCAGGTCGGGATCAGCGCACGGACCGCAGGTAATGATTGACCGCCAACCCTTCGGGCTGATCGTCGAACGCCTCGAACTCGAGCGGGAGGTCTTCAGCCCCGACTATCTCATAATTGGCTTCGCTGGAAAAGAGACCGCTCAGCACATGGGCGTTGAGCGCGTGCCCGCCCTTGTAGGAGCGGAAGCGCCCCCAGATCGGCAGCCCCCCGAGCGAGAGATCGCCGATGGCGTCGAGCAGCTTGTGGCGCACGAATTCGTCCTCGTAGCGCAGCCCGCCGGGATTGAGGACGCGGTCCTCATGCACGGTGATGGAATTGTCCAGGCTCGAGCCGAGCGCATAGCCGGCCTGGCGCAGGATCTTGGCGTCGCGCACGAAGCCGAAGGTGCGGGCGCGCGACACGTCTTCGTAATAGCGGCGCGGCGTCCAGTCGAAGATCATGCGCTGGCGGCCGATGACCTTGTTGTCGAAGTCGATCTCGAGATCGAGCGCGCGCCCGTTATAGGGCTCGAGCGCGGCGAAGGCGTCATTGTTGCGCACGGTGACGGCGCGGATGACCTTGAGGAATTTGCGCTGGGCGGGCTGGATGTCGATGCCCACTTCCAGGATCGCGTCGGCGAAGGGGCGCGCGCTGCCGTCCAGGATCGGGCATTCGGTGCCTTCGAGGGTGATGAGGGCATTGTCGATCCCCATGCCGCTCAGCGCCGAGACCACATGCTCCACCGTCGCCACGCTGACGCTGTCGCCCAGGTCGATGGTGGTGCACAGCGTCGTGCGCGAGACGCGCGAGAAATGCACCGGCACCGCATCGGTGACCACGCCCCCGCCCAGGTCGCGGCGAATGGTGAAGCCGCTGTCGGGCACGCCCGGCCCGATGGTGAGGGTGGAAGGCTGGCCGCTATGGACGCCATAGCCGGCAAAGCTGATGGCGGCCGCAAGAGTACGCTGGCGCGTGGCTAGTTTCTGCATACGCAATGTAACTCCGACCCCCAGGCCCAGATTGCCCATAATCCTGTTATCGAAAAAAAACTCGGCGCGGAAGCCGCGCCGAGCATTGTTTTTTACAAGTGCAGTATTGCCAATCAGCCGTGCTTGCGCAGGAAGGCAGGGATTTCCAGGCTTTCCTTCTGCGGCGCGGGGGTTGCCGGGCGACCATTGGCGTCGAGCGCGCCACGCGCCCCGGGCACGGACTGGGCCGGGCGCGAAGACCTTGAAGCGCCTGCTTCAATGGCGCTGCGGGCGGCTGCATCGTCGGCCCCGTCATAGGCCATGGGCTCATGCGCGGGGGCCTGCTGCTGGCCCAGATTGATGCCGACATTGGAGGCCAGCTTCTTGAACAGGGCCCGGGCGTTGCGCGGCTCGGCCTCGTGACGATCCTGTTCCTGCTGTGACCGCCTCGCAACAATCGGCAGCTCCTCGGTGCGCGGCATGCGGCGCTGGCCCTCGGGCCGGGCGGCGTGCGACGGCACATAGACGCTGGGAATCGGCTGTTCCTCGATGGCCATCGGCTCGTCGGGATCGGCAAGGCTTTCGGCGGCCGGGATATAGGGTTCGACGAAGACGCCGTCATCGGCATCCTCGATCGGGGCATGGGCCTGGCTGGCGCTGAAAGCCTCGGCCACGGCGGCCTCGACGTCATGCTCCAGGGCCTGCGACATCACCGGGGTGGCGATGGGCGCGCGCTCGGCGGCGGTGCGGGTCGGCTCGACCGGCACGTGGCGGCGCACTTCCAGCGGGGTGCGCGAAGCGTGCGGCTTGGCCGGCTCCAGCGCCTGCACCATGGTGGCATCGGTGCCGGTGGCGACCACCGAGACGCGGATGGTGCCGGTGAGGTTGGGATCGTAGGTGGCGCCCAGGATGATATTGGCGTCCACATCCACTTCCTCGCGGATGCGGCTGGCCGCCTCGTCCACCTCGTAAAGGGTGAGGTCGGGACCGCCGGTGATGGAGATGAGCAGGCCCCGCGCGCCCTGCATCGACACATCGTCGAGCAGCGGATTGGCGATGGCCGCTTCGGCGGCGTGGCGGGCGCGGTCCTCGCCCGAGGCCTCGCCGGTGCCCATCATCGCCTTGCCCATGCCGCGCATGACGGCGCGCACGTCGGCGAAGTCGAGATTGATGAGGCCTTCCTTGACCATCAGATCGGTGATGCAGGCCACGCCCGAGAACAGCACCTGGTCGGCCATGGCGAAGGCATCGGCGAAGGTGGTCTTCTCGTTGGCGACGCGGAACAGGTTCTGGTTGGGAATGACGATCAGCGTATCGACATGGCGATGCAGCTCGTCAATGCCGTCTTCGGCCAGGCGCGAGCGGCGATTGCCCTCGAAATTGAACGGCTTGGTGACGACGCCGACGGTGAGGATGCCCTGCTCGCGCGCCGCGCGGGCCACAACCGGGGCCGCGCCGGTGCCGGTGCCCCCGCCCATGCCGGCGGTGATGAACACCATGTGCGAGCCAGAGAGGTGATCGTTGATCTCGTCCCAGCTTTCCTCGGCCGCCGCGCGGCCCACTTCCGGATGCGAGCCGGCGCCCAGCCCTTCGGTGACCCCGACGCCGAGCTGGATGATGCGCTGCGCCTTGGAGAGCGCCAGCGCCTGCGCATCGGTATTGGCGACGACGAAGTCGACCCCGTCGAGCCCGGATTCGATCATGTTGTTGACGGCATTGCCGCCGCCGCCGCCGACACCAAATACGGTGATGCGGGGCTTGAGTTCCTGAATGTCCGGAATGGTGAGGTTGATGGTCATGAAAGGCCCCATACTGGCGTGTTGGTGAAGATTTACCCTCCCAAACGTTAACCGCCCCCTAACAATTGCCCCTTGTGCGTTAACGTGACCGCAATTTGCGACACTTTCCGGTTACGCTTTGACACCCCGTTAACCAAGCCGGGTCCGGCCGGTGAAAACCACCGAAAGCGCCGGCCGGCCCCATGAAGAGGAGACACAAATGAGCACCATCACGCCCTGCCTGTGGTTCGACGATTCCATCGAGGAAGCGATCACTTTTTATACCGGCACCTTTCCTTCCGCCCGGCTGATCGAGACCGCCCGTCCCGATGCCGGCCGGCCGCCCCTGACCGCCATCATCGAGCTGGAAGGGCAGAAATTCATGCTGCTCAATGGCGGCAAGGTCGACTTCGCCTTCAATGAATCGGTGAGCTTCATGATCGAATGCGACGGGCAGGCGGAAGTGGACGCTTTCTGGGAGAAGCTGACCTCCGAAGGCGGCTCGGAAGGGCAATGCGGCTGGTGCAAGGACCGGTTCGGGCTGTCCTGGCAAGTGGCGCCCCGCCAGTTCCGCGACACCGTGCTGGGCCCCGACCCGGCGGGCGCGCGCCGGGCCATGGACGCGATGATGAAGATGAAGAAGCTGGACGTGGCGGCATTGCAGAAGGCTTACGCGGGGACGTGAGGGAAACACCCCCTCCCAGCCTCCCCCATCAAGGGGGAGGTGTGGCTCAGAGCTTTTGGCACCATCCTGCCCCATCCACCGGGTGGCACCTCCCCCTTGATGGGGGAGGCTGGGAGGGGGTGGGCCCCCAAACCCTCACAACCAGCCGCGGCGCTTGAAGAAGAGGTAGGGCAGCACGGCCGAGAGGACCATGAGGGCGAGCGAGAGCGGATAGCCGAAATCCCAATGCAGCTCGGGCATGATGTCGAAGTTCATGCCGTAGATGGAGCCCACCAGCGTCGGCGGCAGCAACACCACGGCGACCACCGAGAAGATCTTGATGATCTGGTTCTGCTCGAGATTGATGAGCCCCAGCGTCGCATCGAGCAGGAAATTGACCTTGGTGGTGAGCGTGCGCGCATGCTCGCCCAGCGAGAGCGCGTCGCGCTGCACCAGCTTGCCCAATTGCCGCGCATCGCGCGCCGCCTTGGAGGCGCCGGTATTGGAGGCGCCATGATAGGCGGTGAGCCGGGAAATGCTGACCAGGCTCTCCTGGATCATGGTCAGGAGCTCGGCCTTGGCCCCGATCTGCTCGATGACAGAGCGCAGGTCGCGCTGGAATTTCTCCGCCGAGGTGCTCTTGCGGCGAAAGACGTGGCGCGACACCTGGTCGATCTCGTTGCCCAGCCGCTCCAGCGCATCGGCCGTACGGTCGGTGAGCGATTCCAGCAGCCCCAGGAACACCTCGGTGCCGGTGGCGCAGGGAATGGAATTGGGCCGCTGGGCGCGCAGGACATAGGCGGTGAAGGGCTTGGGATCGGCAAACCGCACGCTGACCATCACCTTCTCCTTGAGGATGAAGGTGACCTCGGCCTTGACCGGATCGTCGGTATCGAGCCCGAACAGCGCCGTCATGGTCATGAACTCGGCGCCATCCTCGGAATAGAGCCGCGAGGACAGTTCGATCTCGGCCATTTCGGCGCGGGTGGGAATGGTGATGCCCAGCAGCGCCTCCACACGGCGCGTTTCCTCGGGGGAGGGATTGAGCAGGTCGAGCCAGACCAGGTCGGCGGCGGTTTCGATGGTATCGGGGGCGACCTCGACCAGCATGGCGAGGTGGCTCTTGTAGCAACGCAGCATGGGCTCACTCCTGGGCATTGACCGCATAGGGGCCTGCCCGGACGCGAGGTCAGGCGCGGCAGGCAATCCCTGTGGGCGACGTCGAACTTCGACTGTCGGGGTTCATCGGCTTTCTCTCGAAAAATGGCGAAACGCCAGAGACATCGCCTTGGTGCCCCCGCCAGCCCCGCATGTCAACCACCTCAGAAGCTGGTGCGCAGCCAGTTGCCGACGCGGGCGAAATAGCCGTCCGTGCCGGTGAGCCGGTGGCTCTTGCGCGGCTCGGCATATTCCTGCACGCAGACCTGGGGATAGATGAGCATGCCGGCCACGGTGGCGAAGGCGGCGCCCTTGGCCATGTCGGGCAGGCCGGCAATGCCCATGGGCCGGCCATTGCGCACATTGCGCGCCAAAGTGCGGCGGGCGACTTCGGGCAGGCCGGTCATCTCGCTGGCCCCGCCGGTGAGCACGAAGCGGCGCCCGCACACATCCATCATTCCGGTGGCCTGCATGCGGTCGCGGATGGCGGTGAGGATTTCCTCGATGCGCGGGCGCATGATGCGGGTAAGCACCGAACGGGCCACCTGCCCCGGCGCCTCGTCATGGCTGGCCCCGACCGGCTGGATGGGAATGAGGTCGCGCTCGTCGGATTGGCCGGGCAGCACCGAGCCGTAAAGCGTCTTGAGGCGCTCGGCATCGGCGATGCCCACCGAAAGCTGGCGGGCGATGTCGAGCGTCAGATGGTGCCCGCCGATGGCGATGGCGTCGGCATAGACCAGGTGCCCGTCATTGAAGACGGAAACCGTGGTGGTGGCTCCGCCGAAGTCGATGCAGGCGACGCCCAGTTGCGCCTCGTCATCGACCAGCGTGGCGAGCCCCGACGCATAGGGGGTGGCGATGAGCGCCTCGATCTGGAGATGGCAGCGATGCAGCACCAGTTCAAGATTGCGCATGGCCAGCGTCTCGGCGCTGACCACGGCCACGTCGACGCCGAGCTTGTCGCCCACCATGCCCCTGGGATCGCGGATGCCCTTGTGCCCGTCGATGGCATAGCCGATGGGCAGCGCGTGGATGATGGAGCGCTCGGGGCGCACCGAGCGCTCGTTGACGGCGCGCAGCACGCGGTGAATGTCGGTTTTCTCGACCTCTTCGCCATCGAGCGAGACCGAGGCGGAGAAGGTTTCCGAGCCCAGCCGCCCGGCGGTGACGTTGACGATGACGGTTTCCAGCGTCACCCCGGCGGCGCGCTCGGCCATGCCCACCACCGAGCGGATGGCCTGCTCGGCCTTCTCGATGTCGGTGACGACGCCGCTCTTGACCCCGGCGGAGGGGCCGTAGCCGAAGCCGATGACCTCGGCCTGGTGGGTGCGGCCGCGCAGCGCCTTGCCCTCGGGCCGGGGCGTGAGCCGCGCGATGACGCAGCACAATTTGGTCGAGCCGATATCGAGCACGGCCACCAGCGTGGTCTTGCCGGGCTGGACCGGCCGCAGCCGGGAAGTCATGGCATCGGTCATCATTGCGCGAACGTCGTCTGGCTGGGGAGGGAAAGATGGGGCGGGGGCGGCAGCGGATAGGGCCGCGCGCTGGTGAGCTGCACCTTGCGCGCCGCCTCGGCGGCCTTGCGCTCGGCTTCCAGCTCCTTTTCGGTCTTGGCCGGCCGCAGGGCGACCAGATGGGCCACGCGCAGGTCGATGACGGTCACGTCGCGGTCGAGCAATTGATAATGGGACTGGTAGAGAGCGAGGTTGCGCAGGGCACGGGCGACGCCCAGCTCGGGCAATTGCACGCGCAGGCCGGTATCGTAAATGAGGTCCCAGCGGCGGTCGGCAATGCGCGAGAGGGCCACGAGATCGGTCTTGAGCGCGGGATATTGATCGAGCGCGCGGATCATGGCCATGGCGTCGTCATTGGCGCCATCGCCCACCACCAGCGGCAATTCGCCATAGGCCCCGCCATCCTCGCCGATCTGGTTGCCGGCGGCATCGACCACGAAGGTAATGCCATCGACGCGCCAGCGCGCCACCGGCACTTTTTCGGTCACCTCGACGATGACATCGCCCGGATAGGTCTTGCGCACGGTGACGCTGTCGATGGCCGGCAGCGCCGCGATGCGCTGGCGCGCCGCCTCGACGTCGAAGCTCATGGTGGCGGTATGCGGCTGGATGCCCAGCGCGTCGAAAATGGCCTGCTCGCTGGTCAGGGTCTGGCCGGAAATGGAGATTTCGCCGATGGCCATGCCGGCATCGGCAAAGCGCGCCTGGACCAGATCGGCCAGCGCGGCGCCGCCCGCGCCCAGGGGCTCGCGCAACTGATAGCCCAGGCCGAGCAGCGCCAGCAGCGCCACCACCCCTGCCCCGCGCAGGATGGCGGGCCGGTGGAGCACCCAGGCGCGGCCGAGATTGCCGGCGACGCGCCGGCGCGGCGAGCGGACGGGCACAGGCAGCGCGCGCGGCTGGACAAGCTGCGCGCCGGCGAGAAAGGCCTCGCTCCTTACCTGTTGCAACTCGCGTCCTCCACCATCCAGGCGACCAGATCTTCGTAACTATGCCCGGCATGGGCGGCCTGTTCGGGGGCCAGCGACACCGCCGTCATACCCGGCTGGGTATTGATTTCGAGCAGCACCAGCTCCCCATCCTCGCCCGCCGCGTCATTGTAGCGGAAGTCGCACCGCGTCACGCCCCGGCAGCCGAGAGCCGCGTGGGCGGCCAGGCTAAACTGTTGCACTTTGTCGTAAATTTTCGGTTTCAACTGCGCCGGCAGGATATGGGTGGCGCCGCCCTCGGAATATTTGGCCTCGTAGTTGAAGAAGGTGCGCTCGGTGACGATCTCTGTGACGCCAAGCGCCACATCGCCCATCACCGCGCAGGTCAGCTCGCGCCCCGGAATGAAGCGCTCCACCATCACCTCTTCGCCGCTGGTCCAGTCCTCGCGCAGGATTTCCTGGGGGGGATGGCCGGTCTCGGCCTTGACGATGAAGACGCCGAAGCTCGAGCCATCGGCAATGGGCTTGATGACATAGGGCGGAGCCAGCACGTGGGCGCGGGCCGCCTCGCCGCGCGACACGATGACATGGTCGGTGACCGGAATGCCGGCGGCCTTGAACAGGATCTTGGCCTGGTGCTTGTTCATGGCGAGGGCGGAGGCCAGCACGCCCGAATGGGTATAGGGGATTTCCAGCAGCTCCAGCACGCCCTGGATCATGCCGCTCTCCCCGAAAGGGCCATGCAGGGCATTGAAGGCCACGTCGGGCTTGAGATCGCGCAGCACCTCGACGATGTCGCGCCCGACATCGACCTCGGTCACCCTGTAGCCGGCCCGGCGCAGCGCGGCGGCGCAGCCGGCCCCCGACATCAGCGACACCGGGCGCTCATTGGACCACCCCCCCATGAGAACGGCGACATGCTTGGTCATGGCTGGGTCCTTTCAACGGCATGGGACATTGGCCCCACCCCCTCCCCGCCTCCCCCATCAAGGGGGAGGTGTTGGGCCGGTGGATTGGGCAGCATGGCGCCCAAGGCACAGTTGAGCACCTCCCCCCTTGTGGGGGAGGATGGGAGGGGGGTGCCGGCAATAATCATCACGCCACGTCCTTGCCCGTCAGCGCGGCCAGTTCCCCCGGCAGGGCGGCGGCCCATTGGGTGATGTTGCCGGCGCCCAGGCACACGACATAATCGCCCTCGGCGGCGCGCTCGGCCAAAAGCGGGGCGAGCTGATCGGGCGTGTCGATGACGCGGGCGTCGCGGTGGCCGCGGGCGCGGATGCGGGCGGCCAGCTCCTCATGGGTGACCCCGGCAATGGCCTGCTCGCCCGCCGCATAGATGGGCGCGACGATGACCGTATCGGCATCGTTGAAGCAGGCGGCGAATTCGTCGAACAGGTCGCGCACGCGGGTGAAGCGGTGCGGCTGGACCACGGCGACCACGTCGCGGCGCGTCGACTGGCGCGCCGCCTTGAGCACGGCGGCGATCTCGACCGGATGGTGGCCGTAATCGTCGATGACGGTGATGCCGCCAACGACGCCGGTGCGGGTGAAGCGCCGCTTGACGCCGGTAAAGCCCTTGAGCCCCTTGCGGATGGCCTCGGCGGGCACGTGCAACTGGTCGGCCACGGCGATGGCGGCGGTGGCGTTGAGGGCGTTGTGAATGCCGGGCATGGGCAGTTCGAGCCCGTCGATGCGCAATTGCGTCTGGCGGATGCGGTCGCGGATTTCCACCGAGAAGCGGCTGACGCCGTCGACGGTTTCCAGATCGACCAGCCGCACATCGGCCTGCGGGTTGCGGCCATAGGTGATGACGCGGCGGTCGCGGATTTCGCCCACCAGCGCCTGCACTTCGGGATGGTCGAGGCACATGACGGCGAAGCCGTAGAAGGGCACGTTCTCGACGAACTGGTGGAAGGCCTTCCGCACCCCTTCGAAATCGCCATAGTGGTCGAGATGCTCGGGGTCGATATTGGTCACGACGGCCACGTCGGCGGGGAGCTTGACGAAGGTGCCGTCGCTTTCGTCGGCCTCCACCACCATCCATTCGCCCCCGCCCAGCCGCGCATTGGTGCCATAGGCGTTGATGATGCCGCCATTGATGACGGTGGGGTCGAGATTGCCGGCATCGAGCAGGGTCGCCACCAGCGTGGTGGTGGTGGTCTTGCCATGGGTGCCGCCAATGGCGATGGCGGTCTTGAAGCGCATGATCTCGGCCAGCATTTCGGCCCGGCGCACGATGGGCAGCGCCTTGGCGCGCGCCGCCACCAGCTCGGGATTGTCGCGCTTGATGGCGGAGGAGACCACCACCACCTCGGCCGCGCCCAGATTGTCGGCGCTCTGGCCGATCTCGACCCTGATGCCCATGTCGCGCAGGCGCTGCACATTGGGATTGGCCGAGGCATCGGACCCCTGCACGATATAGCCCTGGTTGTGCAGGATCTCGGCGATGCCGCTCATGCCGATGCCGCCGATGCCGATGAAATGGACGGGCCCGATATTGTGCGGCATTTTCATGAGCGGTTTTCCACTTCGCGGTTGCGGCCCGACAGCATTTCGGCGAGGTCGGCGAGCTTTTCCACCGCGCGCGGCTGGCCCAGGGAACGGGCGGCGTCGGCGGCCTGGCTGAGGGTCGATGGGTCGGATAACAGGGTCGTGAGGCGAGTGCCAAGCGATTGCGGCGTAAGCGTGGCCTGCTCGGCCACCCAGCCGCCGCCGGCCGCCTCGACCACCAGCGCATTGTTCTTCTGGTCGTTGTCTATGGAGCCGGGCAGCGGCACCAGAATGGCCGGCCGGCCCAGAACGCACAATTCGGCAATGGTGGAGGCGCCGGAGCGCCCGATGACCAGATGCGCCTGGGCGATGCGCTCGGGCAGGTCGGTGAAGAAGCTGGCCAATTCGACATTGACCTTGGCCTGCCGATAGGTCTCGGCCACCCGGTCGAGGTCCTCGGCGCGGCATTGCTGGACGACGACGAGGCGCTGGCGCAGCGCCTCGGGCACCAGCGCGATGGCGGCGGGCACGATGTCGGACAGCGCCTTGGCCCCCTGGCTGCCCCCGAACACCACCAGCCGGATCGGCCCATCGGGGTCGAGCGCCGGATAGGGCGTGCCGGAAACGGCGCGCACCCGGTCGCGCACCGGATTGCCGGTCAGCACCTTTTCCAGGCGGGCTTCATCGGCGAAGCGCGTTTCGGCAAAGCTCATGGCCAGAAGGTCGGCAAAGCGCGCCAGCGCCCTGTTGGCCCGGCCCATCACCGCGTTCTGCTCGTGCAATATCCCCGGAATGCCCAGGAAACGGGCGGCAAGCACCGGCGGAAAGGTGGGATAGCCGCCAAAGCCGATGACGCAGGCCGGCCGGTTGCGGCGCAACTGGCCCAGCGCCACCCCTATGCCGCGCAGAATGGTGAAGCCGGCCATGACGAAGCGCACCGGATTGCGGATGGAGGGCGTGGCCGAGGGCACGACATGGACCTGGCTAGCCGGGAAATCGGCGCCATAGGATTCGACGCGATGGTCGGTCATCAATTCGACGCGGTGCCCGCGCCGCACCAGCTCCTGCGCCAGGGCCATGGCGGGGAAAAGATGTCCGCCGGTGCCGCCGGCCATGAGGGTGAAGGTCTTCATTCGGCGGGTGCCAGGGGTGCGACGGCGCTTTTATAGCTGGGCAGGCCGGTGGCCATGCGCTCCTCGGGCTTGGTGCGGGTGAAGGCCAGCATCAGCCCCATGCCGAAGGCGATGGCGATCATCGAGGTGCCGCCATAGGAGACGAAGGGCAGCGTCATGCCCTTGGGCGGGATGAGGTTGAGGTTCACGGCCAGGTTGATGCCCGATTGCATGGCGAACTGGATGGCCAGCGTCGAGGCCGCCAGCCGCGAGAACAGGCTGGCCTGCCTTTGCGCCCCAAACATGGCGCGGATGACGATGAAGGCGATGAGCGCCACCAGCACGAGGCAGAAGAGGATGCCGAACTCGCCCGCCGCCGCCGAGAACACATAATCGGCATGGGCGTCGGGGATGAGCTTCTTGGCAATGGATTCGCCCGGCCCCCGGCCGAACCAGCCCCCCTCCATCAGCGACTGCAGGGCGCGGTCGATCTGGTAGGTATTGCCGCCCCCATCGGGGTTGAGGAAGGTGTCGATGCGGCGCGAAACGTGGGGAAAGAAGATATAGGCGCCGAACAGCAGCGCCGCCGCCGCCCCGGCCAGCCCGAAAATGATGAACCAGGAAATGCCCGAAAGGAACAGCAGCACCGCCCAGGTGGCCACCACCAACGCGGTCTGGCCGATATCGGGCTGAAGCAGCAGGCCCCCGACAATGGCCAGCATGATGAGCGTGGCCAGGATCTTGCCCGGCACGTTGCGGTGGATCATCGATTCGGAAAACAGCCACGCGCCCAGGACGGCAAAGGCGGGCTTGACGAATTCGGAGGGCTGGATGGACTGGCCGGCAAAGGAAATCCAGCGCCGCGCGCCCTTGACCTCGGTGCCGAAACGCAGCGTCGCCCAGAGCAGGACCAGGCTCACCACCAGCGTGGCCAGCGCGGCGAAACGCGCCTGGCGGTGATTGAGCAGCGAGGTGCCGATCAGCACCGGCAGCGCGGCGGCGCAGAACAGGGCATGGCGGATGATGAAGAACCAGGGCGAAAGCCCGATGCGCTCGGCCACCGGGGGGCTGGCGGCAAAGCTGAGCACCATGCCGCAGGTCATCAGCAGGATCAGCGCCCCCAGCAATTCCCGATCGATCGACCACCACCACTCCGCCAGGGGCGTTTTTTCGGCACGGGAAAACATCATGGGAAAAGCCGGCTACTCGATACAAACTGCATCAAGTTGTAGCAGGCGTTTGGTTACCGATTTGCCAATGGGTTTCGCGTTTTGCGAAACGGGGATTTTGGGTATGTGGCCCCACCCCCTCCCGGCCTCCCCCATCAAGGGGGAGGTGGAATTTTGTGGATGGGGCAAGATGGTGCCAAAAGCACCGGCCTGCACCCTCCCCCTTGTGGGGAGGGATGGGGAGAGGGTGCCCTCAGCGTAGTTTCAGGCTCGACAGGCCGATCAGCGCCAGCACGAAGGAGATGATCCAGAAGCGGATGACCACCTGGCTTTCGGTCCAGCCCAGATGCTCGAAATGGTGGTGGATGGGCGCCATGCGGAAGACGCGCTTGCCGGTGAGCTTGAACGAAGTGACCTGCACGATGACCGAGACGGTTTCGAGCACGAACAGCCCCCCGATGATGGCCAGCACGATCTCGTGCTTGGTGGCCACGGCGATGGCGCCCAGCGCGCCGCCCAGCGCCAGCGAGCCGGTGTCGCCCATGAAGATCTGCGCCGGGGGGGCGTTGAACCACAAAAAGCCCAGCCCCGCGCCGATGAGCGCGCCGCAGACCACCGACAATTCGCCGGTGCCGGGCACGTAGTTGAGCAACAGGTAATCGGAGAAATTCACGCTGCCGACCAGATAGGCGATGAGCGCGAAACAGGCGGCGGCAACCATGACCGGCACGATGGCGAGGCCATCCAGACCATCGGTGAGATTGACCGAATTGCCCGCCGCCACCACGACGAAGCCGCCGAACAGAATGTAGAAATAGCCCAGGTTCAGCGCCAGGTCCTTGACGAAGGGGAAGAGCAGCGAGGTGCCATAGGCGCCCTGGGCCAGTTGCGAGATGGCGAAGGCGGCGATGCCCCCGATCAGCGCTTCGAGCAGCAGGCGCTGCTTGCTGCCGAAGCCGGCATGGCTCATGCGCTTGACCTTGAGATAGTCGTCGTAAAAGCCGATGGCGCCGAAGCCGACGGTGACGAACAGCACCACCCAGACATAGCCATTGGAGAGATTGGCCCAGAGCAGGGTGGAAATCACCGCCCCCGAAAGGATCATCAGCCCGCCCATGGTGGGCGTGCCCTTCTTGGTGAGCAGATGCCCCGCCGGGCCGTCCTCGCGGATGGGCTGGCCCCTGCCCTGCTTGACGCGCAAAAGCGCGATCATGCCCGGGCCGAACAGGAAGACGAAGAACAGCGCCGTTATCACCGCCCCGGCGGTGCGGAAGGTGATGTAGCGGAAGACGTTGAACGCCGACAGCGTTTCGCTCAGCTGGCCGAGAAAATACAGCATGAAGGGGGAAATCCTCTTTGCGCGGGGTCAGGTTCTCTCGAACCGCTCGCGGATTTTCTGCACGATGCCCATGAGCCCCACACCGTTGGACCCTTTGACCATAACTGCATCGCCCGGCGCAAGATCATTGAGCACGATCGCGGCCATCTCGCCGGCGCTGGCGGCGTGGGCGGCGACGCGCCCCGGCCCCAGCGCCTCGGCCAGCGCCGCCATTTCCGCGCCGACCAGATAAATCCGCTCCGCCCCCGAAGCCAGTACGGGCGCCGCAAGGCTGGCATGGAGCGCGCCCGATTGCGGGCCCAGCTCGCGCATGTCGCCCAGGATGAGCAGTTTGCGCCCGCCCGGCGCCGGCTGCGCCGCGAACACCGCCAGCGCCGCCTGCATGGAGGCGGTATTGGCATTGTAGCTCTCGTCGATGAGGAGGAGCGGATTGTCCGCCGGCCCCAGCAACAGCCGCGCCCCGCGCCCGGCCTGCGCCCCGAAGCCGGCCAGGGCAGCCAGCGCCGTTTCCGGCGCGATGCCGGCCAGATGCGCCACGGCCAGCGCCGCCGTGGCATTGGCGACCATGTGGCGGCCGGGCACGCCCAGGACGAGGGGATGATCCATGCCCCCATGGCGCACACGGGCATTGCTGCCCTCGGCCGACAGCACGACATCGTGAAGGCGCCAGTCGCTCCCCGCCGCTTCGCCATAGGTGACGACGCCGACGCCGGCCGCCTCGGCCAATTGGCGCAGGAGGCCGATCTGGGCGTGGTCGGCATTGAGCACGGCGACGCCCCCCGGCTCCAGCCCCTCGAAAATCTCCGCCTTGGCGCGGGCGATGCCCTCGAGCGAGCCGAAGGCTTCCAGATGCGCCGGGGCGATGGTGGTGATGACCCCGATATGGGGCCGCACCAGTTTCGAGAGCGGGCGGATTTCGTCCGGCCCGCTCATGCCCATCTCGAAAACGCCGAAACGCGCCGTCTCGGGCAGGCGCGCCAGCATCAGCGGCACGCCCCAGTGATTGTTGAAGCTCTTGATCGAGGCATGGGTGGGCCCGGCGGCCTCGAACACCAGCCTGATGGCTTCCTTGGTGGTGGTCTTGCCGACGCTGCCGGTGACGCCGACGATCTTTGCGGCGCTGCGGGCGCGGGCGGCGCGGGCGATATCCTCGAGCCCCCCCAGCGCGTCGGGCACCAGAATGCGGCGCGGGCCGGGATCGCGGCTGACCAAAGCGGCGGCGGCGCCGTTTTCCAGCGCCGTCGTGACGAAGTCATGCCCGTCGAAGCGCTCGCCCTTGATGGCGACGAACAGGGCATCGGGGCCAAGCTCGCGCGAGTCGATGGAGATGGAATTGATCGGGGCGGCGGGATCGAGGCCCTCGGCGGTGCCGCCGGTGGCGGCGAGAAGGCTGGCGATGGTGTAGAGGGGCTGGGTCATTGGCGGGGCAAATCCTTATTCATCCCAGAAGCTTTCCCATCCACCGGCGCTGCCCCCGGACTTGATCCGGGGGCCGGGTGGTGAGCCCCTCAGCTTCTGCGTTCGCGGAGATTGGCCCACGGATCAAGTCCGTGGGCAGCGCCAGCGATTTTGGCAGCATCGGGGCAATCCCTCACCCCCTACCCCTTCAGCGCCGCCGCCACCACTTCGTGGTCGGAGAAGTGATGCTTGGTGGTGCCGATGATCTGGTAGGTCTCGTGGCCCTTGCCGGCGATGAGCAGCACATCGCCGGCCTTGAGATCGGCAATGGCGCTGCGGATGGCCTTTTCGCGGTCGGCGATTTCCTGCGCGTTGGGGGCGCCGGCCAGCACTTCGGCGCGGATGGTGGCGGCGTCCTCGGTGCGCGGATTGTCATCGGTGACGATGACCACGTCGGCCAGCTCGTTGGCGATCTCGCCCATCTGCGGGCGCTTGCCCTTGTCACGATCGCCGCCGCAGCCGAAGACCACGCGCAGCTTGTTCTTGGCATAGGGGCGCAGGGTTTCAAGCGCCGTGCGCAGGGCGACGGGCTTGTGCGAATAATCGATGAAGATGGCGGCGCCCTTGTGCTCGCCCACCAGTTCCAACCGTCCGCGCGCACCCACCAGCGCCGGCAGCGCGGCGAAGGCATCGGCCTTGTCCACGCCCGAGGACATGGCCAACGCCGCCGCGATCAGCGCGTTGGACACCTGGAATTCGCCCGGGATGTGCAGATGGAAGCTGACCTTTTCCCCGATATGGCGGATTTCCACCCGCTGCCCATAGGCCTCGGGCTTGATCGAGAGGATTTCGATATAGGCCCCCTCGCGCCCGACGGTGAGCAGGGTGGCGCTGGCCGAGAGCGCGGCGAACATGAACTGCTCGTGCTCGGGATCGTCGACATTGACGATGGCCGCGCCCCCGTCGACCAGGAGGTCGGTGAACAGCCGCAGCTTGGCATTGCGGTATTCGTCCATGTCGGCGTGGTAGTCGAGATGGTCGCGGCTGAGATTGGTGAAGGCCACCGCCTCGAAATGAATGCCGTCGAGCCGGTGCTGGTCGAGCCCGTGGCTGGAGGCTTCCAGCGCCACATGGTTGATGCCCTGCGCCTTCAGCGCCCGCATCGACTGGTGCAGCGTGCGCGAATCGGGGGTGGTGAGCGAGCCCTCGATCAGGCGGTTGGAGGTTTCCATGCCCAGCGTGCCGATGCTGGCGCCGGGAATGCCGGCATAGGTCCAGATCTGGCGCACGAAGGAGGCGACCGAGGTCTTGCCATTGGTGCCGGTGACGCCGACGGTGATTTCCGGCTGCGGCTCGAAAATGCGCGAGGCGGCGCGGGCATAGGCGGCGCGCACATCCTTGACGATAATGACCGGCACGCCCGGATCGCCCACCGGCGGGGTGTCGCTGATGATGGCCAGCGCCCCGCGCCGCACCGCGTCGGGCACGAACTGGTTGCCATGGACGTTGAGGCCCGGCAGCGCGAAGAAGATGTCGCCCGGCTCGATCCGGCGGCTGTCCGAATTCAGCCCGAAGACGGACCCCAGCCCCTTTTTCGGCCGGGCGCCGGAGCCTTCAAGCAGTTGTGTAACGCTAAGTTGCAAGGCGGGAAATCCTTCTGGATCGGGCTATCTCAAAACCGGCGGAACGAGATTCCGGTCCAGAATCTCGGAAAAATCAGGCGCGATGCCGAGCATGGGGGCGACGCGCTGCACCACCCGTCCGGTGGCGGCGCCTGCATTCCAGCCGGCGGTGGTGCCGCCCGCGCCCGGCTCGAGCTTGGGCTCGTCCACCATGATGACCATGGCATAGCGCGGATTGTCGAGCGGAAAGGCCGAGGCGAAGAAATTGGTGACCTTGGAGGACGAATAGCGCCCATCCACCACCTTTTCGGCCGTGCCGGTCTTGCCGCCGACACGATAGCCCAGCGCCGCCTTGTTCATCTGCGAACCCGAGCCCTCGAGCGCGTTGAGCCGCATCAGATAGCGCAGATATTCGCTGGTCTGGGGGCTGAGCACGCGCTGGTAGAGCGGCTCGGCCTCCTCGACGCTGCGCTTGTAGAGGGTGGGCGTGATGTAGTTGCCGCCATTGGCGAAGGCGGCATAGGCGACCGCCATGTGCAGCGGGGAAACCGAAAGCCCGTGGCCGAAGGAGGCGGTGGCCGCCCCAACCTCGGACAATTCCTTGGGCACGGTGGGCAGGCGCATTTCGGGCAATTCGAACGGCACGCGCCTGTCGAACCCCATGCGCGAGAGGAAGGCGCGGAAATTGTCCTTGCCCATGGCCTGCATGACGCGGATGGTGCCGATATTGGACGAGTATTTATAGACTTCGGGCAGGCTCAATATGCGGTGCTTGCCGTGGAAATCGTCGATGGTGTAGCGCCCGAACCGCACCCCGTAGCGCGCATCGAACTGGTCGTTGATGCGCACCGCGCCGCTGTCGAGCGCGCCGGCCATGGTGACGGTCTTGAAGATGGAGCCCGGCTCGAAAATGCCCGAGGTGATGCGGTTGAACGTATCCTTGACCAGGGCGGTGGCCGGCTCGTTGGGGTTGAAATCGGGCAGCGAGACCATGGCGATGACTTCGCCGGTATGGATGTCGAGCATCACCCCGGCCGCCGCGATGGCCTGGTAGCGGCTCATGGCGTCGGTCATTTCCTCGTACATCACGTGCTGCACGCGCATGTCGACCGACAATTCCACCGGCGTGAGCGCATTGCCGCGCGCCAGGCCCAGATCCTGCAGCAGCGCCACCGCCTCGGTGTCCATGTGCTTCTCGATGCCGGAAATGCCCTGGTTGTCGATATTGGTCGAGCCCAGGATGTGGCTGGCCTCGCGCATACCGGGATAGAAGCGCTTGGATTCGGTGATGAAGTCGATGCCGGGAATGCCCAGCCGCATCACCCGGTCCTGGACGGCGGGGGACAGCTCGCGCTGCACCCAGACGAACCCCTTGTCGCCGCTGAGGCGATTGCGCAGCCAGGCTTCGTCGAGATCGGGCAGCACCGTGCGCAGCTTGCGCACCGCCTCCTCCACATCGATGATGCGGCGCGGCTCGGCATAGAGCGAGGGCACGCGGATATCGACGGCCATTTCCAGCCCGTTGCGGTCCAGGATCGGCGGGCGCGTGGCGGTGATGACATCGCGCGCCTGCCCCTCGATGGTGGAATCGGTGACCACCATGCCCAGTTGCACCAGCCGGCCGCCCACCAGCCCGAAGCCGAGCAGCAGCGCCAGCACCATCCAGCGGATGCGGGCCTGGGTGAGATTGGTGCGCGCCTTGCGCGCGCCTTCCAGCGCGATGGTGGGGCCCAGTCCGTCCGCGGTCATCGCCATCATTCGATCCCTTCGAGTTCGAGAATGGCGTCGATCGGATCGATGCCGGCCGCCAGCGATTCGAACAGCGCATCCATGGCCGCCGAATTGGGCTTGGCCGGGCGCATGGGCAGCGCGTCGAAAGCGCCGAACTGCTTCTGCTGCACCGGACCGATGGCCAGCGCCGCCTGATGCCGGCGCACGATGGGCTCGATATGGCCCGGCTGGCTCAGCACCGCCTCGTCGGCCTTGAGCAGCGACAATTCCCCCTCCTGCGCGTCGATCAGCGCGACCAGCGCCGTGCGGTCGCTGGCGGTGTTCTCGATGGAGAATTTGAGCGCATAGACCCCGGCCAGCATGAGGGCACTGGTGAAGATCAGGATGATGTTGAGATTGCGGATCATGCGGCACCCCGCAGCCGGGGCATGCCCAGGCCCTCGAAACGGACCGGCCGCGCCGGCGCCGCCGAACGGGTGGCGGCCCGCAATATGGCCGAGCGCGCCCGCGGATTGCGCGCCAGCTCGGCCGCGCCCGGCTTTTGCGCCTTGGCCACGCTCACCCAGCGCCGCGCCTCGGTTTCGGGCTGCGGCAAATGTCGCGACAGCGCCGGGCCGCCCTTTTCGGGATCGAAGAAGCGCTTGACGATGCGGTCTTCGAGCGAGTGGAAGCTCACCACCGCCAGCCGCCCGCCCTCGCCCAGCAGGCGCTCGGCGGCAAAAAGCGCTTCGGCCAGTTGCTCGAACTCGCCATTGACGGCGATGCGCAGCGCCTGGAAGGAGCGCGTGGCCGGATGGGCGTCGCCCGGCTTGCGGCCGATAGCCTTCTCGATGACGCGGGCCAATTCCAGCGTGGTGGCGATGGGCGCATTTTCGCGCGCCGCGACGATGAACTGGGCGATGCGGCGCGACTTGCGCTCCTCGCCAAAGGCATAGAGCAGATTGGCCAGTTCCTCGGCCTCAAGTCCATTGACCAGGTCGGCGGCGCTTTCGCCCTCCCCGCTCATGCGCATGTCGAGCGGCCCCTCGCGCATGAAGGAAAAGCCGCGTTCGGCCTCGTCGAGCTGCATGGAGGAAACGCCGATATCGAGCACCACCCCGTCTATGGGGCCATGAGGGGCGGCCAGCGTGTCGAGCGCGGAAAACGTGCCGGGAACAAAGGTGAAGCGGGCGCCATATTCGGCCTTGAGCGCTTCGGCGAAGGGCAGCACGGAAGGGTCGCGGTCGAGCGCGACGACATCGGCCCCGCCAGCCAGCAGCGCGCGCGAATAGCCGCCCGCCCCGAAGGTGCCATCGAGGATGCGCTTGCCCGAAAGCGGCGCCAGCGCAGCCAGAACCTCATCCAGCAGCACGGACACATGCGGGCCAGCATCGGGGCTGGTTGCGGGCATGGAACTCTTGCCCATGAAATAAACAACTCCGCTCGGCTGGACGGCCGGACCGTAAACGTTGCGCCACTTTGACCGAGGACGCTTAAGATTCTGTTTCCCATGGGGAGGATGGCGATGGTGGATGAGACGCTTCTTCACCCCTCCCCGCGTCACCGCCGGGTTCGTCCCGGTGGTTCATGGATCGGGGCAAACGGAACGCTGGATTGCCGGGACAAGCCCGGCAATGACGGCGGAGGAAGAAGAAAAATGCCAGTCGGCCTGTAAGCCGGGTTCTGTAGGGTCGCGTTTCCGCGACGTGGCGGCCATTCATCTAGGGCGCCTGTTGCCAGGACGCTCATGCAACCAACCCGGATGATCTGGCCTCAAAACAGGCTGGGACCGAAGCCCCGCGTCATCCCTATTTGGTCTTGCTCCCGGTGGGGTTTACCATGCGGTTCCTGTTGCCAGGCCCCCGGTGCGCTCTTACCGCACCCTTTCACCCTTGCCCCGGCATGCCGGGGCGGTTTGCTTTCTGTGGCACTTTCCCTGGGGTCGCCCCCGCCGGCCGTTAACCGGCACCGTGTTTCGAAGGAGCCCGGACTTTCCTCCAGCAGCAGGTTACCCCGCTGCCAGCGGCCGCCCGGCCAACTGGCCGGGCGATGTAGGGGGGAAAGCCCCTTCCCGTCAAGCGCCCAGCTGCGGCAGGGGCGCCGGACGGGTCAGCGCGCGATAGGCCAGGTTGATCGCCTTCATGCGCGCCGTGGCCACGTCGATCAAATCTTCGGGCACGCCGCGGGCGATCAGCCGGTCGGGATGGTTCTCGGCCGCCAGCCGGCGATAGACCCGGCGGATTTCGTCGGGCGTGGCATTGGGCGCCAGCCCCAGAACCGCATAGGGATCGACACCCGCCTCCAGCTCGACATGCTGGCTGGCGAGCTGGGCGAAGCGCGCATCGTCAAAGCCGAAAATGTCGCTGACCGCCTTGAGATATTCGAGCTCGGCCTCGTGCACCACGCCATCGGCGGTGGCGATGTAGAACAGCCCGTCGAGCACATGCTCGAGCGTTTCGGGGCTGTCATGGAAAAATTTCATGACCTTGCGCGCATAGGCGTCGAACCCGGCCACGTCCTGCTTGGCGAGGTTGAAGACGCGGGCCACCTGCTCCTCATGGCCGGGCACGATATCGACCGTGGCGCGGAAGGCGCGCTCCTCGGAGGCGGTGACGGCGCCATCGGCCACCGCCATCTTCGCCGCCAGCGCGATCAGCGCCAGGGTGAAGGCGGCGTCGCGCCCGCCGGGCAGCCAGGTGTCGGGATCGAGGGCATTGGCGAGCGAGCCGGCCAGCCCGGTTCTCTGGCTGAACGAGCCGAGAAAATCGGACAGGATCTGCCACATGTCGGTTTTGTCTCTGGCCACGAGGAAGAAGCGTCCGGCTGGAGGGAAAAGGCGATTTGCGCGCCGAAACTAGCGGGTCTGCGCGTCGGGGTCCACCGCCTCTCCGCGCGGCGCCAGCCCCCAAACGGCCCGGATGGATTCCACAAAAACCCGCTCAGTCGGCGAAATAGACGTCGTCCGCCGGGCCCACCACCCAGGAGCGCTGGCGCTGGCGGCTATTGGGGCCCTGATCGAGATAAAAGCCGTTGGGGTCGTATTCGGACGCGGCTCCGCCCCGCTCGCGGGCGCGCTGCGCCAGGAATTCGGAAAGGGGTCCGGTTTCCCAATCGGCCAGATCGGCGGCGGTCACCTCGCCCATGGGCGGGGGCACCACGGCGGGCCGGTTGACGGCCACCGGCGTCTCCACCACCAGCGGGGCCTCCACCGGGCGCGGGCGCATGGAGAGCGGCATGGGCACCGGGGCCACCTTGGCGGGCGGCAGCGCCGCCATCTCGGTGGGCTCGGGCTGGCTCGGAGCCGGCGCGGCGGGAGCAGGCTGGACCGGGGTCGTCGGCGGGGGCGTGGGCGCAGGCGCGGCCGTCGAGGCCGGCGCGTCGGAAATATAGCTGGGCAATTCGCGGCCCGATTGCAGATAGGAGTCGACCACGCCATTGGCCGACGCCGCCGGGGCGGCAGGCTGGGCCACGGGCGCCGGGGCAGGCGTCGGCTTGGGGGCTTCCTTCGGCGCCTCACGGGGCGCAGCAGGCGCCGGTGCGGCAACCGGGGCAGGCGCGGCTTCCGCGGTCTGGGCCTGCGGCAGGGCGGTGGCCACCTGCGGGGTGGCCTCGCCGGCGAATTGGGCCGACAGCAAATCCACCGCCGGCACGCCCAGCACGATGGCGGCCCCGGCCCAGATCAGGCCATTGGTGATGCGGCGGTCGATCTTCATCTCTCAAACGTCCCGATTTGCGCCACCCCAACGGGCAGAAAGCCGATCTTCATGGCCATTTGTGGGCCAGAAACCGCCGGGCTAAGCCATCACGCCTGAATGGGAACTGAACGCAGCGGCGGCGCCTATTTTTCCGCGCGCCGGCCCAATATGCGCGCCAGCGCCAGCGCCAGCGGCGAGCGATTGTGGGTGTAGATGTGGAATTCGGTGACGCCCTCGTCCAGCAGCTCGGTCACCTGCTCGGCGGCAACGGCGGAAGCCACTAGCGCATGGGTTTCCGGCTCGTCCTCCAGCCCCTCGAAGCGCTCGGCCAGCCAGCCCGGAATGGTGGCGCCGCAGCGGCCGGCGAAGCTGGCGATCTGGCGGAAGCTGTGGATGGGCTGGATGCCCGGCACGATGGGCGCGGTGATGCCGGCGGCGCGGGCGCGGTCGAGATAGCGCAGATAATGGCTATTGGAGAAGAACATCTGCGTGATGGCTCGATCGGCCCCCGCATCGATCTTGCGCTTGAGATTGTCGATCTCATAGGCCCAGTCGGGGCTTTGCGGGTGCTTTTCGGGATAGGCGGCGACCGAAATGTCGAAGTCGCCGATGCGGCGCAGCCCGGCCACCAGGTCGGCGGCGTTCTGATAGCCTTGCGGGTGCGGGGTGAAGGGCTGGCCCACCCCTTCGGGCGGATCGCCGCGCAGCGCCACGATGCGGTTGATGCCGGCGGCCTTGTAGCCGCGCACCACCTCGTCCACCTCGTCGCGGGTCGCGCCCACGCAGGTGAGGTGGGCGGCGGCGTCCACGCCGGTCTCGGCCTTGATGCGGCTCACCATGCGCAGGGTGCGCTCGCGCGTCGAGCCGCCCGCGCCATAGGTCACCGAGACGAAGCGCGGCTTGAGCGGGGCCAGCTTGTTGACGCTGTCCCAGAATTTTTCCTCCATGAGGTCGGTCTTGGGCGGGAAGAATTCAAAGGAAATCTGCAAATCCGGGCGCTGGCCCGCCACCTGGCGGCTGGCGCGGAGAGTGTCTTCGAGCATGGGATCTATCCGTTCGCGGTCTTGTCGCTGAGGCGCCAGAGGCACACTGTCAGCCCGCCCTCGCGGGCGCTGGGAAATTCATGCCTTTCGGCCACCAAAAGCCCTGCCGCCCCGGCCCAGGCGCTCATCTGGGCCTCCGAGAGCCCGAGCCGGCGATGGGCGTGGTCGGCGCGCAGGAATTCGAGGTCGTGGGGGGCAAAATCGACGATCACCATGTCCCCGCCCGGCTTGAGCAGCCGGCGCGCCTGCGCCAGCATCCGCCCCGGATCGTCGAAATAATGCATCACCTGATGGATGACGATGACGTCGGCCGGCCCGGCATTGAGGTCGACATCGCCGATATCGCCCAGGCGCACCTGGGCATTGGCGATGCCGGCGGAGGCCAGGCGCGAGCGCGCCACCGCCAGCATTTCCCGGCTCGAATCGATGCCGATGCCCCGGCCGTAGAAATCGCGCAGCACTTCCAGCATGCGCCCGGTGCCGGTGCCCAGATCGATCAGGGTCTCCACCTTGCGCCCGCCCAGAGCCGCCACCACCGCCGCTTCCACCGCCTCTTCGGGCACGTGCAGGCGCTTGAGCAGATCCCAGCTTTCGGCGACGCGGGCGAAATATTCGGCCGCCCGGGCCTGCTGGCCGGCGCGAACCGCCTGCTGGCGCTCGATGTCGCGCCGCCGGTCGGGATCGTCGGTGTCGAGCCGCGCCACCAGCCAGCGGGCCAGTGCGGCCCCTTCCCCATCCTGAGCCGGCCCGTAATAGGCCCAGGCGCCCTCGGCATTGCGCTCGATGAGCCCGGCATCGGCCAGGAGCTTGAGATGGCGCGACACGCGCGGCTGGCTCTGCTTGAGAATCTCGGTCAAATCCTTGACCGAATGGTCGCCATCGGCGAGCAGGGCGAGCAGGCGCAGCCGGGTGTCCTCACCCGCCGCCTTCAACACCCCCACCAATTGCTCCAGACCCGCCATGGCGCTCCACCAGATATAAAGATGTCTTTATATCTGGATTTGCGGCGCGGTCCAGAGGGAATGACGCGGGACCTCAGGCGACCACGCTGCGCTCTTCGCTGACGGCGCGCTTGCGGAAGGAATGGGCGCGCCAGAGCTCGAAAATGCTCACCGCCTCTTCCCGGTCCAGCGCCTCGAAGCGGCTGGCGACCATGGCCTTGTCGGCGTCGCTCGGCAGGTCGCGCCAGGGGAGCGTGGCGAAGATGGCCTCGAACATGTCGGGCGCCAGCCCCGCCGCCTTGAGGGCGACGATGACGGCGACATAATCCTGCCCCGCCAGCCATTTGACGAAGACTTCCGGCGCGAGCCGCAGCATCACCGCCAGCGCGGCGGCGGCATGGTGGCCGTATCCGAAGCGGGCGAAGCGCGCCAGGGCCCGGTCGTTGAGCTGCTTGCGGTCGCTCAGGCCCTTGACCTGGTTATAGGCCACCTTCCATTCGGTGGCCGAAAAGCCGGCGCGGTTGCGCATGCGGTTATAGACCACCGCATTGACCTTGCCGGCGGCCACCGGGTCGATGGCCCGGTTCACCCCGCCCAGCGTCTGGAGCACCTTGGTGGCGGCATTGTCGATCTCGCCGCGCAATTGCGTCCAGTCGATATCGGAGCGGTTGCGCAGGTCGGCGGCGATCTCGGCGTCGCGGCTGGCGCGGGCCACCAGCTTTTCCAGCGTCGCCTTGCCGAATTCGGCGCTGGTATTGCGCACCAGCTGCACCACCGAGGAGGTTTCCCCGTGCTCGGCAATGGCCTCGCCGACGCGCTCGGGCACCTTCATGCGGCTGGCGATGGCGATGCGGTGCTCTTCGCTCTGGGTGTTGATGATGTCGATCAGGTCGTCATCGCTCAGCACGTTGGAGAATTCGAGCAGCGGCTTGGCCACCTCGATGCTGTCATTGGCCAGCTTGAGCACCACCGTGCCCGGCGCCCTGTCGAGCGGGGCCAGGAGCTTTGCCACATGCATGCGGGCTTCCACCTCGACCAGCTCGGCAAGCTGGCACAGCACCTCGTCATATTGAGCGACCTGCTCGTCGTCGCAATGGTTCGACACGAAGGTGAAAAGCTGCGCCATGTTGCGGAACAGCTGCTCCCGCTCGGAGGTCTCGGCGTCCCCGTTCAAAACCCGGAAACTCGCAAAAGCCCGCAGGCCCTCGTCAAGCTCGTTCATCTGCCCATTCTCCCGGCTTCTGCCGCATAATTTCGCCTGGCAGAATGCACGCCGACCTGCTTTCGGCGCCTGAAGGCGGAGCGCGGGAATTGATTCAAATTTTAGGGGAATGGGTGAGGATTTGGAGAGGGGCGACCCCTCCCCGGCCCTCCCCACAAGGGGGAGGGTGCGATTTCGTGGTTGGGACACGATTGTGCCAAATGCACAAGGCCACACCTCCCCCTTGATGGGGGAGGCCGGGAGGGGGTGGCCCCCTCAGTTCAGGTCGAACCGGTCGGCGTTCATCACCTTGGTCCAGGCGGCGACGAAGTCGCGGACGAACCTGCCGCTGGGATCGGCCTCGGCATAGGCCTCGGCCAGCGCCCGCAATTGCGAATGCGAGCCGAAGATGAGGTCGGCGCGGGTGGCGGTCCAGCGGGTCTCGCCGCTGGCGCGGTCGCGCCCTTCATAGACGCCGCGCCGGCCGGCCACGGGGGCCCAGGCGGTGCCCATGTCCAGCAGGTTGACGAAGAAGTCGTTGCTGAGCGTTTCCGGGCGCTCGGTGAAGACGCCATGCTCGGGCTCGCCCGCCCGCAGCACGCGCAAGCCGCCGACCAGCACCGTCATTTCCGGCGCGGAGAGGCCCAGAAGCTGCGCCCGATCCACCAGCGCCTCCTCGGGCGACAGGCGCTGCCGCCCGGCCGCGTAGTTGCGGAAGCCGTCTATGGTCGGCTCCAGCGGCGCGAAGGAGGCGGCGTCGGTCTGCTCGGCCGAGGCGTCCATGCGGCCCGGGGTGAACGGCACCTCGATCTCGGAGCCGGCGTCGCGCGCCGCCTTCTCGATGCCCACGCCCCCGGCCAGCACGATGAGGTCGGCCAGCGACACCCGCTTGTTGCCGGGCTGGGCGGCGTTGAACTCGCCCTGTATGGCTTCGAGGCGCGACAGAACCTGGGCCAGCTGCTCGGGCTTGTTGACCGCCCAGTCCTTTTGCGGGGCGAGGCGGATGCGCGCGCCATTGGCGCCGCCGCGCATGTCCGAGCCGCGATAGGTCGAGGCCGAGGCCCAGGCGGTGCTCACCAGTTGCGACACCGAAAGGCCCGAGGCCAGGATCGCGGCCTTGAGCGCGGCGATGTCGGCGGCGTCGACCAGATCATGGTCGCGGACCGGGATCGGGTCCTGCCAGATCAGGTCTTCGGTCGGCGCTTCGGGGCCGAGATAGCGGCTCCTGGGGCCCATGTCGCGGTGGGTCAGCTTGAACCAGGCGCGGGCGAAGGCCTTCTCGAATTCCTGCGGGTTTTCCAGGAACCGGCGGGCGATCTTTTCATAGGCCGGGTCGGTGCGCAGGGCGATGTCCGAGGTCAGCATAGCCGGGGCCTGCCGGCGGTCGGGATCGTGGGCGTGGGGCACGGTATTGGCGCCCATGCCATGCTGGGGAATCCACTGCCAGGCGCCGGCCGGGCTCTTCACCAGCTCCCATTCGTAGCCGAAGAGGTTCCAGAGGAAATTATTGGTCCAGCGCGTCGGCGCGCTGGTCCAGGTCACTTCCAGCCCGCTGCCGATGGTGTCGCCGCCCTTGCCGGTGCCGAAGCTGCTGACCCAGCCCAGGCCCATCTGCTCGATGGGGGCCGCTTCCGGCTCGGGGCCGACATGGGCAGCGTCGCCCGCGCCATGGGTCTTGCCGAAAGTGTGGCCGCCGGCGATCAGCGCCACGGTCTCCTCGTCGTCCATGGCCATGCGCGCGAAGGTCTCGCGGATGTCGCGGGCCGAGGCCAGCGGGTCGGGGTGGCCGGCCGGGCCCTCGGGATTGACGTAGATAAGGCCCATCTGCACGGCGGCCAGCGGATTGTCGAGCTCGCGCTCGCCGCTATAGCGCTCCTCGTCGGCCAGCCACTTGCCCTCCGAACCCCAATAGATGTCCTGCTCGGGCTCCCAGGTGTCGGCGCGCCCGCCGGCAAAGCCGAAGGTCTTAAAGCCCATGCTTTCCAGCGCGACATTGCCGGCCAGGATCATCAGGTCGGCCCAGGAGATATTGGCGCCGTATTTGCGCTTGATCGGCCAGAGCAGACGCCGGGCCTTGTCCAGATTGACATTGTCGGGCCAGGAATTGAGCGGGGCGAAACGCTGCTGGCCGCCCCCGCCGCCGCCCCGGCCATCGGCGATGCGATAGGTGCCGGCGCTATGCCAGGCCATGCGCACGAAGAAGGGGCCGTAATGGCCGAAATCGGCGGGCCACCACTCCTGCGAATCGGTCATCAGCGCGGTGAGGTCGGCCTTGATGGCGTCCATGTCGAGCGCCTTGAAAGCCTCGGCATAGTCGAAATCGGCGCCCATCGGGTTGGCGCGGTCCGAATGTTGGTGCAGCACCGACAGGTCGAGCATGTTGGGCCACCACTGACGGTTGCCCTGGCCGGGCTTGGGCCGGGAGGCCCCGCCATGATCCACCGGGCACTTGCCGCCGGCGGCCTCGGGCTGGGGATCGGGCAAAATCTTGTCGTTCATGGCGAGGTTCCTCAATGCTGCTTGGGGCGTTGTATAGGCAAGGGAAAACCATTAGACCAATCGATAATTCTTGGCCTGATGATAGGAAAAGCTAATCGTGCCCATTTCGCTCCGCCAGATGCGCTATGCGCTGGCCGTGGCCCGAACCGGCCATTTCGGCCGCGCCGCCACCGAATGCGGCGTCACCCAGCCGGCCCTGTCCCAGCAGATCCTGTCGCTGGAAGCGCTGTGCGGCACGCCCCTGTTCGACCGGCACAAGACCGGCGCGCGCCCCACCCCCTTCGGGCGGGAATTCATCGGGCTGGCGCAGGAAACGGTGCGACGGGCCGACGCGGTCAATGCCTTCGCGCTGGGCCAGACCGACCGGCCGGCGCGCCCCATCCGCTTCGGGCTCATCCCCACCGTCGCGCCCTATCTGTTGCCCGAGATCTTCCCCGCCCTGGTCAAGGGCCTGCCCGAGCCCGGCTTCGCCATCAGCGAAAGCCGCACCGAGGCGCTGCTGGCGGGTCTGGTGGACGGCAGCCTCGACATCGCCCTGATCGGCACCGCCCTGCCCGCCGACGGCGCGCCGCTGGTGGCAAGGCCGCTGTTCGACGATCCCTTCGTGCTGGCCACCGCGCGCGACGAGGCCACCGCCCTGCCGGTGTCGCTGGCCACGCTTCCGCCCGAGCGCATCCTGCTGCTCGATGAGGGCCATTGCTTCCGCGACCAGACCATCGCCGCCTGCGGGCTGGGCGGGGGGCCGGCGGCGCGCACCTTCGCCGCCACCTCGCTCTCCACCATCGTGGAATTCGTCGCCAATGGTCAGGGGGTGACGCTGCTGCCCCGCATCGCGCTGCGCAAGGAGGCGAACGATCCGCGCATCGCCATCCACGCCCTGGCCGATCCCCATGCCGGGCGCCTGCTGTCGCTGGTCTGGCGCGCCGGCTCGCCCTTCGTGCCCACCTTCGAGATCATCGCGAGGATCATCCGCGCCAGCCGCAAGCCGGCGGGCTAGAGCAGGGCCGCCCGCGCCCGGCTGCGGCGGCGCAGGCCGTCATAGCTGAACACCATCAGCGACACCCAGATCAGCACGAAGCTGAACAGACGCCAGCCATTGAGCGCCTCATGGAAGAGCAGGATGGCGACGAGGAATTGCAGCGTCGGGGTGATGTACTGGATCATGCCCATGGTGGAAAAGCGCAGCCGCCGCACGGCATAGCCGAAAAGCAAGAGCGGCACGGCCGTGGCCGGCCCGGTGAGCATGAGCAGCACCATCTTGAGCGGATCGGCATGGACGCCCGGCCCCTGGCTGGCCAGCACATAGGCGACATAGACCGCCGCCACCGGCGCGATCATCGCCGTTTCGGCGAAAAGCCCGGCGGCCGGCCCCAAATGGGCGGTCTTGCGGATATAGCCGTAAAAGCCGAAGCTCAGCGCCAGCCCCAGCGAAATATAGGGCACGGTGCCCAGCCCCACCGCCTGGATGAGGATGGCGACCGCCGCCATGACGATGGACACGGTCTGCAACCGGTTCTGCCGCTCGCCCAGCAGCACCATGCCAATCAGCACGTTGACCAGCGGATTGATGAAATAGCCGAAGCTGGCCTCCAGCACCTGCCCGCGCTCCACCGCCCACACATAGATGAGCCAGTTGGCGGCCAGCAGCGCCGCCGCCAGCGCCGTGTCGCGCACCCGCCGGCGGTCGGCGAAGACGCTGCGCACCGCCCCGAACCCGCCGGTGAAGGCGAGCACCCCGGCCAGCAGCAGCAGCGACCACAAGGTGCGCTCGGCCACGATCATCACCGCGCCGGCATCTTCCACCAGGCGGAACAGGATGGGCAGGCCGCCCCAGAGCGTATGGGTCGTCACGGCCGCGATCACGCCCTTGCGGACTTCGCTGGCCCCCGAAGCCGTCTGCGGCGCGGGGCTGGATGGGGGAAGGCTCATGAGAAAACTCCGCACCCCGGACGGGGCGCATGCCAAGCATGTAGCAGCGCCGGCGCGCGCGGCCAACTGCTGTTTGTGGCGGGGACGGCTTGCAAAGCGCACCGCTTCGCACAACCTTGAGTCCAGCGGTGCGTTGTCCTTGCGAGGCGCCCCCTCATGACCAGAACCTTTAGGAGATAGCCATGAAGAAGACCGTTACCTGGATCCTGATCGCCAATGGCGCCCAGGCCCGCATCGTCGAATATACCGGGCCGGGCAAGGGGCTGCGGCAGGTGGAGGGCATGGAGTGGTCGATCGAGCCGCTTCAGGCGCAGGAACTGGTCACCGATCGCCCCGGCGGCAACCGCACCCCGGCCGGCTTCGGCCGCGGCGGCATGGAGCCGCGCACCGACCCCGTCGAGCACCGCGAAACCGAATTCGTCAAGTCCGTCGCCGCCGCGCTCGACCGCCAGCACCAGCAGAACGCCTTTGACCGCCTTGTCATCGCCGCCGCCCCCATCGCCCTGGGCGACATCCGCAAGGCCATCTCCCCCACGGTCAAGAAGACCATTGTCGGCGAGCTCAACAAGGACCTCACAAACCTGCCCACCCCGCAGATCGACAAGCACCTCGACGGCATCCTGGCGGTGTAGGAAAAAAGGTCTTCACCAATCGTCATTGCCGGGCTCGTCCCGGCAATTTCCCCCTCAGCTCGCACCGCCCCTCCCATGGATCACCGGGACAAGCCCGGTGATGACGGGTGGGGAGGTATTGTGCTTATCCATGGCACCCATCCCCCCCTTGAGGGGCTTGTTGCATAACGTCTGGTGCCGCAACAAACACGGTGTCATCCCGGCCTCCGCGCCGGGGTCCATCTTCACATCTCAGGATAGGCCCCCGGCTCAAGGCCGGGGCGAAATAGGGGGTGGGGGATCATTGCGGCGCGTTTCTCGCTTCGCGACAATTGCGCAACAGGCACCTGGTGGGAGAAGGGGGCGGTTGGGGCGAAACTAAGCCCCTACTCCTCGTCCTCATCGTCGCCCGCCAGCACGTCCAGGAATTCCAGCAGCATGGAATTGACCAGGTCGGGGCGCTCGATGCTGGGGATGTGGGCAACCCCTTCCAGCACCACGGCGAAGGCGTTGGGCATTTCCTCCGACAGATGCTCGTGGCGCTCGATCAGGGCGGTGAAATCCTCGTCGCCCACCATCAGCAAAGTGGGCGCATTGACCGCGCCAACGCGCGGCCAGGCCGGGGGCGGACGCTCCGCGCCACCCAGCTCGGGCTTGGCCAGCGCCTTTGCGTTCATGTCGAGGAAAAGCGCACGCGCTGCGCCCTCCACCCGGCCGCTGCGGGCGCGGGGGCCATCGAGCCATTCATGGGCCTGCACGCGGTTGACCATGTCGAGATCGCCGCGCTCCCAGGCGTCTTCCTCGGCGGCCTCGATCTGCTCCTCGACCGCCGTCGCGGTCCAGGGCGCGCCGCTGACCGAGGTCCCGATCAGCACCAGCCCCAGCACCCGGCCGGGATGGCGCAGGGCGAAATCCAGCGCCAGCCCGCCGCCCAGCGAGCAGCCGACGAAAATGGCGGCATGGATGTCGCGCGCCGCCAGAACGGCTTCGAGATCGTCGATATGGCTGAAGGGCAGATCGGCGCTTTCGGTGTCGCCATAGCCGCGCCGGTCATAGGCGACGGCCTGCCAGCCCTCATCGGCCACGGCCGCCATCTGGCTGGCCCACATGCGCTTGTCGCAGACCCCGGCATGCAGGAACACCACTGGCAGCCCCTCCCCCTCCATGAGGCCGGAAAAGCGGGCGCCGCCCGTTTCGAGCGTGAAGGGGCGGGCGGTCATGGGCGGCCTCCGGGGCGCGGCGGGAATTATTGGGCGATGGCGGCGCAGAATTTGCGCATATCGCGCGCATCGTGCCAGCAGCCGGGTTCATCGTCCACCGGCACGAATTCGCCCAGCGCCTGCGGCAGGCGGCCCGGCGCGGCATCGGCGGCGATGAGATAGCCCTGCCCGGCGCCATCGGCGAGATGGGCGAAAACGAAGACCTGGCCGTCCGGCAGGGCAAAGGTGATGCCGCCGCCATCGGCGGTCACGTCACAGGCGAAGCTGCCGTAATCGGTCATCGAACATTGCCCCGGCACGGCCATGGCGGGCCCGGCGAGGGCAAGGCCAGCCAGCAGCACCGCCCCCGTCACAAAACGCTTCATACATTCCCCCAAGAATGCCAATCGTCGGGCCAGCGGCCCCGCTCTCCGCACATATCGCAAAAACCCCCACAAACCCAAGCCTTTTCGTGGGCGGGCCGACCAAAGGGTTAAAGGGTGGGGGGCGCGGAGAATCGCCTCTTCCATCGTCATTGCCGGGTTTATCCCGGCAATCCATCCCTCCGCCGGCGCTTAACCGTGGATCACCGGGACAAGCCCGGTGATGACGATGGGGAAATATCGAGCCCCTGCCCGCCCCCCAAGGGGGGAGGGGCGATGAAGCCCGACGCAGCCCGTTACCGCGTCAGCGGCTTGTAGGTCGCGCGCTTGGGGTTGACGGCGTCGGCGCCCAGGCGCCGGACCTTGTCGGCCTCGTAGTCCTGGAAGTTGCCCTCGAACCATTCGACATGGCTGTCGCCCTCGAAGGCCAGCATATGGGTGGCCAGGCGGTCGAGGAACATGCGGTCGTGGCTGATGATGACGGCGCAGCCGGCGAATTCCTCCAGCGCCTCTTCCAGCGCGGCGAGGGTTTCGGTGTCGAGATCGTTGGTCGGCTCGTCGAGCAGCAGCACGTTGGCGCCGCTCTTGAGCATCTTGGCCAGGTGCACGCGATTGCGCTGCCCGCCCGAGAGATTGCCCACCTTCTGCTGCTGGTCGCCGCCCTTGAAGTTGAAGGCCGAGGTATAGGCGCGCGAGTTCATCTCGCGCTTGCCCAGCAGCAGCACCTCGTCGCCGCCCGAGATTTCCTCCCACACGGTCTTGTTGGGGTCGAGCGCGTCCCGGCTCTGGTCGACATAGCCCAGATGCACGTTCTCGGCGACGGTGACGGTGCCGCTATCGGGCTTTTCCTGCCCGGTCAGCATCTTGAACAGCGTGGTCTTGCCCGCACCATTGGGCCCGATGATGCCGACGATGCCGCCCGGGGGCAGCTTGAAGCTGAGATTGTCGATCAGCAGCCGGTCGCCGAAGGACTTGGAGAGCCCCTCCACGTCGATGACGTTGTGGCCCAGCCGCTCGCCGGGGGGAATGATGATCTGGGCGGTGTGCGACTGGGTGCGGGCCTCGTTGAGCTTGACCAGCTCGTCATAGGCCTTGATGCGCGCCTTGGACTTGGACTGGCGCGCCTGCGGCGACTGGCCCATCCATTCGCGCTCGCGCTCCAGCACCTTGGCGCGGGCGGCGTCCTCGCTCTTTTCCTGGGCGAAGCGCTTGGCCTTGGCGCCCAGATAGGCCGAATAATTGCCCTCATAGGGAATGCCGCGGCCGCGGTCGAGCTCGAGAATCCAGCCGGTGACGTTGTCGAGGAAGTAGCGGTCGTGGGTGATGATGAGCACCGCGCCCTCGAATTCGCGCAGGTGCCGCTCGAGCCACGCCGTGGTCTCGGCGTCCAGATGGTTGGTGGGTTCGTCGAGCAGCAGCAGGTCCGGCTTGGAAAGCAGCAGCGCGCACAGCGCCACCCGGCGCTTCTCGCCGCCCGAGAGAGTGGTGACGTCGGCGTCGCCCGGCGGGCAGCCCAGCGCCTCCATGGCCACTTCCACCTGGGATTCGAGATCCCACAGGTTCTGCGCGTCGATGATGTCCTGGAGCTTGGTCGCCTCGTCGGCGGTCTCGTCGGAATAGTTCATCATCAACTCGTTGTAGCGGTCGACGATGTCCTTCTTTTCCTTGACGCCGGTCATCACATTGCCGAGCACGTTGAGCGCCGGGTCGAGCTGCGGCTCCTGCGCCAGATAGCCGACGCGGGCGCCATCGGCCACCCAGGCCTCGCCGGTGAATTCGGTGTCGATGCCGGCCATGATCTTGAGCAGGGTCGACTTGCCCGAGCCGTTGGGGCCCAGCACGCCGATCTTGGCATCGGGGTAGAAGGAGAGGTTGATGTTATCCAACACCTTCTTGCCCCCGGCATAGGCCTTGGACATTGCATGCATGTGATAGATGAACTGGCGCGCCATGGCGTCGTGACCTCTTCTTCGGTAATGCTGCTAGCGATTGCGGGCCTATGTAGGCCATGGGCATGGGGGGAGCAAGGCGGATTGGACAAGCGGATCCACAAGGCCATTCGGCTGATCGAGCAGGGCATGGGGGAGCCCATAAGGCTGGACGACATCGCGGCCCGGGTGGGCCTCTCCCGCCCGCAATTCAACAGGCTGTTCGTCGCCGCCACCCATGAAACGCCCTCCGACTATATCCGGCGCATCCGGCTGGACACCGCCGCGGCGCGCCTGCGCTGGAACAACCAGTCGGTCGGCGCCGCCGCCATCGATGTCGGCTATGACAGCCAGCCCTCCTTCACCCAGGCCTTCTCGCGGCGCCATGGCGCCTCCCCGGCGGTCTTCCGCCAGGATACGGACCGCTGGCCGATCAAGGACAGCACCGGCATTCACGAGCGGCGCGTGCACCTGATCGAGCTGGAGGGCTTCACCTGCTGGGCGCAGCGCTTCATCGGCCCCACCGAGCGCGTGCCCTGGCACTGGAAGGCCTTCCTCGCCGGCCTGCCGCCCGCCATCAGGGATACGGCCGGCTTTGTCGGCCTGCTGCGCGACGACATCCGCTTCACCCCGCCCGACCGCGTGCGCTACGATTGCGCGGTCATCGCGCGCCCCGGCGAGGACATGCCCGACACCCTATGCCCCATCGCCATCGGCCCCATGCTGGCGGCCACCATACGCCACCAGGGCGGCTATGGGCATGACGTCCAGACCGGGCTCTGCGTGGCCCACACCTACGCCTTCCTGCTCGATGAATGGCTCAGCGCCAGCCGGCACAGTTTCGCGGGGGATTTTACCCTGGAATTCTACAGCGACACGCCCGGCGGGACCGACCCCGACATGGTGCGATGCACCATCGCGGCGCCGGTGCTGTGAGCGGTTTCACCGCGTCCGCACACAGCGGCGCCCCTAGAAGGCGTAGCGCAATTCCGCCGTCACCGCGTGGCGGCGCACATCATGCAGGTCGATGCTGGAATCGGTGGAACTGAAGGTGTAGCCCAGGCTCGCCGAAGCCCCCTTGCCCACGCCCTCCGACAGATCCAGCGTCAGCGCCGCGCCCAGGACATGGCGGCGGTCGTCGCGCCCCTGCGGGAACATCGCCAGGCTCTGGTCATAGGTGGCCATCTCGTAGGAATAGCTCACGCCGAGTTCGAGCGCGTCATTGAGCGCCAGCATCGCGCCCAGCCGCGGGCCATGCGCCCAGTAGGAATAGAGCCCGCTCGTGGCGTCCACCCGCGTCACGACATAATCCAGCCCCGCCGAAAGGCCGGGAGCGATGTCGTATTGCAGCCCCGCCACCAGCCCTTTGGTGACATTGTCGCGCAGCGCATCGCCGGGAATGTCGTAGCGGCTCAGCGAGCCGCCAAGGCCCAGCGACAGGCCGGGCGCCACCTCGAAACTGCCCCTCGCCTCCACGCCCAGCACGGTCTGCTCGAGCTGGCCATTGCTCCATTTCAGCCCGGCATTGCCCTGCAGATTGAGGCTCAGCGGACCCCTGGCATGGATGATGCCGGCCACGGCCCTCAGGCTCTGGGTGCTGTTGGCGGCATCCACCGTATAAAGGCTGGCCCGCGCCTCGCCGCCCAGCAGCAGCGCCCATTCGCCGGTGAGCGGCTGGATGACCGTGCCCCGCACCCCCATGGTCGCGGCGGTGTCCGGCTTGCCCTGGCTGTTCGGATTGATGGCCAGGAGCAGCGGGAAGGCCCCTATCATCGCCTGGACCGAGGTGGCCGAGGTGCCCGCATTGGCATTGCTGTCGATCAAAACGCCGAGCGTGGCCTCGCCCGAAACCATGGGCGGCAGCAGGCCGATGGGAACCGTCTCGATCTCGATCAGGCCCTGGGCCGCCGCCGCTTCGAGAAAACGCAGCCGCGCGGCGATGACCGGCGCGTCGACCTCGGCCAGGATGCGCTGGTAGTCGACCATGGCGCGCCCATATTGGCCCAGCCCGGCCCGGCACTCCCCCAGCCGCGCCAGCGCCTGGAGATTGTCGGGCGACGCGCCGAAATGCCGCTCGATCAGCGAGCAGGCCTGCGGCCAGTCCTGCCGCTCCAGCAGGCGGTCCGCCTGCGCCAGCGCAGCGGCCTGCTCGGCCGTCACCGGCCCGGTGCTGGCCATGGCGACCGACATGTCGAGCGCCAGGGCGAGGCCGGCGAGTGCAAGGGAACGCAGGATCATCGCACGCCTCCCGCCTGCCCATAGACGGTGCCGGCATTGGGCCCGCTGTCGATCACCGCGCTCCAGTCGCCCAGGATCATTTCGGCGGCGCTGCCGTAAAAACGCCCCTTCCAGTCACCGCCGATGATCGTGCCGCCGAAAGCGCCGCCCGACACGGAATCGCTCACCAGCGCATTGCCGCTGCCGGTCAGCACATTGCCGCTAAAGCTGACATGGCCGTCGAGCGCGGGGTTGGGCGAGACGAAGGTCATGCCGCCATGGGCGTAAAGCGAGGTGAAATCGAAGACCACCTCGAAACTGCCCGAGGATGTCTCCCCGCCGGGCATGGTGGCGATGGCCGAGCCGACATAATGGGCATTGAGCCCAGCCGGCACCGAGGCCCAGTTCGGGCTGCCCGCATAGGCCGGATATTGCGCCGCAAAGACGCGCCTCCAGTCCGACAGCGCCTGCGCATTGCGGTTCGCCGCGCTGCCGGCCATGGCCGCCGTTCTCGCGGCCGCGCTCGTCGCCTGCTGCGCCGCCAGGGACTGCATGAGGGCTTCCAGCTTTTCGGTGCCCTTGGGCTTGCCGGTTTTCCCGGTCTGCTGCCCCGTCGCCTGAACGCCCGGACGCCCGGCATTGGCCGCCGTCCCCAGCACGGCCTGCTGGACGATCATCTGCGCGATTTTTTCGAGAACCTGCGCCGCGGATGCACTGGTGGCGGTTTGCGGCTGTGGCTGCGGTTGCGGCGCGGCCGAGGGCTGGGCGGCCGGCTGCGGCTTGGGCTGATTGGCCAGCCCGTTGTTCAACAAGGCGCCGGCCAGGCTTTGCAGGCTCGCCTCGATCTCGCCGGGCGACGGCGTCGTCTTCAGGCTGTCCTTGTAGCTGCCTATGGCCGACTGCGCCTGGACAGGGCCCGTCGCCAGGGCCAGGGCCAGCACGGAGGCCGCGCCGATCATCTGCAATTGAACCATGATTCCCCCACTCGTTCGGGGGCACCATAGGCGAGATCGATCGGCCGGCCTTATCCGGGCTTATCATCGCGTCCCGATTGCCGCGCGCATGCGGAACGAATTGCCGCTTTCGGCATTGAGCCCCGATATTGGGGGAACAATTGAGCGATTATCCCGCCGCACCCGGCTTTTCGCGTCGCCGTCCAAGCGCCTTCGAGAGCATCGCCACCTTCGCCATCATCGCCGCCCTGCTCTATCTGGGCGCCGGCATCTTCGTGCCGCTGGTGCTTTCGGTGCTGCTGGCCTTCGCGCTCAACCCGCTGGTATCGTGGATGAACCGGCGGCTGGGCCTGCCCGACCCCGTGGCGGTGATCCTGGCCGTGCTGCTGGCCTTTGCGGTGCTCATCGGCTTCGCCATCCTCGCCGGCACCCAGATCGCCAACCTGGCGCAGGAATTGCCGCGCTACCGCCAGATCATCCAGGACAAGCTCTCCGGGCTGGGCGAGCAGTTCGGGGGCCTGGTCTGGCTCGACCAGATCAACGCCATGATCGCCAATATGGGCGAAAACCTGGGCCAGGAGCCGCGCCCCGGCCAGATGGCGCCGGTGCCGGTGACCATCTCCAACGAATTGGGGCCGCTGAGCCTTCTCACCTCGATCATGGGCTCGGTGGTCGGGCCGGTGGCCACCATCGCCATCGTCGCGGTGTTCCTGGTCTTCCTGCTGCTCGGCCGCGCCGACCTGCTCGACCGCTTCATCCGCCTGGTCAGCGCCGGGCGCTATTCGCTGACCAACCTGGCCATTTCCGACGCCAGCCACCGGGTCGGGCGCTATCTCATCATCCAGCTCATGGTCAACATGGCCTATGGCACGCTGTTCGCCATTGGCCTGTTCTTCATCGGCGTGCCCAGCGCCCCGCTCTGGGGGTTGCTCATCGTGCTCTTCCGCTACATTCCCTTCGTGGGCGCGCTCATCATCGCCACCGTGCCCTTCGCCCTGGCCTTCGCCGTCGATCCGGGCTGGAACATGCTGCTCATGGCCGTGGCGCTGTTCCTGGTCATCGACCTCACCACCGCCAATATCATCGAGCCGCGCCTTTATGGCTCCAGCACCGGCGTCTCTCCCATCGCCATCCTGCTCTCGGCAATGTTCTGGGCCTCGCTCTGGGGGCCGGTGGGCTTGATCCTCGCCACGCCGATGACCGTGTGCCTTGTCGTCATCGGCCGGCATCTGCCGCAGTTCCAGTTCCTCGAAACCCTTCTGGGCAGCGAGCCGGTGCTATCCCCCGCCGAGCGGCTCTACCAGCGCATGCTCAAGGGCGATGCCGAGGACGCCATCGAGATCAGCGAGGATTATCTCGACCAGCACGGCCAGCCGGCGCTGATCGGCAAGGTCATGCTGCCGGCGCTGCGGCTGGGCTCGGCTGAATTTTCCGACCGGCCCGAATCGGTGCCCCAGCGCCGGCAACTGATCGGCGCCTTCGAGACCGTGCTCGAAACCGTCCTCGCGCCCGACTGGCCCGAGGCCGCGCCCATCCTGCTCATCGGCGGGCGCACCGAGATCGACGAGGCCGCCGCCCGCCTTCTCGGCCTGCAACTGATCGATGGGGGCGCACCGGCCAATGTGCTGCCGCCCGGCGCCATAAGGCAGGAATCCATCGGCCGGCTCGATCTGGATGGGGTGCATACGGTGGTGCTGGTGTTCCTGGGCGCCGACCTGCGGGCCCAGTGCCGCTATGTTGCCCGCCGCATCCGCCGCATGGCGCCGCGCGTGCATATCGCCGTCTGCCTGCTCCACCCCCTGATCGCCGGCGAAACCGCCGAGACCCTGCATGTCGACACCGTCTTCACCGATGCCGAAACCGCCATCGAGGCCATCCCCGCCCTCGCCCGGCCGGCCGAACCAACGCGCCCGTCCGGCCGCCGCCCCTTTGCCGGCCTCGGGCGGGGCGACGACGCGCTGGGCCAGGCGCTCGACGCCCTGGCCGAACGCTTTTCCGTGCCCGCCGCGCTCATCAACCTGGTCGACGACGAGCGGCACCTGGACGACGAGGCGGCCGCGCGCCTCACCTTTCTTGTGGTGGAAGGGGCCGAACCACTGGTGGTTCATTCTGCCGCACCCCACCCCGCCATCGGCGACAATGCCTATCTGGTGACCAACGGCATCGACTTTTACGCCGGGGTGCCGCTCATCCTCGCCGACGGCCGGCGCATCGGCGCCCTGGCGCTCATAGACTACGAACCCCACGCGTTTTCGGCCCAGGACCTGGCCCGCCTGCAGGAAGAAGCAGCCGAACTGGTGCGCCGCTTCGGCTAGGTTTTCGATCCGGCTCGCCCGGAAGCCGGGCTATGTTCGCAAAATCGCCTCACCAGCAGCCATAGCCGGCCCGATAGCTCCCGTCTCCCGACCATGCGTAGATTTCGTTGGCGCTGGCGCAGGGATCGACCGATGGCGTGGGATAGTCATAAGACGAGGACGCGGAGTTGCCATTGGACATGGATCCCAGAAACCGGAACACCGAGGTCGCACCCTCGACGAACTGCGTCATGGCCTTGCGGTTCTGCTCGCCTTCAAAGCCGCCATCCATGTCATAAAGCTCGCGCTGCGCCGCCTCACGAAATTTCGGATCAGGGTGACGGGCCATTCGATTATAGATGGCGCGGGCTTGTCCGACGCTGCCCCAGCGGCCGCCCCGCCGATATTGATACGCCAGGGAAAGCATGGCCTGCCCGTGGTTGAGATCGGAAGCGCGCGCCATGAGGGCCCAGCCGGTATCGAGATTCTGCGTCAGCCCCCACCAACCCTGTAAATACCCCATGGCCAGATGATAGAGCGCCTCGGCGTCGCCCCGTTCGGCGGCCTGGCCGAGCAGGCTGGCCCGTTCGGTTTCGGGCCGCAGCATGGCCAATTGCGTTATCGCCGGCGCAATGCCGTTCTGGGCAGCAGCGGTTAAATAGAGTTCGGCCTGCTGTGCATTCTTGGCCACCCCCTCGCCGTTGAGAAACATCATCCCCGACAGATATTGCGCCGTCGGCTCACCATGGCTGGCCGCGCTCAGCAGCAGGTCGCGCCCCCTGGTCTTATCGGCTTGCACGCCACGCCCTTCGATATAGCGGCGCGCCAGCTGGATCTCGGCAGGGCCAAACCCCTGCGCCGCCGCGGCGCTCACCAAGGCGAGAGCCCGGGCATCGTCCTTCTTGACCAGCTTGCCGCGCTCGAGGATCAGCGCCAGGTCGCTCTGCGCCCCCGCCAAACCGCTCGCCGCTGCCTTTTCCAGCCATTTCAGCCCTTCGGCCGTATTCTTCTTCGCGCCATTGCCATTGAGCAGCATGGCGGCCAGATGGTGCTGTGCCTGCCCGACTCCGCCCTCGGCGGCTTCGACGAAAAGACGATGGGCGGCGGTCTCGTCCCTGGCAATCCCCAATCCCCCCTGCAAGGAGAGGGCGAGATAATATTTGGCCAGCGGCAGGTTCCTGCCCGAGGCCTCCTGATAGAGGGACACGCCCCGCTCCGGGTCGGCGGCAACCCCATTGCCGTTGACATAGGCATATCCGAGCGAGAGCGTGGAATACGGGTCGCCAAGCCCATGACCGCGCTCATAGAGTGCCAGCGCGGTCTCGGAATCAGGTGCAAGCAGGCCGAGATTGTTGAAGGCGCGCCCAAACCCCGCATCGGCGGCCTTCCGATAGGCCAGTTGCGCCTCGTCCAACCGCCCGGTCTTATGCAGCGCGCGTCCGATGGCAAATTCGGCAGCGGCATTGGCCCTTCCGGTCCGCACAACCGCCTCGCAATCCGCCAGAACCGCGTCGGCGTCCATCTGTTCGATGGACATTTCGAGGGACTGAAGGCAGCGGCTCTCCGCCGTCGCGCCGCAGGAGGCCATGACGACCGCCGCCCCGACAAGGACGGCACCCTTCAGCCACGCCCACCTATTCATGCAAACCCTCACGCGACATCATGAACTATACTTAACCGCAGAAAATAATTTCTGCCAAATCCACCAATTATCTACATAGTGGGAAATTGAATGTCGTCCAAGCCCGATTGGCATCCGGTTTGTTCGGACCCTGCAATAACCGTGGAAGGAATGCGGCATTTTGGCTCGAATGCAGGGCCTTTAGATCACGAATTCGGGGCCCTTGGACAGGGGCCGCCCAATTGCAACCCCCGCCTTGCCCATTCTGGCTCCCGCACCGGCTTGACCAAAGCGCGGGGGAAGGGCAACTTGGTGTCATCTCCCCAAAAAACTGATCGTGACGCGCGCGCCGAACGGAGTTTGGCTGGGAGAAGGCTATTGAACTTTCGTGCCGGATGGAGGCAACGCAATGGACAAGATTCCGATGACGGTTGGTGGCCACAAGGCGCTGACCGCCGAATTCGAGCACCGGACAGCCAATGAGCGCCGCCGCATCATCGACGCCATCGCTGAAGCGCGCGCTCATGGGGATCTGTCCGAAAACGCCGAATATTCGGCTGCCAAGGAGCAGCAGAGCCTCAATGAAGGCCGCATCAAGGAGCTGGAGACCATCCTGGCCCTGGCCGACATCATCGATGTCACCAAGCTCTCCGGCCCGACGGTGAAATTCGGCGCCACGGTGACCTTCATCGACGAGGACACCGAGGAAGAAAAGACCTATCAGGTGGTGGGCGACCCCGAGGCCGACGCCTCGGCGGGGCGCATCTCCATCTCCTCGCCCATCGCCCGCGCCATGATCGGCAAGGAAGAAGGCGATTCGTTCGAGGTGGCCGCCCCCGGCGGCGCCCGCAGCTACGAAATCGTCAAGGTGCGCTACATCTAGGCGCCGGCGCCCCTTTCGGGGTGCGGCATTTCCCCTCGTTCCACAGGCAGCTTGCCCCTCGGCATACGGTTTGCCTTGAAACTCCCCTCCCTCGCCCCTTAACTAGGAGCGAGGGAGCATTCGTTTTTGTCGGAGAGCGTTGCGATGCACGCGAAAGTCATCATCATCGGGTCGGGTCCTGCCGGCTACACCGCCGCCATCTATGCGGCGCGCGCCATGCTGGAGCCGGTGATGATCCAGGGACTGCAACCGGGCGGCCAGCTCACCATCACCACCGATGTGGAAAACTATCCCGGCTTCGCCGACGTCATCCAGGGCCCCTGGCTCATGGAGCAGATGAAGGCGCAGGCCGAGCATGTGGGCACGCGCATCGTCAACGACATCATCACCCAGGTCGATTTCGACCGCCGCCCCTTCGTGCTCACCGGCGACAGCGGCCAGACCTACACCGCCGACAGCGTCATCGTCGCCACCGGCGCCCAGGCCAAGTGGCTGGGCTTGCCCTCCGAGCAGAAATTCCAGGGGTTCGGCGTTTCCGCCTGCGCCACCTGCGACGGTTTCTTCTATCGCGGCAAACAGGTCCTGGTGGTCGGGGGCGGCAATACCGCCGTGGAAGAAGCGCTCTTTCTCACCAATTTCGCCGAGAAGGTGATCCTGGTGCACCGGCGCAACGAATTCCGCGCCGAGCGCATCCTCCAGGAGCGCCTCTTCAAGAACCCCAAGATCGAAGTGCGCTGGAACACCGAGGTGGCCGAGATCGACGGCGCCGCCATGCCGCCCTCGGTCAATTCGGTGACCCTGCGCGACGTCACCACCGGCAACACCTATGACCAGCCCATCGACGGGGTGTTCATCGCCATCGGCCACGCGCCGTCCACCTCGATCTTCGCCGGCAAGCTCGACATGAAGCCGGGCGGCTATCTGCAGGTGAAGCCCGGCTCCACCGAAACCAATATCCCCGGCGTCTTTGCCGCCGGCGACGTGACGGACGACGTCTATCGCCAGGCGGTCACCGCCGCCGGCATGGGCTGCATGGCCGCGCTCGACGCCGAGCGCTTTCTGGCCGAGCACGAATTGGCCGAGGCGGCGGAGTAGTCCCGGAATGAAGGGTCTTCCCCCGCCTCCCGTCACAATTTCCGCGCGCCGCTCGCCTAAGGCGGGGGCGCAGGCCCGCCCGGGCTAACCCACAACAAGGAAAGCGTCACACCATGCTCGACTGGGACAAGCTCCGGATCTTCCATACCGCCGCCGAGTCGGGCAGTTTCACCCACGCCGCCGAGAAGCTGGGCATGAGCCAGTCCGCCGTCAGCCGGCAGATCTCGGCGCTGGAAGACGATCTGGGCCTGAAACTCTTCATCCGCCACGCGCGCGGGCTGGTGCTGACCGAAGTGGGCGAGCAGCTTTTCCGCACCGCCCATCGCATGCATTGGGAGCTCCAGCAGGTGGAGACCCAGATGTCCGAGAGCCAGGACGTGCCCACCGGCCCGCTCATCGTCACCAGCACGGTCGGCATCGGCTCCACCTGGCTCAGCTCGCGGCTCGATGAATTCCTCAAGCTCTATCCGCTCATCCAGGTCGAATTGCGCCTCAACGACGCCGAGCTGGACCTGGCCATGCGCGAGGCCGACGTGGCCATCCGCCTGCACCGGCCCAACCAGTCGGAAATGATCCAGCGCAAGCTCTTCACCGTCCACAATCACTTCTACGCCTCGTCGGCCTATGTGGACGAGCACGGCCTGCCCGCCTCGCCCGAGCAGTTGGACGACCACCGCATCATCAGCTTCGGCGAGCCGGTGCCCTCCTATCTGGGCGATATCAACTATCTCGAACGCATGGGCCGGCCCGATTCCAATCCGCGCCGCGCCGTGCTCAAGGTCAACGCCATCTACGGCATGCTGCAGGCCTGCCAGGCCGGCATCGGCATCGCCATGCTGCCCGACTACGTCACCGAGACGGCCGGCGGGCTGGTGCAGGTGCTGCCCGAGATCGAGCTGCCGGCCTATGAGGCCTTCTTCGTCTATCCCCCCGCGCTCAAGAACTCCAAGCGCGTCGGCGTCTTCCGCGACTTCCTCGTCGCCAAGGCGCGCGAGTGGAGCTTCTAGCCTCCCCTCACCCGGAAAGGACCTTGCCCGGGCCTTCGGATGATCCCGCGCGCGCCCGGTGCAAACGCTCCATTTTCCGCCGCGCCGATCCATTCATTCCAGATCGCATGCATGCGGCGCATGGCTAATATACCCCCTCCCCGGTTGATGGGCGGCGGCGCTCCGCCTATACGACGCCCAGCCCAACAGGCGTTTCTCCTCCTCCCTCGCCTGTTGCGTTCCCTCCTTGCGGAACCTCGGTTCTGCATTTGAATGGCTCCGCTCTCCCCTCGAGCGGGGCCATTTTTCTGAGCCCCGGCATTTTTGCATGGCTGGCATGTCCCCTCCCCCATTGTCGACCGGACCGATAGAGTACATATAGCTCGTGTCGCTGAGACGCGCGCCGTTTCCTCCTCCCTCGGCCCCCGTTTCGCGGCACTGAACTTCGGATCGTTTCCTCCTCCCTCGATCCTGGTTCATCGGCAGAGCGCATATCCTCCTCCCTTGCTCTCTGCCCCACTTTCGATTTGGCTTCGGCCCTATCATCAGGCTCCAACCTCGGTTGGAGCCTCTTTTTTTGCCCGATCGGCGCCCGACCGCTGTGCTCACCGCATGGCTGGCATGTGCAAGCCCGCATTGCTGACCGAAAGGTCAAAACCTATATTGGCCATGTTGCTGGTGACGCCGCTCCGTTCCTCCTCCCTCGGACCCGCGTCTTGCAACATTGGAACCGGGCCGTATCCTCCTCCCTCGGCCCTGTTCCTCCGGTTCGGCGCTTTCCTCCTCCCCTGCGCTGGACCCCTACTTCGATTTGGCTTCGGCCCTATCATCAGGCTCCAACTCCGGTTGGAGCCTCTTTTTTTTGCCCGCGCGGCAGGCCGGCGAATCTGCATGGCAGCACTTCCCAATGCGCGTTTGTGTCGCAGCCCCGCCTCGCCAATAATGGCCCTCGACCAATCAAGCGGCATTCGTGGTGCCGTTCCTCCAAGGTCGGACGCTTAAGGCCGATGACCCTGAGGCCCTGCCCAATCCCCTCGGGCGGGGCCTTTTTCTTTTTGCGGCCATTTCTGCCCAAGGGGCGGCAGCTTTTGCCGCCCGCCGCCGACCCTGCTTTCCAGACGATTGATTTCGCGCCGCTTTTTTCGGCACGCGGCTTGCTTGGCTGAGGAGAGAACCGCAGGAGCGTCCCATGGCCTCTGTCACCAGCGCCTATGCCACCACCACCAGCTATGCCAGCCGGGCCACGGCCCTATTGGCCAGCACCACCGGCGGCGCAAGCACCAATGCCTCCGCGACGGCCACCGCCAGCGCCGACCAGCAGGCCGCGGCCACCGTCACGCTCTCTTCGGAAGCTCAGGCCGCCATGGCCGAAAAGGACTTCTCCACCGTCCTCGCCGATACCCGCGCCAAGCTCCTGGCGCTCCTCACCGATGCCGGGCGCAGCTCGCCCCTGGAAGGCGACAGGCTGGCGCTCGACCTCTCCGGGCTCGATGCGCGCGAGCTTTACGCCATGGCCAGCGATTCCAGCTTCAGCGACGACGAACAGGAGGCCGCCGGGCTGGAAATGCAGCGGCGCTTTGCCGCCGCCCTAGCCGGCCCCGCCGCCATTGCCGAGGTCACCGGCAATTATGCCGGGCTCTACAAGGCCGCCGCCGACTATCTCGACAGCCTCGGCCCCGAGGAAAAGGCCGGCGAGGACTGGATCGCCGGCCGCGCCGCCGTCACCACCGCGCAAAAGCAGTTGCAGGCCGAGCCGCGCAAGCTGCCCGATGCCGGCCCCGACGATCCGGTGGCGCTCTATCTGGCGCTGGTGGAAGCGGGCAAGAGCGTGGAAGGGGCCAGCATCGCCGACGTGGCGGGCAGCGCCCGCAAGGCGCTGGACCGGCTCTATGCCCAGGCCATCGAATCGGGCAAGGCGCCCACCTTCAACAAGGCCACCACCGTGGGGGCCTATATCGACATGTCGGGCTTTTCCAGCCGCACGCTCTCGGCCATCGCGCTCAACACCGGCGACCAGTTCACCGGCGAGGAGGTAACGCAGGCCGAGCGCGCCCTGCGCGCCAAGAGCGGCGCCGCCCTGCTGGCCGGGTTCCAGAACGCCTCGCGCTCCAGCGACCCCACCGCCTTCAGCCAGAACATCATGTCCATCTTTTCATCGATGAGCGCCGAGGAACGCCAGGCCGCCGGCTGGAGCGACAAATTCTACGAAGCCGCCATGCAGAGCTATGTCAGCACGTCCAAGCTGCTCAGCATGTTCGGCGACGCCACCGGCGGGGGCGGCAACAATCTGGCAAGTCTGCTCGGCAAGTGAGCCCCCGAAGCGGCGGCTCCCTCGCGCCCTACCTTATCCCGGCGCAGAACCCCTGGATCCGGCGCACCGCTTCTTCCAGCTCGGCATTGCTCGCCGCATAGCTGAGGCGGAAATGGCCCGGCAGGCCGAAGGCCGCGCCATGCACCAGCGCCACCCCGGTCTCCTCCAGCAGCGCCATGACGAAATCCTCGTCGGTCGCCAGCGCCGCGCCGCCGGCACTGGTCTTGCCCAGGAGCCGCTGGCAGGAGGGGAAGACGTAGAACGCCCCCTCAGGGGTGAGGCAATCGAGTCCGGTATTGGCGTTGAGCCCGGCCACCACCAGGTCGCGCCGCGCCTGGAACACCGCGAGCCAGTCCTTGAGGAAATCCTGCGGCCCCTCGAGCGCCGCCACCGCCGCCCATTGCGAGATCGAGCTGGCATTGGTGGTCGATTGCCCCTGCAACTTGGTCATCGCCGCCAGCAGCGGGCGCGGCCCGGTGCAATAGCCGATGCGCCAGCCGGTCATGGCATGCGACTTGGACACCCCGTTCATGGTCAGCGTGCGCGCCCGCAATTCGGGCTCGACCTGGGCGATGGTGGCGAAGCGCCCGCCGTCATAGACCAGCACCTCGTAGATATCGTCGGTGAGGATATGCACATGCGGATGGGCCAGCAGCACGTCGGCCAGCCCGCGCAGCTCTTCGGCCGTATAGGCCGCGCCGGTCGGGTTGGAGGGGGTGTTGAGGATGAGCCACTTGGTGGCCGGGGTGATCGCCGCTTCCAGCACTTCGGGCTTGAGCTTGAAGCCGGTGGAGGCATCGGCCCGCGCGAAGACCGGCTCGGCCCCGCACAGCCGCACGATTTCGGGATAGCTCACCCAATAGGGCACCGGCACCACCACCTCGTCGCCGGGGTTGAGCGTGGCCATCAGCGCATTGAAGATGATCTGCTTGCCGCCCGAGCCGACGAAACAGTCGGCGGCGGTGACGTCGAGCCCGTTGTCGCGGCGGAACTTGGCCGCCACCGCTGCCTTGAGCTCGGGAATGCCGTCCACATTGGTGTAGCGCGTCTTGCCCTCGTCCATGGCCTTCTTGGCGGCGTCGCGCACATGCAGGGGCGTGTCGAAATCGGGCTCGCCGGCGGAAAGGGCGATGATGTTGCGCCCCTCCTGCGCCAGGGTCCGCGCCTTCTGGGTAATGGCCACGGTGGCCGACGGCGCCACCCGACCCAGAGCCTCAGCCAGAAATCCCATCGCAAAATCCTCCCGCAGCCGCCGCCGGGAAAAGGCGGCGCGCCCGGCTTTTAAGGCAAGTGCGCGCGCCCCGAAAGGGGGTCCCCGCCACAGTTTTGCCGCCAAATGGCCCACCCCTTTCCCCAATGAGCCCCCACTGGCACCGCATTCCTTCGCCTTGATAGGGCCATCCAAAGTCAGAACACGGTTCCCTTTCCCATGCATGTTTCTTCGGCCAGACGGCCTTTCCGGGTCCGGTTCTTTCTTGTCGCGGCCCTCGCTCTGGTGGCGGTGGCCGCCATTGCGGGCCTGGCGCTCGCCCTGGCGCCGGCCTCACTCGGGCAACTGGTCCACGAGCCCGACGCGCAGGTCGCCGTCTTCATGGTGCCGCTCACCCTGCTGGTGCTGGCCATGCTGGTCGAGGCCACGCGCATCGTCTGGCAGGGCAAATTGCCCGCCCCGGCTCCGGCCCGCCGGCGCCGCTCGCACTGGGCGGCCCGCCCCTGACCTTTCTCCTGACGTCCCCCACCTTGGCCGGCCGCGTGCCGGCCTTTTCTTTGCGCCCATGCGAGGCTCTTGCCCTCCCCCGATAAGCAGTCCACAATCGGACAAAGGGAGGACGTCAACATGCTTGTCGAAACCATCCTGCACACCAAGGGTGTCGTGGTTCACACCCTGCCCGACACCGCCACGCTGGCCGATGCGGTGACAGCGCTCAACGCCCACAATGTCGGGGCGCTGGTCGTCACCGACCAGGACGGCGCCATTGCCGGCATCCTGTCCGAACGCGATATCGTGCGGCGCCTGGGCCGGGACGCCACCGCCGCGCTCTCGCTGACCATCGGCGAATGCATGACGCGCAGCGTCGTCACCGCCAGCCGCGACACCCCCGTTTCCGAAGTCATGGAGCGCATGACCCGTTTCCGCATCCGCCACATGCCCGTGGCAGAGGATGGGCAACTGGTCGGCATCGTCTCCATCGGCGACGTCGTCAAATGCCAGATCGAAGCCGCCGAGCGCGAGGCCGAGGCATTGCGGGATTATATCGCGGGATAGCCACCTTACCAACCTCACCAAGCTTTCATCTCCCCGCAAGGTCGGGGAGACCTGCCTCTCTCTATGGTCCTTTGCATGCCGGTTCCCGGCGCTTCCCATGCAAAGGATGAAACGCAATGAAGAAACTCTCCTCCACCGCCATCGCGGCCCTGCTCACCGCCACTCTGGGCCTTTCGGCTGCCGCGCCGGCCCTGGCGCAGGACACGCCGGGCGCGCCCGATATGCAGGCCCAGCAGAACCAGCCGGGGGAACGCGGCTTTCGCGGGCCGCAGCGCGGCGGCAATGCCGGCGACATCCTGGGCTTCGAACACGGCGCCGAAGCGGTCGAGATCGCCCTGGTGCGCCTCACCCACCAGCTCGAGCTGACCGAGGCGCAAAAGCCGCTGCTCGAAACGCTCAAGAGCGACGCCCTCGCCGCCGCCGAGACCTTCCGCAGCCAGACCGAGGGCCTGCGCCCCACCCCGCCCGCCGCCGGCGAGACGGCGCAGCGGCCCGATGCCGCCCGGCTGCTGGAAAACCGCATCGCCATCGAAAAGGCCCATCTGGCCGCCCTTGAAAGCGTGCAGCCCGCCTTTGCCGCCTTTTTCGACAGCCTCACCGATGCGCAAAAGGCCGAACTGGCCCCGGCGCGCGGCGAACGGGGCGATGGCCCGCAGCGCCAGCATTTCGGCCAGCGCGGCGGAAACGGCCCCGGTCCGCAGGCCGGCGCCCCGCGCCACCGCTGATCCGTCCCTGCCGGGCCCTTCCTTTGCCGGAGGGGCCCGGCGGCACGATCCCCCTTGTGGGGAGCAAGCAGACAAGGCTATGGCAGCCTGGTCTGTTTCTCTCCCCCCAGGCTTTCATGTCCCGCGCCCTCGCCACCACGCTTCTCCTCATCTGCACCATGCTGTGGGGCTTCGCCTTCATCGCGCAGAAATCGGCCATGGACAGCATGGAGCCGCTCACTTTCGCCGGCATCCGCTACATTCTGGGCGGGCTGCTGGTGTTGCCGCTGGCCCTGCGCGAGCGCCGCCGCCGCCCCGCCCCGCTCGCCCCTGCGCAATGGCGGCTGATCCTGGCGGTGAGCGTGGTCTTCTTCTTCGGCTCCTGGCTGCAACAGGCCGGCCTCACCCTCACCACCGTCACCAATGGCGGGTTCCTCACCGGGCTCTACGTCTTCTTCGTGCCCATTCTCGGCTATGCGCTGTTCCGCAGCCGGCCCCACCCCATCATCTATGTCTGCGTGCCGCTGGCGCTGCTGGGCATTTACTATCTCAATGGCGGGGGGCTGGATTCCTTCAATGGCGGGGACGGACTCATCGTCGGCGGCGCCGTTTTCTGGGCCCTGCACGTGACGCTTCTGGGCCGCGCCGCCAACACCACCGGCCTGCCGGTCTTCGTGTCGGCGGTTAGCTTCCTGCTCGCCGGCTTCGCCGCGCTCATCCTCGCCTTCATCCTGGAAACGCCCAGCCTCGAGGGCATCACCGCCGGCTGGCTCGAAATCGCCTATGCCGGCATTCTCTCCACGGCAGTGGCCTTCACCCTGCAAGCGGTGGGCCAGCAATATGTGCCGCCCGCCAATGCCGCCATCATCCTGGCCGCCGAAAGCCTCTTCGCCGCCATTGGCGGAGCCCTGTTGCTGGGTGAAAGGCTGCCCCCGGCCGGCTATGCCGGCGCCGCGCTGATCTTCCTGGCCATAGTGGCGGTGGAAGCCGTCCCGCCCCTCTGGGCAAGACGCCAGCAGCACATGGCGCGGACGACGAACTAATCCTTCATCCGGTACATCTGGAAGCTCTTGCACACGATCACCAGGAAGCACCCGCGGATGGTGAGCTGGTCGGGCGCCACCTGGGTGATGGTGCCGGCGGCCTTGTGGCCGTAAAGATTGAGCGTGCCGTCCCAGCGGCCCGGCGCCTTCTGCACCGCGCCATTGATGATGTAGCTGTTGAGATAGGGCAGATTGTCCTTGTTGTCGGCGCCGTTGCCCAGCCAGATCAGCTTGGCGCAGAGCTGGGTGCCGTCCCCGCACAGGCTCACGTCATAGCGCGAATCCCGGAATTCGATTTCCCATTTGCCCGCCGGCGAGGCCAGGGCCGGCATGATGGCGGTCAGGCTCATCGTCAGCACCACAAGGCCACGCACCAGATTCTTCATCATCGCTCACACTCCACGCTGGTCTGCCCAAGCTGCCGTTCCGCGCCTGAACCGACGCTGAACGGCCCCGTCATCGCCCCGTCACACAACCGCCCTAGCCTCGGTCCCGTTCCGGCTCTTCCCCCATTGCCGGGCCACGCCGACCCGAGGCCTCCGGCCGCCCTTTCCGGGCGGCCTCTTTTTTGTGGAGCACCGGTCTTTGCGCTCGCCTCGGCCCCTCGGCTCCGGCACAACAAGGCCCATGGCCAAGCTCTATTTCTCCTATGCGGCGATGAATGCCGGCAAGTCCACCCTGCTGTTGCAGGCCGCCTATAATTACCGCGAGCGCGGCATGCGGCCCCTGCTCTATACCTGTGCCGCCTATGCCGGCGGCCAGCCCGGCCTCATCAGCTCGCGCCTGGGCATTTCCGAGGCCGCCGCGCTTTATGCCGAGGCCGACGACCTCTACCAGGCCATCCGCGAGGAAACCGAGACCGGCAAGATCGACTGCGTCTTCCTCGACGAGGTGCAGTGCCTCACCCGCCCGCAGGTCTGGCAGCTGGCGCGGGTGGCCGACCGGCTCAACATCCCCGTCATGTGCTACGGCCTGCGCACCGATTTCCTCGGCCGCCCCTTCGAGGGCTCGGCCGAGCTGCTGGCCATTGCCGATGTGCTGCGCGAGATCCGCACCATCTGCCATTGCGGCGCCAAGGCCACCATGGTGGTGCGGCGCGATGCCCATGGACGGGTGCAGACCCAGGGCAATACTGTCGAGCCGGAAAAGGCCGATTATGTCTCGCTCTGCCGCAAGCATTGGGAAGAAGCGTTCGGCCGCTGGCCGGTGAAAGGACCATGAGATGAATACGACTGCCGCAGAACCCAAGGGCGACCTGACCATCCGCACGCTGGCCATGCCGGCCGACACCAATCCGGCGGGCGATATCTTCGGCGGCTGGGTGCTCAGCCAGATGGACATCGCCGGCTCCATCGCCGCCTATGAGCGCGTCCGGGGCCGCACCGTCACCGTGGCCGTCGAGGCCATGACCTTCATTGCCCCGGTCAAGATCGGCGACGTGCTCTGCGTCTATACCACCATCGAGCGCATCGGCACCACGTCGATCACCGTCGGCATGGAAGCCTGGGCCCGCCGCAACCGGCAGGACGACCGCGTCAAGGTCACCGAGGGGCGCTTCGTCTATGTCGCGCTCGACGATGACGGCAACAAGCGCGCCATCCCGCGCTGAACGCCTGCCGCGCGTTTCGTTCAGCCAGCGTTCAGCCAGGCCTTGCTCTATTGGCCTGGACACGCCGGAACCCTTTTCGCTCCGGCCCCGTTTCTGAGAACGAAAACACATGGCCGGCACATGCCCGAAGCGTCACCCCTCCGGGGCGGCCGGCCCAGCGCAGAGGAGCGCCAAGATGAACCGCCTGACCCGCAAGCTGATGCTCAAGATCGCCACCGGCGTGGCCGTGGTCGCCACCGCGCTGGTCGTTTTCCTGCCCGCCGCCAATGCGGCCCCGGGCGTCGTGACCGGCAATGTCAACGTCCGCTCCGGCCCAGGCACCAGCTATGCCGTGGTCGACACGCTGGCGCGCGGCACCCAGGTCGACGTACGGCGCTGCCAGGGCTCCTGGTGCTATGTCGAAAAGCCCGGCCCCGATGGCTGGGTCTCGGCCAGCTACCTGTCCACCCAGGGCCGCCCGGTCAATCCCAGCCAGCCCGGCCTGTCCTTCGGCTTCCAGGTCGGCGGCCCCGATGGCCCCACCATCAATTTCGGCATCGGCCAGCAGCCGCAGCGTCCGCAGCGCCCGCCGGTGGTGCGCCCCCGCCCGCTGCCCATGCCGGTGGTCAGCGAAGTCTGCTTCTTCGACCGCACCAGCCAGCGCGGCGCCAGCTTCTGCATGGAATCGGGCGACAGCATCCGCGACCTGCGCGACTGGACCGACCGCATTTCCTCCATCGCCAACCCCGATGGCCTGCAGGTCCAGGTGTGCAGCGACGTGAACTTCCGCAATTGCCGCACCTATACCACCAGCGCCTCCTCGCTGGGTGATTTCGACGACTATATCGCCTCGGTCCGCATCCGCTGATCCCAGGCTCTTCCCCTTCCGGCCGGACGCCCCAGCAGCGTCCGACCGGTTGTTTCCGTTCCAACACCAGACGAGGTTTCCAATGGGCTTTTTCGATGACATCAAGGCCAGGATTTTCGGCGCTCCCGCCCCCGCCGCCAATGCGGCGGTGAGCAATCCGGCTCCGGCCGCCGCCCCGGCCGAAAAGCCGGCTGCCGCCGCGCCCGCCCCGGCCCCCGCGGCCACGGCCAGCGCCGCCCCCGCTTCGGCGCCCGCCGCCGCCTCCGGCCAGCCGGTCGATGTCGCCGCCATCCTCGATGCGGCCGTCGCCGCCTCGGGCCAGAAGCTCAACTGGAAGACCTCCATCGTCGACCTGATGAAGGCGCTCGACCTCGACAGCTCCCTCACCGCCCGCAAGCAGCTCGCCGACGAGCTGGGCTATACCGGCGACAAGTCCGACAGCGCCAGCATGAATATCTGGCTGCACAAGCAGGTGCTCGCCCAGCTCGCCGCCAATGGCGGCAAGGTCCCCGCCAGCCTGCTGAGCTGACCGCCTTCCCGGCGCGGAGGATCTCCGCCCTTCGCTCCAGGTCCTTCCGGCGCGCGCCTCCAGGGGAGCGCGCCTTTTTTGCCCCTCTTGACATTACCTATCGTTTCTAGGCATATACCTAGAAACAATAGGTATATGCATGGCTCCGTCCAGTCCCGCGCTTTTCCTCAATGGCATCCCCGAATTGCTGATCCTGCGCCTGCTGCGCGACCGGGAAATGTATGGCTATGAGCTGGTCCAGGCCATTGGCGAGGCCAGCGGCGGCGCCATCCTGCTGGCCGAGGGCGTCGTCTATCCGGCCCTGCATGCGCTCGAACGCGACGGCGCGCTCAAGACCCGGCGGCAGACCGTCAATGGCCGCAGCCGCATCTATTATGCCGTCACCCCCGCCGGCGCCGATCGGCTGGCGGCCCTGGCCGGCCACTGGCGCCAGCTCAATGCCACCATCGCCCGCATCCTGGAGGGACCATCCGGTGCCCGATCCCCTGCATGATCTCGCGCCGGCCCTGCTCCGGGCCGGGCTGTCGCCGCGCCATGTCCGCCGCTATATCGGCGAGCTGGCCGATCACCGCGACGATCTCGTCGATCACCTGCTGTCCCAAGGCCTCTCCCCCGAGGCGGCGCGCCGGGAGGCCGAGCACCGGCTGGGCAGTTTCGACGCCCTGCTGCTGCCCATGCTGGCCAACCGGCGCTTCCGCAGCCCTGCCGCGCGCTTCCCCGCGCTGTTCTATCTGATCCTGCCCCTGGCGCTGCAAGCCGCCCTGGTCGCCGGCGGCATCCTGGCGCTGCTCCTCGCCGCACAAACCGGGCTGCGTCCCCTCATTGCCGATCTGGGCAGCGGCCTGGGCCTGCTGCTTCTCGCCACCCCGGTGGTGATCGCCTGGGCCACGCTCGCCGCCGCCCGCCGCCGCCACGCACCGCGCCTCTGGCCGCTGCTCGGCGCCTTTGCCGGCGCTGCCCTCGCCGCCGCCGTGCAGGTGAGCGTCATCTCGCCCACGCCCGGCGCGGCGGGCCAGATCGGGCTGACACTGGCCCTGCCGGCCCTCCTGCCGCTGCTCACCCTCGCTCTGCTCTGCCTGCTGCCCCTATCCCTGCAACACCGCCCGGACTGAGATCATGAAATCGCTGCTCGCTTTCCTGCTGCTGGCGCTGGCCAGCGGCCCGGCTTCGGCCACCCCGCAGGCCTATACGCTGGCCCGCCCAGATGGCAGCCCGATCCATTACACGCTGGATGCGCCCGAGGGCGAAAGCGCCGGCCTGCTGGTGCTCGCCCAGGGCTCGGGCTGCGCGCCGGCGGCCGGCAGCGCCAATCTCGCCACCATCCGCGCCGCCTTCCCCGCCTATACCGCCCTGATCGTGGAAAAATCCGGCATAACGCCCGAGAGCCCCGTCGAGGACGGCTATGGCGATTGCCCGCAGGCCTTTCTCGACAGCTATACCCTCTCCCGCCGCATCGGCGATTACGAGCGGGTTCTGGCCCATCTCCAGGCCGCCGCGCCGCCCGCCCGGATCGTGCTGTTCGGCGGCTCCGAAGGCGGGCTCGCCATGGAGGTGCTGGCCGCCCGCATCCGCCCCCATGCCGCCATTCTCCTCTCCGGCGCCGTCGGCGGCACTTTCGGCGAAATGGTGCTCGCCTCGGTGCCGCCGCAGGGCCGGGCCGCCGTCAGCGCCGGCTTCGACGCGGCCCGCGCCAGTCCCGACAGCTCCACCATGATGTCCGGCCACACCTACCGCTTCTGGGCCGACATCCTCGACCACCGCTCCTCGGATTATCTGGAAGCGACGGAAACGCCCTTCCTGCTCATCCAGGGCGGCCGCGACGCCGCTCCTGCACAACACGTACGTGCTCTTGCGGACCGCTTCGCCGAACAGGGCCGCTGCAACCTGACCTATTGGGAATTTCCCGCCCTCGACCACGGCATGGCCACGCCCGCGGGCGCCTCCCGGCTTCCCATGATCGCCCGCCTTGCCGCCCATTGGACGGAAGATCCCTCCACCGCGTGCTGACGCCCTTTGTCAGCAGTCCTGTTCCCTCTCCGTTCGCGGGGTGATAGGCTTGGCCGGAACATTGCGCCCAGGCGCCCCGTTCCCTATCTGAGTCTCTTCCCCGGAACGCAGAGCAAGCCATGGCTTCCAAATCCACTCGCCCCGGCAAGGCGGAATTTTCCATCGACGATTTTCTCGGCGAGATCGAGAAGGCCGAGGATCTGGCCGCCAACAAGCCCCTTTATGCCGAGCGCATGAAGAACAAGCGCGCGCTCGATCGCGCCGAGGCCGAGGAGAAGGCGAAGCTTTCCCCGCTCGAAAAGCGCCGCACCACCAAATCCAATCACGACACCGCCACCGGCATGGCCAAGAAGACCGGCAAGACCAAGATCAACTCGGTCGACCGTGTCGATTTCGACGGCTTCGGCGAGGCGCCGCAGGCCGGCTTCGGCCATATGCCGGCGCAAAAGCCCAGCGCCCGCGACATTGCCCGCGCCGCCGCCACCGACCCCGAAGCCATGGCCAAGGTGCGCGAGGCCCTCGACGCCTCGGTCAAGAAGAACAAGGCGCGCAAGGGCGAGGACCTGTCCAATGCCACCACGGTCGGCATCACCGCCACCGTCAAGGCCCTGGAGCAGATCATCCTGCATGGCCGCAAGGAAGTGGAAGGCTCCGCCCCCTGGGTGCCGCACCGCCCCGAGCGTCCGGCCAAGCGCGGCGAAAGCCGGCCCTTCCGCCTTAACACCTCCTATGAACCGCGCGGCGACCAGCCCACCGCCATTGCCGAGCTGGTCGAGGGCGTCGAGAACGGCGAGACCGACCAGGTGCTGCTCGGCGTCACCGGTTCGGGCAAGACCTTCACCGCCGCCCAGGTCATCGCCCGCACCAACCGCCCCGCGCTGATCCTGGCGCCGAACAAGACGCTGGCCGCCCAGCTCTATGGCGAGTTCAGGAATTTCTTCCCCGACAACGCCGTCGAATATTTCGTGTCCTATTACGACTACTACCAGCCCGAGGCCTATGTGCCGCGCACGGACACCTATATCGAGAAGGAATCGACCATCAACGAGCAGATCGACCGCATGCGCCACTCGGCCACGCGCGCGATCCTCGAGCGCGACGACGTCATCATCGTCGCCTCCGTCTCCTGCATCTACGGCATCGGCTCGGTGGAAGACTACACCGCCATGACCATCGACGTGCAGAAGGGAGAGAAGATCGACCAGCGCGAGCTGCTCGCCAAGCTGGTGGCCCTGCAATACAAGCGCGGCGACACCGGCTTCGTGCGCGGCACCTTCCGGGTGCGCGGCGATACCGTCGAAATCTTCCCCGCCCACTATGAAGCCGCCGCCTGGCGCGTCTCGCTCTTCGGCAACGAGGTCGAATCCATCGTCGAATTCGACCCTCTGACCGGCAAGAAAAGCGCCGACCTCACCTTCATACGCGTCTTCGCCAATTCCCACCACGTGACGCCCCGCGCCACCATGAACCAGGCGCTCAAGGCCATCCGCTCCGAGCTGGCCGCGCGCCTGCAGGAGCTGAACGGCGCCGGCCGCTTTCTCGAAGCCCAGCGGCTGGAGCAGCGCACCCTGTTCGATCTCGAAATGATGGAAGCCACCGGCTCCTGCGCCGGCATCGAGAATTATTCGCGCTATTTCTCCGGCCGGAAGCCCGGCGAGCCGCCTCCGACGCTGTTCGAATATCTCCCCGACAATGCGCTGGTCTTCGTCGATGAAAGCCACGTCACCATCGGCCAGCTCGGCGCCATGTATCGCGGCGATCTGCGCCGCAAGGCGACCCTGGCCGAATACGGCTTCCGCCTGCCCTCCTGCATGGACAACCGTCCCCTCCGCTTCGAGGAGTGGAACGCCATGCGCCCGCAATCGGTCTATGTCTCGGCCACGCCCGGAAGCTGGGAAATGGAGCAGACCGGCGGCGTCTTCGCCGAGCAGGTCATCCGCCCCACCGGCCTCATCGACCCCCCGGTCGAAATCCGCCCCGCCACCCATCAGGTGGACGATGTCATCGACGAGATCCGCCGGACCATCGACAAGGGCTATCGCACGCTGGTCACCGTCCTCACCAAGAAGATGGCCGAGGATTTGACCGAATATATGCACGAGCAGGGCATTCGCGTGCGCTACATGCACTCGGACGTCGACACCATCGAGCGCATCGAGATCATCCGCGACCTGCGCCTGGGCGCCTTCGACGTGCTGGTCGGCATCAACCTCTTGCGCGAGGGGCTCGACATTCCCGAATGTGGCCTCGTCGCCATTCTCGACGCCGACAAGGAAGGCTTCCTGCGCTCCGAGACCTCCCTCATCCAGACCATCGGCCGCGCCGCCCGTAACGTCGATGGCCGCGTCATCCTCTATGCCGACCACGAAACCGGCTCCATGCAGCGCGCTCTGGCCGAAACCAACCGCCGCCGCGAAAAGCAGCTCGCCTATAACGAGGCCAACGGCATCACCCCCCAATCCGTCCGCTCCAACATCCACGACATCGTGGACTCGGTCTATGAGCAGGACCACGTCACCATTTCCATCGGCAAGGGCAAGGACGGCAAGGAACAGGTCGCCGTCGGCGAAAACCTCGCCGCCGTCATCAAGGACCTCGAAGCCCAGATGCGCGAAGCCGCCACCAATCTGGAATTCGAAAAGGCCGCAAGGCTGCGCGACGAGGTCAAGCGGCTGCGGGAGATGGAGCTGGATACGCTGGAGGGGGAGGTGAGCTGAAGCGCAGACGATCACCTAGCGGCATATGCTTTCGCAGGGCACGCCGTCTCCATCGCCATCCAGCCGATGCCCCCAACTGCAATTAGCCAGATACCATCGCGCTTCCTCGCATGACGCGACCTGCGTACAATAGCGCCGCGCCGAGCAGGAAGCCGCTTCCTGCGTTTGCGCCAGCCCGTAACGCGGCAGCTGGCTTTGCGCCGGCACCGAAATCGCCGGCGTCGTGGGTACGCCGCTGAGATAGCGTTCGCTGACCCAACCGAGCTGCCCTTGTGCCGAAACCAGCACCCAGCCGCTCCGTCGTTCACCGGCCTGCACTTTGGTGTTGTGCTTCAGGCTGGCAAGGACCCGCCCATTCGTGCTTGGGCTCTCGCGCAGATTGAGGCTGCTGGCGGATACGAACAGCGTGGCCTCGAAGCGCGGCGCCTCGGGCATATGGGCTTGCGGGAGCGAGCCTCCCGCCACGGGTGCGACGGACGCGGATACCGGTGTGTCCGTTCCCCCGATAAGATTGCCCAGCGCCGCCAGCATCATTATGCAGGCAAGGACCCAGAATAGTTTGCGCATGCGCCCTCCGTTCGGCAGCATGCCCGCTGCCAGTCATCCTGTCCATCCGGCCGACCTCCCGGCCCGCTGCCTTGCCCCCGCCACATCGGCAGGGCATGAAGGACGCCATGAGTTCGGAGCTTTTCATGCGCACGCCCCTGACCCTTGCCCTGATCCTCGCCATGGCCGCCTTCGCCGCGCCGGCGCAGGCGCTCACCGTGACCGCCCGTGTCTCGAGCGGCACTATCGCCGTGCATGAGGGGCCGGGGCTGGGCTACCGCATCGTCGGGCGCATCGCCGATGGCACCGAGATTCCCATCGACGAATGCACGCAGCTCGACCGCGATTCGCGCTGGGGCAGTTGGATCGGCGATGCCGGCTATCCGCTGCGCGGCGCCGGCGCGCGCGAATGGTGCCATATTCCCAACCATGGCTGGGTCGAGCGCAACTGGATCGTAGGCCGGGGCCTGGTCAACGTCACCCCGCCCGATTTCGCCGGGCGCGGCTGGTAACCTAAAGCGTTCCCAGCAAAAGTGCCAACGGTTTTGCGGTTCGGAAACGCGACAAAAATAAAGGCCTAAAGCCAGCCGGAAAGCTCGCGCCGCACCAGCGCCTCGATCATGTCCATGCTGGCCGGGCTGGCATTGAGGCAGGGGATATAGGCGAATTTCTCGCCCCCCGCCGCAAGGAAGCTCTCGCGCCCGCTGATGGCGATTTCCTCCAGCGTCTCGATGCAGTCGACATGGAAAGCGGGCGCCAGAACCGCGACCTTCTTCCTGCCCTGCCCCGGCAAGGCTTCCAGCGTCCTGTCGGTGGCCGGGGTCAGCCATTGCGTCGGCCCGAAGCGCGACTGGAAGGTCACGCGCAGCTTGTCCTCGGACCAGCCCAGATAGTCGCGCACCAGCCGCGTGGTCTCGTAGCAATGCTTCTCATAGGGATCGCCCCGATCGACATAGCTCTGCGGCAGGCCGTGATAGGAGGTGAGCACCACGTCTGGCTCGAAATCGAGCGCCGCCACGCCCTCGCGGATGGAATCGCCCAGCGCCGCCACGTAATTGGGGTCGTCGAAATAGGCCGGCGCCGTGCGCACCGCCGGCTGCCAGCGCATTTCGCGCAGCGCGTCGAACGCCTTGTCGTTGGCGGTGGCCGTGGTGGTGGCCGAATATTGCGGATAAAGCGGCACCAGCAGGATCCTGCGGCAACCGGCCGCCTCCATCTTCTCCAGCGCGGCCTGCGTCGATGGATTGCCATAACGCATGGCGAAATCGACCATTATATCCTCGCCCCCCAGCCGCTGGGCTAAAGTCTCCGCCTGCTCCCGGGTGATGACGCGCAGGGGGCTGTCATTGTGCTGCTTGTCCCAGATCTGGGCATAGGCATGGGCGCTTTTCTGCGGGCGGGTGCTGAGGATGAAGAGATTGAGGATCGGCCACCAGATCAGCTTCGGCGTCTCGATGACGCGCGGATCGGAGAGGAATTCTCCCAGATAGCGCCGCACGCTCCAGTAATCGGTGCCGTCTGGCGTGCCCAGATTGAGCAGCAGCACGCCGATCTTGGAGTTCTGGCGAAGCGAAGGAGCCGTCGTTGAGGTCTGGGGCATGAAGCGATTTTTTGGAAGGATTCTAGGCAGGGGCGCACCATAACGGCAAAACCGTCAACCGCAAGGCGGCGATGGGTCGCGCCACCCCTTGATGGCGTATTTTATGCGTTTTCCGCGCCGGAAAGCCGCCCTCACAGGCTGGCGATGAGGAACAGCACGCCGAAGGCGAGCACCGCCAGCGCCCCCATAAGCTCGAGGCTCCACACCAGCCCCCGGCCAAATCCGCTGTCGAGCCCGCCCAGCCTTTGCGCCAGGTCCTTGGCGCCCACGGCCAGCGCCGCCAGCGTCGACACGGTGATCGCCGTGCCCGCCCCCATCAGGAACACCCCGGCAATGCCCGCCAACAGCACGCCCTGCGACAGCGCGAACACCATCACCACCAGCGCCCCCGAACAGGGCCGCAGCCCCACCGCCAGCACCACGCCCAGTTGCTCGCGCCAGCCGCCCAGCGCCGCCTCGGGCGGCACCGCATGCATATGGTCGTGATGATCGTGGTCATGCTCATGGCCGTGGTCATGCTCATGGTCGTGATCGTGTCCATGGCCGTGGTCGTGATCGTGTCCATGGCCATGATGGTACTCGTGCTCCTCGCCATGCAGGTGCTCATGCGCCTTGCGCACCATGTCCCGGCCGGGCGCGGGATGGTGGTGATGATGATGGCCCCAGCCGAACAGCTTGCGCGCCACCAGCCACAGGCCCAGCAGCACGATCAGCACATAGGAGGCGATGCCGATCCAACTGGCCGCGTCGCTCATGCCGAGACTGGTCATGCCCAGAATGCCGGCGCCGATCAGCACGAACACCACCGCCACCAGCGATTGCAGCATGGCCGAGGCGATGCTGAGGGCAATGCCGCGCCGCAGCTGGGTCTCGTTGGCCAGCATGTAGGACGAGATCACCACCTTGCCGTGGCCCGGCCCCGCCGCGTGGAACACGCCATAGAGGAAGCTCAGCCCGCCCAGGATCCAGAAGGCGTTGCCGTCATGGCGCAGCCGGTCCAGCGCCGTGGTCATGGCGCCGTAGAAATGCCGCTGCTGCTCCTGAAGCCAGCCGAAAAAGCCGGTGCGCGGCAGGTTCAGCCCCGGCTCCGGCGGCGGCCCGCCAAAGGGCAGGCTCGGCCGCGCCTCGGCCACCGCCTGCGCCGCCTCGACCGCATTGGCCGGCGGCGCCGACAGGGCGGCGCCGTCGCAGCCGATGACGATCATGCCCTGCGTGCCGCGCATCGCCGCCGCCAGGTCGGGCGGCAATTCCAGCACCTCGGCGCCCAGCGCATAAAGCCGGTCGGCGATTTCGGGCGTCATGGGCTGGGGCGGCACCAGCTCCGTGCGGCAACTGGCGGGGGCATTTTCCAGCCGCGCCGCCCCGGCATCGGCAAATTCGATGGCCACGTAATATTCGGGGTCATAGACCCCCAGCTCGAAGCGCGGCCCCACCGGCTGCGGCGTCACCGCATCGAGGGTGAAGCTCAGCGTCACCCGCCCGTCCTCATAGACCATGCGCTGGTCGCCGGCGGCGTGGAACCGCATCGGCGCCTCGCTGGCCCCGGCAAAGGTGTAAAAGCCGAAATCTTCCAGGTCGGCGACGTTCTCGTCGGCCAGCGTCTGCAATTCCTCCGGGCTCACCACCCCGTCGCCATCGGCGTCCAGCCCCTGCACGATCCAGGCCGAAAAGGCGGTGTCGAAGGTCCAGCGGTGGCGCAGCGCGCTGATGGCGTCGCCCTCGAACACCACGCCGATTTCGGCGTCGATCCAGATATGGGGATGGGCCATGGCCGGTCCGGCCAGCCCCAGCAGGGCCAGCGCCAAACCCAGAAGCCGCGCCAGAAAAACCTTTGCCGTCACCACGCTCTCCTAGCTGACCGGGTGCTTCTCGAACCAGTCCACCAGATGGTCGATCAGCGCCCGCACCTTGCCGGCCAGATGCCGGCGATGCGGATAGACCGCCTGCAGCGTCTGTCCGGTGGGCATGAAGCTCTCGAGAATCGGCACCAGCTCGCCCCGCGCCACCAGCGGATCGGCCAGATAGGAGGGCAAAACGACGAAACCAAGGCCCATCGCCGCCGCCGTGCGCGCCGCGAGGGGGGAATTGACCCGCACCGGCCCGCTGACCGGCACCGAAATGGTCCTGCCGTCCTCCGAAAAGCGCCAGTTCGACTGGCCTTGCAGATTGACGTCGACGATGCAGGGCAGATGCCGCAGATCGTCGGGATGGGCGGGACGGCCCACCCGCTCGATCAGCGTCGGCGCGCCGCTCACCACCACATGCATGTCGGCGATCTTGCGGGCGATCAGGGCGGAATCGGCCAGGGTGGAGATGCGCAGCGCCACATCCACCCCCTCGTCCACCAGGTCCACGTAACGATCCTCCAGCCGCAGGTCGAGCGTCACCTTGGGGTGGGCGCACAGGAACTGGTAAATGGCCGGGGCGAGCGTCGACTCGCCGAAATTGCGCGGCGCCGAAACGCGGAGAAGCCCGCGCGGCTCGCTGGTCTGCTCGGTTATGGTGGCGTCCAGCTCGTCCAGTTGCTGCAACAGCGCGCTGGCCTCGCGGTAATAGACTTCGCCGGCTTCGGTGAGGCTGAGCTTGCGCGTGGTGCGGTTCATCAGCCGCACGCCCAGATAATCCTCGAGATCGGTCACATATTTGGAGAGCAGCGCCTTGGAGCGGCCATGCTGGCGCGCCGCCGCCGAAAAGCCGCCGGCATCGAACACCTGAACGAAAGCGCGAATTCGGGCCAGGTCCTGCATCATGGCGCTCCGGTCACTGTGGCGAGGCCATGGACGCATAACGCATTGATACTGGTTGAACAATAAGAGGGCTTGGTGTGGCCACGATTAACGATAGGATAGCAAGCCCAATCGACGTGCCTGGGGAGTTCGGACTATTTTCCCGCCTATGTCCAGACCTTCATCCCGCTCCACCCTCTACCGGCTCATCGAGGCCGGGCAGCTCGCGCACAAGGCGCTGCTGCTGCCCCTGCTCGAACGGGGTCTCGAGCCGGGCGACGATGCCGTTCTCTTCGCCCTGGGGCGGTCCGGCGCCACCCAGGAGGCGCTGGCCGAGGAGCTGGGCCTGCCCGCCCCGGCCCTGGAAGCGCGCCTGGCGCGCCTTGCCGAGCGCGAGCTGGTCACCCGCCAGGCCGTGGGGCCCGAGCTGGCCGAGGGCGTCGCCCTCACCGGCCGGGGGGCGCGCATCTGCAAGAGCCTTGCCGATCACTGGGCCCAGCTCGAAGAAGCGCTCATGGGCGAGCTCAAACCCCGGCAAAGAAAGAAACTCGCCGGGCACCTCAAGCGTTTCGTCGCTTTGCTCCGGCTCTGACGTCTGCCTGAAGAGACCATTCAGGTCTGGTTCATCCGCAATGGTGTTTTCTGCGGTCATAGACATTCAGTGCCCCACAAGGCAAAGGAGAACGACAATGGCTTTGAGCAGGAAAATCATGGCGGCCGGCCTCGCCGCCCTGGCCCTGGTGGCCACCACCGCCGCCGCCTCTGCCGCCCCGGCCTACGCCACCGGCAATGTCAACGTCCGCTCCGGTCCCGGCACCGGTTACGGCGTGATCGATACGCTGCGGCGCGGCGAACAGGTCGACGTGCAATATTGCCGCGGCAGCTGGTGCTTCGTGGACAAGCGCGGCCCGAGCGGCTGGGTCTCGGCCAGCTATCTCGATCGCGGCCGCCCCGGCAACTGGAACAACCGTCCGGGCTGGGACAATGGCTGGAACAATCCCCCGCCCCCTCCGAGCTGGGGCCACCGTCCCCCGCGTCCGCCCCATTGGGACCCGCGTCCCCCGCGCCCGCGGCCGGTTCCCCCGCCGCATAATGGCGGCAGCGTCTGCTTCAATGGCCCCAACGGCTATTTCTGCATCGGCAACTGATCCTGAAAGCGCCGCCCTCCGGGGCGGCGTCTTCCGTTTCTATTCCCGCCCCATCGAGGGATCGGCAACCGCCGGGATGCGCCGGATGCGCTCGCGCGCCATCACCACCAGCCCCGCCGCCACGATGATGCCCGCGCCCATCAGCGACACCGGATCGATCCATTCGTCGAAGATTACCGCGCCCAGCAGAATGGCCCAGGGCAGCGAGAAATAGTTGAAGGGCTGGATGGTGCTGGCCGGCGCCATGGAGAGCGCGTAGATCATCAGCCCATGCCCCAGGCAGGTGGTCACCATGATCGTCATCACCAGCCCCAGGTCGGGCCAGGTCATGGGCTGCCAATGGAACACGCCGATGGCGCTGGAAAGCAGCAGCCCCATGACGCCGGTATAGACCATGCTGGTCGCCGCGCTGTCCCGTCCGCTGACCTTGCGGGTGATGACGATGTAGATGGCATAGAGCGCCGCGGACAGAACGGCGAAGAACAGCCCCCGGTCGAGCGGCAGCCCGCCCGGCCTGATGATGATGAGGGCGCCCGCGAACCCCACGCCCACGGCGGCGAACCGGAAGATGCCCACCTTCTCGCCCAGCAGCGGAATGGCGAACAGGGTCACCAGCAGCGGATAGATCAAGGCGATCGCCTGCAATTCCCCCAGCGGCATGGTTTGCAGCGCCAGCGCGAAGCACAGGATCTCGATGATGAGCAGCGAGCCGCGCAGGATCTGCCAGCCCGGCACCGCCGAGCGCAGCGCCGCCCGCAGCGGCGCCTGCCGCATCACCAGCACCAGCGAGAAGAGCGCGAAGCCCCAATAGCGCATCATGGTGATCTGGAACGGCGAATAGCTCTGCACCAACGTCTTGGAAATGGCGTCCTGCACGCCGAAAACCGCAATGGTCACCAGCGTCAGGGCAATGGCGCGGCCGACATTGTCAGGGCGGAAATCTGCGGGCGGGGGCATGAAGGAGAAACCGGACGTGAAAATGCCCCGGTCCGGAATGGGCCGGGGCATTTTCAGCGCTATCGCAAAGCTCAGCTCTTGGCCATAGCCGACTTGACGGCGCCGGCAATGGCGGTCAGCAGGCCGCCGCCGACCAGGCCGGTGGCGCCCTGGCCGACCAGCGCGCCCATGTCGAGCCCGCCGGCCGCCGAGCCCACCAGCGAATCAAGCCCGGGCACCATGCCGGCCAGCCACGTGCCGGCCAGTCCGCCTATGGCCCCGGCGATGCTGTTGCCCGCCGGGCCGAGATTGATGGATTTGACGATTTGCGCCAACACGTTACCGCCGACACCGCCGGCAACGAGCTGGATAAGGATAGGCACGATGGCTTCCATAGATTTCCCCCTCCAGGAAATCCGCAGGGACACCCCCCCTGCGGCGACGCGGTAAGCCTACGCCCGAATTTTTGCCAACAAAAGGACAGGGCTGCTGCCTGAAACTGACAGCAAAGCCCCGTAAATGCTGGGCGCTCCCCACCATTGAAGTTGCCCGCCAAAGGGGCCTATGGTCCGGCGGCACCCATCCAGGCCCTCCAGATGTCGAATCGCTTGCCCTCATCCTCCGCCCCCGTCGCCCTGGTCACCGGCGCCGGCAACCGCATCGGCGCCGCCATCGCCCGGGCCCTGGCGCGGGCCGGGCATGCCGTGGTCATCCATTATCGCGGCGATGCCGAGGGCGCCCGCGCCGTGCGCAAGGATATCGAAGCCAATGGCGGCCGCGCCGCGCTGCTGCGCGCCGATCTGACCAGCCGCCGCCAGCGCGCGGGCCTCATCGAAAAGGCTGCCGCGCCTTTCGGTCCCCTCACCGTCCTCGTCAACAATGCCTCGCTCTACGAGCCCGACAGCGCCCGCGATTTCGACGAAGCCGGCTGGGACAGGCATTTCGCCATGCATGCCGAGGCGCCCATTTTCCTCGCCCGCGACTTCGCCGCCCAGCTACCGGCCGGAAGCCTGGGCAATATCGTCAACATGATCGACGAGCGCGTGCTCCACCCCACGCCGGACAACTTCACCTACACCCTGTCCAAATCCACGCTGTGGTGGGCGACCCGCACTTTGGCGCAATCGCTGGCGCCGTCCATCCGCGTCAACGCCATCGGCCCCGGCCCGGTGCTGCCGCACACGCGCCAGAGCCAGGCCGAGTTCGACCGCTCGGTGGCGGGCCTGCCCTTGCAGGTCAATGCCGGCCCCGACGCCATCGCCGATGGCGTGCTGATGCTGCTCAACACCCCCTCCATGACCGGGCAGATGCTGGCGCTGGATGGGGGCGAGCACCTGCAACATCTGGCCAAGAGCAAGCCCACGCCACGCTCATGACCGAAGAGAACACCCCAGCCAGCGGCCCCGAGATCATCCGCGCCTTCGTGCGCACCCTGCCCAATGCGCCGGGGGTCTACCGCATGCTCGATGCTGCGGGCGAGGTCATGTATGTGGGCAAGGCCCGCAACCTCAAGGCGCGCGTCACCAACTACACCCGCCCCGAGGCGCTCTCCATCCGCATCCAGCGCATGATCGCGGCCACCGCGACCATGGAATTCGTGCGCACCGAGACCGAGTCCGAGGCGCTGCTGCTGGAAGCCAACCTCATCAAGCGCCTGCGTCCGCGCTTCAACGTGCTGCTGCGCGACGACAAGAGCTTCCCCTATATATTGATCGCCACCGATCACGAGGCGCCCGAGCTCAACAAGCATCGCGGCAGCCGCCGCCGGCCCGGCTATTATTTCGGCCCCTTCGCTTCGGCCACCGCCGTCGCCCGCACGCTGGCGAGCCTGCAAAAGGCGTTCCTTCTGCGCAATTGCTCGGCCAGCTTCTACGCCGCCCGCACCCGGCCCTGCCTGCAATTCCAGATCAAGCGCTGCTCGGCCCCCTGCACCCGCGAGATTTCGCTGGAGGACTACGCCAAGCTGGTCGAGGACGCCCGGCAATTCCTCTCCGGCAAGTCGCGCAGCGTGCAACAGCATTTGCAGCAGGAAATGGCCGAGGCCGCCGAGCAGCTCGATTTCGAGCGCGCCGCCCTCATCCGCGACCGCCTCTCCGCCCTCGCCCTCATCCAGAGCCAGAGCGACGCCACCGCCCGTTCCGTGGAAGAGGCCGACATCTTCGCCATCCACCAGGAAGGCGGGCAATTCTGCGTGCAGGTGTTCTTCTTCCGCGCCTATCAGAACTGGGGCAACTATCCCTATCGCCCCCGCGCCGACGCCAGCATGGACGAAGCCGAGGTGCTGGAAGCCTTTATCGGCCAGTTCTACGAAAACCGCACGCCGGCCAGGCTGGTGCTGGTCAGCCACCCCCTCAGCGAACCCGAGGTGATGGTGGAAGCGCTCTCCAGCCGGGCCGGGCGCAAGGTCTCCATCGAGATGCCCCGCCGCGGCGAAAAGCGCGATCTGGTCAACCACGCCCTCAACAATGCCCGCGAGGCGCTGGGCCGGCAACTGGCCGAAGGCGCCACCAACCGCGCCCTGCTCGAAGGGGTGGCCGAGCTGTTCGGGCTGGACGAGCCGCCGCGCCGCATCGAGGTTTACGACAATTCCCACATTTCCGGCACCAACGCCGTGGGCGCCATGATCGTGGCCGGCGAGGAGGGCTTTTCCAAAAAGCACTATCGCACCTTCAACATCAAATCGACCGACATCACCCCCGGTGACGATTTCGGCATGATGCGCGAAGTGCTGACCCGCCGCTTCACCCGCCTCGCCAATGAAAGCGAGAACGAGGCCGAGGACGATGCGACCGGCATGCCCGACTGGCCCGACGTGGTGTTCATCGATGGCGGCGCCGGCCAGCTCAATGCCGTGCGCGAGGTCATCGCCGAATTGAACCTGCCGCGCGAGGTCATCTTCATCGGCATCGCCAAGGGCGAGGAGCGCGACGCCGGCCGGGAGAAATTCTTCATGGAAGGGCGCGACGCCTTCATGCTGCCCCACCGCGATCCGGTGCTCTATTACGTCCAGCGCCTGCGCGACGAGGCCCACCGCTTCGCCATCGGCACCCATCGCGCCCGCCGCAAGAAGGAGCAGGTGAAGAACCCGCTCGACGAGATCGAGGGCATCGGCCCCACCCGCAAGCGCGCCTTGCTCAACCATTTCGGCTCGGCCAAGGCCGTCAGCCGCGCCGGCCTTGCCGATCTCGAAGCCATTCCCGGCATTTCCCACGCCATGGCCCAGCAGATCTACGACCACTTCAACCGCGTCGAATGAGGCGGCAAATCCAGCTTGCGCCCTTGGTGAAATAGGCTAGCTTCCCTCCTCCGCGAGGGGGAGCGCAATGTCGGCCATCATCACCGCCACCGATGTCACCAAGACCTTCCGCCAGCCCCGGCGCCATCCGGGCCTGGGCGGCGCGCTCAGGAGCCTCTTCGCCCGCGACTATACCGAGGTCCGCGCCGTCGATGGCATTTCCTTCGCCATCCAGCCCGGCGAGGCGGTCGGATATCTCGGCCCCAATGGGGCGGGCAAGTCCACGATGATTAAGATGATGACCGGCATCCTGACGCCCAGCGGCGGCGCCCTTTCGGTGCTGGGGCGCGAGCCGCACGCCGAGCGCATGCGCAACGCCGCCGACATCGGCGTCGTCTTCGGCCAGCGCAGCCAGCTCTGGTGGGACCTGCCCGCCCGCGACAGCTTCGCGCTCAACCGCCATATCTACGACATTCCCGAAAAGCGCTTCGCCGAGCAACTGGCGTTCCTCACCAAGATGCTCGACATGGCCTCCTATCTCGACCGCCCGGTGCGCCAGCTCAGCCTGGGCCAGCGCATGCGCGCCGAAATCGCCATGGCGCTGCTGCACGAGCCGAAAATCCTCTTCCTGGATGAGCCCACCATCGGCCTCGACGTGGTGGCCAAGGATGCGGTCCGCAAATTCCTCGCCGAGATCAACCGCAGCCGCGGCACCACCATCATTCTGACCACCCACGACCTGGTCGATATCGAGGAGATCTGCCCCCGCCTCATCATGGTCGATGACGGCAAGCTGCTCTTTGATGGTCCGCTGAAGCATCTGCGCACCACGCTCGGCTCCCGCCGCCGCCTGACGCTGGAATTTTCCACCGATCCGGGGCCGCTCTCCCTCGCCTCCGCGCGGCTGGTCACCGATGACGGCGCCGCCAAGCATTACCTGCTCGAGGACGAAGCCGTTTCCCTTCTCGACGTCATCAGCGAAGTCGGCCCCGGCCACGCCCTCAAGGACATCAAGCTCGAGGAACCCGACATCGAGGAGGTGATCCGCACCTTCTATCGCAACAAGGCCGAGGTCGGAGGAACTTCGGCATGAAAGCGGGCGCCTATGCGGCTTTCACCCTGACCGCGTTCCAGTCGCGCCTGGCCTATCGCAACCAGGTCTGGTCGGGCATGTTCGGCGACCTGGTCTTCATCTTCGCGCGCATCGCCATCTGGATTTCGGTCTATGGCGCCATGGAAACCGGCACGGTCGACGGGGTGACCCTGCCGCAGATGATTACCTACGCCCTGCTCGCCGGGCCGGTGCTGTTCTGGGACTACCAGCGGCTCTTCTACGAGCTGGGCGAGGCGGTCAAGACCGGCGACGTGGCGGTCTATCTGCTCAAGCCCCTGCATTATCCCGCCTATCTGCTGGCCAATCACTGCGGCAATTTCCTCTTCGAATTTCTCGCCATGACCCTGCCGGTGATCGTCATCATCGGGCTCACCTTCGGGCTGGTGCCGCCGGCGAGCCTGTTTCACGCCGTGGCGTTCCTCGCCTATTGGGCCCTCTCCTTCGCCATGCTTTTCGTGCTGGTCGGCCTTCTGGGACTGGCCGCCTTCTGGCTGATGACCACGCAGTCGCTGGACTGGTTCTTCAATTCCATCATGACCCTGCTCTCGGGCGGGATAGTGCCGCTCTGGTTCCTGCCCGGCTGGCTGGCCATGCTGGCCGGCCATCTGCCCTTCGCCTGGGTGTCCTTCTATCCCGCCGCGGTCTATCTGGGGCAGCTCGATCCCACCCGGACGCTTCTCTATTTCGCCATCGGCCTCGTCTGGCTGGGGGCGCTGCTGGCGGGGCTGCACCATCTCTGGTCCCGCGCCCGGCACCGCCTCGTGGTTCAGGGAGGCTAGCGCGATGGGCCGCCTTCATATCGTCGTCCCGGCCCTGGTGCGCACCTATGTGCGCAGCCAGATCGAATATCCCGGCGCCATGGTGCTGGGCTGGCTTTCCCAGTTCACCTCCTATGGCGCCATGTACACCGCCATCGGGCTGATCCTCGCCCGCTTCGGCGCGCTGGGCGGCTGGCAATGGCCGGAAATGGCGCTGCTGCTCAGCTTCCACCTGCTCGGCTATGCGCTGGGCGCCTCGCTCAGCTTCACCCAGTTCCGCGATCTCGAGGAGAAGGTGCGCATGGGCACCGTCGACGCCATTCTGGTCAAGCCGATCGGCCCCTGGACCTATCTGGTCTTTTCCGGGCTCAATATCGGCTATGCCGGCCATATCGCGCTGGCCATCGGCCTCATGGTCTGGGCCCTGACCCAGGTGCCCATAGACTGGTCCATCGGCGCGGTGCTGTTCCTGCTCGCCACCCTGGCCGGCAGCGCCATGATCGTTGCCGCCACCCTCACCATGATCGGCGCCACCGCCCTGGTCTGGGTGCGGTCGCGCCACCTCTACGCCATCTTCTTCGGCTTCTGGGAACTGGCCCGCTATCCGCTGCCCATCTTCCCCCTGCCGCTGCAAATCCTCATGCTCACCTTCGTGCCGCTCGGCTTCATGGCCTATGTCCCGGTGGCGGTGGCGCTGGGCAAGCCAGTCGCGGTGCTGGGCGACTGGGCCCCGCTGGCGGCGCTGGCCATGGGGCCGCTCTGCGTGCTCATCGCCATGGCCCATTGGCGCCATTGCCTGCGCAATTATCAGGGCGCCGGCGGCTGACGGGTTCGACCAAAGCCGGACTCGACAGCGCCGGAAAGCTCGGCTACACATTTGGCCATGATCCGTTCCGCCGCTTATTCCTTCTGGTATTTTAGCTATCCGCTCCCGGCGGAGGCTAATGCGCGCGCGTCCTGATCCCCTAAGACAAGACCACAGATCGCAAGCCAGCCGCCCGACTTTCGAGGCGGCTTTTTTCTTGGCCCCTCGACCCCACGAGAGACCAACGAAAATGCTCAAATCCACCGACGACCTCCGCATCACCGAAATCAAGCCGCTGACCACCCCCATAGAGGTCATGCGCGTGCATCCGCGCACCGATGCCGCCACCCGCACGGTCATCTCCGCCCGCCACGCCTTCCACAATATCCTCACCGGCCAGGATGATCGCCTCGCCGTCGTCGTCGGCCCCTGCTCCATCCACGATCCCGCCGCCGCGCTCGATTATGCCAACCGCCTCGCCCCGCTGCGACAGAGGCTGGGCGACCGGCTGGAGATCATCATGCGCGTCTATTTCGAGAAGCCCCGCACCACCGTGGGCTGGAAGGGCCTCATCAACGACCCCAATCTCGATGGCAGCTTCGAAATCGACACCGGCCTGCACACCGCCCGGAGCCTGCTGCTCGACATCGCCAATCTCGGCATTCCGGCGGCCTGCGAGTTCCTCGACATGACCACCCCGCAATATATCGCCGACCTGGTGAGCTGGGCCGCCATCGGCGCACGCACCACCGAAAGCCAGATTCACCGCGAGCTCGCCTCGGGCCTTTCCTGCCCGGTCGGCTTCAAGAACGGCACCGACGGCAATGTGCGCATCGCGCTCGACGCCGTGCTCTCCTCCTCCCAGCCGCATCATTTCATGGCCGTCACCAAGGATGGCCGCTCGGCCATCGCCGCCACCACCGGCAATGGCGATTGCCACATCATCCTGCGTGGCGGCAAAACCGCCAACTATGATGCCCAGAGCGTCGACGCGGCGGCGCAGGCCACGATCAAGGCCGGCCTCACCCCCGCCATCATGATCGATGCCAGCCACGCCAATTCGGCCAAGAAGCCGGAAAACCAGCCGGCCGTCCTCGCCGATATCGGCGCGCAGCTGGCCCAGGGCGACCGCCGCATCATCGGCGTCATGATCGAATCCAACCTCGTCGCCGGCCGGCAGGACCTCGTTCCCGGGCGTGAGCTGGTCTATGGCCAATCCATCACCGATGGCTGCATCGATTGGGACACCACGGTCACCGCCCTCGAAGCGCTGGCCGATGCTGTCGAAAAGCGTCGCGGGGCCACCAATCAGGCCGTGGCGTAACCCGCCGCCCCACCCCCACCCTCGGTCCCTCCCCTCAACGGGGAGGGAGGCGATGGCGCGAGAAGGGGCGACGGGATCGCTTCAGCCTTGACCCTTCAATGCCATTCCTGTTCTGTCAGCCCATGGCCAAGAACCCGCTCTTCCTCGTTCCCAACATCATCACCATCGCCCGCATCCTGTCGGTGGTGCCCATTGTGTGGCTGGTGATGAGCGGGGATGGGACGCTGCGGGCGATTGCCCTGGCGCTCTATGTCATCGCCGCCGCCAGCGACTGGCTCGACGGCTATCTCGCCCGCGCCTGGAACCAGTATTCTCCCCTCGGCCGCATGCTCGACCCTATCGCCGACAAGCTGCTCGTGGGCATTCTCATCGCCACCCTCGCCTGGGATGGCAGCCTGTCGGCCCTCGACATGATCCCGGCCTCGGCCATCCTGTTCCGCGAATTCTTCATTTCAGGCCTGCGCGAATTCCTCGGCAGCACCAAGGTGGTGCTCAAGGTCACCTGGCTCGCCAAATGGAAGACCACAATCCAGCTCGTCGCCCTCGCCGTCGTGCTGCTCGAACGCCTGGTGCCGGGCCTCGGCCTGGTGAGCGACATCCTGCTCTGGCTGGCTGGCCTGCTCACCCTCTGGACCGGGTGGCAATATCTGCGCGCAAGCTGGCCGCATCTGGTGCAGGAACAGGCATGAAGATCCTGTATTTCGCCTGGCTGCGCGAACGCCTCAATCGCGGCGAGGAGGAGGTGTCCCTGCCCGACGAGGTGGGAACGGTGGCGCAACTCATCGATTTCCTCGCCGCCCGCGACGAAGCCTTTGCCCTCGCCGCGCAAAAGCGCAGCCTTATCCGCGCCGCCGTCGATGCGAAACTGGCCGGTCCTGAAACCTCCCTTGCCGGCGCCGCCACCGTCGCCCTCTTCCCGCCCATGACGGGAGGATGAGCTTGGACATCCGCGTCACCACCGCTCCCTTCGATCCCGGCGCGGAAACCAATGCCTTTCTCGCCGCCAGCCAGGGCGCCGGCGCTGCCGTCACCTTCACCGGCATGGTGCGCAGCACCCCCGACGACCCCATTTTCACATTGACGCTGGATTGCTATCCCGAGCTGGCCGTCAACCAGCTCACCACCCTGGCCGAAACCGCCAGGGCCCGCTTCGGCCTTCTCGCCGTCGCCATCATCCACCGCTACGGCACGCTGCATCCGGGCGAGCCCATCGTGCAGGTGATGACCCTCTCCCCCCACCGCGCCGCCGCCTTCGAGGGCGCCAGCTTCCTCATGGACAATCTCAAGACCGACGCGCCCTTCTGGAAGAAGGAGACCGGGCCGAAGGGCACGCATTGGGTCGAGGCGCGGGAAGAAGACGACGCGGCCGCGGCGCGGTGGGAGTAGGCGAGCGCCCCCTTATCCCCCCGCTCCGCTTCGGCGCTATGCTTGCGCCCATGCTGGTGCCACCCTCAAAAACAGAAAAGCCGGACACAGGGTCCGGCTTTTCTTCTTTTCTCTTTATCCGCTTATTCGGCGGCGGCGCGCGCCGGCTGCACTTCGCGCGTATAGGCGTCGATCAGCGTGCGGCAGGCTTCGGCGGGGGTGAAGCGGTATTCGCCGATCTCGCTGACCGGGGTCACCTCGGCCGCCGTGCCGGTCAGGAAGCACTCGTCGAAATCGGCCAGCTCTTCGGGCTTCATGTGACGCTCGGTCACCGTATAGCCATTGCGCTTGGCCAGATCGATCAGCGTCTGCCGGGTGATGCCGTTGAGGAAGCAGTCCGGCTCGGGCGTCACGATATCCTTGCCCTTGATGAAGAACACGTTGGCGCCGGTGGCCTCGGCCACATAGCCGCGATAGTCCAGCATCAGCGCATCGGCATAGCCATTGGCCATGGCAGCGTCCTTGGACAGCGTGCAGATCATGTAAAGACCCGCCGCCTTGGCCGAGGACGGAATGGTTTCCGGGCTCGGGCGCTTCCAGCGGCTCCATTCGAGGCGGATGCCCTTGAGCTTCTCCTCGACCGAGAAATAGCTCGGCCACACCCAGGCAGCGATGGCCAGGTGCACCTTGTTGTTGCGGGCCGGCACGCTCAGCTCTTCCGAGCCGCGCCACACCACGGGGCGCACATAGGCATCCACCAGCCCGTTCTTGGCCAGCACCGCGCGCTTGGCCTCCTCGATCTGCTCGACCGACCACGGAATGGTCATGTCCAGCGTCTTGGCCGAGCGGATCAGCCTTTCGGTATGCTCCAGCGACTTGAAAATCTCGCCGCCATAGGCGCGCTCACCCTCAAACACCGAGCTGGCATAATGCAGCCCATGCGTCAGTACATGAATCTTCGCGTCTTTCCACGGTTTGAACTCACCATCAAACCAGATCCAGCCGTCTCGCTGGTCCATCGGCACGCCTGCCATGATCCTCTCCAGAGATGTCGGGGGGAGCCGCCACATGCGGGCACCCATTGGCCCCGATCATGCCCCACCCCCAAGCCCTTGGCAAACAACAATGGCTGATGGATAAGACAGAACGGCGTCGCAATGGAAAGACAATGGCAGCGAACCAAAAAAATGTCAACATGGCTGACATAAATTCCGCACTGGGGGATGGCGAGCATCTGCCGCTCGACATCATGGGCCTGCTCTTCTTCGCCTATCGGGACTTCACCAGCGATGCCGACGCGCTGCTGCTGCGCCAGGGGTTCGGCCGCGCCCATCACCGGGTGCTCTATTTCGTCAACCTGCGCCCCGGCATGCCGGTGGCCGATCTGCTCGATATCCTCAAGATCACCAAGCAGAGCCTGGCCCGCGTGCTGCGCCAGCTGATCGACAATGGCTATATCGAGCAAAAGACCGGCCACTCCGACCGGCGCCAGCGCCTGCTCCACGCCACCGACAAGGGGCGCGAATTCTTCGCCGCCCTCTCGGTGAGCCAGGCGACGCGCATCAACGCCTCCATCGCCGCCCTGCCCCCCGATTCGCGCAAGATCGTGGTGCGGTTCCTGCTCACCATGGTCGAACCCAACGACCGGGCCCTGCTCGACCGGCTGAATCTCACCGGCGGGCTTTAGGGTCTAGACCGGCAGTCCCGTCCGCGCCTTCACCGTGCGGATGCTCATATTGGAGTGGATGCGCGCTACGCCCGGCAGCCGGGCGCTGAGCCGGCGGTGCACCCGCTCGAAATCCTCATGGTCTCGGCAGGCTACCCGCAGGATATAGTCGGAATGCCCCGCCATCAGGTGGCATTCAAGCACCTCGGGAATATCCTGCACCGCCGCCTCGAACGCCTCGAGCACCGCCTCGCTCTGGCTGGTCAGCCCCACCTCGATGAAGAACTGCATCGAATAGCCGAGCTGCCGCGCATTGAGGACCGCCCGATAGCCCTCGATCAGCCCCTGATCCTCCAGCGCCTTGAGCCGGCGATGACAGGCGGAGGCGGATAGCCCCACGAGATCGCCCAGCGCCTGCACGCTTTTGCGGCTATCGGCCTGCAGGGCGCGCAGAAGCTTGCGATCCACGGCATCGATCTGCACACTCATTGCATAAACCCGCTTGAAACCCGCATGATCTTGCAGTGAGCGGCGATTGCATGGCTTTGGCAAGCCCGGACATGAAAAAAAGGACGCGAAACCGAAGTTTCGCGCCCCACCGGCAGCTTCGCAAAGGAGCGTCAGCCTCCACGCGCCGCCGATATCGGAAATGCCTTACGCAGTATCCTGCGTTGCCCGATCAACGGGCGCTGGCCGCTTGGGTTCCCCATTTCCTCCATCTGTGATCGAAGCAAACGGGCCCTCCCCAAGACAAATGCCCGGCGCAGAGGCCGGGCATTTCGGGGCCGTAAACCCGATCACTTGCTGACGAAACCCGCTTCGATGCAGTTTTCCAGCGTGATCTGGTCGAGATCGACCGCGCCCACGGCGGCGGTTTCGGCAGCTTCGGTGCCCTCGTCGGTCGTGGTGGCCTCGTCGTTCTCGGTGCCCGACATGGCCTGGGTGTCAGCCGTCTTCAGGTCCTCGCAATAATTCTTCACCCGCTCATGGTCGGCCTCGGAAACAGTCTGGTTGCCGATCATGGTCTGGGCGGCTGCCGTCCCGGCAAAGCCCAGGACGACGGCGAGGGTAGCGGCGGAAGCGATAGCTTTGATATGCATTTTCGTAGCCTTTCCTGATGGTCAAGGGAGAAGCAGCTGCTGGCGGGGGAATGCCTGCCTGCGCCATTCGTTGCGAAAAAACTGCCCCGGCCCGGTAACATCTTGCTCACCGGCCTCTCCCCGCCTAAGGATTGCGCCGGGCAATCCGCCCGGCCTGCCCCCATTTCCCGGAGCCGCCATGTCCTCGCCCACCCAGACCATTCTGCTCAGCAAGCTCACCGCCGTATTGGCGGATTTGCAGGAAAGCGGCGCCGAGGACGGCGAAGCCATGTTCATGCTCGGCGCCGGCGCCGATCACCTGTGCAGCAGCATCGAGGTGGAGAACTGGCCCGCCTTCCGCCAGCGGCTCGATGCCCGCGCCATGACCGGCCTGCTCGCCCAGATCGACAGCGAAGGCCAGGCCGCCCTGGCCGAGGGCAAGGCCAAGCATGCCTACGCCCTCCAGGCGCTGGGCCTTTCGCTCACCGCCACCGGTTTTCCCCAGGACGAAGCCATTCGCAACGCCGCCGCCCTGCTCGATGAAGTGATTGCCCACGCATTGGCGCTCTATCGGCAGAACGCCCCCCGCCCGGCACGGCCCAACTGAAGGCCGCCGGCGTTTCCCACCTTGCAATCGCCACGATTGTCGGGAGGATTTGCCTCATGATCCGGAGGAACGCCATGCCCTTGACCAGAAGCCTGCCCGCCGCGCTTTGCCTCGCCCTCGCCGCCCTTTCCCCTGCCTGGGCGCAAGACCAGACGGCGGACCGTTCTCAGGCGGCCACGGCCAGCCTCACGCTCACGCTGGACAGCAGCGGCGACATCGAGCGCAAGCTCGCGCTTTATCAATGCGACGAAGGGCAGGCCCTCGCGGTGCAATATATCAATGCCGCCCCCAATTTCCTCGCCATCGTGCCGGTGGATGGGCAGAACCATGTCTTCGCCGCGGCCCTCTCAGCGTCAGGCGCGCGCTATGTGTCGGGGCCCTATGAATGGTGGAGCAAGGGAGGCGATGCGACCCTGCGCGATCTGACGCAGGGGGAGGACGCCGCTCCGCTTGCCCAATGCACCGAATCCAGCAATACGCCGTGAGCGGTCCTGGAAACTGAGGCGCCTCGCCCATGAGCATGCTGATCTCGTCCCTGATGTTCATCGCGCTTCTGGCCGTATCCATGGCCCATTTCCTCTGGGCCTTCGGCCGCACCTGGCCCATCCGCGACGAGAAGCTGCTGGCCCAGACCGTGGTGGGCTTCCGCGATATCGACCGCATGCCCCCGCGCCTCGCCTCCTTCGGCGTGGCGCTGGCCACGCTGGCCGCCGGCATTTTTGCCCTGGCCCTGGCCGATCACGATAGCGGCGGACTGGCCATGACGCTCATCGCCCTGCCGGCCGCGGCGGTTTTCCTCGCCCGGGGGATTGTCGGCTATACCGCCTGGTGGGCCGAAAAAACCCCCGAGCCCAGCTTCCGCTTCAACGATCGCCGGGTCTATTCCCCACTCTGCCTGCTGCTGGGCGCGGGCTTTCTCGCCCTCGCCCTATTGCGTCTCGTCTAACCCGCCGGCACCAGGGCGACTACAGAGCGCGGCGGCAGCACAGCCGTGTGCTCGGCGAAGGCGACTTCGCCCAGATCGTCCGAAACGATCCCGAGGCTCCATTCCCCCTCGGGCAGCCGCGCCACGACCGGCTCGATCCGCCGGTTGAACCAGACCAGAACCGTATCGTCCTTGTGGCGCAGCAGCATGCCGAGCGCCGAAGCGCCCGAATCGGTCCAGTCGCCCTCATTCATTTCCCGCCCATCGGGGTGCAGCCAGACGACGTCGCGCACGCCGTGGCGCTCCTGCCCGGTCATGAAATGATCGTGGGTGAGCGCCGGATGGGCGTGACGGAAGGCATTGATCGCCGCCACGAAATCCACCAGGGCGCCATCGGCGTTTTCCCAGTCGAGCCAGGTGATTTCATTGTCCTGCGCATAGGCATTGTTGTTGCCCTGCTGGGTGCGGAACATTTCGTCGCCCTGCTGGAGAAGCGGCAGGCCGCGCGACAGAAACAGCGTCGCCAGCAAGGCCCGCACATCGCGCTTGCGCCCGGCGATGATGGCCGGATCGTCGGTTTCGCCCTCGACCCCGCAATTCCACGAGGCATTGTTGTTGTGGCCGTCGCGATTGTCCTCGCCATTGGCCTCGTTGTGCTTGTCGTGATAACTGACCAGATCGCGCAGGGTGAAGCCGTCATGCACGGCGAGGAAATTCACCCCATGGCTGGGCTTGCGCCCGGCATGGTCGAAAATTTCCGCGGAGCCCGACACCTTGCCCGCCAGCGCCCCGATCTTGCCGTCGTCACCCCGCCAGAATTCGCGAATTTCGTCGCGATAGGTATCGTTGTGCTCGCGGAATTCCTTGCCGAATTGCCCCAGCGCATAGCCGCCCGGCCCCGGGTCCCAGGGCTCGGCCACGAGAATACACTGGCTCAGCACCGGATCGGACTTGATCTTCTCCAGCATGACCGCATTGGGATTGAATCCCGGCTCGCGCCCCAGAACCGTCGCCAGATCGAAACGGAAGCCGGAAACACCCATCTCCTCGACCCAGTAGCGCAGGCTGTCGATCACCAGCCGCTGCACCGCCGGATGGTCGCAGCGCAGCGTGTTGCCGGTGCCGGTGTCGTTGACCAGCACCTGCTTTCCGTCCACCTCGACGAAGCGGTAATAGGTGCGCGCATCGAGCCCCATCAGGCTCAGCATCGGGCCGGCGGAATCGCCTTCCCCGGTATGGTTGTAAACCACGTCCAGGATCACCGAGATGCCGTTCTTGCGATAAAGATCGGTCATGTTGCGCAATTCATGCGGGCCGCGCGGCGCAAGCCGCGGGTCCACCGCCGAATAGGCCACCGGATTATAGCCCCAGGCATTGGTCAGCCCCAGCGCCGGCAGGTGCCCCTCGTCGATCCAGGCCGCCGCGGGCATCAATTGCAGCGTATCGACCCCGATATATTTGAGGTGATCGATGACGCGTTGCGTGGTCAGCGCCGCGATGGTGCCGCGCAACGGCCCCTGGACGCTGGGATGGCGCATGGTATAGCCGCGCACATTCATTTCGTAGAAAAGGCTCGGCGCCTTCTTGCGCGGCAGCACCTTGTCCTCATTGCCGCCCACGACGATGGCCTTGGGCACCAGGGGCGCCGTGTCCACCGCCTCGGCCCTGTCGAGCCGCAGGCGCGGAGAGCGCACGAAAACCCGGTCCAGCCAGCGCGCATAGGGATCGACCAGCAATTTCATCGGGTCGAAGAAATAGCCCTGGTCGGGATCGTAGGGTCCATCGGCCCGCAGGCCATAGCGCGTGCCTGCGCCCAGTCCGGACACCAGCCCCGCCCAGATATTGTCCGCGCGCACATCGAGCTCGAACCGGTCGGTTTCCTGATCCTGCTCGTCGAAGATCGACACGAAAAGCCGGGTGGCGCTTTCCGAATAGACGGCGAAATTGACGCCGTCAGCGGTAAGGGTCGCGCCAAGCTGCGCGACGCTGCCCCTTTGGGGGATCAACTGGGGTTTCATGAATAGTCCGGCTCAGGTGATGACGCTGGGCCCGCTCCGCCCGGTGCGCTGGCGGACACCGGCCAGTTGCTCGGCCACCGCGATAAGCGGCTCCAGCGCAAGCTGGGTATCCAGGTCGTGATGTCCATCCGCAGCCTCGTAGCGCTCGAGATAGAGCCGCAACGTGGCGCCCACGGTGCCGGTTCCCGAAAGGCGCAGAACGATGCGCGAACCATCGGTGAAGCCGATGCGAATCCCCTGCCTGGCGCTGGTCGAGCCATCCACCGGGTCGTGATAGGTGAAGTCGTCGGCATAGGCGACCTGCAGGTCGTCGGCCAGGATCTGCCCCGGCAGGCCCGGCAATTGCGCGCGCAGGTCATCGACCAGCCTGTTGGCGATGGCGGCGTCCACCTCCTCGTAATCGTGGCGGGTGTAATAATTGCGGCCATAGGTGCGCCAATGCTCGCGCACGATATCGTCCACGCTCTGCTTGCGCACCGCGATGATGTTGAGCCAGAGCAACACCGCCCAGAGCCCGTCCTTCTCGCGCACATGATTGCTGCCGGTGCCGGCGCTCTCCTCGCCGCAAATGGTCACCCGCCCCGCATCGAGCAAATTGCCGAAGAACTTCCAGCCTGTCGGGGTCTCGTGCATTTCGATGCCGAGTTTTTCGGCCACCCGGTCGGCGGCGGCGCTGGTGGGCATGGAACGGGCAATGCCGGCGATGCCGCCCTTGTAGCCGGGCGCCAGATGCGCATTGGCGGCCAGCAGCGCCAGCGAATCCGAGGGCGTGACGAAGCGGTTCTTGCCGATGATGAGATTGCGGTCGCCGTCGCCATCCGAGGCCGCACCGAAATCGGGGCCCTTCGGCGTCATCAGCAGGTCATGCATATCCTTGCAATAGACGAGGTTGGGATCGGGATGGCCGTTGGCGAAGGAGGGCGAAGGCACCCCGTTGACCACCGTGCCCTTGGGCGCCCCCAGAAGGCCTTCGAGAATGGCGTGAGCATAGGGCCCGGTCACCGCATGCATGGCGTCGAACGTCATGCGGAAGCCCGAGGCGAAGAGCCCCCTTATGGCGTCGAAATCGAAAAGCGTCTGCATCAGCGCCGCATAATCGGCCACCGGGTCGATCACCTCGACCACCATGTCGCCGACCTTCTGCGTGCCCAGCCTGCCAAGGTCGATATCAGGGGTGTCGAGCGTCTTGTAGCTGTCGATCACCTTTGTGCGGGCAAAGACCGCATCGGTGATCTTCTCCGGCGCCGGGCCGCCATTGCCGATATTGTATTTGATGCCGAAATCGCCCTCCGGGCCGCCCGGATTGTGGCTTGCCGAGAGCACCAGCCCGCCAAACGCCTTGTGATGGCGGATGACATGGCTCGCCGCTGGCGTCGAGAGCAGCCCCCCCTGCCCAACCAGCACCCGCCCGAAGCCGTTGGCCGCGGCAATGCGAATAGCCTTCTGGATGGCGACGTCGTTATAGAAGCGCCCATCGCCACCGATCACCAGCGTCTGGCCACTGACGTCTTCCAGGCTGTCGAAGATCGCCTGGATATAGTTCTCGACGTAATTGGGCTGCATATAGACACTGACGCGCTTGCGCAGGCCCGAGGTTCCCGGCTTCTGGTCGGAATAGGGAGTGGTGTTAATTGTCTGGATCGTCATTTTTCAACCCGGTAATGGTGGCGTAGAGATCGGCATAGCGCGCGGCGCTGGCCTCCCAGGAGACATCCGATTTCATTCCCCGCCGCTGGATTTTCTTCCACACCCGACTGTCGCCATAGAGGCGCACGGTCTTGCGGATCGCTTCGTAAAGCGCGTGGGCGCTGTCCGGATCGAACACCACGCCGGTGGCGACTTCGGCAGCAACCGCCGCCGGATTGGCGTCGATCACCGTGTCGGCCAGCCCGCCGATGCGGCTCACCACGGGCACACAGCCATAGCGCAGCCCGTAAAGCTGGGTGAGCCCGCAGGGCTCGAAACGCGAGGGGATGAGGATGGCGTCGCACCCGCCCTGCATCAAATGGCTCAACTGCTCGTCATAGCCGGTGATGAGGCCCACCTTGCCCGGATGACGGGCCCAGGCTTCGCGCAGGCTGCCTTCGATGACCGGATCGCCCGAGCCCAGAACGGCCAGCCTGCCGCCCAGATCGACAAGACCGTCGACGGCCTGGAGCAGAAGGTCCATGCCCTTCTGGTCGGTGAGCCGGCTGACCACGCAGAAGAGCGGGCCATCGACGCCGTCGAGGCCGAATTTTTCGGCCACGGCCCGCTTGTTGATATGGCGGGCGTGAACCGTGTTGGCCGAATAGGTCTGCGCCAGGGCCGGGTCGCGCGCCGGGTCCCAGGCGATGGTGTCGATGCCGTTGAGAATGCCCACCAGCGTATCGGCCCGGCCATTGAGCAGCCCTTCCAGCCCCATGCCGAACTCCGCCGTGCGGATTTCCTCGGCATAGCGCGGGCTGACCGTGGTCACGTAGTCGGCGCATTCCATGCCCGACTTGAGATAGGAGATGCCGCCATAATATTCGACGCCTCCCATGTCGAAGGCATGCGGCGGCAGGCGAAGCTGGGAGAAGATTTCCGAGCCGAAAAAGCCCTTGAAGGCGATGTTGTGAATGGTCATCACCGTCTTCACGTGATCGGTGGGACCGAACTTGATATAGGCCGGGGCCAGGCCCGCCTGCCAGTCATGGGCATGGATGACCTGGGGGCGATAGCCTTCCACCAGCCCATGGCCCAATTCGGCCGCAACCCAGCCCAGCGCCGCGAAGCGCTTCCAGTTGTCGGGCCAGTCCCAGCCATCGGGGCTGACATAGGGATTGCCGGGCCGGTCGTAGAGCTCGGGCGCATCGATCACGATCACGTCGAGCCCCTCGGCCCGCGCCGCGATCAGCCGGGCGCTGGCGCCGAAAAGGTCGTCCAGCTCCCGCACCACCCGGCCGCCGGTGAGCTTGCCCATCACGGCCGGATAGCCCGGCACCAGCGTGCGCATGGTGATGCCCTGCCCCGCCAGCGCTGCCGGCAGGGCTCCCGCAACATCCGCCAATCCGCCCGTCTTGATGAGGGGATAGACCTCGGAGGCCGCCGAAAGAACTTCGATCATCGGTCTGCCAGATATTTGTTTATCATCGCCTGGGTGACCAGCGTCACGCCCTCTTCGCTGCGCCGGAACCATTTGGCGTCGAATTCGGGGTCCTCGCCCACCACCAGCCCTTCGGGGATGGAGACGCCACGATCGATCACCACCTTCTTGAGCCGTGCGCTGCGCCCCACATTGCAATAGGGCAGCACCACCGCCTCCTCCAGCACCGAATAGGAGTGTACGCGGCTGCCGGTGGAAAGCAGCGTACGCTGCAGGTGGCCGCCCGAAATGATGCAATCGCCCGACACCAGCGAATTGACCGCCGAGCCGCGCCGCCCGTCGAAATCATGCACGAACTTGGCCGGCGGGGTGATTTCCGCATAGGTCCAGATCGGCCAGTCACGGTCGTAGAGATCGAGCTGGGGATTGATGTCGGTGAGGTCGATATTGGCCTTCCAATAGGCATCGACCGTGCCGACATCGCGCCAATAGGCCACCTTCTCATTGCTCGAACGCACGCAGGAGCGGGTGAACCGATGCGCCCAGGCGGTGCCGTTCTTGACGATATGGGGAATGATGTCCTTGCCGAAATCGCGGCTCGAGCCTTCCGTGGCCGCGTCGCGCCGCAACTGTTCCATAAGGAACCGCGTCTCGAACACATAGATGCCCATGCTGGCCAGCGCGTAATCGGGCTTGTCGGGAATGCCGGGCGGATCCTTGGGCTTCTCGACGAAATCGACCACGCGGTCGCGCCCATCCACATGCATGACGCCGAAGCCGGTGGCTTCCATGCGCGGCACTTCCAGACACCCGATGGTGACGTCCGCGCCGGTGTCCACATGCTGGCGCAGCATGATTTCGTAGTCCATCTTGTAGATGTGGTCGCCCGCCAGGATGACGATATAGCGCGCGCCATAATCCTCGATGATGTCCATGTTCTGGTAGACGGCGTCCGCGGTGCCTTCATACCATTGCGTTTCCGAAACGCGCTGGCTGGCCGGAAGCACGTCGAAACTTTCGTTTCGCTCCTGGCGCAGGAAGTTCCAGCCCCGCGACAGGTGGCGGATCAGGCTGTGGGCCTGATATTGCGTCGCCACCGAGATGCGGCGGATGCCCGAATTGATGGCATTGGACAGCGCGAAGTCGATGATGCGCGACTTGCCGCCAAAATAAACGGCTGGCTTGGCGCGACGATCGGTGAGTTCCACCAGACGCGTGCCGCGCCCCCCCGCCAGCACATAGGCCATTGCCTCGCGAGCCAGTGGCGATGGTGCTCTGTAATCAGCCATTTTACTCCTCCACTCCTGCCCGTTCCTCCGGGCGTTTATTTATATGATCCGCTCAATCCGGCTCATGTTTCAAGAACAGGGTCGATAAGGGCGGCAGCATGATCTCGGCCTCGGCCGGCCAGTGCTGTCCCTCCACAGCACGGGCGATCACCGCTCCCTGGTTTCCCGTATTGGACCCCGAATACCAGCCGGCGTCGGTGTTGATGCGTTCCACCCATTTGCCCGCCAGCGGCATGGGAATGCGATAATTGTGGCGCGGCACCGGGGTGAAATTGCTCACCACCAGCACCGGATCGTGCCCCGGCGCCTTGCGCAGCCAGGCGAAGACGGAATTGGCGTGATCGTTGCCGATCACCCATTCAAAGCCCTCGGGCTCGCAATCGCGCTCATGCAGCGCCGGCAATTGCCGATAGGCGGCATTGAGATCGGCGATCAGGCGGCGCATGCCCTCATGCATGCCCGCGTCGAGCAGATACCAGTCGAGCGCCTTGCTTTCCGCCCACTCCTCCCGCTGGGCGAATTCCTGCCCCATGAACAGCAGCTTCTTGCCCGGATGGCCCCACATGAAAGCGTAATAGGCTCGGAGATTGGCAAATTTCTGCCAGTCGTCGCCGGGCATTTTTTCCAGCAGCGACTTCTTGCCATGCACCACCTCATCATGGCTGAGCGGCAGCACGAAATTCTCGCTGAAGGCATAGACCGTGCCGAAGGTCATGTCGTGGTGGTGGAACTTGCGATGCACCGGCTCGCGACTCATGAAGCGCAGCGTGTCGTTCATGAAGCCCATGTTCCACTTGAAGCCGAAGCCCAGCCCGCCCGCATAGGTAGGATGGCTTACCCCCGGCCATGAGGTGGATTCCTCGGCGATCATGAACGCGCCCGGAAACTGCCGATAGACCTCGGCATTGACGCGCTTGAGGAAGGCGACCGCTTCCAGGTTCTCGTTGCCGCCATGCTGGTTGGGCACCCACTCGCCCGGCTGGCGCGAATAGTCCAGATAGAGCATCGAGGCCACCGCATCGACGCGCAGCCCGTCGACATGGAATTTCTCGAACCAGTAGATGGCGTTGTTGGTGAGATAGGAGGAAACCTCCTTGCGGCCGAAATTGTAGATGGCCGTGTTCCAGTCCGGATGGAACCCCTGGCGCGGATCGGCATGCTCGTAGAGCGCCGTGCCGTCGAAATGGGAAAGCCCATGCGCATCGGTGGGAAAATGCGCCGGCACCCAGTCGAGGATGATGCCGAGCCCCGCCTCATGCGCGGCATTGATGAAACGCGCGAGCCCATCGGGCTCCCCGAACCGCGCCGTCGGCGCATAAAGCCCGGTCGGCTGGTAACCCCAGCTCGGGTCGAACGGGTGTTCACTCACCGGCAGCAGCTCGATATGGGTATAGCCCATGTCGGCGGCATAGGGCACCAGTTGCTCGGCCAGTTGATCGTAGCTGAGGAACCCGCCATCGGGGCGGCGCCGCCAGCTTCCCAGATGCACCTCGTAGATGGACATGGGCGTGCGCCGCCAGTCATGGCTGGCGCGCTCTTCCATGTATTTCTGGTCCGTCCAGGTGAACGCAGTCGGATCCGGCACCACCGAAGCGGTGCGCGGGCGCAGCTCGGACTGGCGGGCAAAGGGATCGGCCTTGAGCGGCTGCACCTTTCCGTCCGGCCCAACGATCTCATATTTATAGATCGTGCCGGTGCCGAGCACGGGAATGAACACTTCCCATATGCCGTTGCGATTGCGCATGGGGTGGCGACGGCCATCCCACTCGTTGAAAAGCCCGACAACGCTCACCCGGCGGGCATTGGGAGCCCAGACGGCGAAATGCGTGCCATGCACGCCCTCGAATTCCATCTCATGGGCGCCCAGCTTGTCGAACATGCGAAGGTGACTGCCCTCGCCGATGTAATAATCGTCCATTGGCCCCAGCACCGGCCCGAAGGAATAGGGATCGAACACGTCCCATTCCCCACCGGCATTGCGGGCGCGATAGCGGACCGGCTGGCGCTTGCCCGCACTCACCTTGCCCTCGAAGAAACCGGCGGCATGGCGCGGCACCATGTGGCCCAGCGCCTCGCCATCGAGCCCGAAGGCCGACACCGTCTCGGCATGGGGAATGAAGGCGCGCAGCACCCTCTGCCCCTCGATCTCATGCAGCCCGAGCACCGCAAAGGGATCGGCATGGCGACCCTCCACGATCGCCTCCACATCCCGCGAATCGGCCTGCCACTTTTCCCTGCTCACGCACACGCCTCCCCATTGGCGATGGATAACCGCGCAGCGGGCGCGGCTCTCCTCACCGTTGCCCCCCTGCCTCCCATGGTCACGGCGCCTCTGTGGAAACGCCCCAGATGTCCTGGGCATATTGGCGGATGGTGCGATCCGAGGAGAAGAAGCCGACATGGGCCGTATTGCGGATGGCCATGGTGCTCCAGCGGCGCTTGTCGCGCCAGAGCGCATCCACACCCGCCTGGGCCGCCGCATAGGCGTCGAAATCGCGCGCCACCATGAACCAGTCATGGTCGTAAAGCCCGCCGATCAGGTCCCGATAACGGTTGGGATCGTCAGGCGAGAACACGCCCGAGGCAATGGTGTCCAGCGCCTCCTTGAGGCGGGGCGAGCGCTCGATGGCGCCGCGCGGGCCTTCGCCCTTGGCGCGCTTTTCCTCGACCTCGGCGGCCGAAAGACCGAAGATGACGATATTGTCCGGCCCCACCTCGCGGTGCATTTCCACATTGGCCCCATCCATCGTGCCAATGGTGATGGCGCCATTGGCCATGAACTTCATGTTGCCCGTGCCCGAGGCCTCCATGCCGGCAGTGGAAATCTGCTCGCTGAGATCGGCCGCCGGCACGATGACTTCGGCCAGGCTCACATTGTAGTTGGGCAGGAACACCACCTTGAGAAGGCCGCGCACCGCCGGGTCGTTATTGATGACCTTGGCCACATCATTGATGAGCTTGATGATGAGCTTGGCGTTCCAATAGCCCGGCGCCGCCTTGCCGGCGAAGATCTTGACGCGGGGCACCCAGTCCCGCTCCGGATGGGCGCGGATATCGTCATACATCGCCACGGCGTGGATGATGTTGAGCAATTGCCGCTTGTATTCGTGGATGCGCTTGATCTGCACGTCGAACAGCGCTTCCGGCGACACAGTGATATTGAGCCGGTCCTTGATGAGCCGGGCCAGCTTCTGCTTGTTGGCGAGCTTGACCGCGGCGAATTGCGCCTGGAAGCTCGGATCTTCGGCATGGACGTCGAGCCCGCGCAGCGCCTCGATATCGTCGAGGAATTCAGGGCCGATCCGGTCCCCGATGAGCTTGGTCAGGCCCGGATTGCACTGCATGAGCCAGCGGCGCGGCGTGATGCCGTTGGTCTTGTTGTTGATGCGCTCGGGATAGAGCTTGTGCAGGTCGGAAAACACTGTCTGCTTCATCAGCTCGGTATGCAGCGCCGAAACGCCGTTGACCGAATGCGAGCCCACGAAGGCCAGTTGCCCCATGCGCACGCGCCGGCCGCCATTCTCGTCGATCAGCGATACATTGGCGACCTGCGCATCGCTGAACTTGGCGCGGTTGCGCGCATCGGCCAGCACATCGGCATTGATCTGGTAGATGATCTGCATGTGGCGCGGCAAAAGCCGCTCGAGAAGCGCGACGGGCCAGCTTTCCAGCGCCTCGGGCAGAAGCGTGTGATTGGTATAGCCGAACGTGCCCTTGGTCAGCTTCCAGGCCTCGGCCCATTGCAGTCCGTTCACATCGACGAGGATGCGCATCAATTCGGCAATGGAAATGGCCGGATGGGTATCGTTGAGCTGAATGGCGACCTTGTCGGGCAGGGACGTCAGCTCGCCATATTGCTGGAGATGGCGGCGCACGATGTCCTGCAACGAAGCCGAGGAGAAGAAGAACTCCTGGCGCAGCCGCAATTCCTGCCCCGCCGCCGTCGAATCGGCCGGATAGAGCACGCGGGTGATCGCCTCGGCACGGGCGCTTTCCTCAAGCGCCCCAATATGATCGCCCGAATTGAACTTGTCGAGCAGGATCGGGTCGATGGGCTGCGCGCTCCACAGGCGCAACGTGTTCACCCGCGCCCCACGCCAGCCGGCAATGGGCGTATCGAAGGCCACGGCCAGCAGATGATCGTTGGGACGCCATTCCTGGCGCGGCGTGCCGTCGGGGTCCGTCACGGGTTCGACATGGCCGCCAAAGCCGATTTCATAGGCGCTTTCGCGCCGCTCGAATTCCCAGGGATTGCCGTGCGCCAGCCAGTCCTCGGGCAACTCGACCTGCCAGCCCTCGCTCATTTCCTGCCGGAACAGGCCATGGGCATAGCGGATGCCATAGCCATAGGCAGGGATTTTCAGGGTCGACATCGATTCGAGGAAACAGGCGGCCAGCCGCCCCAACCCGCCATTGCCCAGCGCCGCGTCGGGCTCCATGTTGATGAGGTCACCCAGATCGACATTGAGGTTCCTGAGCGCGTCGCGCACCGGCTCCATCAGCCCCACATTGCTCATGGCGTCGCGCAGCAACCGGCCGATGAGGAATTCCAGGCTCAGGTAATAAACGCGTTTGTTCGCCGTCCGCCAGGCAGCCCGCGAGGACTCCATCCAGCGTTCCATGACATGGTCGCGCACGGTGAGAATGGTCGCTTCCAGCCAATCATGGGGCCGGGCGACGATGGGGTCCTTGCCGACCGAATAGATCAGCCGCCCCAGGATTTCATTTTGAATAGCCTCAACAGTTACCGGACGAGGCTCGGGCGTAGGGGCGTCGTAGACGATTGATTGCTGCGGCATTTCGCAATCCAGATTTCATGACGATGTATTCCCCTCGAATATGACCAGTCTTGCACTTAATTTGTGCATGCGAAAGCCCCCCTGCGTCATCGTCGCCTTCATTCCCACTTCCCCAGTGCCTAAAAAGGCAACATTCCGTTGAGCAAGCCTGCTTACGCCTGTCGACCCGCGCGCCGGCAGCGGCTAGTCTCGGCCCACAGGATTCCCCTTGCCGCCGAAAGCGTTTTCCATGCCTCGCAAAATTATTATCGACACCGATCCCGGCCAGGACGATGCCGTGGCCATCCTGCTGGCGCTGGCCTCGCCCGATGAGCTCGACGTGCTGGCCGTGGTCGCCGTCGCCGGCAATGTCGGCCTGCATCACAATGCCAACAATGCCCGCAAGGTGGTCGAACTCTCCGGCCACAGGCACGTGCCGGTCTATGCCGGTTGCGCCCGCCCCATGCGCCGGCAACTGGTGACGGCCGAGCATGTGCATGGCGACACCGGCCTCAATGGCCCCGACCTGCCCGATCCCACCATTCCGCTCCAGGCCCAGCATGGCGTCGACTATATCATCGAGGCGCTGATGGATGCCGAGCCGGGCACCATCACCCTGTGCACGCTGGGACCGCTGACCAATATCGCCATGGCCATGGTCAAGCAGCCCGCCATCATCGAGCGCATCGCCGAAATCGTCATGATGGGCGGCGCCTATTTCGAGGTGGGCAACATCACCCCGGCGGCCGAATTCAACATCTATGTCGATCCCGAAGCCGCCGATGTGGTGCTCCGTTCGGGCGTGCCGGTCACCATGCTGCCGCTGGACGTGACCCATCAGATGCAGTCCACTCCGGCCCGGCTCGAGGCGCTCCGCGCCCTGGGCAACAGGACCGGCGAAGCCGTTTACCAGATGCTCACTTTCTCTCAAGAATTCGACCTGGAGAAATATGGCTGGGAGGGCGCGCCCCTGCATGATCCCACCGTCATCGCCTATCTGCTGCGGCCCCATCTCTTCGAGGGCCGTCATTGCAACGTGTCGATCGAGACCGACAGCGAGCTGACCGTGGGCATGACCGTGGCCGATTACTGGCACGTCACCGGCAAGGTGCGGAACGTCAACTACATGCGCAATGGCGATGCCGAAGGCTTTTATGCGCTGCTGAACGAGCGTCTCGCCCGCCTGCCCTGAGCCGGCTTGGCAAGGCGGAAAGCCGGGAGTAGTGTCCGTCCCCTCATCGGGGCGGACACCATGGATTTTTTCACCCTCGCCACCTTCACCGCAGCTTACGCCGTCGCCGTCCTGGTTCCCGGCCCCGGCGTAGCGGCTGTCGTCGCCCGGGCGCTGGGCGGCGGCTTCAGGGGTGCCCTGCCCATGGTGCTGGGCATCCTCGCGGGCGATCTCATCTATTTCATCTTCGCCGTGTTCGGCCTCGCCGCCATCGCCACCTGGTTCGGCCCGGTCTTCGTCATCATCCGCTGGGCCGGCGCGGCCTATCTGCTCTATATCGCCTACAAGTTCTGGACCGCGCGCCCCGGCAGCGAGCAGATGAAGCCCAAGAACGAAGGCAGCTGGCGGACCTTCCTTGCCGGCTTCTCGCTGACCATGGGCAACCCCAAGACCATCGTCTTTTATCTGGCCATCCTGCCCAGCGTCGTGCCGCTCGACCAGATGAACCCCATAGCCTTCGCCGAATTGACCGCCATCGTCATCATCGTGCTGCTGGTCATCGGCTGCGGCTATGCCTGGCTCGCCTCGGCGGCGCGCGACATGTTCACCAGCCCGCGGGCTCTCGGTCGCCTCAACAAGACCGCCGGGGCGATGATGGCGACCGCCGCCGGCCTCGTCATCTGGCAGCACTGACCGCCCCCGGCTTGCTGCCGGGCAAAGTCGGGCCCGAATCCGGCAGGCATGATAGGCTGGCCTCGCCTGCTTTTTCGGATGGAGCGTTTCCTTGACGCAATTTCTTGTCGCCCTTGCCTTTTTCGTCGCGCTCCATTCCATCCCAGCCACGCCCGCCATCCGCCAGAAACTGATTTCGCTGCTGACGCGGCGGGGCTATCTGGTGCTGTATTCGCTGGTCTCCATCGCCGCCCTGGGCTGGGTGTTCCATGCCGCTTTCAAGCTCGACTATGTCGAGCTCTGGCCGCCCGCCGCCTGGCAGGCCTGGGTGCCGATCATCTTCACGCCCATCGCGCTTTTCCTTTTGATCGCCGGCCTCATCAGCACCAATCCCGCCTCCATCACCCTGCGGCGCGGCGATGCCCGGCCCGGGGCCATCACCACCATCACCCGCCATCCGGCGCTCTGGGGGTTCCTGCTCTGGGCGCTGAGCCATGTCGTAGCCAATGGCGACCTGCGCAGCCTGCTCCTGTTCGGCGCCTTCGGCCTTTTCGCCATTTTCGGCATGGTCATGGCCGAAAGGCGCAACCGCTCCGAAATGAAGGCAACCACCTCCATCCTGCCTTTTGCCGCTATCCTGTCGGGCCGGGCCAGCCTGCGCGTCGATGCGTCCACGCTCATCGCGCTCGCCGCAGCCATCCTGCTCTCGGCCTGGCTGCTGGCCGGCGGCCACAGTGCCCTTTTCGGCGCTGACCCGCTTTTGATGACCACGATCTGATCCGGGCCGACAAGGGGTGAACCATTACCCCCCCTCTCCCGTTACCGTTGCAGGTAAACCAAGGAGAGCTGAGATGAGAAACATGGTTCTGGCCGCGTCCCTGGGCGCGGCAGCTTTGTTTTCGGGCTCGACCGTCATGGCCGAAGACCATCAGGTGGAAATGCTCAACAAGGATTCCCAAGGCCGCGCGATGCAGTTCGAGCCGGCCTTCATCCATATCGAGCCGGGCGACACCGTGACATTCGTCGCCACCAGCAAGACGCATAATTCGGAAGCCATTCCCGCCCTCATCCCGCCCGAGGCCGAACCCTGGAAGGGCAAGATCAACCAGGAGATCACCGCCGATTTCGAGGTGCCGGGCTTTTACGTCTATAAATGCACTCCGCATCTGGGCATGGGCATGATCGGGCTGGTGCAGGTGGGCGACCCCACCGAAGACCTGGACGCCGCCGCCATCGGCAAGCTTCCCAAGAAAGCCAAGGACCGCCTCGCCGAGCTCATCGCCGAAGCCCAGGCGCCCACCGAGGCGCAATAAGTCCCGCGCCACCGCCCGCCTGACCAGGCGTTTTGTTCACTCGAAACGGGGAGCACTCCATGACCGACCCACACACCAGCACCCAAACCAAGGGCCTCACCCGGCGCAGCCTGCTTGCCGGATCGGCAGGTCTCACCTTCGTCGGCGCGCTCGGCGGACAGGCGGCGCAAGCCCAAAGCGGTGACGCAGTGGCGGCCGAGCAGGCCGCAACGCATATGGCGCATGCCGGCGGCAGCCTCAGCCAGCGGCTTTATCAGAGCAATCCGGACATGCCCGAGCACGCCGATATTGCCCATGACCCTGCCGATATTCCTCCGCCCATCGGCAAGCGCGAACCCCAGACCATCCGCGTGGAGCTCGAAACGGTCGAGCTGGAGGCGCATCTGGACGCCGACAGCACCTTCCGCTTCTGGACCTTCAATGCCCGCGTGCCTGGCCCCTTCATCCGCGTTCGCGTCGGCGACACGGTGGAATGCTATTTCAAGAATGCCGAGGACAGCTGGATGGCCCATAATGTGGATTTCCACGCCGCCACCGGCTCGGGCGGCGGGGCGGTGCTCTCCACATCGCTCCCCGGCGAGGAACACGCCTTCCGCTTCAAGGCCCTCAATCCGGGGCTATATGTCTATCACTGCGCCGTCGCGCCGGTGGCCCTCCATATCGCCAATGGCATGTATGGCATGATCCTGGTCGAGCCCGAGGACGGCCTTCCGCCCGTCGACCGAGAATTCTACGTCATGCAGGGCGAGATCTATACCGAGGAGGAGTTCGGCAGCCGGGGCCTGCTCACCGAAAGCTATGAAAAGCTCCTCAACGAGCGGCCGGAATATTTCGTCTTCAACGGCCATGTCGGCGCGCTCACCGAGCATTTCCCGCTGCGCGCCAATGTCGGGGAAACCGTGCGCATCTTCTTCGGCGTCGGCGGGCCCAATTTCACCTCGGCCTTTCATGTGATCGGGGAAATCTTCGACCGCGCCTACAATACCGGCTCGCTGACCAGCCCGCCCCAGACCGATGTGCAAACCATATTGGTGCCACCGGGCGGCGCGGCGATGGTGGAGTTCAAATGCGAGGTGCCGGGCCGCTACGTGCTGGTCGACCACGCCCTTTCCCGCGCCGAGCGGGGCCTTGCCGGCTATCTCATCGTCGAAGGCGAGGACCAGCCCGACATCTTCGAATCCATCGGGGAACCGCCCGATCCCGATATGGCGGGACACTGACCCGCCGGCCGTCTTGCAAAGCTCCCGGTTTTTTTGCCGGGAGCTTCAACCCTTTCGGCACGCACGCCGCTCAAGCCTCTATTTTCCCTTGTTCCTCCTTCCGCATGCCCGTAAATTTCGGCGGAGGAGAACAGTGTGAAAAGTAAAACGGCCACGTTGATTGAAGTCGCAAGGCTGGCCGGCGTCTCGACGGCGACGGTCAACCGGGTGCTCAAGCAGCAGGGCTACACCTCCGAGGAGGCCCGCAGGAAGGTCGAGGCTGCCGTCGCCGCGACCAATTACCGGCCCAATGTGGTGGCCCGCGGCCTGCGCACCCAGCGCAGTTCCACCATCGGGCTCATGCTCACCGCCATCACCGTCAATCCCTTCTTCGTCGGCGTCGCCCATGCCGTGGAGGCCGCCGCGATCGCCGCCGGCTACCGCGTGGTGATCTTCAACCATGGCGGCAACAAGAGCTATGAACGCCACGGCATCGAAACCTTCATCGCCCAGCGCGTCGACGCCGTGCTGTTCTGCACCGCCGCCAGCCCCAGGAACGTCGAAATCCTCGCCGCCGCCGGCATTCCCGCTATCGAGATCGAGCGTTCCTCCACGCCCTCGGCCAGCTTCGTGCGCGTCGACAACTACGTAGGCGCGCGCGCCGCCATAGACCATCTCGTCGGCCTGGGGCACGAGCGCATCGCCTTTGTCGGGGGCGACCCCGGCCTTTATCCGCAGGACGCTACCCGCAGGAGATCCGTCGAGGAGGACAGGCTCACCGCCTATCACGACGGCATGAAGGCGCACGGCCTTGTCCCCGACCCGGCCCATATCCGGCTCGGCCAGTATTACGACCTTGCCAGCGACATTTCGGGCGCCGAAGGCCGGCACCACACCGAAGCCCTCATGGCCCTGAAGAGTCCGCCCTCAGCGATATTTTCCACCTGCGACATTCTCGCCGTCGGCGTGCTCCAGGCGCTCTACGCCGCCGGTAGGCGCATACCGAACGACATTTCCGTGGTGGGATTCGACGATACGCTGGCCCCCTATCTGGCCCCGCAATTGACCACCGTCGCCCAGCCCGTCGCCGCCCTCGGCCGGCACGGTTTCGACATGGCCCTCGCCGCCATCGAGAGTCGGGAAACCCGCGGCGAAATCGTCCTCGACACCAGCCTCGTCATTCGCCATTCCACAGGGCCCGCCGCCTGATCTGGGGCAATTTGACACACCTTTAACCCTGTGTTAACGATCTGATATGTCAACGATGACATATGTGCTTTTCGGGAAGAAAGCGCTGCTCGCAACGGACGAGTTCAATGGGAGGAATTTCATGCGGCATAGCTTGCTCGCGGCGACGGCGCTCGCCACCACGCTTCTTTCTGCTCCTGCCTTCGCCGAGACGGTGACCTTCTGGCAGTTCTCCACCAACCCCAACGACATTGCCGCATGGGAAGGCATCATCGATGCCTTCGAGGCCAGCCATGAGGGCATCGATGTCATCATGGAGATCGTGCCCTGGTCCGAACAGCAGCAGCGCCTGGTCACGGCGCTGACCACGGGCGGCCTGCCCGATGTTTCCATGCTGGGCAACAATGTCGTCGCCCAGTTCCAGGCTATCGGCGCCCTCGCCCCGCTGGACGATGCCTTCGCCGCCTATGATGCCGAGCACGGCACCAAGGTCGCCGAGGACATCTGGCCCGGCGACAAGGGCTATTACAATCTGGGCGGCCATTGGTGGGCCTCGCCCATCGCCGTGGAAACCCGCGCGCTCTATTACCGCAAGGACCTGTTCGAAGCCGCCGGGCTCGACCCCGCCAATCCGCCCCAGACCTGGGAAGAATTGCGCGCCACCGCCAAGACGCTGACTGCGGGCACCCCGGACGGCACCTATGGCATCGCACTCTCGACCAGCCTCGATTATTTCACCGTCCACAACTTCATGAGCGCCTATCTCGGCTATGGCGCCCGCATGCTGGCGGAGGACGGCACCTGCGGCTTCGACACGCCCGAATTCCGCGCCGCGCTCGACGTCTATACCGGCATCGCGCTCGATGGCTCCACCCATCCGGACGCCGCCAGCATGGATGGCAATACCTTCCAGCGCGGCTTCCTCGATGGCCGCTATGGCATGATCCTCATGCACCCCAGCCTCTATCGCGATCTCCAGACCGAAAAGCCCGAATGGCTCAGTTCCGTCGACATCGCCATGGTCCCTGCGGGTCCGGTCAACCGCTCCGGCTTCCTGGGCGGCTGGCCGCTGGTGATGTGGAACGTGTCGCAGGCCAAGGACGCCGCCGGCCAGTTCATCATGTTCGCCACCCATGGCGATGCCTTCAAGGACCTTGCCGTGGCGGGTGGCTTCATCCCCGGCAGCATATCGCTGGCCCAGGGCGAGCCGTGGACGGAATTCCCCTACCCGCTCTTCGTCGAGCAGCTTCAGGATGCCCGTCCCTATCAGTATCCGAGCGAAGCCATCCCGCAGATGGGACAGCTCGAGGTCGATACCATCCAGAAGGCCGTCCAGGCCGTGGCGCTCGGCCAGAAGGACATCGACCAGGCGACGGCCGATCTCTGCGCGGACATCAACGCGGTGCTTGCCCGCTAAGGGCCGCCCCGGGCGGTGTCGACCTCCCGCCGCCCGGGGATTTTTCTTCTCCTATCCCTCCAAAGGCCAGGCCATGACCTTTCCCGCACCCGATATCCAGCGGCGGCCGTTCGGCGAAGTGGCCTTGCCTTACGCACTGGTCATGCCGGCGGTTCTGGTGGCCCTGGCCATCGCGGTCCTGCCGCTGCTCTACGCGCTCTGGCTGTCGTTTCAGGACTGGTACCTGCTGCGCAACCCGCAGCCGGTCTGGGGCGGGCTGGTCAACTACCAGGCTCTCTTCGCCGACGCCGCCCTGTGGCGGGCCTTCGGGCGCACCTGGATCTGGACCTTGGGCACCGTCGCGGTCGAAATCGCGCTTGCCCTGCCGCTTGCCCTTCTCCTCAACCGGGATACGCCCATCGCCCGCATGGCCTCGGCGCTGATCCTGCTGCCCTGGGTCATGCCCTTCATCGTGCTGGGCTATGGCTGGCGGTTCCTGCTCGACAGCGAAGTGGGCGCGCTCCACTCCGTCTTCCAGTTCGTCGGCCTGGCCGGCAACAGCTCCATTCTCAACGACCCCACCATGGCGCTGGTCATCATCATCTTCATTTCCGGCTGGAAGGGCATGCCCTTCATGGTGCTGGCGCTACTGGCCGCGCTCAAATCGATTCCGGGCGAGCTTTATGAAGCCGCCGCCATGGACGGGGCCGGCCCGCTGCAGCGCTTCACCAGCATCACCCTGCCCTCCATCCAGAACACCATGCTCATCATCGGGCTGGTGCTGGGCATTCTCGCCTTCTACAGCTTCGACCTGCCCTGGATCATGACGCGCGGCGGCCCGCAGGACGCTACCACCATCCTCGGCATCTCCATGTTCAAGGCCGTCTTCACCGATCTGCGCCCCGCCTATGCCGCTGCGATCAGCGTGGTCATGCTGGCCATTCTGGCCATGGCGTCCTTCCTTTCCCTGCAATTGCGGAGGCGGCAGTGAACAGCGACAGCCGCCTGCGCGATATCGCCCTCGACATCCTCACCATCGCCCTCCTGGCGCTGGTATTGCTGCCGATCATCTGGGTATTCATCGCCTCGATCCGGCCCGATGCCGACATCATGACGCGCAGCCTCATCCCCACGCGCGTCACCTTCGACCATTTCGCCAATATCTTCTCGCGCAGCGATTTCCTCGTCGCATTGCGCAACAGCCTGCTCGTCGGCGGCATCGTGGCCATCTGCACCGTCATGATCGCCGTGCCCGCAGCCTACTCGCTCAGCCGCTTCACCTATCTCGGCCGCGATTTCATCGGCTTCCTGATCCTGGCGACACAGATGCTGCCGGCGGTGGCCGTGCTGGTGCCCATCGTGGTCATCATCCGCTCGCTCGGCATGGCCAATACGCTGACGGCGCTGACCTTCACCCATCTGGCGCTCGGCCTGCCCATCGCCGTCTGGATGCTCAAGGGCTATATCGATGCGGTGCCGCGCGAACTCGAGGAAGCGTCGGTCATCGATGGCAGCTCGCAGATCGGGGCGATGCTGCGCATCACCCTGCCGCTGATCCGCCCGGCGGTGGTGGCGGTGGGCACCTTCGCTTTCGTGCTGTCCTGGGGCGAGTTCATCCTGGCGCTGGCCCTCATCACCAGCGCCGAGGTCAAGACGCTGCCCCTGGCGTTGCAGACCCTGTTCGATCCATATTCCTTTAGCTGGGGCGTGGTCATGGCCGGCGGCGTGGTCATCGCCGCCCCCACGGTCCTGCTCTTCCTTCTCTTCCGCAATCAACTCGTCGGCGGGCTGACCGCTGGCGGCATCAAAGGGTGATGATCTTGTCGCTGACGACCCAATCGCTCTACTTCACCGGGCCCCGCGCCGTCGAAGTCCGCTCCGAACCGCTGGAGGGCCCCGGCGCCGGCCAGATCCTGCTCGATCTTCTCGTTTCCGGCATCAGCGCCGGCACCGAGCTCAACGTCTTCCGCGGTCTCGCGCCGCAATGGCGGCAGTCCATGGATCCCAGGACCCGGCTCTTCTCCGACGCGCATGGCTCGGACTGGACCTGGCCGGCCCGCTATGGCTATGCCGCCGTGGGTCGGGTCGCCGAACTGGGCAAGGAAGTAGAGGGATTGCGCAAGGGCGATCTGGTCTTCGCCTATGTGCCCCATGGTCGCCATGCCGTGGTCAATGCCAATGCCGTCGTGCCGCTGGGGGATCTCGACGATGCGGAAATCGGCGTCTTCTTCGCCAATCTCAACACCGCCTATAACGGCGTTCTGGACGCCAATATTCCGCTCGGCGCCGATGTGGTGGTGAGCGGCCTGGGCGTGATCGGCCAGATGGTCACGCGCCTTCTCGCCCGCAATGGCGCCCGCCAGATCATCGTCGTGGACGGCATAGAGCAGCGCCGGAACGCTGCCCTGGCCGGCGGCGCCAGCCTCGCCCTCAGCCCCTTCGACGGCCCGGTGGCCGAACGCGTGCGCGACCTGACGGAGGGACGCGGCGCCGATGTGGTCATCGAGGTGTCCGGCGCGGCGCCGGCCCTCAACGAGGCCATCCGTACCGCCGGCTTCAACGGCACGGTCGTGGCCATGTCCTGGTATGGCGGCACCTTCGAGAGCCTGAGCCTATCGGGCGAATTCCACCACAACCGCCCCCGCATCATCTCCTCGCAGGTGGGCACGGTGAACCCCTTCCTGGGGCCCCTCTGGTCGGTCGGGCGGCGCGGCAGGATCGCCCGCGAATATCTCACCGCCCTGACGCCCGACCTCAAGGGCTTCATCACCCACCGCGTACCGCTCGAAGACGCCGCACGCGGCTACAGCCTGCTCGACCAGGGGTCGCCCGATGTGATGCAGGTTCTGATCGACTATCGCTAACTCAAATTGACCGGTTCAAGATGAAACTTTCCGCCTGCATTGAATGGCTGTTCTCCGACGCCAGCGACGACTTTGCCGAGCGCATCAGGCTGGCCAAGGCAGCCGGGCTCGACGCCGTCGAATTCTGGTTCTGGTCCAATAAAGACCTCGACGCCATCGAGACGGCTCTGAAGGAAACGGGCCTGTCGCTGAGCGGCTTTGTCGCCGAGCCCATGATCGCCCTCACCGACCCCGCCAATCACGCCGCGTTCCTGGCTGGCCTCAGGACCTCGATGCAAATGGCGCAGCGGCTGGGCGCCAAGGTGCTGATTGCACAGGCCGGCGACGACCTGCCGGGCCGCACGCGGGAAGAGCAGCACGCCGCGCTGGTCGAATGCCTCAAGGCTGCCGCCGACGTGCTGGAAGGAAGCGGCGTGCGGCTGGGCATCGAACCGCTCAACACCATCATCGATCACAAGGGCTATTATCTCTCGTCCACGCGGGAGGCGCTCAATATCATCGACGAGGTCGGCCGCCCCGAAATCGGCATCGTTTACGACCTCTATCACTCCTATGTCATGGGCGAGAAAATCGAGGACGTCCTGGCCGGGCGGGTCTCGCATGTGCTTCACGCCCATGTCGCCGACCATCCTGGTCGTAATGATCCCGGCCATGGCCGGATCGATCTCGGCAAGCGCCTCGCCTGGCTCTACGCCAATGGCTATTCGGGGGCCGTGGGGCTCGAATACCGCCCCGATGGCTCCACCGCCGGGGCGCTGCAAGAGGTTCGCGACGCCCTCAACGACACCGCCGGCTGACGGGGAGGCTTCCATGTCCGACATCAGGGTCACTCACCTCCACAAGAATTACGGGGCCGTGGAGGTTCTCAAGGACATCAATCTCGATATCCGCTCGGGTGAGTTCGTGATCTTCGTCGGTCCCTCCGGCTGCGGCAAGTCCACGCTGTTGCGCTGCATTTCCGGGCTGGAAAGCATCACCTCCGGCACGCTGGAAATTGGCGGCCGGGTGGTGAACCGCGTCCCCGCCAGCAAGCGCGGCATCGCCATGGTGTTCCAGTCCTACGCGCTTTATCCGCATATGAGCGTGCGCGAGAACATGGCCTATTCCATGAAGCTGCGCCGCGCGCCCCGCGCCGAGATCGAAACGCAGGTGGCCGAGGCGGCGCGCAAGCTGCAACTGGAGCCCTATCTCGACCGCTATCCGCGCGAGCTCTCCGGCGGCCAGCGCCAGCGCGTCGCCATCGGCCGCGCCATCGTGCGCAATCCCAAGGTCTTCCTGTTCGACGAGCCCCTCTCCAATCTCGACGCCGCGCTGCGCGTCGCCACGCGGCTCGAAATCGCGCGGCTCAAGGCGGACCTGCCCGAGACCACCATGATCTATGTGACCCACGACCAGGTCGAGGCCATGACCCTGGCCGATCGCATCGTCGTGCTCAATGCCGGACGCGTCGAACAGGTGGGCACGCCGGTCGAGCTCTACGAGCAGCCGCAATCGCTTTTCGTCGCCCGCTTCATCGGTTCTCCGCAGATGAACCTGGTCAGCGGCGACATCGCCGCCGCGCTGGGCGCCCACACCATCGGCATCCGTCCCGAGGACATGACCATCGGCACGGGCCTGCACGAAGGCACGGTGACCCATATCGAATATCTGGGCGCCGACACCTTCGTCTATCTCGAGGACCAGACCCGCCAGTTGCTGACCATCCGGCTCGCCGGCCAGCCCACGCCCGCCGTGGGCGACACCGCCCGCTTCGGTTTCGACGCCGGCAAGGCCCATAAATTCGGAGCCGACGGCCAGAGGCTGCCCTGAGCGTATCTGGGGGTGGTAGGCGCGACCGGACTCGAACCGATAACCAAGCCGTTATGAGCGGCTAGCTCTAACCATTGAGCTACGCGCCCCCGCGCAGCTATCTGCCCGATCATGGGCAGGGGTTCAATCCCCAATCGAGCCGGCGCCCTTGCGAATCCCGTGCGCCTGGCGGCCCGCCGCGCTACAATGCATCCGGGTGGCGACGGAGCAGACATGCGCGAAGGCGATATCATCAACGGGCTGGCCAAGGGGCTCAAGGTCATCGAATGTTTCGATGAGGAGCATGCCCGCCAGTCGATCACCGACGTAGCCAACCGCACCGGGCTGGAACGGGCGACGGCGCGGCGATGCCTGCTGACGCTTCTGCATCTGGGCTATGCCGCCTATGACGGCAAATTCTTCCGGTTGACGCCGCGCGTGCTCAACCTGGGTCATTCCTATCTCGCCGCGACACCCCTGCCCCGCGTCGTCCAGCCCTTTCTCGAAGAGCTGTCCGCCCAGGTCAATGAAAGCTCCTCCGCCGCCGTTCTGGACGACACCGAAATCCTCTATATCGCCCGCGCCTCGCATCGCCGGGTCATGTCGATCAATCTCGGCGCCGGCGCGCGCATGCCGGCCTATTGCACCTCCATGGGGCGCATCCTGCTCGCGGCGCTGCCGCCGGCCGAGGCGCAGGCGATCCTGAGCCGCTCCGATCTCGTCGCCTATACGGAAAAAACCAAGGCCGACCTGCCCTCGCTCCATACCGAGCTGGCCGTGGTGGCCGCGCAGGGCTTTGCCGTGATCGACGAGGAATTGGAGCTCGGGCTCTGCTCCATCGCGGTGCCGCTCTTTAATGCCGCCGGCCAGACCGTGGCCGCCCTCAATGTCGGGGCCCAGTCCGCCCGCGCCTCCACATCGCACATGATCGCCAATTTCCTGCCCCTGATGCGTAAGGTGCAGGCGGAAATCCGCCCCCTGCTGCGCTGAACCGGACTCGCTTACCCGCCGGTTTTCCGGGTGCAGGCAAGCGTCACAATCGCGCTTCTCCGCCGGCGTCAGCTCTTATTATTCCAGAAAAATCAAACGCTTGCCTCGTCATGAACACGTCATGCGACCGCAATAAAACTGTCGCGCATCGTCCATAGGGTCTGCCGCGTCACAGGGCGGCGCCGGAATAAACGATACCGGATCGGCCAGCCAGGTTTGAATTGAATTCCGAAAGGGAACTCCCCATGAAGACCGCACTTTTCGCCAGTGCCGCCGTTATCGCCCTCGCCGCCTTCGGCCCCGCTGCCGCCTTCGCCCAGTCACGCGACACCATCCAGATCGCCGGCTCCTCCACCGTCCTGCCCTTCGCCTCTATCGTCGCCGAGGAATTCGGCGCCGTCTTCCCCGAGTTCAAGACCCCGGTGGTGGGCTCGGGCGGCACCGGCGGCGGCCTCAAGAAATTCTGCGAAGGCGTGGGCGACAACACCATCGACATCGCCAATGCCTCCCGCCCGCTCAAGGACTCCGAGCGCGACGCCTGCATCGCCAACGGCGTGACCGACATCCGCGAAATCCAGTTCGGCTTTGACGGCATCGTCTTCGCCTCGTCCGCTTCAGGGTCCGACTTCGCCCTCTCGCCCGTCCATGTCTTCAAGGCGCTCGCCGCCAAGGTTCCGGTCGACGGCAAGCTCGTCGACAATCCTTATACCAGCTGGAACGAGATCGACCCGGCCCTGCCCAACCAGCCGATCGCCCTGGCCATTCCGGGCTCCAACCACGGCACCCGTGAAGTCTTCCAGGAAAAGGTCGTGACCCCCGGCGCCAAGGCTGCCGGCCTGCCAGAAGGCCTGTCTGCCGAGGAACTGACCGCCGTCGAAACCACCTTCCGCCAGGATGTCGTGGTCGAGATCGCCGGCGACTATACCGAGACCCTGGCCCGCCTCACCTCCAACCCCAATACGATCGGCGTCTTCGGGCTCTCCTTCTACGAGCAGAACAAGGACACGCTAAAGGTCGCCACCATCGACGGCGTCACCCCCTCGCTGGAAACCGTCGCCGCCGGTGAGTATCCGGTCTCGCGTCCGCTCTACTTCTACGTCAAGGGCCAGCATATCGGCGCCGTTCCCGGCCTGGTCGAATATACCGAATACTTCCTCTCCGACGCCGTATCGGGCGAGGGCGGCATTCTGGAAGCCGCCGGCCTCATCCCGCAGCCGGCCGAAAAGACCGCCGAAGTGCTCGCCGCCTTCCAAGCGCAGTAACCATCCCACGAACGGGCCGCTTCCGGGCGGTCCGTTTGCCTCGGCCATCGACGGAGCGACTGACATGAACACTCTCATCATCGCCGGCCTGCTCCTGGTGCTTTTCGGCTTCGCCTATCAATTCGGCTGGGCCAAGAGCCGCGCCCTGGCCGTTCCCAATGGCGCCCTGGTTCATTCGCGCCCGCAATATCATGGCGTGCTGGTCGCGCTGTGGACGCTCATTCCCGCCCTGCTGGTGCTCGCCGGCTGGGCCTTTTTCTCGCCCGGCGTCACCCGCTGGTACGCGCTTTCCCAAATTCCCGCCGACATCCTGGCCAGTCTCGACCCCACCGCTCTCAACGCCCAGCTTGCCCGCATCCGCGACCTGGCCTCCGGTTTCGGCGTCGCCGGGCAGCTGCAGCCCTTTGAAGAAGCGGCCGGCGCCAATCTGGGCCGCTTCCAGCTTCTGAGCTTCCTCATCATGCTGGCCGCCGCCGCCGGCCTGGGCATTCTCGGGCTGAACCTGGCGCAACGCCGCATCACCGCCCGTCTGCGCGCCCGCAACGAGGTCGAGCGCGCCATTTCCTGGGCGCTGATCGCCTGCTCGGCGGTCGCCATCCTGACCACGCTGGGCATCGTCGCCTCGCTGGTCAGCGAAGCCTTCCGCTTCTTCACCTATGTCAATCCGCTGGATTTCTTCTTCGGCACCGTCTGGGCCCCGAAATTTTCCTCCACCGGCGCCGGCAATGCCGGCCAATATGGATTGCTGCCCCTGCTTGCCGGCACGCTGATGATCTCGGCCATCGCCATGCTGGTGGCCGTGCCGGTGGGCCTGATGGCCGCCATCTATCTCAACCAATATGCCCACCGCTCCGTGCGCACGGTGGTCAAGCCCGTCATCGAGGTCTTGGCCGGCATTCCCACCATCGTCTATGGCTTTTTCGCCCTAGTGACGGTCGGCCCCTTCCTGCGCGACATGGGCTCGGCAGTCGGTCTTTCCATCAGCGCCACCAGCGCGCTCACCGCCGGACTGGTCATGGGCGTGATGATCGTGCCCTTCATCTCCTCGCTGTCCGACGACATCCTCAACCAGGTGCCCACCAGCCTGCGCGACGGCGCCTATGGGCTGGGCGCAACCCAGTCCGAAACCATCCGCAGCGTATTGCTGCCCGCTGCCCTGCCCGGCATTGTCGGCGCCTTCCTCCTCGCGGTCAGCCGCGCCATCGGCGAAACCATGATCGTGGTGCTGGCGGCGGGCAACGCCCCCATCCTGCGCGGCAATCCGCTGGAGCCGGTTTCCACCATCACCGTTTCAATCGTCAACCAGCTAACCGGCGACACCGATTTCACCGGGCCGCAATCGCTGGTCGCCTTCGCGCTGGGCCTCACGCTCTTCATCATGACGCTCTGCCTCAACATCGTCGCCCTCTACATCGTCCGCCGCTTCCGGGAGCAGTATGAATGACCAGCACCACTTCGGCTCCCGCCCCCTCCTCCCGCAGCTTCGAGCGCACCGCCCGCATCCGTGCCGGCCTCGCCCGGCGCCAGGCGGGCGAGAAGCTCTTCCGTGCGCTCGGCATCGTCGCCATCGTCCTGGCGCTGGGCTTCGTGGCCCTGCTGTTCACCGACGTGCTGCGCAAGGGCATCCCCGCCTTCACCCAGTCCAATCTGCACCTGGCGATCACCTTCGACCCCGCAACCATCAAGGTGGATCCCGCCCCCCTGCGCCAGGAGGGCCAGTCGGACGCCGATTTCCACGCCGCCACCATGGCCTGGCAGCGCCAGGTGGCCATGCTCAACTGGAATACCGTCATCGAGGCGGGGCTGCGCAAGGCCGCGCCGGCCGGCTTTGACATCGACAGCCGCCAGATATTGGCGATTGCAGAAACCGACGCCCGCCATCGCGTCCGCGAAATCTTCGTCGACAACCCGAACCTGCTCGGCCAGACCGTCAGCATCGACCTGCTCGCCTCGGCCAATACCGACAACTGGGTCAAGGGCAACATCGACCGCGAGCTGGGCGACGCCCAGCAGCAATTGCCGGCGCAAACCCGCGCGCTCATCGACATTTTCGAGCAGAACGGCACCATTACCCAGGGCTTTGCCTGGTCGCTCTTTTCCAATGTGGACAGCCGCTCAGCCCCCGCCTCGGCGGGCTTGCTGGGCGCGTTGATGGGCTCGTTCTGGATGATGCTCATCGTTATCCTGCTGGCCGTTCCCATCGGGGTGGGCAGCGCCATCTATCTCGAGGAATTCGCGCCCAGGTCGCGCTTCACCGATCTCATCGAGGTCAATATCAACAACCTCGCCGCCGTCCCCTCCATCGTCTTCGGTCTCCTGGGCGCCGCCGTCTTCATCAACTGGTTCCGCCTGCCGCTTTCCGCCCCCCTCGCCGGCGGGCTGGTGCTGACCCTGATGACGCTGCCCACCATCATCATCGCCACCCGCGCTGCCCTCAAGGGCGTTTCCCCGGCGCTGCGCCAGGCGGCATTGGGCATGGGCGCTTCCCGAACGCAGATGGTGTTCCACCACGTGCTGCCGGTCACCTTCCCCTCCATCCTCACCGCCACCATTATCGGGGTGGCGCAGGCCCTGGGCGAAACCGCGCCGCTGCTGCTCATCGGCATGAACGCCTTCGTCGCCGCCGTTCCGGCGACGCCGGTGGAGCAGGCCACCGCCCTGCCGGTGCAGATCTATCTCTGGCAAGCCAATGAAAACCGCAATTTCTTCGAACCGCGCACATCCGCGGCGATCATGGTTCTGCTGGGCTTCATGATCTCGCTCAACGCCGTCGCCATTTTCCTGCGCTCGCGCCTCGAAAAGCGCTCCTGACAGAAGGTCTTCCGCAAATGGACATGCTTGCCGGCAAGGTTAAGATGACCCCGCAAACCGTGAACACCGCCATGAACCCCATCGACGCCCTCGAGCGCCCCATCCGCCTGACCGCCCGCGACGTCACCGTGCATTACGGCGCCAAGCAGGCCCTGCATGGCATTTCCATCGATATTCCCGACCGGGCCGTCACCGCCTTCATCGGCCCCTCGGGCTGCGGCAAGTCGACCTTCCTGCGCTGTTTCAACCGCATGAACGACACCATCGAAGGCGCCCGCGTCGGCGGCAGGATCGAGCTCGACGGCGAGGACATCTACGATCCAAGCCTGGACGTGGTGGAACTGCGCGCCCGCATCGGCATGGTGTTCCAGAAGCCCAATCCCTTCCCCAAGTCGATTTATGAAAATGTCGCCTATGGCCCCAAGATTCACGGGCTGGCGCGCAGCAAGGCCGATCTGGACGAAATCGTCGTCTCCTCGCTGCGCAAGGCGGGCCTCTTCGAGGAGGTCAAGGATCGCCTGCACGAGCCTGGCACCGGCCTTTCCGGCGGCCAGCAGCAGCGCCTCTGCATCGCGCGCGCCATCGCCGTGGGTCCCGAAGTCATCCTGATGGACGAGCCCTGCTCGGCGCTCGACCCCATCGCCACCGCCATCATCGAGGAACTCATCGACGAGCTGCGGGAAAACTACACCATCGTCATCGTCACCCATTCGATGCAGCAGGCCGCCCGCGTCAGCCAGAAGACCGCGTTTTTCCATCTGGGCAATCTGGTCGAGGAAGGGGTGACCGAGGACATCTTCACCAATCCGGTCAACAAGCAGACCCAGGACTACATCATGGGCCGCATCGGCTGAGCCGAGCCCCTGGAGGATAATGCCATGCCCACTTCCGGCACCGACCATATCGTCACCGCCTATAGTGACGAGCTGACTTTCCTGGCCCAGTCCATTGCCGAAATGGGCGGCCTGGTCGAAGTCGCCATCGAGAATGGCACCAAATCGCTGCTCAAGCTCGATCGCGAACTGGCCGACCTCACCATCATCGCCGACCAGCGCATCGACGACATGCAGCGCCGCATCGACGACATGGCGGTGTCGATGATCGCCCGGCGCCAGCCCATGGCGTCCGACCTGCGCGCCATCATCACCTCGATCCATGTCGCGTCCGATCTGGAGCGCGTCGGCGACATGGCCAAGCAACTGGCCCGCCGCTCGCTCAAGCTCGAAGGCATGAATTTGCAGCCCACCTTCTACAACGGCGTCAAGAACATGACGGCGCTGGTGCTGCGCCAGGTCAAGGAAGCGCTGGACGCCTATTCCAACCGCGATGCCGAGGCCGCCATCGAGGTCTGTAACCGCGACGACGAGGTGGACGCCATGCACACCTCGCTGTTCCGCGAACTGCTCACCTATATGATGGAGGACCCGCGCAACATCACCCCCTGCACGCATCTGCTGTTCTGCGCCAAGAACCTCGAGCGCATCGGCGACCACGCCACCAATATCGCCGAGCGCGCCTATTATCTGCAGACCGGCAAGCAGCTTACCGGCGAGGTGCAGGAATTGCAGCGCACCCAGATCAAGGCCTAGGCCCCTCGGCCGCCCGCCCTCTCATGGATCGAAAGCCGGCCTGTCGGCACAATGGGAATTTCCATGCCCGCGACCATTCTCGTCGTTGAAGACGAAGGCGATATCGCCATCCTGCTCCGCTACAACCTCGAAGCCGAGGGGTTCCGTGTCGTCACCGCCGAAACCGGCGACGAAGCGCAACAAACCATTGCCGAAAAGCTGCCCGACCTGATCCTGCTCGACTGGATGCTTCCCGAAGTCTCGGGCATCGAATTGTGCCGGCGATTGCGCGCCCGCGAGGAGACCGCGCGCGTGCCCATCATCATGCTCACCGCCCGCGGTGAGGAGGAAGAGCGCGTTCGCGGCCTCGCCACCGGCGCGGACGACTATGTGGTCAAGCCCTTTTCCGTGCCCGAGCTGGTGGCCCGCATCCATGCCCTGCTGCGTCGCGCCAATCCCAATCTGGTGACCGCCGCGCTCAGGGTGGGCGATCTCGAGCTCGACCGCACCACCCACCGGGTGCGCCGCGCCAGCCGCGACATCCATCTCGGCCCCACCGAATACCGCCTGCTCGAATATCTCATGCGCCATCCCGGCCGCGTCTATTCGCGCGAGCAATTGCTCGACGGGGTCTGGGGCAATGACGTCTATGTCGATGAGCGCACGGTGGATGTCCATATCGGCCGGCTGCGCCGCGCCATCAACCGGGGCAAGGAAGCCGACCCGATCCGCACCGTGCGCGGCGCCGGCTATGCCTTTGACGAGCGCTTCGCCCGGCAGGTCTAGGCCGGTCGCCTAAACCTCGGGCAGTTGCCGCAGAGGCGTGTCGTCATTCACCGGCACGGTCAGCCGCTCGATCATGCGATGCACCTGCGGCGGCTCGCTGCCGCGATGCAGGGCGCGCAATTGCTCGCTGTTTTCCGCATCGGCCTTGGTGCGGCGCAAATTGTGTCGCACATAATCCACCCAGGTCGGCACATGATAGGACTCGATCCAGATATCGGGCCGCTCCAGATCACGCAGCAATGCCCATTGCCTGGCGCCATCACGGATACGGATGCGCCGCCGCGCCGCCATCAGCGAGAGCAGGCGCGGAATATCCTGCTGGTCGATATGATATTCGATCATCACCAGGATAGGACCGCTGCGCGGCCGCAGATCCAGCTTCAGCACCGGCTCGTTGAAGGTATTGAGCGGATTGAGGTCGCGGGAATCGAACTCGGGAAGCGGCAGGCGCAGGCCGACGAGCCCGCAGGCCACCAGCATCAGGCTGGCCAGGATCAGCGCCGCGCCCAGGCCGAAGGCATCGGCGCTGGCGCCCCAGACCCAACTGCCCGCCGCCATGCCGCCGAAGGTCGCCGTCTGATAGAGCGAAAGCGCCCGCCCCACCACCCATCGCGGCGAAGAGAGCTGGATCGAGACATTGAACAGCGACAGCGCCAGAACCCAGCAGGCCCCTGCCGGCAGGAGCATGAAATGGCTCAGCAGCAGGTCGCGGCTCAGCCCCAGGGCGGCGCAACTGACGGCAAAGCCGAGGCAGGCGGCCCGCACGATGGTCTCGTTGCTGAAGCGCTCGCGGACGCGGGCATTGAGGAAGGCACCCCCGATCGCCCCCAGGCCGAAGCAGCCCAGCAAGGTGCCATAGATCATCGCCCCGCCGCCCTCCGCCTCGCTGGCGACCGACGGCAGCAGCGCCAGGATCGACACGGCCGCGAGACCGAAGAGGAAGCCCCGGAAGAGCACCGTGGTGAGATTGGGCGAAAGCGAGACATAGCGCAGCCCGGCCAGGATGGCGCTGACGAAATCCTCGCGCGGCAGCAGGTTGGGCGTGCGCACCGGCTTCCAGCGGAACAGGGCCACGATCAGCGGCAGGTAGCTCAGCGCATTGAGGGCAAAGGCGGCGGCCGCCCCGGCGAAGGCGACGATGACGCCGCCCACAGCGGGGCCGACGCTGCGCATCATGTTGAAGCCCATGGAATTGAGCGTCACCGCGCCGGGCAGGTCTTCCCGCGGAACGATATCGCCCACCGAGGCCTGCCAGGAGGGATTGAACAGCGCCGTGCCGCAGCCGATGAGGAAGGTGAAGGTCAGCAGCAGCCAGGGCGTCAGCAGGCCCATAAAGGCCATCGCCGCCAGCAGCATGGAGACGATGGCCATGCCGATCTGGGCGATAATCATCACGATGCGGCGGTCGAAATTGTCGGCCAGCGCCCCCGCCGCCAGCGAGAACACCATGACCGGCAGCGAGGTCGAGGCCTGCACCAGCGCCACCATGTTGTGGGAGCTGGTCAGCGTGGTCATCATCCAGCCGGCGCCCACGGACTGCACCAGCCCGCCCAGATTGGACACCAGCGTGGCCAGCCACAGCATGCGGAAGGTTTCATGCCGGAACGGAGCCAGCACCTTGTCAGCCATAACGAATCCTCTCGCTCTCCCTATCTCTAGGTTGGGTGCCTATCCTTGACAACCGGGCAGGCCATCCCCCGTTCTCAAAAAACAAAACCCCGGGCACAGGCCCGGGGTTCAAACGCTGGAGCGAGCAGGCCGCGCCTAGCCGGCGGCGGTATAAGCGGTCTTGACGATGGTGAAGAACTCGGCGGCATATTTGCCCTGCTCGCGCGGACCATAGCTCGAGCCCTTGCGCCCGCCGAACGGCACGTGGAAATCCACGCCGGCGGTGGGAACGTTGACCATCACCATGCCGGCCTCGGCATTGCGCTTGAAATGGGTCGCATATTTGAGCGAGGTGGTGACGATGCCGGCCGAAAGACCGAACTCGGTGTCATTGGCCGTGGCGAGAGCTTCCTCGTAATCCTTGACCTTGATGACGGCCGCCACCGGCCCGAAGATTTCCTCGCGGGCGATGCGCATGGAATTGGTCGCGCCGGTGAAGAGCGCCGGCTGCAGGAAATAGCCTTCGGTGGGCGCATTGACGCGCTGGCCGCCGGCGCGCAGCTCGGCGCCCTCGTCCTGGCCGATGCCGATATAATCCATGTCCTGCTTGAGCTGGCTGGGGTCGACCACCGGGCCGATCTCGCTGGTCTTGTCCAGCGCGTGGCCGACGCGCAGATTCTTGGTCCGCTCGCACAGCGCATCGACGAAGGCGTCGTGGATGCCCTCGGTCACGATCACGCGGCTCGACGCCGTGCAACGCTGGCCGGTGGAGAAGAAGGCCGACTGCGCCACGCTTTCCACTGCCACCTTGAGGTCGGCATCGTCCAGCACGACGGTCGGGTTCTTGCCGCCCATTTCAAGCTGGAACTTGCGGCCATGCTGGATCGAGGCTTCCGCGACGCGTTTGCCGGTGCCCACCGAACCGGTGAAGCTGATGGCGTTGACATCGGGGCTGTCGAGCAGGGTCTGGCCCACCACCGAACCACGGCCCATGACCAGGTTGAGGACGCCCTTTGGCAAGCCGGCCCGCACCAGGATGTCGACGATGGCCCAGGTCGAGCCCGGCACCAGGTCAGCCGGCTTGATGACCACGGTATTGCCATAGGCCAGGGCCGGCGCGACCTTCCAGGCCGGAATGGCGATGGGGAAGTTCCACGGGGTGATGATGCCGATAACGCCCACCGGCTCGCGGGTGATCTCGACGCCCACGCCGGGCCGCACGCTGGGCAGCACTTCGCCCGAAAGGCGCAGCACTTCACCGGCGAAGAAATCGAAGATCTGGCCGGCGCGGGTCGCCTCGCCGATGCCCTCGGCCAGGGTCTTGCCCTCTTCGCGGCTCAGCAACTCGCCCAGCTCCTGCTTGCGGGCGAGGATTTCATCGGCGGTCTTGCGCAGGATGGCGTGGCGCTCAAGGATGCCCGAGCGCGACCAGGCGGGAAAGGCGGCCTTGGCGGCGGCAATGGCCTGCTTGGTCTCTTCGGCGCTGGCCTGCGCATAAACGCCCACGACATCCTTCAGATCGGACGGATTGATATTCTCTTTCCCCTCCGTTCCCAGCCATTCCCCATCGATCAGGTTCTTGTGCAGTTCAGCCATTTGGAATGCCTTTCAGAAGATTAGAGGAGATTTGCCCTGGCGAGGTCGCGCAGCAGATGGCTGGCGCCATAAGTCCAGGGCGGACATTTCGTGGAAAGATTGACCCGGTTGGAAAGCGTGCCAAGCGCCGGTGTCGAGATCGTGACGATATCGCCCAGCCGGTGGGTGAAACCCTGGCCCGCCCCGCCCCGGTCCTGAACCGGGGCGAACATGGTGCCGAGATAGAGCACCAGTCCATCGGGATATTGGTGGTGGCTGCCAATGGTGGCGGCAACCAGCGATTCCGGCGTGCGGGAAATCCGCGCCATCGAGGAATGGCCTTCGAGGACGAAGCCGTCCTCGCCCACGACGCGCAGCGCGATTTCCGAGTTCTTGACCGTTTCGAGGGTGAAGCCATCGGCAAACAGCCGGATGAAGGGTCCAAGCGAGGCCGAGGCGTTGTTGTCCTTGGCCTTGCCGAGCAACAAAGCGGAGCGGCCCTCGACGTCGCGCAGGTTGACGTCATTGCCCAGCGTCGCCCCGATGATGGCGCCGCTGCTGGTGACCAGCAGCGCGATTTCAGGCTCGGGATTGTTCCAGCTCGAAACCGGATGCAGCCCCACTTCTGCGCCATAGCCCACCGAGCTCATCGGCTGGCCTTTGGTGAAGATTTCCGCATCGGGGCCGATGCCCACTTCCAGATACTGGCTCCACACGCCCTTTTCGATCAGCGCCGCCTTGACCTTCATGGCGGTGTCCGAGCCCGGCACCAGTTCGCTGAGATCGGTGCCGATCAGGCCGAGGATTTCGCTGCGCAACGCATCGGCGCGGCCCTTGTCGCCCCGCGCCTGTTCCTCGATGACCCGCTCGAGCAGGGAGACGACGAAGGTGACGCCCGAAGCCTTGATGGCCTGCAGGTCGATAGGCGAGAGCAGCCGGGGCAGCTCGTCGTTCCCGGCGCCGGCAATGGAATTGGCGAGGATTGCATCCGCATCCCCCAGAGGCGTTCCGGGCGCCTGGGCCACATGGTCGGCGGCGTGGCCGCTTTCGGCGATGTCGCGCACGCTGGCCATGCCCCTGGCGGTGATGTCGACCACCACTCCGTTCCGAACGGTAACGATGCGGGGATGGTCATGGCCGGGCACCTGGGCGCGGCCAAGCAGGATGCCGTCGGGATAATGCCTGTCGCCCATGTCGCCGCCCTCCGAGTATTGGGCAGTGAGTACCCTACCGGACTGGCGCAGGGCAAGCGCGCAAAGTCATACTTTTGTCCATGAACCCTTGTTCACAGCTCCGTTCAACTCCGGTTCATCCGCGCCGCAATACTGACGCATTGGTCGGGGAGGACTCCCCGCAATCTATCCAGGAGTAATCTCATGCGTCGTCTTGCTGCACTCGTTCCCTTCGCCCTGATGGCCGGCCTTTCCCTGCCCGCCCTGGCCGGCACGATCACCATCGAAGGCCGCGGCGAAGTGCTGGCGGCCCCCGACATGGCCCAGATCAATTCCGGCGTCACCACCCAGGGCGCCTCGGCGCGTGAGGCGCTCGACGCCAATACCGCCGCCATGGGCGAGCTGATCGCCGCCCTCAAGGCCGCCGGCATCGAAGCGCGCGACATCCAGACTTCGGGCTTTTCGGTCAATCCGAACTACGTCTATTCCGACGAGCGCGACGAGAACGGCTATTCCCTTCCGCCTCGCATCAACGGCTATCAGGTTAGCAATACGGTAACCGTAACGGTGCGCAAGCTTGACGATCTGGGCACCATTCTCGACAAATCCGTCACCATTGGAGCCAACACCATCAATGGCGTGAGCTTCTCGGTGGCCGATCCATCCGAGCTCTACAACGAAGCCCGCAAGGCCGCCTTTGCCGACGCCCGCGCCAAGGCCGAGCTCTATGCCGATGCCGCCAATGTGGCGCTGGACGAAATCGTCTCGATTTCGGAGACCCAGGGCTACAATGCACCCCAGCCCTACCCCATGTATGCCCGTGCAGACGTCGCCATGGCCCAGGCCGTGCCCGTCGAAGCCGGCGAGATGGCCTTCGCCATCAATGTCAGCGTCCAGTGGGAGCTCGACAACGACGGCAAGTAAGCCTTCGGCTTCCCGATTACCCATTCCCCTCTAGCGAGGGGGCTTGGGCGGTGGGGACGGACCACCGTAGTCACCCGTCCCCACCACTTCCCTATCAGCCGGCAAACACCTTCCAGAGCATGTTCAGCCCCACCACGACCAGGAAGGCGGCGAACACGTATTTGAGCGTCTTCTGGTCGAGCCGGTGCGCCAGAGCCGCCCCGATCGGGGCGCAGACCGCGGCCAGCCCCGCCACCAGCACCAGCGCCATCAGGTTGATATAGCCCAGGCTCAGCGGCGGCAGGCCTTCGACGCCCCATCCCGAAATAATGAAGCTCAACGTGCCCGAAAGGGCGATGGCCACCCCGATGGCGGCCGAGGTGCCCACCGCTGCATGCATGCTGGCGCCGAACGCCACCAGCGTCGGCACGGTGAGCGAACCGCCGCCAATCCCCATCAGCGAAGACAGATACCCCACCACGAACGCCGAAATCCGGTGCGTCAGCGACGAGCCGTTGAGGTGCCCCATCAGCCTGGTCTGCCAGGCGAAGACGATATTGGCGGCGATGACGAAGGCCATGACGGCAAAAATGATGCGCAGCACGTCGCCGGAAAAATAGCCCGCCATCAGCCCGCCGATAAAGGTGCCCGCCACGATGAAGGGCACCCAGAGGCGCAGCACCTTGATATCGAGCGCGCCTCGCTTCTGGTGCGAACGGGCGCTCATGATGCCGGTGGGGATGATGATGGCGAGCGAGGTGCCCACCGCCACATGCTGGACCACATCGGCATCATAGCCGAGCAGAAGCAGGGCGGTACCCAGGGCGGGAACGATGATGGCGCCGCCGCCGATGCCCAGAAGGCCCGCGGCGATACCCGAGACAACGCCCGTCGCCATCAGCCCCGCCACGAAGGGCCAATAGGTCCACACCGCCGAAAAATCCATTACGTCTCTCCAAGACCGTGCAGCACCACCTCGCGCAGATGCGGGCGCCGGCGATGCTCGAAAAGATAAAGACCCTGCCAGGTGCCCAGGACCGGCCGCCCCGCCACCACCGGAATGCCGATGGAGGTCTGCGTCAGCGCCGCCCGGATATGGGCCGGCATGTCGTCGGGGCCTTCGGTGGTGTGGACCAGCCAGTCCATGCCCTTGGGCACGAGGCGGCCGAAGAACCCCTCGAGATCGACCTGGACGTCCGGATCGGCATTTTCCTGGATCAGGAGCGAGCAGGAGGTGTGGCGCACGAAGACCGTCAGCAGGCCGGTGCCGATGCCGCTTTGCGACACGAATCGCCGCGCCGCCGAGGTAAGCTCATAGAGCCCCTTGCCCCGCGTCTCGACGACAATGGTGTCCACCGCCTGCTGCATGGGCCCCGCCTAGCATGCACCCCGTCACCGGCCAAGGGCGAGAGCGCCCGATCCGTCCACCTCGCCCCATTGGCGCCATTTTCACCCGGTCACGCTTGCTTGATCCGGCGGGGAACCCATCGCGGCGTCGACACGTTCCCCGGTCAGGGGCTCGCATCGCGCCCAGGTGTTCCGCTGGCGCTTCATTCAGTCTGCGTTCACACTGAACCGGCGATGTTGGGCTCAAATGTCATCCGACATAAAGGAAAATTACAATGCGTCTCAGAAACTGGCTCCTGACCGGCACGAGCATCAGCCTCATGGCTCTGCATCCTCTTTCCGCGCAGGCGCAGGACAGTGAGCTGATCGCTGCCTACCAGAATTATGTGGCGGCCCAGGCCTCCGGCGACGCGGCAGCGCTCGATACGGCGCAAAGCGCGCTGGCCGAACTGTGCATCATTCACGGCTATGCCAGCATCGAGGACTGCATTGCCGTTGCCGCCAGCGGTGGCGCGGCCCCCGCTGCGCCCGCCATCGAAGAACCCGCCCCGGCCGCGGAAGAACCGGCTCCGGCCGTCGAGGAGCCCGCACCGGCAGTGGAAGAACCGGCGCCCGAACCGCAGCCGGAACCCGCTCCCGAGCCGCAGCCCGCACCGCAGCCTGAGCCTGCCCCCCAGCCCGAGCCGGCGCCGCAGCCTGAGCCCGCTCCCCAGCCCGAACCCGTTCCGGTTGAAGAGCCCGCCCCTGCTCCGGAGCCTGCCCCGGTCGAAGCGCCCCCGCCGGCTCCGGTTGAAACGCCTGCCGAGCCTACCGACGAACCGGCTCCCGTCGAGCAGCCGGCTGCCGGCCAGGCGGATATTTCCGCCGAGCTGCAGACCCAGGTGGACCTTTATTCCGATGCCGTCGCCGATCTGATGTCGGGCGGCGACCCGGCCGAGGCCCGGGGCCGGATCGATGCGGCGCGTTCCGCCATCGCCAGCCTTTGCCTGGAAGCGGGCTATACCGATGTGACGGCCTGCCTGGCCGATCACGGCCTCTCCCTGCCCGATGTGCCGGCGATCAGCCAGCCCGAGCAACCCCCGGTCGTGGCGCCCGAACAGCCCGCCACCGACGAGCTGCCTGCCGAACCCGTCGAGATCATCGAGGACCTGCCCCAGGGCATTACCGAGGAGCAGATCGCCCCGGTGCTCGATAGTGCCAAGGATGTCGAGGATGGCCAGGAGCCGGCCCCGACCGCGCCTGTGCCCGCCGACGAGCCCGTCGCGCCGCCCCCGGCTGACGACGCCGCCGCCCAGCAGGCCATCGAAGTGCCCGTCGAGGCGAAAATGCTGTCGGCCGTGGAAGAAAAGGGCGAAGTGGTTGCCGCGCCCGAGGTCGCTCCGCTGGAGGTGCCGCAGAACGTCACCATCATCAACCAGACCAACATCGTCAACAATATCGTCAACAACAACACGACCAACAACGTCACCAACAACTCGACCACCAATATCGGTCAGCAGAACAATGTCGAGGTGAACCAGAATGTCGTGCGGCCGGCAGCGCCGGGCGACGCCATTACCCAGGTCGTGCTGCAGATCGGCGCCCAGCTTGTGGTCAATTCCATCGGCCAGGACACCGACCGCTTCTACAATCCCCGCCAGGACGAGATCTATTACGAAAATCTCAGCAATGGCCGGGTGCGTGAGACCATCACCCGCCCCGATGGCTCCAGGATCGTGACCGTGCGCAACCGCAATGGCGACGTCCTGCGGCGCTCGCGCATCGATCCCAATGGGCGCGAATATGTGCTGGCCTGGTTCGACGAGCGCTATGACAACGACCTGATCGAATGGCGCGATCCGGGTCGGGACCTGCCGCCGCTGCGCCTGAACATCCCGGTGCGCGACTATGTGCTCGATGCCCGCTATGCCGATGAGACCCAGGTCGAGCGTTTCTTCGCCCAGCCGCCGGTGGAGTCGGTGGCCCGCCTCTATTCGATTGACGAGGTCAAGCGCTCCGCCCGTATCCGCGACAGCGTGCGCAAGCTCGAAGTGGGCGGCCTCACCTTCGATACCGGCAAGGCCACCATTGCCCGCGACCAGGTGGGGGCGCTCTCCAACGTGGCCAATGCCATGCTGCAATTGCTGCGCACCAATCCGGGTGAAACCTTCCTCATCGAAGGCCATACCGACGCGGTGGGCTCGGAAATCTCCAATTTGCAGCTTTCCGACCTGCGCGCGGCCACCGTGGCGCGCATCCTCACCGACTTCTACGGCGTGCCGCCGGAAAACCTGGCCACCCAGGGCTATGGCGAGCGCTATCTCAAGATCCGCACCGAGGCGGCGGAGCGCGAGAACCGGCGCGTCACCATCCGCCGCATCACGCCGCTGATTACGGTCGCCAATCGCTGACCGGACCCACCAAAGAAAGGAAATGGCCGGGCATCTGCCCGGCCATTTTCATTGGTCTTTTCCTGTGCGGGAAAGGCGCATCTTGTGATCGATTTTTCGGGGAACAAAACCCAACCGCTCACGTTTCCTTGACACACGATGAAACAAAGGAGCGACATCATGGCTACCCCTGATCGTGACACCACCTATACCAATGATCCGGTGCGCACGGCCTATACGCGTGAGAGCAGCGGCACTGGCTGGTTCGTGGGCATCATCGTAGTCCTGGCCCTGCTGGCCATTGGCTATCTGGTGTTCTCGGCCAATTCCGGCCCGGCCCCGACGGTCGATGCCACCACCACGGCTCCGGCCCCCGCCATTGAGGCTCCGGCCGACACCATGGCTCCGGCTCCGATGACGGAAGCGCCGGCCCCCATGACCGAGCCCGCTCCGGTGGCGCCTGAGGCCCCGGCGGTCGAGACCGCCCCTGCTGCCCCGGCCCCTGAGGCTCCCGCCGCCGTCCCCGGCGCCTAAGCCTCTCCTTTAGCCTCCCCAATGCCCACCGCCCTCCCCGGTGCGCATTGCCCAGACCCCGGCTCCCGCCGGGGTCTTTTCGTTTGTCCTACTTGCCCGAGCGCTTGATCGCCTTGATCGCCAGCGGCGGCAGGCCCGATTTCTCCGAGATGGCCCGGTCCTGCTCCTCGATGGCGGCGCGGGCCGGCTCGTCTCCGTCCAATCCCCCCAGGAGGTTGGCATCGACCCGGCGGTTGGAGCGCTGGCTGCCATCCTCGTAGATCACGTCGAACATGACGAATTCGGTTCGGGCGGTCGGTTTCCTTGCCATCATAAATCTCCTTCTGGACAACGTGCCGCCACGGCCGGTCCCGGAGGAACCGGCGGGCGGGCGGGATGGGGAAGTTGCAGCGCCTTCCGCCACATGGGCGGGGGGCGCAAAAACAAAGAAGGCTAGCGGAAGATCGCGTCGCCCTGCTCGTTGATGATCTGGCGCCCCTTGGCAAGGGCCAGGGCCACCAGGTCCTCACGCGAGGTCATGCGGTCGGCGCGCACGAAACGATAGGTCTTGAGTTCGCCCGCGACCTGCTTCTCGATGGTGCCGGCAAGCTGCAATTCGCTGCCCGCCTTCATCTCGATGGCCTTGATGAGATAGCCGTTATAGCTCTCTTCGCCCAGCACCGTGTCGCCTTCCGGCTCGGCATTGGAGGCGCCACCACCGAACAGTTTCTTGAGGAACGACATGGTGGAACTCCTTTTCCAGTCAGCGCCGGCGGCGCAGGGGCGGCGGCACGACCAGCTCGCCCCGCTTTTCCATTTCCTCACGCAGCCAGAGCGGCGAGAGATCGAAGTGGTTCGGCCAGGTCGGAACGCCATTGGCCAGACCGACCGTGCCAAAGAAGCGCCGGTCGCGCAACGGTTCCGTGCCCTCGCCACGTTCCCCGATCATCGGGGCCGCGTCGAACGTGCCCGAGGCGCCATCGGAAAACGTCAGCACCAGCTTGAACGGCACGATGGCCCGGATGGCGGTCACCTTGAGGCGGGCAGGCTTGTCTGTCATGGCGCGCCCGGGCCCCCGTTCGCAGCGGCGGGACAAGGCCCGCCGCCCCTGGTCAATTGTCGAGGAAGCTGCGCAGCTTGCGGCTGCGGCTGGGATGCTTGAGCTTGCGCAGCGCCTTGGCCTCGATCTGGCGGATGCGCTCGCGCGTCACGCTGAACTGCTGGCCCACTTCCTCGAGCGTGTGGTCGGTGTTCATGCCGATACCGAAGCGCATGCGCAGCACGCGCTCCTCGCGCGGGGTGAGCGAGGCCAGCACGCGCGTGGTGGTTTCGCGCAGATTGGACTGGATCGCCGCGTCGATCGGCTGGACCGCATTCACGTCCTGGATGAAATCGCCCAGATTGCTGTCCTCCTCGTCCCCGATAGGGGTTTCGAGGCTGATCGGCTCCTTGGCGATCTTGAGCACCTTGCGCACCTTGTCGAGGGGCATCTGCAGCTTTTCGCTGAGCTCCTCGGGGGTGGGTTCGCGCCCGATCTCGTGCAGCATCTGGCGGCTGGTGCGCACGATCTTGTTGATCGTCTCGATCATGTGCACCGGAATGCGGATGGTGCGCGCCTGGTCGGCGATCGAGCGGGTGATGGCCTGGCGGATCCACCAGGTGGCATAGGTGGAGAACTTGTAGCCGCGGCGATACTCGAACTTGTCGACCGCCTTCATCAGCCCGATATTGCCTTCCTGGATGAGATCGAGGAATTGCAGGCCGCGATTGGTGTATTTCTTGGCGATAGAAATCACCAGGCGCAGATTGGCCTCCACCATTTCCTTCTTGGCGATGGCCGCCTCGCGCTCGCCCTTCTGCACCTTGTGCACGATGCGGCGATATTCGGCGATGTTGAGGCCGGTCTCGGTGGCCAGCGTGGCGATGTCGCCGCGGATTTCGTGGATGGTGTCGGCTTCGCGGCGAGCAAATTCGGCCCAGCCCTTGCCCTCGAACTGGGCGAGATTGGCTTCCCAGGCGGGGTTCACTTCCTGCCCGTAATAGCTTTCGAGGAACTTCTCGCGCTTGACGCCATAGCTTTCGGCCAGGCGCAGCAGCCGGCCCTCGAGCTTCACCAGGCGCTTGTTGATGTCATAGAGCTGCTCGACCAGGCTTTCGATGCGGCTGGCATTGAGCGAGAGCGACTTGACGTCGGCAATCACCGCCATGCGCAGCTCGGCGAGCTTGCTGGTCTCGGCATCCGAGACCACGGCGCTGCGGTCCTCGGCGTGCTTGTCCTGCATTTCGCGCATCTGCCCATAGGCGTTGGCGATGCGGTCGAACGTCTCCACCACCTGCGGCTTGAGCTCGGCTTCCATGGCCGAGAGCGACAGGGCGTTCTCGAATTCGTCGTCGTCTTCCTCGACCGGGTCCTGCGGGGCCTGCGGCTCCTCGGGCACGTAATCGTCCTCATCGTCGGACGAAGACGCCTTCTTGGGCGCCGGCTTGGCCTTTTCCACCACTTCGGGCTTGGCCGCCGGACGCTCGACAGCAATCTCGGGCGCCGCCTGCTTGGCGTCGGGCCCGGCATAGGTGGCTTCCAGGTCGATGATGTCGCGCAGCAGGATTTCGCCCTGCGCCAGCTGGTCGCGCCAGATGATGATGGCCTGGAAGGTGAGCGGGCTTTCGCACAGCCCCTCGATCATGGTTTCGCGGCCGGCCTCGATGCGCTTGGCGATGGCGATTTCGCCCTCGCGGCTCAGAAGCTCCACCGACCCCATCTCGCGCAGATACATGCGCACCGGATCGTCGGTCCGGTCCGAACCGGCCTTGGTGTTGGAGGTGGTCGAGACGGCGGTGCTGCTGGAGGCGGCGACTTCGGTGCCGTGGTCTTCCTCGTCCTTTTCGACCTCGGTGTCTTCCACCTCGTCTTCATCGACGACATTGATGCCCATGTCGGAGAACATGGACATGAAGTCCTCGATCTGCTCGGAGGAGACCTCGTCCGAGGGCATGACCGCATTGAGCTCTTCATAGGTCACATAGCCGCGCTTCTTGGCGATCTTGATGAGCTTCTTGACCGCGGCATCGGAAAGGTCGAGCAGCGGGCTGTCATTCGTCGCCTCTGGGGCGCCGGCTTCCGGCTTCTCGGTTTCCTTGGTGGTCTTGGGTGCTGCCTTCGTGGCCATCTGGTACTCCGTCGGAACCCGTAGCGCCCGGGTCCGGGTAAGGCTTAAGTGGGGACACCTCAAGGCAAGGTAAAGGTTTCGTCACCGAGACGTTAACGCCTGATGTCCATGACGGGTTCGCCTCGTTGCGCAATCAGCATACGCAAAGCCGCGCGTACCCACAGCCCTTGGGACTCCGTCCCTAAAAGCTGCGCGTCGCGCGTCCCGATAGCGAACCAAAACCTTCGATCAATGCCTCTGTGCCATCGACAGTGGTAATCTGGTTCTTGATATCCCGCAGCCTCTCAAAGGTTTCTTCGCTCGGGTCTTCGCCCAGCGCCGCTTCGGCTGCCTTGAGTTCCCTATTTAGCTGAACTTTCTTGTTATGCAAGGCCAGCGCGTGACTCAATCCGGTTTCCGCGTCCGCCAGGGCGATCTCGGAAGCCACCTGCCAGACCCCCTGACGCACCAGCGTATCGTTCATTCTTTCCAATGCCGGCCCGTGGCCGCGCACGCCCAGGGCGGCGCGCAGATCGTCGCTGGAAATATCGTGATGGCGCACCGCCAGCCCCAGGATTTCCGAAAGCACCTTCTGGGCGGTGGGCGTCTCGAAATCCAGCGCCGCCAGCGCCTCGAACTTGTCTTCCACCAGCATGGGATGGTTGACGAGGCTGAGGATGATGGCGGCCTCGCGCGGGGTCGCCTCCATCATGGCGCCGGGCTTGAGCAGGCGCGAATTGCGCAGCGTGTCGCTCACCACCAGCCGGGGCGTGCCCCGCCCGGGATAGCCATAGGCCCCGCTCTGGCCATAGCGGCGCTCGCCGCCGCGCGGCTCGAACCGGCTCTGACGCACCGGCGCGAAAAAGGCGCGCAGCTTTTCATCGAACGCCTGGGCGTAATGGAAGCGCACCGAACCGTCCTGGATGGAATTGGCCCGCTCGCGCAGGCGCGCCTGCAAGGCTGCCCGCGCTTCCGGCGTCTCGGGCACCAGCCCGCCCGTCTCCATGCTCCAGATGACGTCGGAGAGGCTGCGCGCCCGCTCGATGACATCGGCGAACCCGGCCCGCCCCTGCGCCTTTATCAGATCGTCCGGGTCCTGCCCCTCAGGCAGGGTGGCGATGCGCACGGTGAAGCCGGGCCTGAGATGGGGCAGAACCAGATCGGCGGCCCGCTCGGCGGCCTTGAGGCCGGCCTTGTCGCCATCGAAGCAGAGCACCGGATCGGGGCTCATGCGCCAGAGCAATTGCAGGTGCTCCTCGGTCATGGCCGTGCCCAGCGGCGCCACCGTGCCCTCGAAACCGGCGGCAACCGCCGCGATCACGTCGAGATAGCCTTCCACCACGATGACGCTGCTGCCATCGCGCGCCGCCTGCCGGGCGCCCTGCCCGTTATAGAGCGTCTGCCGCTTGTGGAAGAGCTCGGTCTCGGGAGAATTGAGGTATTTCGCCGGCACATCGGCCGACATGGCGCGCCCGCCAAAGGCGATGATGCGGCCGCGAAAATCGCTGATCGGGAACATCACCCGGTTGCGGAACCGGTCATAGGTGAGCGGATCGCCATCGCGACTGGCCACCAGCCCGGTATCGACCATGTCCTGCGCCGAAACGCCATTGGCCGCCAGATGCTCCTTGAGCCCGTTGCGGCTGTCGGGGGCGAAACCGATGCGGAAGCGCGCCTGGCTTTGCACCGTGACGCCCCGCTCGAGCAGATAGCCACGCGCCCGCGCCCCGACATTGGCCTGCAACGCCGCCTCGAAATACTGGGTGGCCAGCTCCATCACGTCATAAAGGGTCTTGCGCTCGGCCTCGCGCTTTTCGGCCCGCTCGTCGCGCGCCGGCATGGGCACGCCGGCCATGTTGGCCAGCTTTTCCACCGCCTCGGGAAAGCTCATGCCCGCCTTTTCGGTGAGGAAGCGGAAATGGTCCCCGCTCACCCCGCAGCCGAAACAGTGATAGATGCCGCGCCGGTCATCGGCGTGAAAGCTGGGGCTCTTCTCGCCGTGAAAGGGGCAGCAGGCCCACATGTCGCCCTTGGCCGGCTGGCTCTTGCGCTTGTCCCAAAGCACATATTCGCCCACCACCTGCGTGATCGACAGGCGTTGACGAATTTCATCCAGGAACTGATCGGAAAAGCGCATGCGTGTTAAGTAAGCACTTACTTACTCAAAGTCACCAGTTTGGTGACGTTCGCCACAAGGAAGCTGCCATGGCACGTTCCAGCCGCATGCCAATTCCCGTTCTGCTGGCCCTGACATTGGGACCCGCCATCGCCATCGGGGCCACCCTGTGGTTCGTGACCGACCTCATTCCGCAATGCGTGGTCAAGGAGAACCAGCGCCTGACCTCGCCCGACGGGGAATACGACCTGGTGGTCTTTTCACGCGAGTGCGGCGAGACCGACCCCAACAGCCAGGCCGCGCTGGTGCCAGCGGGCGAGGAGGTGCCGTTCGACGCGGCCAGCTTCGCCTCGATCGGCAATGCCGAGCCGATGCGGGCGCGCTGGGACGCCTATGGCAATATCGAGCTTGCCCTGCCGGCAGATTCGGAAATCTACCGGCTCGATGAAAGCGTGGCGGGCATCGACACGGTCTATCTGTCGGACTAGCTCGCCTTGCTGGCCTGATAGAGCCGCCAGGCCCAGCCGAAAAGCCCGAAGGCGAAGAAGATGAGCAGCACGCCGCCGAACATGATGCTGATCGAGACGGTGAGCAGGGGGAAGAACAGGAAGACCAGACCCAACAGCACATAGGAGACACCCGAGAGCACCACCGGCCAGATGCGGGCATAGCTGGCGCGCTCGCGCACCACCACCACGATCTGCATGATGCCCACGATCAGCGCCACCACGCCGACGAGGCCGGCCAGGAACGCCGCCGTCAGCACAGTGGCCAGAAGCGGGCTGATGACGATCAGAACGCCCAGGATGAGCGAGAAGGCGTTGCCGGCCACGTCGAACCAGTAATTGCCGCTCTTGCCGCCCCCGAAGGTGAGGCTCCACAGCCCCAGGATGCCGTCGACGATCAGCAGGATACCGCCCGCCAGCACCAGCACGGTAAAGGCCGCATCGGGCAGCAGCAGGGCATAGAGCCCGGCAATCAGCATCAATACCCCACGCAGGGCCGTGGCCAGCGCGAACCGCTTCTTGATTTCAGCCGATACAGTCATGTTCGCCTCCTCGGGCAGACTCTTCATGGCATCGCCGACACTCTAGCGCAGCCAACCGCCATGCCAAGCACCCTTGTGGTCAGGCCGCCCGTCTTATTGCCGATTGCGGTTCCCCCGCTTCCGTGATTAGACGCACCCGCATTCCAGGCCTGCCCGCAGCGGTTTTTCATGTTCCTTTCCCTCATCGCCCTGTTTCTCGCCGCTTTCGCCTTCGGCACGGCCGAATTCGTCATCGCCGGCGTGCTGCCGGACGTCGCCGGCGGGCTGGATATTTCCGTGCCCACCGCCGGCTATCTGGTCACCGCCTATGCCATCGGCATCGCTGTGGGCGGGCCGGCGCTGACGCTGGCCACCAAGAAATATTCGCGCAAGTCGCTCATCATCGCGCTCGGCACCGTCTTCACCCTCGGCCACGCGCTCTGCGCCCTGGCGCCCAGCTTCGAGCTCCTGCTCGTCGCCCGCGTTCTCGTCGCGGTGGTGCATGGGGTCTATTTCGGCATTGCCCCGGTGGTGGCGGTCAATCTCGTGCCGGTGGAAAAGCGCGGCTTCGCCGTGGCCCTCATCCTCTCCGGCCTCACCGTCTCCAATATCCTGGGCGTACCCGGCGGCACGGCCATCGGCACCGCCTTCGGCTGGCGCGCCACCTTCTGGGCGGTCGGCGCCATGGGGTTCCTGGCCACGCTCGGCATCGCGCTCTTTTTGCCGCGGAATGCCGGCGCCGGCAGCACCAGCGGCAGCTTCCTGCGCGAGATCAAGGCGCTGGGCCGGCAGGCCGTCTCCACCTCCCTGCTCATCGCCATGCTGGTGATGATCGGCCAATACAGCCTCTTCACCTATATCGCCCCGCTGCTGCTGGAGGTGACCGGACTGGATAATGCCAGCATCCCCTGGGTGCTGCTGCTCTATGGGGTGGGCTCGACCATCGGCGTCTTCATTGGCGGCAGGCTGGCCGACTGGAAGCTGATGCCCTCGCTGATCGCCATCCTGTCGGCTCAGGCCGTGGCCTTCCTCGTCGTCTATTTCGTCAGCCCCTATCCGCTGGTCATGGCCATTGCGGTGCTGTTCTGGGGCGGGCTCAACTTCGCCTTCGGCTCGCCCGTGCAATCGCGCATCCTGGCCGCCGCGTCCGACGCGCCCAATTTCGTTTCGGCGCTCATCCCCTCCTGCTTCAATATCGGCATCGCCATCGGCGCCGTGCTGGGCGCGAGCCTGCTCGAATCCGGTTTCGGCTATCGCAACCTGCCCTTTATCGGGGTCGGCGCCATGGTCCTCGCCGCTCTCGTCGCCACCTTCTCCTACCGGCAGGACCTGCGGAATGGCCACCCGGCCATGGCGGGAAAATAAAGAGCCGCCATCGGCACTAACGCCGTGGTTACCATGCGCACTTTACCTGACGGCCGGAAAGGTTTCCTTCGGCTAAGTCCGGCATAGTGACGCCCAAAATTCGGATCGGCTTCTCGCACTCATGATCGATAACGGCACATTGATGGTGGCGATCGCGTTTTCCAGCGCGGCCCTGATGATTACGCTGATTATCGGCTGGCTGGGCTCGCGCCGCGACACCCATATGCTGAGCTGGGCCTTCAGCATGGTGTTCGTGGTGAGCGCGCTCGCCATGACCAGCACGCGCGACGCGCCCTTCAACACCTGGCAGCAGATCGGCTCGTTCACGGCCCTGCTCACCGGCATGGGCTTCATCTATCACGGAGCCTGCCTCTTCCGCGCCGGGCGGGCGCCCACCGCGGCAATCGCGGCGGTGTGGCTGGTCTCGATACTGGGCATGGGCCTTTCCTTCCGGCTCGGCTATGCCGGGCTGGGCACCATCTTGCTCAACCTGGCCTGCGCCGCCGCCATGTTCGGCTCGGCCATCCAGTATTGGCGCGCCCGCGCAGAGGCCCCCACCCCTCTCACCGCCAATGCGGCGCTCTATGCGGGAACCGGCCTCTCCTTCCTCGCCTGCGCCTTCGTCCTCATCCTCGAAGGGCGGCTGGTGCTGCACGTGCCGCCCAGCAACTGGGCCGAGGAAATCAACTCCCTGATGATTATCGTGGGCATCACCGGCATCGGCGCGCTCTCGCTGACCCTCAACCAGTCGCGGGCGACGCGCCGCCACCGCCAGGAGGCGCTGACCGATCCGCTGACGGGCCTGCTCAACCGCCGCGCCCTCTTCGACCGCTTCGACACGGCCAAGCTGGATACGGGCACGGCCATCCTGATGTTCGACATCGACCACTTCAAGCGCATCAACGATCTGCAGGGCCATGCCGCCGGCGACGCCGTCATCGCCCATTTCGCCGCCATCGTGCGCGAGAACATGCGGCCCGAGGATACGGCGGCCCGCATCGGCGGCGAGGAATTCTGCGCCATCCTGCCGGCCATGGCGCTGGAGCGGGCCAAGGCGGTTGCCGAATCCATCCGCGCCGGCTTCGAGGCCCGGCCCGCGATGCTGGAGGGCGGCGCCATCCTTGCCACCACCAGCGTGGGCGTCGCCACCTGCGGGGAGGACGAAACCTTCTCCTCCGTGCTCAACCGGGCCGACAACGCCCTCTACAAGGCCAAGGGCAGCGGGCGCAACACCGTGACCATCGCCCCCTTGCGCCTCATCGCCTGAACCGGGCGCCTCAGCCGGCCAGCGCCGCCCGCACCCGGCCGCTCGCCTTGCCGAAATCGATCCGGCCGGGATAGTCGGCTTTGAGCTTGGCGATCACCTTGCCCATGTCCTTGGGGTCCTGGGCGCCCGTCGCGGCGATGGCGGCGGCGATGGCCGCGTCCACCTCATCCTCGGTGAGCCCCTTGGGCAGGAACTCGTTGAGGATGTCGATCTCTTCCTTCTCGATGGTCGCCAGGTCCGACCGGCCCGCCTGCGCATAGATGGCGAAGCTCTCTTCGCGCTGCTTCACCATCTTCTGCACGATGGCCAGGATTTCCTCATTGGTGGCGGGACCCCGATTTTCCTGCCTTATGGCGATATCCTTGTCCTTGATGGCGGCCGTGATCGCCCGCAAGGTCGCCGTGCGCCGCTGGTCGCGGGCCTTGAGCGCCGTCTTGAGCCCCTCGCTGAACATCTCGCGCATGGGTCTTTATCCTCTTGCTATGCGTTTTATGGCCCCCATATAGGCGCAATAAGCGGATGACGCCACTTGCGCCGCCGCCGCCGGGCTTCTAAAGGGAAGCCTCAACCATCATCTTTCAACCCTTGGAGGCCCACCGTGACCGGCTGGCAGCACCCCCCCGCGACCGCTCTTCTGATTCTGGCAGACGGGACGCGTCTGGAGGGACGCGGCATCGGCGCCATCGGGCACGCCGCCGGCGAGGTCTGCTTCAACACCGCCATGACCGGCTATCAGGAAGTGCTGACCGACCCCTCCTATGCGGGCCAGATCGTCACCTTCACCTTCCCCCATATCGGCAATGTCGGCGCCAATGACGAGGACATCGAGACGGTCAACATGGCTGCGCTCTCGGGCGTCCGCGGCGTCGTGCTCAAGGCCGACATCACCAACCCCTCCAATTACCGCGCCGCCGAAAAGCTCGATGCCTGGCTCAAGAAGCGCAACATCATCGGCATTGCCGGGGTCGACACCCGCGCCCTCACCGCCCGCATCCGCGAGCATGGCATGCCCAATGGCGTCATAGCCCACGAGCCCACCGGCATGTTCGATGAAGCCTCGATCAAGGCCGAGCTCAACGCCTTCCCCGGCCTGGAAGGGCTGGACCTGGCCGGCGAGGTCACCTCCACCCAGACCGGCCAGTGGGACCAGACCGGCTGGGAATGGAACAGGGGCTATGGTCGCTTGGAAAAATCCGACCTGCATGTCGTCGCCGTCGACTACGGGGCCAAGCGCAACATCCTGCGGTGCCTGGCCGACCAGGGCGCGCGCGTGACCATCGTGCCGGCCACCGCCACGGCGGCCGAAATCCTTGCCCATAATCCGGACGGGATCTTCCTCTCCAACGGCCCGGGCGATCCGGCCGCGACCGGCAAATATGCCGTTCCCACCATCAAAAAGCTGCTCGAAACCGGCAAGCCGGTCTTCGGCATCTGCCTCGGCCACCAGCTCCTTGGCCTGGCTCTGGGCGGGCAGACCACCAAGATGCATCAGGGCCACCACGGCGCCAACCACCCGGTCAAGGACCTGACCACCGGCAAGGTGGAAATCACCTCGATGAACCATGGCTTCGCCGTGGACAAGGCCACCCTGCCCGCCGGCGTCACCGAAACCCATATTTCGCTGTTCGACGGCTCCAATGCCGGCCTCAGCGTCGACGGCAAGCCAATCTTCTCGGTGCAGTACCACCCCGAGGCCAGCCCCGGCCCGCGCGACAGCCATTATCTGTTCACGCGCTTCCTCAACCAGATCCGCGCCCAGAAGGGCCTGGAACAACAGCCCGAATCGGGCGCTTCGGCGGCCTGAGTTGAAAAAGGCGGCATCCCCGGATGCCGCCTTCCTTTTAGACCATGTTACGTTTGCTGAGGACCATCGGCTCCTTCGTCCCCTCTCCCTTGGGGAGAGGGTCAGGGTGAGGGGGCCTTTCTCACGCACCGAGCTTGAGAGCAGGCCCCCTCACCCGGCGCTGCGCGCCGACCTCTCCCCCAAGGGAGAGGTGAAGAAAGACCGTCTCGGGTTAAACGCTAAACCGCTCTAGATGCTTCCCGAGAACGTATCGCAATCGGCCGGGTTGCCGGAACGGTAGCCGCGCTCGAACCAGGTCTTGCGCTGCGCCGAAGTGCCGTGGTTGAAGGTCTTGGGCACGGCATAGCCCTGCATGCGCTTTTGCAGGGTATCGTCCCCGATCTGCTCGGCGGCGTTGAGCGCTTCCTCGATATCGCCATTGTCGAGCAGGTCTTCCTGCCCGGCATAATTGGCCCACACCCCGGCATAGCAATCGGCCTGCAATTCGACGCGCACCGAATAGGCATTGGCCTGTTCGGTGCTCATGGCCTGGCGGCGGCGGTTGAACTCGGGCAGCACCCCGGTGAGGTTCTGGATATGGTGGCCCACCTCATGAGCCAGCACATAGGCCTGGGCGAAATCGCCCGGCGCTCCGAACTGGTCGCGCAACTGGTCGTAGAAGCTGAGGTCGATATAGACCTTGCTGTCGCCCGGGCAATAAAACGGCCCGACGCTGGAATCGGCCGTGCCGCAGGCGGTGTTGATGGCGTTGGAGAACAGCACCACCTTGGGCTCGGGATAGTTCTGGCCCGAGGCGCTGAAAACCTGGCCCCACAAATCCTCGGTTTCCTTGACCACCACGCCGACGAAGCTGCGCAGTTCATCCTGGTTGCCGCTGCTGGGCAGGCGGCTGGACGAGCTGGCGGTTGGCGCCCCGCCGCCGCTGCCCCCGGTCAGCACGTCGATGGGGTTGGAGCCGGTCACCATCCAGATGATGCCCAGCACCACCACCAGCCCGATAAGGCTCCCCACCCCGCCGCGCGAGCCGCGCCCGCCGGTGGGGATGCGAATGCCGCCGCTGCGCCCGAAGGGGCTGCCGCCCATCCCGCCAAAGCCGCCGCCCTGTCCACGCCGGTCTTCGATGTTCGAGCTCTGCTCGCGCCCACGCCATTTCATAAGTCTATTCTCCGCAAACTGCCCCGATCCTATCAACAAGCCGGGGCCGCGCAAATCGGTTCCGCACGGGCGGCGTCATCGAACTGTCATAAATTGACCAGTCGGTAAAAAGCTCCTAGCGTCGCCTTTCCGTCATCAGGGCGTCAGCTTGGGGCGGCAAGAACAGAACGATGCTCCAGGGGTTGGAGCCGGAGAAGGGCATATCGCTGCCCGGATTCGAGGGCGGTCCCGCCTCCGCATCCGAAGCCATAACGCTCAAGGGAGATATTTCGATGAATTTTATGCCCAGGATGTCGCGCCGCAGTTTTCTGGTCGGCTCGGCCAGCGTGGGGGCCATGGTGGCCATGCACCCCTTTGCCGCTCAGGCACAGTCGAACCAGGCCCATTTGCGGCTGCTCGAAACCACCGACCTGCATGTCGCCGTCTTCGCCTATGACTATTATGCCGACAGCCCCAACGACACCATGGGCCTGGCGCGCACCGCCTCGGTCATCGAGGCCATCCGCGCCGAGGCCGGCAATTCCATGCTGCTGGACAATGGCGACGTCATCCAGGGCAACCCCATGGGCGATTACTACGCCTATGAGCGCGGCCTCAACCAGGGCGACATCCACCCCATCGTGGCGGCGATGAACACGCTGGGCTATGAGGGCGGCACGCTGGGCAACCACGAATTCAACTATGGCCTGGACTATCTTGACCGGGCGCTCGAAGGCGCCAATTATCCGGTCGTCTCGGCCAATCTGGTGCGCGGCACGACGCTGGCGGAAAACCCGCTGGACGACGAAACCTACCTGCCGCCCTATCGCATCATCGAGAAGGAACTGACGGACGGCGCCGGCGGCACCCGCACGCTCAAGATCGGCATCATCGGCTTCCTGCCGCCGCAAATCCTCACCTGGGACGCCAGCCACCTCGCCGGCAAGGTGGTGGTGCGCGACATCGTCGAGACGGCCAAGGCCTATGCACCCAAGGTCCGCGCGGAAGGCGCCGACATCGTGGTCGCCCTCTCCCATTCCGGCATTGCGCCCGACCAGGGACCGGGGGCGGAAAACGCCTCGCTGCAACTGGCCGGTGTCGACGGCATCGACGTGGTGCTGACCGGCCATCACCACCTCGTCTTTCCGGGCACCGACTATGTGGATATCGAGGGCGTGGACAACGATGCCGGCACGCTCAACGGCAAGCCGGCGGTGATGCCCGGCTTCTGGGGCAGCCATATGGGCCTGATCGACCTGCTGCTCGAGCAGGACGCGGACGGCAAGTGGTCCATCGTCTCGCACACCTCCGAAGCCCGCCCGATCTTCGAGCGCGTCGATGGCAAGGTCGTGCCGCGCGTCGAGGACAATGCCGGCGTCGTCGCCGCCGCCAAGGCCGACCACGAGGCAACCCTCGACTATATCCGCCGCCCGGTAGGCGAAACGTCGGCGCCCCTGCACTCCTATTTCGCGCTGGTGGCGGACGATCCCTCCGTGCAGATCGTGAGCCAGGCCCAGTCCTGGTATATCGAGCAGATGATGAAGGGCACCGAATGGGAGGGCCTGCCCATCCTTTCGGCGGCGGCCCCCTTCAAGGCCGGCGGCCGCGGCGGTCCCGACTATTATACCGACGTGCCGGTGGGTCCGGTTGCCATCAAGAACGTGGCCGACCTCTATCTTTATCCCAACACCATCCAGGCGGTGCTGGTCACCGGGGCCGACGTCAAGGCGTGGCTGGAGCGTTCCGCCGGCATCTTCAACCAGGTGGAAAAGGGCGCCAAGGATGCCGAGCTGCTCAACATGGCCTTCCCGTCCTATAATTTCGACGTCATCGACGGGGTGACCTACAAGATCGATCTCACCCAGCCCTCGCGCTTCGCCGCCGACGGCAAGTCCGAGCCCAATCCGGACGCCAACCGCATCGTCGATCTGATGTATGACGGCAAGCCGATCGACCCGGATCAGAAATTCGTCATCGCCACCAATAATTATCGCGCCGGTGGCGGCGGCTATTTCCCCGGCACGGGCGCCGAGAACACCATCTTCATCGGACCCGACACCAACCGCGACATCATCGTGCGCTATATCGTGGAAAACGGCACCATCAACCCCAAGGCCGACAGCAACTGGTCGCTCGCCCCGATCGGCGATACCACCGTGCTCTTCCCCACCGGCCCCAAGGCCGCCGCGCATGTGGGCGACGTCACCGCCGTCAAGATCGAGGCGACCGGGGAAACCGACGAAGCCGGTTTCGGCGTCTATCGCATCACGCTCTGAGCCATTCCACTTGGCAAAAAGGCAGGGGAGCCGTTAAGGCTCCCCTGTCGTTTGTGGAGGCCCCATGCGCCCGCTGCTCGTGCTGATCCTGCTGCTCCTGCCTTTTCCCGCCTGGGCCGAAGTGCCGCTGAGCGGTTATTTCACCGCCAGCAGGGCCTGTCCGGCCTATCAGTCGATCAGCCGCCAGACCAATCCCGGCGATATCGTCACCCGCCCCGGCACGGCCTATGATCTTGTTGCCGGCAACAGCGCCCGCCCCACCCATCTCTGGATCAGGGTGCCGGGCGCGCAGCCGGACCGGCGCTGGGTGTCGGTCGATTGCGGCACCCGCTCCACCGACGCCGAAGGGCGCATGGACGAACCCCCGCCGCCGCCGCCACGCCGCAACTATCGCGGCACCCAATATATCCTGGCGGTCAATTGGCAGCCGGCCTTTTGCGAAACCAGTCCGCGCAAGCCCGAATGCCGCGCCCAGCGCCCCGACAGCTTCGAGGCCACCAATTTCACCCTGCACGGGCTCTGGCCGCAGCCGCGCGACAACGCCTATTGCAACGTCTCCTCCTTCGAGCGCCGCGCCAGCGAAACCGGCGACTGGCGCAGCCTCGACGCACCCCGCCTCAGCCCCGGCCTGCGCCGCGACCTGGACGAGGTGATGCCCGGCACGCTTTCGGCCCTCGACCGGCACGAATGGACCAAGCACGGCACCTGCTATGGCGCCAGCGCCGAGCGCTATTTCACCGATGCGCTCGACCTGATGCTGGCCCTCAACGCCTCGCCGGTGGCCGAGCTGTTCGCCGCCAATATCGGCCGCAAGATCACGCTGCGACAGGTGCGCGCCGCCTTCGATGAAGGTTTCGGCCCCGGCGCGGGCGAGCGCGTGCGCATGGAATGCGCCCCCGATGGCAACCGCACCATCATCACCGAACTGACCATCGGCCTCACCGGCGAGATTTCCGGCCCCGACGATTTCGCCCGCCTCATCGCCGCCGCCAGCCCCGTCGACGGCGGCTGCGCCTCGGGCATGGTCGATCCGGTGGGGCTGCGCTGATGGCCGAGCCCTTCGAGATTTATCTGGTCGCCACGCCCGGCCTCGAAGCCCCGCTCTGCGCGGAGGCGCTGGAGGCCGGCTTTGCCGGCGCGCAGGTCGTTGCCGGCGGCGTGGCCTTCATGGGCCATTGGCCCGATGTGTGGCGGGCCAATCTGGTGCTGCGCGGCGCCACACGGGTTCTTGCCCGCATCGCCCGCTTCCGGGCCCTGCATCTGGCCCAGCTCGACAAGCGCGCCAGCAAGCTCGATTGGAAAAGCCATCTGCGCCCCGATGTTCCGGTCAAGGTCGAGGCCAGTTGCAAGCGCTCGCGCATCTACCATGCCGGCGCCGCCGCCCAGCGCGTGGGCAACGCCATCGCCGCCGGATTGGGCGCGCCGGTCAGCGACGAAGCTGAATTGCGCGTCATGGTGCGCATCGAGGACGATCTGGTGACCGTCAGTCTCGATACCACCGGGGAGTCGCTGCACAAGCGCGGCTTCAAGGAGGCGGTGAACACCGCGCCGATGCGCGAAACCATGGCCGCGATGTTCCTGCGCCAATGCGGCTATGCGGGCGCCGAGCCCGTGCTCGACCCCATGTGCGGCTCGGGCACCTTCGTCATCGAAGCCGCCGAGATCGCCCTGGGCCTCTATCCCGGCCGCGAACGCGACTTCGCCTTTCGCCTGCTGCCAGGCTTCGACGCAAAAGCGTGGGAGGCGATGCGCGCACCAAATCCGCCCCGCGCCACATCGCTGCGCTTTTTTGGGTCCGACCGCGATCCCGGCGCCATCCGCATGAGCCGGGAGAATGCCACCCGCGCCGGCGTCGGCGATTGCATTGCCTTCGAGCAATTGGCCATCGACCAGCTTCGCCGCCCCGACGGCCCGCCGGGCCTGGTCATCATCAACCCGCCCTATGGCACGCGGCTGGGCAACAAGGCGCCGCTGCTGGCGCTGCATCGGAGCCTGGGCCTCGTGCTGCGCAGCCATTTCTCCGGCTGGCGCGTCGGCATCGTCACCGCTGACAAGGATCTGGCCCGCGCCACCGGCCTCGCCTTCGAAAAGCCGCTGCCGCCGGTTCTGCATGGCGGGCTGCGCGTCGCCCTCTATCGCACCGCGCCCTTGCCCTAGGAGCGACCGGCTCGCGGCAAACTCTCTCCCCGCGCCCCCTTCCCTTCGGGCTTGTCTTCCGCTAAACCGCCGACTTAACCACCATGTCCGGTTTCCTTCCCCGGCGCCGCAGCGCTCAGTTGCCGCGCGGGTTTCGCGCGGACAGGTGTGTCCGGGCGATTCTCCTCGCCCGCCCCCAGTGTGACCAGACCGAGCGAGCCCCCATGCCGAAGCGTACCGACATCAAATCGATCCTCATCATCGGCGCGGGCCCCATCATCATCGGACAGGCCTGCGAATTCGACTATTCGGGCACCCAGGCCTGCAAGGCGCTCAAGGAAGAGGGCTATCGCATCATCCTGGTCAATTCCAATCCGGCCACGATCATGACCGACCCCGATCTGGCCGACGCTACCTATATGGAGCCGATCACTCCTGAGGTTGTGGCCAAGATCATCGAGAAGGAACGCCCCGACGCGCTGCTGCCCACCATGGGCGGCCAGACCGCGCTCAACTGCGCCCTCTCCCTGCGCAAGATGGGCGTTCTGGAAAAATTCGGCGTCGAGATGATCGGCGCCACCGCCGAGGCCATCGACAAGGCCGAGGACCGCGAGCTCTTCCGCGACGCCATGCAGAAGATCGGGCTGGAAACCCCCCGCTCCATGCTGGCCCATAACACCATCGAAGCCCTGCAGGCGCTGGAGGTCATCGGCCTGCCCGCCATCATCCGTCCCAGCTTCACCCTGGGCGGCACCGGCGGCGGCATCGCCTATAACCGCGAGGAATATCTGGCCATCTGCGAGGCCGGCATCGACGCCTCGCCCACCAATGAAGTGCTGGTCGAGGAAAGCGTCCTCGGCTGGAAGGAATATGAGATGGAGGTTGTCCGCGACAAGAAGGACAACTGCATCATCGTCTGCTCAATCGAGAATATCGACCCGATGGGCGTGCATACCGGCGATTCCATCACCGTCGCCCCGGCCATGACGCTGACCGACAAGGAATACCAGGTCATGCGCAATGCGAGCCTGGCCGTCCTGCGCGAGATCGGCGTGGAGACCGGCGGCTCCAACGTGCAGTTCGGCGTCAATCCCGAGGATGGGCGCATGGTGGTCATCGAGATGAACCCGCGCGTCTCCCGCTCCTCCGCGCTTGCCTCCAAGGCCACCGGCTTCCCCATCGCCAAGGTGGCGGCGCGCCTCGCTGTCGGCTACACGCTGGACGAACTGGACAACGACATCACCGGCGGCATGACCCCGGCGAGCTTCGAGCCTTCCATCGACTATGTCGTCACCAAGATTCCGCGCTTCGCCTTCGAGAAATTCCCCGGCTCGGACAATCGCCTCACCACCTCGATGAAATCGGTGGGCGAGGCCATGGCCATCGGCCGCACCTTCCAGGAAAGCCTGCAAAAGGCGCTGCGGAGCCTGGAAACCGGACTCACCGGCCTCAACGAGATCGGCATTCCGGGCCTGGGCGAAGGCGAGGACAAGAATGCCATCAAGGCCGCGCTGGGCACCCCCACCCCGCAGCGCCTGCTGCATGTGGCCGAGGCCATGCGCCTGGGCGTTTCCATCGAGGACATCTTCGAGGCCTGCAAGATCGACCCCTGGTATCTCGAGCAGATGCAGGGCCTTATCGACACCGAGGCCAAGGTACGCCAATACGGCCTGCCCCAGGATGCGGACAACCTGCGGACCCTGAAATCCATGGGCTTTTCCGATGCGCGGCTGGCCCAGCTCGCCAATGTGAAGCCCTCGGACGTGCGCAAGCTGCGCCATTCGCTGGGCGTGCGCCCCGCCTTCAAGCGCATCGACACCTCGGCGGCCGAATTCGCCTCGCCCACCGCCTATATGTATTCGACCTATGAAGTACCCTTCGCCGGCGTGGTCGACGACGAGGCGCGCCCGTCCGACCGCAAGAAGGTGGTCATTCTCGGCGGCGGCCCCAACCGCATCGGGCAGGGCATCGAGTTCGACTATTGCTGCTGCCACGCCGCCTTCGCGCTGGCCGATGCCGGCTATGAAACCATCATGGTCAACTGCAATCCCGAGACGGTTTCGACCGACTACGACACCTCCGACCGGCTCTATTTCGAGCCGCTGACCGAGGAAGACGTCATCGAAATCCTCGAGACCGAAAAGCAGAACGGCACGCTGCACGGCGTCATCGTGCAATTCGGCGGCCAGACGCCGCTGAACCTGGCCGAAGCCGTGCAGAAGGCCGGCGTTCCCATCCTGGGCACCCAGCCGGACGCCATCGACCTGGCAGAAGACCGCGATCTCTTCTCCAAGCTGCTCAACAAGCTGGAGCTGACCCAGCCCAAGAACGGCATCGCCTATTCGCTGGAACAGGCCCGGCTCGTCGCCGAGCGCCTGGGCTATCCGCTGGTCATCCGCCCCTCCTATGTGCTGGGCGGGCGCGCCATGGCGATCGTGCATTCGGCCAATGAATTCGAGCGCTATGTGCAGGACACGCTGACCGGCCTCGTACCGCCCGACATCCTGCAGCGCTATCCCAACGACAAGACCGGCCAGATCAATTCGGTCCTTTCCGACAATCCGCTGCTGTTCGACGCCTATCTGACCGGCGCCACCGAAATCGACGTCGATGCGCTGTGCGACGGCAAGGACGTGTTCGTGGCCGGCATCATGGAGCATATCGAGGAAGCCGGCATCCACTCCGGCGACAGCGCCTGCTCGCTGCCCTCGCGCACGCTTTCGCCCGAGACCATCGCCGAACTCAAGCGCCAGACGGCCGAGCTCGCCTTCGCGCTCAAGGTCGGCGGGCTGATGAACGTGCAATATGCCCTCAAGGACGGGGTCATCTACCTGCTCGAAGTCAACCCGCGCGCGTCCCGCACCGTGCCCTTCGTCGCCAAGGTCATCGGCCAGCCCATCGCCAAGATCGCCAGCCGCATCATGGCGGGGGAGAGCCTGGCCAGCTTCAATCTCGAGGAAAGGACCTTCGAGCATATCGCGGTCAAGGAAGCCGTCTTCCCCTTCAACCGCTTCCCCGGCGTCGACACGGTTCTGGGCCCGGAAATGAAGTCGACCGGCGAGGTCATCGGGCTGGATACCGATTTCGCCGTGGCCTTCGCCAAGTCGCAATTGGGCGCCGGCCAGAAGGTGCCGCTTTCGGGCACCGCCTTCATCTCGGTGCGCGACGAGGACAAGCAGTATATCGTCGACATGGCCCGCCATCTGGTCGAAAGCGGCTTCACCATCCTCGCCACCGGCGGCACCCAGCGCTACCTGACCGAAAACGGCATCGCCGCCACCAAGATCAACAAGGTGCTGGAAGGCCGGCCCCATATCGTCGATTCGATGAAGAATGGCGGCGTGCAACTGGTCATCAACACCACCGACGGCCTGAAATCGGTCACCGACAGCCGCGACATCCGCCGCACCGCGCTCCTGGCCAAGATCCCCTATTACACCACCATCGACGGGGCGCTGGCGGCGGTGGAGGGCATCGTGGCGCTGCAAAAGGGCAGCCTCACCGTGCGCCCGCTGCAAAGCTATTTCGCCGCCTGATCGCCGCCCCTGAATCAGGGTAGATTATTCGCTCCCTGCCTCCCAACATGAGCCTCATCGCTCTGTTGGGAGGAACAGCATGCGTCACGCCGCCACGATTGCCGTCTTTGCCATCCTGACCGCGCCGGCCCTGGGCGGCGCGCCCGTCAACATGTTCACCATGGAAGGCGCCTGCGAAAAGCTGATGCTGGGCGACGACGACCTGAGCCCGAGTTGCGGCGAAAGCGTCATGCAGATCGTTTATGACGACGGTCGCGTCGGTCTCTATGCCTTTTCCGCCGGCCAGATCCTCGCCTTTTCCGGCGTGGACGACGAAGTGGTCAGCGGCGAGATCCATCAGGATCTGGACAAGGTCATCATGGGCAAGAGCCAGACCGACGTGCGGGAGACGCGCGTCGAGGGCACCTGCCTTTATGAAAATCCCTTTGTCGGCATTGCCCGTTTCGAATGCGACGCTATCGCGGAGAACGGCGCCACCTACAGCCTGGTCTTCATCACCGATGGCTCCCCGCCGGTGGACCGATTGGCCGATTGACGCCCCGTCCGGATAGCCCCAATATGAGCGCATGATGATTTCGCACAAGTTCGCCGTGTTCCTCGGCGCCTGAGGGCGCCCCTTCCGGGCATGAGCCGAGCGGCAAAGCCGCTCGATCCGGTCGCTTTTGCGCGGCCTTGCGAACTCATGGAAATCTCCAATGCCTGCCAATATTTCCGCGCTCGATGAAGCGCAGATCGACACCTTTATCCGCGACGGCTTCGTCCGCATCGACAAGGCCTTTCCCCGCCGCCTGGCCGAGGAAAGCCGCGCCATCCTCTGGGCCGCTACCGGCTGCGATCCAGACGATCCGGCAAGCTGGACCCAGCCGGTCATCCGGCTCGGCGGCTTTGCGCAGCCGCCCTTCCGCGAGGCGGCCAACACACCGCTTCTGCAGGCCGCCTATGACCAACTGGTGGGCCCCGGCCGCTGGCTGAAGCCGGGTGGTCTCGGCACCTTTCCGGTGCGCTTTCCCCTGCCCGTCGACGCCGGCGACACCGGATGGCATGTCGATGCCAGCTTCGACACCGAGGCGGCGGACTTCCTCTCCTGGCGCGTCAACATCGCCTCAAGGGGTCGGGCCCTGCTGCTGCTGTTCCTCTTCTCCGATGTCGGGAAAGACGACGCCCCAACCCGCATCCGCATCGGCTCGCACCGGGACATTGCCCGGCAACTGGCGCCAGCCGGGGCGGCCGGGCTGACCCTGGGCGAGCTGGCGGCGGATGGCTTCGATGGCACGGCGCACCGTCCCGAAACGCTGGCCACGGGCGCGGCTGGCACGGTCTATCTCTGCCATCCGTTCCTGGTGCATGCCGCCCAGATCCATCGCGGCACGCGGGTGAAATTCATGGCCCAGCCGCCGCTTCTGCCGGCGGACGCCTTCGATATCACCGGGGAGCCCGCAACCCTCTCGCCGGTGGAGCGCGCCATCCGCCTGGCGCTGGACCGGCCCTGACACATCGCGGGCGGGGCCCTGCCCCGCCCGTCTCAGGCGCGAAAAAAGGCGGCCACTTCCGCCAGCGCGCCATCGACCGCCTCGTCACCCACATCGAGATGGGTCACCCAGCGCTGCGTGCCATAGCGGCCGGTAATGCCGACACCCCTTTCGGCGAGGAACCGGGTGAAGCGGTCGCCAATGGCCGCATCCATGCCCACGAAGACGATATTGGTGTCGGGCATGGTGACACTGAGCGCGGAATAGCTGGCCAGCCCCTCGGCCAGCCTGCGGGCGCGGCGGTGGTCCTCGGCCAGCCGCGCCACATTATGCTCGATGGCATAAAGCCCGGCGGCGGCGAGCAGGCCGGCCTGGCGCATGCCGCCGCCCAGCATCTTGCGATGGCGCCGCGCCGTCTCGATCAGATCCGCGCGCCCGACCAGCACCGAGCCGACCGGCGCGCCCAGCCCCTTGGATAGACAGATCGAAACCGTATCGAACGGTTCCGCCAGGGCCTTGATGCCGACGCCCAGGGCAGCGCAGGCATTGAAGGCGCGGGCGCCGTCGAGATGCAGGCCCAGGCCATGCCTGCGGGCCAACTCGGCCACGGCTGCCATGTAATCCATCGGCAGGGCGCGGCCGCCAAAGGTGTTTTCCAGCGCGATGACGCGGGTGATGGCGAAATGGCTGTCGCCGCTCTTGATGGCCGCCGCGATATCGGCCAGCGCCATGGTGCCATCGGGCTGGTGGGCGATGGGCTGGGGCTGGATGGAGCCGAGCACCGCCGCCCCGCCCGCCTCGAATTTGTAGCAATGGGCTTCCTGGCCGGCGATGAATTCGTCGCCCCGGCCGCAATGGCTCATCAGCGCCAGGAGGTTCGATTGCGTACCCGAGGAGACGAAAAGCGCCGCCTGCTTGCCCAAAAGGCCCGCCATGACCTGTTCGAGCCGGTTGACGCTGGGGTCATCCCCGAACACGTCGTCGCCCACTTCCGCCGCCGCCATGGCCGCGCGCATGGCGGGGCTGGGGCGGGTCACCGTGTCGGAGCGGAAATCATAGCGGATGGTGTTCATGGCGGGCTCCGGTCTGGTTGGGCTTCCCTTGTGCCAAGCCGGCCCGCTTTTGGCTAGGCCGCGACGTCGCCGCCATCCTCGCCGTCATTGGCCGCCGTCAGTTCCACCGGCGGGCGGCGGGCGACGATGAGCAGGCCGGTGACCGGCGCGCCGCGATCGAACCGCAGCACCGCCTGCTCGAAGCGCAGGATATCGAGCCCGGCCACCACCAGCGCGTCGCGCGTGGCCTCCACCCCATGGGCGTAGCGCAGCGAGGGGCGCAGGAACAGCGGCTCCGGCCCGTCATGGGCTTCTAGCGAAAAGGCAGCCAGCCCGCCCGGCCGCAGGGCCGGCACCAGGGCGGAAAGAATGGGCTGGAGCGCGCCGCAATAGATGAACACATCGGCCGCCGTCACCAGGTCGGCCCCGGCGCGGCGGGCATTGAGGGCAGCCACCAACTCACCCTTTTGCAACTGGTCGTAAATGCCCTTGCGCGCCGTCTCGGCGATCATGGCCGCCGAAATGTCGATGCCTTCGAGAAAGGCGGTGCGGGCACGCAGCCTTTCGCCCATGAGGCCGGTGCCGCAACCCAGGTCGAGCGTCGAGGCGAAGCGCTCTATGCCCAGCCGCGCCATTTCGTCCTGCACCAGCGCGTCGAGCATTTCGGGCACCCGATAGCCCAGCTTGCCGACGAGGGACTGCTCGAATTGGGGCGCATATTGATCGAAGAGCGCTTCGACATAGCTCACCGCCGTACCCTCGCCCGGCTGGCCGGCGCCATGGGCGGCCAGCTTCAGCCCGGCGGCGAAAACACCTTCGTCGTCAAGCGCCTCGACATGGCGCCACGCCGATATGGCCTTGGCGATCTCGCCGGCCTTTTCGCAATAGCTGCCCAGAAGGTCCCAGCCCGCCGTCCAGTCGGGGGCGATTTCGAGCGCCTGCTCCATGAGTTCGATGGCCGCCCCATGCTCGCCGGTCTCGGCCAGCATGCGGGCATATTCGGCGCGGCGATCGGCAATGACATTGCCGGAAGAACAAAACGTCTTGGTCAAGACGAGCGCACTCTGAGGACCGGGCCCAATCACCCGGCGGGCGATGGATTTGACGGAAAACCGGGCCGAGCGCAAGCGGTCAAATGCAGCGGCAAAACCGAAGATGCGGCAAAAATGCGGGTTTGCCTCCGCCCGGTTTGGAGTATGATGGAGCCGTCCTGCCGCCCGCTTCGGCGTGCGCGGCCCGACCCCGGACGGCCCCGGTCCCCCGCATGGCACGCCGTGCCTGCCGACCGGTTCCAGCCCAGCGCGAGGCTTCAACGCCTGGCGCAAATACTTGGCGATGCACTGTTTTTCTCTGAAAGAAGCCCCTTCTTTCGGAGCGATTTGACGTGTGTAAACAGATATTGAACACGCTTTTTTTTCAGGTTACGCTCTATCCATCGAATATTGCGGCCGACCGATCTGATCCTGCGAATTCCATTCGCGCCTGCTGACGTCACTTTCCGATATTTCGATATCACTCCAGTCCTGGGCCAATAGTGGCCCGGACCGCCTAGCAGCAGCGACTGCACGAGGGAACGCGCATCATGGCAACTGGCACCGTAAAATGGTTCAACGGCCAAAAGGGCTACGGCTTTATCCAGCCGGACGAGGGCGGGGCGGACGTGTTCGTCCACATCTCGGCCGTTCAGCGCTCCGGGCTGAATGGTCTCGATGAAGGCCAGAAGGTCACCTACGAGATCGTCAAGGACAAGCGGACCGGCAAGTCCGCCGCCGACAATCTGACCGCCGCCTGACCTGGATTACAGACCGGAAAAGGGCGTCCTCCGCGGAGGGGCGCCCTTTTTTCATGCCGTTTTTCAGGGGGTTAGGGCAGCTCGATCAAGCCTTCTCCCCCGCCCCATGTCATGCCGGCCTCAAGCCGGCATCCATCCTGAAAGCCACCCACCGCCATCAGCGGATGCACAAACATGCGGCGATGGATTCCCGCTCAAGGCCGGAATGACACCGTGTTTGGGTTCAGATCGTGCCCACCGGAAACTGACGGCCCTAGCCGCGCCCCAGCTCTTCGCTGCGCTTGCGGGCGGCGGCCACGGTGCGGTCGACCAGATCGACCAGCCCGTTCTCGCCCATCAGCACGGAAAGGCCGGCGGCCGTGGTGCCGTTGGGCGAAGTGACCTGCTCGCGCAGCACCGAGGGCTCGGCACTGTCGGCCTCAAGCAGCGCCGCCGAACCGATGACGGTCTGGCGGGCCAGCTGACGGGCGACGGCATCGGGAAGTCCCTGCCGCCGGCCGGCCTCGGCCAGCGCCTCGACCAGATGGAAGACATAGGCGGGGCCGGAGCCGGAAAGGGCCGTGACCGCGTCGAGCCCGGATTCGTCGTCGAACCAGACCACGGGACCGGCGGCCCGCAGCAGCGCCTCGGCGGCCTCGCGGCCGGCCTGGGAAACGTCCGGCCCGGCGACGGCGCCGGTGATGCCCTTGCCGATCTGTGCCGGCGTATTGGGCATGGCGCGCACCACCCGGCCCATGCCGAAACCGGCGGAAAGCCGTTTGATATCAATGCCCGCCGCGATGGACAGCACCAGGGTATGGGGGCCCACGGCCGGGGCGAGCGAAGTCATGACCGCGTCGATGATCTGCGGCTTGACCGCCAGCACGATCACATTGGGTTGCAGCCCAACCGCCTCGGCGCTGATGGTGACTTCATAGTCGGCGGCGAATTGGCGGGCCGCCTCGCCGGCATGGGGATCGACCAGGAGCAGGTTGGCCGATGGCAGGCCGGCCTCGAGCCAGCCGCGAGCCAGCGCCAGGCCCATCTTGCCGGCCCCGACAAGCATGACCGGGCCGATCGCGCGCAATGCAACACTCATGCTTCACCCACGGTTTCGAACATGACATGGCTCAGCGCATCGGCGGCGGTCTTGCCGGCCCAGACGACGAACTGGAATGCCTGATAGTAAAGATCGCAGCTATCGGTGGCCGAGCGCAAGAGCGCCTCGCATTGCTGGGGCGAGACATCGGCGCCGCCGGTGAGCAGGTGCGAATTGCGAAACAACACCACGCCCTCCTTGCTCCAGATGTCGAAATGGCCGATCCACAATTGCTCATTGATGAGCGAAATCAACTGCTTGACTTCGGCCCGCCGCCCCTCCGGCACGCGCAGATCGAAGGCCGAGGCGATATGCAGGCTCTCCAGGTCTTCCATCCAGTTGAACGAAACGTGATAGTCGCTCCAGCCGCCGCGCACGGAAATGGAAATCTCGTCCGCGTCCTGCCGCTCGAAGGTCCAGTCATTGATCGAGGCGATGTGCTCGATGATGTCCACCGGATGGACATTGCGATCGGGCTCGACTTGCAGAAGTGACATGGGCGGGTCCGTCCGTTGACCGGCAGTTTTCGGATACTCAGGGCACTGGCCGTATGCACGCGGCTTACGAATCGTCCTGATGAAGCGACCCTACACCCCCACACTGATTCAGGGGACGCGGCGCGGGCCCAGAACGGCATTCTCTTGTGGATGACATTCAGGGGCTTTGCGTTAACGGACTGTTAACGCCACCCGTCACGTTTCATGACATTTCGGCCCGTTTTAGCACAGGTGTGAACGCGCAACCCCTTGGCGAGGCTGGTTTTTGGGCGGGAAAATGGAAAGAGGCCGGCAGCGGGGCAAGCCGGCGGGTTTCTGGGGAAAGATAGACCGGAAAGGGCGGGGTGGGGATAAGGAAGAATGGGGCCAGGGGGGCATCGTGCCCCATATTCACCCCCTCCCAGCCTCCCCCATCAAGGGGGAGGTGCCACCCGGTGGACCGGGCAAAATGTTGCCAAAAACGCTGCGCCACACCTCCCCCTTGATGGGGGAGGCTGGGAGGGGGTGGAGGGGTGGCTCGGACGGCCAAACGCCCTCGAAACCCCTATTCCGCCTTCCTGGCCTTGGCGGGCTTGAGCGCGGCGAGTTCTTTTTTCAGGGCGTCGATTTCCTCGCCCTGCACCTGCACCAGCTCGCGCAGGGCGTCGAAGTCCTCGCGCTTGACCAGGTCCATATCGGCCACGAAGCGCTGCGCCTGGGACCGGACCACGGTTTCGACCTCGCGGCGCACGCCATCGGCGACGCCGGCGGCCTCGTTCATCAAACGGCCCAGATCGTCGAAGATCCTGTTGCTCTGGTTCATCGCTCACCCATTCGGTTCGGCCCTCATTCCCCCTATCTAGGGTAAGGTCGCCGTCTTGACCAGAGACGGCGAAGCGGCAATGGTCCGCCCGATTGCCGCAGGAGCCGCTTTTGCCCTTTCCCGATATCGACCCGGTCGCCTTCGCCATCGGCCCCTTCGCCATACGCTGGTATGCGCTGGGCTATCTGTTCGGCGTCGGGCTGGGCGCCGGCTACGGCTATCTGCTGCTGGCCAATGAACGGCTCTGGCACAAGGGGCGGCCGCCCTTCCCCGCCAAGGACATCTGGGACTTCGCCTTCTGGACCATGGTGGCGATCGTATTGGGCGGGCGCATCGGCTATGTGCTGTTCTACAACCTGCCCTATTACCTGGAAAACCCGCTGGAAATCGCCAACACGCTCGATGGCGGCATGAGCTTCCATGGCGGCATGATCGGGCTGGTGGTCGCCGTCATCGCCTTCACCCTGAAAAAGGGCGGCAACGCCCTGAGCGGGCTGGACCTGATCGCCTCGGTTTCCACCATCGGCATTTTCCTGGTGCGCATCGCCAATTTCATCAATGCCGAGCTTTATGGCGCGCCCACCAGCCTGCCCTGGGGCGTGGTCTTTCCCACCGATCCCGAACAACTGCCGCGCCACCCCAGCCAGCTTTACGAAGCGGCGCTGGAGGGGCTGGTGCTGTTCCTCGTCATCCGGCTCTTCACCCATGTGTTCTATTGCCTGCGCCGGCCCGGCATGGCGGCGGGTATTTTCGGCATCGGCTACGGGCTCTCGCGCATCGCGGTGGAATTCGTGCGCCTGCCCGACAGCCAGATCGGCTATCTCTATGGCGGCTGGCTCACCATGGGCATGGTGCTGAGCCTGCCGCTGGTGCTGGGCGGCCTCGGGCTGGTGATCTGGGCGGGAACGCGCAGGGAGAGGCTGGTTCGTGGGTAAGGCGGTGATGCACGCAATGATGGGTTCCATCGGTGATCCACGAAACGACCCCCACCCTCGGTCCCTCCCCTCAAGGGGGAGGGAGGCGCAGGAACCGCAGGCCCGGCTCGCGGATGGGGAGGCGTTTGATGCCGGATAACACGCCCACCCTTTCCGAACTTATCGACATGCAGATCCGCACCAGCGGGCCGATGTCGGTCGCCAATTATATGGGGCTGTGCCTCACCCACCCGGAAAAGGGCTATTACCGCACCGCCGACCCGCTGGGCGCGGCGGGAGATTTCGTCACCGCGCCGGAAATCAGCCAGATGTTCGGCGAGCTGATCGGGTTTTTCCTGGTCAATCTCTGGCAGCAGATGGGCAGCCCCAAGAGCTTCACGCTGATGGAGCTGGGGCCGGGCCGGGGCACGCTGATGGCCGATATCTTGCGCGTCGCCTGCCGGGCCGAAGGGTTTCGCGACGGGCTGCGCCTGAAATTCTTCGAGACCAATCCGGCGCTGATCGCCGAGCAGAATGCGCGGCTCGCCGCCTATGAGCCGCAATGGATCGATGCCTTCGAAAAGGTGGACGAAGCGCCGATCCTGGTGGTGGCCAATGAATTCTTCGACGCCCTGCCAATCCGCCAGTTCGTGCGCATGCAGGATGGCTGGCACGAGCGCATGGTGGGGCTGAGCGAGGGGAAACGCCGCTTCGGGCTCAACCCCACGCCGATCCCGCCCGCATCCATGCCCGAGGCGGTGGCGGGGGCCGGGGTCAATGACGTGTTCGAGGTGGGGCTGGCCAGCGGCGAGGTGACGCGGCGCCTTGCGGCGCTGATCGCCCGGCTGGGCGGAGCGCTGCTGGCCATCGATTATGGCTATGGCCGCACCCAGACCGGCGAGACGCTGCAAGGGGTGCGCCGGCACCGCTATGCCGATGTGCTGGAGGCGCCGGGGGAAACCGACCTGTCCGCCCATGTCGATTTCGAGGCGCTGGCGCAACTGGCCCGGCAGGCGGGGCTGGCGGTGCAGAAGCTGGCGACGCAGGGAGAATTTCTCACCCGCCTGGGCATCGACCAGCGCTGCGCCGCGCTCAGCGCCGCCAATCCCGACAGGGCGGAAGAGCTGGCGGGCGCGCGCGACCGGCTGGTCGGGCCGGCGCAGATGGGGGAATTGTTCAAGGCGTTCTGCGCCGCCAGCCCCGGCTTGCGTCCGGAGGGCTTTGCATGACGCCGGAGTTTGAAAAGGCCGAAGCGCTGGCCGGGCTGCGGCATGGCTTTTTCGGCCGGCAGGGCGGTGTGTCCAGCGGCGATTTCGCCGGGCTCAACATGTCGGTTTCGGTGGGCGACGATACGCAGGCGGTGGCGGAAAACCGGGCGCTGGCCATCACGGCGCTGGGCGGGGGCCAACTGGCTTTTCTCAAGCAGGTCCATTCCAACCGCGTCGTGGTGGTCGAGGACGCCCTGCCGCAGGGCGATGTGGAGGCCGACGGGCTGGTGACGCGGCGCGAGGACGTGCTGCTGGGTATTCTCACCGCCGATTGCGCCCCGCTGCTGCTGGCTGACCGGCAAGCCGGAGTGGTCGGAGCCGCCCATGCCGGCTGGCGCGGCGCGGTGGACGGCATCCTGGGGGAGACGATTGCGGCCATGGAGCGCCTGGGGGCATCGCGCAAGACCATCGCGCTGGCCATCGGGCCAACCATTAGCGGGGTCCATTACGAGGTGGGACCGGACTTCGAAGCGCAGGTGCTGGCGCTGCGGCCCGAGGCCAGGACGGCGTTTTTCACCCCCGACGGCGGCAAGGCGCATTTCGACCTGCCGCGGTTCCTGCGCGACGAGGCGGAGCGGCTGGGGGTGCGGGCCGAGATGCTGGACGCCTGCACCTATGCCCGCCCCGAGCGGTATTTTTCGCATCGTTACGCGACGCATCGGGGAACGAAAACCGGGCGGCAGATGGCGATGATCGGGCTGTGAGGGACTGAAAAGGTTCCGGCGCAAGCGGAAGCGTGGATTGCCGGGACGAGCCCGGCAATGACGATGGAGATAGGCAGGCGCTCACCCCACCCACCGGCTTCCTTCTCCCCTCAAATCGCTCCACTGGAGCGATTTGCCCTGCGGGACGGCTCGAAGGTTTTAATTTACGTATCCGACCAATGGGGCGTTGCCTGGGGGGGAACGACTCGCTAAAGCTGCCGCCACATCTGGTGGCCTTGCTTCCCGAAGGCCGGTTGAGACAGGATCGCGCCCATGAAGCTGGTGACCGGCAATTCGAACCGGGCTCTCGCCCAGGCAGTCGCCAGCTATCTCGAGCTCCCCCTGACCGATTGCACGGTCCGGCGTTTCGCCGACAAGGAAGTCTATGTCGAGGTGCATGAGAATGTGCGCGGCGAAGACGTGTTCATCCTGCAATCGACCAGCTATCCGGCCAATGACAATCTGATGGAGCTGCTGATCCTGACCGACGCGCTGCGGCGCTCCTCGGCCCGGCGCATCACCGCCGTGGTGCCCTATTTCGGCTATGCAAGGCAGGACCGGCGCGCCACCGGGCGCACCCCGATCTCGGCCAAGCTGGTGGCCAACCTCATCACCGAGGCCGGCGTCAACCGCGTCATCACGCTCGACCTGCACGCCGCCCAGATCCAGGGATTCTTCGACATCCCCACCGACAATCTCTACGGCGCGCCGATCATCACCAGCGACATCCTGGACAATTACAACCTCAAGAACACCATGATCGTCTCGCCTGACGTGGGCGGGGTGGCGCGCGCCCGCGCCGTGGCCCAGCGCCTGGGCACGGACCTGGCCATCGTCGACAAGCGCCGCCCCAAGGCGGGCGTGTCGGAAGTGATGAACATCATCGGCGACGTCGAGGGGCAGGCCTGCATCCTCATCGACGACATCGTGGATTCGGGCGGCACGCTGGTCAACGCCGCCGAAGCCCTGCTCAAGGCCGGCGCCAAGGAGGTTTCGGCCTATATCACCCATGGCGTGCTCTCCGAGGGCGCCTCCGAGCGCATCGCCGCCAGCAAGCTCAAGGAGCTGGTGGTGACCGATTCCATCGAGGAAACCGAAGCCCAGCGCGCCGCCGGCAAGATCCGCCGCATGACCATCGCGCCGCTGATCGGGGAAGCCATCGCCCGCACCGCCAGCGAGCAGAGCGTTTCCAGCCTGTTCGACTGACGAGCCGGCTTGCCGGCCCGCACCCGCCACGCTAGGCATGGGCGGACATCTTTGCGGATACCCCCATGGCCCAGCAGCCTCCCCCGGGCGACCCCTGGTTCTTTTCGGCGCCCGCCACCGGGCTGCGGCTGGAAGTGACCACGTCCTTCCACTCCCCCACCTTCGCGCGCTTCTATCCCAGCTATGACCGGGCCTTCATCCTGCCCTCGGAAAAGGAAGACGAGGACGGGTTCAGGGCCTGCCTCGCCCTCAACCGCCCCGGCAGGACGCGGCAGGCGCTGGTCGAGCGCTTCGGGCCCTTCAACGAATATTGCATGATCGCCCACGATGCCGCCGAGGGCATCGAGATCGGCGGCATCAACTGCATCGTCCTGCAATACGAGGACGCGGAGGGCCGGCCCGTCGCCTCGGTCAATCTCAACTACATCTTCGTCGACCCCGCCCGGCGCGGGCGCGGCTATCTGCGCCGGATGCTCGACGCGCTGCGCCTGGCGCTGGACGAAAAACTGGCCCCCGGCCGGAACGCCCTGGTCTTCCTCGAGCAGAACGACCCCTTCCGGCTCGACGAAACCGCCTATGCCCAAGACACCGCCCATGCCGGCATCGACCAGTTCGACCGCCTGCATGTCTGGGCGCGGATGGGCGCGCGCATCCTCGATTTCCCCTATGTGCAGCCGGCCCTGTCGGCCGGGCAGGAACCCGATGCGAGCCTGGCCTACTCGCTGCTCGACGCGCAGCGGACAGCCCTGCCCGCGACGCTGCTGGCCGATCACCTCGAACGCTTCTTCGTGCTCTCGGTGTGGAAGGGCCGCATGCCGCGCGACCGCGCGGTAGCGGACGCGCAATTGCGCGACCTGCGCACCCGCCCCGCCGGCGCCCAGGTGCGCATCCTCGACCCCTCCCCCCTGCTCGAGCGGGTGCGGGGGCAAAAAGATCGCTGGAGCATCTTTAAAGATCGCCCCGCCAGTCTAGTATCGGCCATAATGGAACAGGCGGGGGCGCAGTAAAACGATGGCGAAACGGCAGGAAACGCGCAACCAGGACAGGCAAGCGGATTCCGGCCTCTATTTCACCCTCTCGCTGCATCTGGACAACGACAACATCATGAAGAAGGCCCCGGACCTCTACCGGAGCCTGAGCACGCAGGCCCCGCCGGCCGACGACCAGCCCTTCCACGCCATCGACGCCGACACCCGCCGCCGGCGCCAGATCGAAATCCAGCAAAGCTGCCCGCCCGGCGCCCGGGGCACGCCGCTCTCGATCCAGCTCGCCAACGCCATCGAGCCGATGTTCCACGACATCGCCGACCGCGAGCGGCTGGGCGTGGTGGAAGACTTCCTCATCGCCATCGCGGCGACGCCCGGCTCGCAGGACATCGAGGACACGCTGAGCGCCGATCTCTCCTTCACCGGCACCGTCCGCTGGGAGACGGAAGGAACCCGATACCGCGCCGAGGCGAGCCCCGACGCCGCCAGCGTCGATATCGGGGGCATCGCCATCAAGCGGTTCTGGTATGTCCACCGCAATTATTCGCTCTCCTACCACCTCTCCTTCAAGATCCTGAACTACGAGCACACGCCGGCCTATTTCCTGCTGTTCTCGGTGTTGCAGAAGCTGGTTTCGCCCAAGGAATTCTCGCTGGGCAGCGCGCCCGCGCCGGGAGAGTTCCTGCGCATCGCGCGCGGCAAGACGCCCGATATCGACCCCTTCCTCGCCATCAGGCTGCGTCGGCAGGGCGAGGAGGATTATGCCGATTTCTGGCAATTCGTCCTCGACCTCTTCGAAGGGGATTTCGACACCCTCTACCAGTCGGCCACCGGCACGACGCTGCCGGCCAGCCTGGCCGCCTGGGACAGCGGCATTCTCAAGCACGAGCCCTATGTGGAGGTGCCGGGGCTGAAAATGCCCGACGCGCGGGCGATGTTCTATTTCGCCGACGAGGTCTTCCTCAACCTGCTGCTGCCCGAATATTCCGACGGGGCGCCGGCCAACCGCTACGACATGCTGCGCGAGGATTTCTTCGACGGCGAGCTGGCCGCCGCGCTCGACCCCGAAACAGAGAATTGCAAGGTGCAGCAATCGGGCAAGGGCGAGATCACCATCGGCGCGCCCTTCTGGGACTGGCTGGACGGGGTGCAGCGCGACTGGGAAAAAACCCTGCCGCCACCGCCCCCGCCCGCCCCCGGCAAAACCTCGGCCGGCCCGATCGATCCGGCCTGGTTCGAGACCCGCGAGGGCGACAGCCCCGAGGCCCGCAGGGGACGCGACCCGGCCCTGAGCCGGCGCGGCGAGCGGCTGCGGACCAACCTGCCGCTGGCCTATATGTTCCTTTCGGGCTTCAACCAGAACATCATCGACTTCGTGAACCAGGATGCCTCGGAAATCCTGGACAGCATGGACCCCATCTATCCGGCAACGCAGGACACGGTGGCGGAGGGCTTTTTCTGCCGTTTCGCCAATCCGCGCGCGCTCATCACCTATGTGCGCAAGATGCGGAGCCTGGACACCGGTGCCAAATATATCGGCACCTGCCCCTATGCCTTCCTCATCCACGTGCTGACGCTGCACAATGAATTCCTGGCCCGCGACTTCGAGAGCCGAGCCAACCGGGCCCTCACCCATGCCAGCCACAAGGTGCACGACAGGAGCCTGGCCGAGGCCGCCGACATCTTCTACCGCTTCCGCGAGCGGGAAATGGCCGAATATGACACCCATCACTATGAGAACGTGTTCCGCTACGACACCGAGCGCGACGTGTTCGGGGAATTGCAGACCATCAGGGGCGTGGCGCTCAAGCATGGCTATGTGATGAAGCTGATCGACGCCGCCGAAAAGCGCACCCGCGACAATGAGGAGCGCCTGCGCCTCGAGGCCGAGGAGCGGCGCAAGAAGGAGGAGGAGACCCTCAACCAGCTGGTCTTCATCGTCGGGCTGTTCTCGATCCTGCAGGTCACCTTCCTCATCGCCGACGAGGTGATGCCGCGCGAAGGCATTCTGGGCCTGTGGGCGGCGAGCCCCGACGACGAGAGCCTGGTCACCTGGTTTTTCCTGCATCTGGGCAGGATCATCGCCTTACTTTCGGCGGGCGCCGGGCTCATCCTCACCGGGCGGGTCATCTGGCAGTCGGTGCGCGAGCGCTGGCGCAAGGCCAGGAGCACGCCGCGCAAGGCTTCGCGCCCCTGACAGCCGAAAGGAGAGACCATGCCGCGTTTCCTGGCCCTTTACATGGGCACCTCCGATTCCGCCGGGCAACAATCCTGGGAAAATCTCTCCGAGGCCGAAAAGTCCGAACGCGCCGGCCGCGCCATGGCCGCCTGGGGGGCCTGGGTGGAGGCGCACAAGGGCGCCATCGTCGATAGGGGCGCGCCGCTGGGCAAGACGCTTCTGGCCGGCCCCGAGGGCATTGCCCCCACGCGCAACGCCATCACCGCCTATGTCATCGTCGAGGCGGCAAGCCATGGGGATGCGGCGGCGATGTTCGAAAACCATCCCCATTTCAGCATCTTCCCCGGCACCGGCGTCGAGATCATGCAATGCCTGGCCATGCCGGGGGCCTGACGCCTCGCCCGCAAGCGGGAATCCCTTGCCCGGCGGCCCGGTTTCCGCTATAGCCGCCGCCATGAAGCGCTCGTCACCCCTGGAGGACGGGCGCGTATGTTTTGAAGGCAAGACATACACCAACCCAGAATGGATATTTCCATGGCTGCGACCAAGGTGCTTAGCGCACAGGCGCGTGAGGGAGTGGGCAAGGGGGCCGCTCGTGAACTGCGCCGTCAGGGACTCGTCCCTGCTGTTATCTATGGTGACAAGAAGACCCCCGTCACAATCGCCCTGCCCTACAAGGACGTCCACAAGGCGATCTATTCGGGCGGCTTCCTCAGCCACGTCATCGAGCTCGATGTCGACGGCACCAAGCATCGCGTGATCCCGCGCGACTACCAGCTCGACCCGGTCAAGGATTTCCCCATCCATGTGGATTTCCTGCGCATCGGCGCCAATTCCGTGCTGCATGTGGACGTGAACGTCTCCTTCATCAATGAGGAAAAGAGCCCCGGCCTCAAGCGCGGCGGCACCCTCAACGTGGTTCGCCACTCGGTGGAAGTGAACGCCCCCGCCAACGCCATTCCCGAGCACATCGTGGTCGACCTGGAAGGCACCGATATCGGCGATTCGCTGCATATCTCCGCCGTCAAGCTGCCCAAGGGCGTGACCCCGGTGATCCAGGACCGCGACTTCACCATCGCCACCATCGTGGCGCCGTCGGGCCTCAAGTCCGCCGAAGCCAGCGGCGAGGAAGAGGCCGCCTCCGAGTAATCGGACCGCCGCCCCCTTCTTTCATCTTTCCGAGGCGGCCCACGGGTCGCCTCTTTCATTTTCGGAGCGCTGCCATGAAACTGCTTGTCGGCCTGGGCAATCCGGGCGGCGAATATGAAGGCAACCGGCACAATATCGGCTTCATGGCGCTCGACGCCATCGCCCGCGCCCATGGCATCACCCAATTCCGCGCCAAGCACCAGGGCCTGCTGGCCGAGGGCAGCATCGGGGGCGAGAAGGTGCTGCTGCTCAAGCCGCAGACCTTCATGAACCGCTCGGGCGACAGCGTGCAGAAGGTGGCGCAATTCCACAAGCTCGCCCCCTCCGACATCATCGTCTTTTACGACGAGCTGGACCTCATGCCGGGCAAGGTGCGGGTCAAGACCGGCGGCGGCAATGGCGGCCATAACGGGCTGCGCTCGATCGACCCGCAGATCGGGCTCGACTATAAGCGCGTACGGCTGGGCATCGGGCATCCGGGCAAGGAATTCGTCACCCGCCACGTGCTGGGCGACTTCGCCAAGGCGGACCGCGACTGGCTCGAACCGCTGCTCGACGCGCTGGCGAAAAACGTCGACCTGCTGCTCAAGGGCGACGATTCCGGCTTCATGAACAGGCTGGCGCTGGCGGTTCAGGACCCGGCGGCGGAAAAGCCGGCCCCCAAGGGGCAGAGCCATATCCGCCAGGCCCGGCCCACCGCGCCGCAGGCCAAGCTCCCGCAAAGCGGGCCGATGGCCGACATGCTCAAGAAGCTCTTCAAGGGGGAGTAAGGGGGCCTGTCCCGTGGCTCGCGCTCTTCCTGCCTCCCCACCCCGAACATTGACATCCCGGCCGATCCGACCCAAGGGAAGGCCAACAGTTTCCGGAGCATCCCCATGGGTTTCAAGATGGGCATTGTCGGCCTGCCCAATGTCGGCAAGTCGACCCTTTTCAACGCGCTGACCCGCACCGCCGCCGCCCAGGCCGCCAATTTCCCCTTCTGCACCATCGAGCCCAATGTGGGCGAGGTATCGGTGCCCGATGCACGGCTGGAGAAGCTGGCCGCCATCGGCAAGTCGCAGGCCATCCTGCCCGCCCGCATGAGCTTCGTGGACATTGCCGGGCTGGTGAAGGGCGCCAGCCAGGGCGAAGGGCTGGGCAACCAGTTCCTCGCCAATATCCGCGAGACCGACGCCATCGCCTATGTGCTGCGGTGCTTCGAGGACCCCAATGTCATCCACGTCTCCAACCGGGTCGACCCGCTGGCCGATGCCGAAGTGGTGGAAACCGAATTGATGCTGGCGGACCTGGAAAGCCTGGAAAAACGCCGGGCGGGCGTGGAAAAGAAGGCCAAGGGCAATGACAAGGAGGCCAAGCTGACGCTGGACCTCATCGACCGCGCCCTCCTCGTCCTGCGCGAGGGCCGCTCGGCCCGCTTCGTCGCCCGCGAGCCGGAGGAAGAAAAGGCCTTCCAGGAGCTGCAATTGCTCACCTCCAAGAAGGCGCTCTATGTGTGCAATGTCGACGAGGCCTCGGCGGCCACCGGCAATGCGCTGAGCAAAAAAGTGGAAGACTACGCCCACGCCAATGGCGCCGGCGTGGTGGTGATTTCGGCCGAGATCGAAAGCCAGCTCGCCCAATTGCCCGATGCCGAGCAGGCCGAATATCTCGAAACGCTGGGCCTCGTCGAGCCCGGCCTCAACCGGCTGATCCGCGAGGCCTATGACCTTCTGGGCCTGCACACCTATTTCACCGTCGGCCCCAAGGAAACCCGCGCCTGGACCATCCACAAGGGCGACAAGGCCCCGGCGGCGGCGGGCGTCATCCACTCCGATTTCGAGCGCGGCTTCATCCGCGCCCAGACCATCGCCTTCGACGATTTCGTGGCGCTGGGCGGGGAAGTCGCCGCCAAGGAAGCCGGCAAGGCCCGCGACGAAGGCAAGGACTATGTCGTCAAGGATGGCGACGTGATGCTGTTCAAGTTCAACACCTAGAGCCTCACCCCGCCCCGCTCGCCTGCCGCATCTGGCTGGGGGAGGTGCCGTAGGCGCGGCGGAAATGGTCGTGGAACTGGCTCTGGCTGGAAAAGCCGGACAGGAAGGCGATATTGGCCACCGGCTCCCGCGTGTCGAACAGCAGCGTGCGGGCGCGGATGAGGCGCAGGCGGATGATGAATTGCTGCATGGAAACATGCATCACCCGCGTGAACAGCGTTGCCGCATAATTGGGGTTGAGCCCCACCACGGCGGCGACGCGGCCGGCGCTGAGCGGCTCGCCGATATTTTCCACGATATGGCGCACCATGCGCACCACATAGCGCCTCGGGGCCTGGCCCCGGCCGCCTGAGCCGGGCTTTTCGAGCCAGGGGGGCAGCAGGCTCTCCCAGCCGACAAGGGCGGCGCGGCGGAGCATGATGGCGATTTCGGCCCGCACCAGATCGGCGCGCAGCGCATTGCCGCTGCGATAATCGGCATGCCAGCGCTCGAGCGTCTCGATCCCGATGCAGTCCGCACCCAGCGCAACCACCCCGCCGCCCATCAGCGTCTCGGTGAGCCGACCCAACTGCCCCATCTCCAGAAACGCATCCATGGGCAAATAGATATTGAGCTGGCGCGCGCCCTCGATCCCCTCCAGCCCGACGCATTGATGGGGAATGCCCGCCCAGAACGCCGCCAGCCGCCGCGCCCCGACCCGCACGGCGCCGCCATCGAAGACATAGTCCATATGGCCGGCGGCCAGCCAGTTGAACTCGATATGGCCATGGCTGTGCGGCGCCGCCATCAGCCGGGGGGCAAAGGCGCGTATGCCGAAGCGGCCAAAGGCCTTGCCGGCGGCATAGAAGCTGCGGTCGGGGCGCGGCACCGGCCGGGGCGCGCGCGGGACGGGAGGCCGATCCATGGCGGGGGCTGACACCGAAATCTGAGAAACCCGGAAGAAGTCTTCATTATCCCGGATTGCCTCGCCGCCGGCAAGGCGTAGCATCGCCCCGACCAATCAAGCGCCCGACGGCGCCCTGCTGGAGACAAGACGTGGCCCACCCCCGCATCACCTTTATCGGCGCCGGCTCGACCGTGTTCATGAAGAACATCGTCGGCGACATCCTGCAGCGCCCCGCGCTTGCCGGCGCCACCATCCGCCTGATGGACATCGACCCGGTGCGGCTGGAGGAAAGCCGGATCATCGCCGAAAAGCTGGTCGCCTCGCTGGGGGTGGCGGCGACGGTGGAAACCTATTCGGACCAGCGCCGGGCGCTGGAAAACACCCATTTCGTCGTCGTCTGCTTCCAGATCGGGGGCTATGCGCCTTCGACGGTGATCGATTTCGAGGTGCCCAAAAAATACAATCTGCGCCAGACCATCGCCGACACGCTGGGCATTGGCGGCATCATGCGCGGGCTGCGCACCGTGCCGCATCTGTGGAAGATCTGCGAGGACATGCTGGCCGTCGCCCCCCAGGCGGTGATGCTGCAATATGTGAACCCGATGGCCATCAACACCTGGGCCATTGCCGAAAAATACCCCGCCATCAAGCAGGTCGGGCTGTGCCATTCGGTGCAGGGCACCGCCCATGAGCTGGCCCACGATCTCGACATTCCCTATGAGCAGATCCGCTACCGCTCGGCCGGCATCAACCACATGGCCTTCTATCTTACCTTCGAGCAGCGCCTCCCCGATGGCAGCTATCGCAACCTCTATCCCGATCTCCTGGCCGCCTATCGGGAAGGGCGCGCCCCCAAGCCGGGCTGGAACCCGCGCTGCCCCAACAAGGTGCGCTATGAAATGCTCACGCGGCTGGGCTATTTCGTCACCGAGAGCAGCGAGCATTTCGCCGAATACACGCCCTATTTCATCAAGGAGGGGCGCGAGGACCTGATCGAGAAATTCGGCATTCCGCTGGACGAATATCCCAAGCGCTGCATCGAACAGATCGAGCGCTGGAAGGAAACCTCGGAACGCTATCGCAGCGCCGAGCGCATCGAGGTGAAGGCCTCCCGGGAATATGCCTCCTCCATCGTCAATTCGGTGTGGACCGGGGAACCCTCGGTCATCTACGGCAATCTGCGCAATAATGGCGTCATCACCAACCTGCCCGCCGAGGCGGCGGTGGAAGTGCCGTGCCTGGTCGACGACAACGGCATCCAGCCCACCTTCATCGGCGCCCTGCCCCCGCAACTGGCCGGGCTGATGCGCACCAATATCAACGTGCAGGAGCTGACCGTGCGGGCGCTGATGGACGAAAAGCGCGAGCACCTCTACCACGCCGCCATGCTCGACCCCCACACGGCGGCCGAGCTGGACCTCGACCAGATCTGGGCGCTGGTGGACGATTTGCTGGCCGCCCATGGCGAGATGATCCCGGAATGGGCGCGGGGATGAGTTGATGGATCGGGGTTTATTGCCCCACCCCCTCCCGACCTCCCCCATCAAGGGGGGCGTTTTCAGGGCGCTGCTGTCCCGCTGTCCCCTGTTATCCATCGGCGCTGCCCGCGGACTTGATCCGCGGGCCACTCCCAGCAAACGCCGAGCCAACAAGGGCTCCCAATCTGGCCCACGGGTCGAGCCCGTGGGCAGCGCCGGGGTTTTTCGGAAAACGTAAAGCCAATGCTCCAGCCTCCAAAATGAACACTCCCCCTTGATGGGGGAGGATGGGAGGGGGTGAGTTCGGGCACGGTCGTGCTACTATCACGCATCCATCTTGCCCTTCCCGCCCAAAACGGGCAGAAGAACGGTTGACCTATAGGGCAATCGCATGACCAATCCTGTCACCGAGCATCGCCGGCATTTCGAGGACCTGCGCCTGGGCGAAGTCATCGCGCTGGCGCCCACCACCGTCAGCAAGGACATGATCTTCGCCTTTGCCCGCGAATTCGATCCCCTGCCCTTCCATCTCGACGAGGCGGCGGCCAGGGCGAGCCTTCTGGGCGGGCTGGCGGCAAGCGGCTGGCAGACCGGGGCGCTGAGCCTGCGGGCGCTGGTGGATGCGTTCCTGTCCAGGATCGCCTCCTGCGGCGGGCTGGGCTTCACCAACCTCAAATGGAAAAAGCCGGTGATGGCCGGCGACACCATCAGCGGCACCGCCACCATCGCCGAATTGCGCCCCTCGGCCAGCCACCCCCAATGGGGCATTGTCACGCTGGATTTTGCCATCGCCAACCAGAAGAACGAGCCGGTGATGACCATGCGGCTGGCCAATCTGGTGGAACGGCGGAGCCCGACGCCATGACCCGCTGGTTCGAGGACGTGGCGCTCAACGAAGTGTTCCCGCTGGGCGAGCATTGCTTTTCGCAAGAGGAGATCATCCGCTTCGGCAAGCTCTATGACCCGCAATATTTCCACACCGACCCCGAACTGGCCGTCCACAGCCATTTCGGCGGCGTGATCGCCAGCGGCTGGCACACGGTGAGCATCGGCCACCGCAAAATGGTGGATGCGCTCGACGCCGAGGCGGCGCGGATCGCGGCCCAGGGCGGAACGCCCGGCGTCTCCGGCCCCTCGCCGGGGGTCAATGCCATGGAATTCAAGGCGCCGGTGCGCCCCGGCGACGTGGTGCGCTACGACCTGGTGGTGACCAGCAAGCGCCCCTCCGCCTCCATTCCCGGCTGGGGGCTGCTGCACAACACGGTGACCGCCACCAACCAGCGGGGCGAGCTGGTCTATCGCGCCGAACTGGTGGCCTTCTCCAAGCTGCGCGACTATTCCATGCCCTGGCGCCAGCGTGTGTTGCTCGCCCTCACCAGGCTGCCCCTTATCGGCAAAAGGCTGCTGCGCCGCTCTTGAAAGCGGGGCCGCGGCCCGGCACTCTCTCGCCCATGCGCCGAATCGCCCTCATTGCCGCCCTCACCCTTCTCGCCGCCATGCCGGCCCATGCCCAGGCCTATTCGGGCAACTGGGCCTGCCGCGACGCCACCACGGCCAAGGCCGGCATCCTCACCCTTTACGGCCAGGTCTATGGCTTCGCCTCGACCACGCCGGGCGACCAGAGCTCGGGCACCGGCACGGTGACCGGCTACCAGGACGGGGTGGGCTTCAACGATGGCGGCTTGCGCAGCACGCGCAATGTCCAGGCCGGGCGGATGATTTCCGACCCGACCTATGGCACCGCCATCCAGCTCGAAACCTCCGACGCCATCGTCATGCTCTGCACGCCGCGCTGAGCGGTTTCCCAGCCACAAGGTCATTCCGGCGCAGGCCGGGCCTATCCCGACTCATTTCACATTTGCCTGAAACCCTCGGCTCTTTCGTCCCCTCTCCCTTGGGGGAGAGGGTCAGGGTGAGGGGGCCTTTCTCACGCACCGAGCTTGAGAGCAGGCCCCCTCACCCGGCGCTGCGCGCCGACCTCTCCCCCAAGGGAGAGGTGAAGAAAGAGGCCGCCAAATTTTTTTTGTTTCACCCTTGAACTTTTTCGCCCGCGCACCATTTTACCGGGGCGGCGCCGGGCCCCTCTGGCGAGAGTGAATTCCTGCTCTCGTGATGTCGGAGCTGCTCCACATGACATGGAGATGGTCCGGCGATGGAATCGCTTCTTGCCGCCCTGATGGGCGATTTTCTGGGTACTCCCGTTTATTTCTGGGTCGCGTTCATTGCGATCGTCATTGGCCTTCTGGTCTTCGACCTGGGCATATTGCACCGCGACGAGCATGAGATCGGCGCCAAGGAAAGCCTGAGCCTTTATGGCTTCTACGTCGCCATCGCCCTGGCCTTCGGCGGCTGGGTGTGGTGGCAGCGCGGCGCCGAGGCGGGGCTGGAATTCTACACCGGCTACCTGATCGAGCAGTCGCTGGCGATGGACAACATGTTCGTCATCGCCACCATTTTCAGCTTCCTGGCCATTCCCCGGCTCTACCAGCACCGCGTGCTGTTCTGGGGCATTCTGGGCGTCATCGCCTTCCGCGCCATCCTGATCGGGCTGGGCGCGGCGCTGGTCCATTCCTTCAGCTGGATTCTCTTCGGCTTCGGCGCCTTCCTGGTCTTCACCGGCATCAAGATGTTCAGCCACAAGGACGAAGAGCACGACATCGCCCACAACCCGGTCTTTGCCTTCATCACCAGGCGCTTCCGCGTCACCAAGGAGCTGCATGGGCGCAATTTCACGGTAAGGCAGCCCGACCCCAAGACCGGCAAGCTGGTGACCTGGCTGACGCCGCTGGCCGTGGCGCTCATCATGGTCGAAACGGTGGACCTGATCTTCGCGGTGGATTCGGTGCCGGCGGTGTTCGCGGTGACGCAGGACACCTTCATCGTCTACACCTCCAACATCTTCGCCATTCTGGGCCTGCGGGCGCTGTATTTCGCGCTGGCCGCCGCCATGGGGCGCTTCCGCTACCTGCAGACGGCGCTGGCCATCGTGCTGGTGCTGGTGGGCATCAAGATCTTCCTCGTGCCCGTGGGCATCAAGATTGACACCCTGCTCTCGCTGGTCGTCACCGTGGGCATCCTCGCCGGCGGCGTGATCTTCTCGCTGTGGAAGACCCGCAACGCGCCGCTGGCCAAAGACGAGCCGACCCCGACGCCCGGCGCCTGACCCAAGCGGGCGGAGCGGCGGTTGACGCCGCTCCGCCCTCGGGGCTAGCATGGCCCCCGTTCCAGCCAAGAGGTTCGTGCCGAAATGATCTGAGACCCCGCCCCGGACGCAGGACTGCCCCTTTCCACGCGCTTGCGCGGGCATCGGGCATGGATGCCGTCCCGAGCAGGATCAGGTCCGCGCCGGATCGTCTTCGGCCCGTGAGGCACCGCCTCCGGCGCTGCACCTTCATCCCTCTCCCCGGTATCCGCACCCCTGCGTCGCGCCAACCGCTTCCGCGCGGCGTCTTCGGGCGCCGCCTGTTCCATTCACCCCGCCGCGCCCGCGCTGGCCGGCGGGAAAGGAGAGCTATTGCCATGCCAAAGAACATCTTCCAGCGGCCCCAGCCGATCAAACGCAGCAGCAACGTGCCGCGTCACGGCGCGCCCCTGCCCATGAGCCGCCTCGAGGCGCGCAAGATCGCCCAGCCCAAGCCGGACAAGGAGGCCCCGCCCCTGCCCGCGCTCGACGTGCTGCTGGGCAAGACGCCGCAGTCCTGACACGGGGGAAAGGCCGGGGGTGGAACCTCCGGCCTTTCCTGCTGACACCGGCTGTCCGGGCATGGGGGCAAGGTGGGGCCCTGAGAAACGGAGACCCGCCATGCCCCTCATCGCCAGTTGCCATTGCGGCGCCACGCGCATCCAGTTGCCGGCCCACCCCACCGACGCCACCAGTTGCAATTGCAGCTATTGCGCCCGCACCGGGGCGCGCTGGGCCTATTACGCGCCGGGAGAGCTGAGCCTCCTCTCGCGCGCGGACGAGCGGCTCTACAGCACCAATCCGGAGTTGCAGCAGCATTATTTCTGCGGGCGCTGCGGCATGCAGACCTGGGGCGACTCGCCGGACTGGTCCAGCCTCTATAACGACGACGGCACGCCCAAGCAGGGCGACGGCACCGCCATCCCCAGCGCCCGCAAATACGCGCTCAACCTCAACCTGGTGGATGATCTGGACTGGAGCGCCATCACCATCCACGCCGTGGACGGCCGGAACGGCTGGTAGGGCTCCAAACCGGCCTTAATGGCCGGCAAATTCCATCAGCGCGGTGACGGCGACGCCTTCGGCCTTGAGCTTGTCGCCCCCGCCCAGATCGGGCAGGTCGATGACGAAGGCGGCGTCGGAAACGCTGGCGCCGGTGCGGCGCAACAGGCCGATGGCGGCAATGGCGGTGCCGCCGGTGGCGATGAGATCGTCGACCAGCAGCACCTTATGCGCCGGCGCCAGCACGTCGGCATGAATCTCGATGGTGTCGACACCATATTCGAGCGCATAATTCTGCCCGATGGTCTGGCCGGGCAGCTTGCCCTTCTTGCGCACCGGAATGAAGCCCACACCCAGCGCGATAGCCACCCCGGCCCCGAAGATGAAGCCGCGCGCCTCGATGCCGGCGACATGGGTGATCCCCCGCCCGCGATAGGGCGCGGCGATGCGCTCGACGCTCTCGCGAAAGCCCTCGGGATGCTCGATCAGCGTGGTGATGTCGCGGAACAGGATCCCCTTCTTGGGATAGTCGGGAATGGTGCGCACGAGGGATTTGAGGTCGAGCGGCATGGCGAACCTTTGGGCGGGGCGAGCGGAAGAGGAAGGATCAGCGGGGCTTGTTGCCGACGATATGCCGGGCCAGCACGCCGGCATTATAGGCGGCGCGGCGGGTGATGTCGGCCGCCTTCTCCCGCGTCGCCGGATTGGCGGCAACCGCATGAAGACCCGCCCGCACCGCCGGATGGCGGCTGACGGTGATGGCTGCGGTGGCAAGGGTCACCACGAGGCGAATGGCGGACATGGCAGCTCCGTTTCTCTCAGCCGAATATCGCGGCAGCCGGGGCGGATGGCAAGAGGCGGGGAGGGAAAAGAGGCGTGATCGGGGGAGACCGTCGAGAGGCTGGTGGGTGGGGCTCCTCCCCCTCCCAGCCTCCCCCATCGAGGGGGAGGTGCCGTTCTGTGGATGGGGCAAGATGGTGCCAAGGACACCGCACCACACCTCCCCCTCGATGGGGGAGGTTGGAGGGGGTGGCGGGGGCGCACCAGGAGGCCCACGACCACCAGATCTCCCTTCTCCCCTCGTGGGAGAGGGTGGTGCGGTGATCCATGAGAGAGTTCAGTGCAAGCGGAGGTGTGGATTGCCGGGACGAGCCCGGCAATGACGATGGGTAGGAGCATGAGGACGCCCCAACCACTCAGGGAGCACCTCCCCCTTGATGGGGGAGGTTGGGAGGGGGTGGCGGGGGCGCACCAGGAGGCCCACGACCACCAGATCTCCCTTCTCCCCTCGTGGGAGAAGGTGCCCCCCCGGGACGCGTAGCGCCCGAGGGCAGGCTCCGGGCGGATGAGGGGGTGCTTCCATAAACATTGAAGCATGGGCGGGCGTGGGATCATGCTCGCTTGTGTCCAGGCGGCTCCCATGTATAGCTTCAGCTTCTAAGTGTTTGGAGCCTAAAAGAATGACACGACTTCGCACACTGCCGCTTAATGGCGCGGTTCTACTTGCCGGCGCGTTTGCCGCGGCCATTTCTCTTGTTTCACCGGCACAAGCCTCAAGTGATGACGCGTGGCTCGAATTTCAGCAAGACGTCGAGCGCTCCTGCCTGGCTCATGCCCTGCCGGACCTCGATGTGAAAAACGTCTTTGTGGACCCCTACGGGTCGGAATCTTACGGCTATGCGGTGATGATCGGCACCGGCGTCGGCTCCACGACCGGCTACATGATGGTTTGCACCTACGACAAACTCACCCAGGCTTCCGAGGTGAGTGGCCTGTTCGAGCTTTAGCAATAGAGCAAATCGATGACCTCCACCGCAGGCGGAGGTTTATCAGAAGACAAAAAAAGGGCCCCAGACGGGGCCCTTTTCAAATCCGGGTTCGGATCGGTCAGTGCTCGATGCCGGACCAGATCTTGCGCTTGGTGGCGTACATCAGGCCCGAGAAGAGCACGAGGAACAGCAGCACCTTGAAGCCGGTTTCCTTGCGGCTGGCCAGATGCGGCTCGGCGAGCCACATCATGAAGGCGGAAACGTCGGTCGAGTACTGCTCGAGCGTCATCGGCACTTCGGCCTGGCCCTCGGCCGCCTCGTAGGTGACCTGTTCGTCGGCCAGCGGCGGGGCCATGCCGATGGCGTGGCCGGGGAAGTAGTCGTTGTAGAACTTGCCGTCGGCCAGCTCGAAATCTTCCGGCGCGGTGTCGGGCACATCGTCATGATAGCCGTTGAGCAGCGCGTGGATATAGTCCGGGCCACCTTCCTGATAGGCGGTGAAATAGTTGAAGATCCAGATCGGGAAGGGATCGCTCACGCCGCGGGCCTTGGCCAGGACGGAGAAATCGGGCGGCAGGGCGCCGCCATTGGCGTCGCGGGCATCCTGCTCGGTCGGGAACGGATCGGGCCAGCGGTCGGCGGCGATGGCCGGACGCACGCCGCCCTCGACGCTGGCATCGGCCACCTCATATTCGGCGGCGAGGGCCTTGACCTGCTCCTCCGAAAAGCTCGGGCCACCCGGCTCGCTCAGATTGCGGAAGGCCAGCAGGCGCGCGCCGTGGCAACTGGCGCACACTTCGCGGAACACCTGGAAGCCGCGCTGGAGCTGGTTCTGGTCATAGGTGCCGAAAATGCCGGCAAAGGTCCAGTTCTGCCGCTCGGGATGGGCAGCGCCTTCGGCGGCCTGGGCCGCCGTGCCACCAGCGGCAAGGCCGGCAGCGAGGGCGAGCGTGGCGAGGATCGTCTTGATCTTAATCATTTTTCCTGTCCCCTTCCTCACGCGTGGGCCTGGTTCTTTTCCAGAACGCTTTCCGAGATGCTGGTCGGCAGCGGCCGCGGCTTCTCGATGCGCCCCAGAACAGGCAGCACCACAAGGAAGTGGATGAAGTAATAGGCGGTGCAGATCTTGGCCAGCACCACATAGATGCCCTCGGCCGGCGCGGCGCCCAGATAGGTCAGGGCCACGAAGTTGATGACGAACAGCCAGAAGAACCAGCGGAACATGGGGCGGAAATTGCCCGAACGCACCTTGGAGGTATCCAGCCACGGCAGGAAGAACAGGATGAGGATCGAGCCGCCGAAGAAGATCACGCCGCCCAGCTTGGAATCGATGAACAAGATGTTGAAATCGATGGCGCGCAGGATGGCGTAGAACGGCAGGAAGTACCATTCGGGCACGATATGGGGCGGCGTCACCTGGCTGTTGAACTGGATGTAGTTGTCCGGGTGGCCCAGGATGTCGGGCGCGAAGAAGGCGAACCAGGCAAAGGGGATGAGGAACAGCACCATGCCGAACGCATCCTTCATCGTGTAGTACGGATGGAAGGGAAGCGTGTCGCGGCTGTCCTTGGCCTCGACGCCCAGCGGGTTGTTGTTGCCCGGAACGTGCAGGGCCCAGATGTGCAGCGCCACCACGGCGGCGATGACGAAGGGCAGCAGGTAATGCAGCGAGAAGAAGCGGTTGAGCGTGGGATTGCCCACCGAGAACCCGCCGCGCAGAAGCTCGAGCAGCGGCGTGCCGATGACCGGAATGGCCGCGAAGATATTGGTGATAACGGTGGCGGCCCAGCCCGACATCTGGCCCCAGGGCAGCACATAGCCCATGAAGGCGGTGGCCATCATCAGAAGGAAGATGATGACGCCCAGAATCCACAGCACCTCGCGCGGCGCCTTGTAGGAGCCGAAATACATGCCGCGGAAGATGTGGACATAGACGGCGGCGAAGAACATCGAGGCGCCCACGGCGTGGAACGACTGGATCATGCGGCCGCCATTGACGTCGCGCCGGATGTGCTCGACCGAGTCGAAGGCCATGTCGATATGCGGCGTGTAATGCATCGCCAGGATGATGCCGGTGACGATCTGGACGCCCAGGCACATCACCAGGATGGCGCCGAAGGTCCACCAGTAGTTGAGGTTCTTCGGCGTCGGGAAATCCATCAGGTGCTCTTTGGAGAACCGGATGATCGGCAGGCGGTCATCGAACCATTTCTCGATGGCGCTTCCCGGCGTATAGGTCGAATGTTCTGACATCGGAAAAGCCCCCACTAACCGATCTGGATCAGCGTATCGCTGAGGAATTCATAAGGCGGCAACACCAGATTGGCGGGCGCGGGACCTTTGCGGATACGGCCGGCAGTATCGTAATGCGAGCCATGGCACGGGCAGAACCAGCCGTCGAAATCGCCGGCATCGCCCACCGGCACGCATCCTAGATGCGTGCAGTTGGCGATCATCACCAGCCATTCTTCGTGGCCGGGCTTGGTGCGTTCCTCGTCGGTGGCCGGGTCCTTGAGCTCGCTGAGCGGGACCGCCTTGGCCTCTTCGATCTCGGCCTCGGTGCGGTGGCGCACGAACACCGGCATGCCGCGCCACATCACCGTGACCGACTGGCCCACCGGAATGGCGGAAATGTCGAATTCGATGCTGGCCAGCGCCAGAGTGGACGCATCCGGGTTGAGCTGGTTAATCAATGGCCAGACGGTGGCGGCGGCGCCTACCGCGGCGACCGAGCCGGTTGCGACATAGAGGAAATCCCGCCGTGTCGTTGGTTGTTGAGCTTGCGTGGCCAAGGTCCGTATCCCCGTACAATCACATCAGACGCGGCCGGCGTGGGTAGCGCTTCCGCAACATGCAGGGAATCGCAGCCGTTCGCCCTCAAGCGGCCCGTCAGTCCGGGTTCTTTTTGCACTGTCACAGGAACTTGTCCAGTGCGCCCGGAAGTGACATGGGACAAGTGCGACACTATACCCGATGCAAAGCCGCGCCAAAGACCCATAAGCGCTCGATTCCCGTATCGGGAAAGAAAAATCCCATGGCCGTCGAACTCGCCCTCTACCAGCCCGATATCGCCAATAATACCGGAACGCTGATCCGGCTGGGCGCCTGCCTGGACACCACCATCCACATCATCCACCCCACCGGCTTCGCCTTCTCACCCAAGGCGCTGGCGCGGGCGGGCCTGGACTATCTCGACCACGCCGCAGTGCGCGAGCATAATAGCTGGACCGCCTTCGAGGCCTGGCGGCGCGCAGAGGCAAGGCGGCTGGTGCTGCTGACCACCAGGGCGGAGCGCTCGGCCTATGCGGTGGAGTTTTCGCAAAGCGACATCCTGATGGTAGGCCGGGAAAGCGCCGGCGTGCCCGAGGCGGTGGCCGAAGCGGCGGACCTTGCCATCCGCATTCCCATGCGCCCCGGTTTGCGTTCGATCAATGTGGCGCTGGCCGCCGCGCTTATCCTGGGCGAAGCGAAAAGACAGACCGGCGGCTTTACAGGGCTCGCCTGAAAGGCCAAAGCAGTTTCCCCATGAGCACCACCACCCTGCCCCCCGATATCGAGGCCAAGAAGGCGCGCGCCCTCGACTGGTTCCGAACGCTGCGCGACCGGATTTTCGACGAATTCGAGCGAATCGAGGCCGATGTGAGCGGCCCCAACGCGCATATGGCCCCCGGCCAGCGCGAGATCGCGCCCTGGGACCGCACCGCCGGCGGCGGCGGGGAAATGGGCATGATGCATGGGCGCGTCTTCGAAAAGGCGGGCGTGCATGTCTCGGCCGTGCACGGCCAGTTCTCGCCCGAATTCGCCAAGCAGATTCCGGGCACCGAGGAAGGCGCGAGCTTCTGGAGCGCCGGCATCTCGCTGATCGTGCATCCCTGGAACCCGCATGTGCCGGCGGTGCACATGAACACCCGCATGATCGTCACCGGGCGGCAATGGTTCGGCGGCGGCGCCGATCTGACCCCGGTGCTCGACCGGCGGCGCACCCAGGACGATCCCGATACGCTCGATTTCCACGCCGCCATGCGCGCCGCCTGCGAGAACCGGCCGGGGGTGGACTACCAGCGCTACAAGCAATGGTGCGACGACTATTTCTTCCTGCCGCACCGCAACGAGCCGCGCGGCATTGGCGGCATTTTCTACGACCAGCACAATTCGGGCGACTGGGACGCCGATTTCGCCTTCACCCAGGCGGTGGGCGAGGCCTTTCTCGACATCTATCCAAAACTGGTGCGGCGCAATTTCGAGATCGCCTGGACCGAGGCCGACCGGCACGAGCAATTGGTGCGGCGCGGGCGCTATGTGGAATTCAACCTGCTCTATGACCGGGGCACCACTTTCGGGCTCAAGACGGGGGGGAACGTCAATTCCATCCTCTCCTCCATGCCGCCGGAAGTGCGCTGGCCCTGAGCCATGGGGATTTCGGCGCTCGACATCACCGGCTACCGCTCGATCCGCCGCATCCGCCTGCCCCTGCGCCGCCTGACCGTCCTGGTGGGCGGCAATGGCGTGGGCAAGACCAATCTCTACCGGGCGCTGGAGCTGTTGCAGGCCAGCGCCCGCGGCACGCTGGCCGACGAGATCGCCAGGGAGGGCGGGCTGAGCTCGATCTTCTGGGCGGGCGGGCGGAACCTGTCGCCCGACGGCGGTTTCGATCCGAAATATCGCACCGACGGCTATCGCAGCCATGAAGGCAACAGCCTGCGCCTGTCGGCTGATCTGAGCGAGCTGGGCGCGGGCGAACTGGAGGCGAGCTATTCGATCGAGGTGAGCTTCGCGCCCCGGCAGGCCGTCGCCGCCTTCCCCAACGAAGCCCAGGTCAAGAACGAAACCATCACCACCCGCATCGGCGGCAAGACGGTGCCGCTGCTGGAGCGCAAGGGCGGCATCGCCTGGGCGCGCGATGCCCAAGGCCGCCGCGAAATGGCCAGCGACGACATGCTGGCCAGCGAAACGGCGCTGGCCAATCTTTCCGGCCGTGCCGAAATCGCCGCCGTGCGGCAGGCGCTCACCGCCTGGCGCTTCTTTCACGGCTTCCGCAGCGACGCCGACTCGCCCCTTCGCCGCCCCGCGCGCGCGGTGACGGCGCCATCCCTGGCCGCCGATGGCGCCAATCTGGGCGCGGTCTTCGCCACGCTCCGCCATATCCGCCAGGACACGACCGATCTCGACGCCGCCATCACCGACGCCTTTCCCGGCGCGGAACTGGTGGTGCCGCCGGTGGGTGAATTCGCCAGCTTCGGCATGCGCTATCCCGAAATGCCCAAGCGGGTGTTCCTGCCGCACGAGCTTTCGGACGGCACGCTGCAATTCCTGGCGCTGGCCGGGGCGCTGCTCAGCTATCGCCTGCCGCCCTTCATCGCGCTCAACGAGCCGGAAACCAGCCTGCATCCGGGCCTGCTGCCCATGCTGGCGCGCCTCATCGTCAAGGCGGCGGAGCGCAGCCAGATCTGGGTGGTCACCCACGCAAGCGCGCTGGCCGAGGCCATTGCCGCGGAAAGCGGGGTGATGCCCCGCCAAGTGCTGCGCGACGACGATGGCACCACGATCAGGGGACTGTCACGGCTGGGAACCTTCGAGGACGACTGATCGGGAACCGACCTCCCCGCCCGAGCGTTGTGCCATGAGCCTCTATTTTGTCGCGTTTCCGAACCGCAAAACCGTTGCCACTTTTGCTGGAAACGCTCTGAAGGCACAAACCCAAGGAGAGAGCATGAAACGCTTTGATTCCGGCACCCTCATCCCCGGCGCCACCTGGCATGCCGAGGCGGAAAGCGAGGCCGAGGTGGTGCGCAAGGCCGTGGAAAACCTGCGCACCCTGCATGGCGAGGCCATGGTGCGGCCCGACATGGTGGAACGCATCAAGGAACGCATTGTCGAGGTGACGCCGGGGCGTCGGGGATAGTGCCTTCAACCACGATATCATGCCGGCCTTGAGCCGGCATCCATCTCCGAATTTCACCACATTCATCGAGCGTGTGGACAGCCTTCAGGATGGATTCCGGCCTGCGCCGGAATACACGGTGGGTGGGGATGGTTTGGTTAAAACCGAACCTCGGCCAGCAGTTCGGCCTTGCCCAGCGTAAAGCCGCTGTCGATCCAGAGCTGTTCGAGGCGCCGGAGCTGCTGCCCGAGGGCGGGGCCCTGCGCCATGCCCAGCCCGGCCAGATCGGCGCCGGTGAGGGGAAAGGGTGGAACGATAAGGCCGGCCAGCATGCGCGCCGCCTCGGCCAGCCGGTCGCGGCTCCAGTTTTCCCGCGCCGCCGCCAGGGCCAGCCCTTCCACCGCCGCCTCGCCCTGCCGATAGGCGACTTCCCCGATGCGGTCTTCCGCCAGCAGCGCCGCAGCCGCCGCAATGGCGCGGGCCTCGTTCATCACCTGGTTGGAAAGACGCCAGGCCGGTTGCAGGGCGTCGAGCTTTTCTTCCCCGATCAGCGCCAGGCGGGTGGCAACATTCTGCCCGCCCAGCGCTTCATAGGCGCGCAGGGCCGGACGAGCCGCCTCCGCCAGATCGAGGAGCCCCAGCCCGGCCATGGTTTCGAGCGTGGTGGCGATTGCGGGCAAAGCCAGCATGCGCAGCATTTCGTGACCGATGCGCTCGCGCGAAAGATGATCGAGCCGGTCTACGGCGGCGGCGCAGGCGGCAAGGCCCGCAGGCTCGAAATGCTCGCCGCCATGGCTGGCCGAAAAGCGGAAGAAGCGGAAGACCCGCAAGCCGTCCTCGGCGATGCGTTGCTCGGGGGCACCGATGAAGCGGACCACGCCGGCGCGCAGATCCTCGAGCACGCCCAGGGGGTCGTAAAGCGTGCCGTCGGCGGCGCAATAAAGCGCATTGAGGGTGAAATCGCGCCGCCGCGCGTCTTCCACCCAATCGGTGCCAAAGGCCACTTCGGCGCGGCGGCCATCGGTCTTGACATCCCGGCGCAGGGTCGTCACCTCGGCCAGGGTCTCGCCCAGCACCAGCGTCACCGTGCCATGGTCGATGCCGGTGGGATGGGCGGCAATGCCGGCCGCCCGCGCGCGGGCCATGACCTCCTCGGGCAGCAATTCGGTAGCCAGGTCGACATCATTGCCGGCGGCGCGGCCCAGAAGCGTGTCGCGCACCGCACCGCCCACGGCGCGGGTGCGGCGGCGGGAACCGTCTAGCGCGGCAAAGATCGCCTGCATCTGCGGACGCACCAGCCATGGAGCCGTTTCCAGCCGAGCCAGGGTCACGGCGCGGCGTCCGGCAGGACGATATCGCGGAAGCGGCGGGTGAGATTGGCGGTGATGCCCCAGATGCGGTGCCCATCATGGTCGATCTGCCAGCTCCGGCGCTCCTGCCCCTTGTGGCGGATGCGGAACTCGCCATAGGCCTCGGCGGCCAGGATGCGCGTCAGCGGCACCTCGAACACCGAATGCACCTCGTCGGGGTTGGGCACGAAGGGGCCGCTGGGCTCGACCACCGCCACCACCGGGGTGATGAGATAATTGGTGCCGGTGTAATAGGTCGGCATGAAGCCCAGCACCTGTGCATCGGCGCGCGCCATGCCCACTTCCTCGAAAGCCTCGCGCAAGGCGGCGTCGGCGGCGCCATCATCCTGCGCATCCACCTTGCCGCCGGGAAAGGCCACTTGCCCCGAATGGGCGCGCAGATCGGGCGAGCGCTCGGTATAGAGCACGGTGCGCCCCTCGGGCCGGCGCACCAGCGCGATCAGCACCGCCGCCGGCACCGGCGGGCGGTTGAACGGGGTATCGGGCGTCCAGTCCGGCACCAGCGTTTCCCGCGCCGGCAAGGGCGGCGGCGCGGCCAAGAGCCGGCAAGACAGGGTTTCGATTATGGCGTCGTCGGGCGACAAGGCGGGCACCGGAAAAGTTGCGATGCCCTAATCTAGGCGGATCGGGGCCGATTTGCACCACCAGGGATGCAGGGCTGGGTTTCGGCGGCAGGGCAGCGGCCCCGCATTCGCGCGGAGATCCCTCCCCCTGCAATTCCGCTGGACGCAAAATCGCTGTCCCTCTCCCGCAACGGGAGAGGGATGGGTTCAGCTCTTACCCCTGCCAGGGCCCAATGGTGCCCGAAAGCGTGGCCGCCAGCGTCTTGTCGTTGGAGAGCAGCAGCACGCGGGTGGGATCGACCGGGCCGGGGAATTCGATATTGCCGGGGACCGTGGGCTCCCAGCCCAGCGGGCAATAATAGTCGCGGTCGCCCACCAGCATGACGAAGGCGCCGTCGCCCCGCGCCAGGGCCCGCGCCGACACTTCGCGGGCAAGGAGCTTGCCGGCGCCCAGCTTGCGGAAATCGGGATGGGTGGCCAGCGGCCCCAGCATCCAGCCATTGACCCCGCCAATGGAAATAGGGGTCATCCACACCGAGCCGCAGGGTGTTCCCTCGACCTCGGCGATGAGGCTCAGGCTCGTGTCGATGGGGAAGCGCTCGCGGATGCGGAAGGCGGTGCGGGCAAAGCGGCCGGGGCCGAAGGCAATGGCCTGCAATTGCTCGACGAAGGCTTCGTCGCCCGGCGTGGCCAGGCGCACGCTGGGGACGCGCGCAAGCGGAACGGGGGCGAGGGAAGACGCGGCCGGGGGCGCAACGGAGAGGGTCATGGCAATGATCCGATGGGGGATGCGTGGGACAAACCGGGCGCTCGCGCGAGCACCGCAAAAAAAGACCGCTCAGGGTCGTCGTGTCGCCAGCAAAACCTTCACCATCCTGGGCGCCTCCACGCCTTTTTTCCGCATAGCATCACCCGTGCCGCGCGTAAAATGAAAACTCATGCTGGGGCTCCCGTTTTTTTGGTCCGGCGGAGACGCACTGGAGCCGAATTGGACAACAGCCCGTTGCCCCATCGGCTCCTTATCGTTGCCGCGCCGACATTCTAACTCTAGGACAGGGCTCGGCCTTCGCAGAGCAGACGCCGCCAACAAGTCCAGATGATGACGGAAAGGGTTCGATCGTGGGACAATTGATCGACGGAAAATGGTCCACCCAGTGGTACGACACCAAGAAGACGGGCGGCCGTTTCGAGCGCAGCCAGGCCGGCTTTCGCAACTGGATCACCCCCGATGGCGCCGCCGGCCCCTCGGGCGAGCCCGGCTTTGCCGCCGAGGCGGGGCGCTATCACCTCTATGTCTCGCTCGCCTGCCCCTGGGCCCACCGCACGCTGATCTTCCGCAAGCTCAAGGAGCTGGAAAACCTGATCTCGGTTTCGGTGGTCTCGCCCAAAATGCCCGACGAGACCGGCTGGACCTTCCGGACGGACGAGGGTTCGAGCGGGGACGCGCTGTTCGGCAAGGACATGCTCTGGCAGGTCTATACGCAGGCGCTGCCCGACTATACCGGCCGCGTCACCGTGCCGGTGCTCTGGGACAAGAAGACCGGCCGCATCGTCTCCAATGAAAGCTCGGAAATCATCCGCATGTTCAATTCAGCCTTTGACGGGCTGACGGGGAACACGGACGACTATTATCCCGAGACGCTGCGCGAGAGCATCGACGCGCTCAACGCCCGCATCTACGACGCGGTCAACAACGGCGTCTATAAAGCCGGCTTCGCCACCACCCAGGCGGCCTATGACGATGCGGTGACGACGCTGTTCGAGGCGCTGGACTGGCTCGAGGCGATCCTGGGGGAAACCGCCTATCTCACCGGCGAGGCCATCACCGAGGCCGACTGGCGGCTGTTCACCACGCTGGTGCGGTTCGACGCGGTCTATGTCGGCCACTTCAAATGCAACCGCCGCCGCATCGCCGACTATCCCAATCTCTCGCACTATCTCAAGGCGCTCTACGAGGTGCCGGGGGTGAAGGAAACGGTCGATCTCGACCATATCCGCACCCATTATTACTGGAGCCACGTGACTATCAATCCCACGCGGATCATCCCGGTGGGGCCGGAATTGCCGTTTCTGAAGTAGATGCAGATTTATCCACCATGTCATTCCGGCGCAGGCCGGAATCTATGCTGAAGGCCATCCCCGACACCAGCGTGCATGGGAAGATGCGGACATGGATTCCGGCCTGCGCCGGAATGACCCGGGGAACGGAAAGTCTATCTAATACCCCCACACATCCCGTTGCGGGGCGCCGTCGAAATATTCGTCGATCCGCTGCGAGGTGGCCGGGGTGACCCCTTCGGGCAGGGCATGGCGGTCGAACCAGCCGACTTCGGCGATCTCGCGGTCGGGCTTGCGCTCGAAGACCTTTTCGAAGCCGGTGGCGATGAAGAAGGCGACATGGTCGCGGTCGGTCACCGGGCTGCAATTGTGATAGACGCCGAAGAGCTTGAGCGGCCCGACGACGCGATGGCCGGTCTCCTCCAGGGTCTCTCGCGCGCCGGCCTCGGCCAGCGTCTCGCCCGGATCGACTCCGCCGCCGGGAAACTGCCAGCCCGGCACATAGGTATGGCGGATGAGCAGCACCCTGTCGCCATCGACCACCATCACCCGGGCGCCCAGCGTCATGCGGTGCCAGAACCCCTTGAGGGTGAGGAACACCCGCGAAATCATCTGCTGCTTGCGATTCATCTGCATGGGCACACTCGTAGAGCATTTCACCGTTTCATTGAAACGGCGAAAATCGCTCCAGGTCTCTCCGTTGCGGCGTTTCCGGCAAAATCGTTGCCCTTTTGCCGGAAACGCCCTGGCCTCATCCCTGGCAGAGGCGCAATCGGGACAAAATTCACCGATGTGGCGATTGACCGTTTTCTTGTCGCCGCCCTTCTGGCATTACCCCCGCAATGATTACGCTGGCCCATATCTCCGATATCCATCTTTCGCCCATGCCCGAAATGGGCCTGCGCGACCTGATGGGCAAGCGCATCACCGGGTACCTCAACTGGAAGATGCGCCGCCACGAGGAGCTCAACAGCGAGACCCTGGCGCGGCTGGTGGCGCATCTGCAGGCGCAGAACCCCGACTTCACCGCCGTGACCGGCGACATGGTCAACCTGGCCATGCCCTATGAGATCGAACGCGCCGGGCGCTGGCTCGAGGCGCTGGGCCCGGCCGACAAGGTGGCCATCTGCCCCGGCAATCACGACGCCTATGTGCCCGGCGCGCTGGAAAGCGCCCAGCGCGCCTGGGGCGACTATATGCGCGGGGAAACGCTGGACCAGGCCGCCTTCCCCTTCGTGCGGCGGGTGGACGAGCTGGCCATGATCGCCTGTTCGAGCGCCGTGCCCACCGCGCCCTTCCTGGCCATCGGCCGGTTCGACCACGCCCAGGCCGAACGGCTGGGACGCATCCTGGGCATATTGGGCGAGGCCGGCTATTTCCGCGCCGTGATGATCCACCATCCGCCCAATGCCGAATTGCAGCACCCCTCCTTCGGGCTGATGGGGCACAAGCTCTTCCGCCAGGTGATCGCCGAGCACGGCGCCGAAATGATCCTGCACGGGCACACGCACCGCTCCTCCATCCATTCCATTCCCGGCAAGGGCAAGGAAGTGCCGGTGGTGGGCGTGGCCGCCGCCAGCGCCGCCCAGGGCGGCAAGCTCAACGACCCGGCGCGCTACAATCTGTTCCGCATCGAGCGCAGCGGAAGCGACTGGACCTGCACCATGCGCGAATATGGCTTCCAGCGGCTGGGGCAGGACATCGTCATGCGCCTGCAGATGCGCATCCGCTAGGAAGTCCTATTCCCGCCGCATGGACAAATCACCTATAAGGGCAACGACCCTGCGGAGTGATCCCGGCCTTGAGCGAACAATTCAGCATAAACCGCCCGCAATTCGACCCGGCGACGGGCCTTGCCCGCTTCCCCTATAGCCTGGGCGAGTTGGACTTCACCGAAACGCTGCAATTTCCCCCCGGCGCCGACAGGGCCGCCGCCGCAAGCCCCGCCTTCGCCAAGCTGCTGGATCTGACCGCCATCGTGCTCGGGGTGAGCTATTTCAAGCTGCGCGCGCCCTTTTCCATCGTTGCGCCCGACATCGCGCTGACCCCGGCCGAGCGCGCCTTCGCCATCGACGTCTATGAAAACGGGCTGGGGGAATTCTACGCCCGCAACAATCTGGCCCGCTTCGGCCGGCTGCGGCTGGAGGCGCCCGAGGAGAGGCGGGGGCCGCCGCCCGCCCCCAGCCTGCCCCGGCGCAGCCTGCTGCCCATCGGCGGGGGCAAGGATTCGCTGGTGAGCGTGGACCTGCTGAGCCATGTCGGGGTCGACTTCACCCCCTTCGCCGTCAATCCGCGCGGGCCGATCCTGAGCTCGGTGGAGCGCATCGAGCGCGCCCCGCTCTATGTGACGCGCACGCTGGACGCCGAAATGATCCGCCTGGGCACCCAGCCGGGCTATTACAACGGCCACGTGCCCTCCACCGCCATCAATTCCATGATCGCGGCGCTCTCGGCCCTGCTCTATGGCTACGACCAGATCGTGCTCTCCAACGAGCGCTCGGCCAGCGAGGGCAATGTGGAATTCGATGGGCGCGAGACCAACCACCAATATTCCAAGTCGCTCGGCTTCGAGCTCCTGATCGCCTCCATCCTTTCGGACGCCACCGGCGGGGCGCTGAGATATTTTTCGCTGCTGCGGCCCTATTCGGAAGCGCGCATCGCCTCGCTCTTCACCCACGAGACCAAATTCGACCACGTGTTCTCGAGCTGCAACCGCAATTTCCGCCTGGCGGGCAATTCCGGGCCCCTGTGGTGCGGGGAATGCCCGAAATGCCATTTCGTCTTCCTGATCTTCGCCCCCTTCATGACCAAGCAGCGCCTGCTCTCGATCTTCGGGCGCAATCTGCTGGACAATCCCGCCCATGAGCGTTCCTTCCGCGAGCTTTCGGGGCTGGCGGGGCAGAAGCCCTGGGAATGCGTGGGCGAAATCCGCGAGGCGGCGGCCTGCCTTTATACGCTGACCCGCCATGCCGACTGGCACGAGGACGCCGTGGTCAAGGCCCTCAAGCCCGATCTGTTCGCCCAATATGGCGAGCCGCAATTGCAACTGGCCATGGCCGAATGCCTGACCGACAGCCGCGACCACCACATTCCCCCGGCCCTGGCCGCCAAGGTGGCCGCCTATGCGGTTTGACGCTCCGATCCTGCTCTATGGCGCCGGGCGCGAGGCCCGCTCCACCCGCGCCTTCCTCAAGGCACGCGCGCCGGAACTGAAAGTCTTCGTCACCGTCGACAGCGGCGCGGCAGACATCGCCGAAACCGAAGTCATCGCCCCGGCGGATTTGCCCGCCGCCCTTGCCGAGAGGCGCTTCGGGCTCATCGTCAAGAGCCCCGGCGTCTCGCTCTATAAGCCCTTCTTCGCCCAGGCGCGGGCGGCCGGCATTACCGTCACCTCAAACCTCAACCTCTGGGGCGCGGCCTATCGCGCCGGGCGTCGAGTGATCGCCATTTCCGGCACCAAGGGCAAATCCACCACCGCCACGCTGACCCATCTGATGCTGACCAGATCGGGGCTGGATGCCGGCCTGGCCGGCAATGTCGGCCTCGCCCCGCTCGACATCGCCGACAGCCACGCCATCGTCGTGTTCGAGCTTTCGAGCTACCAGACCGCCGACATGGATTTTGTGCCCGACCTGGCGGCGATCACCAATCTTTATCCCGAGCATGTCGACTGGCACGGCACGCTGGAGCGTTATTTCGCCGACAAGCTGCACCTTATCGCCCGCGACGGCGATTTTCCCGTGGCGCTGGGCGCGGCGGCGCAGCGCAACGATCTGGTGCTGCGGGCGCGGCGCAATCCCGGCCGCGAGGTGCGGGCCCTGACGCCCGGGGAAGGCGCCGCCATCGACGCGGCCATCGCCATCTCGCGGCTCAAGGGCGCGCATAACCGCGACAACGCGCATCTGGCCGCGCGCATCGCCCTGGCGGCGGGGGCGACGCTGAAGGGAATCGAAGAAGGCATTGCCGCCTTTTCTCCCCTGCCCCACCGGCTGGAGGAGCACGAATTCGGCGGCATGCTGTTCGTCGACGATTCCATTTCCACCACGCCCGAGGCCACCAAGGCGGCGCTGGCAGCCTATGCCGGCAAGCGCCTCGCCCTCATCGCCGGCGGCCATGAGCGGCAGCAGGATTATGCCGAGCTGGCGGGGCTGCTGGCCGGCTATGGCGTCACCATGCTGGCCTGCCTGCCGGTGACAGGGGCACGGCTGGCCGCCGCCACGAGAAAGGCCGCCCCGGATATCGCCGTGCTCGAAGCCCCCGACCTCGAAACGGCGATGCAGGCGCTTTTCGAAAGGCGCGGCGCGTTCGATGCGCTCATCCTCTCCCCCGGCGCACCGTCCTATAATCAGTTCAAGAATTTCGAGGAGCGCGGCAGCCGCTTCATCGCCCTGGCCGAATTGCTTTTTTCCTGAGGGATCAGAACGCCTGCGCCAGGGCCAGCGGCGGCATGCCGGCGCGGGTGAGGGCGGTGCGGATGGTTTCGATCAGCACCCGGTCGCCGATCCGCTCGCCCAGGCGCGGCACCACGCCCCGGGCCCGGAAGGCGGGAACGTCCAGCACCTGCGGCAGGTAGCGGTTGACCATGGCGCTGTCACCCGCCCCCTGCCCGGCCAGGATGGCCAGGATCGGCCCCAGCTCGCGGTCGGCCCGCGCATAGATCTCGGCATGCGCCCCGGCGGTGGCGAAATCGCCCTGGCGCAAGGCGACCAGCGCCGGCACGCCATGATACCAGTCGGGCGGAGCCTCCGATTCCTCCAGGGCCGTGCGCCCCGTCTCCTCCGCCTCGGAGAGGTCCCCGCTCAGGGCCAGCAGCAGCGCGAAGCCGGCCAGCCCATCGCTATTGGCCGGATTGAGTTGGATGGCCGAGCTATAGGCGTCGCGCGCCTGCCGCCGCGCGCCCTCGGCCTCATAGAGCCGGGCCCGCTGCTCCCAGACGAAACTGCTGACTGGCGCAAGGCGCGTCGCCGCCGCGATATGGGTCTCGGCGGCGGCAAGGCGCTCGTCCGGCCCACCCGCCGGCGGATCGAGGAAGCCATCGGCGATGAGACTGCCCAATGCCGCCTGCGCCGCGGCATTTTCCGCCCCGGCCGCCCCCAGGGCGGCAAGGCAATCGCCCGCCCGGCGGGCGGCGCCGGACGCGCGGCTTTCCCGGTAAAGATCGAACAGCACCCGGCAAAGATAGGGGCTGGCCTGCGGGCCCGAAGCGGTGTCGGCGGCAAGGAGCAGCCGCGCCGGGGCGTGGAGCGGACCGCGCGGGCTGCCCAGCATCAGGCTGAACACCTGCGACACCCGGTCGAGAACCCCCAGCCCCGCCGCATCCTCGACCGGCACCGCCAGGGTGTGGTTCCACACCACATTGCCCGCATCGCTCTCGGTGAGGATGGCGCTGTACTGGGCGATGCGCTCGTCGAGCCGCACGATGCCGGTGAGGACGAAATCGCTCTCCGCCGCCTCCCCGTTCGCCCCGTACCGCACCTCGATATTGCCGAACTGCTCAAGGTCGGTGACCAGCTCGATGGCCAGCCCCGCCACCTGCGGGCGCAGCCGGGCCGTGCCGGCGAGGTCCTGGAACTCCACCACCGTGATGGTGGGCCGCCGCAGCCCCGGCCCATCGGAGGGAGCGGGTGCGTGCCGGCTCACCCAGCCATTCTGGGCAAAGGCCACGAGAACAAGGAGCAGGGCCCCAAGCGCCAGCCCATACCAGCTGCGCGGCAGGCCCGGGCGCGCGGGCCGGGGCGGAACCGGCGCGGTGTCCCCGCCTGGGTCCATGCCCGCTTCGGCCTCGACGAAGACGAATTCGGGGATGTAGCGCCCGACCGGCAAATGGATGCGGGTCGCTTCGCTGGCGCCCGGCCCCTTGTAATACTCCTCGAGCAGGCCGCGCAGCCGCCGGGCCTGCACCCGCACGATCGGATCGGCCTGCGGATCGAAATCGGCGGGGCGGCCGAAGACGTCCACGGCGATGGCATAGGCCTTGATCGCCGGACCGTTGCCGTCGAGCGTCTGGCGCACGATATAGTCGAGAAATCGGCCGAGCTGGGGGGACCGCGAGATTTCCGGCCACGCCAGCAGCCGTTGCAGCGCAGCCAGAACCGCTTGGCGTTGTGGCGCAGCGTCGTCGGGCAACGAGACCTCCCAAACCCCGTCCGATTGTGACGCTTTACATGTAAAACACAAGAGCCCCGTTACACGCACTTTACCTGCGCTAGCCTTTTTGCCGGGCGCGCGTTCAGCCATCAACGCCGCAATGGTGCGCGTTTCCCCGCGCCGCTTTGCGCCACCAAGGCCCCGGCACAAGCGCTCTGACCTCTGGTTTTCTGCGAGTAACCGCCCCTCCACCCCTCCTCCGGTGACCGGGCGGCAGCGTTGTTTTGAACTCCCTGCGACGGCGGCGGCGCAAGGAGGCAAGGTTCGGGCAAGCATGTGGAAAACTTCCCCCCGGGAGGCTCACCACCCTTCAGCGCGTTTCCCGACATTTCCACGCCGCCGTGACGATTTGACGGTTTCAGGGCGCCGGCCAGGCCCCTGATACGATCGGCATGCAACTCCTGCGTCCACAGGTTGCGTGCCTCGGTCTGGGAGGGCGCTGCGGGACAGTTTTCGCGCTGACCCTGCATTCCCAAGTGCCCTCCCGACCACTCCCATCCCCCGCAATGGGGGCGCCGGCCCTTTCAGGGAATCGGCGTTTGGGCGCGGACACGACGCCTCCCGGTCGTTGCCCGCACGGGGGGAGAAGCATGGGCAGGGCGCGCGTCCCTCAGCGCCGCGGTCCGACGATATGCTTCTCCCCGCGGCCCGCTGTCCCGCCCTCGCCCCTTGCATGCGCCATGCCATGGGAAAAGACACGCAGCGCCGCCAGCACCAGCACCGCCAGCAGCGCCGTGCCCAGCGCCACCCCGTAGAACCCCAGCGCCGCGGCCACGCCCACCGCCCCGGCCAGCCACATGCCGGCCCCGGTGGTCAGTCCCTGCACATTGTCGCCCGAGCGGAAGATGGCCCCCGCCCCCAGAAAGGCGATGCCGGCCGTCACCGCCTCGACGGCACGGACCGGATCGGCGCGCGAGCCGGCCTCGCCGGGCGCGATGGTGTGGAAAATCTCAAAGGCGAGGATGGTGAACAGCGCGGCGGCCACCGCCACCAGGATATGGGTGCGCAGGCCCGCCTCGGCGGTGCTGACCTGGCGCTCGAAGCCGATCACCGCCCCCAGGACGGCGGCGACGAACAGGCGAATGGCGATGATGTGCTGGGGCAGGTAGGTGTCGACGAGGCCGAAGGCATTGCCGGAATCCATGGGCGTCTCCGCTGGGTGATGGTGGAACCACAACCCGGCGGGAAGACGCCGGTTCCGCCTCAGACGGTCTTGAGCCAGCCCCCATCGACGAAATAGGCCGAGCCGGTGGAATAGCTGGCCTTGTCCGAGCACAAAAAGACGAAGAAATTGGCCAGCTCGGCAGGCGTGGCGAAGCGCTTCATGCCGCCCGCCTCGTCGGCCACGCCCTGCAAATGCGCCTGCCAGCCATCCTCCCCCGCGATCTGGCGCGCTGTCTTGATCCAGTCGGGCGTGAGGACGAGGCCGGGATTGACGGTGTTGACGCGGATATTGTCGCCCGCCACCTCATTGGCCAGCGTCTTGGAAAACATCATCAGCGCCGCCTTGGTGGTGTTGTAGATCGGCTCGTACCAGAGCGGCTGCACGGCGCAGATCGAGGCATTGTGCAGCACCACGCCGCCGCCGCGCCGCTTCATCGCCGGCACCAGCCCCCGCGCCAGCCGCACCGCCGCCATCACATGCAGGTCCCAGTAATATTGCCATTTGGCGTCGTCCGCCTCGGCAATGGTCTCGTTGGAGCCGGTGCCGGCATTGTTGATGAGGATGTCGGCGCCGCCAAACCCGGCCTCGGCCGCCGCGATCACCGCGTCGCACCCCGAGGCGGTGGCGACGTCGGCCGCCACGGCCTGGGCCCGGACGCCGAATTCCCGCGCGATGCGCGTGGCTTCCGCCGCGCCCCGCGCCCCGTCGCGGCCGGCCAGCACCACATGCACGCCCTCGGCGGCCAGCCCTTCGGCCACCGCCAGCCCTATGCCCACCGTGCCGCCGGTGATGACGGCCACCTTGTCGCGCAGATCGAGATCCATTTGGCTTCCCCCTTACTGCGCCACGCGGATTTGCAGCTTGACGTCGGTTGGCCGGGCCTCGACGGCGCGATCGAACGCCTTGATGGCATCCTCGAAGGCGAAGGTTTCCGAGATCAGCGGCTTGAGGTCGACCTTGCCCGAGGCGATGAGGGCGATGGCCCGCTCATATTGATGGGCATAGCGGAAGACGTTCTCGATGCGCACTTCCAGCGTCGAGGCGGCGGCGATGTCCACCGCCACCGCCTCCACCGGCAGGCCCACCACCACGATGGCGCCGCCGGGGCGCGGCAGCTCCATGATGGTCTTCCACGCATGGGGCGAGCCGGAGCATTCGAAGACGATGTCGGCGCCCCAGCCATCGGTGACCTCGCGGACTTTTTCGGCCAGCTTCGCCTGGGCGATATTGACCGGGATGACGCCGGAATAGCGGGCGGCGATATCGAGCTTGGGCTGGGCCAGGTCGGCCACGATCACCCGCGCGCAACCCCCGGCCAGCGCCGCCAGCGCCACCATGGTGCCGATGGGCCCCGCCCCCAGCACCACCGCCGTGTCGCCGGGCGCGATGCGCGCCTTGCTGGCCGCCTGCATGCCCACCGCGAAGGGCTCGACCATGGCCCCTTCGGCGAAGCTCACATTATCGGGCAGCTTGAAGGTGTAGTTGGCCGGATGCACCACTTCGGGCGTCAGCACCCCATGCACCGGCGGAGTGGCCCAGAAGCGCACTGCCGGATCGACATTATACATGCCCAGCCGGCTGGCGCGGGAATTGGGATCGGGAATGCCCGGCTCCATGCAGACCCGGTCGCCCACCTTGAGATGGGTCACGCCCGCGCCCAGCTCGACCACCGTGCCGGCGGCCTCGTGGCCGAGCACCATGGGCGCCTCCACCACGAACGGGCCGATGCGCCCATGGGTATAGTAATGCACGTCCGAGCCGCACACGCCCACGGTGTGGATGGCGATGCGGACCATGCCCGGCCCGGTCTCGAGCGGCAGCTCGATATCGCGCAGGGCCAGCTCATGCTGGCGTTCGAGGACAAGGGCACGGACTTTGCTCATGATCGGCTCCAGGGCGGCGGCAATGCGGCCAGCCTAGAGCGTTTCCGGCAAAAGTGGCAACGGTTTCGCGGTTCGGGAACGCGGCAAAACAAGGACCTGGATCATTTCCCTGATTCAACCACACAGGGAACTGATCCAGCCCGTTTCGGCCCGCGCGGCGAGAGCCGGTTTTCCCCCGGCGGCCGCGGGGCGGGGAATTGCGCCGAGCTTGGTAACCAGTCCGCAAGCCTACGTAAATATGCTGGGTTTTTCGAGGATCAAACCGGTCGGTGGATGCGAAGCAAGAATTCGACAATCGAGCGATGGCGCTATTCGGCGACCGTCCTGCTGCCTGTTGTGCTGGCCCTGGTCACCACGGCAACGGCTGTGCTCGGCTTCGTCTTCTGGTCCACCGCCAATATCGACCAGCGCGCGCTCGAGCGGCAAAGCGCCATGATCGCCGAGGTGATCGAGACGCGCCGCAACCAGTTGGGCCATGAGCTGGCCAGCCTCGCCAACCGCGACGACACCCTGGTCAACACCAAGCTCGCCTTCAATTTCAACTGGGTGAACGCCAATGTCGGGCTATGGTCGCATTCCTTTCTCGGCCATGGCCGCTCGGTGCTGCTCAACGCCACCGGACGCCCGCTCTATGTGATGACCAATGGCGTGCCGGCGGAGCTGTCCAGCTACGCCGCCATGGCCGGCACCGTGGAAGTGCTGGTGAGCCGGCTGCGCGCCATGCCCCCGACCTTGCCCCTGGCGCTGGCCAAGGCGACGCCCCGCGCCGCCACCGACTTCGCCCTGATCGAGGGCATGCCGGCCATTGTCGGGGTCATGGCCATCACCTCCGACACCGGCAGGCTGACCCAGCAGCCCGGCAGCGAATTCATCATCGCCGGAGCGCTGTTTCTCGACGAGGCGGCCTCGGGGCGCCTGAGCCGCGAATATATGTTCGAGGATGGCCATTTCACCCTGGTCGACACCGCCGGGCCCGACCGGGCCAGCTATCCCATCCTCAACGATGCCGGGCGCTTCATCGCCTTTTTCGAGTGGGAGCGCGACCGGCCGGGCCTGATGATGCTGCGCCAGACCGGGCCGGCGCTGATCGCCGCCTTCGCCATTGCCGCCATATTGGTGGTGCTGCTCCTGGGCCAGTTGCGGCGCTCGGCGGCAGCGCTGGAGGCGGGGCGCCGCCATGCCGAGCACCAGGCCGCCCATGACCGGCTGACCGGCCTGCCCAACCGCATGAGCTTCGACACCCATCTGGCGCGGGCCCTCGCCGAACAGCGGGAGAACGACACGCATCTGTCGCTGCTGATGCTCGACCTCGACCGCTTCAAGCAGGTCAACGACACGCTGGGCCACCAGGCCGGCGACGCGCTGATCTGCGCGGTGGGCCAGCGCATCCGCACCATTATCGGCCCGCGCGCCATGCTGGCCCGGCTGGGCGGGGACGAATTCGCCATCCTGGTTTCCTCCCAAGGGCGCCGGCCCGACATCATGGCCATGGCCAACCGCATCATCGAGGCCATCGGGCGCCCGTTCGACCTCAACAATTTCAAGGCCCATGTCGGGGCCAGCATCGGCATCGTCGATGTCGGGGACGGGCCGGTGGAGCCGCGCGAGCTGGTGCGCAAGGCCGACATCGCGCTTTACGAGGCCAAGGCCGGCGGGCGCAACTGCGCCGTCATCTACGAAGAGCACATGAATGAGCTGGTGCAGATGCAGCACACCATCGAAGGTGAGCTGCGCGACGCGCTGCAACGGCAGGACCAGCTCGACGTCGCCTTCCAGCCGCTGGTGGACCAGAAGAGCCGCAAGGTGATCGGCGCCGAGGCCCTGGCGCGCTGGCGCCATCCCAAATTCGGCCAGGTCTCGCCCGCCCGCTTCATTCCGGTGGCGGAAAATACCGGGCTGATCGAGGCGCTGGGCGAATTCGTGCTGCGCCGGGCCTGCGCGCTGGGCAGCACGGCGCCGGGCCGCACCATCGCCGTCAACATCTCCCCCACGCAATTGCGCAATCCGCGCTTCGCCGCCCAGGTCTTCGACATTCTCGACCAGACCGGCATGCTGCCCGAGGATCTGGAGCTGGAAATCACCGAATCCATCCTGCTCGACGACGAGCATGTCTCGGCGGCCAATCTGCGCACCTTCCGCGACGCCGGCATCCATATCGCCCTCGACGATTTCGGCACCGGCTATTCCTCGCTCTCCTATCTCAAGCGCTATCCGGTGGACCGCATCAAGATCGACCGCTCCTTCGTCAGCCAGCTCGCCGACGGGCACGTCTCAGTGGCCATCACCCAGGCCATCGTCACCCTGGCCCACGCCATGGATATCGAGGTGACCGCCGAGGGCGTGGAAACCGAGGGCCAGGCGACCCTATTGGGGCGGATGGGCTGCAATACCTTGCAGGGCTTCCTGTTCTCGGGGGGCGTGTCGCGCGAGCGGATCGCCGCCATCTTCGAGGATGCGGTTCGCCCCCTGCGCCGCACCGGCAGCTAGAGCGTTTCGGGCAAAGGTGGAGATGGCCCAGGCTCAGCCGCCCAGGCCGGGGCGCAGGAACAGCAGATAAAGCAGGGCGAACAGCACGATGATGCCGGCCATGGAAATCACCAGCACCCGCATGTTCATCTGCCGCGTATTGCCCTGGCGCACCTGGGTGGGGGATTTGTGCGGATCATAGGTTTTCATGGCACCCTCCATGGTTGACCCAAGCGCAACGCCAGGATCGCGGCGGGAGTTCCGCCGGGCCTTGACGTCCCGCCCGCCGCGGCCGACCCTCGGGCAAGAGCAAAAAAGGACGCGCCCATGACCAGCCCCGCCACCCTCACCCGCATGATTATGGCCGGCCAGGGCAAGGCGCCCGCCGATCTCGTCATCCGCGACGTCAACCTGCTCGACGTCATCACCGGCGCGGTGACCCGGACCGATATCGCCATTGTCGGGGACCGCATCGTGGGCACTCATGCCGCCTATGAAGGCGGCAGGGTGATCGAGGGCGGCGGGCGCTTCGCCGTGCCCGGCTTCATCGATACGCATCTGCATATCGAATCCTCCCTGGTCACCCCGCATGAATTCGACCGCTGCGTGCTGCCCCATGGCGTCACCACCGCCATTTGCGACCCCCACGAAATCGCCAATGTGCTGGGGGCCGAGGGCATTGGCTATTTCCTCGACAGCGCCGAGCAAACCATCATGGATGTGCGCGTCAACCTCTCCTCCTGCGTGCCGGCGACCCCCTTCGAGACGGCGGGGGCGGCGCTGGAAATCGAGGACCTCGACCCCTTCCGCAGCCATCCCAAGGTGATCGGGCTCGCCGAGATGATGAATTTCCCCGGCGTGCTCAACGCCGATCCGGGCATCATCGCCAAGCTGGCGGCCTTCCAGGGCGGCCATATCGACGGGCACGCCCCGCTCCTTCTCGGGCAGGCGCTCAACGGCTATCTGGCCGCCGCCATCCGCACCGACCACGAGGCGACCAGCGCCGCCGAGGCGCGCGAGAAGCTGGCCAAGGGCATGGCCATCCTCATCCGCGAAGGCTCGGTCTCCAAGGATCTGAAGGCGCTGGCGGAGATTCTCGACGAAAACACCTCCGCCTTCGTGGCGCTCTGCACCGACGACCGCAATCCCCTCGACATTGCCGAGGAGGGGCATCTGGACAGCTCCATCCGCCGGCTCATCGCCATGGGACGCCCGCTGCACCACGTCTATCGCGCCGCCAGCCATTCGGCCGCGCGCATTTTCGGGCTCACCGATCGGGGCCTCCTGGCCCCCGGCTGGCGCGCCGATGTCGTGCTGGTGGAAAGCCTGGAAGACTGCCGCGTCTCCGACGTGGTGACGGCGGGACGGCTGGTGACGCCCGAGCTTTTCGCCACGCGAAAGCCGGTGGCGCCGGTGGGCCTCGCCTCGATGAAGGCCAGGCCCGTGACGCCCGAGGCTTTCCTCACCGCGCCCCGGCCGGGGCAGAACCGCGTGCCGGTGATCGGGGTGCGCCCCGGGCTCATCCTCACCTTCCGCGAGGAAGCGAGCCTGGCCACCGGCGAAAAGGGGCTCCTGCCCGATCTCGAGGCCGATGTCATCAAGGTGGCCGTCATCGAGCGCCATGGCAGGAACGGCAATATCGGGCGCAGCTTCGTCACCGGCTTCGGCCTCAAGCGCGGCGCCATCGCCTCCTCGGTGGGCCATGACAGCCACAACATCACCGTGGTCGGCGCCGATGACGCCGACATGGCCGCCGCCGTCAACCGGCTGATCGAGATGGGCGGCGGCTTCACCGTCGCCGAAGGCGGCAGGGTCACGGCGGAGCTGGCACTGCCCATTGCCGGGCTGATGAGCACCAAGCCCTTCGAGGCGGTGACCGAGGACCTGCACAAGCTGCGCAAGGCCGCCCATGCGCTGGGCTGCGTGCTGCCCGAACCCTTCCTGCAGGTGGCCTTCCTCGCCCTGCCGGTCATCCCCCATCTCAAGATGACCGATCGCGGGCTTTTCGACGTCGACAAGTTCGATTTCGTCAGCTAGCGGGAACGCTATAATATGACATTGATATTCATGTTTGTTTGAGCTTTATTGCCGGCCTCAATACCATCGAGGGACATCACCGCCATGGCCGGCAAAGACCTGCTTCAGCCCACCGACGAGGAGGCCATCCGCCTCGCCAAGACCATCATCCGCACCGCTCGCCATGGCACCATCGCCACGCTCGACCCCGCCGGCGGCGCTCCCATCGCCACCCGCGTCAGCGTCTCCAGCGATTTCGACGGCGCCCCGCTCCTGCTGATTTCCAGGCTGGCCGCGCATTATCCGGCGCTTGCCGCCGATCCGCGCTGCTCGCTGCTGCTGGGCGAGCCGCGCAAGGGCGACCCCATGGCCCATGCCCGCATCACCATCGCCGCCCGCGCCCGCATCGTGGACCGCGACGCGCCCGAGCATGCGCGCCTGGCCGCCCGCCATCTCAGCCACCAGCCCAAGGCCAGGCTCTATGCCGGCCTGGGCGATTTCAACTTCGTGCGGCTCGAGCCGCTCTCGGCCAGCCTCAATGGCGGCTTCGGGCGCGCCTATGCCTTCACCCCCCAACAGCTCCTGTCCAATCCCGACGGCGATCTGGCGGCCGCCGAGGCCGGGGCGCTGGAGCACATGAACGATGACCACGCCGAAGCGGTGAGCAACTACGCCCGCCATTTCTGCAAGGCCGAGACCGGCCCCTGGACGCTGACCGGCATCGACGCGGACGGCATGAACATCGCCTGGGGCGACGACGTGCGCCGCATCTTCTTCGAAACGCCCCTGGCCGCCCCGCAGGACATGCACCAAACCCTGGTGCAGATGGCCCGCACCGCCCGACTGGCCCTGAGCGCCTGACACGCCCAAGAATTGCCAGGGATGGCCGCTAGCCGCCGCATCATGCTATCGTTCCGCTCAGTAAAGCGCTGGGTCTCGATGCAGATGAACAAATCCGCGCGTAATGAGCGCAGGAAGCTAACGGCCTCCTTCTTCAATTCCGTCGCTTCGGGAACCGTTATCGCTGCTCTTGTCGCCCCCTTCATCGGCCTGGGTCTTGGAACCGTCCAGCCCAGCGCCGATATATGGAATATATTGGGACTGAGCGGATTTGGCCTGACCCTGGCATTCCTGGTCCACGCCATAGCCCGGGACTTGCTCAAAGGCATGGAGGAGTAACATGGAGACCACATTGATCCTCTGGCTCTGGCCGATCGTCGTTCTCGGCTCCGTGGCGGCATTCGGGCTGTACCTCGCCCGCAAAGACAATCCGCATCGCAACCACCGGCACACACCGGCCGAATAAGGCGGATCGGGCGCGCTGGGGGCGGGCCCGATCCATATCCTACTTTGCGTCGCGCGCCTTGACCTTGCGGCGGGCGGCGTGGAGGAGCGGTTCGGTGTAGCCGCTGGGCTGGTCGGCGCCGTGCAGGGCCAGGTCGAGCGCGGCCTGGAAGGCGACGGATTGGAAGTTTTCCGCCATCGGCCGGTAGATCGGGTCGCCCGCGTTCTGCTGGTCCACCACACTGGCCATGCGCTCGAAGGTGGAGCTGACCTCGTCGCGGCTGACCAGGCCATGGCGCAGCCAGTTGGCCACCGCCTGCGAAGAAATGCGGCAGGTGGCGCGGTCTTCCATCAGGCCGATATCGTTGATGTCGGGCACCTTGGAGCAGCCCACCCCCTGCTGCACCCAGCGCACCACATAGCCGAGAATGCCCTGGGCATTGTTTTCGAGCTCGCGGATGATCTCTTCGCGGCTGAGCGTGTTGGCGGACAGCACCGGCATGGAAAAGAGCGCGGCCAGTGGCGGCACCGCCTGGTTGTGGCGGCGGCGCTGGGCCTCGAACACGTCGGTCTGGTGATAGTGGAGCGCATGCAGCGTCGCCGCGGTGGGCGAGGGCACCCAGGCGGTATTGGCGCCGGCGGCGGGATGGGCGCCCTTGGCCTCCATCATCGCCGCCATGTCGTCGGGGCGGGCCCACATGCCCTTGCCGATCTGCGCCTTGCCCGACAGCCCGCAGGCCAGTCCGATCAGCACGTTGCGGTCCTCATAGGCGGAAAGCCAGGCCTCGGACTTGATCTCGTCCTTGCGCAGCACCGGGCCGGCTTCCATCGAGGTGTGGATCTCGTCGCCCGTGCGGTCGAGGAAACCGGTATTGATGAAAAAGACCCGGCTCCGCGCCTCGTAGATGGCGGCCTTGAGATTGGCCGAGGTGCGGCGCTCCTCGTCCATGATGCCGATCTTGATGGTGTTGGGCGCAAGGCCCAGCATCTTTTCCACCGAGGCGAAGATGGCGCAGGCAAAGGCCACTTCCTCGGGGCCGTGCATCTTGGGCTTGACCACATAGACCGCGCCGGTGGCGCTGTTGACCTTGTCCTGGAGGGCGCAGAGCACGGTCACCGCCGCATCCATCAGCCCTTCGCCGATCGGCTTGCCGTTCCAGAGCACCGCATCGGTGGTCATCAGATGCCCGACATTGCGCACCAGCAGCAGCGAGCGGCCCTTGAGGGTGAGGGGGGAACCATCGACGCCGGTATAGACGCGGTCGGCCTTGAGGCGGCGGGTGACGCTGCGGCCGTTCTTTTCGAACGTGTCCTCCAGCGTGCCGTTCATCAGGCCCAGCCAGTTGCGATAGACCCCGACCTTGTCCTCGGCATCCACCGCCGCCACCGAATCCTCGCAATCCTGGATGGTGGTCAGCGCCGCCTCAACGATGACGTCGCTGAGCCCCGCCTTGTGCGCCGCGCCGATGACGCTGCCCGGCTCGATGACCAGGATGACATGCAGGCCATGATGGCGCAGCACGATCTCGCCGCCCTTTTCCGTGCCGGAAAAGCCGACAAAGGCGGAGGGATCGCGCAGGCCGGTCTGGCCGGCGGGCGTATCGACGGCGAGGAAATGGGCGCCATTGTCCTTGAGCACATGATAGGCGGTCGCCTCGGCATGGCTGCCGCTGGCGAGCGGAAAGCTCTCGTCGAGGAAGGCGGCGGCCCGCGCCACCACCGCCGCGCCGCGCGCCGCATTATAGCTGCGGCCGGGAGCCAGATCGCCATCGCGGGCGATGACGTCCGTGCCGTAGAACGCATCGTAAAGGCTGCCCCAGCGGGCATTGGCGGCGTTGAGCGCATAGCGGGCATTGGAGACGGGCACGACCAGTTGCGGGCCGCACAGCGTGGTGATCTCGGGATCGAGCCCGGTGGTCTCGATGCTGAAATCGGCCGGCTCGGGCACCAGATAGCCGATTTCGCCGAGGAACCGCTCATACCCTTCGGGGTCTTTCGCCACCGGGCCGTTCTTGCGATGCCAGTCGTCGATCTGGCCCTGTAGCTGATCGCGGCGGGCCAGCAGCGCGGCGTTGCGCGGGGCATGTTCGGCCACCAGCGCGGCAAAGCCGGACCAGAACTGGTCGGCGGTGACGCTGGTGCCGGGCAGCGCCTCGCGCTCGACGAAATCCACCAGCAGCGGATGCACCATGAGACCGGATTTGGAGAGATAGTCGCTCATTGCGTTTCCTTTTTCATCGCTGCACGGTTCGGCGAGGGCAAACTAGGCGAGAGCGCCCATGCTCACAAGCCGCCCAAAGCAGACTTCACCCTTGCGCCCGCGACATAGACTTCGGCGATGGCGCGATCGTCCCCCAGCGTCTGGAGCAGGAACAATTCCTCCGCCAGCGTCTCGGCATTGGCCATGCGCATGGCCATGACCGGGGTGGCGGCGGCATCGAGCACCACCAGGTCCGCCGCCCGGCCCGGCGCGATGGCCCCGATTTCCGCCTCGAGCCCCAGCGCCTGGGCATTGCCCAGCGTCGCCATGTGGAAGGCGGCGAAGGGATTGAGCCGCTGGCCGCGCAATTGCAGCACCTTGTAGCCCTCGTCCAGGGTGCGCAGCATGGAAAAGCTGGTGCCCCCGCCAATATCGGTGGCCAGGCCCATGCGCACCCCCGCCTTGCCCAGCCGCTCACGGTCGAACAGCCCCGAGCCCAGGAAAAGATTGGAGGTGGGGCAGAAGACGGCGACCGCCCCGGTTTCGGCCAGCACGCCGGTTTCGCGGGTGTTGAGATGGATGCAATGGCCCAAAAGCGTCCTGGGCCCCAGCAGGCCGTAATCCTCGTAAATCCCCGTATAGTCGGGGGAATCGGGATAGAGCTCCATGGAAAGGCTGATCTCGGCGTCGTTCTCGCTGAGATGGGTCTGCACGTAGCAGTCGGGATGCTCGGCCACCAGCGCCTGCGCCGCCTGCATCTGCGCCGGGGTGGAGGTGATGGCGAAGCGCGGCGAGATGGCATAGAGCCCCCTGCCCCGCTTATGCCAGCGCGCGATCAGCTCCTTGCTGTCGTCATAGGATGACTGGGCGGTGTCGCACAGCGCCTCGGGGGCGTTGCGGTCCATCATCACCTTGCCGCCGATCATCAGCATGTTGCGCTTTTCGGCCTCGGCGAAATAGGCGTCGACCGAGCGCGGATGGCTCGAGCAATAGGCCACCGCCGTGGTGGTGCCGTTGCGGATGAGCTCGTCGTAAAAGGCGGAAGCGACCGCGGCGGCATGACCCTGGCGGCTGAATTTCTGCTCTTCGAAAAAGGTGTAGGTGTTGAGCCATTCCAGCAGCGAGCCGGCATAGGAGGCGATCATCTGGCTCTGCACGTAATGCAGATGCGTGTCGATGAAGCCGGGCAGGATCAGATGCGGGCGATGGTCGATCACCTCGGCCCCGGCGCTGCGCGCGGCATCGAACGCGCCGACCCCGACGATGCGGCCCGCCTCGATCTCGATGGCGCCGTCCTCGATGTAGGAATAGCTGGCCGCGTCATCGAGGCCCTGCGGCTCGCGGACAAAGCTCAGCACCCGACCGCGCAGGATGGTCCGGCTCATGAGCCCGTGCCTTCCCGATACCATTCCACCAGAAGCGCTCGCTCCGGGGCAGTCATTTCGGTGGCATTGCCCGGCGGCATGGCGTGGCTCCAGCCAGCCTGGATGACGATCTCATGGGCATGGCTGGCGATGGACGCGTCATTGTCGAGAATGACGTTCTTGGGCGCCTCATAGACGCCGGGCCAGACCGGCTCGGCCGTATGGCACATGGCGCAGCGCGTCTGCACCGTCAGGCTGGCCGCGGCGAAGTGAGAGGCATCGAGAAAGCTCTCGGCCGCCCGCGACGCCACCCCCTCCCCGGCCGAACCAGCCAGCTTGGGCCCGGTGGAGAGCCATGCGACGACGAGGAACAGCACCACGGCCACGCCCCAGGTCCAGTGCGGATTGCCCTTCCGCGCGTGGCGGGTGTTGAAATAATGCCGGATGACCACGCCGATGAGGAAGATCAGCGAGGCGATGATCCAGTTCCACTGCGTGGCGAAGGCCAGCGGATAGTGGCTGGACAGCATGAAGAAGATCACCGGCAGGGTGAGGTAATTATTGTGCAGCGAGCGCTGCTTGGCGATTTTGCCATATTTGGCGTCGGGCACCCGCCCGGCCTTCAAATCCGCCACCACGATCTTCTGGTTGGGGATGATAATCATGGCGACATTGGCGGTCATGATGGTGGCGGTGAACGCCCCCATATGCAGCATGGCGGCGCGGCCGGTGAAGAGCTGGGTATAGCCCCAGCTCGCCGCCACCAGGATGGCGAACAGCACCAGCATCAGCCCGGTGGTCGACTGGCCCAGCCGCGACTTGCACAGGAGGTCGTAAAGCACCCAGCCCACCACGATGGAGCCGGCCGAGATCAGGATCGCCACCCAGCCCGGCACGTCGAGCACATTGCGGTCGACCAGATAGATGTCGGCCCCGACATAATAGAGCAGCGCCAGCAGCATGGCGCCGGAAAGCCAGGTCCAGTAGCTTTCCCATTTGAACCAGGTCAGGTGCTCGGGCAGGAATTCGGGCGCCACCAGGTATTTCTGGATGTGATAGAACCCCCCGCCATGCACCTGCCATTCCTCGCCATGGGCGAGCGGGGGCAGGCTCGGGGTCTTCCTCAAGCCCAGATCGAGCGCGATGAAATAGAAGGACGAGCCGATCCAGGCGATGGCGGTGACGACATGCAGCCAGCGGACCGCAAACATCAGCCATTCGTGAAAGATCGCATAATCGGGCATCGTTGAGTTCCTTTAACCCCCGGCGGCAGGATGGGTGAAACATCCCCAGCTGCGATGTCGCCCCGGCCTTGAGCCGGGGCCCAGCTTGAAAACGATGGCCAAGGACCATCTCAGGATGGATCCCGGCTCAAGGCCGGGATGACACCGTGCTTGTCAGCACCTTACGCGTTGACGCCTTCGACGAACCAATCCATCGCCCACAGGCCCGCATCGTCGATGGTGGTGCCGGCGGCTGCGCGCTCGACGCCCTTGTTGTCGACGATCGGCCCGGTGAAGGGATGGAGCGAGCCATCGATGATGCCGTTCTTGACCGCTTCGGCGGCAGCCACGACATCGGCGGGGATCTTCTCGTTATAGGGCCCGATCACCACTTCGCCCGAGGCAATGCCCGGCCAGCTGTCGTCCGACACCCAAGTGCCGGCCAGCACATCGTTGACCACCGAGATGTAATGGGGGCCCCAGATGTCGATGATGGCGGAAAGATGCGCCTTGGGGGCGAAAGCGCTCATATCCGCGCCCTGGCCGAAGCCACCGATGATGCCGCGCTCCTGGGCCACCTGCAGGGCCGCCGGCCCGTCGGTGTGCTGGGAGATGATGTCGGCGCCCTGGTCGATCAGCGCGCGGGCGGCGTCCGATTCCTTGGCCGGATCGTTCCAGCTCGAGAGCCAGACGACATTGACCGTGATATCGGGGTTCACCTTGCGGGCGGCCAGGGTGAAGGCGTTGATGCCCATCACCACCTCGGGGATGGGGAAGGAGCCGATATAGCCGATGACATTGGTCTTGGAGAGGTGGCCGGCCAGCGTCCCCATGACGGCGCGGCCCTCATGGAAGCGGGCATTGTAGGTGCCGACATTTTCCGAGCGCTGATAGCCGGTGGCATGCTCGAACACCACGTCGGGGAATTCGCGCGCCACGCGGATCACATAATCGCCGAAGCCGAAGCTGGTGGCGAAGATGATCTTGTTGCCCTGCTGGGCCAGTTCGCGCAGCACGCGCTCGCAGTCGGGGCCTTCGGGCACGCTCTCGACGAAGGTGATGTCGATCTTGTCGCCAAATTCGGCCTGCAGCGCCTGCGCGCCCACCCAATGGCCATAGGTGTAGCCGTTGTCGTCCTTGGGGCCGACATTGACGAAGCCGATCTTGAGCGGCCCGTCCTGACCGAGCGCGGCCTGGCCGAGCAGCGGCAGGGCCAGGCTGGCGCCGCCGATCTTGAGAACGGTACGACGAGTGAAGATTGCCATGTATAGTCTCTCCTGTGTGACGTCTTCTGGTTAGGTGGTCGGTAGAAAGGGTTTGCCCAGGCAGGCCGGGGCCGAGGACTGGCCCGAATTGCGCAGGGAAATCAGCACCAGCACGAGGATGGTGGCCAGATAGGGCAGCGCCGCCCAGAATTCGGACGGAAGGCCCCCGGCGCTGCCGGAGGCCTTGGTGTAGAGCTCGATGGTCATGACCAGGCCGAAGAGATAGGCCCCGCCCAGAAGCCGGAAGGGCTTCCAGGCGGCGAACACCACCAGCGCCAGCGCGATCCAGCCGCGCCCGGCGGTGAGCCGCTCGGCCCATTGCGGGGTGAGCAGCAGCGGAAAGCAGCTGCCGGCGATGCCGGCCATGGCCCCGCCGAAGGCCACCGCAGCGTAGCGCACCCCGATGACCGAATAGCCGATGGAATGGGCCGAAAGATCGTTCTCGCCCACCGCCCGCAGGATCAGCCCCGCGCGCGTCTTCTTGAGGAACCACCAGACGGCGAAGACCAGGAACAGCGAGAAATAGACCAGCGGGCTATGCCCGAACACCAGCCGCCAGAAGGGATGGGTGGCCAGTTCCGCCGGGAAGACCGAGCGAAAGATTTCGATGGGCTTGCCGGTATAGGCCTGGCCGAACAGGGCCGAAAACCCGGTGCCGAAAATGGTCAGCGCCAGCCCGGTCGCCACCTGGTTGGCCGACAGCGACAGCGTCAGGAACGCAAAGATCATCGAGGACGCGGCGCTGGCGGCGGCGGCCAGCAGGATGCCCAGCCAGGGATTGCCGGTGGTGTAGGTGACGGCGAAGGCGATGACGGCGCCGATCAGCATCATGCCTTCCACGCCCAGGTTGAGCACGCCGCTTTTTTCCACCACCAGCTCGCCCAAAGCGGCGATGAGGATGGGGGTGGAGGCGCCGATCAGGGTGATGATGATGGGGATGATGAGATCGGTATTCATGGGGTGACCTCCGCCGCACGCTTGCCCACCACCCGCACCCGGTAGCGGACCAGGAGGTCGCTGGCCAGAAGGAAGAACAGCATCATCGCCTGGAAAATGCCCACTGCCGCCGCCGGAAGCTGGATGGTGGTCTGCGCCACCTCGCCCCCGACCACGGCCACCGCCATGGCCAGCCCGGCAAAGATGATGCCGATGGGATGAAGCCGGCCCAGAAAGGCGACGATGATGGCGGTGAAGCCGTAATTGGTGGGGAAGGACGGCACCATGCGCCCGAAGGTGCCGGAGGCTTCCAGCACCCCGGCGAGCCCGGCCAGCGCGCCGCTGGTCAGCAGCGCCAGCCAGATGGTGCGGTTGATGGAAAAGCCGCCATAGCGCGCCGCATTGGGCGCCGCGCCCACCACCTTGACCTGATAGCCGAAGACCGAGCGGCCCATGACGAACCACACCGCTATGGCCACCGCCACCGCGATGGGCACGCCCAGATGCACGATGGTGCGCGGGATGATGAAGGGCAGGGTCTGGTCGGCGGTGAACATGCGCGTCTGCGGAAAGCCGAACCCCATCGGGTCCTTCCACGGCCCGATGACCAGGTAATTGAGCAACTGGATGGCCACATAGGTGAGCATCAGGCTGGTGAGGATTTCATTGACCTGCAATTTGGTGCGCAGCAGCGCCGGCAGCACCGCCCAGGCCAGCCCGCCCACCATGCCGGCCCCGATCATCAGCGGCAGGATCCACGGGCCGGAAAAATCGCGCGTCAGCAACGCCACGCCGGTGCCGGCAAGGCCGCCCAGGATATATTGCCCCTCGGCCCCGATATTCCACACATTGGCGCGATAGCCGATGGCCAGCCCCACCGCGATGATGATGAGCGGCGCCGATTTCACCGCCAGGTCCTGCCATTTGAGCGGATTGACGATCGGGGTGAGGAAAATCTCGCGCACCGCGCCGAGCCCGTTATAACCGATGAGCGAAAAGACGATCGCCCCGACCAGCGCCGTCGCCAGGATGGCCAGCACCGGGGTGAGGTACAGCATGGCCCTGGACGGTTCGGGACGCTTTTCCAGTCGCACCTGCATCATGCCGCCTCCGTGGCCCCGTGAACGCCGCCCATGAGCAGGCCGATTTCCTCGATGCTGAAATCCTCCACCGCCCGCACCGGGCTCAGCCGGCCCATATTGATGACGGCCAGCGTGTCGCAGAGCGCGCGCAATTCATCCAGGTCCTGGCTGATGACGACGATGGCAGAGCCGGCCGCCGCCAGGTCGACCAGCGCCTGGTGGATGGCCGCCGCCGCGCCGGCATCGACCCCCCAGGTGGGCTGGCTCACCACCAGCACCGAGGGCTTTTGCAGGATTTCGCGGCCCATGATGTATTTCTGCAGGTTCCCGCCCGAGAGCGAGCCGGCGGTGGAGCCCGGCCCCAGCGCCTTGACGGCGAAATCGGCGATCACCTTGCCGGTATAGGTCTGGGCGGCGCCCGAATTGATGAGCCCCATCACCACCATGCCCAGCCGGTCGCGGGCCGTGAGCACGGAATTGTCGCTGAGGGTGAAATCGCCCACCGCCGCATGGCCATTGCGCTCTTCCGGCACGGCGCATAGCCCGTTCCGGCGGCGCTCGGTGGTGTTCATCAGCCCCATTTCGAGCCCGTCGAAGGTGATGGCCCCGGCCTTGTCCCCATGCACCTCGCCCGAAAGCGCGTCGAGCAGGGCATTCTGCCCATTGCCCGCCACCCCAGCGATGCCCAGGATTTCGCCTGCCCGCACCGAAAAGCTCACATCGCTCACCGGCACGTCGAAATGCCCGTTCCGGCGCGTGCTGAGGCCCGTCACCACCAGCTTGGGCGCGCCGAAGCTGCGCCCCTCGGCCTTGACGATGTCCTTGAGGCCGGTGCCGATCATCTTCTCGGCCATGGAGCGGCTGGTTTCGGTGCGCGGATCGCAGATATCCACCAGCCGGCCGCCGCGCAATATGGTGGCGGTCTCGCACAAGGCCTTGATTTCATAGAGCTTGTGGGAAATGTAGAGGATCGAACAGCCCTCGGACGCGATCTGGCGCAGCACGGTGAACAACTGGTCCACCTCCTGCGGGGTGAGCACGGAAGTGGGCTCGTCCATGATGAGCAGCTTGGGATTGAGCAGCAGCGCCCGCACGATCTCGATGCGCTGCCGTTCGCCCACCGAGAGGGTGGCCACCGTGCGGTGCGGATCGAGCGCCAGCCCATAGGTCTGCATCACCTCGCGGATGCGCGCTTCCAGTTCGCGGGCCGGAATCTTGGCATCCATGCCCAGGGCGATGTTTTCGAGCACGGTCAGCGCTTCGAACAGCGAAAAATGCTGGAACACCATGCCGATGCCCAGCTTGCGCGCCGCCTTGGGATTGGGCACCGCCACGGGCTGCCCGTTCCAGCGGATTTCCCCGCTATCGGGCTGCATGATGCCATAGATCATCTTGACCAGGGTGGACTTGCCGGCGCCGTTTTCGCCCAGAAGCGCGTGGATTTCGCCCGGCCGCACGGCGAAGCTGACATTGTCGTTGGCCAAAACGCCCGGAAAGCGCTTGGTGATGCCGCTCAATTCGAGCCGGTAGGGAATGCTAGCGTCCAATTGCCACCCTCTTCTCGTCGGGGGCATGCGCTTTTGCGGTGTCAGCTTCCCGATGCCCAATGTGAACCATAATCTCGGCTGCGGCCAGTGCCGCAATAACGGCGGGGCGCTTATCCCCAAGCCCCTGACGGCCTATGGGCAGAACCAGCCGCTCCAGCGCCGCCCGCTCGCCCCCCTGTTCGAGGAACCAGCTCGAAAACCGCGCCCTCTTGGTGCGCGAGCCGACCATGCCGACATAGGGGCTGTCGAGGCGCGCCAGCGCTTCCTGCGCGATGAGGAAATCAAGCGCATGGTCATGAGTGACGATGACGAAGCTGGTGCCCGGGGGCGCCTTGCGCACCACCGCCTCGGGCATGGCCACCGCATGGCCCTTTATGCCCGGGGGCAGCATCGCCAGCTCGACGCGCCGCGTGTCGAACACGTCCAGTTGCACCGGCAGCAGCGAGAGAATCTGTGCCAGCACCCGCCCCACATGGCCGGCGCCGAACACATGGACATGGGGCAGGCCGGCATCCTCCGCCGCGGTCCGCGCCATCAGCCCGGCTCGCAATTCGCCATCGAGATAACGCAGCGCCACCCCGACGCGCCCGCCGCAGCATTGCCCGATCTCGGGCCCCAGCGGCACGTCCATGGCCTCCCCGGCCCTGCCCTCGGCCAGCAGGCGCCTGGCATGGTCGATGACCATATATTCGAGCGCTCCCCCGCCAATGGTGCCGAACAGCGTGTCGCGCCCCACCAGCATGAAGGTGCCCTGCTCGCGCGGGCTCGATCCCCTCACCCGGGTCAGTTCGCAGGCGATGGCGTCGGGCGTCGCGGCAAGAAAGCAGGCGAGGTCGGCGCTACGCTGGGTCATGGGGGAGAGCCACCAGAGTTCACCCCCTCCCAACCTCCCCCATCAAGGGGGAGGTGTAGGCTCCACTCGGGGGCAATATCTCGCCACATCCACCGAAGGGCACCTCCCCCTTGATGGGGGAGGTTGGGAGGGGGTGGAGCCACAAACACTATCCTCACCCCTGCCTCTCCCGTTTCATGCGTTCCACGCCCATCAGCACGCGCTCGGGCGTCACCGGCGTATCGAGCTGGGGCGCGACGCGGTAGTCGGCGACGCTCGCTACCGCCATGCCCAGCGCCTCGACCACGCTCATCGCCAGCATCAGCGGCGGCTCGCCCACCGCCTTGGAGCGCCCGATCGTGGGTTCGCGGTTGACCGACCATTCGGCCAGTTTCACGTTGAAGACGGGCGGCACGTCGCTGGCCAGCGGGATCTTGTAGGTGGAGGGCGCGTGGGTGCGAAGCTGCCCCTTGCCGTCCCACACCAGTTCTTCGGTGGTCAGCCACCCCATGCCCTGGATGAAACCGCCCTCGATCTGGCCGATGTCGATGGCCGGATTGAGCGAGCGCCCGACATCGTGGAGAATATCGACCCGATCCACCTGATATTCGCCGGTCAGCGTGTCGATGGTGACTTCGCTCACCGACGCGCCATAGGCGAAATAATAGAAGGGGTGGCCGCGGCCATTGTCGCGGTCCCAGTGGATTTTCGGGGTCTTGTAGAAGCCGGCGGCGGAAAGCTGCACCCGGTTCATATAAGCCGAGGACACCAGCTCGCCGAAGGGCACGAATTTGCGCCCCACCTGCATGCCGCCCTGCACCCAAAGGCAATCGCCCTCCTCGGCGCCGTAATGGCTGGCCGCATGGGCGATGAGCCGGCGCTTGATCTGCTCGCAGGCGTCCCAGGCCGCCATGCCGTTGAGATCGGACCCCGACGAGGCAGCGGTGGCGGAGGTGTTGGGCACCTTGCCGGTGGTGGTGGCCATGATCTTGACCTGGTCGAGCCCGACGCCGAAGGCATCGGCCACCACCTGCCCCACCTTGATATAGAGCCCCTGCCCCATCTCGGTGCCGCCATGGCTCAAGTGAATGGAGCCGTCCTTATAGACATGCACCAGCGCCCCGGCCTGGTTGAACCAGGTGGCGGTGAAGGAAATGCCGAACTTGACCGGAGTGAGCGCAATACCCTTGCGCAGCACCACGCTGGTGCGGTTGAAATCGAGGATCGCCTGCCGCCGCGCCTGGTAATCGGCGGCGCTTTCCAGCTCCTCGACGACGCGATGGATGACATTGTCTTCCACCGTCTGGTGATAGGGCGTGATGTTGTCGGTGTCGGTGCCGTAAAAATTGGCCTTGCGCACCTCCAGCGGGTCCTTGCCCAGCGCATAGGCGATGTCCTCCACCCAGCGCTCGGCCGCCATCATGCCCTGCGGGCCGCCGAAGCCGCGAAAGGCGGTGTTGGAAACGGTGTTGGTGTAAAGCGGCTCGCTGCGCGCCCGCACCGCCGGATACCAATAGGCATTGTCGCAATGGAACAGCGCCCGGTCGGTCACCGCCCCGGAAAGATCGGACGAATAGCCGGCGCGCGCGCCATAGACGGCGTCGAGCGCGTGGATCTTGCCGGCATCGTCGAACCCGACTTCATAATCGACCACGAAATCGTGGCGCTTGCCGGTGGCGCTCATGTCGTCGTCGCGGTCGGGGCGGATCTTGCAGGCGCGGTTCCATTTCTTGGCCGCCAGCGCCGCCACCACGGCAAAGAGATTGCCCTGGGTTTCCTTGCCCCCGAACCCCCCGCCCATGCGGCGCACCTGCACGGTCACCGCATGCTGCTGGATGCCCAGCACATGCGCCACCATGATCTGCGCCTCGGTGGGATGCTGGGTGGAGCTATAGACGGTGACGTCCTCGTCCTCTCCCGGCACGGCCAGGGCGATATGGCCTTCGAGATAGAAATGGTCCTGCCCGCCAATGGTGATGGCGCCCTTGAGCCGGCGCGGCGCCCCCGCCAGCCCGGCGGCAACATCGCCCCGTTCGAGCTTGAGCGGCTTGGTCACCAGCCGCCGCCCGGCGGCCTGGGCGGCGCGCACATCCAGCGCCATGGGCAGGTCTTCATAGTCGATTTTTGCCAGCTTGGCCGCCCGCCGCGCCGCTTCGCGCGTTTCGGCCACCACCGCAAAGACCGGCTGGCCCCAATATTGCACCGTACCATCGGCGAAAAGCGGCTCGTCATGCACATGCGCCGAGCTGATGTCGTTAACGCCGGGAATATCGGCATTGGTGAGCACGCCGACAACGCCCGGCGCCGCCGCCACCGCCGAAAGGTCCAGGCCGGTGATGCGCGCATGGGCCCGGGCCGACAGCGCCAGATAGGCATGCATGGTGCCCATGGGCTCGATCATATCGTCGATATATTCGGCCGTTCCCGTCACATGCTTGGGGCCGCTGTCGTGCCGCGTCGGCCGGTGCAGGCTCGAGAGGGGAATGGGGGCTTCGTGCTTGTTCATCAGGCGACCTCCCGGCTCAGCCGCTGCCCCTGTCCGGTGGTTTCCAGATAGAAGCGCCGCAGCAGGTTCTGCGCCGTCAGCAGCCGGTAATCGGCGCTGGCCCGCATATCGGAAATGGGCTGGTAGTCGCTGGCAAAGCCGGCAAGGGCCGCCTCCACGCTCGCCTCCGTCCAAGGCTGGCCCGAAAGCGCGGCCTCGACGGTCCTCGCCCGCTTGGGCGTCGCCGCCATGCCGCCAAAGGCGATGCGCAGCTGCGCCACCCGCCCATTTTCATCGAGCTTAACGCGGAAGGCGCCCAAAAGGGCCGAAATATCCTCGTCGCGCCGCTTGGAGAGCTTATAGACGGCGAAATGCTCATCCGCCGGCAGCGCCGGCACGAAGAGGCTTTCGACGAACTCGCCCGGCTGGCGGTCCTGCTTGCCATAGTCGAGGAAATAATCCTCGAGCAGGATTTCGCGCCGCGAAGCGCCCTTGCGCAGCGTCAGCCTGGCCCCCAGCACGATGAAGGGCGGCGGCGTGTCGCCGATGGGCGAGCCATTGGCGATATTGCCCCCGATGGTGCCCATATTGCGCACCTGCTCGCCGGCAATGCGCTTCCAGAGGTCGCGCAGCGGCGGGAAGGTCATCCCCATCACCGCCTCGGCCTGGCTATAGGTGACCCCGGCCCCGATACGCAGGCCCTCCGGCCCCGCCTCGATACGCTGCAATTCGTCCAGATGGCCGATGAACACCACCGGCCCGATGCGGCGCATGAACTTGGTGACCCAGAGCCCCACATCGGTGGAGCCCGCCACGATGCGCGCGCCCGGATCGGCTTCCAGCACCTGGGCGAAATCGTCCAGCGTGGGCGGCACGATGATGCGGTCCTCGCCCTCGCCCAGCACGATCCGGCGCCCGTCCATCAGCTCGCGCAGGCGCGCGGCAATGGCTTCGCGCTCGGCCTGCAACGGGTCGGCGCCTACCTCGCCATAGCGCGAAATGGCCTCGCCGGCGCGGATGATCGGCGCATAGCCGGTGCAGCGGCAGAGATTGCCCTGCAAGGCCTTTTCGATGGCGGCGCGGCTCGGATCGGGCTGGCGCATCCACAATGCATAAAGGCTCATGACGAAGCCGGGCGTGCAGAAGCCGCACTGGCTGCCATGCTGGTCCACCATGGCCTGCTGCACCGGATGCAGCGCGCCATCCTTGCCCTGCAAATGCTCGATGGTAACCACATGCGTGCCATGAAGGCTGCCCAGGAAACGGATGCAGCCGGTCACCGCCTCATAGACGAGCTCGCCGCCCAGGAGCCGGCCGACCAGCACGCTGCAGGCCCCGCAATCGCCCTCGGCACAGCCCTCCTTGGAGCCGCGCAGGCGCTTTTCCAGCCGCAGCCAGTCGAGCAGGGTGGCGTCGGGCGCCACATCGGTGAGGCTGATATCCTCGCCATTGAGAATGAAACGGATGGCGGCGCTGGTCCCGGTCACGCTCAGCTCCCCCTGTAGGTGGAGTAGCCGAAGGGGCTGACCAGCAGCGGCACGTGGTAATGCCGGTCCTCGGAAATGGTGAAGCGGATGGGCACCACATCCAGGAACGGCGTCTCGATCTCCAGCCCCAGCCGCTCGAAATATTGCCCGACATGGAAATGGATTTCGAATTCGCCGTGCTGGAACTGGTCTTCATCCAGCAAGGGCTGGTCGACGCGCCCGTCGGCATTGGTATAGCTGTCGGCGATATGATGGGTGTGATCCCCATGCACGAAAAGCAGCTCCAGCCGCATGCCCCGCGCCGGCTGGCCATGCGTGGTGTCCAGAACATGCGTGGTCAGACGTCCACCCGCCATTCTGCTGCTCCCTTATGTCGTCCCCAAGCAACAGACTACCCCATCGCGGGCTTTGCGCAATGCCCATTTTTTACCAACTGGTCCATTTTTGAACATTTGGTGCGCGCCCGCGATGGCGCTAGAGTGAGGCCGATCTCACCCGAACGAGGCCGATAATGAACCGCTATCCCCGCGACATGAATGGCTATGGCGCCCAGCCCCCCAAGGCCAACTGGCCGGGCGGCGCCCATGTCGCCGTGCAATTCGTGCTCAATTACGAAGAGGGCGGGGAGAACTGCATCCTGCATGGGGACGCGGCTTCGGAGGCCTTCCTGGTCGACGTGCTGGGCTCCCAGCCCTGGCCGGGCCAGCGCCACGCCAATGTCGAATCCATGTATGAATATGGCGCCCGCGCCGGCTTCTGGCGGCTGCATCGCCTGTTCACCGAGGCCAAGCTGCCGGTGACCATTTATGGCGTCGCCACCGCGCTGATGCGGGCGCCGGCGCAACTGGCCGCCATGCAGCAGGCGGGCTGGGAGATCGCCAGCCATGGCCTGAAATGGGTGCAGCACAAGGACATGTCTCCCGAGGAGGAGCGCGCCCAGATCGCCGAGGCCATCCGCCTGCACACCATCGCCACCGGCGCCCCGCCTCGCGGCTGGTACACCGGGCGATCCAGCCTCAACACGCTCGACCTCGTCTCGGAAACCGGCGCCTTCGCCTATGTGTCGGACACCTATGACGACGACCTGCCCTATTGGCGCGTCCATCAGGGCCGCCCGCAACTGGTCATTCCCTATACGCTCTCGGCCAATGACATGCGCTTCGTCACCGCGCCGGGCTTCGACACCGGCGAGGAATATTTCACCTTCCTCCGCGACAGCTTCGATTGCCTTTATGCCGAGGGACAGGCGGGCAGCCCCAAGATGATGTCGATTGGCCTGCATTGCCGGCTGGTCGGCCAGCCGGGCCGCTATCAGGGCCTCAAGAAGTTCATCGACTACATCCAGTCCTTCGACAAGGTCTGGGTGCCCACGCGCCTCGAGATTGCCGAGCATTGGGCCCGCGAACACCCCTATAGGGCGCCCGACTGCATCCCCTCGCAACTGGACAGGGATGATTTCGTCGCTCGCTTCGGCTCCATTTACGAACATTCCCCCTGGATCACCGAGCGCGCCTGGGAGGCGGAGATGGGCCCGGCCAACGACACGGCGCTGGGCCTCGCCTTCGCCCTGCGCTGCCAGTTCCGCATGGCCAGCCCCGAGGAGCGCCTGGGCGTCTTGCGCGCCCATCCCGACCTCGCCGGCAAGCTGGCCGCCGCCAGGCGCCTCACCGCCGACTCCACCGCCGAGCAGGCCTCCGCCGGGCTCGACGCACTGACCGACGCGGAGCGCGCGCGCTTCACCGCGCTCAACACCGCCTATACGGAAAAATTCGGCTTCCCCTTCATCATCGCCGTGCGTGACAACACCAAGGCCTCCATCCTCGCCGCCTTCGAGAAGCGCCTGGCCAACAGCGCCGAGCAGGAATTCGCCACCGCCTGCGCCCAGGTGGAACGCATCGCCCAATTGCGCCTGGAGGCGGTGTTGGCTTAGATCACTTCAGCTGTGATCCGAACCATCCCCTTGCACCCTGTCATTCCGGCGCAGGCCGGAATCCATATCCGCATGCCTTCACATCCTCCGGTGCTGATGGTTGACCTTCAGCATGGATTCCGGCCTGCGCCGGAATGACCCGGTGGTTTTCCCTACTTATAAAACCCCTCGCGCAGATTGATGCCGTGCTCGATCCACATGCGCAGGGCGCAGAGCATGCCGGTCCAGCCTTCGCAATTGCCATAGGAGGCCTCCTGCCCGGCGGGATTGTCGCGCCAACCGGCCTCATGGATGCGCACCAGCGTGCGCCCGTCCTCCAGCCCCTCGAAGCTCATGGTCACCGTGGTTTCATAGGCCCCGGCCGGATCGTCGTCCGGCGGCGCGGCCCAGCGCAGCACGATCCTTTCGTCGGGCACCACCTCCACCACCGTCACCGGAAAGGCGCCGGGAAAATCGTGGAAATCCCAGGTGACAATTGCCCCGGTCTCCAGCCGCCCCCGAGCGCCGCCGGTGGTGAAATAGCCCGAGAGCCGGGCCGGATCGGCCACCGCCTCGAAGACGTCATGCACCGGCCGGGAAATCCGGCCGCTGACGGTGAATTCATAGGCCATGCCATCCTCCTTCGGCTTGCTCGGCGGCAAGTTATGTTATAATTATATAACATGTCAACGGACGATTCGGACGACCTCATCTTCAAGGCCCTGGGCCACCGCATGCGGCGGCGCATTCTCGATGCGCTGAGGGAACAGCCCTTGACCACCGGCGCCCTTTGCGCCCGCTTTCCCGAAATGGACCGCTGCACGGTGATGCAGCATCTGGGTGTATTGGAAGAAGCCGGCCTGGTGATCGCCGAGCGTCGGGGCCGCGAGCGCTGGAACCATCTCGACGCGCTGCCCATCCATGCCATTCACGAGCGCTGGATCGGGCCCTATGCGGCCTATGCCGCATCCATGCTGAGCAAGCTCAGGGCAGGCCTGGAAACCGAGGACGCGCGCTGACCCGCGCCTCGTTCCTCGAGGCGATCAATCGCGCGACGCGTCGACGCCCGGAATGTCTTCGTCGCGCACCAGCCCCATGGCCATGGCCAACAGGGTCAGCCAGGGCAGGCTGTGCCGCACCCAATTGCCCGAAGGCGCGCCGATACTCAGGAACAATCTACTCATTCCCCGATGATGGCGGAAATGTTTGAAGATTGGGTAACCCTTACAAAGTCTTTCCGCATCCGGCGCCGGCCCGGCTTCCCCCCGCCGCCAAGGCGCATTAGTCTTCGGCCAGAACAACCCGGACCCCGCCCGCCAATGGCCCAGACCTACGCCTTCCCGCCCGCCGGCCTGCCCACGCAGATGACGCTGCATACCGGCCGCGCCGTCTTCACCGAGGCCTATGCGCTCATCCCCCATGGAGTGATGCGCGACATCGTCACCTCCTTCCTGCCCCATTGGGACAAGACCCGGCTCTGGGTGATCGCCCGGCCCATGACCGGCTTTTCCGAGACCTTCTCGCAATACATCATGGAGGTGCTGCCCGGCGGCGGCAGCGCCCGGCCCGAGCCCAATGCCGAGGCCGAAGGCGTGCTGTTCGTGGTCGGCGGCGCGGCCGAGCTGACCCTTGAAGGCCAGACCCACCAGCTCACCGAAGGCGGCTACGCCTTCCTGCCGCCCGGCTGCACCTGGACCCTTTTCAACAGGGGAAGCGAGCCGGCCCGCTTCCACTGGGTGCGCAAGCGCTACCAGCCCGCCGAAGGCATCCCGGCGCCCACGCCCTTCGTCACCAATGAGCGGAACGAGCCCATCCACTGGATGGCGGGGACGAGCGAGCGCTGGGGCACCACGCGCTTCGTCGCGCCCGACGACCTGCGCCACGACATGCATGTCAACATCGTCACCCTCGAGCCGGGCGCCGTCATTCCCTTCGAGGAAACCCATGTCATGGAACACGGGCTTTACGTGCTCACCGGCAAGGCGGTCTATCGGCTCAACCGTGACTGGGTCGAGGTCGAGCCGGGCGATTTCATGTGGCTGCGCGCCTTCTGCCCGCAGGCCTGCTATGCCGGGCCGGAGCGCTTCCGCTATCTGCTCTACAAGGACGTGAACCGCCATATGCCGCTGGGGCTGGGCCGGTGAACGCGCTCTGCATGGAGCCCCTCACCGCCGCCGCCTTCGCCCCCTTCGGCCAGGTCATCGAACTGGAGGGAGCCCACCACTATCCCATCAACAAGGGCATGACCGAGCGCTATCACGACCTGGCGCGGGTCGAGCTCGGAGGGGTGCATCCGCGCCCGCTCATCTCCATTTTCCGCGGCCAGCCCTATACCCTGCCGCTGCGCCTCGACATGGTCGAGCGCCATCCCCTGGGCAGCCAGGCCTTCTATCCGCTGGGCGCGGCCCAATGGCTGGTCATCGTCGCCGAGGACCAGGCCGGCCAGCCGGTGCGCCTGCGCGCTTTCCGGCCGGACCCCGGCCAGGGCGTCAACATCGCCATGAACACCTGGCACGGCGTCCTCACCCCCTTGCAGGCGCCCGCCGACTTCCTGGTGGTCGACCGGGGCGGGGACGGCAACAATCTCGAAGAGCATTTCTTCGACACCCCCTGGATGGTCGGGGCCTGAGGCTTTCCCGCAAACTGCTGGCAACCTTCGGCTTTCTGCGGCATTCTTGGCAGGGAAAGGATTTTTCCGCCATGCTCATCCGCGCTCTCGCCCCCTTCGCCCTTGCCCTGCTGGCCCTGTTCGGCGTCGCCACCGCCGCCGAAAGCGTCACCTTCACCGGCGAGGTGACCTATCGGGAGCGCATGGCCCTGCCCCCCGATGCCCGGCTGCGCATGACGCTGGTGCGCCTGCCCGGGGAAGGCAGGGTGGTGAGCGCCACCGGCCAGCCCACCCAGGGCGGGCAGGTCCCTCTTACCTTCACCCTCAATGTGCGCAGCACGGTGCTCCAGTCGGGCGGCAGCTATGGGCTGCGCGCCGAAATCCTCAGCGGCGGCCAGGTGCTGTTCCGCAATGCCCGGCCCGTCGCGGTCGATCCGGCCCGCCCCGAAGCCGGCACCATCCTCGTCAATCGCGTCGAGGGCCCCCGCCCCGGCCCGGTCGCGCCGGCCAATCCGCTGGCCGATACCGAATGGGTGGTGACCTCCATCGGCGGCAAGCCGATGGTGCCGCAAAGCAAGGTCACGCTGCAGATCCTGGCCGACAACGGCGCGGGCGGGCGCGGCGGCTGCAACAGCTATTTCGCCGAAACGCGCTTCGAGGACAGCCCCCTCTCCTTCGGCCCGGTGGCCGGCACGCTGATGGCCTGCAGCCAGGAGCTGATGGATCAGGAAGGCCGCTATTTCGACGCCCTGGCGGCCACCGCCGATTTCACCCGCAACGGCAACAGCCTGCACCTGCTCGACAAGGGCGGCAAGGTTCTGGTGGAACTCGAACGCGCGCCCTGATCGTCTCTTGCATTGGCGGGGCGAGCGGCTAGGCTCGGCCGGTTCTCAACCGGAGCCGACATGGACACCGCCAGCCTGATTTCCCGCCTGCTCGACGTGATCGAAAAGGATGTCGCCCCGGTGACGCGCCGCGGCGTCGCCCGGGGCAACAAGCTCTTCGGCGCCGCCATCCTGCGCAAATCCGACCTGTCGGTGGTGGTGGCCGAAACCAATAACGAGGTGGAAAACCCGCTCTGGCATGGCGAGATGCATGCCATAAAGCGCTTTTTCGAGCTGCCGGCCGCCCAGCGCCCCGACCCCGCCGATTGCCTTTTCCTGTGCACCCACGAGCCCTGCTCGCTCTGCCTGTCCGGCATCACCTGGTCGGGCTTCGACAATTTCTATTTTCTCTTCAGCCATGAGGACAGCCGCGACAGCTTCGCAATCCCCTATGACATCCAGATCCTGAGGGCCGTCTATGCGGTGCCCGATCCGGACCGGCCCACCGCCGCGCCCGACAGGCCGCTTTACAACCGCACCAACACCTATTGGACCAGCCACGACATCATGCGCATGATCGCCGGGCTCGAGCGTACCCAGCGCGAAGCCCTGACGGCGCGCATCGACGATCTGACCGGCCTTTATGCCGACCTCTCCGCCCTCTACCAGCGCGACAAGGGCCAAAAGGGCATTCCGCTGGCGTGACGGGCCGGCCATCCGAGCCGGAGCCATCGCGGCTGGAATGACGCCAAAGCGGGATTACTCCCCCACGCTCTCCAGCGGCTCATAGGCGCTGCGCGGCACTTCGGCCACCGAGGCGGCGAAGGTGAGCACGCTCATGGCGATGGCGAAAAGCAGCGCCGTTGCCAGTCTGGTCATCCTTGTCCTCCGGGTGCTTGCGAGAGGGCGAGCAATGCCCCAGCGCGGCCCGGCCGGGAAGAGCGCTGGCGGCATGGCTGCCATGCCGCGCCGAACCATTCCCCTCGTTCTGCGTTTCCTCCTCACACCCCGCGAGGATCAACCATGATCGCAACCGAGACCGGCCAGCGCCGCACCCCGCCGCTGGCGATTTTCACCGATTTCGACGGCACGCTGGTCGAATTGGCCGAAACCCCGGACGCCATCGCCGTGCCCGAGAGCTTGCCGGCCCAGCTCGAACGCGCCTTCCGCGAGCTCGATTGTGCCTTCGCCCTGCTCACCGGGCGGGAAATCAGCGACATCGACCGCTATCTGGCGCCCCTGCAATTGCCGGTGGCCGGCACCCACGGCACCCAGCGCCGCCGCGCCGATGGCGTGCTCGAACCCCTGGACGCCGCGACCATCGCCGCCGCCCGCACCATTGCCGAAACCATAGAGCCCCTGCTTGCGGCCCATCCGTCCCTGCTGGTCGAAACCAAACCCGGCGCCGTGGCGCTGCATTACCGGCAGGCGCCCGAGCTGGAGGATGCCGCCCGCATCGCCATGGAAGAGGCCGTGCACGAGGCCGAAGGCTTCACTCTGGTGCCCGGCAAGATGGTGTTCGAGGCCCGCCCCAGCGCCATCAGCAAGGGCGAGGCGCTGCGCGCCTTCATGCGCGAGGAGCCTTTCGCCGGCCGCATTCCCATCGCCATCGGCGACGACACCACCGACGAAGACGCCTTCATCGCCGCCCAGGAGCTGGGGGGCACCGGCATCAAGCTGGGCGCGGGCGACACCGCCGCGCGCCTGCGCATCGCCGACATCGCCTCGGTTCACAAGCTTCTCGGCGGTCTCATCGACATCGTGGCCGGCGAGCGCGAAGCCGGGACCACCCACTGAACGTCACCACCTACCGAAACCAGGACCATCCCATGAGCCGTCTCATCGTCGTTTCCAACCGAACCCCCGGCAAGGGACCGGCGGCGGGCGGACTCGCCGTGGCCCTGCGCAAGACCCTGGCCGAGCGCGAAGGCTTCTGGTTCGGCTGGTCGGGACAATTGGTGGAAGCGCCTTCGCCCGAGGCGCGCTTCGAGAGCATCGACGGGCTCGACATCGCCCAGATCGACCTCACCCGCGCCGATCATCACGCTTATTACGCCGGCTTTTCCAATTCCGTCCTCTGGCCCAGCTTCCACCTGCGGCTCGACCTCGCCACCATGGAGGCGCCCTGGTATGAGGGCTATCGCAGCGTCAACGGCCAGTTCGCCCGCGCCCTGCTGCCGCTGCTGCGCCCCGACGACACCATCTGGGTGCACGACTATCATCTCATCCCGCTGGCCAGCGAGTTGCGCCGGCTGGGCGCGCGCAACCGCATCGGCTTTTATCTCCATATCCCTTTCCCCACGCCCGACGCGCTTTACGCCATCCCCCATCATCAGGAGATCATGCTCGATCTCTCGCGCTACGATCTGGTCGGCATGCAGGCCCGGCGCGATGTCGCCGCCTTCCGCGATTTCGTCGAGCATCAGGCCCCCTCTGGCGGCGAGCCCTGGAGCCTGGTGGATTTCTCCCAGACCGAGGTGGAAGCCTTCCCCATCGGCTCGGACCCGGAGGCCTTCGCTCGCCTCGCCACCAGCCCCGCCGCCGCCAAGATGACCCGGCGCATGCAGGCCTCGCTTGGCGGGCAGCGCCTCATCCTGGGCGTCGACCGGCTCGATTATTCCAAGGGCCTGCCGCAGCGCGTCGAAGCCTATGAAAAGCTCCTCGCCAAGGAGGCCCGCTTCCGCCGGCAGGTGCAGATGCTGCAGGTGGCGCCGCCCTCGCGCGACACCATCCGCGAATATCAGGAAACCAGCACCGCGCTCGACGCCGCCTGCGGGCGGGTCATGGGGCGCTTCGCCGAGCCCGACTGGCAGCCCCTCACCTATGTCAAGCGCGCCTATGGCCAGCCCAGCCTCGCCGGGCTCTACCGGCTGGCGCGGGTGGGGCTGGTGACGCCCCTGCGCGACGGCATGAACCTGGTAGCCCATGAATATATCGGCGCCCAGGACCCCGAGGACCCCGGCGTGCTGGTGCTGTCGCGCTTTGCCGGCGCCGCCGAGATTTTCGAGGATGCCCTGCTGGTCAATCCCTTCGACACCGACGAGACCGCCGAGGCGCTGCGCCTCGCGCTCGATATGGACCTGCCCGAGCGCAGGCGCCGCTGGCAGGGGCTGATGGCCGCCGCCCGCCGCCATAATGTCGAGGACTGGGCCAGGAGCTTTCTCGATCGGCTCGCCCCCGCCAGCCTCCCCACCGAGGCTTCGGCGCGCGACATCCTCTATCTGGCCTCCGTCGCCTGAGCCGGATTGCCTAGCGCTGCACCCAGGGGCTGCCCGACGCTTCGAGCAGGGCGACGAACAGGCCGTTCATCGGCGTGGCGATGCCATGCTTGCGCCCCAGCCGCACGATGACGCCATTGCGCGCATCGATCTCCATGGGCCGCCCCATCAGCCGGTCCACATACATCGAATGGCCCGCCCCTTCGGGCGCGGTGCGCGCGCCCTCCACCACCGTCTCGATGACGGCCGGGTCGATCACCGCGCCTTCGGCCCGCGCCACGGCGGCGCATTCCTCCACCAGCCCGCGCACCATGGCCTCGATTTCGGGCGACCAGACCGGGCCGGTGGAGCGCATGGTCAGGGTCGAGACCGCCCCGGCGCAGTTGAGGCACAGCTTGGCCCAGGCCCGCGACGTCCAGTCGGCCACCGCCGACACGTCCAGCGCCGCGCTGCCGGCCAGCAGCGCCACGAAATCCGCCCCGTCCTTGCCCTCGGGCACCACCACCCAGCCCCGTCTCTGCTGGATCATGCGGCCGGGCGCCCGCCGCTGCGCCGGCAGGTCCACCACCACCGGCACGATGGTCCGCCCCGGCAGGATGGCGGCAAAACGCGCTACATGCTCGACCCCGTTCTGCACCACGGCGATCCGCGTGCGCGGCCCCACCAGCCGCTCGAGCCAGGGTCGGGTGGCCGCCACGTCATAGGTCTTTGTGGCGACCAGGACCCAATCGACCGGCTGCGCCGCGTCCGGCGCGCTCAATATCCTGGGATCGGCGGTCAGCAGGCCCGAAGGCGTCTCCACCTCCAGGCCCGCGAACGGCGTGCGCACGCAAAGCGTGAGCGCGTGCGCCGGGTTCTGCGCCATCCAGCCGGCCAGCGTCCCCCCGATCGCCCCCGGTCCGATCACCGCGATAGACACCATATCTTCCTCCACAAACAAAAAGGGCGGCCCGAGGGCCACCCTTGCATAATATCACGCCCGGCGCCTTACGCCTGCGCGGCGCGCTTGCGCGGACGGTTGCCGGCAGCGGCGCGGCCATTCTGCGGCGGGCGGGCCGCTTCCTTCTGGCCCTTGTTCCAGCGCGGCTTGGGCTTGCCGGCGGCGGGCTTCTTGGCTTCGGGCTGGGCCGTTCCGGCCAGTTCGCGGGCGAATTCGGCGAAGGGCCGCCGCTCGGCGGGCGAGCGCCGGTCCACAGCCGCCCCAGCGCGCGGATTGCGCGCCGAGCGCGGGCCGGGCCGGCTGGCCGGCTTGCGCGGCGCTTCGACGACGCCGGTGTCGTTGGCGGTATGAAGATCGCCGCTCACCGGCAGGGTGCGGCGGATCAGCCGCTCGACATCGCGCAGCTTGGTGCGCTCGGTGCCGTCGCACAGCGTGATGGCAATGCCGGTGGCGCCATTGCGCCCGGTGCGGCCGATGCGGTGGACATAGTTTTCCGGATCGTCGGGCAGTTCGTAATTGACCACATGGGTGATGCCGGGCACGTCGATGCCGCGCGCGGCGATATCGGTGGCCACCAGAATCCGCACCTCGCCCGAGGCAAAGCCCTTGAGCGCGGCCTGGCGGGCATTCTGGCTCTTGTTGCCATGGATGGCGGCGGCGCGATGGCCGTCGATTTCCAGGTTCTTGGCGACGCGGTCGGCGCCATGCTTGGTGCGCGAGAAGATGATGACGCGCTCCATGTTTTCGGCGTCATCGCCTAGGAGCGCATTGAGCACGCCGCGCTTGGCCTTGGCGCCGGAAAGGATCACCCGCTGGTCGATCTTGACCACGGTGGAGCCGGCCACCGAGGCATCGACCCGCACCGGGTCCTGCAAGAGCGTACGGGCAAGGTCGGCGACTTCGGGCGCCATGGTGGCCGAGAACATCATGGTCTGGCGCTTCATGCCGATGGATTTGACGATATGGCGCACCGGAGCGATGAAGCCCATGTCCAGCATGCGGTCGGCCTCGTCCAGCACCAGCCAGCGCGTCTCGTTGAGGCGGATCTTGCCGTCGTCCATCAGATCCTTGAGCCGGCCGGGCGTCGCCACCACGATGTCGGCGCCGCGCTCGAGCTTCTTGACCTGGTGATAGCGCGAGACGCCCCCCAGCAGCAGCACGGTGTCGAGCTTCATCTTCGAGCCGGCGAATTTGCGGATGTTCTCATCGATCTGCACCGCCAGTTCGCGCGTCGGCGCCAGGATCAGCGCCCGCGTGGTCAGCGGCCGCGGCCGGCCGTTGAGGGTGAGGATGCCGGCCAGGATCGGCAGGCCGAACGCCGCCGTCTTGCCCGAGCCGGTCTGGGCAATGCCCATCATGTCCCGGCCTTCGAGCAGCTTGGGAATGGACTGGCTCTGGATCTTGGTCGGGACGGTGAAGCCGCCGGCGGTGAGGCTGTCGATCAGGATCTGCGGCAGGCCGAGGGAAGTAAAATCAGTCACTGAATAAATCTTTCTGCGCCAACAGGGCGCGGATGGCGCGCAGGAGGCTCCAGCGCGCGGAAAGCCACCGGCCCGAAGGCGGCGGCATGAAATGGCAATCGGGCGATAAAAGGAGGTATCGCGCGGGTGCTGGCTCAAACCCGGGCTCTTGTTGGTCCCGGGTCGACTTCGCCGCTCACCGCTTGCGGATAAGAAGAGAAGTCCGTTCACCGCCATCATGGGCGGCAACGCTGCCCTCATATGGGGCAGTTGCGCGCGCTTGGCAAGGAAATTGCGGATTCTCGCCACGCATGGCGGGGTTGCACCTCACTCCCCCTTGAGGGGAGGGAGCCGTTCGGTGGCCGGGCAGCATGGTGCAATTACCCCTCAAATCCCCCCATACCAGTCATAGCCATTGTCCTCCCAATAGCCGCCCTTCCCCAGCCCGAAGGGCGAGAGATCGTCCACCAATTCGATGGTGTGCAAATATTTGGGCTGCTTGTAGCCCAGCGCCCGCTCGATGCGCAGGCGGATCGGCGCGCCATTGGCCACCGGCAGCACCTGGTCGTTGAGCCCATAGGCGAGGATCGTCTGGGGGTGATAGGCGTCGATCAGGTCCGAGCTTTCATAATAGAGAATGTCGCCGGCGGGCGTGCGCTGGATATTGTCGAAACAGTGATAGACGCAGAACCGCGCCTGCGGCTTCACCCCCGCCATGTCGAGGATCGGCCCCAGCCGCGTACCCGTCCATTTGGCGATGGCGCTCCAGCCCTCGACGCAATCGTGCCTTGTGATCTGGCTCTGCGCCCGCATGTTGCGCAATTCGTCGAGCGAAAAGCTCACCTCCCGCTCCACCAGCCCCTTTACGGTCAGCCGGTAGGCGGCAAAATCCTGCATGCGCAGGAAGAGATATTCGGGCGTCGAAGGCTCCACCGAGCCATTGGGCTTCATGCCCTGGCGGATTTCGCTGGCGGCATATTCGCGCGCCAGCACAGAATCGCCGATCAGCGCCCGCTGCGCCCGATAGGTCAGCACATTGGCCTGCTCCATGACCTGGCGCAGCGGATGGCCGCGCTGGCCGAGAAAATCGAACTGGTCACACCCGGCCAGCACCAGCCCCGAGCCCGCCGCCACCGAGGCGGAGAGGAAATTGCGGCGGGTGATGAGCCGGCTCATGGCCTGTCTCCTTCGCGTGTCGGCGTGTCCGGCCCGCTGCGATACCAGCCCGTCACCATGGCGCGCATGGTGTTGATCGGCCCGCCGGCGAAAACCATGACCACATGCACGAGGAAGAACAGCACCAGCCCCAGCATGGCGAGGAAATGGATGGTGCGCGCCGTCTGCCGGCCGCCGAAAAGATCGAGCATCCAGGGCGCGGCAGCATTGATGCCGGGGCTCATGGTGAGACCAGTGGCGATGATGAGCGGAAAGAGCCCGCAAAGGACGAGCAGATAGCTCAGCTTCTGCACCGGCCCATAGCGCCGCCCCTTGCCCAGCCGGAAGCGCGCATGGTCGGCGACATCTCCCGGCAATTCCCTGAGATCGCCCCCCGAAGGCAGGATGTCGCGCCGCAAATGCCCGTTGAAAAGGCTCGCCATCAGCCAGACGAACAGCGTCCCGACGAAAATCCAGGCGAAGAAGAAATGCACCACCCGCCCCGTGGCCAGGTCCCGATAGGAGGGAATGGTCAAGGCGCTGGGAAAGGCGGTGAAGCTGGGCTGCCCCGCCGGCCCGCTCATGCCCAGCACGCCGGTGGTGTCGAACCCCTGCCCCAATATGACGGTGCGCCCGCGTGGCCCGGTTTCGCTGTTGACCGCCCCGATGCGCAGGATGGCATTGTCATATTCGAACCCCGATTCCTGCCCGATATAGAGCGCGGGGTGGGCGTTGAAGATCTGCAGGCCGCTGAGCAGCAGGAAAAACAGGCACAGCGCCCAGAGCCAATGGGTCAGCCGCGTCCAGGCCGATTGGCGATAGACCAGCGGCCCCCTGGGCTTTTCTCCCGCGTCCTGGCTCATCCCCGCTCCTCCGCACACGCCATACGACGCCAATTCGGGGCGGGTTTCAACTCACCTTGCGGCGAGCCGGGAGCGTTTCACCTTTGCGCGGAGCCATCGGCGCCTTCGTCCCCTCTCCCTGGGGGGAGAGGGTCAGGGTGAGGGGGCCTTTTGCGGGCGCCGGCCAAGGCCCCCTCACCCGGCGCTTTGCGCCGACCTCTCCCCCAAGGGAGAGGTGAAGAAAAGGCTTTATTCGTCGCGCGCCGCCCAGTTCATGCCGCGCCGCAGGATGGTGGCCATTTCGAGCACTTCGAATTCCTTGGCGCTATGGCCGAGGGTGGAATGGAACACCCTTCCCTTGCCGTGCTGGCGCTTCCACACCACCGGCATCTTCACCCCCTCGATCCAGGGCGCGTGCTCGCCGCTGAAAGTGGTGGTGGCCAGCACGTGGTTGGAGGGATCCACATGCATGTAATATTGCTCGGACCGGTAGGGGAACGCCTTGATGCCGGCCATGATCGGGTCGAGCGGGTCGGCCACCTCGACCGTATAGTCGATGATATTGCCCGGATGGGCCACCCACTGCCCGCCCACCATGAACTGATAGTCCACCGCGTCGCGGAAGGCGTCGCTCATGCCGCCGTGATGGCCGGCCAGGCCCACCCCGCCCTCCACCGCGCGGGTGAGGTTCTCCACCTCCTCCTTGGCAATGGCGCTCATGGTGAAGATGGGAATGATGAGGTTGAGATCGTGAATGGCCGGATCGGCGAAAGCGCTGGTTTCGGTGGCCATGCGCACCGAAAATCCGTCCTCGTGCAGCCACCGCCGATAGATGGTGGCGCATTCCTCCGGATCGTGCCCGGACCAGCCGCCATAGACGATCAATGCGCTTTTCATGCCGCAACTCCCCGCAAATCAATCGGCGCGGAGATTACCCTACTGGATCGGTATTGTAAGCCCGCTCGTGTCAGGCCGCTTCCAGCGGCCAGTGCGAACGCGCGAAGGCCCAGCTGCGCAGCACCAGGAAATTGACCCCCGAGGTCAAAACGATCACCAGCGCCGAAGCGGCCGGGGTCGGCATGGCCGGCACGCCATGGACGAGAACGGAAAACGCCGCCGCCAGCACCAGCGCCATGGCCTGCACCGCCATGTAACGGGGCAGCGCCCGCCCGTGGGGCGCGTCCGAATGGAAGGAAAACCGGCGGTGCAGCAGATAGACCGGCACGATCAGCACGCCATAGCAGAGCGTATTGACCACCCAGTCGGCAAGGCCCGTGCCCAGCCCGATAAAGAGGCTGCTCAGCACCACGAAGGCCACCGCGCCAGCCCCGCCCACGCACAGAAATCCCAGAAAGCCGCTCCAGGCCGGCGCGGCCGGGCTGCGGTCCATCTCGCGCATCAGGCTTTCAAGGGAGGCGCTCATCGCACTCTTTCCGATCGATTGCAAAGGAAGCTCATGCCCTGCCAATGCGCCGGCAAGCCTTGCCTTGTGGTTTACGCAGCCCGGCAAGGCGGGCCTGCTGCGCGCCTATGGTAAACCCCGTCTTGATGGCAAAGATTGGGAAATTGGCCCAATGGTCCACTTTCGCCTGTCATCAATTGCTGGTTAACTGTTTCCGACGCCACCGGAGTCCATGAGGGATGGGCCGGATTCGCCCGGCGCCGGAGTGTCGCAAGCCACGAGCTGAAAAGGATAACAGGGATGAAAAAACTGTTGCTGGGCGCCACTGCGCTCACGCTCTGCGCCGGGTTTTCCAGCGCCGCCTATGCCGAGTTCACGTTGAACATCCTGCATATCAACGATTTCCACTCGCGCTTCGACCCGATCACCAGCTCGGATTCGAATTGTAACGAGGAAGACGATGCCGCCGGCAAGTGTTTTGGCGGCATTGCCCGGCTCAAGACCATCATCGACGACACCCGCGCCAAATATGACGGCGCCAACTCGATCCTGCTCTCGGCCGGCGACAATTTCCAGGGCTCGCTCTATTACACCACCTACAAGTCCAAGGTGGTCTCGGATTTCTTCAACCAGATGGGATTCGACGTGGTCGCCACCGGCAACCACGAGTTCGACGACGGCCCCGAGGAATTCATGAAATTCATCGAGGCGGCGCAATTCCCCATCATCGGCGGCAATTTCGACGTCACGCGCGATGAGAACCTGCGCGGCAAGATCAAGGGCTCCATCGTCGTCGAGATCGGCGGGGAGAAGATCGGCATCATCGGGGCCACCACCGAGGACACCCCCGAGATCGCCTCGCCCGGCGACGACGTGGAATTCCACGACGTCATCCAGTATGTGCGCGGCGCTTCCGAGGCGCTCGACGCCGCCGGCGTCAACAAGATCATCCTGCTCAGCCATATCGGCTACAATGAGGATATGGAGGTCGCCGCCGCCCTGCCTCTGGTCGACGTGATCGTGGGCGGCCATAGCCACACCCTGCTGTCCAACACCGCCGAAGGCGCCGCCGGCCCCTATCCCACCATGGTCACCAATCCCGAGGGCGTGGAAGTCCCGGTGGTGCAGGCCAACCAGTATGGCAAATATCTGGGCGACATCGCCATCACCTGGGACGATGACGGCAAGGTCATCAAGGCCGAGGGCCAACCCTTCCTGATCGATGCCACCGTCACCGGCAACGAGGACTTCAAGAGCCAGCTGGCCGACCTCGCCGCGCCCATGCAGGAAGCCATGGCCGTGGTCATCGGCAAGGCGACCGCCGATATCGACGGCTCGCGCGAAACCTGCCGCGCCCAGGAATGCGAGATGGGCAATCTCGTCGCCGACGCCATGCTCGACCGCGTGGCCGACCAGGGTGCGTCCATCGCCTTCGCCAATGGCGGCGGCCTGCGCGCCTCGATCGATGCCGGCGACATCACCGTGGGCGAGGTCATCACCGTCCTGCCCTTCTCCAACACCCTGGCCACCGTGCAGCTTTCGGGCGCCGGCGTGATCGAGGCGCTGGAAAACGGGGTGAGCGATGTCGAGAACGGCGCCGGGCGCTTCGCCCAGGTCTCCGGGCTCAAATACAGCTTCGACCTCTCCAAGCCCGCCGGCAGCCGCGTCAGCGACGTGCTGGTCAAGGGCGAGGGCGACACCTGGGTGCCGATCGATGAGGATGCCACCTATATCGTCGTCGCCAACGACTACACCCGCCGCGGCGGCGATGGCTATTCCACCTTCGCCGAGGGCGACAACCCCTATGATTTCGGCCCCCCGCTCGAGCAGGTTCTGGCCGACTACATCGCCAAGCTGGGCGGCGAATACACGCCCTATCTCGATGGCCGCATCACCCAGATCAAGTGATCCGGTTCTGCATCGGGGAAAGGGGCGCTTCGGCGCCCCTTTTTTCGTGCCGCAACATCGCCCTGAAATCGCCCCAACTTCGTCCCGATTGCAGGTAAGGAGGATCACGGGTTCGTGAAAGAGCCCTTTCCTTTCAGCAAAATGAGTGACCGCCCATGAAGCCCCTCGTCGTCGCCGCCGCCATCTTCGCCACTCTGGGGCTTGCCGCCTGTGGCGATGCGGCCAAGCCGCCGGCCGATGCCCCCGCCGAAACCACGCCGGCCGCCGTCGAGCCTGCGCCCGCCCCTGTCGCGCCCGCACCGGCTCCCGTCGAGCCCGCCCCTGTCGCGCCGGCGCCGGCCGTGACCATCGAGGTGCCGGCCGACACGCCCCTCCCGGGCACCGACATGACGGTTCAGGACGCCATGCAGGCAGTGCAGCAGCAGGCCCGCGAGCTGCAGATGACCGACGCGGAAAAGCTGGAGGCCGTGACCGAGGCCCGCAGCCAGGCCGAAGCCGCCGCCCGCGCCAGCAATCTCAGCGAAGAGCAGGTCAAGCAGGCCGGCGACGCCGCCGAGCAGGCCGCCAGGACCCTGTTCGGCCTGCAATAAGCGTCCGCTACGCGGCCAAAAAGAAAGGCCCGCTTTCCAGCGGGCCTTGAAGTCAACCATGCATGGTTGGAGAACGCGGGCTAGAGCGTTTCCAGCAAAAGTGGAAACGGTTTTGCGGTTCGGACCCAAAGGGTCGTGCAAGCGAAACGCGACAAAACAAAGACTTGGATCCATTTCGCTGTTTCAGGGAAACAGTGAAATGGTCTAGACGACATGCTCGCTGCGGTCCCGGTCGGTCACCGTCGCCAGGTCCAGCACCTTCTGGATATTGGTGGCGTGGCGGAAGCTGGGCTCGAGATTGGTTCCCGCCCGCACCGCTTCGACGAAGCGCATGTAATTGGTCGGCACCGCGTCCACCGCCACTTCCGTCCACACGCCCGTTTCCACATCGTCGCCGAGGCAGGTGAGCAGCTTGGACCAGTCGTGGCGATGCTGCACCTCCACCGACCCCTTTTCGCCATAGATACGCAGGCGCAATTCATTGAAATGGCCGGTGGCCCAGCGCGTGGCATGGATCACCCCCAGCGCGCCGTTTTCGAGCTGCGCCGTCATGGCGAAGCTGTCATTGGCGTCCAGATCATATTCCCCGATGCGGTTGTCCGGGGCCTTGTCGAAGGTTTCGAGCCGGCAGAAGACGCGCGAAAAATCGCTGCCCGCGCCATAGGCGGCAAAATCCAGGATATGCACGCCGATATCGCCCAGGACGCCGTTCGAGCCGTGCTTCTTGGAGAGGCGCCACAGCCACTGGCTTTCGGTGCGCCAGTCGCCCCATGCCTTGGAGACCAGCCAGCTTTGCAGATAGCTCGCCTCGAAATGCTTGACCCGGCCAATGGCGCCCGACTGCACGATCTCGCGCGCCTTCTGGAGCTGCGCCACGTTGCGATAGGTGAGGTTGACCATGTTGACCAGCCCCAGCCGCTCGGCCGTCTCGGTCATTTCCATGGCCTTGGCATGGTCGGTGGCCAGCGGCTTTTCGCAGAACACATGCTTGCCCGCCTGCAGGGCCGCCATGGTGGTGGGATAGTGCACGCTGTCGGGCGTCACATTGGCAATGGCGTCGAATTCGCCCCAGGCCAGGGCCGCATCGAGCGAGCCGAAGCCCCGCTCGATGCCATGCGCCTGGCAAAAGGCCTCGACCCGCGCCGGGTCCACGTCGACGCCCCCGGCCAGGGTCACCCCCTCGATGGCCGCGAAGTGCCGGGCGTGCTGGTTGGCCATGCCGCCTGTACCCAGAATGAGGATACGCATCGTCTATATTCCTGAAACAGAGAAAAGCCCGGGCCTTATTTCTTGACCTCGCCGGCATGCATGGAGGCGGTCAGCTTGGCGCCGCGCTCCTCGATCTTCTCGATGGCCTCGCCCACCGGGCGGTTGGGGGCCTTGAGCAGATGCGCCTGACGCTGGCTGTTATAGGCCCAGTTGACCGCGTTGCGCAGCACCTGGCCGACATTGGCGTCGTGATAGGTCGGGTAGGTTTCGTGGCCGGGGCGGAAATAGAAGATGTTCCCGGCGCCGCGCCGATAGGTGAGGCCGCTTCGGAACACTTCCCCGCCCTGGAACCAGGAGACGAACACCGTTTCCAGCGGCTCGGGCACGCTGAAGGGCTCGCCATACATCTCTTCATATTCGAGCTCGAAATAGGCCGGCAGGCCCCTGGCGATGGGATGGCCGGGATTGACCACCCACAGCCGCTCGCGCTCGCCCGCCTCGCGCCAATGCAGATTGGCCGGCGTCCCCATCAGCCCCTTGAACACCTTGGAATGGTGCCCCGAATGCAGGACGATGAGGCCCATGCCCTGCCAGACATGCTCCATCACGCGCTTGACCACGGCGTCGTCCACCTTGTCATGGGCGGCGTGGCCCCACCAGATCAGCACGTCGGTATTGGCCAGCGCCTCCTCGGTGCAGCCATGCTCGGGCTCCTGGAGGGTGGTGGTGCGCGCCTCGATATTGCCGTCCTGGCGCAGCAGCGCGGCGATCTGGCTGTGCATGCCCTCGGGATAGTTCTGCGCGACTTCCTTGTTCTTCTGCTCGTGGACGTTTTCGCCCCAGACCAGGGTGCGGATAGCCATGGTGATCTCCTGTCGATATGGCCTCGTCGCCGCGACGCGCGGAAGGGAGGCCCGTCCGTCGCGGCTGTCATGCTCTGGCGTCGGCCCGATGGCCGGCGCGGTTCTTCTCTCTGGCGGGCTGTCGCGCCGCGCTAGCGCATCGGCTTGCCCGCGGCGTCGAAGCGATGGATCTTGTCGGCCATGGGGGTGATGTGCACCACATCGCCGCTCTTGTAGCTGTTGGCCCCGTCCAGCCGCACCACCACCGGCTCTTCCGTGCCCATGTTGAGATAGACATAGGAATCGGCGCCCAGGTTTTCGGTATGGATCACGGTGCCGCTCCATTCCCCGCCTTCGGGCACGATGGTGATGTGCTCGCCGCGAATGCCCAGCGTCGCCGCGCCCCGCGTGCTTGCCGCCTCCCCGCCGATGAAGTTCATCTTGGGGCTGCCGATGAAACCGGCGACGAACAGGCTGTCGGGCTTTTCGTAGAGCTCCATGGGCGTGCCCACCTGCTCGATCAGCCCGTCGCGCAACACGCAGATGCGGTCGGCCAGCGTCATCGCCTCCACCTGGTCATGGGTCACATAGATCATGGTGGTCTCGGGCATGTCCTCGTGCAGCTTGGCGATCTCGATGCGGGTGGCCACGCGCAGCGCCGCATCCAGATTGCTGAGCGGCTCGTCGAACAGGAACACCTTGGGGTCGCGCGTGATCGCGCGGCCGATGGCCACGCGCTGGCGCTGCCCGCCGGAAAGCTGCTTGGGCAGACGGTCCAGATATTGCCGGATCTGCAGCATGTCGGCGGCCTTTTCGACGCGCCGGCGGATTTCATCCTTGCTGTTGCCCTTTTCCAGCGTCAGCCCGAAGGCCATGTTCTCATAGACCGTCATATGCGGATAAAGCGCATAGGACTGGAACACCATGGCGATGCCACGCTTGGAGGGCGCCAGCGCATTGACGCGCTGCCCGTCGAACAGCATGTCGCCCGAGGTGATGTCCTCCAGCCCCGAGATCAGGCGCAGCAGGGTGGATTTGCCGCACCCGGAGGGGCCGACGAACACCATGAATTCGCCCTTGCGGATGGACAGGTCCACCCCCTTGATGACCTCGACGACGCCGAAGGATTTGCGGATATTGCGCAGCTCGATGCTTGCCATTTGCCTTGTCTCCTAACCCTTGACGCCACCGGCGGTGAGCCCGCTCACGATCTTGCGCTGGAAGATCAGCACCAGCACCACCAGCGGCACGGTGACGATCACCGACGCCGCCATGATGTTGCCCCAGGGAATTTCATATTGCGTGCCGCCCGACAGCATGGCGATGGCCACCGGCACGGTGCGGGTATCGTTGTTGGAGGTGAAGGTGAGCGCGAAGAGGAATTCGTTCCACGCCCCGATAAAGGCCAGAAGGCCCGTGGTCACCAGCGCCGGCCACATCAGCGGCATGAACACCCGCGTGATGATGATCCAGGGCGAGGCCCCGTCGACGATGGCCGCCTCCTCGATCTCCACCGGCAGCTCCCGCATGAAGGTGGTCAGCACCCAGACGGTGAAGGGCAGCGTGAAGATGGTGTAGGAAAACACCAGCGCCCAGGGCGTATTGTAGATGCCCAGGAACCGGATGAGCTCGAACAGCCCGGAAAGCACCGCGATCTGGGGAAACATCGAAACCCCCAGAATGGTCATCAGCAGCAATCCGCGCCCGCGGAACCGCACCCGGCTCAGCGCGAAGCTCGCTGTCACCGCCAGCAGCAGCGCCAGCAGCACCGTCACGGTGGAGATGAACACCGAATTGAGCAAATTGCGCGGGAAGCTGCCCGAATTGAGCACGTTGGAATAATTGTCCCACACCAGCGAGGTGGGCCAATAGGTGATGCGGAACAGGTCCGTGCCCGATTTGAAGCTGGTCAGCACCGCATAATAGAAGGGAAAGACGCTGACCACGACGATGACGATCACCAACAGATAGAACAGCGCCCACTTGGTGAGCTTCCAGAGATCGAAACTTCCGTCCATCAGCGGTCTCCCCCGTCGAAGCGCACCTGCCCGAGCCAGATATAGAGGATGGTCAGCACGGCGATGATAAGGAACAGCAAGGTCGACATCGCCGAGCCATAGGCGAACTTGTCGAAATCGAAGAGATTCTCGCGCGCCAGCACGCTCATGGTCTTGGTGGTCGAGCTGTTGGGCGTGAGCACATAGATGAGATCGAAGATGCGCAGCGCGTCGAGCAGGCGGAAGATGATGGCCACCATCAGCGCCGGCCGCACCAGCGGCAGCGTGATCCTGAAGAACTGCTTGACCGGATGCACGCCGTCGATTTCGGCCGCCTCGTAGATGTCGCGCGGGATCATCTGCAGGCCGGCCAGGATCAGGAGCGCCATGAAGGGCGTGGTCTTCCACACATCCACGATCAGCACCGCGGTCATCGCCGTGTCGGCGCTGGCGGTCCAGGCGATCTTGGTGCTGATGAGGCCCAGATTGAGCATGATGTCGTTGATGATGCCGAACTGGTCGTTGAGCATCCAGCCCCACATCTTGGCCGACACGATGGTGGGAATGGCCCAGGGAATGAGAATGGCGGCGCGCACGATGCCGCGCCCCTTGAATTCGGCATTGAGCACCAGCGCCACGACCATGCCCAGGACCGCCTCGAAGAACACCGAGACGAAGGCGAAGCGCAGCGTGTTCCACACCGAGTTCCACCACGCCGGGTCCACCAGAAGGCCGCGATAGATGGTGCGGCCGCTTTCCAGGGTCTGCCAGCGCAGGTAATTGCCGATGCCGATCCATTCGGCCCCGGCCAGGTTGTTGAGCGAAGCGTCGGTGAAGGAAAACCAGATCGAGCGCAGGAGCGGCCAGCCGGCCACCACCGCCAGCGCGATCAGCATCGGCAGAAGGAACCACCTTGCGGCGCGCACGCGCTGCGCCATCAGCTCCGATTTCTGCGCCCTGCCGCTTGCAGGCGCCATAGCCGCCATTGTCCCCGCCGTCATGGCCCCTCCCCCTTGTGCTTAGCTCACCGATTATATGCGGGTGGCCGGTTCGCGTCCGGCCACCCGCCATTCAGGCGTCCCGGGAGGACTTACCAGGCGTCGCCCTTGAGTTCGGCCAGATCGGCCTCGAGCACTTCGAGGTTCTCGGCCGCCGAGCCATTGCCCGAAAGCGTATTATGGACGGCGCTCCAGAACTTGGAGGACACTTCGTTATACTTGGCCTGCGCCGGGGCCGACGGACGCGGCACGGCGTTTTCGAAGATTTCCTGCCAGGCGGCCATGAAGGGCGCGGCGGCCAGAACGTCGGCGTCCTGATAGAGAGCCTTCACCGTGGGCAGGTTGTTCTGGTTGATGGCGCGGGACTTCTGCGACTCGGCCGAGCCCAGGAACAGGGCCAGCTCGATGGCCGCATCCGGGTCGGACGAATACTTCGAGACGGCGAAGTTCCAGCCGCCCAGCGTGCCGGAGGCCTTGGCGCCTTCACCCACGCCCGCGGGAAGCGGGGCCACGTCGAACTTGCCCTTGACCGGGGAATCGTCGGCATTGCTCAGCGCGTAGGCATAGGGCCAGTTGCGCATGAACACCGAATTGCCCAGCTGCCAGACGCCGCGGCTTTCTTCTTCCTGATAGGCCAGGTTGCCTTCGGGCGAGATGGTGCCGATCCAGCTCTTGGCTTCTTCCAGCGCGGCCACGGCCTGCGGGTTGTTGATCGAGATGGTCCCATCGGGCTCGATGATCTGGCCGCCGCCATAGGCGTTGACCCATTCGAGCGCATTACAGGTCAGCCCTTCATAGGCATTGCCCTGGAACACGAAGCCCCACATGTCGGCGGCGCCGGCAGCGCGTTCGCCATCCATGATTTCCTGGGCGGTCGCGTGCAGCTCGGGCCAGGTCTTGGGAACTTCCTTGCCGTACTTCTCAAGGAGATCCTTGCGGTAGAACAGGGCCGGCGCGTCGGTGAAGGCCGGAATGGCGACGAGCTTGCCGTTCACGGTCTGCGATTCGATCACGGAGGCGAAGTGATCGCCCACCACGCCCTTGGCGGCCTCGGAGAGGTCGAGGAACTGGTCGGCAAGCTGGGGCGCCCAGACCACGTCGGTCTGGTAAACGTCGATGTCGGTGTTGCCGGCGGCCAGCCACAGGCGATACTGGCTGAACTGGTCGGTGGTCGACGAGGGCATCGGCACGATGGTCACCTTGTGTCCGGTTGCCGCCTCGAACTTGTCCAGCTCGCCGCGCAGGAACTGCAGGCCCGTGCCGGTGTCGCCCGACACGATGGACAGTTCGGCCGCCTGGGCCATGCCCGCGACCAGCGTCACGCTGGCCATCATGCCGACGAGCAGATGCTTGAGTTTCATTGATAATCCTCCCGAAAGAACCAGGTCGCAGGGAGGCATGCAGATGTCGGTCCCCCGCGCCATGCGCCAGGACCTTGCCCTCACCTCCCCGAAAGCGCCTTGCAGAACCGCTCTTGCCATTCAATTCAAAGCGCTTTGAAAGAAAAACAACCAGACCGGCCATTTTCTGTCAAGCGCCGATCGCTGCAAACTTTAGGGATTTTCCATTCCATCGGAATTTTATCCTGCAAAATCAGATCATTAACTAAATACCACCGCCCAAATGGTTAATTTCCCGGCCCGCCGGATTGACGTACGCACCTCAAAGTTTTGACGGCTTTTTCTGCCCTTGCGTTTGAATTTGAAATCGCTTTGAATAATTCATGGAGGAGCAAGGGCGTTTGCGCTGTTCAAAGGCCATCGCCTGCCCTAATGGCAAGCCGACCCGTTCCGGCCCCGGCATCGCCGGCGCGGGGCCGGTGCAGCGAACCGGACGGGCCAGAACCCAATATGAGACTGAAAGAGCTCGCCAAACATCTCGGCCTGTCCCAGACCACGGTCAGCCGCGCGCTCAACGGCTATCCCGAGGTCAACGAGGCGACGCGCCACCGCGTTTCCGAGGCGGCCGCGCGTCTGGGCTACAGGCCCAATGCCAGCGCGCTGCGCCTGGCCACCGGCCGCGCCGGCGCCGTCGGCATGGTGCTGCGCGGCTCCGAGGAATTCGGCCCCCATACCAGCGAGTTCCTGGGCGGGCTGGGCGGCCGCATGGCCGACGAGGAGATCGACCTTCTCGTCACCACCGTGGCCAGCCAGCACGACGAGATGGCCGCCTATCGGCGCCTGGCCGCCAGCCAGAAGGTCGATGCCGTGGTGCTCCACTCCCCCACCCAGCATGACGAGCGCGCCCAGTTGCTGCTCGATCTGGGCATTCCCTTCGTGCTGCATGGCCGCACCGAGATCGGCCAGCCGGTGGCCTGGCTCGACATCGACAATGAAGGGGCGCTGGAGCGGGCCACGAACCATTTGCTCGATCTGGGCCATCGCCGCATCGCCCTGCTCAACGGGCTCAAGGGCCGCACCTTCGTCGAGCACCGCGAGCGCGGCTATCGCCGGGCGCTGGCGGCGCGCGGCATGGGCTTCGACAAGACCCTGGTGGGCAATTCCGTCTTCACCGACGAAGTGGCCTTCCGCCTCGCCCAGTCCATGCTGGAGCTGCGCCCCCGCCCCACCGCCTTCCTCGCCGGCTCGATGATGACGGCGCTGGGCGTGTTCCGCGCCATCCGCCAGGCCGGGCTGCAACTGGGCGAGGACATCTCCATGATCGCCCATGACGACGTCTTCCCCTATCTCAACGCCGACAACATGTATCCGACCATGTCGACGACGCGCTCTTCCATGCGCCTGGCCGGCGCCCGCATCGCCGAGCTGATCGGCCAGATCCTGGCCGGCAAGCCCGCCGAGCAGATCCATGAGCTCTGGCCGGTGGAGCTGGTCCTGCGCGAAAGCTCCGGCCCCGCTCCCACGCGCTGAGCCTTCCCCGCGCATCTTTCCCTTGCCCGCGGCCGGGGCCCGGCGTACCACCATGCCATTCCCCGGGAGGATGCGATCATGGACAATCCCTTCGTCACCACCGAATGGCTGGCCGCCCATCTCGACGACCCCGACCTGGTGGTGGTCGATGCCAGCTGGCACATGCCCAATGCCGCCCGCAATGCCCAGGCCGAATATCTGGCCGGCCACATTCCCGGCGCGGTCTTTTTCGACATCGACGGCATCGCCGACACCGATACCGACCTGCCCCATATGCTGCCCGCCCCCGCCGATTTCGCCCATATGGTGGGCGCGCTGGGCATTTCGGACACCCTGACCATCGTCATCTATGACGAGATCGGGCTTTTCTCGGCGCCCCGCGCCTGGTGGACCTTCACCATCATGGGCGCGCGGAATGTGCGCATCCTGGCCGGTGGCGGCCCCAAATGGCGCGCCGAGCGCCGCCCGGTGGTCGCCGGGCCGGTCAGCCGGCCCGCGCGGGTCTTCAATGCAAATTTCGACCCCGCCCGCGTCGCCGATTTCACCACCGTGCGCCGGCGCAGCCAGGATGGCGCCGCCCAGATCGTCGATGCCCGCCCCGCCCCGCGCTTTCACGCCGAGGTGGCCGAGCCCCGCCCCGGCCTCAGGAGCGGCCACATTCCCGGCAGCCGCAACGTGCCGGTGGGCCTGCTTTCCGAGAATGGCCAGATGCTCGCTCCCGCCGCGCTCAATGCCCTTTTCGCCGAGCGCGGCATCGATCTGTCACGGCCCCTCATCACCTCCTGCGGCTCGGGCATCACCGCCTCCACCCTGGCCCTGGCGCTGGAGCTGGCCGGCGCCCGCAAGCCCGCCGTCTATGACGGCTCTTGGGCCGAATGGGGTGCCCATCCCGAGGCCGAGGTGGAAAGCTGAGCCCTTCACCTCTCCCTTGAACGTGTCGTAAGGGTCCTTCACCCCCGATGTCGCCCCGGCCTTGCGCCGGGGCCTATCCTGAGATTTGGGGATGCATCCCGGCGCGGGGCCGGGATGACACCGCGTCTTTGGCCGCATCGGGCCTCGCGCCCAACCGACAATCCAACAAAAAAAGCCGCCAGGTCGCCCCGGCGGCTTTTGCGTTTGCCCCGACCGCTCAGGCCGAGCGGTTCTTGTTGTAGAGGTCGAAGAACACGGCGGCGAGCAGCACCACGCCCTTAATCATCTGCTGCCAGTCGATATTGACGCCCATGATCGACATGCCGTTGTTCATCACGCCCATGATGAAGGCGCCGATCACCGCGCCGGCCACCTGGCCCACGCCGCCCAGCGCCGAGGCGCCGCCGATGAACACCGCCGCGATCACGTCCAGCTCCAGCCCCTGCCCGGCCTTGGGCGTGGCCGAGTTGAGCCGCGCCGCATAAATCATGCCGGCCAGCGCCGCCAGCGCCCCCATGATGGCAAAGACATAGAAGGTCATGCGCTCGGTCTTGATGCCCGAGAGCGCCGCCGCCTTGAGGTTGCCGCCCAGCGCATAGATGCGGCGCCCGAAGGTCATGCGTTTGGTGACGAAGACGAAGAGCGCGATCAGCACCGCCATCACCACCAGCACGTTGGGCAGGCCCCGATAGGAGGCCAGCATATAGCCGAAGAACAGCACCATCACGGCGATGACCACGTTCTTGGCCACGAACAGCCCGAAGGGCTCGGTCTCGTAGCCGCGTGCCTGCCGGCGGGCCCGGCCGCGAATGGCGAAGAACACCGTGGCGACCACCACGGCGATGGCCAGCACCATGGTGGTGGTATGCAGCACCACCGGCTGGCCGTTTTCGGCGAGGATACCCAGCGTGGTCGGCCCGATGACGTCGGGAATGAAGCCGGCCGAGAGCAGCTGGAATTCGGCCGGGAACGGCCCCACCGACTTGCCGGCCAGGATAGCCAGCGACAGACCCTTGAAGATCAGCATGCCGGCCAGCGTCACGATGAAGCTGGGGATGCGGTGATAGGCGATGAGATAGCCCTGCGCCGCCCCGATCACCGCCCCGACGACAAGGCAGATGGCGCCCGCGACGATGGGGTTGGCCAGGAACGCCAGCTCTGGCGGGAATTTCCAGCCCACCATCAGCATGGCCGCCAGAGCCCCCACGAAGCCCGAGACCGAGCCGACCGACAGATCGATATGGCCGGCCACGATGACCAGCAGCATGCCCAGCGCCATCACGATGATATAGCTGTTCTGCAGGACGATATTGGTCAGGTTCACCGGCTTGAACAGCACGCCATTGGTGAAATACTGGAAGAACAGCATGATGAGGATCAGCGCCAGCATCAGGCCGTAATCGCGCATATTGGCCTTGAGCGCGGCCACCACGCTCAGATGCTGGGCCGGGGCCGGAACCCCGCTCGGATTAGTGCCCGGCTGGGCGGTTTCAGTGGTCATGATGCCTTCCCTTCAGCGCGCACGATGGAGCGCATGATCTTTTCCTGGCTGGCCTCGCTGGTCGGCATTTCGCCCACGAGGCGCCCTTCGTTCATTACATAGACGCGGTCGGTGATGCCCAGCAGTTCCGGCATTTCCGAGGAAATGACCAGGATGGACCGGCCCTGCGCGGCAAGCTGGTTGATGATGGTGTAGATTTCATATTTGGCGCCGACGTCGATGCCGCGCGTCGGCTCGTCCAGGATCAGCACTTCGGGGTTGGCGAACAGCCATTTGCTGAGCACCACCTTCTGCTGGTTGCCGCCCGAAAGATTGCCGGTCATCTGGAAGATGCTCGACGAGCGGATATTGGTCTTCTTGCGGTATTCGTTGGCCACGTCCATTTCGGCCAGGTCATCGATCACCCCGACCTTGGAAATGCCGAACAGGTTGGCGATGGTGGTGTTGTGCTTGATGTGGTCGATCAGGTTGAGGCCATAGGTCTTGCGGTCCTCGGTGGCATAGGCGATGCCGTTGGCCACGGCCTTTTCCACCGTGCTGGTGTCCACCTTCTTGCCGTGCAGATACACCTCGCCGGTGATCTTCTGCCCATAGGAGCGCCCGAACACGCTCATGGCGAATTCGGTGCGGCCCGAGCCCATCAGCCCGGCAATGCCCACCACTTCGCCCTTGCGGATGGTGAGGTCGATATTCTTGATGACCTGCCGCTCGCGGTGCTGCGGGTGATAGACCGACCAGTTGCGCACCTCGAACACCACGTCCCCGATCTGCGGGGTGCGCGCCGGATAGCGGTCCTCGAGCGAGCGGCCCACCATCGAGGTGATGATGCGGTCTTCGCTGATCTGGTCCTTGTCCATGGTCTCGATGGTGCGCCCGTCGCGGATCACCGTGATGCGGTCGGCCACCCGGCTCACCTCGTTGAGCTTGTGGCTGATGAGGATGGAGGTGATGCCCTGGGTGCGGAATTCCATCAGCAGCTCGAGCAGCGCCGCGCTGTCCTTTTCCGAAAGGCTCGCCGTGGGCTCGTCCAGGATGAGGAGCTGCACCGACTTGCTCAGCGCCTTGGCGATTTCCACCAGTTGCTGCTTGCCCACCCCGATATTGGTCACCAGCGTGTCGGGGTCCTCGTTAAGCCCCACCATGCCCAGCAGCTTGCGCGCGCCGTCGCGGGTCTCGTCCCAGTCGATCACTCCGCCCTTGGCCTGTTCATTGCCCAGGAAGATGTTTTCGGCGATCGAGAGCAGCGGCACCAGCGCCAGTTCCTGGTGGATGATGACGATGCCCTTGTGTTCGCTGTCGCTGATCGACTTGAACTGCTGTTCCTCACCCTTGTAGATGATCTGGCCCTCGTAGGAGCCATGGGGATAGACCCCGCTCAGCACTTTCATCAGGGTGGACTTGCCCGCCCCGTTCTCGCCCACGATGGCGTGAATTTCCCCTTCGCGCACGTCCAGATTGACGTCCGACAGCGCCTTGACGCCGGGGAAAGTCTTGGTGATGCCGCGCATCTCCAGAATGGTGTTGGTCATGCTCTGCTTTCTCGTATGCCTGCGGGCGCCCCACCCGGACGATTGCACCGGAGCTAAATGTTACTTTTACGTCTCGGAAGCGCGACTGTGAACAACTCTCGGGCATCGTGCGATAAAGCGGAACCCGCTTTTCCACGGCAAAGCATCACGCGCGCGGCCCGGGGACCCGCCACCAGCGCCGGACCGGGGCGACCGCCCCCTGTTCCGACGGGAAAGGGGCCCCGCGTCGCCGCGAGGCCCCCGATCCGTGAACCGCTGATTACTGCAGTTCTTCGGGCTTGATGTAGCCCGAGTCGATGACCAGTTCCTGGTAGTTGCTGGCGTCGACTTCATAGGGGGTCAGCAGGATGGACGGCACGACCTTGACGCCATTGTCATAGGTGGTGGTGTCCAGGCCGTCCGGGGTGTTGCCCGAAAGGACGGTATCGACCAGATCGGCGGTGACACGGGCCAGTTCGCGAGTGTCCTTGTAGATGGTCGAATACTGTTCGCCCGCAATGATGGCCTTCACCGAGGGTGCTTCCGCATCCTGGCCGGTGATGATCGGCCAGGCCAGGTCGGACGAGCCATAGCCCACGCCACGCAGCGAGGAGATGATGCCGCGCGAAAGCCCGTCATAGGGGGCCAGCACGCCGTCGACGCGCGAGCCGTCCGAATAGTTGGCCGACAGGATGTTGTCCATGCGGGCCTGGGCGACGGCGCCGTCCCAGCGCAGGGTGCCGACGGTGTCCATGCCCTGCTGGCCGGACTTGATGACGATGTCGCCGGCATCGACCAGCGGCTGGATGACGCTCATGGCGCCGTCATAGAAGAAGAAGGCGTTGTTGTCGTCGGGCGAGCCGCCGAACAGTTCCACGTTCCAGGGCTTGGTGTCGGGGAAGCGTTCCTTGAGGCCCTTCACCAGCGAATTGGCCTGCAGCACGCCGACCTGGAAGTTGTCGAAGGTGGTGTAATAGTCGACATTGCCGCTTTCGCGGATCAGGCGGTCATAGGCGACGACCTTGATGCCGGCATCGGCGGCCTGCTGCAGCACGGCGCTGAGCGTGGTGCCATCGATCGAACCGATCACGAGGGCCTTGACGCCCTTGGTCACCATGTTCTCGATCTGGGCGAGCTGGTTCGGGATGTCGTCTTCCGCGAACTGCAGGTCGACCGTGTAGCCCTTGCTCTCGAGGGCGCCCTTGAGCTCATTGCCGTCCGAGATCCAGCGCAGCGAGGACTGCGTGGGCATGGCAATGCCGATCTGGCCCTTGTCCTGGGCGAAGGCCGCCGGCGAAGCGGTCAGCGCAACGGCGCCGACGGCCATCACTGTGGCAAGCGTCTTGAAAATCTTCACGTCTCGACTCCCTTGTATCTTTCGAGTTCAGAAGCGTTGAATGGTCATCAGGGGAGAAACCGGGCGTTCCGGCGAGGGGTCTGCTTGTCTGCGGGCCGGGCGAACCCTCACCCGCCTGGGACAGGCGAACCCTGCTCGGGCCTTGCGGCGCATGGCAAGTCGATTGGACATCAACTCCTCTGGCGCGACGGCCCCGCCGTCCCCGGGCCCTCCCAAGCCCATGGCGCGGAAACTAGGATAATCAGATATCCGTGTAAAGCCGATTTCCCCGCCGGCTTGATTTTTTTCGATAGTCGAATATTAATGTTACCGCACGATTTAGGGGAGGTTGCGGCGCAACCTCCCTCTCGCTATCGTGCCCGCGTCGCCCCATGACGAGACTCGAACAGACCTCAAATGGGCGAAAACGAGCAAAAGGTATCAGATACCTTGGAGGACGCGTGACCCCCCTGGATGCGGAGCATCGCCACGACCAGCCCACGGCCGCCATGGCCGTCGCCGATGCCCTGGCCGAGATCATCCTCACCGACATGGCGCCGGGCATGAGCCTGCCCAGCGAGGCGGAGCTGGCCACGCGCCACGATGTCAGCCGCCTCACCATCCGCGAGGCGGTCAAGCTCCTTGAGGGCCGGGGCCTGCTGGCTTTGGCGCGCGGGCGCAAGGCGGTGGTGCGCCAGCCGGACGGCGCCGCCTTCGCCGACTTCCTCACCTCGGTCATCCGATACGACCCCAAGGGCCTGTTCGATCTCATCGAGGTGCGCCTCTCGCTCGAAGTGCAGTCCGCCACCCTGGCCGCCAAGCGCGCCACGCGCGCCGGCATCGCCGCCATCGAGAGCGAGCTTCAGGGCATGCGCGACATGCTGGGCCCGCCCGGCCACGAGATGAGCTATGAGCAGGAGCGCGGTTTCCACACCCACGATGTCGGCTTCCACGAGGCCGTGGCCCTGGCCAGCGGCAACCGGGTGCTGGGCTTTCTCTTCGAGGCCATGGCCCAGCCCCTGCGCGAGGGCTTCTTCATCAGCCGGCGCGGCCATGAGCATCGCGGCCACACCCTGGCCGACACCGTCATCGCCCATCAGCGCATCCTCGACTGCATCCGCGACGGCAATGGGCGCGCCGCCGGCGAGGCCATGCGCGTGCATCTCAAGGACACCGAGCGCGACATCCGCGCCGCCCTCAGCCAGCTTGCCCTGCGCCCCTCGGGCCGGCCCTGAACGAACGCCCTTGCAGGCAAAGCCCGCATGGCCGAATAATCCGCGCCGAACCGACAGGACCGGCAATGGCGCAGCGTACCGACTCTTCCAACACCCGACTCGATGAAGCCGCGCGCGCCGGCTGGCTCTATTACGTCGCCGGCAACACCCAGGAAGAAATCGCCGCCAAGCTCGGCATTTCCCGCCAGACCGCGCAGCGCCTCGTCTCACTTTCGGTGAGCGAGGGGCTCATCAAGGTGCGGCTCGACCATCCCATCGGGCGGTGCCTGGACCTCGCCAGCCGCCTTAAATCCCGATTCGCCCTCGATTTCGTCGAGGTGGTGCCGTCCGATCCGGCCAGTTCCTCCACCACCATCGGGGTGGCCGAAGCCGCCGCCGCCGAGATCGAGCGCTGGCTGCGCCGCCCCGAGCCGGTGGTAATGGCGGTGGGCACGGGCCGCACGCTCAAGGCCGCCGTCGAGCAGCTCATGCCCATGGATTGCCCGCATCACAAGGTGGTCTCGCTCACCGGCAACATCGCCCCGGACGGCTCGGCCGCCTATTACAACGTCATCTTCAACATCGCCGATACGGTCAAGGCGCGCAGCTTCCCCATGCCCCTGCCGGTCATCGCCTCCTCGGCGCGCGAGCGCGAGCTGCTGCACGACCAGCCGATGATCCGCCAGACCCTGGCGCTGGCCGCCACCGCCAATGTCACCTTTGTCGGCATGGGCGACATAGGCCCCGACGCCCCCCTCTATCTCGACGGCTTCATTTCCGACGAGGAGCTCAAGGCCCTCCAGAAAGCCGGCGCCGTCGGGGAGATCTGCGGCTGGGCCTTCGATGACGACGGCAAGCTCGTCGAGGGCCTCACCAATGACCGGGTGGCCTCCGCCCCCATTCCCTCGCGCGAACAGTCACAAGTGATTGCAATCGCCATGGGCGAGAAAAAATTGCCCGGCATGCGCGCCATGCTCAACCGGCGCCTGGTCAACGGCATCATCACCGACGAGCGCAGCGCCGAAGGTCTTTTACGCATCATTTAAGCCTCTGATTTTCCAATAATAATCCGAAAATCACCCCTCCCCTTACCCACAGGCGCACCGCTGCGGGCGCTCAACCCCGCTTGACACATTCGCCCAATATGCGAGTAATTGCCCAGAACTGAAGCAAATGCTCGCTTCGGTCATTGGGAGGACTATATGAAACTGACACCCTTCTTCGTGGGCGCGATGACGCTGGCCCTTATCGGCTCGGCCTCGGCGGAGACGCTGACCATCGCCACGGTGAACAATGGCGACATGATCCGCATGCAGGGCCTGTCCGGCGCCTTCACCGAAGCCACCGGCATCGAGCTCAACTGGGTGGTGCTGGAAGAAAACACCCTGCGCCAGAACGTCACCACCGACATCGCCACCAATGGCGGCCAGTATGACGTGATGACCATCGGCACCTATGAGGCGCCGATCTGGGCCAAGCAGGGCTGGCTCGCCCCGCTCGACGGGCTGACCGCCGACGCCGAATATGACGTGGACGACCTGCTCCCGCCCATCCGCAATGGCCTGTCCTATGAAGGCAAGCTCTATGCGGCCCCCTTCTATGGCGAAAGCTCCTTCATCATGTACCGCAAGGATTTGATGGAAAAGGCCGGGCTCACCATGCCCGACGCGCCCACCTGGGACTTCATCGGCCAGGCCGCCCGCGCCATGACCGACCGCGCCAATGACATCAACGGCGTCTGCCTGCGCGGCAAGGCCGGCTGGGGCGAGAACATGGCCTTCCTCACCGCCATGTCCAATTCCTTCGGCGCCCGCTGGTTCGATGAGAACTGGAAGCCCCAGTTCGACCAGCCCGAATGGAAGGCGACGCTGGACACCTATCTCTCGCTAATGGCCGATGCCGGCCCCACCGGCGCCTCGTCCAACGGCTTCAACGAGAACCTGACCCTGTTCCAGCAGGGTAAGTGCGGCATGTGGATCGACGCCACCGTCGCCGCCTCCTTCGTCACCAATCCCAACGATTCCACCGTGGCCGACAAGGTCGGCTTCGCCCTCGCCCCCGATACCGGGCTGGGCAAGCGCGGCAACTGGCTCTGGGCGTGGTCGCTGGCCATTCCGAACTCGTCCCAGCAGAAGGACGCGGCCGAGAAGTTCATCAACTGGGCGACCAGCAAGGACTATCTCGCCACCGTCGCCGCCAAGGACGGCTGGGCCAACGTGCCTCCGGGCACCCGCATCTCGCTTTACGAGAACCCCGAGTACCAGAAGGCCGCGCCCTTCGCGGAAATGACCATGGGCTCCATCTACGCGGCTGACCCGACCCATCCCACGGTCAAGCCCGTGCCCTATACCGGCGTGCAATTCGTGGCCATTCCCGAATTCGCCGGCATGGGCACCAATGTCGGCCAGCTCTTCTCGGCGGCCCTTGCCGGCCAGATGAGCGCCGCCGATGCCCTGGCTCAGGCCCAGGACTCGACCACGCGCGACATGACCCGCGCCGGTTACATCAAGTAGCATCCTCCTCGACACTGCATCCGGCCGGCTTTGCGGCTGGCCGGATGATTCTTGCGAAAGCTTGTTCATAGAGGAAGCTATCGGCTCCATCGCCTTCCTCCCCTTGCGGGGTGGGGCGAATGGCTGGCCCTTCCCCCGACCGAGAGAGAACCATGGCCACCGCACAAACCCGCACCCTGGCCCGCATCATGATGGCGCCCGCCGTGATCGTCCTGCTGATCTGGATGATCGTGCCGCTGGTCATGACGCTCTGGTTCAGCTTCCAGAACTACAACCTGATGAACCCGATGATGCAGGGCTTCGCCGGCTGGGCGAACTATGTCTATGTCATCGGCGATCCCAGCTTCGTCCAGTCCCTGGTCAACACCCTCATCCTGGTGGGGGGCGTGCTGCTCATCACCGTGGTGGGGGGCACCTTCCTGGCGCTACTGCTCGATCAGCCCATCTGGGGCCAAGGCCTGTTGCGCATCATCGTCATCTCGCCCTTCTTCGTCATGCCGCCGGTGGCCGCGCTGATCTGGAAGAACGGGTTCCTGCATCCCGGCTATGGCCTGCTCGGCCACGTCTGGAAGGCCTTCGGCCTGCAACCGGTGGATTGGTTCAATCAGTTCCCGCTGTTCTCGGTCATCGTCATCGTCGCCTGGCAATGGCTGCCCTTCGCCACGCTCATCCTGCTCACCGCGCTGCAGTCGCTTTCCGAAGAGCAGCGCGAAGCCGCCGAAATGGATGGCGCCAATGCCGTCAACCGGCTCTGGTTCATCATCCTGCCGCACATGGCGCGCGCCATCACCATCGTCATCCTCATCCAGACGATCTTCCTTCTGGGCGTTTTCGCCGAAATCCGCGTCACCACCGGCGGCGGTCCCGGCTATGCCTCCACCAACATCGCCTTCCTGGTCTTCCGCACCGGCATCCTGAGCAACGACATCGGCGCCGGCTCCGCCGGAGGCGTGGTCGCCGTCGTCATCGCCAACATCGTCGCCATCTTCCTGATGCGCGCCGTGGGGAAGAATCTCGATGCCTAGCCCCATTCTCTCCCCCACCCTCTTCACCTCTCCCTTTGGGGGAGAGGTCGACCCTCTTGGGGCGGGTGAGGGGGCCTTCTCCACGCACCGCACCCGGCAAAGGCCCCCTCACCCGGCGCTGCGCGCCGACCTCTCCCCCGAAGGGAGAGGTGGGGTGTGCCTCCGCTCAAACCCCGCAGGGAGGATCTGACCCATGGCCCGCCACGTTCCCCTCAGAACCCGCATCGGCTTCACCATCCTGGCCTGGATCATCGGGCTGCTGCTGTTCTCGCCCATCCTCTGGGTGCTGCTGACCGCCTTCAAGACCGAGGCCGAGGCCATCGCCTCCACGCCCACCTTCCTGCCGCAGACCTTCACGCTGGAAAATTTCGCCGCCGTGCAGGAGCGCTCGGACTATTTCAAGCACGCCACCAATTCCATCCTGGTGTCGGTGGGCTCCACCCTCATCGGCCTCGTCATCGGCGTGCCCGCCGCCTGGTCCATGGCCTTCGCCCCGGCCAAGCGCACCAAGGACATCCTGATGTGGATGCTCTCCACCAAGATGATGCCGGCGGTGGGCGTGCTCATCCCCATCTACCTGATCTTCCGCGATCTGCGCCTGCTCGACACGGTGCATGGGCTGACCATCATCATGACGCTCATCAACCTGCCGATCATCATCTGGATGCTCTACACCTACTTCAAGGAGATCCCGGTCGACATCCTGGAAGCCGCCCGCATGGACGGGGCTGAGCTTTGGAACGAGATCGTCCACGTCCTCGTGCCCATGGCCGTGCCCGGCATCGCCTCGACGCTCCTGCTCAACGTCATCCTCGCCTGGAACGAAGCCTTCTGGACCATCACCCTCACCTCGGGCAGGGCCGGCACGCTCACCGCCTTCATCTCCTCCTTCTCCTCGCCGCAGGGCCTGTTCCTGGCCAAGCTCTCCGCCGCCTCGCTGCTGGCCATCGCCCCCATCCTGCTCATGGGCTGGTTCAGCCAGAAGCAACTCGTGCGCGGCCTCACCTTCGGAGCGGTGAAATGAGCGGCGCTCAGAGGCGCAGCCTCACCTCTCCCTTTGGGGGAGAGGTCGCCCCCCTTGGGGCGGGTGAGGGGGCCTTCATTCAACCCGGCGTGAGGGCAAGGCCCCCTCACCCGTCGCTGCGCGCCGACCTCTCCCCCAAAGGGAGAGGTAAGGCAGCGCGTCCACTCTCCCCGACCCGGCACCAAGCCTAGAGGACTAAATCATGGGCTCCATCACCCTCGAACACGTCAACAAGTCCTTCGGCGAGGTCCAGGTGATCCCGGACATTTCGCTCGACATCAAGGATGGCGAATTCATCGTCTTCGTCGGCCCCTCGGGCTGCGGCAAGTCCACCCTGCTGCGCCTCATCGCCGGGCTCGAGGACACCACTTCGGGCCGCATCCTGCTCGATGGCGAGGACATGACCAAGGCGCCCCCGGCGCGAAGGGGCCTAGCCATGGTGTTCCAGTCCTATGCGCTCTATCCGCATATGAGCGTGCGCGACAACATCGCCTTCCCGCTCAAAATGGCCAAGACGCCCAAGGCGGTCATCGACCAGAAGGTCGAATACGCCGCGCGCACCCTCAATCTCTCTTCCTATCTCGACCGGCGCCCCCGCGCCCTCTCCGGCGGCCAGCGCCAGCGCGTCGCCATCGGCCGCGCCATCGTGCGCGAGCCCAAGGCCTTCCTGTTCGACGAGCCACTGTCCAATCTCGATGCCGCCCTGCGCGTCAACATGCGGCTCGAAATCACCGAGCTGCACCAGCAGCTCAAGACCACCATGATCTACGTCACCCATGACCAGGTGGAGGCCATGACCATGGCCGACCGCATCGTCGTGCTCAATGCCGGCAATGTCGAGCAGTTCGGCTCCCCGCTCGAGCTCTACAAGAAGCCCGCCAACCGTTTCGTCGCCGGTTTCATCGGCAGCCCGCGCATGAATTTCGTCGATGGTGCCGAGGCCGCCAAGCACAATGCCCACGCCATCGGCGTACGCCCCGAGCATTTCACCATCGCCGACCAGCAGTCGCCGGGCGCCTGGAAGGGCAACGTCGGCGTCGCCGAGCAATTGGGCTCCGACACCTTCCTGCATGTCCATGTCGAAGAGCTGGGGCTGATGACCGTGCGCGCCGATGGCGAGCGCACCTTCGGCCATGGCGATACCGTCTGGCTCACGCCCGACCCGGCCCGCATCTACCGGTTCGACGCCGCGGGGCAGGCCTTGTGAGGAACCCGTCATGACCACCAAGCTCTCCGCCGCCACGCTGGGCGCCATCACCACGACCGCCGTGCCCGCCTATGACCGATCCGCGCTTTCCCCCGGCATCGTCCATTTCGGCGTGGGCAATTTCCACCGCGCCCACCAGGCGGTCTATCTCGACGACCTCATGGCCCTGGGCGAGGCCCAGGACTGGGCCATTATCGGCGCCGGCGTGCGCGAGGCCGACGAAGCCATGCGCCAGAAGCTCAAGGCCCAGGACTGGCTCACCACCGTGGTCGAGCAGGAGGCCGACGCCAGCACCGCCCGCATCACCGGCGTGATGATCGATCATCTCAAGCCCGGCGACGCCGAGGCCATCATCGCGCAACTCGCCGACCCTGCCATCCGCATCGTCTCCCTCACCATCACCGAGGGCGGCTACTACATCGACCCGGCCAGCCAGAAATTCGATGTCGGCCATCCCGACATCGTGCACGACGCCGCCAACCCCGATCGTCCCAGGACCGTCTTCGGGCTCATCCTCGCCGGCCTGGAGCGCCGCCGCGAGGCCGGCATCGTCCCCTTCACCGTCATGAGTTGCGACAATATCCCCGGCAACGGAAACGTTACGCTCGATGCTATCAGTCTGTTAGCATTGGCGCGGGATCCGTCACTGTCGGCGTGGGTTCGCGCTAACGTGGCTTTTCCCAATGCCATGGTCGACCGGATCACCCCCGCCACCTCGGCCCGCGAGCGCGAACTTCTGGCGCAAGCCTTTGATATAGAAGACAATTACCCCGTCTTCTGCGAGAGCTTCCGCCAATGGGTGCTGGAGGATCACTTCCCCGCCGGCCGCCCGGCGCTGGAAAAGGTCGGCGTGCAGTTCGTCAAGGATGTAAGTCCTTACGAACACATGAAAATCCGCATCCTCAACGGCGGCCACGCCGCCATAGCCTATCCCGCCGGCCTTTTGGACATCCACTATGTCCACGAGGCGATGGAGCATCCTATCATCTTGAATTTCCTGCGGAAAATCGAGACCGAAGAGATCATTCCCATCGTCCCGCCGGTCCCCGGCACCGATCTCCATCAATATTACGCCCTGTGCGAACACCGCTTCGCCAACCCCAAGATCGGCGACACCATCCGCCGCCTCGCCCTGGACGGCTCCAACCGACAGCCGAAATTCATTATCCCATCGGCACTTGACCGGGTCGAGGCCGGCCTTCCGGTCGCCGGGCTGGCGCTGGTCTCCGCCCTCTGGTGCCGCTACTGCTTCGGCACCACCGATTCCGGCGCCGCCATCGCCCCCAACGATCCCAGCTGGGACCGGCTGACGGCGCAGGCCGCGCGGGCCAGGGCAAATCCCGCCGCCTGGCTGGAAATGGCTGATATCTATGGCGAATTGGCCAGGAACGCCGCCTTCGCCACGGCCTTTTCCAACATGCTCGAAACGCTCTGGCGGCTGGGCACGCGCGAAACGCTCGAACGCTACCTCGCCGACGCGCTTTAGCCATATAGCCAACACCCCTGCCTTCGGCTACCTTCGCGCCGAACCGAGAAGAAGGCGCGCGAACCTTGACGGAAAGCCTCCTGGTGGGAGTGGACGTGGGAACGGGAAGCGCCCGGGCAGGTGTTCTGACCGGGCGGGGTGTGCTTGTGGGCCGCGCCGAACATCCGATCGTCATGAACCGCACCGACGCCAATCATGCCGAGCATGACAGCGGCCAGATCTGGCAGGCGGTCTGCGCCGCCGTGCGCGAGGCCATGGCCGCCGCCGGAGCCGAACCGGCGCAGGTGGCCGGCATCGGGTTCGACGCCACCTGCTCGCTGGTGGTGCGCGACGCTGGCGGCCAGCCGGTCAGCGTCTCCACCAATGGCCAGGACAATTGGGACACCATCGTCTGGCTCGACCACCGCTCGCTGGCCGAGGCCGATGAATGCACCCGCGGCGGCCATGGCGTGCTCGATTTCATCGGCGGCGTGATGTCGCCGGAAATGGAAGTGCCCAAGCTCATGTGGCTCAAGCGGCACATGCCCGCAAGCTGGGCCCGCGCCGGCATGATGTTCGACCTGGCCGATTTCCTCTCCTGGAAAGCCACTGGCGCGCTGGCCCGCAGTCAGTCGACGCTTGTGTGCAAATGGACCTACCTCGCCCATGAAAAGGGCTGGCAGCCCGATTTCTTCGCCAGCGTCGGTCTCGACGATCTCATCGGCAAGGCCACCCTGCCCGCCGCCGCCAGCCCGGTCGGCTCCGATCTCGGCCCGCTTTCGGCCAGCGCCGCCGCCGAATTGGGCCTCACCACCGCCTGCCGCGTCGGCGCCGGCCTCATCGACGCCCATGCCGGCGCGCTGGGGCTATTGGGCGCCTTCGCCCCCGATGTCGAGACCATCGACCATCACCTGGCCCTCATCGCGGGCACCTCGAGCTGCGTCATGGCGCTCTCGGCGGAAGCCCGCCCCATCAACGGCGTCTGGGGTCCTTATTATGGCGCGGTGCTGCCCGGCGTCTGGCTCAACGAGGGCGGCCAGTCGGCCACCGGCGCCCTGCTCGACCACATCATCCGCGCCCATGGCGCGGGGGGCGAGCCCACTACCGAGCGCCATCACGCCATTGCCCGCCGCATCGGCGAACTGCGCCAGCGCGAAGGGCTGGGCCTCGCCCCCCGCCTGCATGTCCTCCCCGATTTTCATGGCAATCGCTCGCCCCTGGGCGATCCTGCGGCGCTGGGCGTGATTTCGGGGCTGACGCTGGACAGCGATTTCGACTCGCTCTGCCGCCTCTATTGGCGCACCGCCGTTTCCATCGCGCTGGGGGTCCGCCACATCCTCGATACGCTCAACGGGCACGGCTATGCCATAGACACGCTGCACATCACCGGCGGGCATACGAAAAATCCGGTGCTGATGGAGCTTTATGCCGATGCCACCGGCTGCACCGTGGTCGAATCCTCGGCGCCCGACGCCACGCTTCTGGGCATGGCCATGGTCGCCGCCACCGCCGCCGGGCTCTATCCCAGGCTCGACATGGCCGCTCGGGCCATGCAGCAGGGCGGGCGCGAACGCGCCCCCGATCCGCTGGCGCGCGGCCAGTTCGACAAGGATTATCGCATCTTCCTGGAGATGCTGCGCCAGCGCCAGATCATCGACGCCATGAACTGAGTTCGCCGCCGCCTTCGGAACCAAAGTCCCGATCCCTCCGTTTCTGGAGCAGCGCAAAGCCGCGCTGAAAACCAAGCGGAGACGACCATGACCGATATGGAAATGGGTCTTACAGGCCACATCGCCAGCCCCCGCCCGAGCCAGCGCGGCTATGGCGACGTGCTGATGGCCACGATCCCCGCCGTGCTGATCCTGGCCACGGCGGCGGCCCTGATCTTCGCCGTCCTCTAGCACGTCCCGTCCGGCACAAGAACAAGGAGAACGGCCATGGGCCTCGGAACAATTCTCATCATCATTCTCATCCTCCTGCTGATCGGCGCCCTGCCCAATTGGGGCTATTCGCGCGGCTTCGGCTATTTCCCCTCCGGTATTCTGGGGGTGGTGCTGGTCGTGGTGCTCATCCTGGTGCTGATGGGCCGCATCTAGCGGTTGCGGCAAGGGAACCGACGCCCCGTCCGGGCGTTGCCTTCCCATCAGAAAAAGGAGCGTCATATGGCTGACACGACTGACATGGCCCCCGCCCGCCGCAAGGCGTCCCCCCGCGCTTCCGCCGCCAGCAAGGCCAAGGAAGCCCAGCTCGAAGAGCAGATCTCCCAGCTTCAGGACGACATCAAGTCCATCGCGGCGACGCTTGCCCGCCTCAGCAACGAGAAGGTGAGCGAGGTCAAGGACATGGCCAAGAACGAGGCCCGCAATCTGCAACGCCAGGGCCAGCATGTGGTCGAGGATTTGCAGGACAAGACCGAGGACCTGGAAAAGCAGCTCAAGGACACCATCCGCGAGCGGCCGCTCACCGCCGTGGCCAGCGCCGTCGGCATCGGCTTCATTCTCGCCCTTCTCTCCAGGCACTGACCGCCATGCCGCTTCTGGCCGCCTTGGGCACACTCATGGGCGTGGAAGTCGAAGCCGTGACCGGCCGCCTCAAGGCCGGTCTCGCCGTCAATGGCGCCATCGCCGTCCTGGGCCTGCTGGGCCTGGGCTTCCTCATCGCGGCGGGCTATATCGCCCTCGCCCAGGCCATGGGCAGCCTTTATGCCGCCCTGGTGATGGGCGGAGCCTTCCTGGTGCTGGCGCTGGCGGTTTATCTCGGCGCCATGATCGGCGCCGGCCGCCGCAAGCAGGAAGCCATGGAGCGCCGCCGCTCCGGGGAAACCGGGGCCTTCCTCACCACCGCGGCGCTGACCGCCCTGCCGGTTCTGGCGAAATCGCCCACGCTTTTGCGGCTGGGCTTGCCCGCCGCCGCCATCGCCGCCTATCTGCTTCTGCGCGGCGGCTCCGACCAAGAGTGAGCGGGGTCTTCCCCGCTCCTTTCCTTATTGCAGGTCCGCCGGCAGCGGCATCCATACCTTGGCCATCACCCCCGACGGATCGAAGCGCAGCGAAACCCGGCTGTCGAGCACCTTGGCCAGGCTCCGTTCGATCAACCGGGCCCCGAGCCCGTATTCGGCGGGCGGCTCCACCAGCGGCCCGCCACTTTCGGTCCAGGTGAGGGAAAGACCGGGCACCGGCTCGCGCTCGATCGTCCAGTCGATGCGCACTGTTCCTTCCTCGCCCGACCAGGCGCCGTGGCGATAGGCATTGGTGGTCAGCTCATGCAGCACCAGCCCCAGTCCCACCGCGTGGTCGGCGGGAAGCATGATGTTTTCGCCATGCACCTGCGCCCGCTCCGGATCGGCGCCGAAGCCGCCGTCAAGCTGGGCCGCGATCACTTCGTGCAGATGCACCCCGCTCCAGTCCCGGTCCGCCAGCAGCACATGGGCATCGGAAATGGTGCGCAGCCGGCCTGAAAACGCGTCGATGAAATCCTGAGGATCGGGATTTTGCCTTATGGTCTGGCGGGCCACCGAATGGATCATGGCCAATGTGTTCTTGACCCGGTGATTGAGCTCGCGCAGCAGCAATTTGGTGTGCTCGGCGCTCTGCCGGCTTTCTGTGATGTCGGTGCTGGCGCCCATCATCACCAGCGGCTTGCCCTCGGGATCGCGCTGATAGACGCGGCCCCGCATGGCGAGCCAGCGGCCCGAGGCCTGGATGCGCGCCTCGGCGCTGTAATCCATGCCCTCGCGGAAACTGGCCTCGATGCCAGCCTCCACCCGGGGGCGGTCGAGAGGGTGAATGCCGGCCAGCACGTCGTCGAACCGAACCACGCCGCTCTCGGGAAGGCCATGCATGCGGCGGAACATATCGTTGCAGGACAATTGCCCGCTGCGCACGTCCCATACCCAGCTGCCCACCTTGCCCGCTTCCAGCGTCAGGGCATGGCGCCATTCCTCGCGCATCAGCGCCGCCGCCGTGCGCGCCCGAACCCGCGCCTCATCCTTGAGCGCCAGCATGCTCGAGGCCAGCCGACCCAGATCGCGCAACTGGTCGAGCAGATCATCGCACACCGCCTCGCGGGGGCTGGCGCTCAGCGCGCAGACCGAGCCGACCTTATGCCCGCCCACGCTGACCGGGGCGCCGGCATAGAAACGGATAGAGGGCAGTTCGGTCACCAGGGGATTGTCGGCGAAGCGGACATCGGCGCCGGCATCGAGCACCACCAGCGTATCGTCCTCGCCGGACAGGGCCAGCATATGGGCGCAAAAGGACGTCTCGGTCGGCGCCTCGCGGGTGTCACCCACCCCCACGCAGCCGGCAAACCATTGTCGTTCGCTGTCGATAAGCGTGAAGAGAGCCATTTCGGCGCCGAAGATATGCGCCATGGTCCGGCTCAGCCGCTGGAAATCCTCGTCGGGCGGGCCGTCCAGCGCCCCCAACGACGCCAGCATGTCAAGCCGCCCCCTATCGTTCACCACCTGCCGCACGGGATCAGGGAGGAACGCCATCCGTTTCATCACTTCCTGCCCGTTCCCCCACTCTCCCGATGATGCACGTAACTCCGTAATGGGCCTCAACGAAACGGGTCGGAAAAGAGTTCCCCAGAAGGCTTAAATTTTTTGGCTGTCCGCTATTTGCGCCGGCAGGATGACCGGCAGTCCGGCCGGATGGATCCTGAGAACGACGCTGCCGGTGAGCGGGATCAACTCGCCATCGATCACCGCCTGGGCGCTTTTCTTGCGCTTGGGGAAATGCAGCTCCAGCGCCTCCACCTCCATTTCCGAAACCAGGGGGCTGTCGCGCCAGGAACCGAGGAAAATATCCATGGCCAGCCGCGCCAGCTCCGATGTTGAAACCGGGGCGGCCAGATAGACACCCAGTTTTCCGCTGTCGAGCTGGGCCGCGTGGATATTGCGCTCGCCCAGGGGATTGTTGGAAACGGCAATGCCGGAGACCCGGCGCCGGCCCTGGTTTTCGCCGACCCGCAGCTCCACCTCGAAGCGGGGCGGATCGACGGCGGCGACGCCCACGGCGCGCAGGCTGGCCAGCATCTTGCCCAGGCGCGAGCCGTAGCTCATGCCCTCGCGGATGCGCACCAGCCGGGCGTGAATGCCGACGCCGAACTGGTGTACGAAAGGCCGTCCATTGGCGGTGGCGATGTCCACCTTGCCCGGGGTGCCCGCGGCAAGGGCCTCCAGCGCCGCCATCGGATCGAGCGGCACGCCCAACGCACGGGCAAAGAGATTCATCGTGCCCGCCGGCAGCACCGCCAGGGCCGTGCCGGTCTCATAGGCAATGCCGGCCGCCGCCGAAATCGTGCCATCCCCGCCGCCGGCCAGGATGGCACCCACCCCCTGCGTAGTGGCTGCCGCGCGCAGCGTCCGCTCCACCGCCTTTGCCGGCACCGGCCGGCACTCGAGCGCATGGCCATGGCGGGCGAAAATCGCTTCCGCCTCGGCGCAGAAGGCCGCCATGTCCATGGTGCGCAGGGTTCCGCCTTCACGGTTCAACACGGCGACAAACCGCACCTGCCGCTCTCCCCTGGTCCGCCAGGCGCTCTAGAAGGAATGGTTGGAGGTGGTCACCTGCGCCGACACGGCATCGGGACCATAATCGGCCTCACCGCTGATCTTGAGGATGTCCTGAAGGCGCGAGCGCGCCCGGCTGACACGGCTCTTCATCGTGCCGATGGCGCAGCCGCAGATTTCGGCGGCTTCCTCATAGGAAAAGCCGGACGCCCCGATCAGGATCACCGCCTCGCGCTGGTCGTCGGGCAATTGCGACAGGGCCTTCTTGAAATCCTGCATGTCCATCGAGCCATATTGGGAGGGATGGACCGAAAGCCGCTCGGTGAAGGCGCCGTCGCTATCCTGCACCTCACGTCCGCGCTTGCGCATCTGGCTGTAGAACTCGTTGCGCAGGATGGTGAAGAGCCAGGCCTTGATATTGGTGCCCATCTCGAAGCTGGACTGTTTGGCCCAGGCCTTCATCACCGTATCCTGCACCAGGTCGTCGGCCTTGTCGTGCTTGCCGGTCAGGGACACGGCGAAGGCGCGCAGGCTCGGAAGGGTCGCCAGCATCTCCCGCTTGAAGGAGGTCGGCTCGCTCGCATCTCGATCAGTCTGTGTCACGCGCGGCACCCTTGGCTAGCTGCGCCTGTTCGGCACTATCGAGCTTTTCGAGCAGGTCCAGCAATTGCGCCGGCACCCCCTCTTCTTCCACCGCTCCATAAAATGCGCGTAGCCTGGCTCCGATATCCGAATTGGGCCCAAGCCCATCGTCACCCCGCCCAGACTGGGTTTTGAAACGCCTCTGGGTCAATATCTTATCATTCATCATGCAGTGCCCAAGATCGTCGGATTGTTCCGGAACCATCATGGACCGGAAATGTCTCCGAGCAAAAATAGTTCCCTCCAAGGTGGAACTTTTTTCTTCGCCCTCGCGTTTGGGGGGTTCGTGCTGCACGAGCCGAAAAGCGTCATTGGGAGTTGATATTTATGTCTTTGTCCACGCGGATTGCGCCTCATCTGCCCTATCTGCGGCGGTTCTCACGCGCCGTGACCGGATCGCAAACCTCGGGCGACGCCTATGTGGCCTCCACGCTCGAGGCCCTCATCGCCGACATTTCCCTCTTCCCCGACGCCACGAGCGACCGGATCGCGCTCTACAAGCTCTTTTCCGCGCTCTTCACTTCCAGCGTCGTCAAGGTGCCCGAACCCACCTCGACCTATGCCTGGGAGAAGCGCGCCGCCGCCAACCTCTCCAACATCGCGCCGCGCCCGCGCCAGGCTTTCCTGCTGGTCGCCGTGGAAGGCTTCACCCCCGCCCAGGCCGCCGAGATTCTCGGGGTCGAGGAAAGCGAATTCTCCGGCCTTCTCGAAGAGGCCTCGCAGGAAATTTCCCGCCAGGTGGCCACCGAGATCATGATTATCGAGGACGAGCCGCTCATCGCCATGGATATCGAGCAGCTCGTGGAAAGCCTGGGCCACAAGGTGGTGAGCGTCGCCCGCACCCACAAGGAAGCGGTCAATCTCTTCGCCAACACCCAGCCGCGCATGATCCTGGCCGATATCCAGCTTGCCGATGGCAGCTCGGGAATCGACGCGGTCAACGACATCCTCAATACCCATTCGGTGCCGGTGATCTTCATCACCGCCTTCCCCGAGCGCCTGCTGACCGGCGAGCGGCCCGAGCCGACCTTCCTGGTCACCAAGCCCTTCAACCCCGAAATGGTGAAGGCGCTCATCAGCCAGGCGCTGTTCTTCGACGAAAGCTCGCGCGCCGCGGCCTGACCTCAAGGACCGGGGAAAATCGCCCCGGTCCGCCCCGTCCAGTGATAGACGGCCAGCCCGATCCACTCCTTTAGGGCAATGCTCGTCGTATTGAGATTGTGGATCGGATTGGCCAGGTCCAGCCCGAAGCTCTCCGTGCCGGCGCTGCGATAGTCGGTGGGCCAGGCAATGACCTCGATACCGACCTGGCGGAAGAGCCCCACCGAGCGCGGCATGTGAAACGCCGAGGTGACCAGAATGATGTTGCCAACATTCTCGCCCAGCAGCGCGGCGGTGAGGTCGGCATTTTCGTCCGTGTTGCGCGCCTGATCCTCAAGCACCAGCCGTTCCGGCGCGATGCCCATGGCCAGAAGAAACCGCCCCGCCGTTTCCGCCTCGGTCTCCCCCGCCGTTTCCAGAAGGCCCGAGCCGCCTGAAAACACCACGCGCGCCTCAGGGTAACGCCGCGCCAGAACCACCGCATCGGTCAACCGGTCGGCCGCGTCATTGAGCTCGGACACGCCGCGCGCGGCGCTGACCCTGGAAAGGCTCGAGCCCCCCAACACCACGATGGCATCCACCGCCGCCGGCATCTCCACGGGGCGGGCGAAGCGATCCTCCAGCGGGCGGATGAGCAGGAAACCCAGGGAGGTGAAGCTGGAAAGGACCAGCACCGCCAGCGCCGAAAGGCTGGCGGCAATCCCCAGCCGCCGGCGGCCGAGAACCGTCGCAATAATGGCGAGCAGAAGCAGCAACGCGACAATGCTGATGGGCTGGGCGAGAAGCCAGAAGATCTTGGAAACGAGGAAAAACATGGCCTCTCCTTTGCAGCGCCGGGCCTCGATACCGCAGGGGAATGCATGAGGCCATCATCATTTGTGCTTGCTATATCCGGCGCATCTGTTTTTGTTGGAAGCGGTCAAGATTGCCAGCATGAAGAAGAAAGCAATCGCCGGTCAGGATGGCGCCCGCCAGGCGGGACAAGGGTAAATATGGCGCAGACTGCCGCCGTGGCTGCGGAAAAATGGCCTGTCGTGGAAATCCGCGACCTGCACAAATCATATGGCGATCTAGAAGTTCTCAAGGGCATCTCCTTTTCCGCCCGCGAAGGCGAGGTTGTGTCCCTGATCGGCTCTTCAGGCTCGGGCAAATCGACGCTTCTGCGCTGCATCAACATGCTGGAAATCCCCGATAGCGGCGCGGTCGTCATCGCCGGCGAGGAAATCGTGCTGCGTGGCGACGGCGCCACCCGCCAGATCGGCGACGAGGGCCAGATCCGCCGCATCCGCTCCGAACTGGGCATGGTGTTCCAGAGCTTCAACCTCTGGGCCCACATGACCATCCTGGAAAATGTCATGGAAGCGCCGCTGATCGTGCAGCGCCGGACCCGGACCGAGGTAGAGGCGGAAGCCCGCGCCATGCTGGCCAAGGTGGGCATTGGCGACAAGGCCGACAATTATCCCAACCAGCTCTCGGGCGGCCAGCAGCAGCGCGCCGCCATCGCCCGCGCCCTCTGCATAAATCCGCGCGTCATGCTGTTCGACGAGCCCACCTCGGCGCTCGATCCCGAGCTGGAAGTGGAAGTGCTGCGCGTCATCAAGGTGCTGGCCGACGAGGGGCGCACCATGGTGCTGGTGACCCATGACATGGAATTCGCCCGCTCGGTCAGCGACCACGTGATCTTCCTCCACCAGGGCCGCATCGAGGAGGAAGGCCCGCCCGATGCGGTTTTCGGGGCGACGCAATCGGCGCGCCTCAAGCAATTCCTCAACGCCTCCAGCCACGGCTGAACGCGACAATGAGGCAAGGCCCCGAAAAGGGGCAGGACGACAAGAACAAGGACAAAGGAGAAACAGATGAAGAAGCTCATCCTCACAGCCGCCGCCATCCTGGCGCTGGGGTCGACCGCGCAGGCCGAGACCGTGCGCATCGCCACCGAAGGCGCCTATGCGCCGTGGAACTTCCTCCCCGACGCCGGCGGCGGCCCGGCCGGCTATGAGATCGACCTGGGCAATGCCATCTGCGAAAAGGCCGGCCTCACCTGCGAATGGGTGGTCACTGACTGGGATTCGATCATCCCGAACCTGCTGTCCGGCAACTACGACGTCATCATGGCCGGCATGTCGATCACCGAGGAGCGCCTGGAAACCATCAATTTCACCCAGGAATATTTCCCGCCCGATCCGTCGCGCTACGTGGCGCTGGCCGGCACCGAGATCGACTTCGACAATCTCGAAGGCGTGCGCATCGGCGCCCAGGGCGGCACCATCCAGGCCGGCTATGCCCAGGCCAATCTCTCGGACAAGAACACCATCATTTCCTTCACCACCGCCGACCAGGCCGTGGCTGACCTGGCCGCCGGCAATCTCGACGTGATCCTCGCCGATGGCGCCTATGTCGATCCGATCGTCGCCGCCTCCGAAGGCGCCATCGACTATATCGGCCCCGACATTCTCATCGGGGAAGGCATGGCGGCGGGCCTGCGCAAGGAAGACACCGAGCTCGAAGCCAAGCTCAACGATGCCATGACCGCCCTCAAGGCCGACGGCACCGTCGACAAGCTCATCGCCCAGTGGTTCGACGGCCGCGGGCCCTATTACAGCGAGTAAGACGGGCACTCCATCGCTCCCCTCCCCCTTGAGGGGAGGGGTTGGGGGTGGGGGTTTTGCGCTCTCCGTGGGCCAATGGCCATATGGAAGGCACTGAACCGTCCGAACCCCCACCCTCGTTCCCTCCCCTCAAGGGGGAGGGAGGCGCCAGCCCCGATAGCGCCAACAAAACCCGAAAGCGCAATGTGAATACCGCTCCCCGCATGGGCCCTTCCGCATGATCGACGACATCGCCTTCTGGCTGGGCTACATCACCAATGGCAAGCATCTGAGCTGGTATGCGAGCTTCCAGTTCACCGTCTTCGCCGCGCTGGCGGGCGGGCTTTTCGCCATCCTGTTCGGGCTCCTGGGCGCGACGCTGAAGAATTCGCGCTTCTTTCCCCTGCGCCTCATCGGCACCATCTATTCGTCCATCGTGCGCGGCGTGCCGGACGTGCTGTTCTTCCTGTTCTTCCCGCTGGCCTTCGAGCAGACGGTGGAATGGGTCGTCTCCACTCAGGTCTGCTCGCCCGAAGCCATCGCGGCCCAGACGGCGGCCTGGCCGCCCTGCAAGGAGGCCAACTGGTTCCTGGGCACCTCCGAATATCTCATGCTCGCCTCGGTATCGCTGGGGCTGGTCTATGGCGCCTTCGCCACCAATGTCATCCATGGCGCCATGCGTTCGGTGCCGCCCGGCCAGCTCGAAGCCGCCCGCGCCTATGGCTTCAGCGCCAGCCAGGTGCTCTGGCGCTTCCAGATCCGGCAGATGTGGGTCTATGCCCTGCCGGGCCTGTCCAATGTCTGGATGCTCATCATCAAGGCGACCTCGCTGCTGTCGCTCCTGCAGATCGCCGATATCGTGCTCTGGGCCGATCGGCTGGGCGCGCCCAATTTCCTGCCCGCCGTGGGGCTCGTCCATGAGGACTGGCGCTGGCGCTACTATTTCGTGCTGTTCATCTTCTATATCCTGGTGACGCTCATCTCCGAAAAGGGCTTCGAAGCCATCATGCGCCGCGCCGGGCGCGGCATATTGAGCGAGGCGCACTGATGGAACGGCTCTGGCAGGAAATCCTCGTCTTCGCCCCGGCGGCAGTGTTCAACATCTATTTCGCCCTGGCCTCCATTCCCATCGGCTTCGTGCTCGCCGTGTTCCTGGCGCTGGGCAAGGCATCGTCCAACCCGCTGATTTCGCGGCTGAGCCGGGGCTATATCTATGCCTTTCGCGGCTCGCCCCTCTTCATCCAGTTCTTCATGATCTATTCGCTGGCGCTCTCGTTCAATATAGCGCTGTGGAAGCCGATGGGGATATCCTGGCTGGTGCTGCACCCGCTCTTCATCGGTCCGCTGGTGCTGATGCTGAACACCGCCGCCTATACGGCCGAGATTTTCTATGGCGCGCTGCGCGCCGTGCCCCGGGGCGAGGTCGAGGCCGCCCGCGCCTATGGCATGAGCCGCGCCCAGCAGTTCCGCCGCGTCGTCTGGCCCAATCTGCTGCGCCTGGCCTGGCCGGCCTATACCAATGAGGTGGTGTTCCTCTTCCACGCCACCGCCATCGTCTATCTGGCGCTGCCGGTCATCGGCCAGCAAAGGGATTTGATGATGACCGCCAAGGACCGCTTCGAGCGCGACTTCAACGCCTATCTGCATTTCTCGGTGGCCGCGCTCTGGTTCCTGGCCATTTCGCTGGTGATCTTCTTCGTGTTCGGCCTCGTCTATCGCCGGCTGATGCGCCACATGCCGGCCGCGCCGGGCATGCGCTTCGCCCCCAAATGGCTCCGCTGAGGCTTATCCCATGAAGATCATCGCCGATCTTTGCATCGTCCCCATGGGCGTCGGGCCATCGGTCTCGGCCTATATCCGCGAAGTCCGCGATGTTCTCGCCGCCTCGGGCCTCACCCATCACATGCACGCCAACGGCACCAATATCGAGGGGGAGATGGCCCAGGTGAGCGCGGCCATCGAGGCGTGCTGCCAGCGCCTCACCGAAATGGGCGTGGAGCGGGTCTTCTGCACCATGAGCTTTTCCACCCGCACCGACAAGGCGCAGACCATGGACGACAAGCTGCGCAGCCTGGGTTGAAGGCGGCCGGGGCTATGAAAGCCCCAGCGTCGCGTGCTCGAGCGCGGTGATGACGCCGCGCAGCTCGGCCAGCCCCTTCATGCGCCCGATGGTGGGATAACCCGGCTGCGAGCGGCGGCCCAGATCATCGAGAATATCCTGCCCGTGATCGGGGCGCATGGGGATGGTGTGGTCCTTGCGCCCGGCGGCCTTGCGCTTGCGTTCCTCGCGGATGATGGCGGCGATCAGGGCCACCATGTCGGTGTCGCCGGCCAGATGCTCGGCCTCATAGAAGGAGCCCACCACATCGGCGCTATCGCGCTTGACGTTGCGCAGATGCAGGAAATGCACCTTGTCGCCCAGCCGCTCCATCATGCCCGGCAGATCGTTGTCCGGTCGCGCGCCCAGCGAGCCCGAGCACAGCGTCATGCCATTGGCCGGGCTCTCCACCGCCTCCAGAATATAGCGGTAGTCCTCCTCGGTGGACATGACGCGAGGCAGGCCCAGCAGCGCGAATGGCGGATCGTCCGGGTGGCAGCAGAGGCGCAGGCCGAGCTTTTCGGCCACCGGCACCACCTCTTCGAGGAAATCGACGAAATTGGCCCGCAGCCGCTCGCGGCTGATGGCGCCATATTCGGCGAGATGGGCCCGCACATCGTCCAGCGTCATGGATTCGGTGGAGCCGGGCAGGCCCATGGTGACATTGCGCGTCAACTGCTTGCTCGCGTCCGCGTCCATATCGGCAAAGCGCCTTCCGGCTTCGTCGGCGATGGCGTTGGTATAGCTCGCCCCGGCCCCGGGCCGTTCGAGCACATGGATGTCGAAGGCGGCGAAATCATTGATGTCGAAGCGCATGCAGGAGCCGCCATTGGCCACTTCCCAGCGCAGATTGGTGCGGGTCCAGTCCAGCACCGGCATGAAATTGTAGCAGATGACCTCGATGCCGCTATCGGCCAGGTTCTGCAACGAAATCTTGTAATTGGCGATGTGCTCGCGCCAGGCGTTTTTCTGCTTCTTGATGTCTTCGCTGACCGGCAGGCTCTCCACCACGTCCCAGGTGAGGCCCGAGGGCGTGCCGTCCTTGCGGGTGGCGATCTCGGCATGGCGCCGGGCGATCTCCTCGGGCGTCCACACCACGCCATTGGGCACGTGATGCAAGGCGCTCACCACGCCCGCCGCACCCGCCTGGGTGATGTCATCGATGCTGCACAGGTCCTTGGGACCGAACCACCGCCACGTCTGACGCAAATCCAATTCTCCCGGTCTTGTATGGTAGTGCCATGCCATACAAGGGGGCGGCGGGGAAGCCCTATTCGTCGCTCCGCCTCGCGCGAAGGTTAGCGCAAGTCCCTGTCATAGACGAATTTCGGCATTTCCCACTTGTTGACGATGGCCAGGACACGCAGCAGGAAGCCGATGGCGATGGCCCCGGGCACGACCAGGTCCGCATGCAGGCCCGCCATCAATCCGAAATAATAGACCGCCCCGGTGACGATGGAGACGCTGGCATAGAGCTCGGCGCGGAACACCAGCGGCACGTCGTTGCACAGAACGTCGCGCAGCACGCCCCCGAAAATGCCGGTGACCATGCCCGCCACCAGCACGATGAGCGGATGGACCCCCATCTCCAGCCCGATATTGCACCCGACAATGGTGAAGACCACCAGCCCCAGCGCATCGAGCAGCAGGAAGGGCCAATGCAGCCGGTGGACGACGCGGGCGATGGCGATGGTCAGCAGTGCCGCCCCGCAGACCAGCAGCAGCACATAAGGGTTCTTCACCCAGAAGAGCGGATAATGGGCGAGAAAGATGTCGCGGATGGTGCCGCCGCCCAGCGCGGTGACGCAGGCGAGCAGGCAGACGCCGAACCAGTCCATCTTGCGCCGCCCCGCCGCCAGAGCCGCCGTCATAGCCTCGGCGGTGACGGCGATATAGAAAGCGATTTCGAGCATGGCGCGCCTCTGGGCAGCGGATGGACCAGATTATTCCATGGCCCCAACCGGCGCGGCCCGCAATGGTGCCGGCTAAAGAAAATCAGCCCGGTGCGGGGTGAAGACGTCGACCAGCCGGCCCTTTTCCAGGGCGACCACGCCATGGACCAGCCCGCCCGGCACGATGAAGCTGCCGCCCTGCTCCACCACCTGGGTGCGCCCGTCTATGGTCACCTCGAACCGGCCTTCGGCGACATAGCTCACCTGCACATGCGGATGCGAATGCAGCGCCCCCACCGCGCCCTTGTCGAAGCCGAATTCGACCTGCATCAATTCGGGCGTATGGATCAGCACCCGGCGGGTATTGCCCGGCGCCAGCTCTACCCATTCGGCCTCGTCGGGCTGCGCGAAAAACTTCTGTTCGGTCATGCTCTCACCTCGCAAGCCAGCCGCCATCCACGGGGATGACGGCGCCATGCACATAGTTGGATGCGGGCGCCAAAAGGAACACCGCCGCGTCCCCGATATCGGCCGGCAGGCCCCAGCGCCCGGCCGGGATGCGCCCCAGAATGGCCGCGGACCGATCAGGATCGTTGCGCAGCGCCTCGGTATTGTTGGTCTCGATATAGCCCGGGGCGATGGCGTTGACATTGATGCCACGCCCCGCCCACTCATTGGCCAGAAGCCGGGTAATGCCCAGCACGCCGCTCTTGGAGGCGGTGTAGCTGGCCACGCGGATGCCGCCCTGAAAGCTCAGCATGGAGGCGATGTTGACGATGCGGGCCGGCCGGCCCGCCGCCAGCGCCTTGCGGCCCAGCGCCTGGCAGAGGAAGAACATGGTCTTGAGGTTGATGTCCATCACCCGGTCCCAGTCGTCCTCGGTGAAATCCACCGCGTCGACCCGGGTGATGATGCCGGCATTGTTGACCAGCCCGTCTATGGGCCCATGGGCGGCCCAGGCCGCCTCGAACATGGCCTGCGCCGCCGCGCTCGACCCCAGATCGGCGCTGACGGCCTCGAAAGGCGCCCCGATTTCGGCCATGAGCGCCGCCGTCTCGTCCATCAAGGAGCGCCCGACGCCAATGACCCGCGCGCCCGCCCGGCCCAGGCCGAGCGCGATGCCCTGCCCGATGCCGGTATTGGCGCCAGTGACCATGACGGTCTTGCCGGCCAGGCTGAAGGCGGAAAGATCGCTCACAGCAAGTCGTCCATGCCGACCTTTTCGACGTCGGTGTAATCGACATTGTCGCCGGCCATGGCCCAGATGAAGGTGTAGGAGCCGGTGCCGGCCCCGGCATGGATCGACCAGGGCGGCGAGATCACCGCTTCCTCGTTGCGCATGATGATGTGGCGCGTCTCGTCGGGCTCGCCCATCAGATGGACCACGAAGGCGTCGGGGGCGAGGTCGAAATAGAGATAGGCCTCCATGCGCCGGTCATGCACATGGGCGGGCATGGTGTTCCACACCGAACCGGGGGCGAAGCTGGTGAGCCCCACCACGAGCTGGCAGGTCTTGACGCTGTCGGGATTGACGAACTGGAAGATGGTGCGCTCATTGGCCGTTTCGCGGCTGCCCATTTCCAGCCGCCTGGCGTCGCCTTGGCGGATCAGCGTGGTGGGATGGCTGGCATGGGCGGGGGCGCTCAGCAGATAGAATTTGGCCCCGTCGCCGGAAAAGCGCACGTCCACGGCGCCCATGCCCACATAGAGCATGTCGCGCGGGCCCACGGCATAGTCGGCGCCATCCACCGCAATGGTGCCCGCCGCCCCGATATTGACCGCGATCAGCTCGCGCCGGTCGAGGAAATGCGCCGTGCCGGTCGGCTTGATGGTTTCGAGCACCAGGGGCAAGCCATCGGGAACGGCGCTGCCCACGGCCATGCGGTCATAGTGAGTATAGGTCCAGCGCACCGAGCCGGGGATAAACAGATCCTCGAGAAGGAAATGCTCACGCAATTCGCCGGTGTTCATGGTGGCGGCGGTCACCGGGTCGATGGCAAAGCGGATGTCGAAATCGGTCGTCATGGTCAATCCTGTTTGGCTGCCTGTCGGCGCAGCCGGTTACGATAGCGCTCCTGGCTCAGCGACAGGTGCTGCCGCATGGCTTCGCGCGCGCCCTCGGCGTCCTGGGCCGAAATTGCCTGCATGATCTGGCGGTGCTCGCGTTGCAGCCCCGCCTGGTAATCGAAGGTGAGCGTGCTTTCCGTGCCCCAGGGCGAGGCGACGTCGCAGGGGATGGTGCGGCTGCCCAGCCCGTCCAGCACTTCGATGTAGAAGGGATTGTTGGTGGCCGCGGCGATGGCGCGGTGAAAGGCGAAGTCCGCCTTGCCGGTGGCCCCACCCTCGCGCATCAGCCGGTCATATTCGCTCCAGGCCTCCAGGATCGCCGCATCCTGGCTGGCGCTGCGGCGCATGGCCGCCAGCGCCGCCGCCTCGATCTCGATGCCCATGCGCACCTCGAGCACGTTGATGGCCACCGAGATCTTGCTCGACCGGCTGGCCCCGATGCTGCCGAAGGCGGAGGCGGCATTGGCGACGACGAACACGCCCGCCCCCTGGCGCGACTGCACCAGCCCATCGGCGGCCAGCGCCGCCAGCGCCTCGCGCACCACGGTGCGGCTGACCCCGAAAATCCCGGTCATCTCGCTTTCGGTCGGCAGCTTGCCGCCGGCCCGGTATTCGCCCTTCTGGATGCGCTCGCGCAGCGTGCCGATGACCAGGTCGGCCAGTTTCGGCTTTCGGGCCGGAAGGGAGAGCGCGTCGCCGGGTCGCATCATGGTCACCGGAACAAGCTCGGCAGCCAGAGCGAGAGCGCCGGAATATAGGTGACCAGGCCCAGCACGATGCAGCCGGCCAGGTAGAAGGGCCAGATGCTCTTCATCGCCTGCATCACCGTGATCTTGCCCACGGCGGCGGCCACGAACTGCACCGGCCCCAGCGGCGGGGTGTTGAGCCCGATGCCCAGGTTGAGGATCATGATGACGCCGAAATGCACCGGATCGACCCCGAACGCCTTGACCATGGGCAGGAAGATCGGGGTGGTGATGATGATGAGCGGCCCCATGTCCATGAAGGTGCCCAGCAGCAGCAGCAGCACGTTAATCATCAGCAGCACCACCAGCGGATCGCTGGAAATGGCGGCCATGCCGTCGGTGAGGATGGTGGCGACCTTGAGATAGGCCATGAGCCAGCCGAAGGACGCCGCCGCCCCGATGATGAACAGCACCATGGCCGTGGTGCGCACCGCGCCCAGCACGCAATGGGTGAATTCCTTCCAGTCCAGCGAGCGATAGACGAACACGGTCACCAGCAGCGCATAGATCACGGCGATGCAGGAGCTTTCCGTCGCCGTGAAAATGCCCGAGCGCACGCCGCCGAAGATGATGGCGATGAGCAGCAGGCCCGGAATGGAGACGAGCAGGAAATAGCCCGCCTTGCGGAAACCCGGGAAGGCCTCGGTGGGATAGCCGCGCTTGATGGCCACCAGATAGGCGGTGACGCTCAGCGCCGCTGCCAGCAACAGGCCCGGAATGATGCCGGCGGTGAACAGGTCCGCAATGGAGATGTTGCCGCCGCCCGAGAGCGAATAGATAATCATGTTGTGGCTGGGCGGCAGCAGCAATGCGATCAGCGCCGCCATGGAGGTGACGTTGACCGCATAGTCGGCGCCATAGCCGCGCGCCTTCATCTGCGGGATCATGATGCCGCCCACGGCGGCGGCCTCGGCCACGGCCGAGCCGGAAATGCCCCCGAACAGGGTCGAAGCGGCGATATTGACCTGCCCCAGCCCGCCGCGCACATGCCCGATGATGGCGCTGGCAAAGGAGATGATGCGGGCCGCGATGCCCCCGCGCATCATCAGGTCGCCCGCAAAGATGAAGAAGGGGATCGCCAGGAGGCTGAAGGCGGAGACGCCGGAATTGAGCTGCTGGAACACCACGATGGCCGGGCGCCCCAGATAGATGATGGTGACGAAGCTGGCGATGCCCAGGCAATAGGCGATCGGCGTGCCGATGACCATCAGGACGGTGAAGACGCCGAAGAGGATCCAGTATTCCATGTGCTCAGGCCTCGGTGATCGTCGGGTCGGATTCCATGTCGTCGATCGGCTCGCCCGCCGCCCGCAGCAGCAGGCGCTCCAGCGAGAACAGACACATCAGGACGCCCGAGACCACGATGGGGAAATAGGTGAAGGAGGTCGGCAGCCCCAGCACGGGAATGCGCGTCGACCAGTAGCGTATGGCCAGTTCGCCCCCATACCAGACCATGCCGAAGGCGAAGCCGAAAATGCAGATGTCGCTAACCATGCGCAGCCAGGGCTTGCCCGAGGGGGGCAGCACATAGATCAGCACGTCGAACCCCATGTGGAAATTCTCGCGCACGCCAACCGCGGCCCCCAGGAAGATGAACCAGGTCATAATCATGATGGCGCCGCCCTCGGTCCATGAGGGCGAGGAATTCATGACGAAGCGCATGAACACCTGGTAGGCGACGATGGCGGTCATGGCGACCAGGCCCACTCCGGCCAGCCACAACATGGCGTTGGAAATCCGCCCCAGCGCGCGGCTGATGGGCACAAGCCTGTCTCGCATGATGATCCTCCGGCAAGCAGGACCGGGCCGGCGCTGGGCGCGGGCCCGGCCGGGGGAATTACTCGGTCGCCTGGATGCGGGCAACCAGGTCCTTGAGCGCCGGGTCGGTGACATACTTGTCATAGACCGGGCCCATGGCCTCGATGAAGGGCGCCTTGTCCACTTCGTTGATGACCGCGCCCAGAGCTTCCACGGCGGCCTTGGATTCGACCTCCTTGGCGGCCCAGAGCTCACGCTGCCTGGCCACCGATTCCTTGGCGGCCTCGCGGAACAGCGCCTGGTCTTCCGGGGTCAGCCCGTCCCAGACGACCTTGGAGATGACCAGCACCTCGGGCACCATCAGGTGCTCGTCGAGCGAGTAGAACTTGGCCACTTCGGCATGCCCGGCAGTGTCGTAGCTGGGATAGTTGTTCTCGGCGCCGTCGATGACGCCGGTCTGGATGCCCGAATAGACCTCGCCATAGGGCATGGGGGTGGCGTTGCCGCCAAAGGCCGCGACCATGTCCACGAAGATGTCGGACTGCATGACGCGCAGCTTCATGCCCGCCATGTCGGCCGGCGTGCTGATGGGGTGGGAGCTGTTGTAGAAGGAGCGCGCGCCGCCATCGTAATAGGCCAGCGCCACCACATCCACCGACTCGAAGGCATCGAGGATTTCCTCACCGATCGGACCGTCGAGCACATGGTGCATGTGATCGGCCGAACGGAAGATATAGGGTAGCTGAACGACGGTGGCTTCGGGCACCTGGGTGCCGAAGGCGCCGATGGAAATGCGGTTGAGGTCGATGACGCCGAACTGGGTCTGCTCGATGGTGTCCTTTTCCTCGCCGAGCTGGGAGGAGTGGAACACTTCGACCGAATAGCGGCCGTCGGTCTTCTGGCTCAGCAGCTCGCCGAAATACTTGACCGCCTCGACCGTGGGGTAGCCATCGGGATGGGTGTCGGACGAGCGCAGCACCGTCTGGGCGCTGGCGGCCGAAACCATTAAGGATGCGACGACGAGTGCGCTCGCCGCCAGCTTGGGCAGATGAAACATGGATGTCCTCCCAAATGTGGCTCCGGTCCGGCCCGTCCTCCGCGCCGCTGGCAACCGTTGCCGTTGCTCCGCGTGGGGCCTCGCCCCATCGCTCAACCCCGCCCTGCCGGCCCTTATGGACTCTTGGCGGGCTTGGTGCAAAAACTAGTATGGAAGCGAAAAAGACAAGTCAACATACAATAATTCGCAATTTGTATGATGACTTTCGGGGCAAATGAAGGGGTTATACAGACCCCGATTGAGGCCGGATTTATCCCCCTTATCCCCGGTTCGGCATTGAAAAACCGGCGACGCAGCGGCTTGGAAACCAGGCGTCGGCTCCCATGAGCATAGGGCCGACAGCGCGGGCGGGGATAAGGAAAAGCGCCGCCGGCCAGCCCGGTTGCTGCCGCGAGTTACCCCAGCCACCGGGTCATTCCGGCGCAGGCCGGGATCCAGGCTGAAGGCCCGCCCCCGGCACCGGGATGCGTGAAGACATGCGGATATGGATTCCGGCCTGCGCCGGAATGACGTGGTGCAAGGGCAAACAAAAAACCGCCGGCTGGGGAGCCGGCGGCTGGTATCGCAACCCTTGAAAAGGCTCAGATATGGATGGCGCCGTCGCCCAGCGACAGGGCGGCTTCGCGCACGGCCTCCGAAAGGGTCGGGTGGGCGTGGGTGGAGCGGGCGAGGTCTTCCGAGGAGCCGGAGAATTCCATCAGCACCACCAGCTCGTGGATCATCTCGCCGGCATTCTTGCCCACGATATGGGCCCCCAGCACCCGGTCGGTGGTGACGTCGCTCAGGATCTTGACGAAGCCCTGCGTCGCCAGCATGGCCTTGGCGCGGCCATTGGCGGTGAAGGGGAACTTGCCGACCTTGTAGTCGATGCCCTCGGCCTTGAGCTCGTCCTCGGTCTTGCCCACCGAGGCGATTTCGGGATTGGTATAGACCACCGCCGGCATGACGGCGTAATTGACGTGGCCGGCCTGGCCCGCCAGGATTTCGGCGACGGCGATGCCCTCGTCCTCGGCCTTGTGGGCCAGCATCGGCCCGGCGATCACGTCGCCGATGGCATAGATGCCGTCGATGGAGCTCTTGTAGTGGCCATCGACGCGCACGCGGCCGCGCTCGTCCAGCGCCACCCCGACAATGTCGAGCCCCAGCCCCTCGGTGAAGGGCTTGCGGCCGATGGCGACCAGCGCCACGTCGGCGTCGAGGATTTCCATATTGCCGCCCTGTGCCGGCTCGATCCGCACCTTGAGCGCGCCGTCATCCTGCTTGTCGATGCCGGCGACCTTTCTGGAAAGGCGGAACTCCATGCCCTGCTTCTGCAGCATGCGCTGGAACTGCCGGGCCACCTCGCTGTCCATGCCGGGCAGGATGCGGTCGAGATATTCGACCACGGTGACCTTGGCCCCCAGCCGCGCCCAGACCGAGCCCAGCTCCAGCCCGATGACGCCGGCGCCGATGACCAGAAGCCGTTCCGGCACCTTTTCCAGCGACAGCGCGCCGGTGGAGGTGACGATGCTCTTTTCATCGACCTCGATGCCCGGCAGGCCGGCGGAAACCGAGCCGGTGGCGATGACGATGTTGCGCGTCTCGATCTCGCTGGCCGCCCCGCTTTGCGGGGTCACCAGCACGCGGCCGGCGGCGGGGATGGAGCCGATGCCGCGGAAGACAGTGATCTTGTTCTTCTTGAAGAGATAGTCGATGCCCCCGACATTGGCAGCCACCGTCTCGCTCTTGTGCTTGAGCATGTTGGGCAGGTTGAGCTGGGGCGCGGGGATATCGATGCCCAGGGCGGCAAAGCCGTGTCCGGCCTCCTCGTAGAGCTCGGAGGCATGCAGCATGGCCTTGGAGGGGATGCAGCCGATATTGAGGCAGGTGCCGCCCAGGGTGGGCCATTTCTCGACCACGGCGACCTTCATGCCCAATTGCGCGGCGCGGATCGCGCATACATAGCCGCCCGGCCCCGAGCCGATCACGGTAAGGTCGAATTGGTCTGCCATTGAAAGCCCCGAAACTGGTTAGTGATGCCGCGCCAGCCGGCGCGCACAAATGAAGTGTAATGCCTGCGGCAGCAATAGACTACCGCCCACGGCGGGAAAAGCCCCGTCGCGCCTGCCGATAGCTAACCCATGCCAAGGCCGCTGCGAAGCCGGCAAAAAGCATGAGGCGCGGGCGGAACATGGGGCCCGCCCAACCCACCGGGTCATTCCGGCGCCGGCCGGAATCCATGCTGAAAGCCAACCACGATTCCGATGCCGGGGAGGGATGCGGATATGGATTCCGGCCGGCGCCGGAATGACAGGAGGGATAGGGCGGGTTCAGATCGAGGTTGAAACCTCTAGTCGCAGCCGGCGAGGGTGAAGACGTCGCCGGCGTCCATGTCGGGCTCGAACTCGTCCTCCCGGTACGTCGAATACCAGAGGCTCGCCGCCAGCCTTGGCAGGATCACCTGGCCGGGCGCTTCGGCGCCGCGCGCATCGTCCAGCCAGCCCACGGCGCCCGCGTAATTGCCATAGATGCCGGTTGGCTCGTCCTCGACAAAGCCGCAGGTTTCGGGACTGTCGGGGGCGCAGGGGCCGCTGATCGACCAGATCGGGGCGCCGAAGCCATTGGGCCGGTACACCGCCCCTTCCAGCGTCACGCCGGAATTGGCCAGCTCGATGATGAAGGCTGCCGTCTGGTTGCTGGCGGCCATTTGCGGCACCGGCTTGAAGCCCAGCCACCAGGCCGCCTGGTCATGCCGGTAACGGGCATTGGCAATGGTGCATTCCCCCGCCTGGGCGGCGCCGGTCAGCGCCAGAACGGCCAGCAGCGTCATCCTCAACATAGGCTTTTCTCCCTTGCCGGCCCAGACTAGAGCGCGGCGCGCGGCCACCAACCCGCATAAAGGGGGGATCGCGTCTTTATTGCGAGGCGATGGCCTGGGCGCGGGCGAGGACGGCGGGCAATTGCCGGTCGATGTCGAGCGTGCCGCTCTCGACCTGGTCGAGAAAGGCCCGGCAGAAGACGCTCTTGTCGCCGGCCTGGTTATAGGCGCTCATGATCTGGGTGCCGCCATAGGTTTCGGCGGCCTTCTGCTGGTCGGCCTCGTCCCCGCCCAGCCGGGCAACGACGCGGTCGGCCAGCTCCAGAAAGCCGATATTGCGCAGATACCAGTTGTCGTCGGCCTGCTTGTAAGCGGGATCGAGCCCGGTGGTTTCGTAGCAATGGGTGGTCATCACCGAGACGATGGCGCGCGAGCCGTGAAAGGCCATCAGCTCCCCGATCAGCGCGGCATCGGCCTCGCTGGCGCTGGCGGGGATAACGCAGAGGAGGGAGGCAAAAGCGGCAGGCAGGAGGAAACGCAAGAGACACCCCGGGGAACAGAAATACGCAGTCACGCCCCGTCTCATCTGAGGCGAATGCGTTAACGGACTGTTAGCATCGGGCCTCACCGATCTTCACGATTCCGTAACGCAAAGGGGCCCGCCTTGGCGGACCCCCGGATGGGCACAGATTGTGGCGGATCAGAGGTCGAGAACCAGCCGTTCGGGCGATTCCAGGCTTTCCTTGACGCGCACGAGGAAGGTCACCGCTTCCTTGCCGTCCACGATCCGGTGATCGTAGGAAAGCGCCAGATACATCATCGGGCGGATGACGACCTGGCCGCCGATCGCCACGGGCCGCTCCTGGATCTTGTGCATGCCCAGGATACCAGATTGGGGCGCATTGAGGATAGGCGTGGACATCAGCGAGCCATAGACGCCGCCATTGGAGATGGTGAAGGTGCCCCCCTGCATGTCGGCCATGGAGAGCTGGCCATCGCGGGCCTTCTTGCCCAGATTGCCGATTTCCTTCTCGATCTGGGCAATGCTCATCTGGTCGGCATTGCGCACCACCGGCACGACCAGGCCCTTGTCGGTGCCCACGGCGACCCCGATATGGGCGTATTGCTTGTAGATGAGCTCGTCGCCATCGATCTCGGCATTGACCGCCGGAATCTCCTTGAGGGCATGCACGACCGCCTTGGCGAAAAAGCCCATGAAGCCGAGCTTGACGCCGTGCTTCTTCTCGAAGAGCTCCTTGTACTGGTTGCGCAGGTCCATCACCGGCTTCATGTCCACCTCGTTGAAGGTGGTGAGCATGGCGGCGGTGTTCTGCGCATCCTTGAGGCGGCGGGCGATGGTCTGGCGCAGCCGGGTCATCTTGACCCGCTCCTCGCGGGACGCATCGTCGGCGGCAACCGGCGCGCGCGGCGCGGCGGGGGCGGGAGCAGCCGGAGCGGGAGCAGCCTCGGCCGGCGCATTGGCCGAGCGGGCGAGCGCGGCCAGCACATCTTCCTTGAGCACCTGGCCGGACTTGCCCGAACCGGCGACGGACCCGGCTTCGAGATTGTTCTCGGCCATAAGCTTGCGCGCGGCGGGGGCCGGCGCCCGGTCGGTGGCGGTCGTGGCGGCGGCGGGCTTGACCGGCTCGGGGCCGGCGGCATTGGCGGCCGGCACCTCGGGCTTGGCCGGGGTAGGCGCGGGCGCGGCTTCGGGCGCCGCTGCGGCGGCACCGGTGCCCGAAGCGATGGCGCCCAGAAGGGCGCCCACATCCACCGTATCGCCCTGCTGGGCGGCGATGGCCTCGAGCACGCCGGCGGCGGGCGCGGGCACCTCGATGGTCACCTTGTCGGTTTCCAGCTCGACAATGGGCTCATCGGCGGCGACGGCGTCGCCCACCTTCTTGAACCACTGGCCGATCGTGGCCTCGGTGACGCTTTCGCCAAGGGTCGGGACGCGGATTTCAGTCGACATTGTTTTGTCCTTCTTAGCTGCCCAGGGCTTCGTCGAGGAAGGCCTGCAATTGGGCCAGATGCGTGCGCATCAGGCCCGTGGCGGTGGAGGCCGAAGCGGGGCGGCCGGTATAGCGCACGCGCTGGCCGGTACGGCCCATCTGGTCGAACACCCATTCAACATAGGGCTGAATGAAGGCCCAGGCACCCATATTCTTGGGCTCTTCCTGGCACCAGATGATCTCGGCATTGCGGAAGCGGCTCAGCTCGTCCAGCAGCGCCTTGGCCGGGAACGGATAGAGCTGTTCGATGCGCAAGAGGTACACATCGTCGATGCCCTTCTTCTCGCGGTCTTCGAGCAGGTCGTAATAGACCTTGCCGGTGCACAGCACCACGCGGCGGATCTTCTCGTCCGGCACCAGGCGAATGGTGGTCTTGGGCTCGCCGGGGGCTTCCGCATCGTCCCAAAGCAGGCGATGGAAGCAGCTGTCCGGCCCCAGCTCCACCAGGCCCGAGACGGCGCGCTTGTGCCGCAAAAGGCTCTTGGGGGTGAACAGGATCAGCGGCTTGCGGAAGTCGCGCTTCACCTGCCGGCGCAGGATGTGGAAGTAATTGGCCGGAGTGGTGCAGTTGGCGACCTGCATATTGTCTTCGGCGCAGAGCTGGAGGAACCGCTCAGGACGGGCCGAGGAGTGTTCCGGGCCCTGCCCCTCATAGCCATGGGGCAACAGCATCACCAGGCCCGACATGCGGAACCATTTGCGCTCGCCCGAGGAGATGAACTGGTCGATGACCACCTGGGCGCCGTTGACGAAGTCGCCGAACTGGGCCTCCCACAGGGTCAGCGCGCGCGGCTCGGCCAGCGAATAGCCATATTCGAAGCCGAGCACGGCTTCTTCCGAGAGCATCGAATTGATGACCTCGTAGCGGCTCTGGTCGGACGCGAGATTGTTGAGCGGGGTATAGGTCCTGTTGTCGACCTGCTGGTCGTTGAGCACCGAATGGCGCTGGCTGAAGGTGCCGCGCTCCACGTCCTGGCCCGAGAGGCGCACCGGATGGCCTTCGGTCACCAGCGTGGCGAAGGCCAGGGCTTCGCCCGTGGCCCAGTCGATGCCCTCGCCACCCTCGATGGCGGCGCGGCGATTGTCGAGGAAGCGCTTCACCGTGCGATGCACGTTGAAATCGGCCGGAACCTCGGTCATGGCCGTGCCCAGCGCGGTCAACTGCTCGAGCGGCACCCCGGTCTGGCCGCGGCGCGGGCCTTCCAGCTCGGCGGGCTTGAAATCCTTCCAGGCGCCATCGAGCCAGTCGGCCTTGTTGGGGCGATAATCCTGGCCGGCCTCGAACTCGCCTTCGAGCTTGGCGCGCCAGTCGGCCTTGAGCTTGTCGACTTCCTCGGTGCTCAGCAGGCCCTCGCCCACCAGCTTTTCCGAATAAAGCTCCAGCGTGGTCTTGTGGGCGCGGATGCGCGAATACATCAGCGGCTGGGTGAAGCTGGGCTCGTCGCCTTCGTTATGGCCGTAGCGGCGATAGCAGAACATGTCGATGACGACCGGCTTGCAGAATTTCTGCCGGTATTCGACCGCCACCTTGGCCGCGAACACCACCGCCTCGGGATCGTCGCCATTCACATGGAACACCGGCGCCTCGATCATCTTGGCCACATCGGTGGGATAGGGCGAGGAGCGCGAATACATCGGCGCCGTGGTGAAGCCGATCTGGTTGTTGATGACGAAATGGATGGACCCGCCGGTGCGGTGCCCCTTGAGGCCGGAAAGCCCCAGGCATTCAGCCACCACGCCCTGCCCGGCAAAGGCGGCGTCGCCATGGATGAGCAGCGGCAGCACCACCGAACGGTCGGGCTTGCCCTCGGCCTCGATATTGACCAGCTTGCCGTCGGGCGAAATGAACTTGTCCTGCTTGGCGCGGGCCTTGCCCAGCACCACCGGGTCGACGATTTCCAGGTGCGACGGGTTGGCGGTCAGCGAGAGATGGACGGCGTTGCCGTCGAACTCGCGGTCGGACGAAGCGCCCAGATGGTATTTGACGTCGCCCGAACCCTCGACATCGTCGGGATAGAAGGCGCCGCCCTTGAATTCGTGGAACAGCGCGCGGTGCGGCTTGGCCAGCACCTGGGTGAGCACGTTGAGACGCCCGCGATGGGCCATGCCCAGCACGATGTCCTTGATGCCCAGCGCGCCGCCGCGCTTGATGATCTGCTCGAGCGCCGGAATGGTGGCTTCCCCGCCATCCAGGCCGAAGCGCTTGGTGCCGGTATATTTGACGTCGAGGAATTTCTCGAATCCCTCGGCCTCGACCAGCTTGTTGAGGATCGCCTTCTTGCCCTCGGGGGTGAAGGTGATCTCCTTGTCGGGGCCCTCGACGCGCTCCTGGATCCACTGCTTCTCTTCCGGGTCGGAGATATGCATGAATTCGATGCCCAGCGTGCCGCAATAGGTGCGCTGCAGGATGGCGAGCATTTCCGGGACCGTGGCGTATTCCAGGCCCAGATAGTTGTCGATGAAGATCTTGCGGCCGTAATCGGCCTCGGTGAAGCCATAGCTCTTGGGATCGAGCTCGGGCGCGGGCTCATCGGCCTTGAGCTTGAGCGGGTCGAGATCGGCATGCAGGTGCCCGCGCATGCGATAGGCGCGGATCATCATGATGGCGCGGATCGAATCGCGGGTGGCCTGCAACACGTCGGCGACGCTGGCCTTGGCCACGCCCAGGGCCTCGGCCTTCTTGGCGATGGCCTTCTCGGTCTTGACGGCGATCTCGCCCCAATTCCCGTCCAGCGCGCTCACCAGCTCGCCCGATTCGCCCTGCGGCCAATCCTTGCGGCTCCAGCTCGGGCCGTCGGCATTCTGCTGGGCCACGCCATCGGCATCGTCCAGACGGGAGAAAAAGCCCCGCCAGGTCTCGTCGACGCTGGCCGGATCGGCCTTGAAGCGGGAATAGAGTTGTTCGATGTAGTCGGCGTTTCCCCCGTAGAGGAACGAAGTCAGCAAGAACGTGTCGTTCTTTTCCTGTCGTGTCATCGCTTTTGCCGCGAGGCCCTGCCCCGCCATCCTTCTCAACGAACCGGCGGGTTGCCGGTCTCAGCCGCGGTCAATTCAGTCCGGTTTACTATTGACCGCTTTTCCTTTGCATCCTGTTAAGACTTACGGCGCCCAGAGGCGCCGCAGCTTGCTCATCATAAGAACTAGCATCCAACCGTGACCGAAGCGCGACCGACATTGGTCGCATAGCTCTCTCATGCGGCGTTTTTTCGTCATGGCCGGGCTTGTCCCGGCAATCCACCCTGAAAAGGCATGGACCACCGGGACAAGCCCGGTGGTGACGCCATTACGCGGCATGGGGGCCGAGCCCGCTCAGCCCTTGAGCACCTCGGAGAGAGTCTTGCCGATACGGGCCGGGGAGGAGGAAACGCGGATGCCCGCCGCTTCCATCGCCGCGATCTTTTCTTCCGCGCCGCCCTTGCCGCCCGAGATCACGGCGCCGGCATGGCCCATGGTGCGGCCCGCCGGCGCGGTGCGCCCGGCGATGAAGCCGGCCATCGGCTTCTTGCGGCCCTTTTTGGCTTCGTCGATGAGGAACTGTGCAGCTTCCTCCTCGGCCGAGCCGCCGATTTCGCCGATCATGATGATCGACTTGGTGGCCTCGTCGGCCAGGAACATCTCGAGCACGTCGATGAACTCGGTGCCCTTGACCGGATCGCCGCCGATACCCACCGCCGTGGTCTGGCCCAGGCCCTCATTGGTGGTCTGGAACACCGCTTCATAGGTCAACGTGCCGGAGCGCGAAACGATGCCGACCGAACCCTTGGAAAAGATCGAGCCGGGCATGATGCCGATCTTGCACTCTTCCGGGGTGAGCACGCCGGGGCAGTTCGGCCCGAGCAGGCGCGACCTGGATTTTTCCAGCTTGGCCTTGACCCGCACCATGTCGAGCACGGGCACGCCTTCGGTGATACACACGATCAGCGGGATTTCCGCCTCGATCGCTTCCTCGATGGCGGCGGCGGCGCCCGGAGGGGGCACATAGATGACGCTGGCATTGGCGCCGGTCTTTTCCTTGCCCTCGGCGACGCTGGCGAAAACCGGCAATTCGGTGCCGTCGACCCCGGAGGACCAGGTCTCACCGGCCTTCTTGGGGTTCACGCCGCCCACCATCTTGGTGCCGTAATAGGCCAGGGCCTGCTCGGTATGGAAGGTGCCGGTCTTGCCGGTGAGGCCCTGCACGAGAACCTTGGTGTCCTTGTTGACGAGAATAGACATCGGTTTTTCTTCTCCTGCGGGCGCTTAGGCGGCTTTGCCGACGGCGGCGACGATCTTCTGCGCCGCATCGTCGAGGTCATCGGCGGAAATGACGTTGAGACCGGACTTGTCCAGGATCTCCTTGCCTTCCTTGACGCGGGTGCCTTCCAGGCGCACCACCAGCGGCACTTCCAGGCCGACCTCCTTGACCGCGGCGATGACGCCCTCGGCAATGACGTCGCAGCGCATGATGCCGCCGAAGATATTGACCAGAATCCCCTTCACCGCCGGATCGGCCGTGATGATCTTGAAGGCCGCCGTGACCTTTTCCTTGCTGGCGCCACCGCCCACATCGAGGAAATTGGCCGGCTCGGCGCCATAGAGCTTGATGATGTCCATGGTGGACATGGCCAGCCCGGCGCCATTGACCATGCAGCCGATATTGCCGTCCAGCGCCACATAGGCGAGGTCGTATTTGGAGGCCTCGATCTCCTTGGCGTCCTCTTCGGAGAGGTCGCGCAGGGGCTTGAGCTCCTCATGGCGGAAGCCGGCATTGTTGTCGAAGCTGACCTTGGCGTCGAGCACGCGCAGATGCCCGTCGGTCATCACGATCAGCGGGTTGACCTCGAGCAGGCTCATGTCCTTCTCGGTGAAGGCCTTGTAGAGGATGGGAAAGAGGCTCTTGCCATCCTCGGCGGCCGCGCCGTCGAGCTTGAGGGCGGCATTGATCTTATCCACATCGGCCGCGCCGACCCCGGCCAGGGGATCGATGGCGACGGTGATGATCTTTTCAGGCGTGGCCTCGGCCACCGCCTCGATGTCCATGCCGCCCTCGGTGGACACCACGAAGGAGACGCGGCCGGTGGCGCGATCGACCAGCAGCGAGCAGTAAAGCTCGCGCGCGATATCGGCGCCATCCTCGATATAGAGGCGGTTGACCTGCTTGCCGGCCGGGCCGGTCTGCTTGGTCACCAGCGTGTTGCCCAGCATCTCGCGGGCGAAGGCCACGACCTCGTCGATCGACTTGGCCAGGCGCACGCCGCCCTTGGCGTCGGGCCCCAATTCCTTGAACTTGCCCTTGCCGCGCCCGCCGGCATGGATCTGGCTCTTGACTACATAGAGCGGGCCGGGGAGCGATTTCGCGGCGGCTTCGGCCTCGTCGGCCGAGAAGATGGCGACGCCCTGCGCGACCGGCGCGCCGTAATCCTTGAGCAGCGCCTTGGCCTGGTGTTCGTGGATATTCATGCTTTTCCCCTTGGGTGGGCAGACGGTAACCGGACGATTCTAGAGACCGGAAAGGGTCGAGCCGCCGGCCTGGGCCAGCGGCTCGGAATGGATCAGGCCAGCTTGGGCGCGATCTTCTTGCAGGCCTCGATCAGCCCTTCGACCGCCGCGACCGACTTGTCGAAGGCCTTCTGCTCGGCCGAATTGAGCGCGATCTCGACCACCTTCTCGGCGCCATCGGCCCCGATGACGACCGGCACGCCGACATAGCTGCCCTTGACGCCATACTGGCCATCCAGATAGGCGGCGGCCGGAAGCACGCGCTTCTTGTCCTTGAGATAGCTCTCGGCCATGGCGATAGCCGAGGCGGCCGGGGCGTAGAAGGCCGAGCCAGTCTTGAGCAGGCCCACGATCTCGGCGCCGCCATCGCGGGTGCGCTGGATGATCTGGTCGAGCTTTTCCTTGCTCATCCAGCCCATCTTGACGATGTCGGTGAGCGGAATGCCGGCAACGGTGGAATAGCGCGCCAGCGGCACCATGGTGTCGCCATGCCCGCCCAGAACGAAGGCGTTGACGTCTTCCACCGAGACCTTGAGCTCGTCGGCGATGAAATGGACGAACCGTGAAGAATCCAGCACGCCGGCCATGCCGATGACCTTGTTGGCGGGCAGGCCGGAGAATTTCTGCAGCGCCCAGACCATGGCGTCGAGCGGGTTGGTGATGCAGATGACGAAGGCATTGGGGGCATATTTGGCAATGCCGGCGCCCACCTGCTCCATCACCTTGAGGTTGATTTCCAAGAGGTCGTCGCGGCTCATGCCCGGCTTGCGCGGCACGCCGGCGGTGACGATGACCACGTCGGCGCCTTCGATGTCCTTATATTCGGAGGTGCCTTTCATGACCGCGTCGAACCCCTGGGTGGGGGCGGACTGGGCAATATCGAGCGCCTTGCCGGGGCCGACACCGTCCACAACGTCGAACAGGACGATATCGCCCAGTTCCTTCTGTGCCGAGAGCAGGGCCAGCGTGCCCCCGATCTGACCAGCACCGATTAGGGCAATCTTCTTGCGCGCCATAAGTCATCATCCCAGACTGCGTTGAATTGGCGCACGTTTAACCCTCTCGCCCCGCACGGGCAAGTGAACCCTTCGTCTAAAACAAAGTTTCGCCCTTGCCATTGGGCGAAGGGGGTATGCCCGATGGGCAAAGCAGGCTCGGGCCACCGGCCTTGGCTCCATCTTCCTAAAACCGCTGGCGCTGCCCACGGGCTTGACCCGTGGGCCGGCTGGAGAGCCATTGCGGCTTCGGTGTTTGCGGGGAATGGCCCGCGGATCAGGTCCGCGGGCAGCGCCGGTGATTTTGGCGACTATCTTACCCACCCCCTGTCGCCGGGACGACATCGAGTTAGTTACTCCCTCACTCCGCCGCGTCGCGCAGGCCCTGGGCGAGATAGTCTTCCGACTGCATTTCGGTGAGGCGGGAGATGGTGCGCTGGAATTCGAAGGCCGTCCTGTCGTCGCGCCCCAATTGCTCCAGCGGCACGGCAAAGCTGGCGCCCAGCTTCACCCCGCGATCGTAGAGATTGTCGATGAGCAGGATGAAGCGCTTGGCCGCGTCGGATCTGGTGCGGTCCATCTGCGGGATGTCGTCGATGAGGATGGAATCGAACTGGTGGGCGATGCGCACGAAATCGCGCGAGCCCAGGGGCTTTTCGCACAGGTCGGAAAAGCCGAAGCGCGCCGCCCCCATGGCGGTGAGCGGCACGGGAATCTGCCGGCCGATGCTTTCCACCACGCCCGGCGCGCCCGTTTCCCCGCCGGTGATGCGCAGCCACAGCCGGTCCATCTCGGCCCGCACCGCCGGCCCGCTGCCGAAGGCATAGACGTGCTGGCCGGCGAATTTGAGCCGCCGGTAATCCTGCGCCGAGGGCAGCGCCACCACCTCGGTGCGCTCCTTGAGGAGCGCGATGAAGGGCAGGAAGAGCTGGCGGTTGAGCCCGTCCTTGTAGAGATCGTCCGGCACCACATTGGAGGTGGCCACCAGCGTCACCCCGCCGGCGAAAAGCTGGCCGAACAGCCGGTCGAGCAGCATGGCATTGGTGATGTCGTGGACGTGGAATTCATCGAGGCACAAAAGGCGCAGCCCCGATTTGAGCAGCGGCCGCACCACCGCCGCGATGGGGTCGGCATCGTCATCGCGGCCCTTCTTCGATTTGCGGAAGGCGGCGATGCCGGCATGCACCTCGTCCATGAATTCATGGAAATGCACCCGCCGCTTTTCGGCAAACGGCACGGCGGCGAAGAACAGGTCCATGAGCATGGTCTTGCCCCGGCCGACCTCGCCATGAAGATAAAGCCCGCGCACCTGCGCCGGCTTGCCGAACAGCCCGAAGCCCTTTCTGGGCCGCGCCGCCATCAGGTCGGCCAGGACCCGGTCGAGCGCCGCCGCCGCCGCGCCCTGCGCCGGATCGGCCATCAGCGCGCCGCGCGCGACCAGATCGTCATAGGCGGCGCGGACGGGGCCGGCGGATGGTCGGGAAGAAATGGATGACATGATGATAGCAGCGCCCCCTTCACCTCTCCCTTGGGGGAGAGGTCGACCCCTTTTGGGGGCGGGTGAGGGGGCCTTCCCCACGCACGGAATTAAGAAAAGGCCCCCTCACCCGGCGCAAAGCGCCGACCTCTCCCCCAAAGGGAGAGGTGAAGGGGCCACTGAAACCTCAGCGCGACATGGAGATGGCCTGGCCGCCGCCCATGGTGCCGATATAGCGGCCGCCCGAGGGGGCGAGGAAGGCGGCGATATTGCCGTTCTCATCATAGAGCTGGAGCTGGCTGCCCACCTGCTGCCAGCCGGTGACGGCGGCGATCTGGGGCACGATGCAGCCCGGCGCCGAGGCGCGGTAATAGCTGGTGCCGGTCTTGGCGGTGAGCGGCAGGTTGATGCGGCAGGTGGCCGAGCCGGCCACCACGTTCCAGGCCCCTTCAGGGCCGGTGCTCATGCCGCCGGCCACCGGCTGGGCCAGCGGATCGAGCGAAACGATGGAGGAGGGCGAGCCGCCCGGCGTGGTGACCGAGGCCTGCTGGTTGGCGGGCACTCCGCCCAGAACCGGCTGGCCCGACAGGCCCGGCGCCGGCGTGCCCGACGCCCCCAGAGCGGGCAGATTGCCCTGCTGCACGGTGGAATTCTGCACCGGCTGCAACTGCGCCGGGGCGCCGATGCGATTGATATTGCTGGTATTGGACCCCGTCGACTGACACGCCGCCAGCACCATTGCGAGCGTCACGACGCCCATTGTTGAAAGCGATCCGCGCATCCAAAGCTTCATGGGTTCCGCTCCTGCCCAAGTCTCAAAAAAGGTTAACCGCCCAATCGGCTTATAACCAAAGCGCCCGCCGCATACAATCGGCGAGGAAAGTCCCATAATATGGCTAATTTGGGGGGAGGCGGCGCCCCCTAGCCTCCCGGCCCGGCCATTTCCCGCAGCAGCGCCGCAGCCAGTTCGGCCGCGTCCCCGGCTTCCTCCTCGGGCACCTGCACGGGAATGCCGGTATCGGTGAAGAAATTCGGCACGCCGGGAAAGCCGCCATCGCCTGGCTCCAATGGGTGGAAGCCATAGGCGCGCAGCGCCACGATCAGCGCCCGCGCCTGCGCCGCATCCTCGATATGGGCAATGATGCGATAGCTCATGGCTGGCCCGCTTGCCCGGGCTTGCGCGCCACCATGTCGATCAGCGCCGAGGGGCCGGCATGGGCCGATCCCTCGGCCAGGACGCTGTCATGGGCGCGCAGGTGAACGATGTCCAGGCTGGCGAACTGGCTGCGCAGCAAATCCTCGGTATAGAGGTTTTCGAGCTGGGACGGCCCACCCGTGCCATAGGCCAGTTGCTCGGGGCGATAGCCCTGCAGGATCAGCAGGCCGCCCGGCGCCAGCGCCCGCACCATGCCCGCGAACAGGGCCGCGCGCATCTCGGGCGGCGCGAACTGGATGAAGATGGCGGCAATGACGTCGAACTGCCCCGCCGGCCAGTCATAGGCGGCGATGTCGAGATGGCGGGTGGTCAGGCTCACGCCGCGCTTGCCGGCCAGCTTGCGGGCCTTTTCCAGCCCGATGGCGGAGGCGTCGATGGCCAGCACGTCCAGCCCCTGCTCGGCCAGCCACACCCCGTTCCGCCCCTCGCCATCGGCCACGGCCAGCGCCGTGCGATAGCCGGCAAGCCGGGGTTGCTGCGCCGCCAGAAAGGCGTTTGGGGCCTCTCCGAACACATAGTCGGGCTGGTCGTAGCGCTCGTCCCAGAAGCTCATGGCCGCCTCAATAATCCTTCTCGTAGAAGATGCCGAGGCTGGAATTGCCGTCCTGCCCGGCGGCGCCGGTGACCTTGAGGTCGTCGGTGAGGTCGAGATTGATGGTCACCTTGGACTGGCCATTGGCCCCGGCCTGCACCCCCAGATAGATATTGTCCTGGATATAGGTGCCCGCCTGCACCGCCACATTGCCCTTGTCGTCGGTGACGACGTCGAGATCGGCCAGCCCCGCCGCGCCGCGCAGGCTGTCGACCAGCCCGCCCCCGCCGCCGCCCATCAATTCGCCCGCCGCGGCGGCCAGCTTGGCCAGTTGCAGCGGCGAGAGTTCGCCCATGGAGCGCTTGAAGATCAGCCGGCTCAGCACCTCGTCCTGCGGCAGCATGGGGCTGGAGGTGAAGCTGACATCGATGTCGGAGGCGCGGCCCGAAACGGTGACGAAGACGGTGATGCCCTCGCCCTGGGTGCGGGCGACGAAATTGAGCTGCGGATCGAGATCGCCCACCAGCGTCACCTCGCCGCTGTCGAAATCGAGCCGCTGGCCGAGAATGGAGAGCCGGCCGCGATTGAGCGAGAAGGCTCCCACCGGCTGGATATTGCTGACCGGACCCAGAAGCCGCACCGTGCCGCCCACTTCCGCATCCAGCCCCCGGCCGCGGATGAAGATGCGGTTGGGGGCGTTGACGGTGACGTCGAGCCAGAGCCCGGTGGGCTTTGACTGGGGAATGGGGGCGCCGCTGCGCTCGTCGATGCGGGCTCGGGCCAGGCTCTGCTCCACCGCCGCCGGGGCGCGGCGATGCTCGACCTGGATGAGCTCGGCCCCGCCGCCGAAATTTTCCGGCACGGTGATATTGGCCTCCTCCACCCGCACCTGGCCGCTGAGCACCGGCGAGCCGGTGAGATTGCCATTGAGGGCCAGATCGCCCGAAACGGTGGCGACGAAGAGATTGCCGTCGGCATAGCGGGCCGAGCGCACGCCCAGGCGGATATCGGCGGGGAACTGCCCCGAAAGCCCCACCGTTCCCGAAGCCGACAGCCCCCCGCCGGTGGCCAGATCGGCCGAGAGCGATTCGATGGTGAGGTCGGTGCCGGCCAGCCGCGCCGCGCCGGTGATATTGGTGAGGCGCAGATTGAGCTCGGGATCGACATAGCCGGCCCCCGAAGTGGTGACGCGGCCGGAAAAGCGCGGATCGTCCAGCCGCCCGCTGACCCGCGCATCGAGCTGGAGCACGCCGCTCAACTGCCCGCCGCGATCGATGAGGAAGCGGTTGCCCAGCACCAGCGGCGCCGAGCCGGTGATCCCGACATCGAGCCCGGCCCCGGACAGGGGAATGGTGCCGCTGCCGCGCAGGGTGAGCCCGCCGGCGCCGTCGGCGCTGAGCGCGGCGATCTGCACGCGCCCGTCGCGGAAGCTGCCGCTGGTGGAAAGGGTCAGCGGAGCGATGCCGAATTCGCGGATGGCGGCGGCATTGATAGAACTGGCGCGCGCCTCGAACCCGACCTGCGGATCGCTGGCCGCGCCGCTGACGCTTGCCTTGCCCGTCACCGTGCCGGCCAGGCCCAGCTCGGGCATGATCGCATTGGCGATGGAGAGCGGCAAGGCGGAAATATCGACGGTGAGGTCGAGCGCCTCGCCCGCCGTGCCGCTGGCGGTGATGGAGCCCGAGCCGACATCGAAGCGCAGCCCGTCAAGGCTGACGCCGCCATTGGCCACCTGCAACACGCTGGGCCGCGCCAGCCGGGCCGAAAGCTGGCCCTGAACCAGTTGCGCCCGCTCCAGCGCCAGCCGGTAGCCGTCTTCGAGCGGCGAGAGCGCGCCGGCCAGATCGATATTGGTGCCGATGGCCAGGTTGGCCTGGGCGGCGAAGCTGGTGGTGTCGCCCGACTGGTTGGCCGTGGCGGTGAGCCGGCTGATATCGACGCCGCCAGCCACCACGCGGCTGGCATTGGCCCGGCCGTCGACAGCCGGCACGCCGAAGAGATCGCCGATGCGCGCCTCGATATCGGCGGCGCCGATGCGGATGGAATTGGCGGAAAGATTGCTGATATCGCCGCGCAGGCTGGCGCCCTGCTTGCCCGCTTCGGGGGCCAGGCGCAATTCGGCGTTGAGCGCGCCCTGCGCTTCGAGCAGCGCCAGCGCCGCCGGCACCGAAATATCGGGCGAGACCACGCTCAGCCCGCCGGTGAGCAGGCCGGTCTCCACCGCGCGCGACACCCCGCCGGTGACGCGCGTGCCCGCCGCCTGGAAATCGAGATCGGCCAGCGCCTGCGCTTCCGGCGTCACGCTGACATTGGCGGCCAGCGTGGTGCGGTGTCCGTCCAGCGAGGCCAGGCCCGAAATGGTGCCGTCGAGCCGGTCGGTGTCATAGCGCCCGTCAAAGCTGAGCCTGGCGTCGCGCAACCGCCGCCCGGCCAGGCTGCCATCGGCCACCAGGGCATCGAGGTCGAGAGCGATGACGTCCTGCCCCTTGGCCGTGCCGGTGAGGCTGAGCGCGCCGCTCGCCTGGTCCGAAAGCAGCGCCAGATCGCCGAGATCGAGCCGGAAGCCGAAATCGGCGCCGCTGCTGGCATAATGGCCATTGGCCGCCATCTGCACCTGCCCATTGCCGATGCGCAGGTTTTCCGCCTCCAGCCCGGCTTCGCTGCGCGCCACCCGGCCGCTCAGGGACACCGTGCCGGCCAGCAGCCGGTCGGCCACATCGTCGCCGATGGAGAGATTGCGCCCGCTGCCATCCAGCACCAGATCGAACCCGCCGCTGAGCGGCAGGATGGAGCCGCTGGCCTTGAGCGCCAGCGCGCCCTTGAGGTCGCGCCCGGCAAAGCCGGAAAAGGGCGCGATGCTGGCGGTGTCGAGCGCGATGTCGCCGGTGAAATTGAGCCCGGAAAGCTGGCCCTGCAACACCGCGGTCAGCGCCGTCCCGACCAGGCGGAACTCGGCCAGTTGCACCGGTTCGCCCGCATTCCACAATCCCGCAAGGCCGATGCCGACCCCGCCGCCCAGCGCCGCCTCGATTTCGGGCGAGCCGGAAATGCCGGTGAGCTGTCCGTCGCCATTGAAGGTGACGCGCCGGTTGGCCGGATCTTCCAGATTGGCGGCAACGCCCCCCAGAGCCAGGGTCAATTGCCGCGCCGCCAGCTCGGGCGTGGCAAAGCCCTTGACGTCGAGGTCCGCCGACCAGTTTTCCCCCGCCGCGCCGCCAAAATCGACCTTCAGCCCGGCCGAGCCCAGCCGGGTCGCCCCGCCCGGCACCGGCAGCACCACGGGCTGGCCGGAGGGATCGGCCACCTGCGCGTCCAGCGTCAGCGCGGTGAGGAAATTATCCGGCCCAGTTTCGGCCGCCGCATTGAGCGCGAGCTGGCCGCCGGTCAAATGGAAATCGGAGAGGCTGAGCCCGCCGCCCTGGCGCAGCAGCGCCCGCGCGGTGAGGCGCGTATCGGCGCCGAAGAAGGGGCGATAGGGCGCGGCCATGAGGGTGGAGAGCGGCCCGCCCAGATCGGCGGCGATGGCCAGCCCCTCGGCCTGCTGCGACAGGCTGGCCGTGCCGGCCAGCGCCTCGCGCCCATCGGCCAGAAGCTGCAATTGCGCGGAAAGATCGGAGATCGGCCCGGCCCCGGCGAGCTTGAGCGTCATGGCCGGACGGTTCTCGATATTGAGCAGATTGGCGATGACGCCGTTTTCCGGCTCGACCAGCGACAGGTCGAGATCGATGGTCTGGTCGGCATTGGCATAGGCGACATCGAGGTCGAGCTGGCCGCCCGGCCCGTCGAGGCGCACGATATCGAGATTGGCGTCGAGATTGCCGCCATCCAGCGTCATCGCCCCGGCCAGCGACATCTCCGCCCCCAGCCCGAAGACGGATTCGCCGAAGCGCACCGAAGGCACGCTCAATTCTTCCAGGATAACGGCGACGGGGAATTGCGGCACCTCGAAGCCGCCCGCCTCGGGCGCCGGCAAATCGGCGGCAGGCGCCTCGACCGGCACGGCATTGCGGATATAGTCGATGGAATCGGCCTTGAGCGAGCGCACCTCCAGCCGGCCGGTGAACAGCGCCGCCTGATTCCAGTTGAGGCTGGCATTCTCGATGCGCAGCCACACGCCCTCTTCATCGGCGATGGTGATTTCGCGGATGGAAACGTCCGAGCCCAGCGCGCCCTCGATATTGGAAAGGCGGATCTGCCGCTCGGGCGTGGAGAGGCGATCCTGCACGAAGCTGGTGAGCCAGTCCTTCTGCTCGTCATTGTCGAGGCTGAGCACGTCCTGGGCGGTGATGACCGCCGGAACGGCCAGCCCGGCAAAGAGGGCCGCGGCCAGAAGCCGCTTGCGGGTGAGAACGGACCGGGCCATCAGAACGCCTGCCCTATGCCAACATAGAGCGCATAGTCGGGGTCGCCCGCGCGCTTGTTGAGCGGCACGGCGACGTCGAGCCGCAGCGGGCCCAGCCCGGTATAATAGCGCAGGCCCACGCCGGCCCCCAGGCGCAGATCGTTGAGGGAGGGGAAGACATCGGCGGCGACATAGCCGCCATCGAGGAAGCCGACCACGCCGATATCCTCGGTGACCTTGGCGCGCGCTTCCAGCGAACCTTCCAGCAGATAGCGCCCGCCGGTCACCTTGCCGGTGCCGTCATCCACCCCGATGGACTTGAACCCGTAGCCGCGCACCGAGCCGCCGCCGCCGGCGAAATAGAGCCGGCTGGGCGGGATTTCGGCCAGGCTCGGCCCCACCAGCACGCCGGCCTTGAAGCGCCCGGCCAGCACGAACGGATCGTCCTCGCCCAAGCCGATATAGCCGCGCGCCTCCACCGTGGCGCGCCCGGCGACATTGCCATGGTTGAACTCGTAGAAGGGCTCGAAATTGGCCGAGGCATACCAGCCCTGGGTAGGATTGACCTTGTCGTTGCGATAGTCGAGCACCGCCCCGCCATAAGCCCCGGCGATGCGGAACTCGCGGAAGCCGAAACTGTCGTCGAACCGGCTGAGCTCGAACTGGCCCCCGCCTTCGAGGGTGATATTGTCCGAAAGGATATGGCTCAGCCCCAGCCGGCCATTGGCCGAGGTTTCGCTATAGGTGGGATAAAGCGTGCGCTCGGCCGAAATGGCGGCGATGAGATCGGTGTCGGGGGTGAAGATGCCCGGCTTGGTGAAGGTGCCGCCGAAGAAATAGTCGAACTTGTCGGTGTCGAGCGGCCAGGCGATGCTGGCGACGCGCGCATCCAGCCGCAGCCTTTCGGCCTGTCCGAACAAATTGCGCCAGAGATGGAAGGCTTCCAGCCCCAGCCCGTCGACGGTGGAATAGGTGGCCCCCACCCCGAAGCGGCGTCCCGGCAGCTCCTGCACGATGAGGTTATAGGGCAAGAGCCCGTCGGCGCCGATCGATTCGGCCGCTTCCAGCCGGGCCGAGCGGAAGACCTCCAGCCGGTCGAGGCGCTTCCTGGCCAGCGCCAGCGCATCAGGGTCGTATTCCTCGCCCTCTTTCAGCCCGGTCTGGCGGCGCACGAATTCGGGGTCGAGCGTTTCCGTGCCGGTCACGGCCACCGGCCCGAACGCCGCCTTGCGGCCCGGCTGCACGGTGATGGTGACATCGACGAGGCGCGTGGCATGGTCGGCCACCACGTCGCGCCCGGCAATGGCGGCCTTGGCATAGCCCTGCTGCCGCCAGGCTTCCAGCGCCAGTTGCTCGGCCTGGAGGATGACCGCGGAGCGCGCCACCTGGCCGCTGCCGAAGCCGCGCGTCACCGGCAGGTCGACCTGGTCGTCCGGATCGCGGGTCGGGGGCGCCTGGTTGACGATGGCGACGGCGTTGAAATGAAAGAGCGGCCCGGGATCGACGGCGATCACCACATCCACCGGGTCGGGCAGGTCGATATCGGGCGCCAGATTGGCCGCCTCGGCCCCGCCGACGCGGATGGAGACGGTGGGCCCGTAATGGCCTTCATTATAGAGCGCGGCAATGATGCGGCGATAATCGCCGCGCGCCTTGGCCAGAAGCCCCGCCGCGCCCGAGGCCGGCTCGCTTTGGTCGGCCATGAGGGCCGAGGCATTGCGCACCGCCGCCTCCACCGCGCCGGTGGCGTTGACGGTGAGGCTGGCGTGATAGGGCTGGGGGTCGGCGATCACCGCCTCGGCGTCGGCATCCGCCGCATCGCCCCACAGGCGTATGCCGAAAATCTCGAATGCGGACACGGGCGCGCTCGCCCCGACCAGCAGGGTCAGGGACACGCACAGGGCGCCAAAACTCGTTACCAGACGCGCGCTTTTCAGTGTTCCGATCTCGCCCAATTACGCTTCAACCAGAAAGGGCCAAAGCCGATCTTTGTTCGATGGGCGGAAAGATTGCGTTAAGCCTTCCCCGCCCGGCGCCCATTTCGCCCCAAGAACGAAAATTTCATGGCCAGTTTAGGGCCCGCCCCCGGCAAGGGCCACCCTCAAGGGCAAAATTATTCCCCATTGGCAGCAGGATCGTGGCCATTGGGCAACGGGTGGCTCACCCCACCCGCCAGGCCCCCTCTCCCCTCCTGGGAAAGGGACAGCTTTTCCGCGTCCAGAGGAAAAGCAGGGTGAGGGCGCCTGCACCCGCCCATGCTTCAATGCTTGCGGTAAGAGCCCCTCATCCCCCCCTTCGGGGCAGCTTCTCCCACGAGGGGAGAAGGGGGGTGCGGTGGTTTTGCCGGCCCCCCTATTCCCGCGCCAATGCCTCCACCGGGTCGAGCCGCGCGGCGGAGCGGGCGGGCATGAAGCCGAAGACCACGCCGATGAGGCTGGCCGAGAGGATCGCCAGCGCGATGGATTCGCCCGAATAGGCCAGCCGCGCCCCCGAGACGATGGCGGTGAGCATATAGCCCAGCCCGAAGCTCAGCCCCACCCCGATGGCGCCGCCGGCAAAGCACACCAGCACCGCCTCGATGAGGAACTGGCGCAGGATGTCGCCGCGCCGCGCCCCCACCGCCATGCGGATGCCGATCTCCTTGGTGCGCTCGGACACCGAGACCAGCATGATGTTCATCACCCCGATGCCGCCCACCACCAGCGAGATGACGGCGATGGTGGAGATGAGCAGGGCCAGCGTCGCCGAGGTGGACTGGATGGTCTCGCGGATGGTGGCGGTGTTTTGCAGGAAGAAGTCCTGCGTGCCGCCATGCAGGCGCGTCAGCAGCGCCGTCACCTCCGCCTCGGCCGCGCTCATGTCGAAATCGTCGGCGACGCGGATGGCGATGGAATTGAGGTAGGACTGACCCAGGATGCGGTCCATGGCCGCCGTATAGGGCAGATAGACATTGGCATTGTTGCCCCCCGGCCCGAAGCCGGTCATGGTGGCCACCACCCCGATGACGCGCACCGGCACCTTGCCCAGCATGATGACCTTGCCGATGGGGTCCTCCCCGTCGGTGAAGATGGCGCTGACCGCGTTCTGGTCGATCACCGCCTCCTGCGCGCGGCTGTCCATGCTCTGCTCGGTAAAGCCGGCCCCGGCGGTGAAACTGCGGCCATTGACCTGGAAATAGCCCACCCCCACCCCGGTGACCGAGGCATTGGAGGCGGTGTTGCGATAGCGCACCGTGGCATTGGCCGAAACCTGCGGGGTGACGCTGTCGGCAAAGCCCTGGCCGGCCAGCGCCTCGGCGTCGCTGGGCTTGAGCGTGCGCACCCGGCCCGAGCGCATGTCCCCGAAGCCGCTGCCGGGATAGACATTGATGGTGTTGGTGCCGATGGAGGCGATGTTCTCCAGCACCGTCTGCTGGCTGCCCTGCCCCAGCGCCACCACGCTCACCACCGAGGCGATGCCGATGATGATGCCCAGCATGGTCAGGAACGTGCGCAATTTATGCGCGCCCATGGCCCGCAGCGCCATGCGCAGGGCTTCGCCGGTGCGGTCGAGCCCCCGCCGCCAGCTCGCCGCCGGGCGCATGGTCTCGCGCGGCTTTTCGGTGCGGGTCTGGCCTCCGTTGAGCCGGTCGGCGATGATCTCGCCATCGGAAATCTCGATGACGCGCTGCGCCTGCGCCGCGATCCCGGCATCGTGGGTGACCAGGATGATGGTGTGCCCGTCCGCGTGCAATTCCTTGAGCAGGGCCATCAACTCCTTGCCCGAGCGCGAATCCAGCGCCCCGGTGGGCTCGTCCGCCAGGATCACCTCGCCGCCATTCATCAGCGCCCGCGCCACGCTGACGCGCTGCTGCTGGCCGCCCGAAAGCGCATTGGGCCGATGGCTCAGCCGGTCGCCCAGCCCCAGCCGCGTCAGAAGGCCGATGGCCCGCTCGCGCCGCGCCTGCGGCGCCGCCCCGGCATAGACCGCCGGCACCTCGACATTCTCCACCGCGTCCAGATCCGGCAGCAATTGATAGCGCTGGAAGATGAAGCCGAAATGCTCGCGCCGCAGCGCCGCCAACGCATCGGCGTCGAGCCTGCCCACATCCCTGCCGGCAAAGTGGTAGGTGCCCTCGCTGGCCCGGTCCAGGCACCCCAGGATGTTCATCAGCGTCGACTTGCCCGAGCCCGACTGGCCGATGATGGCGACCATTTCGCCGCGATGGATGTCGATATCGACGCCGCGCAGCACCGCGACGCTCTCCGCGCCGGTCTGGAAACGCCGCCAGAGGCCGCGAATGGAAATGATCGGATCGCTCATCCCTGCCGCCCGCCTCAGCCGCCGCCCGGACGCGGACCGCCGCCAAAGCCCATGCCGGGCCCGCCGAACCGCGCCCCGCCCGGTCCGCCGCCCCCGCCGGGCTGGCCCGAACCGGCCGTGACGGCGACGCCGCCGCTGACCACCTGCTCGCCCTCTTCCAGCCCCGAGACGATCTCGGCGGTGACATTGTTGTTGAGCCCCACGGTGATGCGGCGCGGCCGCGCCTGTTCGCTGGCCGGATCATAGACCATGACGGTGGTGCCCTCCGGCCCGCGCCGCGTGACCAGGCTCGCCGGCAGGGTGAGCACGTCCCTGGCTTCGGCCAGCACGATGGTCACCTGCGCGGTCATGGCGATGCGCAGCTTGTGGTCGGGATTGGGCACGTCGAACAGGCCGTTGTAATAGACCGCGTCCCCGGAGCTGGCGCTGTCGCTGCTGATCGAGGTGGGCGCCGGCTCGACCTCGCGCAGCGTGGCGCCGATCTGGCTGTCGGGCTCGCCCAGAATGGTGAAATAGACCCGCTGGCCCGGCCGCACCTTGACCACGTCGGCCTCGGAAATCTCGGCCTTGATGACCATGGTGTCCAGGTCGGCGATCTTGGCGATGGTGGGGGTGGAGGAATTGGCGTTGACCGTCTGCCCCTCGTCCACCAGCAGCGCCACCACCGTGCCGTCGCCGGGCGCGGTGATCCGGGTGCGCGACAGGTCGAGCTTGGCCGAATCCACCATGAGCTCGGACTGGGTGATCTGCGCCGCCAGCTGGTCGAGCTGGGCCTGGGCCTGGTCCACCGCCGTCTGCGCGGTTTCCAGGTCCGTGCGCGAGATGAGGCTGTTCGCGCTCAATTGCTGCTGGCGCGCCAGGGTCGCCTCGGCCTTGGCCAGCACCGCCTGCTGGTTGCGCTGCTGGGCCATGATGCCGGCCAGCGCCGCCTCGGCCGACTTGACCGCGTTTTCCTGGTTGAGGCTGTCGATCTCGGCGATGAGGTCGCCCTTTTTCACCGCATCGCCCAGCGCCACATGCACCGCCTTGATGGTGCCCGACACTTCCGCGCCGACGCTGACCAGCGAATTGGCCTGCAGCACGCCCGAGGCCAGCACCGTGGTTTCCACGTCGGCGCGGCTCACCGCCACCGTTGCCGGCACGGTGCGCGCCTGCGGCGCCCGGTAGAAATACCACCAGCCGGCGCCCGCCGCGCCCCCGAGCAGCGCCAGCACCAAGAGCCATCTCAGCAACGTCTTCAAAATTCCACTTCCCCGAACCTCAAGGCTGGCCGGATGATACAGGCGGCGGGGGGCGGGCACACGTTAGCTCTTGGTAATCACATTACCTTTTGGAAAGGTAGCCATCCGTCTGGCTTGACCCGGCCGGCCGCCAAGGTCCACCCTTCCCCCATCGCCTTCATATGCCTATGGGAATTGCCATGTACCAGCTGCTCGACCCCAGAAATTTTGTCGTTTTCATCACCGGGGCGACCTCGGGTTTCGGCGCCGCGGCGGCCCGGCGCTATGTCGAAGCCGGCGGCAAGGTGATCGCCACCGGGCGCCGGCAGGACCGGCTGGAGGCGTTGCAGAAGGAGCTGGGCGCGCGGAACTGCCATATCGTCGCGCTCGACGTGCGCGACCGCGCCGCCATCGAGGCCGCCATTGCCGGCCTGCCGCCCGAATTTGCCGGCGTCAACATCGTGCTCGCCAATGCCGGGCTGGCGCTGGGCCTGCAACCGGCCGCCGAGACCGACATCGCCGACTGGGAAACCATGATCGAAACCAACATCACCGGCTTCGTCTATACGGTGCGCGCCCTGCTGCCCGGCATGATCGAGCGCGGCGGCGGCCATGTGGTGACGCTGGGTTCGGTCGCCGGCGATTATCCCTATCCGGGCGGCTCGGTCTATGGCGCCTCCAAGGCCTTCGTGAAGCAGTTCGCGCTCAACCTGCGCTCGGACGTGCAGGGCAAGAATATCCGCGTCACCAATATCGAGCCGGGCCTCACCGAGACCGAATTCTCCCTGGTGCGCTTCAAGGGCGACGAGGCCAAGGCGGCCAAGCCCTATGCCGGCACCAAGGCCATGAATGCCGACGACATCGCCGAATCCATCTTCTGGACCACCACCCTGCCCGCCCATGTCAACGTCAACCGCCTGCAACTGATGGCCACGACCCAGGCCTTCGGCCCGTTCGACATTCACCGCGAGCATTAAGTCTGGGCTAACTATGATATTGCGCGGCGGGGATTTCCCCCGTTCTATTGCGCCCATGAGGTCGCACCCCGCCACGCCCAGCCTGCTGCTGCTTGCCGTCACGCTGTTCTGCGTGGCGCTGGCCTTCGGCGTGCTCGTCGCCGCCACCTCGGTCAATTCCCTGTCGCTGCGCCTTTCGCCCACCGAAAGGGACGCGGTGCTGGTCACCCAGGTCTATGACGGGGCGGTGTTTTCCAAGCCCGGCCCGCGCTGGGGCACGGTGCTGAAGGCCATCGGCGTCGCGCCGACGGGTTCGGAGCGCCCGGCCGACTGGCCGGCCCCAATCCCGGTGACCAGCGCCGACCTGCTGCCCGAGCCCGACAGCCTCGACAGCTATGCCGACTACGACGCCTTCCTCGCCCGCCAGTCCGCCCTGGCCGAGGTCATGGCCGCCGATGCGGTGGAGCTCTATCTCCAGGACATCTTCACCCGGGAAGAATACACCTCGGTTCTCTATACCGATTACCGCGAAGTCACCGCGCTGACCGACGGCTTCTGGCTGCAATTGCTGACCGGGGTCGCCGGCCTGCTGATTGCCGGCTGGGTCTGGGCGCTCCGGCCGCGCCATACCGGCGCCGTCATGTTCATGGTGAGCGCGGTCGGGCTGGCCATGTCCACCTCCGCCTCGGCCATCTATGCCAACCGCGAGCTGGCCCTCCCGGCCGATATTTATGCCGTGCTGGTGCCGCTCAACTATGCCGGCGCCATCACCTTCGGGGTGGCGATGATCTGCCTGCTGCTCAGCTATCCGCGCCGGCTGGTGACGCCGCGCTGGTTCGCCCTGCCCGCCGCCCTCGGGCTCGGCGCCTGGCTGCTCGGGGTCTTTCATCTCGACTACGGGCTGGGGCCCTCCCAGACCTATGTCACCATCGCGCTGTGCATGCTGGCCATCCTGGTCGCCATCGCCCTGCAATGGTGGGCGACGCGCGGCCATCCGCCAGACCGGGCGGCGCTGGGCTGGCTGGGCCTGTCCATCATCGCCGGGGCGGGCGCCTATACGCTGCTGGGCGCCGCGCCCATCCTGCTCGATACGCCCTTCTCGCTGCCGCAGAGCCACGTCACCAGCGTGCTGGTGGTCATCTATATCGGCCTGGCGCTGGGCCTGAGCCGCTATCGCCTGTTCGATCTGGGCGAATGGTCCTATCGCGTGCTGTTCTACACGATGGGCGCGCTGGTGCTGCTGGCGCTCGACGCCACCATCATCTTCCTGCTCAATGTCGACGCCGCCCCGGCGCTGGGCATTTCGCTGCTGCTGGTGGCCTTCGTCTATCTGCCCATCCGCGACTGGATCTGGCGGCGCGCTACCGCCCGCCGCATCATCGGGCAGGACGAGCTGTTTTCCGCCGCGCTCGACGTGGCTTTCGCTCCTTCGCCCGCCGAAAGCGCCGCGCGCTGGCAGGCCCTTCTGCGGCGCCTCTTCGATCCGCTGGAAATCGCCGAAACCGAAACCGCCGGCACGACGCCCGAAATGGGCGAGGACGGGCTTTCCATGGTGCTGCCGGCCGTGGCCGGCGCCCCGCCGCTGCGCCTCACCTATCCCTTTGCCGGCAGGGGGCTGTTCTCGCCCACCCATCTCAAGCTCGCCACCAATCTCGTCTCGCTCACCCTGCGCGCCGACGAGGGCCGCGCCGCCTATATGCGCGGCGTCGGCGAGGAGCGCCGCCGCATGGCGCGCGACCTGCATGACGATGTGGGCGCGCGCCTGCTCACCGGCCTGCACACCGCCGACGAGGCCACCCGCCCCACCCTGCAGGCGGCGCTGGGCGACATCCGCGCCATCGTCAGCGGCCTCACCGGCGAGGAGGCCAGCCTCGAGCGCGTGCTGGCCGAGACCCGCCACGAGACCGCCCGCCGGCTGGAAGCGGCCGAAATCGCCCTCGACTGGCCCTTGCAGGAGGGAATGGACGAGGCCATCCAGCTCGATTACCGCCTGCACAAGACCCTGACCTCCAGCGTGCGCGAGATCGTCTCCAACGTCATCCGCCACTCCGGCGCCAGCCGCCTCACCGTCACCCCCCGCCTCACGCCCGACCGGCTGACGCTGGACTTCGCCGACGATGGCAAGGGCATTCCCGCCGCCGCCCTGGCCGGGGAAACGCCGGGCTTCGGCCTGCGCAATCTGCGCCACCGCATCGAGGACATCGGGGGCAGGCTGGAGCTGGCCTCCAATGCGCCGGGCACGCGCATCGTGCTCGACGTGCCGCTGCGCCTTTCCGAGCGCCCCCCGGAACCGGGGGTGCCAGAAACGCTGGCTGTGCTTAACTCCCTTCCATGACCCAGCCATCGGCTCCGCCCCGCCTCTGCCTGCTGATCGAGGACCAGCCCAGCACACGTGACTGGATGCTGAGCGTGCTGCATGCGGCCTTTCCCGACCTGAAGGTGGAAACGGCGGCCACCCTCAAGGGGGCCAATGCCTGGCTCGACAGGAATGCCGGCGATCTCTGGCTCGCCATCATCGATATCGGCCTGCCCGACGGCTCGGGCGTCGACATCGTGCGCCGGCTGAGCCGGGACCATCCCGAGGCGCTGCCGGTGGTGGCCACCATCTATGACGACGACGCGCATCTGTTCGACGCCATCGCCGCCGGCGCGCGCGGCTATGTGCTCAAGGACGAGGAAGCGGGCCTTTTGGTCAATTACCTGCGCCGCATCGAGCGGGGCGAGCCGCCCCTCTCCCCCTCCATCGCCCACCGCATGCTGGCCCATTTCCGCGCGCCGGCCCAGCAGCGCGACGAGGCCGGCCTCAGCCCGCGCGAAACCGAGGTGCTCACCCTGCTCGCCCGCGGCCTCACCGTGGCCGAGGCCGCCGCCCGGCTGGGCCTGCAACCCCAGACCGTCGCCTCCTATGTCAAGGTGATCTACCAGAAGCTGTGCATCACCAGCCGCGCCGAAGCCACCCGCGAGGCCATGAAGCGGGGGCTGGCATAGGATGAAACCGCGCACCCTGCTGCTTGCCCTGATAGTGGCCGGCCTCGGGCTGGTCCTGCTGCTGCCGGCCGACCTGCGGGCCGCCGAAACCGCCTGCACCGATTCTCCCCTGAGCGACTGCCGCGTGCTCGGCGCCGGCATAATCAACGACGAGGACGGCGCGCCGCTCCTTTCCTGGCAGACCCAGACCGGGTTTACCGAGCAGACCGGCATCATCGGCGGCTTCGTGCTCTACCGCTGGACCGGGGAGGACTGGACCCTGCTCGATTCCGGCTTCGACGGCTATGGCTTCACCCCGCCCCTGCTCAGCGAATCCGGGCTCCTGCATATCGCCGGCTATTCGGGCGGAACCGGCGCCTACAATGTCGACCGGCTCTATTTCCGCGGCGAGGACGAGGCCCCGTCCTGGCGCAGGATCGACATCGAGAGCTGGCGCGAGGACATCGACGCCCTGCTGCCCGCCGGGCTCGGCATCTGGAAGGGCGTCGACTACGATTTCGACGACTGGTTCTACGACACCCTCACCGCCCGCACCCCGCTCTGGCGCGAGGACGACGCCAATTGCTGCGCCACCGGGGGCGAAGCGCTGATCGATTTCGAAATCATCGAGGACCGGCTGACGGTCACGGCCCTGCGCTATCTGCCGCCCGAGGACGAGCCCTAGAACCAGCGAAACAGCCTAGAGCCCCAGGAAGGCCACGCTGTCGGGGTCGAGCGGGATGCCCTCGGCGTCGCGCCGCGCCTTTTCGGTCCATTCGCGGTCGCCGGGGGCCATGACGCGCTCGGCCCCGGGGCGCAGCGGGGCGGCGCGCAGGCTCTCGAGATAGCGCCCCATCAAAGAGAGGAACATCTCGCGCCCGACGAATTTGTCCGGGTCGATGACCAGCACGAAATGACCCATATTACGCGGCGTCGACACGTCCCCGCCGCCATACATGGGGATGAAATCGGGGTCGAGCGTGGTGCCGGTGAGCAGCGCCGAGAACAAAGTCGCCACCCCGGCGAGCCCCGCGCCCTTATAGCCGTAATCCACCCCGCCCAGCGGCAGCAGCATGTCGGCCAGATGCGGATTGGTCGTGGGCCGGCCCTCGGCATCGGCGGCAACCCCTTCGGGCAGCGGCGCGCCCACCGAGCGGTGCAGCAGCACGCGGTTGAGCGGAATGGAGGAGGTGGCCATATCGAGCAGCCACGGCTCCTGATCCGGCGCCGGCGCTGCGAAGGCCAGCGGATTGGTGCCGTGGAATTTCGAGGCCCCGTCGAAGAGGCTCACCATGGAATCGGTATTGGTGGTGGCGAAGGCAATGAAGCCCTTTTCGGCCCCGGCCAGCGCATAGGCCCCCGCCGCCCCGAAATGGGAGGAATGGCTGACCCCCACCGCGCCCACGCCCGCCTCGCGCGCCAGCGCCATGCCGGTCTCGACCGCCCTGTAGGCGGCGTAATGGCCCAGCCCGTCGTCGCCATGCACCATGGCGCTGCCGGCGGCGCGGCGCTCCACGTTCAGTTGCGGATTCTTGTTGAGCCGCCCGCCTTCCAGCATGGCGCAATAATGGCCGGTGAGGCGGATGCCGTGGCTGTCTATGCCCAGGCGCGAGGCATGCAGCATGGCGCGCACGGCGGCAGCCAACGAGGCTTCGCTGGCCCCGGCCCGGCGCAGCGCTCCAGCGGCCCGCTCCTCCAGCAGCGCCGCCGGAAACCGCAGGCTCCTGTGCTCCATCCTCATTCTCCCTCCACCGGCGGATAGGCGTGGTCCCGCCCCTGCCAGTCGCGCACCGTATAACACCCGTCGGCCCCGGCAATGCTGGCCCGCCCGATATCGGCCTTGCCGTGGCCGCCGGGAATATCGAGCACATAGATGGGCTGGCACAGCCCCGAAATGCGCCCGCGCAAGCCCGCCACCAGCGCCTGCCCGCGCGCAATGTCGACGCGGAAATGCCCGGTGCCCGGCGCCAGGTCGGGATGATGCAGATAATAGGGAGTGACGCGGTTTTCGACAAAGAGGCGCATCAGCGCCGCCAGCGTCTCCACATCGTCATTGACCCCGGCCAAGAGCACGCTCTGGCTCACCAGCACCACGCCGCCATCGGCCAACGTCGCAAGCGCCGCCCGCGCCGCCGGCGAAAATTCCTTGGGGTGGTTGGCGTGAACGGCGACGTAAGTGGTCTTGCCGCTGGCCTTGAGCGCCGCCACCATGTCCTTGTCGACCCGCTGCGGCTCCACCACCGGCACACGGCTATGGACGCGCACCACCCGCACATGCTCGATCGCCCCGAGCCGCCGCATGATCGCCTCCATGCGGCGCGGCGAGAGCACCATGGGATCGCCCCCGGTGAGGATCACTTCCCATATCTCTTCATGCGCCGCGATATAGGCCAAAGCCGCATCCAGCTCCGGCGCGGTGAGCGTGCCCAACCCCTCCGGCCCCACCATTTCGCGGCGGAAGCAGAAGCGGCAATAGACCGGGCAGACATGCACCGGCTTGAGCAGCACCCGATCGGGATAGCGATGCACGATCCCCGTCACCGGCGAATGGGAGAGATCGCCAATAGGGTCGGCCCGCTCCTCTTGCGTCGTCACCAGCTCGGCCGCATCGGGCACGAATTGGCGGGCAATCGGGTCCGCCGGATCGTTTGCATCGATGAGATCGAGCACCGCCGGGGTGATGGCGATGGCGTATTTTTCCGCGACCTCGTCCAGCGCCGGACCGGCTTCCACCAGCCCCAGCGCTTGGAGCTGCCCCACCGATTTGACGCTGCGCACCGAGCCCTTCCCCTCCCCCTTGAGGGGAGGCGATGGAGCCATGCCTTTGCGCCCCAGACCCTTCATTCGGCCACCGGCGCCCACAGCACCGCCTCGATGCGCTGCGCCCCGGTCGCCAGCATCACCAGCCGGTCGAAGCCCAGCGCCACCCCACTGGCCTCAGGCATCAGCGCCAGGGCGGAAAGGAAATCCTCGTCCAGCGGATAGCGCTCGCCATAAAGGCGCTGCTTTTCGTCCATTTCGGCGGCAAAACGCAGGCGCTGCTCGTCGGGATCGGTCAATTCGCCGAAGCCATTGGCCAGCTCGACGCCGCAGGCGTAAAGCTCGAAGCGCTCGCTCAGCCGCCGGTCACCCGGCAGGCGCCGCGCCAGCGCCGCCTCGGCCGCCGGATAGCGGTCGAGCACGGTGATGCGCCCATTGCCCAATTGCGGCTCCACGCGCTCGACCAGGATGGTGCTGAAGAGATAGCTCCAGCTCTCGTCCGCGGGCACGGCCATGCCGATGCCGCGCATCTGCGCCGCCAGTTTCCCGCCATCGGGAACCCCGTCCGCATCCATGCTGGCCAGCAGATCGATGCCGGCATGGCGCGCAAAGGCCTCGACCACGCCCAGCCGCTCGGGCTCGGCGAAGGGATCGCAGTCGCGCCCCCGGAAGGTGAACCGCCCGATGCCGGTCGTCTCCGCCGCCAGCCGCGCCAGCGCGATGCAATCCGCGATCACCGCGTCATAGGCTTCGCCGGCGCGATACCATTCGAGCATGGTGAATTCGGGATGATGCAACGCGCTGCGCTCGCGGTTGCGCCACACATGCTGGAGGCTGGCAATGCGCCGCTCCCCCGCCGCCAGCAGCTTCTTCATGGTGAATTCGGGCGAGGTGTGGAGGTACATCGGCCGGCCCACCCCGTCATTGCCGATCATTTCGGTGGCAAAGGCGTGCAGATGCGTCTCGTTGCCCGGCGAGCGCTGCAATCCGGGCGGATCGACGATGAGGAAATCGTGGCCTGCCAGATAAGCCCGCGCCCCGGCCTCGATGCGCCCGCGCGCCAGCAGGATCGGGCGCCGGTCGGCATGGATTGCGGGCGTCCACCAGGGCGAGGCGGGCTGGGGATCGGAAGCGTTCATGGTGTCTTATATGCGGGCCGGGCTGGCGAATGTCGCCAAGATAGGGTAGTTGGCGCACGAAAACCACTTTATGCGCGCCCCGGCCCAGCCTCTACGACGCGCTTCGGAAACGAACAAGGAAGAAATATGGTCAAGGTCATCGCCTCTTCGCTGCGCAAGGGCAATGTCGTCGAGCAGGACGGCGCCCTGCATGTCATCCTCACGGCGGAAAACGTCCATCCCGGCAAGGGCAATTCGGTGACCAACGTCACCATGCGCCGCATTTCCGACGGGGTGAAGGTGATCGGCCGCTGGCGCACCGTGGAAATGGTCGAGAAGGCCGATGTCGATGACCGCGAATATGACTATCTCTATTCGGACGGCGAGGGCCACCACTTCATGGAGCCCCAGAGCTATGAGCAGATCACCGTTTCCGACGACGTGATCGGCGACCAGAAGGCCTATCTCACCGACGGCATGAAGGTGCACCTCAAGACCTTCGAGGGCACCGCGCTCTCCATGGAACTGCCCCAGCGCCTCACCTTCGAGATCGTCGAGACCGAGCCGGTGGTCAAGGGCCAGACGGCCTCGTCCTCCTTCAAACCCGCCGTGCTCAACAACGGCTTGCGCGTCATGGTGCCGCCCCATATCGGCGCCGGCACCCGCATCGTCATCCTCACCGAAGACAATTCCTACGTCGAACGCGCCAAGGACTGACCAGGGTCCGCCGGGGACGGGCCGCCTGGCCCTCCCCGGTCCCATGCCGCGCCGGCCCCGGTCGCGGTTTGCCTACATCCCGAACAAGTCCCCCAGCCAGGCCATCTGCGCCCGCTCCTGGAAGGGGCCGCCCCCTTCGTGGTTGTTGAACTCATAGGCATGGATGGTCTTTTCGGCGCCGGCATAGGCGTTGAAGGCGCCATAGACGCTCGAAGGCGGGCAGACCTCATCCATCAGCGCCACCGAGAACAGCGCCGCCGCCCGCGCCTGCCGGGCAAAGCACACCCCGTCGAAATAGCGCAGCGTCTCAAACACCGCTCCGGTCTTGTCGCGGTGCTGGGCGAGGAAGCGCGCGATCTCCAGATAGGGGTCGCGCAGGGCCACGCGCACGGCGCGGGGAAAATCGCACAGGAACGGCACGTCGGGCATCACCGCCGCGACGCGGCTGTCGAGCCCCGCCGCCGCCAGCGCAATTCCCCCGCCCTGGCTGCCGCCGCAGACGGCGATGCGCCCGCCATCGACGAAATCCTGCCCGGCCAGCATGTCGATGGCGCGCACCGCATCGGTGAAGACGCGGCGATAATAGAAATCGTGCCTGTCGAGCACGCCCTTGGTCATCACCCCCGGCAGGGACGGGGTGGAGCCCACCGGATCGGATGTGTCCCCGACGCTCCAGCCGCTGCCCTGCCCGCGCGTATCCATGCGGAAATAGGCATAGCCCGAGGCCGCCCAATGCAGCAGCTCATGGGGAAAGCCGCGCCCGCCGCCATAGCCCACATACTGCACCACCAGCGGCAGCCTGCCCTCGTGCCCGGCCGGCAGCACCAGCCAGCCCTTGACGGGATGGCCGCCAAAGCCGGGAAAGCTGACATCGAAGACCTTGACCGCCCGCAGCGTCGTATGGGCGCGGGCCATCTGCACGGCCCCGCCGATGGCGCGCGCCTCGGCCAGGGTCCGCTCCCAGAAGGCGGTGAAATCGGCGGGCGTTTCCACCCCGCTCTGATAGGCCGCCAGCGCGGGCGGGACGAGATCGGGAAACGGCACGGCGGCTCCTCGCGGATCAGGGTTTGAGATCGGGCGGCACGGGCGGGGTTTCGTAGAGCAGGGTGATCTCGATCCGCTCATTGGCCGCCATATAGGGGTCGTTGGGAAAGAAGGGGTCGCTCGCGGCCCGGCCGACCACCGAATCCACCCGGTCGTCCCGCAGCCCGAACTCGCCCAGGATCTGGCGCACGCTATTGGCCCGGTCGGCCGAAAGCTCCCACGAGCCATAGCGCGGATTGGCATAGCTGCCGCCTGCCGCCGTATGCCCGGTGATGCGCACGGGATTGGACATGCGCTGCAGGATCGGCGCGATGGCGGCGATGGCCTGGCGCGTCGGCTCGTTGGGATATTTCGAGCCCTCGGGGAACATCGGGCGCCCCTCCTGGTCGATGAGGCGGATATTGAGCCCCTCGGTGGTCTCTTCCACGATCAGGCTGTCGGCGATCTCGGTGATGTCGGGCATGGACTGCCAGGCTTGGCGGATGCTGGCGGCGGCGCTGTGGAAGCCCTGGTCGTCATCGGCGCGCAGATCGGTCTGGGAGGTGCGGCTGTCGGCCGAATCGGCGCCCTGCTGCTGGTTGCGCCCGCTCAGCGCCCCCTCCTGCGAGCCGAAATCCTCGCCCCTGGGCACCATGGCCACTTCCTTGGAGATTTCGGGCTGCGAGCCGGACAGCTGCGCATCCGAATCGTCCAGCGCCGTGCCGCCCATCAACCCGCCCGCCCCGCTGGTGGTGGGGGCGATGCTGGCCGGGGCGAAATAGGAGGCGAGCCCCTCCTTCTGCTCGGGCGTGGTCATGCTGATGAGCCAGAGCAGCAGGAAGAAGGCCATCATCGCCGTCACGAAGTCGGCATAGGCGATCTTCCAGGCGCCGCCGTGATGGGCGTGCTTGTGCTTCTTGACCTTCTTGATGATGATCGGCCGGTCGAAATCCGCCATTCTGGCCGCGCCCGCCGATCAGTTCGCCAGCGGCAGGTTGGCCGTGGCTTCGTCCACCTCGGCAAAGCTGGGCCGGTCTTCCGACATCAGCGCCTTGCGGGCGAATTCGATGGCCATCACCGGCACCTGCCCCGAGATATGGGCCAGAAGCCCCACCTTGAGCGAGAGGAAATATTTGGACTCGGCCTCATAGGTGTTGCGCAGCGACTGCGCGAAGGGGCCGAAAAAGCCATAGGCGACGAAAACGCCGAAAAACGTGCCCACCAGCGCCCCGCCGATCAGGTGCCCCAGCACTTCGGGCGGCTCGGTGATGGCGCCCATGGTCTTGATGACGCCCAGCACCGCCGCGACGATGCCCAGGGCCGGCGTGCCGTCGGCCAGAGACTGCACGGCCGACACCACGCGCTCGCGCTCCTGGTGGTGGGTTTCCAACTCCTCGTCCATCAGCGCTTCCATCTCATGGACATTGTTGGAGCCGAGCGTGACCATACGCAGATAGTCGCAGACGAACTCTACCGCGTGGTGGTTGGCGGCGAAGGTGGGAAAGCGCGCGAACAGGGTCGATTCGGCCGGGTTCTCGATATGCTGCTCCAGCGCCAATATGCCCTTGGCCTGCACCAGCTTGAACAGGCTGAACTGCATGCCCAAAAGCTCGAGATAGGCGGCCTTATTGTACTTCGACCCCTTGAACAGCGTGCCGAACATGGCCGGGGTCTGCTTGAGCACAGCGGCCGAATTGCCGATGATATAGGCGCCGATGGCCGCGCCCAGGATGATGACGAATTCAAAAGGCTGCCAGAGAACCTCGATATGCCCGCCCATGGCGGCATAGCCACCGAAGACGGACCCGAACACCACTATGACGCCGACAATAAGACGCATTTGATCGAAAACTCATTCCGCGGACGTCATCCCGCCCGGCCGGCATTATCAGTCGGTTTACCTTAACAGCGGGTTTACCGCTCACCGGCCCCTCCCTCGCCCATGCTTCAATGCTTGTAAAAAGCCCCCTCCTCCGCCCCTTCGGGACACCTTCTCCCACAAGGGGAGAAGGGGGTTCGGTGGGTGTGGCACCATCCTGCCTCAACCCACCGTCATTGCCGGGCTCGTCCCGGCAATCCACGCCTCCGCTTGCGCTGAACCCTCCACGGCCACTGGGACAAACCCGGTGGTGACGGTGGAGGAAGCATTATGCGCCCCCCCACCGTGTCGCCCCGGACCTGATCCGGGGCCCATCCCGGGTCATCGCCACCGGCACACTCTTAAACTGGATTCCGGCACGGAAGCCGCAATGACACCGAGAACGGCCCGCTACCGCCGCACCCGCGAGGGGTCGAGCCGGCTCGGCCGTTCGGGCAGGCTGAGCGCGCTCAGGCGCGGTGCCGTGCGCGCGATCACCCGCCCGCCCTTGATGACGGCGAGGCGCGTGGCCTTGAGGCGGATGGCCTCGATGGCGTCGTCGGCCTGCAAGAGCACCATGTCGGCCTTGCAGCCCACATCGAGCCCATACCCATCCAGATTGAGGATTTTCGCCGGCCCGGTGGTCACCGCCGCAAAGCATTGCCGCATGGCGGCGCGGCTGGTCATCTGCGCCACATGCAGGCCCATGGAGGCCACCTCCAGCATGTCGGCCTGGCCCAGCGAATACCAGGGGTCCATCATGCAGTCCTGCCCGAAGGCGCAGGTGATGCCATAGCTCAGCATTTCGGGAATGCGCGTCATGCCGCGCCGCTTGGGATAGGTGTCGTGCCGCCCCTGGATGCCGATATTGATATTGGGATTGGCAATGGCCGCCACCCCAGCCTCCTCCATCATCGGCAACAGCTTGGAGACATAATAATTGTCCATGGAATGCATGGAGGTGAGGTGCGAGCCGGCGACGCGCCCGCCCAGCCCGAGGCGCTGCGTCTCATAGGTCAGCGTCTCGATATGGCGGCTGAGGGGATCGTCGGTCTCGTCGCAATGGATATCGACCATCAGCCCGCGCTCGGCGGCGATTTCGCACAAAGCCGTCACGCTTTTGGCCCCATCGCCCATGGTGCGCTCGAAATGCGGGATGCCGCCCACCACGTCGACGCCCATGTCCAGCGCCCGGTTCAGCAGCTCCACCGCGCCGGGATAGCGGTAATAGCCATCCTGCGGGAAGGCCACCAATTGCAGATCGATATAGGGGGCGACGCGCTTTTTCACCTCCAGCAGCGCCTCGACGCCGAGGAGGCGCGGGTCGCACACATCCACATGGGTGCGGATGGCGAGCAGCCCCTGCGCGGCGGCGAGGTCGCAATAGGCCAGCGCCCGCTCGACCACCGCCTCATGGGTGAGAAGGGGCTTGAGTTCCCCCCAGATGCGGATGCCTTCGAGCAGGAGCCCGCTTTCATTGAAGCGCGGCAGGCCCAGCGACAGGGTGGCGTCCATGTGGAAGTGGCAATCGACGAAGGGCGGGGAGACCAATTGCCCGCCGGCATCGATCACCTCGCCCGCCTCGCCCCCCAGATTGGCCTCCACCGCCGCGATGCGCCCGCCGCGCACGCCGATATCGAGCCCGCTGCGCCCGTTGGGCAGGCTGGCATTGATGATTTTGAGATCGAACATGGAAAGCCTCTCGGAACGCGAAAAAACCTAATGCCGCTGGCCCTTGAACCAGGGATGGAGCAGCGCGCGGGGATAGTCGGCGCGGCGCGCCACCAGCACCAGCGCCAGGATGGACAACAGGTAAGGCAGCATCAGGAACACCTGCCCCGGCACCACTTGGCCGATTTCGGCCTGTAGCCGAATCTGGAAAGCGTCGAACGCCCCGAACAGCAGCGCCCCCAGCAGCGCCTTGCCCGGCTGCCAGGAGGCGAAGACCACCAGCGCGATGCAGATCCAGCCGCGCCCATTGACCATGCCGAAAAAGAACGCATCGAACGCCGACATGGTGAGGAACGCCCCGCCCAGCGCCATCAGCGCCGAGCCGGCCACCACCGCCCCGATGCGCAGCGCCCGCACCGAAAGCCCCTGCGCCTCCACCGCTGCGGGATTGTCGCCCACGGCGCGAATGGCCAGCCCCAGCGGCGTGCGGTAGAGCACGAAGGCCACCACCCCCACCAGCACCAGCGCCAGCATGGTCATCGCCGTCTGCTGGAACAGCGCCGGCCCGATGAAGGGCAGATCGGACAGGCCCGGAATATTGAGCGGCTGGAAGGGCACGATGCGCGGCGGCGAGGTGACGTTGGGCAGCGCCGTGCGATAGGTGAAATAGCTGGCGCTTGTCGCCAGGAGCGTGATGCCGATGCCCGAAACATGCTGGGAAAGGCCCAGCACCACCGTCAATATCGCGTGCAGCAGCCCGAACATGCCCCCGGCCAGCGCCGCCACCAGCACCCCCAGCCACAGGCCCGCCCCCAGATAGACGGCGAGCCAGCCGGCCATGGCCCCGGCGACGAATATGCCCTCGATGCCCAGATTGAGCACGCCCGAGCGCTCGCAGATCAGCGCCCCCAGCACCCCGAAAATCAGCGGGGTGGCGATGCGGATGGCGGCGGCCCAGAAATTGGCCGAGAGAAGAATGTCGATCGCTTCCATTTCTATGCCTCCGCCGCCGGCTTGCCGCCCGGCTCATAGCGCAGCCGGAAGCGCAGGAAGAACCCGCCCACCAAGACGCTCAGCAGCGACAGCGCCACCACCAGATCGGCCAGATAGCTGGAAATGCCGGTGGCCCGGCTCATCGAATCGGCCCCCACGAACACGGCGGCGACGAACAGCGCCGCGAACACCGAGCCGATGGGCGAGAGCCCGGCCAGCATGGCCACCACGATCCCCGAATAGCCGAAGCCGGGCGAGAGATCGGCCGAGAGATAGAGCTTGACCCCGGCCACTTCCCCCACTCCGGCCAGCCCCGCCAGCCCGCCCGAGATCAACGCCACCTTGAGCATGGTGGCGTCGACCCGAATGCCGGCAAAGCGGGCCGCCGCGCGGTTTTCGCCCACGGCGCGGATTTCGAAGCCGAGCACGCTGCGCCGCACCACCACCCACAGCACCAGCGCCGCCGCCACCCCGACGATGAGGCCGAAATGCATGCGCAGGCGCGGCATCAGCTTGGGGTAATGCGCCTCGGCGATCAGCGGCACCGATTGCGGCCAGCCCAGCGCCATCGGGTCCTTCAGCACCCCCTCCACCAGCATCTGGATGAGGAGGATGACGATGAAGTTGAACAAAAGCGTCGTCACCACCTCGTCGGCGCCAAAGCGTTGCTTCAAAAAGGCCGGCACCACCATCATCAGCCCGCCGGCCAGGAACCCGGCCAGCATGATAGTGGGGATCATCAGCGGGGGCGGCAGGTGCACCAGCCCGCTGCCCACCACCACGGCGGCCAGCGCCCCGATATAAAGCTGCCCCTCGGCCCCGATATTCCACAGCCGCGCCCGGAAGGCGACGGCGGCCGCCAGCCCGGTCAGGATCAGCGGCGTCGCCCGGTTGAGCGTTTCGGAAAAGGCGAACATGGAGCCAAAGGCCCCCTGCACGATCAGCACATAGGCCTCGAGCGGCGAGCGCCCCGCCGCCAGCACCGGAATGGCCACCAGCAACAGCCCGGCCAGCCCCGCCAGCAGCGACACGGTGATCTTGAGGCGCATCGGCGCATTGGCGCGCGGTTCCAGACGCCAGCTCATGCCCGCGCCTCCTCTTGCGTTTGCCCGGCCATCATCAGGCCCACCAGGCTGCGGTCGAGATGCTCGGAAAGCCCGGCATCCATCACCTCGCCGCCATGCACCACGAGGAAACGGTCGGCCAGCGCGAACAATTCGTCCAGATCCTCGGAAATCACCATCACCGCCGCGCCCCCGTCGCGCGCCGCCACGATCCGCCGATGCACCTCGGCCTGCGCGCCCACATCCAGCCCGCGCGTCGGCTGGTTGGCGAGAATGACGCGCGGCGCGCGCTCCAGCACCCGCGCCAGGATCAGCTTTTGCACATTGCCGCCCGATAAGAGCCGCGCCTCGGCCTCGGGGCCGGGGCAGCGTATGTCATAGGCGGCGATGGCCGCTTCGGCGCGACGGCGCATGGCCTTGCGGTCGATCATGCCCAAGCGCGAGAAATCGCGCCCGCGCACCTCTTCCATGGCGATATTGTCGGCGACGCTCATCGTGCCCACCACGCCGTCCTGCTGGCGGTCCTCGGGCATGCGCGCCACCCCCGCCGCCACCAGATCGCGCGGCTCGGCCTTGCCCAGCGCCTTGCCGTAAAGCCGGATTTCGCCGCTATCGGGCACGGCCAGCCCCGAGAGCAGCGCCGCGATGGCCGCCTGCCCATTGCCCGACACCCCGGCCACGCCGACGATTTCCCCTTCGCGCAACACGAAGCTGGCCCCGGAAAGCTCGGCCCGCGCCGCCCGGCCCAGGGTGACGTCGATAAATTCCACCAGCGGCGCGCCCGGCTGCGGCGCGCTGCGCTTCACCTCGGCCACCGCCTTACCCACCATGAGGTCGGCAATGGCGCGCCGGTCGGCATTGGCGGTCGAAAGCTCGCCCGCCTTGCGCCCCGCGCGCAACACCGCGATGCGGTGCGACACCGCCAATACCTCGCCCAGCTTATGCGAAATGAAGATGACGCCCAGCCCCTTGGCCGCCAGCCGCCGCAACACCGCGAACAGCCCCTCGGCCTCCTGCGGCGTCAGCACCGCCGTGGGCTCGTCGAGAATGAGCACCTTCACGTCGCGGTAGAGCGCCTTGAGGATTTCCACGCGCTGCTTTTCACCGACGCTCAGGCCCGCCACGCGCCGGTCGAGATCGACCTCCAGCCCGCTTTCGGCCATGATCTCTTCCACCCGCCGCCGCGCCGTCCGCCCATTGGCCGGGCGCAACAGGGGCTCGGTGCCCAGCCTTATATTGTCGAGCCCGGACAGGTTCTCGGCCAGCGCGAAATGCTGGTGCACCATGCCCACCCCGGCGGCCAGCGCCGCGCCGGGCGAGCCGGGCGGCAGGATCTCGCCGCCGACGCGCACCACGCCCTCGTCCTGCACGTAATGGCCGAAAAGGATATTCATCAGCGTGGTCTTGCCGGCGCCGTTCTCGCCCAGCAGCGCCAGGATTTCTCCCCGGCGCAACGCCAGGTCGAGCCCGTCATTGGCCAGCAGCGCCCCGAACCGCTTGGTGATGCCCTCCAGCGAGAGCACGATATCGGCCTCAGATTCGGTCATATCCGCCCCCGGAAACTAGATATTGCGAGGCCACCCACGGAACACCCGGCGCCATCGCCCCCCTCTCCCGTAAGGGGCCTGTTGCGCAGTTGTCGTGAAGCGAGAAACGCTCCGCAGTGGCTTTCCAACCTCGATGTCGCCCCGGCCTTGAGCCGGGGCCTATCCTGAGATTTGCGGATGGATCCCGGCGCCCAGGCCGGGATGACACCGTGTTTGTTGCTGCATCAGATGTTATGCAACAGGCCCACAAGAGGCTGAAGGCTCCTCGCTCTTACTTCGGCTCGGAATCGTCGATCTCGACCACGAAGGCGCCGGAGACGATCTCGGCTTCCTTGGCCTTGGCGGCAGCCACGGCCTCGGGCCCGGCCAGCGCCTCATCCAGAACCATGGACGAGCCGCCCTGCTCCATGAAGGCATAGATGCCGTAATCGTCGGCGACGAACTTGCCCGATTTCACGTCCTCGATGGCGGCATTGACCATGGGCGTGCCGTCCCAGAGGGCGCTGGCCAGGATGGTGCCGGGATAGTCGGCGGCGGTGTCGATCACATTGCCGATGGCCAGCACGCCCCGTTCCTTGGCCGCGTCGGAGACCCCGAAGCGCTCGGCATAGAGGATGTCGGCGCCCGAATCGATCATGGCGAAGGCCGCTTCCTTGGCCTTGGGCGGATCGTACCAGGAGTTGATGAAGCTGATCGAGAAAGTGACGTCGGGATTGACCTCCCGCGCCCCGTCCATGAAGGCGTTCATCAGCCGGTTGACCTCGGGAATGGCATAGCCGCCCACCATGCCGATCTTGTTGGTCTTGGTCTTGAGCCCCGCGATCATGCCGGTGAGATAGCTCGGCTCATGGATGAAATTGTCGAAGGTGGCGTAATTGGGCGCCACCGGCGGCAGGGACGAGCCCATGAGGAAGGCGATCTCGGGATATTCCGCCGCCACCGCGCGCGAGGGCTGCTCCACCCCGAAGGCCTCGCCGAACATCAGCTGCACGCCCTGTTCGGCATATTCGCGCATCACGCGCTCATAATCGGTGTTGGAGACGTTTTCCGAATAGACATAGTCGATCTCGCCGCGATCCTTGGCGGCGATCAGCGCGTTATGCAGGCGGCTCACCCATTGCTGTTCCACAGGCACGGTCCAGACCGCGGCCACCTTGAGCGCATCCTGCGCCCAAGCCGGCATGCCGCCCAGCAGCAGCGCCCCCATCGCCAGGCCCGCCACCACGCCGCGGCGGGTCATTGCGTTCTTCCCAGTCATTTTTCCTACCCCGTTTTCCAAAAAACCTTCTGCACCACCCATCTAGCCGGCAAGGGCGGGTCTTTGGCAAGCCACAAAGCGTGGCCGCAAGCTCTATCGGCAAAGCCCGCCGGGCAAACGAAAAAAGGCGCCCGAAGGCGCCTTTCCACCGATTCGATGCGCCCTTGGCTCAGGCGGCGATGCGCCCCGGCGCCGCGCTTGCCTGCAGGGTGAAGATATCCACCACCCCGTCGAGCTCGTTGGCCTGGGCCTCGGTCTGCTCGATGGCGGCATTGGTCTCTTCCACCAGCGCCGCATTGTGCTGGGTCATCTCGTCCATCTGCTGGATGGCGACATTGACCTCGCGGATGGCGGTGGCCTGCGCCTGGCTTTCGGCGGCGATGGATTCGAGCAGGCTGCTATTGTCGCGCGCCGCGTCCAGCATGCCGGTCAACTGGTCGGCCGCCTCGCTCACCAGCCGCGAGCCCGAGCTCACCTCGTCGGCCGATTGCTCGATCAGCCCCTTGACCTCCGAGGAGGCTTCGGCGGCGCTCTGGGCCAGCCGCCGCACTTCCACGGCCACCACGGCAAAGCCCTTGCCGGCTTCCCCGGCGCGCGCCGCTTCCACCGAGGCGTTCAAAGCCAGAAGGTTGGTCTGGAAGGCGATGTCGTCGATCAGCCCGATAATGTTGGAGATCTTGGCCGAGGATTGGGTGATCCGCTCCATGGCTTCGTTGGCGCGGTGCATCACCACCCCGCCCTGGGTGGCGGCGTCCGAGACCAGGCCTGCATTCTTGGCCGCCGACACCGCCCGCTCGGCATTCTGCATCACCGTATCGGCGAGCTGTTCCATGGCCGCCGAGGTTTCCTCGATCATCGCCGCCTGGCGCGTGGTGCGCTCCGACAGGTCGTTGGCGCCCGACAGGATTTCCCCCGTCGCCGTCTTGATGTCGGCCGAGGTCTGCTTGATCTGCCCGACAATGCCGGTCAGCTTGGCCACCACGGCGTTGATATCGGTCTTGAGCTTGTCGAAGGCGCCGGCATACTCGCCGCGCATCTGGCGCGACAGGTCCGCCGCCGCCAGCGCCGACAGCACCGAGCCGGCATCGGCCAGCCCACCGGCCACCGTGTCCATCATGCGGTTGAAGGTCGCCGCCAGCCGCTCCAGATCGGCCTCGCCATAGGTTTCGGGCAGGCGGCGGCTGAGATCGCCTTCGACTGTGGCCGCCACGGCCTCGCCGAATTCGGCCTGGAAGCGCTCCATGGCGCGGGCGCGGGCGGCCGCCTGTTCATGGGTCTGGCGCTCCAGCGCCGTCATTTCGGCCACGCGGATGCCGTTCTCGCGGAACACCTGCACCGCCCCGGCCATGGAGCCGATCTCGTCGCGGTTGCCCTTATAGGGCACCTCGGCGGCGAAATCGCCATTGGCATAATCCTGCATGATGCCGGTGATGTGGTTGAGCGGGCGCACGATGTGGCGGTTGCCGATGAACAGCGCCAGCCCGGCCCCGGCCAGCAGGCCCAGAAGCGTCACCAGCCCCACCGCCGGCAGCACGTTGGACTGGAAGGCGGCGAGCTCGGCATTGAGCACGGCGTAATCGTCCTTGTCGGCCTGCACCACCAGGTCCACCTCGGCCTGATAGGCCTTGCGGTTGGCGCGGTTGGCCTCGTTATTGCCCTGCTCGTTGGCCAGTTCCGGGTCGACCCCGGCCAGCCGCGTGGTTTCGGTGCGGAAGGTGCGGAATTCGGCCGCCCGCGCCACCAGATTGTCGAAGCTGACCTGGTGCTCGGGCTTGACCAGCGGCCGCCAGGCCTCGATCAGCGCGTCGATCTGGTCCAGCGAGGCCAGCACGCCCTTGGCGAAGGGCGCCGCCTGCTCGATGGTGTCGGAGGCGTAGATGCCGCGCGCATCCATCACCACGGCGGTGATGAGCCGGTTGAGATGCTCGCCGTTGAACGCCCGCGTCGAGGCCGCTTCGAGCTCGCCCAGCTGGTGGGTATAGGTGGTGGCCATATAGACGGCCAGGCTGGCCGTCGTCAGAACCGCCAGCCCCATGGCGGCGACAATGGCCAGAAGTTTCGTGCGCAGCTTCATCGCGTATCCCCTGCCGCGCTCGAGGGTGCGCGGCTCATAAAACAGTGTTTGCCGGGGGAAATTCTGCGCCTTTACAGTTAACGGCGGCTAAACATTGTCCTTATCGGCTTTTTACGAGGGTTTTTCGGCGCGCAACCGGGCCAGAAGACTGCGCGCGACAGTGGCGCATTGCACCCGGATGTCGGGGATGGCCTCGATCTCGAAATAGCGTCCCCGCGTCAGCGGCCCCACCACATGGATGCGGCGCGAGGCCCGGCCGGAGGCATCCACCAGCGCGCAATCGCCATCGACATCGAGCCCGATGCGCATCCGGTCGGGTCGCGCCGCCCCCGCCTCCACCAGATGGCGCACCACCGGATTGGCGCTGGCGCGCACATCCACGCTCACCCCGCCGCAATCATAGACGCGCGCCACCGCGACGTCCTCACGCCGGTCGGTGCCGCGCGGGCGGATGGTGGCCACCACGTCCTCCCCCGCCGCCGCGATGGCGAGGAACTCGGCCGCGACCAGCCGCACCTGCCCGCGCGCGATCGCCGCCACCAGCCGCGCATGCAGGTCCGGCGGCAGGCGATGGCGATGGATGTTCCACCAGGGCCGCAAATGGCGCAGGAACTGCCGCTTCTGCGCGTCGGTCCAGCTCTGCCACAGGCGCTGATTGTAGGGGCGCAGCCCGTCCAGCACGCTGCGCCAGTCCCCGCCCCCGGCCTCCACCCGGCCGATCAGCCCCCGGAACCAGCCCAGCAAATGCACGAGGCTCCTGCCGAACGGCACGTCGGCCTCGGCAATGGTCAGCACCGGCACGTCCTTGTGCCCGGTGGGCAGAAGCCCGTTGCGCGACACCACCTCGATCGCTCCCCGGTGCTCGGCCTCGGCCAGCGACACCCAGGCATCCACCATGCTCAGCCCCGAGCCCAGGATCATCACCGGCGCCTCGGGCGCCAGCGGCGTGTCCTGCGGCCCGCCCACCCGCACGGCGATGCCGCGCCCGCGCGCCTGCTGGGTCTCGTGGCCCAGCGCCAGCCCCGCCATGCGGCCCGCCAGCACCCGCCCATCGGCAAGGGTCACCGCAACGCCCGCGGCCGTTTCGGCCACGTTCACTGCCGCCGCCGAAACGATCTCCAGCCGCTCGGGCTGGTCCGAGGCCGCTTCGCGCAGCACGTCTTCGAGATAAAGCCCATAGACCCGGCGCGGCACGAACACCCAGGACGACTCGTACCGCCCCGGCTCGCGCCTTTGCAGCCAGCGCCAGAAATGCTCGGGATCGTCGGCGAAGGCGCTCATGCCCCGCGCCGGCACGTTGACGCGATGGTCGCGGTTGCGCGCCGAATAGGCCAGCCCCTGGCCCACCGCGCCGTGCTGCTCGATGAGCACCACGCGCAGCTCCGGGTCGGGATCGCGGAGCAGTTGCGCCGCCAGCAGCACGCCGCTGGCCCCTCCGCCCACAATGATGATCGATGCGGCGGTGTCCGGCATCCGGCTGCTCCAAGCGATTCCCGAGCCGGCGGCATGCCCGACTCGTCGGGCCGGACTGTCGATGATTGCCGGGCCGGCGTCCAGCCTGCCCGCCCGCGCGAGCGGAACGCTAAAGCGTCAGCTCGGCGGCGCGCAGGGGCTCGACGGCGGTGGAATCCTCGCCCCGCTGATAGGCGATGGCCAGCCGAAAGCTTTGGGCGATCCGCTCGGCGCGGTCGATGAACAGCGCCGCCGTCTCGGGGTGGCAGATATCGTCCACCGTCTGCTTGAACAGCACCAGCCAGCGCACGAACAGATCGTCGTTGATCTCGGGAATGGCCAGGTGCTTGGGCATGGGCCGGCCCGAAAAGCGCCCGGTGCCCAGCAGCATCGCGCTCCAGAAATCATACATCTGCCGCAGATGCGGCGGCCATTGCTCGGGGGCGATATGGGCGTCGAACACCGGCCCCAGCGCCGGATCGCGCCGCACCCTGGCATAAAACCCGTCCACCACCTGGCGCACCTGCGCCTCGTCCAGCCCCGGCGGGGTGGTTCCGAACCGCACCGAAGCCGCCGCGCCCTGGTCGCTCACGCTCATCCCGCCCGTCCTTCCGTCACGCAAAACATGGATATGATACACATCTTTTAAAGGATCAAGAAGGCCCGGCGTTCCGCGCATGATGGTGCCCCACCCACGCAACAGCACCCTCCCCCTTGTGGGGAGGGTTGGGGAGGGGGACTCCATGCCCCAAAAACGAAACGGCCCCCGAAAAACCCGGGGGCCTCCATTCGCGTCCTGCTATCGAGCCTAGAGCCCGGCGGCGTCGTAGATCGCCTGGAAGCGCTCGCCGACCTTCTTGGGAACCTTGACCGCCTTGACCGCGTCGATGTTCTCGTGGCCGTCGCCGACGATGACCATGGCCACCATGCCCATGGCGAAGTGCGGGGTGCACTTGAGCCCATAGACGCCGGGCACCTCGAAGGTGACGGTATAGGTCTCGTTGATCTTGCTCTTGAAGGTCTCGGCCCCTTCCGGGATCATGTCCTTGATGGTTTCGACATTGTGGCTCTTGTCGGTGGGGATGAAGGTCACCGTGTCGCCGGGCTGGACCTGCACATAGGCCGGCTCGAACACCATGGCGCCCGCCTCGCCCTTGTTGAGCATGTGGATTTCGTGGTTGACGCCCTCGGCGGCGGCCGGCAGCGGCTGCAAGAGCGGCAGGGCGGCGCCCAGCGCCAGCAGACCCAGCATCAGGCCACGGCGGGTGACATTCACCTGGGTTGCAACCAGGGCATCGGGGAAGAGGCGCATCTTAGAACTCCTTGGGTCGGGGCCACGTCGGGGATGGGGGCCCTTCGGGGAGGTAACTATGCCTATGCAGCGTCTTCTTCTTTGATCCTCATCAAACTACGACAATAAACATGTCCCTGAAATTGTTGAACTATTTGATCGAAATCAAGGAGTACGCCCACCACCTTCCATAATATCCTTCCCGAAGACGCGGCAAACTCGCGTCAAACAACGGAGAAAGAAAATGGCTGGTCAGAACACAGTTTCGCGTCGGGCCCTGCTCACCGGAGCGGCCGCGATCGGCGCGGCGACCCAATTGGCCGTCATGCTGCCTGCCGCCGCGCAGGAAGTGGCCGCCGCTGCCGGCGCCGTGGACATCAACACGCTCGAGCGCGTGAAGGTGGACCTGGTGGCTCCTCCCTTCGTGCATGCGCATGAACAGGTCGCCACCGGCGCCCCCAAGATCTACGAATTCACCATGACCATCGAGGAGAAGATCCACCAGGTCGACGACGACGCCACGGTCTGGGCCATGACCTTCAACGGCTCGGTCCCCGGCCCGCTGATGGTGGTGCATGAGGGCGACTATGTCGAGCTGACCCTCATCAACCCCGATACCAACATGATGGGCCACAATATCGACTTCCACGCCGCCACCGGCGCGCTGGGCGGTGCGGGCCTCACCAATGTCAACCCGGGCGAAAAGGCCATCCTGCGCTTCAAGGCCACCAAGGCCGGCGTCTTCGTCTATCACTGCGCCCCCGAGGGCATGGTGCCCTGGCACGTGGTCACCGGCATGAACGGCGCCATCATGGTGCTGCCGCGCGAAGGCCTCAAGGATCCCAAGGGCAATGCCCTGCCCTATGACCGCATCTACTATGTCGGCGAGCAGGATTTCTACCTGCCCAAGGACGAGGACGGGAACTACAAGGTCTATGAGAGCATCGGCGACGACTATGACGACATGATCGCCGTCATGCGCGGCCTCATCCCCACCCACATCGTCTTCAACGGCCGCAAGGGCGCGCTGACCGGCGAGAATGCCCTCAAGGCCAATGTCGGCGACCGGGTGCTGGTCATCCACTCGCAGGCCAACCGCGACACGCGGCCCCACCTGATCGGCGGCCATGGCGACTTCGTCTGGCCCACGGGCAAGTTCCACACCCCGCCCGATGTCGACCAGGAAACCTGGTTCATCCCCGGCGGTGCGGCGGGCGCGGCCTACTACACCTTCCTCCAGCCCGGCGTTTACGCCTATGTCAACCACAACCTGATCGAGGCGTTCGAACTGGGCGCGGCCGGCCACTTCAAGGTCGAAGGCGAGTGGAATGACGACCTGATGACCTCGGTGCTGGCCCCCAGCCCGATCTGACCGCAACCCGGTCCCTGACGACGAACCCGGCCGGCGCCAACCCCCTGGCGCCGGCCAGCCCGGAGGCGGAAATGACTGCAAGAGCGGATGATTTCAAGGACATGGCCGGCATCGCCCTGCCGGCGCTGCTGCTGGCGGCGGGGTTGGCCGTTCTGGCCAGCCAGCTCGTGCCGGCGCAGATGGCCCTGCCGGTCACGGCCTCGGTCAATCCGCCGCAGACGGTCACCCTGCCTCCGGGCACGCTCACCTATCGCGCCCCCGGCCAGTTCCTGCGCGACGGCGCCCCGGTGGATGCGCCCATGCAGACCGTGACCTTCGCGGCGCCCCTCGAGATCATGACCTATCAGGTCAGCGCCGCCGATTATGCCCGCTGCGTCAATGACGGCGCCTGCGCCGCCGCCACCCCGCGCCACCAGGGCGTGGGCGACGTGCCGGTCACCGGCGTCAATTTCGACGACGCCACCGATTATGCGCAATGGCTCTCGGCCGCCACCGGCCAGGCCTGGGTTCTGCCCACCGACGCGCAATGGGCCTATGCCGCCGGCAGCCGCTTCGTCGACGACGCGCTCAACATCGCCGAGAACAATGCCAATCCGGCGCTGCGCTGGCTGGCCAATTACGAAAAGGAAGCCGCCCGCCAGAGCACGGCCGAGCCCATTCCCCGCGTGCTGGGCGCCTTCGGCGCCAATGAGAACGGGGTGATGGACATGGCCGGCAATGTCTGGGAATGGACCCAGACCTGCAACACCCGCATCCATGTCGACGCCGCCGGCGCCGTGCTCAGCGAGCTGCCCGCCTGCACCATCCGCGTGCTCGAGGGCCAGCACCGCACCCCGATGAGCGTCTTCATCCGCGATGCGCGCAGCGGTGGCTGCTCGGTCGGCGTGCCGCCCGACAATCTCGGCTTCCGCCTGGTGCGCCAGCCCGAGCCGGGCTGGTTCGAACGCCTCGCGGCCCGGTTCGGCTTCTGAGGCCGCGCCGGGGTGCGACCCCGGCGCAGGTATCGCTGCCCGCCATTATGATGTATTCCATGTCCATCTTGGATCGGAGTACGTCCGGTGGCCGATATCGATCGCAGCCTGGTGCGCGCCCTGCCGCTTTTTGCCAACATGCAGGATGCCGAGCTTGACCGGCTCCTGGCGCGCGCCACCATGCGCCGCGTCCCCATGGGCGAAGCGGTCTATGAGCAGGGCCAGAAGGCAACCCAGTTCTTTCTCCTCCTGCATGGCCGGCTCAAGGTCACCCAGGTGACGCCCGAAGGCCAGCAGATCATCGTCCGCGTCGTCCATCCCGGCGATCTCTTCGGCTTCGCCCAGGCCCTCCAGCGCAACGACTATCCCGGCACGCCTATCGCCGCGGCCGAGAGCCTGGTCATCTGCTGGCCCAACGAGGTCTGGGGCAGCTTTGTCGAGCAGAACCCGCACCTGGCCGTCAACGCCATGCGCACCATCGGCCAGCGCCTCCAGGAGGCGCATACCCGCATCCGCGAAATGTCGACCCAGGAGGTGGAGCGCCGCGTCGCCCACGCCGTGCTGCGTCTCATCGAACAGGCCGGCAAGCGCGAGCCCGACGGGGTGCGCATCGACTTCCCCCTCACCCGCCAGGACGTCGCCGAGATGACCGGCACGACGCTGCACACCGTCTCGCGCCTGTTCAGCGCCTGGGAGAGCCAGGGCATCGTCAAGGGCGGCCGCCAGAAACTCCTCGTCCGCGACGCCGAACGCCTGCAGGCCCTGGCCGACGGGCTGGGGCACGATTCCTAGGCTTTCTCGCCTCCAAGCCCAAACAAAGACCCCCTCATCCGCCCGTTCGGGGCACCTTCTCCCGCGAGGGGAGAAGGGGGTCCGTGCTTTTGGCACCATCCTGCCCCGGCCGCCGGCAGGCACCTCCCCCTTGATGGGGGAGGCTGGAGCGGGAGCCCCGACATCCCCCCTCCACCCCTCTTTGCGCCACCGCAAGGACAGTCTTCCCTTCCCCCCGCTACAGCCTCACATTGGGCTCCGCCTCGACACCATCATTGGAGCCCGACCCCGAAGGTGCCCCCGTGACCGACAGCAAAGTGACCGACAAACCCGCCCCGAAGCGCCAGCCCGTGCCGCGCGGCCTTGCCCATGACGGGCCGGTGATCCTGGCCTATGGCTTCCGCCCGTTCTTCCTCGCCGCCGGAATCTGGGCCATGCTGGCCATGGCGCTGTGGATCGGGGCGCTGGCGGGCGACTGGCCCATCGGCGGCGCCTATGGCGGGCCGGCCTGGCATGCCCATGAAATGCTCTTCGGCTACAGCACCGCCGCCATGGCCGGGTTCCTGCTCACCGCCATTCCCAACTGGACCGGGCGCCTGCCCGTGTCCGGCGCGCCGCTGGGGGTGCTGTTCCTCGTCTGGCTGGCCGGGCGGCTGGCCCTGCTCGCCCCCGACCTGATCGGGCTGCCGCTGGCCATCGCCCTCGACATCGCCTTCCTGCCCTTCCTGCTGGCCATCTGTGCCCGCGAGGTCATTGCCGGGCGCAAATGGCGCGACCTCAAGGTGCTCGCCGTGGTCGCGGCGCTGGCCCTGGCCAATGCCGGTTTCCACGCCATCGTCGTTTTCGGCGCTGATCCGGGCCTGGCCAGCCGGCTGGCCGTTTCCGCCTATGTCATGCTCATCGGCATCATCGGCGGCCGCGTCGTGCCCAGCTTCACGCGCAACTGGCTGGCCAAGCGCCACGTGCAGAGCCTGCCCGCCGCTTATGACCGTTTCGACACCATTGCCCTCCTGGGCGGGCTCGCCGCCCTCGTCCTCTGGGTGATCGCGCCCGACCACGCGCTCACCGGCCTCGCCTGCGCCCTGGCCGGCCTGCTGCATGCCTGCCGCCTCATCCGCTGGCGCGGCTGGCAGACCGGGGCCGAGCGGCTGGTGCTGGTGCTGCACCTGGCCTATCTCTTCGTGCCGCTGGGCTTTTTCGCCATCGCCCTGCTGCCGCTGGGCCTGCTCGACCCGGCCTCGGCCCTGCATGTCTTCACCGTCGGCGCCATCGGCCTGATGACCCTGGCCATCATGAGCCGGGCGACGCGCGGCCATACCGGCCTGCCCCTCACCGCTCCGCCGATGACCGCGGCAAGCTATGCGCTGATCTTCATGGCCGCGCTGCTGCGGCCCCTGGCCACGCTGCTGCCCGACCTTTATCTGGCCCTGCTCTCGGCCAGCGGCGCCTGCTGGATTGCCGCCTTCGCCCTCTATCTGGTCGAATACGCCCCGCCCATCCTCACCCGGCGCAAGCCAAGGGCGGAATAATCCCTCCCCATCGTCATTGCCGGGCTTGTCCCGGCAATCCACCCTTCCGCTTGCGCTGGCCATGGACCACCGGGACAAGCCCGGTGGTGACGATGGAGAGAGGCTAAGACCGCGAAAATCCCTCAGAACCGCATGGCGATCTCGGGCGCCATGCGCTCCGGCGTCCAGGGCGGATCGTAGGTGAGGCTCACCCGCACCGCGCGCACCCCTTCCACCGCGGCGACGCGCTCCTCCACCGCCTGTTGCAGGAAGCCGCTGGCCGGGCAGAAACGGGCGGTGGTGGTCATCACCACCTCCGCCGCGCCGTCCGGCCCCACCGCAATGGCATAGACCATGCCCAGATCGATGATGTTGTGGCCCAGTTCCGGGTCGATCACCGCGCGAAGGGCCGCGCGGATCGCGTCGGCCACGGTGTCCGGCCCCGCCGCGCTCATGGCTTGCGGCCGGCCCGCACCATCAGGCGGTAATTCTCGCCCGTGGCGTCGAAATCGCCGACCCAGCCGGCGCCGCGCGCCTGCAATTCGGGAAACAGGAACACCGGCTCGCGCCCCAATAGCGCAAAGGCGACCTCGCCCTCCTCCATGGCCTCAAGCTGGGCCAGGATGCGCACCATCGGCTCGGGCGGGTCCATTTCGGTGCAATCCAGATAATAGGCCGGGTCGGGCCATTTCTCCGGGTCGGCGGCCACCGCCGGGCTGGTCATGTCCTCGCCCTCGGGGGTGAAGACCACCTGCCATTCGCCATTGTCCAGCGGCGTCGCCTCGTGGGAGAAACCCTTATTGGCCATCACCGCCAGCAGCGGCTCGGGCCGGAAGGTGGCGAAGAGCTTGAGGCGCTGCCCGGGGGCAAGGCTGCCCACCGCCGCCATGATGGCGCCGAAGGGTTCGCCGCCATTGCGCAGGAGCGGGCGCACGTCGAGTTCGAGATCGGTCATGTCATTTTCCTCTGCATCGGGGCCGGCAGGAAAAGCCGGGGTCGGGGAAGATCGCGCCATTCGGCCGGCAGGTCGGCCAGCCTCCGGGCACGGTAGAACTGTTGCATCAGCGCCAGCACGGCGAGCATTTGCAGGCCCGCGCCGCTGCGAAAGACCAGCGGCAATTGCGCCCACAGCGCCGCCCCGGCCACCGCCACGCCGGCGAAATAGAGCCAGAACCACACCATGGCGTGATCCTCGCGCACCAGATCCTGCACGCGCGGCGTCGGCCGCCGGCCCATCAGCGGCGCGAAACATTCGAGCCAGGTGAGGAAGGCGACGATCTTGTAGAGCATGGCCAGCCCCAGCCCGCCCAGCCATCCCAGCGCCAGGATATAGACCGCCACCGGCGCCATCACCTCGGCCTCGCCGGCCAAACCGGCCCAGAGCAGCAGGCCCAGCCCCAGCGGCAGCGCCGCGAAGGCCGGCAGCGCCGCGCTCATATGCAGCTCCAGCACCGCCCGCTTGCGGCTGCGATAGAGCCCGGCCACGTCGCCGATATAAAGCGCCACCGCCACGCCCGCCGCCAGTCCCGCCGCCGCCAGCACCCAGGGCGACGCCGCGCCTTGCGCCAGCACCAGGCCCAGCGCCACCGCCAGGGCGGAGATCGCCACCGCCCCGCTCCACAGGACGAGTTGCGGGCGCCAGCCCCGGCGCTCCGGCGCCAACAGGAACATCGAGAGCAGCCGGTAGCTCACCCCCATGGCGGCCAGGCTCAGCCAGCCGCCCAGCCCGAAGCCGGCATGCAGCGCCACCCCCTGCCCGGCCAGCGCCGCCGCCAGATCGTCCCCCAGCAGCCCCGCCAGCATGCTGGCCAGCAATTCCCCCAGGCTCGCGGCGGCAAGCACGCAAACCAGCGCCAGCGCCACGAAGCGCGCCGGCAGCGGCAGCGCCTTGCCGCCCGTAAGCGGGCTCGCCAGGATCGCCGCCGCCAGCCCGAAGCCGGCCAGCAGCAGCGCCCCGCCCCAGGGCAGCAATTCGGCGCCCAGCCCCCACCAGCCCTCGAGGCCGGCAAAACCGGCCAGCAACACGCCGAGCCCGCACAGCAAGAGGCCCAGCGCCACCGGCGCCAGCCCCGCGCCGCGCAGCGGCCGCCCGGTCAGCACCGGCAGGAATTGCAGCAGCGCCCCGAGCATCAGCAGGCTCAGCCAGCCGATGGCCACCAGATGCACGACGATCAGCGTGGAGGGAGCGAGGACGCCCTCGCCGGGATAGCCGAACCCCATGGCCATCAGTCCGAGCGCCAGCGTCAGGCAGCTCAGCGCCAAAAGGAAATAGGCGAGGGTCCACCGCGATATGCTGGCCATGGGCATGGCTCTGTTGTCCTTGGTCGTTTGGGGTGGCGGCCATGCGCCCCGATGAAACCAGCCTAGCGCCCCCTCTCCCCAGGCACTTTGTCGCGGCGCAAACACACATGACGGGGCTAAACACAAATGGGGGGTGAAAAAATTCTCTTCCTTGCGCTAGATCAAAGAGAACATTTCCGGCTCGGCTAGGGCTGGGACTGATATGCGGGCCGCGGCCCACCGAAAAAACGAGCTGGGGACACGAGAGATGATGGCTGATTTTACACGCAGCGAGAGGGTCGGCGCCCTCATCCTGCTCGGAGGTCTGGTGCTGATCGGCCTGGCCATGGCCATTGCCGGCCGCAACGATCTTCTGGGCATTCACGGCGGCATCATCCTGGCGGCGGGGCTGTTCGGCTTCGTCGTCGTCATGCGCCAGTTCGACCTGCCCGAGCCCTCGGCCGAACGGCTTTCCGAATATTATGACGCGCCCACCCGCGCCGGCCTCATCCTCACCCTGATCTGGGGCATCATCGGCATGGGCGTCGGCTTCTGGGTCGCCGCGCTCCTGGCCTGGCCCGATCTCACCTTCGACGTGCCCTGGCTGAGCTGGGGCCGCCTGCGCCCGGTGCACACCAGCGGCGTCATCTTCGGCTTCGGCGGCAATGCGCTGATCGCCACCTCGCTGCACGTGCTCCAGCGCACCTCGCGGGCCCGCCTGCCCGACGCGCTCAGCCCCTGGTTCGTGCTGCTGGGCTACAACCTCTTCTGCATCATCGCCGCCAGCGGCTATCTGATGGGGCTCACCCAGTCCAAGGAATATGCCGAGCCCGAATGGTATGCCGACATCTGGCTGGTCATCGTCTGGGTCACCTATTTCGCCATCTACATGCGCACCCTGGCCCGCCGCAAGGAACCCCATATCTACGTGGCCAACTGGTACTACATGGCCTTCATCCTGGTGGTGGCGATCCTGCATATCGTCAACAACCTGGCCGTGCCGATCTCGCTGGGCAGCGCCAAGTCCTATTCGCTGTTCTCGGGCGTGCAGGATGCCATGACCCAGTGGTGGTATGGCCATAACGCGGTGGCCTTCTTCCTCACCGCCGGGTTCCTGGGCATGATGTATTACTACCTGCCCAAGCAGGCCGGCCGCCCCATCTTCTCCTACCGCATGTCGATCATCTCCTTCTGGGGCATCACCTTCATGTATATGTGGGCCGGCTCGCACCATTTGCATTACACCGCCCTGCCCCATTGGGTGCAGACCCTGGGCATGGCCTTCTCGGTGGTGCTGCTGGTGCCCAGCTGGGCCTCGGCCGGCAATGCCCTGCTCACCCTCAACGGCGCCTGGCACAAGGTGCGCGACGACGCGGTGCTGCGCTTCATGGCCCTGGCCGCGATCTTCTATGGCCTGTCCACCTTCGAGGGCTCGTTCATGGCCATCCGGGCGGTCAACTCGCTCAGCCACTATACCGACTGGACCGTGGGACACGTCCATGCCGGGGCGCTGGGATGGGTGGCCATGATTTCCTTCGGCGCCCTCTATGCGCTGGTGCCCACCATGTTCAAGCGCGAGCGCGTCTATTCGCAAAAGCTCATCGAGCTGCACTTCTGGCTCGCCCTGTCCGGCACGGTGATCTACGTCTTTTCCATGTGGAATTCGGGCGTCATCCAGGGCCTGATGTGGCGCACCTATGATGAATCGGGAACGCTGAGCTATTCCTTCATCGATAGCCTGGTGGCCATGCACCCCTATTACATCGCGCGTGCGCTGGGGGGCCTGCTGTTCCTGCTGGGCGCCTGCGTCGCGCTCTACAACGTCATCATGACCATCCGCATGCCGGCTTACGGCGCGGCCCCGGCCACCTATGGCGATCTGCCGGCCGAGCCCGCCTTGCAGGCTGGAGAGTAATCCTATGTTTGGTTTCCACTACCGCCTCGAACGCAATGCCCTGGGCCTCGTCGCCTTCATCGTCATGGTCGCCTCCATTGGCGGCCTGATCGAGATCGCGCCGCTCTTCACCATCGACGAGACGGTGGAGAAGGCCGAGGACATGCGCGTCTATACCCCGCTCGAAATCGCCGGCCGCAACATCTACACCCGCGAGGGCTGCTATGGCTGCCACAGCCAGATGATCCGTACGCTGCGCGACGAGGTGGACCGCTACGGCCCCTATTCGCTGGCCGTGGAAAGCCAGTACGACCATCCCCAGCTCTGGGGCTCCAAGCGCACCGGGCCGGACCTGGCGCGCATGGGCAACAAATATTCGGACGCCTGGCACACCGCCCATCTCTACAACCCGCGCGATCTGGTGCCCGAATCCAAGATGCCCGCCTATCGCTGGCTGCTGCGCGATCCCTTGCGCATCGACGATCTGAGCGATCACCTCAGGGCGCTGCGCACCGTGGGCGTGCCCTATACCGACGAGCAGATCGCCAATGCCAGCCGAGACGCCTACGGCCAGGCCAATCCCGACAGCCCCGAGGCCTCGGGCGTGGCCGAGCGCTATGGCGACGCCACCAATATCCGCGCCTTTGACGGCCAGCCCGGCCGGCTGACCGAGATGGACGCGCTGGTGGCCTATCTGCAGATGCTGGGAACGCTGACCGACGCGGCGTTCACCACCGAAACCGCCGAGGTGGAATGATGCCCTTCGATCACGAAACAGTCGTTGGATTCGCCAAGTCCTTCGGTCTCTTCTACCTGTTGGGCATGACCGTGATCTGCCTGGCTTGGACCTATTGGCCGTCCAACAAGAAGGGCTTCGACGAAGCCGCCAAAATGCCCCTGCTCGAAGAGGAAGACCGGCCATGGCGCTGAAGGAACGCGATGAAGTCTCCGGCCAGATCACCACTGGCCATGAGTGGAACGGCATCAAGGAGCTCAACACGCCCGTGCCGCTGCCCTTGTGGTTCTTCCTCATCACCATGGCGCTGTTCGCCCTCACCTGGACGCTGCTCATGCCCAGCTGGCCCGGCGTCAACGGCTATTTCCGCGGCCTTCTGGGCGTGGACCAGCACGTGGCGGTGCGCCAGAGCCTGGCCGAGGCCGAGGCCGAGCGCGCCGTCTGGACCGAGCGGCTGGCCAATGAGGATTTCGCCAGCCTCGAGGCCGACGACGCCATCATGAAGCTGGTGCGCCAGACCGGCGGCGTGCTCTTCGCCGACAATTGCGCCGCCTGCCACGGCCCCCGGGCCCTGGGCAATCCCGGCTATCCCAACCTCGCCCAGTCTCCGATGATGTGGGGCGACGACATCGACACCGTCGCCGAGACCATCCGCGTCGGCATCAATTCCACCCATGACGAGACCCGCTTCGCCCAGATGCTGGCCTTTGGGCGCGACCAGATGCTGCCCAGCGGCGACATCCGGCTCCTGGCCGAATATGTCGAGGGCCTGAGCGGTAACCAGACCCTGGCCGGCGACGATCTGGCCCAGGCCGAGACGCTCTTTGCCGAAAACTGCGCCTCCTGCCACGGCGAGGACGCCCATGGCATGGTCGAGACCGGCGCGCCCAACCTCACCGACGCCTTCTGGATCTATGGCGGGGACCGCGCCTCCATCCGCCGCTCGATCCATGGCGGGCGCGAAGGCACCATGCCCTCCTGGGAGGGGCGCCTGACCCCGGCCCAGATCCGCCTCATGGCGCTTTACATCGTCGACCTGCGGGCCCACGCGCAATGAGCGCGGCGCTCGACCGGACCGGAAAGGAGGCGCCGCCGCCCCGGCGGGGGCGCCTTGTGGGCTGGATGATCGGCCTGGGCATCGTCGCCATCCTCATCCTGGCCAACGCCCATCTCGTCTATGTCGCCTTCACCTCGCAGCCCGACTGCATTTCCCATCTCAAATCGCCCGATGGCAGCACGCAGTTCAGCGCCGCCAAATCGAGCTGCTGACCCGACCAGGAAGAGCCATGACCCAATCTGTCGACATCCTTCCCCCCTACGAGCCGGCCCTGCCCCGCAAGATCAACCGCAATCGCAACCTGCCCGTCACCGCGCCCCTGGGCTGGCTGGCCGCCGGCTGGCGCGACCTGTGGAACCAGCCGGGCCCGAGCCTGGCCTATGGCCTGGGCATCACGCTGGTGTCCTACGTCCTGATCTACGCCATGTTCGCCTTCGACTGGGCGCAGGTGCTGTTTCCGGCGCTGGCCGGCTTCCTCGTCGTCGGGCCGCTTCTGGCCACCGGCCTTTATGAAAAGAGCCGGCGCCTGGCCGCCGGCGAAAAGGTCTCGCTGGGCGCCATGCTGCTGCCCCGGCGCGGCGGGGCCAAGCACCTGTTCTTCGTCGGCGCCATCCTCATGACGCTGATGCTGGTGTGGATGCGCGCCGCCGTGCTGCTCTATGCGCTGTTCTTCGGCTGGCGCCCCTTCCCCGGCTTCGACCACGTCACCGAAATGCTCTTCACCACCGCGCCGGGCATCGGCATGCTGGTGGTCGGCACCGCCGTGGGCGGGCTCTTCGCCGCCTTCTCCTTCGCCATCGGCGCCTTCTCCATTCCCATGATGCTCGACCGGCGCACCGACGCCTTCACCGCCATGGGCCTGTCGCTGGCCCTGGTCTGGGCCAACAAGCCGGCCACCATCTTCTGGGCCGCCATCGTGGTGGGCCTGGTGCTGGTCAGCCTGGCCACCGCCTTTGTCGGGCTCATCGTCATCTTCCCGCTTCTCGGCCACGCCACCTGGCACGCCTACGCCGCCGTGCGCGGAGACGAAAAGGCCGCCTGATGCCCCCCCCCGCTCCCCCCCTTCCCTCCCGCATCCCCGCTCCCTTCCGGAGCGGGCTCGGGGAAGGTGATGTGTGGGGCGGGGGACTAAACCATGCTGAGAGGCCCCTAGCCTGCGCCTCCCTCCCCCTTGATGGGTTTCGCCGGCGGTCGGCGGAGCCGATGAAAGGCTCCAGTGGAGCCTTTCAAGACAAGAAGGCCATGAGAGCTGTGCTCGAATGGCGAGGCTGGGATTGGGTGCGGGAGCCCCGATATTGCGGTCTCCCCGCCTCACGCCCCACCCCACCGTCATTGCCGGGCCCGTCCCGGCAATCCACGCCTCCGCTTGCGCTGGCCCCTTCATGGATCCCCAGCACAAGCCCGGTGATGCTGAGTGGAAAAATATGCGGAAGGCCCGCCCCATGAGCTGCTGCGTGCCCCCGCCCGCCTTTGCCGAAACCCTGGCCGGCGGCCCCGACCGGGGTCCCGACGACAATGAGCTGCGCCTGGCCAGCCGCGACCTGGGCGAGGGGTTGCGCCAGTCCGATTTCTCCGTGCCCGCCATTCATTGCGGCGCCTGCATCCGCACCATCGAGACCGCGCTCGACGCCATCCCCGGCATCGAATCGAGCCGCGTCAACCTCTCCAGCAAGCGCGTGCGCGTGCGCTGGCGCGACACCGGCGCCGTGCCGCCCATGGTGCGCCGCATGGTCGAGCTGGGCTATGAGCCCAACCTCTTCACCCTTGAGGACGCCGGGCGCGACGGCGATTTCGCCGCTTTGGTGCGGGCGCTGGCCGTCGCCGCCTTTTCCTCCATGAACATCATGATGCTCTCCGGCTCGGTCTGGTCCGGCGCCGACGGGGCGACGCGCGATATCCTGCATTGGATCTGCGCCCTTCTCACCCTGCCGGCCCTGCTTTATTCCGGCCGCGTCTTCTATCAGTCCGCCTGGAACGCCATCCGCTCGGGCCGCACCAATATGGACGTGCCGATCACCATCGGGGTGGCGCTGGCCTTCGCGCTCAGCCTTTACGACACCATCGTCTCGGGCGACCGCGTCTATTACGACGCCGTGGCCTCGCTGCTTTTCTTCCTGCTCATCGGGCGCACGCTCGACCAGGCCATGCGCGAGCGCGCCCGCACCGCCGTCAAGGGCCTCGCCCGCCTTGCCCCTGCCGGGGCCATGGTGCTCGATGGCGAGACCGGCCCCGCCTATCTGCCGCTGGCCGAAATCGAACCCGGCATGACCCTCTCCGTCGCCATCGGCGACCGCGTCCCGCTCGATGGCACGGTGCTGGCCGGCCATAGCGCGCTGGACAGGAGCCTGCTCACCGGCGAAAGCCGGCCCGAGCCGGTCGGCCCCGGCCAGAGCGTGCCCGCCGGCGCCCTCAACCTTTCCGGCCCGCTCACCATCCGCGCCACCGCCGACGAGCAGAACTCCACCCTGCACCGGCTGGTGCAATTGCTCGACGACGCCGAATCCGGCCGCAACCGCTATCGCCGCATCGCCGACCGCGCCGCCACCCTCTATTCCCCCGTGGTGCATCTTGCCGCCATCCTGGCCTTTGCCGGCTGGATGCTGTTCAACGGCGATCTGCACAATGCCACCACCGTGGCCATCGCCGTGCTCATCATCACCTGCCCCTGCGCCCTCGGCCTCGCCGTGCCCATGGTGCAGGTCGTCGCCGCAAGGCGTCTCTTCGAGGCCGGCATCATGGTCAAGGACGGCTCGGGGCTGGAGCGGCTGGCCGAGATCGATACCGTCGTCTTCGACAAGACCGGCACCCTCACCACCGGCCTTGCCGCCGCCGGCTCCAGCTTCGGCGATGCCGAGGAGATCGCTCTGGCCTCCAGCCTCGCCGCCCACTCCACCCATCCCTATTCCATCGCCATCGCCCGCGCCTTCCCCACCACCCGCCGTCCCGCCTGGCAGGACATCGTCGAACATCCCGGTTTCGGCATCGAGGCGACGCTGGATGGCGTCTCCTATCGGCTGGGGCGATCCAACTGGGCCGACGGCACCGCCAGTCCGGATTCGGGCACGCTCTTTGCCCGCGACGGCCATGCGCTGGCCGGGTTCACCTTTGACGACCAGATGCGACCAAACGCGACGCTCGCGGTTAACAGTCTGTTAGCGCGAGGCCTGCATGTGCGAACGCTTTCCGGCGACCGGCCCGGCATCGTCTCGGCCCTGGCCAATCGCCTCGGTATTGCCGGGGAAGGCGGTCTCATGCCGGCCGAAAAGCTGGCCCGCATCGTGCAATTGGAGCGCGAGGGCCGCCATGTTCTCATGGTCGGAGACGGGCTCAACGACACCCCGGCAATGGCCCGCGCCCATGTCTCCATGGCCCCGGCCAGCGCCATCGACATCGGTCGCAACGCCGCCGATTTCGTCTTTCTGCGCAATGACTTGAGCGCCGTGCCCCAGGCCGTTTCCGTCGCCGTCGAGGCGCGCGATCTGGTGCGCGAGAACCTCATTCTGGCGCTGATCTACAACCTCATCGCCCTGCCCGTCGCCATTGCCGGCCTGGTCAATCCCTTCATGGCCGCCATCGCCATGTCGGCCTCCTCCGTGGTGGTGGTCCTCAACGCGCTGCGCCTGGGCTGGCGCCCCTTCGGCGCGCCCCGCGCGCGCCGCCCGATCGAACAGGTGGCCGAATGACCGATTTCTTCTATCTCATTCCAATATCTATCATTTTAGGCCTGATTGGCCTCGTGGTTTTCCTCTGGACCATGCGCGATGGCCAGTATGAAGACCTCGACGGCGCCGCCGAGCGCATCCTCTATGACGACGACAAGCCCCGCCCCGACAAGCCCTCGACTTGATCTCGGACAAGGACACCTCCCGCCGGCCCGCTATTGTGGCGCGGTCCGGAGGGAGCCATGCGAGCATCTGATCGCTCATTCGACCACCTAAACCATTGCTATTCCAGCCTTCTCGGCCTGTGCGACGACCTCGAGACCGTGGCCGATCGCCTGCCTTCCGCCGTCCGCCCGCATGATTGCAAGGTGCTCGCCGCCCGCCTCGAACAGCTTCTGGACGAGACCCATCACGAAGAGGAACGGGTGCTGATGCCCCTGCTCATCGCCGATGGCCGCGCCGAATTGCGCCAGCTTGCCAACAGGTTACGCCGCGAGCACGAGGTCGACGCCGTCACCCTGCAGGAGGTGGTCGAGGCTCTCGCCACGCTTGCCGGCGCCCGCCCCATGACCTCGCCGGAGGCCACCGGCTATCTGCTGCGCGCCTTCTTCGAAAGCCTGCGCCGCCACATCCACACCGAACAGGACATCATCGCGCTCATCACCGACGCGCCTAACTGATTGCGTCTCCTGGATTTTTTTCACATGTCCGCCGATCTCGTCTCCCGCTATTCCGCCCCGGTCCCGCGCTATACCAGCTATCCCACGGCGCCGCATTTCCACGCCGGCATCACCCCGCAGACCTATGCGCGCTGGCTGGGCGAAGTGCCTGAAACGGCAAGCATTTCGCTCTATCTGCACATCCCCTATTGCGACCGGCTCTGCTGGTTCTGCGGCTGCCACACCAAGCACACCCTGCGCTACGAGCCCATCGCCAGCTATCTCGAGGCGCTGTTCGCCGAAATCGACTGGGTGGCCGCAAAGCTCGGCGGGCGCGGCCGCGTCACCGCCATCCATTTGGGCGGCGGCTCGCCCACAATGCTTTCCGCCCCCGACATGGCCCGCCTCAAAACCAGGCTGGCCAGCCGCTTCAGCATCGATCAAGCCGCTGAAATCAGTATCGAAATCGACCCCAACGATCTGAGCGAGGACCGTTTCGACGCCATGGCCGAATTCGGCCTGACCCGCGCCAGCGTCGGCGTCCAGGATTTCGACGAGAAGGTGCAGCGGGCCATTAACCGGCTGCAAAGTTTCGAGCAGACCCGCCACGTCATCGATTCCGTGCGCCAGCGCGGCGTCCATTCGGTCAATGTCGACGTGCTCTACGGCCTGCCCTACCAGACGCTGGAGAGCATCACCGCCACCATCGCCCAGGTGCTGACGCTAAACCCCGACCGCACCGCGCTTTTCGGCTATGCCCATGTGCCCTGGATGAAAAAGCACCAGCAGATGATCCCCGAGGCGGCGCTGCCCGATATCCATGCCCGCTACGCCCAATCGCAACTGGCGGCGCGCCTGCTCAACCAGGGCGGCATGGGCTCCATCGGCTTCGACCACTTCGCCAAACCCACCGACAGCCTCGCCATCGCCGCTACAAATGGAAAGCTGCGCCGCAATTTCCAGGGCTATACCGACGACCGCGCCGATTTGCTGATCGGACTGGGCGCCTCGGCCATCGGCCAGTTGCCGCAAGGCTATGTGCAGAACATCACCCCCACCGGCGAATATCAGAAGGCCGTCCTGGCCGGAAACGGCGCCACGACGCGCGGCTTTGCCCTTACCGATGCCGACAGGCTGCACGGCTTTGCCATCGAAGCCCTGCTCTGCCGCTTCGCCCTCACCCGCGCCGAATTGCTGCCCTTCGGCATGGCCGGCCAGGCTCTTTTCGAGATGGCACAGGGATTGGCCGAAACCGACGCCGATGGCCTCTGCGCGGCCGACGCCGAAACCTTCTCCGTCACCGCGCTTGGCCGCCCCTTCGTGCGCAGCATCGCCGCGCGATTCGACACCTATCTGGGCGAAGGCGCGGCGCGGCATTCGCTGGCGGTTTAATCCGCCTCTCCCCGCCATTCTTCGGCCAGCCCCACGCCGGGCAGGCCGAGCAGGTCGATGGCGCGCGCCGCCAGGTGGTCGACGATATCGGCGATGGTCTCGGGCCGCCGGTAGAAGGCCGGCACTGGCGGCATGACGATGGCGCCCATCTCGGTCACCGCCAGCATATTGCGCAAATGCCCCAGATGCAGCGGCGTCTCCCGCGCCAGCAACACCAGCTTCCGCCGCTCCTTGAGCTGCACGTCGGCCGCCCGGCCGATGAGATTGTCGGCCAGCCCGCTGGCAATGCCGGCCAGCGTGCGCATCGAGCAGGGCGCGACGATCATCCCCGCCACGCGATAGGAGCCGCTGGCGAGACTGGCGCCGATATCGGCGGGATCATAGACGCGGGTAGCAAGCGATTGCAGGCGCTCGAAGCTCCCCTCGCCCAGTTCGTGCCGCAGCGTGCGTTGCGCCGCCGGGGAGACCACCAACTCGGTCTCGACGCTGTCAATTTGCGCCAACCGCTCGGCAATGCGCAGCCCGATAGCGGCCCCGGACGCCCCGGTGACAGCGAGAATGACCCGGCTCATGGCAAAATCCCCAACTGGTCCCAAAGCCCATCGACCCTGGCCGTCACATCCGCGCTCATGGCCAGAACCCGTCCCCATTCGCGGTCGGTCTCGGCCCCGATCTTGGTGGTGGCGTCGAGCCCCATCTTGCCGCCCAGCCCCGGCCGGGCCGAGGCGAAATCGAGATAGTCGATGGGTGTATCGGGCACGACCACCAGATCGCGCGGCGCGTCGAACCGCGTGGAAACGGCCCACATCACATCGGCCCAGTTGCGCACGTCGATATCGGGATCGACGGCGATGATGAGCTTGGTCATGCTGAATTGCGGCAGCATCGACCACAGCCCCATCATCACCCGCCGCGCCTGCCCCGGATAGCGCTTGTCGATGGCCACCACCATGGCGCGATAGGAGCAGGCCTCGGGCGGCAGCCAGATATCGGTGATCTCGGCAAACTGCCGCTTGGCCAGGGGCGCGAACAGCGGCGTCATCGCCTCGCCCAGCCGCGACGGCTCGTCGGGCGGGCGGCCGGTATAGGTGGAAAGATAGAGCGGGGAGCGCCGCATGGTGAGCGCCGAAAGCGTCATCACCGGAAAATTCTCCACCGAATTGTAGTAGCCGGTATGGTCCCCGTAAGGACCTTCCGGCGCGGTTTCCGTTGCAGAAACGCTGCCTTCCAGCACGATTTCGCTATCGGCCGGCACCGGCAGGTCGACGCTCACCCCATACGCCAGGCGGCTGGCCTGCCGCCGCAAGACGCCGGCAAAGGAGAGTTCGTTCATGCCTTCAGGCAGCGGCATGACGGCGGCGAGGATGCTGGCCGGATCGGCGCCGATGGCAACGGCCACCGGCATGTCGCGGCCCTGCTGCTGCCAGAGCCGGTGGTGGCGCGCCCCGCCCCGGCTGGGCAGCCAGCGGATGATGGCCCGATCACGCCCTAGTACCTGCATGCGGTAGATGCCAACATTGATGTCCAGCGGATCGTCCGGCGCCCGCGTGATGACCAGCGGCCAGGTGATGAGCGGCGCCGGCTCGCCCGGCCAGCACCACTGGATGGGCAATTGCCCCAGATCGATCTCCCCGCCCTGCCGCACCTGCTGCTGGCAGGCCGGATTGCGCACGAAACGGCTGCGCAGCGAGAGGGCGGCCTTGAGCATGTCGCGCCGCGCCCAGGCCGCGCGCAGGTCGCGCGGCGGCTGGGGAGAGCGCAACTCCGCCATGGCCTCGCCCAGCGCCGGCAGATCGGCTTCGTCCAGCCCCATGGCCAGCGCGATGCGCTCCACCGTGCCGAAGAGGTTGACCAGGACCGGCATGGGGCTTTCCCTGCCATCGGCCAGGACCGGCTGCTCGATCAGCAATGCCGGCCCACCCGCATGCAGGGTGCGGCGGTGGATCTCGGTCAGCTCATGGCGGATGCTGACCGGCGCGGTGACGCGCCGCAACAGGCCCCTTTGCTCCAGAAGATCGAGAAAGGCCCGCAAATCGCCGGCGATGGGATGCTTCTGAAGAGGCAGGAGGGGCTGTGACATGGCCGCCCACCCTTACCCCGGATCAAAGCCGTTCTTCCTTGCGCCGGATCAAAGCAGCGCCCTTCCGGGCCCCTTAATCTGGGTCTCAGCACAGTTCACAGGACGAGACAGATGCTGCTGCCGCGCCCCTTATCCATGAGCCTCAACCGTGTACCCCTGCCGGTGGTGCAACAGGTGGTGCAGGCCATTTTCGCGCGTGCGCTGACCCAGCATCCCGGCCTTTTCGACCGGCTGGGCGAGCATGCCGACAAGCTCTTCCGCTTCACCCCGGCCGACCTCGATCTCAGCTTCGTCGTCCACCCCGCCGCCCGCACCATCCAGGTCTATCGCAAGGCCAAGGCGCCGCCGGCCGCCGCCTCCGTTTCCGGGCCGCTGCTGACGCTGCTGGCGCTGCTCGAAGGCCGGATCGATGGCGATGCGGTGTTCTTCTCGCGCAGCCTGGGCGTGTCTGGAGACATGGAGGCCATGCTGGCCCTGCGCAACGGGCTCGACGATTGCGGGTTCGATCTGCCCGCGGACCTTTCCGGCATGGCCGGCCCCCTGGCAGGTCCCTTCCGCCAACTGGCCGAGAAACTGCGCGAGCGCGCACTGGCAGGACTGGTCTAGACATGGAACTCATCTGCCCCGCCGGAACCCCAGCCGCCTATCGTGAAGCCGTCGAGGCCGGCGCCGACGCCGTCTATTGCGGCTTCCGCGACGAGACCAATGCCCGCAATTTCCCGGGCCTCAATTTCACCCGCGATGAAATGCGCGAGGCCGTGGCCTATGGCCGCGCCCGCAATGTGCACACCTATGTGGCGCTCAACACCTTCATGCGCGCCGGGGCCGAGGACACCTGGTATCGGGCCGCCGACGACGCCGTGGCCGCCGGCGCCCATGCGCTGATCCTGGCCGACATGGCGCTGATGGACTATGTCGCCACCATCTATCCCGACCAGCGCCTGCATGTTTCCGTGCAGGCCTCGGCCGCCAATGCCGACGCCGTCAATTTCATGGTCGAGAGTTTTAGGGCCAAGCGGCTGGTGCTGCCGCGCGTCCTGACCGTGGCCGAAATCGCCGCGCTCGCCCGCCAGGTCGATTGCGAGCTGGAAGTCTTCGCCTTTGGCGGGCTGTGCGTGATGGCCGAGGGGCGCTGCTCGCTTTCCTCCTACGTCACCGGCCAATCGCCCAACATGCAGGGCGTCTGCTCGCCCGCCAGCCATGTGCGCTACCGCGAGGATGGCGGCGAGATGGTGTCCGAGCTGGCCGGCTTCACCATCAACCGCTTCGGCCAGGGCGAGGCGGCCGGCTATCCCACGCTGTGCAAGGGGCGCTTCCACATCGCCGAATCGGACGCCTATGCCTTCGAAGACCCGGTGAGCCTCGACGTCATGGACCAGCTCGACGCGCTGCGCGCCGCCGGCGTCACCGCCCTCAAGATCGAAGGCCGCCAGCGCGGCAAGGCCTATGTGGCCGAGGTCGTCTCGCGCTTGCGCCACGCCCTTTCCGCTCCGCCCGAGGAGCGGCAGGCCCATCTCGCCCAATTGCGCCGGCTGAGCGAAGGCCAGCGCACCACGACCGGCGCCTATGAGAAGAAGTGGCGCTGACCATGGCCGATCCAAACGCGCTCAAGATCACCATGGGTCCGGTGCCCTATCTCTGGCCGGGTGAGAAATGGCGCGATTTCTATTACCGCATCGCTGAGTCGGGGCATGTCGATGCGGTAACGCTGGGTGAAGTGGTCTGCTCCAAGCGGGACCATTTCACCCGGCCCTTCCTCGACGCGGTGGTGCAGCGGCTGACCGATGCCGGCAAATCGGTGGCGCTGGCCAGCCTGGCGCTGGTGACCCAGGAGCGCGAAGCCAAGGCCACCCGCCAGCTTGCCGCTTCCCAGGCGCTGGTCGAAGCTAACGACCTTTCGGCGCTGCGGCTGCTTTCTGGGCGGCCGCATCTCGTCGGCCCCTTCGTCAATGTCTATAACGGCGCCACCGCCCGGCTGCTGGCGAAACGCGGCGCCACCCGCATCTGCCTGGGCCCCGAGCTGCCCGCCGCTTCGATCGCCTCCATCACCGCCGGGGCGCCGGAAATCGAATACGAGATCTTTGCCTTCGGTCGCCTGCCGCTGGCCATTTCCGCCCGCTGCGCCCATGCCCGGGCCAAGGGCCACAGCAAGGACAATTGCCAGTTCGTCTGCGGCGAGGAGCCCGACGGGCTCGACGTCGACACGCTTGACGGCCAGCCCTTCCTCACCGTCAATGGCGTGCAGACCATGTCGCGCCATTGCCAAGTGCTGCTGGCCGACCTGCCCGATCTGGCCGGCATGGGCATCACTCATCTGCGCCTTTCCCCGCAGGATTGCGACATGGTGGCGGTGGCCGCGCTTTACGCAGGGGTGCGCGACGGCGCCCTGGAGCCGGGGGAAGCCGTGGAGCGGCTGCAAACCGTCTATGACGCCGCCCCTTACGCCAACGGGTTCCTGCATGGCCGGGCCGGCATGGAGTGGGTGGCGGCATGAACATGCACCAACACCAGCCGCAGGCCGGCGATTCCGGTGCCTTCGTCAACCGCATTCGCGGCATCATCGGCACGGTGGCGCTCGATTGCGACTGCCGCCAGCGCGTCAACGACGCCCTGCAGCGCTTCATCGAAATGGAGCAGCAGCGCGAGACCCGCCGGCATCTGCTCTCCTCGCGCCAGCACCGCGCCGCCATCGCCGCGCTGGTCGACCTGCTGGCCGAGCTCGAAGATATCAGCTGGCGGGAGGCGGACCGAACCGTCTTCGCCGAATTGGCGCATCTGTTCGAGGATATTGCCGGACACGCCCTGCGCGGCGCCGAGGACCTGCGGCTGATGGAAAAGGATTTTCCCGCATGAGCGCGGCCAAGCGCCACCTGCTGACCCTGGCGGGCTTCGTGCTGCTGGCGCTGGGCCTGGTCGGCGTCGTCCTGCCGCTCTTGCCGACGACGCCCTTCCTGCTGGCCGCCGCCGCCTGCTTCTCGCGCTCCTTTCCGCGCCTCGAGGCCTGGCTGCTCGACCACCCCCGGCTGGGCCCGCCCTTGCGCGACTGGCGCCGCTCGGGTGCCATTTCCAGCCGTGCCAAGGCCCTCGCCGTCACCGCCATGGCGGCAAGCTATACCATCTTCCTGCTGACGGCGGACGTGGCCCTGCCCCTGCGCCTCCTGGTGGCGGCCGTCATGGCCGGTTGCGCGGTTTTCGTGCTCACCCGGCCCAACCCGCGGCGGCAAGGTGGAAACGCGCATTCAATGCAGTAATTCTGCATTATGTGACGAATAATATTCGCTTTCATTGAATTATAATTGCTCTAAGCTGGCTTTACCGCGGGCGCCGGAAGGCGTGGCCCGGACGGGAAGCGAGCATGGCAACCTTAATCGTACTGGCTCTGGTCATCACGCTGTGCTGGAAGGCACGCGAAGTCGCCGACGCTCTCGACATGCGGCGCTGGAGCGATTTCTACCCCGAGCCGCCCCCTTATGGCGGCAGCCCGGCCCCTCCCGAAAATGCGGCCGAAACCCCATCCGGTCCCCTGGCCGAGATCCTCGCCCGCAGCCCCCAGCGCAATGCCGAGACCTTCCTCAAGGGCGCCGGGGAAACCTATGAGCTGGTGGTCACCGCCTTTGCCTCGGGCGATCTTGAACCGGTGCGCTACCTCCTGGGCGACGAGCTGGCCGCCGATTTTTCCGCTGCCATCGCCGAGCGCCGGCAACGCGGCGAAAAGCTGACGGTGACCTTTATCGGCCTCACCGGCCTCGATATTGTCGATGGCGCTATCGAAGGCGAGACGGCCTGGCTCGACGTGCGCATCGTGGGACAGATGGTGTCCGTGCTGCGCGACAACATGGGCGCCGTGCTGCTCGGCGATCCGCTGCGCGTGGTCGACATGCCCGAGATATGGACTTTCGAGCGCAACATGAACGCGGCCGATCCCGTATGGCGGCTGGTGACAACCGAGCCCGAAGAATGAGCCCAGTGCCGCAGTGGCGCCTCAAGCGGATCTACGACCCCAAGGCCGATGGCGACGGCACGCGGGTGCTGGTCGACCGGCTGTGGCCGCGCGGCCTTTCCAAACACGACGCCGCCATCGATCTCTGGCTCAAATCCATCGCCCCCAGCACCGATCTGCGCCACTGGTTCAACCACCAGCCCGAGCGCTGGATGGAATTTTCCCAACGCTACCGCAAGGAACTGGCCGAAAACAAAGAGGGGGTGGCGCAGCTGGAAAAGCTGGCGGCCTCCGGGCCGGTGACCCTGCTTTATGCGGCGCGCGACACCGAGCATAATCAGGCCCTGGTGCTTTTGAGCTATCTGGAGGACAGGACCCAGCATGATTGACCTGGCCGATAGTGCTGCCTGCCGTCTCCTGGGTTGCCGGGTGCCCCTGGTGCTGGCCGGCATGGGGGGCGTCGCCCGCCACGAGCTGGTGGCGGCGGTGACCGAGGCCGGCGGCTTCGGTTTTCTGGGCATGGTGCGCGAACCGGTGGCGCTCATCGAAAGCGAGGTGGCCGCCCTGCGCGCGCGCGGCCATACGCGCTTCGGCGTCAATCTCATTCCGGCGGCAACGCCGCCCGAGCTGCTCGAGGCGCAGTTGGCCGCCTGCATCCGCCTGGACGTGCCGGTGATCTGCCTTTTCTGGGATATTGATCCGGCCATCGTCGCGCGGTGCAAAGCGGCCGGCATGATCGTCTGCTGGCAGGTCGGCTCGGTGGACGAGGCGATTGCCGCCGAGCGGGCCGGCGTCGATATCGTCATCGCCCAGGGCCGCGAGGCCGGTGGGCATGTGCGCGGCACGCGGCGCCTGGCCGAGCTGCTGCCCGAAGTGGTGGCGGCGGTGGATTGCCCGGTCCTTGCGGCGGGCGGCCTCGCCAGCGGCGGCGACCTGGTGGTGGCAAGAGCCCTGGGTGCCGACGGCATCGTCATGGGGACGGCGCTGATGGCCACCGAGGAGGCCTTCGCCCACCCCTATCACAAGCAGCGCCTGCTCGAAGCGCAGGCCGACGACACGGTGCTCACCGGCATCTTCCACATCAACTGGCCCATCGGCGCACCGGTGCGCGTCATCAAGAGCCCCGTCACCGGCGGTCTTTTCGGCCGGGGCGACAGCCCCGAGCGCCGCGTCATCGGCGATGAAGAGGGCCGGCCGATCTATCTTTTCAGCACCGATTCACCTCTGCGTTCCATGACTGGCGATTTCGCCGTCATGGCCCTTTATGCCGGCACCGGCGTCGGCAGGATCGAGACGATACCGCCCGCCGGCGAGCGCATGGCGTCCATCCTGGGCGAGGCCCGATCGCTACTCGGCTCTCCCGCCGACAGTGCGGCCGAAGCCAGCTCGCCCGTCTGCTATGCCGGGGAATTTAACAACGCCTATATGGGCAGCCCCGAGCCGGAGGAAATCGCAGCCACCTGCGCCGCATTGGCCGGTGAGCTGCGCCAGGCCCTGCATCTGGCGCTGGCCGCCCATTCGGACGAGAACGCCTTCGGCGCCCCGCCTTTCGGCGACGAGGCCCCCGCCTATGCCGGCTGGCTGCTGGCGCTCGAGGCCGATCGGGGGGCCCAAGCTCCCCAGGGCTGCGACATGCCCACCCTTCTCAAGTCCATGCAGGCGCGCATCGACGCCATCGTCGCCCGCCTGCCGGAAACGGGCCTGCGCACCCAGCTCGGCCAATTGCGGCAATTCCTCACCGTAGAGCAGCTTCGCCGGGCAAAGCCGGCGGCGGCGCGGAAAGGCAAGCTCGAAACCCTGTCCGCATCCGATCGATGAGCGCTGTTTCGGTGCGGCTCGAATAGACCATGTGCACCGAATAGGAAAATTCCGGCGCCTCGGGCACGCGCCACACCTCCTGCGCCAGAAGATGCGGCTGCACGGCGCTGAGCCGGAAATAGCCTGCCCCACCCACGCGCAGCAGATAGCGCAACGCCAGCGGCCCATGGGAGATGAAGACGCCGGGGCTGGCCATGCGCGGATAGGCCGCCTGGTGGCTGGCGGCAAAGGCCGGCCCCCAATCGACATGGATATACTCTTCCGGCGCCCCGGCATCGCCCCCCGGCGTTGTGGTCACCATCACCAGCTTTTCCTCGGCCAGCAATTCGGCCACCGTGCCGCTGGCCTGGCGCGGCGGATCATAGAGCAGCGCCATGTCGAGCGAACCGTTCTGCACCGCTTCCAGCAGGCGGCCGGGCGTGTCGACCTCCCCGCGCAGGGCGATGTCGGGCGCTTCCCGCTTCATCCACACCAGCCATTCGACCAGCACCGGGTTCCACAGGCTGATCTCGGCGCCGACGCTGGCAATATCCACCCGCCCCTGCGGCAAGCCCACCTGCTGGCGCGCCCGGTCCCACACCTGCACCAGCGTGGAGGCGTGGCGCACGAAGCGCTCTCCCGCCGGCGTCAGCCGCGCGCCCGACTTGTTGCGGATGAAGAGCCGCCGCCCCAACTGCTCCTCAAGCGCATGCACGCGCGCGCTGACCGCCGTCTGCGTCACGTTGAGCCGCCCCGCCGCCGCCACGAAACTGCCGGTCTCAGCAATTTCCAGAAACGTCTTCGCCAGCGCGATATCCATGGCCGACCACCAATTTTTCTGGGCCTATGGCCCGATCATATTGGCTTGGCTGGAGTTATCCGCCCTGTCAACCGGCACCGATCTCAGGAAGTGTGCGAGAGGATATTGATGACCTTGCCCAAAGGATCGCGCACGAAAAAGCGGCGAACACCCCAGGGCTCGTCGCAGAGCGGATAAACGATCTCGAACCCCTCGGCCCGGGCGCGCTCATGGACCTCATCCACATTGTCGACCTCGATGGACAGGGCCGGAACCGGGGTTCCCGATCCGCCCTCGCTGGCGACGCTGACCTGGGGCCGCTGGCTCGCCTCGCTGGCAAAGGTCACAATCCAGCCATGGTCCATGACGATATCCAGCCCGAGCAGCCGCTCATAGAATGGCCGGACCGCCTGAGGGTCGTCGGCAGCCAGATTGGCAAGGATCCTGAGAACAGCCATCTTCTCTCCTTCCGCAGGAATCGCAAACTCGGGCAGGTCCGCCCCCATAGAATGCGCGGCCAGCGGCGGCGCGATCAAGCGCACGGGGTCAATCGTGATCCAGCGTTGCTTCGAGACCGGAGACCAGGACCTCGAGGCCATAATTGAAGGTCACCTCCGCGTCTTCACCGTCCATTTCCTCGAATATTTTCGAGAGAGGCCCATCCCTCGATGAGCCCCTACCTGATTTGCCCGGATGGCGAGGCGCTGATCCGCTTTCTCCAAGAGGCATTCGGCGGAGCGCTGCTGCGGCGCGACGCCCGCCCAGTCCGGTGGGCCGCACATCCATCTCTATGTCCCGGATGCATCGGCCACATTTGAGCGCGCCGTCGCGGCGGGCGCATGTCGTGCAGCAGCCCGAGAGAAAACGGGACGACGACGATCTGCGCGCGGGCGTCCAGGACCCATGGGGCACGACATGGTGGATCGCCTCGCAATAGCCGCGAGAGGCCACACCGCATCGGCAGCACGCAGTCTCAATCCAGGTCGAGATGGAGGAAGTGATTGAACGCGGTTTGAACATGCGTTGAATAGGCTTCGCCCTTGCGGAAACCGTATTTCCCATAGAGCGCCAAGGCGGCCTCGAATGCCTTTCCGCTGCCCGTTTCAAGGCTGAGCCGCCGCAGGCCCCGCGACCGGGCGGCCGCGATGATGGTGCGCAGAATGGCGGCGCCAGCGCCGCGCCCGATGAAATCGGGATGCGTTCGCATCGACTTGATCTCGCCCGCTTCGCCGGACAGCATTTTCAGTGCACCGATACTGGCGATCTTCTGATTTTCCCAGGCGCTCCAGACGGTCACATCCGGAGCCTGCAGGGCCGACAACCCGAGGAAGGTCGCCCCCGGCGGCACGTTTTCATTCATTCCGGCAAGATGGAAAGCGATCAGATCCCGCGACTGCTCATTGGTCAGATCGTCTTCGATAACATCAAACACCATAATATCGCGGGCCTCATGATCCGCTTCCCTCGATAGCCCAATTCGGCAAACCCATGAGCCGTCTAGCGCCAGGGGTCTCCCATGAAGCCGATAAAAATGGGATTGGTGACGGCGTGGAGCTGGGCGGTCTGATCGCGTATCTCGCAGACGAACCAGTCGCCCGCCTGCGCATCCAGCCTCACCTTGGCGCTTCCCGGCCCATCGCATTGCCAGCTTTCGAGGCGTTTGTCGCGCCGGATCAGCACGACGGTCAGGTTGGCCGCAACCTGTTCGGTGTCGGCCCAGCGGCAAGAGAGTTCGATGGGTCCGGGCCTGACCATATCGCCCATGCCCGCCATTTCGCCGTCGGGGCCGATGGCGGTCAGCAGGAGTTCGGGGCCGCTCGAAACATAGGAGTGCCCGGCCCGTAAAGCGGCGAGCAGCGCGGGTTCGGTATTGTCCTCGGCCTGCACCATGTTAAAGCCCAGCCGCCCCGCGCTGCCCACGAGGCGACGATGCGTGTCCGTGCCCGTCGTAGCCACCATGCGGTAGCCCTGATTGAGCCAGCGATAGAAGGTGTAAAGGCCCTGCTCGTTGTGGGTCCGCTCCTCCCAGACGCGGTTCCAGATCTCCACATGACGGGCCACGCCCGGCATGAGATCGGAAAACGCCCAGCGGCAGCCGGTGCAGAAGGGATGGCCCTCCGTTTTGGGATGAGCAATGATAAAGAGCTTGCCCGCCTCGGCCAGCATCTGGGCGCGTGCGCTCAGGGTCTGCCCATCCCGAACGCGCCAGTCGACCGGCTCACGCGTGCCCAGCACCAGAGCATGACCGTTATAGGTGGTCAGCTCCGTGCCGCCGATAATGGTCAGGGCTTCGCCGGCCCTCCGGTCCAGCTCCCCAATGCCCGAAACCGTATTGTGATCGGTCAGCGCGACGAAATCGTAGCCGCGTTCCAGCGCATAGGCGAGATACTCCTCGACGCTGAGGTTGGCGTCGGAATGGATGGTGTGTCCGTGCAGATCGCCACGATACCATCCCGGTCCTCTGCGCCGGAAGCCTGCAAGCGGGCTGATCTCCTGCGGAGGAAGCGCCGTTTCTTCGGTCAGCCACTCCACTTCGAGCCGATAGTCGACATTGCCGGGCGGCAGGATGCGGTGAACGTCGATCTCGACATGCCATTCGCCGGCTTCGATCGGTCCGGGCAGATAGCCCGGCGAGGCATAGGCGGTGGAAATGACCGGGCTTTGATCGGCATTGTTGTGCCGGGTGCCGCGCGCGCCCCCGGGCCCATAGACCGAAATCGAAAGCTGGTGGGGAATGTCACCGATGCCGGGATGCAGCGGCGCATGGGTAAAGCGCACACGCAACGTTCCCGCACCCTCCGGGACGATGACGGAATGGCGTTTATGGGTCGCCATGTCATCGAGGGTCAAACGCCCTTCGAACTGAATCACTAGATCACTCGCCCTCATTCCCGCTCACTGCAATCTAGCCTTCCCGCACGCAAGAGAACAGGCCTGTTACAATGGCGGGAGGGGCCGGATCGCAGATTGTCCGCTGGACAGTTCCGCGAACGCCCCTCCCTTGCCTCAGGCCAGAAATTCCTCGTCCTTGCCCAGGAATTTGAACAGCAGCACGATGGGAATGAGGCTCACCACGATCAGCACCGTCCCGACGACCGAGGCCGCGCCGAAATTGCCTTGCAGCACATAACCGAACACTTCCACCGGCAGCGTACGCGTCGAGCCGCCATAAAGGATGACGGTGGAGTTGAACTCCTTGGCCACGGTTGCCCAGGTGAGCAGCGCCCCCGACAGGATGGCCGGCGAGATCATCGGCACGGTGATGCGCCAGAAGGTGCGGCCGGGCGGCACGCCCAGATTGATCGAGGCCTCCTCGGTATGGGTGCCGATCTGGCTCAGCATGCCCGAAATCGAGCGGATCGAATAAGGCAGGCGGCGCAGGAAATAGACCATCAGCAGAATGATGATCGTGCCGCCCAGATAGAAGGGCGCGCCGCCATAGCTGACGCTGACGGCGATGCCGATCACCACCCCGGCCACCGCGAAGGGCACCATGGAGAAAGCGTCCAGCAGGCCGGCCAGCCGATCTCGCCGCCGCGTCACCACATAGCCCACCAGGCACCCGGCCAGCACGCAGAGCAGCGTGGCGATGGTGGAGAAGAACAGCGTGTTGAACAGCGCCGTGGGCAGCCTTATCGCGCTGGTATAGCCCTCGAGGGTGAACTCCCCGGTGAGCAGCGGCCCGCGCGACTTGAGGAAGGAGGAGAAGACGATGGCCATAAGCGGCAGGCCCGCCCCCAGCACCACGGCATAGACGAAGGCGGTGGCACCGACGAGCTTGCCGCCCGAGAGTTTGCGGTTCATCAGCGGCTTGACCGTCTCCTGCCCGAAGGAGCGCCGGCGGGCATACCAGCGCTGAAGGAACAGCGCACCCACCGTCACGACCAGCAGGATCAGCGACAGCGAGCTGGCCACTCTGGGGTTGCCGCCATGCTCGTTGACGAATTCGGTGTAGATGACGCTGGCCATCACCCGATAGCCCTCCCCGATAATCATCGGCGTGCCGAAATCGGCGAAGGAGGTGACGAAGACCAGAAGCGCCCCGGTGGAAATGGACGGGATAATCAGCGGCAGGATCGCCGTCATGATGACGTTGAGCGGCTTGCGTCCCAGATTGAGCGCGGCGTCCTCAATGCTCTGGTCGACCGATTTCAGCCCTGCGCTCACCATCAGGAAGACGAAGGGGAAGCCTTGCAGGATAAAGACCAGGATGATGCCGCCCCAGCCATAGATGGTGGGCGACTTGATGCCCAGATCGGCCAGGAAATTGGTAATCACCCCATTGCGGCCCAGCAGCAATATCCAGGCATAGGCGCCGATGAAGGGTGGCGACACGAAGGTCAGCACGATGAAGGCGCGGATCAGCAGCTTTCCGGGAATATTGAAGCGCGTCACCATATAAGCGACCGGCACGCCCAGGGCCGTCGCCCCGATGGTGGCGAAAATCCCCACCGTCACGCTGTTAATCAGCGTTTCGTAGTAATAGCGCTTGGTGAAGAAATCGACATAGGCATCGAGCGCCGTGGCCCCGCTGCTCGATGACGACATCATGCTGGAGATGAACAGCCGCGCCAGCGGGTAGATCAGGAGCGCCACGAACAGCAGCACCGCCCCGATGGTGACCAGGCTCCAGAAATTGATTGCCGGCCTGCGCCGGGGGCTGGGAGTCGGCCCTCCGGCAAGCGGCGCTTCAGCAACGCCGCTCATAGCTCGACATCCTGTTCGGCGCCGGGAAAGGCCATGACTTCGCTGGGGTCGAGATGGAAGGTGAGGCTGGAGCCCTCCACGATTCCCCGCTCGACTTCGCGCGCATTGAGCTGGATCGATACCGGGCGCTCGAGCCCGCAATCCAGTTCCAGCCGCACATAGGACCCCAGATAGGTCTTGGCCACGACCGTGCCGGTGAAGCCGTTGACATCGGATCCGGCCGGACGCAGCACGGCGTCCTGCGGGCGGAAGCCGATCCATGCCGGCCCGGGGCCCGCCTTGCCGGGGTGGCCCGATATCAGCTTGACCCCGGAAGCCATGGTGATGGCGAGGCCGTCACCCGCGGGTTCGGCGGTGCCCCGCAGGAAATTGCCTTCCCCGATGAACTCGGCCACGCTGAGCGTGGCGGGGGTGGTGTAAACCTCTTCAGGCGTGCCCACCTGGAGCACCTTGCCACCGCTCATCACCGCCATGCGGTCGGACAGGCTCAGCGCCTCTTCCTGGTCATGGGTGACGTAGATGGTGGTGATGCCCAGATTGCGTTGCAGCTTTTTCAAATCATTGCGCAGGCGCACGCGCAGCTTCGCGTCCAGATTGGCCAGCGGCTCGTCCATCAGCAGGACGCGCGGACGGATCACCACGGCGCGGGCAATGACCACGCGCTGCTGCTGCCCGCCCGAAAGCTGCTTGGGCATGCGCTTTTCATAGCCGGCCAGGTCGACCATTTCGAGCACGTCCTTGATGCGCCCGACGGCCTCGGCCCCGGTGATGCCCCGGCTCTTGAGCCCATAGGCCACATTGTCCCAGACGCTGAGATGGGGAAACACCGCGTAGTTCTGGAACACCATGCCGGTATCGCGGTCATAGGCCGGCACATCGTCCACCACCTGGTCGCCCAGCGTGATCGTGCCCGAACTCTGGCGGTAAAACCCGGCAATGGAGCGCAGCAGCGTGGTCTTGCCGCAGCCGCTCGGGCCCAGAAGGGTGAAGAACTCGCCCGATTTGATCGAGATATTGGCGTTGTCGACCGCAACGACATTCCCGAAGGTCACGGAAATACCGTCTAGGCGCACGGAAGAGCTGGATCGGTTGTTCGACATGGCGATGCTTTGCGGATAGGGCCGGCAGACGGCGGCAAACAGGGATGAAGGGTCCGGCGGGCAATGCCGGCCGGACCCCGGAGAAATCAGGCGATCAACGGGTGTTGATCATGATTTCCTTCCATTTTGCCAGCCACTCGGCCTGCTCGGTCACCGCCTCGGGCGGATAGGTCAGCAGGTGCAGGTCAGCCGCCGACGGCATGGTGTCGGGGAAGACGACATTGGCATTGGTCGGACGCCGGCCGGGGAACTTGTCCACCAGCGCCTGCTGCTGCGGCTGCGCCAGGATGAAATCGGCGAACTTGTCGGCATTGGCTTCGTTGGGCCCGCCCTTCATGCGGAACAGCCCTTCGACCTGGATTATCACCCCGTCCTCAGGATAGACGATGCCGACATTGCCGCTGGGGAGCCAGCGATGCGCACCCTCCTCATAGGCGACACCCAGCTCGACCTCGCCATTGCCGACCGCGGTGAACGGCCCGCTGGAGCTATCGACGACGGTCATGTTCTTGGCCATGGCCTCGACCAGTTCCCAGCCGCCGATTTCCTTCCAGGCCACGAGAGCAGCGTAGGAGGAGCTGGAGGAGGCCGGATTGGCGTACTGGATCTTGCCCTGCCACTTGGGATCGGCCAGCTCGGCCCAGGTCTTGGGCGCCTCCTCGTCCGAAACCAGGTTCTTGTTATAGACGATCACCATGGTGAAGGCGCCCGGAGGCGCATTGAAGCCGGCCGGATCGAGAAATTCGGGGAAGATCTCCGCCAGAACCGGGGAATCGTATTTGTTGAACAGGTCCGGCGCCGAACCGCCGGTATAGGCGCCACCGCCCCACAGCACGTCGCCCAGCGGCCTGCCGCCTTCGGCCTTGATGCGGCTCAGCAATTCGCCGGTGCCCCCGGTGATGAGGTCCACCCGCACGCCCGGATTTTCCGCCTCGAAGGCGGAAATATAGTAATCCACCATCTCAATGGGATGCGAGGAGTAGAGGACCAGGGAATCCGTCGCCTCCTGCGCCTGCGCCGGCATGGCTGCCAGCATGGTGGCGGCAGCGGTCAGTCCTAGTATCAGCTTGCTCAAATCTTCCTCCCTCAATGGATCGGCCCGAAGCTTTTTCTCTTCATGGTGCCGACCGGCTAGAAGCCTTATCCTGCGCAGGATTGCGCAAAACAGATCTGCTGACAAGGGGAAATGATATCATAACGCCAAAAATTGGAGGCCATTGGAATACCTGCTCTACAAATTGGCATAGTTTCTTCAATTGTGGGCGCAATGGACCGCCCGACGCATCGAGCACGCAGCCGGCTGAAGTAAGGCTATGGACCTGTGACGACGGCAACGCCGATGGGCGTGCGCGGCAACCATGATCGGGCCCCGGGCAAGGCCGGAGCGTCATTGAGCCAGTGTTTTCCTGCGCAAGCCAGCCGGCTCCGCGGCACGCCTATTGTGCCTGGGTCCCGTCGGCACCATGGCCCGGCACGATGCGCACGTCCACACCGGCATTTTCCAGCATCCGCACCGTCGCCTCGCTGACACCGTCATCGGTGATGACAATTCCGACGCGCGAGAGCGGCAGCGTCACGTTGCGGGCGGGAATGGAGAATTTCCGGCTATCGGCCAGAACGATGATCTGGTCCGCATTGGCGCTCAATTCCTGCACGGACCGCACCAATAGCGGATGCGATTCGAGAACGCCGAGCGGCCCGAGAGCCTGCGCTCCAATGAAAAATTTTGAGCCGTAGAATTCGGGTTTCTGCGAAGGGGAATAGATGATCCTCGGCTCGCGATGCAATTCCCCCCCGGCCAGGGTTACGCTGCAGCTTCCATGTTCGCCCAGATAGGCCGCGAGCGGCATGGAATTTGTAAACAGCCGGATATTGCGCTCGGCAAGCCGCACTCCCAGGTGAAAGCAGGTCGAGCCGCCATGTATGATGACCGAGTCCCCGTCCTGGATCATCGTGGCCGCCATATCGGCGATCATGCGCTTGGCCTCGGCGGCAAGGTCCCGGTTCTGATCGTAGGGTTTTGCGTAATTGGGCGTGCGCTTTGCGCCTTCCAGGGCGGCAACGCCCCCATAGACCTTTCGAGCCGCGCCCCGCTCTTCGAGTTCTTCGATATCGCGACGGATCGTGGAGGTCGAAACCCCCAGATGGTCCTGTAAATCCCGAACCGAAGCAAACGGATGGGTGAGCAGGAAATCCAATATCAGTTGATGCCGGTCTCCGCTTCGCATTCGTTTTTCCTATAGAATAATGACGGGATGGACGCGGTCCTGCGCCGGGCTTGAAGAATGTAGCGCCTGCTCGATGACATCGGGCGCCAGGGTCCAGTGCCCCACGATACTATCTCCATAACCCCGATCGAGGTTGCCCCGATAGGCGATGGCGCCGTCCCCTCCGGGAGGGGAATGGCGCGCTCTGCATCCGCCATATCGCAATGGAAGAAATTTGTCACCGCGCTCGGCTCGAGAACGATACGAGCCCTGATCCATCGCCCTAATGAACCAACTCTACCAATTTATAGAACATGTGTTCCAATAATCTCCATATTCTGGCGTCATAGTGTCATTTTTCCTTGCCATTAGGCTTATTCTGCGCAATTCATGCGCGTGATACTGCGCCATCCGTGCTGGGATAGAAGCCAAGCGATCCGATGAATCACGCGGGTGGCGGCGTCAGGCGCGGGTTTCGCTGCCGGACTTCGCATCCCCTCGCGATCAAGGATCGATAACATGCACGACTCATCTGCCGAGGACGCCGAGCTCGCCGAGCTGCGCATTTTTTCCGCCCGGATCGGATCGGATCCGCTCCTCATTCAGGGCGCGGGCGGCAATACCTCGCTCAAGATCGGCGAAAAGCTCTGGATCAAGGCCTCGGGAACGCAACTTGCCGAGGCGCTCGATCGGCAGATCATGGTCCCCATCGCCATGGCGCCGCTGCTCGATGCCGTCTCCCGTCTGGACGATGCCGCCGAACACGCCGAACGCTTCATCGTGGGCGGTTCCGGACCGGACAGTCTGCGCCCCTCGATCGAAACGACGCTTCACGCCGTGATGCCCCAGCGGGTGGTGGTGCATGTCCACTGCGTCAACACCATCGCGCTCGTCGTGCGCAGCGATGGCGAGACCGAACTGGCCAGACGGTTGCAGGGCCTTGACTGGGCGCTCATTCCCTATGTGCGGCCGGGCCTGCCGCTGGCGCTCGCGGTGGCGGAACATGTCCCATCGCGGCCGCAGGTCCTGGTTATGGCCAATCACGGGCTGGTCGTGGCCGCCGAAACCATCGCTGCCGCCGAGGCCTTGCTCCACGACGTCACGCACCGGCTCGCGGTACCGGCCCGTCCCACCGGTCCCGCAGATATCGATGCCTTGCGCGCGCTGGTCGCGGGCGCGGGGGACATTGCGTTCAGGCTGCCCGGCGATGAAGCTGCCCATGCGGTGGCGCTCGATCCGGAAAGTCTCGATATCGCGTCGCGCGGGAGCCTTTATCCCGACCATGTCATTTTTCTGGGCGACGGGCCGGCCATCGCCCGCCCTTCCGAAGACGTATCGGCCGTCATCCAGCGCATGGGGCACGCGCCCGTATCCATCATCTTTCCGGGGCTCGGCGTGCTCATGCGGCACGATGCGACCAGGCAGGCCGATGGGATGGCGCGGTGTCTCTCCGACGTCGCCGCGCGAATACCGGGCGAAGCGTCCGTTCGTGTGCTGACGCACGACGAGCGTTCGCAACTGACCAATTGGGATGCCGAAAAATACCGCCAGGCGCTGGCCCGGAAAACCGCCCCCGCCGAGGTCATGAACTGACGATGACGTTGCTCGCCATGAAAGCCGTATCCCTCCTCGCCCCGACCGTTGCGGAGCCGTTCAGGTGAACTCACTCGTTGCAGGCATCGATCTGGGAACGACGGGCGCGCGGGTGGTGGTTATGACGCCATCACTGGAAATCGTGGCGCAGGGGGCCGCGGGCCTCGACCAGCGCGGAACCCGGGCCCAATCCCCCCAGGCCTGGTGGCAGGCCGTCGAGACGGCGCTGAAACAAGCCGTTTCCGGTATCGACCGGGCCTTGATCCGGGCCATCGCCGTCGATGCAACATCGGGCACCGTGCTGCCGGTCGATGCCGAAGGCAATCCGCTCGCCCAGCCGCTCATGTATAATGAGAGCGTGCGCGACGAAGCGGTGCATGAACGCATCGCGTCTGTGATCGCGGGCGAGAGCGCTGCGCACGGACCAACCTCGGGATTGGCCAAAGCATTGGCGTTCCAGGATATTCCCGATGTGAAAAAAGTCCTGCACCAAGCGGACTGGATCGCGGGGCGTTTCACCGGCCGCTTCGATACCAGCGACGAGAACAATGCCCTCAAGACCGGCTACGACCCCATCGAAAGGCGTTGGCCGGAATGGATCGCGGCGACCGGATTGCGGCTTGACCTGCTGCCCCGGGTGGAGACACCCGGCACCCCGATCGGCCTGCTGGCTCCCCCCGTCGCAAAAGCCTTCGGGCTTGCCGAGGACGTCGCCGTTATCGCGGGCACCACCGACGGATGCGCATCCTTCCTGGCCACGGGCGCAACGGAAGCCGGAGACGGGGTGACCATATTGGGCTCGACATTGACGCTCAAACTCCTGTGCGAGCGCCCCGTCTTTGCGCCCAGGTTCGGCGTTTACAGCCACCGCATCAACGGGCTCTGGCTCGCGGGCGGAGCGTCCAACACCGGGGGTAAGGTACTGAGCCAATATTTCACCGGCGAGGAGATCACGCGGCTCTCGAAGGAAATCGATCCCCTGACGGAGACCGGATTGGATTACTATCCCCTGAGCAAGCCCGGCGAGCGCTTTCCGGTCATGGGTCCCGATCTGCTGCCTCGCCTCACGCCGAGGCCGGCGTCAGATGCGCAATTCCTCAAGGCGATGCTGGAAGGCATCGCCTCCATCGAAAAGAGTGGCTACGATCAGCTGGCGGCGCTGGGCGCCCCGGCGCTCCGATCGGTCCGCACTGTCGGGGGCGGCGCGGGCAATCCCGCCTGGACAGCCATGCGCCGGCATCGGCTCGGCGTTCCTTTCCTGGCCGTAGCTTCCGAGCAGGCCGCGGCCGGGGCCGCGCGCCTAGCCCTGCGAGGGCTCCAATCGCACGGAACGCCGGCATGAGCGCCCCAGCATCGTCTCCGTTGGACGGCATCGGACAAGTCGTCGATCGATACGATGCGTTCCTGATCGACCAGTTCGGCGTTCTGCACGAAGGCACCCGGCCTTACGCGGGCGCGGTCGAAACGCTGACCCGCCTGAAAGCCGCCGGAAAAAAGGTCCTGCTGCTCTCCAATTCCGGCAAACGGTCGGCGTCGAACGAGGACAGGCTGGTCCGGCTCGGTTTCGAGCGCAAAAGCTGGGACCATTTTCTCTCTTCCGGCGAAGTTGCCTGGGGCCTGTTGCAGGAGGACCTGCGGGAAGGCGTCATGCTTCGCTGCCTGCTGATAACGCGCGATGATGACGGCTCGGCGATAGAAGGCCTGCCGCTGACCGTCACGGGCAGCGGCGAAGATGCCGAGATCATCTTGCTCAGCGGGAGCGAGGGCGACCGTTACGATATCGAGCACTACCGGGATTTGCTGTTGCCAGCCGCCGCGCGGAATGTCCGCTGCATTTGCACCAATCCCGACAAGATCATGCTGACCCCCACCGGTCCCAAATTCGGCGCCGGACGGATCGCCGAGCTCTACGAGGACCTGGGCGGCACCGTCACCTGGATCGGAAAACCGTTCCCGCACATTTATCGGGCGGCCCTGGAAAGATTGGGCAATCCTGCGCCCACGCGCGTGCTGTGCATTGGCGACAGCATCGAGCACGATATAGCGGGCGGGCGGCAGGCAGGCCTCGACACGGCGCTGGTCGCCACCGGCATATTGGAGACCATGCCCGCCGCAGAGCGCGAGCATCTCTTCATGCACCATGGCGCGACCCCGGACTTCCTGCTGCCCGCATTCCGCTGGTGAAAGCACCCCAGCCCGCCCGCTGGTGCGCCAAAACGCGCCATCGCGCGAGTCATTTGTCAATGATTTCAATGGAGATTTTGGTAGCGGAGCCCAGATTTGAACTGGGGACTATTCATTCGTCGATGACGTTATCTCGCACTTGGAAGCGCCTGTTTCAGCGCCAGCACATAAAACCGCGCTGGTCAGCCTAGAGGGCCGAAGCGCTTCGCATGCGTCTCGAACAGTCGGTATGCCCTTGCTGGAGCCTTGCAGGTCAAGGGTCACACTGGTGTCTTTGACCTCAAGCGTCACCGAGCGCTCCCTTTGAAGCGCATAAATCCAATTTACATAGAAAGGTGTCCAGACCAGAACCCGCTCGCCATCATTGCGTGGCGAAAGCACATGTTCTTCTTCGTCAAAGCGGGCAATCAGGCTTAGCTCGTTGCGGGGCACCCCGAGATTGCTCACCCAGAACTCCTCGCCCCCGGTGGCGCTGCACAACATTTCCAGACAGACCGCCGAAGGATCCGATCCGTTGCAGGTTTTCCATTCAACGGCTTGCACGTGTGAGGCAGAAGATAAAACCTGGCAGGTCAACAGGACCATGATGGATGCCAATGCCAAGCAAACAGACTTCTGCAATTTCCGCCTCCAGGAAAATTAGTCTACCCACCCTTTCTTTAAATGATCGTGGAAAAGAACGAAAATTTACTTAGCATCATAAAAAATATACTAATATATCTATAAAGGAGTTGCATTAGACCTAACTTCTGGCGGAGGGGTTTTGCTAACTTTCACCGTCCAATTGCTATAGGGAGAAAACCCTCCAGTTGTCATATCTTTACAAGAGAAGGAAACGTCCGTCTGGCTATTTGCGGTGACATATGTTCGCTTTGGGCATCTGACGCTAAATTCCGAAACCCAAATATACACATCCCCAGCCGAGCCACCATTGACCACGGTAGCCCGAACGACCCTAGGGGAGAAAATGTCATTCTGTGTGACCCGCACGCCCCTTAGCTCCAGCCTCTCTTCTTGTTTGAGATAGGGAGCCGCATAAAAGAAAGCCACTGCTGCAACAGCAACGGCAAGAACCAGATACCCCACTGGCTTCATCTATTTTTTTCCTATCAATTAACCGCGCAAAGTGCATCGGCACGCACTGCAATTTGAGTAATACCCTCTTCTGCCGAGGGGCTCGCACCCTAGCATATTAGTGCGATTTCCTGCGTTCCTTCTTTTATGCCGAAGCCGGTCATTTCTCCTGTTGCGGGCTGTTCCGGCAATCGCGAATAACCGACTGCGTCCCAGTCCGAACGAAAACGCTCCATGGCCTGTTCAAATAGCGCAGGCCCGCCCTCTTGATTTGACAACCTTGCTGCCAAATTCAGCATAACACCTTGGCAATAGTCATACATCAGTCGCTTCCGGCAATCGTATTCTCCTGACATTGCAGGAGAAATTTGAAAGCCTACCACTAGGAGAAAAAACAAGCCTGCAATTTTCTTAAGAAATCTGGACAGAAGCATTACGTCTTCACTCCACCACTAGATGTTTTCTACAGAAGAGCCTGTATGCTGTTAATCCATCAAATGCATGCTCTTGTATTCATATCATTTCGTAAAGTGGGTCTTTGAAAAGGACAAGAATCTTCTGTGACTCTCCCCATACTTTCGGACAGATGGTTAAGACTGGGGCATCAATTTTGTATTGGCATCTAGGAACACGATGTCTTAGGCAGAGCTATCTGCCATTTCTTCAATCGGTCTTACATGGGCATCGTTGGATATAAGCTGACCACTTGAGGGGCTCAAAGCCCCCTCGGAAGATATGTCACTGATTAGCCGCTCAAAACTGGTGGCTTCCAGCCTCCGAAATTCCTCCGGGGAAAAGCTAGGCGGATTGTTGGGCACCCTGGCTCTCGGCACCTCTCCGGAACCTGAGCGTTATTGAGACACCTGCCCCTCACCTTTGATCGAAAACCGCACCCATAATTTGCTGGTGCCTTCCTTGGAAAACACCGCATAGGGCAAATCAGCCCGCTCATTCATAGCGCGCACCTCCGGTTATGGAGGTAGCTGGGCTGTGTTGAAAATGTGCTACCGAGCCGAAGCAGCTCAAGTGATTTACCAATGATTCCAATGAGGGTGCTCAGTCGCTGTGCTAGCCATAGCGCCGCTATTCACTGGTTGCGACCAGTTTATAAAACACTGATTTTATTGGGAATTTTGGTAGCGGAGCCCAGATTTGAACTGGGGACACACGGATTATGATATAGCAACGCCATGCCGTAACCAATTGAAACCAAACAATCCAAAAACAGCCTGTGCTAGCTCTGTGCTAGGTGCATCTGCATTTGGTAATTGGCGTTCGAATATTCCGCAGACATCGGCCAACCCCAGTCATTCATCTATAGGTGTCTGTTCCACCGCGGACGCATCTACCCACAAATGCCAGAGAGCAATAGGACCCGGAATATCTGCCGGCGGCGCTGAATGCGAATAAAGGAACGCGCGACCGTGTTTTGACATTGCAGCATCATAAGCACCGACGCTGATGGTCGTTGGTTGGTGTTCGACGGAATAGGTCGCTAATTGTTTTGGGGACTGCAGATATGGCACGAGGCGTGTTGCGATTGTGGATCCATCGCGCACGTAGGCGATCATGAACGCCTCTCGCCCGCCCCAGCCATATTCGCCATTCAAAAAGCGTTGTATGCCATGGCTACAGTATAGACCCTCGCCCTTACTCGCATCAATGATCTTTGCTTCGGCAATAAGTGGGAACCGCCGTGATCGGGCTGTTAGGAGGATGGACAGGTCTGGGCGTTTCTCTAAATGGGAGCCATCAAAGCTCAAGCTTTCTTTCCCCCGTACAACCGCCGCCACAAGCTGCCGCCAAAACGGATCATCCTCAATCATGGCGTTTAGGCGAGCTTCGAGCAGAGCGGTAATTTGGGCTTCATTGCCGGTCCCTACAGTGTCAGGGGCGTTATGGCGGATGTCAGTGAACGCCTGAACTAAGCCATCAGCGATAATGCGCAAGTACACATCTTCTAACGCCACCAAAGGCAGATCGAGGCCGCGCGTTAACTCTGCAATCTGGTCAGGACGTGGTGCGTGTATCGACGAGTTCATGAGCGGCCAGAACCTTTGAAAAGGTCCAGGTGTGACCAAATAATATGGTGGGCGAGTAGGTTCGCCTGCGTGGTGCTCCAATAGCGGCTTTGTCCTAGTCGGCCGATGAGCAGCGCCCCGCCTCTATCGGAAACGATCATCTCACTCGCTGCGGCGGCGTCTGCGACCGCCAGCAACCCTAGCCAATCTCTATGGATATCTGCGTTCGACGGACCGTTATCGGCCTCCAAAACAAGGCCCAGCCACGGTGACGTTGGATGATCGGCAATCATCCGCACCGTAAGATTTGTTCCGAAACGTTTTGCCCAAGGTTCCAGTTGATTTCGAAGCGACGCACAGAAGCCGGCGGTAGCATCAGCAGCAGGTCGAGCTTCCGCCGCAGTTTTCACCTCAGCGAACGGCAAGCCGAAGGCAAGAGTGTCCGAAATGATCTGCACATCGGCAGGACCGAGACCGTACAATTTTGCAACCCATTGATCGACCTCATCCCACGTCTTTTGGGACGCACGCAGGCCATCAAAAAGGTCCGTAATCTCCTTTAATTGCACGGATGTCAGCTTGCGGAAGTCCGGCAATGGCATGCGGTCAAGCGCGGCCTTTTCGATCACCTCCCGCTCAAATCCGAACTCACCACTAGTTAGAAGCGCCATCCACAAGGTGAACTTACTCCCGAACACGAGCGCGAGGTAGCGCGACAAGACCTGCCCGCATTCGCTTTTCCCTGGGCTGTACCCATAGAAATTCTCGTTATAAGCCACGCTCTTATCGGAAACTGCCACACGTATCCGGCTATATTCTGCCGGCGGCGACTTATGAACGATCACGATAGGAGCCTCGAACAATCGAGGATCGCGGGGATCATGAACACGATCATGTACGAATGGGCTCAACCGATCCGTGTCGATCAAGACATCGTCTAGGCAGTTTAGCGTGACATCGGGAAGTCCGTGCAGATATTGCGCATCGGCACCGGGTTTGCCGTCGCCATTCTTCCTGACCCGGCTACTTGGCTTGAGGGTCTGATATCCACGTCCCGCGCCGGCCATGCGACCACGCTCGGAAGTGCCAATCGCATCCCGCCAAAACCTATCGAGGGTAGGGAACCCCTTCGCCCTAATGCGCTCGACCAGGCCGAGGTCTGCCTGTGTTCCACGGAACAGAATTTTGAGGATATCAGGCGTTTCGGCCATCTGCTGCGTTGCGATGATTTCTGCCGAGTGAGCGTCAATTCGCATCGCCCCCGATGCATTTAGCGCACTCTCTAAGCGGGGACTGATCAGACGAAATCCTGCACCGGCCTCAGGCACTTGGTTTCTCGCAACAAGCAGACAGAAGGGCGCGGAGATTTCTGGCCAGACCTTTGTCTGGCGAAGCTCAACGCCATTGACAACAGAGGTCACATCGAGTGCCTGAAAGAGCATCCGACGCGCGTCAACCATGCCGTCGCCCTGCTGAAACAGCAGACGCGCATGAAGTGCAAAGGCTATCTGACCACCCGGCTTCGCCCACTCCATGGCGCGCCACACAAATGGAAGGTCAAGCACCTCGTTAGGAAGGGGTGGCGCGATCTTCACGCCCATGCGTTTGCTGGCAATCCGCTCCACGCTGGACAACACCAATGACCAATCGGCCAATTTCGTGCCTGTCGACCACGGCGGGTTGCCGATGACTACATCATACCGTCCGATATGCTCGTCGCCGACCATGGGGCCAAGGCTGCCGAGGCTTGCACCGCGTTCGTTCAAGCCCGCTCCGATAAGGTGCAGCACTTTTCCGCGAAGATCATCAAAACGTAGCTTGTCGACAGGCTGGGGCTCTGGATCAAGCTCGATTGAGATCAAGTAGAGCGCAAGCGAGGCGAAACGAAGTGCTTCTTCGTTTATGTCAAATCCGGCTATTTGATCATAGAGGATATTGCGAAGCGCTTGTGTATCTGGCCGTTTGCCATCAGCACGCCATCGGGCAGCTACTAATTCCCTGAAAGCGGTAATCAAAAACACACCCGCACCGGCCGCCGGGTCTAAGATGCGCGCATCCGCACTCTTTCCATTGCGTTCCAGAGCTCGAAACGAAGCACGCACCAACAAATCCGCGATGGGTCTAGGTGTATAGTATCCCCCCTCACGCCTTTGCTTGGAAGGCGCATGGCTTCGCAGATATAGCTCATAGGCTTGGCTGAGCACCCCAACCGGGATATGGGCGAAATCGAGCTGATCCCAACGCTCTGCCCAACCAAGAAAAAGCTGCCCACCGGGAGCTCGCGCCATGATGTTGCTAAGAACGTGGTAAGCGTCCTCTGGCAGCCGGTCAAAAATGCCCTTCGACAGGGGCAGAAGATCGCCGTTGAAAGTTTTGTCCAGCCAAGCGCATGTCGAACGAGCGCTGCTAACGTTATCGAATAACGCGGCGCCCCCGCCCGGCGCTGCCAAGCTTGCCGGCAGGAGATCGCGATCCCCCAGGAAACGAGCGAAAAGCGCTCGCCCGACCATAGAAATAGCATCGCCGTGGTCGAGCTTGAAGCCAATCAAATTGTCGATTGCGTCGGTCAAAAGCTTCAAGACAACGTTAGAAATCCAGGTTTGTTTAGTTCGCGCAGCCTGGGGACGTTGATTGGCTAGGTGAGGAAACAAGTCCTTGACCGCCTGTGGCGACCTGTCGATAGCGACACGCGCCTGGGCAGGTGTCTTACGATCAAGAGCGATAGCGTAGACTTCAAGCCGACCAGGAGCGACGATACCTAGGTAGGGAGCATCACCTCGCATCGCCAGCAAACGACGAAGCTGGTGGATATCCTGATCGCCATTGATGTGATTAACATCAACAAGGAACATAAGTGGAGCGTCTTGCCATTCATAGACAGCCCCTACCACGCCTAAGATCGAACTGCTGTCGCGCCTAGCATTGACCAGGGTGGCATAGGGAAGGAGTTCGGGACCTTCCGCCTCGAAAGAATGTAATGCCTTTTGGTCAGCACCGAAGCCATCCAACTGTGAAAGCCAATCAACCATGTGCGCGCCCCCTTGGTGCCGGCATGCTCACGGCTCTAGATCCAGGTTTGCTTGGCGGTCACCGCCAAAATGGCCTCGGCGGGTAGCGCCGCGCGGCTTCTTGGTCGGCGCGACTTTCGCAATGGCGGCACGATAGTCCAGACCTCCCACCGCCATTTCGGCAATGAGGACGGCAACAAGAGCAATGTGCTGCGGTAGCTCGCCGCGCCCAGCGTAGTTCGTGATCGAATTCGGATTCATGCCAACAAGGTCAGCAAAGCTACGCACGCTGAGCCCTGCGCGATCGAGTTCGGCCAAGAATAATGCATAAGGCACCGCACCCGCTTCCTCCGACACAGTGTTTGATGTGTCATATCACACAGAACGATGTGCTGGGAAGCAGCTACCAGTGAAAGATGCCTATTCGCCCTCCACGAAAAAGTCTTCATCCAGCCGCTTGAACTCGATGGAGCGACTGACACGGACGCCGACATTGTGCTCGATCATTAGTCCTGTCAGATCATTGCCATCGAGCAAGACCACCCGCTGCGACAGATGCCGCACGAAGTCCCGCGCCTGCTGACTAAAGGCCGAAGTGGTGACGAAGACACCCTTGCTGGCACCCAAGCCGACCAGACTGCCTACGAACGCTTGGATGTCGGGTCTCCCGACAGTATTGCCCTCGGCATAGCGCTTGGCCTGCACATAGACCCGATCAAGGCCAAGCCTGTCTTCGTTGATCACACCATCAACACCACCATCACCAGACCGGCCAAGCTGGGCTGCGGCGTTCTTGTGAGAGCCGCCATAACCCATGGCCACGAGCAAATCGACAATCAACTGCTCGAAGAAGGCGGGGGAGTTCTGGATGATGCGTTCCAACAGGTCGGCACGGAGGGCAGCTTGCACAGACTGATAGGCCGTCTCGATCTGCTCTTCGGGAGTGGCGTCTGCTAGGTCGGAAACGACAACGTTGATTGTGGTTCCGGTTGTCTCGGTGCTGGTGCTCGTATCGCTCTTGTAAAACTCACGGAATGTGGGTTCCTGCATTAGGAAGTCCACATCGATTTTGGCCGGGTTGGTGGCCAGCAGCGCCTTTCCTGCTTCGGTTGCGACGAACCGACCTCTGGCAGGCGATGCGATCAGGCCCGCCTTGGACATGTAGAATTTCGCCCAATGGATGCGGTTGTGTAAAACTCGTTGGCGACCACTCGGCAGCAATTGTTCGCGTTCGGCCTCGGTCAAGCCGAACTGATCTGCAATCCGATCAATAATGTCGCCAACACGCTGTTCACCCTCGCTGGCCAAGACCAAAACCGGCAGCATGAGGGTTTGATAGTTTGGGATTGCCATGCAGTCATCTCATCGGGGAATGAAGTAGCGGTTCTCGCCCTCAACACGACCGGAACGAGCGAGCCCGATGGTAGTGAGAGTTTCGAGAAGGGAGGCGACGCGTTCGCGACGCTTCGGAGTGGTTCGTCCTTTGAAGCTGGCCGCGAGGGTTTCGGGCGGCATGGGCGCGGGGGCCTTGCGCAGGAGATCGACAAGAGCGGTGATCTGCTGGCCGTTATCGGCGGGCCATTTCGGCTTCTCGGCGCCGGGCTGAATGACGAGATCGGCCTCAATCTGGGTCCCGTCGGCGCGGGTGACCTTGTGGCCAAGCTTTGGAATTTGATAATCGGGGCGCAGCCAGCGGACGAGGCCGCGGGCTTCCTCGGCGGCCCGCTCTTGATTGAGGGCTACGAGGCGGGTCAGCAACACTTCCTCAGACTTCAATTGCGCGTCGGTCTTGTAGGGGCTGGGCGTGGTGGCGCCAGGTCGCCCGACAAGTTCGGCGGCCAGGTCCGACCAGCCAAAGGCGGCTAGAGCAAGCGTATCGATCTCATCGTGGATTTCTTGGAGGATTGCGACATGCCCAACCTCATAAATGTCGCGTTCCTTGTCGCTGAGCGGCGCGATGGCGTCGGCGTTGTCGTTGTGGCGGCCGGGTCCGGCTTTCCACTCAACCTCACGGACGCGTTCGAGCACGTTGTAGAGCCCAGTCATGGTCAGAAAATCGTGGGCGGCAAGACGCTCCTTGCGGAAGGCGTCGAGACGCTCTCCGAGGTCTGCGAGGCGAGCCTTAAGGCTGAGTTTTTTCGAGAGATCGGGGAAAGGGAAGGGGTCGAAGCAAGCAACGTTATTATAAACAAGATCATTCCCAACGCCTTGCCGCCCGCCGGAGGCCTCCGCCCAAGCGCAGTGAGGTCTTGCGCTCAGAATAGCAACTATGTCGGCGCAGGAAGATGCCACCACGCGAATTTTTTGGTCCGGCAGTATCGCTCCATCGACAAAGCTGAATATTCTATGTTTCGCAGTCTCCGTAGTGCCCACAAAGCGAGATAGGTCGCGCAAAGCATCCCGCATAGCGGGACGCGCTTCGCCAAAGATCCACCAGTGAACCCGGTGATTTTCTCGTCGAACATGATCTCTAAAAGGCTTTACGGTTGCGAGAATGTGCTGCCAAAGTCGCGGATATGATTTTGACGCCTCTTCGGCTCCAATGCCAAAGAAATCGATAATGTATCGGTTGGATGCTCCCTCTATCAGCTCTCGGCCGTTTTGATAGCGTCTAATGGTTTTAGGCAAGCTCGAAGCGGAATAGCCAAAAGATATTAGGTCAGCATCTGAAAGCACAAATCCCAAACCGACCGGGATGATGCCCATGAACGACAAACTGGCGTTGCTGATAAGCGAATTTGACGAGCCAGTGTTGGCGCCAATTCGCAGCTTTTCATTGATGTGCCCAAATCTAGAACGGACAGATTTATTTTCAGCCACAAATTCATCCAGCCGACCGCCTCCGGTCAGATGATCCACGACCGTCATTGACACCCGAACAGCTGCGCCGCCTTCTTCGTCGACCCAAGGATGGTCGGGGACAGCAAACGCAATTCTGTAGGACTTAGCAGTTCCCACAAGCAACCAGTTGTTGCTGGATTGGCGAATACTATTCGTTGTGACCAGACCGAAAGATCGCAGTTTTTTTCGCATGGCGACATGACAAAGATGCCACCAATACATGACCAAATCGACCGATCCACCGAGTATTCCATACGCTTGATGCAAAGCATCTACGTATCCCGAACCAAGACGATCTCGCATCCTTTTATTGCCAATAAATGGTGGATTGCCGACGATGTATTCGGCCTCGGGCCATTCAGCAGGGCGGGGATTACGATATGTGTAGAGCTCGATACGAGCCTCGGGGTCGGGGACCAATTCGCCGGTAATGGGATGGACAATGCGGGTGACGCCATCCCATCGGGTGACAGGGCCCCCGGTCTCATCGCGCAGCAGGTCCTTGCTATCATAAGCCAGAATAGCGTCCTGCTGGACGATGGTGCCGTAACGATGCAGCACTGGCTCAGTGATGGAGCCGACGCCAGCATTTCGCAATTGCCATTTGAGATAACCGATCCATAGTACGAGGTCGGCAATGGGCACGGCGCGCGGATTGAGTTCGAGGCCATAAAACTGATGCGGATCGACAGTTTCTCCCCGCATCTGGAAGCGAGCCTCGTCCTCGCCCAACTCCTCGATGGCTTCGAGAACTTCGGCTTCTAGCTTTTTCAGAAGTTCGAGCGACACGTAGAGAAAATTGCCGGTGCCGCAGGCGGGGTCGAGCACGCGGATGGTGCAGAGCTCGTGGTGAAACGTCTTGGCTATGGTGAGGGCCGCTCTGGCATCGCCAGAGCGTAATGCGTCCTCAATTTCGGCCTGAGCGCGTTCCCAATCGGCGCGCAGAGGCTCGATGATCGTGGGGACTACGAGGCGTTCGACATAGGCGCGGGGCGTGTAGTGCGCGCCTAGCTTTGAACGCTCGCGCGGGTCCAGCGCGCGTTCGAGCAGGGTGCCAAAAATGGCCGGTTCGACGTCGCGCCAATCCATGCGCGCAGCGACCAGAAGCTCATGGATGTCCTCGGGCGCGAGAGGGATTGCCCTTGGATTGGCAAAAAGGCCACCGTTGAAATGCTTGAGAATAGCCATGGAATGAGGCTCGAAGCCGCCGCTGTTCATGGTCTTCCATAGGCTTTCCATGGCGGGCGGGAACGCTGCGGGATTGTCCACCAGCTTTTCGAGCAGGGTCACCATCAGCTTTTCCGGTAGCAGGCCTACATCCTCGGCAAACATAGTGAACAGGCACCGCATAAGGAATTCGGCGACGTCGCGTGCATCATGCTTGCCTTCGAGCCGCTTGGCGATAATCGAGAGACGACCGGCAATGTCGCGGGTGACTTCAGCCGATTTCTTTGCCGGATCGAGGCTAAGCGGATCTATCCAGACGGCCTTGAGCCGCGCCTGGATTGCCTCATCCCGCAAATCCTCCATTGAAATGCGGAAGCTCTGGGCGTCTGGGAACTGGGCATAGTTCTTACCCTGGCCGGAAAAGTCAGCATAAAGCTCGATCACATGGCCAACATCGACGAGGATGATGAATGGTGGGTAGCCATGCTCCACTGGCAGGTGGCGTGTATAGTCGACAGCCTGCAAATAGGCTGCGCGCATAACCCGATCCCAACCCCGCGATCCACGGCGAGCGTGCCCAAGCTTGCGGCTTTGCGCTTCCGAACCGAACATGTCCGACTGGCGCGGGTCCTGCTGTTCGCGCCGCGCGGATTGTTTGGCCTCAAGCACGAAAGCGCCGCGCTTATAGCAATCGACATAGAGCTTGGTGGTCGAGCCATCCGGGTGACGATAATCTAGACTACGCTCAAATACGTAGTCGTTGCGGGCATTTGCTTCCTGGCTCATGCCAGGTTCAGGCACGCCGAGAACCGCGCATAGGCGAGTGATGAAGAGCTGATAGTTGGCACGTTCGGAGCCACCAGACGCGGACGCCTCGGTGATCAAGTCGTCGAGGTCAGTCACGTGAGATCAGAGCCCCCCAATACTTTGGCGAATATGGCGCCTTGGACACTTGGTGCCATGCTGATCGTCCAAATAGCAAGGCATCACAGCGCGACGGGAGCCAAAACATCACATTCTGCATATTCTATGAGGTTCCCGAACCCACCGGAGACCCCCGCGATCCTTGGCGTTTCCGACGATTTGAAGTCTTCGGTCGCATGCGCGGGTCAACGGCAACATCATGATTTCTAGCAGATCGCCACAAATCATGAGGTTCCCATGCGCCAAGCCCGAGTGCTCACCGATCCCGAATTCAAACGCCTGCTGGCCGTGGTGGCACAGCGTAAGCATGCTGCGCGTGATCGGTTCGCGCTGATCCTGTCGCATCTGGCCGGATTGCGGGTGGGGGAAATCGCCGGGCTGATCCTGCGGGACGTGTTCGAGGCCAATGGCGATGTGCGTGAGCAGCTTCGGGTTCGTGCCAGCATCGCCAAGGGTGGGCATGAGCGCGTCGTGTTCCTGAGCGAACGCCTGCGCCGTGAGATTGTCCGCTACCGCGATGCCATTCCGGGTTTCGCTGACCGGGAGCCAGATGCGCCCCTGCTGCTGACGCAGAAGCGCACACCATTTTCCCCGAATACGCTCTGCCAGTTGATGGGCCAGCTATACCGGGCTGCGGGCCTTGATGGAGCTTCAAGCCATTCGGGCCGCCGCTGGTTCATCACCCAGCTAGCTCAATCGGGAGTTTCGCCCAAGGTCATCATGGTACTGGCGGGTCATCGCAACCTCACCACGACCCAGCGCTATATCGATGTGCAGGACGACATGATGAGGGCAGCGGTCGAACTGCTCTAACCACCGCCCTCATTTCTTCTTAGAAGAGGATCAGCGCTCGTCGTCCTCGCTGTTCGACACCCCAGCATAGTGCTGGAGGAACTTCTTATACTTCCTCAAATGCACGTCCGGCTGAGTGGTGCCCTAGATCAGATCGAATGCCTCCCATGACTGCCGGAGATGCCAGAGGTGGCCCGGAATGGGCACTGCCAGCGCTTCGACCAGCCTGTTGGCCTCGGCAATGGCCTGCACCTCCTTATAAACCTCGTGGTTCGAGAGCATCATGAGGCCGGTCGTGTCCCAGCCCGAAACGCTGTTGGGATTGCCGGGATTGAAATCCCCATAGGTACAGAGATCACCCAAGGGGCTGGGGAACGGAAACCGCTGGGACCGATCAAGGGCGCTCGGGTTCTTGGAGAATTGATAGGGCCAGAACGCAATATCCCCACCGATCTCGCGCAGGCCCCGCGTGATGATGTGGTTGGCCTGCGTGTTCCGAAACGCCCGCGCGCTGTCATAGCTGATACGGATATCGGGGTTAAGGTGTCGGCGTAGCGCCCTCTGTAAGCCCGTCAGCATCACGCCGAATCCCGGCTGGGCAGTGCCAAGGACGTGTATCCACTTGAGCCCGTCCAGAAGCCCGGCATCGCGCATCTGGATCAGCAGCTTGTTCCAGAACCACATGTCCTGCTTGGTGTCGCCAGCCAGGGCGATACCCTCAAGGTGCTGCTGATATGGCGACATGCGCTCGAACCAAGCCTTTGCTTCGGCATGGTCACGCCCCTGCATGACATTGCAGAGGATGAAACCGGACCGGCTACGGTTATGGGTGGGTGCATAGCTCTGACCGGCAAGCTTGGCTTCGGCCATGGTCTTCTGCTCGGCCAGCGCAGCAATCACCTTGTTGCGGGCGCGCTCAACGGGGTCATTGCTGGCGCGAACCGGCTGGGCCGTGGTCAGGGTAAGGGACTTGAGGATCGAAGTGGTCATGCTGTTCTCCATGTGGGTTGCTTTCCACTTGGCCTACAGCCTCCATCCAAAAGAGCGACCAATGATTAGTCGTCGGTCCATTCTGGCCGCAGATGCTCCTTCATCCGCTTGTTGGCGACCTGCCCATAAAATTTGTCGATCATCTCCGAGCTTGTGCCCGTATTGCGGGCCAACACGAACACATCAACGCCATGGGCAAGCTGCTGGCTGATATAGAAGTGCCGGAACGAATATAGGGTGCGCTTGACGCCGCGATAGTCATGCAGCAGGCCGCACACCGTCAAAAGCTCCGCTAGCCCCTTCTTGCTCGAACCAAATCTCTTTCCATCGCGGGTAGCAAGAACCGGGTCGGTATCCTTGGGATCACTACCCTGATGGTCCACCCAGAAATTCCACAAGGTATCGAACCACGACAGAGCGGCGTCCTGCGCCACAAATTCCCGGCTCTTGCCTTTGCCGCGAACCCTTATGGTTATGTCGCGTTCACCGCGAGGGTTCTGGCGCTTACCGCGATAGCCCAGCACATCGCCCCAATTGAGGTTCTTCATCTCGGTTGGTCGCATGCCAGAGAATGCGCCGATCATGATCTGCGCATGCAGAATTGTGCGGTCCCATCGCAGATGGTCATGTATCTCGGGATCGGATAGCCGCATAAGGCTCGTGGCTTCCAGCCTCCGAAATTCCTCCGGTGAAAAACTGGGCCTATTGTTCGGCACTCTGGCCCTTGGAACCTCAACGGCTGGAACCTGAGCGTTGTTCAGATAACCCCACTTAACTGCCTGCCGAAACAATTGCCGCAGGATCACCAGTTCTCCGCGTTGACGGCTGATCGAGGGAACACGTTTCGCCCCGATGGGTCGCCGGATTGAACGACCATTTCGCACATAGCGGATTTCGGTAATGTCCCTGCCCGGTCCGGTGACCCAATAGTCCTTGCGCCATTCGAGATAACGGGAAACGTCGCTTTCCGCGATGGCGTCTATGTCCTTCTTGCCAAAGAACTCGATGAAATAGCGCCGGATCACCGGGGGAATATCGCGGGAATGATAGGCAGGCCGATCTCCACGTTCGACCTCGCGCTCCACCATGGCGATAAAATCCTCGGCGGCTTTGGTGAATGAAGTGGTGCGGGCTTTCAGGCCATTACGCGAGCGGTAATTGGCCTCGAACCAAACCTCATGGGCCTTTTGCTGTGCAAGATGGGGATCGCTGGTGCCCAGCGATTTGCGCACCTGCCCCTCGCCTTTGATCGAAAATCGCACCCATAACTTGCTGGTGCCGTCTTTGGAAAAGATCGAATAGGGCTGGTCTGGACGATCAAGCATAGCGCGCACCTCCGGTTATGGAGGTAGCTGGGCTGTGTTGAAAATGTGCTACCGCACAAATCCTGCGCGGGTGATTTGCCAATGATTTCAATGAGGGCTTCCGGTCGCTGTGCTAGGTTGTGCTAGCCTGAAACCGGGCTCCCGGAAAATCAACCGATAATAAAAAACCCCCGGTTTCCCGGGGGTTTGATCTGGTAGCGGAGCCCAGATTTGAACTGGGGACACACGGATTATGATTCCGTTGCTCTAACCAACTGAGCTACTCCGCCCCAAAAGGGACAGCCGGCGCGGGGCCGACGCGGGCTTTACTAAGATTGAGGGGCTCCTTCTGTCAAGCGCTGCCATGCAATGGCCGCGGAATTTCCCCATCGGCCAGGGCCTCGCGCACCAGACCGAGATCGGCTTCGAAGCGCTCCCGCTCGTGCCGCCGGCTTTCGGGGTCGGGAATGCGCAGCAGATAGGAAGGGTGGTTGGTGACGAAGAGCAGCCCGCCCTTCTCCAGCGCGATGGGGGCGCCGCGCAATCCGGAGATGGTGACGCTGGCGCGGCCCAGAAGGCTTCGGGCCGCGGTGGCCCCCAAGGCCACGATCACCTTCGGGCGGATCAGGTCGCGCTCGAGGTTGAGCCAGAACCGGCAAGCGGCGATTTCCTCCCCGTCTGGGCGCTGGTGAATGCGGCGCTTGCCGCGCGGCTCGAACTTGAAATGCTTGACCGCATTGGTGACATAGATCGTGTTGCGCGCGATCCCCACCCGCTCGAGCACCTCGTCAAACAAGCGACCAGCCGGGCCGACAAAGGGCCGCCCCTGCCTGTCTTCCTGATCGCCCGGCTGCTCGCCCACGAACATGGCCACGGCCTCTTCCGGCCCTTCGCCGAACACGGTCTGCGTGGCATTGCGATAAAGCGGGCAGCGCTGACAACCGGCGGCGGCGTGGCGCGCCGCGGTCAAGCTCCGGATCGGCTCCTCGGTCATCACTCTCTTCCCGGCAGGTTCAGCCAGTCAATGCGCCGGGCCCGGACCGGGTTGCCGATAACCGTCCACTCATCGTTCAAGAATCGATACCAGTTTGTTGCGATCGTTCGGCTAGGCAACCATCGGGACCGGCCCTACATTCCCTGTCGAACCCCGGCGCCCCGGCGCTGCGCAAGGAGACATGAAATGACTCTGGAACTTGACGGCATCCACCACCTGACGGCGGTGACGGCCCAAGCAAGCAAGAACCTGGCCTTCTATACAAAGACCCTGGGCATGCGGCTCATCAAGAAAACCGTCAACCAGGACGACACCACCGCCTATCACCTGTTTTACGGGGATGGCGTGGCCTCGCCCGGCGCGGACCTGACCTTCTTCGATTTTCCCGCGGCGCGGGAGCAGCGCGGCAACCACACGGTGAGCCGCACCGGCCTGCGCGTGGGCAATGAGGACAGCCTCAGATGGTGGAAGGAGCATTTGCAGACCAGCAATGTGGGCACCAGCGCCATCAAGGAGCGCAATGGGCGCCTGTCGCTCGATTTCGAGGATTTCGAAGGGCAGCGCTTCCGCATGGTGATCGATGAGGCCAATACGGTCATTCCCTGGCGCAAAAGCCCCGTTCCGGAGGAACGGCAGATCATCGGGCTGGGACCCATCTCGTTGGCCGTGCCCCGGCTCGACCGCACCGAGGCAGTGCTGACGCAGGTGATGAACATGCGCAAGGTGCGCCATTACCCCGCCGCCAATGGCGTGGCCGAGACCCATGTGTTCGAAATGGGCCCCGGCGGGCCGGGCGCCGAACTGCATGTGGTGGTCGATCCCAGCCAACCCATGGCAAGGCCGGGCGCGGGCGGCGTCCATCACGTGGCCTTCCGCACCCCCGATCAGGACAGCCTGCGCCAGTGGATCGACCGGGTCACCCGCGCCGGCCTGCGTTCGAGCGGCGAGGTGGAGCGCTATTATTTCACCTCGCTCTATTTCCGCGAGCCCAACGGCATCCTGTTCGAGATCGCCACTGACGTGCCCGGCTTCACCGCCGACGAGCCGCTGGAGACCCTGGGCGAAAGCCTGTCGCTGCCGCCCTTCCTCGAAGGGCGCCGCGCCAGCATCGAGGCCGGCCTCAAGCCGCTGGACTGAACGGAAAAGCCCCCGGAGATCATCCGGGGGCTTTTTTATTCCAAGGCGCTCAGGGCGTATCGGGCCGCAACAGGCGCGCCGTCTGCACCATCTGGATGAATTCGGCGCGATAGCCGCCTTCATCCGCGCCCTTGCCGCTCTGCGCCAGCGCCTTGATGGCCTCCCAGCGCATGGCGCCGCCATAATCGCTGCCCTTGAGCTTCTGCCCGAAGGCGGCGACCGCTGCGGCAAAGCGCATATCGGGGCCAACCGCGTCGAGATCGCCATAAACCAGGTCGGCGGTCACTGGCGCCTCGATCAACTGGCTGACATCGCTCTCGGGCAGCTTGTAGCGCATCTTGAGAAAGGCCAGTTCGCCCGTTTCGGCCGGCGCCGTGCCGGGCTGGCCGTAGCGCAGCGGATCAACCAGCGCCCCGGCGGAACCCACCGGCGTGATCTCGTAAAGCGCCGTCACCGTGGTGCCCGCGCCGATATCGCCGGCATCCACCGCGTCATTGTTGAAATCCTCGCGGTTGAGCGCGCGCGTTTCATAGCCGATCAGGCGATATTCGGCGATTTGGGCGGGGTTGAACTCGACCTGGATCTTCACATCCTTGGCGATCATGTGCAGCGTGCCGCCCATCTCCTCCACCAGCACTTTCTGCGCCTCGCGGAAGTTGGAGATATAGCTGGCATTACCATTGCCGTTCTGGGCCAGCGCCTGCATCGCCGCATCGTCCAGATTGCCGCGCCCGAACCCCAGCACCGAGAGCGTGATACCGTCCTGGCGCTTGGCCTTGATGAAATCGATCAGCGCCGCAGGCTCGGCGATGCCGACATTGAAGTCGCCATCGGTGGCCAGGATCACCCGGTTGGTGCCGCCCTCCACCTTTGCCTGCGCGGCCAGTTGATAGGCCAGCGCGATGCCCTCGGCCCCCGCCGTGCTGCCGCCGGCCGAAAGCTGGTCCAGCGCCGACAGGATCTTGGCCTTTTCGCCTGCCGAAGTGGGCTCCAGCACCACTCCGGCCGAGCCGGCATAGGCCACGATGGACACCGTGTCATTATCCGAAAGCTGGTCGACCAGAAGGCCGAAGGCCCGTTTCAGCAGCGGCAGCTTGTCCGGCGCATCCATCGACCCCGACGTATCGATGAGGAAGACCAGATTGCTCGGCCGATCCTCCGCAACCGGAGGCACGAAGCCCTTGATGCCGATTTGCAGCAATTGCGTCGCCGGGTTCCATGGCGTGGGATAGACCGCCATGGTGGGCTGGAAGGGCATTTCGGCGCTGGGCGCCGCCGGATAGTCGTAGGGGAAATAATTAATCAGCTCTTCGATGCGCACGGCATCGGGCTGGGGGACGAAGCCATCCTCCAGCATGCGCCGTACATAGGAATAGCTGGCCGTGTCCACGTCGATGGAGAATGTGGAAACCGGCTCCTCCGCCACCACTTTCAGGCGCTGCTCGTCGAAATCGGCAAAGACATCGCCGCTGGGCATGGCGTCCGAGGGGAGCCATTGCGGTGCCTGCGCCGCCATTTCATAGGACATGCCCATATTGGCCTGACCCTGGGCATAGGGCGCAATGGTGCTGCGGGTCAGCACCTGGCTCTGCTGCCGGGCCCGTTCCGCGGAAACCCCGGTTGGCGCCGGCAGCGGGGCGGCCGGCACGGGCGGCGGGGCCGCCAGGGCGTCGGCATCCGGCGCCTCCGCCATTTTCGGGGCTACCTCCACCATAGGTTCGGGCGCATCGGCCACCGGCGCCGCGATTTCGGCGGCATCCTCGTGCCGCACCAGATCGGCGGGAGTCATCGAGGTGCTGGTATAGAGCTGATAGCCGAGCGGCAGCACCAGGAGGGCGATGGCAGCCGTGCCGATGGGAATGCGCATATCCATGATCGTGTGTCCCTTGAAGACCGTGATGATGGATATGAGACGCTCCCCCAGGGACTTTCCTTTGGGTGCGGTGTGTTTTTTTGCTCCGGCGGTCGAGAACGCCGCCATGCCGGCCTCGAGCGCGCGCTGTTTCGCCTCGGCATCGGGGGCCGGCACCTCCATGTCGCGCAGTTTTCCGAAGGGATCGTCATTGGTCATAGCAGCCCCCTGAGGGTCTTGCGGGCTTCGTAGAGGTGGAAGGACACCGTCGCCTCCCTTATGCCCATGATTTCGGCCGCCGCCGCATGGCTCATGTCTTCGGCATAGACCAGCAGCACGGCGTCGCGCTGCCGCTCGGGCAGGCCGCGCACCGCTTCCCAGATCTGCCCCTGCGTTGCCGCCGCCTCCTGTTCGGCCGGGACATTCTCGGGCGCGATCTCGGCATAGGCGTCGGCATGAAGGCCCCGCCGCCGCCCAGCCCGCTGCATGTCACGCACCGCATTGAGCGTGATGCGGTAAAGCCAGCTCGAAAAGGCGCTGCGTCCGTCGAACCCGGCAATGGCCCCGCCCAGCTTGATGCAGACATCCTGGGCAACGTCCTCGGCGTCCGGCCTGTTGCCGCACCATTTCCAGGCCGTGCGATAGATGAGGTCGTAATGGGCCGCGATCACCGCCGAAAAGGCCGCGCCATCGCCATTGGCGGCGCGCCGCACCAGCGCCTCCATGGGTGGGGCGGCAGCCTCGCCGGGGGATGCGGCATGTCGTTCCATCGCTGGCACCAGCACTCGCAAAGCCTTACTTGTGCGATCATTATGGTGTTAAGACGCCGCTGCCCACCCGCTCCTTGGGTCGGGCGCGGATTTTTTAAAGGCAGATTCCATGGCACAGCCCCGCCCCTTCCGCCTCACAGGCTCGCAGATTTTCATCCTGGTCATGGGCGCCATCGTGGTGCTGATCGGCATTTCCACCGCCTTGGGCGGGCTGTCGGGCTATCAACAGCTCAAGCAAGCCAGCGTCGAAGCGCAGCAGGCCACCGAACCGCAAGATCGGTCGAGCGCGCCCTAGCCCTGCGCCCCTAGATGGGCCGCCATACGGGAAACGGACCATGACGGCGGCGCTTCAGAACTATCAAACCCGCATGCAGCGGGCCCTGGACTATATCGAGAGCCATCTCGAGGGCGATCTGGACCTGGAAACGGTAAGCGGCATCGCCGCCTTCTCCAAATTCCACTTCCACCGGCAATTCACGGCCACCTTCGAGGTGCCGCTCTATCGCTATGTCCAGCTTGCCCGCCTGAAGCGGGCCTCGCACCGGCTGGTTTTCGAGCCCGCGCAAAGCGTCACGGACATAGCGATGGAGGCCGGTTATGACGCCCCCGACGCTTTCGCCCGCGCCTTTCGGCAAAGGCTGGGGCAGTCGCCTTCCGCGTTCCGCAAGGCGCCCGACTGGGCGCCATGGCTTGCGGCCTTCGGGCCCCTGGACAATGCAAGGAACAAGCTCATGCAGATAAATTTCGACGATAGCGACGTCACCATCCGCGATGTGCCGCCGACGCCGGTGGCCATATTGGAGCATCGCGGCGACCGGACCAGGCTCGGCGAGACCTTCGAGCGCTTCCGGGCCTGGCGCAAGGCGGCCGGCCTCTCGCTGGAGACGAGTCCCACCTTCATGATCTTCCGCTCGGAACGGGAGCCGGCGGTCCCCGCCGACTACAGCATGGACATATGCGTGGGCACCGATCACCCGATCGGGACGGACGACGGCACCATGAAAGCGGGCGTGATCCCCGGCGGACGCTGCGCGGTGCTGCGCTATCCCGGAAACACCAACAATCTCGAGCCCGCCGCGCTCTATCTTTACCGCAACTGGCTTCCCGCCAGCGGCGAGGAGGCCCGCGACTTCCCCCTCTATTGCCGGCGCCAGCTCGCCTTCATTCCCGAGGTGTCGGCGCACGAGCCCGTCATCGAACTGTTCCTGCCGCTGAAATAAAGCCCAGGGGGCGGCCTGTCGGGAAACGGACAGGCCGCTCAGGCCACCAGCGCCTGCGGCACCGCCTCGGCGATGAAGCCCCCGCCCAGAACTTCCGAGGTGGGCGTGTCGTCGGCATAAAAGACGCAGGCCTGCCCCGGAGAAATGCCGTATTCGCCGCTGACCAGCGTCACGAACACCTCGCCGTCGCGCATCTGCACCACGGCGGGCTGCGGTCCACGGGTCGAGCGCACCTTGACCTCCACTGGCGCGCCATTGCCCGCGCTCATCTCGCTCAGCGGCAGCGCCCCCAGCCAGTTGACGTCGCGCAGACGCACCGTGTGGGTCTTGAGCGCCTCGCGCGGCCCGACGATCACCCGGCCGGTCTTGTGCTCGAGCTTGACGACGTAAAGCGGCTCGCCGGCGGCGACGCCCAGCCCCTTGCGCTGCCCGACCGTGTAGTTGACGATGCCGTCATGGGTGCCGAGCACGCGCCCGTCCAGATGCACGATCTCGCCCTGCGCCAGCGCCTCGGGATGCATCTTGCGGATGATGTCGGCATATTTGCCCTGCGGCACGAAGCAGATGTCCTGGCTGTCGTGCTTTTCGGCGATTTCCAGCCCCATGTCGCGCGCCAGCTGGCGCACCTCGGCCTTGCCCATGCCGCCCAGCGGGAAGCGCAGATAGTCGAGCTGCTCCTGCGTGGTGGCGAAAAGGAAATAGGTCTGGTCGCGCTCGCCATCCACCGGGCGGAAAAGCTGCCGCCGCCCGTTCTCGCCGAGCCGGCTCTGCACGTAATGGCCGGTCGCCAGCGCATCGGCGCCCAGATCCTGCGCCACGCTCATCAGGTCGACGAACTTGACCGACTGGTTGCAGGCGATGCAGGGCACCGGCGTCTCGCCCTGCTGATAGGCATTGGCGAAAGGCGCGATGACGCTTTTCTTGAAGCGCTCTTCATAATCGAGCACGTAATGGGGAATGCCCAGCCTGGCCGCAACGCGGCGCGCGTCGTGGATATCCTGCCCGGCGCAGCACGCGCCCTTGCGGTGGGTCGCCTCGCCATGGTCGTAAAGCTGCAGGGTGACGCCGACGACATCATAGCCCTGCCGGGCCAGAAGGCCGGCGACGACCGATGAATCCACGCCCCCAGACATGGCCACGACGACGCGCGTGTCCTGGGGACGCTTGGCGATATCAAGCGAGTTCAACACATTTCTCTCCGAACCGGATGGGGTCAAGGGCCAACGGACGAATGGCGCGCCTTCTACGCCTTTCCGCCCGGGCCTGCAACATTTTGCCCGGCAGCTTTTGCCGCAAGGGCACGGGAAAGCGGGTATCCCCAGATCGTCGGGAACGACCAAGATATTGAATTTCATCCAGAAAACCGGGAATCGTCAAACTGGCACCGGGCTTGCATGGAGCTTTTCGGATTCGTGTCGTTTCATGGGGCTGCCTTCGTGGCATCACATCTCAGCGTTATCAGCAATTCCGTTCCGACGATCGGCGCCGGCAAGTCTTCCGGCGCGGCCGAAGAGACCAGCCTGCCCGGCGCCTTTGCCGCTTTTCTGGGATCGACGGACAAGAAGGCTGACGCCCCTGCCCCCGCGCGCACGCCAGCTTCCCGCCAGAGCGAGCCCGCCGAAACCTCCGCCCGCTCGGGCCGCGAGGACAAGGAGCCCGAAGCCGTCGCCGCCGTGGTCGAAACCGTTCTGCCCACCCGCATTCCCGAGGAGGCCAAGCCGGTTCTGGTCGGGATCATCGATGACCTGGCGACATTGCAGGCCAGCATCCAGGCCGGCACTCCGGTCGATCCCGAGCTGCTCCAGCGGATCAACGCCGCCCTTTCCGATTTCGCCGAGCTGCTGGGCGTCGACCTCGAAGAGGTGCCCACGCTCGATGCGCTGCGCCTCATGACCGCCGAAGCGCTGCCCGAAGATGCCGATTTCGCCGCCACGCTGGCGCAGGCGCTCCAGCCGGTGGTCCTTTCGCTCGAGGAAGGCGCGGTCGATGCCGGGCCCGAATTCGCCGAACTGGTCAAATCCACCGGCGACAAGCTCGCCGCCTTGCTGCAGGCCCTCAACAGCGAAGAGATCGCGCCCGAAATGCTGGCGCAGCTCCAGCCCGATGGCGATGCGCCGGTCGATGAGCAATTGCAGGCCGCCCTGGCCCGACTGACCCAGACCCCCATTGCCGAGGATGCCGCCTCCCCCCGGCTGGGCGCCGCCGAACTCACCGTCACCGAGCCGGTGCTGACCGGCAAGGCCAATGCCGAGGCGCGCGTCACCGGCGATGCCCCGCCCGAGGCCGACCCGGACCAGCCCGCGCAGAAACCCGGCGCGCCAGCGGAGGCCAGCCCCCAGCCACAGCCAAAGGATCGCCCCGCCCCCGAGGCCCGCGCTGCCGCCACCCCGGCCGCCGATGCCGACGCGCCCGATCCGCAGGCCAGCACGCAGCCGGCGCAATTGGCGCGGGCCGACGCCATCGCGCCACGCGTGGTGCAGGCCGGCTACCAGACCAGCCAGCAGCAGCTCAACCTGCCCCAGCTCGCCTTCGAGATCGTCCGCCAGGTGAGCGAGGGCAATACCCGCTTCCAGATTCGCCTCGATCCGCCCGAGCTGGGCCGCATCGACGTCAAGCTCGACATCGATGCCGGTGGCCGCATCAATGCGCGCCTCACCGTCGAGAAGGCCGAAACGCTCGACCTGATGCAGCGCGACCAGCGCGCGCTGGAACGGGCCCTGCAACAGGCCGGGCTCGACGGCAACAAGACCAATCTCGAATTCTCCCTGCGCCAGAACCCCTTCGGGGGCGGCCAGCAGGGCCGGAACGGCGAGGAGCGCCTGCCGCTCTTTGCCGAAGAAACATCGGGCGCGGCCGAAGACGAGGCCCCGCCCCTGGTCAATCTCTACCGCGGCAATCTCAGTGCCAGCGGCGTCAACATCATCGCGTAAGGAGTAGGTGTCATGGCCGTCAGCGGCGTTTCAGGCAGTTCCAGCACCAGCCAGTCCTCGACATCCCGCACCACCATTGCGGAGAATTTCGACACCTTTCTCAATATCCTCACCACCCAGCTCAGGAACCAGAACCCGCTGGACCCGATGGACACCAACCAGTTCACGGCCCAGCTGGTGCAGTTCACCGGCGTCGAGCAGCAGCTCAAGACCAACCAGTTCCTCGAGACGCTGCTCCTGACCAGCCAGAGCACGGCCAAGACCGACGCCGTCTCCTATATCGGCAAGCAGGTGACCGCGAGCGGCAAGACCGGCTCGCTCACCGACGACGAGGCGGTGTTCTGGGCCTACAACGCCCCGCAGAACGTGGCCAACGCCACCGTGACCATCAAGAATTCCAGCGGCCAGGTGGTTTATACCGAAACCGGCTCGCTCGCCGCCGGCGCCGGCACTTTCCGCTGGGACGGCATCGGCAGCGATGGCGCCCTCAAGCCCAATGGCGTCTATACCATCGACATCCAGGGCACCAATGTGCAGGGCAAGGCGGTCAATGTCAGCACCTCCACCATGGGCATCGTCACCGCCGTCGATTTCACCGGCGAAGTGCCCATGCTGACCATCGGCAATACCAAAGTGGCTATTTCCGACATTACCGATGTGCGCATCGCCCCCAGCACGACGACGCCCCTGCCGGACGATACCGGCACTGGCTCGGACCCCGAGGAAAACGGGGAAGCCTGAGGCTGGCCGGCGCTTTCCGCCACCTCTTCACGCCCCGCTCCGGCGGGGCGTGCTGCATTGGGGGCCTTGAATCAATCCCTTGAAATGCAAGACCATTCTTAACCTGTTGTAAGTTTCCCCTTAGTCGATTTTTAAGGCCGTTGGCCTAGTCTGCTGAACATATGGTCAGGTTCAGTAGAGAGTAAAATGACCGTACAGATGCGTCCACGCGTTAAGTACGTTATCGGACCGGACGGAAGTCCGCTCACGATTGCAGACCTTCCCCCCGCCAATACGCGGAGGTGGGTCATCCGCCGCAAAGCCGAAGTCGTCGCTGCCGTTCGCGGCGGGCTGCTGAGCCTCGAAGAGGCCTGCGACCGCTATACCTTGAGCGTCGACGAGTTCCTCAATTGGCAGGCTGCCATCGACAAGCACGGCCTTGCCGGCTTGCGAACCACCTGGATTCAGCACTACCGCGAAGGCTGATCTCCGGGCGGCATGCCTCCCTATCCAAAGCTCACCGGGTCTCCCGGTGGGCTTTTTCGCGTCTGCACGCCTTTCATGCTTTCCTAAGCATGATCGGCATTTTCTGCCGCAATTCGCAAACTGCAACATCGAGTTAATACAATGTTTACCATCGGCTAGGTAATTTTTGCCCAGCGGTCGTGCGGCGCCTTTGCGTTGCAAGGGGGGCCGATTCTAGATCGAGTGCAGGCGTGGACAACTTTACCCAGCTGATCGACCGCATAGGCCTTCCGCGTCTGGCTGCCATGGCCGTCGTCGCCGTGCTCATGCTCGGTTTTTTCGCCTTCCTCATCATGCGGGCACAAACGCCCAGCCTCGCCCCCCTCTATACCGGCCTCAGCCTCGAGGATTCCTCGGCCATCGTCACCGAGTTGCAGACGATGAACGTGCCGTTCGAATTGCGCGGGGAAGGCGACACCATCCTCATCCCGCGCGATCAGATCACCACCGTGCGCATGTCGCTGGCCGGCGCCGGCCTGCCCCAGCGCGGCCAGGTGGGCTACGAGATTTTCGACTCGCAATCCACGCTCGGCGCCACCAGCTTCGTGCAGAACATCAACAATGTCCGCGCCCTCGAAGGGGAGCTGGCCCGCACCATCTCCTCGCTCGCCCGCATCAAGTCGGCGCGGGTGCATCTGGTGCTGCCCGAGCGCGAGCTGTTCCGGCGCGAGCGCACCGACCCCTCGGCCTCCATTGCCCTGTCGGTGCGCGGCCAGCTTTCCACCAGCGAAATCCGCGCCATCCAACACATGGTCGCCTCCGCCATCGAGGGCCTGACCCCTTCGCGCGTGTCCATCGTCGACGACCAGGGCAACCTGCTCGCCTCGGGCACCGCCGATGACGAGGAGGGCGTCATTGCCGGCCAGGCCGCCGAGCGCACGCTGAGCTTCGAGAACCGCCTGCGCACCCGCGTCGAGGATATGCTGGCCAATGTCGTCGGCGCCGGCCGGGCCCGCGTCGAGGTCAGCGCCGAGATCGACTTCAACCGCTCCACCACCACCCAGGAAACCTTCGACCCCGACAGTCAGGTGGTGCGCTCGAGCCAGTTGCGCGAGACCGAGACACAGAGCGGGGGCGACAGCCGCCAGGTGACCGTGGCCAACGAACTGCCCGGCGCCAGCCAGAACGGCGGGCTGGCCGGCGTCACCGACCAGGGCAAGACCAGCGAGGAAATCACCAATTACGAGATTTCCAAGACCACCCAGACCGCCGTGACCGAAGCCGGCGCCATCAAGCGCCTGTCGGTGGCCGTGGTGGTCGACGGGATCTACGCCACCGATTCGAGCGGCAACACCACCTATGCGCCGCGCTCGGCCGACGAGATCGCCCAGATCCTGACCCTGGTGCGCTCGGCCGTGGGCTATTCGGCCACACGCGGCGACAGCGTCGAAGTGGTCAACATGCAGTTCGCCGAGCGGCCCGAGCTGGCCGTGCCCGGCACCGATGGCAATGGCGGCCTGCTCGATTTCACCCGCGACGACCTGATGAACGGCGCCGAAATGGCCGTGACCCTGCTGATCGCGCTGGCGCTGGTCTTCTTCGTCATGCGCCCCCTGCTGCGCAAGGTGCTGACGCCCGAAAGCCAGCCCCTGGCCCTGCCCCCGGCGGCCGAACTGGGCCAGCACGGCGTATTGGGCGCCGATGGCGCGGTGGTCGCCGACATGTCCGAGCCCGAGCAGCAGCGCGACAAGACCCCCGCCTGGGTGGCCAATGCCAAATCCATGGGCGAAACCCAGCTGCAGACGCTCAAGACCGTCGGCACGCTGGTCGAGGAAAACCCCCGCCAGGCCGCGCTGATCGTGCGCGACTGGCTCGGTAGCGCGGCGTGACGCAGATGGCAGTAGCAACCACCACCCCCGAACCGCAGGAACCGGTCGGCCCCGTCGGCAACAAGCAGCTGGTGATGGGCGACGACACCAATCAGCGCGTCCTCACCGGCGATGAGAAGGCGGCGGCGCTGCTGCTCGCCCTCGGTCCCGATTATGGCCGGCCGATCTTCGACGAGCTGGACGAGCTCGAGGTCAAGCAGCTCAGCCGCGCCATGGCCCGCCTCGGCCCGATCACCCAGGAAATGCTGGATGATCTGATGATCGAATTCGTCACCACCATTTCCTCCAACGGCTCGCTTTCGGGCAATACCGATTCCACCGAGCGCCTGCTGCTCTCCTTCCTGCCCCAGGAGAAGGTGGATTCCATCATGGAGGAAATCCGCGGGCCTGCCGGGCGCAACATGTGGGAGAAGCTCTCCAACGTGCAGGCCGACGTGCTGGCCGCCTATCTCAAGAACGAATACCCCCAGACCATCGCCGTGGTGCTTTCCAAGATCGCCACCGACCATGCCAGCCGCGTGCTCGCCGTCCTGCCCGAGGAGCTGGCCATGGACGTGGTGCAGCGCATGCTGGGGCTCGATCCGGTGCAGAAGGAAATTCTCGAAAAGATCGAGACCACGCTGCGCACCGAATTCATGTCCACGCTCAACCACTCCAAGCGCCGCGACAGCCACGAGCAGATGGCCGAGATCTTCAACAGCTTCGACCGCCAGACCGAGGCGCGCTTCCTCACCACGCTCGAGGAGCAGAACCGCGACGATGCCGAGCGCATCAAGGCGCTGATGTTCACCTTCGAGGACCTGGCCAAGCTCGAATCCTCGGCCATCCAGACCCTTTTGACCAAGATGGACAAGAAGGACCTGGCCATGGCGCTCAAAGGCGCCTCCGACATGGTCAAGGAAACCTTCTACAAGAACATGTCGGGCCGCACCGCCAAGCTGCTCAAGGACGATATGGACGTCATGGGGCCGGTGCGCCTCAAGGACGTGGACGAGGCGCAGGGCCGCATGGTGGCCACCGCCAAGGACCTCGCCGCCAAGGGCGAGATCCTCATCGTCAAGTCCAAGGCCGACGAGCAGATGGTGGCGTAACCCATGGCAAGTCCGGCCCGCTTCACCTTCGATCTCGACCTGGCCCATGACGAGCCGCCCCGGCCCGTGGCGCCCGAGCCTGCGGTGCCCAGCGTGCCCGAGGATCTCGTCGCCCAGCTCGTGGCCCAGGCGCGCGAGCAGGCCTATGCCGAAGGCGTGGCCGCCGGCGAGCGCAGCGCCGCCACCATCGCCGCCCAGACCCTGGCCGCCGCGGCCGGCACGCTGGCCGCCCGCACCAGCGAGATGACGGCGGCGCTGGACGCCATGGCCGGCCAGATGCAGCGCGACGCCGTCGAGCTGGCCGCCAGCATCGGCCGCAAGCTGGCCCTGCATCTTCTGGCGCGCCATCCCACCGTCGAGCTCGACGCGCTGATCGGGGAATGCATGCACTCGCTCAACGGCGTGCCGCATCTGGTCATTCGCTGCCATCCCGACATTGCCGACGCCATCCGCGATCTCGCCACCGCCCATATGCAGACCTCGGGCTTTGCCGGGCGGCTGGTGGTGATGGGCGACCCCGATATCCGCCTGGGCGACGGCCGGCTCGAATGGGTCGACGGGGGCCTGGTGCGCGACATCGCCGCCACGTCCAGGGACATCGACCACGTGATTTCGGCCTATCTCGCCGCGCGCAGCGGCATGGCCAGCCAAGAGGAGAGCGGTTCATGAGCAGCTCCGAACCCGATGACGACATCACCATGCAGGAAAGCATCTCCTTCGAGGAAATGCTGGCTCCCGACAAACCCGAAATGCCGGAAGCCTATGCCGAGCGCAGCGCCGCCGACCTGGAAGCGGTGTTCGACGTTCCGGTGCGCATCTCCGTGGTGCTGGGCCGCACCAAGATGCCGGTGAGCGAGCTCCTGCGGCTCGATACCGGCACCGTCATCGAACTTGACCGGCAGGTGGGCGAGGCCGTCGAGATTTTCGTCAACGACCGCCTGGTTGCTCGCGGCGAAATCGTGCTGGTGGAAAGCAAGCTCGGCGTCACCATGACCGAAATCATCAAGCCGCAATAAGGGAGAAGAAGATGCGCCTGCTCATCATCGGAGCCCTGGAAGGCCAGCTCAGCGAAGCCACCACCATGGCCATGAATGGCGGGGCCAAGGTGGCCCATGCCCCCTCGGTCGAGATCGCCCTGGCCGCGCTGCGCGCCGGGCGCGGCGCCGACCTGCTGCTGGTCGACGTGGTGATGGACATTGCCGGGCTGATCGCCGGGCTCGAGGCCGAGCGCATCGCGATTCCCGTCGTCGCCTGCGGCGTCGAGGCCAATGCGGCGGCCGCCGTCAACGCCATCCGCGCCGGCGCCAAGGAATACATCCCGCTCCCCCCCGATGCCGAGCTGATCGCCGCCGTCATCGCCGCCGTGGCCCGCGACAGCTCCGATTTCCTCTTCCGCGATCCAGCCATGGAGCGCGTGGTGAAGATGGCCGACCAGATCGCCGGCTCGGACGCTTCCATCCTCATCACCGGCGAGAGCGGCACTGGCAAGGAAGTCATCGCCAAATATGTCCATGCCCGCTCCCGGCGCGCCAACAAGCCCTTCATTTCGGTCAATTGCGCCGCCATTCCCGAGGCGCTGCTGGAATCGGAGCTGTTCGGGCATGAAAAGGGCGCCTTCACCGGCGCCATCGCCCGCCGCATCGGCAAGTTCGAGGAAGCTTCGGGCGGTACGCTCCTGCTCGATGAAATCAGCGAGATGGACGTGCGCCTGCAGGCCAAGCTGCTGCGCGCCATCCAGGAGCGCGTGATCGACCGCGTCGGCGGCACCAAGCCGGTGCCGGTCGATATCCGGATCCTCGCCACCTCCAACCGCAATCTGGGCGAGGCCGTGCGCGAGGGCAGCTTCCGCGAGGACCTGCTCTTCCGCCTCAACGTGGTCAATCTGCGCCTGCCGGCCCTGCGCGACCGCCCGGGCGACATCACCGCCCTGTCCGAGCATTTCGTCGCCAAATATGCCAAGGCCAATGGCCTGCCGCCGCGCGAACTCTCCCCCGAGGCGCGCACCGCCCTGCTCAACGCCCCATGGCCGGGCAATGTGCGCGAGCTTGAGAACACCCTGCACCGCGCCGTGCTGCTCTCTTCGGGCGCCGTCATCGGCCCCGAGGCCATCGTGCTGCCCGACGGCATGGGCCTGAGCGAAGTGGCGGCCAGCCACGCCCTTTCCACGCAACTGGCCCAGACCGCCGAGACCATGTCGCGGGCCCTGGTGGGCCGCACCGTGGCCGATGTGGAGCGCGACCTGATCCTGGATACGCTCGACCACACCCTGGGCAACCGCACCCATGCGGCCAATATCCTGGGCATTTCGATCCGCACCCTGCGCAACAAGCTCAACCAATATGCCGACGAGGGCGTGCACATACCCGAACCGGGCGAGAAGCGGGGCGCGGCATGATGTTCCGGCCGCAGCGCACCGGGCCTAGGGGCCGTTCATGACCGATATTCCGTCCAGCACGCGACCCGGCTTCAAACTGCCCTCGATAAGCTCGATCTTCGACGTCCTGCGCTCGGGCGACATCGCGCTGGCGATGGGCGTCATGGGGCTGATCGTCATCCTGATCGTGCCCATGCCGCCGCTGCTGGTCGATCTGCTGCTGGCCATTTCCATCGTCTTCTCGGTCATGATCCTGATGACCGCCCTGTTCATCCAGAAGCCGCTGGAATTCTCGTCCTTCCCTACGGTGCTGCTGATCGCCACCATGCTGCGGCTGGGCCTGAGCCTGGCCACCACCCGCCTCATCCTCTCCGACGGGCACACCGGCACCGCCGCCGCCGGCCACGTCATCGAGGCTTTCGGCAATTTCGTCACTCGCGGCAATTTCATCATCGGGACGGTGATCTTCATCATCCTGGTGATCGTCAATTTCATCGTCATCACCAAAGGCTCGGGCCGTATCGCCGAAGTCGCCGCCCGCTTCAGCCTCGACGCCATGCCCGGCAAGCAGATGGCCATCGACGCCGATCTTTCCGCCGGCCTCATCGACGAGGACACCGCCAAGCGGCGGCGCGCCGAACTGGAAGGGGAGAGCGCCTTTTTCGGCAATATGGACGGCGCCAGCAAATTCGTGCGCGGCGACGCCATTGCCGGCCTCATCATCACCTTCGTCAACATCGCCGCCGGCATGCTGATCGGCATCATGCAGGAAGGGCTGAGCGTCCAGGAGGCGGGGAGCGTCTATACGCTGCTCACCATCGGCGACGGTCTCACCAGCCAGATCCCGGCGCTGATCGTCTCCACCGCCGCCGGCATCCTGGTCTCCAAGTCGGGCGTCACCGGCGCCGCCGACAAGGCCCTGTCGGACCAGTTCACCGGCTATCCGCGCGCTTTGGGCATGTCGGCCGCCGTCATGGCCGCCCTGGCGCTTTTGCCGGGCATGCCGATCATCCCCTTCATGGCGCTGGCCGGCGGCGTCGGCTATGCCGCCTTCCGCGCCACCGGCAAGAAGGCCGAGCGCAAGATGGAGGAAAAGGTCCAGGAAGCGGCTGCCGCCATGGCCGGCCCCGCCGCCAATGCCGCCCCCAGCGAGGCCCCGATCAGCGACAGCCTGCGCATAGACGAACTAAAGCTCGAGCTGGGCTATGGCCTTCTGAGCCTCGTCAAGGAAGACGAGAGCGGCTCCGACCGGCTGACAGAGCAGATCAAGGCGCTGCGCCGCCAGCTCGCCATCGAGTTGGGCTTCGTCATGCCGCCCGTGCGCATCCTCGACAACATGCAGCTCGAGCCCAATGTCTATAAGGTCCGCATCAAGGAGGTCGAGGCCGGCGCCGGCGAGATCTACGCCAACCAGCTCATGGTCATGGACCCCTATGGCAACCAGATCGACCTGCCGGGCACCCATACCACCGAGCCCACTTTCGGCCTGCCCGCCACCTGGATCGAGCCAGCCCTGCGCGACGAGGCCGAATTGCGCGGCCTCTCCATCATCGATCCCTCCACGGTCATTTCCACCCATCTCACCGAAGTGCTCAAGGCCAATGTCGCCGACCTCCTGAGCTATGCCAATGTGCAGTCCCTGCTCTCGGGCCTGCCCAAGGAGCAGCAGAAGCTGGTGGAGGACATCGTGCCCGGCCTCATCACCGTGTCGGGCGTGCAGCGCGTGCTCCAGACCCTGCTCAACGAGCGCATCTCCATCCGCGACCTCTCCACCATCCTCGAGGGCATTGCCGAGATCGCCGGCCCCGGCCGCTCGGTGCAGATGATCGCCGAGCATGTGCGCAGCCGCCTCGCCCGCCAGATCTGCGCCGCCAATCTGGGGCCCGACGGCAACTTGCCGCTTCTCACGCTCTCCCCGCAATGGGAGCGCGACTTCGCCGAAGCCATGGTGGGCGATGGGGAAAACCGGCATCTGGCCATGGCGCCCAGCCGGCTCCAGCAATTCATCACCGCCGTGCAGCAGGCCTATGAGCGCGCCGCCCAGCAGGGCGAGCTGCCCGTACTCATCACCTCGCCTTCCATCCGCCCCCATGTCCGCTCCATCATCGAGCGCTTCCGGCCCCAGACCGTGGTGATGAGCCAGAACGAGGTTCATCCCCGCGTCCGCCTCAAGACCGTGGGCAGCGTCTGACCATGGGCAAGGTTTATCTCGACGGCTATCTCGTCGTGCCCGCCGAGCGTATCGAGGCCGTGCGCGCCGCCCTGCCCCTTCATATCGCGCTGACCCGGCAGGAGCCGGGGTGCCTGGCCTTCGAGGTGACCCAAAGCCCCGACGAGCCGACGCATTTCCTGGTCTCGGAAATCTTTGCCGGCGAAGACGCCTTCGCCGCCCATCAGCAGCGGGCCGGCGCCTCGGACTGGGCGCGGGTCACCGCCGGCATGACGCGCCATTACACCATCCGCAAGGATTGATTTTCCTGCTAGTCTTGCGCCCATGATAACCGTTCTTCCCGTTCCGCCCTTCTCCACCCTCTGCAACGCCGCCTTCGCGCTGCGCCGCGAGGTTTTCGTCTGGGAGCAGAAGGTGCCCGAAGAGGAGGAGCATGACGCCCATGACCTCACCGCCACCCATTTCGTCGCCCTGGCCGAGGGCGAGGTGGTGGGAACGCTGCGGCTGATCGCGCTGCCCGAACACGTCAAGATCGGCCGCGTCGCCGTGCGCCAGGCCTTTCGCGGCCGCGGCATCGCCCGGCTGATGATGGATGCCGCCATGGCCCATGCCCGCGCCGGGGGCCGCGAGAAATTCTATCTCACCGCGCAATCGGACAAGCTCGGCCTCTATGAGAAGCTGGGCTTTTCCGCCTTCGGGCCGGAATTTTTCGATGGCGGCATGCCCCACCGCGCCATGCGCAATTATGACCGCGACACCGCCGTCCTGATCGACTAGCGCCCGCCCCGCTGCGACCATCTGCCCGACCCGCGTTCGGAACGCCACGGCTTCGGCTGCGTTAGCTTCAGCATAATGGGCCGCACGGTGCGCTACCGGCAAGTTTTGCACCGCACGGCCCGTTCACCGCAATGATGAACCAACGGAGCTTACTATGATCCGCACCCTTCTGGCCACCACGGCCATTGCCGCCATGCTGACCACCGGGGCCATGGCCCAGGATACCACGACGCCGCCGGCGCCGGCCGCTCCGGCCGATCAGGCCGCCCCCGTTGCCCCCGACGCCTCTTCGCAGCCGGCCGCGCCCGTGACCACCGAGGCCACCCCTGCCCCGGTCGACACCGGCGCCGCCCAGACCACCGAAGTGCGCGAGCCTTGGGACATTTCCCGCGGCTATGTGGCGGTGGACACCGACAATCTCGGCTCGCACCTGATCGGTTCGCCGGTCTATTCCAGCGCCGCCGATGACGCCGAGCACATCGGCAACATCACCGATATCGTCTTCAGCGCCGATGGGCAGATCACCGCCGTGGTGATCGGCGTCGGCGGGTTCCTCGGCATTGGCGAGAAGGCCGTGGCCGTGGACTTCCAGTCCCTCGACTTCACCCTTGCCGCCGACAATACCGAGCGCTGGGTGCTGCCCACCACTGCCGACGCGCTGACCAACGCGCCCGATTTCGTCTGGGCCGAGGATGAGCCCGTCGACCAGACCGCGCCGGTCGACCCCATGGCTCCGGCGGCTCCCGCCGACACCATGGCGCCCGCTGTCCCGGCGAGCTAAGCGCCGGCGCATGAAACCGGGGCCGGCCCATGGGCCGGCCTTTCTGCCCTTGAGGAGGTCGCCATGCCCGCCCGTTTCGTCCTTTTCCTTCTGCCCCTGATGCTGGCGGCGCCGGCCTGGGCGCAGGCGCCGGGCGTGACCGAGCTCGAGCAAAGCGGCCTCAAGCCGCCCACCGTCCTCTCCCAGGGCTATGCCGGCAGCAGCACCGACATGCTGGTTACCCGGCTCCTGGGCGCAAACGTCTTTTCCACCCCCGATGCCAATGGCTCGGCCATCGGCACCATCGCCGACATGGTGGTGACGCCGGGTCTGGGCGTCGCCGCCGTGGTGATCGACATCCATGACTTCCCCGGCGTCGAGAACAAGCGCGTGGCGGTGGATTTCGGCCAGCTCGAATGGACCGCCGCGCCGGACGGCTCCCGCCGCTGGGTGCTCGCCGCCACCCCCGACACGCTGCGCGCCGCTCCCGCCTTCGCCTGGTCGGGCAATACCGTCGAAACTCCCCCAGCCGAGGCCGGCTCGGACCAGTCCGTCGAATTCTCCGCCCCCGCCAGCCTCGACACCGTGCCCCCAGAGGAACTGCGTGGCATGGGGGTTTATGGGCTCAATGACCAGTTGATCGGCACCATAGGCGATGTCCTCACCTTCCCCGATGGCGGCGTCGACGCAGTCATCATCGATGTCGGGGGCTTTCTCGGCCTCGGCGCCAAGCCGGTGGCCGTGGGCTATGACGATCCGGTATTTTCCACCGATGTCTTCGGCAACCGCTATCTCGTCCTCAACACCACGCGCGAGGATCTGGAAGCCCAGCCGCCCTACGATCCCGGTACCTATGCCGGCGAGCGCGATCGGCAACGCATGGTGGTGACGCCCTAGACCCGCTCCAGCACCCGATGCGGCACAGGCGGCATCTCGGCGCGGACCGGATCGTCGGCCCGCACCACGCCACCCGCGACAACCACCGACATGACGCCGGCCTTGCGGATGAGCCCGCCCTCGGCATCCCTGTCGAGCACGGCATCCAGCAGGCCCGGCCGGAAATTTTCGATCTGCATACAGGGATTGCGCAGCCCGGTGATCCGCACCACGGCGTCGGCGCCCAGATGAAGCAGGGTATCGGTGGGAAGGGCGAGAAGGTCTATGCCGTCCACCACGATGTTCTCGCCCAGATCGCCGGGCGCCAGGGCAAAGCCCTTGCCCTGCAATTCGTCGAACAGTTCCCGGTGCAGCAGATGCACCTGGCGCAGATTGGGCTGGGTAGGATCGGCCCGGACGCGCGAACGATGCTGGACAGTGACGCCGGCATGGGCGTCGCCCTCCACGCCCAGGCCGGCGAGGAGGCGGATTTCAGCGACCACGGGTTTGGAAAAGTGGTGCCCCGGATCGCGCGATACCGAGACCACCCGGCCCATGCGTCTATAATTCCTGATATGCCCTTCGGGCGTTATTGTCCCCGGAAGCGCAGCCGGCCGATCTCGTCATATTCGGCCTGTTCGAGCTTGAGCTGCTCGGCGGCTTCCCGCTGGTGCTCGCGCTGGTCGAGCAGTTCGACCTTCTTCAAATCCTCGATGGCTTCGGCCAGCGCATCCTGGGCGCTTTCGAGCTTGCCGCGCATGTCGTTGGCGGAGGCCAACAGGTTATCGCGCCGGCCCAGCGCCGCCTTGGCAAAGGTCGAATAGGCAAAATGGGCGACGTCGGAAATGCCGGTCTTGGTGTGCTCGATTTCGATCTGCTGGTCGAGCTCGGCCGCCATGCGCTCGAAATCGGCGATCATCATCTCGATCTGCGCGACCTGACGGCGCTTCTCGTCCACCTGGAACTTCTTGAGCCGGATGAGGCTTTCGTTGCGCGATTTCAAGACCAGTACTCCTTACACACCAAGTCAGTTTCGGGGCCGTCACCCCATTCCATCAGCCTGCCGCGCCCGCCGCATCGACGATGGCCCTGAGCTGGTCATAGCCATCGGCAATTGCCGTCGTCTCCTCCCGGCTCTGGCTTAAAAAAGCCTCAAGTGCCGGGTAGATGGCGATAGCGCGGTCCACCTTCGGATCTGACCCTTTCCGGTAAGCCCCCAGCCGGATCAGTTCCTCCATGTCCGAATAGATGGACATGAGCTCCCGCGCCCTGGCCAGGACCGGCCGCACATCGGCCGGCACACACCCTGGCATGGTGCGCGAGATGGACCGGAGCACATTGACGGCGGGGTAACGGCCCCGCTCGGCAATGCCGCGCTCCATCACGATGTGCCCGTCGAGAATGCCGCGAACGGCGTCCGCAATGGGCTCATTGTGATCGTCACCTTCCACCAAAACGGTAAAAAGTCCGGTAACGGAACCCGTCGTGGGCGTCCCCGGCCCGGCCCGTTCGAGAAGCCGCGGCAATTCGGTGAACACGGTGGGCGGGTAGCCCTTGGCCGTGGGCGGTTCGCCGATGGCCAGCCCGATCTCGCGCTGCGCCATGGCAAAGCGGGTGAGGCTGTCCATCATGCACAGCACCCTCTTGCCCTGGTCGCGGAAATATTCCGACAGCGCCAGGCTCATATAGGCCGCTTGCCGGCGCATCAGCGCCGCCTCGTCGCTGGTGGCCACCACCACCACGGCGCGCGCCAGCCCTTCCTCGCCCAGATATTCCTGGATGAATTCATGCACTTCGCGGCCGCGCTCGCCGATGAGGCCGATCACCGAGACATCGACATTGGTATTGCGCGCCAGCATCGACATCAGCACCGACTTGCCCACGCCCGAGCCGGCGAAAATGCCCATGCGCTGGCCCTCGCAGAGCGTGGTGAAGGTGTTGAGGCACCGCACGCCCAGATCGAGCGGCTCGCCCACCCGCACCCGGTCATGGGCGAGCAGCGGGTTCTGCCGCAAGGGATAGGAGAGCGCGCCGCGCGGCAGCGGCCCCTTGCCGTCAATGGGGTCGCCATCGGCATTGATGACCCGGCCCAGCCAGCCATCGGACGGCATGACCGCCCCGTCATGGCGCTGGAAAACCGCCTTGCAGCCAAGCCGCACGCCCGAAAGCTGGCCGAAGGGCAGGCAGAGGGCGTGGCCGTCCTTGAACCCGATGATCTCGGCGGCGAGGCGCTCGCCATTGACGGTCTCGATCTGCACCCGTCCGCCGACGCGCAATTCGCGCACCGGGCCGACGATCTCGATGAGCAGGCCCTGGACGGATTTGACCCGCCCGAACACCTCGATGTCGTCGATCGCCTCAATGGCCGAGATCAGTGCTTTCATTGCCTTCCCCGAAGGTGCGCGCGGCCATGATTATGGTTTCCGCCACCGCGCGAATCGTCGGCAGTTCCGAATCACACAGTAACCGATCATTAAGCAAAAGGCGCTATTCGAGGGGCTGGAGCGGTCCGTCCGCAGGCTCGTGCCGCACGCCCTCCAAACCCCCGAAAAGCCCCAATTGGTTGAGTCTAAAGAATCGCTTAGGCGTGCCAGTTAAACCATTTTATTAAGAAAAATTGAGAAGATTAACCTTTAAATTTCAATGACTTAGACTAAATTGATCCTAACGACATTTGCGTATTGCCGAACCGAATTAAACTTTGTTAACTATTTGGGCTTAGGGTTCAGTCATATCCAGTAGGGTTGGAGCGGGGGCGGGCATATCGGTCGCCTGATCCCGCAGGTTCCAGCAGGAACGAATGACAAGGGGAATATAATGCGGGTACTCCTTATTGAGGATGATAGCGCGACCGCGCAGAGCATCGAACTGATGCTCAAGTCCGAGAGCTTCAACGTCTATACCACCGACCTGGGTGAAGAAGGCGTCGACCTCGGCAAACTCTACGACTACGACATCATTCTGCTCGACCTGAACCTGCCCGACATGAGCGGCTATGAAGTGCTGCGCACCCTGCGCGTGGCAAAGGTTCAGACACCGATCCTTATTCTATCAGGCCTGGCCGGCATCGAGGATAAGGTGCGCGGTCTCGGCTTCGGCGCCGACGACTACATGACCAAGCCCTTCCACAAGGACGAACTCGTGGCCCGCATCCACGCCATCGTCCGGCGGTCCAAGGGCCATGCCCAGTCGGTCATCCAGACGGGCGACCTCACCGTCAATCTCGACACCAAGACCGTGGAAGTGCAGACCCAGCGGGTGCACCTCACCGGCAAGGAATACCAGATGCTCGAGCTGCTCTCGCTGCGCAAGGGCACCACGCTCACCAAGGAAATGTTCCTCAACCACCTCTATGGCGGCATGGACGAACCCGAGCTCAAGATCATCGACGTGTTCATCTGCAAGCTGCGCAAGAAGCTGTCCGTCGCCACCGGCGGCAAGAACTACATCGAGACCGTCTGGGGTCGCGGCTATGTGCTGCGCGAGCCCGACGAGAACGAGACCTACAACGAGAACGTCGCCTGACGGCGGCGTTTTCAAAAGCAGTTTCAATGCATTATGCAGCGCTCCTTCGGGGCGCTGCATTGCTTTTGGGCGCAAGGAAAACCCCGCCGGGGCGGGGTGTTTCAGGGGGTCACGCCGCTTCGGGGCGCTGTTCGAACTTGGCTTCCAGGATCGCCCGATCGAAGGGCTTCATCATGTAGTCGCTGGCGCCGGCCTTGAGCGCCATGGCGATGGCGCCGATGTCGTTCTCGACCGTGCAATAGACCACATGGGGCTTCTCGCCCCCGATATAGGCGCGCAGGAGCTTGAGGAATTCCAGCCCGCTCATGATCGGCATGTTCCAGTCGAGCAGGATGGCGTCGGGCATTTCCTGCCGGCATTTCTCGAAGGCGTCCTGCCCGTCCTCGGCTTCTTCGACGATGTAGTCCATGTCCTCGAGAATGCGGCGCGCGACCTTGCGCACCACACTGGAGTCATCGACGATCAGGCAGGATTTCATGCGCGGCCATCCGGGGATAACGCTGGGAACCGGCCCCGATTATGAGCCGCACATCCTATGAATTGGTTAGCGGACTGCTAGCGTTTCAGGCCGCTTCGGTTAGCGTTTCCGGCGTTGCGGTGAGAAAGAACTGGTCATTCTCCAGCCCGATGGCGATTTCCATATCGGTCATGCGCGCCAAAAGCCCGGTATAGAAGGGCTGGATGCCGCGCGCATCGACGAACCCCTCTTCGGGGGTGCCGGAGAGCAGGCCGGCGGCGCCGGAGGGCACCAGGGTCTTCTGGCGCTTTTCGGGATCGCTTTTCGAGGTGAACTCGAACTTCTCCTGCCCCGCCTCGCCGGTGATCCGGGCAGTGACCTCACCGCCGCGCGGAACCGACATGGCCGCGATCAGCAGCATGTTCATGAACAGCTTGGCCTTGTGCTTGGGCAGAAGGATCAGCGGCACCTGCCAGTCGAGATCGGCCTTTTCGATTTCGAAGAGGATGCGGGCGACGCGCTCGCATTCGCGCGTGTCGATATCGGTGCCCGAGGTGGAGGAAGCGCCATAGGCCAGGCGCGCGAATTCGAGCTTGGCGCGGCTCTGCTTGGCGGCGCTGGCGATGAGGTCGCGCGCGCCCTCGGCCATTTCGGTCTGATTGGGATCGCCCAGCACTTCCAGCCCGTTGCCGATGGCGCCGATGGGATTGATAAGGTCGTGGCAGACCCGGCTGCACAGCATGGCCGCCAGATCGGTCGCCTTGAGCTCAATGATATCGGCCATGCCGGCATGTCTCCGCAAGAATCAGTTTGGCCCGATTCTAGAACGCCTTGGTTAATAATGGCGATGCTTTTGCGCCCGCCGGGAGCCGCTATTTGACCGACAGCGTGGCCGAAAGCGCCGGCCAATTGGCCTCCGCCTCCAGGGCGGCGGCGTCGGGAGCGAGCAGGAACGCCTCGCGCGAGCCGGCCGAATAGAAGAGATAAAGGCGCTGCTTGAAGACGGTATAGAGCCGCGGATCGCTGTCCGAAACATAGCCGCGCGCCACGCCCATGGCCCCGTGGCCGCCGAACTGGGGCGCATAGATTTCCGGCGCGCGGGCAAAGATGTCGCGATTGGCGGCGGAGGCGAAATGCCAGGGCACGTTCTGCCAGATGAATTCGAAATCGCCCCGGCCCTGCAAGGGTTCGGGCTCGGTGAAATAGCTCACCGGGTCCCAGCCATAGATGGCGATGCCGGTCAGCGGATCGGTGACGACGAGGGTGACCACCGACTGGGCCCGCACCGCCGGAATTGCGGCGAAAACCATGCCCAATAGCGGCAGAACAAAGGCGAGCATGGTTAAGATTTGTTTAGAGGTTTGCTTCATCATCGGACCCAATGATCGGCATGCCGGCAGCCTAATTCCGACCTCAAAACTACGGTTCAAGCCTTAACGACACCGTAACCCCCAGATCGGCCGCCACCCCGGGAGACCAAGATGCTCAAGCGCCTCGCCCTTTTCGCCGCCATTCTGGCCGCTCTTCTGGCCCCCGTTCCGGCCGCGCTGGCGCAGGGCTCGCTCAGCGACACCTATTCGGGCGAAGACCTGGTGGAGAGCGGCAAGCAGTTCTTCGGCTCGGCCAGCCAGGGGCTCGCCTCGGTGGTGGAGCGGGCGGTGAGTCAGTTCGGCCTGCCCAATGGCTATATCCTGGGCGAGGACGCCGGAGGGGCGCTGTTTGCCGGCGTCCGCTATGGCGAAGGCGTGCTCAACACCCGCAATGCCGGCCAGTTCAACGTCTATTGGCAGGGCCCCTCCATCGGCTTCGACATCGGCGGGGACGGCTCGAAGGTGATGATGCTGGTCTATAACCTCAACCAGATCCAGGACGTGCTGGGGCGTTTTTCGGGCGTCGAAGGCTCGGCCTATGTGATCGGCGGGTTCGGCATGACCGTCAACAAGCGCGACCGGGTGGTGATGGTGCCCATCCGCTCCGGCGTCGGCGCGCGGCTGGGCATCAATGTGGGGTATCTCAAATTCACCAGCGAGCCCACCTGGAACCCGTTCTGAGCCTCCCATGCCCCTGTCGCCCCGGACCTGATCCGGGGCCCATCCTGACAATGTGCCGATCCGTCCTTCTCGGGATGGATCCCGGCGCGAGGCCGGGATGACGTCGGGGGTGGGGAACCTATCGGCCCCTCTTTACCTTGTGAACCCGAAACGGAACGCCGCCCGTGACGCGGCGGGGCAAAACCGCTAGGATTAGCGGACGTGCCGGAGTAGCTCGACCGATGCTCATCGAGAACATCATGTATTTTGCGCTGGGCCTTTTGGTGGCCAGCCTGGTCGGGCTGATCCTGCTCTCGGCGGTGTGGAAGCGCGCCGTGCGCCTGACCAAGCGCCGCATCGAGGCGGCCACCCCCATCACCATGGCCGAATTCCGCGCCGACAAGGACCAGCTCCGCGCCGAATTCGCCCTGGCCACCCGCAGGCTGGAAACGACCATAGAGGGGCTGCGGCGGCGTCTGGCCACCGAGGTGGGCGACACCAGCGAGCAGCGGGCCGAACTGGGCGCGCTGCGGGCCGAGCGCGAGCAATATGCCGCCAGCCTCGCCGAGATGAACGCCCGCGAGGCCGAGCTGCGGGGGCGCCTGCAGGAGCTGGAGCGCGAAACCACCGACCTGGCCCAGCGGCTGCGCATGCGCGAGCGCGAGCTGGAAACCCGCATGCAGGAGCTGGCGCAGATGCGCCAGGACGCTTCAGGCGCCGCGCCCGCCCCGGCGACCCAGCGCGCGCCGGCGGCGCTGGCCGATGCCGAGGCGCGCCTCGCCGACGCCAAGAGCCGGCTCAACGACCTTCTGGCCGAGCCGCAATCGGGGGCGCAGACGCGCCTTCTGGCGGACGAGCTTTCCCTCGAAGACGAGATGGAGCGGCTGCGCCGCCAGGTGGCGGAGGTGGAAAGCGCCATTCTCGAGGGAGGCCAGCCCGCCGACGATACGGCGCTGCGCGAGCGGCTGCGCAACATCGCCGGCAGCGTCAGCCGCATCGTCTATGCCGCCGACCGGGAAACGCCGGCCGCGCCCGACCTGGGCGAGAGCCTTTTCGAGCGGGTGCAGCGCTTTGCCGCCGACGACGAGGACCTGGACCTCATGCCCCCCGCCCCGCAGGACGGCGCCAATCGCGGCTCGGTCTCCGAGCGCATGGCGGCGCTGCGCGAAATTCAGGGGCGCTGACCCTCGAGCACGATGCTGCCGGTCAACTCGCCGCTGGCCCGATCGAACAGCGACAGCATGGTGATGCCGTCGCTCCGGTGAGTGACCTGGATGGTGCCATCGGCCACCAGCGCCGAGAGGATGCTGGTTCCGGCGGGCAGTTGCACGCTTTCGGCGATAACCGGCGGGGGCGTATCGCGCATCACGCGATAGACAAGCGCGAAGCCAATCGCCATAAAGCCCAGCAACAGAATGCCGATCGAAATTCCGAATGAACGGCGCGCCTTCCCCAGCATGGCCAGGGCTTCGGGGGTAAGCGGCGCGTCGGGCTTCTGTCCAGTCTCTGAAGGATCGGTCATGGGTGCAAATACCGCGCAAGAGTTCGAGGGCGACGAGGTGGAAGTGCTCGTCGATGCCGACATGGCCGGCGGGCGGCTCGACGCCGCCCTGGCCAGGGCCCACGGCCTGCTGAGCCGCAACCGCATCAAGGAGCTGATCCTTGCCGGCGCCGTCAGCATCGACGGAAGCCCCGTCAGCGAGCCCAAATACCGGCTTCGCGCCGGCGAGACAATCACTCTTGTCGCCCCGCCCCCCGAAGACCCCGATCCGCAGCCCGAGGACATCCCCCTCGACATCCTCTACGAGGACGACCAGCTCATCGTCGTCAACAAGCCCGTCGGCATGGTGGTGCATCCCGCCCCGGGCTCGCCCAGCGGCACGCTGGTCAATGCCCTGATCTTCCATTGCGGGGAAAGCCTGTTGGGCATTGGCGGGGTGAAACGCCCGGGGATCGTGCACCGCCTCGACCGCGACACCTCCGGGGTCATGGTGGCGGCCAAGACCGAGCAGGCCCACCGGCACCTGGCCGAGCAATTCGCCGACCATGGCCGCACCGGCCCCCTGCACCGCGCCTATATCGCTTTCGTCTGGGGCTCGACCGAGACCGGCAAGGGCACCATCGAGGCTCCCCTGGGGCGCGACCAGAACAACCGCCTCAAGCAGGCCGTGCGCCGCGACGGGCGCGAGGCCATCACCCATTATTTCGTCGAGAAGCGCTTCGGCGGCGAGGGCTGGGACATCACCCGCGTGCAATGTCACCTGGAAACCGGGCGCACCCACCAGATCCGCGTGCACATGGCCCATATCGGCCATCCGCTGGTGGCCGACGCCGTCTATGCCTCGGGCTACGCCACCAAGATCCGGCGCCTGCCCGAAGACGTGGCCGGGCCGGTCCTGGCGCTGGGCCGGCAGGCCCTGCACGCGGCCGAGCTGGGCTTCGAACACCCCACCACCGGGGAAGAAATGTTCTTCGAGGCCCCCCTGCCCGACGATCTGCAGGCGCTGGAGGATGCCCTGGAAGGATATGACAAGGCGTTTGCGCGCTAGGGGCGAGCTTTCCCGCACCACCGGCCGGACACCTCCCCCTCGATGGGGGAGGTTGGGAGGGGGTGAGGGAGCCCCTATATAAGGGCTAAACACCCCTCCCTTGATCCCTCCCCACAAGGGGGAGGGTGACGACTGAACCATCGGGGGGCAGGATCGTTCCTCTTCACCCAAGAGGCACGCCGGAACCTTTTGCGGCTATTTCGCATTTGTCGGGCGTATCGCCCTTACATTCGCCAAAATGCCGCTTATATATCCATCGTAGTTTGCCGATGGGCCGGGATCGGACATCGCGCCAGACACATTTCCGCCCGCCCAGAGCGGGGGAACCGAGAAAGGGGTGCGCCATGGCCCAGACCAATCTTCCTGTCCTCTCATCCGAAGGGGGCTTGAGCCGCTATCTTCAGGAAATCCGCAAGTTCCCCATGCTGGAACCGGATGAGGAATACATGCTGGCCAAGCGCTACAAGGAACATCAGGACCCCGGCGCCGCCCAGAAGCTCATCACCAGCCATTTGCGGCTCGTGGCCAAGATCGCCATGGGTTATCGCGGCTATGGCCTGCCCATTTCCGAGGTGATCTCGGAGGGCAATGTGGGCCTGATGCATGCCGTCAAGCGCTTCGAGCCGGAAAAGGGCTTCCGCCTGGCCACCTATGCCATGTGGTGGATCCGCGCCGCCATCCAGGAATATGTGCTGCGCAGCTGGAGCCTGGTCAAGATCGGCACCACGGCGGCGCAGAAGCGCCTGTTCTTCAACCTCAGGAAGGTGAAGGGCCAGATCGCCGCGCTGGACGACGGCTCGCTCCATCCCGACCAGATCAAGCAGATCGCCACCACCCTCAACGTCACCGAGGACGACGTGGTGTCGATGAATGCGCGCCTGTCCGGGGACGCCTCGCTCAATTCGCCCATGCGGGCCGACGAGGGGTCCTCCGAATGGCAGGACTGGCTGGTGGACGACACGCCCGACCAGGAAACCAGCCTGGGCGACAGCCAGGAATATGACGAGCGCATGGGCCTGCTCACCAATGCCATGAGCGTGCTCAACGAGCGCGAGCGCGCCATCTTCCAGGCCCGGCGCCTGCAGGAAAATCCCTCGACGCTGGAAGAGCTGGCCCAGCAATATGACGTGAGCCGCGAGCGCATCCGCCAGATCGAGGTCCGCGCCTTCGAAAAGGTGCAGGACGCCGTCAAGGAAGCCGCCGCGGCGAACTGAGGCTCAAAAGGCGGGTTTTCGGACCCGCCTTTTTATTTGCACCACTCTACCCCACCCCCGATGTCATCCCGGCCTTGAGCCGAGATCCATCCCGAAATGGTGGGCGCGGCATTCTGTCAGGATGGGCCCCGGCTCGAGGCCGGGGCGACAGGGTTTAGGGCAGGTTTACGCCTCCAGCCCCATCAAATCCCAGAGCCGATCCTTGCCCAGGATGAGCAGCCAGGGCGTGTCATCTTCGGGTTCGATATCGACCGGCCCGCCCAGGGCCTGGTTGGAGGTGCCGATCAGGGCGCCGGGGGCCAGGGTCAGCCCATCCATGGGATAATAGAGCCCGCGCGAGCGGGTGAAGACGATGGGCAGCAGCGGATGGATGGACACGCGCTCGCCCGGCCCCGCCTCAAACCGCACCGAGCCGGTGGCGGCCAGCGCCACATCCACCGCGTCCACCAGCAATAGCCGCCGGGCGGGCGCATATTGCAGCACGGCGCTGAGCGCCGCCAGGGTATGGTCGAGCCGCCTGCCCGTCATGCCCAGGGCCAGCGTCACCGGGGCGCTGGTGGAATAGAGCGCCTTCTGGAAATCGGTGGTGATCTGCTCGGGGATGTGCAGAACCCGCGTGCGCTTCTCCCAGCCGGCGCGGTCGGAGAGCGAATCGAGGTCGCCGATGATGGCGGCCGGAACCAGCCCCGCCGCCCCAATGCTGTCGGCCCCGCCATCGGCGCCGACCAGCGCCACGCCCCGCGCCCACAGCGCGGCGAGCAGGCCGGGATCGACATCGCCGCCCCCGACAATGGCCAGGGGCCCATCGAACACGAAAGCGGGCGCCTGCGGCGCGGGGTCGGCAGGGTCTTGCACGAAGCTGGAACTCACACTAGAACTCGGGCGTCTCGCTGGGGTGTTCCGGGCAACCGGAGCTGAGAGTTACCCATTGAACCTGAACCAGGTCATGCTGGCGGAGGAAGTTCGAGATGGCAAGGGCATCTCGATGCCCCACCATTGACAAAACCCTTCACACACATGACCGCACACCGATGAAGGGATTGACCCATGGTCAAATTCGTTTCCGTCGCGCTGGCGGTCCTTGCCGGATCGCTCGCCTCGCCCATATTGGCCGAGGAGGCGCCCACGCTCACCATCTACACCTATGACAGCTTCACCCCCGACTGGGCCCCCGCGCCCCGGCTCAAGGCCGGGTTCGAGGCCATTTGCGGCGGCTGCGTGGTGGACTGGGTGGGCATCGACTCATCCATTGGCACGCTGCGCCGCGCCCAACTCGAGGGCGATTCGACGCCGGCCGACATCATTCTCGGGCTCGACACCGCCATCGCCGGGGAAGCCCGCGCCACCGGGCTCTTCGCCGATCACGGCGTGGAGCTGGACGCACTCAACCTGCCCGGCGGCTGGAGCGACGCGCAATTCGTGCCGTTCGATTATTCGCACTTCGCCTTCATGTACGACACCGACACGGTGCCGACGCCTCCGGCCTCGTTCGAGGAACTGATCGCCCTGCCCGACGACTTCAAGATCGTCATCCAGGACCCGCGCTCCTCCACCCCCGGCTTCGGGCTGGTGCTCTGGGTCAAGGCCGCCTATGGCGAGCGCGCCGCCGAGATCTGGGCCGGCCTCAAGCCCCATATCCTCACCGTCACCCGCGACTGGAGCGAGAGCTACGATCTCTTCCTCAAGGGCGAGGCGGACATGGCCCTGAGCTACACCAGCTCGCCCACCTATCACCTGATCGAGGACAAGGACGACACGCTCAAGGCGGCGCTGTTCAGCGAGGGGCATTATCCGCAGATCGAGGTGGCGGGGATATTGAAATCCACCGACCAGATGGCGCTGGCCCGGCAATTCCTCACCTATCTGGTGTCGCCCGAAGCCCAGACCATCGTCGCCCACAGCAACTGGATGTTCCCGGTGATCGATCTGGGCGCGGCGCTCGACCCGGCCTTCGCCAGCCTGCCGCAGCCGGAAAAGACGCTGAGCTTCTCCGACGCGGAGATCGCGGCCAATGGCCAGGCCTGGATCGACGAGATGCTGGCGGCGATCCGGTAGCAGGGTGGTCGTGACATTCCCCCTCCTCGCTATCCCATCCTCGCTATCCCATCCTCGATGTCGCCCCGGCCTTGAGCCGGGGCCCATCCTGAGATGGCGGGACAATGGGAAAATGTCAGGATGGATCCCGGCTCAAGGCCGGGATGACATCGAAGGTGGGGATGGACCGGTGGCCGAATATCGACTCCGGGTTTCATCATGACCGCCCCGCAAGCCGCCGCCGCTCCTGCGCCTCCCTCCCCCCTGAGGGGAGGGAAAGAGGGTGGGGGTTCTGAAGGCGGGTTGCGTAAGAAGCCGCCGGATTTGCGCGAAATGCGGAACCCCCACCCCCAGCCCCTCCCCTCAAGGGGGAGGGGAGAAGAGCCGAGAACTTTGCAGGATGCAAACAAGGACATGACCATCCTTCCTCCCCGCAAGCTGCGCATCGGCGTGGCGACGGCGCTGGCGGCCGCCATTGCGCTGCTGATCGTGCTGGTGCTGTGGGCTATCCTCGCCGCGGCCAGCGATGCGGGGGGCGGACATTCGCGGGTGGATATTCCCCATCTTCTGCGCATGACCGCCATCCAGGCCGGACTGACCACCATCCTGTCGCTGGCGGTGGGCACGGCGCTGGCCTGGGCGCTCAACCGGCTGCGCTTCCGGGGGCGCGAGCTCGTGGTCGGGCTCTTTGCCGCCGCCATCGTCACCCCGGGCATGGTCGTGGCCTTCGGCCTGCTCTCGGTGTGGGGGCGCAATGGCTGGATCAACCGGCTGAGCGAAACGCTGTTCGGCGCCGGCATCGGCAACCCCGCCTTCGGGCTCACCGGCATTCTGCTGGCCCATGTGGTGCTGGACGGGGCCTTCGCCGCCCGCATCATGCTGGCCCGGCTCGACGCCATTCCGGTGAGCCGGCTCAAGACCGGGCAATCGCTGGGCCTGTCGCCCCGGCAGCGCTTTATGCTGATCGACTGGCCGGCGCTGCGCGGCACGCTACCGGGGCTGGCCGCCATCATCTTCCTGCTCGCCTTCACCAGCTTTCCCATCGTGCTGCTGCTGGGCGGCGGTCCGGCCAACCAGACGCTGGAAGTGGCCATCTATGCCGCCGTGCGGCAGGATTTCGACCTTGCCGGCGCCGTCAGGCTGGCCGCCACCCAGATCGCGGTCTGCTCGGTGGTGATCCTTTTCGCCTCGGGCCTTGCCCCGGTGCCCAGCGGCTTCGGCGCCTCCGCCGCGCCGCGCTGGCGCGACCACGGCCCGGCGCGGCTGCTGCAATGGCTCGTGCTGATCCTGGCGCTGATCGGCTTCGCCCTGCCGCTGCTGGCGGTGCTGGCCGATGGGCTGCGCCCCGGCATCGGCGCGCTGCTGGCCCAGCCTGCCTTCTGGCGGGCGGCGGCGAGCAGCCTGGTCATCGGCACGCTCTCGGCGCTGCTGACGCTGGCCCTGGCCCTGGCGCTGAGCCTGGGGCGCAGCGCCACGCCAAGGCCGGGCCTGCGGGCGCTGCTGGGCGCGCCGGCCTTCGCCTATCTCGCCGTGCCGGCGGTGGTGCTCTCGCTGGGCTTTTTCCTTCTGGTGCGGCAACTGGGCCTGTCCACGACCGCCGCCGCGCCGGTCGTCGTCATCATCGGCAATAGCCTGCTCGCCCTGCCCTTCGCCGTGGCGACGCTGGGCCCGCCGCTCGACGCCATCGCCCGCAGCCGCGGCAAGCTGATCCGCGCGCTGGGGCTCTCGGGCTGGCGGCAATTCGCGCTGGTCGAATATCCGCTGCTGGGGCGCGACATCGGCATCATGCTGGCGCTGGCCTTCTGCTTCTCGCTGGGCGATCTCGGCGTCATCGCCCTGTTCGGCACCCAGGACTTCCAGACCCTGCCGCTCTTGATGTTCCGCGCCCTCGGCTCCTATCGCAGCAATGACGCCGCCGCCATCGCCGCCATCCTGCTCATCGGCACCATCGCCGCCTTTGTCGGCCTGCCCCGGCTTTTCGAAAGGATCGCCCATGCTGCGCGTTGAAGACCTGCGCTTCGCCTATCCGGGACAGGAAAGGCCCTATCTCTTCGCCCTCGATGCCCGGCCCGGCGAGGTGACCGCCATTTCCGGCCCCAGCGGCTCGGGCAAATCCACCCTGCTCGATCTCCTGGCCGGCTTTCTCGAGCCGCAGGCGGGCCGCATCGACCTCGATGGCCGCGATCTCGTGCCCCTGCCGCCGGAAAAGCGGCCGGTGTCGCTGCTGCTGCAAAGCGAAAGCCTGTTCGAGCATCTGAGCGCCAGGCGCAATATCGCGCTGGGCCTGCCAAAAGGGGTGCACGCAGGCGAGGCGGCGGAAAAAATCGCCGCGGCGCTGGCCGAAGTGGGACTGGACGGGCTTGGCGACCAGGTGGCCGGCACGCTTTCGGGGGGGCAGAAGCAGCGCGTGGCGCTGGCCCGCACCCTGCTGCGCGCCCGCCCGGTGCTGCTGCTGGACGAGCCATTCTCGGCGCTGGACGATGCCACCCGCCATGCCGTGCGCGAACTGGTGGGCACGCTCACCGCCCGCCATGGCTGGCACACCCTGCTGGTCAGCCACCACGCCGACGACATCGCCGCCCTGGCGCAGCGGCGCTATGAATTGGTGGAAGGCCGGCTGCTGGCGGTTTAGGAGAAGCCCCCTCATCCGCCCTTCGGGCACCCCGGATCACGTCCGGGGCAAGCTCTTCTCCCACGAGGGGAGAAAGGGGGCGGCGCCGGCCCCCGTCTCTTTAGCTCGCCCAGGTGGCGAAGACCTTGTCGAACAGGGCCTGCGCCGTCTCGTCCTTTTCCAGGGTGATGATGGCGTTGCGGCCGGTGCCGTAGATGACGGCGAGGTCCATCCAGCGGCTCTTGCGCACCAGGTCGAGATTGCGCTCGGTCTCGGCCGGAACGGCGCTGAGGGCGAAGAGGAAGGAATTGCCCAACACGCGGGCCGAGGCCCCCACCAGCGCGCTGCCGGGCACCAGCTCCTGATCCTTGAGCAGGATGCCGGGCAGGTTGGCGATGGTGCCGCCCACGAAAGTGTCGCTGACCTTGAAATCGAGCTCCACCAGATGGCTAGCCGGCAGGCCGGGATCGGAATTCTTGCGGATGGTGATGTCGACACCCAGATTGCGCGCCGGAATGCTGGCCGTGCCCTTGATGGTGGGCAGGCCCAGCTCGTCCACGCCCTCGCTCCACTCCACCGTGCCCGAGAAGGGAACCGCGCCCGCCGAACCGTCGGTGCTGGCTTCGAGCAGCAGCGACTGGCTGCCGGCCAGCACGGCCGGATCGACCGAAGCGGCTGGATCGTCGGCGTCGATGGCGGCGGTCCCGGCATCGGGCAGGCGCTCGTCGGTCTTGACCTCGCCCGAGCCGATATCGGGCAGCACGGTCTCGGTGCCGTCGGGCCGCACCGGCTCGGGGGTCGGCTCCAGGCGGTCGTCGATCTCGAGCCCGCTCAATTCACTATTGCCCACATCGGCGCCGGCCGTGGGGGCGGTATTGCCCGGACCCACCGGCGTGCCGTCGGCATTGGGGGGAACCGGATCCAGCGTCGGGGTGGCCGGGGGCACCTGATTGGCGGTTTCCACCACCGGCGCCTGCGCCTGGCCGAACATCTGGTCGAGATCGACATAGCCCTCGCGCCAGGCCCAGAAGCCCGCCCCGCCCACGCCGACCAGCAAAAGGGCGAAGACGACGAGGAAAATGGTGAGGCCCGCGCCGCCACGCTCGGCAGGCGCATCGGCAAAGCCCGCGTCGTCGTCCTCCTCGGGCGCGCCGGGGATGGCGGGGCCATCGGCCTGCGGGGCGGCGGACGGCGTCGATTCGCCGCGCGCTTCCCGGTCCAGCGTCTCGATGGCGCGCTCGATCACGTCCTGGGCTTCATTGGGGTCGGGCTCGACCTCCACTTCGCGCACGCTGGAGAGGGCCGCTTGCACCGGCGCCGCCTCGGTCTCGATCACCGGCACCATGGCCGGCTGGCGCGCCAGCGCCTGATTGCCGATGGCCGGCTCGATGCGCGGCGCCTCGAAGCGCGGCTCGATGCTGCTATTGGCGGCGGCGGGCGTTTCGCGGCGCGGCTCGAAAGCGGCGGGACGCAAGGTGGGCTCGGACGGGCGCGGCTCGACAGGCGCCGCGATGGGCGAGGTGGGGCCGGCCTTGGCCGCTTCGGCGCGCATGACGATGGCCGGCATGGCCGGCGGCTCGCGCCGGGCGGGCGGCGGCTCGCGCCGGGCGGGCGGCGGCTCGACAGCGGGCGCCGGAGCGGGCTTCTCCTCGGGCGCCTCGGGCGCCGCGACCGCGGCGGCGCCATCGGCATCGCCATCCGCTTCGGCCTGGGAAATGATGTCCTCGATGGAGGTGGTTTCGGCCGGCTCGTCCGCCGGGGCGGCGGCGGGCGCCGGGTCGGGCCGGACCACGGGAGCGGCCATGGCCGGCGGCTCGCGCGGCGGGGTGGGCTGCGCCGGGGCCGGCGCGGACGCAGCGGGCGCCGGGGCGGCGGCCGGGACACGGGGCGCCAGGGCGTGCTCACGCCCCAGCGAGATCACCGCTTCGCTGGCTTCCTGCTCCACCAGGCGAATACAATCTTCGAGCTGCAGGCGATGCTGGGTGATGTCACGCGCCGGCAGCGGCGGCGTGATGGCGCGCAACTGCCCGACAAGGGCCGTCCGCGCCTTCTCATAAACCGCCCTCCGGGCGGCCCCGTTATTCTCCGGCAGCGCCGAGATCGCCCGGCGCAACAGCTCCTTGTAGTCCGCCATGGGTCAGTTGGTACTCACAATTGCAGCGATGTCTTGTAACAAAAAATATCAGTCTTGGAATGGGTCATGGACAAGGATGGTGTCGGCGCGCTCGGGACTGGTGGACAACATGGCCACCGGCGCCCCGATCTGCTCCTCGATATAGCGGACATATTTGACCGCCTGCGCCGGCAGATCGGCCCAGCTGCGGGCCCCCGCAGTGGTTTCGGACCAGCCTTCCAGCGTTTCGTAGATCGGCTTAACGCGGGCTTGTGCCCCCATTGAGGCGGGCAAATAATCAATCCGTGATCCATCCAGCTCGTAGCCGACGCAGACCTTGATCTGCTTGAGCCCGTCCAGCACGTCGAGCTTGGTGAGCGCGATTCCCGAAATGCCCGAGGTCTTGACCGTCTGGCGCACCAGCACCGCGTCGAACCAGCCGCAGCGGCGCGGCCGGCCGGTATTGACGCCCACCTCGCGCCCGACCGTGGCCAGATGCCTGCCGATCTCGTCGTCCAATTCGCACGGGAACGGCCCCTCGCCCACGCGGGTGGTATAGGCCTTGGTGATGCCCAGCACATAGCCGATGGCGGTGGGACCGAGCCCCGAGCCGGCCGCCGCCTGCCCCGCCACCGTGTTGGAAGAGGTGACGAAGGGATAGGTGCCGTGGTCATTGTCGAGCAGCGCGCCCTGCGCCCCCTCGAAGAGGATGCGCGCCCCCTGCCGGCGCTTGTCGTCGAGCACGCGCCAGACCTGGTCCATGAAGGGCAGGATGTCCCCGGCGATGGAGGTCAATTCGTCGAAAATGGCCTGCGCCTCGATCTCGACCAGCCCCATGCCGCGCCGCAGCGCGTTGTGATGGGCCAGGAGCCGCTCGATCTTGGGCATGAGCGTATCGGGCTCGCTGAGATCGACCAGGCGAATGGCGCGGCGGCCCACCTTGTCCTCATAGGCCGGGCCGATGCCGCGGCGGGTGGTGCCGATCTTGAGGCCGGCATTGGCGTCCTCGCGGATGCCGTCCAGCTCGCGGTGGAGCGACAGGATCAGCGGCGCGTTGTCGGCGATGCGCAGCAACTCGGGCGTGATGGTGACGCCCTGGCCGCGCAGCTTGGCCATCTCGGTGACGAAATGGTGCGGGTCGACCACCACGCCATTGCCGATGACGCTGAACTTGCCCTGCACCAGCCCGGAGGGCAGCAGGGCCAGCTTGTAGCTCACCCCGTCGATGACCAACGTGTGGCCGGCATTGTGGCCGCCGTGGAACCGCACCACCACATCGGCGCGTTCGCTCAGCCAGTCGACGATCTTGCCCTTGCCCTCGTCGCCCCATTGCGAGCCGACGACCACCACATTAGCCATGAATACCTTCTCCAGGATAGGCGCAACACCTGGGGGCCGGCCGGCAAGCCGCTCCCCCTTTCGAAATGGACGTCACTTCCCCTCATCGGCCGGGCGAGTTTGCCCACGGCCGAATAACTGCTAAGTCCGACTGTCCTTACATCACAAGGCCGACGATGACAAAGCCGCAGACCAATGAAAATCGCGGCATATTTGCCCGCCTGCTCGACCAGCCCTACCTGCTGCTGGTTGCCGCGCCCCTGTTCTGGGGCGGCAATGTGGTGGCCGCCAAGATGGTGGTGGGCCAGATCGACCCCGTTCTGCTGCTGGCCAGCCGGTGCCTGGCCGCCACCCTGGTCATCCTGCCCTTCGCCTGGCCGCATCTGCGCCGCGACTGGGCCGTGGTGCGCCGCCACTGGCCGCTGCTGATGGCCTATGGCGCGGTGGGCTATGCGCTGTTCAACGTCTTTCTCTATATGGGCCTCAAGACCACCACCGGGGTCAATTCCGCCGTCGAGCAGGCGGCGCTCCCCATGCTGATTCTGGGCGCCAATTTCATCATCTTCCGGGTGCGGGCCAATGGCCTGCAGATCCTGGGCGTGCTTCTGGCCATCGCCGGGGTGCTGCTCACCGCCACCCATGGCGATCCGGCGCAATTGCTGCGGCTCGACATCCATGTCGGCGACGGGCTGGTGATCCTGGCCTGCCTCACCTACACCGCCTATACGCTGGCCCTGCGCTTCCGCCCGGCCATGCATATCATGAGCTTCATGGGCGTGACCTTCGCCGGGGCCGCGATCGCGGGCCTGGTCATGCTGGCCCTGTTCGGGGGCGGGCTGGGCCAGTTCGCAACGCTGGCCGACGCCTCGCCCGCCGTCTGGGCGGTGATCGCCTATGTGGCGGTGTTCCCCTCCATGTTCAGCCAGGTCGCCTATGCACGGGGCGTGGAAATCCTGGGCGCCAACCGCGCCGCGCCCAGCCACAACCTCATTCCCGTCTTCGGCACGCTGGGCTCGGTGCTGATCCTGGGGGAGAGGCTGGAGCCCTATCACTTCCTTGCCGCCGCCATCATCATCGGCGGCATCGTTTTGGCCGAATGGGCGGCGCGGCGCTATCGCCGCCAGCCGGCGTAAAAATCAGGGCAGCGTGTGCCCGGCGGCGCGGAACAGCCGATACCATTCCTCGCGGCTCAAACGCACATCCGAGCCGGCGGCACATTCGGCGACGCGCGACGGCCTCGTCGTGCCCAGCACCACCTGGATATTGGCCGGATGCCGGGTGATCCAGGCCACGGCAATGCCCGACGGCGTGACGCCATGGGCGGCGGCCAGCTCGTCCAGCACCGCGTTGAGCTCGACATGGTTCTCGCGGTCGCCGACAAAGACGCCGCCCGCCGGACGCGGGTTCTGGAAGGGCGACCAGGCCTGCAGCATCACGCCCTTGAGACGCGCATAATCGAGCAGGCCATTGTCGCGGTCCGCCGACTGCTCCAGCCCGTCCATATTGGCGGCGACACCCTGGGCGAAGAGATTGGCATGGGTGAGGCTGAGCTGCATCTGGTTGAAGCGCAGCGGCTGGCGCACCGCGCTCCGGAGCAGCTCGATCTGGCCCGGCGTATGGTTTGAGACGCCGAAATGGCGCACCTTCCCCGTGCTATGCAGCCTGTCGAAGGCGGCGGCAACCTCCTCGGGCTCGACCAGCGTGTCGGGGCGGTGCAGCAGCAGCACGTCGAGATAGTCGGTGCGCAGCGCCGCCAGCGATTCATCGACGCTGGCAAGGATATGCTCGGCGGAAAAATCGAAGAAGCCCCGGCGGATGCCGACCTTGCTCTGGATGAGGATGGCCTCGCGTTCGGCCGGGGCGAGGCGCACCGCCTCGCCGAAACGGGCCTCGCAGCGATGGCGCTCGCCGCCATAGATGTCGGCATGGTCGAACACGGTGACGCCGGCATCGCGCGCCGCATCGAACAATTGCCGGATTTCGCCGTCCTCCATCCTGGCAATGCGCATCAGGCCCAGCACGACGCTGGACACCGACAGGTCGGTGTGGGGAAGGGTATAGGTTTTCATCGGAATGCTCTTGGCGCGAGGGGGATTGGCCCAAGACTAGCCCCGGCAGAGGGGAGAAGACAACGCCTCCCTCCATCGTCATCACCGGGCTTGTCCCGGTGATCCATGCTTCCGCGCCAGCGAAAGGTGGATTGCCGGGACAAGCCCGGCAATGACGGGGAGCATGAAGGCGTCATGCTTGAACAAAGCCTTCGGCTCTTTATCTTCCCTCCCCCTTGAGGGGAGGGGGAGAGGGAGGGGGTTCGGGCGGCTCCACGGGATGGACGCCGCCATCATCATCGGCAGCAGCGGGTCTGGCACTTACGCGCCGCGGCGGCCGAATGTCGTACGCGGAATCCGTTGCTGCATCGGTGCAGGCGGAGGTGGCAAGGCCATGCCTGCGGGTGGCGGGGGATTGTTGGATGCGCTGGCATTCTTGGCGAAGCCCCATATGCCCAGAAACACCAGCACCATCTGCCCGCCCAGAAAAGCAAGGGCGGACTGAATTGAGAAACTGAAATCAGCCTCATTGCGCCGAGGGTCCTGCGGATCGTAGGTCACCTCGACCCAGCCCTGCTCGGCGGCCAGTGTCGCCGGATAGCTGAACTTATTGGCAACTCCCTCGACCGTTTCGCCCCGCTGCGTTTTAAAGGTGTAGTGAACCCGCTGGACGTCCCAGTGAATATCCGGCGCCGGTTCAACCCGCACGATCCGCGCCGTCGTCTTGTCACCCTGCAAGGCCAGATTGTAGTCGTCCAGCAGCGGCCCCATGCCAAAGATCAGCCCATAGCTGCCATAGAGTGCTCCGGCCCCGTAAAGCAGGATGCCCACCAACCGGGCCACGGGAGACCCGCCCGCCGCGGATTCATCGGTCGGTGGCCCCGCACGCCAAGTCCTGATGAAGCTGCGCCCTGCGAAAAACACCAGCGCTCCACCAAGGGCCGCGACCACCGCATGCTGGCCGACAATCATCAGCGCAGCATTGGCCTTGAAGCCCGACGCAACTAAGAGCGACGATGCGCTCATGACGGAATAGAAATAGAGCGCCCCGGCAAACTGCACTGCCGCATAGGCAAACACCGCCAGTCCCGCAACAACGCCAACTAGACTCGCCAGCAGGGAAACATTGTGACGAAGCAAGGAAATCATGGCCGCCCCCCAATGGGCAGGAACTTACAGAGTGCCAGGGCGCCGACCAATCAACGATTGACCTCAGGGTTAAGAGACAATCGGCAAGCAATGTCATGACAAAGGCCGGTCGGGTTTCCCCGACCGGCCTCACAATGCCGGAGAACCGATTACCTAGAAATGCAGGGCCTTGGCTTGCTTGACGCCTTCGAGGGCGGCGACTTCGGCGAGCTGGGCGTCGCTCAGCGTGCCGTCGATGGCGACCAGCGCGATGGCATCGCCCCCCACCTCGGCGCGGCCGAGATTGAAGTTGGCGATGTTGATGCCCTGCTTGCCCAGCAACGTGCCCAAGCGCCCAATATGGCCGGGCTTGTCCTCATTGGTGACGTAGAGCATCGAGGGCGAGAGCTCGGCATCCATGTTGATGGTCTTGACCTGGATGATGCGCGGCTTGCCATTGGCGAACAGCGTGCCGGCGACGCCCCGCTCCTGCCGCTCGGTGGTGACGGTGAGGCGGATATAGCCCTCATAGGCGCCCTGGCGGTCGCGGGTGGTAGTTTCCACCACGATGCCGCGATCCTTGGCGATCTGGGGAGCCGAAACCATGTTGATGTCGCCCAGCGAGGGCTTGAGCACGCCATTGATGGCCGCCGCGATCATCGGGCGGGTATTGAGCCCGGCGGGGGTGCCCTCGAACTCGATCCTGACGCCCTTGATGGCGGTTTCGGTCAACTGCCCGGCGAACGAGCCCAGCGCCTCGGCCAGCTTCACCCAAGGGGTGATGATCGGGGCTTCCTCGGCCGAAATCGAGGGGAAGTTGAGCGCATTGGTGATTTCGCCGCTCATCAGATAGGCTGAAATCTGCTCGGCCACCTGCAGGGCGACATTTTCCTGCGCCTCGGTGGTCGAAGCGCCCAGATGCGGGGTGCAGATGACGTTGGGAAGCTCGAACAGCGGATTGTTCTGCGCCGGCTCTTCCAGGAACACGTCCAGCGCCGCCCCGGCGACATGGCCGGCTTTCAGCGCCTCGTAAAGCGCCGCCTCGTCGATCAGCCCGCCACGGGCGCAATTGACGATGCGCACGCCCTTCCTGGTCTTGGCCAGGGTTTCGGCATTGAGGATGTTGCGGGTGGCCTCGATCAGCGGGGTGTGCAGGGTGATGAAATCGGCGCGGGCCAGAAGCTCGTCGAGATCGACCTTTTCCACGCCCAGCTTTTCGGCGCGTTCGGGGGTGAGGAAGGGGTCATAGGCGATAACCTTCATCCTGAGGCCCAAGGCGCGGTCGGCGACGATCGAGCCGATATTGCCGGCGCCGATCAGGCCCAGCGTCTTCTTGGTGACCTCCACGCCCATGAAGCGGTTCTTTTCCCACTTGCTGGCGCGGGTCGAGGCGTCGGCTTCGGGAAGCTGGCGGGCCAGCGCCATCATCATGGCGATGGCGTGCTCGGCGGTGGTGATCGAATTGCCGAAGGGCGTGTTCATCACGATGATGCCCTTCTTGGTCGCCGCCGGAATGTCGACATTGTCGACGCCGATGCCGGCGCGGCCGATGACCTTGAGATTGGTGGCGGCCGAAATGATCTTCTCGGTGACCTTGGTGGCCGAGCGGATGGCCAGGCCGTCATACTGGCCGATCACCTCGAACAGCTTGTCCTTATCCTTGCCCAGATCGGGCAGGTAGTCCACCTCCACGCCATTGTCCTTGAAGATCTGGACGGCGGTGGGGCTGAGTTTATCCGAAACGAGAACCTTGGGCATGAAGCCCTCCTGATTTTGGTTGCGGGAGCAGGATTTGAACCTGCGACGCCGCTTGAATGCGTGAGGCCACCGCCCTTCCCGCCCCCGTCACCACCGGGCTTGTCCCGGTGGTCCATGGATTGCCGGGACAAGCCCGGCAATGACGGAGATTGCAAGCCTGGCGGAGAGGCGAAACCTAGGCAGCAGCCTTGAGGGCGGCTTTTTCCTGCGTGAAGGCCCAGTCGAGCCAGGGCGTCAGCGCGGCGAGGTCGGAGGCTTCCACCGTGCAGCCGGCCCAGATGCGCAGGCCCGCCGGAGCGTCCTTGTAGGAGCCGAAATCATAGCCGACGTCGAGCTTGTCGAGCCGGGCCACCAGCGCCTTGGCGAAAGCCGCCTGCGCTTCGGCGTCGAGCGCGGCAATGGCCGGATCGACGATGGAGAGGCACACCGAGGTGTTGGAGCGCTGCGCCGGCACCTTGGCGAGGAAATCGACCCAATCGGTCTGGGCAACCCAGTCGGCCAGCACCTTGAAATTGGCGTCGGCGCGGGCCTGCATGGCCTTGAGCCCGCCGATTTCCAGGCCCCATTCCATGGCGTCCACCGCGTCTTCGATGCAGAGCATGGAGACGGTGTTGATGGTCTCGGCCTTGAAAATGCCCTCGATGAGCTTGCCGCCCTTGGTCATGCGGAAAATCTTGGGCAGGGGCCGGTCGGGCTTGTAGGTTTCGAGCCGCTCGACGGCGCGGGGGCTGAGGATGAGGATGCCATGCGCGGCTTCCCCGCCCAGCGCCTTCTGCCAGGAGAAGGTGACGACATCGAGCTTGGCGAAATCGAGCTTCTGGGCGAAGGCCGCCGAGGTGGCGTCGCAAATGGTCAGCCCCTGCCGGTCGGCCGGAATCCACTCGGCGTCGGGCACGCGCACACCCGAAGTGGTGCCGTTCCAGGTGAAGACCACGTCGCGGGCGAAATCGACCTGGGCAAGATCGGGCAATTCGCCATAGGGCGCGTCGAGCACGCGCACGTCGTCGAGCTTGAGTTGCTTTTGCACATCGGTGACCCAGCCGGCCCCGAACGATTCCCAGGCCAGCATGTCGACGCCGCGCGCGCCCAAGGCGCTCCAGAGGAACATTTCCACCGCGCCGGTGTCGGAAGCGGGCACGATGCCGATGCGATAATCGGCCGGCACTTCCAGCAGCTCGCGCGTCAGATCGATCGCCTTCTGGATACGCGCCTTGGCGGGCTTGGAGCGGTGCGAGCGCCCGGTCAGCGCGTCAGCCAGCGCCGCCACGGTCCAACCGGGGCGTTTGGCACAAGGGCCCGACGAAAAATTGGGATTAGCCGGTTTGACCGCCGGTGCGGTTTGGGGCGTTTCAGCCATATCAAGCGGCCCTCCCAGGCCTATGCGCCTCGCGTTAGGGCGAGGTGTCCTGAGGCCGGGCATATCGGAAGGCACGGGAAAGCGCAAGGGGCCTGATGGGGCGTGGAGGGTGGCGCCCCGCCCCCGATTGCCCTAGACTCGGCAAAAAAGGGGGAACGATGACCAATACCGTCAAATATGCGCTGATCGGGCTCGTCTGTTTCGGGGTGGCCTATGCCATCGCCTATTGGGGCTTCAAGCTGTTCGGCTGAGGCCGAAAACACAATCGGCGCCCCCGAAGGAGCGCCGATGCGGGAAGAGGCCGGCCCAGTGGACAGGCTTAGTTGAAGCGGTAGCGCAGCGTGCCGCGCACTTCGTGAGCCCAGTTGTTGGCGATGGAATAGGGCGCGACCGTAGTGCTGTTTTCCACCTTGTTGATGTAGAGGGCGCGATAGCCGATATCGGCGACGACGCTGCCGAAATCATAACCCACGCCGATCATGCCGGCGGCGGCGAGGCTGCTGTTGTAGCCGCGCTGGTCCGCGGGAGCGCCCGGGGGGCCATTGGTGATGACATCGTTGAAGGCAATGCCGGCGCCGGCGCCGACATAACCGAAGGCGCCGCCCGCGGCGCCATAACCACCATCACCGAAGCCGAAATCGTAATAGGCGTTGGCCAGGACCACCGTGCTGCGCAGCGAAAGCTTGTGCGAGCCGGGAGTGGCCCCCACGGCGCCGGCGCCCACCGTGGCACTCATGCCATCGTTATGGAGGCGGTCGACCGTGAGATCGAAGCGCAGGCCCGTGCCGGTTTCGTAACCGGCACCCACGCCGTAGGAGTAGCCAGTGCCATTGCCATCGATGGCAAAGACATTGGGCGTGACGGAGGGATGATTGACTTCCTTGGCCCAGAGGGCGTTCAGGCCCACGCTGCCGCGCAGGTAGAAGGAACCCTGGACCCCGTAATTGACATCGGGAACATCCACGATGGGCGGATAGTAGGGCATGTCGGCAGCCAGTGTCGGGCCCGTGACCGCTGCTGCCGCCAGCAATGCAGCAAAGAGCTTACGCATGAGAAACGTCCTTTGAAATGCCACGACACCAGTCGAGCGCATCTCAATATCGGACAATTTTCTTAAAGCTCATTTAACCCTGAAATTTAACCGTGATTTTGGCAAAACCAAAGATTTATAGTTAACGGCAAGTAAATTTCAGGTGGAGATTAAGAGGTTGTTTGCTTTTGCGGTCCCTGCCCCGATGTCATTCCGGCGCAGGCCGGAATGACCCGGTGGGTGGGGAGACCGAAGTGCCATCCGCCCCATGTCGGGATGGGCCCCGGCTCGAGGCCGGGGCGGCAGCGTGTGAACGCACTAAGCCACGTTGCGGATGGCGGCTTCGATCTGGGCGACGACGGTGCTGACCAGCCCGGCATCGTCGGCTTCGCCCATGACGCGGATGACCGGCTCGGTGCCCGAGGCGCGCACCACCAGCCGCCCGCCATTGCCCAGTTGCGCCTGCCCGTCGGCAATGGCCTGGATGACGTGGTTGTTCTCCAGCGGCTTGCCGGACTTGAACTTCACGCTGCGCAGAAGCTGCGGCACCTTTTCGAAGCGGGCGCAGATTTCCGACACCGGGCGCTCCTGCTGCTTGAGCACCGCCATCAATTGCAGCGCCGCCACCAGCCCGTCGCCCGTGGTGGTGAAATCGGAGAGGATGATATGGCCCGACTGCTCGCCCCCGACATTGAAGCCCTTGGCGCGCATGGCTTCGAGCACATAGCGGTCGCCCACCTGGGTGCGCTCGAGCGTGAGGCCGAGCGAGCCCAGATAGCGCTCCAGCCCGAGATTGGACATGATGGTGGCGACGATCCCCCCGCCCAGCAGCATTTCGCGCTCCAGCCAGCTCTGGGCGATCACCGCCATGAACTGGTCGCCATCGATCACCTCGCCCTTTTCATCGACGATGATGACCCGGTCGGCGTCGCCATCGAGCGCGATGCCGATATCGGCGCGCACCTCGCGCACCTTGGCCACCACGGCCTCGGGGGCGGTGGAGCCGACCTTGTCGTTGATGTTGAAGCCGTCGGGCTTGTCGCCGATGGTGAAGACCTCGGCCCCCAGCTCCCAGAGGGCGACGGGAGCGACCTTGTAGGCGGCGCCATTGGCGCAATCGAGCACGACGCGCAGCCCGGTGAGGTCGACATTACGCGGCAGGGTGCGCTTGGCATATTCGATATAGCGGGTGCGCGCTTCCTCGTCGCGATGGGCGCGGCCGATCTCGCGGCCATGGGCGAGATGGGCCGACATGTCGCTGTCGATCAGCCGCTCGATCTCCCGCTCCACATCGTCGCTGAGCTTGTAGCCGTCGGGCCGGAACAGCTTGATGCCATTGTCGTCGAACGGATTGTGCGAAGCCGAGATCATGACGCCCAGATCGGCGCGCAGCGAGCGCGTCAGCATGGCCACGGCAGGGGTGGGCATGGGGCCGAGGAAATAGACATCCATGCCCACGGCGGTGAAGCCCGCGCCCAGCGCGCTCTCGATCATGTAGCCGGAGCGGCGCGTATCCTTGCCGATGACGACGCGGTTGCGATGGTCGCCGCGCACGAACTTGGCCCCGGCGGCCATGCCCACCTTGAGGGCGAGCTCAGGGGTGAGCTTCTCGCCATTGGCCAGGCCCCGAATCCCGTCCGTCCCGAAATATTTGCGCACCATTTTCCTGACCCCTGCCTGGAGCGCCGGCCGATCCGACAGGATCGGATCAGGCGCTCCGTCTGTTTGTTGTGGCGTTTCCGAACCGCAAAACCGTTTTCCCTTTGCTGGAAACGCTCCAGAGCGCCGGATAATACCACTTTGAGGCGGAATAGCGGATTTCGTCTTCATGCAAAAGGGCCGCCTTGCGGCGGCCCTCTGGCAATTTCCATCCAGCCTTAATTGTTGGGCTGGGGCTCCATGCCCGGCTCGGGCGGAGCATCGGGGCGCTTCTTGCCCGACTTGCCGGCCGAGGGCACGCCGCTCGCCTTGGGCGCGGCCGGGCCGCTGTCGTCCGGGCGCACCGGCTGCTTGCCATCCATCAGGTCGCGCAATTCGTCCCCGGTCAGGGTTTCGAATTCGAGCAGGGCCTGGGCGATGGCCTCCCACTGGTCGTGATAGGTGGTGAGGATGTCGCGGGCCGAGGATTCGCCATCCTCGATCAGCTTGCGCACTTCCTGGTCGATGATGCGGGCGGTGTCGTCCGACATGTGCTGGGACTGGGTGACCGAATGGCCCAGGAACACTTCCTGGTCATTGGACTTGTAGCGCACCCGGCCGAGCTTTTCGCTCATGCCCCATTCCATGACCATCGAGCGGGCGAGATTGGTCGCCATCTGGATGTCGCCCGAAGCGCCGGAGGTGACCTTGTCGGGGCCGAACTTGATGATCTCGGCCTCGCGGCCGCCGAACAGCATGGTCAGCCGCGCCAGCGCCTTCTCGCGGGAGAAGGAATAGCTGTCGCTCTCGGGCAGGGTCATCACCATGCCCAAGGCGCGGCCGCGCGGAATGATCGTCGCCTTGTGGATGGGGTCGATCCCCGCCACCTTGAGCGCGATGATGGCGTGGCCGGCCTCGTGATAGGCGGTCAGCTTCTTTTCGTCCTCGCTCATGGCCATGGTGCGGCGCTCGGCGCCCATCATGATCTTGTCCTTGGCGTCCTCGAACTCCTGGTGGGTGACGAAGCGCTTGTTGCGCCGCGCCGCCATCAGCGCCGCCTCGTTGACGAGGTTCATGAGGTCGGCGCCGGAAAAACCGGGCGTGCCGCGGGCGAGGACCTTGAGGTCCACATCGGGGGCCAGCGGCACCTTGCGGACATGCACCTTGAGCACCTTTTCGCGGCCCGAGACATCGGGATTGGGCACGACGACCTGGCGGTCGAAACGGCCCGGACGCAGCAGGGCGGGATCGAGCACGTCGGGACGGTTGGTGGCGGCGATGAGGATGATGCCCTCATTGGCCTCGAACCCGTCCATTTCGACCAGAAGCTGGTTCAGCGTCTGCTCGCGCTCGTCATTGCCGCCACCGAGGCCCGCGCCGCGCTGGCGGCCCACGGCGTCGATTTCGTCGATGAAGATGATGCAGGGCGCGTTCTTCTTGGCCTGCTCGAACATGTCGCGGACGCGGGAGGCGCCGACGCCGACGAACATTTCCACGAAGTCCGAACCGGAAATGGTGAAGAAGGGCACATTGGCCTCGCCGGCGACCGAACGGGCCAGCAGCGTCTTACCCGTACCGGGCGGGCCGACCAGCAGCACGCCGCGCGGAATGCGTCCGCCCAGGCGCTGGAACTTGCCCGGATCGCGCAGGAATTCGACGATTTCCTCGAGGTCCTGCTTGGCCTCGTCGACGCCGGCCACGTCCTCGAAGGTCACCTTGCCCTGGGTTTCGGTGAGCAGCTTGGCGCGCGACTTGCCGAAGCCCATGGCGCCGCCGCGGCCACCACCCTGCATCTGGCGGATGAAGAAGAACCACACCCCGATGATGACGATGAAGGGCAGCCAGGAGCTGAGCAGGATCGACCAGAACGGGCTGGTGTCGGGGGCGCGGGCGGTGATGGAAACGCCCTTGTTCTCGAGGCGCGAAATCACGTCGGCGCCTTCGGGCAGCACGGTCTCGAAACGCGTGCCATCCCGCAGCATGCCGGAGACCACATTATTGGTGATGGTGACGCTGGTGACGCTGCCCGCATCGATATCGCTAACGAACTGGCTATAGCTCTTGTCGGACACCGAAATGGAGCGCGTCGAAGTCTGGAAGACCTGGAACAGGCCCATCAGCATGAAGAGAATGACCAGCCAGATGGCGAAGTTGCGGAAATTTCCGTTCATCAATCCTGTCCCGGAGAGGCCCGCGCGCTGGGGCGCACGGTGATGTGCCGAATGTATGTCCGGCATTGGGGCGTTACAAGGGCAAGACCTGCGGCCCTTTGTTCCCCTCGTCCAGTCACATTGTCACGATGGGGTTAACAGCCGGTGGCGGAGGTGGTTCCCCCGGAGGGGGTGTGTGCGGCTCCACCCCCTCCCGGCCTCCCCCATCGAGGGGGAGGTGGAACTTTGTGGATGGGGCAGGATGGTGCCCAAAACACCGGACCACACCGGCCCCTCAATCCACCAGCAGCTCCACCCCGATCCGCGTGTCGAACGACCAGCCGCCCAAAGCCAGCACCTCGCCCGCCGCGTCGCGCACGATGGGCACGGTGCGCAGGGCTTCGGCGGGGGCGGTGACGCGGAAGCCGAGGAATTGCTCGAGCTGGCGGCGCGGCAGGTAATCGGCGGCGCTGACGACAAAACCGGGATCGTCCGAGCCATTGGCGATGCGGAAGCGCCCGTCCCAGACCAGCGCGCCGCCGGCCGGCAACGTCTGGTCCGCCGGCAAAGCGCGGCCGGGCTCGCGCGCGACCAGCAACACGCCGTCGCGCCGCCGGATGACGCAGCCCAGAACCGTCACCGCCCGCGCCGGGCCGCCGGCGGCAATGTCGGCGCGCAGCTTTTCCACCTGCCCCAAGGCGCGCGGCTTCTGCCGCCCGCCGACGATGCGCAAGACCCGGGCCAGCAGCCGCGTGGCGATGGCGCTGCCCAGCCCGGCAAAGGGCTCGGGCGCGATGCGGGCGGCCCCGAACCCGTCCAGCGTCACGATCTCGCCGAAACAGGCCTCGGCCATCTGGGCGATGGCGGCATCGGCCTCGGCCATGCGGGCCCCGAACTGGGCCAGGGCGGCGCTGTCGAGCCCCAGCTCGGCCAGTTGCGGCAGGAGCTGGCGCCAGCGCACCCGCTCGTAATGCGCATCGTCATTGGAGGGATCCTCGGCCGGGGTCAGCCCGGCGGCCAGGACAAGCGCCCGCAGGGGCGCGGGGTCGATATCGAGCAGCGGCCGATGGATCGGCACCCCCTCGACGCGGGAAAACCGGCCCATGCCCCTGAGCCCTTCGAGCCCGCTGCCATGGGCGAGGCGCATCAGGATGGTCTCGGCCTGGTCTCGCACATGATGGGCGGTGAGGAGGATTTCGGCGCCATCCTCGGCCATGGCCGCGCCCATGAGCCGGTAGCGGGCGGCACGCGCCGCCTCCTGCACGCCGGTCCGGGGTTTTTCGCCCGACCAGGCGAGGCCGCGCGCGGCAAGGCCGAGGCCGGCGGCGGCGGCCAGCACCATGGCCACTTCGTCCTTTGCTTGGGGGCGCAGGCCGTGATCGACCGAATAGACGATGAGCTTTGGCGGGGTGGCGCGTCCGGACGCCCAGCGCTGGGCCAGCAGCATCAGGGCCAGACTGTCGGCGCCGCCGGAAACGGCCAGGGCGATGGTTTTCGCCCCGGCCACATCGGCAAAGAGGGCCTGGAGCCCTTCGGCGCTGTCGAGATCGGGCGTCAGGCGGGCGGACATTGCGCCTTGAACTTCTCCTCGCCGAGCCGGGTGCGGAAGCCCTCTTCGAGGCTGGCATAGCGCCGGTCGATCTCGGCAAAGGTGCGGCAGGCGGTTTCCCGTTCCCCCGCGCCCGAAAGCGACATGCCCAGCTTGAGCAGGAGATCGGGCGCGCGCGGGCTGTCGGGCGCCTTCTGGAAGGCGTTGAGCAGCACTTCGGCGGCCTGGTCATAGGCGGCCCGGTAGATCAGCGCATCGCCCAACAGGCTGGCGGCGTCGGGCTGGCGCGGATCGTCGGGATAAAGCTCGAGGAACTGGCTGAACTGCTCCTCGGCAAAGGCATAGTCGCCGCTCGACAGCGCCTCGTAGCCGGCGGCGAACTGCGCGTCGGCATCGGCATTGCCGGTGGCCTTGGCCGCCGGATCATAGGTGAGGTTGAGCGGCTGGCCGGTGACCAGGTCCACCGCGCCGTTGGCGCCCGTGCCCACCAGCAGGTCGGCAGACTCGCCCAGATCGTCCATGGGCACCGAACCATCGTCGAAAGTGGGGTCGAACTCGATCTCGCCCGGCAGGGGTTGCACCCCCTGCTCGGGAATATCGGTCATGGGCACGTTGGATTCGTCGTCGGAGCCGGGGTCCTGCGGCAACGCCTCGGGCCGCATCGCGCCGCCCGCTTGGGTTGCCGCCTCAGTTTTTCCCCCGGCACCGCCTTCCAGCGCCTGAAAGCGGAATTCATTGTCCTCGGCCATGCGGTTGACGATTTCCTGCATCTGGGTGAGCTGGAAGGTCAGGCCCTCGATCTGCCCGTTGAGCGAGCGGATCTGCTCCTCGAGCTGCTGGATACGCACCATGAGCTGGGCCGCGTCGCTCGACTGCGCCAGGTGGATGCGCGCCGGGGCGGGCGCGGCGGCATTGCCCATTCCCCCGGGCGGCAACGCCATGGGCGCGGCCAGCGCCGGAAGAGAAAAACAAAGGGCGATGACGCTGGCGCCCAGCGCCCCCCGTCCCGCTCTCGAAATTGCCTTTAGCTGCAAGCGACGCCTCCTGGGCTCGAATTCATACCGGCTCACCATGATATGCCTTGCCCCCGCGATAAAGACCAATTTTGGTCAAAACAAAGCGCCCGGGCCGATTGACCGGCTCCGGGCGCTCTTGCCTCCAGTTTGCACTGGATTTCGGGGCTTTCCGTGCGGAAAGCCGTTGTCTTACTGCACCACGGTGACGGCGCGGCGGTTCTGGCTCCAGCAGGAGATGTCGTTGCAGATGGCCACCGGGCGCTCCTTGCCGAAGGACTGGCTGGTGATGCGCTGGCCATTGACGCCCTTGGAGACCAGGTAATTGACCACGACCGAGGCGCGGCGGGCGCCCAGGGCGATATTGTATTCGCGGGTGCCGCGCTCGTCGGCATGGCCTTCGATCATGATGCGGTAGTTCTGGTACTGGTTGAGCCAGGCGGCCTGCTTGTCCAGCGTGGCCATGGCCTCGGTGGTGAGCGAGCTCGAATCGGTGGTGAAGAAGACGCGGTCGCCCACCGTCACCAGGAATTCCTGCTGGCTGCCGGGGGCGCCGCCGCCCGGGCCCAGATTGCCCACGCCGGTGGGCATGGTGTTGGGCGTGCGCGAACAGGCGGCGATGGCCACGACGAAAAGCAGCATCGCGGCGGCGCGCAACGCAGTATTGATGGGTGCGGTGATGACCACGGGTGAAGCTCCTGGAAGGCGAAAATCTTAAGCACGGCATTTACCGCGCTTAATCTTAAAGCCGGGTTTGCCAGCGTGGTTAATCTTTGCCTATTCGGGCCCGAATGTGGCGGGAATCGGGGCTTTTTTGTGATGATGCAATCGCGCCACAGGGGCGGGGCCGGTGCCGTTAAGGTTAAGCGGGGCGGCTCTTCACCTCTCCCCAAGGGAGAGGTGAAGACGGGTTTTACCGCCGCAGCCCCGACCAGGCCGGGTCGGAGGCATAGCTTTCGGTGGGGATGGTGAGCAGATTCCGGCCCCAGATGTCGACGCTCATCAGGCGCGGGCCGTCATTGCCGCCCGGATCCTGGAAGAACATGATGACGCGGCCATTGGGCGCCCAGGTGGGGCCTTCGGCATGGAAGCCGGTATAGAGCATGCGCTCGCCCGAGCCGTCCGGGTTCATGATGCCGATATTGAACTGGCCGCCCGACTGGCGGGTGAAGGCGATGAGGTCGCCCTTGGGCGACCAGACCGGGGTGGAATAGATCCCCTGCCCGAAGCTGATGCGCTGGGCGTTGCCGCCGCCGGCGCCCATCATGTAGATCTGCGGCGAGCCGCCTCGGTCGCTTTCGAAGACGATGCGGCCGCCATCGGGCGAATAGGACGGGCCGGTATCGATGGCCGCCCCGGAGGTGAGCTGCATCGGCTGGCCGCCGCCCGTGCCCACCGCATAGAGATTGGTCGCCCCGCCCTGCTCGACCGAGAAGACCACGGTGCCGCCATCGGGCGAAAAGCGCGGCGCGAAGGTCATGGCCCCGACATTGGCCAGCCGCTGCTGCCGGCCGGTGGCGAGCTGGAGCAGATAGACCTGCGGGTTGCCGTCGGCGAAATTCATATAGGTGACCATGTCGCCATTGGGCGAGAAGCGCGGCGTCAGCGCCATGGACGACCCATCCGTCAGGTACTGCACATTGGCGCCGTCCTGGTCCATGATGGCCAGGCGCCGCGTGCGGTTGGCCTTGGGGCCGCTTTCGGCCACATAGATGACGCGGGTGTCGAAATAGCCGGTGCCGCCGGCCAGCGACTCGTAGATGGCGTCGGAAATGATATGGGCGACGCGGCGCGAGGAATTGGGATCGGTATTATAGCTCTTGCCCACCACCTGGGCGGCCTGCTGGGTGTCCCAGACGCGCACCGAGGAGGAGATCTGCCCGCCGCGCTCGACCGCGCCCATCACCAGCGCATCGACATTGGCCGTGCGCCAGGTGGGGAAATCGGGGCTGGCATTGACGTCGCCGACCTTGACCGGCAGCGAGGCCGGATCGAGCGGCACGAACAGCCCGGAGCGGCGCAGATTGTTGCGCACGATCTCGGCGATCTCGCGCCCGAAGGCGGCATCGGACGAGGCGAAATCGGGAATGGCGATGGGCAGAGGCTGGAAATTGGCGCCTTCCACCACGATGCGCAATTGCGCCATGGTCATGGGCGTGGTGGCCAGAAGCGCCCCGCCGGCCAGACCGAGTTTGAGCGCGTTGCGCCGGGTGATGAGAGTCATGTCAAATCTCCGTTCTCGCCGCGGCGGGCAAGTCTGCCCGCCAATGCGGCAAATTCATAGTCACGGCCGCAGTTCCACTTCGATCTGCCGCCACTCGTTGTAAGCGTCGGCAGACAGCATTTCATAAGGCCCGCACTGGGTCACCGCGCGCTGCGCCGCCCGGGCGATGGCCCCGCCCGCCGGCGAGGGATCGGCCGAGAGCACCTGCGTGTTCGCCACCGTGCGGTCCGGATTCATCGACACCCGCAGGGTGACGTTGAGCCCGCTGTTGATATCGCTGGGCAACAGGTTCCAGCAGGTCTTGATGCGCGCCACCAGCCCGTCGATGGCCGATTGGCTGAGCCGCGCCGAAGTGCCGGTGGTGTCGCCCAGGGTCGGCGTTCCGCCCTGCCCGGTGGTGCCGCCCGTGGTTCTATCGTTGTTGATGATGGCAGAAATATCGTCGGCCAGGGACGCATCGAGCTGCTGGTTGGGCTGCGGGCGCGGCGCCTGCTGGGCGGCGGCCGCAGCCGTGCGGCGGCGCTCCTCCTCCTCGCGCTTCTTGCGCTCGGCCTCGGCGAATTCGCGCCGCTTCTGCTCGAGATTGGCCGGGCGCTGCGCCGGCCTGGGCGCCTGCACCGCCGGGGGCGCGGGCGTCGGGTCCGGCTCCGGCTCGGGTTCAGGCTCCGGCTCGGGTTGGGGCGTGGGCTCCGGGGTCGGGGTGGGCACGGGCGTCGGCGCCGGGGTGGGCCGGGTCTGGGGAACGGGCGGGACGCGCGGCGCCGGCTCGGGCTCGGGAACGGGCTCGGGCTGCGGCTCAGGCTCCGGCGCGGGCTGGGGAGCCGGTTCCGGCTCGGGGACCGGTTCAGGCTCCGGCTCGGGCACCGCTTCCGGAGCCGGGGCGGTATTGGTGACCGGGGCGGGCGTGGGAATATCCGCCGGCGAGGGCGTCACCTGGTCCTGCTCGGTATTGCCGGTGGGCTGGGCCAGCTCGGCCGGCTGGTCGTCCTCGACGATGGAGGGGGTTTCGGTCTCCACGATCTGGCTGGTGAGCTGCCCGGCGCGAATATTGGAATATTCCTCGATGGGCACGAGGTCCACGGAAATGGATTCGACCACGGGCGTCATCGGTTCGGTCAGCCCCAGATGAATGAGACCGATCGTCAGCACAACGATATGGGCGACAACCGAAACCGCGAGGCCTGTGCGCACTGGACTAGCCCGGTTCCCGCTCGGTGATGAGCCCGATCTTGGTGAAGCCCGCCGCCGACAATATGCCCATGACGCGCATCACCGTGCCGTAATTGGCGGTGGTGTCGCCGCGCAGGAAGATGCGGTCCTCGGTGCCGTTGACGGCCATGGCGGTGACGGTGCTGACAAGGTCAGCCTCGCCCACCGGGGTCTGGTCGACATAGATCGCCCCTTCCGGGGTCACCGCCACGGTGATCGGCTGGGTCTGGCTCGGCATTTCGTTGGCCGCCGTCTTGGGCAGGTCGATGGGCACGCCCGCCGTCATCATCGGGGCGGCCACCATGAAGATGATGAGCAGCACCAGCATGACGTCCACCATCGGCGTCACGTTGATCTCGCTCATCACCGCCCGGCTCTTGCGGCGACGGCGGCGGCCTCCGCCCCCCGCTCCGCCCGCGCTTGCACCCATGCCCATGCTAACGGCTCCGCGCTTCGAGCTGGCGGCTGAGAATGGTGGAGAATTCGTCGGCGAAGCCTTCCAGCCGCCCGGTCATCTTGGCCGCGTCGGCGCTGAGCTTGTTGTAGAAGATAACCGCCGGAATGGCCGCGACCAGGCCAATGGCGGTGGCGAACAGCGCCTCGGCGATCGGCCCGGCCACCACCGCCAGATTGGTGGAGGAGGACGAGGCGATATTGGTGAAGGCGTTCATGATGCCCCAGACCGTGCCGAAAAGCCCGATGAAGGGCCCGGCCGAGCCGACCGTCGCCAGGAACCCCAGGCGCTTTTCCAGGTTTTCGCTTTCGCGCGCGATGGCGACGTCCAGCACCTTGTCGAGCCGCTGCTGCATGCCCACGAAGCTGGCCGCGTTCTGCTCGTGGCTGCGCTTCCATTCCTTCATGGCGGCGACGAACACCGCCCCCAGCCCGCCCGAAGCATGCTCGGCCTGCTGCTGGTAGAGCTCTTCCAGCGACTGGCCCGACCAGAAGGTGCGCTCGAACCGGTTCATCTCGGCCTTGAGGCGCCGATAGGCGATGGTCTTGTCGATGATGATGGCCCATGACCAGACCGAAGCGGCCAGCAGGCCCAGCATGACCAGCTTGACGACCCAGTCGGCGGCCCAGAACAGCCCCCAGATGGAGAAATCGGCGTGCGGGGCAACCGCCCCCACCGCGTCCATGGCTTCCATTATGTGATCCTTCTCGGCCCGGTTCGCTCAACCGACCCTCAGGCATCAGGCGATGGGGTCGAAATCTGTCAAAATTAAGAGAAATGCCCCGCAACGCCGGGCCTTTCGACCCTCCGCGCGGACCATCGGTCCCTTTGCCGCAATTATGGTCAAGAAGTGGTTAAAAAAGAGAGTCGCGGCGCGCGCTTAGGCGTCCAGCCGGGCGCGCAGGGCCCGGGGCAGGCGCGCCGGCCCGCCGCTGGTGCGGATGGCGGCCACCTCGACCTCGGCGCGGGTGAGCACCTCCTCCCCGCGCGAAATGGCCTGGACCAGCCGCAGCCGCGCCCCACCCACCGCCGCCACTTCGGTGGTGACGGTGAGAAGATCGTCGATATGGGCGGGGGCGGCAAAGTCGATAGTCATCCGCCGCACGGCGAAGGCCAGCCCCTCGGCCATGAGCTCGGAATGATGAATGCCCAGCTCGCGCAGGAATTCGGTGCGCCCGCGCTCAAAGAATTTGAGATAGGCCGCGTGATAGACATTGCCGGAAAAATCGGTGTCTTCATAATAGATGCGGACGGCAAGGCGATGCGGGGTCATGGCCGGCGCTCGTCATGAACGACATGGGCCGGCTCCGCCGGCAGCGCGAGCAGGAAGCCGGGCAGCCAGCGCGGCAGCAGATTGGCCTTTTCCAGCGCATCGCCCGCCAGCGGCAGCCAGTCGAAATAAAGATCGTGCCCCTCGTCGCGCCGCTTGAGCCAGGGCGAGCGCCCGTCCGGCGCCTGGCCGGGCAGGCTCAACGCATAGAAAAAGCCGATCTCGTGGAAATCCTGACCCTCGCGGCGATAAAAGCTCTCCGAGGTGGCGAGCAGCGGCCCGACCACGCCCGGCATGGCCAGTTCCTCGGCGACCTCCCGCTCGAGGCTGAGCGCGCTGGGCTCGCCCAGCTCCACCCGCCCGCCGGGCAGCATGACATAGCTGTCGTCGTCCTCGCGACAGACCAGCACATGGCCTTGGACGATGACCACCCCGGCCACGCGATAATTGAAGCGCTGCCCCTCAATGGGAAAGCTGATGACGTGACGGCTCATGCGTCCTTCTCCTTGAACAGGCCCTGCCGCAAGCCGGCGAGCACCAATCCTCCCGCCAGGGCCACGCCATGGATATCGCGCTGGGTGAGCAGCCAGACCGCCCCGGCGCCCGCCACGGCCAGCGGCAATGCGCGCGCCGGCGCCGGCACCTCGCGCCGGCCGAGCTGGCTCACGGCGAACAGCGCGAAAAGCCCGAGAACCGCCACCGAATTGCCCCCGCCCACCGGCTGCCAGAAGATGCCCGCGACCTCCCCGGCAATGCCGGCCACGCCATAGGCGGCCAGCCACCACAGGCGCCCGGCCCGCCATTCGCAGATACTGCCGAAGACCAGCAGGCCGATGCCGTTGAACAGGATCTGCGCCGGCCCGTCCACCTGCACCAGCCAGGCCGTGACAACGCGCCAATATTGGCCGGCGGCCATCTCCGGGCTGCGCTGCAAGGCCGTCCCCACCTCCGGCCAAAAGGCCATTGCCCCCGTCACCGCTAGGGTCGCCCCCAGGACGCCGAGGGTGAGCCAGGGCATGGGGCGGCTCATTCTTCCTTCTCCTCGAAAAGGCTTTGCTGCAGGCCGACAAAGCCCTGCGGCACCACGCGTCCCAGATGCTGGAAGGCGATGCCGGTGAGCATGCGCCCGCGCGGGGTGCGCTGGATGAAGCCCTGCTGGATCAGATAGGGCTCGACGATTTCCTCGATGGCGTCGCGCGGCTCGCTGAGCGCCGCCGCGATGGTCTCGATGCCCACCGGGCCGCCATTGTAGAAATCGGCGATGGTGGTGAGATAGCGCCGGTCGAGCTGGTCGAGCCCGCGCGCATCGACATCGAGCCGCAGCAGCGCCTTGTCGGCCAGCTTGCGGTCGATTTCGGTCGCCCCCTCCACCAGGGCGAAATCGGTGACACGGCGCAGAAGCCGCCCGGCGATACGGGGCGTTCCACGTGAGCGGCGCGCGATTTCCAGGGCGCCATCGGGCGACATCGGCGTGCCCATGAGCCGGGCGCCGCGCGTCACGATCTTCACCAGTTCCTCGGGCGTATAGAAATTGAGCCGCACCGGAATGCCGAAGCGGTCGCGCAGCGGCGTGGTCAGCAGCCCGGCGCGCGTCGTCGCGCCCACCAGCGTGAAGCGCGCCAGATCGATGCGCACCGAGCGCGCCGCCGGCCCCTCCCCGATGATGAGGTCGAGCTGGAAATCCTCCATCGCTGGATAGAGCACTTCCTCGATGGCCGGGTTGAGCCGGTGGATCTCGTCGATGAAGAGCACGTCGCGCTCTTCGAGATTGGTCAGCAGCGCCGCCAGGTCACCCGCCTTGGCGATCACCGGGCCGGAGGTGGCGCGAAAGCCCACGCCCAGCTCCTTGGCGATGATCTGGGCCAGCGTGGTCTTGCCCAGCCCCGGCGGGCCCACGAACAGCACATGATCGAGCGCCGCCCCGCGCTGGCGCGCCGCCGCGATGAAGACTTCGAGGTTCGCCCGCGCATCGGCCTGCCCCACGAAATCGGCAAAGCCGGAGGGGCGGAGCGACACGTCGAGCACATCGTCGCGCCCGGCGGAAGGTGAGGTGAGGTCGGTCAAGCGTCTCGTTCCATTATCCTTGCCCGGCCGGCATCGGCCGGACGGATCGCTTCCACCCTGTGTTATGGCGCAAAGATCATGCTTGGCTCAGTTCCTTCAGCCCCAGCCGGATCAGCTTTTCGGTGGCCAGCCCCTCGCCCTCGCGCGCCACGATACGCGCCAGCGCCGCCGAGGCCTGGGCTCCAGAGTAACCGAGATTGGTGAGAGCCGAAACCGCATCGGAAACGGCGCCTCCCGCCACCCCCTCGCCCAGGGCCTGTTGCAGGCCCAGCGTGCCGGCGTCGATTCCCGACGCGGCGGGCACCTTGCCCTTGAGCTCGGTGACCAGCCGCATGGCGAGCTTGGGGCCCACGCCATTGGCCCGGCCCACCATGGCCTTGTCCTGCAAGGCGATGGCGCTGGCCAATTCGGACGGCGACAGGGCCGAGAGGATGGCGAGCGCCACCCGGGCGCCCACGCCCTGCACGGTCATCAACAGGTTGAACCAGCTTTTTTCCGCCTCGCTGGCAAAGCCGTAGAGCCGGATCATGTCCTCGCGCACGATGGTTTCGATGAAGACCACCGCCGCCTCGCCCACGCGCGGCAGCGCCTGGATGGTGCGCGAGGAGCAATGCGCCTCGTAGCACACCCCGCCGCAATCGATCAGAACCACATCCTCGCCGAAACTGTCCACCAGCCCCTTGAGCTTGCCGATCATGCCGAGGCCCTCAGCCGCTGCGCCGAGACGCGGTGATGGGCGTGGCAGATGGCGATGGCCAGCGCGTCGGCGGCGTCGGCGCCCTTGAAATCGGCCGCCGGCATCAGCGTGCGCACCATGAGCTGCACCTGCCCCTTTTCCGCGTGGCCCGTGCCCACCACCGACTTCTTGACCAGATTGGCCGCATATTCGGCCACCGGCAGGCCCCGCGCCGCCGGCGCCAGCATGGCAATGCCGCGCGCCTGGCCCAGAAGCAGCGCCGAGCGCGCCCCGGCATTGACGAAGGTTTCCTCCACCGCCGCCTCGGCCGGCGCGAAGCGCTCGATCACCTCGCTCAGCTCCCGGAACAGCACGGCCAGCCGCTCGGCCAGCGGCGCCGAGACCGGCGGCGTCACCGTGCCGACGGCAACAAAGCTCAGCCGGTTTCCCGCGCTTTCGATGATCCCCCAGCCGCAACGGCGCAGGCCGGGGTCGATGCCGATGATTCGCGTGACGCTCTGCATGGTTCATCCTTAGTGAAAGCGGCGCAGCCTACCAAGGCCAATGTGAACAAATCGGCAACATGGACGGTGGAAAAGCTGTGATCGGTAAAATTGCGCCGATTTTGCCAACACCATCTTCAGTGTGCGCACCTAGGGTCCAGCCCCGGGAACGCAGGGACACGCCATGACACTACCGGATACGACATTGACCAGGCAGGCCTGGAGGCGGGTTTACGGCATCACCGCCCTGGTGGTGACCGTTTCGGCGGTGCTCTCGGCCATCCTGACCAATGTGCTGATGAGCGCCTTCTCCTCCGGGGTCAACCTGCAGGGGCTGGTCGTGGCGGTGCTGTTGCCCACCGCCGTGGGCGGGCCGACCATCTTCTTCATGGTGCTCAAGCACGAGCAGCTCCAGCGCACCAATCGCCAGCTCGAGCTGATGGCCACCACCGACTGGCTGACCGGATGCCTCAATCGCGGCGCCTTCACCCGGCAGGTGACGGACCTGCTGGCGGCCCGGCGGGACACCGAGCAGGGGGTGTTGCTGGTGGTGGACGCCGACGAGTTCAAGCGCGTCAACGACCGCTTCGGCCACCAATCCGGCGACGAGGCGCTGCAACGCATCGCCGCCGCCATCCGCCACGCGGTGCGCTCGCGCGACCTGGTGGGCCGGCTGGGCGGGGAGGAATTCGGCGTCTACCTCAGCCATGTCGACCACAAGATCGCCGACGGCGCCGCCGAGCGCATCCGCCGCGCCGTGGCCGACATCGTCTTTGCCCCCGAGGGCGAAGCCTATCCGCTTTCGGTCAGCATCGGCGGGGCAAGCTGCTCGGGCCATGACAGCTTCAGCGCCGTCTATCGCCTGGCCGATCAGCAGCTTTACGAAGCCAAGCATGCCGGCCGCGACCGCGTGGTCATGGAGCAGGCCGCCTGAGGCGGTCCCGCGCGGCGGGCACGAAAAAGGGCGGCGTCGCCGCCACCCCTCAAATCAGTCCCGGAAAAGGATCGGCTCAGCCTTCGAGCTTGGCCGCGTCCTCGTCGCTCATCTCGAAATTGGAATAGACGTTCTGCACGTCGTCGTCTTCCTCGAGGATGGAGATGAGCTTCATCAGCGTCGCGCCCTTTTCGGCGTCGATGACGGTGGTGGTCTGCGGCTTCCAGATGGCCTTGACCGATTCCGCCTCGCCCAGCACCTTTTCCAGCGCCGCGGCCACGTCCACCATTCCCTCGAAGCTGGTGGTGATGTAGTGGCCTTCCTCATCGCTTTCCACGTCGTCGGCGCCCGCCTCGATGGCCGCTTCCATCACGGCGTCTTCCGAGCCAGCCGAGAGCGGATAGGTGATCTCGCCCACCTTGTCGAACATGAAGCCGACCGAATTGGTTTCCCCCATCGCCCCGCCATTCTTGGAGAAATAGGAGCGGACATTGGAGGCGGTGCGGTTGCGGTTGTCGGTCAGCGTCTCGACGATGATGGCGACCCCGCCCGGGCCGTAGCCCTCATAGCGGATCTCGTCATAGCTCTCGCCGTCCCCGCCCATCGCCTTCTTGATGGCGCGGTCGATATTGTCCTTGGGCATGGACTGGGCGCGGGCATTGGTGACCGCCAGGCGCAGGCGCGCATTGAAGGCTGGGTCGGGCATGCCCATCTTGGCGGCGACGGTGATCTCGCGCGCCAGCTTGGAAAAAACCTTGGAGCGAGCCGCATCCGACTTGCCCTTGCGGTGCATGATGTTCTTGGCGTGTGAATGGCCGGCCACGCGCGCCCTCCGATAGGATTGACTTCAGGATATGGGGGGGCCTTATAGGCATCGAACGGCCAAATGTGAAGCGCCCGCGCCTCAAGACTCGCTCAAGCGCACTTCGACATGCACCTCGCCCCGGCCCAGCCGGCCCGCCAGCGCCTCGGCCTCCGCCATGGTGCCGATGCCGCTGATCTGCAGCACCGAGCTGTAGATTGCCGAGCGGATCACCGGGGAACTCACCACCTCGCCATCGACCATGAGGTCGATCTGCGCGCCGACATTGTCCGCCGTGAAGGCCCCGAACGCGGCCTGCGCCGGCCCGTCCAGATGCAATTCCAGCACCGGCTGGCCGGTGAGGACGTCGCTGCTCGCCCGCGCGCGCTCGACTTCGAGCATGAGCGAATCCGCGGCCAGCGCCCCGATGGCGGAAAGACAGGTGAGCAGAACCGACAGCAACAGGCGCAGCATGGATTTTCTCCTCCTCGTTGCCGGCCGGGCACAGCCTCTGCCGACAGCGCCGCCGCCCGCCTGCGCGGGCACGGCACCATGAAAAACTAGAACACCGGCTCGGCCTGCGCCAGCGTTCCGCCGAGGCGCAGCGGCTGCACGCTTTTCGCCAGCCCCGTGCGCGGATCGGTCTCCACCGCCACCCCGCACAGCGTCGCCTCGCCCTCGGCGGGGGTGAAGCGGCCATTGGGAATACCGGTGAGGAAGCGGTTGAGCGGTTCATCGGTCTCGGTGCCGATGATGGAATCGAAATCCCCGCACATGCCGGCATCGGCCATCAGCGCCGTGCCGTGGCGCAGGATGCGGTGGTCGGCGGTGGGGATATGGGTATGGGTGCCCACGACGAGACTGACCCGCCCGTCGAGGAACTGCCCCATGGCCTGGATTTCCGAGGTCGCCTCGGTGTGGAAGTCGACGATGATGGCGTCGGCCTGCTCGCCCAGCGGACAGGCGGCGACGGCGGCCTCGACGGCGCGGAAAGGATCGTCGATCGGCGGCATGAACACCCGCCCCTGCGCATTGACGACCAGCACGCGATGGCCGTTGCGCCCCTCGGCGAACATCGCCCCCCGCCCCGGCGTGCCCGGCGGCATGTTGATGGGGCGCAGCAGCGTGGTTTCCCGCTCGATATAGCTCAGGGCCTCGCGCTGGTCGAAGGCATGGTCGCCCAGCGTGACGATGTCGGCGCCGGCGTCGCGAATGGCGTTGAAATGGCCCTCGGTCAGCCCCTTGCCGTGGCTGGCGTTCTCGCCATTGACGACGACGAAATCGAAGCGGTGGCGCGCGATGATGTCGGGCAGGCGCGCCGAAACCGCGTCGCGCCCCGCCCGGCCCATCACATCGCCCAGGAACAGCAGCCTCATGCGGCCGGGCCGAAATGACGGATGCCGGCCTCGGTGACCACGGCGTCGAGCGGCACGTCATGGGGCTCGCGCGGAATTTCGGGCAGTTCCTGGGCGGCGAAAGCCAGCCCGATCAGCCTCGGCTTCTTGCTCAGCGCCGCCAGGGTGCGGTCGTAATAGCCCCCGCCATAGCCCAGGCGCGTGCCGTGCTTGTCGAAGCCCAGAAGCGGCATGACGATGACGTCGGGCTCGGCGCGCGGCGCCAGCTCGGACGGCGCCAGCGTGCCGAAACCGGCTTCGTAGAGCGAGGCGCCCTGTTCCCAGACGCGCAGGTCGAGCGGTTCCTCGGGGCCCTGCACCACCGGCAGCACCACGGTCTGGTTGGCATCCATCAGCCGCACCAGGATGGGCTGGCAATCGAGCTCGTCGCGGATGCGCCAATAGACGGCCACCACATCGGTCGGCGCCAGCGTCACCGCGTCGAAGAAATGTTTCGCCGCCAGCGCGGCCGCTTCGGCGCGCTCGTTATGGTCGAGCCCGGCACGGGCCGCGCGCGCCTCCAGCCGCAACGCCGCCTTGGCCTCTTCGATCAGTTCATCCACCATAGGCGCGCCAGTCCCGCAATAAATTCTGTGCCGCCCTGGCCGTGGGATAATCGATCCCGGGAACCTACTCACGTAGGTGGGCGCCGTATGTCCGAACCCACGGGTCCGGTCAGGGACAGCTCCCTTAAGATCGATTAAGGCCCCGGGGATATTGGTATCCTCACGCACCGGGCAGCCGATGAAATATAGGGGCTTTGCCGATATGTGCAAAGGGCCGGACCGGCCTGCGAACACAAAAAGACACTTGTTCTTGCCCGCGCCGCCCGCCACCATGAATCGGCTGGACCGCAGGGCGCCCCATGTTCGCGCATATTCTCGTCGTCATCATCGTCGCCATCGCCATTTCCGGCTTTGCCGAGCGGCGCAACGCCCAGCCGGCGCTGGTGGTCGCCGTGCTCGGGCTCGCCGCCTCCTTCATCCCCGGCGTTCCGGCCCTCGAGCTCGAGCCGGACATCATCCTGGGCATCGTGCTGCCGCCCATGCTGTTTTCGGCGGCCAGCGATTTCTCCTTCGGCAGCTTCATCAAGCGGCTGGGCTCCATCATCAATCTGGGCGTGCTGATGGTCTTCGCCACCGCCATCGCGGTGGCCGCGGTCGCCGGCTTCAGCGTTCCGGGGATGACGCCCATGGCCGCGCTGGTGCTGGGCGCCGTGCTCGCCCCGCCCGACGCCGTCACCGCCATCACCATCGGCCGCAAGGCGGGCCTGCCCGGCGGGCTGATGACCGTGCTCAAGGGCGAGAGCCTCATCAACGACGCGGCGGCGCTGACCCTATTCGCCGTGGCCGTGGCCGCCACCACCGGCACCCATGCCTTCATCGACAACCTGCTGCTCTATTTCCTCTATGCCGCCACGGTCGGCGTCATCACCGGCCTGGTCATGGGTCAGATCGCCGCCTTCGCCCGGCGCAAGCTGGGCAACCCCTCGCTGGCCACCGCCGTCTCGGTCATCCTGCCCTTCGCCGCCTATCTCGTGGCCGAGGAGCTGCACGCCTCGGGCGTGCTCGCCGTCGTCGCCGCCGGTTTCGCCATCGGCCACAGCTCCGCCGAATCCGGCTATGAGGAACGCATCCAGGAACGCCAGTTCTGGCGCACCGTCGACACCCTGCTCGAAACCTTCGTCTTCGCCTATATCGGGCTGCAACTGCGCTTCGTCATCACCGATGCCGACGAGGCCGGCTACGATCTGGGCCAGCTCCTGCTCGCCGCCGGGGCGATTTTCCTGGCCACCACCGCCATCCGCTTCGCCTGGGTGTTCGGCACCGCGCTCATCGCCCGCTGGCGCACCAGGGCAGTGCTGAAGCGGTTCGACCAGCGAACGCCCCCGTCCGGCCGCCGCCCGCCGCGCCAGCCGGCCACGCCCCTCACCTGGAAGGAAAACACCGTGCTGGCCTGGACCGGCATGCGCGGCGTGGTCACCCTGGCCGCCGCCGCCGGCGTGCCGACGCTGGTGGCCTCGGGCGCGGCCTTTCCCGGCCGCGAGGCCATCCTCACCATCGCCTTCCTCGTCACCATCGCCACCCTGCTGATTCAGGGCAGCACCCTGCCCTGGATGATCCGGGCGCTCGACCTGAGCGGGGAGGAGGACCAGAGCCATGCCCAGGAACAGCACCATCTGGCCCGCGCCATCGCCCAACAGGCCATGCTCGACGCCCTGGACGAGTATCGCCGCGAAAACCCCTCCCCCGCCGCCCAGCGCATGGCCGAGCTGATGGCACAGCGGAATTTCCGCTTCGAAAAGGCCGCCGAGGAAGGCGCCAATCTCGACCGCGAGGCCATCGCCGATCTCAGCAGCCGCCTGCTCAGCGCCCGGCGCAGCAAGCTCATCGCCGCCCGCGACGCCCGCGAGCTGGACGACGAGGTGATGCGCGAAATGCTCGAACGCATGGATCTCGAACAGGCCTTCATGCAGGCCCGCGGCAGCAAGCACTAGGGGAGGGGCCGCCCGTTCGAGGGCTGGGGCTATCACCAATGAAAAGCTGGTTGTCCGCGATGGTTCAGTCGACACCCTCCCCCATCATGGGGGAGGTGTCCGGCCGGTGGGCGTGGTCAGATAGCGTTCCGCAAAGGGGATGAACCGCGCTACCCGTGCGGCAGGGGCGCGGCGTCGTCGAGCACGCCGGCCAGGCTCTCCAGCGTCTTGGCCGCTTCTTCAAGCTTTTCGGCCGAGCGGGCTTCCAGCGCCTCATATTCGGCGGCGAGGTCCTGGCCGGCTCCGGTGAGGGTGGCCACATCGGCCTCCAGCGCCGCGATGCGCCGTTCGGCCTCGACCAGCTCGTCCATCACCGCGATGCCGGCCATGACGGTGAGGCGGTTGTCGCCGATTTCGCCCACCGCGCCCTTGAGCGCCTCCACCTGGGCGTTGAAGCGCCCGGCCAGCCCGATCAGGCGCTGCTGCTGGCCTTCCTCGCAGGCCATGCGGTATTTGCGGCCATTGATCTCGACATTGACTTCGGGCACGCCGCTTACTCCGCCTTGGCCAGCACTTCGCGCACCGTTTCCATGGCCACCACCAGCCGGCGCGACACTTCATGGGCGCTGTCGTCGAGCCGCTTGGCCCGTGCCGCCGTCTTGTCCAATTCGGTGGCCAGCCGCGCCCGCTCATGCACCAGCCGCTGGGTATCGACCTCGATGCGATTATGCTGGCGCAGGCGCGATCCGAGGTTCTTCACGCTCTGGTCGAGCCGCGCCAGGGCCCGGTCGAACCGCGCATTGGCGGCGAGCAGGCCATCTTGAAGTTCCGTGTCACTCATGGCGGCTGGCTTCCTCACGAAACAGCGATTCAGGCCGCCCAGCCTGCCGGAAGCGGACCCTGCGCGCAAGGGGCGCGGCCCATGGCGTCATTGACAGGGCAAGGGAACATGTTATGCCTCGAACCGCCTTCGGGAGGAGGCTTAGAGCGCCTCTTCTCCCCAAAATCCAGCCTTGAGAAAGCGCGAACCGATGACGAATACCGCCCAGCAGAACGATTTGGCCAATGCGATCCGTTCCCTCAGCATGGATGCGGTGGAAAAGGCCAATTCCGGTCATCCCGGCCTGCCCATGGGCTGCGCCGACATCGCCACCGTGCTCTTCACCAAGGTGATGAAGTTCGATCCCGCCGACAGCAAGTGGGCCGACCGCGACCGCTTCGTGCTCTCGGCCGGCCACGGCTCCATGCTGCTCTATTCGGCGCTCTATTTGCTCGGTTACCAGGACATGACCATCGAGCAGATCAAGAATTTCCGCCAGCTCGGCTCGATCACCGCCGGCCATCCCGAATATGGCCACGCCCAGGGCATCGAGACCACCACCGGTCCGCTCGGCCAGGGCATCGCCAATGGCGTGGGCATGGCCATTGCCGAGGCCAAGCTGGCCGCCGAATTCGGCGCCGACCTGGTCGATCACCATACCTGGGTGCTGGCCGGCGACGGGTGCCTGATGGAAGGCATCTCCCAGGAAGCCATCGCGCTGGCCGGGCATCTCAAGCTCAACAAGCTCACCCTGATCTGGGACAACAACAACATCACCATCGACGGCGCCGTCTCCAATGCCGACAGCACCGACCAGATCGCCCGCTTCAAGGCCTCGGGCTGGAACACCATCGAGATCGATGGCCACGACCAGGCCGCCATCGAAAAGGCCCTGCTCGAGAGCCGGAAATCCGACCGCCCCACCCTGATCGCCGCCAAAACCACCATCGGCTTCGGCGCGCCCAAGAAGGCGGGCACCGAGAAGGTGCATGGCTCGCCGCTGGGCGCCGAGGAGCTGGCCGGCGCCAAGGCGGCGCTGGGCATCACCTATCCGGCCTTCGAAATCCCCGCCGAAATCCTCGAGACCTGGCGCGCCGCCGGCAAGCGCAGCCAGAACCTGCGCGGGGAATGGGAAGCGCGCCTGGCCAAGTCCGACAAGGCCGCCGAATTCACCCGCCGCATGACGGGCGAACTGCCCGCCGCCTTCGCCACCGCCTTCACCGACTACAAGAAGAAGCTGGCCGAGGACAAGCCCAAGGTCGCCAGCCGCAAGGCCAGCCAGATGGCGCTCGAAGTGCTGACCCATGTGCTGCCCGAGGCGCTGGCCGGCTCGGCCGACCTCACCGGCTCCAACCTCACCAACACCCCCGACACCAAGCCCTTCCAGGCCGATAACCGCACCGGCCGCTACATGATGTACGGCATCCGCGAGCACGCCATGGCCGCGGTGATGAACGGGGTGGCGCTGCATGGCGGGCTGATCCCCTATGGCGGCACCTTCCTGGTCTTTACCGACTATGCCCGTCCCGCCATCCGCCTCTCGGCGCTGATGGGCCAGCGCGTCGCCTATGTCATGACCCATGATTCCATCGGCCTGGGCGAGGACGGCCCCACCCACCAGCCGGTCGAGCACCTTTCGGCGCTGCGCGCCATTCCCGACCTGCTGGTGCTGCGCCCCGCCGACGCCATGGAAACCGCCGAGTGCTGGGAAATCGCCATGGAAAGCGACAACGCGCCCTCCATCCTGGCCCTTTCCCGCCAGAACCTGCCGGCGGTGCGCACCGAGTATTCGGCCGAGAACAAATCGGCCCGCGGCGCCTACAGCCTGATCGGCCCGGCCGATGCCGACGCGGTGATCTTCGCCACCGGCTCGGAAGTGGCCATCGCCGTCGAGGCGCAGAAGGAACTGACCGAAAAGGGCATTTCCACCCGCGTCGTCTCCGTGCCCTCCATGGAGCTCTTCGCCCGGCAGCCCGACGCCTACAAGGCCGAGATTTTCGGCAAGGCCAAGGCCCGCGTCGCCGTCGAGGCCGGCATCGAGATGAGCTGGCACCGGTTCCTGGGCGACAAGGGGCGCTTCGTGGGCATGCATTCCTTCGGCGCCTCCGGCCCGATCGATGCGCTCTATGCCCACTTTGGCATTACGCCCAAGGCCGTTGTTGAAGCCGTGACCGCCCAAGTGTAAGAGAGCCGCGACCCCCTCACCCAATTCCCTCCCAGGAGCGTCTAAAATGGCAGTTCGCATCGCCATCAATGGCTTTGGCCGCATCGGCCGCAACATTCTGCGCGCCATCGTCGAATCGGGCCGTACCGATATCGAGGTCGTGGCCATCAACGATCTCGGCCCGGTGGAAACCAATGCCCATCTGCTGCGCTATGACAGCGTGCATGGCCGCTTCCCCCACGAGGTCGTGGTCGATGGCGACACCATCCGCACCGCCGGCCAGACCTTCAAGGTCACCGCCGTGCGCGACCCGGCCGAGCTACCCCACGCCGCCATGGGCGTCGACATCGTGCTCGAATGCACCGGCATCTTCGCCACCCGCGACAAGGCCGCCGCGCATCTGGCCGCCGGCGCCAAGAAGGTGATCGTCTCCGCCCCCGCCGAAGGGGCCGACCTCACCGTGGTCTATGGCATCAACCACCAGTTGCTGAACAAGGACCACATCGTCATCTCCAACGGTTCCTGCACCACCAATTGCCTGGCCCCCATGGCCATGGTGATGGACGACCTGGTCGGCATCGAAAAGGGCATGATGACCACGGTCCATTCCTATACCGGCGACCAGCCCACGCTCGACACCATGCACAAGGACCTCTACCGCGCCCGCGCGGCGGCCCTTTCGCAGATCCCCACCTCCACCGGTGCCGCCAAGGCGATCGGGCTGGTGCTGCCCCGTCTCAAGGGCAAGCTGGACGGCATCTCGGTGCGCGTGCCCACCCCCAACGTCTCGCTGGTCGACTTGAAGTTCGTCTCCGGCCGCAACGTCACCGCCCAGGAAGTCAACGACGCCCTGGTCGAGGCCGCCGATGGCAAGCTCAAGGGCATCATGACCTATACTCGCCATCCGCTGGTTTCGAGCGACCTCAACCACGACCCGCACAGCTGCACGCTGCTGCTCGACCAGACCAAGGTGATCGACGGCAATTTCGTCAACATCATGGGCTGGTACGACAACGAATGGGGCTTCTCCAACCGCATGGCCGACACCACCGTCGCCTTCGCCAAGACGCTCTGATTTCGGTATATCCAGCTTCAAGGGCGCCCTCCGGGGCGCCTTTTTTGTTTGCCACCCACCGGCCCGCCCCCCTCATCCGCCCCTGCGGGGCACCTTCTCCCACGAGGGGAGAAGGGGCGCGTGGTGGGTGTGCCGTTCTCGTGTCTCTCCACCACCGTCATTGCCGGGCTTGTCCCGGCAATGACGGTGGTGGAGCGAGATTTTTCTTGTCCCCGCTTCCGCCGCGGGCGACACTCTGCTACCCAGCCGCAAACAGACCCGGACATGGGAGAGATGTGCCGTGAGCGCCAGTTTCAAGACCCTCGACGAACTCGACCTCAAGGGCAAGCGCGTGCTGCTGCGGGCCGATCTCAACGTGCCGGTGGCCGATGGGCAGGTGACCGACGCCACCCGCATCGAGCGGCTGGTGCCCACCATCCGCGAAATCGTCAAGCATGACGGCAAGGCCATCCTGCTCAGCCATTTCGGCCGCCCCAAGGGCAAGGTGAACCCCGATTTCTCGCTCGAGCAGGTCTGCCCCGCCATTGCCGACCTCACCGGCCATCCGGTGGGGTTCGTGTCCACCGACTGGACCGATGTGAGCGCCGCCCGCGCCGCCATCGACCAAGCGCCGGCCGGCGCCGTGCTCGTCTTGGAAAACACCCGCTTCCACCCTGGCGAGGAAGCCAATGACGCCGAGCTGGCCCAGCGCATGGCCAGCCTGGGCGATTGTTATGTCAACGACGCCTTCTCGGCCGCCCACCGCGCCCACGCTTCCACCGAGGCGCTGGCCCATCTGCTGCCGGCGGCGGCGGGCCTGGCCATGGCGGCGGAGCTCGAGGCGCTCGAAGCCGGGCTCGGCAAGCCCAAAAAGCCGGTCATCGCCATTGTCGGGGGCGCCAAGGTCTCCTCCAAGATCGATCTCCTGGAAAATCTCGTCACCAAGGTCGACGGCCTCGTCATCGGCGGGGGCATGGCCAATACGTTCCTGCACGCCCAGGGCCATGGCGTCGGCAAGTCGCTCTGCGAGAAGGACCTGGCCGACACCGCCCGGCGCATCATGGAAAAGGCCGAGAAATCGAGCTGCGCCATCATCCTGCCCATCGATGCGGTGGTGGCCTGGCATTTCAAGGCCGACACCCCCACCCGCCTCTACGGCGTGGACGCCATCGACCCCGAAGGCATGATCCTCGATATCGGCCCCTCCTCGCTCGAGCGCATCAAGGCCGCCATCGACGACGCCCATACCGTGGTCTGGAACGGCCCGCTGGGCGCCTTCGAGATGACGCCCTTCGATGCCGGCACCGTGGCGCTGGCCCAATATGTCGCCCGCCGCACCCATGACGGCCATCTGGTCTCGGTGGCGGGAGGCGGCGATACCGTCGCCGCGCTCGCCCATGCCGGGGTCAAGGAAGGCTTCACCTATGTTTCCACCGCCGGCGGCGCCTTCCTCGAATGGATGGAAGGCAAGCCCCTGCCCGGCGTCGAGGCGCTGAAGAAATAAACGCGCCCCTGCGCATAAGGTCGGCGCTGCCGGCCGATGCCCCCGTCCTTTGCGGACTGGACAGCTTCGCCGCGAGGGCCCCCGCCCGGCGCGGCGAGATTGCCCGCTGGCTGGCCTCGGCCCGGGTTTTCCTGGCCGAGCGGGACGGGGTGGCGCTGGGCTATGGCGTCACGCACGATCATTTCTTCGGGCGCGATTTCCTCGAGCTGGTGATGGTGGACGCCACCGCTCGCGGCCAGGGCATCGGCACCGCCCTCATCCTGCATGCGCGGCGCGCCTGCCGTTCGGATTGCCTCTGGACCTCGACCAACAGCTCCAACCTGCCCATGCAATCCCTGCTCGAGCGGCTGGGCTTCATCCGCTCGGGCCGGGTCGAGGGATTGGATGAAGGCGACCCCGAAATTTTCTTCCGCGCCCCGGCCGAAAGGTTCCATCCGCCTTTGGTCGAATAACCGGAGGTCTAATCGAAAGGAAAAAGACGAAAGTCTAATCTCGGGCCAATTGCACCCCCGAGGTAGGATCCATGACGAAGTCACTGAACGCCATCGCCCAGAAGCTGATGGAGCCGGGCAAAGGCATTCTGGCCGCCGATGAATCGGAAGGCACCATCGCCAAGCGCTTTGCCAAGATCAACCTGCCCAATACGCTGGAGCTGCGCCGCGATTACCGCGAGATGCTGTTCCGCTCCAACGAAGCGATGCGCAGCTACATTTCCGGCGTCATCCTCACCGAGGAAACGCTGGAGCAATCGGCCGCCGACGGCACGCCCTTCCGCGCCATCCTGGCCGATGCCGACTGCATCCCCGGCATCAAGGTCGATCGCGGCGCCTTCCCCATGCCGGGCGATACCGGCGAAAAGATCACCGAGGGGCTCGACGGGCTGCGCCAGCGCCTGGCCCATTACGCCGATCTGGGCGCGCGCTTCGCCAAATGGCGCGCCGTCATCACCATCAACGACATCGCCCCCACCCGCAACAATATCCGCGCCAATGCCCACGCGCTCGCCCGCTATGCCATCCTGTGCCAGGAGGCCGGCATCGTGCCGGTGGTCGAGCCGGAAGTGGTGGGCGACGGCGAGCCGGGCAATCACTCCATGGAGCGCTGCGCCCAGGTGACCGGCGACGTGCTGGAAAACACCTTCAAGGAGCTGCGCCTCGCCGGGGTCGACCTGGCCGGCATGCTGCTCAAGCCCAACATGGTGCTGCCCGGCATCAATGCCCGCGAGCGCCCCGGCGTCGAGGAGGTGGCCCGGCGCACCGTGGCCGTGCTGCGCGAGCATGTGCCCGCCGCCGTTCCCGGCATCGCCTTCCTTTCCGGCGGCCAGACCGACGAGGAGGCCACCGCCCACCTCTCGGCCATGAACCAGATTGCCAACAAGCCCTGGCCGCTGACCTTCTCCTATGGAAGGGCATTGCAGAACGTCGCCCTGCGCTGCTGGGCCGGCCGCCGCGAGAACTTCCCCCAGGCCCAGGCCGCCTTCACCCATCGCGCCCGCATGAATTCGCTGGCCGCGCTCGGCACCTGGAGCGGCGAGCTCGACCGCGCCGCCTGAACTTTCGCCGAAACGCTCCGGCCTTCCTGACGTCCCAACGTCACGCCTTGCGCGCCCCCTCCACCGGGGCGCGCATTTTCTTTGCGCCGGTCCGGGCCATGGCCTATTGGAGAAGCGTCCTCTTTATTGCCAAAATGAATGCACACAGAGGCGACACCCCGCGTCGAGTAGTTTCAGGTCATGGCCCCCCAGCTCTATCTCATCACCCCCGCGGATGCCGCGCCGGACAGCTTCCCCAAAACGCTGATGAGCGTGCTGAGCGCGGCCGAATTCGCCGCCATCCTGGTGGCGCGCGGCGCGCTGGACGAGGCCGCCTATGCGCAACTGGCCGCCGCCATCGTCCATGTCGGCCAGGGCGCCGGCTGCGCCGTGCTGGTGGAGAACGACACAGGCCTGGCCAGGCGCCTGGGCGCCGACGGCGTCCATGTCACCGCCGGCCCCGCCGCCCTCAAATCCGCCATCGCCGCCCTCAAGCCCGCCATGATCGTGGGCGCGGGCAATCTCGGGAGCCGTCACGACGCCATGACGGCGGGCGAGATGGATGTCGACTATGTCTTTTTCGGCGCCGTTTCCGGCCCCGCCGAACCGCGCGCCGCCGACCTGGCCGAATGGTGGGCGCAGACCTTCGAAATCCCCGCCGTGCTGAGCCTGCCCGAGGCGGCGCCCGGCGCATTCGACGCCCAGGGCGCCGAATTCGTCGCCCTCTCGCACAGCCTCTGGGCCGCGCCCGACCCGGCGGCGGCGCTCAGGGCGCTGGCGCCCACGCTGGAAGGCGCCTCATGATGCGCGCGCCCCTTTTCGGCGCCTTGCTGGCGCTGCTGCCGGTTGCCGGGTTGGCCCAGGTGCCCGACACCAGCCCGGCCGACATCATTTCCGACCAGATCTTCGGGCCGCGCGTGCAGACCGACTACGCCTTCGGCGCCTTTCAGCGCGGCTATTTCCTCACCGCGCTGGAACTGGCCCTGCCCCGCGCCGAAAAGGGCGACGCCGCCGCCCAGACGCTGATCGCCGAGCTTTACGCCAAGGGGCTGGGCGTCGCCGCCAACGACCAGCGCGCCGCCGGCTGGTACGAGCTGGCCTCCAAGGGCGGGGATCGCCTCGCCACCTTCTCTCTGGCCCTGGCCTATCAGGAAGGCATCGGCGTGCCGCGCAACCGCACCCGCGCCGCCGAGCTTTTCGCCAAGGCCGCCGAGGCCGGCTACATCCCGGCCAAATACAACATGGCCCTGCTCCATGTCGAAGGCATCTATGCCTCCCCCAGCCTTTCGACCGCCGCCGCGCTGATGAAGGAAGCGGCCGACGCCGAACTGGCCGAGGCGCAATATGACTATGGCTCCATGCTGATCGAGGGGGCCGGCGTCATGCCCGACCCGGCCGAGGGCGCCCGCTATATCGGGCTGGCCGCCGCCCAGAACCTGATCGCCGCCCAGATCGATTATGCCACCCTGCTCTATCTCGGCCAGGGCGTGGACAGGGACGTGGCCGAAGCCGCCCGCTGGTATGGCCGGGCCGCCGAGGCCGGCAATGCCGTGGCGCAGAACCGCTATGCCAAATTGCTCGCCGTGGGCGAAGGGGTCGATCTCGACCTCGAGGAAGCCGCCATGTGGCGGGCCCTGGCCCGGCGGCAGGGCCTCACCGATCCCTCGCTCGACCGGCTGCTGGTCTCCCTGCCCGAAGAGGGGCTGGCCAGCGCCGAGGAGCGGGCCCGCTTCTGGCCCTCCACCCCGCCGCGCATCGAGACCGTGGCCGAAATCCCCTCCACCGGCAACCGCACCGTCCTGCCCAGCGGCACCGACCCCGGCAATGCGCCCAAGGCGGCGCAAAATCCCGGAGAGCAATGAGCGCACCCGCGCCCCTATGCCGTCCCGACTCGGCGCCGGGCGGAAACGCCCTGCAAACGCCGCCCTTGAACCGCCAGGCATTCTGGGGCAATAAACCGGCACGATATGGCCCGGCAAGCCGGGTGGCGCGGCTCAGGGCCGGCGCCCTTGGCGCCGTACAACTCGAAAAGCAGCTTTCCCCATGGCCCAGATCCCCGGCAGCGCAATGTCCCATCCTTCTTCGCGTCAGGTGAACTGACATGGCCCGTTCCGCCCTGCTCAACGTCATGGTCAATGCCGCCATCAAGGCCGGCCGCTCGCTGACCAAGGATTTCGCCGAAGTCGAAAATCTCCAGGTGTCCCGCAAGGGCCCGGCCGATTTCGTCTCCAAGGCCGACCTGCGCGCCGAGCAGATCGTCTTCGAGGAATTGCGCAAGGCCCGCCCCACCTATGCCTTCCTCATGGAAGAAGGCGGGGAAGTGGCCGGCACCGACGGCCAGCATCGCTGGCTCGTCGATCCGCTCGACGGCACCACCAATTTCCTCCACTCCATCCCGCTTTTCGCCTGCGCCATCGCGCTGGAGCGCAATGACGAGATCGTGGCCTCGGTGATCTACAACCCGGCCCTGGACGAGCTCTACACCGCCGAAAAGGGCGGCGGCGCCTGGATGAACGACCGCAAGCGCCTGCGCGTCGCCGGCCGCCGCGCCCTGGCCGATGCCGTCGTCGTCACCGGCATCAAGACCCAGGGCACCGGCAACGACACCCTGCAATTGCGCCAGCTGGCCCATATCAATCCCGCCGTCGCCGGTATTCGCCGCTCCGGCTCGATCTCGGTGGACATGGCCTGGCTCGCCACCGGCCGCTATGACGGGCTCTGGGAAGCCGGGCTCGCCCCCTGGGACGTGGCCCCGGGGCTGCTGCTGGTCAAGGAAGCCGGCGGCTATGTCAGCGATTTCGCCGGCGCCCCCGGCTCGGTCTGGAACGGCCAGGTCGTCGCCGGCAACGAATATATCCAGCCCGCCCTGCTCAAGGAACTGCGCCCGATCCAATAGGGCGATGCCGCCGGGGGAATTGCCCTAGCCCCGCGCCAGCTCCAGCACCTTGATCGGTTCGAACCGGTTCATGTCCGCGAACCGGCAGAAGGCCGGCGCACGCAATTCCAGCACCGGGGCCTGCCGGCGTATATCCTCGCTCGCCGCCTCCAGCATCTCCCGCCAGGCCGGCAGCGCCGCATCGTCCAGCCAGGCGATGGGATAGGCGAAGGTGATGTGGAAGACGTAGCTGTCATGGTCGGGATGGCGATAGCCGAGAAGATCGGCCAGCCGGTTGCGCCAGTCGGCCATCGCCTGCCGGTCCGCCGCCGTCGTTCCCTCCACGATCAGCCCCGAAGGCGCCGCCTCGACCAGCGAGACGGTGAAGGCCGGCCCCGGCTCCAGGGTCTCCAGCCGGGCGAGGAACAGGCGTTCCATGGCCTCGAGCGGGGTATCGAGCGCCACCCCTTCCGGCCAGAACGGCAGGCGGCGATTGCTGCCCAGCACGCCCTGGAACAGCGTCATATGCAGGCTGTCCTCGGCCGTATAGGCGAATTGGCGGGCCTCGGGCATGGCCAGGTAGCGCTGCCGGGCCGCCCGCACCACCCTTTCGGTCAGGCTGCCGGGGGCCACGGGACAGATGATGGTGTTGCCCGCCTCGGGCAGGAAAACCCCCTTGGCGTCGTGCCGCGTGCCCAGATGCCGGGGCGGCTCGGGATGGCGGCTGCGGGCGAAATGGAGCAGGTGCGGGGAAACGGAGGCGGCGTCCATGAACAAATCCATTGGCGTGAAACGATGTTGCGCCACCCTAGCCCGGCCCCGCGAGGCTGTCGTGAGCAAACCGGGCTTCCCCCGCCTACCTTTCCGATTGCCCAGGGGGCCGGGGCTGACTAGTCTTTGGCCAGTGATTTGCGGCGCGAGAGGCAGGGCGAAGGCAAGATGACGCAAGGTTATGACCCCTACCATTTGGCCAGCCCCACGGTCTATCTGGTCAAGATCGTCATCTTCCTGGTGCTGGTCTGTCTGGTCGCGGCCATCCTTTTTTCCAACATCGTCACCTTCTTCTGGGCCAACCCCTTCATCAATTCGCTGATCTTCTTTTCCCTCTTCATCGGCATATTCCTCAGCTTCCGCCAGGTGATCCGGCTCTTTCCCGAGGTGAAATGGGTCAATTCCTTGCAGGACGGCACCGCCGCCAATATCCGCCCGCCGGTGCTGCTGGCCCCCGTTGCCGGGCTGTTGCGCGAGCGGATCGGGGAGGCGGTCATCACCCCCTCCTCCATGCGCTCCATTCTCGATTCGGTGGGCAACCGGCTCGACGAGGCCAAGGACACCTCGCGCTACCTCACGGGCCTGCTGGTCTTCCTGGGCCTCATGGGCACGTTTTACGGGCTTCTGGAAACCGTGGGCTCGGTGGCCGGCGTCATCAACACGCTGGACGTGACCTCGGCCGACAGCGCCTCGCTCTTCGCCAATCTCAAGGAGGGGCTGACCGCTCCCCTGGGCGGCATGGGCACCGCCTTTTCCTCCTCGCTGTTCGGGCTGGCCGGCTCGCTGGTGCTGGGCTTTCTCGACCTCCAGACCAGCCAGGCCCAGAACGCTTTCTATACCGACCTGGAAGACTGGATGACCTCGATGACCGAGCTCGACCATCCGGTCACCGCCATGCAGGCCAATGCCGGCGGCCCCGACATGCAGGCCATTTTCGAGCGGCTGGGCGACAGCATGCAGAGCCAGAATTCCTCGCAGAACGCCATTCGCGCCATGGCCGAGCTGGCCCGCGGCATCGACGGGCTGGTCAAGCATATCCGCACCGAGCAGGACGATCTGCGCCGCCACATCAACGAGCAGGGCGAGACCAACCGCAAGCTGCGCGAGCTGATCGACGCCGTCTTGTCGCAGGGCGACAATGAGCGGCGGGACTAGCCATGCCCGGCGCCCGTTCCCGCCGCCGCCAGGAGGCCAATTACTGGCCCGGCTTCGTCGACGCGCTGTCGAGCCTGCTGCTCGTCATCATCTTCCTGCTCTCGCTGTTCATGCTCACCCAGTTCTTCCTGGGCCAGGAGATCCAGGGGCGCGACACCGCCCTGGCGCGCCTCAACAGCCAGATCGCCGAATTGACCGAATTGTTGCAGCTCGAACGGGCCAATAGCGACGATCTCACCACCCAGATCGCCACCCTCACCGCCACATTGGGCAGCGCCCAGGCCCAAAAGGACGCCCTGGCCGGCCAGCTCGCCGGCATTGGCGCCGGGCTGGGCGAGAAGGACAGCACCATAGCCGGGCTGCAAGGGGACCTGGCCGCCGCCCGCGAGCTCTCCGACGAGGCCAATGCCCAGGTGGCCCTGCTCAACCAGCAACTGGCCGCCCTGCGCACCCAGATCGCCGCGCTCGAATCGGCGCTGGAAGCCTCCGAGGCCCGCGACAGCGAAAGCCGCACCCAGATCGCCGATCTGGGGCGCCGGCTCAATCTGGCGCTGGCCCAGCGCGTGCAGGACCTGTCGCGCTATCGCTCCGATTTCTTCGGGCGCCTGCGCCAGATCCTGGAAGGCCGCGCCGATGTGCGCGTGGTGGGCGACCGCTTCGTCTTCCAGTCCGAAGTGCTGTTCGATCCCGGCCAGGCCGACGTGCAGTCCGGCGGCCGGCCCGACCTGGACGCGCTGGCCGATGCCATCCTCCAGCTCGAAACCGAGATTCCCCCCGACATCAACTGGGTGCTGCGCATCGACGGCCATACCGACAGCCGCCCCATTTCCAATGCCCGCTTCCCTTCCAACTGGGAGCTTTCGGCGGCCCGCGCCATTTCGGTGGCGCAATATCTGGTGAGCAAGGGCGTTTCGCCCCACCGGCTGGTCGCCGCCGGCTTCGGCGAATTCGCCCCCCTCGATCCCGCCAATACCGATGAAGCCTACCGCCGCAACCGCCGCATCGAATTCAAGCTGACCGAGGGGTAGAGACACACACGGTGTCATTCCGGCGCAGGCCGGAATCCATGTCCGCATCTCTCCCCGGCATTGGAATCGTGGTTGGCCTTCAGCCTGGATTCCGGCCTGCGCCGGAATGACACCGTGGATGCAAAAATGGCCGGTGGGCAAGCTCTTCACCTCTCCCTTGGGGGAGAGGTCGGCCGAAGGCCGGGTGAGGGGGCCTTTCCCGCCGATGCGCGTCACCCGCCTTGCTTTGCAAGTCGGCCTCTCCCCCAAGGGAGAGGCTAAAAGCGCCCCTGTTCATCCAGCCGGAATTGCAGCCGCGCCAGCTCGGCATAGCGCCCGCCCTTGGCGACCAGCTCGTCATGGGTGCCCTGGTCGATGATGCGTCCGCCATCGAGCACCAGGATCGTGTTGGCGTCGCGGATGGTGGCCAGCCTGTGGGCGATGACCAGCGTGGTGCGGCCCGCCATCAGATGCTCCAGCGCCGTCTGCACCAGCCGCTCGCTCTGCGCATCGAGCGCGCTGGTCGCCTCGTCCAGCAGCAGGATCGGCGCATTCTTGAGAATGGCGCGGGCAATGGCCAGGCGCTGCTTCTGCCCGCCCGAGAGCATCACCCCGCGCTCGCCCACCACCGACTCGTAGCGCGCCGGCAGGTCCATGACGAAATCATGCACCAGCGCCGCCCGCGCCGCCGCTTCCACCTCGGCATCGCTCGCATCGGGTTTGCCGAAGCGGATATTGTCGGCAATGGTGCCGGCGAAGATGGTCGGCTCCTGCTCGACATAGGCGAAGCGCCGCCGCAGATCGGAGAGGCGCAGCGCGCGGATATCCACGCCATCAACCAGGATGGCCCCGCCCGTCACGTCGTAGAAACGCTGCAACAGCGACAGCGTCGTCGACTTGCCCGAACCGGACGGGCCCACCAGCGCCACCGTCTCGCCCTTGGCCACGGAAAATTCCAGCCCCTCGAGCACCGGCTCCTTGCCGTCATAGGAAAAATCGACGCCGGCGAAGCGCACCGTGCCCAGAGGCGGCTCGGGCAGGGCCTGCGGATCGGCCGGGTCGCGAATGGCCGGCTCGGTGCCCAGGATTTCCATCAGCCGCTCGGTGGCCCCGGCCACCGATTGCAGCGAGCCCAGCACTTCGCTGAGATTGGTCAGCGCCCCCGAGGCCATCAGCGCATAGACGAGGAATTGCGCCAGCTGCCCCGCCGTCACCGAGCCCTCGAAGACCGAGCGCGCGCCCCACCACACCATGAACACCAGGGCCGCCGTGCCCAGGAAGATCACCATGGTCACCAGCACCGCCCGCGCCAGCAGCCGGCGCAATTCGGCCTGATAGCTGGCCTCGCTGCGCTCATGGTAGAATTGGGACTGGATCGGCTCCTGGGTGAAGGCCTTGACCGTGCGCGTCGCCCCCAGCATTTCGGTGGCCATGGCCGACAGATCGGCCAGCGCGTCCTGGGTGCGCCGCGACATGCCGCGCAGCCGCCGGGCGAAGGACACCACCGGCAAGAGGATCGCCGGCGCCGCGATCACCACCGCCAGGGTCAGCACCGGGCTGGTGAGCAGCATCATCGCCAGCGCCCCCAATATGGTGACGAAGGAGCGCAGCGCCAGGGAGAAATTCGAGCCCAGCGCGCTGCGGATCATGGTGACGTCGCCGGTGAGGCGGCTGGTGAATTCTCCCACCCGATGGGTGTCGAAATAGCGCGCGTCCAGCCCCAGCAGATGGGTGAACACCGCCTCGCGCAGATCGGCCAGCACGCGCTCGCCGATCACCGAGATGAAATAGAATCGCGCCCCGCTGGCCACGGCCATCACCCCGGCCACGCCCAGCACCAGCCAGCCATAGCGGCCGACATTCTCCAGGTTCTGCGTGATGAAACCCTCGTCGATCGCCCCGCCCAACAGCGCGGGAATGGCCAGCGAGGACACCGCCGAGACCAAAAGGAAGATGATGGTCAGCGCCAGCCGCACCGGATAGCGCAGCACGAAGGGAATGAGATTGCGCAAAGGCTGCAGGCGGCGCGGATTGGTGGCCACGGCCACGATATCGTCGTCCTGCGGTTCGGCTCCGCTGCTGGCGCCCTGGTCTGTCATCGCTCGGTCACGCCATCATGCTGGTGCCTAAGATCGAGGACTGGATATAGGCACTGCCCGGCGGGCCGGCAACAGCTTTGTCCGGCGTGAAATTGCCACCCCCGGGGAGTTTTCGACAGGGCCTTGCGAATTGCGCGCCTATTCTATATGAAGCCGCCAACACCAGTTCTGAGCTCTCCGGGCGCCGCGGCGCCCGTTTGATTTGAGGCAACACCGATGAAGGCTGACATCCACCCGGACTACCACACCATCACCGTGGTGATGACCGATGGCACCAAGTATGAAACCCGCTCGACCTATGGCAAGGAAGGCGACACGCTTCAGCTCGACATCGACTCCAAGACCCATCCCGCCTGGACCGGCGGCACGGGCCAGCTTCTCGACCGCGGCGGCCGCGTCAGCCGCTTCAAGGAGCGCTTCAAGGGCCTGGGCATCTAAGCCATCCCTCGGAAAATTCAAAGCCCGGCCATCGCGCCGGGCTTTTTGTTGCCCGGCATATCTCCCCCGGGAAAATCTGACCCTCTTAGGCCCGCCCGAAGGCCGCCTTGAGCCGGGCCAGCTGGTCGGCCACGCCGTTGACGGCGCCGGCCTCCATCGGCGGCAGCGTGCCGCGCTCGAGCGTATCGTATTGCATCACCCGGTCGAACAGGCGGTCCCCCTTGTCGATATAATCGCGCAGGATGGCCGGCAACTGGTCGTAGCCCGGCCCGCCCCGCTCCGAGGGCGTGGCGGAGAACTTGACCTTTTCCTTTTCGGAACGGGCGTTTTCGCGGGTGATCTCGCCTTCGTTGACGGCCCGCTGCAACAAGAGCCACGAGGCCAGCTGCATCAGCCGCGTGGTCAGGCGCATGGATTCGGTGGCATAGAGAAAGGCGGCTTCCCGGCCCAGCACGCGGCTGTCGGCCCGGCCCTCGCCGTCGAGATAGGAGGCCACGGCCTCGATCAGCCCCATGCCTTCCCGATAGAGCGCGTCAAACCCGCCCGAGGCCACGATGCGCGGCCCGATGGCGATCGCCGGTCCAGTCTCGTCCAATTCGGTCAAGCCGTCTGCCCTCCTGACTTTCCGATCCTAGGCGCATTTCGCCTGCCCGTCATCCTGCCCGCACAATCAGGCTGAAAAGAGCTTTAAGACCGGGTTTTCCGGGCAAATCCCTGCCCGGAAAAGAAAAAGAGCGGCAAGACTACCGCTCTCGAAGTTAACAGGGAGGCGTCAAACAGAGGGAGAAACCGCTCTGAAAATCCAGAAAACTCTGAATAATTCGAGATTACCGGAAATTGTTTAATTTGCCGTTAACAGGAGTCGATTTCTTAACCCTGCCAAAATCTCAACATCGTGATGGCATTTGAGGCGTTCCGGCGAAAAAAAACGCCTTTCGCGCGGGAACCGCAGGGCCCCTTAACGCGTCATTTACCCTGAGACAGCCGGGCCCCCGGCATGGAGGGACGAGAAATGACCAACCTTTCCCCCGCAGCCACCACCAGCCTCGTGGTCGCCCTGATGGCCATGGCCAATACGAGGCCGGACGACAGGCAGCAGCGCCCCATGGCGCCGCGAAAGCGCCCCAGGCCCCTGCGCCGGGCTAGAGCTTAAAGGCGGCGTCGGCGGCCTGCCGGCTCCTGTCCCGCGCCGCGATGGCGGCGCGCAGCCGCACGATCTCGGCCTCCAGCAGCCCGATCCGTTCGCTCAATTCCTCCACCGACATGGCGTCGAGGGGCATGCCGACCTCGTGGCCCTTGGGCTTGCTGATGTCATCGTCGAACATGGGCAACCTCCTCGGTCGGTGATTTTCAGGCGTTCAGGCGGCTCAGTCTAGCGCCAAAGGCTTGCCGCGCAAATCCGCTTCGGCCAGCATGGCGCCATGACCCTGCCCGACCTGATGAATGCCATCGTCATCGCCGCCCCCGGCGGCCCCGAAATGCTGCAACTCCGCCAGCTCCCCCTGCCCCGCCCCGCCGAGGGGGAAGTGCTGATCCGGGTCGCGGCGGCCGGCGTCAACGGGCCCGACCTGGCCCAGCGCGCCGGGCTATACGATCCTCCGCCCGGCGCCTCGCCCCTTCCCGGGCTGGAAGTGGCCGGCGAGATCGCCGCCCCCGGCGCCAGCCGCTGGCAGGCCGGCCAGAAGGTCATGGCGCTCACCAATGGCGGGGGCTATGCCGATTATGTCGCCGTGCCCGCCGGCCAGGTGCTGCCCGTCCCCGCCGGCTGGACCTTGCCCGAAGCCGCCGCCCTCCCCGAAACCTGGTTCACGCTCACCCAGACGCTGGTGATGCGCGCCGGGATGGGGCCGGGCATGACCGTGCTCGCCCATGGCGCCTCGGGCGGCATTGGCGGCGCCGCCATCCAGATCGCCACCCTTCTGGGCGCGCGCGCCATCGGCGTCGTCTCCTCGCCCGAAAAGGCCGCCTATGCCAGGCGCCTGGGCGCCTTCGCCACCATCGACCACACCCGCGAGGATATTGCCGGGCGCGCCCGCGAACTGACCGAGGGCCGCGGCGTCGACCGCGTCGTCGATATCGTGGGCGGAACCATGGCGGCCATCAATGTTTCGGCCTGCGCAAGGGGCGGCCACATCCTCCAGGTCTCGACGCTGGGCGGCAGCAAGGCCAGCCTCTCCCTGCGCGAGATCATGGCGCGCGACATCACGATTTCCGGCTCGACCCTGCGCCCGCAATCGGCGGCCACCAAGGCGGCCATCGCCGCCCGCATCGCCGCCGATCTGCTTCCAGGCCTGTCCCAGCCGGGCTTGGAGAAGCCCGAAATCCGCTTTTTCCCGCTGGCGGACGCCGCCGCCGCCCACGCCGCCATGGAGGCGCGCGGCCATTGGGGCAAGCTGGTGCTGCTGACCGATTTCGGCGCGCAAGGGCGGTGAAGACAATGATAAATTCATTGCGGATCACCCCGCCGCGCCTTATATTGCAGCAATTCCCCTCAGCATGAAGCAAAGAGGCGGAGCGGCCCGGAGGAAAACCGGCCGCGCCTGCAAGAGAGATTTATCATGACCCAGCCCCTGTTGATGCCCAAGGCAACTGCCGTCTGGCTCGTGGACAACACAGCGCTGTCTTTCGAGCAGATCGCCGCTTTCTGCACGCTCCACCCCCTCGAGGTGCAGGGCATTGCCGATGGCGACGTGGCCGGCGGCATCATGGGCGTCAATCCCATCCAGAACGGGCAGCTGACCCGCGAGGAGATCGAGCGCGGCGAGGCCGACCCCAATTACCGCCTCAAGCTCAGCGAGCCCAAGGTGCGTGTCGCCGCCTCCAAGCGCAAGGGCCCGCGCTACACCCCGATTTCGCGCCGCAACGAGCGCCCCAACGCCATCAAGTGGCTGGTGCGCAACCATCCCGAGCTCAAGGACGCGCAGATCATGCGCCTGGTCGGCACCACCAAGTCGACCATCGAATCGGTGCGCGAATCCACCCACTGGAATTCGGCCAACCTCACCGCCATGGACCCGGTGACGCTGGGCCTGTGCAGCCAGATCGACCTCGACCTCGAGGTCAAGCGCGCCTCCAAGGGCAGCGCCGGCCCCGATGAGGTGGAAACCGGCACCGTCCTGCTCACCGCCGAGGAGGCCCTGGCCCGCGCCGGCGGCCGCGCCCACGCCGATATGGACGAGGAAGGCTTCGCCCCCGGCGCCGACGAGCGCGCCAGCCAGGCCGAGGAAGAATTCGACGCCGATTCGGTCTTCGCCAAGCTCAAGTCGCTCAAGTCCGACGCCGAGGAATAAGCCCAGGGCCCGGAGGGTCACCCCCTCCCGGCCTCCCCCATCAAGGGGGAGGTGCCCCTCGGTGGATAAGGCAAAATCGTGCCAAATCAGCAGAGCCACACCTCCCCCTTGATGGGGGAGGCTGGGAGGGGGTGCGTGTGAGGCACTTTCTCTCCTAATCGCCGCGTTTCCTCCCGGTAGGAAAAGCATCCGGTGTTTCGGGCGCGCTCAAGCAAGCGCCCCCGCATTGACCGGCCGCCCGCGCCGGCATACCCATTAGGGCCCTTCCTGGACCCTTTTCCATGCTCGATCCCGTTTTCTTCATTCCGGTCGCCGTCATTGCCGTGCTCATCGTCGGCCTTTCCAAGGCGGGCCTGCTGGGGAGCCTGGGCATGGTGGGCGTGCCGCTCCTGGCGCTGGTCATGCCGGCGCGTGATGCCGCCGGCATGATGCTGCCGGTGCTGCTGGCCATGGACGTCATCGCCATCTGGACCTATCGGCGCGAGGTCAACTGGACCATCATCCGCCTGATGCTGCCCGGCGCCGCCATCGGCACGCTGCTGGGCTGGGTGCTCTGGGCCTTCGTGTCCGACGACGCGGTGCTGCTCTTTGTCGGCGTGGTGACGCTGCTCTTCATCCTCGACGCCATCCTGCCCCTGCGCAAGAAGCTCGCCGGCCTGCCGCCCTCGAAACCCTGGGGCGCCTTCTGGGGCGGCTTTGCCGGCTTCACCAGCTTCATCAGCCACACCGGCGGCCCGCCCTTCCAGATCTACGTGCTGCCCCAGCGCCTGCCCCCGGCGCTTTACGCGGGCACCTCGGCCTTCTTCTTCGCCATCGTCAACGCCGCCAAGCTCATCCCCTATTTCTTCCTGGGCCAGCTCAACGTGCACAACATGACCCTGTCGGCGGCGCTGATTCCGGTGGGGCTGGTGGGCGTGCTGCTCGGCGTGTGGATGGTGCGGCGCATCTCCATGGCCTGGTTCTACCGCATCGCCTATTGGCTGGTGTTCCTGCTCGCCCTCTACATCACCTGGAAGGGCGCCACCGGCCTTTGGGGCGCGGCGTAAAGGGCGGAAAAGGCAACAAAAAAGGGCTGCAGCCCATGTGCTGTAGCCCTTCCCGCTTCCAAAGAGAAACGACTTGCCGCTTTTATGTCGAGGCGGTGTACCTCTGCAATTCGTCCTTCACTTCCAGTTTCTTGCGCTTGAGCGCGCTGACCGTGAGATCGTCGTAGCGGCCGCTTTGCAGTTCGGCCTGGATCTGGCGGTCCAGCTCCTGGTGGCGCCGTTCCAGCGCCGCGATATGCCCTTCAGTCGTCATGACAACTCCTAGAAAGCCTGTGTGGACGCACCATCGTCACAAATATTTCATGCCTTGTCACGCGCCCTTTGCACAGCCATTGAAATCGGATGCAAAACTCCTCGTGATCGGTTAACCAGTGGTGAGGGTTGCGGCGTCGGGAGAGCGCTTCATTCATGCTTTCGCTCAGCAAGGAACAACAGGCGAGCCTGGGGCTGGAGCTTGCCACCAAGCGCCAGGAACACAGCGATCTGGACGCGGCCATCGACACGCTGAGCCGTTCGCACCTGGCCGACCGCATGCTGATCCAGCGCCTCAAGAAGCGCAAGCTGGCGCTCAAGGACCGTATCGTGCAGCTCGAGAACCTGCTGCTGCCCGATATCATCGCCTGAGCCGGGCGCGCTTGAGTTGCCGGGAAATCTGGGCTACACGCCCCCATGGTAGAGCTTGAGGGATTGGCTCTGTGCTGACCAAACCATCCGTCGCCATCGTCATGGGCAGCCAGTCCGACTGGCCCACCATGCGCCTCGCCGCCGAGACGCTGGAAGCGCTCGAAGTCGAATATGAGGCGCGCATCGTCTCCGCCCATCGCACCCCCGAGCGCCTGGTCGATTTCGCCACCAATGCGCGGGCCGAAGGCTTCAAGATCGTCATTGCCGGCGCCGGCGGCGCCGCCCATCTCCCCGGCATGATCGCCGCCATGACCCCCCTGCCGGTCTTCGGCGTGCCGGTGCGCTCCAAGGCGCTCAACGGGCAGGATAGCCTGCTCTCCATCGTGCAGATGCCCGGCGGCATTCCGGTGGGCACGCTCGCCATTGGCGAGCCCGGCGCCATCAACGCCGCCCTTCTCGCCGCCGCCGTCCTGGCCTTGTCCGATGACGAGCTGGCCGACCGGCTCGATGCCTATCGCGCCCGCCAGACCGGCACCGTGCCGCTTTTCCCCGCCGATAGCGAGTAAGCCGAAATGTCCCAGCCCCCGTCCCCGCTGCCCCCCGGCAGCACCATCGGCATTCTCGGCGGCGGCCAGTTGGGCCGCATGCTCTCGCTCGCCGCCAGCCGGCTGGGCCTGCGCACTCATATCTATTGCCCCGACCCGGCCAGCCCCGCCTTCGAGGTGACCCCGCACAAGACCATCGCCGCCTATGACGACGAAAATGCCCTCGCCGCCTTCGCCGATGCGGTCGATGTGGTGACCTATGAATTCGAGAACGTGCCCGCCGCCACCGCCGAATTCCTTGCCGCGCGCAAGCCGCTGCGCCCCGGCGCCAATGCCCTGGCCATCGCGCAGGACCGGCTGGCCGAAAAGCAGTTCCTTTCTTCCAAGAACATTCCCGTCGCCCCCTGGCGCGCGGTCGGGAGCCTGGCCGATCTCACCACCGCCATGGACGAGCTCGGCCTGCCCGCCGTGCTCAAGACCACGCGGCTGGGCTATGACGGCAAGGGCCAGCGCGTCATCCGCGCGCCCGAGGAGGCCGAAGCCGCCTTCGCCGCGCTCGATCCCCACCCGCTGGTGCTCGAGGCCTTCATTCCCTTCGAGAAGGAAATCTCGGTGGTCATCGCCCGCAATGGCGCCGGCGAGGTCCGCGCCTTCGACGTGGCCGAGAACGTCCACCGCGACCATATCCTCTTCACCTCCACCGTGCCCGCCGATATTCCGCCCGGCGTGGCGCGCCAGGCCGCCATGCTGGCCAAGGTCATCGTGGTGGCGCTCGATTATGTCGGCGTGCTGGGCGTCGAATTCTTCCTCGTCCCCGGCGAGCGGCCCACCCTGCTGGTCAACGAGATCGCCCCGCGCGTCCACAATTCCGGCCACTGGACCGAGGCGGTGTGCCTCACCGACCAGTTCGAGCAGCATATCCGCGCCGTCGCCCTCTGGCCGCTGGGCGATCCGGCGCGCATGGCCGACGTGGTGATGGAAAACCTCATCGGCGAGGAGGTGCTGGCCGTGCCCGCCCGGCTCGACGGCGACACCCAGCCCCATCTTTACGGCAAGGCCGAGGCCCGCCCCGGCCGCAAGATGGGCCATATCAACCGCATCCAGCGCCGCTAGCCCCTATCGGTCCAGCCACGCGCGCATCGCCGCCGTCACGGCGGCCGGGTTCTCCACGGTCGGCAGATGCCCGCTTTCGGGAAAGCGCACGAGGCGCGCCCCGGCAATGGCCGCCGCCATCTCCTCCGCCCGCTCGGGCGGGGTCATCTGGTCGGCCTCACCCACCCCCACCAGCGTCGGCACGGCGATGGTTCCGAGCATATCCAGGGAATCGATGCGGCCGAGAATGGCGGTCTGCTGGCGCAGATAGACCTCCGGCCCCGCATCCAGGGCCATGGCCTGTACCATGCGGGCTATGTCGGTGCCCAGATGCTGCGGCGCCAGCAGCGTCTTGAGCAGCCCGCGCGAAACCCCGACGAACTTCCCCCTTTCGGTCATCTCCATGGCCTTGAGGCGCAATTGCCGCCGCGCCGCGTCGTCGGCGCGGGCCGTGGTGTCGAAAAGCGCCAGATGCGTCACCCGCTCGGGCGCCTGCCGCATGATCTCCAGCGCCACATAACCGCCCATGGACAGCCCGGCCAGCGCGAAGCGCGGCGGCGCCACGGCCAGCGCGCGCCCGGCCATGGCGGAAATCGAATCGTCCAGCGTCAGGTCGGCCACCAGGGGCGCCATCGTGTCGGCCAGCCCCGCCACCACCCCGCGCCACAGCCGCGCATCGCAGAGCAATCCGGGCAGAAGAACCAGCGGCTTGTGCATTTTCACCTCCCGGCAGCGCTCCCGGCCCCGCGATAAACCGGCAGGGCCGGGATTTTTCCCTTCCGAGAGTGGACAAGCCCGCCATCCTGGGCTATAGAGCGGCCCACGGTGATCGGTTCATCCGGTCGGCGACGATGTCTCATGGCGTCGGCGCTTTTGTCCAAACCCACATTCCAGTGCTTCGAAAGGGCGGTTGACCTTTGCAAGTAGTCGTTCGCGATAACAATGTTGACCAGGCGCTCCGCGCGCTCAAGAAAAAGCTTCAGCGCGAAGGCGTCTTCCGCGAGATGAAGCTGCGCAACTACTACGAGAAGCCCTCCGAGAAGAAGGCCCGCCAGAAGGCCGAGGCCGTGCGCCGCGCCCGCAAGCTGGCCCGCAAGCGCGCCCAGCGCGAAGGCGGCCTGCCCAGCCCGACCGCGCGTCCCGCCGCTGCCCGTCCGGCCGCCGCGCCGCGCAGCTAAGCGCTCCAGCGCCCAGGTTTCGTGCAACGCCGTCCCTTGCGGGGCGGCGTTTCGCCGTTCAGCCCGGCCGTTTCCAGGCCCAGAATGCCACGGCCAGCGTCAGCCCCGCCATGATCGGCATCAGCACGGTCAGCGCCGAGCCGGCATCGGCAAAGAGCACGCTGGCCAGCGTCGAGCCGATAAAGCCCCCGCCCATCTGGAACACCCCGGTCAGCGCCCCGGCCGCCCCGGCAATGGGGCCGAAGCCGGCCATGGCCGCCGCCGTGGTGCTGGGGCCGATAAAGGCCAGCGCCAGCATCCACAGCGCCACCGGCCCCATCACCGCCAGCACCGAGAGCGGAAACAGCCGGGGCGCCAGCCCGAAGCCCAGCCCCGCCAGCACGATCAGCGCCAGCCCCACGCCCACCATCTGCCGGCCATCAAGGCCATGGGAGAGCCGCGCGGCCGCCAGGTTGCCCAGCACGAAAGCGCCGGTCTGGATCAGCATGACCATGGCGAACTGGAACGTGCCCAGGCCAAGCTCGTCGATCAAAACGAAAGGCAGGAGCGCGGCGAAGCCGTAAAAGCCGCCAAAGGCCAGCGCCAGGATCAGCGCCGGCAGCATGAAGGCCGAGGAGCCCAGCAAGGCCCGGTAGTGGCCCAGCACCGCCAGCGGCCGCAGCGCCACCTGCCGCTCCGGCGGATGCGTCTCGCGCGCCACCCAGGCGGTGAGCGCGATCACCCCCAGCCCGTAAAGCGCCATGACCACGAACAGCACGTGCCAGCTTCCCACGGTCAGCAGCGCGCTGCCCAGGGTCGGGGCGATGGCCGGGGCCACGGTGAGGATAAGATTAATGAGGGTGAGGATGCGGATCGATTCGCCGCCCTCGAACTGGTCGCGCACCATGGCCCGCGACAGCGCTACCCCCACCGAGACGCCCACTCCTTGCAGCACGCGCCCGGCCAGCAACCAGGCGATGTCGGGTCCGAAACTGGCCACCAGGCTTCCCAGCACATAAAGCGCCATGAAGACGATGGTGACGCGCCGCCGCCCCAGGCTGTCCGAAAGCGGCCCGCACACCAGTTGCGCCAGCGCGAAGGCGCCGAAATAGACCGAGAGCGAGAGCTTGCCCATCGCCGCCGTGGTGCCCAGATCGGCCACGATGGTGGGCAACGCCGGCCCGTAAAGCGAGATCGACAGCGGGCCGGCGGCCACCATCAGCCCGCCCACCAGCGCGGTGCGGCGGGGCGACATGGGCGGCAGGGGAGAAAGCTCGGTCATCGGAAAAAGCCCAGGCGGCAACAATGGGGATAGGCCCCCGCCGCCGGGCCCGGGTCAAGCCCCGGACCCGGCCGGCCGCTGCGTCAAAGCGCCCGCTGGAAGAACAGGCGGGCGTGGTTCCACATGCCCCGCCCCCAGAGATCGCTATGGTCCGCCCCCGGCTCGATCCACAATTCGTCCTTGTGACGCGCCAGCGCATAGACCCGTTTGCCATTGCTGACATCGATCACCGTGTCGCCCGTGCCATGCGCCACCAGAACCGGCGCCGTCACCCCGACGATCCATTGATCGACCGGAAACTGGTCCTGCATCACCAGCGCCACCGGCAGGAAGGGATAGCGTTCCCCCGCCACCGACACCGCCGAAAAGAACGGGGTTTCGAGCAGCAGCGCCTTGGGCTCGCGCTTGCTGGCCACATAGGTGGATGGCCCCGAGCCCAGCGAGCGTCCCCAGACGACGATCGGGTAGCCCTGCCCCGCCGCCCAGTCATAGACCGCAAGGGCATCGGCCAGGATCCCCTCCTGGCTGATGCTGCCCGGCGAAGCGGGAAAGCCGCGATAATCGAAGGCGACGAACCCATAGCCATCGGCGACGAATTGCTCGAAGCGCTCATGCTCCTTGCTGAACGAGCCGGAATTGCCCTTATAATAGACGATGATCGGCTTGCCCGGCCCCGGCGGCTGATACCAGCCATTGACCACGCTCCCCTCCACCGGCACGGCGATCTCCCGCGCATCCGAAAGCGCGGTGTCGGCCAGCGCCGTCACCTCCCCCTGCGGCTCGTATTGCAGGCTGCGCTGGTTGAAATACATATATCCGATGACGCCCAGATAGGCGCAGACCAGCAGGGCCAGCGCCACCCCGAGAATACGGGCGATGAGCTTTCCCGTGCTCATAGCTCGGCCACCGCCTGTTGCAGGCCGCGCGTGAACACCTCGTCGGGCTGGGCGCCCGAAAGCGCGTATTTCTCCCCGAAGATGAAGAAGGGCACGCCGCGAATACCCTGCGCGGCCGCGTCATTGGCCAGTTGCTCGGTGATGGCCAGCTCGTGCGCGTCATTCATGGCGTCGAGCGCATCGCCCCGATCGAAGCCGAATTCCACCGCGATATCGGCCAGCACATTGTCGTCATAGACCTGCCGGTGCGCGAGGAAATAGGCCTCGGCGATGGCATTGGCCAGTTCGTGCTGAGTGCCCAGCGGCTTGGCCAGGCGCGTGATGGTATGCGCCTTGCGCGTGGGGAACATGCGCGGCTGCTGGCTGAGGTCGAGCGCGATGCCGCTCTTGCGCGCCTCCTCCTCCACCCGCGCCCACATCTCCTTCGGGTCGCGCCCATATTTTTCTTTCAGCATGTCGGCCACCACCACGCCCGCCTCGGGCGTATTGGGGTCGAGATAGAAGGGGTGATTCTCTACCTCCACCTCGATATCGCCGGGCAGCGCCGCAATGGCCTTGTCGAGCCGCACCGACCCCACCAGACACCAGGGGCAGACCACATCGGTGAACACGTCGATCTTGAGCAGCTTGGTCATGGGTCACATCCTTTTCTCTGCCAGACATGGCGCGGAACGGCCGCGCCCGCAAGCACGCACCGCCATGTAACCGGATGGAGCCGGCCGAAGATTGCCACTCCACCCCGTCTCGGCTATCGCTGCCCCAACACCTCAACCCGAACCGGGCGATCCGTCATGACCGATATTGCGCTGCCAGCCCTGATCGAGCGCCTCGAAGCGCTCGAAACCCGCATCGCCTTCCAGGACCACACCATAGAGGAACTGAACGACACCATCACCGGCCAGTGGCAGCAGATCGACCTGCTCACCCGCAAAATGGTGCAGATGGAAGAACAGCTCCGCTCCGGCGCCTATATCGCCGACCCCGCCACCGAAAAACCCCCGCCGCATTATTAAGGGGGCGATCGGCTCTCCCGCCTCCCCACCCCGGTGTCATTCCGGCGCAGGCCGGAATCCATGTCCGCATGCTTTCACACGCTCTGGTGTTAGGGAGAGCCTTCAGCCTGGATTCCGGCCGGAGCCTGCCCTCGGGCGCGAAGCGTCCCGGGGGCCGGAATGACGCGGTGATTTTCTTCCGCTCCGACCCATCTCCCCAAAAACAAAAAGGCCCGCTTGCGCGGGCCTTTCCAATCCTGGCGGACACTCAGTGCCCGAGCGCCTTGACGATGTCTTCCGTCATCTTCTTGGCGTCGCCGAACAGCATCATGGTGTTGTCGCGGTAGAACAATTCGTTCTGCACCCCGGCATAGCCGGCGGCCATGCCGCGCTTGATGAACAGCACCGTGCCGGCGTCCTCGACGTTGAGAACCGGCATGCCATAGATGGGCGAGGTCTTGTCGGTCTTGGCGGCGGGGTTGGTGACGTCATTGGCGCCGATGACGAAGGCCACGTCCGACTGGGCGAATTCGGAATTGATATCCTCCAGCTCGAACACCTCGTCATAGGGCACGTTGGCTTCCGCCAGCAGCACGTTCATGTGCCCCGGCATGCGGCCCGCCACCGGGTGGATGGCGTATTTCACCGTCACGCCCTCGGCCTTGAGCAGGTCGGCCATTTCGCGCAATGCGTGCTGGGCCTGCGCCACCGCCATGCCGTAGCCGGGCACGATGATGACCTTGCCGGCATTCTTCATCAGGAAGGCGGCGTCCTCGGCCGCGCCCTGCTTGACCGGGCGGTCGTCCTCGGCCGCGCCCGAGGCGGCAGCGGCGTCGCCGCCGAACCCGCCCAGGATTACCGAGATGAAGCTGCGGTTCATCGCCTTGCACATGATGTAGGAGAGAATCGCGCCCGACGAGCCGACCAGCGCGCCGGTGATGATGAGCGCGGTGTTGCCCAGCGTGAAGCCGATGCCCGCCGCCGCCCAGCCCGAATAGGAGTTGAGCATGGAGACCACGACCGGCATGTCGGCGCCGCCGATGGGGATAATCATCAGCCCGCCCAGCACCAGCGCCAGGATGGTGATGAGCCAGAACAGCCAGGGATCGGCCGAGACCGTGAAGGCCCAGACCAGCGCCACGATGGCCACGCCCATGACGATGTGGATGGCGTGGCGCGCCGGCAGGATGATGGGCTTGCCGCTCATATTGCCGTTGAGCTTGGCAAAGGCGATGACCGAGCCGGTGAAGGTGAAGGCGCCGATGGCCACCCCGATGCTCATTTCCACCAGCGCCTGGGCATGGATATGCCCGCCGGTGCCAATGCCGAAGGCCTCGGGCGCATAGAGCGCCGCCGCCGCCACGAACACCGCCGCAAGACCCACCAGCGAGTGGAAGGCGGCGACCAGCTGGGGCATGTCGGTCATCTTGACCGTGCGGGCCATATAGGCGCCGATGCCCCCGCCCAGCGCCAGCCCGGCCACGATCAGCAGCCAGCTCAGCCAGTCGGAAGGCGCGGCCACGGCCAGCGTGGTCACGATGGCGATGCCCATGCCCACCATGCCGAACATATTGCCCTGGCGGGACGAGCTGGGGCTGGAAAGCCCGCGCAGCGCCAGGATGAACAGCACCCCGGCCACCAGATAGAGAAGGGCTGCGATATCTGCAGAAATCATCGACTCAACCCTTCTTCTTGTACATGGCCAGCATGCGCTGGGTGACGAGGAACCCGCCAAAGATGTTCACGCTGGCAAAGACCAGAGCGATGAAGCCGAAGACCTTGGAGACCCAGTTGCCGTCGGCGGCCAGATGCACGCCCACGGCCAGCAGCGCCCCCACCACGATCACCGAGGAGATGGCGTTGGTCACGCTCATCAGCGGGGTGTGCAGCGCCGGGGTCACCGACCAGACCACGAAATAACCCACGAAGATCGCCAAAACGAAAATGGCGAGGCGGAAGGTGAATGGATCGATCGCTTCCATCATTTGGTTTCCTTGGGGGTTGCGGGCTTCTTGGCGGCGGCGGCAGGCTTGGCGGCGGGCTTTTTCGCCGCCGGCTTGGCCGGGGCTTCCGCGCCGGCCGCGGGCGCTGCCGCTGCCTTGGCTGCCGGTTTCCGGGTTGCCGCCGGCTTTTTGACCGCGGCCGGTTTCTTCGCTGTCGCGGGCTTGGCTTCCGCCTTTTCCGCGGCCTCGGCGGCCGCGGCCCTTTTCACCGGCGCCTTGCGCGGCGCGGCCGGCTTCTTGGCCGGAGCGGCCTTGGCTTCAGCGGCCGCAGCGGGGGCTGCGGGGCTGGCGAAATTGGGGTGCACCACCGCGCCGTCGCGCGTCAGCACCGTGGCCTTGACCAGCTCGTCGTCCCAGTTGATGGCGAGCTTTTTTTCCTTGGCGTCGATCAGCGTGGTCAGGAAGGAGAGGAGATTGCGCGCATAGAGCTGGCTGGCCGTGGTGGGGATGCGTCCCTGCACATTGGTGTAGCCGATGATCTTGACGCCGTTGTGCTCGATCACCTTGCCCGGGACGGTCAGCTCCACATTGCCGCCGCGCTCGGCGGCCAGGTCGACGATCACCGAGCCGGGCGCCATGGATTCGACCATGGCCCGGGTGATGAGGCGCGGCGCCGGGCGGCCCGGGATCAGCGCGGTGGTGACCACGATGTCCTGCTTGGCGATATGCTGGGCGGTGAGCTCGGCCTGCTTGGCCTGGTATTCGGCGCTCATCTGCTTGGCATAGCCGCCGGCGGTCTCGGCCTGCTTGAATTCCTCGTCCTCGACGGCGATGAACTTGCCGCCCAGGCTTTCCACCTGCTCCTTGGCGGCCGGGCGCACGTCGGTGGCCGACACCACCGCGCCCAGGCGCTTGGCGGTGGCGATGGCCTGAAGGCCGGCCACGCCCGCCCCCATGATGAAGGCCTTGGCCGGGCGCACCGTGCCGGCGGCGGTCATCATCATCGGCAGGGCGCGGTCGAATTCGGCCGCCGCCTCGATGACGCCCTGATAGCCGGCAAGGTTGGCCTGCGAGGAGAGGATGTCCATCACCTGCGCGCGGGTGATGCGGGGCATGAATTCCATGGCCACGGCGGTGACGCCCGCCTTGGCCAGCGCCGCGATGTCGGCCTCGTTGCCATAGGGGTCGAGCGCGCCGATCACCAGCGCCCCCTTATTGACCCCGGCCAGGGCGGATGCGGCCGGGCGGCGCACGGCCAGAACGATGTCGGCGCCCTTGAGGGCGGCATCGGCGCTGGCCGCGATGGCGGCGCCGGCGGCTTCGTAATCCTTGTCCAGGATGCGCGAGCCCAGCCCGGCGCCCTTTTCCACGCTCACGCTGGCGCCCAGCGCGATCAGCTTGCCAACCGTTTCCGGGGTCGCCGCGACGCGGTTTTCCCCGTCGAAACGTTCGCGGACAATCGCAATTTTCATGAAAGTCTCCTGCCCGCCTGCCCGCCGGACAGGCTTGTTACTGCCTGCGCTGTTCGCCGATCAGGGGTTGACGACGAAATACAGAACCACCATCAGCACGGCGGCCGAAAGGACGATCCATTTCACGCCCGTGACGAACATGGTGTAGGTGGCTTCGTGCTGGGCATAATCCATCGCCGATTCCAGAACCGGTTCGGAATGGTGTTCGGGGCGCTTCTTGGCCATATCGTCCTCGTTCGTCCAGTCTTCCAAAGTCTATCAAACCAAAGTCGGCCTCAGGGCGAGGCCGCTTCCAGCTCGTCGATCAGCCCTTCGATCATGGCAAGGCCGAGCGACCAGAATTGCGGATCCTTCGCGTCGAGCCCGAAGGGAGCCAACAATTCGGAATGGTGCTTGCTTCCCCCGGCCTTGAGCAGCTCGAAATAGCGCTCGGCGAAACCCTCATTGGCCCTCTCATACTGCGCATAGAGCGAGTTAACAAGGCAATCGCCGAAGGCATAGGCATAGACATAGAAGGGCGAGTGGATGAAGTGGGGAATATAGGCCCAGAAGATGTCGTAGCCTTCGTTCTGCAGAACAGCGTCGCCCAGTGATTCCCTCTGCACGTCCAGCCAGATGCGGTTGATCTCCTCGGTGCGCAATTCCCCCTGCTTGCGCGCGGTGTGCACGCGCCGCTCGAAGCTGTAGAAGGCGATTTGCCGCACCACGGTATTGAGCATGTCCTCCACCTTGCTCGACAAGAGCGCGAAGCGCTGCTTGGGGTCGGTGGTCTTGTCCAGCATGTGGCGGAAGGTCAGCATTTCCCCGAAGACGCTGGCCGTCTCCGCCAGGGTCAGCGGGGTATTGGCCAGGATCGGCCCCTGCGCCGCCGCCAGCCGCTGGTGCACGCCATGGCCCAGCTCGTGGGCCAGCGTCATCACGTCGCGCGAGCGGCCCATATAGTTGAGCATCAGATAAGGGTGGGCGCTGGGCACGGTGGGATGCGCGAAGGCCCCCGAGAGCTTGCCATTGCCGGTGGGCGCGTCGATCCAGCCCGAATTGAAGAAGGGCGCCGCCATTTCCGCCAGCTTCGGCGAGAACCGGCCATAGGCCTCCATCACCGTATCGACCGCCTGCGTCCAGTCCCAGACGCGCTCGTCGCTGGTCGGCAGCGGCGCATTGCGATCCCAGGCATTGAGCTGGTCCTTGCCGAACCATTTGGCCTTCATTTTGTAGTAGCGGTGGCTGAGGCGCGGATAGGCGTCCTCCACCGCCTTTTGCAGCGCGTCGACCACTTCGCGCTCCACCGAATTGGCCATGTGACGGCTGTCGGCGATGTCCGTGTAGCCGCGCCAGCGGTCGGAGATTTCCTTGTCCTTGGCCAGCACATTGGTGATGTGGGTGAACAGCCGCGCGTTTTCGGCCAGCGTCTTGCCCAGCGCCTTGAAGGCGCTTTCGCGCTTTGTCTCGTCGCGCTCGCTCAGCAGATGCAGCGTCGATTCCATGTTGAGGCTTTCCCCATCCACCTCGAAGACCAGGCTGGAAAGGGTTTCGTCGAAGAGGCGATTCCAGGCCGAGAACCCGGTCACCGACTTGTCGTGGAATAGCTCTTCCAGCCTGTCGTCGAGCTGATAGGGCTTGGCCTTGCGCAATTCGGCGAACCAGGTGCGATAGCGCGCCAGCTCGGCATCCTTGTCCAGCGCCGCGTCCAGCTCGGCGTCCTCGATGCGATTGAGCTCCAGCTCGAAGAACAGCACGCGCGTGGACAGATTGGTCAGCGCCTCATTGGTGTCGCCCATGAATTTGGCGCGGTCCGGGTCGGTGGCGTTCTGCGCGTAATGGAGGAACGCAAAGGAGCCGATGCGCCCGCTCAGATCCCCCAGCGCCTCGCTGTCCCTGATCGCCTCGATCAGCCGGCCTGCCCTGGTCAGCTCGACCAGCCTGCCCTTGTAGTCGGCCTCGAATTTTTCCGCCCGGGTCTTGGCCTCCTCCAGCGCCGCGGCGAATTCGGGGCTGTCCTTGCCCGGATAGAGATCGCTGAGGTCCCAGACCGGCAGCGCGCCGAACTGGTTATGGCCTTTTTGGGCAGGGGCGGTCATGAGGCTTCTCCGACAAAACAAACGCTTGGACGCGCCGGACCTTACCCAGCCGCTTACCCGATGGGAAGGGCGTGCAATTGCAGGACCCGCGCTAGGAAATTCTCAAGCTTTTGCTGGCCTTCTGGGGGCAGTCCCTGCCCACAGGTCCGCCATGAGCATGTCCAGCCTTTCCATCGGCACCGCCGGAATGCACCGCGCCGCCGAACGCTTCGAAGCCAGCGCCAGCCGCGTCGCCCGCTACGGCACCGGCCTCGCCGAGGTCGACATCGCCAGCGAGATGGTCGACATCATCCAGACCAAGGCCCAGTACAAGGCCTCCGCCAAGATCGTCACCGTCGCCAGCGACATGGCCAAGGCGGCCATCGACATTCTGGCCTAGCCCGAAAGCGCGGCGCTTAACCCCACCCCCTCCCAGCCTCCCCCATCAAGGGGGAGGGGTTGCTCCGTGCCTCTGGCAAGATGCTGCCCACCCACCGGGGCAGCACCCTCCCCCTTGTGGGGAGGGATGGGGAGGGGGACCAAAAACCAAAAAAGCCCCGGCATGCCGGGGCTCTTTCCTCATTTCTCCGCCCTCACTCGGAGGGCGCGTTCACCATGCCCAGAGCGCTCATATAAAGCTCGAGCAGGGCTTCCTGCTCCATGCGCTCATTGGCGTCCTGCTTGCGGATGGTGACGATCTTGCGCAGGATCTTGGTATCGAAGCCGTTGCCCTTGGCCTCGGCGTAGATTTCCTTGATATCGGCGGCGATCGCCGCCTTTTCCTCTTCCATGCGCTCGATGCGCTCGATAAAGGCCCGCAACTGGTCCTGGGCAACGCTGTCTTCGACGGCCATGACACTTCCTTTCCTGTGCTGGCCCCGTTCAATCGCACCCGCCGGTCCGGTTCAACCCGTTTTATGGCCCAATCCACATGGCGCGCGGTCCCCCCGCCCCCATTTCCGCCAAAACCGGCCATTAGCCATTGACCGCAACGCCCCCATGGGCTCAAAGAAGGCTCGTTTTTCCGATGATTGCTGGCGCGCGATTGCCCATGACCCGTCTCGGCTTTACCCTGATTGGCACGATAATCCTCGGCCTGGGTCTCTCCACCCTGCCGGCCAGGGCCGATTTGCGCATCTGCAACGAGACCGGCAACCTGGTTTCGGTGGCGCTGGGCTATCGCGCCGAGCGCGGCTGGATGAGCGAGGGCTGGTGGCAGACCCCGCCCGGCGACTGCCGCGTGCTCTATCAGGGGGACCTGGAAAAGCGCTTTTATTACCTCTATGCCGTGGACGATATCGGCGGGGGCGCCTGGGACGGATCGGTCTTCATGTGCACCCGTGACGAAACCTTCACAATATTCGGGGTTGAGGATTGCCTTGCCCGGGGCTATGAGCGCACCGGGTTCTTTGAAATCGATACTCAGAGCCGGACCGACTGGACCTTGCAGCTGACCGACAGCGCCGGTGGCCCCGCCATTGTCGGCCCGGATGGCGGCGAAGATCTCGAAGACCCGGCTTTTCTCGTCGATCCCGACGACATCACCCTCGACGCGCCGCTCGACGACGTGGAAGCGCCCGAGACCTGAAACAACTGAACCGCATGGACACGCAATGAGACGCATGAGACGCGCCAAGATCCTCGCCACCCTCGGGCCCGCCAGCCACGAGGAAAAGATGATCGAGGAACTGGCCAAGGCCGGCGCGGACGTGTTCCGCATCAATATGAGCCATGCCAGCCACGACCTGCTCAAGCAGACCGTGGAGCGCATCCGCACTGTCGAGAAGCGCCTCAACCATCCCCTGGGCGTGCTGGTCGACCTTCAGGGTCCCAAGCTGCGCGTGTGGAAATTCGCCGAAGGCGCGGTCAATCTCGTCGCCGGGCAGAAATTCACCCTCGACAGCAACAAGGACGACAACGGCAATGCCGAGCGCGTCTATCTGCCCCATCCCGAGATCATCGAATCCGTTTCGGTGGGCGACCGGCTGCTGCTCGACGATGGCAAGCTGCAACTCAAGGCCACCCGCGTCGGCGGCGGCGCCATCGAGACCGAGGTCATCTATGGCGGCAAGCTCTCGGACAAGAAGGGCGTCTCCCTGCCCGATACGCTCCTGCCCACCGGCGCGCTGACCGAGAAGGACCATGCCGACCTGCTCGCCGGGCTTGCCGTCGAGGCCGACTGGATCGCCCTGTCCTTCGTGCAGCGCCCCGAGGACATCATCGATGTCCGCAAGATCGTGCAGGGCCGCGCCGGCGTCATGGCCAAGATCGAGAAGCCCCAGGCCATCGAGCGGCTCGAGGAGATCGTCAAGCTGTGCGACGCCATCATGGTGGCGCGCGGCGATTTGGGTGTCGAATTGCCGCTCGAAACCGTGCCGGGCCTGCAAAAGCGCATGATCCGCATGTGCCGCCGCTACGGCAAGCCGGTGGTGGTCGCCACCCAGATGCTCGAATCGATGATTACCTCGCCCGTGCCCACCCGCGCCGAGGTCTCCGACGTCTCCATCGCCGTCTTCGAGGGCGCCGACGCCATCATGCTCTCGGCCGAGAGCGCCTCGGGCCAGTATCCGGTCGAGGCCGTCGCCACCATGAACAAGGTGGCCGTGGCCGTCGAGGGCGACGTCAATTATCGCGGCATCATCCGCGCCGCCCAGACCGAGCCGGAGGCCACCGCCGCCGACGCCATTTCCGCCGCCACCCGCCAGGTGGCCGAAACGCTCGACCTGGCCGCCATCGTCACCTACACCGCCTCGGGCTCCACCGGCATCCGCGCCGCCCGCGAGCGGCCCAGCAAGCCCATCATCGCCCTCTCGCCCAATCTGCGCACCATCCGCCGCCTGTCGGTGGTCTGGGGCATTCATTGCGTGCAGACCGAGGATGCGGTGAACCTGGAGGACATGGTCGATCGCGCCTGCGTCATCGCCTATCAGGAGGGCTTCGCCCGCCCCGGCGACCGCATCGCCATCACCGCCGGCGTGCCCCTGGGCACCCCCGGCGCCACCAACATGCTGCGCATCGCCTTCGTCCGCCAGGACGGCGCCGGCTCGAGCTGATCCGGGTAGATCGCGCTGCCGGCGCGATTTTTCTCGGCAAAAGAGCCGCGGGGCTGACCGCGATGGTTAAAATTTGAACGGCGCCCTTGCCGAGGCGCTAACGATGCCCGGTTATGGATTCATAACGGGGCTCGTTTAAGCCTCGGCACCATGTTGCTCGATTTCTTCACGCTCTATGTCACCATCGTCCTGGTGGCCTTCGCACTGGCTATCGTCTGGGCCTCCATCGCCTCGCGATATCGGGATTTCGCGGCGGGGTGGCTCTGGTGCGCGGCCTGCGGGCTGATTGCGGCGGGCGGCGCGCTGCTTCCCTTCCAGCACATGGTCGCATTCCCCATCCTTCCCGCCATCCTGGGAAATGGCACGATCCTGCTCGGCTTCTGGCTGCTCTGGAGCGGGCTGCGCCGGTTCAACGGCCAGTCGCAGGGCTGGCCGATGATCGCCGCCTTCACCACCCTCAGCGTCCTGCTCACCGCCGTCTTCTTCGGCAATGAAGGCGCCATCTCCATCGTCTATGCCCTGGGCCAGTCCGTCCCCATGGCCCTGAGCATCGGGCTGGTCCAGTGCGGATCGCGGCGCGCGGCCGGGGCGTGGCTGACCTGCGCCGGCATCGGCGTGGGCCTGGCCGGCCATGCCGTGGTCACCGGCATGAATATCGGTATCCTGCTCGGCGTCTTCCCCACGGACGGCGCCTCTCCCATCGCCGCCGCCACCATGCTGGGGGTGATCTTCTGCGGCATACTGTGGAATTTCGGCTTTGCCGTGATGACCATAGAGCGGCTGCGCAACGACGTCGTCGAGCTGAGCAATCTCGATCCGCTGACGGGGCTGTGGAACCGCCGGAAATTCGACCAGGAGCTTGCCCTGGCCAATGCGCGCTCCGCTCGCGGCGGCCGGCCCTATGCCCTGCTGCTGCTCGACCTCGACCATTTCAAGGCGGTGAACGATCAGCTCGGCCATAAGGGCGGGGACACCTATCTCCGCCATTTCGCAGCCATCGCGCGCACCTGCCTGGGCGAGACCGGGCTGATGATGCGGCTGGGGGGCGACGAGTTCTGCATCATCGTGCCCGATTCCTCGGCCCCGGAGGCGCGGGCGCTGGGCAAGCGCATTCTCGAGAGCTTCGCCGCCCACCCCATGCATTATGGCGGGCGCGAGCTGCCGCTCTCCTGCAGCATCGGGGCGTCCATCTGGTCGCGCCAGACCGCCGACGATCCCGATGCCGTGTTCTGCCGCGCCGACAAGGCGCTCTATTCGGTCAAGTCCGAGGGCCGGAACGGCTTCTCCCTGCTTCCCCCGCCCCTCAAGCGCGTCGCCGCGCCCCCGCCCGCCCGGCAGGCCAGATCCCGCATGGCGAAGGCCTAGGCTCAGGCGGGTTCCCCGTCACGGACAGGTGGTCACCTGGTTGGCGCAGGTGTCGTCCGTCCAGCCGCGAAAACGCTGGCCGAGATCGCTCACCTCCACCTCCACCCAATTGCCCATGCAGGCATAAAGGCGTTCGACCTGCGGCCCGATATAATCGGGGCCCTGGCGCCGCTCGGGCGCATCATCGAGATCGAGCACCATGGGCGCATGATGGGAGGGTTGGGCAAAAAGCGCGCTCCCCTCCATCGAGAGGCCGAGCAGGCGGCCCGACACCCATCCCTCTCCCGCAAAGACCACGTCCAGCCCGGTTTCGGAGCCGTAGTTATTGATCGTCGCCTGCTCGATGCGGAACCATCCGTCCTGCGCGCCGACGATGGACACCTCGGCGGCGAAATCGTCATCCGCTTCCTGGAGGGATGGCAGCCGGCCGATCACCGGATAATCCGTGCCCGGGCCGGCGCGCACATTGGTCCCGTCCGGGTCGGTATCGGCGGACCAGGCCCCGATATGGCAGAGCGGCGCGCTCGCCACCGCCTGGCCAGTGCAGGTTTTGAGGAGCGGCGCGGCCGCCTCCCGCGCGCCCTCGAGCGGATATTCCTCCGCGCCATCCTCCACGAAGACCATCAGCGTGCCCCGCGCGGTCAGCAGATCGGCCAGCCGCGCATCGAGAACGGTCCTGCCTTCGAGGACGAACGAATCGTCCATCTCCACATAGAAGCCGGTGGCCTGGAGCGGCACCATGACGTCCCCGGCTTGCAACAGCACCTCGATTTCCGCCCCGTCCTCCGCCGCGCCGGGCGTGAAGGCCAGGGCGAAGCTCAGCCCATCGCCATCCGGCGCGCAGGAAAAGGACACCGGCGCATAGTCCGATTGCGGAATGCCGTAATAGAGCGAGGCGCCATGCGCGCCGGCCTCGCCATGCCATCCCGGCTCGTCGGCGGCCATCACCCCCGTGACCATGAGGCCGGCCAGGGCGATGCCCCACAGGCCAGGCCGCGCTTTTCCGCTCGATTCCATCGTCTCCTCCACTCCGCCGGTCCGGCGCCGGCCCCTATGCTTCCCCTCAGAAGCGCGCCTCGTTCTCGCGCGCCAGCCGCGTGAAAGCCTCCGAATCCGGCTGGTAGCGCTGCGCGGCGGCGTCCCAGCGATAGGTGACGGTGAAAACCCGCTCCCCCGGCGCGATGGCGACAGCGCCGCCGCAATCCTCCGCCGTGAGCGTGGTCCGCTCGCTCACCACCGCCACGATATCGGCAAGGGGCTCTCCATCCCCGGTCCGCAGGCTGACCTCCTGACGCCGCTCGAAACCGCACTCCCGCTCGCTGAGCGTGTCGATGGCATCGACCAGCGCCAGCCGGTCGTCGCGCAGGAGAATCAGGGCGGTTATCGCATAGCCCTGGCTGGAATTGTGGTGCGTGCTCTGCGTCACCAGCAGATCGCTCCCCGTCCCGAGCGGCAGGCGGGCCGGCTCCAGGAAGGACGTCGAGCGGTCGAAGGCGACATTGGCGGCGTCGAGCAGCCGGGGCGCGCCCGCGACGTCGAAAAGCGCCAGAACGGAAAAGCCGAGATCGTCCTCCGTGGCGCCCAGATCGATCAGCAGCGCCAGCCGGTCCTTGCCGCCCGAGAGCAGCGGCACCGAGGCGAGCCGCAGGAAACCCGTGGGCGCGAGCCTTATGGCCTGCGCGTCCCCGCCGTCGATATGGCGGATGCCGGCCGGCAGCGCGCCGCCGGAAAAGCGGCCTTTCTCGAGCGTGATCCCGGCAATGACGCGCTCGACGAGGTCGAGATAGGTTCCCTCGCCCATGGGCAGCGCCTCGGCCGGGGCGGGAGCCGATGCCGATTGGGCCGCGGCGCCCCCCGTCATGCAAAGGAAGAACACCAGCGCCAGGACCACATGCCGGCACACGATCATGCTCATCGTCCCGTAAGTGATGCGAGAGCATCGAGCCTATACGCCCCGACCCCGCGCGTATAGGCAAAACGGCCGTCCCCCCGGCCGGCCGCAGGCAGGGCCCCGGCCGGCGGCTTGCCGGATCAGACGGGCAGCAGGCTGGTGTGAAGACGCCGGATCTGGGAGGGATCGAGCGTGTGGTTTCCGATTTTGAGCATGGCGCCGCGCAGGCTGACCGGGGCGGCGTGTTCCATGGCGAAGCGCACCGCCTTGGCGGCGGAGCGGAAATGGCGCGGGCCTTGCGCAAGCGCGCTCGCCGCGTCGCTGCCGAGGAAGAGTTCCCCCGGCGCGTCGAGAATCTGGATATTCATGTGTTTCTTTCTTCCGGGAAAAATCCCGGCTTTCTGCGCAGCAAGGGTCGTCGGGGAGACGATTCCCGCCCGAAACCCGCGCGCAAGGCCGCAATGCGGCTCTTGAATGATAAAGTGGATCGCTTCGGCGCCGGTGGCAAGGCGCCTGCATAGGCCCCTGCGGGCGCTGGATGGCGCAATGCTTGCTGCACCCCGTTTGGGGCGGGCCGCCTGCGGCGGGATCAGCGCTTGCTGATGGCGATGGTGAAAACCTGCTCGCCGGCCTTGGAGGCCGCTCGGCGCGCCGTGCTGGGGGAGAGGTCGGTTTCCTCCACCACGCGCTCGATGGTCTCGCTCCGGGATTTGACCCGGTAGAGCACCGGTCCGCTGTCGTGGGGAAGGCAGGAGATGACTTCGCAAGGGCCCGAAGGCCGGTTGCTGTGCCGCGGCGCAGAACGCAAATCCAGCATCTGGCCGACTTTGTAATGATGCGCCATGGCGGGCTCCTTACCGGGAGATGAGGGCGCGTTCACGCGCCCTCGCACGGATCGGCTCAGGCCAGCTGCACGTTGATGGCGGATTCCCGGCCGTCACGGCCCTTTTCGAGGTCGTAGCTGACCTTGTCGCCATCGCCCAGGCCGGAAATGCCGGCGCGCTCCAGCGCGGAGACATGCACGAAGGCATCCTTGCCGCCCTGGTCGGGAGTGATGAAGCCGAAGCCTTTGGTGGAATTGTAGAACTTGACGGTGCCGGAAATCATTTTGGCGCCCTTTCGGATAAGCTCGAAGCAGTGCAAACGAGCAGGTTTCCCCCGTGCAGAATGCACCAGGGGCCTAGAAACGTTTGCAGTTCGGAAGGAAAGCCAATCAACCGGTCCAGCCGGGAAGGTCAGGTCGCCAACAGGGGCAGAAAACGTATGTTTCAACCTTCTACCCCAATTGCGGTTATGTCAAGGCAATCCGCTTCGGGGGCCCGATGGGAGGGTGCGGGACCCGGCCCGCCCCCGCCGCTCCCAAAACAAAAAGCCCGCTGATGCGGGCTTTTTTTCAGTCTGGCGATACGCGCCGTCTCAGCCCTGGCGGGCCTTGTAGCGCTTGTCCACCTTGTTGATGATGTACACCCGGCCGCGACGGCGGACGAGCTTGTTCGCGCGGTGGCGAGTGAGCAGCGCCTTCAGCGAGTTACGGATCTTCATCGGTTTATCCTCAGGTCAAACAACAAGGACGCCCAGCGGCGTCCGAAACTTGCGCGCATACATAGGGAAATTGCCCCGGCCTGTCAACGCGCCCCGGGGCCCCAAATCATGCTTTCGCCCAGCTTTGCCATATGCGGGAAAACCGGGACGCATTAACCCGGTGGTGGCAAAGCCCGGGATACTGTCAGGCCTGCAACAATTCCTGCGGAACCGCTCCCATGGCCAGCCAAGCCACGCCCGCCACCGGCACGCTCGTCGTCGATCCCTCCCCCTATATGGCCAACCTCGTCACCCAGATGCTGCGTCATCTGGGTCGCAAGGACATCTGCGAGGCCAGCTCCGCCCACCAGGCCATGCTGGAATTGCGCAAGCGCAGCTTCGCCCTCGTCATCCTCGACGATGCCCTGGAGGGCATTGACGGGATCGAGCTGACCCGCCGCCTGCGCGCCGATCCCGAATGCCCCAATCGCTACGTGCCCATCATCATGATGAGCAGCGCGCCCGATGTCAGGCGCATCGCCGCCGCCCGCGATGCCGGCGTCACCGAATTCCTGCGCAAGCCCTTCGCGGCCAATCACCTGCAGATGCGGCTCGACGCCATGGCCGCCAATCCGCGCGGCTTCGTCGAGGCCGAAACCTACAAGGGCCCCGACCGCCGCCGCCGCGCCGTCAAAACCGGCCTCGAGCGCCGCAAGGAGGGCTAGGCGCCTCCCCGCACCCTGCCGCCCCGGCCCCGGGCCGGGGCCTATGCTGACAACGTGTCGCTCAATCCCAATTCGGCCTGCCCTTCGCGTCGGGATGGCGGAGGCCCATACCCCGCTCGAACGAGATCATCGCTCCTTCGCCCCCTCTCCCCCGAGGGAGAGATGAAGCCGGGCCATCGTCCCCGCCGGTCAAACGGGAGACGCCCCTCACACCCCCAGCACCGCCGCTTCGGGCACCTCGATTTCGCGCCAGCGGTGGCAGGCCACCAGCCGGCCGTTCCCGATGTTCTCCAGCACCGGGCGCTTTTCGGCGCAATAGGGCTTGGCGAAGCGGCAGCGGGTGCGGAAGGCGCAACCCGAGGGCGGGTTGATCGGCGAGGGGATTTCCCCCTTGAGCGCGTCGATATTGCGCTGCCGGGCCAGCTTGGGGTCGGGCACCGGCACGGCCGTCAGCAGCGCCCGCGTATAGGGATGGCGCGGCGCGTCGTAGATTTCATCGCCGCTCGCCAGCTCCACGATCCGTCCCAGATAGAGCACCAGGATGCGGTCCGACACATGCCGCACCACCGAGAGATTATGGCTGATGAAGATCAGCGTCAGCCCGAATTCGTCCTTGAGCTCGGCCAGCAGGTTGAGGATCTGCGCCTGGATGGACACGTCCAGCGCCGAGACCGGCTCGTCGCACACGATCAGCTTGGGCTCGGTTATGAGCGCCCGGGCGATGCCGATGCGCTGGGCCTGCCCGCCGGAGAACTCATGCGGATAGCGGTTTATCATCTCGGGCAGCAGCCCCACCGCCTCCATGATCCGCAGGACGCGCTCGCGCCTTTGCGCCCCCCTGAGCTCGGGCCGCAGCGTGCGCAGCGGATCGGCGATGATCTCGCCCACCGTCATGCGCGGGTTGAGCGAGGCCAGCGGGTCCTGGAAGATGATCTGCAGGTCGGCGCGCCGCTTGCGCATCGCCTCGGCCGGCAGCCGCGTCAGGTCCTGGCCCAGCCACAGCACCTGCCCCTCGTCGGGGCTGAGCAATTGCAGGATGCAGCGGCCCAATGTGGACTTGCCGCATCCGCTTTCGCCCACGATGCCCAGCGTCTCGCCCTGGCGCACGGTGAAGTTGATGTCGCTCAGCGCCGTCAGCGTCAGCTTGCGCGAAAACAGCCCCGTGGCGATGGAGAAGGTTTTCTTGAGGTCGCGGACTTCGATGAGATTGGCCGGGCTCTGGTTCATCACGCCACCTTCTGGCCCGCCAACGGGCCCTCATAGAAACAGGCTTTCTCCCGCCCCTCCCCGATCGGGGTCAGCGCCGGCCGCTCTTCCAGGCACCGGTCGAAACAGAAGGCGCAGCGCGGATGGAAAGAACATCCCTTGGGCAGGTGCTCGAGGCTGGGCGGCAGCCCCTGGATGGGGTCGAGCCGCTTGGCGCGATGCGCCACATGCGGGGTCGAATGCAGCAGGCCCAGCGTATAGGGGTGGCGCGGATCGTAGAACAGATCGTCGGTCCTGCCCTTTTCCACCGCGCGCCCGCCATACATCACCATCATGCGGTCGGCGACGCCCGCCACCACGCCCAGATCGTGGGTGATGAGCACCAGCGCGGTGCCGAAATCGTCGGTCAGCGTCTTGAACAGGTCCAGCATCTGCGCCTGCACGGTCACGTCCAGCGCCGTGGTCGGCTCGTCGGCGATGAGAATCTTGGGCTGGCACAAGAGCGCCATGGCGATCATCACCCGCTGGCGCATGCCGCCCGAAAGCTCGTGCGGAAAGGCATTGGCGCGCTTGGCCGGTTCGGGGATGCCCACCCGCTCCAGCATGGCGATGGCCTCCTGCACCGCCTTGCCGCGCTCGAAGCCGCGATGCTTGACCAGCACTTCGGCCAGTTGCGTCTTGATCCTGAGGCTGGGATTGAGCGAGGTCATCGGATCCTGGAAGATCATGGCGATGTCCTTGCCGCGGATGCGATCCAGCGCCGCCGGCGCCATGCCAACCAGGTTCGTGTCCCCCAGCATGGCCTGGCCGCTGGTGCGCCCGTTGCGCGCCAGAAGCCCCATGATGGAGAGGAACGCCTGGCTCTTGCCCGAGCCCGATTCCCCCACCACGGCCAGCGTCTCGCCCGCTTCCAGGGTGAAGTTGAGGTCGTTGACCGCCCGCACTTCCGAATTGCGCAGCGCGAAGGTGACGCTCAGGTCCTTGACGTTCAGTACCGTGCTCATCTCAGCGATCCTTGGGGTCGAGCGCATCGCGCAGGCCGTCACCGATATAGGTGAGGCAGAACAGCAGCGTCACCAGCACGGCGGCCGGCGCCAGAAGCAGCCAGGGCATCACCTCGGCCACCGGCGCCCCCGCCGAGATCAGCGTGCCCAGCGAGGTCTGCGGCTCCTGCACGCCCAGGCCCAGATAGGAAAGGAAGCTCTCTGCGATGATGATTTCGGGAATGGTGAGCGTGGCATAGATCACCACCGGCCCGGTGAGGTTGGGCACGATATGGCGCATGATGATGGCGAAGGGCTTGGCCCCGCCGGCCCGCGCCGCCTCCACGAACTCCTTTTCCTTGATCGACAGCGTCTGCCCGCGCACGATGCGCGCCATGGTCAGCCATTCGATGGCCCCGATGCCCACGAACAGCAGCACCGGATTGCGCCCGAACATCACCACCAGGATGATGACGAACAGGATATAGGGCAGCGCATACATGATATCGACGAAGCGCATCATGATGGCGTCGACCCGCCCGCCGAAATAGCCGGCCACCGCGCCATAGACCACCCCGATCACCACCGACACCAGCGTCGCCACCGCCGCCACGATCAGGCTCATCTGCGTGCCTTGCAGCACGCGCGCCAGCATGTCGCGCCCGTTCTGGTCGGTGCCCAGATAATGGCGGGCCTCGAAATCGGGCGGCTTGCGGATCTGGCTCCAGTCCACCTGCGAATAGCCCCAGGGCACGAAGGCCGGGGCAACGAAGGCGATGATGACGATCGCCGCCAGGATGAAGATGGAGATGACTGCCATTCTGTTGCGCGACAGGCGATAGAGCGCGTCCTGGGTCAGCGAGCGGCCCTTGGGCGCGCCTTCCCTGGCCAGCTTTTCGGCATAGGCCGAAAGCACCTGGTCTTTTCCCGTGATCCCGGCCATCAGCGATACCTCACCTTGGGATCGAGCCAGGCATAGACGAGGTCGACGAGCAGGTTGAGCGCGAGGATGATGAACATGTAGAGGATGGTGGTTCCCAGCACCACGCCATAGTCGCGGTTGAGCGCGGCGGTGACGAAATATTTCCCGATTCCGGGCAGGCCGAAGATCTGCTCCACCGCCAGCGAGCCGGTGAGCAGATAGCTCAGCCCCGGCCCCAGATAGGAGACCACCGGCAGCAGCGCCGGCTTGATGGCGTGGCGCACCAGCACCAGGCGCTCGCCGATGCCCTTGGAGCGGGCCGTGCGCACATAGTTCGAGCCCAGCACCTCGATCATCGAGCCGCGCATCAGCCGCGAGATGCGCCCGGCATGGGGCCAGGCCAGCACCGTCACCGGCAGCACCAGGTGCATCCAGCTCCCATGCACCCAGCCGCCCGCCGGCAGCCATCTGAGATAGACGCCGAACCAGAGCTGGAGGAGCGCCGCCATGAGGAAATTGGGGATGAGCACGCCGATCATCACCGCCAGCACCAGCACGTAGTCGGGCCATTTGTTCTGGTACACCGCCGCCGCCATGCCGGCGACGATGCCGATGAAGGTGGCGATGACGAAGGCGCACATCGCCATGGTGAGGGTGAAGGGAAAGCCGATGGCGATGAGCTGGCTGACATTGAAGCCGTCGATCACCATGGACGGGCCCAGGTCGCCATGCAGCAGGCGCCAGACATAGATGAAATACTGCACGACCAGCGGCTGGTCGAGATTGTAGTGGGCGCGCAGATTGGCCAGCACGGTCGGCGGCAGGGCGCGTTCCCCATCGAAGGGGCCGCCGGGGGCCAGGCGCAGGATGAAGAAGCAGACGGTAACGGCGATCAGGGCAATGGGGATCGCCGAGAGCACCCGCCGAAAGGCATAAGCCAGCATGGGCCAGAACTCCTTGGCCGGAGCGCCGCGGCAGGGGATCGGGGCGCATCGCGGACAAGACAGGCGTGGGGGCCGGGGCCCCCACGCTCGTCATTTTGGTGTCTTCTTATTCGGCCTTGGTGAGCCAGCGGGTACGGTGGATGTCCTTGGCATTGTCCTCGAAGCCCGTGATCTTGGGCGAGACGACATTCTTGGACACGTACCAGTAGATCGGGATGGCGGCGAATTCGTCCATGGCGATCTTTTCGGCCTGGGCGAGGATTTCGCCACGCTTTTCCAGATCGAGCTCGGTCGAGGCCTGGTTCATCAGCGCGTCGTATTCGGGGTTCGAATAACGGCCGTAATTATTGCCCCAGTTCATGGTGCCGCTCTGGTTCACGCCGGTCTTGAGCAGGTCGAGCGTGTTGGACGGGTCGTTATAGTCGAGCAGCCAGCCGGCGCGGCCCACCTGGAAGTCGCCGGCGCGCAGCGCATCGTAATGCACGGCGGTTTCGGCGTTGAACAGCTCCACCTTGACGCCCAGCGGCTCCCACATGGAGGAGATGGCCACCGCGATGCGCTGGTGGTTGTCATTGGTGTTGTAGCGCAGTTGCAGGGTGAGCGGATTGTCCGGGCCGTAGCCGGCTTCGGCCATCAGGTCCTTGGCGCGCGCGACGCGCTCGTCATAGGTCTGGTCGGCCCAGGCCGGATGATAGGCATTCTCGACATAATTGCCGGTGCCCGGCGGCACCCAGCCATAGGCCGGCAATTCGCCCGTGCCCAGGATATCGGGCCCGATCACGTCGCGCAGCACCGAGATGGAGAGCGCTTCACGCAGGCGGATATCGGAAAGGAGCTGCCCTTCTTCCTGGTTCATCACGTAGTAGTAGATGCCCAGGAAGGGCTGGACATGCGCCTGGCCGGGCATGTTGTCCTGCAACCACTGATACTGGTCGGCGGGGAAGTCGGTCAGGATGTCGAATTCGCCGGCGCGGTAGCGGTTGAGCGCCGCCGCCTGGTCTTCGAGCACGTGATAGAAGACCTCGTCGATCTGCACATTGGCGGCGTCGTAATAGTCCGGGTTCTTTTCCGAGCGGACATAGGAGCCCGGCAGCCATTCCTTGATGAGATAGGGGCCGTTGCCGACCACGTTCTCGATCTTGGTCCAGTCGTCGCCCAGCTTTTCCACCAGATGCCGGGGCACCGGGAAGGCGGTGTAGTGGGTCAGCGCATCCAGGAAGAACGGGGTGGAGGCGTTGAGGGTGATTTCCAGCGTCTTGTCGTCGATGGCCTTGACGCCGAGCTCGTTGAAATCGGTGATCTCGCCCGAATTGATCGCTTCCGAATTCAGGATCGGGAATTGCAGATAGGCGTAGTCGGCGGCGGTGGCCGGGTTGAACAGGCGCTGGAAGGCGAAGACGAAATCGCCCGCCGTCACCGGCACGCCGTCGCTCCACTTGATGTCGTCGCGCAGATGGAAGGTATAGACGGTGCCGTCCTCGGAAATATCCCAGCTCTTGGCCTGGGCGGGAATGGCTTCGCCGGCGGCGTTCTCGGTCAGCAGGCCCTCGATATAGTCCCCGACCACGCGGTTTTCCCAGTCGCCCGACACCTTATGCGGATCGATCGAGCCGGGGTCGCCGCCATTGTGCATCTGCAGCGTCACGGCCGAAGCCGCCGTGCTCATCATCAGCGCCAGGGCGCCGGCGGTAGCGACCGCCTTGATAGCAGTGGTGAATTTCATTCCGTCCCATCTCCTCATGGAATTCTTGACGTTTTTCTGCCCACGGTCTCCCTGTCGGGCCGCGGAATGGATCAGGACCGGCGGGTTTTTACCAGCCGGTCAAGCTGATTGGACGGTATCGCTTAAATCCGTCCACTGACAAGCGAAAGATCGTTTTAAATGCCCCTTCGCGCCCTGTTATGAACATCCTCATCCCTGCCCCAGCGCCTGCTGGACCAGATAGATCGCGATGCCCGCCGCGATCAGCACGGCGAAGGGCAGCCAGGCGGGCGCCTTGCGCGGCGGACGGGGCGAGGGGGATTTGCCCTCGGGCGGGCGGGGGCGGAACTTGACGACATTGTCACTCATGCGGCGCTTTCAACGAGAGCGGCGACACCCATGCCGCCGGCGGTACACACGCTCAGCAAAGCGCGTTTTGCCGGCGCCGTCGAGACCAGCTTGGCCGCCACCCCCAGGATACGCGCGCCCGTCGCCGCGAAGGGATGGCCATAGGCCAGGCTCGAGCCCTTCACATTGAGCTTTTCCGGCTCGATCTCGCCCAGCACACTGTCGCGTCCCAGCACGTCCCGGCAATAATCGGCGTCGGTCCAGGCCTTCATCGTGCACAGCACCTGCGCGGCAAAAGCCTCGTGCAGCTCGAAATAGTCGATGTCGCCGAACCCGAGCCCCTTGCGCGCCAGCATCTCGCTCACCGCGATGGTCGGGGCCATCAGCAGCCCCTCGCCATGGGCGAAATCATTGGCGGCCACCCGCCCGGCGCTCAGAAACGCCAGGATCGGCAGGCCCCGCGCCTTCGCCCACTCTTCGCTGGCCAGCAGCACCCCCGCCGCCCCATCGGTCAGCGGCGTCGAATTGCCCGCCGTCAGCGTGCCCTGGCCCGAGCTCTTGTCGAAGGACGGCTTGAGCGCCGCCAGCCTCTCCAGGCTGGTATCGGCGCGCACATTGTTGTCGCGCACCAGCCCCGCATGCGCCACCAGCAGATCGTCGTGGAACCCCTCGTCATAAGCGGCGCTGGCATTGAGATGGCTGGCCAGCGCCAGCGCGTCCTGCTCCTTGCGCCCGATAGTCCATTGCCGCGCCATGCGCTCGCAATGCTGGCCCATGGAGAGCCCGGTGCGCGGCTCGTTCACCGAAGGCGCCACCGGGGCCAGTTCCTTGAGCGAAAACCCGCGGAAAACCCCGAGCTTCTCGCCAAAACTCTTGGCCCGGCTCAACGCGATCAGCCGATGCTGCATCCTGTCGCCGAAGACGATGGGGCTGTCGCTGACGCTGTCCGAGCCGGCGGCGATGCCGCTCTCGATCTCGCCCGAAGCGATCTTGCCCGCCAGCATCAGCGCCGCCTGGAGACTGGTGCCGCAGGCGATCTGCATGGTGGTGCCCGGTGTGCGCGGGCTCAGCCCGGCATCGAGCAGCGCTTCGCGCGCCAGGTTGAAATCGCGGCTGTGCTTGATGACCGAGCCGGCCACCACCTCGTCCACCTTCTCGCCCTTGAGCCCATTGCGCTCGGCGAGCCCGGACAGCACCGCCCCCAGCATGGAGAGGTTCGTTTCGTCCCCATAGGCCGTATAGCCCCGCGCAAACGGAATCCGGGCCGCCCCGACAATGGCAACGCGCTTGAGTTCGGTCATGTTACGGCTCCAAAACGAAATGCTGCGTCTTCTGCGCCTCCCTCCCCCCTTAAGGGGAGGGGAATGGCCCGGCGCCCATTTGAAATAATCTTTCCATCACGCCCGCCCATCGGCGCGCGCCTTGAGCGGGCCGCCCAGGAAGGGCGCGAAGCCCGTGCCCAGGATCACCCCGATATCGGCCAGCCCGGCATCGGCGACCACGCCCTCGGCCACCACGGTCTCGGTCATGTCCACCAGCGGCTTGACCAGGTCGCGCCCCAGCCCGGCCAGATCGTCATGGGCCGGCGTCTCGCCCTTTTGCGCCTTGCCGTCCACCCAGGTGTAAAAGCCCTCGCCGCTCTTGCGGCCGAGCTTGCCCGCCTCCACCAGCGCGGCGAAGCGGCTGCCGGCGGGCACCGCATGGCCCAGTTCCTCGGCAACCGAGCGGCCCACATCCAGCCCCACCGTGTCCATGAGTTCGATCGGCCCCATCGGCATGCCGAAGGCGACGGCGGCGGCGTCCAGCAGCTCCTTGCTTTCCCCGCGCTCCACCCGCTCCACCGCGCCCAGCATATAGGGCATGAGCACGCGGTTGACGAGGAAGCCGGGGGCGGACTTGACCACCACCGGCGACTTGCCGATGGCCAGCGCGAAGGCGGCGCCCTTGCCCACCTGTTCGTCGCTGTTGAAGCCCGAGCGGATCACCTCCACCAGCGGCAATTGCGCCACCGGATTGAAGAAATGCAGCCCGATCAGCCGCCCCTTGTCCTTGAGCGCCTCGGCGATGCGCTCCAATTCGATGGACGAGGTATTGGTCGCCATGATCGCCCCGGGCTTGAGCTTGTCTTCCAGCCCGCTGAAAATGGCCTGCTTGACCTCGAGCTTTTCCACCACCGCCTCGATGATGACATCGGCCCGGCCCACGCCCTTGCCCTCGGGGTCGGCCTCCAGCCGCAGCAGCGCCGCGTCCACCTCGCGCTTCTTTTTATAGCGCTTCTCGAACAGCTTTTTCGCCCGCTTCAGCGCCGGCTCGATCCGGCCCATGTCCAGATCCTGCAAGGTCACGCTCATGCCGCGATAGGCGCACCAGGCGGCGATGTCCCCGCCCATCACCCCGGCGCCGATCACATGCACGCGGGCAAATTTCGCCCCCTTCACGCCCTGCTTCTTCAGCGCCTCAGAGGCGAAGAATACCCGCCGCAGATTACCCGCCGTCGGCCCGCCCATCAGCGGCACGAAGCGCTCGGCCTCCCCGGCGATCATCGCCCGCCAGTCATTGCCATGTTCCTCGAACAGATCGATCAGCGCATAGGGCGCCGGATAATGCTCGGGCCGCGCCTTGCGTCCCGCCTCGGCGCGCATCTTGCCCGCCACCTGCCCGCGCAGCGGCCCCATGGCCATGACGCGCTTGAAAAGGCCCGCCGCCGGGCTGCGGCGCTTCTGCAAAATCGCCTTGCGCGCCTCCCAGGCCAGCATGTCGCGCTGGCGCACCAGTTTGTCGACGAGGTTGAGCCCGCGCGCCGCTCCCGCCCGCAGCATCTTGCCGGTGAGCATGATGCTCATGGCATCCACCGGCCCGGCCTGGCGCATCGAGCGCCCCGTGCCGCCGAAGCCTGGGAAAATCCCCAGATTGACCTCGGGAAAGCCGATCCGCGTCTTCTCGTCATTGACGGCGATGCGATAGTGGCAGGCCAGCGCCAGCTCCAGCCCGCCCCCCAGGCAAAAGCCGTGAATCCCGGCCACCACCGGCACCTTCAAGGCCTCGATGCGCGCGAACAACGCATGCGCTCGCCCCAGCGCCGCCCGCAGAACCTCGGGATCGCTCATGCCGTCGAATTCGGAGACGTCCGCCCCGGCGATGAAGCCGCTCGGCTTGCCCGAGAGCAGCGCCACGCCCACCAGCTCCCCCGATGCCGCCATGGCCTCGATCCGCTCCACCAGCGCTTCGAGCTCGCCTATGGCCTCCCGGCTCAGCACATTGACCGAGGCGCCGGGCGAATCGATGGTCAGCCAGCCGATCTTCTCGAAATCCGTCTCAAAGCGCCAATGCGTGGTCATGGTCACTCCTCTTTCTGTTCCCCTCCCCTCAAGGGAAGAAAAAACCGCCCCTTACGCTACCGTCTTCCCCAGCACGTCCATGTCGAAATCGTCCACATGCACCGCCCGGTCGGTGGCGGCGTCGGCTTCGCGCATGATGCCGGCTTCGTTGGGGTTCAGCACCCCCGCCGCCACCGCGTCGGCAATGGCGTCGCGGTCCAGCCGCCGCTCGATCACGCCCTTGCGCGCCGCCTTGATGAAACGCGCCTCGATCTCCTCGGCCTCCACCACCTTGATGAAGGCATCTTCCACAACGCCCGTCACGTCATCGGGGTCCGTGGAAACGTAAACCCCCAGCGTCAGCCGGTCGCGGAACGCGCCGGGCACCAGCGCCGCCCTGACCAGCCGGTCATTGACCGCATCCGAAGCCGGCCTGGCATGCCGCCCCAGCGGGAAGCACAGCACCTTCATGGCCAGCGCAAAGCCGCGATTGGGAAAATTGTCGAAGACGGCCCCGAAGGTCTTTTCCATCGCCGCGATGCGGTCGGCCATGATCGCCTCGACCAGTTCCCTGTCCTCGGCGATCCGCCCTTCCTCGTCGAAGCGCTTGAGCGTCGCCGACATCAGGTAGAGCTCGCCCAGCAAGTCCGCCATGCGCCCGGAAATCTTCTGACGCGCCTTGAGCGAACCGCCCAGCACCACAGTGGTCCAGTCCGCCACCAGCGCGAAATCCTGGGCATAGCGGTGCAGGCGCCGGTAGTGGCGCGCCATCGGCCCGTCATTGGGCGATGAGGCGAAGGCGCCATTGCTCAGTCCATGGACGAAACTGGCGACGATATTGCGCAGCATGAATTTGGTGTGCCCGCCAAAGGCCGCGTCGAAGGCGACGAGGCCCGCTTTGCGGTCGGGATTTTGCGCCGCCTGGATTTCCCGGAGCAGATAGGGATGGGCGCGCAGCACGCCCTGGGCGAAGGTCATCAGCGTGCGGGTGAGGATATTGGCCCCCTCCACCGTGATCGCCACCGGCATGGATTGATAGGCCCCGAACAGGTAATTGCCCGGCCCGTCCTGGATGGCGCGGCCGCCATGGATGTCGAAGGCGTCGTCCATGCTGGCGCGCATAGCCTCGGTGGTGGTGTATTTGAGCAGCCCCGCGATCACCGCCGGGCGCTCGCCCTCGTCCACCATGGAGGCGGTGAGCCGCCGCGCCGCCTCGAACCCATAGGCGCGCTTGACCATCTCGCCCAGCTTTTCCGAGACGCCCTCCATGGCGCCCACCGGAATGCCGAATTGCCGGCGCACCCGCGCATAGGCGGTGCTGGCGCGCAAGGTCGCCTTGATCGAGATCGAGCCGATGGCCGGCAGCGAGATGGCCCGGCCGGTGGAGAGGCACTCCATCAGCATGCGCCAGCCCTGCCCGGCAAATTCGGTGCCCCCGATCAGATAGTCCATGGGGATGAACATGTCGGTGCCGCGCACCGGCCCGTTCATGAAGGCCTGCTGGGCCGGATAATGCCGCCGCCCGATATCGAGCCCGGGATGGTCATGCGGGATCAGCGCCAGGGTGATGCCGATATCCTCGCCCCGCCCCAGAAAATTGTCGGGGTCCTTGAGGATGAAGGCCAGTCCCACCAAAGTGGCGATGGGCGCCAGCGTAATATAGCGCTTGTCGAAGGAGAGGCGCACGCCCAGCACCTGCTTGCCCTGCCACTCGCCCATGGTGACCACGCCGATATCGCGCATGCCGCCGGCATCGGACCCCGAATGCACCCCGGTCAGCGCGAAGCAGGGCACGTCCTGGCCCACCGCCAGGCGCGAGAGATATTTTTCCTTCTGTTCGGGCGTGCCGTATTTCTCCAGCAATTCGCCCGGCCCCAGCGAATTGGGCACCATCACCGTGATCCCCGCCGCCACCGAGCGGCTGGCGATCTTGGAGACGATCATCGATTGCGCCTGCGCCGAAAAGCCCAGACCCCCATGCTCCTTGCCGATGAGCATGCCCAGAAAGCCCTTTTCCTTCAAAAACTGCCAGAGCTCGGGGCTGAGATCGGCGCGGTTGTGCCGAATATCCCAGTCGTCGATCATGCGGCAGGCCTGTTCGGTCGGCCCGTCGAGAAAAGCCTGCTCCTCCGCGCTCAGCGTCAGCGGGCGGATGCCGGTCAGCTTCGTCCAGTCGGGCCGGCCGGAAAACAGTTCCGCGTCCCAGCCCACCGTGCCGGCGTCCAGCGCCTCCTGCTCGGTGCGGCTGACCTTGGGCAGGATGGCTTTGACCCCATTATAGATCGGGGGCAGCAGCACCGCCCGCCGCACCGCGCCGATGCTGAGCACCAGCAGCGCCGCGCCCAGCGCCAGCAGCACGAAGCTGCCCCAGCCCAGCCCATAGCCTGCGCCCGGCGCGATCCCGGCCAGCAGGCCGATGCCCGCCAGCGCCAGCCCCCATTGCCAGAGCGGGCTTTCGCGCAGCGCGAGCGCGCCGAAGAGAACAAGGCTGACGATGATGAGTGCAAGTGTCACGGCGGCACCTCCTGCGGACCGCCCCGCTGCCTTTTCCGGCGCGCGCGGCCCTTGCCTGTTGCGGCCAGTCTAGCAAAGTTGACGCATACGTCAACTAACCTCCCTATAGGGCGCTTTACGAAGCCCTTCCCGCGGCGCCAGCCAACGGGAGCTATTTGACGCTAACGTAAAGCCGTGGAATATTTCTTTCCAAGGGCGACAAGCCCATCGCCGCAATGCCGGCATTTTGGAGGACACCCCATGGCCACTTCCGAAGGCGCCCCGCTTCGCCCCTGGCTCGATTCCTATCCGCCCGACATCGATTGGAACGCCGCCATCGACCTCACCCCGGTGCATGAGCAGGTCCTGGCCGCCTGCGCCCGCGATCCCGCCGCCCTGGCGCTGGATTTCCTGGGCGGCACCACCAGCTTCGGGCAGTTGGGCAAGGCCATCACCGCCTTTGCCGGGGCCTTGCAGCAGCGCTTCGGCGTCACCAAGGGCACGCGCGTCGCCATCATGCTGCCCAACACGCCCTTTTATCCCATCGCCTATTACGGCGTGCTGCGCGCCGGCGGCACGGTGGTCAATTGCAACCCGCTCTACACCGTCCCCGAATTGCGCCACATCGTCGCCAATGCCGGGGCCGAGGTGATGATAACGCTCGATCTGGCGCAGATTTTCTCCAAGGCCGAGCAATTGCTCGCCGAGGGCCATATCGGATCCATCATCGCCTGCCATTTCCCCGACGCGCTGCCGCTCGCCAAGAAGATCCTCTTTTCCCTCGCCAAGCGCCGCGACCTGGCCAACCTCGCCGCCTCCCCCGCGCGCGCCAGCGTCACCCGCCTCGCCGAGCTGCTGGCCGCGAACATGGCGCCCGCCCCGGTCGCCATCGACCCGCACAAGGATATTGCCGTCCAGCAATATACCGGCGGCACCACCGGGATTCCCAAGGGGGCGCTGCTCACCCACGCCAATATCGCGGCCAATATGAGCCAGATCGACAAATGGGGCTGCGGGCTGTTCTACCCGCCGTCCAAGGTCGTCGCCGTGCTGCCCTTCTTTCACATCTTCGCCATGACGGTGTGCATGAACGTGCCGCTTTGCAACGGCACCCCCGTGCTCATGCTGCCGCGCTTCGAGATCAAGGGCCTGCTCAACCTGCTCACCCGCACCGGCGCCAACGTGTTGCCGGCGGTGCCCACCCTGCTCAACGCCATTGCCCGCAGCGACCTGGCCCGGCCCGAGCATCTGGCCCGGCTGGAAGTGGCCATTTCCGGCGGCGCCGCCCTGCCCGACGAGGTGCGCCAGGCCTTTGCCAGAAAGTCGCCGGCCCTGCTGGCCGAGGGCTATGGGCTCACCGAGGCCTCGCCCGTCGTCTGCTGCGCCGCGCTGCGCACCCCCTCCAAGCCCATGTCTATCGGCCAGCCTCTGCCCGCCACCGACATCCGCTTCGTCGATGTCGATAGCGGCCAGCCGGTCGGGCTGGGGGAAAACGGGGAATTGCAGGTCAAGGGCCCGCAGGTCATGGTCGGCTATCACGACAATGCCGAGGCGAGCCGCGACGTCTTCATGGATGGTTGGCTGCGCACCGGCGATGTCGGCCACATGGATGAAGAAGGCTATGTCTTCCTGGTCGACCGCATCAAGGACCTCATCATCTGCTCGGGCTTCAACGTCTATCCGCGCACCATCGAGGAGGCGCTGATGACCCATGAGGCGGTGGAGGAAACCAATGTCATCGGCGTGCCCGATGACTATCGTGGCGAAGCCCCCGTCGCCTATGTCAAGCTGCACGAGGGCAGGACCGTGAGCGAGCAGGCGCTCAAGACCTACCTGGCCACCCGGCTCAACAAGATCGAAATGCCCCGCGAGATCATCTTCAGGGATGCCCTGCCCAAGACCCTGATCGGCAAGCTCTCCAAAAAGGAGCTGCGCGAGGACTATGCCCGTATGCGAGTATCCCAGTGACTTCCGCCAACACCTCCGACCTTTTCTCCATCGCCGATCTCGCCCGCGAGTTCGACATCTCCACGCGCACCATCCGCTTCTATGAATCCAAGGGGCTGATCGCGCCCGAGCGGGTCGGGGCCACCCGTATCTTCCGCCGGCGCGACCGCGCCCGGCTGATCCTCATCCTGCGCGGCAAGCGGCTGGGCTTTTCCCTGCGCGACATCTCCGACTATCTCAGCCTCTACGACGCCGACAAATCCCAGCAGGTCCACCTGCTCGCCGACAAGGTCTCCGAGCGCCTGGCCTCCCTCGAAGCCCAGCAGCGGGACCTGGAAACCACCATCGCCGAGCTCCGCGACATCCAGCGCCTCACCGAGCAAAGGCTGGAGCAAGGATAGAAAGGCCACCGCCCCACCGCCATGGCCGGGCTTGTCCCGGCCATCCATCCTGCTCTGCCACGGACTGCCGGGGTGAACCCGGTGGCGACGCGGGAACGGGAACCCAAGGCGCCCCCTAGCGTCCCCGCTTTCCCTTCACCGTTCGGGTCATCGGGTCCGGCTTTTTCGGCTTTGTCCAGCCCTTGGGCGGCTGGCGCACCGGCACCTGCGTGCCCAGCCCCATGGCGCCGGGCGGCGGCTGGCCCACGGTCACGGTGATGCCGTCGTCTTCGCTCTCCACCGGGGTCTCCCCCTTGAGCCGGGCGATCTCGTTGCGCAGCGCCGCGGCGCGCTCGAAATCCATGGCCGCGGCCGCTTCGGCCATTTCCGCCTGCAAGACCAGCAGCCGCTGGTGGTTGCTGCGGGCCGACATCAGAGCACCGTGCTGACGCTGAGCAGGCCCGGCCGCTCGGCATTGGCCGCGTTGATCGCCGCCTCCCCGCCCAGCACCACCGCCTGCCCGTCCCGCGCCACCGCGTCCAGCGCCTCGGCCAGGGCGGCGAAGTCGCCGGCGCTCGCCCCCAGAATTTCGTCGCGCCGCTTTTGGCGGATGGCGTCGGTCGTGCCGGTCAATTGCCGCCACATCGAGGAATAGCCCTTGGCGTCGGGGAACTGGTAGCCGTCCACATCCCCGATCACCCCGATGATGGAGCGGGTGAGGTCCGTCGCCCCCACCCCGGCGCGCAGCGCCGCCGCCGCCCCGTCATAGACCTCCAGCGTGCGCAGCAGGTTGGGGTCGCGATAGGAGAGGAAGGCGAAATTGCCCGAGAGCGGATCGAAGCGGCTGGAGCCGCCATAGGCCCCGCCCTGCACGCGCACCCGGTCCCATAGATAGGTGGTGTTGAGAAAGCGCAGCGCCACGCTGGCCGCCCCATTGGGGGCAAAGCCCAGGGCCCTCAGATTAGCGCCCTTGCCGACATAGTTGACCTGCGCCGGAATGATGAGCCCTTCCGATTTCGGGGTGAGCGCCAGGCTCCAGTCGGCCGGCGCCACCGCCCGCGCCGGCAGCCCGCGCAGGAAGGCCCCGGCCTCGGCCTGCGCCCTATGCACCAGCGCCCCGTCGGCGGTGATGTTGACCACCATGCGGCCGCGATTGAACAGCGCGTCCCGGATCGCCTTGAGGTCCGCCTCCACCCCGGCCCAGTCGCTCTCGATGCGCCCGATCAGCCCGCGCAGGAACCCCAGATAGCTCACCCCGCCCATCTGCTCGCCGATCCAGCCGGCCTCGGTCAGCCCCGCCTTGAGCCGCATGTCGGCAAAGCCGTTCCCCGAGGGCACCAGTTGCGCCTCGAGCCCCGCCTTCTCCTCCAGCGCCAATTGCCGGAAGCGGGCGCGGTTATCCAGCCGCGCATCGAGCAGCACGTCGCCTATGATGGCCAGCATCTCGGCGAAGCGCTCCGGCATGGCCTTGCCCGAGAGGAAGAACCAGGCCGCCGTGTCGGCCCCGCCCTGGCGGGTGGCCAGCGCCCGGTGCTGGGCGATGCCGCCGGTGCTGCGCCCGATGCGCTGGGTGAGGCTGACGAAATCCTCCTTGCCGGTGCCCGTCTGCAGCAGCGCCCGCCCGAACAGCGGCACCAGAGCCAGCAGCGCCTTGTCCAGCACATGCAGGTCGAACCCCAGGTCGAGATAGATCACCCCCAGCGTCGGCAGGCCGTGGGTGAAGAGCCGCGCCCCCTCCAGCGTGCCGGTCTCGATGGGGATGGTGCGGATCTGCCGGGGCAGGTCGGCCAGGGTCAGCGTCGGGATGCGCGCCAGCGCCTCGGGCGCGTCCCCCTGCTGTTGCAGGGCCTTGAGCCGCTCGGTCTCCGCCTGCACCTCTGCCAGCGCTTCGGCATCGAGCCCGGCGCGTATCTCGGCCAGCGCCTCGGCCTCCTGCGCCGCCTCGCGCCCGCCCAGCCCCGGATCGGCGCTCAGCGCCACCGTGCTGCGATGGGGATTATCCAGGAAGAGCCGGCGGATTTCGGCCTCGAAATGCCCCTCCTGCGCCCGCGCCTTGAGCCCGGCCAGCGCCTCCTCGAAATGCAGCGCCGCCAGCGGGTCCTGGCCATGCAGCCACCCCCCCAGGCTATTGAGCATCCAGGCCAGCCCGCGCGGCATCGAGCCGGTATTGTTCTCGCGCAGGGTGAATTCGAACATATTGGCCGCCGCCGCGAGCTGCTCGGGGGCAAAGCCGGTCTCGGCGATTTCGCCCAGGCTCGACAGGATCAGCTTTTCCACCTGGTTGGCATTTGCCGGGTCCACCCCCTTGAGCCCGAAACTGGCCATGGGCTGGCGCAGGCTCAGCCCGATGCCGCCCCCGGTCAGCCCCTCGCCCAGCCCCGATTCGGTCAGCGCCTTGCGCAGCGGCGCGGCGGGCGTGCCCACCAGCAGATAGCTCAGCATGGCATGGCTCAGCGCCTCGGCCCGGTCCGCCGGCTCGTCCAGCATCCAGTTGAGGCTGACCATGCCGTCGCGGCGCCTCTCGGGATCGATCGTGCCGGCATACTGCGCCTCGATCCGGCGCGGCGCATTGAAGCGGGGCTGCAAGGGGATGTCCCCCGCCGCCGGCGCCGCCTCGAACTGGCTGAAATAGGCGTCGAGAATCTCCAGCCGCCGATCCGCGTCGTCGTCGCCGGAAAAGAAGGCCCGCGTGTTGGAGGGGTGGTAATAGCTTTTGTGGAAGGCCCGGAACTGCTCGTAGCGCAGCGCCGGAATGGCCTTGGGGTCGCCCCCCGCATTCACCCCATAGACGGTGTCGGGATAGAGCGAGCGCTGCGCCACGTCGCGCATCACCGCGTCTGGCGAGGAGAACACCCCCTTCATCTCGTTGAACACCACGCCCTTATAGACCAGCGGCGCCTCGGCCCCGTTCAGCTCGTAATGCCAGCCCTCCTGGCGGAAGGTGTCCTCGTCGATCAGGGGAAAGAACACCGCGTCCAGATAGACATCCACCAGATTGTAGAAATCCTGCATGTTCTGGCTGGCCACCGGATAGACGGTCTTGTCCGGATAGGTCATGGCGTTGAGGAAGGTGTTGAGGCTCCCCTTGATGAGCTCGACGAAAGGCTTCTTCACCGGATATTTCCGGCTCCCGCACAACACCGAATGTTCAAGGATATGCGCCACCCCGCTGGAATCGGCCGGCGGGGTCTTGAAGGTGATGCCGAACACCTTGTTCTCGTCGTCATTGACCAGGCTCACCACCTCCGCCCCGGTCTTTCTGTGCCGATAGACCAGCGCCCGCGAATTGACCTCGGCGATCTGGACGTCACGGACAAGCTCGAAGGCGGGGTGGGACATGGAAACACTCGGAAGGGAAAGGGGACGGATTCAAAATAGGCGCTGCGGCAAGGCTTCGCTAGGGGCGGGGCCGGGTGATGGCCTTCCCATCATCGTCATCACCGGGCCCGCCCCGGCGATCCATGGGCAGGCCCGGCGGGGGCCTTACACCCCGCCGCGGATTTCCGGCTTCACCTCGCGCTCATACCACTCGCGCAATTGCCCCATCAGCGCCGGGAACAGGCTTTTGTGCTCGCTGGCGGCGACATTGTCGGCGATCTGCTCGGGCTTGGAGACGCCGGCGATGACGGTGGAGACCTGCGGATGGTCCAGGATCCAGCGCAGCGCAAACTGGCTCATCGGCATGGCTTCGGGCGACAGCCCCTTGAGCGCCTGCACCAGCTCCACCCCGCGCTGGAAGGGGATGCCCGAAAAGGTTTCCCCCACCGAAAAGGCCTTGCCGTCGGCGTTGTAATTGCGGTGGTCGCTCTCGGCAAAGCGCGTATCCTTGCCGAATTTCCCGCTCAACAGGCCGCTGGCCAGCGGCAGGCGCACGATGATGCCGACATCCTTTTCCGCCGCCCGCGGCAGCAGCACCTCGGCGGCGTCCTGGCGGAAGAGGTTGAAGATGATCTGCAAGGTGGCGCAGCCCGGCTGTTCGAGGCAGAGCAGGCCCTCCTCGATGGTTTCCACGCTCGCCCCCCAGTGGCGCACCAGCCCCTCGGCCTGCAATTCGTCCATCCAGCCAAAGATCGCGCCCTCGCGCAGCACCGGGCCGGGCACGCAATGGAGCTGGGCCAGGTCGAGCTTTTTCACCCCCAGCCGCTGCGCCGAGCCTTCCAGGCTCGCCCTTATGGCGTCCTTGGAATATGTGTCCGGATAGAGCGTGGCGGCGCGGCCCAGCTTGGTGGCCACATGCGTGCCCCGCGCCTTGGCGTGGGCGCCGATGCGGCTCTCGCTCAGCCCCCCGCCATAGACGTCCGCCGTGTCCCAGAAGGTGATGCCGGCCGCGTTGGCGGCGTCGAGAATGGCCTTGGCCGTTTCATCGCCCACCGGGCCGAAATCGCCGCCCAATTGCCAGCAGCCCAGCCCGATTTCGGAAACCGTGTAGCCCGTCTTGCCCAGTCGCCGCGTTTTCATGGCGCGTCTTCCCTTTTCTCTGTCGATTTCACTTCGCCCAGCGTCACCACCCGGTCGCCCGCCGCGATGACGCTGCGCCGATGGGTGATGGCCAGTATGGTCATGCCGCCGCCCTGCCGGCGCAGCTCGCCCATGATTTGCGCTTCCGTGTCTTCATCCAGCGCCGAGCTGGCCTCGTCCAGAAACAATAATATCGGCTCGCCATAAAGCGCCCGCGCGATGGAAACCCGCTGCCTTTCCCCGCCCGAGAGCTTGAGGCCGCGCTCGCCCACCGGGGTGTCGAACCCCTCGGGCAGGCTCTCGATGAAGCTCAGGATCGAGGCCCGCTCCGCCGCCCGGCGCAGCCGTTCGGGGTCATGGTCCCGCCCCAGAACGATATTGGCCGCGAGGCTGTCATTGAGCAGCATCACATCCTGGGGCACCACCCCCACCGCGTCATACCAGCTTGCGCGCTCCAGCCGGGCCAGGTCAACGCCATCGACCAGGATTCGCCCCGTGCTCGGGGTCAGCGATTTGAGCGCCAGCCGGAAAAGCGTGGTCTTGCCCGCCCCGGTCGGCCCCACGATATAGACGATCTCGCCCGGCCCGGCGGCAAAGCTCACCCCCGCCAGCGTCTGCCGGGCGCCATAGCGGAACCCCACATTCTCGAAGACGATGTGCCCGGCCGGCTTCTTCAGCCGCACCCCGCCCGCCCCCGCCTGGTCCTCGGGCACCGCCCACATGCGGGCAAAGGGCATCAGGCGCGACACCGAGCGCATCACGTCGTCTATGGCCATGCCGATCATCTCGAAGGGCTGGTTGAGCTGGATCAGCACCAGGTTGACCAGCACGATGTCGCCCACGCTCATCTCGCCGGCTTGGAAGCGCGGCAGCAGCACCAGATAGGCGATGGCCAGTTGCGTCGCCAGCGCCGCCCCGAACAGCCCCGCCAGCAGGATGCGCCGCCGCGACCAGCCGATCCAGGAGGCCCGCGCCAGCCCCGCCTTCTGCGCGAAGATGGTGCTGATCCAGCGCTCGCCGTTGAAATAGCGCAGCGTTTCCATGGCGTTGACGGCATTGCCCACGAAGCGCGCATTGTCCTGGTTGGCCTCGATCGCCCGGTCGAGCAGCGGCCGCGTCCAGCGATTGGCCAGATAGGTGAGCCCGATGAAGAAGCTGCCATAGATCAGCACGATCAGCACGATCTCGGCGCTGATCGCCGCGCCGAGCAGCGCGATGGCCAGCCCGATCTGCAACAGGCCGGGCAGGAAGACGATGACGCCCAGTTGCATCAGCGCATGGATGGCCCCTTCCCCCTGGCTGCGCGCGGTCTGGATCTGCACCGGGTTGTGGTCGATGAAGAAGCTGCCCGGCTTGCGCAGCAGGCAGGCGAAGAACTGCGTCCCGGCGATGAAATTGAGGTTTTCCGCCGCCATCAGCGACAGATATTGGGTGGCGTGGGCCAGCGTGGTTTCCAGCCCCCGCAGCAGCGCATAGCCCACCAGCCCCGCCGCGATCGCGGCCAGCACCGGGCCGGCGGCCAGCGCGTCCACCAGCCGCGAGAAGATATAGGGCGTGCCGATGCTGAGCCCGGCCCCGGCCAGCACCACCAGCCCGATGCCCATCAGCATCCAGCGCGTTTCCGCCCAGAAGCTCTTGAAAATGGTGCTGAGCGGCGGCCAGATGGCGCTCCAGTCCGTCCGGGTCATGGGCATCCGTGAAATCGTGCGTCGGCAGGGCCGCACACCCTATTGCCCGCGCCGCCGGGGTCAACTCAAATTGCGCCGGGCCGGCCGCTATTCGAAATAATCGGGAAAATCGCTGATGGTCTGGGCCAGCAGCACCTCGGCGCGGGAGAGATGGTCGCGCATCGCCGCCTCCGCCTCGGCCATGTCGCCCCGGGCCACCGCCGCCACGATGGTCTTGTGCTCGCTCACCGCCCGCTGCTTGGAGGATAGGCCGAGCGTCAGATAGCGCACCCGGTCGAGCTGCATCTTGTGGTCGTCGATCAGTTGCCAGGCATATTCCACCCCCGCCAGCCGGGCGAGACTGCGGTGGAACAATTCGTCCAGCGGGTGGAAGCGCCGCGTGTCGTCGGCCTGCGCCGCCTCTTCCTGCTCCCGTATCAGCGCGTTGAGCACCGCCACCGCCTCGTCCCCGGCCTGGGCGGCGACGCGGCGGATGATCTCCACCTCGATCGATTCGCGGATGAAGCGCGACTGGCGCACCCCTTCGGGCGAGATTTTCTTGACCACGGTGGCGCGCTTGGGCCGGATCAGCAGCAGCCCCTGCTGGGCGAGGCGGATGAAGGCCTCGCGCACCGGCTGGCGCGACACCCCGTAGCGCCCGGCAATGTCGCTTTCCGAGATCACGTCGCCGGGCTTGAGCACCATGGTGACGATGTCGTCGCGCAGGGCCCGCACAACGCGGAGCGCCATGGTCTCGTCAATGGTCTGATCCACGCTGGCCGTCACCTTGCTGATTCCCATTTTCCCGACCATGGGCCCGATGCCCCTGCGGCGCTGCCCCGCATCGGCGCAAGTCCACAGCTTTCTTGGCCCGCCGCCTTTTGGCCCGCTTCCCGGCCTCGCTTCGTGCGCCCCATTGTAGAAAGAACGATACCTTTTCGCAATCTTGTATGGTAGATACCGGACCACCCCGCTATCCGGGGCCGCCATGCATTCATATCGAGACCGGAGATGATCGAATGACCAAGACCTACGCGCTCGTGGGGACCGGAGGTCGCGCCCGCATGTTCTATGAGGCGATCCTGGGGCCGCACCGCGGACAGTCCCGGCTCGTCGCGCTCTGCGACACCAACCAGGTCCGCATGGACTATACCAACAGGGTGATCGAGCAGGAGCTTTCCGGCACGCCGCTTCCCACCTACAAGGCCGGCGATTTCGCCGCCATGCTGGCCGCGCACCGGCCCGACACGGTCATCGTCACCTCCATAGACCGCACCCATCACAAATATATCATCGCCGCCCTCGAGGCCGGCTGCGACGTCATCACCGAAAAGCCCATGACCACCGACGCCGAGAAATGCCAGGCGATCCTGGACGCGGTGGAGCGGACGGGGCGTTCGGTGCGCGTCACCTTCAACTACCGCTACGCCCCCCACAATTCCGCCCTGCGCGAGCTCATCGCCGCCGGCGCCATCGGCACCGTGACCTCGGTGCATTTCGAATGGCTGCTCGACACCCGCCACGGCGCCGACTATTTCCGCCGCTGGCACCGCGACAAGCGCAATAGCGGCGGCCTGATGGTGCATAAATCCACCCATCATTTCGACCTGGTCAATTTCTGGCTCGGCACCCGCCCCGAGACGGTCTTTGCCATGGGCGACCTGAAATTCTACGGCCGGGCCAATGCCGAGGAGCGCGGCGTCTTCACCCCCTATACCCGCACCACCGGCGTGGCGGCGGCCAAGGACGATCCCTTCGCCATCAGCCTCACCGACAATCCGGTGCAGAAGGGGCTCTATTGGGATGCCGAAAAGGAAGACGGCTACCAGCGCGACCAGAACGTCTTCGGCGACGGCATTTCCATCGAGGACACCATGTCGGTGATGGTGCGCTACCGCAACAAGGCGGTGATGACCTATTCCCTCTATGCCTATGCGCCCTGGGAAGGGTTCAACGTCGCCATCAACGGCACCGGCGGGCGCCTCGAGCTGACCGTGCACGAGAATTCCTACATCAATGCCGGCTCCACCTCCGACACCGAGGGGGCCGCCAAGGGCGTGAAACTCTACCACTTCCCCCTGCATGGCGAGCCGCGCGTCGTGCCCGTCCAGCACGGCGAGGGCGGCCATGGCGGCGGCGACAAGATCATGCTGGAAGAGATTTTCGGCAATGCCCAGCCCCGGCCGGGCTATGGCGCCGATCACCGCGACGGGGCCCTCTCGATCCTCACCGGCATCGCCGCCAATCGCTCCTTCGCCACCGGCCTGCCGGTGGATGTGAACACCCTGGTCCGCCTCTGACTTCGAGCCGTCCCGTTAGGGCAAATCGCTCCACCGGAGCGATTTGAGGGGAGAAGGCCATGAGAGCTACGCTCGAATGGTGCGAAGCCGCCCCACCCACCGGCGCCAACCCTCTCCCCTTGTGGGAGAGGGACAGCTTTTCGTCGTCCAGACGAAAAGCAGGGTGAGGGGGCTACCGCGCTCCCCCATGCTTCAATGCTCGTAAGAAGACCCCCCTCATCCACCCCTTCGGGGCACCTTCTCCCACGAGGGGAGAAGGGGGTGCGGTGCCTATGGCCGCCCTCTAGCGGCTGAACGGCACCGAGGCGGTCATCACGTCGCCGGAATTGTTGAATTCCACCTCGAAATCCACGGTGATGCTGTCCCCGATCAGGATGATGCGCGAGCCGATGCGCACGTCGCTGCCGCCGCGATCCTTCTGGCGCTCGCGCAGGTCGAAGCTGATCTGGTTGTTGCCGCGCCGCCCGATGGCCAGCCCGGTATAGCCGGCATTGGAGCTCATCACCGCCTCGTATTGGCGGGCCGCGTCGTTATAAGCGATGGTGCCGCTGATCGAGAGGGTGGCGTTCACCAGCGTGCAGCGGCCGGTGTAATTGACCTTCTGCTGGTTGCCGCGAGAAATGCTGAGCCGGCAGCGGAAGGGTTCGGGCTTGTCCCCGCCCACCAGCGCGCCCTCGCCCTGCCAGTTGCCCACATAGGAAGAGAGCAGCGCCAGTTCGGCCTCGGCGGCCGTGGCGGGAGCCGCCATCTGGGCCAGCGCCAGAACCGCCAATGCCCGCAACCAGATCTTCATGAGCCGACCCCTCCTTCAAGGCACCTCTCGAATCTGTTCATGTGTGCCAGTAGTGCGATACCGAAACCAGTCGGAATCTGCCACTGCTGACAGGGTTGTTACGAATTGGCTACCAGATTCGGGCTAAAAGGCTCCGAAACCGCCGGGGAAACAAGGCGGGCTGGGCAGAGGGGGTCCTTGTGAACGAATCCGACACCGCGATCATCGACGCGCGATATGTGGGCTACAGCCTCGAGATCGCCGGCAAGCCCCTGCATATCCTGAAAAACGTGTCCCTGCGCGTCGAGCCCGCCGAGGTGGTGGCCATTGTCGGCCCCTCGGGCAGCGGCAAGACCTCGCTGCTCATGCTGCTGGCCGGGCTCGAAAAGGCCACCGCCGGCACCGTCACGGTCAATGGCAGCGAGCTGGGCGGGCTCGACGAGGATGCGCTGGCCCGCTTCCGCCGCAAGACGCTGGGCATCGTCTTCCAGAGCTTCCATCTCATCCCCTCGCTCACCGCCCTCGACAATGTCGGGCTGGCGCTCGAGATCGCCCGGCCCGATCTTTCCATGGCCCAGGTGCGCGAACAGGCCGCCGCCGCCCTCGAGGCGGTGGGCCTGGGCAAAAGGCTCGATCATCGCCCCTCCGCCCTGTCCGGGGGCGAGCAGCAGCGCGTCGGCCTGGCCCGCGCCACCGTCGCCAATCCGCCTTTGCTGCTGGCCGACGAGCCCACCGGCAATCTCGACCAGGAGACCGGCGCCACCGTCGCCGGGCTGATGTTCGACCTGGCCCGCCAGCACCGCACCGCCGTGGTGCTCATCACCCACGATCCGGCGCTCGCCGCCCGCGCCGACCGCGTCTATACCATGATGCAGGGCGAATTGAGCGAAACCCCGCCGGGGAGCGCATAAATGGCCCGTCTCTGGCCGGCCACCCGCATCGGCCTTCTCGACATGCGCGGCGATCTGCGCCGCTTCCTGCTGCTCATCGTCTGCCTTGCGGTCGGCACCGCGCTCATCGCCGGCGTCAATTCGGTGGGCGCCAGCATCACCCGCGCCATTGACGATGGCGCCGCCGAGCTGATGGGCGGCGACATCGAATTGTCCCGCGCCGACCGCTTCGCCACCGATGCCGAGCTGGCCGTCATGGCCGGCTTCGGCAAGGTCGCCGGCGTCGTCGACACCAATCTGCGCGCCGAATCCGACCATGGCGACGCCTTTGTCGACCTGGCCGCCGTCGACGGCGCCTATCCGCTGCTCGGCCAGGTGGTGAGCCCGCAATTGCCGCCCGGCGCCTCCCTGCCCGACCTGCTCTCCGAGCGCGACGGCGAATTCGGCGCGCTGGTCGATCCGGTCCTGCTCGACCAGCTCGGCATAAGGATAGGCGACAGCTTCTCGCTGGGCGGCACGCCCTTTAATGTGCGCGGCACCCTCACCCGCCTGCCCGACGGGCCGGTGCGCGGCTTCCGCCTTGGCCTCACCACCCTGGTCTCCACCGGCGGCTTCGCCGTGGTCGGAGACCGCACCTCGCCCCTGCCCGGCCTGGGCACCTGGCAGCGCTACAAGATCCTGCTCGATGGCCGCGACGCCGAAGCGGGGCGCGACGCCATCGAGGCGGCCCTGGCCGATAGCGGCTGGACCGTGCGCACCGCCCGCGACGGGCTGGGCCAGATGGTGCGCTATTATGACCTGTTCATGCGCTTCCTGGTCATCGTCGGCCTCGGCTCGCTGCTCATCGGCGGCGTCAGCGTCTGGACCGGCATGCAGGCCTATATCGCCGAGCGCTCCGGGGTCATCGCCGTGCTGCGCTCCATGGGCGCCACCCGCGCCCGCGTCTTCATCCATTTCTTCGCCCAGGTCGCCGCGCTCGCCGCCATCGGCGTCGGCATCGGCCTTCTCATCGGCGGCGCCGGCGCGCTGCTGGTGCTGCCCGCCATCGGCTCGGCCGTGGGCATAGACCTGGTTCCCGCGCTCCATCCCCAGCCTTTGCTGGTGGCCGCCGGGGCCGGCTTCGTCACCGCCTTCGCCTTTGCCTATCTGCCGCTCCAGCAGGCCCAGGCCATCCGCCCGGTGCTGCTCTTCCGCGCCAAGGGCCTGGCCCCGCCGCCCGCCGACTGGCGGGCGCTGCTGCTCTCGGCGCAGGTCGTCCCGCTCATCCTCGCCGTCATCGCCTTCTTCGTCCTCGCCTGGCTGATGACGGGCGACGCCGCCCTGGTCGCCGCCTTCGGCCTCGCCAGCGCCGTGGCCGCCATCCTCTTCCAGCTTTTCATCCGCGCCGTGCAATGGGGCCTGCGCCACCTGCCCGAGCCGGGCCTGCGCATCCCCCGCCATGCCCTGCGCGCCATTTCCGGCTCCGGCCAGAATGCGGCTTCCGTCGTGGTGTCCGCCGGCATGGCGCTGGCCATGCTCATCGTCGTCCTGGTCATGCAGGCCAATCTGCGCCAGGAATTCCTCGGCGCCTCCGCCTTCGACGTGCCCACCCTTGTCGGCTCCGATCTCTTCCCCGACGAGGTGGAAACCCTCGAGTCCATGGCCCGGGCCGATGGCGACATCGCCCGCTTCCTCGCCACCCCCATGCTGCGTGGCGCCCTCACCCATATTGCCGGCGTGCCCGCCGAAACCGTGCGCACGCGCGGGCCCGAGGCCACCTTCCTGCTCTCGGGCGAAGTGCCCCTCACCTGGCGCACCGAGCTGCCCGCCTCCTCCCGCATCACCTCCGGGGCGTGGTGGCCCGCCGATTACGATGGCCCGGGCCTGGTGAGCCTGCATCAAAGCCTGCGCTCCGGCCTCGGCGTCGATCTGGGCGACACGCTCACCTTCTCCATCTTCGGGGAGGCGGTCACCGTCGCCATCGCCAGCTTCCGCGATTATTCCTGGCAGGGCGGCATCGACTTCCTCGCCACCTTCTCGCCCGGCGTCCTGGAGAGCTACCCGACCACGCTTTTCGCCGCCGTCACCGCCGCCCCCGGCCGCGAGGAGGCCGTCACCCGGCTTCTGGCCGCCGACCTGCCCGACATCCGCTTCATCGCCATCGGCGATACGCTCAAGCAGATCACCGACGCGCTGGGCCAGCTTTCCTTCGCCACCGCCCTGGTCGGCGGGCTGGCCGTGGGCAACGGCCTTCTGGTGCTGGTCGGCTCGCTGTCCACCGGCCGCCGCCAGCGCGAGGCCGATACCGTCATCACCAAGGTGCTCGGCGCCACCCGCTTCGAGCTCATGGCCACCGCCTTCACCCAATATCTCGTCCTGGCCATCCTCGCCGCCCTGCCGGCGCTGCTGCTCGGGGTGGGGCTGGGCTGGCTGGTCAGCCAGCTGATGCTCGATGTCGAATTTATCCTCAACACCGATGCCCTGGGTGTAGTCTTGCTGGCGGCCATTCTCATCACCGCGCTTTTGGGCTCCATGACCATCCTGCGCGCCGCCTCGGCGCGCCCGGCCCGTTTGCTGCGCGATCTCTGAAATCTCGCGTGAAAATACGGGGTCAATCTGTGACTTGAGGGGACGTCAAGGTGCCGAATCGCTACGCCGGATGCTAACAGTCCGCTAACCAATTCCCCTGACGCGTGACTCTTGGCTCACCGTCCCCCGGAGACCCGATGCAGGTAGCAATCGACATGGGTGCAACGACGGGCGCCGCGCCCGCGACGCTCGATCTCGAGGAATTGCTGGCCACCCGTCTCCTGGTCCAGGGCAATTCCGGCTCCGGCAAATCCCATCTCCTGCGCCGCCTGCTCGAGCAATCCGCCCCCTGGGTGCAGCAATGCGTCATCGACCCCGAGGGGGATTTCGTAACGCTGTCAGAGCGTTACGGCCATCTCGTGGTTGACGCGACCCGCACCGAGGCCGAGCTGACCCGCATCGCCGCCCGCGTCCGCCAGCACCGCGTTTCGGTGGTGCTCAATCTCGAAGGGCTCGATGTCGAGCAGCAGATGCGCGCCGCCGCCGCCTTTCTCGGCGGCATGTTCGATGCCGACCGCGATTTCTGGTACCCGGTGCTCGTCGTCGTCGACGAAGCCCAGCTCTTCGCCCCCGCCGTGGCCGGCGAAGTATCTGATGAAGCTCGCAAATTATCGCTCGGCGCCATGACCAACCTCATGTGCCGCGGCCGCAAGCGCGGCCTTGCCGGCGTCATCGCCACCCAGCGCCTCGCCAAGCTGGCCAAGAACGTCGCCGCCGAAGCCTCTAACTTCCTGATGGGCCGCACTTTTCTGGACATCGACATGGCCCGCGCCGCCGATCTTCTGGGCATGGATCGCCGCCAGGCCGAGCAGTTCCGCGATTTGGCCCGCGGCTGCTTCGTCGCCCTCGGCCCGGCCATCTCCCGCCGGCCTTTGCCAGTCACCATCGGATCGGTCGAAACCTCGGCCCGCTCCACCAGCCCCAAGCTCACCCCCCTGCCGCAAGCCCCTGAAGATGCTGCCGATTTGATCTTCACCGCCGTCGAGGACGAGGCCGCGCGGCCTGTAGTGCGCCGCCCGCCGCCCCCGCCGCCGCCCAGCACCAACGAGCTCCTGGCCCAGCTCGCCCGCAGCCGTCCCCCGGCCGAGGAGACGCCGCAAAGCCTGTTCCCCGAAATCGACGAGGACGAGCGCAACGCCCGCATCGACGCCATCATGGCCGAGCTGCTCGGCGACCCCGATGCCAGCTTCCGCACCACCGCCGTGCTCTATCAGGATTTTCTGGTCCGCTGCCGCATCCGCCGCGTTCCCGGCGAGCCGCCGGCCCTGCCCGCCTTCAAGCGGCGCCTGGCCATCGCCCGCGTCGCGCCGGAAAAACATGTCGCACAATCAGAGGGTTGGCAGCAGGCCCTGGCCCTGTCCGAAACCCTCACCGACGACGTGCAGGGGGTGTTCCTCGTCCTGGCGCAGGCGGCGCTCAGCGGGGCGCCCTGCCCATCCGACGCCACCCTCGCCCGGCTCTACGGCACCCATTCGGCCAGCCGCGCAAGGCGCCTGCTCACCTGGTTCGAGGAACGCGGCCTCGTCGTCATCCGCCTCGATTTCCGCAACAACCGCGTCGTCGCCTTCCCCGATCTGGGCGCCGAAACCGCCCCCGGCGACCCCAATGGCCCCGATCTCCTGGCCGAGGAACGGGGCGCCGCCGAATAAAGCGCTTTCAGCCGACCAGCGTGGCGGTGAAGCCATGCCGGCTCACCGCACCGGGCGCCAGCACGATCGTAAAGGGCCGCGCCTCGATCCCATTGCCCTCGCCCAGCCGCGCCGCCATGCCGTGCCAGGGTTCGAGGCACACGAAAGGCGCGCCGGGCTTGGACCAGATGGCCAGGTTCGGCAGGTTTTTCCAGGTGAGCCGCACCGCCTTGCCGCCCGCGCCATAGCGCAGGCCCGATCCCGCCCCCTCGGGAAAGATCATGGCGTCAGCCGCGAACAGGCCGGGATCGAGCCGCAGCGCGCCCTGCGAAAAGGGCGAGGCCAGCGCCTCGGGCCGCAGCAGCCCGCCCTGCAGCCGCATCAGCAGCGGCTCGGCGCCATTGTCCAGCTGCACCTCGTGCACCGCCCCGGCGCAACCGGGCAGCGGCCAGCAAAAGGCCGGGTGAAAGCCGATGCCGAAGGGCATGGAGCGGCTGTCGAGATTGCGCAGCTCGGCCGATACCATTACGCCCCGGCCCACCACGCGATGCTCCACCGCCAGAAGGAAATCAAAGGGATAGACGGCCCGGCTGGCCGTGCTGGCCCGCAATTCGAAGCGGCAGAAATCGGCGCCCTGCGCCGCCAGCGAAAAGAGGCTCCTCCGGGCAAAACCATGCTGCCCCATGGCGTAATTCTCGCCCGCAATGCCCAATTGATCCTCTGGGGCCCGCCCGACAATGGGAAAGAGAATGGGCGAGCGCCCGCTCCAGAAGGCGGGATCGCCATGCCAGAGCCAGGATTGCCCGTCGCTCGTGCGCAAGGCCTGCATCTCCGCGCCCAGCGCAGACACCTCCACGCTCACCTCGTCATTGCCGATGCGCACGCCATCCATGCCGTCTCTCCCCCAGGGACGGGGCGAACTTACCCCTGTTCGCCGGCAAAGGGGATGGCGTTTTTGCCGCCCCTTGTGGCCCGGCGAGCCAGCGGCTAAGCCTCGGCCGATCCGGAGCTTTCAGTGACCCTGCCGCCCCTGCCCATCGATGATGCCCTGCCGGCCCTGATGGCGGCGCTCGCCGCCAGGCCCTGCGCCGTCCTGGTGGCCCCGCCCGGCGCCGGCAAGACCACGCGCGTGCCTTTGGCCCTGCTCGACGCGCCCTGGCGCGGGAATGGCCGCATCGTCATGCTCGAGCCCCGGCGCCTTGCCGCCCGCGCCGCCGCCGCGCAGATGGCGCGCCTGCTGGGCGAAAATCTCGGTGAGACCGTGGGTTACCGGGTCCGCATGGATGCGAAAGTCAGCGCCCGCACCCGCATCGAGATCGTCACCGAGGGCGTCTTCACCCGCATGATGCTGGACGATCCCGAGCTCGCCGGCATTGCCGGCGTGCTCTTCGACGAATTTCACGAGCGCAGCCTCGATGGCGATCTGGGCCTGGCCCTGGCGCGCGACGCCATGGCCCTGCGCCCCGAATTGCGGCTTGTTGTCATGTCCGCCACCATAGACGGGGCGCGCATCGCCCGGCTGCTGGACGACGCCCCGGTGATCGAAAGCCTCGGCCGCGCCTTTCCGGTCGAAACACTTTATCACGAGCCCGACCCCTTGCTGCGCCTCGAGGATCAGGTGGCCGGCGCCATCCAGGCGGCCCTGCGCCAGCACGAAGGCTCGCTGCTGGTCTTCCTACCCGGCCAGGGCGAAATCCTGCGCGTGGCCGAACGCCTTGCCCCGCTGCTGCCGTCGGATGCCGTCCTCGCCCCGCTCTACGGCCAGCTGCCGCCCGCCGAGCAGGACCGCGCCATTCGCCCCAGCCCGCCGGGGCGGCGCAAGATCGTGCTCGCCACCTCCATCGCCGAAACCTCGCTGACCATTGACGGGGTGCGCGTCGTCATCGATTCCGGCTTCCGCCGCATGCCGGTCTATGAGCCCGATACCGGCCTCACCGGCCTCGAAACCCGCCGCGTTTCCCGCGCCGGGGCCGACCAGCGCCGGGGCCGGGCCGGGCGCACCGGGCCGGGCGTCGCCATCCGCCTCTGGAACGAAGGCCAGACGGCGGCGCTCGCCCCCTTCGACACCCCCGAAATCCTGGCCGCCGACCTCACCGGCTTGGTGCTGGACCTGGCCGCCTGGGGCGTCGCCGATCCGGCGGCGCTGGCCTTTCTCGATGCCCCGCCCGCCCCTGCCTGGGCGGAGGCGGTGGCGCTGCTCCAGTCCCTCGATGCCCTTGACGACGCCGGCCGGCTGACCCCGGAAGGCAAGGCGCTGGCGCGCCTGCCGCTCCATCCCCGCCTCGCCCATATGGTGCTGGCCGCCGCCGCGGCCGACGATGCCCTCACCGCCACCGAGCTGGCCGTGCTGCTGGGCGAACGCGGCCTGGGGGGCGAGGGCACCGACCTCGCCCATCGCCTCGACCGCTTTCGCGCCGAGCGCAGCCGACGGGCCGAGGACGCCCGCGCGCTGGCGCGCCGCTGGGCCCGTCTTGCCGGGGGCGGCAGCGGCGGCAATCTGCCGGCCGGCGAGCACCTGGCCCGCGCCTATCCCGACCGCGTCGCCCAGCCGGCCGGTGCACGCGGGCGCTTCCGCCTCGCCAATGGCCGCCAGGCCGCGCTCGACCCCACCGACGTCCTGGCCGCGGCGCCATTTCTGGTGGTGACCGACATGACCGGCACCGCCGCCAAAAGCCGCATCCGCGCCGCCGCCTCCCTCAGCCCCGATGCGCTGGAAAGTCTTTTCGCCCAGCGGATCGCCGAAACCACCGTCCTGGCCCTGGACGACGCCTCGGGCGCTGTCCGCGCCCGCCGCCAGCGTCGGCTGGGGGCGCTGCGGCTGGCCGATGATCCCGTGCCCGTCAGCGATTTCGGCGCCGCCGCGCTTCTATTGGCTCAGGCGGCAATCCGCCGCCCCGATGCCCTGCCCTGGAGCAAGGAGCAGCGGGCCCTGCGCGCCCGGGCAAGCTATCTGCATCAGACGCTGGGGGCCGACTGGCCCGATCTTACCGACATGGCCCTTTCCGCCGAGGCCGGCTGGCTGGCTCCCTTTATCGAGGGCGAAACCCGGCTTTCCGCCATCACCGCCGACCATCTGGGCCAGGCGCTCGACGCGCTGCTGCCCTGGGCTCGGCGGCAGGAGATAGAGACGCTGCTGCCCAGCCATTTCACGGCTCCCACCGGCAACCGCCTGCCGATCGACTATGGCGCCGAAAACGGGCCGGCGCTGGAAATCCGGGTGCAGGAACTCTTCGGGCTCGACCGCCATCCCGCCATCGCCAATGGGCGCATCCCGCTGCTGCTGGTGCTGCTCTCGCCGGCGCATCGTCCCATCCAGACCACGCGCGACCTGCCCGGTTTCTGGCGGGGCAGCTGGAAGGATGTGGTGCGCGACCTCAAGGGGCGTTATCCGCGCCATTTCTGGCCCGACGATCCCGTCAGCGCCACGGCGACCGCGCGGGCCAAGCCGCGCGGCAGCTGAGATCAGGCGGCCGGGGCGAAATTCAGCGCCACGCCGTTGATGCAATAGCGCAGCCCGGTGGGCGGGGGGCCATCGGGAAAGACATGGCCGAGATGGCTGCCGCAATGGGCGCAATGCACCTCGGTGCGCACCATGCCATGGCTGGCGTCGCGGCTGGTCGCCACCGCTCCCGGGAGGGGATCGTTGAAGCTGGGCCAGCCGGTGCCGCTCTCGAATTTGAGGCTGGACCGGAAAAGCGGCGTGTCGCAGCCGGCGCAGGAAAACGTGCCCGCCCGCTTTTCATGCAGCAAGGCGCAGGAGCCGGGGGGCTCGGTGCCATGGTCGCGCATGACGCGATATTGCTCGGGCGTCAGCCGGGCCCGCCATTCGGCATCGGTCCGTGTGACCTCATAAGCATGGCTGTCCATTCCACCGCTCCTTTTCGGCTCGTGCTGTCCTTCCTCATATAAGACGGCCGGAGCCTCAACGCAAAAAGGGCGGGATCGCTCCCGCCCTCGACATGCCGATTTGCCCCGCGCTAGCGCCGGATGGCGCGCACCAGGGCAATCAGGATGCATGCACCCACCAGCCCGGCGATCAGATAGCCGATCCAGCCGCCGAACGAGATGCCGATGATGCCGAAAAGGAAGCTGGCGATCGCCGCGCCCACGATGCCCAGAATGATGTTGAGGAAAATCCCCGTATTGGTCTTCATCATCGAAGAGGCGATCCAGCCGGCCAGCCCGCCGATGATGATGGCCGCGATCCAGCCGATTCCTGCGTCACCCATTTTCATCCCTCAATGTTTTTGTGCCGCTTTGTCACGCAAAGCCGGAGTCAAACGCGCAAGGGCGCTTTCGGTTGCATTCTTTTTTCGCCCTCGCCTTTTTCCGGCGCGGCGCGAGGGTTTCACCGGCGGCAAGAGAGTGATAACCCTGTCATAAGTTTGGGCTGGAGCTCAAAAAACCGGCGATCGGCTAAACCGCTTCTTATCGATGTGCGCGCTATGATGCGGCGTTGCAAGGAGAAGTGTCCTGCCTGGTTCACTGTTCATTTTGCTGCTCAATCCGGGCATCAGCGTGCTGCTGGCCATAGCCTTTTACCTGCTCTGGCGCGGGCGGCGCGACCATGGCTACGTGCTGGCCGCGGCTGCCGGGCACCTGGCCACGGCGCTGGGTTTCCTCATGCAGGACGTGATGCCGCCCCTGCCCCACGAGGTGCAGCGCATCGCCTCCAACGCGCTGTTCCTGCTGGCCGGCGGCCTGCTGATGAGCGCGCTGCTGGGCCATTACCGCCTGTCCGTCCCCTGGCGCAGCCTTTCGGTCATGGGCGGCATGGGCCTGGCCGGTCTCACCTATTTCCTGCTCATCCACCCCGATCTCAACTACCGCATCTTTTCCATCAGCTTCGCGCTGTCGGCCATGGCCCTCCTCACCGCCTTCGAGCTGCGCCATACCGGGCGGACCAACCTGGTCGACCGGCTCCTGCTCTGGGCCTGCGTGCTGACCGGCGCCAATTTCCTCATCCGCCCCATCGTCATCATCTGGATGGAAGGGGGCTATTTCGACTATGCCGGCTTCCAGCAGTCGCTCTACTGGACCACGGTGCAGTTCAGCCAGTCGCTGGTGTCGGTGATCCTGGCGCTCTGCCTGATGATCGCCATCGCCCAGGACCTGATTTCCCAGCTTCAGGCCGAGGCCCGCACCGACACGCTCTCGGGCCTGCTCAACCGGCGCGGCTTCGAGGACGACGCCAACGCCCTCCTCGCCCGGCGGCCGGGCCCGCTGGCTTTGCTGCTGGCCGATCTCGACCATTTCAAGCAGATCAACGACCGTTACGGCCATATGGCGGGCGACGCCGTCATTGCCGGTTTCGGCCGCATCCTGCTCGATATGGCCCCGGACGGGGCGGTGGAAGGCCGCATCGGCGGGGAGGAATTCGCCCTGCTCGTCTGCGTCCCCACCCCCGAAACGGCGCTGGCGCTGGCCAGCGCGCTGCGCGAGCGCATGGCGACGCCGCTCGATCCGACCATTCCCCACACCACGGTGAGCATCGGCGTCACCATGGCCGAATCCGCCGATGGGCTCGATTCAGTGCTGCAAAAGGCCGACAAGGCGCTTTATCGCGCCAAGCGCGGCGGGCGCAATCGCGTCAGCCTCTATCGCCCGGCCCCGAGCCGGGAAGCGGCCTGCTAGGGCCGCCGGCGCTGTCGAAAGGGGGAAAATGGTGGGAGTAACAAGGATTGAACTTGTGACCCTTCGCGTGTGAAGCGAATGCTCTCCCGCTGAGCTATACTCCCACTGCCCTGGTCCCTGCATGCAGGGGGGCGGCCGGAAAGAGATGGTGGGCGTAACAAGGATCGAACTTGTGACCCCTACGATGTCAACGTAGTGCTCTCCCGCTGAGCTATACGCCCATCTCTCCGGGCCGGATCGGCTGCGCCGTTCCGGTGGCGCGGATAGACCATAAAAACCCCTCATGGGTCAAGAGGGCAATCCAGCTTTGTTGTGCGCGCCTAGGCGGCCAGCAGCCGCTCGACCTCGTTGACCAGATCCTTGAGGTGGAACGGCTTGCTCAGCACCGAGGCATCCTTGGGCGCGTCGCTGTCGGGATTGAGCGCCACGGCGGCAAAGCCGGTGATGAACATGACCTTGAGGTCCGGATCGAGCTCGGTGGCGCGCCGGGCCAATTCGATCCCGTCCATTTCCGGCATGACGATATCGCTCAAAAGCAGCGCGAAGGGCTCCTCGCGCAGCCGTTCATAGGCGGAAAGCCCATTGTCGAACGAAACCACCTCATAGCCCGCATTCTTGAGCGCGCGCGTCAGGAACGAGCGCATGTCGTTATCGTCTTCAGCGAGCAGGATTCGCTTCATCGGGGTCTCCGGCCATTCTGGCGTTGAGTCGGCATCTGGCGGAGATGTTTAAGCGAACTGGGCCACCATGCAACCGCCAGCCGAAGTCTGCGGACAATTTTGCGGCAATCTGGACAAGTCCGGGACAAAGAACGACACTTGCAGGGGCAAATCAGCGTCGCGCTCCGCGTCGGCGTTTCATGTGGGAGGCAAAGTGCGGTCCGACTATTGGGATCAGCCGGCATTTGAAACCATCCGGCCCCGTCGGCTGGTGGCGCCCTTGGTGTTCAATTCGCCCCATTCCGGCCGCGTCTATCCCGAGCGCTTCCTGGCCATGACGCGGCTCGACCATCTCTCCATCCGCCAGTCCGAAGACGCCTATATAGACGAGCTCTTCGCCCGCGCCCCGCATCTGGGCGCGCCGCTGCTGCGCGCCCATTTCCCGCGCGCCTATCTCGACGTCAACCGCGAGCCGTGGGAACTCGACCCCACCATGTTCGTCGAGCCGCTCTCGGACCGGTTCAACACCGCCTCGCCCCGCGTCGCCGCCGGCCTGGGCACGCTGGCCCGGGTCGTCGCCGAGAACAAGCCCATCTACCGCGACCGGTTGACCCTGGAGGATGCGCGCATGCGCATCGAGGGCATCTACCACCCCTATCACGCCGCCCTGCAGAACCTGCTCAGCGAAGCCATAAGCGTATTCGGCGTGGCCCTGCTCATCGACTGCCACTCCATGCCGCGCCTCACCCGCAGCCATGACCGGGCCGCGCCCGACATCGTGCTGGGCGACCGCTACGGCACCACCTGCGCGCCGGCCCTGGTCGATCTGGCCGAAACCATCTTTACCGGCGCCGGCCTGCGCGTGGCGCGCAACCGGCCCTATGCCGGGGGCTTCTGCACCCGCACCTATGGCCGGCCCCAGCATGGCGTCCACGCCCTACAGGTCGAGATCAGCCGCCATCTCTACATGAACGAGGTGACTTTGGTGCGCCATGAGGGGTTCGAATCGATCCGCCTGCTCATCGAACGCTTCATCTTCGCCCTGATCGGGCTCGATCTGGTATCGCTGGCCGGCCAGCCGGTTCCCAGCCGCGCCGCCGCCGAATAGAGTTTCCGCCATGATCCCCGATTCCGAAAAAATCGAAGCGACCCTGCTCGCCGCTGCCCGGGCGGCGGCGGCCCGCACCCTGCCGCTGTTCCGCACCGGGCTGGGCATCGACAACAAGCTCGCCAGCGGCTTCGATCCCGTGACCGAGGCCGACCGGGGCGCCGAGACCGCCATCCGCGCCGTCATCGCCGAGGCCTTTCCCGACCATGCCATCATCGGGGAGGAATGGGGCCGCTCGGGCGAAAGCCCCAATAGCTGGATCATCGATCCGGTCGACGGCACGCGTGCCTTCATTTCCGGCGCGCCGGTCTGGGGCACGCTGATCGGCTTTGCCCATGAGGGCGTCGCCATCGCCGGCATCATGAGCCAGCCCTTCATCGGGGAAACCTTCCTCGCCCTGCCCGGCCGCGCCCTTTACCACCGCGCCGGCGAGGAAGCGCCCATCCGCACCAGCGGCCAGATCGATTTGGCGCCCTGCCGGGTCTTCACCACCACGCCCGCCCTGTTCGATACGCCGCATTTGCAGGCCATCTGGCAGGCCGTGGAAGGCGCGACGCGCCTGCAACGCTTCGGCATGGACTGCTATGGCTATGCCCTGCTCGCCGCCGGCCATGCCGACCTGGTCGTCGAGCCCTATCTCAACACCTATGACATCGCCGCCCTGGTGCCCATCATCCGCGAAGCCGGCGGCGCCATCGCCTGCTGGGACGGGAGCGAGCCCACCGGCGGCGGCAATGTCGTGGCCGCCGCCACCCCGCAATTGCTGGAAAAAGCCCTGAACCTCATCAACGCGGTCTGAGCGGAAGCCTCCGCTCTTACTGGAACGCGATCTTGCCCACGAAACGCGGGCGATGCACCGCCTTGTTGTTGAAGGTGAAGCGATCGAAACCGAAGCCGGCGACGAAGGCCCGATAAGGCATGTAGGTTTCCGTCAGGATCACCGAATCCCCTTCGGCAATATCGGGCACCAAGTCATAGGTCAGTGTATCGAGCGTGATGGCGGTATTGCCCACGACCTTCGACCAATCCAAAATCAACTTGCCCGACTTCTTGGAGATGCTGCTCACCCGCATCCGCGCCTTGCCGCTGAGCGATACCGTCTTTTCCACGAAGGTTACCATCTCATTGAGCAGGCTCGTATCGGCGGAAGTGTGGCGCGAGATCATGTCGCCCACCGAAAAGGTGCTTTTCTCGGCCGACTGCGCCGTTCGGAAGAGATCGAATATAGTCACCGTGCCCAGAAGCAGCGCCAGCAGCAGCGGCAGGAGCAGCGCAAATTCTATCCCGGAAACACCCCGGTCATCCTTCTGCCAATGGCCGAACAGCTTTCTCATGGTCACGGCTCGTTCACGAAGCCGGACTTGGCGATGATGCGATAGGCGCCGGTCTCATCCTTGGGCAGCGCAAGCCCAAGGCCCAGGCCGGGCGTCAGGGGGCTGACCACGTAGCAGGCGCGCACGAACACCGTCTGCTTTCGCGCACCGGGATCGAAACGCAGCACCGGCTTGATCTTGCCGCTGCGGTCGACGCAGCGGGCATTATCTGCCGGATAGCTGGATGCGTTCAGCACCGGAATGAATTCCAGCGCCAGGTTGGTCTTGCAATCGGCCAGCACCACCGTGTGTGCGCAAATGGCGTCGCGTACCGATTGCTGGGTGGGATTGACCATGCTGCCGATGCGCAGGGACCGGACGGTGGTATCCAGCGCCCGGTCGAGCATGATGGTCTGGACCATCGTCCAGCCTGCCTCGATGGTGCCGAAGAGCACGGCGAAGAGCATCGGCGCGATCAGGGCGAATTCGAGCGCGGACGCCCCCCGCCTGTCCCGCAGGAAACGCCGGCCAAGGCTGACGCTCCGCCGCCTCACTGCGTCAGCCTGATCTGTTGGATAGCCGTCGCAATAGACTGGAAGGCGGAATTGATGTCGAGGCCGGACACCTGATAGAAATGACTGGCACTGGTGGCGCATTTGCGCATCTGCGCGGCCGCGGTGGAATTGGCTTCGAAACCAATGGTGAACACGACCACGCCATTGGCCTTGGCGGCATCGCACACCTTGTAGAAGCGCGTCACATTCGTATCTTTCGTCGAAATCTGCGTAAAGTTGTTGGCGGTCCTGACCGGCTTGTTCTTGTCCTTGGCCGTATATTGCTCGGTAATTTCACCGTCCGTCATCAGCACGATGAATTTAAGCGTTTCGGGATCATCGAAGGCCACGGGACGGTCGGGAAACTGCGCCGAGGCCAGCCCATTGGCGCGCATCAGATTCATCATGGGCCGTGACGACGGATCGAGCAGCATCAGGCCCCAATTGGCCGCAATGGCCGTTCCGGTCCCGTCATACATCTTGGCATTGGCGATGCGCTGCTTGAGGGCAGCCGCGTCATTGGACATGAAGGCGATGCTGGTGTCGTCGGAAGGGCACCAGGCGGGATTGAGATTGGCTGTATAATTGCTGGCGTTCCACACGGTGAAATGCGGCACCTGCCCGCGCGGTATGAAATTGATGACCCCCGTGGCGTAGTCGGAATCATTGCGCATTTCGAAGCAGGAAGAATTGTTGTGCTCACGGCGCGACGGATCCGCCGGCAGGTTCACCAGGGCATCGAAAGCCGTCTTGCCGACACTGACCTGGCCGGCATAAGGCACGATATTGATCGTGGTCGTCGCCTTGGTCTGTTCGGTCAGGATGGCATCGATAAAGGCCGTCGCCGCCGTCTTGAGACGCGAATACTTGCTGTTGGCCGCCATCGAGCCGGAAAAATCCAGCATCAGCGACAATTCGATGTTGGAGCGCCGCTCCTCGGCCGAGGCCGACGCCACCACGTCGAGCGTTTCAATGCCGATCAGCGGCAGGAAAGCGGTCGGCATGGGATAGCGCGCATTGACCGTGACGCTTTTGGAATTGAGCCTCACCTGCTCCTGGATATCGAGCGTCACGTCATCGAGGAAATCGATGGCCTTGAGGTAGTCGCGCACCGTGGTCTGGGTGGGCTTGGTCTGGTTCAGCGCAGCCGCGGCCAACGCCGCCCGGTCCACCCCGCTTTGCAACTGCACCCGAAAGGCCTCGTAACGGGCGATATCGGTCGCTCCACCGGCAATCACCAGCAAGGGAAAAAACGACAGCGCCACGATGATCGCAACATTGCCGCTGCGATCGGCCAGAAAGCGCCTGATGTTCCGCATCCATGACACGTTGAGATTCTCGCCAGTCCCGATAGCTGCGAGAACATACAGACACAGAGGTTTACCGCGCGTTTAAGCCTGTGTTTCAAGGCCGCGCTTTGTCTTAAGCGCTCTGCTCGGTGATGAAGGCGTCGAAAGCGGCAAGGACCTGGGCGCGGATCGGCTCGCTTTCCATGAACAGCTCGTGCCGCGCCCCCGCCACCACCATATGCCGCCCGGTGCGCAGGCGCAGCCCCAGCCGCTCGATGGCGGCCGGCGAGACCACGCTGTCGCGCGCCGCCGCCAGCATGAGCAGGGGGCTCTGCACCCGGGCGGGAAAATCGTCGCGCACCACCTCGGCCATGGCCGCCATCGCCGCCGCCGCCCAGCCGATGGTTGGCGAGGCGATTTCCAGCTCCGGCCGGGCGCGCACCACATCGACCATGCGCATATAGCGCACCATGTCGCCGGTGAGGGGGTTGTCGGGAAAGCTGGTTTCGGAAGCGGGCTTGTCGGCCTTGCGGCCCACCGGCAGCCGGCCCAGCCCGAGGAAATTGAGCGCCGCCGTCACCCGCGCCATGCCGGCCATGCTCAGCGGCTGCCCGTCCAGCGACAGCATGGGCGCCGAGAGGAAAATGCGGTCGAACATCAGCCGGTCATGCACCCCGGCGAAAAGCGAGGCCAGCCCACCCATGGAATGGCCCACCAGATAAAAGGGCGCCGGACAGTCGGGCAGCAGGATATCGGCGTGAAAGCAGCGCAGATCGGTCCAGTAATCCTCGAAGCGGTCGACATGGCCCAGCCTGGGATTGCCGATCAGCCGGTCCGAGCCGCCCTGGCCGCGCCAGTCGAAGGTGGCCACGGCAAAGCCGCGCCGCCGGAAGTCGGCGATGGTCTCGAAATATTTCTCGATGAATTCGGTGCGCCCCTGCACCAGGCATATGGTGCCGCGCGGCTTGCCTTCGCTCCGGGGCCAGAGCGCATAGCGCAGGCGCACCCTGTCGCTGGTGGTGAAATAGCCCACCCGGGCCCCTTCCGGCACCGGATTGGAAGGGATCGACACCAGGCTTGGCCCGTTCGGATCGACAATGGCGCTCATGTTCACGGCCCCCAAGAGATCGCTTCCCTGCTCATAAGGCAAAGAGGTTGAAAAAGGAAAACCGACGCCTCTTGCGAGGCGCCGGCTTCCGTTTCGCGGCCCATGCGGGGGGCGGGTGATGGACCGCTTTGGGTTCGTGACGAGATTGCCCTCGGCACATGCCCCCTTCTAGCGGGGCCAAGCTGAACCCACCCGGATAACCTCGTTCATTTTCGGTTCATCTTCGCCCCCTTGAACGGGCCGAAATCCCCCCTACATCAATTGCGTTCGCCGGACTTTCCGGGAACCCCGCCCACCGGCCAAGGGGCTCGCCGCACCTCAGGGAGCCAGGCCGAAGGACGCGGGATATCCACGTTGCTCAAGGAGAATGTGACAAATGCAGACCATCGATTTTTCCCCCTTCTATCGCTCCACCGTCGGCTTCGATCGCGTGTTCAATCGCCTCGACACCCTGGTCGGCCAGGAAGCCAAGACCTACCCGCCCTATAATATCGAGCGCACCGGCGAGGATGCCTATCGCATCTCCATCGCCGTAGCCGGCTTCTCCAATGGCGACATCGCCATCGAGACCAAGGAAAACAGCCTGGTGGTCAAGGGCGCCAAGCCCGCCGAATCGAGCGACAAGTCCCGTGAATTCCTCCATCGCGGCATTGCCGAGCGCGCCTTCGAATTGCGCTTCCAGCTTGCCGACTATGTCGAGGTTCAGGGCGCCAGCCTCGAAAACGGGCTGCTGCATCTGGAGTTGAAGCGCGAACTGCCCGAAAGCAAGAAGCCGCGCACCATCCAGATCAATGCCGGCGCCACGGCGAGCATCGAGGACAACTCGGTCAACTAGGCGCTTACCGACACCTCCCGGTAGCGAGGGGGCGCGGCCATGGGGCCGCGCCCTTTCTCTTGCGCGGCGGGGAACCGCCGGCCTTCCCGCCGGTTATACCGGCATCCCACCAGCGTCAAAGGATACTCGCCATGAAGCTCCCTGCCGTCGCCCTCAAGGCCAACGCCAAATCCGCCGTCATCGACATTCTCAACGCCCGGCTCGCCGACGCCATCGACCTGGCGCTCATCACCAAGCAGGCGCACTGGAATCTCAAGGGCCCCGGTTTCATCGCCGTCCATGAAATGCTCGATCCCATGCGCGCCGATCTCGACACCCATGTCGACATCATCGCCGAGCGCGTCGCCCAGCTCGACGGCATCGCCCTGGGCACCAAGGAAGTGGTGGCCAAGACGAGCACCCTGGCCGCCTATCCCACCGACATCCGCAAGATCAACGATCACCTGGCCGCGCTGGCCGAACGCTATGCGGCGCTCGCCAACCAGGTGCGCGAGGACATCGACGCCACCGACGAGGCCGGCGATGCCGACGCCGCCGACATCCTCACCGCCTTTTCGCGCGACCTGGACAAGAATCTCTGGTTCATCAAGTCCCATCTCGAATAGGGACGGCGCCCGCCGGCGCTCAGGAGCAGTCACGAAGTCCTATTTCGACCCATGTCGAAATAGGACTTTTTGGTTTTCAACCCTTAAAAATAGGACTTCTGCATATTTTACGCGCGTTCTGCCCGAATTTTATGCAGAACCGCGTCAGAACCCCTATAAATCCTATAGTAAAATATAGGATTTCCTACAAAATTTTCCCCAGCCGCATCAAAATCGCTTGTCGCCAGTTTGGAACTATGCAAATGTGCAGTGGTTAGGACAGCATCCCTGCCCTAACTTCTGCGTCGCTCCGCTCTCCGTGGACGCGGCGCACAAACCGTCTCCATGGGGACGGAAGGGGCTTGCGGGCCCGAATCCGGCGGCCATTTGGATGCAGTGCCGCCCATCTGAACCAAACCCCTGCCCAATCGGCCGGAATGCTTCCGGCCGGGCCGGCATCGTGTCTGCTCTCCCGTTTCGGGGCGGCGGACGTTCCTGTGGGCGATAACGCCCGTCATCGCCCCCTCGGGCCTCATTTTGGGATAGAGATCATGGTCATCAGCTCGGTCGGCTCCAGGCAAACCCCCACACGAGAACAAGCCGCCGGCTCCGTTTCGGGGCGGCCGGCGGCACAGGGATTATACGATCCCAAAAACGAGCACGATGCCTGCGGCATCGGCATGATCGCCAATATCGGCAACCGCCCCAGCCACGAAGTGGTCGAAAAGGGGCTCGAAATCCTGGAAAACCTGGAACACCGTGGCGCCGTGGGTGCCGATCCCCTCATGGGTGATGGCGCCGGCATCCTGATCCAGACCCCGCACGACTTCTTCGCCAAGGTCCTGCCCTTCCCCCTTCCGCCCCGCCACCATTACGCGGTGGTGATGATCTTTTACCCCAACATCCCGGCCCTGCGCGACCGCTGCGCCGCCATCGTGCGCGAATGTCTCGCCGGTGAAGACCTCACCCTTCTAGGCGAGCGCGTCGTTCCTACCGACAATTCGGCGCTTTCCGAAGGCGTCATCGCCACCCAGCCGATCATCGAGCAGTTGATCCTGGCCCGCCCCGCCGATCTGACCCTGGATGAATTCGAGCGCAAGCTCTTCATCGCCCGCAAGGTCATTTCCAACACCGTCTATGATAAGGTTCCCGAAAGCGACGGGGATAACGGTTTTTACGTCGTCTCCATGTCGGCCCGCACGCTGGTTTACAAGGGCATGTTCCTGGCCGACCAGTTGGGCAAGTTCTATCCCGACTTGTCCGACCCCGATTTCTCCAGCGCCATCGCGCTGGTGCATCAGCGCTTTTCCACCAACACCTTCCCCTCCTGGAAGCTGGCCCACCCCTATCGCATGACCACCCATAATGGTGAGATCAACACCATCAGGGGCAATGTGAACTGGATGGCGGCCCGCCAGGCCTCGGTGCATTCACGCTATTTCGGCGACGACATCGGCAAGATCTGGCCGATTTCCTATGAAGGCCAGTCCGACACCGCCTGCTTCGACAACGCCCTCGAATTCCTGGTGCGCGGCGGCTATTCCCTGCCCCACGCCGCCATGATGCTGATCCCCGAGGCCTGGGCCGGCAATCCGCTGATGGATGAGAAGCGCCGCGCCTTCTATCAATACCACGCCTCGCTTATGGAACCCTGGGACGGCCCGGCCGCCATGAGCCTATCGGACGGGCGCTATGTGGTGGCGACGCTCGACCGCAACGGGCTGCGCCCCGCCCGCTATCTCGTCACCAAGGAAGGCCATGTGGTGCTGGCCTCCGAATCCGGCGTGCTGGCCATTCCCGACGAGGACATCGTCCAGCGCTGGCGCCTGCAGCCGGGACGGATGCTGCTCATCGACCTCGAGCAGGGCCGCATCATCTCCGACGACGAGATCAAGGCGACGCTCGCCACCGCCAATCCCTATGCCGACTGGCTGGCGCGCACCCAGATCGTTCTGGAAGACCTGCCCGCCGTGCCGCCCAAGGCGCCCGAGCCCAGCGCCGCGCTGCTCGACCGGCTGCAAGCCTTCGCCTATACGCAGGAAGATCTGAAGCTCCTGATGGCCCCCATGGCCACCACCGGCCAGGAGGCCGTGGGCTCCATGGGCACCGACACGCCACTTTCGGCGCTCTCGGACCGGCCCAAGCTGCTCTATACCTATTTCAAGCAGAACTTCGCCCAGGTGACCAACCCGCCCATCGACCCGATCCGCGAGGAATCGGTGATGAGCCTGGTCTCCTTCATCGGCCCGCGTCCCAATCTCTTCGATCTCGAAGGGCTCTCCACCGTCAAGCGCCTGGAAGTGCGCCAGCCGGTGCTCACCAATGAGGACCTGGAAAAGATCCGCGCCATTGGCGACATCGAGACCAACCAGTTCAAGACCAAGACGCTCGACATCACCTATCCCAAGGTGAACGGCGCCGAAGGGATGAAGGCCGCCATCGACGCCCTGTGCCAGGCCGCCGAGGAGGCGGTGCGCGGGGAATACAACATCATCATCCTCTCCGACCGGCTGGTTGCGGCCGACCGGCTGGATATCCCGACGCTCCTGGCGCTGGCCGCCGTCCATCATCACCTCATCCGCAAGGGCCTGCGCACCTCGACGGGCCTGGTGGTGGAAACCGGCGAAGCCCGCGAAATCCACCACTTCGCCATGCTGGCCGGCTATGGCGCCGAGGCCATCAACCCCTATCTCGCCTTCGAAGCGCTGCGCTCGCTCCATGCCGAGGGCAACTACCCCGAGGAGGTTTCGGCCGACGAAGTGGTGCAGCGCTATATCAAGAGCGTCGGCAAGGGCCTGCTCAAGGTGATGTCCAAGATGGGCATTTCCACCTACCAGTCCTATTGCGGCGCCCAGATCTTCGACGCGGTGGGGCTCTCCTCCGAATTCGTCGACACCTATTTCTTCGGCACCGCCACGGCCATCGAGGGCGTGGGGCTCAAGGAGGTTTCCGAGGAAACCGTGCGCCGGCATAGCCTCGCCTTCGGCGACGACGCCCTGTTGCGCCGCGCACTCGATGTGGGGGGCGAATATGCCTATCGCATCAGGGGGGAAAAGCATGCCTGGTCGCCGGACCTGGTGGCCGACCTCCAGCATGCCGTGCGCACGCGCGAGGAAAGCCCGGAAACGGCCCAGGCGCGCTATGACGACTTCGCGGCCAAGGTCAATGAAGGCGAAAACGGCTACCTGGCTATCAGGCACCTTTTCGACATCAAGCCGCTGGGCCCCGAAATTTCCCTCGACGCGGTCGAGCCGGCCGCCGGGATCGTGCGCCGCTTCGCCACCGGGGCGATGAGCTTCGGCTCCATCAGCCGCGAGGCCCACACCACCCTGGCCGTCGCCATGAACACCATTGGCGGCAAGTCCAATACCGGCGAGGGCGGCGAGCAGCCCGACCGCTACAAGCCCCTGCCCGACGGCAGGCAGAACCCCCTGCGCTCGGCCATCAAGCAGGTCGCTTCGGGCCGCTTCGGGGTGACGGCGGAATATCTGGTCAATGCCGACCAGATCCAGATCAAGGTGGCCCAGGGCGCCAAGCCCGGCGAAGGCGGGCAATTGCCCGGCCACAAGGTGGACTGGGTGGTCGCCAAGACCCGCCATTCCACCCCCGGCGTCGGCCTCATCAGCCCCCCGCCCCACCACGACATCTATTCCATCGAGGACCTGGCCCAGCTCATCTACGACCTCAAGAACGTCAATGAAGAGGCCGACATCTCGGTCAAGCTGGTTTCGGAAATGGGCGTGGGCACGGTGGCGGCGGGCGTTGCCAAGGCGCGCGCCGACCACATCACCATTTCCGGCTATGACGGGGGCACCGGCGCTTCACCCCTGACCTCGCTCAAGCATGCCGGCGGACCCTGGGAGATCGGCCTGGCCGAGACCCACCAGACGCTGGTGCTCAACCGCCTGCGCAGCCGCGTGCGCTTGCAGGTGGATGGCGGGCTCAAGACCGGTCGCGACGTCTTGATCGGGGCATTGCTGGGGGCCGATGAATTCGGCTTCGCCACCGCCCCGCTCATCGCGGCGGGCTGCATCATGATGCGCAAGTGCCACCTCAACACCTGCCCGGTGGGCGTGGCGACGCAGGACCCGGTGCTGCGCAAGCGCTTCAAGGGTACGCCCGAGCACGTCATCAACTATTTCTTCTATGTGGCCGAGGAATTGCGCGGCCTGATGGCCAGGCTCGGCGCCCGCACTCTGGACGAATTGATCGGCCGCGCCGATCTGCTCGACCAGAAGCGCCTCGCCGACCACTGGAAGAGCGAGGGGCTCAACCTCTCCCGGCTCTTCCACAAGCCCGAGCCGATCGGGGGAGACACGCTGCATCATTCCGAGCGGCAGGACCATCACCTCGAAAATGTGCTCGACCGCAGGCTGATCGAGCTGGCCCGGCCGGCGCTCGACAACGGCAAGCCGGTGCAGATCGAATTGCCGATCAAGAGCCGCGACCGCTCCGCCGGCGCCATGCTCTCGGGCGCCCTCGCCCGCCGCTACGGCCATGAGGGGCTGCCCGAGGACACCATCTCCATCCGCCTCACCGGCACCGCCGGACAGGCCTTCGGCGCCTTCCTCGCCAAGGGCATTTCCATCGACCTGGTGGGCGATGCCAACGACTATGTCGGCAAGGGGCTCTCGGGCGGCCGCATCGTCGTGCGGCCCGGCGAAAAGGCCGGCTTCGAACCCGAACGCTCGATCATTGCCGGCAATACCGTGCTCTATGGGGCGATCTCGGGCGAGTGCTATTTCCGCGGGCTCGCCGGGGAACGCTTCGCCGTGCGCAATTCCGGCGCCATCGCCGTGGTCGAGGGCACCGGCGATCATGGCTGCGAATACATGACCGGGGGCCTGGTGGTCGTCATCGGCCCCACCGGGCGCAATTTCGCCGCCGGCATGAGCGGCGGGGTCGCCTATGTGCTCGACGAGGACGGCAGCTTCCGCTCGCGCTGCAACCTGGCCATGGTCGATCTCGAACCGGTCGAGGAAGAAGAAGACCTCATGCAGAAGCTCCACCACCATGGTGGGGACCTCGAATGGCATGGCCGGGTCGACATTTCCGGCGACATGACCCGGCACGACGACGAGCGCCTGCACCAGCTCATCTCCAACCATCTGCACTATACGGGCTCCACCCGCGCCCGGCACATCCTGGAAAACTGGACCGAGATGCGGCCCAGATTCGTCAAGGTGATGCCGGTCGAATACCGCCGCGCCATCCTCGAGATGGAAAGAAAGCGCGCCTCGGGCACGCATGTGGCGGCCGAGTAAGGGAGGACGACATGGGTAAGGTAACAGGCTTTCTGGAAATCGACCGCGAGGAACCGCGCTATGAGCCGGCTTCCGACCGTATCCGCCATTTCGGCGAATTCACCATTCCGCTCTCCGAGAGCCGGGTGACCGACCAGGCCGCCCGCTGCATGGATTGCGGCGTGCCCTATTGCCACGGCGACACCGGCTGCCCGGTCAACAACCAGATCCCGGACTGGAACGACCTCGTCTATAACGGCAACTGGGAAGAGGCGGCGCGCAATTTGCACTCCACCAACAACTTCCCCGAATTCACCGGCCGCATCTGCCCCGCCCCCTGCGAGGAGGCCTGCACGCTCAATCTCGAGGACGTGCCGGTGGCCATCAAGACGGTGGAACAGGCCATTGCCGACAAGGCCATCCGCTCCGGCTGGATCAGGCCGCAGCCGGCGGCGCACCGCACCGGCAAGAAGGTCGCCATCGTCGGCTCCGGCCCGGCCGGGCTCGCCGCCGCCCAGCAACTGGCCCGCGCCGGCCACGAGGTCCACGTCTATGAGCGCGAGCCCCGGGCCGGCGGCCTGCTGCGCTACGGCATTCCCGACTTCAAGATGGAAAAGAGCCATATCGACTTCCGCGTTGCGCAGATGGAGGCTGAGGGCGTCACCTTCCACTATGGCATCAATGTCGGGGTGACGACGCCGATCGCCGAGTTGCAGCGCTGGCACGACGCGGTGCTGCTCTGCGGCGGCTCGGAAACGCCGCGCCCCGTCGACGTGGAAGGGGTGGGGCTCGCGGGCGTCCACTTCGCCATGCCCTTCCTCATCCAGCAGAACCGGCGCCTGGGCGGCGAGGACGTCTCGGGCGAGGCGCTCCTCACCGCCGCCGGCAAGCATGTGGTGGTGGTGGGCGGCGGCGACACCGCCAGCGACTGCGTCGGCACTTCGTTCCGCCAGGGCGCGGTGGCCGTCACCCAGCTCGACGTGCGCCCCATGCCGCCGGAAATGGAGAACAAGCTGACCAACTGGCCCAACTGGCCGGTCAAGATGCGCACCTCCTCCAGCCAGGCCGAAGGCGCCATCCGCGAATTTTCCGCCGGCACCATGAAAATCCTCGGCAATGCCAATGGCGAGGTGAGCGGGGTGGAATGCGCCCGCGTCGACCGCCAGCGCCAGCCCATCGAAGGCAGCGAATTCGTCATCAAGGCCGATCTGGTGCTGCTGGCCATCGGCTTTGCCCACCCCATCCATGAGGGCATGCTGGCCGAATTGGGCGCCGATCTCGACCGGCGGGGCAATCTCTTCGCCGATACGCTGAGCTACCGCACCACCATTGCCGGCGTCTATGCCGCCGGCGACATGCGCCGGGGCCAGTCGCTGGTGGTCTGGGCTATCCGCGAGGGCCGCCAGGCCGCCCGCGCCATCGACATGGACTTGATGGGGCGCACCGACCTGCCGCGCTGATCCGCCTTCCGCCTCGCCCCGATCGGGGCGGGGCATTGCCGGGGCCGGGAAAATCCGGCTAGAAACGCCTGCATATCCCGGCAGGATTCCCCATGACCCAAAAACCCTATGTCGTCGATGAACTGATTTCGGCCAAGGCCGTCGCCGCGCGCGTCGAGGCGCTGGCCAAGGAGATTTCGGCCTATTTCGCCGACACCGACAAGCTGGTGGTGGTGGGGCTGCTGCGCGGCTCCTTCATCTTCATCGCCGATCTGGTGCGCGAGCTGGACCTGCCGGTGGAGGTCGATTTCCTCGAAGCCTCCTCCTATGGCAACGCCATGGAATCGAGCCGGGAAGTGCGCATCCTCAAGGATCTGCGCGGCGAGATCGCCGGGCGCGACGTGCTGGTGGTGGAGGACATCATCGACACCGGCCACACGCTCAAGCATGTACTCGAAATCCTCGAGACCCGCCATCCGCGCCGCATGGAGGTGTGCGCCCTGCTCAACAAGCCCAGCCGGCGCGAAACCGAGATCGCCGCCCGCTGGATCGGCTTCGACATTCCCGATGAATTCGTCGTCGGGTACGGCATCGACTACGCCCAGCGCAACCGCAACCTGCCCCATATCGGCGCGGTGCGCTTCCTGGAAGGCTAGAGGTCCGGCTCCTCACGGGCCGGATCGATCCCCACTCCGAAGGCGTCGGCGCGGCCCACCGGCGCGCTGACCAGCTGTTCGAGCGTGAAGGGCGGCTCGGAAAGCCCCGGCCCGCCGGCCGTCAGCAGATCGCCGGCCCGCGCCGGCACGCGGCTGATGGGAATGACCGCCCCCGCCACCTCCAAGAGCCGGGTCTGGCCCAGGCCCTGATAGGGCGGGCGCAGCATGGCGCCGGCATCGGTGCCGGCCAGCGGATCGGCCACCGCCACCTGAATGCCGCCGCCGCGATAGAACCGGCTGATGATCTGGCTGAGATAGAAGGCGATCTTGTCCGAGCCGGCGGCGGAAAAATGGATGCCGTCGCTCTTGCGCATCTGCGCCGTCTGCCCGTTCACATCCGGCCCCTGGGAGGAATATTTGCCGTCCTCGCCCAGGAAGCGCTCATAGATATCGAGGAATTCCGCCCCGCCCGAGAAACTGGCCATGCGGTGGATATTGCTGATCTGGCTGATGGCCGCCGAATATTCGGACTTGGACATGGGCGGCAACCCCACCCAGATCACCGGCTTGCCCGCCGCCCTGAGCTTGGCGAGGAATGTGTTGATCCGCGCCTGGTAAGCGGCGACCCAGGGATCGGTCAGCGCGGCATAGGTCTTGCCGTCGACGCGGATTTCCTGCCGGTCGTTGATGCCGATGATGACGACGGCCAGATCGAAGCTGTCGGCGGCGATCTGCTGGTCGACGGCCTTGTTCCAGTCGAAATAATCGTCGCGCACGAAACCCGAGGAGCTGACGCCCTGATCGATGACCGCCAGATGGGAATCCTCGGCATAGAACCGCTCCAGCGCGCGGCTGAGGTCGATGGCCAGCGAATCCCCGAAGACGGCGAGGCGCGTGGCGTCTTCCGCCTTGGTCACCTGCGGCTTGGGCGGGGGGAGTGACGCGGCCGGCGCTCGCTGCTGCGTCCGCTGCGGCGGCGCCTGCACCGGCGCGGCCGGCTCGGGCGGGCCGAAAAGCAGGTCGAACAGCGTCCGCCGCTTCTGCTCCTGGACCACCAGCACGCTGTCCTGACCCTGGGCAAACGCCGGCGCCATCCCGCCAAAGACGAGAAGACCGGCCAGCAGAACGAGGGCAAGACGGATCATGGCACTTCCGCGCAACATCGTCCCTTCCCTAGCAAAACCGCCCCCCAAGCGCCACCGCCTCCCCGCGACGTGAGCGGGGCGCCCGCTCAGCGGTTGCGCCGCACCAGATATTGCTCCCAGGCATAGGCGGAGGCGACGATTTCCTTCAAATCGTCATGCTGCGGCGTCCAGCCCAGCAGCTGGCGCACCTTCTCGCCCGTCGCGGTGATCGAGGCCGGATCGCCAGCCCGGCGCGGCCCTTCCTCAGCGATGAAATCGACGCCCGAGACCGCGCGCACCGTGTCGACCACCTGGCGCACCGAATAGCCCTGGCCATAGGCGCAGTTGAGCGTGGTGCTCTCGCCCCCGCCGCGCAGATGCTCGAGCAGCAGCGCATGGGCGGCGATGAGGTCGGTCACGTGGATATAGTCGCGCACGCAGGTGCCGTCGGGCGTTTCGTAATCGGTGCCGAAAATATCCATCTTGGCGCGCTGGCCCAGGGCGGTCTGGCAGGCGACCTTGATGAGATGGGTGGCCATGGGCGTCGACTGCCCGCTGCGCCCCTGCGGGTCGGCGCCCGCGACGTTGAAATAGCGCAGCACGCCATAGGTGAGGTCATGGGCGGCGGCCACGTCGGCCAGCATCCATTCGGTCATCAGCTTTGACCGGCCATAGGGCGACATGGGATGGAGCGGCGTCGTCTCCACCACCGGGGCCAGCCCGGTCATGCCATAGACGGCGGCGGTGGAGGAGAAGATGAAATGCTTGACCCCGCCCTTAACCGCGGCCTCGATCAGATTGCGCGAGGTGGCGGTGTTGTTGGCGTAATATTTGAGCGGATCGGTGACCGATTCCGGCACCACGATGGAGCCGGCGAAATGGACGATCTCGGTGATGGCGTGCTTGTCGATCAGCCTGCGCACCAGCTCGATGTCGCCGGCATTGCCGGATTCGAAAATGGCGCGCCCGTCCACGGCCCAGTCGAAGCCGGTGACGAGATTGTCCAGCACCACCACCGTCTCTCCGGCGTCGGCCAGATTGAGCACCATGTGGCTGCCGATATAGCCCGCGCCCCCGGTCACCAGCACGCTCATGGGTTAACTCCGTATTTTAAAAGCTTTATTGGGCATGATGATATTTGTCAGAGGTTGAGATAGCTTTACATCGCCTAAAAATGGAGTGAGCCTTGAAGCGCGTCAGAACAGCCGTATTCCCCGTCGCCGGCCTGGGAACCCGTTTCCTGCCCGCCACCAAGGCGCTGCCCAAGGAAATGCTGACCGTGGTCGACCGCCCGCTGATCCAATATGCGGTGGACGAGGCCCGCGAGGCCGGCATCGAGCATTTCGTCTTCGTCACCGGCCGCAACAAGGGCGTGATCGAGGATCATTTCGACCGCCAGTTCGAGCTGGAAACCACCCTCGAGGCCCGCGGCAAGACCCATGCGCTGGCCGAATTGCGCAAGGACCTGCCCTCGGCGGGGCGCACCAGCTTCACCCGCCAGCAGGAGCCTCTGGGCCTCGGCCACGCCGTCTGGTGCGCGCGCGACATCGTCGGCGACAATCCCTTTGCGCTGCTTTTGCCCGACATGCTGTTCCGCGGCCAGCCGGGCGTGCTCAAGCAGATGATGGACACCTATGAACAGACCGGCGGCAATGTGATCGCCGTCGAAGAAGTGCCGCCCGCCGACATCTCCTCCTATGGCGTGGTGGCGCGCGGCGCGGGACCGGACAACAGCTTTTCCATCACCGACATGGTGGAAAAGCCCAAGCGCGAGGACGCCCCCTCCAACCTCATCATCTCGGGCCGCTACATCCTGCAGCCGGAAATCTTCGGGCTCCTGGCCAACCAGACGCGTGGCGCCGGCGGGGAAATCCAGATCACCGACGGCATGAACGCGCTGATGAAGGACCAGGGCTTCACCGGGGTCAAATATCGCGGCCAGAGCTTCGATTGCGGCTCCAAGATCGGGTTCCTGACCGCCAATGTGGTCTATGCGCTGGACCGCGAGGACATCAAGGACGGCTTCCTCAAGGAATTGCGCAAGCTCGACCTGGAAGACCATCTCTAGCCAGTGGCCTCCTCACCCGGCGCTACGCGCCGAACTCTCCCCCAAAGGGAGAGGTGAGGAAAGCGTTCCCCCTAGCGCGATAGCGTGACGCCCATGGTGACGCGGTGGGCGTCCTGCACGCCGTTGCGGGTGCTTTCGGTATAGTCGTAGTCGTAATCGGCGGTGACGGCGGTGTGGGCGTTGAGCTTGTAGTCGGCGCCCACGCTCCAGCCATGGCCGGTTTCCGTATCCGGGCTGCCGGCGAAGCGCGCCGTGCTCCAGTCCATCGCCGCCCGCAGCGCCAGCCAGGAATTGACCGTGTAGTGAACATCGGCATTGGCGGCATGGGCGATGCGGGCCGAGCCCGCACCATTGGGCCCGGTGGGGGCAAGCGTGGTGGCAAAGCCCGCGCCGAACCGCCAGGTGGAATCGGGGGTGTAAAGGATGCGGGCGTCGTAAAGTTGGCTCGTGACCTCCTCCACTCCGGCCGCGTCGAACCGGCGCAGGCCCAGCCCGGTTGAAACCGTGGCCTCCAGCACGCCGTTCCAGCGGCCGGTGACGCCGCCGCGAAGGCTGGTATTGGTGGCATCCATGCGCAGGCCGGGCGCCGCCGGCGCCGTGTCGAAGACGTCGCGTCCCAGCTTCGCCTGGGCGAAGACTTCCAGGATCGGGGTCATCTGGTAGCCGACGCGCAGGCCGGCCTCATAGGCGGTGTAGTTCTGGTCCGAATTGTCGACCACGGCGCCGCTGTCGAGCGTGGTGGGACCATAGACGGTGCGGGACAGGCCCCCGGTCAGCCCGACATTGACCCTGCCGAAATGGCGGGTCACGCCCAGCTCGCCCCCGCCGCTGACCGTGCGCGGGGCGAGCGCGACATTGCTGGCGATGCCCGGCGTGCCGGCCAGGGCCTGGCTCACCGCCAGATTGCCCGAGGCGGCGAGGCGCGTATCCCTGTCGAGGTCGTAGCCGGCTTCCAGCCCCAGCCGCAGGCCGGTGACGCTGATCTGGCCATCGTTATTGGGACGGGTGATCTCGGCATCGGCATCGAGCCTGATGGCCGAGCGCGTGCCGACATGTTCGAGGCTAGCCCGGGGCGCCAGCTGCGTGTCGAAGCGTTCGCCGCTGCTGGTGCGGCTATAGGTGCCGCGCAGCGCCACCGACCAGTCGACGTCGAAAAAGGGATCGTAGGGCTCGCGCAGGCCGGTATCGCCGAGCGAAACCGGGGCCTCGGGATAGAGGCCGGGCAGCAGCCGCTCGTCATCGGCGTCCCCGGCCAGCGCCGGGGCGGCAAGGCAAAGCGCCTGGAGCGCCACCGCCCCCGCCAGAATATGCCGCCAAGCCTGGGACAAAACCTGCTCCGCCGAACCCATGGACATGCGGCGCCGCAGGGCGCCCGATGATGCGCCAATCCTTTCAGCTTATGGTTAAGGAACCCTTTTTGGCCCGGCCCGGCTCACTCGGTTCCGGCCGCTTCCACCCGCAGCACCGCGCCATCGGCCCCCACGACCCGCACCCTTTGCCCCGCCGGCAGGTCGGGCCCGGAAATGCGCCAGATGGTGTCGCCCAGCGCCAGCCGGCCCACGCCCTGGGCGATGGGCTGGTCGAGCACGCCCTCGCGGCCCACCATCTGGGCCATGCGGCGGTTGAGCAGCGGCCTGTCGGTGGCGTCGGGCCGATGGCGGGCAAAGCGCACCCAGAGGCTGATGGAGACCAGCGACAGCGCCCCGAAGATGAGCCACAGCCAAGGCCAGTCGATCGGCTGCACGAAGGCGATGAGCCCGGTGCAGATGCCGGCAATGCCCATCCAGAGCAGGAACCCGCCGGGCACCACCAGCTCCAGCGCCAGCAGCACCAGGCCCGCCACGATCCAGGCCCAGGGGCCGATGCTGGCAATGAGCGCGATGAGTTGCATGACGGGTCAGCCCTGTCCGCTGCTGGGCACCCGGCCCGAACGCGGCGGCACGGCGCCGGCCCCGAAGGTTTCGCGGGCGATTTCGGCGATGCCGCCGATGGAGCCGATGACGCTGGCCGCTTCCACCGGCAGCATCAGCACCTTCTGGTTGGGCGAGGTCGCCAGCCCTTCCAGCGCCTTGATGTAGTTGTTGGCGACGAAATAATTGATGGCCTGCACATTGCCCGCCGAGATGGCCTCGGACACCAGCCTGGTGGCTTGCGCCTCGGCCTCGGCGGCGCGCTCGCGCGCCTCGGCGTCGCGGAAGGCGGCTTCCTTGCGGCCCTCGGCTTCGAGCACCTGCGCCTGCTTTTCGCCCTCTGCCTTGAGGATGGCGGCCTGCCGGCGGCCTTCGGCTTCCAGGATGGTGGCGCGCTTTTCGCGCTCGGCCTTCATCTGCCGGCCCATCGATTCCACCAGGTCCTTGGGCGGGTCGATGTCCTTGATCTCGATGCGGGTGATCTTGACGCCCCAGGGCGCGACGGCGGTATCGACCACGCGCAGCACCCTATCGTTGATCTCGTCGCGGTGGCTGAGCAGTTCGTCGAGGTCCATCGAGCCCATGACCGAGCGAATATTGGTCATGGTGAGGTTGAGGATGGCGTTTTCCAGATGCGCCACCTCATAGGCCGCCGAGGCGGCATCCATGATCTGGTAGAAGGTGACGCCATTGGCGGTGACCGTGGCGTTATCGCGGGTGATGACCTCCTGGTGCGGCACGTCGAGCACCTGCTCCATGACGTTCAGCTTCCTGCCGATGGTGTCGATAAACGGCACGATGAGGTTGAGGCCGGGCTTGAGCGTGCGGGTATATTTGCCGAAGCGCTCTATGGTGAAATTATAGCCCTGCGGCACCGTCTTGGCGCCGGCGAACAGCACCAGCAGCGCCAGAACGCCGATCCCGATCAGCGTGACGCTGAACCCGTCGAGCCCGAAACTGTCCAACATTTTTCTATTCCGATTCTGTTTGCCCGCTTCCGAGCCGAACAATAGGGAGCGGCCCGGCGGCGCGCAACGGCGCCGATCAGGGCATGGGCACGTTGATGCGCCGGTCTATGGTCAGGGTTATGGCGATGACCACGAAGGCGAAGATGACCATGCCCAGGGCGATGAGATGCGCCTCGCCCCATTGCAGGCGCTCGACATAATCGTAGAGCGCGATGGCGATGACCTTTGTCTGGCCGGGAATATTGCCCCCGATCATCAGCACCACGCCAAATTCGCCCACCGTATGGGCGAAGGTCATCACCGCACCGGTGATGTAGCCGGGGCGGGCCAGCGGCAATGCCACGCGCCAAAAGCGCTGCCAGTCCGACGCCCCCAGGCTCGAGGCCACCTCCAGCGCGTCATTGCCGATGGCGGCGAAACCATTGCGCAGCGGCTGCACCATGAAGGGCAGCGAATAAAAGAACGAGCCGATAACGAGGCCGGTGAAGGAGAAGGCCAGGGTGCGCCCGCCCCAGAACGAGGCGATCCAGCCGCCCGGCCCGCCGGGGCCGAGCGCGATGAGCAGGTAAAAGCCCAGCACCGTGGGCGGCAGCACCAGCGGCATGGAGACCACCGCCCCCACCATTTCACGGAAGCGGCTCTTGCTGCGCGCCAGCCACCAGGCGATGGGCGTGCCGGCCAGCAAAAGGATCAGCGTGTTGATCGCGGCCAGTGCCAGCGTCAGGCTGACGGGGGGCCAGATCTCCTCGAGCCGCATCGGCCTTGCCCGTTATTCGACGACGTAACCGGCCGCTTCGATGAGCGCCACGGCCTTGTCGCTGCGCAGGAAATCGACATAGGCCTGCGCGGCCGGATTGGCCTCGCCGGTCTTGAGCAGCACCGCATCCTGCCGGATGGGCTCGAAAAGGTCGCCCGGCACGATCCACACGCCGGACTTGCCCACCACCTGGCTGGCGGCGACGAAACCGAGCTCGGCATTGCCGCTTTCAACGAATTGCAGCGTCTGCGAGATGTTCTCGCCCGTCACCAGCTTGGGCGTGACGGCATCGACCAGACCCAATGCGGTGAGGGTTTCGACCGCCGCGCGGCCATAGGGCGCGGTCTCGGGATCGGCGATGGCGAGCTTTTCGAAAGCCCCGCCCTCGAGCACCGCCTCGCCATCGGCCAGGTCCAGCGAAGTGCTGTAAAGCGCAAGCGCACCAATGGCATAGGTGAAGACCGAGCCCTCGACGCCCAGCCCCTCGGCCACGGCCCTGGCGGGGCGCTCGTCATCGGCGGCCAGCAATATCTCGAAGGGCGCGCCCTGGCTGATCTGGGTATAGAGCTGGCCGGTGGCGCCGAAGCTATAGACCACGTCATGGCCGGTCTCGGCCTTGAATATGGGTGCCAGATCCTCGGCCACCCTGGTGAAATTGGCCGCCACCGCGACACTGACCTGCCCGGCCTGGGCGGTGGACGCCATGAGCACCAAAAGCAGGGCCCCCAGCACGACGCGCTTCATCGTCAACTCCGATATGTTTTCAAAACCATATCGGTTGTGGCAAAGCCCGGGGGGCGGCGCAAGCGATATTTCCCTCAGGAGAGATCGAATTTTTTCCGCAGGAACGCGACGTCATCGGCAATGGCCGAACCGGTGGCCGCCTGCATGGCGCGGTAGCGCGCCAGCACCAGCCGGCCCGCCTCGCTGAGATGCGCGCCGCCCTGTTCGGCCCCGCCGCGGCTGGAGATCACCAGCGCCACGCCGAACCCCTGGTTGAGCGCCTGCACCAACCCCCAGGCGCGCTTGTAGCTCATGCCCATGGCCTTGCCGGCGGCGGAAATGGAGCCGGTCTCCTCGATCAGCTCCATCAGATCGGCGCGGCCGGGGCCGATATAGGCGGTGTCCCCCAGCACGATCCTGAGGTGCCCCAACCCGTCCTCCGGCACCCCGGCCATGGCCGTCAGCCGCGCAGGGCGCTGGCCTCGCGCGCCAGCGTCTCGATGCGCGACCAGTCACCCGCCTCGATGGCGTCGGCCGGCATGATCCAGCTGCCGCCCACGCAGATGACGTTGGAGAGGGCAAGATAGGTCCTGGCCTTGGCCGCGTCGATGCCACCGGTGGGGCAGAAGGTGATGTCGGCCAGGGGCGAGGCGAAGGCCTTGAGCACCGGCGCGCCGCCATTGGCCTCGGCGGGGAAGAATTTGAGGAAGCTGTAGCCGCGCTCGGCCGCCGTCATCGCCTCGCTGGGCGTGGCGATGCCGGGCAGGAGGGGAATGCCGATATCGTCGGCGGCGTCCAGAATACGCGGGGAAATGCCCGGCGACACCATGAAGCGGCAGCCGGCATCGACCGACTGCTTCATGTGCTGGGGCGTGCGCACCGTGCCCGAGCCGACAATGGCACCGGAAACCTTGCTCATCTCCTCCATCACCCGGATCGCATTGGGGGTGCGCAGCGTCACCTCCAGAATGGGCAATCCACCGGCCACCAGCGCCTCGGCCAGGGGCCTGGCCTTGGCGACATCGTCCAGGATGATGACCGGCACCACCGGGGCAAGCGAGAGAATGGAGCGGATGGCGGCGGCGTCTTGCGGCATGGTGTGTCCTCCTGGGAAGCGTTGCGGCAAGGGTTAGGGCGCATCCCCCAAGACCGCAACCCCGTTCGTGGCGGGGGCGGATGAAATTCCCCTGCCCCAGTATAGCGCCGCGCCGCGAAGGCGGGGATTTGCGCTCAGGCGCCGGACAGGAAGATATGGGTCCGGTGAAAGGCCAGCGCCTCCGGATCGGGCCGGGCCACCGGACTCTCCGGCACGGCCAGCCGCCCGATGGGCGAAAGCCTCTCCAGCAGCTCGGGATCGATGCGGCTCAGATCGGCCAGCAGCTCCAGCCCCGGCCCCACCGCCAAATGGCCGCGGCGAAAGGCATCGGCGGCGGCGGGCGACAGGCACAGGAAATTGTGCACATGCAGCGCCCCGCCCGCGGCCAGCGGGCGGATGGCGACGATCTCGACATCGTCTCGCAGCAGGTTCCCGGAGGGCTCGAAACGCTCGCCGGTCATGGCGCAGGCATGGCCGTAATGACTTGTTATGCTGGCATAAAGAGCCCGCAGCACCTCGAAGGACAGCGCCGCTTCCGGCGCCGGCTCGAACGCGGCAGCGGCTTCGCGCAGGAACTTTTCCCAATAGAGCGGATGACCCGGATCATCCTCGCCCGGCCCCATGCCGACGCCTCCCGCGCTGGAATTGGGAAAAAGACTAAGCGGGTTTTTCCCGATGTCAAATTCGGGAGGCTGGAATGGTGTCAGGCGTACCAATACTTACCCTAACTCTTAATGTAATACATTAAATTTGGGACAAGTTTTGGGACAACCTCTCCATAGAAACCTGACGACCCAGGTTGCCCTTCGGTCATGCGGGCCCAGGACGTCACCGACACGCTGGACATGGCACTGGCATCATCAGGCTGTGATCGGGCTAATGTTCAGCACCGGCCGCGCCTGCTCAGTGACAATGGGCCCAGTTACATCGCCCAGGAACTGGCCGACTATATCACCGCCAATGGCATGAATCATGTGCGCGGCGCGCCAATGCATCCCCCGACACAGGGTAAGATCGAGCGCTGGCATCAGACGCTCAAGAACCGCATCCTGCTCGAAAACCACTTCCTGCCCGGTGACCTCGAAAGCCAGATCGAGGCCTTCATCGAACACTGCAATCATCGGCGCTACCACGAGAGCCTCGACAATGTGCCACCCGCCGACGCCTACTTCGGCAGGGCCGCTACCATCATCGAACACCGGGAAAGGATCAAACGCCAGACCATCCAACATCGGCGCTTGCGCCACGCAGGCCTCGCCGAATAACATCAACCCAATGACGAGCAGAACTCTCCGCTAATCGAAACACCGGTCTGGGCCAAAGCATCTGACGACGGACACGACGCGCTGCTGCTGCCCACCCGACATGCGCCGAGGATAGCGCTCGCCATAGGCGCTCAGCCCGACGAGATCGAGCACCTTCAGCACCCGCTCGGCGCGCGACACGCCGCGCACTTCCAGCCCATAGGATATGTTCTGCGCCGCGATCAGGTCTTTCCCCTCCAGCCGGATGCTTCCGGCCGATGGATCACAAATCCCCCGAGCATCTGCAATGTGGTGGTTTTGCCGCAACCCGATGGACCCAGGAGGGAGACGAACTCCCCCTCCTGCACGCTCAGGGCAAACCTGTCGACCACCGTCACCTTGTTATAGGCTTTGGTCAGGCCGTCGATTTCCAGGAATGATGCCGATGGCGTATTTTCAGCTTTCGTCACCGACGACACTCCTTGCCGGCCTCGGAACTCAACGCTCGATTTCACGAACCCAGCGACGATCCCAATCTTCGCGATTGGCATTGACGACGTTCCAGTCGACGACTTCGAGGCTGGAAACCTGTTCCGGACCATAGGGAATGCCCTTGGCTTCCTCGGTGGACAATTTAGCCAGCTCGTTCACGGGGAAAACCCAGGCCCTTGGCAAGAATTTCCTGCACGCCGGGCGATACCAGATAATTGATGAAGGCCTGTGCTTCCGGCTTGGGCGAAGCGGTGTTCACCGCACAGACGTCATTGCTGATGACCATGGCCCCTTCGCTCGGATATCGCGGCAATTTCTTGCGCAGAGCGATGACTCTTTCTAACCTGCCAAAGCTGAGGACGTAACCCCGGACGAGGTTGCCGGCTGGTCGCTTTTGGAATAGTCGAGGGACACGTTTTTTCTCAACGCCGAGTGGATCCAACTTGAAAATCCTCGTGACAGGCCATGCGGGCTTCATTGGTTTTCACCTTGTCAAGCGCTTGCTGGAGCGTGGCGACGAGGTCGTCGGTCTTGACGCTGTCAATGACTATTACGACGTCGGCATCAAGGAAGCGCGGCTATCCATTCTTGAGGACATGGCGACACGAGGGGCGAACGGCCGGTATAATTCCATTCGCGCCAACCTTGCGGACCGGAATGCCGTTGATGCCTGCTTTGCGGAAAATACATTCGACCGGGTGATCCACTTGGCCGCTCAGGCGGGCGTACGCTACAGCCTGGAAAACCCGCATGCTTACGTTGAAAGCAATATCATTGCCTTTACCAATGTGCTGGAGGCTTGCCGTCACAATCGTGTCGCGCACCTAACCTATGCGAGCACGTCGTCGGTCTATGGCGCCAATACGGCAATGCCCTTCTCCGAGCACAAGGGCGTCGATCATCCTCTGCAATTCTACGCGGCGACCAAACGCGCCAATGAACTTATGGCGCACAGCTACAGCCATCTGTTTAACTTACCCACCACGGGACTGCGGTTCTTCACGGTCTATGGGCCGTGGGGACGTCCTGACATGGCCCTGTTCCTGTTCACCAAGAAGATCATTGCGGGCGAGCCCATCCAGGTCTTCAATAACGGCAATCACACCCGCGATTTTACCTTCGTGTCGGACATTGTCGAAGGCATTATTCGGGCAAGCGATCAAATATCCACGCCAAATCCTTCCTGGAACAGCAATGAACCAGATCCGGCAACCAGCAACGCACCGTTCCGACTCTTCAACATCGGCAACAACAATCCGGTGACGCTGATCGAATATATCGAGGCGGTAGAAGATATTCTGGGCAAGAAGGCCATCCGCGAATATCTGCCGCTGCAACCTGGAGACGTTCCGTCGACATTCGCGAATGTTGATGAACTTGTGCGGGCTGTCGGCTATAAGCCCGCCACGTCAGTGCGGGACGGTGTCGCCGCATTCGTCAGCTGGTATCGGGACTATTACAAGGTCTAGGGATGACGCAGACTTCGAGGCTCAACATCGCCGTTATCGGCCTGGGATATGTCGGGCTACCGCTCGCTGTGGAATTTGGCAAAAAGCGCCCCGTGGTCGGCTTCGACATCAATGAAAAGCGGATCGCTGAGCTGCGCGCGGGTGTCGACGTGACAGGCGAAGCCAGCGCCGAGGATTTGGCTGCGGCCACGCATGTCACCTATGTGACCGACATCGACAAACTGCGCGACTGCAATACATATATCGTCACAGTGCCGACGCCCATCGACGGATACAAACGTCCGGACTTGACGCCTCTGATCAAGGCCAGCGAGACGGTAGGCAGGGTGCTGAAGCGTGGCGATATCGTGATTTATGAGTCGACCGTCTATCCCGGCGCCACCGAGGAAGACTGCGTGCCCGTGCTGGAACAGTTTTCCGGGCTCAAGTTCAACGTTGACTTTTATGTCGGCTATTCGCCCGAGCGCATCAATCCGGGCGACAAGTCCCACCGCCTGCCGACCATCAAGAAGATAACCTCCGGCTCGACGCCCGAGATCGCTGAGTTGATCGATCACCTCTACAATGAGGTGGTGACGGCAGGCACGCACAAGGCAGCGTCGATCCGTGTCGCAGAGGCGGCCAAGGTCATCGAGAATACTCAGCGTGATCTTAATATCGCCCTGGTGAACGAGCTTGCCGTCATCTTCAACAAGATGAATATCGATACCGAAGCCGTGCTGCTGGCCGCAGGGACCAAATGGAACTTCCTGCCGTTCCGGCCGGGTCTCGTCGGCGGTCATTGCATCGGCGTCGATCCCTATTACCTGACGCACAAGGCGCAGGCGATTGGCTACCATCCCGAGATCATCCTCGCCGGGCGCCGCCTCAACGATTCCATGGGCCCCTATGTGGTGTCGCAACTGGTCAAGGCCATGACGCGCAAGCGCATTCAGGTCGATGGCGCGCGCGTGCTGGTTATGGGCCTAGCGTTCAAAGAAGACTGCCCGGACCTGCGCAATACGCGCGTGGTCGATATCGTAACGGAACTGAGCGACTACAATATCGCGGTGGACGTCTACGATCCATGGGCCAATCCTGCCGAAGCCAAGCATGAATATGGCATCGTGCCCGTGAAAAAACCGGAAGCGGGCGCTTATGACGCCGTGGTGCTGGCAGTGGGACACCGGCAGTTTCGCGAGATGGGTGCCGAGGCTATTGCGGCGCTGGGCAAGCCCAATTATGTCCTCTATGACCTGAAATATCTGCTGCCGGCCGACAAGTCGGATCTTCGGCTCTAGCCGGCGAAGGGAGATCTTCATGTGGACGCCAATCCGGGATCGCGCGATCCGCATCGCAGTCGTAGGCTGCGGACGTATCTCCAAGAACCATTTTGGCGCCATCGAGCGCCATGCCATCGACCTTGAACTGGTCGGGGTCTGCGATATCGATGCCGAACGCGCGCGCCAGCATGGCGAGCAGTATAAAGTCCCAAGCTTCCGCGAGCTCAGGTCGATGCTCGAAGAGGTCAAGCCCGACGTTCTGGCCGTGTGCACGCCTTCGGGTCTTCATCCCGAACAGACCGCGCTGGCTGCGCAGATGGGCGTCAATGTCATCACCGAGAAGCCGATGGCGACGCGCTGGCAGGAAGGCCTGCGCATGGTGCGCGCCTGCGACGAGGCGGGCGTACGGCTGTTCGTGGTCAAGCAGAACCGTCGCAACACTACCTTGCAGATGCTGAAGCGCGCCGTGGAGGAGCGGCGTTTTGGCCGCATCTTCATGGTCAATATCAATGTCTTCTGGACCCGCCCGCAGGACTATTACGACAGCGCCAAGTGGCGCGGCACCTGGGAGCTGGATGGCGGCGCCTTCATGAACCAGGCCTCGCATTATGTCGACCTGATCGACTGGTTGATCGGCCCGGTGGCGGACGTGCAGGCGATGACCGCGACCCTCGATCGCGACATCGAGGTCGAGGACACAGGCGTGCTCAACATCCGCTGGCGCTCCGGGGCCTTGGGTTCGATGAGCGTGACCATGCTGACCTATCCCAAAAATTACGAAGGCAGCATCACCATCATCGGCGAAAAGGGCACTGTGCGCGTCGGTGGCGTCGCGGTCAACGATATCCAGACCTGGGACTTCTCCGACAGCCGCGACTATGACGCCCATATCGCCGATGCCAATTACGAGACCACCTCGGTCTATGGCTTTGGCCATCCGCTGTTCTACAAGAATGTAGTCGATGCCCTGCACGGCGAGGCCGAGGCCGAGACCGATGGGCGCGAGGGGCTAAAATCCCTCGAGGTGCTGATCGCCGCCTATCGTTCGGCGCGCGACGGACGCACGGTCAGCCTGCCGCTGGAATACTGATCCATGAGCATCCATCCCAGCGCGATTGTCGATGAGGGCGCCACGCTTGGCGAAGGCACACGCGTCTGGCACTGGGTGCATGTCAGCGCCGGCGCGGTCATCGGCGAGCGTTGTTCGCTGGGACAGGGGGTGTTCGTCGGCAATGACGTGGTGATCGGCAACAACGTCAAGATACAGAACAATGTCAGCGTCTATGATGCCGTGACGCTGGAAGACGACGTCTTCTGCGGTCCATCCATGGTCTTCACCAATGTGCTCAATCCGCGCTCGGCGGTGGTGCGCAAGGCCGAATATCGGCGTACGCTGGTGCGGCAGGGCGCAACCATCGGCGCCAATGCCACCGTGGTCTGTGGCACGACCATCGGCCGCTTCGCCTTCATCGGCGCCGGCGCGGTGGTCAATCGCGACGTGCGCGATCATGCGGTGATGGTGGGCGTGCCGGCCCGCCAGATCGGCTGGATGAGCGAATATGGCGAACGGCTCGACCTGCCGCTAAGCGGTCAAGCCACGACCACCTGCCCGCATACGGGGCAAACCTATGTTCTCGAAGGCGAGCGCTGCTTTGTCGGAACCTGATATTCCCTTTATCGACCTCAAGACCCAGTACGGGGCTATTCGAGACGACGTGCAGGCGCGCATCGACGCAGTGCTCGAACATGGCCAATATATCATGGGGCCCGAAGTACGCGAGTTGGAGAGCGCGCTCGAGGCCTGGTCCGGCTCGGCCCATTGCATCACCGTGTCGAGCGGCACCGAGGCGCTGCTGATCGCGCTGATGGCACTCGACATCAAGCCGGGCGACGAGGTCATTACATCGCCTTTCACCTTCGCGTCGACGGCAGAGGTCATCATCCTGGCTGGCGCCGTGCCGGTCTTCGTCGATATCGATCTGGCCACCTGCAATATCGACCCGTCGCGCATCGCGGCCGCCATCACTCCGCGCACCCGCGCCATCATGCCTGTCTCGCTCTATGGCCAGGCAGCGCAGATGGACGAGATCAATGCCATTGCGGCGGCCCATGGCCTGTCGGTCATCGAGGATGCGGCGCAGAGCTTTGGCGCCACTTATAAGGGCCGCAAGAGCGGGGCACTCTCCACCTTCGGCTGCGTCAGCTTCTTTCCATCCAAGCCACTGGGTTGTTATGGCGATGGCGGCGCGATGTTCACCGACGACGCCGCTCTGGCCCAGGCGGCACGGGAAATCCGCGTGCATGGCCAGTCGCGCCGCTATTATCACACGCGCATCGGCGTCGGCGGGCGCATGGATACGATCCAGTGCGCAGTAGTCCTGGCCAAGCTCCAGCGCTTCGACTGGGAAATCGAGCAGCGCCTCGAAATCGGCGCGCGCTACAATGAAATGTTCGATGCCGCCGGCATTGCGCGCATCCAGCAACTGGACGGTCACAGCAGCGTCTTCGCCCAGTATACGGTCCGCGTGCAGCGGCGCGACGAAGTGGTGGCCAAGCTCAAGGCGCGGGGCATTCCCACCGCCGTCCACTATCCGATAGCGCTCAACCGCCAGCCCGCCTATCTGCCCTACGCCAAGGGCGAGCCGACGCCGCTGGCCGACCAAGCGGGAGCGGAGGTGATGAGCCTGCCGATGCACCCACATCTTGACCTCCAGACGCAGCGTCGAATCGTTGATGCGCTGGTTGCCTCCTGCGCATGACCCAACCCGACTTCTTGATCATCGGCGCGGGTATCGTCGGGCTCTCCATTGCCCGCGAACTCAAGCGGCGCCAGCCTTCGGCCGAAGTCGTGGTGCTGGAAAAGGAGCCGGTGCCGGGGCGCCATTCCAGCGGACGCAACAGTGGCGTGCTCCATTCGGGCATCTATTATTCAGAAAATTCGCTCAAGGCGCGTGTGTGCAGGCAAGGCGCGGTGGAAATGGCGGAGTTCTGCACCTCGCGTGGCCTGCCACTGCAGCGGCTGGGCAAGATTCTGGTTCCGGTCAGCGAGGCCGACGGGCCCCAGCTTGATCTGCTTGAGCGCCGAGCCGCCGCAAATGGCGTCACCGCCGAGCGGCTCGACCACGCCAGCCTCAAGGCGCTCGAGCCAGAGGCGCGCTCTGCAACCGGGGAAGCTCTATTCGTGCCTTCCACGGCGGTCGGCGATTCCGCGGCCGTCATGGCGCAAATGGTTGTCGAGGCGGGTCAGGAGGGTATTTCCATCTTGACCAATGCGAGGATCGGCGAGGTCGATGCTGTGCAGCGACGCCTGGTTCTCGGTGACGGTACCCGTTTCGATTATGGTCACGTGGTGAATGCGGCAGGGCTCCACGCCGATTCTGTCGCGCATCGTTTCGGGGTGGGCAAGAATCTGACCCTTTTGCCGTTCAAGGGCCTCTACTGGAAGCTCGATCCTGCCGCCGGTTTCGACATCCGCCACCTGATCTATCCGGTACCGGACCTGCGCGTGCCGTTCCTGGGCGTCCACACCACGACGTCGACCGATGGCACGATCTATCTTGGGCCCACTGCGGTGCCGGCTTTCGGGCGGGAGAATTATCGCTGGCTCGAAGACGTCTCGGCAGCCGACCTGCCGCGCATTCTGGGCCTGCTGGGCCGGCAATTCCTCACCAATAGCGAGGGCTTCCGGCGTCTGGCCCTGTTGGAGGGGCCGCGCTACTTTAAGACATTTTTCGCCAAGGCTGCTCGGGCGCTATTGCCGCGGCTGCGCCCTGAACACCTGTTGCCAACCAGCAAGGTTGGCATAAGGGCGCAGATGTTCGACCGTGAAACGGGCAGACTTGTCACCGATTTTCTTGTAGAGAGCGAAGAAAATTCGACTCACGTGCTCAATGCCATCAGTCCGGCCTGGACCAGCGCATTTCCCTTCGCACGGTATGTTGTCGACGATTACATCGAGAAAAAGGGCAGTTAGAGATGGACGTGCGCGGCAAGAAATTCGTGGTCATCGGTGGCGCGGGGCTCATCGGCTCGCACACGATCGACAAGCTGCTCCTGGACGATGTCGGCCAAGTGGTCATCTATGACAATTTCGTGCGCGGCACCACCGAGAACCTGGCCAATGCGCTGCGCGATCCGCGAGTCAAGATCAACGAGATCGGCGGCGATATCACTCAGACCGACATTCTCGAAAACGCGCTGGAAGGCGCCGATGGCGTGTTCCACCTGGCCGCGCTCTGGCTTCTGCAGTGCCATGAGTTTCCGCGCAGCGCCTTCGATGTCAACGTGCGCGGCACGTTCAACGTCATGGAGGCCTGCGTCAAGAAGGGCATTAAGCGCCTGGTCTGGTCCTCGTCCGCCTCAGTCTATGGCGATGCGGTCACCGAGCCGATGGAGGAAGACCATCCCTTCAACAACAAGAACTTCTATGGCGCCACTAAAATCGCCGGCGAAGCCATGATGCGCGCCTTCCACCATCGTTATGGTCTCGACTATGTCGGCTTGCGCTACATGAACGTCTATGGTCCGCGCCAGGACTATCACGGCGCCTATATCGCGGTGATCATGAAGATGCTCGACGCCATCGATCGCGGCGAAAGCCCGACCATCCTGGGCGACGGCAGTGAGGCCTTCGACTTCATCGCGGTGGAAGATTGCGGCGCGGCCAATGTCTGCGCCATGAAGGCCGACATTTCCGATCGCTTCTACAACGTGGGCACCGGCAAGCGCACTTCGCTCAAGGAACTAGCCGAAAAGCTGATCGTGCTTACCGGCTCCGACAAGCCCATCAGCTACGCCCCGCGCAGCCAGGCCACGCTTGTGCGCAATCGCATCGGTTCGCCCAAGCGCGCCAGCCAGGAAATCGGCTTCACCGCAAGCATCGACCTCGACGACGGCCTGCGCCGCCTCATCGACTGGCGCGCCGGCCACAAGGCCGAAGTCGAAACGCGCCGCCGCGCCGCTGGTCTTTAAGGAAAAGCCATGTCCAACCCGATCCAGATTTCGCTGCCCAGCACGGGCGAAGAGGAATGGCAGGCCGTCCGAGAGCCGCTGATGAGCGGCTGGCTGACCCAGGGGCCCAAGGTCGCCGCCTTTGAGAAGGCGTTCGCCGCCCGCCATAAGGTCAGCCATGCACTCGCCAGCAGCAACTGCACCACGGGGTTGCACCTGATCCTCGCGGGGCTGGGCATCGGCCCGGGCGACGAGGTCATCGTGCCCGCCTTCACCTGGGTGGCGACGGCCAACGTCGTGCTCTACTGCGGCGCCACCCCGGTATTTGCCGATGTCGATCGCCATACCAACAATATCTCACCCGAGGACATCGCCCGCCAGATCACGCCACGCACCAAGGCGGTTATCGTGGTGCACCTGTTCGGGCTCTGCGCCGACATGGACACGATACGCGCAGTGGTACCCGAGGGCGTCGCCATCGTCGAGGACGCGGCCTGCGCCGCGGGCGCAAGCTACAAGGGCGTCCATGCTGGCGGGCTGGGCACTGCGGCCGCCTTCTCCTTCCATCCGCGCAAGTCGATCACGACCGGCGAGGGCGGCATGGTCACGACCAACGATGCAGCGTTGGCCGAAACCATCGACATGCTGCGCAATCACGGCGCCTCGGTGTCCGAAGAGCAGCGCCATAAGGGCCCGCGCCCCTACTTGCTGCCCGAGTTCAACCTGCTCGGCTTCAACTATCGCATGACGGACCTGCAAGGCGCCGTTGGCGTCGTGCAGCTTTCCAAGCTCGACGCCTTCATCGCCGAGCGGCAGAAATGGGCCGAATATTATCGCGAACGCCTCGCCGATCTGGACTGGCTCTCCATGCCTGTCTTTCCCAATTCAGGCACTCATGCCTGGCAGGCCTTTGTGACCTATGTCGATCCCGACAAAGCCCCGATGCCACGCAATGTCATAATGGAAAAACTCAAGGACGCCGGCATTGCCACGCGTCCGGGCACCCATGCCGTGCATATGCTGGCCTTCTACCGCGACCGCTACGGCATTAAGCCGGAGGATTTCCCCGGCGCGCGCGACTGCGATGCCAATACCATGGCCATTCCGCTGCATAACCGCATGGTTGCGGCCGACTATGACCGGGTGATCGACGCATTGCGGGCGATGTGATCTGGCGTGGCGGACGGGATTCACCTTTTGCCGCGAGGCATCGGCAGCGCTGAGCTGGCCCGTATGATCGATCTCGAGCATGTGGGCGAAGACCGCATGATCACCGGCATTGCTGGCGCCGACAAGGCGGGACCGGGCGTCTTGACGTTCGGACGGCCGGGGCACGGTGACCGGGGCGCTGCCGTCTGGATCGGCCCCGCGGATGCAAACCCTGGCACCGTATTGGTTAGCGCCAATCCTCGCCTCGACTTCATCCGCGCTCTTCATGTGCTGCGGGCGTCGGGCAACTGGCCCGAGGTAGCGCCGGCAACGGTCCACCCGGCCGCAAGGGTACACCCCTCTGCGGTGGTGGAGGCGGGTGCTCAGATCAGTGCCGATTGCAGCATCGGTCCAAATGCGGTTATCGCCGCGGGGGCGAGCCTTGGGGACGGCGTCGTGGTAGGCGCGGGGACGGTGATCGGGCACCCTGGCTTCGGATATGCCCGGCTCGCCGATGGCCGGCCGCTGCATTTTCCCCATCTTGGGCGTATTCACCTGGCCAGCGGCGTTGTCATCGGCAATCTGTGCTCGTTGTCGCGCGGCACGCTCGACGACACGATCATCGGCGCGAATGTAAAAATGGACGATGGAGTGTATATCGCCCATAACGTGTCGATTGGCGCGAACACGCTCATCATGTCGGGTGTAAGACTGAATGGACGTGTCCAGATCGGCAATAGCTGCTGGCTGGGTACAGGCGCCATGGTGCGCGAAGGCGTAACGGTGGGAAACCGGGCGACGGTCGGCATGGGGGCGGTCGTGGTCAAGCCGGTCCCGGACGACGTTGTGCAGGCCGGCAATCCAGCCCGGATATTGGAGTAGGCGCAACCATGTGCGGGATAACCGGATTCATCAATCTCGACGGTGAGCCTGCCTCGCCGCGCCTGTTGCGCGCGATGACCGACGCGATTGCCCATCGCGGCCCCGACGGGGAGGGGCAATGGTGCGAAGGCGGCGTCGGCATCGGCCATCGCCGGCTGGCCATCATCGACCTTTCGCCCGGCGGCCACCAGCCCATGCTCAGCCAAGACCAGCGCTATGTGCTGACCTATAATGGCGAACTCTACAATTATCAGGAGTTGCGAGCCGAGCTCGAGACGCGCGGGCACCGCTTCCATTCGAGCAGCGATACCGAAGTGCTGCTTGCGGCGCTGGTCGCCTGGGGCACGGCGGCGCTGACGCGATTCAACGGCATGTTCGCCTTTGCCTTGTGGGACCGGCAGGAAAAGCGCCTGACGCTGGCGCGCGACCGCTATGGCATCAAGCCGCTCTACTACCTGCGGCAGGGCAATCGCTTTGCCTTCGGTTCGGAGCAGAAGGCCATCCTTGCCAATCCGGGCTTCCAGCGCCGGCTCGACAAGCCGGCCCTGCTTGAATATTTCACCTTCCAGAACTTCTTTACCGATCGCACGCTGGTGGAAGGCCTGCGCATACTGCCGGCCGGCAGCTATGCCGTGCTGGACCTGGCGCGCCCTGATGCCGGTGTCCAGATCACCCAATATTGGGATTACCACTTCCGCGAGCCAGATGCCCCGGTCGATGCGCGCGAATATCGCGAGGAGCTCGACCGCCTGTTCCAGCAGGCCGTCAATCGCCAGTTGGTGGCCGATGTCGAGCTAGGGTCCTATCTTAGCGGGGGCATGGATTCGGGATCGATCACCGCCATTGCGGCGCGCTCGGTGCCCGACCTCAAGACTTTCACCTGCGGGTTCGATCTGAGCTCCGCCTCGGGTATCGAGCTGTCGTTCGACGAGCGCACCAAGGCGGAGGCCATGTCGGCCCGCTTCAAGACCGAGCATTACGAAATGGTGCTCAAGGCCGGTGACATGGAACGGGCCATGAGCAAGCTGGCCTTCCATCTCGAAGAGCCGCGCGTCGGGCAGAGCTACCCCAATTTCTATGCCGCCAAGCTGGCCAGCAAGTTCGTCAAGGTGGTGATGTCGGGCGCGGGCGGCGACGAGTTGTTTGGAGGCTATCCCTGGCGCTACTACCGCGCGGCGGTCAGCGACAATTTCGAGCACTATATCGACCAGTATTATGTGTTCTGGCAGCGCCTGCTCGACAACAAGAGCCTGCGCCGCCTATTCGCGCCAATCTGGGATGACGTCAAGGACGTGTGGACGCGCGACATTTTTCGCGACGTGTTCAAGCATCACCAGAACGAGCTGAACCGGCCAGAGGACTATATCAACCACTCGCTCTATTTCGAAGCCAAGACCTTCCTGCATGGCCTGCTGGTCGTCGAGGACAAGCTGTCCATGGCGCACGGGCTGGAATCGCGCGTCCCTTTCCTCGACAACGACCTCGTCGATTTCGCCATGGCCTGCCCGGTGGGGCTCAAGCTCAACAATCTGGCCGAAGTGATCCGCATCAACGAGAACGAGCCGGGCAACAAGCAGGCGCTGCATTTCCAGAAGACCAGCGACGGCAAGCAGATCCTGCGCGACATGATGCGCGCCTATATCCCCGCCGACATTGCCGATGGGGTCAAACAGGGCTTCTCGGCACCTGACGCCTCCTGGTTCAAGGGTGAGAGCATCGACTATGTGCGCCGCGTTCTGATGGAAGGATCCCCACGCATCTATGGCGTCACCGATGGCGTGGTGTTGCGCGAACTGGTCAACGAGCATCTCTCCGGTGCACAAAACCGGAGGCTCTTGATTTGGTCGTTGCTGAATGTGGAGAGCCATTTTGCCAACGACTTCGGAGACACCCTCAAATGAAGGTGTTGTTCGTTGGCGCCTCGGGCTTTGGCCTGCGTTGCGTCACCGCCATGACCGAAATCGATTCGATCAAGGTCGTCGGTACCATAACGAACAAGCGTGAGTTCACGATTTCCTATGCGCCCGGCGGTGTAACGAACGTCCTTCATGCCGATGTCCAAGCGTTTTGCGAACAGCGCCAAATAGCCTGCTACGTAATGCAACGGAACATGTCCGAACCGGGTCTATCTGCATTCGTCCGGCAGTGTGCGCCTGATCTCATGGTGGTGGTGGGCTGGTACCACATGGTCCCAAAGTCACTGCGCGCTATTGTTCCAGCGATCGGGCTGCATGCTTCGCTGCTGCCGGATTATAGCGGCGGAGCGCCGCTTGTATGGTCCATGATTAATGGAGAAAAGCGGACCGGAATTAGTCTCTTCGAGTTGTCCGATGGTGTCGACGACGGCCGGCTGCTGGGTCAGGGGGAGACGGACATCTCTGCTCAGGATACGATAGAGACACTCTATCGTCGCATAGAGACTATCGGGCTCCAGTTGCTCCTCGACAATCTTCCCCGACTCGCCGACGGCACGGTGGTTTACCAAGTTCAGGATGAGACCCGTCGACGTGTGTTTCCGCAGCGCACGCCTCTCGACGGCAAGATAAACTGGAAATGGCCGGCGAACCGGGTGCATGACTTCGTCCGAGCCCAAACCAGACCCTATCCGGGCGCTTTCGGCATAGTTGGTGGCCAGAAGGTAACGATATGGTCGAGCACTCTGAGGCAGCAACCAATGGCTGATATCACGCCGGGTGCAGTGGTGGCTATGGACGAAGGAATTGTTGTCGGCTGCGGAGGCGGAACGAGCCTTGTGCTTGGCACAATCGGCGTGGACGATACGGATATGACTGCAGCGCAATGGTGTGCTGGTTTTGAGGGCGGCGCGGGCGCCGTCTTCGACGTGAATGATGATTAGGTTCTTGCGATGCTGTTGACCGACAACCTTGCCGATGCGCCCGTGCGCGTCTGCAGTCGCTGCATATATGATGAGCGCGTCTCTTCTATCAGCTTTGATGACGAAGGCGTCTGCAACTACTGCCGACAGGTCGAATTGCTCCAGAAGGAGTATGGCACTGGCGAAGCCAAGGGCGAAGCCCTGTTCGCCGGCATCGTCGAAGAAATAAAGCGCGCAGGCGCCCGCAAGAAATATGACTGTGTGATCGGGGTGAGCGGAGGGACCGACTCCTCCTACATGCTCTATCTCGCGAAAAGTCTTGGTTTGCGGCCGCTGGCCGTCCACTACGACAACACCTGGAATACGGCCATCGCCACCCAGAATATTCGCAAGGTTCTGAGCAAGCTCGATATCGACCTCTATACCCACGTCGTCAACAATCGGGAATCGGATGACATTTTCCGCTCCTTCTTTCTTGCCGGTGTGGCGGAAATCGAGGCGGCAACCGACCTGGCGCTATCGGAAACCATGTATCGCGCGGCCTGGAAACATGGCGTGAGCTACGTGCTGGAAGGCCATTCCTTCCTCACGGAAGGCATAACGCCAGTGGGCCGCAACTACTTCGATGGCAAATACATCAAGTCAATCCACAAGATGTATGGCAAGCGTTCGATACGGTCCTATCCGCTTATGACCTTTGCCCGATTCATGTGGTGGTCCTCTGCGGCACGAATTCGCAAAATCCGGCCTTTCTGGTACCTGAACTATTCCAAGGAAGAGGCGCGCGCCTTCTTAGAAAAGGAATATGGCTGGCAGTATTACGGTGGGCACCATCTTGAAAACCGTATGACTGCCTTCTACCACGGCATCTATTTGCCACAAAAATTCGGCACGGACTTACGCAACAACACGCTTTCCGCCTTGGCTCGAAACGGCCAGATGTCACGCGAAGAGGCGTGGAAGGAATATAATACGCCTCCGAAGGTAGAAGACGAACTCGTGACCTACTTCAAGAAGCGCCTTGAGCTGTCCGATGAGGACTATAGCAGAAAAATGGCCGAGGCGCCTCGTTCCTGGTTCGAGTTCCCCACCTACAAAAAGCGCTTCGAGCGACTCCGCCCCTTGTTCCAGGTCCTCGCGAAGGCAAATCTGGTGCCGATGAGCTTTTACCTGAAATACTGCTTCCCGGTGGAGAACGAGGCATGATCGCAATCGTCGACTACGGCGTGGGCAATCTCGGCTCCATCTACAACATGTTCAAGCGGGTGGGCTTGCAGGCAGCCATTGTCGGCGATGCTGAAACCTTGTCCAAATCCAGCAAGATTCTTCTTCCCGGCGTCGGCGCGTTCGACCATGCCATGAAGCGTATTGCAGACAGTGGGTTGCGGGAGGTCTTGGACCACAAGGCTCTGGTCGAGCGCGTGCCGTTCCTCGGCATCTGCCTGGGCATGCAGCTTATGACCCGAGGCAGCGAGGAAGGCGTGTTGCCCGGACTGGGCTGGATCGACGCGCAGGTGAAGAAATTCCCCGCCACCCCCGGCCTCAAGGTGCCCCACATGGGCTGGAACCTGGTTAATCAGGCCAAGTCCAGCCCTCTTACCGATGGCCTTGCCGGGGACGCGCGATTCTATTTCGTTCATTCCTACTTCGTTCAGGTCGATAATCCCGAGGACCAGTTGCTGACTACAGAATATGGCGTCACCTTCGACGCTGCGTTCGCCAGAGGAAATCTGTTCGGAGCTCAGTTCCATCCCGAGAAAAGCCATCGCTTCGGAATGGAGCTGTTCCAGAACTTCGGAGCGATATGATGCTGAGAAATCGTGTCATTCCGGCGCTGCTGCTGCGCGACGACAGCCTGGTAAAGACCATTCATTTCGACCGCTTCACCTATGTGGGCGATCCGATCAATACCGTCCGGATTTTCAACGAACTGGAGGTAGATGAGCTTCTGTTCCTCGATATCGATGCGACGCGACAGGGGCGGCAGCCCAATTTCGACCTTTTGTCCGACATTGCCAGCGAGTGTTTCATGCCCCTGGCCTATGGCGGTGGCATTCGGGACATGGAGAGTGCGGACAAAATTCTGCGGATGGGCTTTGAAAAGGTCGTCTTGAACAGCTATGCTCTAGAAAACCCGGACATCGTCGCGCAGCTCGCAGATCGTTTCGGAAGCCAGGCCGTGATCGTCTCGATCGACGTGCGCAAGCCGCTATTCGGCCCAATGACGGTCCACGGTCAGGGCGGGCGGAAGAATTCACGACGCGATCCGGTAGCATGGGCAGCCGAAGTTGAGCGCCGGGGAGCGGGGGAAATCCTCCTGACCTCCATTGCGCGCGAGGGCACCTGGTCCGGTTATGACGTCGAACTGACCGCTGCGGTGTCCGCAGCCGTCAATATCCCGGTGATCGCCCATGGCGGCGCCGGCTCGCTTGCCGATATCGGTGACGTCATCAAGCGTGGCGGGGCTTCCGCAGTTGGGGTCGGCAGCATGGTCGTCTTCCAGAAAAAGGGCATGGGTGTGCTCGTGAACTTCCCGAAGAAAGAAGAGCTGGAGGCTGCTTGGTGACCCCTTTTACGTTCTCCGAGTACCTCAGGATATTCGAGGCCGCCCGCGACTACGGCTATGACGTCATCAGCCTGAAGGACTTTTTCAGCGGTACATTCGACCGATCTAAGAAGATTATCGTCAATCGGGTTGACGTCGACGTGAAGGTGAACAGGATTCCCAAGATCCTCGATGTCTGGTCGCAGACGGGCGCTTCCGGCACGTTTTTTCTGCGTCTGCACGCGGCGAATTACAACTTGCTGAATATCGGAAACCTGAGCATCTGCCGCAATATCCTGTCGCAAGGATGCGAGATCGGATTGCATACCGAGCTGGAGGATCTCAAGGGATATCTGGACATTGACCCGTCCAGCATTCTGCGCCAGGAAATCGCTCTGCTCGAAGCCTTTACCAAAACCCGGATATTCGGCTCTGCCTCCCATGGAGACATGACGGCCTATAACAACCTTCACTTCTGGGACGCGCACAAGGCCGCCGATTTCGGACTGCTCTACGAGGCCTACGACCCCCAGCTCTGGCAAAATTGCCGATACGTCTCGGACTCCGAGTGGACGCGCTGGAAGGCATATGACAATGGGGTATTGCGCCAGGACGACCGTCGAGGCCCCATCGAGCACATGGCCGAACAGGTGCCGGTAATCTGCCTGCTGACCCATCCAGAAAGCTGGTACGATCATTACATCCATGAAGATTGATTGGCGGACCGCATGACCAGGACGATTGACTACAAGGTCGGAAGCATCGCTGGACGTCGGATGTCCGGCACGACGCTGGCTGCGGATTTCGGCCTGCAAAATGGAGATCAGGTCGATCATATCGACGGCGTCACGACGCCCGACCGTCCCTATGATCACCGCATCATCTTCCTGGATCGGCTGGATGAGCCGATGGTGCAAACCCTTGCCGGGGCCGCCGCCAAGAGTCTGGTCCTGGTGGTACCGACGGGGACTGACATGTCGTGGTGTCGGCATGGCTTCATCGAAGCCGATATGCCGCGCGAAATCTATTCCGCCATCGCGTCCACGCTCTTCGACTACGATTCGCGTTTCGTCGTGCGGGAAGACGCTATTGCGCCGGACTGCCGCATTCATCCCACGGTGAGCATTTCAGCGGGGGTCACCATAGGCCCCGGCTGCATAATCGATGAGGGGGTGATTATTCTGCCCAACGCGACGATCGGCCCCAACTGCCGCATAGGCGCGCGCAGCCTGATCAAATCCGGTGCGGTGATCGGCCAGCCGGGTTTTGGCGGCTTCAAGGATTCGCGGGGCCGGATGCAGCACCTGCCGCATCTCGGAGGCGTTATTATTGAGCCCGATGTGGAAATCGGCGCGATGACGACGGTGGCATCGGGGACCATTCATCCCACCGTTATCGAGAGTCAGGCCAAGATCGACGACCGTGTGCATATCGCGCACAATTGCCGGATCGGTCATCAGGCGCAGATCGTCGCGCATGCCGAGGTCTCGGGCAGCGTCGTCGTCGGCCCCGGCGTATGGATCGGCCCCAACGCCGCAGTCAGGGAGGGTCTGACCATCGGTGCCGGTGCATTCCTGGCAATGGGAGCCATCGTCACGAAAAATGTCGAGCCGAACGCGAAAGTTGGCGGAAATCCTGCACGACAACTGCCGGGCGCGTGACCATGAAGGTCGGCTTTCTGGGCAATATGAACAACAATGCCTTTGTGCTCGTCCGCTACCTGCGCGATGCCGGCATAGATGCAACCTTTCTGATGTATCCGAACGAGGCTGCGCACTTTCAGCCCGCCGCCGATACATTTTCCCTCGACTTCAGGGCGTTCGGGCGCAAGATCGACTGGGGGGTTTCCACCTCATTCCTGGCCACGAGCGCAAGGGCTGTCCGCGACACTGTCGATGAATTCGATATCTTGGTGGGGTGTGGGCTGGCGCCGGCCTTCCTTGAAAAGATTGGGCGCCCGCTCGATGTCTTCATGCCTTATGGCGACGACATCTGGACGGAAGTCAGCTACCGGCTCGTCAATCCGCGTCACCTGCTGCCCGTATGGAGTGCGGTGCATCACCAGAGGCGAGGGATCCCCAAGAGCAAGGTATTCCACATGGTGGCAACCAATGCGCTTTATGAGCGGCAATGGGAGCGATATGGCGGGGCTGCCGAGCGATGGACCGAGCCGCTGCCGCTTGTCCACCTTCCCACCTACGATCCGGCCACGCGTGATGTGTGGACGACGCAGACGCATTGGAAGCACGTCTTCAGGCAGATCCGGGACAGGAACGAGCTCGTCGTCTTCTATCACGCCCGCCACCTGTGGGCGGACAAGTCGGACAAGCTGAACAATAAGGGCACCGATATATTCCTCGAAGGCTGGAAGATGTTCCGGCAGCAGTTCCCCAATGTCTCGGCCACGGTCGTGACGTTCGAATACGGCCGGGACGTGTCGCACAGCAAACGCCTGATAGAGGATCTGGGCATTTCCGACAGCGTGACCTGGCTTCCGCTGATGAGCCGCAAGGACATCATGGCGGGCCTGGTGGATGCGGATATCGTCTGTGACGAGCTGGTCAATAGCTGGATGGGTTCGGGGGTGACCTATGAGGCATTGGCCATGGGCGTACCCGTCCTGACCTACAGGGATGACGCGCTGTATGCGTCCCAGTATGAAAGTCTCTATCCCGTCCTCAACGCCCGATCCGCCGAAGATGTCGCCGCGAGGCTGGCGGAGCATGTCTGGTCGCCGGACGTATCGAAGGAAAAAGGCAAGGCCGGTCGGGATTGGTATGAGAAGCATGTCGTCGAAGCGGCGGTGAACCGATATCTGGGCTTCGTCCGGCAGTCGCCGGCATTTTCATCCAACTGAGAGCCAGGCTCGGCCCTGCACGGAGAGAATGGCTTGTCCGGCGGTTACGACAGTCAAAGCGGAAAAGACCCCTCCGGCCTCAGTCATGCTGGGCGACTGAAGTTCCTTGCGCGGGATTCGGTGGTCTATGGCGGCGCGGCGGCGATCAGCCGGGCCTTCGCGCTGATTACCTTTCCGCTGCTGGCGCAGCATTTCTCGGTGGCCGATTACGGCATTATCGACCTCTTCTCGATCGTCGGCAATTTCATCGCCCTGCTGGTAGTGTTCGGGCAGGATTCGGCGATCGCCCGCTATTTCTATGAGGACAGCGATCCGGCCTATCGGCGCCGCATCGTCGGGCAATCGCTGTTGATCCAGGCGGCGTTTGCGCTGGTGCTGCTGCCGGTGCTCCACCTTTTCTCAGGCGCCATCGCCCGGCAACTGCATGATACTGCGCTCGGCCCTCAGCTCATGGGACTGGTGCTGCTGCAGGCGCCGTTGATGGTGGTGACCAATTTCTCCATCAACCTGCTGAAGTGGACCTTCCAGCGCACGAAATTCCTCATCCTGTCGCTGGGCTATGTGGTGATGAACCTGCTGCTGCTGGCGCCCGCCATCTTGTTCTTCGATTTGGACATCGTCGGCGTGTTCCTCGTAGCGCTCACCTGCCAGGCCGTCTTCGCGTTGCTGGGACTGTATTTCGTGCGCGAGTGGCTATCCTGGCCGACCAGGCTCGATGATCTCAAACCCCTTCTCGTCTTTGCCCTGCCAATGGGCGTGATCGCAGGGCTCAGCGCCTTCGTACCCGTCATAGAGCGGACACTGGTCAACGGGCTGGTGGGGGAATCGGAGCTGGGCATCTATGCGGTCGCAATGCGGGTGGCGGGGCTGCTCACGCTGTTCATCCAGGCGTTCCAGATGGCCTGGGGGCCGTTCTCGCTGGCCATCCACAAGCAGGCCGATGCCGGACGCACCTATAGTCTGGTGCTGACCGGCTTCAGCACGATGGTCATGGTCATGGTGCTGGGCCTGTCGGCCATCGCGCAGCCGCTTATCGACCTCTTGGCTTCCAATCGCTATGCCGGGGCCGGCGTACTGGTGTTTCCGCTGGCCATGGGCTTGGCCGTGCAGGGCATCGGCTGGATCACGGAGATCGGCATCAGTCTCGCCAAGAAAAGCTACCTGCATCTTTTCAGCTATGCCGCCTATGTCGCAGCGAGCCTCACGGCGATCTTGCTACTTGAGCGGGTGTTCGGCCTGATCGGCATCGCTTTTGGCGTCCTCGTCGGGCAGGTGGTGAAGACCACGATCACGACCTGGATGGCGCAACGCGCCCATCCGCTGGGGTGGCCCCTGCTGGGGCCGGCGCTGGTGGTCGCGCTGGGCACGCTGCTGGGCCTCCTGGCGGCGGCCGCCGCCGGGATGGGACTTTGGCTGGGGCTCGGAGCGCACGCGGCGGCTATGGTGGTGGTGCTGGGTCTCGCATGGCTTTTGCTGCTCGACACCGGCCAGCGGGCCGCGGCAATGGGCATGGCGCGGCGTCTCTTGAACCGCGGCTGACTCTTGTCGGTTCCCATGATCGCGGGCTAAGTGTGAACAACCAGAACACGGATATCGGGCATGTGCGGGATCGTCGGATTTTTCAAGCGCGGCGGTCTCGGTAGCGGTGCCGAGGCGCATTTGGAGCACATGTGCGCCGCCATATTGCATCGCGGGCCCGATGATGGCGGCTTCTTTATCGACCACGAGGCCGGCATAGCGCTGGGACAACGCCGGCTGGCGATCGTCGATCTGTCGGCCGCCGGCAAGCAACCCATGACGTCCCATTCTGGGCGCTATGTGCTCGACTTCAACGGCGAAATCTACAATCACCTCGACATCCGTCGGGATCTGCCGGCGGTGGCCTGGCGCGGGCATTCAGACACGGAAACCCTGGCGGCGGCCGTGGATGAGTGGGGGCTGGAGGCAACGCTTTCGCGGTGCGTCGGCATGTTTGCCCTGGCCATCTGGGACAGGCGGGACCGCGCGCTGTTGCTGGCCCGCGACCGCATGGGCGAAAAGCCGCTCTATTACGGCTGGCAGAAGGGCAGTTTTATCTTCGCCTCCGAGCTCAAGGCGCTGCGCCGGCATCCCGACTTCGCAGGCGGGCTCGATCCGGCCGCCGTGCGTCTGCTGCTGCAATACGGCTATATTCCCGCTCCTCACAGCATTCACCCCGGCATTGGGAAACTGTTGCCGGGCACCATTCTGCGCATCGCCGCGGAAGGTGATAGCACGGTCAGTCCTTATTGGACGCTGGAGGGTGCTATAGCGGCCGGCAGCCACACGCCCTATGCAGGCTCGGCCGAGGAGGCGCGCGACCGGCTCGAATCCCTGCTACTGACTTCGATCCGCGACCAGTCAATTGCCGATGTGCCGCTAGGCGCATTTCTTTCGGGCGGCGTCGATTCCTCGACGGTCGTCGCCCTGATGCAGCAGCAGTCAAGCCGGGCGGTCAGGACCTTTACCATCGGCTTTTCCGAGGGCGGCTATAACGAGGCCAATTATGCGGCAGCCATCGCCCGGCACCTTGGCACCGAGCATACCGAGCTTTATGTGACGCCAGCCGATGCGCTCGATATCGTGCCCTGCCTGCCTCAGATCTTCGACGAGCCATTTGGGGATTCCTCGGCCCTTCCCACCTACTTGGTTTCGCGCCTCGCGCGCTCCCATGTCACTGTATCGCTGTCGGGCGATGGGGGTGATGAGTTGTTCGGCGGCTACTCGCGATATGGCAGGGTGGGCGGGCTGGCACAGCGGCTCGACCGTTTTCCGCCGGCCCTGCGCAGTCTCGCCGGCGCGGCCGTCGGAGCGCTGCCGGAGGGCGCCGTGACCGGCGGCGCGCGCCTCCTGGGTCGCCCCGGCGCAGTCGGATATCAGGCGCATCGCCTGGCCGCAGGATTGCGTGCGGGCAGCGTGGACGGCCTTTACGCGGCGATGACGGCGCAATGGTTCGATATTGACCTGATCGCACCGGCGGATCTGCTGGGCGAGCGCCTTGGCGCCGATCGGCGCGCGCCGATCGAGCGTATGATGCAGATCGACATGCTGACCTACCTGCCCGACGATATTCTCTGTAAAGTCGACAGGGCCGCCATGGCAGTGAGCCTCGAGGCGCGCGTGCCGATGCTGGATCACCGCGTCGTCGAATTTGCCTGGTCGCTGCCGCTCGCACTCAAGCGCCGCAATGGCATCGGCAAGACGGTGCTGCGCGACGTGCTTTACAAACATGTTCCGCGCGAATTGATCGAGCGGCCGAAAATGGGCTTTGGCGTGCCCGTTGACGTCTGGTTGCGTGGACCATTGCGCGACTGGGCCGAAGATCTCTTGTCAGAGCGGAGTTTGGCTACCACAGGGCTGCTCGATGTGCCAAAGGTTCGGCGCCGCTGGTCCGAACATCTTTCGGGCAACCAGAATTGGCGCGATCCGCTATGGATCGTCTTGATGCTCCAGGCATGGGAAAGAGACGTTGACAAACACCATTAGCGGGGTGCTACACACCGACGATTGGCGGGGTCTCGCGCTGGTGGCTGCTGGTATTGTCATCTCCTGCCTGAGCTATGCCAGTTTCCAGCCGGCAATCATCACGCTGACCTTACTTCTCGTCGGATGGGGCCTGCTGTCGCTGCCGGTCATTGGCGGCGCGGCCGAGCGCAGGGCCTTTTTTCTCGTTTTTGCCGCCGGCACGTTGTGGGCCGGCATTGCTGCCGTCTTCGCCAACCAGCTGGCCGATTTCGGCCAGAACCACTCTGATCCAGCTTTCTTCTTCGCGGTGGCCGCCGACTGGAATTCATCGCTCAACGTTTATGCCGCCAACGACATTCTCGAAAGCACCGGCGCCGTCGTGCTGTGGAACCGTGCCTACGACCTTGCCCAGGCGCTGGGCCTCGCACCCGGGCGCTATATCGGCATTGGCGTCAACGGCCTATTGGTGGGCCTGGCCGCTGCTCTGGCCATAAAGTCTGCTCGCTCAATGTATGGCGACGACTGGTGGCGCCTGCGTCTCTTGGCTTGGCTGCTCGCCGCCTGTCCGATGTTCTGGTTGTTCTCCAGCATTTTTCTACGGGAAGCATTCATCCTCTTATTTGTTGTCTCCCTAGGATGGCTGTGGGTTAGGCTGTTGGCGCGGTTTTCCACGTCCAACCTGGCAGTGGTGGGTGTGGCATCAGTGCTGGCCTTATACGGTTTCATCTATCTGCGGGCCGAGTTTGTGATCGTGCCGATTGCCATGGGATTTGCCGGCGGAACGGCGTTGCTACTGGCACCCAATGTGGAGAGCCGCCCGCTGCTCAGGCGCACCGTCGGCCTTTTCATTTGCATAGTTGCCGCCTTTACCAGTGCGTTCGTGCTCAGGGACACCTTTGTGAGCTTGAGCGAAGCCAGCGCCCGCTATGCGGACTTGGCCGTGAAGGACCTTATGGCTGCGGGTGGTGCACTCGATGGTATGATCGAGGATCAGGTGAGCCAGTCTCTGGGCATGAAGCTGGTTGTCGGGCAGCCGCTCTATGTGCGTGCCGTATTGGCGCCGGTCTATCTCTGGCTAGCCCCGATTCCGATCTGGGCGGGATTCACGCTCAGTTCGGCCTATTTCCTGATGAAATCCCTGCATACGGTATTCAACTACTTTCTCATCGCCGCGCTGCTGGTCGTGGGCTGGAGGCTGTTGCGCGGCTATCGCAGCATCGAGCCGGTGCAGATTTACTTGGTTCTGTGCACTCTGGGCTTTTCACTCAGCGTGGCGATCACTTCGCTTGAGAGCCGTCATCTGGGGGTGTTCCTCACCCTTCCGCTGCTGCTCGTCACAGGGCCGGACTGGCGGTTGCCCGCCAACCGGCTGGCCCTGCGCAACACCTCCATTGCCGTGCTATCGGTGATGGTGCTGATCCATCTGGCTTGGTTCGCCATTAAGGCCGTATCGTGAAGCTGCTTTGTGTCATAGACCACTTCGGTTCAGGCGGGGCGCAGCGCCAGATGATCAATCTTGCGCTGGGATTGAAGGCACGAGGTCATGACGTTGCCTTCTTCGTCTACTTTCCCGATCAGGTGTTCTTCCGGCCGCAGGTCGAAGCGGCTGGCATCGCCATCCACACCGTCAATAAGGGCCGCGGATTCTCACCCAGTGTCGTCTGGGCGCTGTTTCGGCACTTGCGAGCGGGTCGGTACGATGCTGCCATTTCCTTCCTCGGCACCCCCAATATCTATCTCGAAATGGCGCGCCTTCCGCTGCGCCGCCTGGTCGTGGTGGCAAGTGAACGGTCGAGCAATGCGGGTGATCGCAATCCGCGCCGGGCATGGCTGGCCCGCAACTGGCATCGCCTGGCCGATGCCGTAGTGGCGAATTCGTCGGCTCATTCGGATTGGTTGCAGCAAGGGCATTCCTGGCTGCGACACAAGGTCGTCACCATCCGCAACGGCACCGACATCGCACGTTTTGCGCGGCCCTTCGAACCACCAAAGGAAGCGCAACAGATCAGGCTCCTGGCGGTGGGACGGGTCGGACCGGAAAAGAACGTACGACGCCTGATTGCCGCCTTGACGCAGTTTCACCGCGAGCATGGCTGGGCGCCAGCCGTCACATGGGTCGGCCGGCGCGCCGACCATAACGCGGCAGGACGGGCCTATTTAGCCCAGGTCGATGCCGACATGGACGTTGCCCGTGCTGCCGCCAGTCCGGTCAGTATCGACTTCCTGGGCGAGCGCAGCGACGTGCCGGACCTTTTGGGGCAGCATCACGCCCTCATTCACCCGTCGCTTCACGAGGGCCTGCCTAATGCGGTTTGCGAGGCGCTGGCTGCCGGCCGGCCGGTGATCGCGTCGGACATTTCCGATGTCGCCATCCTCGTGGCGGAGGGCCGACGGGGCTTCCTGTTCGATCCGGAGAATGAACAGGAGATGGTCGCAGCCATGGCCCGCCTGGCGGCCCTGACGCCGGAGCAATGGCGCACTTTCTCCAAGAATAGCCGCACCTATGCGGCGGAGAACCTTTCGATCGACAACATGGTGACCAGCTTCGAGTCTCTCGTGGCCGAGCTGGTCGCCAAACGCCGGGGGCGCGGATGAACGCCGAGCGCAAGCCGAGGCTGCTGTTTGTGGGCGCCTTCCCACCGCCCGAGCGCAAGATTTTTGGCGGCATGGTCAGCGCCTGCCGGGCCCTGATCGGCTCGTCGTTCGCGCAGCGGCTCGATCTCGACCTCATCGACACCACCCAGATCAGCAATCCGCCGCCCGGCTTGCCGTTGCGCTTGCTGCTGGCTGCCCGCCGTGTTGTCCGTTTCGTCGGACGGTTCGAGCGTCAGCGGCCCGATGCGGTCCTCCTGTTCATGGCGCCGGGTGCAAGCCTCGTCGAAAAGGGCCTGATGGGCTGGTACAGCAGATGTCGCGGCGTGCCCGCCTTGGCTTTCCCCCGCGGCGGTGCGACCATTGACAGCGCCGCACGTTCTCCACTGCACCGGCGCATTATCCAATGGGCGCTGGGCGGTTCGCGTATGATCCTTTGCCAAGGGCCCGCCTGGCAGCAGTTTGCCCGCGAGGTCTGCGGGGTGGCCGTGGCGGATGCACCGATCATTGCCAACTGGACCGCATCTCCCCAACTGCTGGCCATCGGCGCGGGGCGGAACACGCCGACGGTATCGCCCGACGGTGTGCCGCACCTCGTCTTCATTGGTTGGCTCGATGCCGGCAAAGGCGTGCCGGAGTTGATCGAGGCCGCTATTGCGCTCGCCCGGACCCTGGATTTCCGGCTTAGCCTGGTGGGCGAAGGCAATGTGTCGGACAGCGCGCGGCAGACAGTGGCGGCGGCTGGCCTTGGGGAGCAGATCCGCTTCCTCGGCTGGCAGGACGCAGACGCCATTCCGGCGATCCTGGCGTCGAGCGATATCTTCGTGCTACCCTCTCATGCCGAGGGCTTTCCTAATGCCTTGGTCGAGGCCATGGCTGCCGGCCTCGCGCCCATCGTTACACCAGTTGGCACCATTCCCGATCTCGTCAGAGACGGCGCCAATGGCCTGCTCGTGCCGGTCGGCGATGCCCCTGCCTTGGGCAGGGCCATGGCGGCCCTTATCGAAAACCCCGGCCGGCGACAGGTGTTGGGGCGCGCGGCGCATGACTATGCACGGGCAGAATTTGCCGTGGAAGCTGCCGCAGAAAAGCTGGTGGCGGTGGTCGAAACCGTGATGCGCGACAAGCAGCACGGGCGCCCCTGATCAGTGGCGCGCCGCGATTTCACCGACTAAATCGGACCAGTCATCGAGCGCGTGGGGCGCACCAAAGAGCGTCATGCCGCGCTGGCGGCGGTCTCCACGACCGGCCCGCAAGCTGTCGCGGTCGGCATATGCCTGGCGGATGGCGGCGGCAACGGCCGGCACGTCGTCCTGAGGCGCGACGAGACCCAGCCCGCTGCCGGCGATGGTGATGGCCAGTGCGCTATCGGCCTCGACCAGGGCCAGGATCGGGGTGCCGGTGGCCGCATAGGTCATGGTCTTGCTCGGATAGGCCAAGCGAATGACGCCGGGCTTGAGAGCAATCACCGCAAGGTCGGCATCCTCCACCAGGGCATGGGCCACGGGCATCGGCTGGAAGGGCACGAAATGTACGCTGCGATCCAGCAGTGCGCCCGCTGCCGTCTTCAGCGCAGGCGTCGCCACGCCATTGCCCACCAGCATGAACTCGATATCGGTCTGGTCCTTGAGCAGATGCGCAGCCGCGACCAGCTGTTCGAGGCCCTGGAAGAAGCCGATATTGCCAGCAAAGATCACCCGGAACGCCTCGGGGCGACGGCGCAGCTCGGCCGGCGGCTGGGCCGCGTGATCGTCGAGCTCGAAGATGAAGTTGTTGATGACGCGGATGTCGGGCGGCGTGCGATCGGGCGAGAAGCGCTCCAACAACTGGCGCTTCATGTCGTTCGACAGCGTGACGCAGGCTTCGGCGCCCCGACAGACGAAATTGTCGAGCGCCAGCAGGAGACGGGTGATGGCGCCTCCGGGCTTTATCACCCCGGCCGACACTTCCACCTCGGGATGGATATCCTGCAGATGATAGATGATGCGGCCGCCCAGCACGGCGCAGAGCAGGCGCGCCAGCAGCGCTTCAAGCACTGGCGGATTGGTCGCGACCAGCACCTGGTCATAGGGCTTGCCGATCAGGCGGCGGCTCAGCAGGTGCCAGGCCAGGCCGGCAAAAAAGGGAATGGAGTTGATCAGCCGAGGCGCCAGGCCATGGCTGCGGAAGGGAAACAGCGTCAGCCGCCGGATCACCACGCCGCCATCGTTTTCCTTGGTCGGGGCGCGCAGGCCCAGCTCCGGGCGGTAGGAGGGCTGGGCGGTCAGCACATTGACGGTATGACCGTCGGCGACCCATCGGGCGCCGATTTGCCGCAGCATCTGTCCATAGGTGCCGACATCAGGCCAATAGTGGCGATTGACGATCAGGATGCGCTGGGGTTTGCCCATCGACCTATGGTGTCCGCGTGATGAGATTGTTCCAGCGCCCGGCGAGGCCCGCCGTGCCCACGATGAGCTTGACCACGCGGTCGGCGGTATTTGCGATGCCATATTCGGGCGGCGGCACCGCCTCCTGCGTGCAGGTGATCTGGGTGTATACGGCCGCGAGGATCGTCTCGCTGGCGAGGCCTGCAATCATAATGCTGCCGGAGTCCAGCGCCTCGGGGCGTTCCATGGAATTGCGGACGGTGACGGCGGGGAAACCCAGCATAGCCGATTCTTCGGAAATCGTGCCGCTGTCGGACAGTACGCACAGCGCGTGTTTCTGCAGCGCATTATAGTCAAAAAAGCCGAAGGGCTTGAGGAAGCGAGTGCCCGGAATGGCCTCGAGGTCGACACCGAGCTCGACGAGACGCTTGCGGGTACGCGGGTGGGTCGAAACCACGATGGGCAGCTCATAGCGTCCGTGCAGGGCCTTGAGCGATTGCACCAGCTCCTGCAGGTTCTGCGGATAGTCGACATTCTCCTCGCGGTGCAGGCTCACGACGAAATACTTGCCGCGCTCGAGGCCCAGCTCACCCAGGATGCCGGAGGCATCGATCTTGTCGGCATAGTGCGCAAGCACCTCGTACATCGGCGAGCCGGTGAGGTAAATCTTGCGATGGGGCAGGCCTTCGGCCAGCAGGTGCTCGCGGGCGCGCTCGGTATAGACGAGGTTGAAATCGGCGGTGTGGTCGACGATGCGGCGGTTGGCCTCTTCGGGCACATTGACGTCGAAGCTGCGGTTGCCCGCTTCCATGTGATAGATGGGAATATGCAGGCGGCGCGCGATGATGGTGGCCAGTGCGCTGTTGGTGTCCCCCAGCACCAGCACGGCGTCGGGCTTTTCCTGGCGCATGACGATTTCGCTCTTGCGCAGGATGTCGCCCAGCGTGGCGCCGAGCGAGGTGGTGTCCACCGCCATGAAATGGTCGGGCTTGCGCACGCCCATTTCGTCGAAGAACACCCCGTTGAGCTCGTAGTCGTAGTTCTGGCCGGTATGGGCCAGCACATGGCGGATATGCTCATGCTCGTCCAGCCTAGCCAGCACGCGCGACAGCCGGATGATTTCAGGCCGGGTACCCAGGATGGTCAGGACCGTGATCATGCAGAATCCGCCTCGTTCTTGCTCCGGGCGACACCTCTAGCGCAGACGCGCAGGGGTGACAACCAAGGTCGGGCCGGTCATAAAGGCGGCCGGTGGCGAACAATGTGCCATCGCATGGAGCAGATTGGCGCACATGACGGCGAGTGGCAAAACCATCGGCATAACCGGGGCAGGCGGTGCGCTGGGACGCTACCTGGCGCTGCATTACCAGTATCGGCGCCAGATGGATGTCGTTGGGCTCGATCGCAAGGGGTTCAACGACCCGGCGCAGTTGGCCGACATGGCGGCGCGCAGCGATGTGCTGCTTCACTTTGCCGGAGTCAACCGCGCGCCAGATGCCGAACTCGCCGAGGCCAATCCGGCCCTGGCGCGGCAACTGGTGGAGGCGCTGCGCCGCAGCGGCGCCCGGCCGCACCTGGTCTATGCCACCTCGACGCACGAGGACAATGACAGCGTCTACGGCAATTCCAAGCGGCTCGCCGGCGATATCCTCGAGTCCTGGGCGGAGGAAGCGGGCGCGGTGTTCACGCGGCTGGTGCTGCCCCATATCTATTGCGAGCTGACCCGGCCGAACTACAATTCGGGCATTGCCACTTTCTGCAGCAAGGTCGCGGCGGGCGAGCCGGTAAGCATCATGATCGATGCGGAAATCTACCCGCTCCACGCTGCCCAGATGTGCATGGTGGTCGACGAGGCGATCGACGGCGCCCGGTCAGCCCGCGTCGCGCCGTTGGGCCGGCCTCGGGCGATGAGCGAACTGTTGGGCGATATCGAGCGCATGCACCGGCTCTACCGCGACGAACTGATCGTTCCGGACCTGCGCGACATCGACCAGCTTCATCTCTTCAACAGCTATCGCGCCCATCTCTATCCGCATGGTTTTCCGGTGCGGCCCAGGCTGCACAGCGACGATCGGGGGAACCTGTTCGAATCGGTGCGCGAGCTCAACGGTGGGCAATCGTTCATTTCCACCACGCGCCCCGGCATTACCCGGGGCAATCACTTCCACTTCAACAAGGTGGAACGCTTCTGCGTGCTGCGTGGCGAAGCGGCCATCGCCATGCGGCCGATGGGCGGTGGCGAAACGGTGACCTTCAACGTGTCAGGCGAGGCGCCGTGCTACATCGACATGCCGACGCTGTGGACGCACAACATCACCAATACCGGCAGCAGCGAACTGCTGACGATGTTCTGGACGCATGAGATTTTCAATCCCGAAAAGCCCGACACTTATTTCGTCGTCGTCTAGATCGCGGCAATAAAAGTAGCCACCAATTTTGCGGTTAGAGTATTTCACCGTTTCAGGGAAACGGCGAAATACCTTAGGCGCCGGCGAGAACGGCACGCATTTCGGGCAAGCGCAGCAGCAGCGCCTTGACGCCCTCCACATCGAGCTGATCGGCGTTGGACGAGTGATAATCCTCGAAGGAAGGGATGGAGGCATCGCCTGCCGAGACGAATTCGGCGTAGTTGAGGCCTCGTCCGTCCATGGCGATGCGGAAATAATCGCCCCGGTCTTCGGAGCGCGCCAACTCGGCGCTCGAGGCCAGCGTCTCGTACATCTTCTCGCCATGGCGGATGCCGATGGTCTGGATGGCGCGGTTGGATGCGCCCAGCAAATCGTGGAGGGCTTCTACCAGAACCTGGATGGTCGAGGCCGGCGCCTTCTTGATGAAGATGTCGCCCGGCCGCGCATGATTGAAGGCATACAGGACCAGATCGACCGAATCGGCCAACGGCATCAGAAAGCGCGTCATGGACGCTTCGGTCACGGTGACCGGCTTGTTGTCCTGGATTTGGCGCACGAAGAGCGGAATGACCGAGCCGCGCGAATACATGACATTGCCATAGCGCACGCAGGAAATTGTGGTGTCGCCGGCCTGCTGGGGATTGCGCGCCAGCGACTGAGCGGTCTTTTCCATCAATGCCTTGGTCATGCCCATGGCATTGATCGGGAACACTGCCTTGTCGGTCGAAAGGCAGACCACCGACTTGACGCCCCGGTCGATGGCTGCGAGCAGCACATTGCTCGAACCGATCACATTGGTCTCGACAGCCTGCAGCGGAAAGAACTCGCAGGAGGGCACCTGCTTGAGCGCCGCGGCGTGGAACACGTGATCGACCCCATGCATGGCCTGATCGACCGAGGAGCGGTCCCGCACGTCGCCGATATAGTAGCGGACGCGGGGGTCGGGATTGGCGGTGCGCAGGGCATCCTGCTTTTCCTCGTCACGGGAAAATACCCGTACTTCGGCCACATCGGTGGTATCGAGCAGCGCGCGGGTCATGGTTTTGCCGAAAGAGCCGGTGCCGCCAGTGATCAGGACGACCTTGCCGGCCATGTCTTGTGGAACGCTCATCGTGCAGACAATTCCTCTGGATGCTTGGCGGATCGGGCCGGCAGGGCGGGCGGCGCAAGCCAATGACTGCGGCCGGCGATCATGAGACTTACTAGTTGCTGGTCACGCTCTTTGCAATCTGTCATGGAAGGTCTTCCGGTTCCCTTTGATGCCCAATGCCGCCATGATCAAACGTGCCTTCGACATCCTTGTCAGCCTCGTGGCACTGGTCGTCCTGTCACCGGTGATCGCGGTTGTGGCGCTCTGCGTCCACGTGCAGATGGGCAGCCCCGTGCTGTTCAGCCAGGATCGTCCCGGGCTCAATGGCCAGCCGTTCCGCATGTACAAGTTCCGTACCATGCGCCATGCCCTCGACAAAAACGGCGCACCGCTGCCCGATGCAGAGCGGCTGACGCGCTTCGGTCGGATGCTGCGGGCCACCAGCCTTGATGAACTGCCCGAGTTGTGGAACGTGCTGCGGGGCGAGATGAGCCTGGTGGGCCCGCGCCCGCTGCTGATGGAATATGTGCCGCTCTATTCGCCCGAGCAGGCGCGCCGCCATCAGGTGCGCCCCGGCGTCACCGGCTGGGCCCAGGTCAATGGCCGCAATGCCATTTCGTGGGAAGAGAAGTTCCGGCTCGACGTCTGGTATGTCGACAACCAGTCCTTCCGTCTGGATTTGAAGATCCTGGCGCTGACTGTGCTCAAGGTGGTGCGGCGCGACGGCATCAGTGCAGAAGGATCGGCGACCATGGAAAAATTCACCGGCAGGCGCTGACGGCGCGCCATTGTGGCGTCACTTCAGCATGCCGTCCGGCAGGGCGAGCCGCGATTTGGCTTTTTCGGTGATGGGAATGACCACAGCCTCGCCTTCCAGCACCCTCACGCCTGCACTGTCTTCCACCCAGGTGGCGACCGAAGCCCGCCGATCGTCAAAATCGATGATCTCGGCAATGGCCATATAGGGCTCATTGACGAAAACCGGCTTGAGGAAACGGACCGACTGGCTGAGCCACAATGTCCCCAGCCCGGGCATATCCATGCCGAAGATGCCGGAAAACTTGGCCACGGAGATCATGCCATGGGCGATCCGGCGCCCGAAAATGCTCTTTGCGGCGTAATCGTCGTCAAAATGGACCGGATTGAAATCGCCCGACAGTTTGCCGAATGCCATAAGGTCGTCGTCGGTAATCCGGTACGCCCTTTCGACCCGATCTCCGAGCGCCAACTGGTTAATAGTCTTGCAAGCGCGCGCTTGTTCCATGCTATGTCGTCTCCAAAGTTGAATGCTGTATGAGGAATCGCGCGATGGGCTATGCGATCTATGGCACCGGCGGATTTGCCCGAGAAGTCGCCCCGTTGGTGTTCCGCCTCGCCGCATCCGGCGCGGACCTGGTCTTCGTTGATGATAACGAACAAGCCCCCCGTCTCGTCAACGGCATACCCGTCATCGATTTTGCCTCGCTCTGTTCGCCCGATCATCGGCACAGGAAGGTCGTCGTCGCCATCGGCAGCGGCGAAACGCGCAGGACGCTGGCCGCCAAGCTGGAGGAAGCGGGGCTCGAACAGTTCACGACCGTGGCGCCGACTGCCGTGATCATGGACGAAGTGCACATCGGCGCCGGCGCGATAATCACCGACTATGTCGTGATGACCGCCAATATCAAGGTGGGCGTCTCATTTCACGCCAATCTGCACTCCTATGTGGGCCATGATTGCGTCATCGGCGACTACGTGACCTTCGCGCCGCGTGTGAACTGCAACGGCAATGTCCACATCGGGAATGATGTCTATGTCGGCACCAATGCCAGCATCATCCAAGGGACGCCCGACGAACCGCTCACGATCGGGGACGGTGCCATCATCGGCATGGGCGCCGTCGTCACCAAGTCCGTCGCCGCCAGGACGGTTGTTGCCGGCAATCCCGCCCGGGCGATCCGCACCCTGGACTAGTTTCCTTCCGGCCCGGCGCGCTTCGGGCGAAGACCTTCGAGACCCGACATGCTGAATACTCCCTTTTCACCCTGGCCAAGCTTTACCAGCGAGGAAGTAGACGCGGTTTCGGCCGTGCTTCGCTCCAATCGGGTCAATTACTGGACCGGCGATATCGGCCGGCAGTTCGAAAAGGCATTTGCCGCCTGGACGGGATCGCGCCATGCCGTGGCGCTCGCCAACGGCACGCTGGCGCTCGACCTGGCGCTCAAGGCGCTGGGCATCGGCCCGGGCGACGAGGTCGTCACTACGCCGCGCACCTTCCTCGCCTCGGCATCCTGCATTGTGACGGCGGGCGCCGTCCCGGTGTTCGCCGATGTCGACCCTGAGACGCAGAACATCACCGCCGCCAGTATTGCCGCGGTGCTGACGCCGCGTAGCCGGGCCATCATCTGCGTGCATCTGGGCGGCATGCCCTGCGACATGGATCCCATCATGGCGCTGGCCGAACAGCATGGGCTCAAGGTCATCGAAGACTGTGCCCAGGCGCACGGCGCGCGCTATAAGGGCCGCAGCGTGGGCTCCATCGGCCATGTGGGCGCTTGGTCCTTCTGCCAGGACAAAATCATGACCACCGGCGGCGAAGGCGGCATGGTCACCACCGACGACCCGGACCTATGGTCGTTCATGTGGTCTTATAAGGACCACGGCAAGAGCTGGGATGCGGTCTACAACCGCCAGCATCCTCCGGGCCCGCGTCTTATTCATGACAGTTTCGGCACCAATTGGCGGATGCTGGAGATACAGGCGGCGATTGGCATGATCCAGCTGGGGCGCATGCCGGAGTGGACGGCGCAGCGCGCAGCCAATGCCGACGCCATCTCGGCGGTGCTGGCCAGACACGATGTTCTGCGCGTGCCCCGCACGCCTGAGAATGTCGTGCACGGAAACTACCGACTCTATGCCTTCGTACGCCCCGAGCGTTTGGCCGAGGGCTGGACGCGCGACCGGATCATCGCCGCGATCGGCGCGGCGGGCGTGCCTTGCATGCATGGTTCGGCCTCGGAAGTCTATCTTGAAGCGGCTTTTGATCGCACGGGCTGGCGCCCGCGGGAACGGCTGCCGGTGGCGCGGGATCTGGGCGAGACCAGCATGGCTTTTCTCGTCCACCCCACCCTTACCGAGGCGGAAATCGCCAAGACCTGTGCCGTGGCCGACGCAGTCCTGCAGGAAGCCACGCGCTGAAGCATCTTCCGCAGCACACTTCACCTTGTGTTCCGAAACGCCACCGCTCCGGTTTGGGTGTCGGCAAGATTGGCGCGGCTATTCCCTTTTCCGTCAAAGCCGGTGGATCGGGCTCATTCACCTGATATTGCTAGGCGCCCGAAGGCGTGGCATTCCAGCGCCATGCAGCACACCAAAAACTACCGATCCGATATTGACGGCCTTCGGGCAGTCGCCGTCTTGTCGGTTGTGCTCTACCACTTCGGATTCCCAGCCCTAACGGGCGGCTTTGTCGGCGTGGACATATTCTTCGTCATCTCCGGCTATCTAATCACAGCCATCGTGCAACGCGAGCTTGCCGAGGGCACGTTCACTCTGGGCGGTTTCTATCGCCGCCGTGTGCGCCGCATCCTGCCGGCCCTGCTGGCGGTTGTGGGTGCCTCGGTAGTGGCGGGGTTTTTCCTGCTGATGCCGGGGGATTATACGGGCTTGGGCTGGCAGGCGGCGCTGTCGGTCACCGGCATGTCCAATGTCTATTTCAAGCTGCGCACCGGCTATTTCGACCAGGCGGCCGAGATGCTGCCCCTGCTCCATACTTGGTCGTTAGCCATCGAGGAGCAATTCTATCTGGTCTGGCCGCTCTGGCTTGCAGGAGCGAGCTGGCTGGCGGGACGTCGCCCAAAGATAACGGGCCTTGCTGTTGCCGGGGCCGCCGCCGTCAGTTTTATCGTGGCAATCTGGTGGGTCGGCACAGCGCCGGTTCAGGCCTTCTATTCCCCCTTTTCCCGCGCTTGGGAGCTGGCGCTGGGCGCTCTAATCGTCTTCCTGCCGATCCTGCGCGGGCGGCTGACTTCCGAGCTCGCGACCTTGACCGGCGCGTTGCTGATCGGTTGGACCGTATTCACGCTCACGTCCAGCGATCCTTTCCCTGGCCTCGGGGCGCTGGCCCCATGCTTGGGGGCCGCGCTGCTCATCTGGCCGAGAGAACGGCTAACGCTGGTGGGACGAGTGCTGTCGCTGCGGCCGATGGTGCTGATCGGGCTCATCTCCTATTCGCTCTATCTCTGGCACTGGCCCATCCTGGTGTTCTATCGCCACTACAATAACGGTCTGATGCCGAACTCATGGACCGCGGCGGTGCTGATCGCCGCCACCTTCGCAATGTCCCTTCTTTCCTGGCGCTTTATCGAACGTCCCTTCCGTAGGCCGATGGCTATGGGCGGCCGCGCCGTCCGCGCTATTCTCTCTGCGAGTGCCATCATCGTCATGATCGGACTTGGTCTCGTCGCGACATCGGGCGTCGGCGCGCGCATTCCCGACAGCATCCGGGGCATGGAGAGTCTCGAGGCTATGTGGCGGTGGGACTGCCCGCGCCACCAGGCGATCGCAGATTGGGGCAATGCCTGTCAGTTTGGCGCTGCGTGGGATCAAGCAGCACCCAAGGCCTTCCTCTGGGGCGACAGTCACGCCGAACACATCGCACCCTTGCTCGAAAGCGTCTCTGGCGCGGCTGGTTATGTGTTGGCCCGCACTTGTCCGGCCTTCGTCGACACGACCTTCGTCGTCGAGCATGACAACGACCCGGGCTATGCCGACACCTGCGCGCGTTACAAGGCCGTCGCCATTAAATATCTCAAGAACAATCCTGACATCTCGCTGGTGGTGCTTGCCGCCTCATGGACGCCGCTATTGGACCACTTGCACCGGGGCGGTCAGCCCATCGGCAGCCGGGCCGATACCCTGGAGCTGATGGTGGCAGGCCTGCGCGCCTTGATCGAAGAAATTGCCGCGCCTGGCCGCCGCATCGTGCTGGTCACTGACGTACCGATTTTTCCGGGCTCGGGGGCGAGCCTATGTAGCGCGCCTGACCCCAAGATCATCCAGCGTCAAGCTTGCAGCGTAGATACCAGAGGTCTTAGCCGAGACCAATTCATGTCGAGCCAGGGCGTGGTGGTCGCGGCGTTCGAGCAATTTGCGCACAATCTGCCGGGGGTGTCCGTTGTCCCCACCGGCCCCGCCATGTGCGAGTCCGGAGAGTGCATCACCGTGCTGGAAGGCGAGTTTCTCTATCGCGACCAGGGCCATATTCGGCGCAATTTGCGACCCGAAACAACTCTGGCCCTCACCAGGCTCCTGGGGCTGGACCTGCTATAGAGCTCAGTGGAAGAGATATGAATTAATTCGAGCTGACGACATCAGGAGCGGTTGAAACGACGCTGTCGATCTCCTTGCCCGGCATCTTGATGGCTTCGGTCGAATTGAGAATGCCCGTGGCTAAAAGCCGCCAGTGCCGTTGATCGTTGCACTATCGAGCGCCTGGCGCCCCAATCCCCGCGCAGGCCCGGCCGCCCCCGCGCCATGGGCGGATCAGCGATACGCTTCCCGGGCCGGCTATTTGCCCATGCACGTCGCGGGCGGTGCCGACATCGTTGATGACACGCGAGCCGGTGATGATGATGACGCCCGATTTGAGGCTGAGGCCGCGGGCGGCGGCGTGGTTTGCCAGCCAGGCGAGAGCCTCCAGAATCTGCGCGCGGCCAGCGCCGGTGGCGGTTTGCTTGACTTCGCGGCGATCCAGCAGAAGGGCGGTCGGCAGCGTGGAATAGTCGAGGGCAGTCCAGTCCGTCACCGCCGCACCCACCACGATTGCCCCATTGCCCTGCAGGTCGCCGAGCAAGGAGAACTCCCCCGCCGATGAGCGGTCCACGAAGGATGTGCGGATCAGTTCCAGCGCCGGGTGGACCGAGGCCACGGCGGCGGCAATATCGTCGGCCGCATAGGGCGTGGCGCGCTCCGGCAGGTCCGCACCGAGACGGACCGCCACTTCCACCTCGGCCAGGAGGATGTGCATTGCCGATACATCTGATATGGCGCGTGCGGCGACCAGTGAAAGAGGTCAAGGACCTGCGCCGGGAGGCGAGCACCCTGAAGGAATGCGTGGCCGACCTGACGCTGGAAAACCGCCTGCTCAAAAAAAGCATACTGGGGGATGGGGAAGACCAGGAATAAGGTATCCCGCTTCCGAAAAGCTCGAGATCATCCGGCTGGTTGAGCAGTCGCACCTGCCAACAAAACAGACGCTGGACCGGCTGGGCATTCCCCGCCGGACCTTCTACCGCTGGTATGATCGCTACCGCAATGGCGGTCCCAAGGCGCTGGAAGATCGGCCATCAGCGCCCAACCGGGTTTGGAATCGCATCCCGGCCAGAATCCATGACCAGATCATCGAGATGGCTCTGGAGCACTGCGATCTGAGCCCGCGGGAACTGGCGGTGCGCTTCACCGACGAAAAGGGCTACTTCATCTCGGAAGCCAGCGTTTATCGGCTTCTCAAGGCCCATGACCTGATCACCAGTCCCGACTATGTGGTGATCAAGGCGGTGGATCAGTTCCACACCAGGACCAGCCGTCCCAACCAGATGTGGCAGACCGATTTTACCTACTTCAAGATCATTGGCTGGGGCTGGATGTATCTGTCCACGGTGCTGGACGATTACTCGCGCTGCATCATCGCCTGGAAGCTCTGCTCCACCATGCGGGCCCAGGACGTCACCGACACGCTGGACATGGCACTGGCATCATCAGGCTGTGATCGGGCTAATGTTCAGCACCGGCCGCGCCTGCTCAGTGACAATGGGCCCAGTTACATCGCCCAGGAACTGGCCGACTATATCACCGCCAATTCCCGCGCCTCGCCACAGGCTTGCCTGTAGCGTAGCTAGTGTTGACTGCCACTACGAAGCGTCCCCGTGGGAGAGGCCGGTGAGATTGGCCCCTGGCGCATATTTGCTGAAGCTTTGGCGATCGTGCCCCGATCAGTCTCGCCTGCGGTATATCGAGCTCCGGGCGCCCTTACATTTGCCGTTTAACGAGCTCTGGGCGCGAGATCTACGATTCGGTCTGCTGCTGGCTGGCGCTTACGTCGGCTAATGTCTCATATCGATCGCGCAACTGCCTCAATGACAAGGGCTCAGTTGGCCAACATTCAGCAATAATCTAAATCAGAAATTCGACGAAGAAGTGCAAATCGGCGTTGTCCAGTCACTTGTTACACCCCCAATCGGCTATGATGACGTAGCGTAAGTCTTCTCCGGCTCGATCAAGGAGCGCCAAGGGTTCCGAAATGATAGTGCCTAGGGACAGCCCTTTGACACGAATTAACCTAGCGCCGTCACTGGACGACTGCAGCTAACTCAACCTGAAAATCACTGCCGGGAAGGCAGATGTCGCGTTTTGGGACAATTTTAGAACAGAACAGCGTACTAGGAGAGGCAAAAGCGTCTTTTGTTATATAATAACATCTTTTATATTTCAAAGCGTTAAAAGACATAACCAAGTGGTGAAATAACGTCTTTTCACGCTTCGAAGGCGGGGTCACAGGTTCGAATCCTGAATCGGGCGCATGGAGTATAAGGGAGGCCGGGAGGGGGTGGGATAGTGCCAAAAACCTATTCCGCCAGCAGATATTCGGCCAGCGCCTGCAGGTCCGCGTCGGTCCAGTGGGCGGTGGAGTCGGTGATGACTTCGCCCATGGTGCCGCCGAGGATGTCGAAGCGCGGGGTGAAGCCGTCGCGCAGGGTTTGCATAAGGGTTTCAGCATCATAGCCCTTTTCGCGCAGCGCGGCGGCGGTGAGCGCGGGGGCCCGCCCGCCCGGGCCGCCGGGTGAGCCGGTGAAGGCCTTGTCCCAGTCCAGCGCCCCCAGCGCATTGCGCGGCGTATGGCAGGCGACGCAATGGGCCGGGCCATAGGCAAGATATTTGCCGCGATTATAAAGCGCGGATCGGTCCGCCTCGGGCGAGAAGCGGGCGGGCGAGAAGAACAGCGTCTGCCAACCGGCCATCAGCGGGCGGATATTGAAGGGGAAGGCGATGGCATCGGGCGCGGCGGGGGTGGAAACCGGCGCGGTGGCCTGGAGCGCCGCATAGAGGTCGGCAATCTCCTGGTCGCTCATAAGCGTATAATTTTCATAGGGAAAAACCGGGTAGAGCGGCCCCTGCGGGCCCTGCCCATGGCTCATCGCCTCGGAAAACTGCGCCAGCGTCCAGCGCCCGATCCCGGCCTCCGGGTCGGCGGTGATATTGGGCGGAACGAAGGTGCCGTAAGGGGTTTCGAGCCCGGCGCCCCCGGCCAGGAAGGCCCCGCCCCGGGCGGCATCGGTGTGGCAGGCGACGCACCCGCCCAGCCGGATGAGATAATTGCCGCGCGCCACGTCTCCGACCAGCGTCAGGTCGCGCGCCGGGCCCGTTACCGGGCGCAGCAGGAAAAAGGCGGCGGCGGCCCCGAGGATAAATAAAACGGCGAGGGCGAAAAGGCGCTTTTTCATCGGCGTCTCCGGCGGGTTCGGGATCATCTGAACAGAGGACACACCCTACGGGAAATCAACACCTTGCGAGGGCAAAAAGGCGCTGCCGCATCGTCACGCCAGGGCCCTTGGCGCTAACGGACTGTTAACGCCGAGCACAGCGTTTCGTCACCAAACCTCGCCTTTATTGACGCGCCAGCACCGCGTCGACCTCGGCGCGGCTGGGCGGAACGCAGCCCTTGTGGGCGCAATTGAGCCCGGCGACCACGGCGCCGAAGCGCAGCGTCTCGACCAGCGCCGCCGCATCGAGCAGGCCCAGCCCACCCGGGCGCAGCGCCCCGGTCTCGCCCAGCCAGGTGAGAATACCGGCCATGAGGCTGTCGCCCGCCCCCACAGTATCGCCGAAGACCGGGGGGGCGTAGATATCCGCCCGCCCGCGCGCCGCGCGCGAAAAGGCCAGCGACCCCGATTCGCCCAGCGTCACCACCACCAGCTCGCAATTGGGCCGCTCCAGCAATTGCTGGGCATATTCGGCAATGGTCAGCTCGGGCGCCAGCCAGGCATGGTCCTCCTCGGAAAGCTTGACCAGATGGGCGCGGTCCAGGAAGCGGTCGAGCCGCTGGCGATAGCCGGCCTCGTCGTCCACCAGCTTTTCGCGCACATTGATGTCGATGGAGATGGTGGCCCCGCGCGCCAGCGCCGCCTCGACCACGTCGCGCCAGACCGCCGCATCCTCCTCGATAATGGGGCAGAAGCCGCCGATCTGGAACAGCTCCACCTTTTCGGGCAGGGCGGCCAGCAGGCCCGCGCGGGTGAAGGCGCGGTCGGCGCCGCGCTCGAAGACGTAGCTGGCCTGCATCCTGTCGTTGAAGGTAACGATGGCGCGGGTGGTGGGCGCCGCGACCCGCTCGCCCAGCAGCACGTTGACGCCCGCCGCCGCCAGCGGGGCCAGCAGCAGTTCGCCATATTCGTCGCGGCTGATGGGGCACAGAAAGCCCGCCGCATTGCCCAGCCTGGCCAGCGCGATGGCGCAATTGAAGGGCGAGCCGCCCGCCAGCGCCACGCGCTCGGCTCCCGCCGCCGCCGAAACCGGCACCAGATCGATGAGGCTCTCCCCCCCGACAACGAACATGGCTTGCTCCCCTGTTTTCCCGAGGCTGCCATATCATTTCCGCCCCCACCGACACCAGAGGCTTGCCGGCCGGCCGCGCTGCCCGCAGCGAAGATGCCTTTACTCGGCACAGGCGCGGTGTATTGTCGCAGGGCGGGCCGGACAAGGGAGAGGCTGCCCTGCCCCGAAACGGGAGAAAGCCTTTGGATCGTCGCGGGTTTTTCACCAAGGCCGGCGCGGCGGGCGCCGTGGTCGCCGCCCCGGGCCTGGCCAGGCCGGCACTGGCGCAAAGCCAGCCCCGGATCACCTGGACGCTCGCCTCGTCCTTTCCCCCCGGCCTCGACACCCTGCAGGGCGCCGCCATCACCCTGGCGCGGCATCTGAGCGAGGCGACGGACGGCAATTTCACCCTCGAGGTCTTCGCCGCCGACGAGCTGGTGCCGGCGCTGGACGTGGCCGACGCCGTGGCCCGGGGCGAGATCGATATCGGCCATACGGTGCTTTATTATTATTGGGAAAAGGACCCGGTCTGGGCGGCGCTGTCCTCCGTTCCCTTCTCGCTCAACGCGCGTGGCATGAACGCCTGGTATTATCACGGCGGCGGGCTGGAGCTGGCCAACGACTTCCTGGCCAGCTATGGGCTGATCGGCTTTCCGCTGGGCAATACCGCCGCGCAGATGGGCGGCTGGTTCCGGCGCGAGGTCAACGTGCCCGCCGATCTGCAGGGGCTCAAATTCCGCGTCGGCGGCTTTGCCGGCTCCATCCTCTCCCGGCTCGGCGTTCTGCCCCGGCAATTGCCCGGCCGGCAGACCTATGAGGCGCTGGCGGCCGGGGAGATCGACGCGGCCGAATGGGTCGGCCCCTATGACGACGAGAAAATGGGCTTCCAGACCGTGGCGCCCTATTATTACTACCCCGGCTGGTGGGAGGGCGGCCCCACGGTGCATGGCCTCGTATCCACCGCCCGCTGGGCCGAACTGCCCGCCGCCTATCAGGCGCTGTTCCGCGTGGCGGCGCAGGCCACCTGCCTCGACATGCTGGCCAAATACGATGCCGTCAATCCGCCCGCCATCCGTCGGCTGGTGGCGGCGGGGGTGAAGCTGCGCCCCTTCAGCAAGGAGATCATGGACGCCAGCTTCGCGGCGGCCAACCAGACCTATGCCGAGCTGATGGAGACCAATCGGGAGTTCCGCACCATCTGGACCTCCCTCACCGCCTTCCGGCGCGATTTCTACCTGTGGAATCAGGTCGCCGAGCTCAATTACGACGAATACATGATGACCCAGCAACGCGCCGGCGGGATTTGACACTTCGCGCCGTCCCGAAGGGCAAATCGCTCCAGTGGAGCGATTTGAGGCGAGAAGGCCATGAGAGCTACGCTCGAATGGCAAGAACGCACCACACCCACCGAACCAACCCTCTCCCCTTGTGGGAGAGGGACAGCTTTTCGTCGTTCAGACGAAAAGCAGGGTGAGGGGACCGCTGCGTCCACCCATGCTTCAATGCCCCAAGAAGGCCCCCTCATCCGCCCTTCGGGCACCTTCTCCCACGAGGGGAGAAGGGGGGCGCGGTGGATGGGGAGATGTCGTGCCCCACAATCACCCCCTCCCAACCTCCCCCATCAAGGGGGAGGTGCTCCCTCGGTGGTTGCGGCGCTCTCATGCCCCACCCCAACGTCATTGCCGGGCTCGTCCCGGCAATCCACCCCTCCGCTTGCGCGGGGCTCTCCATGGATCACCGGCCCTCCCTCGCCCCTTGTGGGAGAGGGACAGGATTTCTGCGTTCAGCAGAAATCCAGGGTGAGGGGCTTCGAGCCGTCCCGCAGGGTAAATCGCTCCAGTGGAGCGATTTGAGGGGAGAAGGCCATGAGAGCTATGCTCGAATGGCGCGAAGTCGCCCATGCTTCAATACTCCAAGAAGGCCCCCTCATCCGCCCTTCGGGCACCTTCTCCCACGAGGGGAGAAGGGGGGCGCGGTGGTTGGGGCATCATCGTGCCCCACAATCACCCCCTCCCATCCTCCCCCATCAAGGGGGAGGTGCCCCCTCGGTGGTTGGGGCGTCCTCATGCCCCACCCCACCGTCATTGCCGGGCTCGTCCCGGCAATCCATCCCTCCGCTTGTGCTGAACTCTCCATGGATCACCGGGACAGGCCCGGTGATGACGATGGGGCGGCATGTTGCCCGCCGTGACGACGCCACCGCCTCGCCTTTGAAACGCAGCGCGCGGGGAGCGCCCACCCTTAGCCGCGCGGCTGGGGGGCGTTTCGGGGGGGCAGGTCGTTGGAATAGATGTTGTGCAGGCCGATATTGGCGACGTCGCGCTCGCCGCAAAGCGCCATGGTGATGTCGAGCTCGCGCGCGATGATGTCGAGGACGCGGGTGACCCCGGCTTCCCCGCCCGCGCCCAGCCCGTAAAGCATGGGACGGCCGATGAAGGTGGACCGGGCGCCATAGGCCAGCGCCTTGAGCACGTCCTGGCCCGAGCGGATGCCGCTGTCGAGATAGACCTCGGTCTTGTGGCCGACCCGGTCGACGATCTCGGGCAGCACGCGGATGGTGGAGGGGGCGCCGTCGAGCTGGCGGCCGCCGTGATTGGAGACGACGATGGCGTCGGCGCCATTGTCGATGGCGGCCTGCGCATCGGCGGCATCGAGCACGCCCTTGACGATGACCGGGCCGCCGAAGCGCTCCTTGATCCAGCGGACATCGGCCCAGTTGAGGGTGGGGTCGAACTGGCTGGCCGTCCAGGCCGAGAGAGAGGCCAGGTCATGGTCGCCCGAGACATGGCCGACGATGTTGCGGAAGGTGTGGCGCCTAGTGCCCAGCATGCGCAGGCACCACAGGGGATGCTGCATCATCTGCCAGATCGAATAGGGGGTGAATTTGGGCGGGGTGGAGAGGCCGTTGCGGATATCCTTGTGGCGCTGGCCCAGGATCTGCAAATCCATGGTGAGGATCAGCGCCGAGCAGTTCGCCGCCTTGGCCCGGTCGATGAGGCGATTGATGAAATCGCGGTCGCGCATGACATAGAGCTGGAACCAGAAGGGGGCGCTGGTGTTTTCGGCGATGTCCTCGATGGAGCAGACGCTCATGGTCGAGAGCGAGAAGGGAATGCCGAATTTCTCGGCCGCCCGCGCCGCCTTGATCTCGCCATCGGCCACCTGCATGCCGCCGGTGGCGGCCGGGGCGATGGCCACCGGCATGGCGATCTCCTTGCCCAGCATCTTCACCTTGAGGTTGCGCCCCTCCAGATTGACCGCCACCCGCTGGTTGAACAGGATCTTGGAGAAATCGCTCTCGTTCTGCCGATAGGTGCTTTCGGTGTAGGAGCCGCTATCGGCATAGTCGAAGAACATCTTGGGCACCCGGCGCTGCGCCGCGGCCTTCATTTCTTCGACGGTGAGAATCCTGTTGAGCGCGACCATGTCCGTTTCTCCGGTTTGGCTTTGCCCTAATAACTAACATGTTAGTTGTCAATCGCGTGGCGAGATTGCGCTTGCGCGCCCGGCCCGCCTCGCCTCAAATGGCGCGGCGGGGAGGATGGCATGGCCGGGACCGTTCTGGAGCCTATCGAAAGGGAATTCGGCGCGCTGACGGTGGGCAACGCGCCGCTGGAAGTGCTGTTCGACCAATGCCTGTGGGCCGAGGGGCCGGTGTGGCTGGGCGACGCCGATTGCCTGGTCTGGAGCGACATCCCCAATAACCGCATGCTGCGCTACGTGCCGGGGCTGGGGGTCACCGCCTTCCGCACCCCTTCCGACTATGTCAACGGCAATACCCGCGACCGCGAAGGCCGGCTGATCTCGTGCTCGCATGGCGCGCGCGCCGTGTTGCGCACCGAATGGGACGGCACCGTCACCACGCTGGTCGACCGCTATCAGGGCCGGCGGCTCAATTCGCCCAATGACGTTGTGGTCAAGTCCGACGGCAGCATCTGGTTCACCGACCCGCCCTATGGCATCCTCTCCGACTATGAGGGGCACAAGGCCGAGCAGGAGCAGCCGGGGTGCCATGTCTATCGGTTCGACCCCGGTGACGGCTCGCTGCGCGTGGTGGCCGACGATTTCGCCAAGCCCAACGGGCTGGCCTTCTCGCCCGACGAATCCATCCTCTATATCTCCGATACCGGACGCAGCCACGACCCCGACTGGCCGGCCCAGATCCGCAAATTCGCCGTGGCGGGCGACAGGCTGACCCGGCCGGAAGTGTTCGTCGATGTGGATTCGGGTCTCTCGGACGGTTTCCGGCTCGATACGGACGGCAATGTGTGGACCAGCGCCGGGCCGGGGGTGAACGTCTATAATCCCGCCGGGGCGCTGCTGGGCCGCATCAAGACCGGCGTGCCCACCGCCAACGTCACCTTTGGCGGACCGAAGCGGAACCGGCTCTTCATCACCGCCAGCCAGTATCTGATGGCCATCCACGTCAATGCGCGGGGCATCCAGCGTCCATGACGCCCGGCCCCGAAGGGTTCATCCGCAGCCATTTGCGGCTGGCGCCGGTGCCCGGGCTGGGCGATATCCGCCTTTACGCCGCCCATGCCGGCAGCCGCCTGTCCCAGCTTGCCGCCGGCGCCCCGCCCTATTGGGCCTATGCCTGGGCCGGCGGGCTGGCGCTGGCCCGCCATTTCCGCGCCAATCCGCAACTGGTGGCGGGCCGCGCCCTGCTCGATCTGGGCGCGGGTTCGGGGCTGGTGGGGATCGTCGCGGCCAGGCTGGGCGCCCGGGTATATGCGGCGGAAATCGACCCCCATGGCCGGGCAGCGATCGCGCTCAACGCCGCGGCCAATGGCGTGGAGATCGCCATCGTCGAAACCGACCTCGGCACGCCGCCAGCGGGGATCGAGATCGTCGCGGCGGGCGATGTGTTTTACAATCCGGCTGTGGCCGAGACGATGCTGCCCTTCCTGCGCCGCTGCGCCGCGGCGGGACTGGAGGTGCTGGTGGGCGACCCCGTCCGCCGCGACCTGCCGCAGGACGCGCTGGTGGCGCTGGCCGAATATGGGGTGCGCGACATGGGGGACAGGGCGGAGCGGCGGGGGGTGGTTTATGCGGTGAGCTCGCCCCTCCTAGCAGGCTGAAGGCCCTCCCTGCGCCGGAATGACCCGGTGGCAGGGAAGCGTCAGATACCAGCCCCTAGGTTTTCGCCTTTTTCGCCGGTTTGGGCTTGGGGGCCGGCAGGGCGTCGGCGGTGGTTTTTATCAGCCCCGCCAGCCAGTCGGCGTCGTCCCAGCGATCGCCTTCGATCAGGAAATACATCTTGGAGCCGGGATAGGCCGGCGCCTCGGTGACCGCGCCCAGAAAGGCGCGGCCCGCATCGGTGGGCTTGAGGAAAAGCTGGTCGTCGCAGACGAAGGCCACCACCTTGCCGTCGCAGTAAAGGCCGAACTCGCCGAACATGCGCCGCGCCGTCATGCTGCCGGCTTCGGCGCTCTGCTCCAGGATATAGTCGACGGTCTTCTGCTGGCTGCTCACATCACCGCCCCCACCTGCCAGGGGACGAATTCGTGGTCGCCATAGCCCAGTTGCTCGGACTTGCTCTTTTCCCCCGAGGCGACGCGCAGGATATGCTCGAAGATTTCCCGGCCCTTGTCCTCGATGGAGACGCCCTCGACGATGTCGCCGCAATTGATGTCCATGTCCTCGCCCATGCGCGCATAGACGTCGGAATTGGTCGCCAGCTTGATCGAGGGCACCGGCTTGCAGCCATAGGCCGAGCCGCGCCCGGTGGTGAAGCACAATATATTGGCCCCGCCCGCCACCTGGCCGGTGGCCGAGACCGGATCGAAGCCGGGCGTGTCCATGAAGACGAACCCCTTTTCGGTGACCGGCTCGGCATATTCATAAACCGCCGTCAGCGGCGTGGTGCCGCCCTTGGCCGCCGCCCCCAGGGATTTTTCCAGGATGGTGGTGAGCCCGCCCAGCTTGTTGCCCGGGGAGGGATTGTTGTTCATCTCGCCATGGTTGCGGCGCGTGTAGTCTTCCCACCAATGGATGCGCGAAATGAGCTTCTCGCCCACCTCGCGGCTGACCGCGCGCCGGGTGAGCAGATGTTCGGCGCCGTAGATCTCGGGGGTTTCGCTGAGGATGGCGGTGCCGCCATTGCGCACCAGGATATCGGCGGCATAGCCCAGCGCCGGATTGGCGGTGATGCCCGAATAGCCGTCCGAGCCGCCGCATTGCAGGGCCAGCGTCAGATGGGAGGCATCGACCGTTTCGCGGCGGGCGGCGGCCACCATGGGCAGCATCTCGCGCACCTTCTCCACGCCCCATTCGATCATCTTCCGCGTGCCGCCCCGCTCCTGGATGGTCATGGTCTGGAAGCTCTCGCCATCCTCGATGCCGTAGATCTCCTTCATGCGGCCGATCTGGAACACCTCGCAGCCCAGCCCCACCAGCAGCGCCGCGCCCAGATTGGGATTGGAGGTGTAGCCCCATTGCGTGCGCCGCAAGATGTCGAACCCCTCGCCCCGGCTCTCCATGCCGCAGCCGGTGCCGTGCACGAAGGGGACGACGCCGTCCACTTCCGGATAATCCTCGAGAATACCGGAGCGGTTGACCGCCTCGGCGATGAATTTGGCGACGGTGGCCGAGCAGTTCACCGAGGTGAGGATGCCGATATAATTGCGCGTGCCCACCTTGCCATTGGCGCGCCGATAGCCCTGGAAGCTGGCGCGCTGGCTTGCCGGCACCATGTCGGGCGCTATCGCGCCTTCGGCAAAGGCATAATCATGGGTCAGCGTGCCATCGGGCCCGCCCATGCCGCAATTGTGCTCATGCACCCAGTCGCCGGCCGGAATGTCTTCCTTGGCAAAGCCGATGATCTGGCCGAACTTGCGGATGGGGGCGCCCGAGGCGATGGGTTCGAGGGCGAATTTATGCCCGCGCGGCACGCGGCGGCGAATGGAAACGCCCTGGGGCGTCGGCGCGCCGACATCGAGATTGGCCAGGGCCACCGCGATATTGTCGGCCCCGTTGAGCACCAGCGTGGGCGGGCGGGAGGAAAGGGCGGAATCGGACATGAACAGGGCTACTTTCAGGGGATCGGGTCGTGATGCGCGCTTTACCTCACCCGCTTTTGCCGCCAGATTGCCCCCGGCAAGGGCGGCAGCGGTTGTCAAGCAGAGCGGCACTAACTAACATGTTAGCATGAACAACCATACAAGTCCCTACTCATTTCTGAGCCGGCCGACGAATCTGGCGCGCGGCAATGTGACGGCGGAGGTGACCAATGTGCTGCGCGAGGCCATCGTCACCCTGGCGCTGGCGCCGGGCAGCCCCATCGACAAGGCGCTGATCTGCGCCGAGCTGGGCGTGTCGCGCTTTCCGGTGAGCGAGGCCCTGGCGCGGTTGCAGGCCGAGGGGCTGGTGGACATCGCCCCCCAGCGCGGCTCCAGCGTCTCGCTGGTGCGCATCGCCGACGTGCGCGAATACATGCTCATCCGCAAGGGGCTGGAATCGGAAGCGCTGCGCGTGCTGATCGGCACCCATGACGAAAAGCTGGTGGCGGCGCTGCATGACAACATGGCGGCCCAGCGCGAGCGCGCCGAGCAGGACGACGCCGAGGGCTTCCACCAGATCGATGTCGGCTTCCACGACATCATCTACAGCTCCATGGGCTTTTCGCGCATCCGCGCCATCATCGATTCGGCGCGGGCCAATCTCGACCGGGCGCGGCGGCTCATCATCACCCCGCGCCGGCTGGCCCTGACCATCGCCGAGCACCAGGCCATCTTCGACGCCATCCTGGCGCGCGACCCGGCGGCGGCCAACCGCGCCATCCGCGCCCATATCGACGCGGTGATGGTGGAACTGTTCGCCTTCGCCCGCGAGCATCCCGGCCTTTTCGCCGATGGCGCCACGCTGGGCGCCGACAGCGACAGCTTTCCCTTCGGCTGAGGAGCCACACCATGCTCAAGAACATCCCGCCCCTGATCGGCCCGCAATTGCTGGCGGTGCTGCGGGCCATGGGCCATGGCGACGAGATCGCCATCGTCGACGCCAATTTTCCCGGCAGCACCGCGGGACCGGAGCTGATCCGGCTCGACGGCATCAGCGCCACCGACGTGCTCGACGCGGTGCTGACGCTGATGCCGCTCGACGATTTCGTCGAGGAGGCCGCCTTCGGCATGGAAGTGGTGGGCGACCCCACAAGGCGCGAGCCGGTGATGGAGGCCTTCGCCGCCATCATCAGGAAGCACGAGCCCAAAATGGGCTTTTCCACGCTCGAACGCTTCGCCTTCTACGAGCGCGCCGGATCGGCCGCCGCCATCGTGCAGACCGGGGAAACCCGGCTCTATGGCAACATCCTGCTCAAAAAGGGCATCATCCGCCCCGCCGGGTGAGGCGGGCGAACGAAATCGGGTCCAACCGCCCTCGACAGACTAACATGTCAGCGGCTAGGACAGGTCCAGCATCCCAGAGGAGCCCCAAACCCATGAAACTTCTCCGCGTCGGCGCCCCGGGCGCCGAAAAGCCCGCCATCCTGGCCGCCGACGGCTCGATCCGCGACCTTTCCAGCATCGTGCCCGACATCGCCGGCGCCGCGCTGACCCCGGAAGGGCTGGCCAGGATCGCCGCCGCCCGCATCGACGCCCTGCCCCGGCTCGACGCCGGCCAGCGCATCGGCCCCTGCGTGGGCAAGGTGGGCAAGTTCCTCTGCATCGGCCTCAACTATGCCGACCACGCCGCCGAAACCGGCGCCAAGATCCCCGAGGAACCGATCATCTTCACCAAGGCCACCAGCGCCATCATCGGGCCGGACGACGACGTCGTCATCCCGAAGAATTCCATCAAGCCCGACTGGGAAGTGGAGCTGGGCGTGGTGATCGGCAAGGAGGCCCGCTATGTCGAGGAGGCCGACGCGCTCGAGCACGTGGCCGGCTATTGCGTCGTCAACGACGTCTCCGAGCGCCATTTCCAGACCGAGCGCGGCGGCACCTGGGACAAGGGCAAGGGCTGCGACACCTTCGGCCCCATCGGCCCCTGGCTGGTGACGCGCGACGAGGTGGCCGACCCGCAGAACCTGGCCCTGTGGCTGGAAGTGGACGGCAAGCGCTATCAGGACGGCTCGACCAGGACCATGATCTTCGGCGTCGCCAGGATCGTCTCCTATGTCAGCCAGTTCATGAGCCTGCAGCCGGGCGACATCATCTCCACCGGCACCCCGCCCGGCGTCGGCATGGGCATCAAGCCCGAGCCGGTCTGGCTCAAGCCCGGCAACGTCATGCGCCTGGGCATCGAGGGCCTGGGCGAGCAGACCCAGAACGTGAAGGCCTACAGCGCCTGAGGGCGGTCGGGGGCCGTTCGGAAAACCGAGGCCGTCGCCCCACCCCCTCCCGGCCTCCCCCATCGAGGGGGAGGCTGGGAGGGGTGATGTTGGGGCACGTTGACACCCCCTCATCCGCGCCCATTCCCTCCATTGTGAACGCGCAACGACAACCCCGCCATCGAACACAATTCTTTGCGCTTGAGCGATCCGGCCGGAGCGATCATAAATCACCCTCCGGTGGTGTCACCGCGTGAGAAGCGAGGCCCCTGCCGGCATGTTCGATATCTTCCATACCGTGTCGAGCTTTCTCGAAAGCTTCCTCAATACGATTTCCGGCAATTTCTGGCTGACATTCTGGTTCATCTTCGCGGTGGCCATCGGCGAGGCGGTGTTCATCCTCGGGCTCTTCATCCCCTCCACCCCGGTGCTGCTGCTGGCCGGCGGCATCATCGCCGAGGGGCGGCTGCCCTTCTGGGAGGTCTATTTCGCCGCCGTCATCGGCGCCATCATCGGGGACGCGCTCTCCTACGCCATCGGCCATCTGCTCAAGGACACGATCAAGGAGATCTGGCCCTTCCGCCACCACCGCGACCTCATCGCGCGCGGCGAGACCTTCTTCGCCCGCCATGGCGGCAAGGCGGTGTTCATCGGCCGCTTCATCCCCGGGGTGAAGGCGGTGATTCCCGGCGTCGCCGGCATCATGGGCATGCCCTATCGGCGCTTCACCCTCATCAACGTCACCTCGGCCTTCGTCTGGGCCGCCGCCCATATCCTGCCCGGCATGCTGCTCACCGCCTGGCTCAAATCCATCGGCCTGTCGCTGGAGCTGGTCATCGTCTTCGGCACGCTGATCCTGGCGGCGCTGTTCCTGCTCATCCATTATCACCGCCGCATCCTGCTCGCGCTCTCGCCCTTCCTGGGCGGGCTCGGCCGCACCATCCGCCGGCGGCTGGGGGACGGGCCCGCCCATTGAGCCTTGCCCCGCGCCGGCGGCTCCCCACATAATCGGGTGAAAAGGAGAGCTTTCATGAGCCAGACCAGCCAGACCGAACCCATCGTGCTGCGCGAGGACAGGCCGACGCGCGGCCGCTACGTCATCCACCTGGCCCCCGGCCAGGACGCCGAGATGACCTATCGCAAGGCGCCGGACGGCACCATCACCATCGACCATACCGGCGTGCCGCCCCAATTCGAGGGCCGGGGCCTGGCCGCCCGGCTGGTGCAGAAGGCCATCGCCGATGCCCGCGCGGAGGGCTTCCGCATCACCCCGGTCTGCTCCTATGTGGTGGCCCAGTTCCGCCGCCACCCCGAATGGGCCGATCTGCGGGCATAGGGGTAAGCCACTATGTCATTCCGGCGCGAGGCCGGGATGACTCCGTGGATGGGAGAAAGCTGGAGAAATTTTACTCAATGAGCGGGCTTGTCGCCCCGGCCTCGAGCCGGGGCCCATCCTGACATTCGGCCGACCCACCCTTCCCGGCATGGATCCCGGATCAAGCCCGGGATGACATCGAGGTTGGGAAGGGTGCGCTGCCCCCTACCAGCCGTAGCGCACGGCGTCCTGGGTTTCGGCCTTGATGTCCTCCAGCACCTCCCAGGGCACGGTGATGGTGGGCGCGCCATAGGCATAGGCCGAGACCTCATAGGGCTGGAACTGGATGACCAGCCCGTAATCGCTGGCAAAGCTCCAACGCGTGGGATCGATGACGATGTCGGCGATGTCCTCGGGATTTTCCACCTGCAGCCAGGCCCCGTGCTCGGCCTGCAACTGCGCCCAGGCGGCGGCGAGCAATTGCTGCTTCCAGTCCTTGCCGGCGAAAATATCCTCGGCCACCACCTCGCGGTCCTCGGGCACGTAATAATGGATATAGGTCTTGGACCAGTTGCCATGGGCGGCGCCGTGGCCGAACCAGTAATTGGAATAGTCCAGCGTGATGCGGTTCTGCCCCGCCGTCTCGGCCACGGTGAGGCTGGAATCGGTGTCGGCGCTGGCCTGGTAGGTGCCGGTGTCGGGATCGATCATGGCCTGGGAGAGCCCGTCGGCGCGGGCATAGACATAGTCGTTGAATTTCTCCGCCCAGGGATCGTCGCTGTCGAGCAGCGGGAACATCAGCTGGTGGCTGGCCACCTTCCAGTAGGAATCGGGATTATCGACCTCGTCGGGATCGGGAATGGCCCCGTAAATGCCCTTGACCAGGAAGCGATGGCCATCGCGCATGCGGCTTTCTTCCAGCGCCTTGCTGCGGCTTTGCAGCTTTTCGGTGAGACAGGCCACGCCCATCTCGTCATAGGGCCGCTTGCCCGGCGGCGCGGCATCGGGGGTGCAGGCATTCTGCGCGAAATCGAGCCACATGCGCTGGTCGGCCCGCAACAGCTCGACCGACTCCGCCGTCAACCCGCCCAGCGCGGTGGCGAAGCTCTTGGCCAGGATCTCGTCGGCCCGCGACAATTCGGGATTATCGCAGATGGCGTGCTCGAACGGCGTTGTCGCCTTGGCGCAGGAAAAGCTGGCCGCGGCGGCTGGCAGGGCCGCAAGCGGCAGCAGCAGGGCGGCAAGGAGAAGGGCAAGGGGCGCGCGCATGATCGGGTCTCCACAACGGGTAAGGAGAGGCTCACATGCCCCCGCGCCGGCGTCAATCGGCCCGATCAGCCCGCCACCGCGGCGAGGAAATCCCGCGCCGCCAGCACTTCCTCCTGCCGCAAGTCGTGCCCGCCCTCATGCCAGGCCAGCTCGGCCCGCGCGCCATGGGCGGCGAAATAATCATGCAGGCCCTGGCTGGCCGCCTGCGGCGCCATGGGATCGCGCCGCCCGGCGGTGATGAGCACCGCCTTGCCGGCAAAATCGGCCTCGGGCGGGGCGAAGGGAATGAGCGGATGCATCAGCACGCTGGCGTCGAACAGGCCGGGCGCGGCGAACTGCACCGAGGCCAGGATATTGGCGCCGTTGGAATAGCCTAGCCCGACCACCCTGCACGCCCGGCCCTCGCCCTTGCGAGCCAGGATGAAGTCGCGCATCCGCGTGGTGCGCAGGGCAAGATCCTCCATGTCATAGACCCCTTCGCCGGTGCGGCGGAAATAGCGCAGCGCCCCGTGCTCGCTGACATCGCCGCGCGGCGCCACAATGCGCGCCCCGGGGAGCAGTTGCCCGGCCAGCCCGAAGAACTGCTGCTCGTCGCCCCCGGTGCCGTGGAAGACGAAAAACAGCGGCGCCTCCGCGCTCGCACCGGCGGCCTCGGCATAATGATAGGCGCTCATGTCCGTTTCTCCATCATCGTCCCGCCCCATATCGCCCCGATCCCCCACCCGCACAACCAGCCGCAAACACCACGCAGCGTTGCCGATTGTGGAACAATGGCGCGGATTTCCCCTTATTGGGCGAGGAGCAGCATGACAGGCGGGCCCCTCCATGCTAGATGCGGATCGAATTGTCGAACCGGCCCGCTCCCCGTCGTCCGCCCTCGACAAATACAGACCAAGACCCGCGCAGGAAAAATTGGACAAACCAATAATCAATCGTATCCGTGCGCATGTCCTGGGGCTTCCCCGCCGCTGGAAGCAGATCATTTTGATTATCATGGACTTCTTCGGACTGGCCTTTGCGCTTTGGGCCAGTTTTTGTCTGCGCTACGACAATTGGTATGCCCCTCACCAGATGGCCCTTTGGGCGCCGATTTTCGTCGCGCCATTGGTGGCTATTCCCGTTTTTATCCGCATGGGCCTTTATCGTGCGGTGGTGCGCTACCTGCCCGAGCGCGCCATGTGGACCATGGTGCAGGCCATGCTCATCGCCACCGTGGGCTGGCTGGTGCTAATGTTCCTGTCGGAAATTTCGGGACGGGGCGTCGTACCGCGCTCGGTCCCCATCATCTATTTCGGCTTGGGCACTTTTTTTATTGCCGGCAGCCGCTTCGCCGCCAAATGGATTTTCCTGCCGCCATCGGCGCGACGGGCCGCTGACCGGAAGGCCGTTCTCATCTATGGCGCCGGGGAGGCTGGGATACAACTGGCCCTATCGCTCGCCCCCACCCACCATGTGGTCGGCTTTCTCGACGACAATGCCGCCCTGCAAAAGCGGGAAATGAGCGGCATCAAGGTCTATTCGCCCGAGCGGCTGAGCGATCTGGTGCGCGACTACGGCGTCAGCGACGTCATTTTGTCCATTCCCTCGCTCAACCGCCAGCGCCGCAGGGAAATCATCGATTCGGTCAGCCTGCCCGGCCTCAAGATCCGCATGCTGCCACCGATCGCCGATCTTGTGGCGGGCAAATATCTGGTCAACCAGATCAAGGAAATCGACATCGTCGAACTCCTGGGACGGTCGTCCGTCCCCCCTGATCCCGAACTCATCCGCGCCATGACCATGGATCGCGTCGTCATGGTAACCGGTGCGGGCGGCTCGATCGGCTCCGAGCTTTGCCGCAAGATTGCGCGCTGGGCCCCCAAAAAACTGGTGCTGTTCGAGGCCAATGAGTTCGCCCTCTACCAGATCGAACAGGAGCTAGCCGATATTACCGGCGTCGCGGTGGTGCCCGTTCTCGGCTCGGTGACCGATGCAGTGCGCGTGCGCGAGACCATTGAGGCCCATGGTATCAAGGTGCTATTCCACGCCGCCGCACACAAGCACGTACCGCTTGTGGAGGCCAATGCGCTTGAAGGCATCCGCAACAATGTGTTCGGCACTCGGATCGTTGCCGATGCCGCCTTCGAGGCAGGAGTCGAGCATTTCGTGCTCATTTCCACCGACAAGGCGGTGCGCCCCACCAATGTCATGGGCGCGACCAAGCGCTGGGCCGAACTTATCGTTGCCGAGAAGGCCAACGCCGCGCATGACGCACAAACCGGGCAACGTTTCTGCGCCGTGCGTTTCGGCAATGTACTAGGCTCCAACGGCTCGGTTGTCCCCCTGTTCAAGAAGCAGATTGCTCAGGGCGGCCCCATTACCCTGACCGACCTGGCCATGACGCGTTATTTCATGTCCATTCCCGAGGCGGCGGAGTTGATCGTGCAGGCAGGGGCCCTCTCTGAAGGCGGGGACATCTTCCTGCTCGACATGGGCGAGCCCATGCTGATCCTCGACCTGGCCAAGAACATGGTCCGCCTCGCCGGCCTCACCGTGCGCGACGCAGCCCATCCCGGCGGAGACATCGAAATCGTCGTCACCGGCAAACGGCCGGGCGAAAAGCTCTATGAAGAACTGTTCTACGATGCCGGCGCCGCCCAACCCACCGATCACCCCAAGATCACCAAGGCTCCCCGCATCCGCAGAGAGATCGAGATTCCCGCGGTTCTCCATGCACTGAACATCGCCGTTGAGCAGCGCGACGAGCCCAAGGCCCGCAAGATCCTTTTCGACATCGTCGAAATGAGCGGCGGCGCCAACGAATGATCTTCCTCCCCGCCCCGGTCCGGACCGGGTGCTGGCGTCCCGGAGCGTATCGTGTCCTTCAATCTCTCCGCTTTCCTGCTGATCTTCACGCTGATCTCTGGCGTCGCCCTGCCCGGTTATGCGGCCTACATTGGGGCCTATGCAGCGATGGGAGCCAGCATCCTGGCGCTATTGATATATGGCTGGCGCGAGCGCGACGTGTTCATCCGGCCATTTTCACTAGCCCTTCTGTCTGCCATCGCCCTAGTCGGACTGACGTTGCCCTTCGTCTATCGGGGCGAACCGGACCTGATGGCGCCAGTGCTGATCCTGCCCATGCTGATTGCTCCGGCCATGGCCATGCTGGGACGCCCCGCGCGCATCGTGCCGGCGCCGCTGCACTTCGCCTTCCTCTGCCTCCTCGCCGTCACTGTCGCCTTGGCCGGCGGCCTTTATGAGCGCTTCACCCTCGACATCTACCGTCCCGGGCTGGGCAACAATCCCATCCACTATGCCACCCTGGCCGCCATTGTGGGCAATATGGCGCTGGTCGGTCTGGTCTCGACCACTTCGCCCTGGCGCTACATCTTCCTGGCCGGGCCCCTGATGGGACTGGCGGCCGCGGTCATCGCCGATTCCCGCGGACCAATGGCGGGCAGCATCGCCATGCTGGCCGCCGGGCTTGCGCTCCTGACCCTTTGGCACTGGCGCGAGCGCGCCTTCCGCCGCATCCTCGTGGTCGTCGTGCTGATCGGGGCCGCCGCGCTGGCCAGCCTGGTCATGCAGGGCAATCCCCGCGTTCTCGCTCTTTTCGACGGCAATGTTTTCAACATCTTCCGCTTCACCGGCGGCAGCGACGATATTCGCGTGGCCCTCTATATTTCCGCGCTCGAAGCGCTGAAGACCGCGCCCGTCTTCGGCCTCGGGCTCGGCCAGATCATGGTGACGGCGGAAACCCTGTTCCCCGATTTGGTGGTCGGCACCGGCCTTGAGAACCTTCACGCCGACTGGGCCAATTTCGCCGCCATGGCCGGCGGCCTGGGGTTGGCCGCCTATCTGCTGCTGCTGGCCGCGCCCTTGCTGCTGCTGCTCGATCCGAAAATTCGCCGGGAACGTGCCATCGTGCTGGGAGCGGTGATGCTGGCGGTGGGGCAGGCGAGCCTGGGGGTGAGCAACGCCATGTTCGGCGTGCTGCCGCAAACGGTTATCTATGCCACCATGCTTGGTTATCTGGCTGCGCTGGCGCGTCGCCGATTATCCGCCTTCTCCTAGTCCCCTACCCTCCCCCGCCCTGGCCTTCGCCGGGCTTGAGGTAGGTGGCGGCGGCCAGGATGCGCAGGCGGGAGCGGGTGGAGACGTAGCTGATGCGCTTGAGGGCCTGGGCCCAGGCCAGGCCCTGGTCGATCCGCTCGACGCTGGAGAGGCGATGGGCCAGCTCCTGCAGCAGCAGGTGCTTGAAGGCGTCATAGGCGCTTTCGGCGTTTTTCTGGGCGGCAAGCGCCGCCTCCTGCCCGTCCTCGCCTTCCGCGGGCAGCACAAGCGTGGCCAGAACCGCATCGAGCAGGGCCTGGCGCAGGGGGCCGCCCAGCGCCGCGTCGGGCGTTTCGGGCGGCAGGGCCAGCAATTCCTCGCCATGCTGGAGCGCCCGCACCAGCTCGGGCAAAGCGTGGGCCGCCGCGTCCGAAAAGGGCTGCGCCGTCATGGCCAAATCGACGAAGCGCCGGATCTCCTCGAGCAGCAGCCTTATGCCGCGCCGGCGCGTCGCGGCCGGCCGCGCCGGGCCGCCCTCGAGCCGGTCGCGGGCAAATTCCATGCTGAGGCGCAGCGTCCGGCGCGTCTCGTGATAAAGCCCCGAGGCGGCGAGGTCGGGCACGCCGGCAATGGTGGCATCGAGATATTGCGGCCGCGCCAGCTCTTCCTCGGCCGAGACGAAGAGCCGGGACAGCAGCCTGAGCAGCAGCGGCGCCAGCGGCCAGATCAGCACCACGCCCATCAGGTTGAGCAGGGTGTGGAAGGCCGCCAGCACCATGACGTCGTCGGCGGGCAGGCCCGTCCATTTCAGCCCTTGCGCGCACAGCCAGAGATAGAGCGGCAGCATGCAGAAGGCGGCCAGGGCGGCGATGACGCTGAACAGCACCTCGGAAAGCGCCGTGCGCCGCGCCGCCGCCGTCGCCCCCAGCGCCGCGATCACCGCCGGCGAGGTCATGCCGATATTGGCGCCCACGATGATGGCGGCGGCCGGCGCCAGCGAAATGGCGCCGCTGGACACGGCGGTGAGGGTGATGGCCACGGTGGCGCTGGCCGATTGCGTCATCAGGGTGAGCACGACGCCCGAGATCATGAAGGCGGCGAGCCCCAACAGGCTCTGCTCGTCTACCCCCAGTCCGCTGACCGAAAAGTCGAACCCGGCAAAGGCCGATTGCAGGATGCCGATGCCCATGAAGAAGGCGCCGAACCCGGCCAGCGCCCGCCCCAGCCCGGCCAGGCGCGGCCTGTCGCCGGAAAAGAGATTGACCAGCATGCCCAGCCCGATCAGCGGCAGGCCCAGGCCGGTCATGCTGAAGCGCACGCCGGCAATGGCCACCAGCCACCCCGTGGTGGTGGTGCCCACATGGGCGCCGAACACCACCCACACCGCCTGTTGCAGGCTCAGGAAGCCGGCATTGACGAAGCCGAGCATGGAAACGCTGGTCGCCGAGGAGGATTGCACGATGGCGGTGATGACCGCCCCGGCGATGAGGCCGCGCCCCGCCGTACGGGTCCAGCGCCCCAGAATGGTCTTGAGCATCGGCCCGGCGGCCAGCTTCAAGCCGTCGGTCATCATGCTCATGCCGAGCAGGAAAAGGCCGATGCCGCCCAGAAAAGCCGCTATGTCCACGCCGCCGCCCCGTCCCCCGCCATTTCAGCGCGCCACCACCAGAACATCGCAGGCCGCCGCCGACAAGACGCCGCGCGCCACGCTGCCCAGAATCATCTGCGCCGCCGCGTCGCGCCCATGCGTGCCCAGGGCGATGAGATCGACGCGCCGGCTGCGCGCCCGCCGCAGCAGCACCTCGCGCGGCTGGCCATGCACGAGGCGGAGCCGCAGGGGGTCGATCCCGGCAAAGGCGGCCGCCAGCCGTTCGCGCGCCGCCGCCAGCCGCGCCTGGCGATAGCGGGCGATGCTCGCTTCGGGCGTGCCGGCACGCCGCAGCGCCTGCTCGAAGGACAATGGGGTCTCCACCACATGCAGGTGCTCGACATCGGCTTGCGGCGCCAGCGCCCGCACCGCCTTCGCGGCCGAAAGCGACTGTGCGGACAGATCGGCGGCCACCACCGCGCGGCGATAGGGTTCCTCCGCCGGGCGCCGCGCCACCAGCACGGGAATGGCGGCGCTCCGAACCAGCCGGTCGGCGGTGGAGCCGAAAATCCTTTCGCGCAGACTGCGGGGCCGGCCGGGGCCGATGACCAGGAGATCGGCCTTTTCCGCCGCGATCAGCCCGGAAAGCACCTCGAAAGGCCGGCCCCAGACGATGCGGCTTTCCCCCGCGAGGTCGCCGGCAAGCGCGGCCAGGCGCGCCGCCGCGTCCGCTTCGAGAAGGCTCCGGGCGCCCGCCATGTCGAGCCCCTCGGCCTCCCCTGGGGGCGGCGCCTCCAGCACATGCACCAGCACCAGCCTTGCCCCGTGCTGCCCCGCAAGCTGGCGCGCCCGCGCCAGCACCGGCCCATCCGTTCCATCCAGCGCCAGCCCGGCAATGATCGTCTTCATGCCTTACCCTTCCCGATCGCGCCCAAGAAAAACCCCGGCTTCAAGGGGAAGCCGGGGTCAATATAGCCTGCTTTGCAGCAGAATGGTTGCAAGAGCCCGATCTCGCCAAATCCGCCCACAATTTCGGCAACCCCAAAAGGAAAAACCACCGACCGATTTCTCGGTCAGTGGTTTTTTTGGTTGCGGGAGCAGGATTTGAACCTGCGACCTTCAGGTTATGAGCCTGACGAGCTACCGGGCTGCTCCATCCCGCGTCAACCGCACGGGCGAAACCCGTTGCGTGAGGGCTATATAGGGGGTGAAGCCGCAGACCTCAACCCCAAAACGGCTTTATCCGGCGGTTTTTTGACAGGGGAATTTTATGTCAGAAAGCCTGTCTTTTCCGGCCGGATCGGCTAGTTTGCCTCCCATCCCTTCTTCCTGATCCCCGGAACAGCCATGAAACGCAATCCCCTTGGCCGCACCGACCTGCGCGTCACCGAAATCTGCCTGGGCACCATGACCTGGGGCAGCCAGAACACCGAGGCCGAGGGGCACACCCAGATCGACATGGCGCTGGAGGCCGGCATCAATTTCATGGATACCGCCGAGCTCTATGCCGTGCCCGGCAGCGCGCAGACCTCGGGCCGCACCGAGGAAATCATCGGCTCCTGGCTGGCCCGCACCGGCAAGCGCGACCAGTGGATCATCGCCTCCAAGATCGCCGGGGGCGGCAATAGCTTCATCCGCCAGGGCCGGCGGCCCGACGGCCCCTCCATCCGCGAGGCGCTGGAGGGGAGCCTCAGGCGCCTGCGCACCGACCATATCGACCTCTACCAGATCCACTGGCCCAGCCGCGGCCATTATAATTTCGAGCATTCCTGGAGCTACGCCCCCCACAGGCAGGACACCGCCGACGTCCTCGACAATATCGCCGAGATGCTCGAAACGCTCGACGCGCTGGTCAAGGAGGGCAAGATCGGCTATGTCGGGGTCTCCAACGAGACCACCTGGGGCCTGGCCCAATGGCTGCGCATCGCCGAGGACCGGGGCCTGCCGCGCCTGGTGTCCGTGCAGAACGAATACAATCTCCTGCGTCGCCATTTCGAGCTCGACCTGGCCGAGCTGAGCCATCACGAGGATGTGGGGCTGCTGGTCTACTCGCCGCTGGCCGCCGGCGTGCTGACCGGGAAATACGCCAATGGCGTCACCCCGCCCGGCAGCCGCAAGGACTATCAGAAGAGCTTCTGGCGGCTCAATCCGCAGTCGGAAGCGGCCACCGCCGACTATGTGGCGCTGGCCCGCAGCCACGGGCTCGACCCGGCGCAGATGGCCATCGCCTTCACCCTCACGCGCCCCTTCACCACCTCGGTCATCGTCGGGGCCACCAGCACCGGCCAGCTCGCCAACGCCATCGGCGCCCATGAGCTGACGCTGAGCCCGGAGGTTCTGGCCGGGATCGAGGCCATCCACCGCCGCAACGGCCGGCCCATCTAAAGAGGAAGGCGGCGCAAAAGCGCCGCTTTTTTTACCTTCGGCAGGCACAATGGCGGCTCAGCACCACCCGCGGGGCCCCATCTTGTCCACCACGCTTTTCTCCACCCTCTTTCCGCTCATCTGCTACTACGGCTACAATCTGGCCGTGTCGCTGGTGGAGCGGGTGCGGCCGTCCCTCTCCACCATCATGAATATCCAGCGCCGCCGCTGGGTGACCAATGCCACCCGGCGCGAAACCCCGTTCGACGCCATCCTGGCGGGCAATCTCATGGGGTCGGTGAGCTTTCTCGCCTCCACCGCCGTGCTGCTGATCCTGGCCGTCTTCGCGGTGTTCGGCCAGGTGCCGGCGCTGATGGAGACGCTCTCCTCGCTCTCGCTGGAGCGCGGCTACACCATGCTGGACCTGCAATTGCATCTGGTGGTGATGCTGGCCATGTTCGTGCTGGCCTTTTTCGCCTTCACCCTGTCGCTGCGCCAGTTCAACCATTTCTGCATCATGCTCGGGGGGCTCGACCACAACGGCACCACCTCCGAGGAGGAGATCGAGGCCATCACCGCGGTCAATGCGCTGGGCGCGCGCAATTTCAACAGCGGCATCCGCGCCTATTATTTTTCCGTCTCCACCGTGGCCTGGTTCGTCTCGGACTGGCTGCCCATCGCGGTGGGCCTGGCCACCATATTGGTGCTGGCGCATCGGGAATTCTTCTCCTCGGCCCATCGCAGCGCCGCCGAGGCCGCGCTTCTGGCCTTGCGCCGGCGCGAGGCCCGCGAGGAGCTCTGAGGGCGGCACATCGCCGCGCCCCCGCCGCGCTTCCCCACCGGGACAATATCTGACATTGACATTCAGCAATTGTCGTCGCTTTATGCGCCCCAGCAAGCGCCACCAGTTATTTTGCCCGCAAATGCTCGTCTGCCAGTGCAACATGATCTCCAGCAAGGAAATCGAGGACATCGTCCTCGAGCTGCTGCGCGCCGACCCCTGGCAGCTCGTCGTGCCCGCCAAGGTCTATAGCGAGCTCAACCGCCGCGCCAAATGCGCCGGTTGCGTGCCGAATGTGGTGGACATTATCGTCCGCGTCACCGAAAACTACCACTCGCAGCAAGCCCGGCAGACAGGCGAAGTCCTCGCGCTTCCCGTTGGCCTGGAAAAGCTCAAGCAGCAACGGAGTGGAGTACGTCGTGAAAGGCGAAGCGCAGGTCATCGAGCGGCTTAACGAAGCCCTCTTTCTCGAACTCGGGGCGGTCAACCAGTACTGGGTCCATTATCGTCTGCTCGACGATTGGGGCTATAAGAAGCTGGCCAACAAGGAACGGGCCGAATCCATCGAGGAAATGCACCACGCGGATCGGCTCATCGAGCGCATCATCTTCCTCGAGGGTCATCCCAATCTGCAGCGGGTCGCCCCGCTGCGCATCGGCCAGACCATAAAGGAAGTGCTGGAGGCGGACCTGGCGGGCGAATATGACGCCCGCGCCGCCTATAAGGCCAGCCGCGAATTGTGCGAAGAGCTCGGCGACTATGTCTCCAAGAACCTGTTCGAGGAGTTGCTGGCCGACGAGGAAGGCCATATCGACTTCCTCGAAACCCAGCTCGAGCTGCTCGACAAGATCGGCGTGGAGAAATACGGCCAGCTCAATTCCGCCTCGGCCGACGAAGCCGAGTAAGGGCCCGAACATCCCAAGCCGCCCGGGGCCGCTCCGGGCGGCTTTTTCCTGCCTGGAGCAAAGGAAAGCGCCATGAGCTGGCATACCGGCCGCCTGATCGACCACGTGCATCTGCGGGCGCGCAATTTCCTTGTCACCCGCTATTTCTACGAGCAGGTCCTGGCCGTGCTCGGCCACCGCATCGAGCAGCAGGGCAAGGACTGGTTCCAGATCGACGAGCTGTTCGTCGATGCCGCCACGGCCCGCACCCCGCCCACCCATGTGCACCTGGCCTTCCAGGCGCGCGACCGGCAGAGCGTCGACGCCTTCCACAAGGCGGCGCTGGCCGCCGGGGGCACCGATAACGGCGCGCCGGGCGAGCGGGACTATCATCCCGGCTATTACGCCGCCTTCGTGCTCGATCCCGATGGCAACAATATCGAGGCCGTCTGGCACGGCCCGGTGCGCCGCTCGGCCGAATCGGTGCGGCTGGACCCGGCGTAAGGAGCCGGGGCGCACCTCCCCCTTATTCGATCGGCTGGAACATGGCGTTGAGCTGGCCCACCACGTGATCCATGCCCGCCCCGCTTTCGGGCGGCTCGGGCGCCACCGCGATATAGGGCACGCCGCTGGGGAAGGCGCCGAACATCTGGAAGAAGGCCACCATGTCGTCCAGCACCGGCATGCGCCAGCGCCATAGCGCGCCCATGGCGATGACCGGCTCCATATGCCCGAAGCCCTCGTAATAGCGCGTCGTCACCCACACCCCGCTCGCCTTGAGCTTTTCGGCGAAATGCTCGGTGTTCTGCATGCGCACGATGGGATCGGAAGTGCCGGTGGCCAGATACATGGGCGGGGTTTCGGCGGTGACCAAATTGATCGGCTGGGTGCCCTGGGGATTGGGCGCCAAGCCGAAAGCCTCCTGCACCTCGCCATATTCGAAGGGATAGAAATCATAAGGCCCGGACAGCGCCGCCACCCCCCTTATGGGCATGGTGACGCCATAATCGCGCAGGAAGGACGGATCGAGCGCCAGCATCACCGCATTATAGGCGCCGGCCGAATGGCCGGCCAGGAACAGGCGGTTGGGATCGCCCCCGTAATTGGCGATATTGTCCTGCACCCAGCGCAGGGCATTGGCGCTGTCCTCGAGGAATTCGGGATAGCGCACTTCGGGCACCAGGCGATAATCGGCGACGACCACCACGAAGCCCCGCGCCGCCAGCGCCCTGCCCACGAATTGATAATCGCCCCTGTCGCCCCGGCTCCAGCCCCCGCCATAGATGAAGAACACCACCGGCGCCGCCGCGCCGCGCGCTTCGGGGGCATAGACGTCGAGCTTATGCCGCTCGCCATCGGCATAGGCGATGGAATCGCCGGCCTTGACCGTGCCGCCATCCATGGCGGTGGGGATGTTGAATGGGTCCATGATCGAGAGCGCCTGGCTCGGCAGCGGCGCGAAGGCCAGGGCCAGCATGGCGAACCCGGCAAGGAAGCGGGAAAGGATCGGCATCGGGCAGTCCGCAAAGGAGGTGTGAATGCATCGGGCTTTGGCCCGGAAAACCGGAGATTTTAAGGCGCCGGAATGGGCGAGGGCAGGCGTTTCCCTTCTTGGGTAACGGCCTGCCCTCTACTTAAGCGCCAACAGGGTGCTCCCAAAGGGTTAACGAGGCCTTAACGCTTGAGCCGGTCGAGCAGGCGCCCCGAGACATGCCCGTCCGGCGCCAGCCCCTTGCTGGTCTGGTAGGCGATGACAGCGGCGCGGGTGCGCGGGCCGATGACGCCATCGGGCGTGCCCACGTCATAGCCGGCCCGGGCCAGCAGGGTCTGTAATTCGGCCCGCTGGTCCTTGGAAAGCGCATAGTCGTTGGCCGGCCAGGGGGTGGCGAAGCTGCCGCCGCCCAATATGCGGTCGGCCAGATGCCCCACCGCCAGCGCATAGCTGTCGGAATTGTTGTAGCGCTTGATGACGTCGAAATTGGGCAGCAGCAGGAAGGCCGGGCCGGCGGCGCCGGCGGGCATATAGAGCCGGCCCACATCGCCGGGGCGCGGGAAGGCCTTGCCCGAAACCCGCTGGATGCCCAGCGCCTGCCACTGGCTGAGCGGGGCGCGGTCGAGCTGGCGGGCGCGGGAAAAATCGAAGCCCGCGGGCAGCTTGACCTCATAGCCCCAGGTCTCGCCGGGGCGCCAGCCGAAGCTGTGCAGGTAATTGGCGGTGGAGCCCAGCGCGTCGGGCACCGAATTCCAGATATCCTTCTTGCCGTCGCCATTATAATCGACCGCATAGCGCATGAAGCTCGAGGGCATGAACTGGGTATGGCCCATGGCCCCGGCCCAGGAGCCGACCATGCGCGCGGGCGTCACATGGCCATCGGAGATGATGCGCAGCGCCGTCAGCAATTCGTCGCGGAAGAAATCGGCCCGATAGCCCCCTTCGGTGAGGGTGGCCAGGGCATAGATGGTGTTCTCCCCGCCCATGAAGCCGCCGAAATTGGTTTCCATGCCCCAGATGGCGAGCACGATTTCGGGCTGCACGCCCCAACGCTGCTGGGTGCCGGCCAGGGTCTGGCGCCACTCGCCGCGCATGGCCTGGCCCTTTTTCGCCTGCGCGTCGGTGACGCGACGGTCGATATATTGCTGCACGGTGGAGGTGAATTCGGGCTGCTTGCGCGTCAGCTCCATCACCTTGGGCGAATAGCTGTAGCCCGAAAAGGCCGCCTCGAAGGCGGCGCGGCTGACCCCGCGCGCCTCGGCCTGCGGCCACAATCCGCGCACGAAATCGGCGCTGCTGGCAAAGGCGGGCGCAGCCGTCGACGCGGCAAGGGCAAGAAGGGCAAGGGCGGAAAACCGGCGGAAGCGGGGCCAGGCCCCGGCGCGGGAAATCGACATGATGGGCCTCGCTTTACGCGGATACTGCCGCGCCCCGGCCGGGCCGCCAAAGGCGCGTGGGGCAAATATTAACGCACCCAATTAAGATGCCGTTAAGGCAATGCCCCGCCCCGATCACGATGGCGTCACTCCGCCACCGGCGCGTCCTTGCCCCTTCCCCGGCGCGGCGGGTCCGAGCGCAGTACGCGGCCCGAGGCGCGCGCCTCCCCGCCCTGCACATAGGTGATGTGCGGATAGGGGATCTCGATGCCCTGTTCGGCGAAGACCGCCTTGACCAGCTCGTTATATTTGCGCCCAATGGCCCATTGCTTGCCCGGCAGGGTCTTGATGCGGGCGCGCATGGTCACCGCCGATTCGGCGAAACCGATAATGCCCTGCATGTCGAGCTCATCGAGGATCTCGTCCTTGTGCGGGGTTTCCATCAGCCGCTCGAAGGCGGTGTTGAGCGCGGCGCGCACCTGGTCGATGTCGCTGTCATAGGCCACCCCGATCTCGGCCACGTGGAAGGAGAAGCCGCGCATCATGTTGCTGACCTGGTCGACCGAGGAAAACGGGATCAGGTGCACCGTGCCCGAAAGGTCGCGGATGGTCACCGAGCGGATGGTGAGTTTTTCCACCACGCCCGACTTGTCGCCCACCGCCACCACGTCGCCCTCGTTCATGATGTTCTCGAACTGGATGAAGATGCCGGTGATGATGTCCTGCACCAGCTTCTGGGCGCCGAAACCGATGGCCAGGCCCACCACACCGGCACCGGCGATGAGCGGGGCGATATTGACCCCCACCTGGGCCAGCGCCAGCATCAGCCCGAAAATCACCAAAGCGATGGTGAAGGCGTTCTTGAACAGGTTCAGCAGGGTCTTCTCGCGCGGCGTCGGCGCCTTGCCGATGGTGGTGTTGAGCCGGTATTCGACCCAGGACGCCACCACCACATGCAGGACGATGCAGACCAGCACGATCAGCGCCGCCGACAGCACCGAGCCGGCCAGTTGCTGGCCCGCCTCGCTGCCGATCCAGCCGAGGAAATCGAAGATCGACCAGGCCTGGGCGATGGTCACCACCACCCCGCCGATCACCACCCCATGCACCACCCGCATGACATGGGGCACGAAGGCGTGCAGGCGCGCCTCGAGCAGAGGCAGGCGCTGCTTGATGTCGTCGGGCAGCTTCATGCCGGCGGTGACGGCGCGGGAAATGAAGCTCCCCACCAGCGTGCCGACAAGGATGGCGACCACCGACTGCACCGTGGCGCCCAGCATGAAGGGCAGCGCCTCCTCGGGATTGGTGAACCACACCACCAGCAGCGTCACCAGGTAGAGAATGGCCACCTGGTGCCAGTGCTGCCCCACCAGGCGCAGCACCGGCCCCATACTGCCCTCGCGCCTTGCGGCCAGCGTGTTGAGCCAGTTGCGCACGTCGTCCCGGTTCTGCAGCACGATGACGATGGCGATGGTCACCGCCGCCGCCATCACCATGGCCTGCACCGCCGCGGCGGCGCCGGGGGTGAGATTGGCCGCCAGGAGCGGCGTCACGAAGAAAAAGGTATAGCCCAGAAGCGCGATGATGCGCGCCAGCCAGAACGACCAATAGGCGGCATTGTCGTCCCCCACCGGCAGCAGGCGCAGCTCCTCGTGGCGCGGCGAGAGAATGGTGCGCACCACCAGCTTGCTCAGTTCCACCACCAGGAAGGCGTTGAGCAGCAGCGACTGGTTGATGCCCATGCGCCCACTCATCGTGCCGGCCAGCAGCAGCGCCAGCACGTAGCCGAAGCCCCAGGCCAGCAGCACGGCGCCGAAATCCACCAGCGCCGCCATGGCCGCTCCGAAAAAGCGCGACAGCCAGCCCTTGCCGGCGACGCGCCCGGCAATGACGCGCTGCAGGCGGTTGACCACCAGCCGCAGCAGCATGAACACCCCGACCAGGCCAATGGCCACGGCCAGCACCGCCAGGGCCACGTCGCGCAGCGCGGTGAAATCGGCATCCATGGTGCCGGTGAGCCCATGCTGCAATTCCACGAACACCGAGCCCAGCGAACGCAGCGTCGTCGAGGCGCCCTCGGCCACCGTCTTGGTATATTCGGCCAGTTGCCGCACGATGCTGAGATCGGGCGGCAGCGCCTCCTCGGCCGGCGCCTCGCTTTCCGCCGCCCTGAGCTTTTCGACCAGGGCCGCGCGCGTCTCGGGATTTTCGATGATGCGCACCAGCTCGCTCAGCCCCGCATCCTCCCCCGCCGGCGCCGCCTCCTGCGCGAAAGCGCCCGGCGACAGCATCAGGAGGAAGACGAGGAGGAAAAAGCGCATGAGCGGCACCCGGAAAAAAGTCGAGGACAGGGAAGCGCGCATCATGGGCCCCCTCTATGGACAGGCTAAGGCAAACCGCCTCCATTAGCGCGAGCCGGCGTTAATTTGTTGTTAAGCATAAGCGATCGCGGCCGAAGCGGTTCCCCTTCGACCCCCGGCGCCTTCCGATACGGGCCCCGGATCCGGGCGGAGACCTGGCGCCGGCCGCCATGCCTGCCCGAACCGGATCAGACGCCCAAAACACAAAACCCCTCACCGTTTCCGGTGAGGGGTTTTGAATTTCATTTCGACATCTAAAGAGAGATCATACGTTTTTGGCAGACCTTGCAGCGACCTACTCTCCCAAGCCTTGAGACTTAGTACCATTGGCGCAGAGGAATTTGACGGTCGAGTTCGGGATGGGATCGGGTCTTGGGCTCCTCGCAAAAACCACAAGGTCAGCGAAAAACGTATGAGTGAATTCTGGTTTTTTAGGACAACGCTTTCCCATGCAAGAAGCGTTGTCTGGTGTTTCTGAGCCGATCTTTCACAACTCTATGCGGACATAGATTAATGAGAACGATCAAGCCAATCGAGCTATTAGTACCGGTAAGCTTCACACATTGCTGCGCTTCCACACCCGGCCTATCGACGTGGTGGTCTTCCACGGCTCTCAAGGGAATACTCGTTTTGAGGGAGGCTTCCTGCTTAGATGCTTTCAGCAGTTATCCCGTCCGAACTTAGCTACCCTGCAATGCGGCTGGCGCCACAACAGGTCCACCAGAGGTTCGTCCATCCCGGTCCTCTCGTACTAGGGACAGCTCCTCTCAATATTCCAACACCCACGGCAGATAGGGACCGAACTGTCTCACGACGTTCTGAACCCAGCTCACGTACCACTTTAAATGGCGAACAGCCATACCCTTGGGACCTGCTCCAGCCCCAGGATGTGATGAGCCGACATCGAGGTGCCAAACAATGCCGTCGATATGGACTCTTGGGCATTATCAGCCTGTTATCCCCAGCGTACCTTTTATTCGTTGAGCGATGGCCCTTCCACACGGGACCACCGGATCACTATGACCGACTTTCGTCTCTGCTCGACTTGTCAGTCTCGCAGTCAGGCAGGCTTATGCCATTGCACTCGAGGAACGATTTCCGACCGTTCTGAGCCTACCATCGCGCGCCTCCGTTACTCTTTGGGAGGCGACCGCCCCAGTCAAACTACCCACCATACGCGGTCCCGGACACTGTTATGCCGCGGTTAGACATCTATGACGATAAGGGTGGTATCTCATCTTGCGGCTCCACAAGAACTGGCGTCCCTGCTTCAAAGCCTACCACCTATCCTGCACATGCCGACACAAATGCCAGCGTAAAGCTATAGTAAAGGTGCATGGGGTCTTTCCGTCTGACCGCAGGAACCCCGCATCTTCACGGGGAATTCAATTTCGCTGAGTCTATACTGGAGACAGTGGGGAAGTCGTTACGCCATTCGTGCAGGTCGGAACTTACCCGACAAGGAATTTCGCTACCTTAGGACCGTTATAGTTACGGCCGCCGTTTACCGGGGCTTCAATTCAAGGCTTGCACCTCTCCTTTTAACCTTCCGGCACCGGGCAGGCGTCAGACCCTATACGTCGTTTTGCAACTTCGCAGAGCCCTGTGTTTTTGATAAACAGTCGCCACCCCCTCTTCTGTGCCACCTCATATCGGTTGCCCGATACAAGGTCACGCTTATCCCGAAGTTACGCGTGCAATTTGCCGAGTTCCTTCAGTATAGTTCTCTCAAGCGCCTTGGTATACTCTACCAGTCCACCTGTGTCGGTTTAGGGTACGGTCTATAATGGTGGAGCTATTTCCAGGAACCGGCTCACTGCACCCCCAATCCAATAAGGGGATACAGCTCTGCGCGATCCGTCACTACCACCAGGCCCACGAATATTAACGTGGTTCCCATCGTCTACGCATTTCTGCCTCGACTTAGGGGCCGGCTAACCCTGCGCTGATTAGCATTGCGCAGGAACCCTTGGACTTTCGGCGAAAGGGTCTCTCACCCTTTTTGTCGCTACTCATGTCATCATTCGCACTTCCGATACCTCCACCGCCCCTCACAGGTACGGCTTCACTGGCTTACGGAACGCTCCGCTACCGCTTGCACGTAAACGTGCAAACCCTAAGCTTCGGTGCATAGTTTTAGACCCGGTACATCTTCGCCGCAGGATCGCTTGACCAGTGAGCTGTTACGCTATCTTTAAAGGATGGCTGCTTCTAAGCCAACCTCCTGGTTGTCTAAGCAATCCCACATGCTTTCCCACTTAACTATGACTTGGGGACCTTAGCTGTAGGTTAGGGCTGTTTCCCTTTTGACGATGGACCTTAGCACCCACCGTCTGTCTCCCGGATATTACTCTTGGGTATTCGGAGTTTGGTTAGGTTTGGTAAGTCGGTGAGACCCCCTAGCCCATCCAGTGCTCTACCCCCCAAGGTATTCGTCCGAGGCGATACCTAAATATCTTTCGCG